>OFIS01000001.1_pt1 | contig 1263897 bp, 1102 predicted proteins | sample 1775071 | NCBI WGS metagenome assembly OFIS01 (sample SAMN08195774, study PRJEB24354) | sludge metagenome | isolation source: sludge from phenol fed wastewater aerobic bioreactor C | place: India: Nagpur | collected 2016-09-17
TATCGGCCTGTACGGTTTGGTTGATCTGGTACATAAATTTGCTGGCGTTATATCCCTCTGCCACCATATTCATTTCCAGTTTGGTGGCGGTAACCGAATATCCTTTACCGATCATATTACCAAACGTACGGTTACGGCTGAATAGCGAATAGCAGGTTACCAGCAGATCACCCATATATACTGAAGCTGCGTAATTAGGCGTTTTGCGGTGCGTAACGGGATCTTCACCATCGTGAATACCCACCTTCATGTGTTGTATACCTACTTTATGCAGAAAGCTGGCCATTTCATCGGCACAATTGGCAATCAGTACACTCAGAAAATTATCACCATATTCCAACCCATGAGCAATACCGGCACCTAAGGCATATATATTTTTTAGCACTGCTGCATATTGCACACCGTATACATCCGTATTGACTACGGTATTGAGATATTCTGTATTGAAGCAGGAGGCAATACCGGCAGCAGCAGTTGCATCTATACCAGAGAATGTAAGATAGGAGAGCTTTTCAGCGGCTACTTCTTCGGCATGACAAGGTCCCATTACTGTAAAGTAATCAGACAGCGCCACATCATATCGTTGTTTGAGATAATCGTTTAACAACAGGTTATCCTGCGGCAGAATGCCTTTAATGGCAGAAAGGATCTTTTTCTGTTGCCATACAGATTTGTCCAGTTCACTGATGGTATCCAACACGTACGCAGATGGGATTGCAATGAGGATAGTATCGTTGCCCTCCATTGCTTCTGCAGCATTGGTGGTAAGCTGCAAAAGGCGGGTATCAAAATTTACAGAACTTAAATAGTTGGGATTGTGATGCCGCTGCTGCAAATGTTTCACCATTGCTTCTGTACGCACACACCAGCTTACTATCTGCTCATTATCTGTCAGCACTTTTACCAATGCAGTAGCCCAGCTTCCACTACCTATAACTGCCCATCTCATGTGTTTCCTGTTTTGCCCAAAAGTAAGGGTTTCAAATGTAATGTGTAAAGGGAGAACAGATAAGCGACAATGTGAAAGGGTTATAAACAAAAAGCCAGGCTTAACAGCCCGGCTCTTCTTATATGATGGTGATTATTCAACCATTAATTTTTCTTCACATCAAACAGTTTGTCCTGTGGCACTACTTTTACTTTCATGCCATCTTTCAGTGTTTTGCTGATGATGCTGTAAGGTGCTACCACAATTTCATCGCCTTCTTTCAATCCTGACATCACTTCAATATAATTGATATCCTGTACACCGGTGGTCACTTTAACTTTTTTCACAGTTCCGTCAGGCTTCAATACAAAAACTACTTCATCCATATCACTGGTGGTGGTATTTTTATTTTCTTCCTGCATTCCGGGGTCAGCTTCTTTATTCTGTTTTGCAGCATCTACAGTTTTATCAGACCCTTTTTCACGTGGAGTAACGGCATAGATCACTGCACCCAATACATTCTGCCTGGTCCTTGTCTGTATATCTGCACTGGCATTCATACCCGGACGGAAAGGGAACTTCCTGGCCTGGTGTGAACCTTGCAGATCTTTATACGAATCCGGCAATAAGCGGATATGTACTTTGTAGTTGGTAACATCACTGGAAGATGCAGTGGCCTGTCCGGCAGTAGTGTTGCTGCTGGCAATTTTGGTAACAATGCCTTTAAACTTACGGTTGTTGTAAGCATCTATTTCCACCAGGGCAGAATCACCCAGTGTTACTTTAGGAATATCGTTCTCACCTACATCAACCTGTACTTCGATAATATTCATATCTGCAATACGCATCATTTCGGTACCCGCCATCATAGAGTTACCTACTACCCTTTCACCTTTTTTTACATTCAGTAAGGAGATCACACCACTCATAGGTGCCAGTATGGCTGTACGGCTAAGATCTTTATCTGCTTTTTCCAGGTTGGCGCGTGCGCTCTGAATGGCAGCCTCACCGCTACGGATACCCTGGAGGGCTGCATTATAATTAGATTGTGCAGAAGCCAGTGCGTTCTGAGCCTGTTCAAATTCTGCGGCAGAGATCACTTTGCTGGCGAGCAGCTGTTTCTGTCTGTCGTGCGTACGCTGTGCAAGATCCAATGCTGACTTTAAGCTGGATAACTGAGCCCTGTTGTTTTCTACAGAAGCCTGTTGCTGATCAAGCTGTGCAGCGGCCTGGTTGCGTTGTGTAGAATAGATATCGGCATAAATTTTAGCCAGTATTGTACCTCTGCGCACACTATCTCCCTCTTCTACATTCAGTTCAACTATTTCACCTGAAATATCCGGGCTTACCTTCACTTCTACTTCAGGATATACTTTACCGCTTGCATTTACTGTTTCAATGATGGTTCTGCGCGTCACTTTTTCCGTAGCCACTTTTACCCCTTCATCTTTGCCGATAACACCACCCGCTTTTAATGCAAGCAGTGCTACTATCACCACAATGAGCAAGACAATAATCCATAACAATTTCTTCTTCATAATTCATTTATTAGAGATGTGTGTTACTTACTTTAAACGGATACCCAGTCCTTTATAGAATTCCAGCACTTTCATTTTGAATACATAATCAAACCGTGAATAGGCCATATCATATCTCGCTTTGGTAAGATTATTCTGGCTGGTGAGCAGGTCGAAGATATTCAGCAATCCCAGCTCATATCTTTTAGTAGCAAAATCATAGGTTTTTTGTGATGCGCTTACAATTTTCTGGGTAGCATTATATTTTTCCAGGGCAGCACTGGCATTATAGTAAGCCTGGTAAATATCATTTTTAAGTTTCTGGTTGGCCTGCTCAATAGTGATCTCTGCATTTTTGTAATTAAGCTTGGCTCTTTCATAACCAAATTTGGCAGTTCCTCCGCTAAGGATGGGTACGTTGATGGATAATCCAATGTTCTGACCAAAGTTGTTATTGATCTGTGTTCCCCATCCGGACCAGTACTGACCAAATGATTTTTTACTTTGTACATAATGATATTCTGCTGAATATACCGGGTAGTCAGTACCTGCTACATTTACAATAGTACCGGGAATGGGATTGAAGCCAACAAGCTGCACATCTGTTACTCTTTTATCTGTACTGGCAAAGTTGGTTCCCAAAGCACCGCCCACAGAAATAGTAGGATAAAATACCGCTTTGGCTGCTTTCTTAGAAGCTTCCAGGGATTTCAGCCGTAGTTCATTGGCTTTCTGGGCCGGCTGGTTTTTCATAGCAATGCCAAACACACTTTCCGGCATTAACTGTAATATTGGCTCTACCGGGATCTGTTCAATAGGCGGTGTTTCCACATCAAAGGGTGCTGAAGCATCTACATTCAGCAATCCTTTTAATTGTAACAGGTTAATATCTGCCGTTGCCTGGGCGCTGATATAGTTGGAACTATCGTTTGCATACTGTCCTTCCAACGACAAGGCATCCAGTTCAGGAGCAGCGCCTGCATCTACTTTTTTACGTGTAAGCTGATACTGGCTGCGCGTTTGTTCCATCTGTACTTTGGCAATATCTACCTGCTGGCGCGATAACAGAACCTGCAGGTAATAGGTAGCCACATTGAGTGCTATATCATTTTTTATTTTTTCAACGTCCGCGCGGGATGCATCTGCCTCATAACGGGCTGCCGTAATGTTGCTGGTAATGCGATGCCAGTTAAAAACGTCGATACCTGCAGAGAGGCTGAATGTCTGTGACAACAGTTGGTTACTGGTAAACTGGTTGGTGGTAGGGTCAATGGACCGGCCAAAACGCATACCGGTAGTATTGCTGAAGTTAGCATTGGGCAGTTGCGACCATTGGGCCTGTTTTAACTGCAGGGCCGAAATACGGGCCTGGATGTCGCTTTGCTTTACAGAAATATTATTTACCCATGCATACTCTACGCATCGCAACAGATCCCATTTATCCTGACCGTTTACAACGCTAACAAGACAGGTTATAACAATCACCGGTAACAGTACTTTCCTTTTCTTCATAAACATTTAGTAGTTGTAATGTAGGGAGAGATCGCTTTTATAAATGGTTTATCACGTATATCGTCACAAAATAAAGGGTGTTGGCTGAAACCTGAAAAAATACTGGTTAAATTAGTGCCAAATACTACACCAGCGTGGCTAAAGCCTGACCGATGTCGTTTATAAGATAATCAGCATCTTCCAGCCCCACATAAAAACGCAGCATCCTATGCTCAGGATTGGCAGCGTTAAAATCAGCATCCTGCACCGACGCACAGCGTGGAATTACCAGGCTTTCGTAACCACCCCAGCTCACAGCCATCAGTATATGTCGCAATGACTCACAAAAGGTTACAATCTGCTGCCTTTTTTCTGCTTTCAGCACTACGGTGAGCAGACCACAAGCTCCTTTCATTTGCTGCTTTGCCAGTTCAAATTGCGGAAAAGAAGGATGAAAAGGGAAAATTACGGATTCTATTTGCGGTTGTTGCTGCAGAAATTCCAACACTTTGCCTGTGGTATGCGTAATCCTTTCCAGGCGGGCAGGCAGGGTACGCAACCCCCGCAACAGTAGCCAGGCATTGAACGGGGAAATGCCATTTCCCATATTCAGCAGTTCACTGTCGAAGATCTTTTTCATCATATCCCGGCAGCCTGTCAGTACCCCGGCTACCACATCGCTATGTCCTCCGATATATTTGGTGGCCGATTGTAACGACATATCAATGCCCAGGGCAATGGGCTGTTGGAACAGCGGCGTACAATAACTGTTGTCGCAAATAGTAATAATGCCTTCTGCCCTGGCCAGCTCGGCTACAGCCTGTAGATCCTGTAAAGCAAAATCCCAGCTATTGGGCGACTCAAGATAAATTACGCGTGTATTAGGCAGTATTGCCCGTTCAAAATTTTCAATTCTGGTACCATCTACATAAGTAGTAGCTACTCCAAAGCGGGGCAATACATTATTGAACATTTTCTGCGCCCAGGTATAAGGGCTTCTGACAGAAACAATGTGATCGCCGGATTGTACATTGGCAAAAACTGAAGCAAAAATAGCAGAGGCTCCGCTGTTAAAAACCAGGCAATCTTCGGCTCCGTCAAGGGCAGCAAGCTTTTTACGCAGGATGTCAACCGTAGGATTCAGCCCTCGGCTGTACAGATAATCGCTGTACTCATCTTCAAAAACCTTCCGCAGATCATCTACCTTTTCGAAAGCAAAATTGCTGGTTTGAATAATAGGCGGCGCTATGGCCCGGAAATACTGCTCACGGTCTTCTCCCAGTTCATTTAAGATAAATGAAAGCTCATCCATGCATTGTTCAGTTTATGGCTTTGTTATTGGTTGTTTTTTTAAAGAATTGCAACACGAAGTACAATATAAAAAATACCATGAATACCAGCACACTTACTTTTGCGGCTTTGGGTGTATTAATGGCAATACTGGCACCAACAAACAAATAGGTTGCAATAAATATTACAGGCAAAAGCGGATACCATTTGGTGGTATACAGCTCTTTTCCTTCCTGTTTTACATTCTTTTTCCGTAATATAAATATTGTAGCGGCAGAAGTAGCCATACCAATACTATCGAGAAAAATAGTATGGTTCAGGATCTCATCAAACGTTTTTCCGTAAAAAAGCGTAATGATACACAATGCTGCAAAAGTGGATAAGGAAGTAAGCATTACATTTCTGCGGGGAGACTTTTTACGAAAAACCGCGGGTAGCACACCTTCCTCGCTCATAGCATACATTACGCTAGGATTACTCATCAGCAACACATTTACATAAGCCAGTACCGATAAAAAGAGCAGTAGCGACAGAATAGTAAATCCTCTTTCCCCGAACAGTTTTGCTGCAAGAATTGCCGCAATAGATTCCGCTTCTTTCAGGTTGCCAAAGCCTATTACCTTGTAGTATGTATAATTGATAGCCAGGTATAATACAGTAATGATGGCAATACCCAAAAAGATACTCCGTGGCATTACGCGGGAAGGGTTGCGTACTTCTCCGCCAAAATTGATCGTTTGCTGGTAACCACCAAACGTAAAACTTACAGCCACCAGGCATGCGCCAAAGGCTTTTAATGAATCTTTCCAACTGTTACCCGGAGCTGTAACCGATGTAAACGTATTGGCATAATCACCGGTGAACAATGCACCGATCAGCAATACGACCAGTCCTATTTTAATAATGGTCAATATATTTTGTGTATAGGCACTCATTTTCAGGCCCAGCAGGTTTACACCATAAAAAATAACAATTGCCAGGGTGGATATCGTTAGCTTAATAGTATCAGCGTGTGCCGACCCTTTGAAAAAGATATTGGCCAGGTATTCTGAGCCGATCAATGCTACCCCTGCCAGCGATGCAGCATTTGATACCAGGATAATACAGTTTATGGCAAAAGCAATGGAAGGATGGTAGCAGTAAGAAAATATTTTATAGTACCCACCGGTAACAGGGTAACGGGAGCCGATCTCTGCATAGGTAAGCGCCCCGCATAAAGCCACTACGCCACCAATGATCCAGGCAAGAAAGAACATATCGGCCGAACCTGCCTGGGCGGCAACATTTTTCGGTGTGCGAAAAATGCCCATCCCTATAACAAGGCTCACCACGATCATTGTAAGATCGAACATATTGAGCTTGGAGGACTTCATTTGGGGAAGATAAAAAATATTTGGCTTTACTTTTGTGCCGGATATTACTGATTTTCTTTTCCCGGAGATGACCACCTGGTCGGGGAAAGTAGCAGTTGTAATGCCTTAAATAGCTTTACCTTGCAACAAACACATCATCTTCCCTGCCAAAACAGACGATTTTTTATGATGCGCTGCTTCCAGATTTCTGTGATTGCCTTCTTTGCCTTTTTTAATACCCTATTACTGTCTGCCCAAACCCAACAGGATTCATCGCATGTGCTGCCGCAGGTAATAATACAGGCTTTTGGGCAAAACCGGCAACAAAAAGAGGTTTCCGCTGCTATCAATATTATTGAGCAGGCACAAATAGAACGCTATAATAATACCTCGTTGCTGCCCGCCATTAACAGTACACCCGGCATACGCATGGAAGAGCGCTCCCCCGGCAGCTATCGTATCAATATACGCGGTACATCGCTACGCTCGCCTTTTGGCGTACGCAACGTAAAAATATACTGGAACGACATTCCTTTTACCGATCCGGGTGGCAATACCTATCTCAATCAACTCAGCTATTACAATGTCTATTCCATGGAGGTTATCAAGGGTCCGGCTGGTAGCATGTACGGAGCAGGAACCGGTGGTGTAATTCTGCTGAATAGTTTACCCGATACACGGACCGCAGGTGCCGATGTTGCATATCAATATGGCAGCTTTGGGTTGCATAGCATTAATGCTCAGGTGCGGACAGGCAAAGAAGAACATCATGATATATTTTCTTACTCCCATTTACAAAGTGATGGCTACCGTGATCACAGCAATATGCGCCGGGATGTTGCAACCTGGGAAACCCGTATCCGGATCAATGACAAACAACAGCTCAGTGCGTCTGTACTATATGGCAATCTTTATTATCAGACACCGGGGGCACTGACCAGGGCCGAATACAATAACAATCCCAAAGCCGCACGCCCCGCTGCCGGCGCATTTCCCAGTGCCGATGGTGCCAAGGCTGCTATTTACCAACAAACCTTTCTGGCTGGCATTACCCACAATTATCGCCTGACAGAACAACTGCAAAACCAGACTGTGGTATACGGCGCATTTTCACTGGTTAAAAATCCTACCTTTCGCAATTTTGAAAAACGTACAGAACCCCATTTCGGCGGCCGTTCTGTATTTACCTGGCAACATAACATTGATCAGACCGGATTACAGGTACTGATAGGCGGAGAGGCACAACAGGGCTTTTTTAATACCAAAACCTTCCAGAACAAAAACGGCAATCCCGATACGCTTATGACTGACGACGACATCAGCAACCGTATTATTTCAGGTTTTGTACAAACCGATATCCGTTTCCCGTTCGGGTTTACTATTAATGCAGGTGTAAGTATTAACCACTCTGCAGTGACCGTTACAAGACTTTCTGTTCCTTCTTTTATTCCATTGAAAAGAGCCTATAACAGTGAATGGGCACCACGATTGGCCCTTTCACAGAAACTGGGTTCACACATGCAGGTATATACCAGCATTTCCCGTGGTTTTTCACCGCCCACTACTCAGGAAATATTGCCCTCCACCTCTGTTATCAGCCTGGGACTGGAAGCAGAACATGGTATTAATTATGAAGCAGGCATTAAAAGTTCCTGGCTGCAACAACGGTTATATATTGAAGTGAACACCTTCTGGTACCAGTTGAAAAATGCCATTGTACAACGCAGAGATGCTTCCAATGCTGATTACTTTGTAAATGCCGGTTCTACACGTCAACAGGGTATTGAATCACAGGCATCCTATTACTGGCTACGTAATGAAACCGGGTTGTTTACCCAGGTTCGCACCTGGGCAGCTTACACCTATAATCATTTCCGGTATCATGATTTTAAACAGCTCAATACAGACTTCTCAGGCAATAAATTACCCGGAGCCGCTACCAACACTTTTTCAGCCGGAGCAGACATTACTACAAAGCCTGGTTTATATACCAACCTCACCTGGTTTTACAGCGATCCTATTGCGCTGAATGATGCTAATACAGATATTGCCTCATCTTACAACCTGTTTGGAGGCAGGATCGGCTGGCGTAAAACATATCACAAAACTACGCTGGATATTTTTGCCGGCGCCGATAACCTGTTCAATGTCCGCTATAGCCTGGGTAACGATATCAATGCCACCGGCGGACGTTATTATAATACGGCACCGGGAACTGCTTATTTTGCGGGAATCATTGTACGGCCTGGTTTTTAGAAAAAAACAGTAACAGATCACTTAGCAGCAAACCTTTATCTCCGGAGGTATTAAAAAAATATTTATCATCATCCGCACTTCATCTGTACATTTGTTGGGTAATTGGTTCTTAGCCCGGCACTATGCCAGACTAAGATGAAAAGGGAAACCGGTGTAAATCCGGTGCTATTCCCGTAGCTGTAAGCAACTGTGAACCTTTGTGTTCACAAACTGCCCGATCTTCACACCACTGTTGCACATTAAGCAGCGGGAAGGTATCGGGGGTAGTAAGCAAGCCAGAAGACCTGCCAGTTATACCCATGCATCAACAGGCTTTCGGGAAAAAAGGCCAGGATGAAATCCACTCTATGGCAGAAGATCTGTCTCTGCCTGCATTTCATCTTTACCGGATAAATATACCTGAACTGACCTGCACCCGACTGTATACTATTCGCCTATAAAAAACGCAATATGTCATTGAAGAAATTTAATCCGCGTTCTGTTATACTACTTGCTTTTATGCTGGCAGTAGCAGCTATTCGTGTGTTGCTAAGCTGGCAACCAGATATTTCTCCCATGTCAAATTTTACTCCGCTGGCTGCTATAGCATTGTTTGGCGGTGCCTATTTTACCAAAAACACCAAGGCATATTTCTTCCCGCTTATTACTTTATGGCTGGGAGACATTGTACTGAATAAACTGGTTTTCTATCATGAATGGCGACTGTTTTACGACGGCTGGTACTGGACCTATGGGTCATTTGCACTAATGGTGCTTACAGGGAAACTAATGATCAAAAAAGCAAATGTTGCCAATGTTGGTTTATCAGCAATTGTTGCTACGTTTATTCACTGGCTAGGTACCAGCCCTGCCTGTCTGTTGATAAAAGGCTCTATGTATCCCCGGACATTTAATGGCTGGATCACCAGCCTGATAGCTGCAATTCCCTACGAATGGAATATGCTGGTAAGTACACTTATATTCTGTGGCGTTTTGTTTGGGGGATTTGAATTGCTACAACGCAGATACAGCTATTTACAACCTGCTGTTTAAAATAACTCATCCAACATCCGTATAAATGAGGAAGCGCTACGGCAGTCTTCCTCATTTCTTATTTTTCTCATCAAATTTTTCATTTCATGACAGCTTCATCCTTCCTTCCTGCTGCTACGCAAATGATTTATGATATGGGCCTGCAATACCTGTTGCAGGGAGTTACATTTGAATGTCCGCCGGAAGCGCTGGCAGAAAAAAGCAAAGTGGTGCGGTGTGTACTGGAAGGAAAGACCTACAGCAGTCAGGAGATTGATAGAATATTTTCAGCCTCCAAGGCGCAAGGCAAAAGCCTGTACTATGTAGATGAAAAATTGTTGCAATCCATCAATCCTGGTATCATTTTTACCCAGGATGTTTGTGAAGTTTGCCAGATAGATACCGCCTGCACCGCAGCAGCAGTGGCAAAACTTCCTAAAACACCACAACTCATTCCGCTCTCGCCCAATACATTGCAGGATGTTTTCCAGACTGCAGTTACTATTGCCACTGCGTTGGGTAAAGAAGAAGCAGCATATAGCTATCTCGGCGCTTTACAGCAAAGAATAGATGCTGTTACAGATGCACTGCGCAAACACAGAACGCCTTTACGCCGTGTAATGCTGATGGAGTGGATACAACCGATCTATAACTGCGGGCATTGGATCCCTTACCAGGTGGCACATACAGGTGGTGTGGATATGCTCTCTAATCCCGGAGGTGACAGTATTGTAACTCAATGGGAAAAAATAGTACGTTATGATCCGGAGGTATTGGTAATAGCTCCCTGTGGATTTACCACGGGAAGGACGAAAGAAGAATTACACCTGCTTACACAAAAACAGGAATGGGCAACACTGGCAGCAGTCAAGAACAAAGCCATATTCCTGGCAGATTATGATCTGTTTACACAACCCAGTGCAGGCACACTAACAGACGGCATTGAATTGCTGGCATCCCTATTTCACCCGAACATTTTTGAAGTACCACAGCACCTGCAGGTAAAATATTCTTCATTCTTTCAAACATCCGTTGCCCATGTGTAAGCACGAAGAAAAAAAGTGTCCCCGGTGTGGCAAAGCATTTGAATGCAAAGTGGGCAATGTGTCTCAATGTCATTGCAACAATGTTACACTTACAGACGCAGAACGCAATTTTATAGCACAACGCTACCGGGATTGCCTGTGTCACAAATGTCTTACAGACCTGAAGCAAGGCGCTGTTTTATTCATAGAAAAATACCTGCAGAATGCCCGGTAAAATAGTGTTCATTACTGGCGGTGCACGCAGCGGTAAAAGCCGTTATGCGCAAACAAAAGCATTACAGCTTAGCAGTAATCCTGTATATATTGCCACTGCCCGCCATTGGGATATTGAATTTGAACAACGTATTCAACAGCATCGCTCAGACAGAGATGAACGATGGACCAGCATTGAAGAAGAGAAATTCATCAGCAAAACCAATATTGCCGGAAAAGTAGTAGTGATCGATTGTGTTACTTTATGGCTTACCAATTTTTTCGTGGATCTTAGTAATGATATTGATCAATGCCTGGAAGCCTGCAAAAATGAACTCCAGGCACTTGCTTCTGTTGATGGTACTTTTATTATCATCAGCAACGAAATTGGTATGGGGGTCCATGCTGAAACAGAGATCGGAAGAAAATTTACTGATCTGCAGGGATGGGTCAATCAATACATAGCAGAAATGGCTGAACAGGTTGTTCTGATGATCAGCGGCATTCCGGTTATTATTAAAGAGAAAACTGTATGATGAAGGCTTACATGAACTGGAGCGGAGGCAAAGACTCTTCTCTATGTCTTTACCGCATCTTACAGCAAAAGCAATACAATGTGGATTGCCTGCTTACCAGTGTAAATGCTACCTACAACCGCATTTCAATGCATGGAGTGAGAAGGGAATTGCTGGAAGCACAGTCACACACATTGGGAATTAATCTGACCACTATCGAATTGCCGGAACAGCCTTCTATGCAACAATATGAATCAGAATTGCTGCAAAAGATAAGTTCCTTGAAAAATACAGGATATACCCATTCTATATTCGGAGATATTTTTTTGGAAGACCTGCGGCAATACCGTGAACAACAGTTGGAGCAAGCCGGTATCACAGCCGTATTTCCCTTGTGGAAGGTCCCTACATCACAATTGATGCAGGAGTTTCTGGCAGCAGGCTTTCAGGCTATTGTGGTTTGTGTAAATGAGCAGTTCCTGGATAAAAGTTTCTGTGGCAGGCTGATAGACGAATCTTTTGTACATGATTTGCCTGCCAATGTTGATATATGCGGCGAAAACGGCGAATACCATTCCTATGTATTTAATGGGCCCGTTTTTAAACATCCAATACACTATTCAAAAGGGGAGATCATATATCGCCGCTATGATACTCCTCTTTCTGTTTCAACTGATATGGACCAGCCCTCACAATACGGGTTTTATTTCTGTGACCTGTTGCCTGTGGGTTAGAACGCACTTAACATCAATAATATTTTCTATGTCTCTGAAAGAAGAACTTCAACTGATCATTGATAATAAAACCAAGCCGCCGGGTGCGCTGGGTGAGCTTGAAAATATTGCATTACAAGCAGGCCTGATACAACAGACCACCCGGCCACACATTACACAACCACATATTGTTGTATTTGCCGGCGATCATGGTATTGCTCGAACAGGGCTTGTAAATCCCTATCCGCAGGAAGTAACAGCACAGATGGTACAAAACTTTCTTCACGGTGGTGCAGCCATCAATGTATTCTGCAAACAGCACCAGATCGTTCTGAAAGTGGCCGATGCTGGTATACAGTCTGACATCATATCGGACAACCCGATGTTTATTAATGCTAAAATGGGTTATAGCACCCGCAACTATCTTGAAGCAATAGCTATAGATGAACCCGTTGTATTACAAGTCATCGAAAAGGGAAAGGCCATTGTAAAAGAGATTGCACAAAACGGTTGCAATTGTATAGGCTTTGGAGAAATGGGCATTGGTAACACCTCTTCGGCTGCCCTGATCATGAGCGCTATTACAGGTTTACCAGTGGAGCAATGTACAGGAAGGGGTACTGGGGTTAATGATCAGCAATTGCAGGTAAAGATCCGGACGCTGCAACAGGTATATGATAAACATCAGCTATATCTATACAAAGATCAGCCGGTTGCTTTATTGTCAAAGATCGGAGGTTTTGAACTTGCCATGCTTACCGGCGCCTACCTGGAAGCTGCAACGCAAAAAATGATCATTGTAGTAGATGGTTTTATTACTACTGCTGCGTTATTGCTGGCACAACAACTTCGTCCTTCCATACTTCAATACTGCATTTTTGCCCATACCAGCGGCGAACAAGGGCATGAGAAAATGTTATCCTATCTGCATGCCACGCCACTTTTGCAACTGGGCATGCGATTGGGTGAAGGCACTGGTGCCGCACTGGCCATTCCCCTCATTCAATCTGCTGTTCTTTTCTTAAATGAAATGGCTTCTTTTACAACTGCCGGTGTTTCCGGCGCACAATAATATCTCATGATAAAGAGCGAGCTTCGCATTTTTTTTACCGCTTTAATGTTCCTTACACGGTTGCCTGTTCCTGCATTCACTGATCATTCGCAGGACTATCTCGAAAAATCCACGCGTTACTTTCCTCTCATAGGGTGGATAACAGGTGCTATCAGCGCACTCACCTTTATCATTTTCAGTAAATATATTGGTACCGATATTGCCATACTGGCCTCCATTATTGCCGGTATTCTTACCACCGGTGCATTGCATGAAGACGGTTTTGCCGATGTGTGTGACGCATTTGGCGGTGGATGGACCAAAGAAAAGATCCTGCTTATTATGAAAGACAGCAGGCTGGGCACTTTTGGTGTTATAGGTTTGATATGCGTACTGGGCGCCAAATTCCTGCTTCTGAAAGAGCTTCCCACTTTTATGCCCGATCTTTCCAGTCCTACCACCAACGTTCTTTTTAATTACCGTTATTTTCTACTCATCGTCATTGCTGCACATAGCATCAGTCGTTTGATGAGCGTACTTACCATCAGTCTTTTTGACTATGTTACAGATCCGGATACCAGCAAATCAAAACCGGTTACCAGTCGCAAACCTACTGCCGGTATTATTGTTGTTGCCTGTGTTTTTGGGTTACTCCCCCTGGCGCTGCTGGACTGGCATTTTTTATTCTGCCTCATACCCGTAATGTATGCCGGTTACCAGCTAGCATGCTATTTTAAAAAATGGATCGGTGGTTACACCGGCGATTGCCTGGGGGCCATTCAGCAGGTAAGTGAACTTACTTTTTATCTTTGTGCCATCATTGTATGGAAATATTTTCCATAATCACTCTTATCAACTGGATTATGCCCATTTACCTGATACGTCATACAGCTCCTGCAGTTGAAAAAGGTATCTGTTACGGACAGGCTGACATTGATGTGCTGGATACGTTTGAAACAGAGGCAACAATCATCCGGCAGCATTTGCCTGTTAACCTGCAATATGTTTACAGCAGTCCTCTTCAACGTTGCCGGAAACTGGCAGACTGGTTATTTCCGGATACAAATATCGTTAACGAGCCTCTTTTGAAAGAGATACATTGCGGTGAATGGGAATTGCAACACTGGGATGCTATTCCCAAGGAAATTATTGATCCCTGGATGAATGATTTTGTCAATGTGGCTATACCTGGGGGTGAAAGTTATGTTGCCCTGCATCAACGAGTAACACGTTGCTTTGAGCAGATCTGCCACCGACATTCCAATGCAGTCATTGTAACACATGGAGGAGTGATCAGAAGTATATTGGCACATATCACACAAACGCCGCTGAAAGATTCCTTTGGCGCATTTGCTATTCATTACGGTTGTGTTATTCAACTGGACCAGACAGATGGTAAATTCACATATCAGCCACTTTCCAATATTGCCACGCCCAAAGAACAACACAAACCTACCCGGTAAATCAATTTTCCGGATGTACGTTATTCATATATTTGCCCAAATCAGTGGTTATGCCATTAAAAATGGATGATATCATCACCGTAACATTTACCCTGTTCGCTATTATTGATATTATTGGCTCTATTCCCCTGCTGATTTCTTTGAAACAGAAAATGGGTGGCATACACGAAATGCAGGCCACACTTATTTCCGGCGGATTGATGATCCTTTTTCTGTATGCTGGCGAAAAATTTCTGGGCGTATTGGGGCTGGATGTAAAATCCTTTGCTGTAGGGGGTTCTATTGTCATTTTTATCCTGGGACTCGAAATGGTATTGGGCATTGAATTTTTCAAAAGCGACAACAATTCCAAAGCTGGAACTATTGTTCCTATAGCCTTTCCGCTGATTGCAGGTTCGGGAACACTTACTACGGTGATATCACTGCCAGCCAACTATCATAAAACTGTGATCCTTATCGGGATATTGATCAACCTGATAATCATTTATATTGTTTTAAAGTCCTTAAACTATATTGCAAAACTTTTGGGACCGGCAGGATTAATCGCAATCAGAAAGTTTTTTGGCGTAATTTTGCTGGCCATTGCCGTAAAGATCTTTGTAACCAATGTAAGCGGGCTGATCAAATAACCTGCTAACGCAAATAAATGGCTTCGTAGTACAATGGATAGTATGAGAGTTTCCGAAGCTCCAGATCCAGGTTCGATTCCTGGCGAAGCCACACATTCAAAAGGGCTTTCAGCAATTGGTGAAAGCCCTTTTGAATTTTACATATTTCTAAAAGATCATTACAGCTTCAATACAACCTTCTTCACACTTTCTTTTCCATTTACCACCCTGAAATAAAGCGCACCGGATGGCATTTCTGCAATTGATATATTGGTAACAGCCGCTGTTAGTTTAACAGTTTTCCGTTTTACCATAGCATTATCATAGATCTCTAACACTGTATTTTCAGCCGGTGTAAATGGCAGTTCAATGTGTACCATACCCACTGCCGGGTTGGGATATATCTTCGGCTCGGTGATCTTTATTTCATCATCAGCACGCGGCTTATCCGATGGTTTTTGTGCAATTCTCCAATCTTGTGGTGGCGTACCACAATCTGCAATGGTCATATACACTGTATAATTTTCACCGGGTCCGCAAACACCGGTAGCATCTAAACGCACCATGGCTGTTGAACCAATAGGACCGTTGAACAGTACACCGTTTGTATTATTGTATGAACAGTTAGCAAAACTCCATGACAAAGAATAGTATGCCCCACTGGGGTAAGTAGGATGCAGGTACACCTGCATAAATCCACCCGAGTATTGACAAACAGGATCCGGGAAGCCGCCACCATTATAAGTAACATGGCTGAGAATAGGCCCATTACCCATGTTGATCGCTTTGGTGGCCCCTACAGTAGTACCGGCACAGGTAGGTGACATATTCACCGACAAAGAGCTTACACCACTATAAGGAGTACTGGCGGTAAATGTACTGCTACTGCTGATTTGGGAAGAAGGACTAATACCACTACCAGCTGTCCATGTATACGATGAGACTCCACTGGATGTGATAGTGCTGTAATTTTCAGATCCCGAACAGATAAACCGCGCACCAGTGATAGGAATGCTATAATACTTCAATCCTGAGCTGTTATAAGGACTATAAGTCGGTGCATGCTGCATCAAAGGCCAGCTACCCCATTTTGAAACAAACAGGTTAGTATTGCTGGTAGTAACCGCGGAATGATCTCCGTTTGGATAAGAAACCTTGGTGGCATAAGGCAATGCCTTATCGCTTACTTCCACGTAGCTACCATCTGTCCAGTAAGTATCATCACCTGGCGAATCAATCCAATAAGTAGAACCGCCATCAGATTTATTCCATGCATAATTGTGACAATTATAAGTAGCAGATGCATTGGCCAAAAATGTAGCGTTGGGGTAACTGCTGGTAGCCTGGTTATTCAGGTATGCAATTTCAGATGGTGTAAATTCAGAAATAGAATAAGCAGTTATATAAGTGCATTTGGGGGTATATACCTGTGCATTGATGGTGCAGGGTATAAAAAAGCAGAATAGTAATAAAATTCTCATAGAAAGAGTTTTAAAATCAGCGAATAAAAGTTCTGTTCACCTCAGCTGCAGCTTCGCCGGTTTTTAATAAACCGGTATCAAGAAAGTCAAGTGTTTCCCGGGTGAATGATGCTTTGTAGTGATAGCGATACAGGTTACCTGCCAGCCTGGTGGTATAGCTGGTACTGATAGGGCTGAATACCTCTTTATTGGCAGCTTTATAATCCTGTGCCAGTCCTATTGCAGTCTTTAAGCGTAATGCTGTAGGTTCATCCACTTTGTCCTGTACGCTTTGTTGTGACAGTAATAGTTCAATAAAAGATAGCTGGAATGAAAACCTGCCCTTTTCAACCAGGCTGTTCAGACTACGCAACTCTGTTGTCAGCAACTTTCTATACACTGTCAGTAATTTATCTGCAACATCTTTTCTTTCTATAAGGTTTTGCAATCCTTTAAAATTTTCACGTATAGCTTCTATTCCTTTTTGGGGAGAATTATACGCCCATATTTCGGCCAGTAACGGATAATCAAGACAGGATTCCAGCAATGCTGCCGTAGTAAGATCGGTCAGTATTTTATCGGGAATGGCGCATGCTTCCACCATTTGCTGGTGCGAAGTAAAACTCTTCCACTCCGAAGACTCCTGTTTTACGGGATAACTGTATTTGCGATCGGTATTTTGTGCAACCGCCAGATAGCACATAGCATGGGCTATCAAAAGAATAAGCATTCTTTTTTTCATACATAATTTTTGAGTGTCAGTAAATAGAATGTATACCCCTGCGCAGGAGGGTATGAAATCAGAAAAAAATTATCCCGGGAAAACGCCGAAGGAGAGTGCTGTATTCAAATTATAACAAAATAGCACAACCGACAAATTTATCATGAACACTACCAGTTAAATACACACTAAACAATATCGAAGCCGCTGAAATACAGTCAGTAAGTTTTCAGAAGAAAAATTCCAGGTAAAAGAGACAGGCAATCCACAATCAGGTTTCCTCATCAAAAAAGATCTTGTAGTATTTTTTACCACTCATTTCGTCATATCCTTTTTCAATCAGGTCTCTGCGCCCGTGGATGTAGATATGAAAGTTTTTATCCAGCTTTAATACCGTCTTAAATACACGCTGTTGTTTCTTTACCGCAGACAAGTGTATATCAAATTCATCTTCAATCTCAAAATTACGTGATGATTCAAAGTTCTTTTTATAGTCCATGAAAGTGTCTACCACTTCCTGGTGATGCATTACCTCTTCTGTAAATTCCTTCATGTTGAACTGTTCTTTGGTCTTAAAATAATCCATTGAACGGTTCAGCAGATCTATCTGGTCACTTTTGCTTACATCAAATTTCTCAGGATACTCGTTGGTAATAAAGTTTTTACACAAACTCAGGTAATTATTGGTATTGTGATAACTATCCGCATATGGCTGTACCTGCAGGAAATCAGTTACCCAATATTGCGCATCATTCTGTTTATTGGTATTATCAACTACACATACTTTATAGCCCTCTACGGTATTGGTTTTAAATATCAGGCACCCTTTGTCCAGCTTATTGATGTTTACGCCTTCTTCCTGTATCACTTCCCAACTCTGCCCATGAGGAAACACTTTCAGAAAGGTTTCTTTGGTCTCAGATTTAAAAATACCAATTGCCTGAATGGTTTCTCCTTCAAACGGCACATCATCAAACAATACTACGTACAGCTCACCTTCTTTTACCTTACTATGGGTTGATTTACTATACAGAAACTGGGCAAGAAAAACAGACTGATCTGTAAAAGCACTTTTATCCTCAAATATCCGGCGCACATACATGTACACTTCATTCAGCTCTATATCACTGAGATGGGTAAAATGATACAATTCATTTTCATTAAAGGCGCCCAGAAAATATTTGGTCAGCAGTCCTTTTACTATTTCATCATTCAGCGTCAGCGGATTTACCGATAATTTCAGCTCCTCTCCCCTACTGGGGTTACCTACTTTATGTACAATTACCTGTTGCAGCAATACATTATCAATTCCTGTCATATAATCCCGTTCTTGAGGTCGCGAAGATAAGGGAGAAGCTTTTCAGGGAGCTAATTTTCCGAAAGGCAATAATCTTATCTATATATCTCCGTTCAACACAACACATTTGATTTATTTATTATTTAAAGTGTCCTGAAAATGAATAATAATATCAAAAACCCATTACCGCCTTTATATTTCAACCAGATTTTAATGCGCGTTTGTACAGGTGTTATATATATGGTGTAATTTGATTGCTTTCTGCCTGCAACGTATGCAATTAGCTGATTGTCATAATGCAGTCGCAACCAAAAGCTATAAAAAACAGATTTCCTGCTTATGTTACAACGTGTAATGTATACCCTGTGTCTTATTACGGCAGGGTATAGCATCAAGGCCCAGGATATTTCCGCTGACACAAGTTTCGTCAGGGCCGCCTATACCAATGCAGTTTCATTGTATTACCAGTTTACCGACAAACAAGCCAGATTATACAATGGTATAGAGCATTTGGGTTATCCTTCCAGTTATATAGGCCATGCTTACTTTCTTACCAACGAACTACAAAAAGGGAACCTGGTGTATGATGGGTTGGCCTTTAAAGATGTACCTATGTTGTATGATATGTATAAGGATGAACTTATCATATTACACTTCAACAACTATACTAAAATTGCTCTGCTGAATGAAAAGTTACAAACATTCCTGTTGAACGGGCACCAGTTTGTATACCTCGTTCGCGATAGTCTTCGTGTTCCACTGGCAACTGGTATATATGATAAGCTGTACAGTGGCAGCACCACTGCCTTTGTCAAAAGATCAAAGATCGTTGAAGAAAGGGTTACAGATCATATTGAAAGAGAATTTACGGAGCACAGTTCCTACTACATCGTAAAAGACGGAACGTACCATTCCATAAAAACTTACAAAGGATTACTGAGTGTTTTTAAAGATAGATCACGCGAGATCCGCCAGTACCTCCGGAAGAACGATATTAAATTCAGAAAAAATCCAGAAGCTGCCATTGTTAATGCTGCTACGTATTATGACGCTCCAAAAAAATAACATGCGAACTACAGCCAATATTGTACTGCTTTTTACAACTATCTTCTTTCTTCCGCTGATTGCACTGTCGCAGGAAACAAAGAAAGTTACCGCCGAATTCTCTGACGCACACATCGCTGCCTTTGTGCAAACACTTGAGCAACAAACAGGTTATCATTTTTATTATGATGCCGTAAAGTTTGACAGTGTACGTATCAATCTGTCCGTCACTAACCAGCCACTTACCAGTGTACTGGAGCAGGCCTTTGCCAATACTGAATATCATTTTGCCATTGATACAGAACAAAAGACCGTTTTCCTTACCCGCAATTTTATTATCAAAACGACATTGCCACAAGGCTTTTTTGCACGTAAAACAGGCGATTCGCTACACGCTGATATAGCCGGTGATTATGGCGACAAAAAGAAGGTAAAGGTGGATGCCTCTATCGAAAACAAACTGTTTGAGATCGGTATTAAAAACAATGCCACCGGAAAAGTAACGCTGGCAGGATACATCCGCAACAGTAAAAGCGGCGAACCTGTTACCGGTGCATCCATCTTCCTTGAAAACAGCAGCCTGGGTACATCTACAGACCAGTACGGCTATTATTCGCTGGTTATCAACAAAGGCCGTTACGTAATGAATATCCAGGGCATTGGCATGAAAGACACCAAACGCCGTGTACAGGTAAATGCCGATGGCAAATTCAATATTGATATGGAAGAAACAGTTACGTCGCTGAAAGAAGTAATTGTTTCTGCACAGAAAGTAGCCAATGTAAGAAAAGTGGCTATGGGTATGGAAAAACTGAACATTAAGAATATCAAGCAGATGCCCTCTCTGTTCGGCGAGGCGGATGTACTGCGTGCGGTAACCACATTGCCGGGTGTAAAAACCGTTGGCGAGGCCAGCACTGGCTTCAACGTACGCGGTGGTTCTGCTGATCAGAACCTGATCCTGTTCAATGATGCAACTATCTTTAACCCTTCTCACTTCTTCGGTTTCTTCTCTGCCTTCAACCCCGATGTGGTAAAAGATGTGGAACTGTACAAAAGCAGCATTCCTCCCAAATATGGCGGTCGCTTAGCTTCTGTGCTGGACATCACCAGCCGTGAAGGCAATAAAAAGAATATTACAGGTACTGCCGGTATTGGTTTGCTTACCAGCCGTGTTAATCTTGAAGGACCCATTATTAAGGATAAAATGTCTTTCATTTTAGGTGGCCGTACTACCTATGCAAACTGGCTGTTGAAAAAACTGCCAGATGAATACAAACACAGCAAGGCAAATTTTTATGATGTAAACCTTTTGCTGAGCTACCAGATTAACAACAAGAACAACCTGTATTTTACCGGTTATCTCAGTAAAGACCGCTTCAATCTGAACAGCGATACCGCTTACAATTACAGTAACAAGAACCTTTCACTGAAATGGAAACACACGTTCACCAATAAATTGAACAGTGTGGTAACCGGAGGTTATGATCGCTATGATTATAGCATTTCCAGTGACAAAATTCCCATCAACGCCTATAAACTTGGTTTTGACATTGGCCAGATATATGGTAAGGCTGACTTTAACTGGTATTGGGCCAGCAAGCATACTGCAGATTTCGGGATCAGCTATATCCGCTATAAACTTACCCCTGGTTTATATGAACCGCTAGGCAAGGGATCGCTGGTAGTACGCGATGAGATGGAAAAAGAACAGGCGCAGGAAAGCGCCATTTACCTGAATGATCGCTGGAATATTACCCAGGACCTGTCACTGCACCTGGGTGTTCGCTATTCATTGTATAACTATCTCGGTCCTAAAACTGTGAAGTATTATGCTGATGGTGTTCCTAAAACAGATGAAACACTTATTGAAACAGTGAAATACGGTAGCGGTAAGTATATTAAAAATTATGGTGGCCCGGAAATCCGCGTCTCTGCCCGCTATAGCGTTACCAACGACTTTTCTATTAAAGCCGGTTATAACTCACAACGCCAGTATATCCACATGCTGTCCAACACTACAGCTATTTCTCCCACGGATATATGGAAGTTGAGTGATCCCAACATCAAACCACAATATGGAGACCAGATCTCATTAGGCTTCTATAAGAACTTCCGTTCCAACACTATCGAAACTTCTGTGGAAGTTTATTATAAACGCATCAAAAACTACCTGGACTATAAGAGCGGTGCTTCATTGGTGATGAATCATCATATAGAGACAGATGTAACCGGTACCCGTGGCAAAGCTTATGGTATAGAGGTAATGGTAAAAAAACAGGCTGGTAAACTCAATGGCTGGATCAGCTATACGTACTCACGTGTGATGCTGAAACAAGATGACCCGGCTGTAAGTGAAATTATCAATCGTGGTGAATACTACCCTGCCAACTATGATAAACCACATGATATTACGCTGGTGAGCAACTATAAGTTCTCACACAGGTTCAGCATTTCACTGAACACTACTTACAGCACAGGCAGACCTATTACCCTGCCCATCGGAAGATTTTTCTATGCAGGCTCACAACGCGCACTTTATTCAGACAGAAATGCTTACCGTATTCCAGACTACTTCCGTACAGACTTTTCTATGAACATTGAAGGCAATCATAAAGTACACCAGAAAACACATAACTCCTGGACATTCGGCTTATACAACGTATTTGCCAGGAAGAATCCATACTCGGTGTATTACACTTCCGAAAACGGGGTTATTAATGGCTATAAACTATCCATTTTCGGAACCATTTTGCCATTTGTAAATTATAACATCAGATTTTAATGGGCATTCACATGAAAAAAATATTATACTTCCTGATAGCAGTGATTGTACTGGCAGCCTGCAAAGAATCTTACAAACCGAATATTTCCTACCCGGAAACAGGTTACCTGGTAGTAGAGGGATTTATTAATTCCAGACCTGCCGGTGTTACCAGCATCAAGTTGTCACGCACAGTAAAGCTGGACACCAATATCAATACCAGAAGAGAAAATTTTGCCAAAGTAACCATAGAAGGAGATAACAATAGCTCTTATGCGTTAACGGGCAACAACTCTGGCACATATAGCTCAGGACAACTGAATTTGAGCAGCACCGCCAAATACAGGTTACGTATTATTACTTCGGACGGTAAAACATACCTGTCAGATTATGCTACTGCTGTAAAAACACCACCTATTGACAGTGTCAATTTTAAAATGGAAAACAATGGTCTGCAATTGTATATCAATACACATGATCCTAAAAACAGTACCTGGTATTACAGGTGGGAATATGATGAAACCTGGGAATATCACTCACTATATATGCCGGCATTAAGGTATAAAAAAGATGCTGCAGGCATTCCCAATGGTATTGAATATATCAATGCTGATCAGACAGTAGATACCAGCAAATTCAAATGCTGGCAATTTTTCAGTTCTACCAACATTATTACCGGCACTTCCACTAAACTAAGTGAAGACAAGATCACACTTCCATTATTATTTATAGATGAAACATCCTGGAAAATAAGCGTATTGTACAGTGTTAATGTAAGACAATACGGACTTAGCCGTAATGGGTACGATTTCTGGCAGAAAATGAAACGCAACACAGAACAACTCGGTTCTATTTTTGATGCACAGCCTTCAGAGATCACCGGCAATGTTCATTGCGTGTCAAACCCATCAGAACCAGTAATCGGGTATGTTGAAGTGGCTGATGGCCAGGAAAAACGCGTTTTCATTTCAAGAGCACAGGTTCCTGACTGGAAATACCGTTCAGACTGTATATTCCAGGAAGTGACCAATCAAAAAGACAGCATTCAGGCATATTCATACCTACTGCCTATTGACGGTACTCAATTTGGCGCCTCACCCAATATAATCCTGGCCTTTGGGGCCTCCACGCCAGGCTGTGTTGATTGTACAACACGTGGTGGCACTAATGTTAAACCTTCCTACTGGCCATAAAATAATTATCGTGTTCAATTTACAGCAATACGAATCAAGCAAATTACAGATGATACAGAAGATCACCTTCATCACTATACTTACAATGTTTGCACTGCAACCATCACTGGTACAGGCACAAGTAAACAATACCGGCATACAGCAACAGTTTGACTATTACCGGAAAACAACCCTGTCTGAAAAACTCTACATGCATACCGATAAAAACTTTTACCTGGTTGGTGAGATCCTATGGTGGAAGCTTTATTATGTGGATGGCGTTTTTCACAAACCTCTTGACATCAGCAAAGTAGCCTACATAGAAATACTGGATAGTAAAAACAAACCGGTAATGCAGGCAAAAGCAGCATTGAAAAAGGGAGATGGTAATGGTTCTTTCTATCTACCCGTATCTCTCAGTTCGGGTAACTATACTATCAGGGCATACACCAACTGGATGAAGAATTTCGGTGCTGATTACTTTTTTGAAAAACAGATCACCATTGTTAATTCACTGAAGCCTTTGAATACACCAGCCATTATACCTCCTGTAACTTACGATATACAGTTTTTCCCCGAAGGAGGCAACCTGGTTCGCAACATTCAAAGCAAAGTAGCCTTCAGGGTTACTGATCAATATGGAAAAGGGCAAAACTTTACCGGTGCGCTGGTGAATGATAATAACGATACTATAGCACGTTTTACGCCATCAAAATTTGGCATCGGTCAGTTCACTTTTACACCATCCGGCACACAAAGCTATAAAGCTGTATTGCAGATGGCCAATGGCCCTGCTATTACCAAGGCATTACCGGCAGCGTACGAAAAAGGATATGTAATGAGCCTGTCTGAAGGCAACAACGGCAATATCCAGGTGAAAGTAACTACCAATATGCAGGTACCAGGTGTGTTTCTTTTTGCACATACCCGCCAGGTGGTAAAAGCAGCTGCTAACGGATCTTTTTCAAATGGGATTACAGAATTCAATATACCTGTCAGCCAACTGGGTGATGGCATTTCTCATATTACCATTTTTGATGTAAACCAGCAGCCTGTTTGTGAACGTCTGTATTTCAAAAAACCAGAACGCCTGTTACAAATAGATGCATCCAGTGATGCGCAACAATATACGGCACGTCAGAAAGTAAACCTGTCTGTGCACACGCCAGTGCCGGCAGATATGTCAATGGCTATTTACAAACTCGATTCATTGCAGTCTGCAGATGATAATACTATCCAAAGCTACCTGTGGCTTACTTCCGACCTCAGGGGCGGAATAGAATCTCCCGGGTATTATTTTTCAGCCAATAATAACACAGTTAAAGAAGCAACAGACAACCTGATGCTGACACACGGCTGGAGAAAATTTAACTGGGACAGTGTTTTAAGAAACCCTTACACGTATACATATATTCCTGAGTACGATGGACATATTGTTTCCGGTAAAGTAGTAAACGTTACCACCAACAGACCCACGCCTGAGATCAAAACACATTTGTCTGTGCCGGGTTTACAGGTTCAGTACTACACTGCATTAAGTGATGCCAATGGCAATGTGCACTTTGATGTTCGTGATTATTACGGTCAAAATGAAGTAATTGTAGATGCAGAAGGCAGCAAAGGTGCCAGTTATAAAGTAGATGTCAATAATCCTTTTTCGGAACAATATGCAGCAGTACCGGTACCGGCATTCAACCTGGATGAGCTGGTACAGGGTACGCTGAACAAATCCAGTATTGGAATGCAGGTACAGAATGCATACAGCAGTGAGCAGCTCAGTCATTTTGCATCTCCCAATATTGACACTCTGCCCTTCTTCGGCAAACATGGTACAAAGTATATGCTGGATGATTACGTGCGTTTTGTAACAATGGAAGAGGTGTTGCGCGAATATGTATTTGAAGTTGGTATACGTCGCGTAAGCGGTCAACCACACCTGCTGGTATCTGATATGCAGAATAAAGGATTTTATTCGGGTGAACCGCTTATCCTGTTAGATGGCATACCAGTTACACACGAAGCCATCCTGGCCTACGATCCGCTGAAAGTAAGAAACCTGTGGGTAGTACCTTCCAGGTACATCATCGGCCAGTTTGTATATGATGGTGTTGTAAGTTTCACCACTTATGAAGGTATACATGAGGCTTTAAAAATAGATCCACAGGCAGTTTCACTGGACTATAACGGCTTGCAGATGAAACGTGAGTTCTACTCGCCGGTATATGCAACAGCAGCACAGGCTGAGAGCCGACTGCCAGATTTCAGAAATGTATTGTACTGGTCACCGGATGTGCGTACTGACCACACCGGCAATGCTAAGATCAACTTTTATACTTCTGATGTAAAAGGCAAATATGTAGTTGTGCTGCAAGGCTTAGATGCTGCCGGAAATGCAGGCAGCCAGGCATTTACTTTTGAAGTAAATCAATAACATACACCAACCGGCCAGTTCCGGTTCAAATAAAAAGAACAGGCAGGAAGCTAATGCTTACCTGCCTGTTCTTTTTTTATAAGTATCCCTATTGCCAGAAAATACTAATAAGGCATTACTGTTATTTTGCGACCCTCTACTACAAAACGAACTTCACCGGTCAATTGCAACATGTCCAGTACTTTAGTTACATTAATATTGCGAGACATACTTCCACTGAAATGCACATTATTCATATCTCCTTCAAAAGCAACATCCACATCATACCAGCGTGCAATCTGTCGCATAATCTCCTTGATATCAGCTTTTTCAAACCTGAATTCACCTTTTTTCCAGGCCACAGCTTCGTCAGTATCCTGTTCTTTACTCACTTTTATTTCACCGGATTTATTAACTTCCGCCTGTTGTCCTGGTTTCAAAATACTTGACTTATTATTCTGTGTAACTTTTACTGCACCTTCCAGTAAAGTTGTTTTAACACTGCCTTCGTCACCATAAGAACTCACATTAAAATGTGTACCCAAAACTTCTATCGCGGAATTGTTACCCACTTTCACTTTAAAAGGAACCTTATGGCCATCTATCTTCTGGCTTGCTACTTCAAAATAAGCTTCTCCGGTTAATTCGATCACCCTGTTATTACCGGTAAATGCTACCGGGAACCTGATAACAGTAGCCGCATTTAACCAAACCATACTTCCATCTGGCAGCTTTATCTGGAACTGACCTCCTGCCGGAGTTTTCAATGAATTAAATCCTTTGGCGTCGCTACTCGCAGAAGCTGCAACATATTTATATTCCAGCTTACCGTTTCCTGTTTTACGAATAGCAATCCCTTCCTGCTCACTCAACAATCCTTCACCTGCGTCATTCAATACGATCTCACTGCCATCTGCAAGTGTTAATCTTGCTTTGTTACTGCCGGGCTGTATATCGTTCTTATAAACAGATTTTCCATGTTTAACTTCTGGTGTTGAAGCTGTTGCAGATGGGACTGATGAAGAGCTATGAAGAAAGAAATACCATCCGCTTACTGCCAGCAACAGCGCTATAGCTGCTGCAATAGCGTATAACTTCCGGTAACCGGCCTGGGGCTTCACAGATACCAAGGGCGTTTCTACGTCCACAGCAATTGCCACTTTACGCCAGCCAGCCTCCTGATCGTAACGGGTAAACATATTTACACGCTCCGAAACTATGGCTTCATTGGTAAGCTCTTCAAACTTTCGTTGGTTAATCTCTGATTCTGAGCGCCATTGATCAAGGGCCTGTCGTTCAGCATCAGTCAACGTTTCGCGTAGGTACTTAATAACTAAAGACGATATGTAATCTACTTTTTCCTGCATTGCTACTTAATTATAGTATCAGAACCTGTTTTACTCTTTCTTAAAACAGCCACAGGTATAGCGGTAATTAAAAAGAAGGGATTAAATCTGGCACAAAAAACTTAATGAGGTAATAATTTGCCCGGTACAGTTAGCCTGACCACCATTTGCTTACAAAGCCCAATAGCAGTAAAACGGTACGTTTCTTAAGCAATACTACCCGTATCAGTTGTAATGCGCGTGCACGTTGTGCACGTACAGTATGAACGGAGATATTCAGGCGGCCAGCAATTTCTTCGCTTCTTAATCCTTCCACATACAGCATTTTAAAAATGCGTTTGCACTTGGTAGGTAGTTCTTCTATTTCCTTATATACTTCATGCAGCACTTCAGCTTCTACCATTTCATTCAATACAAACTTGTCTTCTTCTTCTGATATATAAAGGATCTCTTTATGAATGGAGTTTTTGCGTTGCACCTGTTTCAGGTAATTAAAACAGGCATTGCGCGTAGTAATGTACAAAAATGCTTTGATGTTCTGCAGCGTTTCAAAATTGCCATGAATTTTCCAGAGCTTGATAAACGATTCAGCCACGATATCTTCAGCCTCATCTTTTTCATGGATCAGCTTTTCGGCAAAATAGCAAAGGGGATGATAGTGCAACTTATGTACATAACTTAATGCCTGAGGATTACCACTTTTAAATTCGGCGATCCAATATCGCTCGTGATGCTTTTGCTCCATGGGGCTGCTGTTGCTGTAAGTAGATTTAATTACATTTCTTGGTGCGGAAACAAGCTGATTTAAAGCTACTCCCGGATGTTCGCAGGAATAGCAGCCTTGAATTTTCCGAATGATGTAAGGAGTCCCCAGGAATGCGTGCTTAGCCCACATGAATGTACGCATTGAATGTAACGCGTAAAAAATAAAAAAACAAAACCTCCTATCCTGAACTTGACCCTTGGCAACAAATATAAACGACAAAAGTCAATTTTGTAGATGAGTGGCTACATTTATTGTAGATGTTTTTAGTGCATTTAAAAGCCTTATGCTGAAACAGTTAAGCCATGCAAAACCTAATGTCCCCGCTATTAATGCATGATCACCAGCTTTTGCATCACCTTAATAATGTCTGTTTCAAACGAACAATAGTACACGCCAGCAGGCAGATCCATTACACCAGGTAATGTAATGGCATGCGAACCTGCCACAAATTTTCGGTTGGTTACAGGAGATGCCACCCATTTGCCTTCTGTATTATACACTTTTACACTTACTGGCGCATTTGTTTTTAATGTAAACCGTAACGTTGGATTTACTGATGCAGGATTAGGAAACACACTGACAGCAAACTCTTTTTCAGCAGGAGGTCTTGTTGTAGTAGTTGTATCAATAGGTAAAGGCTGAAGATTGTCATTTAAAAATACAGGCGCGCCTGTCAATGCAACATTTATACTCTGGATAGTAGCCGATGCGCCTGTAGCAGAGTAGTTCCACTCTTTGCGATACATCCATGGAGATACATTTACAGCAGCAGGGAAAGAATACGTTGCACTGGCCGCCTCTGTTTGATCAACAGTCGTCCTCGCCCACAATACATAGGTATAATTACCCTGACCATCATAAAAAGCACCACCTCCTATATTTGCAGGAAGCTGCAAGGCATTTGTTCTTACAGAATCATAACGCCAGTGTAACAGCAGGTCCGACGTGGTTTTATAGCTGATACCTTCATCGGTATATTGTTGTTTGTACAATCCTCCATTGGTAGCAGGCCCAATACCTTCCAGTTTTTTATACAATCCCATCAATGCAAACGGATCTGTTGCACCGGTCTCATCCTGTGCATTTCCCAATACAAACATATATGCCTGGAGAATGCCATTCTTTTGAGCATTCACCAACGCTTTGATCATGTAGTTGCGTTGCGCTTCTGCTGATCCTATCATATTATCGAACGACTGGCTGGGAATATTAAACTCAGTGCAGATAAACAGTTTTTTAGGATAGGTACTTCCATTATAACCGTGTAAGATCAATACAGAATCAAAGCGGTTCTTTAAATTAATATAAGCATCTGCAGCAGCATCTGAATGACGCCAGAAAGCAAATCCGCCAATATTATTATCCCATGTTTTCAGATCGTACATAGGATAACTGTGAAAACTTAAAACATCAAAATATGCCCCTCCTTGTAAAGGATAATCTGCAGTAACACTGCCATCAACAGGATTATCTGTATTACGCAGTAATGCATCCAGAAAACTAGCATAACCCAATCCGCCGGGAGCAACATAGGCTGTGGGGTCAACATACTTTATAACCTCATAGCTTATGCGCAACATGTGTATATACATGTAAATGGGAATTTTCATATTGGTCAGTTCGCATGGAGATGGATTATTTTCCCACCAGTTGTCTGGCATACCCGGATCTTTCCATGCATTACCCGACCATGAAAAATCAGGTTCATTGACAATTTCCCAGAACTTTACATATGATTTATACCTGGTAACTGTTTTGTATACATATAATGCATAATAATTATTTTCATTTACAGGCGTACCATTGGCACCACCATCCCAAATGGGTTCATACATGTTTTTAAACATCAGCGATTCATCCGAGCAGCCGCCATACCTGGTATTGTCACGATGACTTTCAGAAGGAGAATTGAGCATTACGGTATTATCCAGCACGCCCAGCGAAGCATAATGATTAAATTCATTAATACGTATATCATACCCGTAAAATTCCATGAAATACTCAGGCAGTGGAGGTCTGAAGGTTTTGGAACCAGCGCCTTTTACACCTTTTGAAGGATTTCCTGCGGCAATATCAGCAATGCTTTTATCATCCCACGAAGTTCCGTAATAGCCCCCATTGGTACCATACATAAAGTACCCGGTGTAAGCAGGTACACGACCTGCGTCATTTGCAGTAAAATTGATTTGTGAAAATAAAGCAGTTACATGCAGGCACAGCAATGCAGCAGCACCTGACCACCAGAGATTTTTCATAGATTATTACGCATTGTATTTATAGGGCCTGCAATCGGATGGTAATTTCAGTTACCGGTTACTACGAGATAACACTTGTGATGAAGCATTTATTAAAACAGAATATCCTTTCCTTTATCTTATTATTATGCTGCTGTTATTAAAACCAGCTCCTGTAATTACAATAGCATGAAATACTAACAATTATTCTGCCAAAATACAGTTGCAACAATCATTTCAGCAGATAAAACAGACCACTAAGAATAAAGTACTAGACAACGTACGTGGAAAGAAAGACTAATACGACAAGAGGTATCCATACTTTTACGACACACACTATGTCCGGTTACAAACTGTAGCAAAACGTCAATTGTAAAAAACACGTGAAGTAACCACACGCGCACAACAAAATATCATTTACCACGTTGCCGGTAACTGTATGCGTAACAATATTACAAGGTACCTGAAGAAAACGAAGCCGCTGTAGCAGCATTTTCACGGGCCCATGCAGCCACTTTAGGAAAGGCAAGATGAAACCATGCAGTATATTTCTGAGGATGTGAAAGAAGCGATTCTTCTATATCGTACAACGGTTTATAGCAATAGTCCTTTACTTCTTCTGCATCAGGCATAATGATGCCATCGTACCAGCCAACAAATACATGATCAAATTCGTGCTCTGATAAACCGTTTTCAAAATCGGATTTATATACAAAATCGAACACTTTGTGCAACTCTGTTGTGAAACCCATTTCTTCCAATAGCCGGCTGGTAGCGGCCTGTAGAGGTGTTTCATCAGGCAGCGGATGACTGCAACAGGCGTTTGTCCACAAACCTGCACTATGATACTTCTGTAATGCGCGTTGCTGCAGCAGCATTTCTCCTTTACGGTTAAAAATAAATATGCTGAAAGCACGATGCAGTAATGCTTTGCGATGTGCTTCCATTTTTTCCATCACACCTACCACTTCGTCCTGTTCATTTACCAATACAACCTGCAGCCTTTTGTTCATAATGCAGTATTACTAGAATTAAAGAAAACCTGGTACCTGGCTTTTTCCGGGAACAACTTCAATGTTGCCAGTGCTGTAATAATTCCGGAAAAATCCCGCTATTATTACAATTTACTGTTTTTAAAATATAACGGTCATTTTTTATACGTAAAAAATCAGCGGCATGTTCTTTTTAATTGATTCTTATACAAGTGCATACAAAATGATCTTTTTTATTACCTGATAAAAAGCCCGCTTACCATCACTTTTTTAATTTCCGGTTCTGAAGTTGCATCATCACTTTGCAGGCTGAAGCCAACAGATATAACAGTATTCAATACACGCTTTAGTGCCGGCCACAATTTTACATACAAATACAAAAAAATAGTGTGCTGTTATGCACACTATTTGACAAATATCATCAGTGGATCTTACAGATCCTGCGAAGGGTAAGGAATAAAACCAATGCCACCGGAATTACTCAAACACCATTTACCTTCTGCACATGGCATTATAAACTAATTCGCTGTCAGTCATTTATTACCCAAAAACCTTAATAGCGCTGCAATTGGTTCTTCAGCAGTTTGCGGGCAAAGTGTATTCTGCTTTTAATAGTACCCAATGGTTCATCCAGCATATCAGCTATTTCATGGTACCGGAACCCGTCGAAGTACAACAGGAACGGATTTCTGAAAATTTCCGGAAGATTATAAATAGCCTGCTGGATATCTTTCAAACGCAGGTTACTTTCTGCTGCATTGGCGGTTACTGCCTGGCTTTGATTCAGCAAAAACTCATTGGGAGTACTGTCGAAAATCGTATTTTGTTTAACTTTCCGACGATAATTATTGATAAAAACATTGCGCATGATAGTATACAACCATGCTTTAATATTTGTACCAACATTGTATTTATCCTTATTGGCGAGTGCGCGATACAGTGTTTCCTGAAATAAATCCTTTGCTGTTTCACTATCTCTCGTCAGCGTTATAGCGAAGGGCTTAAGAAATTCCGCATTATTGACCAACATCTGGTTGAACTCTACTGTAGACATAACTCAGGATGTTTAATTATTTATGCCACAAATTTAAACATAACTGGCCACATAGGAAAAAATGTGTTTAATGTTTAGCCACAAATATCCAAACAAAACAAGTTTTAACATTTCATCGCCAACAGTAACAGTTTGTTATAAAGAGGTAACAAATTCCAACATTTCTGACAGGGAATGTTTAAAATTCACTTCTGGCGGAATTCGCTTAAGCTGACTGTGGGCTAATTGGCCTGATATTATTAATGGCAATCCGGGTAACCGCTGTTGCGTCTGTACCAGGAAACGCTCCATATTGAAGTTGCCGGCAATGCAGGTAAGATGCGTATACAGATAGTCTGGCTTTTTTAAACGGCTTACAAACTCCAGGTCTCTGATAGGCACGCTGGCGCCCAGGTACAATACCCGTACCCCCCGGCTTTTCAACAGGTAATACATGTATAACAACCCCAGTTCATGATGCTCCCCTTCAGGCAGGAAGAGAATGACCGTTTTATCAATAATAACATGCGATACCACGCTTTCAATACCTACTACCAGTTTCTGGCGTATGATATTGGTTACCAGGTGTTCCTGAGCTGGATTAACATGATTGGTAAGCCACAGGATACCTAATTTGTCCAGAAAAGGAAATATCAGGTAGCTAATGGCTTTGTCTATGCCCTTGGAAGCAATGAATGAATCGAGAATATCTTCAAATTTGTCAATATTGAGGTCAACCATGCACTGCAACAGGTCGTTGATCAGTCTTTCCTGTTGTGCCTGGGCATGGGAAAGTGATACGATCTTTTCACGCACCTCATGAGCGCTCATTTTATCAATGTGAGAGATCTTATATCCATACTTATTCAGCAATGCAATATCCAATACGGTTTTTAGCTCATCATTGCTGTAATACCTGATATTGGTTTGGGTACGTTGCGGTTTCAGAAAGGAATACCGTTGCTCCCAAATTCTGATAGTATGGGCTTTAATACCCGACAGGTTTTCCAGATCTTTAATGGTAAACGCATTCATACTTTATATAATACAAGTGCAATTTTAAATTGTTTACAAACAGATCGTTGTTAATAACCTGAAAATTAGCAATTCAGTTATAACAACTACAATCTATTAATATACAACCAGATAAATTAATAAATGCTACTTCCCAGAAAGACTATTTCAGAACAGTAAAAGAATATTTGTATGATGGTTCCGGTACCTCCCCGTGATACCAGAAAAGCGAATCGAGACAGTGGCTAACTAAAACAGATACTTACCTGCCAGGTTGGTTTCTTGTATATATGCTCTGGAGTAATAAAGTTACCGTGTTTAACGGTATCAAGCACTAATAAAAACGAAAATTTTAAAAAGTGGGATTTAAAATACGGCCGGAATCCAGGAGAAATTTTACCGGCTTCATTAAGGAAGTAGAAGAGCGCAGGGCATCTAAGTGGCGGGTATGATGCATATCGGTGCCCAGAAGATCGACATATTGTTTCTTAATCAGGTAGTCAGCCAGTTCAACGGAGGCTTTTCCATAATAGCCGCATAGTGAAAGCAGGTTGAGTTGAAAATAGCAGCCTGCAGCTTTGAGCTCATCGTACCAACTTTTATCCGAACCAAAATACAGGTAGCGTTCGGGATGCGCCAATACAGGTTGGTAACCTTTTATCTGCAGGTTGAATAATTTTTCTTTGGCATTGAGGGGGGCATTTACAAAAGAAAACTCCACCAATACCCAGTTATCTTTCAGCGTCAGTAACGGCACATCATGCTGCAACAATTCTTCAAAATGCTCATCCATCAGGTATTCTGCAGCAGTATGCACCGGTAATGCCAATTCTTTCAGTTCTGATAATTTTTTATATGCAGCGCCAATAGAGTGCTGATCATTTTTATACAGATCGCCCATAATATGGGGTGTGGTAATGAGCTTTTTGAAACCAAGTTCCTGCAACCCTTTTACCAACTGAAGAGAGCTATCGGTATCAGCCGCCCCATCATCAATACCGGGCAGTACATGTGAGTGCATATCGGCATTCAATGCGCTTAGGTCTACAGCTTCAACTACCTTCTTCCTGAATATTGAGAACATCTGTTAATGACTGATTAGAATAAAATGGCTGATTATTAGCCTGCAGCAACAGTAGCTGTAGCTGCAAATTCCCGGTAAACCCTTTCAATTCCTTCGCGTAAACCAATGGAAGCTTTCCATCCCAATGCATGTAGTTTATTTACATCCATCAGTTTTCGTGGTGTTCCGTCTGGTTTGCTAAGGTCGCACTCAATAGTGCCTGTATAACCGGTAATCTCTTTTACCAGCAGAGCAAGGTCTTTAATAGCAATATCATCTCCGGTACCAATATTCACAAATCCTGGTTCATTGTACTGTTGCATCAGGAACAGGCAGGCATCTGCCAGGTCATCTGCATGCAACAATTCACGTTTGGGTGTACCGGTTCCCCAGATAGTTACTGAAGGAAGCCCAAGTATTTTGGCTTCATGAAACTTGCGGATAAGCGCTGGCAATACATGCGATTTATTCAGATCGTAATTATCATTGGGACCATATAGGTTGGTAGGCATTACGGAAATGAAATTACAGCCATATTGCGCCCTGTAAGCATCGCACATTTTAATACCGGTAATTTTAGCAATGGCATAAGGTTCGTTGGTTTCTTCCAGCAAACCGGTAAGCAGGTATTCCTCTTTCATCGGTTGCGGAGCCAGTTTGGGATAAATACAGGAGGACCCTAGGAACATTAATTTCTGCACCTTATTTACATAGGATGCATGAATAATATTGCCCTGGATCATGAGATTATCATAAATAAAATCAGCCCGGTAAGTATTATTGGCCATGATGCCGCCAACACGTGCAGCAGCCATAAAAACGTAAGCAGGTTTTTCGCTGGCAAAAAAATCATTGACAGCCTGTTGATTGCGTAAATCCAGTTCGGCGGAAGTACGCAGTACAAGATTATCAAAACCTGATTGGCGAAGCCTGCGTACAATAGCAGACCCTACCATGCCACGGTGCCCCGCCACATATATTTTATCTGAAGATGTCATAATATTTTACTGGGTATAAACCATACGCAAGTTACTGCACCACGTGCAGTGTCGCTGCTGATGCCAGATACAAAACAGAAATTTCACATGAACAGGCCACTATACCAGTGCAGGTATAGCCGTGAAATATTATTCAAACTGGTTGCGTATGCTGTAACCTGATTCTTTCAGCAATCTTTCACGTTTGAACAGGTCCACATCCGATGCCACCATTTCTTTTACCAGTGCAGCAAGATCATACTTGGGTTTCCAACCAAGCTGCTCTTGCGATTTTGTAGGATCGCCCACCAACAGATCTACTTCTGTAGGCCTGTAATAACGTGCGTCTACAGCAACTACTTCTTTACCTATAGCAACGTTGTATTCAGGATTGGTACATGCAGTTACTACACCGGTTTCCTTCTCTCCGCTGCCTTTAAACTCAACAGTAACCCCCACTTCAGCAAAGGCCATACGTACAAATTCACGTACAGGTGTGGTTACACCAGTGGCAATTACATAATCTTCCGGAACAGGTTGCTGCAGGATCAGCCACATGGCTTCCACATAGTCTTTTGCATGTCCCCAGTCGCGTTTAGCATCCAGGTTACCCAGGAATATTTTGTCCTGTAATCCCAAGGCTATTTTTGCAACTCCACGGGTAATTTTTCTTGTTACGAAAGTTTCACCACGCAAAGGAGATTCGTGGTTAAACAGGATACCGTTCACTGCATACATGTTATATGCCTCACGATAGTTTACTGTTATCCAATAACCATATATTTTGGCTACAGCATATGGAGAACGCGGATAAAAAGGCGTGGTTTCCGATTGTGGAATAGCCTGTACTTTTCCGTATAATTCTGAGGTTGAAGCCTGGTATACTTTTGTTTTCTGTGTAAGCCCCAGTAAACGCACTGCTTCCAGAATACGCAACGTACCGATACCATCGGCATTGGCAGTATATTCAGGTGTTTCAAAACTTACATGCACGTGACTCATTGCTGCCAGGTTGTAAATTTCATCAGGCTGGGTTTCCTGTATAATACGGATAAGGTTGGTGCTGTCTGTTAAATCGCCATAATGTAATTTGAAGCGTACATTTTTTTCGTGAGGATCCTGGTAAAGCTCATCAATACGATCGGTATTGAATAAAGAACTTCTTCTTTTAATACCATGTACCATGTATCCTTTTTTCAGTAACAGGTCGCTCAGATAAGCTCCATCCTGTCCGGTAACACCCGTAATTAAAGCAACTTTTGACATATTATTCTAGCGAATTATAAATTGAAAAATTTTGCGCACCGGCTTCAGCCAGGTGGTAAAAAAATAAGGTTGCAAATTATTAAGCTGCCATGCCATCCTGTCTTCTTTGTTTGCCTTCAGCCTGTTTTGCAAAGAAGCGTTGCTCATTCCTCCAGCACGCATTTTTACCAGTATCTCAGGAATGTAACGCACCTGTACATTGTGCTTTACCAGCATCCGCAGCATCAGCTCATAATCTGCAGCTGAGCGCAGGCTGATATTGAACAATCCGGCACGCGCATACACTTCCCGTTTTACAAAGAAAGTGGGATGTGGCGGCATCCAGCCAAAATAGAAATACTTTTTTTTAAATTTACCGGCCTTCCAGGTCCTGACCACCTTTTGAGTATCGACAGGATGTACATACTGCAGATCTCCATAAACGGCTTCTACTACTGGATCATTGAAAGCTGCCATTACCTTTGCCAACACTTCATTGTTGCAATAAAAATCATCAGAATTGAGTATACCAATAACATCGCCTGTGCATAGCTGTACACCTTTGTTCATAGCATCATAAATGCCTTTGTCTTTTTCTGACACCACTTTTGCTATATGCGGAAACTCCTGAACAATGGCCAAAGTATTGTCTTTTGATACACCATCAACAATAATATGTTCAATATTCTCATACCGTTGTGCGGCTACACATTGCAGCGTATCGCGCACAGTGGCAGCACTATTGTAAGTAGCGGTAATAATAGAAATTTTCATCAGAATTTTTCCTCAATGATTCGTTTGCGTACCGCAACTGCGGGGTTGCCCTGGTAAATGGTATAGGCATCGAGCGACCTGGTAGCAACTGATTTCGCCACCAGTACTGCATGTGTATAGCAGGTTATACCCGGACAAACCATGGCCTGCGCTCCGATCCATACCCCATCTTCCAGTTTAATTGGCTTAACAACGAGATCGAAGGTGGTTTTGGTATAATCATGGTTACCGGTCAGTAACATTGCGCCCTGTGACAGACATACACTGTTGCCTATGTTGATATGAGCAAGGTTATCTATCCATACCTGTTCGCCGATCCAGGTATAATTTCCTACCTCCAGCTTCCAGGGATATTTAATATTAACCGATTGTTTTATAACTACTCCTTTACCCAGCTTTGCACCAAAACATTTCAACAGGAAACATTTTATGGAAGATACCGGGTTCAGCGGGTTCATGAAAAAAACAACATTGGTAAAATACCAGAGAAACTGTTTTAGTTTTCCGGCACCAATTTCTTTTTTATACCAGTCGTTGTTGTATGTACTATTATTAACCAAGCAGATTGTTGTTAAGTGCCGGTAAGGTACAGATTGCTAAGGATTTTAAGAAGAAAGCCCCACCGCTCCTGCTGCAAATAACTGCAGGTAATCCTTTTTAAGACTTCCTTTTTGTATATACTGATGTGCAAACTGCCAGCTTGCATTGCAATATGCTTCAAAGTGTTGCTGATTCCAGGCAGCCGCTTCCTCCAATGCCTGCACAAATGCCTGTGGTGTTTTCAAAGAAAGATCCCAGCCGATATTCTTTTGTTGCAACTGCAGCCATGGTGTCTGGTCACTGATCAATACCGGCCGGCCACTTAGCAATGATTCAAATATGACATGCCCAAAATTTTCACCGTGCGTAAATAACGTAAAAAGATGGTGCTGTTGGTACAGCCTGTGCAGATCAGCATTGGCAACAGCGCCCAGGTACTCTACAGTAATATTTCCTGGTAAAGTCTTTATTGCCTGTTTACATTGGTTCCAATATATCTCTTCTTCTACCGGCCCCACGATAGTCAACGCAACCGAAGCTTTTACCTCTTTTAATATATCCAGCAACAACAACAGGTTTTTTTTGGGAGATATGCGGGAAACAAAAATGCATTTCAGGCTTCCTGTCTGCTTGACTGTATGCTCCAGGGGATGTTGCCGTGATGCCGGAAAATCGTTCACATATTGCAACATAGCTTTACGGCCAAAGATCTTCCGTATATCCTCTTTTTCTTTGTGATCTGTTGCGTGAAAGATGATCCTTTTCTGCATCTGCAATGCCCTGAAGCTTTTAAGAAAGAATTGTTTTTTTATCCGTTTGAACTGCAAAGCTCCCTGATGTAACATACCGCGTGGAGCCAGCACTATTTTAGGACTTACTTCTTTGTTGTATATACATGCCACCAGCGCCATAATGGTGAAATGCACTGAAAACATACTATTAAGATATATACAATCCGGCTTAACAACAGCAATAATGGCACGGATAGTAGTATAATTAAGATTGGCCGGTGAAATATAGCGTACACGTATTTTTTCCAGGTTATTCCAGGCATCTGTAATAACAGACGGGTAGGCCTCTGTATCACCCAGATCACGATCGGAGGTTACTACATACACCTCCATTTCATCCTGTATCGCAAACGCAAGGTTAGCGCAGGATTGCACCTGTCCTCCCGCTTTATAACCCGGCAGAAACCAATCAACAAAAATCAACAACCTTTTCATATCAAACTGGGATCTGTAATAAACCACTCAAACAACTGGCATTAGCTGCCTGTGATGATTTATATAAAGCATAATATAACGCGGAAAAAAGTAATCAACTAAATAAATCCAGGTATTCTTTTCTCAGGTCGGTTCCTGTAATATAATCGTTGGCATATTTCCAGGTAGACAAGCATATATTGTTGAACTCTTCCTGTGTCCATGCAGCAGCTTCGTATAAAGCTTTGATGAATTGTGTATGTTCCTGTAAAGGGATATCATATCCTATACCCTTTTCAATTAACTGCTGCCAGGGAGTCTGATCGCTGATCAAAACCGGTCTGCCACTGATAATAGACTCGAAAATAACATGACCGAAATTCTCTCCATAAGTTGGCAATACAAATAAATGATGAGCAGCGTATACTACCGGTAACTGTGAAGCAGGAATTGCTCCTTTATATTGTACTGTAATATTCGCAGGCATTTGCGCTATTACCTGCATGCAACGCTCCCAATATGACTCAGCTTCTACAGGCCCTACAATAGAAAGGTGAAGCTGTACGTCTTTTACCTGTTGCAACAATTCAAGGAGGAATAACAGGTTCTTTTTAGGAGATATGCGTGAAACAAACAAACATTTCAACACACCCGGCTTTTTAATTACCTGTTGTAATGACTGCTGTTGAAACGAAGGGAAATTTTTAACCAACCGAATCTTTGTTGAATTACCAAAGATCTTCCTGATATCACCTGCCTCTGTTATATCCGTAGCATGAAACAGGATCTTTTTCTGCAACCCTGCTAACCGGAATGCGTTGAAAAATATCCGTTTCTTTAATTTACTAAACCTGATGGCCCCCTGGTGCAACATACCCCGCGGAGCCAGTATCAATTGAGACGTGATACTTTTGACAGTAGCTTTCGCTATCAACGGCATCAATGTAAAACACGGCGAAAACATGCTGTTGAGATAAATATAATGCGGCTGTATTTCCTCGATGGCTGCTTTGATTGTGCTGTAGCGAATATTCTTTGGTGAGAGATATAGTACCTGGATATTATTTTCAAAGTTGTTCCAGGTATCGGGCTGAATGCCATTATAAGCCGTATCACTGCCCAGATCACGGTCGCGTGTTACAATATAAACTGCACGATGCTTCTGCAGAGAACCGGCAAGGTTCACGCAGGATTGTACCATGCCTCCCGCTTTGTAACCCGGTACAAACCAATCAATAAAAATAAGGAGTCTTTGTGTTTCCAATGATCCCGGAAATTAAGTAAGCACGCTCCGTTTCCCCCGTTAGACAAAACAAACCTACCTACAGTTTTCACCAGTTCAACACTGTACAACATTAAAATAAAATTAAAATCGCATAAGCTGTACGGATTCAGGTATAGGTAGGTCAGATCATCGTATTTACCCGATTATTTTGTTTGTTTGTATAGTAAACGGGCTTAGTGTATTTCAGATCGTATAATTTCCATATACATCCTTGCATAGCTATCTGCAATCACCTGTGCATCAAAACGGCGTGCATTTTCAACTCCCCGTTGGATCAATGCTTCTCTGTAAGAAGCATCTTCAATAATACGTAGTATCCCTTTCCTGATATCATCCACATCAAAAGGGTTTACCAGGCAGGCAGCATTACCAGCCACTTCGGGCATGGAATGTACATTACTGGTAATAACAGCACGTCCTGTACGATTGGCCTCCACAATCGGCATTCCAAAACCTTCATAAGTGGATGCAAAACTTAGTATATCACATTGCTGATACTCTTCAATAAGCTCAGCCTGTGTCAGATTGAACCTGTTCTTATACTCAATTCCCGCTTCTTGCAACTGTTCTTTTTCTGCAACACCCAGGCGACCAATAATATGCAGATAACAGGGAATACCCTTTAATGCTGCTATCAGCCTGGAAAGATTCTTGTTGGGAGTAGTGCCAACCTGCAGGATAATTGGTTTCTCTGCATTGAATGTTTTAGGCGTATAAACAAACAACTCCGATACAGCTACTGGAATTACATGTATATCCTGTGCAGGATAGTTGCTGTATTGCAACAAGGTGTTTTTAGTAGCTTCAGATACTACAGTAATCATACGGCATTTACGCAAAGGCAATGTAAACCAAAAGAATTTCAGCAATTGATGTTTCACCCCTTTACTGGCGGCCAGCATGCCACAGTCATGCACCGTTAAAATGGTCTTTCTTTTATCAAGCAGCATGGCAGCGAAATGTACATCACCGGTGATATGGTTCACATCTCCCTGGTTACGTTTGGCTTCCCATACGATCTTAATACGGTCTATAATCCCTTTACTATACCATGAAAATACTTTTTGTACAGGCTCTATAAAAGAAGGCATCCTTTTTCTTACGTCCTCAAAAATGAATTCAATACTGGTATGAAACGGGAAAGGCTTACGATGAAAAAAAACTACTGTCGATCTTTTCTGTTCCAATTCTTATTATTATAGCTATTAAGCAGCCGGAATTACTTTCTCATCTATTCTCTTTGCCGCTCTTTTCGACAAAAAGGGTATTTCAGTGATAAAATGGAAGACATATGCCAGTCCAATTGTCAATACAATACCTGCAGCAACATATCCAAAATGCATTGGCAAGGTATTTTTATTAGTATACATCAGATAGCCACTTATGAAAGTGAGTATAGGGAAATGGATTATATATAATGTATAGGAAAAACTACCGGTAAAATGCAGCTTTTCGAGCCAATAAAATGACACATTCCTTTGCAACAGAAAAAAGCACAATGCCAATAAGCCAGTAAAACCTAATGCAAGGGATAAATTATACAAAGGTTCTATTTTCTGGAAAAATAAAGGACATATTAAAAATGCCAGTAGTAAAAAGGACAATAAGTTAAACTTCACTTTAATTCTTCCTGTATACACTTCAGCCAGCAAGACTCCTAACCACCAACAAAGCATATACGAAAAGATATCAGACAATAACTTTTCCGGCCACGCTGCAGGCCAAAAACTTGCAATAAAAAGCAGAACAAGTACTACTGTTGCTATACCTGAATTTTTGCGACAACCCAAAAGAAAAAGCGGATATAACATGTAGAACCACCATTCATATTTCAGTGACCAGGTAGGCGTATTGGTTCCAAACAATGGGAAATAGTTTGGAAATAAAAATGCGAGATTCCCCAATAAGGTAGAAAAGGAAAGTGACTTATTGCCAATATTATCGTTTATCAACTGATAAGCTGTAGTACCATTGTAAATGGCAAAGCCATAGTGACGCCCTATTAAGTCTAATATCCAGGTAATTAATATCGCCAGCAAAAAAGGTGGATATATACGACGTGCCCTCCTCAATAAGTAATCTCCATAATGAAAAGATGTTTCCCCCGTCAACGATAGGCTCTTAGCATACTTAAGATGGATGACAAACCCAGACAAAACAAAAAAGAACAGTACAACCTCATGCCCATATTTGAAAAAGCTAAATCCATATGCCAAGCATTTGTTAAATTTGGAATACTGTTCGGGGTGCTTTACAAAACCTTCTGAATAGCCTTCCCACAACAGCCATCTTGCATGTCCGATCATTACATATATAGCAGCTAGCCCTCTTAATGTATCTAAAAATAACAGATCGTTTTTTTTATTTGCCTGCATCATGTTGTACGGGTAGTTAAATCAGGTACAGCTTTCTTGTCTTTATAGGTAGAATCGAGCAAGGTTAATCCTAGAAAAAGATAGGTAGAGTTATATGTGTTAAATACAATGGGTACAAATAAAAAGACCAGTATAAATAATACGGCTTTAGCTATTCCCGGTATCCGAAGTTTTCTATACAAGGCAATAAACAGGAATATTTTTAAAAAGAGCAATAAATATCCACCCTCGACAACAACACGTTCCGGCTCTTCTTCCAACCAGCTTGGATATTCCAATATATATTTAGACCTGCCCCATACTGCAGTAGCTCCCTGATAAGTGGATCCTAATCCAACGCCCAGAGTGGGATATTCTCCCGGGAAAAAAATTACATCTGTCAAAGTCCCCATGATACGCCTGTCTTCTTCCCCATTCTCCTGATTACTTGATCTTCGTTTCTCAAAGTTCTCATACGAAGAATTTATCGTAGTCTGTACAAAGCTCAACTGGTTACCCAGAAAATAAAAAATACCAACAATTCCTCCTACAACAATGGCTAATACAGCTAATAACTTCCCGAAATTCCGGATACCAAACTCACAATACACCATCAATAACCCCATGGTTATATACATATAGGTTGGAGTTCTGGAAACGCTCATAAAACAACCGATCAGACCAAGCGTATATAGAAAGATAACGAGGAAAGAAGAATAATGCAATCTGAGCATAGCCCATATCATGAATGCGTAAAATATCATGAAAGAACCAAAGCCACCCAGGTAACTAAAGCTGCCAGTGATGCGTACTACCGAGCCGAATGTTGCTACATCAGCAATAGCATCTTCGTTGGCATATTTATTTAGAAAATGGGTAGAAGGTAACGTATACTGTACAAATCCAAGTAACAATTCTGCTATACCAACCAATAGAAATAAGTAAAGGAACTTCGAAGGTTCAAAAAGGTTTTTATTGTTGAGATAAAAGAAACAGGTAAACCAGAAGCCCAGATGTATAAAAATGCCAAATATGCCATGAAACACAGTCTCATTCATTGGGTTAAAGGCCAATATAAACAAGACAATTGTATATATGAGCAATAAACTTGTAAACGCAGTATGTACTGCCTTCCGGGTCTGAAAAATAAGAAAGCCAAAGGGTACTACCAACTGAATACCCAGTATCGCATTACTCAATCCGTCGCTGGCAATAAACCACTTACGTATAGCTCCTGATAAAGTGGAGAACAGGAATATAAACACAAAAAGCCGGTTGATCTGTTTTTCGGTTTTTTGTGTTTCCGTCAAGGGTTGCTGAAAATAAGCAGCCCTGCTATTTCTTGCTTGCGTTGTTTGCATTACTTGTCACCTGTTCAATAATATCTTTCCAGCGATTGCCATAGTTATCCCAACTAAATTGTTCTGCAATAATTCTTGCAGCTGCACCCATTTTTTCTATTTCCGACCTGTTCTCAGCAAAATAGCGCATTGCCGCTATTAGCTGTTGCTTATTGCCAGGCTCTATAATAAAGCCGTTGCGGCCATGTTCTACCATTTCTGTTGCCCCCGAGTTGGCTGTTCCAATAACCGGTAACCCTGAAGCTGCTGCTTCGATCTGAACCTGGGCCAAACCCTCATAATAGCTGGGAAATACAAATACATGGGCATTGCCAAAAAGCTCACTACGTTTATTTTTAGCCACAGAGCCAATCACTTTCACTGAGTCAGGAATAGTAACAGTAGCCGGAATACTTTCATATCCGGCCAACAGTAATTCCGCATTGGGCAAGGCCAGCTCTTTCCATGCATCTAATAACAATGGTAATCCCTTTCTGGCATTCAGTGAACCAAAAAAAAGAAATACCAATGGAGTATCTGCTGAAATGGATTTTACTGTGGGCTTAAAGTTTTCTATATCAGTACCAAAAGGATTTACAATGATCTTATTCGCATCAATACCGTTCTCAGTGTATGTTTGTTTTACGAAATTACTTGGCACTACAATAGAGGTAGCCAATTCCATCTCCTGCTTTTCGTAATTTATATAAAGATCCTTCTTGGGTTTTATCTGATTACTCCATTCCGGATAAGCAGCAGCAATTTGTCTATAAATCCGTTCTTTACTTACAGGATGACCAATGCTTGCATCCAGTATGAAAGGCTTGCCTAAAGCCTTGCATCTTTCTGCGGTTATCCAGCATGTGGTGTCGTAACCTATCACTACATCTGCTGATCTTAGCAAATCTGTGCTAATGCTTTGCTGAAAAATTTCATTTCTTTTGAAAAAAATATCCTCCGCGTCCCCGCCCTGTCTGATCTTATATAAGGCATTGAACTCATTTATGGGTTTAATAATGAGTTTATTACCAGCTACACCGGGCAAATGCCTTTTTTTCAGTGGCTTCACCATATCAGAAAGCTTATGATAAATGCTACCTGTAGCAAATGCAAACCCTGTATAAAACTTATACAATAAATTGTTTTTGTATAGCTGGCGTGCCAGATCGTGTGAATACTGCGTGCCGGGATGAATCAACAAAACCTTTCTATTATCAGACATTTCTAATGATTAAAAAACGACAACACTGTCTCTATTCAAAATATTGGTTAGCTATAGTTTTCCAGTTAAGTTTCTTTTCCCATTTTCCCGTTGCAGCAGTCCCACGTTGTGCAACAGAAATAATAGTATCACTTAGTGTATCAATATCATAATAATCAGCCAATACGACCTGACTGTCATTTATCAATTCAGGATTATTCATATCACCCCGGATAGCTATAACAGGAATGCCAACATATAATGCAGCGGCCAAAGAACCACTTCTGTTTGAAGTACCACCATTGCCTTTTCTATCTACAGGATCTGGTAAAAAAAACACATCGGCGGTTTTCAGGTAAACAGGCACCTCACTTGCAGAGAGATATCCGGTTACATATAGATGATCTCCCAACCGGTCAATCATCTCCTGGTCCTTTACACTTCCGCAATGCAAAAACTGAATGTTACTGTCTTTTGCCAATACGGCTTCAAAAACATGCAACATATATTGTTTGTCACGTATACCGTAGGTAGCTACAATCTTCCTGTCTTTTGGTATATGCATCTTTACTTTACTTACCTGTTCTGCTGAGCATGATACAGCCGTGTCAAAATTTGGTGCAACCGGAATCACTTCTATCTTCTTACGGGTAAACCACGACAGGGATTTTCTGTAAAACTCAATGCTGGTCACAATTCTGTCAGCATACAGGCACATACCGGCAGCAATTAAACGTTGTAAAATACCTACAGGATAAATTTTGCGCAAATGCCAGGTAAGTCGTACAAATATTTCATGAAAACTGATGAGTAGTGGAAAACCTTTCCTATGGATCTGCCGTACGAAAAAAGGCATCCTCCACGGCAACCCTATTCTTTGAAAACCATAAGGCACATACTGCAATAATACCCAATCGGGTTTAAGCAATGATAGCTGCTGTAAAGCTTTGTTATAGCCATTCTTATCCCATTGCTCCACTACCGGATAAACATTGGGATGAGCTGCAGTAATAATTTCTTTATTGGCTGAACAAATTATAAATACTTCATGACCGTTTTTTCTGAACTCATTTGCCAGGTAGAAACTATGGTCACCAACACCATCTAATACGGAGGGATAATTGTTCGTAATAATTGCAATCTTCATATAACCGGCTACAGCGACTTTAATTCCTGTATTATATAATTTATGGTTTCCTCTGCTACCTGCTGCCAGTCTCGGTTTTTTACGCTGTCCGCGGCATTTTGTCCAATAGCCCGCATCTTGTTGCGGTTATTGTAACAATATTCTACTAATGCTGCCAATTGTACAGCATCTCCGGGTGTAAATAACAGACCATTTTTACCATGTTCTATAAGATCCTTTTGCCCGCAACAATTGGTTGTGATGCAACACTTACTTGCATTCATTGCCTGCAGCAGGCTTAATGGCTGTCCTTCAAAAAAACTCGGTAGTACAAAAATATCTGCCTGTGTTAGTAGTTCCGGTTCATCTGCAGCAGCAAATTGTGGTATAACCTTAACAGCATCGGTTAAGGTTGAAGACCAGGAGGTCTTTACTATTTGTTCTGTAGAGCCGGTACCAATGAGCAGATAACGAATGTCGATCTTCTTGCTATGCAATATTTCCGCTGCATCAATTAATACCTGTATGCCTTTACGTGCTATCCAGCTTCCGTTAAATAATACAGTAAACGAGTCATGCGGCTTATCTACAGTACTTCTGGCTGTATTAATACCATTACGGAACAGGTAAATATCGTCTCGTTTACGTCCGTATTGTTGCTGAACAAAAGATGCATCATCACTATTGATCAATAATAACCTAGATGCCCTGGTCAAACCTTTATCGCACCCACGTAAACGCCACAATGGGAAAAACAATCTTGTCTTCAAGGAAGGAAGAGGTTCACCCGGAACCTCACCACGCAATGTTGCATTCCAATATCTTCTTTCCACACCATGGCTTTCCACAAAGCAGGGAATTTTTTCACTTGTAAAAACCCCGGCTGCCGGCTCATGCACAATCAATGCAGCAGGTTTTACTTTTAATCCTTTGTAATAATGAAATGCTTTACGCGGAAATAATGCAGGGTGCCTGTAAGTACCTGTTTCTGCGGGACCAATATGTACAAATTCAAATCCTGCTCTTTCAAACGCTTGTTTCCAATACCACTCTACACGCCCCATGCCACTTTCCTTTGTAACATTGACTTCTGAAACATGTACTATCAACTTATTGTCAATCATACGAGTCTTAAAAAGCAGGTAACAGCCCTTATTTTTTTCTCATTACTGATAAGCTATCAACTTTTTCAACCAGTTCAAAGCCATTCTGACGCAGAATAACTTCATTGAAAAACTTGATAGAATCCATTGCAGAATAAGTAGCGTCGTATGCCGGGTAATTAGTATCATGCAAAGCAACAATTCCTCCTGATTTTACTTTTGGTGTCCAAAGGTTCCAGTCTTTTTCAATCCCTTCCCAGGAATGATCTCCATCGATAAAAATAAAATCAATATTATCCGGTACGTCGCTAGCAGCATCAAAACTTAATTTTTCTACCAGCTTCACTTTATCCACCACTTTGTTTCTGCGTATATGATACAAGCTTATTTGTTTCTGGCAGTTTATTCCCAGCTTGCCAGGAAAAAAAGGATCAATACCGTACAAAACTCCCTTTTCTGATATAACCTTCGCTATCTCTACTGTGTTTACAGCTTCAAATACGCCGATCTCAACGCTGACAAGAGCATTTTTTGCATAATTGCGTATTAAGGCTCTTTCGTTAGCACTGGTCTGGGTTACAGGTTTCTCTGCATTTACCCGTACTTTTAGAAAATGAAGGAAATTACTTCCGATCATAAGGCTATGTTAAGGTGATTAAATACGCTTACGAAGAAATTTTGCAGGAATACCACCTACAATTTCATATTCACCGACGTCCCGGGTAACAACAGAACCCGCTGCTACTACGGCACCTCTGCCAATCCTAACTCCTTTTAAAACCACAACGTTTACACCTAACCATACTTCATCACTTATTTCAATGGGAGCCACTACTGCCCGTTGAATATTAATAGGCACATCCTTGGCTACGCCATGGTCATGATCTATAAACTTACACCCTGAAGCGATAAGGCAAGTATGTCCAATTTTGATTGAGCCCGATATATTGAACTCACAGGAATTACCTATGAATGTTTTATCGCTTATGATGATTGAAGGTCCGGAAGAATAAGGGCCATCATACTTAAAAAAAACATTGTGCTCTATTATGCAGTCTTCGCCTACAGCAACTTTATGTGGCCAGTTAAATTTACAGGGCCCTATCTGAGCACCTCTCGAAATTCTAACCCCCCTTAATCTATACCAGTTAATACGGAGAGAGTTTCTCAGACGATTCAATACTTTGTATCTGAAAAGAAATGTTCCTTTAATGAAAAAGTCTTTTATAGCTGCCACTATAATTGAAGGTTTTATTTCTGTAGGACATAAGTTTTGCAGGAATACCGTAGTATATACCATATGCTTCTGTAGATTTAGTAAGCAATGAAGCAGCTCCGACTACAGAACCATATGCAAGATTACAGTTTCTAAACACTTTTGCTTCAAACCCTATAAAGACAAAGTCTTCGACTATAATATGACCTTCCCTACCGGCACAATGTTCATCATTAACATCATGATCTGCGCTGATTAAGCTTGCTTTGGGAGATATTGAAACGTTAGTACCTATAGTAATCCCCCCCCTGTTATCAATGTGGCAGTACTGATTAATTGTAGAATTTTCTCCCATCTCGAATTTCCCGGCACAATTAAAATGACAGCCCAAATGAATACTGGACCCTTGTCCTATTTTAAATCGCATTACATGTTTGTAGTAAAATAACCGTACAAAATGCAGGGGTATAAATGCTATTATAAAGTTGCAGATATAAATTCTTAATTCTGAAAAGAAATATTTCATACGTTTCATGCATTAATTATGCACTATGCAAAAATCATTAGAAAATCAAATAGCAAACGTTCAAAATAAAAGCCAATTCCTTTGTATGAAAACTGTGATAATTCTTTAAACAATCTGAAAATATCTCCTGCAAAGATCTTTGTTCTTGAATACCTGTAAGAGATAGTCCCGTAGGTTCCGTGTTTTTTTGCAAAATAAGTATGGGATGCAACCCATTTCCGGTAACCTTTAAAAGGCGTTATCACACGCCATGGGTGGATCACTTTAGCTTCAGATACAAACTGTATTTGTTGTGTCTTTTTAATCCTTACATGCAGATCCGTATCTTCCATCGCTGGAAATGGGAATAGTTCATCAAATCCACCCAGTTCCAGAAAGTAAGATTTAAGAATAGCAAAATTACACGACCATAAAAATCCGCCTGTAAGATTAACCGGAGACTCTTCATCAAATCTTTCTCGCGGCTTATCGGCATCTGTTAAACCCTCAAATACTTTAATTGAATTTCCATACTGCGCAATGGCATTCGCATACCCTTCCAACCAGATATTTGCTGGCAAACAATCGTCATCTACAAAAACCAACCATTCGTATTGTGCAAGCCTGGCTCCATTGTTTCTGTTTGATGCAGGCCCTTTCTGAGGTCCCTTTACCCATTTTGCCCACGGATACTGTTGAACCAGTTTTTCTGCCTGCCCATTTTTACCATCATCAGTAACTATCACCTCATACTTACTGGCATCGAGTGTCTGATTTGTAGGTTGCAGACAATCAAGACAACGTGCAAGAAAGTCATTTCTATTACATGTAGGAATGATAACGGATAACAGCATATCTCAATATTGCTTCGGGAATATCAATTTTTCTTATTTTATCCGGCAAGAAAACTTTGCAACTTCTTATGAACCTGTTCAAATGAAAAGTTCTGTTGTAAAACATTCCAGCCATTATCTATTTTAATCTGGTAGTCTGTGATATGTGTTAACACATCTTCCAACTCCTGCGCAACTTTTTCAACATCAGTAGTTTCAATGCAAATACCGCATTGATGTTTTTTTATAAAATTATGATTTGCCGAATAAGCGGGACCACAACTGATTATAAGTCTTCGCGCTTTCAGATAATCTGTCATCTTTGTTTGAACAGATCCTTTGGAGTGTGTCTGCCATTCATCCAGGAAAGAAGATGTTAAGATCAGTGCATCTGCCTCGGATAGCTTCTGATGAATGTTTTTGTAAGGAATATTACCACCATAAGTAACACCCAATGGCTCAAGTTCGCCTTTTCTCCAGTTCCAGAAATCAGCAGAGGTATACACAACCAACTCAATATTTGCGTTTGCATTCAGCTTTTTTACAGCTTTTGCTATAACTAAAAACGCATCAAAATGCATTGGCCAGAGAGAACCTGCGTAGGCGAATGAATAACGTTCTTTTTTTTGCAGAGGAGCTGACTGCGGAGCATCAGAAAGATTTACCGGATTATGGATTTCCAACACTCGTTTGGGTTGAAGGCCATAACGCTCTTTCAATAATTCTGATAATTCATTACTGATCATCAGCCATGAAGAGTTGGATGCCAGCAACCTCCTGACATCTGCATCAATATTACCTCCCAACCAGGATAATTTTGTTTTACTCATCCAATCATCCATAAAATAGGGAATTGTTTTATATACACCTGTTTCTTTTAATAATTTATGATGCATAAAAACACCTATTTCACCATTGGAGCAGGAAACAACAACATCTGGTGAAAATGCTTTTATCTTTTTCCTTATTGATGAAAAAGATCTGAAAGAAGCATTAACGCTATAATTAAACCAGTCAATATAAGGCCTTAAATATTTTCCCAGCCGGTTACGTGGCGTAGAAATGGTATCAAAACGATATAGCAGGTACCTTTCTGCATACAATTCGCCGGGAGAAGTAGCCTTAACTGCTTCTCTGGAAGTGATGCAGAGTATACTATTTTTATCTGCAAAAGAAAAGATATTATACAGCGTTTGAGAAAGCCCACCTGCATCCGGACTCATAGCAGTATCACTGAGCAATAGAATTTTCATGTAAGAAAGTCGCCGATGATTGATATTTCTACGATAGTCGTTAATTCCTGTTCTACATTCTTTTTTTCCATGCCTCAGTGATCTGCCTGATCGTTTCTTCAAGACTTATGGTGATATCCCAACCAGGATAATGAGCACGCATTTTCCTTAAATCACTGTAATAGCAGATGTGATCACCCTCCCGGTTTTTATCAACGTATTCATATACCTGTGCTTTGCCACTGAATTTTTCTGTAATGGCAAATGCCTCCAGAATTGAGCAGGTATTATTTTTACCTCCGCCAAGGTTATATACATCCCCGCTTCGTGGTGTATTAATAAAAGCTTCCATAAAACGTACAATGTCCAGGGAGTGAATATTATCTCTTACCTGTTTACCTTTATAACCATAAATGAAATATTTTTTGCCTTCCAGGTTACATTTCACCAGGTAGCTTAAAAATCCATGAAGCTCTACGCCACTATGATTTGGACCTGTTAAACATCCGCCACGCAGGCAACAGGTAGGCATATTAAAATAACGACCATACTCCTGCACCATTACATCTGCAGCTACTTTTGATGCTCCGAATATTGAGTGCTTAGATTGATCTATTGTAAAAGTCTCTGCTATACCATGTTCATAAGCAGCATCTGCATAATCCCAACGTGTATCCAACTCCTTCAACGCAATGCGATTGGGAGCATCTCCATACACTTTATTGGTACTCATGTGTATAAAAGGCGCATCAGGACAAGCTTGTCGTGCAGCTTCCAGCATATTCAGTGTACCTACAGCATTAGTATCAAAATCATCAAAAGGAATAGCAGCAGCCCTGTCGTGGCTGGGTTGTGCAGCAGCATGAACAATTACACCCGGCTTTATATTTTTTAACAGGTTAATTACACCTTGTCTGTCACGAATATCCAGTTCATGATGTACAAATCCTTTCAGCTCTTGCTGCAACCTTTGCTGATTCCATCGTGTATCTCCCTGCGGACCGAAAAACACAGCCCGTTGGTTATTATCTATTCCATGTATTTCGTACCCCTTTTCGGAGAAATATGTACATACTTCAGATCCAACCAATCCCGAAGAGCCCGTTACTAACAGTTTTTTCATTTGTACTTCCCTTTAATGATACAGTTTAGCGACACTTTATAACTTATTGACTACCTCCATAAAACGGGTAGCATAACCCCTGATATTAGCATCATAATTATAATAGAAAACATCTGTATTTTTTGTTGTCCCAGCCATCAGGTCTGCCAGTTGTATGGCGTTCTGAGCTTCAAAAAATATAGCATTACCATTGTCTTTCAATTGCTCCATGTGTACATTCAGGTTCGAAGCAAGTATGCGTTTATTCAAAGCCTTCGCATCCTCAATAACTGTACTCCAACCTTCAAACATAGATGGTTGAATAACTACAGTACTCTGTTTCATCAGTACCAATTGTTCCCTGCGATCAATAAAGCCCAAAAAACGGATATTTTTATTTAGTCCCTTTTTCTCTACATAATCTTTCAATTGTTGGGCATATTTGCCTCCCCCGGTATTTTCGTTTCCGGTAAAAACCACGCAAACTTCAGAATTTGTTTCCCTTAATTGCTCTACGGCCTTCACTACAGTTAAATGATTTTTGTGTGACCAGAACTGGTTAGGTGCAAAAAAATATTGTGCAGGAATATTATACTTTGAAAGTACATCACAGGCATTAAGATCACTGATATCGGGAAGCGTAACGGCAAATGGAACCACATGTTTTTTACAGGTAGCCCCAGAGTAAAAATGCAAAAAGTCTTCCGCAGCATCTATACTACTGAACACAACATTTGCATCTGAATATCCCAGTGCCAAGTGTTGTTTTTTTCTTTTCGCCGCAACTTCATCTCCCAGATATTCAGGATAGTGGCAGTCCTGCAGATCAGGTATCCAGAAAAGTTTTTTATCACATTTATAGTTTGGCAATTGCTCATAATAACCAAACAATAGAGGTAGGTCCTGTTTTTTATGGCCCTTTACAATAAGATTTTTACGAAAGACTGTACGGCTTATTTTATTAAGAATTCTTTCGGCAACTGAATAATGAAATGAACCTTGCAAAAAGCTGAGATAAGGATATCCCGTTTCCTGCATTTTTTGATACGACTCTTCATTATTGGTAATAATTACAACATGCGGCCGCTGTGCGTCATCCAATTGTTTGAATGCCTGAACCAGGTTAATAAAATAATACGCGCCGCCGATCCAGCCTTCAGAATAGCCAAACAAAATACCTACCTTCTTTCTCTCAGCCATTGTGCATAATTTAATAATCCTTGTTCCATACTTATCCGCTGCTGATACCCCATTGCCTGCAGCAATGAAATATCGGCTTGCCAATTCAGCGGATCTCCTGTTCTGTTGATCCCTTTAAATCGTATTGAGCCTTGCCATCCAAGAGCATCAAAAAGAATAGCGGCAACATCTTTTATCATCCATTGGCTACCGTTGGCTATGTTAATATATTCGCCTTTAAACGAAGCTTTTTGTATCACCTGCATAATCGCCCGGGCTATATCATCCACATGGATAAAATCTCGGGTTTCTGCACCTGTTCCAAATAGATCAATTACATTTCCAGTAAGTGATTTCTGATACAGATCCCAGAACAATTGTTTCGTCAGGCCATTCCCATAAGCAGAGAAAATGCGCAAGCTGCAGGTTCCAACCTGCCAGAAATTATAAAATGAGCTGCAGATCTCTTCTGCCTGCCTTTTATGAATACCATAAGGGGAAACCGGTTGTACAGGAAAAGATTCTGCCACAGGAAGCTTTGCAGGGTTACCGTATACAGCAGCACTGGAAAGGTTAATGAACTTACAAGCCGGAGTATATTTCCGGATTGCATCCAGCATCCTGAAAACATTGGCAGTATTTAACTCATAATCTTTTAATGGCTCTTTTAGTGAAGCAGGTACACTGGCTGCACCAGAACAATTTATGCAAACATCAAATGGCTGAGAACTGAATACCTCATGAAAGTCTGCGTTTACAGCACTTATCTGGATATACCGCGTACTTTCATGATCAGTAACAACATCGCATCCCCATACTTCAGTTGCAAAGTCAAACGACTGCAATAAATGTGAGCCAATAAATCCTTTGGAACCAATTATCAATACTTTCATCGAAGTTTCTTTAAGACTACAGCAGGATTTCCTCCTACAACGGTCCATGGTTCTACATCCCTGGTAACTACACTGCCAGCGCCTATTACTGCTCCTTCTCCAATTGTTACGCCTTTTAAAATAGTAACATTGAAACTAATCCACGCATGATCTTTAATAATAATTGGTTTTGTCAAAACGCTCCCTTTTTCAGCAGGGTAGCCATACTTAATTAGATTGACATATCCCATTGCACGCTCGACGTGATCCATCTCGTGGGAGTTAGTATCAATTATATTAACGTTGTGCGAAACAAGAACATTATTCCCTATTTCTATAGAATCGCCAGACCAGATACGAGAATGATCTCCTATGTAACAATTTTCCCCAATCTTAATACGTCCTCCATATCTAAGCAACAATAATTCTCCACGGATATTTGTGCCATCACCAATCTCGATTTTAGAAGAATCACCTTGAAAATTAAGTACCCTTGATTCGTAATAAAAGCGGACGTGATTATAAGTGGCATGATTATGAAAATCTTTGTCTTTGGCCTGAATCAGCATTTCAATCTGCTCATATACGCCAGACCACTTAATGACTCTATAAAGAAGACTTCTTACTATTCTTCTTAGCATTGCTATATATTAATAATTACTCTTTACTTAGAACATGATCAATCACTGAACCATTGTTTCTAAGCTCTAGTACTTTTTGATAGTACTCCCTTGATCTTTCTAAGTATTTTTTTATACCTGGGTTCCGTTTTGGGAAGCATATCGAAATAAAAGGATGCATATTTCATGCTAGGCAAAAATTCAAAAGGATGAATCAGTGGAACATCTAATACATGTGATTTTAATTTCTCAATAAAAGAGTTATCATCCTTGGTGTGCGTTGCATCATTTCTAAAACCAATATTTTCAACCAAGTTAACTTTGGGAATTATAGCCATCCCCTGAAGATTCAACTGCGTATACACCCATTGATAATCCCAGGTATCGTATTGTTGTAGAAATACTTTATCGAAAAAGGGTTTTAACTGATTAAACCATTGACTGCTTCCTAAAAACCTTTTGACCGTGTCTTTGCTTTCAGGAGTCCCCCAAGATTTGATACTAATATCATAATGTTTCCATACTCTGCGCCAACTTGCCCACCCCCATATACCACCTATTTTCGAAAAAAAGTAGCTAGCTTCCCCTTCTGTAAAATCTCCCATCAAATTGAAACCAGCAATCTGAGTGATTTGTTCATTGTCTTTGTACTTATCAAGCATTTCACTGCAGAAACTAAAAAAGCTTTTATCAGGTACTGTATCATCTTCCAAGATAATACCCGATTCTACATGTTCAAAGAACCAAGTAATAGCAGAACTCACCGCAATTTTGCATCCTAGGTTTTTATCCCGAAATAATGTTGTCACCTCACACGGCCAATCAATATTATTTAAGATCACGCTCCTTGCGTCATTACATAACTCATGCTCCCCAGGCTTGTGATCTCTAGGACCATCTGCTGCGATAAAAAGCCGCGCAGGTTTCATTTCTTTAACCACGCTAAAAACCCTTTCTGTAAGATCGGGTCTGTTAAAGATCAGCAGCAGTATCGGAGTGGAATACATTAATAAATAATTTTTCGGATTTCCTCTAAATATCCTCTTCCGTGCAATTTTTCCGGTTCCAGAAAATTACCTTCAGCCCATTCATTCCAGGCTTTCAGAAAAACGATCCTCTCATCCAGATCTCTGTCCTTCACTGCCTCTACACAATATTCAAGTAGTTTGCCGAACAGTTCGGGAGATGAATCCTGTAATACAATAGCCCGGTTACCACTTCTTGGAGAATGATCCCAGTTTGGCAGTGCTACCGGGTATTCGCGCAACTCATATTGTTTTTTCAGGTTCGCTTCTACAAAATCAGCATAAGAATAGATGCGTGGTTTTTTTAACAATTTGGCTTTAAGATCAGCATACCTCTTTCCTGTAATTCTATATGAAAGTTTATCGGCAGTTCTGATCTTTAGCTGTGATAAGAAGCTATGAGGCGTGTGAGGAGTCGTTCCATCTAAACCAAGTGATTCCAGCTCACTTGTCTTAACACCTATACCAGTAAAATAAAACCCCTTCAGCCCCTCTTTTACTGCTAACTCTTTCCAGGTACTTACAAAAACCTTGCAATCGGGTATTGCCTTCGGGTCAAAGATTGAAAACAATAGTTTCTCATTTACTTTTATATATCGCTTATCCTTAAAGGCAGGCAGCAGCTCATAGAAATGCTGCTTGTAATCTTCTATACCGGGATAGGTTTGCTCTACAATGACAGTTTTACTATCACCAACCCAAATAGCACTCCAGGAATGATTGGCCCAGCATAAACAAAAAGGGAAATCAGGCTCGCCAGATCTTACGACTTCATTAAAAGGGAGCTCCAGCATTCTTTTACCATTACCAAAATAGTAATGCCAGTAACAGAATCCTTCTATTCCATGCTCTCTTGCCAAATCTGCCTGAGCTTTTCTCATTTCAGGTAATCTCAGATCATAGTACCCAAGTTCAGTGGGCAAAAAAGGTTGGTAATGATTTTTAAACAAAGGCTTGGCCTTGCCTACATTTGTCCATTCTGTAAATCCCTTTCCCCATTGTATATCATTCTCCGGTATCGGATGAAACTGCGGAAGGTAATAAGCGATAAAACGTGCCCGATGTACCATTTACTTTCTCCAGTAATTAATTGTAATTATAGATAACCGGTCACCTTACTTAATACCGAACATCCCTTTTATTTTATTGGTAAAGTTCAGTACCCTGCTATTACGATACCCCGCTATAGTGCCTTTCAGATAATCGATCTCTGTTTTTAGTGCGGTAGTGCCGTCAAAAAAACTAAGAGACGGAATATTCAGATCTTTGTTTATATCAGAGCAGATTGCCAATACAAAAAAAGGAATATTGTAATTGTCCTGCTGGTGAATCACCTTCCCTTCATGTAACTGGTTCTTATCGCCATCGTAATATTTGGCCGAAGCGAAATTTCCCTGTAATCCGCTGCTTCTATCCGTACTAATTACAGTACCCACCACTATCCGCTCATACAAAAAAACACAATGTTTAAAATACTGCTTACACAACTGTATCAATTCATCTGTAGTTAATTCTTTCAGATGATAGGGATTATTAGGATCTTTTAAAAAATAATATTCTTTTGCAGGAGACGATGCAATCAGTATCCCATCGTCTTTCAATACCCGTTTAAACTCTGAAAACATTTGATCCTGCTCTGTAAGATGCTCTATTGTTTCAAAACTAACTATCACTTCTACCGATTTATCCTCCAGGGGTATTTGTGTAGCAGATCCATGAACAAAACGGAGATTATTTTTTTTGTATTTATCCTTTGCAGCATTGATTGTTTCTTCTGAAATATCAACGCCTGTAACATCCGCCGCAACTGAAGCCAGCAGGTTTGAGCCATATCCTTCGCCTGAAGCAATATCCAACACCTTCTTTCCTTTACATAATTCCATAGCAAGAGCATACCTGTGCAGGTGTTCAATAGTGCCGTAATTATCGTTATTTTCTGGTACTAATCTTTCTATTGACATTCTGGTTGGCTTTTAAGAGTTAATGATATTACGTTATTCATCAATTTATTTTCCTGATCTTATCCCAAAACAATTGCGGCCGGATGACTCCGGGAACATCCCCGGAATACTTTGTTCTGAAAGTATCATCCACTTTTTTATCTGTTACATTGAAATTAATAGTATTTACATCATGCAGATGTATTGTAAATGGATTGTATGACATGATGGCTATTCCGCAATAATGTATGCCATTTGCCAATATATCAGGTGGCAACCATACTATCGTTTCATAAATACCACGCTCAAAGGAGAAACCACTATTATAGACATCATGTGAACTCAACACATGAATATCTTTATAGTTGTACAGGTTAAATCCGCAAACAAGATCGTTAGTATGTTGAAGAACCTGAAATTGTATATGTATGCCAATTTTTTCATCCAGATTATAATCAGCCCTGTTATTTCCGATGCTATCAACAACCTTAGCACGCAATAATTTCACAAAATCATTGCCTGGTTTGACTTCTTCTTTTGAGTAATCAACCGATATATTCACATTGCTTTCATTGCCAAGATACTCGGCAACAATCTCAGAAGTAGCGCCATAGCTTTTTTTCTCACCATTCTTCAGATATAAACTCCTATTACACAGCCTGGAAATAGCATCCATATTATGGCTTACAAACAAAACAGTTCTGCCTTCACTTTTACTTACTTTTCCCATTTTACCCAGGCATTTTTTCTGAAATTCAGCATCTCCTACAGCCAGTACTTCATCAACTATCAGTATTTCAGACTCCAGGTGTGCTGCAACAGCAAAAGCTAACCTGACATACATGCCGGACGAATAACGCTTCACAGGCGTATCGATATATCTTTCAACACCGGCAAAATCCACTATTTCATCGAACTTCTTTTTTATTTCCTGTTTCCTCATACCCAGTATAGCACCGTTCAGGAATATATTTTCGCGCCCGGTTAATTCCGGATGGAATCCTGTGCCCACCTCCAGTAAGCTGGCAATGCGTCCTTTTATTTTTACAATGCCTTTTGTTGGTGTGGTAACACGACTAAGAACCTTTAGCAATGTACTTTTACCGGCTCCGTTACGCCCAATAATGCCCACTGCATCTCCCTGCTCTATTTCAAAGTTCAGATTTTTTAAACTCCATACTATATCACTTGTACCCTTTGCTGTACGATCATTGGTTTCACCGATCTTTAAAAAGGGATCTTCTTTGCCTCTGATTTTATACCAAAGTCGTTCTATATCTCTGGATAAAGTACCAGTACTGAATTCTCCTAACTGGTACGCCTTGGAAAGTTCTAATGCCTGTATTGCTGTTGCCATATTTCAGAACCTATACTTAAACAGTATCAACAAAATTCTTTTCTACCTTATTAAATACTATCAACCCCACCAGGAAGATAATTATAGAGCTTGCTACACTATACATGAAGATCTGAGGGTAAAACCTGCCACTACCCAGAAATCCATAGCGAAATGTTTCTATTAATCCACTTAACGGGTTGAGAGCAATTATCTGAGCATATTTTTCAGGGGCAGCAGATAAGGGATAAATTACCGGGGTGGCATACATAGCCAGTTGGACTCCAAATGTAACAAGGAAAACAAGATCACGGTATTTAGTGGTTAAGGCAGTTACTATCAGCCCCAGTCCCAGCCCCTGCAATGCCATTAGCAGAATAATTGCCGGAAACAGTAATGCATACATGTTTGGCTGTACATGCTCTCCTTTCCACAGATACCAACCCATCATTAAAGCGAATAAAAAGAACTGTACCGCAAACTTCACCAGGTTAGAAAGTACAATACTCAATGGCATAATAAGACGCGGAAAATATACCTTGCCAAAGATGTTGGCATTATCGCGAAATACCGTACTTGTTTTGGTAAGACATTCGGCAAAATAGTTCCAGGCCACAGTACCTGTTAAATAGAATAGAGGAGGGGGTACACCTTCTGTACTGATACCTGCCAGCTTACCAAAGATCAATGTAAAAATGATGGTAGTAAAGATCGGCTGTATAAAAAACCATAACGGACCAAATATGGTTTGCTTATAGAAAGATACAAAATCACGACGCACAAGCAGCCACAATAAATCCCTGTAACGCCAAACATCTTTCAAATGAAGATTGAATAAACTATCATGCGGTTTTATCTCCAGGTCCCAATGTTCCTGTGCAGTGTTCATCTAATTAGTTATAAGTAATAGAGTATAAGAATAACCTGCCAAACATAGCGCTGGTTAAAATTTTGTCGCTTTATTTTCTGCCAAGTATCTTTTTCCACCAGTTACCACGTCTTTCAGCATCTTCAAAATATTCATTACGCTTATTTTTCCCTTTTCCTCTGCCATAACCATACCCATAACCATATCCGTATCCATATCCGTATCCACCATATCCTTTGGCCTGAACATCATTCAACACCAGCATAAAACGATTGAACTTTCCACCCTGGTATATTTCGTTGATCAAACCTACCTGCTTTTTAAAGGTATACCCCTGGCGAACAATATATAGCGTAGCATCTGCAAAACGACTTAATATCACTGAGTCGCTTACCAGGCCAACTGGTGCAGAGTCAATAATTACTACATCGAATTTCTTTTTTGCCCAACCAATCAACTCATCCAGCTTCTCATCCATCAGCAATTCCGCCGGGTTCGGTGGCAAGGGACCACAGGGCAATACAAATAAATTATCCATTCCTGGCACAGCCACTGGTAACTCTTCCGGCGCCAGGTTGCCTACCATATAATTGGTGATGCCCTTTCTTTTACTCAGGTCAAGACCTGCCGTTACCTTAGGTTTACGTACGTCCAGCTCCATGATCACTGTACGTTTACCAGCCATTGCCATTACACCGCCAATATTGGTAGATACAAATGATTTTCCTTCACCGCTAAAAGAAGATGTAACCAGTATTACCGGCTTCTCTATCTTGTTCAATACAAATTGCAGGTTGGTACGTATCATACGGAATTGCTCGCCTATATATGAACGATCCCGCGGGCGGGCAACCAAAGTTTCACCACTGTCCACATGGCCTACTTCTCCAATTACAGTAGGTTCTGCTAATTTTTCCAGCTCTGTCCTGTTTTCCACCTTATCGTTCATGTATTCTTTCAATACAATCAAACCAATAGGTATTGTCAGACCAAAAAAGAAAGCAATAAAATAAGTTGCTTTTCTATCCGGTCTTACAGGTCCTCCCCCAGCCCGTGCCGGCTCCAGTATACGACTATTGGCACTGGTAGCAGCAGAAGAGATCGCCGTTTCCAGTTTTCTGGTAAGCAAAAACTTATATAGCTCTTCCAATATTTTTTGCTGTCTTTGTATAGACGCAGCCTGGTAAGTCATTCCGGGAATAGCTAACAACTGCCCTTCCGTTGATTTATTCTGGCTGGCAAGACTATTTAATATCACATCATAACTCCTGCGTACATTACGCAAACTCTCCATGATATCTGTACGCAGTTTGTCAATACTTATATCTAGCTTCTTAATAATATCATTTCCCACAGGCATGCTTTGCAATTTGGTAAGCCGCTCTATCTGTAACTGATTGTAGCTCGCTATCAGTGGCGCTAAAGTAGGCTCCTCCACATCCAGTACATTATACACTACTTTATTTGCTTTATCAGGGTCTGAAAGATAATGCATCAGGTCTTCTATGATCCTTACACGTACCTGTTGCTGTATCCATTGACTTTCGATATCAGAGAGTTTCTCAGAATAGATCTTGGCCTGACCTTCAACATCAACAATTTTATGTTTTTCTGCAAATTGTTGAGACCTGCCCTCAATACCTTTCAGCTCTCGACTGATGGTATCCAATCGCTCATCTATAAAATGCAATGTATTAGCAGATGTCTGATTTTTTTCTTCTATGTTTGATGCATTGTATTCAACCATCAGCTGATTTATGATATCAGCTGACATTAACGAGCTCTGGCTTACATGATTAATAGCAAGTATGGTTGTATTGGTTCCTACCTGATTAACAGCAAGAGACCCGTTTACCGTTCCGATAGCATTATCGACAGGCATCCAGAACAAACTATATTCTTTACTGTCACCTGCAGCCGGATTTGTTATCCCGGTCAGCAATAACCGCATTTTATTGCCATCAAAGCCGAAAGTTTCCCCAAAAAGAATATCTTTTGTACTACCCTTCAGCGTAAATCGGCTATCATCTTTTACAATGATGGAAAAACCAAATGCATTAGAGGAATCTGCCTGCTGCACAATATCCAGTACAAAAGGGTTGTTTTTGTATAGCATAAAGCTTTTAACATTCCCTATGTTGTAATATTGTGTTTGAAGACCCAGCGCTTTTACCACCCGCCTGGCAAGGATGGATGAACGTAGTACCTCTATTTCATTTTTTATATTTACTGATTGTTTATTCTGTAACAGTTCTTCCAGTTTATCGTTGCTGCTTTTTTCAGATCGCAGCAGCATGGTGCCCGATGCACTAAAGTATTCCACACTGTAACGTAGCTTTACCCACGCAATGCCTAATGCAATAGCAATTGATATTGCTATCCACGGTAGATAAGGCAGGTATTTCAGAATAAACTCCCGTGGAGTATCCTTCCAGGAACTTTGTTTCCAGCTATTGTTAGGTACCATGTCTGGTAATTCGGGCATATTTATCGGCTATTTAAACAACGAATAAATTAAGATGGCCATTGAAAGCAAAGAGGCTGCGATACTGATATTCTGAATATTTTCCTGGCGGGTAGCAGAAGGTTTTCGTTTTGTTGGCTGCACTACTACCAGGTCATTTTGTTTCAGATAGTAATAAGGGGAATAAAATATATTGGGATCTGTAATATCCAGGCGCACTATATCACGTTTGCCATTCATCTCTCTTATCAGCAATACATCATCTCTTTTGGCATAAATGGTTACATCACCGGCCAGGGCAATCGCTTCAAGTATCGTTACACGTTCATTGGGTATCAGAATTTCACCACTCTTGTTTACTTCGCCCTGTACCAATATTCTGTAGTTCAGAAACCTTATTGAAAAATATGGATTATTCAATTTGTCCTTTAGCTTTTCATATAATAAAGCCGATAATTGTGTTTTGTTCATCCCCTCTACATGCAACGGACCCAACCCCTGAAACTGGATATCACCTTGATCATTCACCAGGTAACCGGTAGCCTGCGCACTACCTGAGCTACCAGGACTTATGGGCGCCATTGGCTGGTTATAAATAGTTGAAGCTTCAGCATTGTCACTATATACCGCAATACTCAGGATGTCACTTTTCTGGATAGTAATTTCCCGGGGAATAAGCGTGGTATATTTAGAAGTATCAAAGCTATTCTGAAAATACCTAACGGGTTTGCGCGAGCACGCTGTCATCTGCATCAGGCATGCTATGATCAGCAAGCTGCCGATAGCATTTACCAAAGTTCGTGTTGTTTTTGAACGCATATTGCTATAGTAAATGGTCTGTCTTAAATTCTGTTATTACGGTATTCAACTAGCCACACTTTTACCCTCCTCATCTACCTTGCCAATGATCCGCGCCGGGTTTCCTACCACCAAAGTATAAGGCGGCACATCTTCTACCACTACTGAGCCAGCACCTATCATGGCATACTCACCCACCGTAATGCCACATACTATTGTAACATTTGCCCCAATAGTAGCGCCCTTTTTAACGCAGGTCGGCCTGATTTCGTGTTTGCGATCAATAAAACTACGTGGATTGATCACATTGGTAAACACCACCGACGGACCAACAAATACATCATCTTCCAGAATAACACCACTGTATACAGATACATTGTTCTGGATCTTCACCCGGTTACCGATCTGCACCCCCCTATCTACGAAAGTATTTTGTCCCAGATTGCAATGTTCACCAATTTTCGCATGTGACATGATGTGCGAAAAGTGCCAGATACGGGTTTCGTTGCCAATGATCACATCAGCATCTACTACCGCTGTTTCATGCACAAAATAAGGTTTCATCAGTTATTACAAACACAAAGATCCGGCGTAACCGGCATCTGTATCAACGTTTCCGTATCTCCAGGTTCTTTTTATCTATCTGCGCCACCAGCCTGTACCCCAGGCTCTCTATTTCAATCTCCACTTTGTTGCCCAGTGTACGCAATACCTTCCCCTGCTGGTCCATTAGCGCCCCACCGGTAACTACCACCTGGTCACTGGGCCGCAGTTCCAGCAACTGCACTTCTACGTTATCATGTTCATTGAGAAATCGCCTGATACGGTCAATCTCCACCTGTTTCAGAACAGCAGGCTTACCCAGCCAATACACAAAGTTCAACACCCCATTGGTCATTTTTACCTGTAACTGTTCCGATTCGGTAATATGCACAAACACATACGACTTAAACAAGGGCTCTTCTACCAACTTTATCCGATCGCTCCACTGACGATGTACCTTGTTAAGCGGACAATAACTCTCAATTCCTTTTTCTGTAAAATACTGGTGAACTTTTTTCTCCCACCGCGGTTTGGTATATACGGCCAGCCATTGTCGCACCATCTAGGATCATTTTAAAGTTGTAAGTTAATATAAGTATCAGGTACAACCTTACAACTTATAGCCCTTATCCCATCAACCAAACAGGCACAGCTTCGCCACCTCAGTCACAGTCTGATCTTAAAAACTATTGAAAATCAGCCACTTGAAACTGTCAATCTTTGAATTACCCAAAAGCGAAAAAGGGTACAAATGAGTACACATCAGCACTCATTAATACCCTTCCAATAATATATTTATATATACAAAAAAGTAAATGTCCCGCCTTTCTTTCACAGTGATATATTCCAGATTTAATGGTTAAGGGATGGCAAACAATTCAAAATCAATACATAAAACATCCATATTTACCTCCCAATGCCAGACATTCACTACGCCGGTTGCAAATATAGGTGATTTTATATGTGAACAAGAATAGCCAACAAGATACCAAATTCCCTGTTAACCTATTGGTTCGCAATATTTAAAACTGTACAATCGCCCGGTATTACAGCTATACACAGTGTTTTTCACATACTAAAAAGTGCATTTCGGCAACGATCTTTATTATCCACAATTATACCCGGTTTTACATTCATAACAGTTATGTAACAAACAACCCAGCCATTATCTTCGGAAGACATTTTTGACAATTGTCTGCAATTTTGCAGGCATTTCCGGGGGAACAGCACCTTCGTCAACCTTCTTGCCAATATTTCTGCTTATCCATTATCTTTAAGTAAAATCGATCCCTTGAACCAACGTTTCTACTCGCTCGATGTATTTCGAGGCGCTACAGTTGCCCTGATGATACTGGTCAACAATCCTGGTAGCTGGTCATACATTTATCCGCCACTGGAACACGCTCCCTGGCATGGTTGTACCCCCACCGATCTTGTTTTTCCCTTTTTCCTGTTCGCCGTAGGGAATGCGCTCGCTTTTGTATTACCCCGTCTGGAACAGGCAGGTACCCCCGCCGTTCTGCAAAAAATATTAAAACGCACCCTGCTCATTTTTGCCATCGGGCTTTTCCTGAACTGGGCACCGTTTATTCGCTGGGATGGAGAACTGCTGAAAAGCAAGCCCTGGGAATATGCCAACAGTCAGGGCACTATTGTCGGTATCCGCATACTGGGAGTGTTACAGCGTATTGCACTGAGCTACTGTTTTGCAGCATTGATCGTTTATTTCTTTAAGGTACGCGGCGCAATTGTAATAAGCATTGTACTACTACTCGGCTACTGGCTGCTGACATGGGCATTCGGCACAGGTGATCCTTACAGTCTGGCCGGTTATTTTGGTATCAATGTCGATAAAATCGTTTTGGGCGAATCGCACATGTATCATGGTGAAGGGGTTGCATTTGACCCCGAAGGCATCACCAGCACACTGACCTCTATAGTACAGGTTGTATTTGGCTATTTTGCCGGCCGCTATATATTACAAAGCAACAAGACAGCAGCCACTGCCGGAAACGGCCCTTCCTATAATATGCTGGCACATTTGCTCATTGCAGGTACATTATTGGTTGCCGCCGCTTTTTGCTGGGATATGACATTCCCCATCAACAAAAAAATATGGACCAGTTCATACGTATTGTACACCACAGGTCTTGCACTGCAGGTATTGTCGGTGCTTATCTACATGATAGAATTTAAAAAAGTACCTACGCAACAATGGGTGCCGTTTACTAAAAAAACCTGTTTTATTGCCGGTACCATTGCCATAGTGCTGTCATTTGTTTTGCACTTTGGTGCTGCTGTTGGTTATATACCCGCTTTACTGGCCTCTGTAGCAGCAACAGCCGTAGTATTGGTATTTATCACCAATAACTGGAGCCGCTTTTTCGATGTGTTTGGCAAAAATCCATTGTTCATTTTTGTACTAAGCGGCTTTCTGCCCCGTGTATTGGCACTGCTACGTTGGGTTGATCACGTAGATGATAAAGGAAAGAAAATATACACCAGTACTTTGCCATGGTTTTATGAACATCTCTGCAAACCTGTTTCTGTCAATCTGAAAAATGGTTCGTTGCTCTATGCAATATGTACCATCTTTTTTTACTGGCTGATAGTATATGTGCTGGATAAAAAGAAGATATATATCAAAGTATAGCGATATTGAAATTCATGTAATTTTTCAGAAAGTCCATTACTCAAAAAAAGGTAGTGGACTTTTTACTTTGAACAGGTATGCGGTCCAGTAACCAGAAAATAACACATACCAGCATAAACAATAGTGAAACAATAATAATGGAGAATTTAGTAGCGGTCATATCATAAGCTGTTAATACGCTCCAGCTTACAGGCAGGTATTTCAGACTTCGTAACAAAGCCAGGTTACCAATTATACTGCAAACTGCGGCAATGATCAGCAGGTAGGAGAAAATGCGTCCGGCACGCATCAGTATTTCATTTTTGGTAAGTCGTGATAAAAAAACAATGGCTACCCATAGCCACGATGTATACAGCACAATGAACAGGTAATCCAGGTAAATACTCTGCAGTACTTTATCGTATTTGCCATTTAATTTCCAGCCCTGTATCATCTCCTGTACAACGGATACTTTTTTGGTGATCTCAAAATGGGCTATATCACTTGCAGTAAGCGGATGCAATAAAATTCTGGTACAAACAACGTACAGTATGTTGGCCAGCAATAACAGCCAGAATAAACGTCGCATGGAATGCAGTGAAGCGGCATGCAATGGTTTCATCCTCAAAAGATAATGGTATCTCCTGCTATAGCAGGACAATTGTTTGCTTAAAAATAATCATTTTTAACGGGTAGAAAAAACAGAAAACGGGACCTGACCTGCAGATCCCGATTTAAGATAGCCCTGTGCAGGCATATTGAAGCATCTGTCCGTGATTTATATACAGCACTTTTACATCATAGGTTTCTTCGACGGGGAATTGTTTACCAAAAACTATTATTGTTAAGCCTGTATGGTCACTGTTGCTACAAAGTTGTTACCATTATACACAACAATAAAAATTGTATCGCCCGGCAATGGTTTTGTACCGATTATTTCCCCCCTGCCTTACAAAATCCGCATGTTGCTCTTATGCAATACTATCCTCCTCACCACGTTTTCTGCCGGATACAATGCCGTCCATCTTTACAATGGATGGCGTAAATGATGCTACTACATCTACCAGCGCTTTTTGCGCCTCCATCACCACCTCAATATCTTTATAAGCATCCGGCGCTTCATCCAATCCTCCGCCCAGTAATGTTACACCATGCAGTTTCAGCATTTCATTCAGGCGGTTGCGTGTAATGCTGTTCATTGCCATACTTCTGCTCATCTTTCTGCCCGCACCATGCGATGCAGAATCAATAGCAGCCATTTCTCCTTTTCCTTTCACAACAAAGCCTTTGGCCGTCATAGAACCGGGTATAATACCCAATACATCTTTTCCGGCAGGCGTAGCACCTTTGCGATGTACAATTACCTCTTTGCCATTATGCCATTCTTTCCAGGCAAAATTGTGATGATTTTCCACCCTGCTGATTGGTGAGCGCCCAAACTGCCGGGCAATTTTCTGATGAATCACCTGATGACAGGCAGCCGAATAATCTCCTGCCAGGTTCATCGCCCGCCAATATTCTATTCCTTCAGCTTCATCCAGCGTCAGCCATGCCAGGTTAGAGGTTTCACCCGGTAAGCGCCTTTTACTGCGCGCTATCCTGGTATAATACCCTGCAATAGCAGCTCCCAGTCCCCTGGATCCCGAATGTGATAACAACCCAAGATACCTGCCCGGTGCTACGCCCCATACAGCATCCTGCTCCGTTACTTCTATGGTGCCAAATTCCACAAAATGATTGCCCGAACCAGATGAGCCCAACTGTTTTGCCGCTTTGCGCTGCAATCCTTTTAATAGGGTAGTGTCTTTAAACTCCTCTCTGTCCATTACTGCATGATCAGTAGATATTTCAAATGCACGACCGCTGCCAAACAATGTATTTTCCTGCAGCAACTGCGACAAGTAGTGGTTACGTTGTTTCAGTATTGCCGGGTCAATATCAAATACCGACAAACACATGCGGCACCCGATATCCACACCTACTCCATAAGGTATTACAGCATTATCAACAGCCAGTACTCCGCCAATGGGCAGTCCATATCCGGCATGCGCATCGGGCATCAATGCACCAGCTACTGCCACTGGCAGTTTCGCTGCCTGGTACATCTGGTTCATTGCCGCAGGCTCTATGAACTTACGGCCAAATACATTGAATTGTACTCCCTGCTGATTCAAAGATATTTCCTGCCCCTCTATAGGCTGTTCCGGAACCAGTTTGCGGGCGATCAACTGCAGCACTGCATCATCCAGGTAATCTGCAGGAGATGCCAGCACCGCTTTCAATATCTCCATCGCCTTCTCCTCTTTTGTATGTTTATAATGCTTTTCCATTACCTGCATGGCCACACTCACCACCGGTCCTTCGGGATAACCTATTGCCCTGATCTCTTTTGCTTTCAATTTTAATTTTGCCATAACTTTTTTATTACAGCATTATCCCGCCGTTTTTTGTAACAAGACTGATGTTTGTACAAGTACTATACATCAGTCTTGTTAACAGGTAAGCGTGTTTACCACACTTACTTTCTTTCCGGTATCAGGATCTGCTTTAACTGATCAATTAATACACCGTTGCTTCCCACACTGATGCTGCTGATCTTGTCTGCTATCTTTTCCACGTATTCCATTTCTTTCAGTTTCAGCAGTACAGGATTTTCTTCCATCAACCTGGCTGTGTTCAGCAGGCTTCGTGTGCTGGCTGTTTCTTCTCTACGCATAATGATATTTGCCTGGGCTTTTTTCTCCGCTATCAGTACCTGGTTCAGAATGTCTTTTATCTCCCCCGGCAATATAATATCCCGGATACCGAAGCCGTTGACCTCTACACCCAGCAACGATGCCTTAGCATACACTTCCTTCAGTATGAAAGGAGCAATGGTTTCTTTTTTTTCTAATAATTCGTCCAATGTTAGCGTACCAACAAATTCGCGCAATGCCAGCTGAAATGCCACGTACAACTGACGATCATATTCTTTATTCTGTAAAAGAGCCTTCTCAATATCTTTCACCACATACTGTGCATGAGCATTGATCCGCAAAGGCGATTTATCTTTTGTAAGAATTTCCTGTCCACTGATCTCTACCTGCAACTGGCGCATATCTGTTTTGTTCACCTGTATCATGGTGTTATTCTTCCACCAATAATACACGCCACTATTTAGTATGCCTGCGTATTTTCCATCTATTACCAGCAATGCCTTTTCATAGCTTTCTACGGTATAGCTACGCACATAGGCCGCTACCTGCCGGTTGCACAACAAAGACCTGTCGATAGATGGCGAAATATCCACCACACGGGTATCAGCACGTACAAAATCATATTTCACCACGCTTTTCCAGTAAGTATACCTGCCTGCAGTAAGTACCTGTTTGAACAGGCCATTCTCGTACAGCAATACAATTTCATTGTCTTTTACTTCTATCACATGCAATGCATTCCGCAGGTCTTCATCCTGCAACAATATATTCAGTTCGCAGGGTGATACAAATGGTTGTGTAAGATCGTATAGCTTTGCCGTTTCGTTCCAACCTAACCAATACGTACCTGGTATCAGCAACCGGCGATATACACCTCTTTTGAACACCAGTGCTACCTGGTAATCGTTCACCATCATTTTTTTCATTGTTCATCTTTTTAAACAGTTCAATAAAAGCCGGTTATTGCCGGCCATTCAAGCGGTACGGAAACATACACCGGCAGCATGGCGTAGTACGGGTTGCTCAACACAATAGCCTGCGCGACTCAGGCTATCTGCATTGTACAAGCTGTACCCGGCATTGCTGTTTGGGCATGTCTGCAAAGCACCGGTTGAATTGCTGCAACCTGTAAACAGACCACTGCCAGCCACCAACACCGGCTTTTTGGTATGCCTTTTTTAAGGAAGCGACATTCTTCCGTAACAAGGATCCTCAGTCCTTTGCATGTCCATTTATGCTATCTCTGTTGAGGAGAGCGGGATTCGAACCCGCATTTTGCTTGCTGCTCTACCCTTGAGCTATCACATCCGGTATGTGAGAAGGATTCGAACCTTCAACCCGCAGGGTTAAGAGGACACGGCCTGCTGTTGCAACAGTATACAGCCAGTAACTACTGCCGCACTGCGGAGCTATACAGAAACCCTCGCTTCATTGACAACTGACAGTTACGTATCCTTCTTCCTGTTAAGGAAGCTTTTCCGCTGATGCTAACACCAGTCATTCATTTATTATCATTCTGTTAGTTCTGCACAAATCCCTGCCTGAATCCAATCACTTCCACCTCGGGCTTATACGCCATTTCATGTGGATTAGCAATTTTTTGCAATGGTCATGGGATGTTCTATGGTGTTGCCGTATCCCCAATAATCCGACAAACGCTGTGCCTTTTGCAATCCCAGTTTGCCAAACTCATAACGCGCTATAAGGATTGTCAATCAGCAGATCAATAAATTCCGGGTCTGCCAGGTTGCCTCCGATATCGGGTGATATGAAAAGCACTTTCTTTCTGATCTTTCCCACCAGGTAGCGCAGGTACATTGTTTTCCCTGTTCCATGTAATCCATTCAACAACACAATGCCTTTGTCATTCTTTTGAAATAGTTATTGGTATTTTCTTGGATCCGCAACGTTTAATAAATGGTTGTCTCCGGGGCTCGAACCCTGATCTCTTCAGCCACAATGAAGCGCTTTGCCAATTAAGCTAAAGACAACTTATACCTCCTCTGGTATGTCAGCCGAACCAGACTTGAACTGGCAATCTTGTGCGTATAAGACACATGCTCTAACCATTTGAGCTACCGGCCGATAATTCCCCTCCCTGGTTACGGGACAGGGAATGTTTAATTCATATCTGATTGCCTCGCAAAACCAATCACCCTTACCACTTTGTTTTTCTCTTCTGCTTTCGCTTCCCTGAAGCCCGCCAGGTTAGCAATCAGGATATTGGTCCACCCATACTGATCAGGGCTGTGCAGTAACTGGCAATAGTTATTGCCCAGTTCTATCAGCCTTTTATTTTTGAAAACGAAAATGGTATTGTTGAAATACATTTTCTGATCGGCGTGTTCAAAATAGGCATGCTGAAATACAGTTTCTATCTCATTTTTGTATACTTCCTGTATATGTGCGTAAGCTTTGCTGGTATCTGTTTCGCCAATAAAACTTACACATGGTATTGCGTCAAAAAGCAACGCATACATGGATTTTACTTCTATAAAGTGACCATTGAACAATGCCTGTGTGTTGTGCAGTTTTCTGCCAAATACATTTCGTAACATCTTCTTTGTTTTTTCTATTCACCATAAAAAGGCCCGGCTGTTTGCACAACCGGGCCTGCTTTTTACAGGATCACATGGCTGTACCTGTTAAAAGACCGGTTGTTTATACACTATATTATGTTGCTGCTGTTCGTTTGCTGATAACATCTGGACATAACTATCCTGCACAATGCACGTACATGCAAAATGGGATTTTGTTGATCGTATACACAACATAGTTATCTTCAAAAAATTGATCTGTTTATAACATCATAATAAGTGTGCTACAGTTAAAAATCGGCTTACTTTCTTTTCATTCCGGAGGCACTGGGAGGAAATAAAAAACCCCGCAAGTGCTTGCGGGGTCTGTATTGTAAGGTATTCATTCCTTATTTATCAATAGCAAAGTATGCCCCGCAAATGGTGCCGTCACCTATGTGACTAAACCACTTTGTTGTTTCGATATTTAATTGCGTGCGTAGCATATTTGCAATATTTTAACAATGCAAAGGTGTAGATATTTTTTCAATATCGCCAACAATTCAACGATATTTTTTTGAAAAAAATTTACCCCGCAGTATGTAATTAATACACGTGATACAATAACCGATCATAATGGCTCTACGAACGTGGAGGTATATACAGGTAATTTTTAATTGCGTAAATAATAATTCCCGCAGTATTCTTTACATCCATCTTTTCCATGATCTTCATGCGTAACCCCTCTACGGTACGAACGCTCAGGAATATTTTTTCCGCAATCTGTTTGCTGGTAAGTCCGTTGCAGATATAGGTTATGATCTCCAGTTCACGATCATTGAACTCTGCTTTTTCTACCTGCTTTTTGTATGGGTTGAATTTACTTTTGGCTACCAGTTGTGCCAGTTTGTGTGAAGTATGGCGGCAGTAGTAAGGTTGTTTGTCAAAAACAGATTTAACAGCTTCTACTATTTCATGCTTGTCTGCATTCTTCAGCAGGTAACCGGTAGCACCGGCTTCCAGCATATCAATCAGCAGATCGTCCTCATCAAACATTGTAAGGGCAATGATGCCTATATAAGGATAATGATCATGCAGATGTCTTGTAGCGGCAACACCATCCATGCGTGGCATTTTAACATCGCAGATCACAATATCGGGTTGCAGCAGTTTTACCTGGTCAATTAAATCTTTTCCATCAGCAGCTTCTGCCACCAATTTAATATCTGGTTGTTTTTGCAGCATCATGCGCAGTCCGTCCCGGAATATCTCATGGTCATCAGCAATAGCTACAGTTATATTGCCGTTTACACTCATACCTGTACTTATATTGGATTATCAGATGGGAATCTCCACCGTGTACATCGTTCCTTTTCCCAGCTCTGACTGGCAGGAAATCTCAGCCCCCATTACCTCTACACGGCTTTGCAAGTTACGAAGTCCAAGACCAGAATTTTCTTTTAATTTTCCAAAATAATCAAAACCCTTACCATTATCTGCAGTCATGATCAGTAAACGGTTCTGCTCTGTCATGATCTTAATAATGAGGTAAGAGGCCTGTGCATGCTTGATAGTATTGTGCAGTATTTCCTGCAGCATGCGGTAAATATTGATCTCTTGTTGTTGATCGAGGTTCAGCTCTTCGTCGCAAATGAATTTTACCTGCAGGCCCGATGCGTGATGGCTGTGATCAATAAACTCACTGATCGCTTTTTTCAGTCCTTTCCGCATCAGCGTATTTGGCATCAGGTTATTGGATATCTCCCGCAATTTTCCAATAATGCTGTCGATGTGTACACTCGACTTATCAATCACCTCCTGATCATCTTCACTAACTGTTTCCAGGCTGTTGATCTGCAGTTTCACAGCAGAGAGCAAAGGACCTAGCTCATCGTGCAGATCAGAGGCAATACGTTTGCGTTCGTTTTCGAGGGTGTCAATTTCCGCCTGTATCTTTTCTTTGTTCAGCCGGAGACTACGACGCTGGTAACGAATGATGGTAATAATGAAGTAGAGCAAAATGATGCCTACTATCCCTGATACTATTTTAATAGACTCGTAAACCGCTTGTTCCTGGGAATCCATAGCATTGCTATTGCGTACAAAATATTAACCAAAAGATTGGTAAACACGTTTACAGATTGCAGATTTCTTCTGAACACCCTGCTTACGCTTTGCCAGGATATACTTGTAACACAAATCATAGTAAAGAATGTGTAAAAAATAATGATCCCGATGCATATCCAGAAACGGGCGTTTTTGAAAATATTTCCCCGCTCCTGTACAATCATTTTGTTAAAGGTACTGACACTAAAGAAAATGAGCGCAAAGGAATACAATACCCGGAAATAATAATTGGACTTTGTGATACCTTTTACAAAGATTGTAAGTACGATCCAGGCAACCACAAAACCGGTCATTATGGCCAGGTATGCTTTCCGATTCCGGTTAAACAAACCCCAGTTGTGAAATAACCAGGTGAAAAGCCAGCAATCGATCAGCGCAAAACAATTGATTAAAATAATATATGCATCTGGCTGCCCGGTAACGGTAAATACCCGCACTACAATTTCTACTATGAAAACAGTGGTTACATTATAAATAAAGGGATAGTAAGCCGGATCAATGTTCCGGAATCTTACTATCCCGATTATCATAGCGAAAACGATACTCAGGCTTAAAATAAAAATCAGGGTAGTAGTCATCAGGCAGAATAATCTCTGGATTAAATATTAAAGGCCGGAAGTGCTATCTGGTGGCGTGTTGTCGCAAGGCGGCTCACACTGACCGTATTCCAGACCGCCCTCACCAGGATCACCGTCGCCGGTAGCCATCAGAGAGCCTTTCTTTATATACAGGTCTTTTCCTTGTTCATCTACACCAACAATCATTACACGGAATTCGCCTTTTTTTCCTTTTTCTTTAACGCCATAATAGATCCTGATACCCACACAACGTGGATCTTTCAGTACTTCTACTAAAGCTTTTTTGTTAAAGGCTTCACTGCGTGTAAATTCAAGGTCAGGCACTCTACGGGTAAGGGTATCACGATCTTTGCGAAACCGGCCACGGAATTTGTCCAGGTCAGTAATCGGAATGTAGTGATTCAGTTTACCCAGCGAAGAGGTATCCTTTGGCATAGGAATCCATACACCATCTTCTTTAGGAGCATTGTCAGGTTTACATGAGTTTAGCAATACGCCTACTGATACGGCGCAGATCAACAACATCAGTCCTCGACTGATTGTTTTTTTTCGGGGAGTTGTTACCATAAAAAAACAGGGTTTTGCGTTAAAAGTGGCTTAAAGATATCAGTAAAAGCCATGTAACAAATCCGTAGAACTACCTTTTTCAATTGTAACTTATACGTTTTGACCTTCTTACTTATAGCCTGACCCATAATCTGTTAACGCCAAAATGCTGAAATGGGCTACAGCAAAGGGTTTGCCATGATGCACTATTTGATATGTAATAACAGCCTGATCAATGAATGCCTATTGTGTAAAAAACACAACAAGGCTTTTTGATTACCACTGCATGTTTATACATCTACAATTTTATAACAATGCTGTTATTTGAAACGATCTGTCAGAAAGATAATTGTGTATAAAAATAGTCTGTAGAAAGGGGATCAACATTATTGGGTACAGAGAGCAGGCAGACAATGATTATGCCCGAAGAGGATGATCTGGTAAAAAGTATACACAAACATTGGTAATAAGTGTTTGCAGGTATATGTATATTAAAGTATACTTCCGGAACAGGTAAAGTAGTTATTTGATCTCATTACAATAATTACCAGCAGCTATCAGAACAGGCGCATTTGTTCGCCCGGCCGTTTGAACTGTGAACAATCGAGTGACCAGTCTTCTTCGTTGAGGTGATATTTTTTATTGTATTTAATAAACTGTTGTCGTACCAATTCTGCTATTTCTCCTTCACCTCGCATGCGTACACCATAGCGACTATCGTTCACCTGTCCGCCATGTCCCTTTTCTATCAGATGCCAGACCTTATCGGCCCTGTCAGGGAAGTTTTTATACAGCCAGTCGTGAAACAACAATTTGATGGCACCATTCAAACGAATAAAAGTATACGCAGAGAAGATGGCGCCGTTTTTGGCAGCAGCTTCCATGATCCGTTGCATTTCGTGTTCATTCAGCCCCGGTATCATAGGCCCCAGCATCACGCCTGTTCGTACACCCACTTCGCTCAGCTCTTTTATAACACGTAACCGCTGCTGTGCTGTAGTGGTACGGGGCTCCATGACCCTGCGCAGATCTTCATTAAAAGAGGTGACCGACATCAGCACTGATACCAGGTTCTTTGCTGCCATTTTTTGCAAAATATCCTTATCGCGCAGAATACCTGCATTTTTGGTAATGATGCCCACCGGCTGGTTAAATTCCAGGCACACTTCCAGCATACGGCGGGTAAGCCGGAATAGTTTTTCTGCCGGCTGATAACAATCCGTATTACCACTGAGTGAAATAGGCACAGGTTGCCATTTGGGATTCATCAGGAATTTGCGCAACAGTTCCGGCCCGTTCTTTTTTACCACAATTTTGCGTTCAAAGTCCAGCCCTGCACTGTAACCCCAGTACTCGTGTACATTGCGTGCATAGCAATAGATACAGCCATGCTCACACCCCTGGTAAGGATTCATGCTGTAATACATCCCCACATCAGGACTATCTACTTTATTCACGATGCCTTTAGCATACTCTTCCATGAACTGGGTTTCCACATCTACTTCTATCCAGTCATCAATTGCTTCAATGTGCTCCCTGGTATCTTCGTTTTTAAGAAACCGGTTCCTGGTATTGATCTGAGCGCCTCTTCCTTTCAGGTATTGTGTTGCAGTATCTTTTTCAACAGGCTTTACACGATAATGATCCTGCTTTAATTCCCCGGACATACTTATATATTTTAAATACACACCGGGCAGCCCGTTCAGGAATATGGTACTTATGTGTTGTATGGGAAGACAAGCGTCTTCATCACTACGTCGTTATTTCATCGCAGATAAACACCTGCCAAAATAATAACATTTTACACAACAACATGGAATGTAGCGCAAGGTGTTCACCGTATGTATTTTCTGCTCCCCCAGAAAAAAGCAATTGGTTAATCCTTTTGCAACAATACAGAGCGATATGCTTTTTCAATTGGAAAAAGTACGCTCTATACCTTCATTCACTGAACAGGCTGCCGGATGGATAGCGATAACAATAAATGCGAAAACGATCTTCGTTATAATACGCTGCGCACCATACACATCATTTTCTACAGCATAAACAATTCACCCTGTCGCGTAGTTACCGGCAGGTTCATAAACTCCAGTCTTTGTACTACCTGGAATGCTTTGTCTCCTACCCTTCTTTTCAGCAGCAACATACTATCTGCAATAAATCTTCCGGTAAAATGCCGGTGTGAGTAGTCTTTCCATGCCGCTTCATATTGCCAGGGCAATAGTTTTCGCGCAATGGCAATATTCGGTTCATCAATAAAATGCGGCTTGTGTTCATTATCGATCTTCATCAGCCGCTGCGCAGTCCGGATCTCTTTTATCAGTAACTGTATCGGCACTTTGGTAGCTACATTGATGAACAGTGTGTGACTGGGATAACTGCCATAATTTTTTAACTCTACTTTAAAAGGCTGGTATCCCATGGCTGTTACCTTCAGGCGGTTCAGTATCCTTTCTTCCATCATATCATACTGGGTAAATGTTGCCAGTACAATATGTGGTTTATGATGAGCCCAGGCAAATACCTTGTAAGTATCCTGAAAGTCTTTCTTTACCTGCATGATCCGCTGGCGTAATTCCTCGTGCGGCTGCAACACCAGCAGGTACTCACTCATCCGGTAGCCGGGTATTACCTGTGTGATCGTTTGCATAGTTGTTTCTTTTAAAAAGTGGTAAAAACATCAGGCCAGCACTGCTTCCGGCTGATGACTGACGGGTAAAAAACGAAATACCTGCACTGCCTTGCCCGGGTGAAAAGCATGATCACGAGCCAGCAATACCAGTTCATTCACTTCAAAAGCAGCCCGGAAAAATTGACGTGCGTATACGGGCATGGCTTTTCTGTAAATATCTTCCGGCAGGTCTGTGGCAAAATGCAAACAGGGTTGCTGTGCAATATGTATAGGCGGACAGGCGGAAGAACGGATGTATTCATCAATGGTCTTTAGCTGCAGGCCCAGTTGCTGAAAAGGTTGCAATTGTTGTCCCTGCAAAAAAATAGCCTGCGCAGGCGTACCATTATAATTGCCCAACGTAACGTGAAAGCTATGGTACATGCTGCAGATTCGTTGCATCCAGCGTACCAGGGTAGCTTCCATACCATCGCGCATCTTAAATTCTGCCACTGTTATATAATATGGAATATCCACAGAGGCAGCAGGTGCATTGTATTTTTTTATAAACTGCCGGCGTTCTTCCGCAATCCGCCCGGTGAGGTAAGCATCTGGATATACTACCAATGAGTATTCCAGCAAAGTTTCTCCCGTATAATGCGCCCTTTTTTCTTTTGATACTGCCACCCGTTCCATAAATAAAATTTTACCTGATCAATATTTTAGCATAAATTTACTAAAGTTTTTAGTAATTCAAAATTAAAATATATGCAGGAGGATACTTTTTACGGGCCTGCTTACAAAGGCTCCAAACAATACAGCCAGCATGAGATCAAAACTGCTGATGCTACCGGTTTTGGTGCAGCAGCAGATGATTATATGGAAAGAGGCATCGATCTGAATGAGCAACTGATCCATAATAAACCAGCTACTTTCTTTATGCGGGTGCGGGGCAATGCCATGACAGGTGCAGGTATTCATGACGGGGACATTGTGATCATTGACAGAAGTATGAAAGCCACCAGTGGCAGGATCATTATTGCAATGCTGAATGGCGAATTACTGATCAGAAGACTGGAAAAGACATTTAATAAGATACGCCTGCTTCCTGAAACCAATAAGCTGGCACCTATTGAAATTGATAGTTCCTGTACAGAGTTCAGTGTATGGGGTGTGGTTACCTATGCCATTCACTCCGTATAAGCTATTAACAGCAGCATTGCTGATGAACAGACCATTAGATTTTACCGGTAGTGCCATGAATGCCGGCTACTGCGTCAGCGCCTGCAAGGGAGCAGGCGCCGGCGGGGCTGCATACAAACTGCCTTGTTATAAAGTTGTACCATTCCATTAAACCTTTCCAGTCCTATGATCATCGGGCGGCCCCACTGGGGAGTAGGGGCTGCCCATTTTTAAACAAAGATTATGAAGGCAATTGTGGATTGTAACAGTTTTTATTGCTCCTGTGAAAGATTGTTCAGACCTGATCTGAAAAATCAACCTGTAGTGGTACTAAGCAATAATGATGGTTGTATCATTTCACGCAGTGACGAGGCCAGGGCATTGGGTGTACCAATGGGTGAGCCCTTCTTTATGGCGCGTCCGCTGATCCTGAAACACAATATTGCTGTTTTTTCTTCCAACTATCATTTGTATGGTGATATGAGCTGGCGCGTGATGGAAACTCTGCGCAGCCTGTTGCCCACACATCAGCAGGTGGAAGTCTATTCCGTTGATGAGGCTTTTATTGATCTCAGTCACATACCGCTTACCGAACTGCATGCTACTGCATTGCATATACGTGAAGTAGTGGAACAGCATACCGGTATTTCTGTTTCTATTGGCGTAGCTCCTACCAAAACACTTGCCAAGCTGGCCAACTACATGGCCAAAAAAAATAAACAGGCTACACAATGTGTTCATGTACTGGCCACCCGCGAAGAACAGGTAGCCGCCATGCGCGCTACACGTATTGATAATATCTGGGGCGTTGGCAGAGCGTATGCCAAAAAGCTCGTGAACATGGGTATTACCAGTGCCTGGGAACTGAGCATGATGTCACAGCAATGGGCACATCATCACATGGGCGGTGTAACCGGTATCCGACTGGTGAAAGAATTGAACGGTATTCCCAGTATTGATATGGAACCACCGCTGGTTACCAAAAAAATGATCGCTACCACACGTATGTTCGGTAGTCCGGTAACAGATATTTATTCTATTAAAGAAGCCATTGCCACCTATACTTCACGTGCAGCCGAAAAACTACGCCGCCAGCGCAGTGCTGCACGCGTGGTCAGCATCTTTATCGTATCCCGCGAACAGGACCACCATACTGATTTTAAACGTGGCAGTGCCATCAGTGCTTATACTACTTTACCAGCAGCCACCTGCGTTACACAGGAACTTATTAAACCCGCTGTACAAATGGTGGATGATCTGTATAAAAAAGGCATTTATTATAAAAAGGCGGGCGTAATGCTCAGCGGTCTTGTGCCTGATGATTCTGTGCAAGGCAATCTCTTCGCAGCACCGTCAGACAACAATAACCGGATGCTGATGGATATGATGGACAATATCAATTTCAGTATGCGTGATGATGTACTGAAATTTGCATCTTCCGGTACTACCCGCAACTGGAAAATGCGGCAGGAAATGCGCAGCCAACGGCATACCACACGATGGGAAGAATTGTTTGAGGTAAGATAAAAGTTATCCAAACAACAAATATCCATAACAACATCAGTCAAAAAAACTGATCTGTGTGCCCTGCACCGGTTGTCCCGGTTGGCGGGGATTGCGGTGCCGCAACGGAAGATTGCAGGCAGCCAGTAATTTATCTTCCATATAAGCCGTCAGTAAAGGACAGGTAGCTTCATCCAGCATGTGCGGAAAAACATACAGTTCCTGCAAACCCTGTTCTACCCAATATTGCAAACGTTTCACCCACGCGTCTATACGCGCATAATCCACAGGTGTTGTACTGTTGCCTACATACCGTATAAACGTTTTGGGTATGGTAAGTGTCATATGTGCCACATCCCTGCGGCCAGGTGTATCTGTAATGACAATGCCCATGTTCAATGAGCGCAGTACGGTCAGCAACTCCTGTTGTATTATCTTATCAGCAAACCAATCCTCATGTCGTACTTCTACAAAAAACTGTATGTCAACCGGCAATGATTCCAGGTACCGGAACAGGCTGTTCTTTCTGTCGGGAGCATATTTCTCGCTTACCTGCAAAAACACAGGACCCAGGTTTTCACCAAAGGCCAGTACTCCTTCCAGGAAAGAAGTGGTTATATCGTATACATTGTTGAAGTTGCTGTAATGGCTGATACTTTGCGGCACCTTTGGACAAAACCTGAAATCTTTTCCCGCAGCTTTAGCAGCCCATTTGCCGATCACTGATGGACCATATACCTGGTAATGCGTGGCATTGAGTTCAATAGAATTAAAGAATTGTACATAATGTTCCAGGAAGGCTGCATCCTTTGCTCCTTTGGGATAAATTCTGCCTATCCATGTATTGGAGGCCCAACGTGTACCACCAAAGTATAACAGTGGTTTTTCAACCCTCACCCCTTTCAGTACTGTAGCATTAGCTGCCGGATCCGGCGGCAAGGTAAAATCTGTTACTGCAAGCTCCTGTTCACTTATCCTTCCAAATTCCATTCAAAAATGTTTAATAGTTCAAAACTACGTAACGCCAAAGCGTGAAACAAGTAAAGTATGCGTCTGCTTTCTGCTCCATGCCCAGCACATGCTTTATGACTTAAAGTGACAACTTACCAGTCTATAACTCCGTGAGTACCATGGCAGGTTGGTTGCTGCATTTTACCGCTTCGTTGTTATCCGGAACGGTTCGCTGAAAAAATATATGCAACTTTAAAATATCGGGCCTCCGCATTCGTCTACCTATATATAAGATGAATAAAAGCCTGACGATACCAGATGGCATAATGGCTGACCCCAAACGCAATATCACCCAGGTCATTAATGACTACAGTAAACGTTTACTGGGTTTTATCCGTAAACGGGTCAACAACGATGCAGATGCGGAAGATGTGCTGCAGGATGTTTTTTACCAGTTTATCGGTAATCCGCAACCTGTAGACCAGGTAACTGCATGGTTGTTTACCGTTGCCCGCAATAAGATCATCGATCGCCAACGCAAACACCAACCGGAAGCACTGGATGAAAATATAAGCGATGATGATACCGAAGAAACCTACGGCTGGAATGAACTGCTGTTCAATGCCAGTGATAACCCCGAACAGGAATATCTGCGCAATATGTTCTGGGAAGAACTGAATGTGGCTTTGCAGGAATTGCCGGAAGAACAACGCAGCGTTTTTATTCAACATGAACTGGAAGGTGTTTCCTTTAAAACATTATCCGAACAAACCGGTGAAACAGTGAACACCCTCATCAGCCGCAAACGATATGCAGTGTTACACCTGCGTGAACGATTGCGTGTACTGAAAGACGAATTACTTAATTATTAAAATATTGCATGATGCGCTACGGAAAACGTAAACCCAGATTTTTATTGCTGATACTGCTGATACCAGCTTGTATTGCCTTGTTCACTTTTATTGTTATGACCTTGTGGAATGCTATTTTACCATCAGTGCTGCATGTAGGCACTGTTACTTTCTGGCAGGCACTGGGCATACTGGTTCTTTCTAAAATATTATTCGGTGGCTTTCATGGTCGCGGTGGCTGGCGTCACAGACGCGAAGGCATGCGTGAACGCATGAACGAAAAATGGCACAAGATGACGCCCGAAGAACGTGAAAGCTTTAAACAGCAATGGCGCGAACGTTGTGGCAGGTTTGGTCGCCCGTTCAGCAGGCAGCCTTTTGAACAGCAAGGTGAACCGGGTGCCGAATAACCAATTTCACCAACCATAACCATCCTCTGATGAATATTCTTGTTTTCAAAACCAATCTGCGTTATAAGAAAAACATTCATTCCATTGTACCGCTTCTCAACCGGCTGGAAGGTATCATCAGATGGAATGTTGATCTACACGATCGTGATAAAATACTGCGGATTGAAAGTCATAGCCTTTCTCCCCAGATAGTTGAACAAACACTGGAACTGGCAGGATATTATTGTAAGGAGTTGGAAGACTGATCAGGTTCCGGATGGGAGGGCTGGCAATGGATGGTACGGATAATTTGATCGCCGCGGAAGATGATGCGGATGATTGGATATAGACCGGATGATTGATAACGACAAGGATGAGTAAAGTTCAGCGACAGGATTTTGAAGACCGTATCAGGTATAGCCACTAACAGGGATTAACAACCAGGTTAGCGGCTTTTTTATTCTTGCATTTTAAACATTTCACCCTGTCACTTCACTCTTACATTACATCGCTTTGCGTGAAAGATCGAACAGTATCTTTTTATCAGTTTCATTAATAACGCGGCTGGTATCGTATTGTACAAAATGCAGCTTGAACGATTTGATGGCATTTACACTATCCTTTACATTATAGCCAATAATGCGCAGCGCCACAATAGGATCAAAGGCAGGTGGTACAGCTACATTGGTTGTATCATACCACAACCCGAATCCTCTTTCAGCCAGCGATTGCCAGGGAAAATAAGCATTGGGGTCTACTTTACGACCGGGTGCAATATCAGAATGCCCGATAAAATTAGCAGCAGGAATAGCATATTTTCTTTTCAGCGTATCCAGCAATTGCAACAGGCTGGTGACCTGCGGACCACTGAACGGTTCATACCCGTTGTTGTCTATTTCAATACCGATGCTGGAAGAATTGATGTCTGTAAAATTGCCCCATTTGCTGATACCGGCCTGCCATGCACGCAGATAATCATTCAGCATGTGATAAATGGTGCCATCCTTACATACTACGTAATGTGCGCTTACCTTCGATTGCTGCAGGGTGAAGGTCTTTAATGTTTCCTCACAGGAATTCTGTGCAGTATGATGAATGATAACAAAGTTGGGCTTACGCAGGTCAAAGTTGGTAGTACCCACTGCATAGGCAGGCGTTACTACAGAATCTATTACCAGCTGATTGGGAATACTGCGAATATTGCCTGCCAGTGAACCAGACTGCTGTTTGTACAGCTTATTGCTTTTTGCATAGGGATTGTGCGCGCAACTATATACCAGCAGCAGGATGCTGCATAATAACAGGACTACTATCAATAATTGACGGTTATACAACATAGCAGCAACCGGTTTGGAGATGTAGCGTATTTCTGTTTCAGCTTTTCTGACTTCTATTATGCCATCAAGAATATGGCTTAGTGTTTTTTATAAAACTTACGGCGTTGTTGGCCGTGTGGACCGCCTTTCCGTTGCCGCGGATTATAATCCGGCACAGGACCTAACTGTTCCGGTACAATCATTTTATTGACCGGTTTACCCAGCAGGTTTTCAATTGCCGCAAAACGTTGTTGTTCCTTATCACCTATCAGGGTAATAGCAGCGCCGTCTGATTCTGCACGTGCCGTACGGCCAATGCGGTGAATATAATCTTCACCATCGTGCGGTACATCGTAATTGATCACCAGGTCAATACCGTCAATATCAATACCACGTGATAAAATATCTGTGGCTACCAGCACTGACAGTCTGCCGCTTTTAAACTGCAGCAACACATCTTCACGTGCCGACTGTTCCAGATCAGAATGTATTTCGCCAATGTTGATCCCTGTTCTGCGCAGCTCGCGCGTAAGTTGTTTTACACTTTGTTTGCGTGAACAGAATACCAGTGCATTTTTGAACTGTTTTGTTTTCAGCAGCAATTGTATCAGGGGTAGTTTCTGTGTATCATATACTGCATACGCCAGCTGAACAATCTTTTCCGGTGGTTTGGAAATGGCAATGTTCACTTCTTTGGGCTCCTGTAATATCTTTTTCGACAAAGTCCGGATCTTCTCGGGCATAGTGGCAGAGAACAGTAATGTTTGTCTTTCTGTTGGCAGGTAAGAAATGATCTTCATGATATCGTCCTGGAAACCCATATCCAGCATACGGTCAGCCTCATCCAGTACCAGGAACTGCAAACCTTTCAGTTTTGCATAGTTCATGTTCAGGTGGGCAATCAGTCTGCCCGGGGTGGCTACCACAATATCTACGCCTTTGGTCAGTGCCTGTTTTTCGGTAGCAAAGTTACCGCCATCGCCGCCACCATAAATAGCAATGGAGCTGATAGAAGTAAAGTAAGACAAACCGTCAAGGTTCTGGGCTATCTGGATAGCCAGCTCGCGTGTGGGTACCAGTATCAGGGCATTTACCTGTCCGTCGTTGCTGTGCTGCAGTAACCGGTGGATTACGGGCAGCAGAAAAGCAGCCGTTTTACCGGTTCCCGTTTGGGCACAGGCTATTACATCATTACCCGCTAAAATGGTAGGAATTACCTGTTCCTGGATAGGGGTGGCAGTTTCATAGCCAGTAGCGGCAATCCCTTCGATCAATCCTTCATCCAGGCCAAATTCTGAAAACTTCAAACTAAAAATAATTAGGTTACAAGGGCCGGCACACACCGGAACCTCAATGGTTAATACACCTAAAGATACTATAATGCCGCAAAACACCCCTAAAAACAGAAATCTCCCCTATTCCGGGGAGATTTCCAGTCATTTAGCAGGCGAAAGATGATTATTGGTTGCCGATGCCTCCACCCTGGCTTCCAACACGTTTGCTTTCTTCATCTACCCCGGTTTTACGCTGGCGGGCGGCTTTTACCTGATTGTTACCAAAGCGGTAAGAGAAGTTCAGCTTCAGCTGACGGCTTTCGTTGTTACCGCTGGCAATCAGCAACTGGTTGCTGAAATCGCTGGTACCTCTCCATTTCAGGGTTCTGAAAATGTCGCTTACAGAGGCTTTCAGGGTTCCTTTGCCTTTCAGCACTGTTTTCTGGATACCACCATCAATACTCCAGATGTATTTGCTCTTGAAAGTACCCTGCCAGATGCTGGGAGAAACATAAAAACCACTCATTTCGGCTGTCCATCCTTTACCCAGGCGGGCAGACTGCTGCGCAAATACCTGTACAGAGAACGCATCAATGTCAATTCTTCCTTCAGGCAGGTTTGCTTTGTAATGTGAATAGAATGAGTTCACATTGGCAAAAATGCTGTACCATTTGTACTGGAACGGATAGCTGATGTTCAGGCTCACAATGTCCTGTGTTGCCAGGTTTTCCTGTGTCAGGAAAGCTTTGGATACCTCAGCAGTCTTTACGATCTGTGTGAACACGTCTTTGACATGGCTATAGTTCAGCGAGGTAGTAAGCCTGTACTTATACGTATTGCTTATACCAATGCTGTTGGTGTACTGCGGACGTAACTGCGTATTGCCTTTCTGGAAAGTGTATTCATCCAGCTTAAATTCAAACGGGTTCAGGTTCTGATAAGCCGGGCGGTCAATACGGCGGCTATAGGTAAAGCTCCATTGGTTGGTGGGCTTTTTGTTGAACGTAATGGCTGCACTGGGAAAGAAGTCGGTATAGTGACGGTTGAACGTAGAATCGTACGGTATGTAATCGCCACCCACAAACTTAAACCCATTGGAAATACCTTTTGTGTTGGTATTTTCCACACGCAGACCTACCTGGATCATAAATCCTTTGAATGCGCGGTTGTAGTTCACATACGCGGCATTGATATTTTCCCTGTAGTCAAATTTATTGCTGCGCAGCGTGTCCAGTTGTTTCGCACTGCCCCATACATCATAGCGCTCAAAATCATTTACGCTGTTTACAAAATACGTTTTACCACCAATGCCCAAACGACCCTTTTTGAAATTCTGTTCATAATCAGCTTTCAGACTATACATATTGATGTCTGTAGGCGCTATCATGTTGTAATCACGGCGACTGATCTCGTTACCGGTTGTAGGATCGTAGTACACATTGGGCTGCTGCTGGTTGTTCCTGATCTTGAACCAGCCATAGTCTCCATCCACATTCAGTTCACGACCAAGACTGTCTGCATAACGGTAGTTCACGTTACCATTCAGGTTTTTCCTGTTCTGCGTACTGCTGTTATCGGCCACCAGCACTTTCGTTACCGTACCTGTGGGAATATAAGAGATCGGTGTACGGCTGTAGTTGTTGATTTCATTATCTGACAGGTTGCCGTTCACCATTACACCAATGGTACTTCTTTTGTTCAGGAAGTAATCCATACCTGCTTTGAATACATGGGTTTGTGATTTGACATCGATGGTGCCTTTCTGATCAAACAGGGTATCAGGGTTACCATTGCGATACAACTCACGATACAGGCTCATTTTACCTTCGTTCAGGCTGTTGTTGTAATTGTAATTACCAAACAGGTTCACTTTTGCATTTCTGTGGTTCAGCGACAACCCGCCGTTGTATTTGGAATATACACCGATAGCATACCCGGCATTTACTGAGCCGTTGGTACCAAATGATTTATTCTTTTTCAGCTTGATGTTGATGATACCTGCATTACCGGCCGCTTCATATTTGGCAGAAGGATTGGTAATAAGTTCAATAGACTCAACAGAAGATGACTGGATAGATTTCAGGTAATCTGCCAGGTCTTTACCGGAAAGCGGCGTAGGACGACCGTCAATGTATACCTGTACACCGTTTTTGCCACTCAGGCTCAGGTTCTCATCTTTATCAACAGAAACACCAGGTGATTTGCGCAGCAGTTCCAACGCATCCTGTCCTACTGAGTTGATAGTTCCCTCTACATTCACCACCATTTTATCGGCCCGAACTTCTACTATAGGTTTACGCGTAGTAACTACTACTTCTTTCAGGTTGCCGGTAGCCCTGGCTAACACCATACCCGGCACTTCAATTTTGCCGCTGCCGCTTACTTCAAACGCACCTGAGCTGGCAGGCTGGTGTCCTGTAAAGGAAACCACTACAAAATATTTACCGCCTGCAACACCTGCAAAGCTGTATTTACCTTCATTATCAGTTACGCCGAATTTTACAACAGAGGAGTCTTTTATTTTTTTAAGGGAGGCGGTAGCACCACCCAGCGCTTTACCCTGCTCATCCTTCACACTACCGGCAACTTGCTGTGCCTGTGCAAACGCTACGAAGAAAAAAGCAGATAAGGTTAATAGGAACAATTGTTTCATGCTATACATTTTGCACTTTAGTCGCAGCAGTTATTTAATTGTTACACATTTTTTTTCGCGCTACACCAACGGTGAAAAACAAACACAAGTGGTAAGCCTCCGGATAAACTAAAAAACGATGTCGCAACACTTTGCAACAATTCATGCAATTATTGTAACAGATCAATTTTCTTTATCCCCCACCTGTACAGTTACCCGCTGGCACTATAGGTTAAAATGGGTGATGGTATGCCTTTTGAAGCATAATCGGTATTAAATCCTATTTATTTACACTTAAATCAATTTTTATGGCAGCCACACTGAGCGGAAAAAGAGTAGCCATTATTACCGAAAATGGTTTTGAAGAAGTTGAATTGACCAGTCCTAAAAAAGCACTGGAAGCTGCCGGTGCAAAAGTTGACATTGTGTCACCTCAACCTCAAAAAGTAAAAGCATGGAATCATGATCACTGGTCTATTGAATTGCCGGTAGATGTACAACTTGATAAGGCCAATGCGGATGACTATGATGCATTAGTAATACCCGGCGGCGTGCTGAACCCTGACCAGATGCGTCAGAATAAAGATTGTGTAGCATTTGCGCAACAATTTCTGGCCACCGGTAAACCTATTGCAGCTATTTGTCACGGTCCGCAATTACTGATTGAAACGCGTGCGCTGAAGGGCCGTACCATGACGTCTTATCCTTCTGTGAAAACAGATCTTATCAATGCCGGTGTGCAATGGCAGGATAAAGAAGTAGTGACCGATAACGGCCTGGTGACCAGCCGCAGCCCGAAAGACCTGGAAGCTTTCAATAAAAAAATGATCGAAGAAATTAAAGAAGGTGCTCATGCTAAAGTGCCAGCCCATTAATTCTGAAAGCCATCCTTACGGGTGGCTTTGTTTCCTTATCCGGTTAAGTTATCTTATATATGCCCGAAGGTCCATCCATAGTTATCCTGAAAGAAGAAGTTGCTGCTTTTAAAGGCAAAAAAGTATTGCATGTAAGCGGCAATAGTAAACTGGCTATTCAGCAACTGAAGAATAAAAAGGTAAAAGATTTTAAAAGCTGGGGCAAACATTTCCTCATCTGTTTTCAGGATATTACTGTCCGCATTCATTTCATGTTGTTTGGTTCTTACCGCATTAGCGATCCTAAAAGTACCAGTCCCCGTTTACAGCTTGATTTCAGTAATGGCACACTCAGCTTTTATGCCTGTTCCATTAAGTTGCTGGAGGAAGATCCCGATACTATTTACGACTGGACAGCGGATGTAATGAACCCGCATTGGTCTGCTTCCAAAGCAAAAGAAAAACTGAAGGCACAGCCTGATATGCTGGTATGTGATGCACTGCTGGATCAGAACATTTTTTCCGGTGTAGGAAATATTATTAAAAACGAGGTAGCCTTTCGCATTCGTGTACACCCGGAAAGTAAGGTGGGAAAATTACCGGCGCGTAAATTGACCGCAATGATCAAAGAAGCGCGCCAGTACAGTTTTGATTTTCTGCATTGGAAAAAAGCGTTTGAACTGAAAAAGCATTGGCTGGTACATACCAAAAAAACCTGTCCGCGTTGTCATACTCCATTGATCAAAAAATACCTGGGTAAAACCCACAGGCGTACTTTCTTTTGCAACAACTGCCAGATATTGTACAAGTAAACTTCACCAACTATTCATAGCGCAATGCTTCGATTGGATCCAGGCGTGATGCTTTCTGTGCAGGATAATACCCAAAGAACACGCCGGTAATGGCACATACCATAAAGGAAAGTAAAATGGAGGATCGTGATACCAGTGTGGGCCATGACAAGAAAATAGTAACCAGTTCTGAAGCTGCTATGCCCAACAACACACCAATAATACCGCCGGTTACACTGATCATGATGGCTTCCACCAGGAACTGTAGCAAGATATCAATACCACGGGCACCGATGGACATACGCAAACCGATCTCTTTGGTACGTTCTGTTACTGATACATACATAATATTCATGATGCCAATGCCACCTACGATCAATGAAATACCGGCAATGGCGGTCAGTAATACCGTCAGCAACTGGCTGGTGGAACTGAAAGTGTTGATCAGTTCTGCCTGCGTACGTACCAGGAAGTCATCCTGGTCGCCCTTCTTTAGTTTGTGCGAAGTGCGCAAAATATCACTGAGTTCAGCAGTAGCATTGTCGGTACTGCTTTCATCGCGTGCAGAAGCAAATATGTTCTGGATATAGGTAATGGCCAGTATCCTTTTCTGTACAGTGGTGTAAGGCGCCAGTATAATATCATCCTGGTCCTGCCCAAAAGCATTTTCTCCTTTTTCGGCCAGCACACCTATTACTTTAAAAGGAATACCACCGAAACGGATGATTTTTCCTACCGGCTCTTCACCGGCCGTAAAAATGTTTTCAACAACTGTTTGTCCTACCAGGCAAACTTTAGCTGCTGTATTTACATTTTCATCTGAGAATGGAATACCATCTTTTATTGGCCAGTCACGAATGGTCAGATACTCAGGGCTTACACCCTGTATAGTGGTAGGCCAGTTATTGCCACCATAGATTACCTGTCCGCGACCAGACACGGCCGGAGACACTGCGGTAATATATTGTGCCTGCCGCCTGATTGCCGTAATATCATCCAGTGTAAGTGATTGTACGCTGGATGCATCCAGCCTGGCACCACCGCCTACTGCCTGGTTGCTGTTAGGCCGTATGGTAACCATGTTGGAACCCATGCTGGACAACTGGCTCTGGATACTCTGTTTGGACCCCTGCCCGATGGCCACCATGGCAATCACCGCTGCCACACCAATAATAATACCGAGCATTGTTAAAAATGCCCGCATCTTGTTGCGTTGCAATGCACGCAGTGCAATCCGGAACAGGTTAATGACATTCATACTACAATGCTTTTATTGTTATCAGCTTCAGGTATATACAAAACCGATCAATAATCATCATTGGCCGGCAGTTTGGCCAGTTCTTCTTTGGCTGATTTTACATTTTCGTTCTTTGCATCTTTGATCACTTTACCATCTTTCAGGGTTACGGTTCTGCTGCTGAACGCTGCGATATCCGGTTCGTGTGTTACAAATACAATGGTCTTGCCCTGTGCCTGGTTCAGTTCCTGCATCAGTGCCATGATCTCGTACGATGTGCGGGAATCGAGGTTGCCCGTTGCCTCATCTGCCAGGATCATTACCGGTTCATTGACCAATGCACGTGCAATGGCCACACGCTGCTGTTGTCCGCCGGAAAGCTGGTTGGGCATATGACCCAGCCTGTCGGCCAGTTTTACAGCTTCCAGCGCTTTCACTGCACGTTCCCTGCGTTGCCGTGCAGATACATTGGGATTATAGAACAATGGCAGTTCCACATTTTCCAATGCAGAGGTACGCGCCAGCAGGTTGTATGCCTGGAATACAAAACCTATTTTATGATTACGCAACTGTGCCAGCTCATTCCGTGAAAGATTGCCAATGGCTACATCATCCAGCAGGTAGTGACCGCTGCTGGGTTTATCCAGGCAACCTAATATATTCAGCAATGTGGTTTTACCGGAACCACTGCTACCCATAATGGTTACAAACTCGCCTGCTTCCACTTTAAACGTAACGCCTTTCAGGGCACGCACAATTTCTGAGCCCATTTTAAACTCACGTTTCAGATCCTGTATATCTAATATCACTTTTGCCATGCTGCGTATTTTGTAACTGTTTTTTTAACGGGGTCTGTTACCTCCTCCGCTACCACTGCTTCCGCCACCACTGCCGCTGCTACCACCGCCGCGTCTGGCCGGCATAAACGGACTTCTTACCTGGCTATTGCTACTTGCACTACTGCCTCCGCCCTGGTCTACACCATTTACCACCACATCATCCGGGCCTAGTCCTTCCAGTACCTGTACAAAAGCATCATCAGTAATACCTACCTGTATCACTCTTCTTGTAATGGTACTATCCTTTTTTACCCATACCACCGCGCGTTTGGGTTTAATGGCTGTATCCTGTACTTCATTCAATTTGGCATGATGCTTTTTCAATGCATTCGTATCGGCCGGTGTGTTCAGCGAATCATTTTTCATCCCCGTGCGTTTCCCTTCCCCGCGCTGATGTCTGCCACCCTCTATAGTATAATTTTTCAACAAGGCTGAATCCGGTGTGAACTTGATCGCTTTGGCAGATACCAGTAATGCATTCACTACTTCGCGTGTATACACCGTGATACTCGCTGTCATACCCGGTTTTAATTTCTGTTGCTCATTGGGTGCATTGATAATGGTAACATACGTTACCACGTTGGATGCTACACTGGGTTGCAAACGGATCTCTTCCACAGTTCCTTCAAACACATCATCCGGAAAAGCATCTACTGAAAAGGTGGCACGTTGGCCTTTTTTTACATTCCCGATATCAGCTTCGTCTATAGCTGCACGCACCTGCATACGGGTAAGGTCCTTGGCTATTACAAACAATGTGGGTGTATTAAAACTGGAGGCTACTGTTTGCCCCGCACTTACATTTCTGGATAATACAGTACCATCAATAGGTGAATAGATATCGGCAAACGAAAGATTTTTCTTAGCAGATTTTAGTTGTGCATCTACGCTGGTCACATTATCTTTCGCTGCATTGTACTGGTACATAGCTGTTTCATAATCAGCCCGGCTGATGGCACCTACATCAAATAAACTTTTCTGCCGCTTGAAATTGCTTTCATTGTATACCAGTTGGCTCTGTGCCTGTTGCAACTGACCGGTATATTGTTGTACCTGCGCCTGTAGCAATACTTTATCCAGCTCTGCCAGCAACTGCCCTTTTTTTACCACAGCATTAAAATCAGTGTATACATATTTAATGGTGCCGGATACCTGTGTACCTACCGATACGGTATCAACAGGCTGTATGGTACCGGTAGCTGTAATACTGGTGGCAATATAACCGTAGCGGGGCTGTTCTGTTTCCACCACCACAGGCTTTTCCTTTTTACGAAACCCCCAGTACCATACTGCCACGCCTGCTATTGCCAGTACCAACAGAATAATCAACCATCTGAATTTTTTCATGTTCATACATTTTAATCTTGCCTGTAGTAGCTACAGCGTTACCGGAACACCGGTATAGAAATCGAAGATCTTCCGGTTCAGGATAGCACTGTATTTTGATTGTATATATGCCTGTAATGCCTGTATGTACAGGTTGCGTTGTTGTAACAGGTCTACCATATTCACTGCACCCAGCCGCAACTGCTCCCGCGTAATGTTATAAGTCTCTTCATTAGCCTTGAACTGTACATCTGCCGCAGAGAACTGGCTTTGTGCATTGAGCAGTGATATGTATGATTGTTCTACTGCCTGGTCCAGCGTAAGCCTGGTGCCCAGCAAAGAGATCCTTGCCTGCTCTATTTGTATTTTAGATTGCTCTATAGCTGTTTTTACCGTACGGTTGGTGAAGATGGGAATGGCCATTGACAACACACCACGCTGATAAAAGTTGTTGTTGAGCTGTGTAAAATAGGCGCTGGACTGGTTATCGGAATAACCGGATGCCAGCGAAGCGCCCAAACTGATGGTAGGCCATCTGCCTGCTTTTGATTTTTTCAGTTCCAGTGCCGCTGCATCCACTGATAACTGGCTGGCCTTGATCTCTGGCCGTAGTTGCAGGGCTGTCAGTTCAGCATCCTGCAAAGAAGGTAATACGGGTTGCACTGCCAGCGAATCCGGCGCCGCTATATCAAAATCAACAGCCGATGATAGTTGTAATATCTGTTTTAATGTCAGCAGGTTCTGCCGGTAAGTATTTTTTGCGGCAATGAGATTGTACTGATCAGATGCCACCTGCCCCTCAAACTGCAGGTAATCCTTACGGGCAATACTACCCGCATTGTATTGCTGGGTGCCCTGTTTCAGTTGCGCCTGTGAAGTAGCCAGTAAGGTATCGAGATAAACAATATTCTCTTTTACCAATAGTATATTCAGAAACGCCTGTGTAATCTGCAATGTTATACTGTTGATCGCAGCATCCACATTCAACTGTGCAATCTGCACATTCAACTGGCTTTGCCTGATGTTGTTATTGAGATACCCTGCATTGAATAAAGTAACGGAAGAAGAAAGTGAGTAGTTACTGGAAAAATTAGCCTGCGTTTGAAAGCCGCCCACTACAGGATCTGCATTTTTACTGTTCACCAATGCCTGCGACATAGCGCCTGATAAGCTGGGAAACTTTGCAGCCTTCGCCAGTAACATGTTCTGCTCTTCGCTCAACCGTGTTTGTTGCAGGCTTTGCACCTGCAGGTTGTTCTTACGCGCATATTCCAGGCAGGTTTGTAAATCCCATCTTAAAGGTGTTCGTAACAGGCTGTCCTGCACCTGTGCCATTCCTATAGAAACATTGAACAGCATAACTGCGCTTATACCAAAAAGGGATTTCCTCATACAAACTATTTTTGATCTGCAGGAATACAATGCTTATCGACCGGTAATGATTTGACGATTGGATAGAAATTTTCTTTCCGGGATTTAATACCGTTTACGAACACTTAACATTTTATTATAGCACTCTGCACAAACGCAAACCGGCATTACACTAACAGGATATGGTTTACACAAGCATAAACACCAGGCCTCTCACGAAAATGTGTAAATAAAGTCGCACCAATGATGATATGGTATATTCAACGAAGGAACTGAGCAAAAAGTTCTACACTTTAAATATAACAAAAAACACCCATATCATTAACAATAAAAAGCCCCGCCTTACGGCAGGGCATTGGCTTGTATTAAACGATGGCTGTTACTCTGTACGCAGGGAAACAACGGGATTGGCAAATGCAGCCTTCAATGCCTGGAAACTGATGGTAAGTAAAGCAATAAATAAGGCCAGCACACCGGCTATGGCAAAAAACCACCATTGTATAGATATGTGATAGGAGAAGTTCTGCAACCACACATACATGGCCCACCATGCCAGCGGCGATGCAATTACAAAGGCAATTAATACCAACACCAGGAAGTCTTTTGACAACAGGGAGAACAATGAGCCTGTGCTTGCCCCCAATACTTTACGGATGCCAAATTCCCGGGTGCGCTGTTCTGCTGTAAACATGGCCAGTCCCAGCAATCCCAGGCAGGATATAAAAATTGCCAGGAATGCAAAATAGTTCGACAGCTTTTCTACGATCTGCTCACTCTTATACAACTTCTGGTATTCTTCATCTGAGAACTGGTAGGTGAAAGGAAATTGCGGATTCAGTTGTTTACAAATACTTTCCAGTGAAGCCAGCGCCTCTTTGGTTTTACCGGCTTCGGTACGGATCAATGCCATTCCCCAATTCTCTTTCTCCCGCAACCGTATGATCAATGGTTTGATAGGATCATGTAAAGAAGCAAAATGAAAATCTTTCATTACGCCTACGATTGTTCCTTTCTGGCCCCAGAAAGTAAGTCGTTTACCCACGGGATCTTTATACCCTATTTTCTTTAACGCTGCTTCATTGATAATGTAGCCAACCGAGTCGGTGAGAAAATCTTTGGAGAAATCACGCCCTTCTTTCATATCCAGTTTCATTGTCCTGGTAAAATCATACCCCACCGATACCTGGGTGAACATGGGCATGATGTTCGGATCTTTACCATCCCAGTCTACACCTCCTGTACCATTTTCAAGACCTGTTGGTGATTGGGAAATGCGTGTTACTTCTTTTATGCCGGGCATTATCAGTGCCTTTTGTTTCAGTAGTGCATAATTAGCGGTCAGGTCACCTTCCAGTGGTATATACACCAGGTTCTCCCGATCGTAGCCCAGGTTTTTAGATTGTATATAACTCTGCTGCCGGGCAATGACAATGGTTCCGATGATGAGCAATGTGGATAGTGTGAACTGGAATACCACCAGGCCTTTACGAAACCATGCAGCGCCAGCACTGAACTTCAGACTGCCTTTTAGTATGCGTATGGGCTTAAAAGATGATAACATCAGCGCCGGGTAACTACCGGAAATAAATCCTGTTGCCAGCGTAAGCGTGAGCAGCATACCCCAGAATGCAGGCGAGGCCACCGGCAGCCTGATATGTTTGCCGGTAAGTCCATTGAAGCCGGGTAATAACAACAGGACAAATATTAAGGCTATCAGCAATGCAAAAAAGGATAATAACACTGCTTCTCCCAGGAACTGTCTTACCAGCGCAGCACGCAGCGCCCCTACCACTTTACGCACACCGATCTCTTTTGAACGTTTTACCGAACGTGCGGTGGTAAGGTTCATGAAGTTAATACAAGCTATCAGTAGAATAAAGATGGCCACAATGCTGAATAACCGCACGTATTCAATACGTCCACCGGAAATGAACCCGTTTTTAAAATTGGAATACAGGTATATATCCTTATAAGGTTGCAAATGCAGCTCAATACGAAATGCTTTACCCTGGTCTTTATTATAGGTGTCAAGAAACTTCCTGATCTTTTTATCAACCGCCACAGCATTGGCGTCTGCTCTTAGCTGAATATAGGTTCTGGGACCATTATTGCCCCAGTCTTTTATCCAGCTTTCTTCATTTTTAAAATCTTCCCACGTAGTTATAAAATCAAAGTTCTCCGAACTATTACCGGGCAGATTGTCAAATACAGCAGTAACTGTAAAGTTTTTTTTGTTTTCATACCGTACCGTTTTTCCCATAGCGGCCTGTGCACTACCGAAAAAATCTTCTGCCATTTTTTTTGAGATCGCTATACTAACCGGCGTGGCAAGTGCAGTTTGCGCATTACCCTGTAATAAAGGATAGGTGAACATTCTGAAAAAATCTTCACTGGCACTGGCCCCGTTTTCTTTGATGATCTTATCTCCTGCTTGAAACGTATGGAAACTGGTCCATGAATATCCAGAGGCATATTGCACTTCAGGAATATCTTTTTTCATTGTTTCCGGCAACAAACCTGGCGTATAATATCCACCTTCTGATTTGCCATCAAAGTACTGACGTTCGTATACTATATACAGCCTGTCTCTGTTAACATGAAAACTATCAATGCTGCGTTCATGCTGTACCCACAAAATAATAAGCAGGCTGCAGGTCATGCCCATGGCCAGTCCGAATATATTCAGGAAACTATATCCTTTGTGTTTCCACAGGTTGCGTACTGCAACTTTAAAAAAATTCTTGATCATGAAAAGAAGATTGACAGATGTAAAAGTGCTTTGCCAAACACTACCAGGAGAGACGCACATCACCAAAAAATGTTACAGTCCCGGCGATAAAAATACCTGTAGCAAAGGCAGGAAAAAACGCCCCGGTGATCCTATTCTTTTTTGCTAACTTTGTTAGCATGAAGCGTTCGGGCAGTGCAGATCTTCCTTTACACTATGGCTATGTACCGCAATGGCTGGCAGAACGCATGGCCAGGCTGGGACTGGCTATCACAGAAACCATTATCAGTGAATATGGTAAGGCAGAAGTACTGCGCCGGTTAAGTGATCCTTTCTGGTTTCAGAGCCTGGGTGCCGTAATGGGTATGGACTGGCATTCTTCCGGCATCACCACTTCTGTAATGGGCGCATTGAAACGCGCCATCAATCCCCACGCTAAAGAACTGGGTATTTATATCTGTGGCGGTAAAGGAAAATCTTCCAAACAGGCGCCGGCAGAATTGTTATCTGTAGCCGACGCTACCGGCCTGGATGGTAACACACTGGTACGCTGCAGTAAACTCAGCGCAAAAGTTGATAACACGGCCATACAGGATGGTTTCCAGTTGTACACGCACAATTTTATTGTCAGTTCTGATGGTGACTGGGCGGTGGTACAGCAGGGTATGCGTACCGGTGATGCCACTGCACGCCGTTATCACTGGCATTCTGCCAATATCAGGTCGTTCGTGGAAGAACCGCACACCGGTATCTGTGGCATTAACCAGGGCGATATTCTCAATATGGTGGCCAGTGAAGCACAACCATCGCGCAATGGAGTGATGTTGTTATCGCAGGAAAAACCTGAAACCATTATGCGTGAAGCCATACACATGCGCCTGCCCGCACACCATGATGTACGCAATGAAGATGTTGATCTGAAAAGACTGGGAACCGTGTTGTGGCTGGCACATGAACAACGACCAGCCGATTTTGAAGACCTTTTATTGCTGGAAGGTGTGGGACCACGTACATTGCAATCGCTGGCACTGGTAAGCGAAGTGATCCATGGCACGCCGTCCCGTTTTAAAGACCCTGCCCGTTTTTCGTTTGCCCATGGCGGTAAAGATGGTCATCCTTTTCCTGTTCCCATCAAAGTGTATGATGAAACCATCCGTACGCTGCAAACAGCCGTGCAAAAGTCCAGAATCGGCGAGCAGGATAAACAACAGGCTATTCACAAGTTGCACCAGATTGCCGAACGTGCAGAGAAAAATTTTGTTGCCGCCGGTTCTGTTGACAAAGTAATTGAACAGGAAAGAAAAGATTCCTGGAAATATGGTGGCCGTACGGTATTTGGTAAGGCCAAACCGCCGGATGATGTACAGTTAAAATTATTCTGATCCTCTTTTTTCTACAGCACAATATTCTGTACCAGTACGCTTTTATCAGGATAATCGGTATTGAAATGCAGTCCGCGGCTTTCTTTACGGAAATGTGCGCCTTTCACAATCAGGTAACCTACTGTGATCATATTTCGCAACTCGCACAGTTGTGGCGACAGTGAAGTGGTTTCATACAATGCTTCTGTTTCTTCCCACAACAGGTCCAGGCGTTTACTTGCTCTTTGCAAACGTGTGTTGGTACGCACAATTCCTACATAGTCACTCATTACCTGCTGTAATTCTTTCAGGCTTTGTGTGATCAGGATCATCTCTTTGGGCTGTGTAGTACCGGTGGCATTCCAGTCGGGAATATCCTGCAACCGTTCTTCATTTACCAGGTCGGCGGTTTTTATTTTTTCAGCGGCATCAATAAAACTACGATGGGCAAATACCATAGCTTCGAGCAATGAATTACTGGCAAGCCGGTTGGCGCCATGTAACCCGGTGCTGGCGCACTCGCCCGCTGCGTACAGATTTTTGATGGAAGTGCGGCCCCATTCATCAGTTTTAATACCTCCGCAACTATAATGTGCTGCAGGCGCAACCGGTATCATGTGTTTGGTCACATCAATACCAATCGATTTACATTTTTCGTAAATATTAGGGAAGTGTTCCGTAAATTTTTCCAGCGGCATGTGCCGTACATCCAGGTACACATGTTCTGTACCGGTGATCTTCATTTCACTATCAATAGCGCGGGCCACTATATCGCGGGGCGCAAGATCTTTCCGCGGATCATAGCGTTCCATAAATGCCTCTCCGTTCTTATTGCGCAAAATACCCCCGTCACCACGTACTGCTTCGGTGATCAGGAATGACTGACCGCCTACTCCCGGTTCATACAATGCCGTGGGATGAAATTGTATAAACTCCATGTTCTCAATGCGGCCTTTGGCGCGGTACACCATCGCCACACCATCGCCGGTAGCAATAGAAGGATTGGTGGTAGAACGATACACCTGTCCGTTGCCACCGGTTGCCAGCACGGTTACCCTTGCCAGGATCTTTTCAATCTGGTTGGTTTCCAGGTTCAGTACATACACACCATAACAGGTAATGTCCGGTGTTGACTTGGTAACAAGATAGCCCAGGTGATGCTGGGTGATCAGGTCTACCACAAAACAGTGTTTTACAACTTCAATATTCTTACGGCTGTTCACTTCTTCCAGCAACGCACGTTCTGTTTCACGGCCGGTTACATCTTTGTGATGCAGGATACGGAATTCGCTATGGCCGCCTTCTTTACCCAGTTTATAATCGCCATCGGCTTCTTTATCAAAACGGGTTCCCCATTCAATCAGTTCCTGGATGCGATCCACGCCCTCTTTCACTACAATCTCCACTACATTGCGGTTACACAGCCCATCGCCGGCTATCAGCGTGTCTTCAATATGTTTGTCAAAACTGTCTTTTTCAAAATCCGTTACACCGGCAATGCCGCCCTGTGCGTATTTGGTATTGGTTTCATCGGCCTGCGCCTTGGTAATAACCAGTATTTTTTTATCAGGAAACTGGCTGGCTGTTTTCAGCGCAAATGTTAAACCGGCGATACCGGAGCCTATTACAAGAAAATCCGTTTGCATACGATAACCGTTCTGAATGTTGAAATAGTTTGGTAAACCGTTCTGAAAAACGTTTTACCACATACATGGTTCAAATTTATATGTTATTGCAACAGCTTTACCTGCTGTAAAACAAAAATGCCAATGGAATGGACCACCGGCATTCTGTGAATATGATCGGGTTGTTTTTAATACTCAATGGAATAAGAAAACTTTTCCGGTGTATCCAGCATCTGCAGCATATTGTACCGCATGGTCACTGTCTTCTTATCATCAGACAGTTTGATCAAAGGGTTCTCAGCTTTTTTTACCGGGCGTGGCAAATGGATGGTAGTGGTGTACAGCACTTCCATGCCGGAAGAGTTCAGTTGTTTCAGTTGTTCCATTTCCGGGCGGCTGGTCAGTGCTTTGAATTTGGCAGCATTTACCTTTTTACTGATCAGCCCGTCTTTTACCGTTACATCAAAAATGTCAGAAAAATCGCCCATGCCTGGATCAACAGGTGCATCCAGTGGTTTGCTTTTCGCTTCATCCTTACCACCGCCAAACATGTTTTTGAATACATCTGTCAGTCCTGCACCGCCTTTACCGGTTGACATCAGCAACTGCAGGTTATTCAGATTTTTATAAGGAAAGCTGGTATTGAGTTTAAACAGCTTGTCTTTGATATTCATTTTGAAGGCCAGTTTGCCATCTTTCATGGCTGCTTTCTGTTCCGGTGTAATATCTTTTGCAGAATCCAGTACACTGCTCATCAGGATAGTAGTGTCAATGGGGCGGTCCAGTCCTTCTTTGGCAAGATCTTCTTCACCGGCAAAGCTCTGCATCAGTTCCAGCAGTTGCCCCATATCCATATTGGTAACATAGGTGCCGCTGCCATCTGCATTGATGTTGATGTCTTCAGTAACCTCATAACAACTGACCAGCAGGAAACAGAAAAGGGTCAGCAGCAGGAATCTCACTTTTTTCATGTTCTGTATTTGCGCGAAAGTTAATTGTTTTCCCCGACTCCCAACCTGTACCATACGTTAAAAGCCATAGAGGCGCCGGGTTGCAGCACCTGTAGTCCCATACCATTGTTAAAACAATCCGGTGCGCCACTCAGGTTCTCAATAGCAATGCTGCGGCGATGCGGCGGAGTGTATAGTTGCAGATACGGATATCTTGCATTGGCAAAAATGGACAGTGTAAGCTGATTTTGAGGGTTGTGCAGTACACAGCAAGGCGTTTCCTCAGCACCACGTAGCAGGAAACAATTGTCTAACTGACGCTCACCCAGCAGGTTGCCTTCAGCAAAAGTGGGTTCATCAATCAGTTTGCCGGTGGGTATTAATCTATCTGTAAATTCCAGCATCTTGTCAGATCTGAACTGCAGGTAACAATCGTTTACTGGTGCTCCCAACTGAAAATAGGGATGCCAGCCATCTGCTACGGGAATAGCGTCCTGATCCAGGTTCAGCAATGTGGTTTCTACCTGCAAGGTGCTTTCAGAATGCAGCGTATACCTTACTTCACATACATAGTCAAAGGGATAGCCGGGATCGTCCTGTTTGTAATGGTACCGCAGGGTAATGGACGCGTTGTTATCGTCTGCAAACTCGTCGGTTGGTTTAAACATTTTATTGTACAACAGTCCGTGAATGGCATTGCCATCTACAAACCTGGAAGCGATCTCATACTCCTGCCCGTCAAACAGGTACCTTGCATCGTTCAAACGGCATACAAACGGCGATAGTTTACTGCTTTTGTAGGAAATAGCCAGGTCCTTGTCCACATCGGCCTGGTCCTTATAATTGTCAATAATATTAAACGGGGCTCCGTTTACCGGGATAGAGAACGCATGCAGCAGGGCTCCGTAAGCAGGCAGAATATCAACTATTGTATTTGTTGCATTATCTTGCAGCCTCACTACCGATAAATCCTTTTCTTTGCGGTGCTCAATCGTAAAACTCATGTAACGGTTCTGTTGGTAAAAAAATTTTTTAAAATTAATTCATTCAGCACGTACCATGATAAAAAAAATCGGGGAAGTTTTCAGACAGCGTTTCAATAAAGAACCCCTCATTATAGCAGCCCCCGGACGCGTGAACCTGATAGGCGAACACACAGATTATAACGAAGGATTTGTACTGCCCGGTGCAGTGGATAAAAGGATCTACATAGCAGTAGCTCCCAATAACACCGATACCATCAATGTATACGCCAACCAGTTCAATGAAAACTTTTCTTTCCCGGTAAATGTCAGTCAGCCGCAGAAAGGCTGGATGAATTATCTGATGGGTGTTACACATCATATTCAGCAAAAAGGACAAACCATACAGGGTGTGGATGTGGTGATTGATGGCGATGTACCTGTAGGTGCCGGTATGAGTTCTTCTGCAGCTCTTTGTTCAGGATATGGCTTTGCGCTGAATGAATTGTTCAAACTGGGCTTAACCCGTATGGAGCTGGCGTTGATCGGTCAGAAAACCGAACATACGTTTGTTGGTGCCATGGTGGGTATTATGGACCAGTTTGCCAGCCTGCATGGCAAAAAAGGACATGTTATGAAACTGGATTGCCGCAGCCTGGAATACGAATACATTCCATTTGATTTCCCTGATTATAAAATTGTGCTGGTAAACAGTATGGTGAGTCATTCACTGGCAGGCAGCGAGTACAATGTACGTCGCCAGCAGTGTGAAGAAGGCGTGGCTATTCTGAAAAAGCACTATCCCGGTATCAATTCATTGCGCGATATTGAACCCGAACAATTGTTATCACACCAGGAAGAACTGTCGCCCATTGTGTTCGACCGTTGTTCTTATGTAGTATATGAAAAGGAACGTTTGCTGGCCGGTTGTGATGCCCTGCAGCAAAAAGACCTGGCAACCTTTGGCAACCTGATGTTTGCTACCCATGAAGGATTGAGCAAAAAATATTCTGTGAGCTGTACCGAACTGGATTTCCTGGCAGAAAGAGCCAGAACCATTCCCGGTGTAATGGGTTCCCGTATGATGGGCGGTGGTTTTGGTGGCTGTACCATCAACATTGTGAAAGCAGATGCCGTAGAAACCTTTCAGCAACAGATCCAGAAATCATTTGAAGGCCTGTTCCGCAAAACACCTGAAGTATATATCACCCAGATTGAGGATGGTGTGCATGTAGCAGGATAAGATCGTGAAACGTTCAATGTGAAAAGACAAGATCAAACTCTAATATAAAGGCTTGCATCACAGCTGTGATGCAAGCCTTTTCACATCTCACGATTGACGTTTCACGTCCCCCCCTATACTAACGGCTCTCTGCCATACGCAATCCATTCTTCCTTACTGGGACCATATACGCCCGGCACATTCAATCCTGCAAAACGCATCAGTACAGTGATCTGTCCACGGTGATGCGCCTGGTGTACAACCAGCACCCACAGCGATAATCCGTTCTTCCACATTTCTCCGTACATGTTCTGTTCTTCCAGCAGCTTATCATCATCCCAGTGGTCAACAATGCTATTGGCTACCAGGTCTGCAGCCCTTTCATAAGCTGCAGCAATTTCTTTTACAGTAGCATAGCTAGTAGTTTGCTCTTCAATAGGCAGTCCTACTTTATGCGGTAGTTCGGACAGGGTTTCAATAATATGATTGGCAAGCCGGCCAATAGTTCTGCCGCCGGGTACAGCTTCCTGCAATGATTCGTCTGTCAATGCGTTGAAGATCTTCAGTGTTGCCTCTTTTTCTTCACGCCAGCGGTCAAGAAAATCGTGGATGGTTCTGATCATAATAGTAATTTTTTATAAAAACAGTTAATTGTATTGTGTATACAAAATAACATGCGGTCAGTGACAACCTTATGTCAGCAGCATGCAGCAGATGAAAAATATTTTTACCGGTAATGTTCGGAAAGCCGTTGGGCAAGACGACACATATTTTCCTGCAGGGCTGCAGGTGATTCTACCGTTACCCCATCCGTATAGGTAAGTAACCAGCATGCAAAATAATCCAGGCAGCCGGTCAGGAATTTCATATACACGCCATCATCATGCACTTCTTCCGACACAAATCCATTGTAGTACCGGTATTCTCCCACATGTTTGGCAGTTTCCTTGTTAAAACGGACCACTACTTCTTTCAGGTCTTTATCGCGCGACATCATCTGCTGAATATACTGTTCCATAGACGGATGTTCAGCATTTTCAAAGGTCTGGTCGGTCACGTTCATTTTCTGTACACGGCTCAAACGAAAATCGCGGTAGCCATTGCGCAATTGACACCAGGCTATCAGGTGCCAAGCCTGTCCGTAATAGGAAACACCAATAGGTTCAATATTACGCTGTGTTAATTCATCACGGTAATTGGCGCGGTATACCAGTTGCACAATTCTTTTCTGGCCTATGGCGCTCAGTATAGTAGTAATATATTGTTGTGATAAGCCATCTGGTAAATGCCGTTGATAAACGTTGATCAGCGGCGTTAAGGTATCTACAAAGTCTTTGTCATTTGCACGCAACACCGCCTTCACTTTGTAAATGGCAGCCTCCATTTGTTTGCGCACAGAATCGTCTGTCAATTGCTCTGCCAGCTTTGCGCTCAGCAACAATGCAGTTGCCTCTTCCTGCGTAAACATTACCGGTGGCAAACGATATCCTTCCATTACGGAATAACCAACGCCAGCTTCCCCGCTTACGGGCACACCAGATTCTTCCAGAGCTTTGATATCGCGGTATACAGTACGCAGGCTCAAATCAAAACGATCGGCCAGTTGTTGTGCCGTTACCCGTTTTTTACTTTGCAGGTGTGTAAGAATAGCGTGCAGTCGATCAATGCGATTCACAGGTTGATTGTTTCTGGTTATGATTGTCTGATTCCCGAAAGTATATTAAGAGCAAATGATCCTAAAACACAATTATCCGTTACTGATTCCGTCAGGTAAGATACCAGCCCGGGAAGGTCTGTAGCTGGTATTTCACCAGCCATTTAATTCCACGTGCTATTCACCATCCACTACTCCTACTGCCTCTTCCACCCAGGCATCATGTTCTTTCAGCAGGTTGATCAGTTCTTCCACGGCAATAGCACTATCCACATTCCGTTTCACTACATCTTTCCCTTTATACAACGTGATCTTTCCGGGACCACTTCCTACATACCCAAAATCTGCATCGGCCATTTCACCGGGGCCATTTACAATACATCCCATGATGGCGATCTTTACGCCTTTGAGGTGATTGGTCACAGCACGGATCTTCGCAGTTGTTTCCTGCAGATCAAATAAAGTACGGCCACAGGAAGGGCAGGAAATATATTCCGTTTTAGAAATACGGCTGCGTGTAGCCTGTAAAATAGAAAAAGCTGTATTGTTCAGGAACTGGTGATTGTTTTTTGTTTGCAGGTAGGTGCGGCCACTCACTTTGTTGTTGCTGATCTTTGAGGGATCATTGATCAGCCAGGTGCCATCACCCATACCATCCAGCAACAATGCACCGGTATCTGTTGAAAAATGGATCAACTGTTCATCAATAGTTATATCATGACTTTCCACTGCCAGTATTACAGGGTTGGCGATCCCTTTGTTGATCAGTTCTACCACAAACCTTCTTACTGAAGGCATAGCATGCGGGTGTGATGACCACAGACACAATACTGCTGTGCTATCGTTGCAGATAGCCTGCAATATATTGTCTGCCACCGGCGTATTGGTGTCCAGTGTTATAAAGTTCAACGTACCGGAACGCTGTGTCTGTTGCAGGTATTCTTCCGGCATAAAGAAAGGATAATACTTTTCTTTATCTTTTGCCTGTAGCCAGGTATTATAATCGCACAGTACTTTCAGTGTACCGGGCAATGCAAAGTTCAGCAGCTTATTCCCCGTATAGATAAAGTCAGCCGCAGCATCACCAATGGCCCATTTGTCGGTCATCTCGTTATACGTATATCCAACAGCCTGCAAATCCTGGTGTGTAATGTGGTGTGACAACATAAAATCAGCTATCACTACCGGCACCTGTCCGCCGCCAATATTGGCAATAGCATATGTTTTACGTTTTGAAAATTCAAATGGTGAATACGGCAACTTTGTTACCGGTGCTATTTCCGGCACTGTAGTCGTGATAGCAGCTTCGCGTTGTGTATACCGTTTTACAAGATCCTTACATACCGGTATTTCAAATTCCGGGTCTTCTGTCAGTGAAACACGGATGGTATCGCCAATGCCATCTTCCAGCAAAGCGCCGATACCAATAGCCGATTTGATACGGCCATCTTCGCCGTCGCCGGCTTCAGTAACGCCCAGGTGTAACGGATAGCATTCACCAAATTCATGCTCCATAGTTTGTACCAGCAGCCTGTACGCCTGTACCATTACCTGTGGATTACTGGCCTTCATACTGAGAATGATGTTGTGGTAACTTTCATCACGTGCAATACGCAGAAACTCCATAGCACTTTCCACCATTCCCATCGGGGTATCACCATAGCGGCTCATAATCCTGTCGCTCAGTGAACCGTGATTGGTGCCTATGCGCATGGCAGTTCCATACTCACGACAGATCTTTACCAATGGAGTAAAGCGTTCACGGATACGTTCAATTTCCTCTGCATATTCTGCGTCGGTATATTCCAGTTGTTCAAACTTTTTCTTATCTACATAATTGCCGGGATTCACCCTTACCTTTTCTACAATACGGGCGGCAATTTCTGCAGCATTGGGGGTAAAATGAATATCTGCTACCAGCGGTGTTTTGTACCCGCGGCGATGCAATTCATTTTTGATATGGAGTAAATTTTCTGCTTCTTTTTTGCTGGGTGCTGTAATGCGTACCAATTCTGCCCCGGCTTCTATACAACGGATACTTTGCTCTACTGTAGCCAATGTATCCATGGTATCGGTGGTGGTCATGGTTTGCACCCGTATAGGGTTAAAGTTTCCCAATAACAGATCTCCAATCCTTACTTCACGGGTTTTCAATCTTTTATACGCTGTCAGAGATTCACAATAAAGCTGCATACCGGGTTATGATTATTAAGACTGTAAAGGTAACGAAGAATTTGCTCCGGTTTATTACCGAAACAATTGTATAACTTCCTGTTGCTGAACTGTATGCCCGGTATATCATAAACAAGTATTAAAATTCTCCCGGGTCCCCGTCTGGTCAGGTTCTATCCTGATTCCCCCATTGTTTTACTGCTCAATGACTGAAACCCTTAGTTTGTACGCTTTAAAGGGCAGGAAAGACGCAGGAAGGTGGGGAGAAGGTATAAGGGAAAGGTTCAAATTACAAGGTACAAGGAATGCATAAACGGCATTTCCGGCATAAACGGCAAGGGGGAATTTGAAAATGAAAGAATTGCCTGATGGTTGGGGTTGCTGTGTTTAGTACGGCTTTTCGTGGCTTGCAGCCGGGAAGACTTATTCTACAGCCTTTAGCCATCTATGATAAATTTCAAACATTGAAGGAATGAACTACCAATCCTTTTCGGGTTGTGTTACTGAGCGGGCGCGGTTCTGTTGCATTTTACGCTGTACTTCCTGCTCTTTCTGTTGCAGTGATTTGAGGTATTGTTCTATTTTCTTTTTATCCAGTTTGCTTTGCTGCGGTTGTGGCTTTGGTTTCTCTTTCTGCTGCTGCTGTTGTTTTTGTTGTTGCTGCTGTTTGTTCTCTTTCTGTTCGTTCTGCTTGCGCAGCTCTTCCAATGCCTTTTGCAGATTGAAACGCGTATCTGCATCATTCGGATTAAGCTTTAATGCATTTTTCCATGCATCAATACTCTCCTGCAATTTCTTTTGTTTTGACAATGCTACACCTTTGTTGTAAAAAGCTTTCTGCTTAAACACTTCGTCAGCATTATCTGCCGCCGCATCAAAAGACTGTTCGGCACCAGCAAAATTCTCGCTTCTGAATTCTGCATTGCCCAGGTTATAATTGGCTATTGCGTTCTTAGGATTCTGCTCTACCGCTTTTTTGTATTCAGGTAACGCTTTATCATATTCCCTTTTACGGTATAGTTTGTTTCCCTGGCGTATGGCAGTATTTTCCTGTTGCGCCTGTGCAGCACCGGTTACCAGCAACAACAATATGATAAAAACATTACGCATCTGTACGGGATATTTTCCATTTTTTTTCAGGAAAAAAGAATTCGGCTACCAGCAATAACAGGGCAAGTCCTAAAAACCATTGAAAATAGTTCCTGTAGTTTTTAAATGCACTGTCTTCCAGTGAATCCTGTTCTATGGTTGATAACTGTTTGGCAATGACATCTACAGCCGTATTAATATCCTCCAGGTGCACATATACCCCTTTGGTATTGGCCGCCAGTTGCTGCAGTTCTGATTCGTTCAGTTTGGAGATCACTGTATTACCGGCCTCATCTTTTTTATATTCATTGGTACCCGGATCTAAGATAGGGGATCCTTCCGCAGAACCAATACCCACCGTATTGATCATAACACCATTATCTGCCAGCTTTTTGGATAATTCCAGCGCCTCGGGATCGTGGTCTTCGCCATCGGTAATGAGAATTATGGATTTGTATTTTCGCTCCTTGCTGTTAAAAGCCGTATTGCTCATCCGCAGTGCCTCTGCAATAACAGTACCCTGTGTGGGTACCACATCCGGACCAGCCTGTTGTACATACATTCTTGCCGCTCCATGATCAGAAGTAAGCGGCATCTGCATATATGCACGACCGGCAAACAATACCAGCCCGATGCGATCATCCTGCAACTGGTCCATTAACCGGTACACCACCTGCCGGGCTCTTTCCAGCCGGTTGGGCTTGATGTCTTCGGCCAGCATACTTTTACTTACATCTATGGCTATGACCACATCCAGGCCTTTGCGTTGCACCTGGTCCATTACACCTTGTTGTTGAAGATTGGCAGCACCCAGTATTACCAGCACAACAGCGGCAGCAATGGCAATAAATTTTAACAGAAAATGAAACGGTGCGTAATTGCCGATCAGTTCCTGTACCAGCTTTGGATTACCGATCTTTGCTGCTGTTTTTTTCTTCCACCGCAGCGATTGCCAGTACAGCAGTACCAGTAAGGGCACCACTATCAGGGCAATCAGGTATTCAATATGTTGAAAACGAAAATTCACTATGTATAAGGATGCAATTTGTCAGCCGTAAATTATCAAGAATTGCACCAGGAAAGAAATTTAGGAATATTTTATAGCTTCTGCAACCGGAAACTATTTCTTGCCTTCCATAAATCCGTATTGTTTCAGGATATCTTTCAGCATTTTTTTCTGTATTGCTGTAATATCAATCGTGACATCGGGTGCGGTAGTCTGTATTACAAAAAAATACGGATGCACATTTTCTTCTATCCAGCCGGCCAGCCAGCCTGTTGTACGACCATCAGGTGTAACGCCCGAACCGGTCAGGTAGCTTAGTGAATAGTTGGCATTGCTTTCCTGCAACAGCATGCTGCGCACCAGGCGCTGTGAACGTTGCTGAAAAGGCAATTGATCAAAGTATAGCTTTTTAATGATGCCCAGTTGTTCATCGGCAGTAACACGTGCAGAGTTATCCAGCCAGAAGGTGTCCAGGTTATTCTGGATCCGCAATGTATCATACCGGCGTGCATAGCCCAGAGTATCGATCCAGTGTTGCATAACCGGTTTGCCAATGCGGCGTGCCAGCTCACGGAACCAGCCGGTGCACGACGTACGGAAGGCCTGTCGCAGGGTCATATCTTTACCGCAGGCAGTATCTATTGCAATGCTGCCGGAATCGGCAGTAATTACAGAGCTGGTATCATTTACCGCACCGCTTTCAATAGCGATCAGTGAATTGATAATATTAAAAGAAGTACCCGCGATATAGATGCTATCACTGAAACGTGCAGGTTTGTAAATAGTAAATTGCCCCTGGCCATTGTCCAGTAAACCGAAAGAACCGGTTACATGATTCTCATCGAAATATTTTTGCAGGCTGTTGTCTTCAGTAACATTGTTGGGCGAACAGGCTGCAAGCACAACCGTTACCATACAGGCAGCCGCTATCCATCTGATCATATCTTGGGTAAATTTGCGCAAAGGTAAGTTTGTATACGCTATTAAACGATTCCGGGGAGATTTTTGCATTCAGCAGCCAACAAGGGCCATTGCTACATTCAACGCATCACATTACTGTTTTGTCAATACTGCTTCCTGGTAACTTCTTACACCATAACTGTCTGCGAACGGTGAATCTTCCGTGCCTTTTCCGGTGGTAGCAACAGCCTTTGTAGCATAGGAAATGAACTGGATCTTCATACGGCCATTCTCTATACGGTATGTGTTGACAATTGTAGTGTTCTGCACAGAAAATGCTGCACTGAAGATATTTCCGATCCAGTATTGATCCAGCAGGATACCGTTTACTTCATCAATCATCCAATGTCCTTTGGCCGTATCAATAGGTTTTAAAATATACGGTCTGTTATCTTCAGAAGGTTTGCCATATACCAGGTTCCAAGTGTATTGCCCTGCGGTATCTTTCGACGGCAGTACATGCAACTCCATATTCACCTGTTTAGGTTCTTTTGCACCGGCAGGATACCAGTTCAAAGTACCTTTCCAATGACCAATAAAATCTGCGGGGAAATTATTTTGTGCCTTTGTGGCACAGCCTGCAACAACAATAAGCAATAGCAGAGAAATACTTTTCATCATAGTAACAGGTTAATGAACGAAAATAACTTTTCGTTTTTTATTCCCCGCTCCGCTCTTCATTATTTTCATTCTTTCGGCATGCCATATTTTGCTATCAGCGCCAGCAATACACCGTTTGTCCAGCCAAAGCCATCCTGTGAAGGATACTCGCCGCCACCTGCTTCCAGTTTGGTATCTGCCACATTGTATTTCTCCATCATTTTACCGGTACGGGCAAATACATCCACATTCAGTTTTATCCAGCGGTTGGCAATATCACGGGCCAGGTCTTTTTGTCCGCAACGGTCAAGTCCCCATATAGCCATCCATTGTAAAGGCGCCCAGCCATTGGGAGCATCCCATTGCTGACCGGTTGTTTCGGGAGTAGCTACAAGTCCACCGGGTTGCAATAGTTTTTCCCGTACCTGTACGGCTACCTGGCTTGCCAACAGGCTCATATAATCCAGGTTGCGTGTAAAAAAACAGAAGGGATATAAACCGGCAGGTGTAATAACGTCTGTTTGCCTGCGGGTAACGAGGTTGTAGTCTGTATAATATTTTAAGGCTTTGTTCCAGCAGTATTTATCAATAGCCAGTCTGCGGTTATCGGCTTTCTTTCTGTATGCAGCAGCTACGGAATCTTTTCTGCGGATGAGGTTGGCTTTGGCGATCACCAGTTCCATTTTGTACATCAGGCTATTCAGATCCACCGGCACCATGTCTGTAACACGTATAGTGGCCAGTGTTTTTTTGTCTGTAAGCCAGCGGCTGCTGAAATCCCACCCGCTGGCTGCTCCTGCGCGCAAATTGGCATATACCTCTTTGTTGTTTCTTTTGGTTTTGGCAGCAGTCTCCACATCTTCTTTATAGCTTTCCTGGCGTGGCACCGGGTTATCATCCCAGTAGCGGTTCAGTACTCTGCCATCGGGCATTTTTATTACACGGTCCAGTTGCTGACCGGGTTTTAATTTTGCAGCACCTGCCATCCAGTATTCGTACTCTTTTTCCAGTACCGGCAGGTAGTTTACATAAATGGAATCACCTTTTATACCCGCCAGCATTTCTACCATCAGCGAAAAATAGGGCGGCTGTGAACGGCTTAAATAATAAGTACGGTTTCCATTGGGAATATGTCCATACCTGTCAATGAGATAGGCAAAATTTTTCACCATATTGTCAATCATCTCCGTTTCCCCGCTTTCGCGCAGCCCCAGCATGGTGAAATAAGAATCCCAGTAATAGACCTCACGAAAACGCCCACCCGGTACAATGTATGGATAAGGCAATGGCAACAGTGAGGATTCCTGTGCGGCATTGAAAGCGGTGGAATCAGCAGCCAGTGCAAGCACATCGGGTTTCCTCACCAATACACCCCACAGATTTTTAATGTGCATAACCACATCTTTTTCTTTGGTCACATAATTCAGTTGCGGTGTATGCGGTAATTCAAAATTGTCTTCTATAAATTTCTTCAGGTTAAAAGAAGAACCTTTCAATTTGTTATACTCCTGCACTATTTCTTTGGGATTGCGTTTAGGCAAACAGTCCACAAAGGTTTTACCATCCGGAAAAACATTCTGCATCTGCACCTCTTTGAACAATTCACCATACACAATGTCCGGAGTAGCTGTAGCCTGCCCTGCAGACATTTGCCATGAGCAAACCGCTAACCACAGAAAAAGAATCAACGCTTTTTTCATACCAACACGTTTAGTAAGTTTCTGGATTTAAGTTACAGATAAAGCACAAGGTCCGAAGTCTGAAAATCGCAAACTCAATCATTCACTATTTAATATCGTTGAATTAAGAAATTTTAATTCCCGTGGGTGAGGCACCTGCCGGTGAAAGTTCCGTGGCCGGTGAAGACACAGCACCGGCTAAACGACATTAATTCATCATTTGCAACTCACCACAGACCATTCACTCCACTCTATAAATTATAGAATCTTTCTGCATTCAACCCAAACACATTTTCCCGCTCTTCTGTTTGAAAATTTTCCATGTATTTTTCCAGCAGACTTTTCCATTGCACATACATACCGGAAAGAAGCATTACAGGCCAGTCGCTGCCAAACATCAGCCGGTCTGTTCCAAAAGCTTTGAATACAATATCCAGGTAAGGATAAAAATCAGCAGCACTCCACGTTTTCCATGTAGCCTCGGTAAACAAGCCAGATAATTTGCAATACACATTGTTGTGTTGAGCAATGGCATTGATCGCAGTTTTCCAGTCATCTATCTTTTTATGTTTGATATCCGGCTTGGCGCAATGATCGATCACGAATTTCTGTTCAGGAAATTTTGCCACCATGTCAATAGCTGCCTGTAACTGGTGGTGATAGATCAGGATATCGTAGGTATAACCGTATGGCTGCAATGCAGCAATGCCACGCTGAAAATTTTCACGCAGTAAAAAATCATCCGGTTCACCCTGCACAATATGCCGCCATCCTTTGATGACCGGGTATTGTGAAAAATGCTGTAGTTTTTCTTGCACATCACCGGCCCGCAGATCAACCCAGCCTACCACTCCTTTGATCCATGAATTGGTTTTTGCCAGTTCGGTTAAAAAACGGGTTTCTGTTTCCGATTGGTCTGCCTGTACAGCTACCACGCCGTCCACACCATTTCTTTTCAGGGTAGATGCCAGGGTGGCCGGCACATAATCCTGCTGCAGCACCTTCATGTCGTTGGTGATCCACGCATCGCGCACTTTGTCATACTTCCAGAAATGTACATGACTGTCAATGACATGAATATCAGAAGTACCGCCTTCATGTTCATCAATCGCCTGGTAAAACTTTCTCATTCTGCAATCTTTTTTGAAAACCGAATCTACCCACATTTTCCCTGTAGACCAAAATCCTGCAATACTGCCATATTAAACTAACACTCATTAGTTTTTTGAATTAACTTTACAGCGCTTTTGTGTATTTACTTGCTATTTTATGAGTTCAATATCAACTTCTAAGGTCCGTATAGTGACCGCAGCCTCGTTGTTTGACGGACATGATGCCGCCATTAATATTATGCGCCGCATTATGCAGGCCAAAGGTGCAGAGATCATTCACCTGGGACATAACCGCTCTGTAGCGGAAATAGTAGAGTGTGCCATTGAAGAAGATGTGCAGGGCATTGCCATTACCAGCTACCAGGGTGGTCACGTAGAGTTTTTCAAATACATGAAAGACCTGCTGGACCAGAATGGTTGTGGCCATATTAAAATTTTCGGCGGCGGCGGCGGCACCATTCTGCCGCAGGAGATCACCGAACTGCACCAATATGGCATTACCCGTATTTACAGTCCTGATGATGGCCGTAAAATGGGATTGGAGGGCATGATTGAGGATGTAATACAACAATGCAGCGCGGCCGGAAATAAAGATCAGAAAACAAATGCTTACTGGCAGGCGCCCACCAACTGGAACGGGAAATTGCCATTGGGCGAAAAAAAGGATATCCGTCGTATTGCAAGGGCCATTACCATTGCAGAAAACGGACTGGAAAACGAATCATTTGCAAAAAATATATTCCCGGATAATAAGACTGAAAAACCGCATAGCAACATTTCTGACCACTCCTCTTCCGGAGGGCAAAGCACAGGTAGTCCTGTAGTACTGGGTATTACAGGAACCGGGGGGGCCGGCAAATCATCTGTTACCGATGAACTGGTAAGACGTTTTTTACACGCGTTTACCGACAAAACCGTTGCGGTAATATCAGTAGATCCATCCAAGAAAAAAACTGGCGGTGCGCTACTGGGTGATCGCATTCGTATGAACAGTATTCATTCCACGCGCGCATATATGCGCTCACTGGCCACACGCGACAGCGATGTTGCACTGAGCGCCTATGTGGAAGATGCCGTGGAGATCTGTAAACAGGCCGGTTTTGACCTGGTAATTCTTGAATCTGCCGGCGTAGGCCAAAGTGATGTAAGCATCCTGGACTATTGTAATGTAAGCCTGTATGTAATGACACCTGAATATGGTGCAGCATCGCAGTTGGAAAAGATCAACATGCTGGACTATGCCGATGTTATTGCTATCAATAAATTTGACAAAGCAGGCGCATTGGATGCTCTGCATGATGTACGTAAGCAATATAAACGCAATCATAACCTGTGGACCGCCCGCAATGAAGAGCTGCCAGTGATCGGTACCATTGCTGCACAATTCAATGATACCGGTGTAAATGCGTTATTTGAAAAGCTGCTGGCTGTTATTACGCAGAAAACAGGTGTACAATGGGGCGAGCACATATTACTGCCCGGTAATAATAGTGCCGAAGAGGAAACCTCCAAATCCATTGTAATACCACCCAAACGTGTTCGTTATTTATCAGAGATCGCAGAAAATAACCGTCAGTATGACGCCTGGGCAAAAGAACAGGCCGCCATTGCCTCTAAACTATACCAGGTGCAGGGTGTAGAAAAAGAACTGGGTAGTTTAACTCAGTTGACCACTTTGCGCGAGCAACTGGAAAACCAATTGGATACTGCCTGCAAAAAACTGCTGAAAGACTGGCCCACTATACAGAAGAAATACGCCGCTGACTTTTTTGAATACCAGGTTCGTGATAAAGTGATCAAACAACCACTTACCACTACCTCATTATCCGGCACACGCATTCCAAAAGTAGTGCTTCCCAAATACAAAGACTGGGGCGATATTCTCCAATGGCAGCTACAGGAAAACCTGCCGGGTGAATTTCCCTATACAGCCGGTGTATTTGAACTGAAACGCCAGGGTGAAGACCCTACGCGTATGTTTGCGGGGGAGGGTGGTCCTGAACGTACCAATAAACGCTTTCACTATGTATCGGTAGATCAGCCTGCTAAAAGATTGTCTACTGCTTTTGACAGCGTAACATTATATGGTGAAGACCCCGATCATCGCCCTGATATTTATGGCAAGGTGGGCAACAGCGGTGTAAGCATTGCCACAGTAGATGATGCTAAAAAACTGTACAGTGGTTTTGATCTTTGTGATCCTAAAACATCTGTCAGTATGACCATCAATGGCCCGGCACCGATCATACTGGCCTTCTTTATGAATGCAGCCATAGATCAGTTGTGTGAAAAATGGATCGAAGCCAACGGACAATGGGATGCAGTTAACCAGAAGATCACTGAAAAGTTTGTACATCTTCCCAAACCCATATACTATAACCCCGCCGCACCAGAGCGTTTACCAGAAGGCAATAACGGGCTTGGATTAAAACTACTGGGTGTATCTGGTGATGAAGTATTACCCGGGGAAGTATATGAAAAAATTAAAACCGAAGCACTGGCACAGGTACGTGGAACGGTACAGGCAGATATTTTGAAAGAAGATCAGGCACAGAATACCTGTATATTCAGTACAGAGTTTGCGCTGAAACTGATGGGTGATGTGCAGGAATATTTTATCCAGCGAAACGTACGCAACTTTTACAGCGTATCCATCAGTGGCTACCACATTGCCGAAGCCGGCGCCAATCCTATTACACAACTGGCATTTACACTGTCCAACGGCTTTACGTATGTAGAGTATTATCTCAGCCGTGGCATGCACATTGACGATTTTGCACCCAATCTTTCTTTCTTCTTCAGCAATGGCATGGACCCTGAATACAGCGTAATAGGCCGTGTGGCCAGGCGTATCTGGGCCAAGGCTATGAAGAATAAATACAAGGGCAATGATCGCAGCCAGAAACTGAAGTATCATATCCAGACCTCCGGTCGCAGTTTACATGCACAGGAAATTGACTTTAACGATATCCGCACTACCCTGCAGGCGCTGTATGCAATTTACGATAACTGCAACAGCTTACACACCAATGCCTACGATGAGGCGATTACCACGCCTACAGAAGAAAGCGTACGCAGGGCAATGGCCATTCAACTGATCATCAACCGCGAGCTGGGCAGTGCCAAAACAGAGAACTTTATACAAGGCTCTTTCATTATTGAAGAATTGACCAACCTGGTGGAAGAAGCGGTACTGACAGAGTTTGACCGCATTACCGAACGCGGTGGCGTACTGGGAGCCATGGAAAGAATGTACCAGCGCAACAAGATCCAGGAAGAAAGTCTTTACTATGAAAGTCTGAAACATACCGGTGAACTGCCGTTGATCGGGGTGAATACCTTCCTCAACAAAAAAGGCAGTCCCACCGTATTACCGGGTGAAGTGATCCGCAGTACTACAGAAGAAAAAGAGCAACAGATACAAAACCTGCAGGCATTCAAAAAAAGGAATGAAGCCAAAGCAGCCGCCATGTTACAGCAACTGAAACAGGCCGCCATTCAGAATGAGAACCTCTTCATCACCTTGATGGAAACCGTCAAATACTGTACATTGGGACAGATCACGCATGCCCTGTACGAGGTTGGCGGACAGTATCGTCGCAATATGTAATACAGTTATCAGCTAAATAGTCAGCGGGCGGATATTCACGAAATATTCGCCCGCTTCGTTTTATTTAGCTTAATTCGCGTTATGCAAGCAATGATCTTTTCTGCGGGATTAGGTACCCGTTTTAAACCCTGGACGGACAAGCACCCGAAAGCACTGGCCATTATCAACGGCAAAAGCCTGTTGCAACGCAATATTGAATACCTGCAGCAGTATGGCATTACAGACATTGTAGTGAATGTGCATCATTTTGCAGACCAGATAATGGAGGCGATTGAAACGCATAATGGATGGGGAAGTCATATCCGCATCAGCAATGAAACAGGTGCTTTACTGGAAACCGGTGGTGGTTTAAAAAAAGCGGCTCCTCTTTTCACTGCCGATACCATTTTACTGATCAATGTAGATATCCTTACAGACCTCGACCTGGCTGCCATGATCAGTTTTCACCAGCAGCAACAGGCGCTGGCTACGCTGGCTGTAACCGACAGAAAAACTTCACGCTATTTTTTGTTTGACGGACACAACACACTTTGCGGATGGCAGAATACCAAAACCGGCGAAGAACGCATCAGTCGCTCTGTAACGCCACTGTTCCCCAAAGCATTCAGTGGTATTCATATTATTGATAAAAAGCTGGTATCATTCATACAACACGAAGGCAGGCTGGCTATTGTAGACCTGTATCTTGAGCTGGCAAAAACACATACGATCAAAGGCTATCTGCATGACTACAGCCGTTTTGTAGATGTAGGAAAACCCGAAGCGGTTGCCATTGCCGAATCTATGTTCGTATAATTTAGGGAAGACATCCTTTAAGAAGGATATCTTCCCCGGTACGTTAATTAATTGTAAAGCAACTTCTCCAACAGTGGTATCCTGTACCTTTATTGCCAGTACAACCAACCTTAATGAGAAAGATAACGTCAACAATTATTGCAGTTACCTTATGTTTATCTGTAACTGCACAAACGCCATCATCTGGTGCTACTCAACCAGTAGCATTGCCCAATGGCTGGCATCTCAGTCCAGCAGGAAGTTCTTTACAATTAGGCGATCTGCCGCTTAACATTGCAGTATCGCCGTCTAAAAAATACATTGCCGTTACCAACAACGGACAAAGTGTACAATCCCTGCAACTGATCGATGTAAAAACAGAGAAAGTATTGCACAGTGAAGTGATCCCCAAAAGCTGGCTGGGCCTCACTTTTTCCGGCGATAACAAATACCTCTATGCTTCCGGTGGCAACGACAACTGGATACTGCAATATGCAGTAACAGATAGTAAACTGGTTTTAAAAGACAGTATTATACTGGGTAAAAAATGGCCTGTAAAAATTTCACCCGCAGGTATTACCATTGATGACAGCAGGCAACTGCTGTACATTGTAACAAAAGAAGACAATGCATTGTACATAGTAGATCTGAACACTAAAAAGACTGTACAAAAGATACAACTGCCGGCTGAAGCTTATACCTGTTTATTATCTCCCGATAAAAAAGAATTATACATCTCCCTGTGGGGCGGCGATAAGATCCTGTTTTTTGATACTGATAAAAGACAGTTTACAGACTCTGTTGCTGTAGGTGACAACCCCAATGATATTTGTCTTACTAAAAAAGGACGTTATCTGTTTGTGGCCAATGCCAACGACAATACAGTTTCAGTACTGGATGTAAAACAAAGAAAAGTACTGGAAACACTGAACAGTGCTTTGTATCCAGATGCGCCGAATGGCTCTACCACCAATGGTGTGGCGCTCAGCAACGATGAAAAAACATTATACATTGCCAATGCCGACAATAACTGCCTGGCAGTATTCGATGTAAGTCAGCCTGGCTACAGCCGTTCAAAAGGATTTATACCCACAGGATGGTATCCTACCTGCGTAAAAGTGATCGGCAAAAAGATCTATGTAACCAATGGTAAAGGGTTTTCTTCTATGGCCAACCCTTATGGTCCTAACCCTGTTAAGAAATTCCAGGATGTTAACTACCAGGGCGGTGATCTGAAAAAACCAGCCTCTGTTCAATACATTGCCGGGTTGTTTATGGGTACACTCAGCATCATTCCCACACCAACCGAAGCAGAAGCAGGTGTGTATTCCAAACAGGTATACGACAATACTCCTTATCATAAAGAACAGGAAACAGTTGCTGCCGGTGAAGCAGGTAATCCCATACCCATGAAAGTAGGTGATGCTTCTCCCATTAAACATGTTTTCTACATCATTAAAGAAAACCGCACATACGACCAGGTACTGGGCGACATGCCGGAAGGGAATGGCGATAAGCAACTGGTTCTATTTGGTGAAAACGTTACCCCCAACCAACATGCATTAGCGCGTGAGTTTGTGTTGCTGGATAACTTCTATGTAAATGGCGAAGTAAGTGCCGATGGTCATAACTGGACTATGGGTGCCTATGCCACCGACTTTCTTGAAAAAACATGGCCTACCAGTTATGGTGGTCGCGGTGGCACTTATTCTGCTGAAGGGAATCGTGAAATTGCCAACAATAAAAAAGGGTTTATCTGGGATCATTGCAAACGTGCCGGTGTCAGCTACCGTACATATGGCGAATTTGCAGATGCCGGTAAACCCAATATCCCCGTATTGAAAGATCATCTTTGCCCATACTACACTGGTTGGGATATGGGCACACGTGATACTACCCGTTTTTATCAATGGCGCAGGGAGTTTGATTCACTGCTGGCTATTGGTAAAGTACCACAGTTCAACTCCATCCGTTTTGGCAACGACCATACAGAAGGATTGCGTAAAGGCAAACCTACACCGTTTGCCCACGTAGCTGATAACGATCTGGCAGTAGGTCTTTTTGTAGAATACCTCAGCAAAAGCGCTATCTGGAAAGAAAGTGTTGTATTCATTGTAGAAGATGACGCGCAGAACGGACCAGACCATGTTGATGCACACCGTTCTACAGCCTATATAGCAGGAGGATTGGTAAAACGTCGTTTTGTTGACCATACCATGTACTCCACTACTTCCATGCTGCGCACTATGGAACTGATACTGGGCATTCCACCAATGAGCCAGTACGACGCAGCTGCAACACCCATGTGGCGTTGTTTTTCTACCACGCCGGATATGACTCCTTTCAGCTCCATTGCTGCCAACATCAACCTGAATGATAAAAATGTGGCCATGAATGAGTGGCAGCAACGTTCTGAAACATTCAACTTTGCCAAAGAAGACGCCATCCCTGATCTGTTGTTCAGCATGGTGTTGTGGCATGGCATTAAAGGAAGCGATGTACCTTTTCCCGGTCCGCGCAGGGCAGCTTTCCTGAAGCTGAAACCCGGCAAAGAAGATGATGATGACTGAGAATGACTTTATACTATTGATATGTGTAGCATTTTAACTTCTACGGCCCGCAATATTGCGGGCCGTAGAAGTTTTATAATCGAACGGTTAGTATTTACGCCTGGAATTTATCCAACCAGCCGGGATCACTCATTTGCGCACGTATCCGTACAACATCACCAAAGGCTGTTACCAGTGCATCTCTTTTACCACGATCATCCAGCAGATCCTTTCTAAAGCAGTTGCCGGTATCCACAATATATTGCGCCATCTGCCGACCAATGATCTTTACCAGGTCATACTTACCCAGGTCAGACATATCAATGCCTTTCAATTCTTTTTCATCCATATCATGCAGCCATTGATGACCATACTTTTCCGGGTTGAGGCTATCACAATTGGGTAGCTTACTGATAGCAGCAGGATCCAGGGATATCTGGAACCGCCGGTAATCTACCGCCTTCTGCATGGCCGGCGAACGGAGCACATCCACCTGCATGGCACTGGCATCCTGGCCTATTTCAGTCAGCAACCAGTCGAGCCAGAATTTAAGATCTATGCCTTTCGGATTCAGCGTTTCATCCGGTTTAATAAACTGTCGTGAAATACCGGTTCCAAAACTGAGTACAGTCAGTTCATTGAGCGCATATTTATTCTTACGTTTCGGTTCCTGCTCTTTGTCTTTGGGCCTGCTGTAGCAGGTGGCCTCTATAATAGCAGCCCAACTGGGATTGTTGTAGGTGGTGGTGCCGCCGTCTACAAACCGTTCCAGCGGGTACCAGTAAGTAGGCGCTGACATGGTAGCCTCCATTACAGACCGCAGCAATACATCCTTGTAGGTGCCATAATAATCGTCTTCCATTGTTTTGAAACAGGAGAAGAAGGTTTCTTCCGCAGCACTCATATCTTTTGAAGTGATCATCAGGTCAGTTTCCGTGGCATCACATGCCTGCTGCAAGGTCATATTGCCCAGTTCGGTTCTCAGTATGTCGCGGTATTTTTTCTTGGTATAGGCAGGCGGATTTATATACCTGTCTCCAAAAGTTCGTTTGGTAAATACCTCTTTCACCAGGTTATCATACAACTGTTCAATTTCTGTGGCAGTGTGTTTGCTGGTGATCAGTCCGGCAATAATGGCTCCGGTAGAAGTACCAGCCACCATATCAAACAATTCATAGCAAGGTATCCCGGCCTGTTCTTCCAGCCCTTTCAGCAGTTGTAGGGTCAGTATTCCGCGCATACCTCCGCCATCCAGCGACAGTATAACACGGTTACCTTCCGGAATATCCAGGTTCTTAAATGCTGCTTTACGCGTTTCGGATAAAGACTTACGCTCGGCTTTGGCCATGGTTTTTGGGTGAAAATATAAAGCTTTGTAAAATAGTATTCAATACCATTTAGTGGGTACAGGTTTCAGGCCCGTTGAGTAAAAAAGTTCTATTTTTACCGCTCTACCTTGATTTTTCCAGATATGATTTCAGTAATAGAAGCAATTCAGCAATTATATACGTCCTGGAGTGGCAAAGAACCTTTATCGGTTGATATCCTGCCGCAATCAGGCTCCGACAGAAGATATTTCCGTATTCACACCGGCGGTGCCAGCATTATTGCCACACATGGTAATAACATTCCGGAAAATGAAACCTTCCTGTATTTTTCAGAACACTTTCGTCAGAAAGGACTGCCGGTTCCGGAGATCTTTGCATTGAGCGAAGACAAGACCATTTACCTGCAGGAAGATTTTGGCGACGTATCGTTGCTGAACAGGCTGGAAGCAAATGGCTTTACCGATGAGGTGTACGCGCTTTTTAAAGCCAGCTTACACCAACTGGCCATGTTGCAGGTAAAAGGACACGCAGAACTTGATTACTCCCGCTGTCTGACCAATAAAGAGTTTGGCAAACAGGCCATCATGGCCGACCTGCTGTACTTCAAATATTATTTTCTGGATGCCTTACGCAAGCCGTACGACAAACAAAAGCTGATTGACGATTTTGAGGCACTGAGCAATTACCTTACGCATACCGAATACAAATACTTCATGTTCCGCGATTTCCAGAGCCGGAACATTCTGCTGAAGGAAGACAACACGGTTCACTTTATAGATTACCAGGGCGGCATGAAAGGCGCTCCGCAATATGACGTGGCCAGTATGCTGTGGCAGGCGCGCGCCAATCTGCCCGATGAATGGAAAAACAACCTGCTGGATGATTACATTGACTTTTTTGAAAGTGTAACAGAGCACCCGGTAGAGCGCACCATTTTCAAAAGCCAGTACAATGGTTATGTATTGATCCGTTTACTGCAGGTATTGGGTGCGTATGGGTTCAGGGGATTGTTTGAACGCAAAGCTCAGTTCTTAACCAGCATTCCGCAGGCATTGCAAAACCTCAAATGGTTTATCAACGACCAGAGTATGGGCATTGCAGTACCAGAGTTCAGAAAGGTGCTCAATATCTGTGTGGCTGATGAAATCATAGAACGTTTTACTCCCCTGGTGGCAACAGAAGATACACCGCTGGTAGTACGCATCAACAGTTTCTCTTACCGCAAAGCCATACCACCCGACCCCAGTGAAAATGGCGGCGGTTTTGTTTTTGATTGCAGAAGCATTCTGAACCCTGGCAGACAGGAAAAATATAAATCACAAACAGGACGTGATAAAGAAGTGAAAGACTTCCTGGAACAGCAGACGCGTATGCCCGAATTTCTGAACAGCGTGTTTGATATTGTAGACATCGCGGTGGAAGATTATATCCGTCGTGGCTTCTCCAGCCTGATGATCAACTTTGGCTGTACCGGTGGCCAGCACCGCAGTGTGTATGCTGCTGACGCTATGGCCCGTCATCTGCGCAACAAGTTCAAGGTAAAAATTGAACTGCATCATATTGAGCAGGAAGCCAAAAACTGGATCAACGTATAAAGACCGGCAACAAAAGCAGTATCACAATTGTATTGCATGGGCCATTATCACTTTTCCACAGGCAACCTGTAACCAGAAATATATTTGATGTATTACCTCGTTTACATTCCGCTTTACCTCATATCGCTTTTACCATTAAGAGTATTGTACATCCTGTCCGATATCCTGGCAGCCTTGTTGTACTATGTTATTGGTTATCGCCGTAAGGTGGTAATGGTCAACCTGCGCATTGCATTTCCGCAAAAAAGCGAACAGGAGCTGAAAGCCATTGCACGCAGGTTTTACCGCAACTTTGTAGACAACTTCATCGAGGCCATCAAACTTTTTTCTGCCAGTCCGGCGTGGATCAAAAAACACTTTGAAGTAGATCCTGCTATTTTTGATCATTTGTACCGTAAAGGTGTACGCGCTCAATTGCACCTGGGTCATAACTTTAACTGGGAAATGGCCAATCTCGCTGTACCGCTGTATACTGAATTTCCATTCCTGGTAGTGTACATGCCTATCAAGAACAAAGCTTTCGACAAAATATTCTATAAAATGCGCCGCAGCACCGGTACCATTCTTTTACCGGCCACAGACATGAAAAATGCCATGCTGCCATTCCGCGATCAACAATACCTCCTGACACTGGTAGCAGACCAGGCACCCGGCAGCCCGTCCAATGCTTATTGGCTGAACTTTATGGGCCGACCAACCGATTTCTTACGCGGCCCTGAACGTGGTGCACGGGCAGGTGAACTGGCCGTAGTATTTGGCCAGATCTATAAAGTACGCCGGGGTTATTACAAAGCCGATGTAGAGCTTGCCACGGAAAATGCTTCGGAACTACCGGAAGGTGAGCTTACCCGGATGTACGTACGCTTCCTGGAAAAATTTCTGCATCAGCATCCCGATATGTGGCTATGGAGCCATCGCCGTTGGAAACACGAATGGAAAGAAGAGTACAGGAAATGGTGGATTGGGGAATAGCTTTTATTCATTTTTCATTCTGGCAGCAGACTTTTTTCAAACGGGCGAAAAATCTTTTTTGAATACCGTCTTTTCACCTTTTTTAATTCATACGGCAGTATCTAAATTTAGAAAGTCAGATTATTTGTTGGCTCTTGGCATTCTGCAAAAGCACGACAACGCATCTCTTTAACATGCTCTGTCGTTCTCTTAAATGATTATTTTATTTGCACGGTTGCAAATGTTTGTCGGGGATGCAACAACAGGCTTTCCTAAGGTTATCATTAATTATAAGTTTACGTTAGCCTAAATTCATGAAGTATGCAATTTTGATATGGAGCAGAATAATAGAGTTAACAGAAAACCTATGAATAATTCCAATACCATCTTGAAAGTTCGATCCATCGACACCCTCATTTTGAACTAAGTTAACATTACTATATGCCCAGTATAAATTTGTATATCTATATCGCAGTTTTGATTGTAAATATTCTTCTAGGCGCAATCAGATTTAAACATTTAAGTATTGCAATGAGGATACTCTTTCTTTTGGTATTCTCAACATTAATGAATACAATAATATCTGAGGCTGTGTCATATGATGATTACTATCTTGTAATTCACACTTTCCTGCCATTGCACTTCATGCTTAATTGTGCGATTTACTTAAAATTAATACGAAGTATTATTACAAAAAAGGCAATCTTTTTTGTAGGAATTTTGTTTACAATATTTTGTATTATAAACCCTATCTATATCCAAAAAACAAATCAATTTCCTAAAAACGCTTTATTGATTGAATGTTTTCTTTTAACAGCCATGTCATGTATCTATTTTTACCAGATGCTAGACGAAATTAAGCGTGAAAAAATTATACATCAGAGTACCTTTTGGTTTAACTCTGCCATGATGCAATTTTACAGTGCAGGCTTTATTGTTTATTCACTCCATAGCTATCTTGAGCGCACTAATAAAACTTTATTGATAAATTTATACTCTTTCATTTGGTTTACAGATGTTATTATGCACTTATTATTTGTGATAGCCATTTCTATTGACAGAAAAAAAGAATATGTCAAAATCAGATATTGAAATAGTTATTATTTATTCTATCATGTACTTTTCCATATTCGGAACTGCATTAATGCTATTTGTTCGATTTTACGAACAAAAACAAATCACCATAAAAAAAAGAGAGCTGGATCTACAATTACAATCCCTGCACCCGCCTCTACAATCAGAACTCGAAATACAGGAACAAACACTACACAATATTTCGCAGGAAATACACGACAATATCGGCCAGGTATTGAGTCTCACAAAACTGAACCTGAATACCATGGATCTTCAGCAACCAATTATTGCACAGCAGAAACTGGACGATTCCCGTAAGCTGGTCAGTAAGGCCATACAAGACCTGCGCGATCTTTCTAAAAGCCTTAACAGCGATTATGTAACAGAGCTGGGCTTGTTGCGTGCCATTGAGTATGAGCTGGAACTGGTGGCTAAAACAGGCACGCTGCAAACACAACTGGATGTAACAGGCACACCCGTACGATTAGACACGCAAAAGGAACTGATCCTGTTTCGTATAGTACAGGAAGCCATCAACAATATGCTGAAACACGCAGAAGCTACATTATTGACCATAAGCGTAAGCTATAATAACACCGGTTTTCATATCAGCATTGCTGACAACGGAAAAGGATTCGATAATGCAACGGCCACAACAGACAATAAAAAAACCGGTCTCGGATTACGCAATATGCACAACCGATCCCGGTTAATTGGTGCGGCAGTGTCTATCACCAGTGCACCCGGTGCAGGCACTACTGTTGCCATCTCTCTGTCCTACTAACTATTTATGGAAGGGTTAGCAAAAAGGGAATGGAAGGAGCAAAAAAGTATTCGCCACCTTTCAGCGTAACAAATTTGTTAAACGAAAAGCCGCACAACCTCACATCATCGTTTCCCCAGGGTGCAGGCCATTGCTGAAAACTTCCATCAATGGCATTGCCAATAATACCATCCGCAGTATTAACATTCAACTGCATTCTCTCAAAACCATTTTCAATACTGCTCTGAAAACACATGAACAGCAAACCAACATTGTTTTCAGGTTCCCATGTCAGGTCATTATTACGGCCGATCTCATCATACGGAATACCCCTGCGGGTAATTCTGTTGCCAGGCTGGTAAGCGGGGTTAACGGTTTGCATATCGGCCAGCGGCGTTGACCGGTGGTTCGTCATGCGTATATGTGCATGATAGGGACATTTGCTACCGCCGCTATCCAGTGAATAATCAAAGTCATTATTCATGGTATTGGGATCACTGTTTTTTTCCAACGCCGTTTCATGTTTTACTACCGGTGTTCCGTTTTCAAAACGACCCACCACGTAAGCACCGGCTACTTCACCACGGCCTTCCTGCTCCTTTGGCAAAATGGGGAACAGTAGCGCTCCCAACGCTTCCTCATGTTCTTTAAAATCCTTTACATTCTGCTCCAGTTTTCTGAATACCATAAAGCTGCCCTGGCAGGCTGCGTTATCCGCTTTACCAGGATCACTTACCAGCAGGATATCTTTTGATGCTGCATCGCTGTGAACCTTGCCCGGCACATACGATGCCAGGAACTCCGGCTGACTAACCCCATCTGCATAACCGAAGTGCTCAATACCTTTCTTCTCATCTTCATCCCACAATATTTCACCCCTTTGTATATGTACAATAGAAATTTTGCCATCAAACAACGCAGTAATACGATCCAGCTCATCATAAAGATTTCTTAACGTATCATCTGCAATCAGCAACATAGCATCTATCCGTTGCTGAAATGGCTCCTGCCAGGTATCAGATGCAGGGTCGTGCAAAATGGTACCCCGCTGCTGCATGCCTGCGCAAAAAGCTTCACTCGTAGCGGGGTTCCACAATCCATTGTACTCTAATGCTTCGTAACCACTGGCTGATAAATAAAAGCATTTGATCATACCTCCATCGTACGATTTATCGCGACGATGCTTTGCCGCGTCAGCATGCTGACGAAATGCAGATGTAAGCCCACTGCAATAATTTTTCAACACTTCCTTTGCATCATTAACAGTACGCTGATCAAACCGGAGAAAGATATGCCAGGCATAATCACGGCCATGATGCTTCAGAATATGTGCCTGCAGGTTTTTCAGCATTTCTGTATCAGGCTCGCCGGCAATATACAGGCGATCTTCCAGGATAAGTTGCTCATCGGTTAGTGCAGTCGGTTTCATAAACAGCAAATTTTGACCAAAGATTAAAACCAACGTATACAACCACAATATGAACAACACCACTTTTAAACAGGTGTAAACACAACCCGTAATACCGTGTTTCTCTCCTATTTCATCATCAATAAACCGGATTTATTCTCGGGCATAGTTATAAAACGTTTATTGTCAGCAACATCTAATGAATGGCCAACGTCAGGGTAAAAACAGGGGCAACATTCCGCTTACCACGTGCCTATATTGATGCAGATAATACAATTCTCTAACAAACAAACTTTACTGTATGGCGCCAATTCAATTTGCTTTTGATCAACAACAACTGGAACAGCTGCTGGAAAAAGCACATGCTGAATGTGACATCGTTTTTTCACTGTTCAATCTTCAGATGCCCGGAAAAGACGATAGTTACACCTATCTGGCCGCTCAGGTATTTCACAATAATCAACTACAGGACATTCGTGAAATACCACTGGCTTGCCCTACACCTCCCGGTTGGAACCTGGAAGAACACAATTCGGGACCAGATGAACTGGGCAGCTTGCATCTGGTTAAGGATGCACAGCTTGTCAACACGCCTAAATTTATCTTGCCTAAAAAACAATTAACGCCTATCTTACAACGCAACGGAATGCTGAAGAAAGACAGAAAGCAGTTACTCACAGAGTTGAGAGGAGAAAATACCAATGATGGTCTTGAAGTAACACTGAATTTTTCAGCAGTAACCGACCAGGGCGTTTTAATTGGTTCCGAAGTAAAAGCCCCCTCCTTTATACCACCCGGTGAAATACAAGACAGCTTGAGAAAAGTTGGCTGATAGATGTTTAAAATCATTGATCACATAGCGCCTTCACTGGATGTACTGGCTCCTTTAGTGGCCTTGTTTTTTGCCGTTTTCAGAAAACAATTTCCGCTAAAGGAGCATATTTTTATTGTATTGTACATCATGCTGCAACTGGTATTGAACAACCAGGCTAAATACCTGCATTATCAAAAGGTAAACAATCTTGTTTTTTACAAGATCAACTGCATCTCATCACTGATCCTCGTAAGCATTTATTTTCTCATTAAATTTCGCGCATCCTGCAGCAAACCGGTATTCAATACTATACTGGGTATTGATATCATGGCAGTAATCACGACACTTTTTCTGTTTGTTGATGAAGGTCCTGAAGAATTCAATAGCCGTAGTTACAGCTTTACTGCATTGATGATCTGCACGCAGGTAGTTTTTTATTATTACCTGAAACTACGGAACCCTGCCCTAGAGAAAATAACCTCCAGCAGATCATTCTGGTTCATTACAGGATTGTTTGCATACTATGCAGGAGCGTTTGGTATATTTTCGGTGTATAAATCCTTTTTGCACAAGCCTAAGATCTCCGTACTATGGAGCATGCATAATATTTTTCTGGCATTGATGTGTATCTGTTTTTCAATCGGGTTTTCATGGAAGAAGTATCAAAAGACATAGTACAGGTAGTCACCATCTGCCTTTTTATACAACTCATTATTACCTTCATTGTAATATTTGTGGTGCTGTATCAAAAGCGTCACAGAAAATATATTGAAGAAAAAACGGCGCTCGAAAACAGTTTCCACCAAACGCTACTACAGTCGCAGCTTGAAATACAGGAACAAACACTGCAAAACGTATCTCAGGAAGTACACGACAATATAGGGCAGGTGCTGAGCCTTGCCAAAATTTACCTGGGCACTATGTACACTGCGTCGCCGGAACAACTGCAAACCAAACTCGATGATACACGTGGCCTCGTCAGCAAAGCCATACAAGACCTGCGCGACCTTTCCAAAATGCTGCACACAGGGTATGTAACCGAAATGGGATTATTACGATCTGTTGAATACGAATTGGATATGTTGCAGAAAACCGGCACCATACAGGTATGCCTGGAGGTTACAGGTACGCCGCACAAATTTGATGCACGTAAAGAATTGATCCTGTTCAGGATCATACAGGAAGTGTTAAATAATATTATCAAACACGCAGAAGCAGAAAAGATTTTAATAAATATCAATTACGACCCCACGCTACTCTTTATCACTATTACGGATAATGGAAAAGGTTTCGACCTGACACCGTTAAATACAAACGAAAATACTAAATTTGGACTGGGCCTTCGCAACATGCAAAACAGGGCCCGGTTAACCGGCGCAGATTTTTCTATTTCCAGTACTCTTGGAACAGGCACCACGGTAACACTTTCCCTACCCTGCTGACCTAAAACCCCCCAACTTATGCAAAAAGCTAAAGCCAGCGTAGCTGTAGTAGATGATCATGTATTATTGCGCAACGGCCTGGCAACCCTTATCCGTAGTCTCGACAGATATTCTGTACTGTTTGAGGCCGCTAATGGCAAAGACCTTATCCGGCAACTAAAACCCAGGTATCTGCCGGATATTGTTTTACTGGACATCAATATGCCGGAAATGGATGGATATGAAACTGCGTTGTGGCTTAAACGTAACCATCCAGACATCAGGGTATTGGCACTTTCAATGTACGACAATGAAAATGCTATTATCCGCATGATGAAAAACGGCGCCAAAGGGTATATCCTGAAAGATATTGATCCGCTCGAATTCAGAATGGCCCTGGATTCACTGATACGAAAAGGATTTTACTATTCTGAAATGGTGACCGGAAAGCTGATCCACGCAGTGAATAACCTGGATGAACCCGGACAAACTATTCAAAAACTGGTAACACTCAATGAACGGGAAATTGATTTTCTGAAACTGGCCTGCTCAGAACTGACCTATAAAGAAATAGCCGACCGGATGTATGTAAGTCCCCGCACCATCGACGGCTACCGCGATACCTTATTTGAAAAACTCAGTATTAAAACACGTGTGGGGCTTGTACTATATGCTATCAAGAACGGAATAGTGAGTGTATAACCCTGTTCCTTTTTCCATTTTTATCGCCAGCACAACAACAGTGTATTTTTTTAGATATCCCCATGCTTTCCAACCTTCTCTGTTATTGTAACAGGGTGAAATAAACCGTATAAGCACACTGCACGATACCGTGTTTTTCACGTTAACCATTAACCATACAAGTGCTAATGTTGCTAATACGTTTTATCCAAACCCGTTACCCTTTTGTGAAACCTGTAAATGAATGCCAGATGGCCGGAAAGAGGGGATATACTACGCACCGATTTAATGAGGAGCTGCTGCACATTAAGCTGGAGATCCAGGCGCATAGCCTGGATATGATGATCAAAGAGATCTATGAAAATGTAGGTCAGATACTTAGTCTTGCACGACTGAACCTGACCACATTACAGCCTCAGAAAAAACAGGATATGCAGCAAACCTTAAGCAGTTCCGGCGAACTGGTTGGAAAAGCCATTAAAGACCTGCGCCTGTTGTCGAACCCTGTTACCACAAAAGAAATTACTGAAGCAGGATTGATACCGGCACTTCAACACGAGATCCGCACCATTAACAGGATAGGCCGCCATACTGTACAATTACAGCTGACAGAACCATTTCCGCGGTTTCATGCTGCTGAAGAGCTGGTATTGTTCCGCATTTTACAGGAATGTCTGCAGGTAATAACAGAATATGCGCCGGGCAGCGATATTGCTGTTACAGCTGGTTACCAGCAACAGGAAGTACTATTCACTATCAGCAGTACGGCAAATGAAATGCAGCGCATCCGCTTCCATCAGAATTTTCCGCTGCTGGCCAAAACCATATCCTCAAAAACCAGGATGATCAATGCAGGTTTATCCGTAAACAGCAACTCCGGCCCAACATTGGAAATACAGCTACAACTGTCCGTGTTAACAACAACCTAGATTATGAAAGAATCGATCAAAATTGCACTGGTAGATGATCATGCGCTGCTGCGCAAAGGACTGGCAGAACTAATCAAGAATATTGGTTTTCCTGTTATCATTGAGGCCGATAACGGAAAAGATTTTATTGCAAAGCTGAAACCCAATATACTGCCCGATGTTGTATTGCTGGATATCAACATGCCACAAATGGATGGCTATGAAACGGCATTGTGGCTAAAACTACACCATGCGGAAGTAAAAGTGCTGGCACTGAGTATGTACGATGATGAAAACGCCATTATCCGAATGCTGAAAAATGGCGCCAAAGGTTATATTCTGAAAGACACCGATGTATCCCTGCTGAAAGAAGCTATCGAAAACGTATACCAGAAAGGATTTCATTATTCCGAAATGGTAACCGGCCGCTTGATCCATTCACTCAACAATCTTGACAACGACTATAACAGCACCGCACAGTTGCTAAAACTGAATGAGCGTGAAATTGAGTTCCTGAAACTGGCCTGTACTGAAATGACCTATCGGGAAATAGCAGAAAAAATGTACCTGAGCCCCCGTACTATTGATGGCTACCGCGATGCCCTGTTCGAAAAACTTACCATCAAAACCCGCGTAGGTTTAGCCATCTATGCCATAAAGCATGGAGTGGTACACGTTTAATAGCCATTAACCTACTACCTAATTCAGCACACTCTTCTCCTTCTCAGTTGGTATCTTTTCTTCCTGTTTAATGGCGTTCCAGCCACCGGTTATATTGCGCAGATTATGAATGCCCTGTCTTTTCATTAGTGAAGCAGCAATGATACTGCGGTAACCGCCGGCACAATGTACATACAGGTTTTGCTTATCGGTAAAATTGGCCATGCTGCCAGGATCGGTCAGTTCATTCAGCGGAATATTCACAGCATCTTTTACATGCCCGTCGGCAAATTCTGTTTCACGACGTACATCCACTACTACCAGGTTCGGATCAAATGGCAGATCCATTCCCAACTCATCAGCCTCCACATCAATGATCATATCCATTTCCTCACCGGCCTTGATCCAGGCATCCAATCCGCCGGTCAGGTAACCTTCAATCTTTGAAAATCCTACGCGGGCCAGGCGTACCACGCTTTCTCTTTCCTGTCCTGCATCGGTAACCAGTATAATGGGTTTGTCAAATGGTAACAGGCTTCCTGCCCATTCTGCAAAACGGCCATCCAAGCCAATACTGATGGCACCGGGTACAAACCCGGCAACAAATGTTGTTGATTTGCGGGTATCCAGCACAATCACATTTTCCTGTTGACTGCGGGTTTTAAATGCTTCCACGCTCAACGGGGTAAGACCTTTTCCTAAAATATCATCCAGGCTGTCATAACCTTCTTTATTGATGCGTGCATTGATAGGAAAATATTGCGGAGGTACAGCCAGTCCTTCTGTAACAGCAGCAATGAATGCTTCGCGTGTTTGTGGCTGTAACGCATAGTTGGTTTGTTTTTGTTCACCAATAGTGCTGTAGGTTTCCGGGCCCAGGTTTTTGCCGCAGCTACTACCGGCACCATGTGCAGGATAAACAATCACATCATCCGGCAGCGTCATGATCTTATGCTGCAAAGAATCATACATTTTGGAAGCCAGTTCTTCCTTACTCAGATCGCCACTACTGAGATCAGGACGGCCCACATCCCCTACAAACAACGTATCGCCGGTGAAAACAGCATGCGGTTTGCCGGTTTCATCGCGCAGCAGGTAACAGGTTGATTCCAGCGTATGGCCGGGAGTATGCAATACTTCGATGGTTACTTTACCCAGTTGAAATGCTTCGCCATCTTTGGCAAGGTGAATAGGAAAGCTGGTTTCTGTATCCGGTCCGTAAACAATCGGCGCACCAGTTGCTTTCTGCAGGTCGAGATGACCGCTTACAAAGTCTGCATGAAAATGCGTTTCAAAAATATATTGAATGGTTACTCCACGCTCTTTTGCCAGTTCCAGGTATGCTTCCACATCGCGCAGCGGGTCAATAATAGCCGCTTGGCCTTCGCTTTCAACATAATAAGCTGCCTCACTCAAGCATCCCGTGTATAATTGCTGTATATACATAAACACACATTGATTTTTACAAAGTTACCAAAAATAAAAAAGCAGAAGACGGGTGTTCATCTTCTGCTTGTTCGCTGGTTGTCAGTCAGTACGTTACACTGATCAGGAGTTAAGATCTTCCACACATTTCATTATGTGGGCTACCCTAAGCGTGTTAACGGAGTAATAGATAAATTTCCCATCCCTTTCTGTTTTCACCACGCCTGCTCTTCTTAAAATTGCAAGGTGTTGTGAGGCAACAGATTGTTCTAATCTCAGTCGCACATAAATTTCCGTCACAGTGAGACGTCTGTTCTCATCAATGAGTTTGACAATTTGCTGACGCAACTTATGGTTCAAAGCCCTCAGTATCATGGCCGCTTTCTTTAAGTTCAGAAAATCGACCTTCACAGAGTCACCATCGCCACCATTTGCGTTCAGCACCATGGAGTAATTGGTTGTTACGTTCATGTGCACATCAGAGCGTTTTAAAAATAAATAGGATAAAGAGAGAGAATCAAATTTACAAGAAAAAAAATATGAACCTGATTAAAATGCACTAGAAAGTTTCAGTTAGTCATTTTTTTATATAAGTGTAAAACTCTTTTAAATAAGCGGGTTCTGTGTAGGCAAGGTCGGAAAATTGATGACTCTGATACTTTTTTTCTGCCAGCAAAGCCAGTTGGGGTGCCAATTTCAGCGTTTTCTCAGAATAACGCGCCATTGTATTTTCACATATATGTTTCCACTTAGAAGAACCACTTCCAAAAAAGAGAATTTTGCTTTCAGAAAGCAGGTCTGCAAATGAATTTTTTTCTAATGCCTGGGCCGATTCGGGCATATTTTCGCTCAAATTGGTATCGTACACGGCAGTAAAAACTTCCATTCGGCGCGCATCGATCATGGGGCAGAGCAATAAGCCGGAAGTTATTTGCTCAGGGGACAGCAGTTTATTCAGGGCTCCGGCAGCCATCACTTTCAGTGTACTTTCTGTAATGAGGGGAATTTGTAATGCATAGCACAGCCCTTTGGCAGATGCCAGGCCAACACGCAAACCGGTATAAGAACCAGGGCCCAGTGTAACAGCTATAGCATCAAGTTGTTGCATGGTAACACCTGACTGTTGTAGCAGGCTGCTGACTGCAGGTTGTAACCAGGAAGCATGATCCTGCTGACGTCCGTTTTCCAGTTCTCCCAACGATTGACCATCACGCGCCAGGCAAATTCCGGCTGTTTCAGTTGCAGTATCAATATTCAAGATCAGGGCCATGTTCTGTTGCAGATTAAATGTAAAGGTACAGGCAATCAATCGTTAAGCATACCGGCCTCTTTTACCAAGGCATCTGCCGGTGTATAGCGTACATCTGTTCGGGAAAGCTCATGCAGTAATTCATACACCCGCTGTGCACCGATCACCTCCACCCACTCAAACGGACCTAAAGGGTAATTGGTTCCCAGCTTCATAGCAATATCAATTTCCTGCTTACTGCTTACACCCGCCTCCCAGGTATAAAACGCTTCATTAATGATCATGGCCAGCACACGTGCCGTGATCATTCCCGGTACATCAGGCGCAGTTTGATAACTCCATTGCAAACGTTCAAAGATGTCTTTCACCACTTGTTCGTTCATGGTTGCAGGCAATGCTATTTCTGTTACAGGGCGTTGCAACATGCCCGGCCATGCGTTGATGCGGATAAGATCAGCACCTATAGCACGGGTGGAAAAGGTTACAGCATTGACCAGTACCGGCTTGGAACTGATGCGTTTCAAACGGCCGATGCGTTCAGGATCCATTACAAAAAGCAGGTCCATGTATACATCTGCATCAATGATCAGCAGCGATTGCAGAGAATCGGCCCACACAATGTCTGTTTCAGCCGGTACACCCTTTGTCAGCAAATCCTGCTTCAACACATCATCTGCCAATACTGCAAGCGTCATATAACAAAATTTAGCGCAAAGAAAACTGATTCTGTGCAAACATACTTTGAAAGGTGTTACAAATACGCGATACCCGTACTCTATGTTTTATTTATCTATTTTTGATCCATGGAAAAAAAGATCATCAATACTACCAATGCACCTGCACCCATCGGGCCTTACAGCCAGGCAGTACAGGTTGGCGGATTACTGTTTGTATCTGGCCAGGTGGCCATCAACCCTGTTACGGGCAATGTTGAAGCCGGCGATGTGATTGCAGAGACCCACCAGGTAATGCACAACATTAAAAGTGTTCTCGCTGAAGCAGGTTACGATTTTCAGCATGTTGTAAAAACAACCATTTTCCTCAGCGATATGAGTTTGTTTGCCACTGTTAATGAAGTATATGGCAAATATTTCTCTTCCAATTTTCCTGCACGTGAAACCGTGGCCGTAAAAGGATTGCCCAAAAATGTAAATGTTGAGATCAGCGTTACGGCTGCCAAATAGATCAGAAAAACAGGAAATCCGCAGGCCATAAGAAAAGCAATCTTCCTTATGACCTGCGGATTTTTTATGCATCATCTTCCGGACTCCGGTTATTATTTCAACACTCCCAGTTCTTTACCAATTTTGGTAAACGCAGCAATGGCTTTATCCAGGTGATGTTGTTCATGCGCGGCACTCAGTTGTACACGGATACGCGCTTTGCCTTTGGCAACCACCGGGTAGAAGAAGCCAATTACATAAATGCCTTCCTCCAGTAGTTTTGCTGCAAAATTCTGTGCAATTACAGCATCGTACAGCATGATCGGTACAATAGGATGATCGCCTGGTTTAATATCAAAACCGGCCTCTGTCATTTTACTGCGGAAATATTTTGTATTGGATTCCAGTTTATCGCGCAGTTCTGTGGTTTCACTCAGCAGGTCCAGTACCGCAATAGAAGCGCCCACAATACTGGGTGCAAGTGTATTGGAAAACAGGTAAGGACGTGAACGCTGGCGCAACATCTCAATCACTTCTTTACGCCCGCTGGTAAATCCTCCGGATGCGCCACCCAGGGCCTTACCCAGTGTACCGGTAATGATATCAATTTTACCCATTACACCACGATATTCATGCGTACCACGACCGGTTTTGCCCAGAAAGCCACTGGAATGACATTCGTCAATCATAATAGCAGCATCATACTTTTCAGCAAGCGCTACAATTTTATCCAGTTGGGCAATAGTTCCATCCATACTAAAAGATCCATCAGTTACAATAATACGGTTGCGAAGCCCGGCTGTTTCCTGCAGCTTTGCTTCCAGATCGCCCATATCATTGTGTTTGTAACGGAAACGCTGTGCTTTACACAAACGCACACCGTCTATAATAGAAGCGTGATTCAGTTCGTCAGAAATAATGGCATCCTGCTCACCATACAAAGGCTCAAATACACCGCCATTGGCATCAAAGGCAGCCGCATACAAAATGGTATCTTCAGTGCCCAGGAACCTGGATATCTTAGCTTCCAGTTCACGGTGAATATCCTGGGTACCGCAAATAAAACGCACACTGCTCATACCATATCCACGATGATCAATATACTTTTTAGCGGCTTCCAGTACTTTGGGATGTGATGAAAGACCCAGGTAATTGTTGGCACAGAAGTTCAGAACGGTTTTTCCATTCACAATAATTTCAGCTCCCTGCGGAGATTCGATAATGCGTTCAGTTTTAAACAAACCGGAAGTTTTGATCTCTTCCAGCTCTGCAGACAATCGTTTTATTAAGCTTTCATTCATAGAAGATGTCATTTTGAGGCAGCAAAAATAGTTTAATTTAAAAATGCCTGAATTTGAAAGTTTATGGCATATTTCTCATAATCCGGCACTTTCCACTTACATAGCAGTAGTCACGTACCCGGAGTCATTTTTAACCATTTATAAAATATTCTTTGACCAAACTGTAACATTTTACCTATAACTTGCGTCCAATTAATAGAAACAACTGATTTTATGCTTAAAAAGAGCTTTGCCCGTTTACTGTTGATTACTACTGTGTTAGTAGTAACAGGCGGTATGCTGGTATTTGCCTCTGCCCAGGCCATGAGAAATGCCGCAGCCCTGCAGAAAGAGTGTACAGAAGATGCAGCCAGTAAGTGCTCTACCAGGAGCCAGGGCGACTTTATTATCTGGGAAGTATTGAGTCGTACGTTTTTTACTGCTATTCAGTAATTGGTTATCAATAAGATATAATATTGAGAGGCTTTGCGGCCTCTTTTTTATTTTTACACGGTAATTTTTTGAAATCGGTGTAACTTCTGCCGGTCATTGAACGTACAACAGATAGCCGACAGCAAGTTTATCAACAGAGAAGGTCCTGCTTATGACAGAGAAAGAATACAATCAATGTGTTAATGACTATGCCGACAACGTGTTCCGGTTCATTATGAAAAACCTGAAACACGAAGAGGATGCCCGTGATGTGGTACAGACCGCCTTTGAAAAAATGTGGATCAACCGGGCAGACATTGACAATGCAAGATGCAAAAGCTATTTGTTTACAGTGGCATACAACCAGATGATTGACCACCTGCGGAAAGCCAAACGTGTCAGTTTACGCGATGAATTCCGGGAGGAAATGCGGGTATCGGACAAGCCGGCACACAATACCCGCAAAGTACTGGAACAGGCACTTGGCAGGTTGAGCGAAACACAACGCTCGCTGGTATTGCTGAAAGATTATGAAGGATATTCTTACGAGGAGATCGGACGAATTACGGGATTGAGCGAAAGCCAGGTTAAAGTATACCTGCACCGTGCCCGTATTCAGTTGAAAAATTATTTGGTAAGCCCTGAAAATGTATTGTAACATGAACATTACACGCCATAATTACGAAGAGTTTTTTCTGCTGTACATCGACAACGAGCTTACGCCCGCTGAACGTGCTGCAGTAGAGATCTTCCTGCAAGAGAACCCCGATCTGCGTGCAGAAATGGAAATGTTGCAGGACACTGTTATGCAACCCGAACAGCATATCAGTTTTGGCAACATAAGTGCCTTACTGAAAACGGAAGAAACTTCCGGTACCATCAACAATACCAATTGCGAAGAGCATTTTGTATTATACGGCGATAATGAACTGAGCAGCAAGGAAAAAAACCTGGTAGAACAATTTGTACAAAGGAATCCGCAGCATAAAGATGACTTTGAACTGATACAACAGGCAAAACTGACTCCCGATACCAGCATTGTATTTCCTGATAAAAGCATTTTGTATCGCCATGAAAAAGGCGAACGTGTGATTGTAATGCGCTGGTTCCGTGTAGCAGCAGCCGCTGCCGTAATATTGTTTGTAGGTGGTTACGGCTGGTACAGCCTTACCAATGACAGCGACCCGGGTAAAAACCCTGTTGCCGGTATGGTCGAACAAGCTCAGCCCAAACCGCAAAATAATGCAGCCTCCACTACTACTCATACCAGTACAGCTCCTGCTACAGATGCAGGTACAGAAGAAGCGGTACAGCAACCTGCTGCTGCCGGCAATACACAACAGGATGTTTCCAATATAAAATCAGCTGTTAATACCATCGCTCCGTCTGCTACAGATATTAATACACAAAAAGATCAGGTGATCAGTAACAAACCGGACGACTTGCACGTAACACCTTATATACCATCTGTTGCAGAACAAAGTGTAACCGGCAGAAAGGTTGACATCGATCCAAGCGATATTACACCTCCGGCCAGTGTTACAGCAGCAGTGGCACCAACAACCAACCTTCAGACCACACCCGTTTACGTAGTTGTGGATCCTGGATCAGATGAAGAAAACACCACTAACACCAAAAAAAGCTCTCTACGTGGTTTGTTTCGTAAAGTATCGCGAGCTTTTGATAAAGCCACCAATTCAGAGTCTGGAGAAGAAGACAAAGGAGGCATTCGTATTGCCAACTTTTCAATTCCAGTAAAATAATTTCAACAACAAGATTAAAACGGAACATATGAAACGGGTACTCATACTCCTGGTGGGCATTGGTATGGCTTTGAGTAGCATAGCACAAACCGATACAACACAAAAACAACCAGATACATTACGCATTGGCAACATGCTGATCATTAAACAGCCAGGCAGCAACACTTCCCAACAAGTCAGAAGAGAGGTTAGAAATTACGAACGCACACGCAAACCCTCAGCGGTAAGCACCAACTGGCTGATATTTGACCTGGGTTTTACCAATTATACCGATAACACTAATTACGCTGGTGCTGAAGCACAGGCTTTTGCGCCCGGTGCAGATAAAGATTGGTTTAAATTGCGCAGTGGCAAATCGTCCAATGTCAATATCTGGCTTTTCATGCAGCGCCTCAGCCTTATTAAAAGCGTTGTGAACCTGAAATACGGATTGGGCGTAGAGTTGAACAATTATCGATACAGCCAGCCTGTTAAGTTCAACACCAACCCAACACAGGTAATAATGGACAATACCACCCGCTATTCAAAAAACAAACTGGCGGCAGACTACGTTACGGTACCTGTAATGCTGAACTTCAACTTTACACCCCGCCGCAAACACAGTTTTGGTTTCAGTGCAGGCGCCAGTGCAGGCTACCTCTATTCAAGCAGGCAAAAGACCATTACAGATAAAGATGGTAAGAAAAAGAACCGTGACGATTTTGATCTGAACCCGTGGAAGATCTCATACATCGGAGAACTGTCGCTGGGTTATATTAAACTGTACGGCTCTGTAGCAAGCAAAAGCATGTTTGAAAAGGGGCTGGATCAGACACCTTACAGCTTCGGCATCCGTTTCAGCAACTGGTAAAAAAACAACATGATATTCAAGGAATCCCGCTGATAAACAGCGGGATTTTTTATTGTTTCCACTGCCGGGAAAACCATTCTGTAATTTTCCAGAAACAAACAAGCCGTTAAAATTTTCCACATAAAAAATATTTTTCACGGCCTCCCGTTCAAAGAAAGGTCTGTTTGTTTTAACACAACATTTTTTATTAAACCATAACCCTATCAGTTGGTCTTTACACAAAACCAGGTAATCATGAAACGCAGATTAGTCATTGCAACACTACTATTATCTGTAGTAATCTTACCCTCATTTTTTGTTAACAAAACCCGATTTACCCAAAAGAGCAGACAGAATAGAACGCTGGAAGGTGATGTGTATATCGTTATTAACAAAACGGCTTACGAATTACAGGTATACGATAAGGAAGGCTGGTATGCCACCTACCCTGTGGTATTTGGTAACAAAGACCAGGGAGACAAAATGGTGGAAGGTGACCGCAAAACACCCGAAGGCAGTTTCAGGATCATTTCAAAAAGACCACATGAAAAATGGCATAAAATGCTGATGCTGGATTATCCCACCAAAGAAAGCTGGGATAAGTTTAACCAGCGCAAAGCTACCGGTACAATACCCAAAGGTGCCAAGATTGGTGGAGGCATTGCCATTCACGGTACATGGCCGCACGATGATATTGTGGTAGATGATTTTACCAACTGGACCAATGGCTGTATTGCATTGAAAAATGAAGACCTGGATGAACTGGATGCCTTGTTACCCATTGGTACCAGGGTAACCATCAAAAAATAAAATAATTATCACGTTTCTGAAGTAGCTACGCAAAGAGGTTGTCTGTACAAGACAGCCTCTTTGCATTTTACAGCAATATTGTCATGCAGGTATACCATCGTGTTTTTCCTGTATAAAGCACCTTTTACACACTGGTATTTTTCCGTAGCGGCAGCGAATGGTATATAAACATTGTCATTTATTGTGAAATACGGGGTCTATCCAACCTTATTGGCACGAATCTCGTATTAATAAATAAGGTCTTGTACGCAAGACCGCTTACCTCGTGAGACACAACAAGCCATACAAGCATTGGCTTTAGGAAAGATGGTCAATGTTTCCGTCTCTATGAAAACCCCACATTCCAGCCGTGGGGTTTTCCATTATAACAATCAACAGCATATTATGAAAAAGCCCCGGCATGCCGGGGGCTATATTTTTATGATTATGCCTGTAATTACAATCTGCCATTTTTAATCTCTTCCACAACACCGGGATCAAGCAGTGTTGAAGTATCGCCCAGGCTATCTGTTTCGCCTTCTGCAATCTTGCGCAGAATACGACGCATGATCTTACCGCTTCTTGTTTTGGGCAAACCACTTACCAGTTGTATCTTATCTGGCTTGGCAATAGGACCAATGATCCTGGATACAGTTTGTGTAATATTTAGTTTCATCTGTGCAGCATCACCACCATGATCCTGGCAAATAACAAAGGCGTAAATACCTTGTCCTTTGATATCATGCGGATAACCAACTACAGCACTTTCTACCACACCGGCATGCATATTAATGGCATTCTCAACTTCGGCAGTACCTATACGGTGTCCGCTTACATTCAGCACATCATCCACCCGACCGGTAATGCGATAATTTCCATCTTTATCACGCAATGCACCATCACCTGTAAAATACAGGTTTTCGTATGTAGCAAAGTAATTCAGCCTGCAGCGCTCATGATCGCCATAAGTAGTGCGCAACATTCCAGGCCAGGGAAATTTAATGCAAAGGTTACCTGAAGCATTGCCTTCTTCATCCGGCATTACTTCTTTACCCTGCTCATCTACCAGCACAGGCTGTATGCCCGGCAACGGCAATGTTGCCCAGGAGGCTTTTGACGGTGTTACACCTGCCAGGTTCGAGATCAGAATACCACCGGTTTCTGTTTGCCACCATGTATCCACTACAGGTGTTTTACTTTTACCGATATTTCCAAAATACCAGTTCCAGGCTTCCTCATTGATAGGCTCACCTACAGAACCCAGTACACGTAAAGAAGTCAGCTTATGCTTTTGTACAGGCTCCAGTCCAAAACCCATCAGCGAACGGATGGCGGTTGGTGCTGTGTACAATATATTTACTTTGTACTTATCTGTTATTTCCCAGAAACGTGATGCATCCGGCCAGGTAGGAACACCCTCAAACATCAGTGAAGTAGCACCGGCACTTAACGGACCGTATACAATATAACTGTGTCCCGTGATCCAGCCGATATCTGCCGTACAGAAAAAGATATCATCCGGCTGGTATTGAAAAACGTTTACAAAAGAATAGTTGGCATATACCATATAGCCGCCGCAGGTATGTACAACACCTTTAGGTTTGCCGGTAGATCCGGATGTATACAGTATAAACAACATATCTTCTGCATCCATTTCCTCAGCAGGACAATCAGGGTTGCCCTGTGTTTCCACCTGTTTGATCTCATCTTCCCACCACACATCACGTCCTTTGATCATTGACACCGGCGTACGCGTACGGGTCAGTACGATCACACGTTTTACAAACGGGCATTGAACCAGCGCATCATCAATAACACTTTTCAGTGGTATTTCCTTATTACCACGATAAGCGCCATCGCAGGTAACAATAAATTCAGCATGTGCATCCTGCAAACGATCAGCAATACTCTGCGCACTGAAACCACCGAATATTACAGAGTGAATGGCACCAATACGCGCGCAGGCCAGCACTGCCACTACCAGCTCAGGTACCATACCCATATAAATACAAACCCTGTCGCCCTTCTGTACACCATTGTTCTTTAACACATTGGCAAACTGTATTACTTTGTTATACAACTCACGATAAGTAAGTACACGATGACGCTCTTCCGGATCATTGGGTTCCCAGATGATAGCCGGTTTATTGCCGATTGAAGGCAGATGACGATCAATACAATTTTCTGTAATGTTTAAGTGCGCTCCACTGAACCATTTTACGGACGGAGTTTTAAATTCCCAATCCAGTACTTTATTCCAATGTTTACGCCAGTAAAAGTGAGAAGCTACATCGCCCCAGAAGGCTTCGGGGTTTTCTATGCTTTTTTTGTAGACTTTTCTATACTCCTCAAGGGACTTAATTTGGTATGGATATGACATAATCGTAATACAATGTTTATGACAAACAAATTGAGGCCTTTAAAGTACGAACATTCAGGCTAATAGCCGTGATAAAAAAGGATAAGCGTGCAACTATTTCATGCAACAAATTTTTTTTCAATTTTCTTTCGCTGCTGTTTTGTGTTACTATCACAAATAATTAATTTCCGGTATGAACCAAACGATTGCACCTAAAGGCATCTGGAAAGTAATTGCCGCCTCTTCCGCAGGAACTCTGATTGAATGGTACGATTTTTACATTTTTGGTAGTCTTGCACCCATCATCGCCACACACTTTTTTCCCAAAGGCAATCCAACAGCAGCATTGTTATCTACACTGGCAACATTTGCAGCAGGCTTCATTGTACGCCCGTTTGGTGCATTGGTGTTTGGCCGCCTGGGCGATCTGATTGGCAGAAAATATACATTCCTGTTAACACTGGTGCTGATGGGCGGTTCCACATTTGCCATAGGATTGGTACCCGGTTACACAACCATAGGATTTGCCGCACCACTGATTGTATTATTATTACGTTTACTGCAGGGCCTTGCATTGGGTGGCGAATACGGAGGTGCAGCTACATATGTGGCAGAACATGCACCAGCAGGAAGACGCGGTTATTATACCAGCTGGATACAAACTACCGCTACACTTGGTTTGTTCTTTTCACTGGGTGTAATATTAATTACACGCCACCTGCTGGCTCCCGATGCCGCTACTTCCATACAACGTTTTGAAACATGGGGCTGGCGCATTCCATTCCTGATATCCATTCTGCTGGTGATCGTATCCATTTACATCAGGTTGAAAATGCATGAATCGCCATTGTTTTCAAAACTGAAGGCTGAAGGTAAAGTGGCTGTTAATCCGTTGAAAGAAAGCTTTGGGCATAAAGCAAATCTTAAAATGGTGTTGCTGGCATTGTTTGGTGCTACCATGGGACAGGGTGTTGTATGGTATACAGGCCAATTCTATGCCCAATCATTTATAGAAAATGTATGTAAGATCGACTTTGATCAATCGCGCACCATGTTGCTGTGGGCTATTCTGTTTGCCACGCCATTCTTTGTTGTATTTGGCGGCTGGAGTGATAAGATAGGGCGCAAATGGATCATGATGGCGGGTCTGTTGCTGGCCATCACTACCTATCATAGTATATTCAAACAATTCATTACGCTATCAGATCCGGCAACGCGCACCATCACCAATACAGAATTGGTGCAGGTGACCACCAAGGCCATTGATAAAAATCCGTCAGACTCTATACGTGTTGTTACCAGCAATATTCATTACGCTGATGGCGCAGTATTCAAACAACTAAAAACAGATACCCTGTTTGCAGGTGCAGCCAGAACCGCTACAACAAAGACCAGTATTGTGTACAAAGACAAAAAACTGGACAATGCTTCTTACTGGAAGTTTGTGGGCTGGTTCTTTGTACTGGTAATGTATGTTACCATGGTGTATGGCCCCATTGCTGCATTTCTGGTTGAATTATTCCCTACACGTATCCGTTATACATCCATGTCATTGCCTTACCATATTGGCAATGGTGTATTTGGTGGATTAACGCCTTTCATTGCAACACTACTAACCACCATTTATGTAAACGATCATTTATCAGGACTCTGGTATCCTGTAATTGTGGCTGCCATGTGTTTGCTCATCGGCGTTGTGTATATCAGCAACCGTATTGATCCTGACGTAAACGATTAAAGATTATTTGTATGAACACACTGAAAAGATTATTGGGCATTATCTGGGTAGCTGCAGGTCCTGTGGTAATGTTTTACCTTATAAAAACTGCTGCTGCTGAAATTGCCAGCAAACCGGTAATAGATACCAAAATACAATGGGCGGTATTTATCATTGTGTTTTTCCCTATTTCCATCGGCATTTCCATATTCGGTTTTTATGCCGTGAAAGGTGAATATGACCGGTTGCCACAAAGTTCAAAAGATATTTAGGGGAGTTATTACCTGCTGTATCAGACATTACCCCCCAAACAGGTAATACATGCTGTTTTACGCATATTGTCTGCCAGCACGATATTACTCCACTTGTTCAGTGTGGTTTTGACCCATATCATATGATCTTTCTATAAACTTTTCTATCTGGCTGATTGTTTGCATTTTATACTGGCATATATTTACCTTCTATTTGTTAAAAAATCATAAACCGGTTACTGACTGAACGATAGGGTTTATATTTGCAGCACGGAGACATGAGAGCACTATATTATATATTAAAGAAAATTCCTGTTTTTAAATCATTCCTCGCTGCAGGAATGATTTTGCTGCTGCTCTTTCTCACCAGTGTTAACTATTTTCGTTTTTCCGATAAAAGCCTCTCCTCTTCCGCCTGGGTAACCGACTCACAAGATGCAGCCTCTGCATCCACCGATAACCCTGCTGGCCCCGACGAAAAATCACCCAATACCAACGCATTCTCTTTTACAGAAGAATATATCCACGAGAATCATCACATTATCAATCCGCTGTGGACAAACAATATTTTCCTGCACCAGCTTCACAATGCCGGTAAGGTAAGTGTTGTCCATTTTGAGTTATTATCACCGCCTCCCGAAGCCTGGTCATTGTAATTACTTCACTTCATTTTACTGCTTTTTCCTTTTTAAACGAAGGAACAATATTGTCGTCGCTGTAATGCCGGTATAACCCCGCAATGAACGTATGTGTCATTGGGCAATGCCGTGCGCAGACTTGTATCTCTTCAAAAAATTACTATGGCTAACAAAGCAAAAAATAATTATTTAGGTTCATTGGGGGCAGATATACCAGCCGCCATTGTGGTTTTTCTTGTTGCACTTCCCCTGTGCCTGGGTATTGCACTGGGTTCAGGAGCACCTTTATTTTCCGGTCTTATCGGAGGTATTGTAGGTGGTATCGTTATTGGCACACTCAGTGGCTCGCAGTTGAGTGTGAGTGGTCCAGCAGCAGGTCTGACAGCCATTGTGGTAGTGGCCATTGGAAGGCTTCAGATCTTTGAAGCATTCCTGGTAGCCGTTGTTATTGGCGGTGTTATACAGGTGATACTGGGCTATGTGAAAGCCGGCATTCTGGGCGACTATATTCCTTCCAGTGTTATTAAAGGTATGCTGGCTGCCATTGGCCTGATACTGATATTAAAACAGTTTCCGCACCTGGTAGGATACGATAAGGATTACCAGGGGGATGAAACTTTTGTACAGGGCGACGGAGAAAATACCTTCTCAGGTTTTTTCAGTGCCATGAAGCATCTGGTACCTGCTGCTATTCCAATTGGAATTGTAGCAATACTGATACAGTTGCTATGGGATAAGGTGCTGATAAAAAAGGGCAGATTGTTTAAACTGATCCCCTCGCCGCTGATAGTGGTACTGGCAGGTGTTGCTATTAATGAGGTTTTAAAGGTCTCTTATCCTGAATGGGCCATTAAACAATCACACCTGGTAAATATACCGGTAGCAGATTCAGCTGCTGAATTTGTAAAGTTCTTTACGTTCCCGGATTTTAAACATCTTAGCAATTTTGCAGTCTGGTCAACAGCTTTTACCATTGCTATTGTAGCCAGTCTTGAAACATTGCTTAACATCGAAGCATCTGATGAGCTGGATCCTTACAAACGTGTTACACCCACCAACCGCGAATTAAAGGCACAAGGTGTTGGTAACATTGTATCCGGTCTTATTGGTGGCTTGCCGCTTACTTCGGTAATTGTGCGTACATCAGCCAACGTTAACTCAGGCGGCCGTACCAAGATGTCTACCATTATCCACGGCTGTCTGCTATTGTTATCCGTAGCATTTATCCCGGCCTTGTTGAATAAAATACCGTTATCGGCACTGGCAGGTATCCTGATCTATACAGGTTACAAGCTGGCTAAACCTTCTATTTTCAAATCTCTGTTTAAAAAAGGGCTGGACCAGTTTTTACCTTTTGTAATTACAATTGTAGCCATCCTGCTTACCGATCTGCTGATAGGTATTTTAATTGGCTGTTGCGCAGGATTGTTCTTTGTAATGCGCAGTAATTTCCAATCGGCAGTATTTGTTGTGAACGATGATAACAAATATTTGTTCAGGTTAAGGAAAGATGTGTCATTCCTGAACAAACCCATTATTAAACGCAAACTGGAAAAGGTTCCTGAAAACGCATATGTAATGGTTGATTGTTCGCGTGCAGATTTTATTGATAAAGATGTAATGGGCGTAGTAGAGGATTTTATGAAACACGCACCGCTGAAAAACATTAAGGTGGAACTAAAGCAAAGCAGTTTTGAAAAACAACCCACCGGCGCTGTAGTGTAATGTTGTTCACACTTAAAAATCTATTGTATGCATTCGTTTGAAAAATTACTACTTGAAAATAAAGCATGGGCTGCTGAAAAGGTGATGGATGATCCCGCCTTCTTTACGCGTCTTGCACACACACAAACACCAGAGTTTCTCTGGATAGGCTGTAGCGACAGCCGTGTACCGGCCAATGAGGTAACCGGTACCCAACCCGGCGAGATCTTTGTACACCGTAATATTGCCAATATGGTAGTGAAAGATGATCTGAACCTGCTGAGTGTGTTGGAATATGCCGTTATGCATTTAAAAGTTAAACACATTATTGTATGCGGCCATTATGGCTGCGGTGGTGTAAAAGCCGCCATGACCGACAAAAGCTTTGGTATACTGGACCACTGGTTGTCCAACATCAAAACAGTATACAACAGGCACCGGGATGAGATCGATGAAATAGACGATCCCGAAGAAAGAGCCAACCTGTTGGCTGAGTACAATGTACGTCAGCAGGTGATCAACATCTCTGAAACCATTCCTGTACGCAAAGCGTGGGACCAGGAGCAAAGACCTCATATCCATGGATGGATATACGGCCTCAGCGATGGTATCCTGAAACGGGTGTATGATATTAAACCGCCTGTTCCCGAACCGCACTATGTAATAGCCTGATAAGGCTATTTATATCAACCCGCAAACGGCGGACGTAATATGTCTGCCGTTTTTATTCATTCTTCATCAGACTACAGTAATTTTAATAATACAAAAACAAGAATTGTTATGCCAAAGCAATCCTACGAGAAGTTATTGTTGGAAAACAAAGCATGGGCGAAAGAAATGATAACCAATGACCCTGATTTCTTTAACCGCCTTGCCAAATTGCAGACACCAGAGTTTTTGTGGATTGGTTGTAGCGACAGTCGCGTACCTGCCAACCAGATCACCGGTACACAACCCGGTGAAGTATTTGTGCATCGCAACATTGCCAATATGGTAGTGAATACTGATGTAAACCTCTTGAGTGTATTGGATTATGCAGTGAATCATTTAAAAGTTAAAAACGTCATTGTATGTGGTCACTACGGCTGCGGAGGTGTTAAAGCTGCCACTACCAACAGCGATCTGAAACCTGTGCTGAACATGTGGTTGCGCAATATCAAAGATGTGATCCGCCTGCACCGTGATGAATTGAACAGCATTCCCGACGAAGAAAAACGTGTAGACCGCCTGGTAGAGCTAAATGTAAGAGAGCAGGTAATGAACCTTGCCAAAACATCCATCATTCAGCGTGCCTGGAAAGAAGACAGACGTCCTGATCTGCATGGCTGGGTATATGGCTTAAAAGATGGTCTTATTAATCCCGTATTTGAAATGAGTGCAGGTACACATATAGACGACATTTACGAATTCAGCGACCTCTAACATGCCAGTGCCAATGTGCGGATTTGAACAATGTATAATGATAGCCATAAAAAATGGCGATTTTCCAAATTTGTACATTTTCAGATTCGCACATTAAACTTTTTGTAGGTTTGCTGTATGTCTGTTGAAATAAACCAACTTACCAGGACGTACGGTTCACAGAAAGCAGTAGACAATATTTCTTTTACCGTAAAGCAAGGTGAAATTGTAGGTTTTCTTGGTCCCAATGGAGCCGGAAAATCCACTACCATGAAGATCATTACCGGCTATCTGCAGCCGGATCAGGGTAAAGCCACTGTATGCGGCATTGATGTACAACAGGAACCCCTGGCAGCAAAAAGTAAAATAGGCTATTTGCCCGAAGCCAATCCCCTCTACTACGATATGTACGTACGCGAATACCTGGATTTTGTAGCAGATGTACACCAGGTGCCCTCCAAAAAAGAAAAGATTGAAGAAGTAATACAAACCGTAGGACTGACGCCTGAAAGCAGCAAACGCATCGGGCAGCTTTCCAAAGGATACAAACAGCGCGTAGGACTGGCCGCAGCACTTATACACAATCCCGAAGTACTGATACTGGACGAGCCCACCACCGGTTTAGATCCCAACCAGATTGTTGAGATCCGTGAAGTGATCAAAAACCTGGGAAAACAAAAAACGATCCTCTTCTCCTCACATATTTTACAGGAAGTGGAAGCTATCTGCGACCGTGTAATTATCATCAACCGCGGAAAACTGGTTGCCAATGATACACTCAGCAACCTGCGTAAACAGTCGGCCACCGGCAATATACTGCGGGTTTCATTTAAAGAAGCCCTGGAAGACGCCTGGATGCAGCGCCTGTCAGCAGTGCAGTCCGTTAACAAAATCAGTACCCACGAATGGGAGCTGATCTGTACCGATGCCAAAGAAGCACAACGACAATTGATGGAACTGGCTTTGCAGCATAACCTGAATATCGTTTCTTTGCAAACCGGCGGACTGAGCCTGGAACAAGTATTCAGAACCTTAACAGGCACCGGTCAACAGGCTTCATTGCCGGATATCAACAGCTAACAGTTGCTTCACACATTGCTATTATGGAAACAGGTACCGGCAGGCTATCCGGGTGCCTGCAATTACAACCAAAAACACAAAACATAAACAAACAAGCATCATGAGCAACATTGCCGAAATTCATGCCAGACAAATATTAGACAGTCGCGGTAACCCAACAGTGGAAGTAGATGTGGTAACAGACGATGGTTTTTTTGGAAGAGCAGCGGTTCCCTCCGGTGCCTCTACCGGCAAACACGAAGCTGTAGAATTGCGCGATGGAGATAAGAGCACTTATCTTGGTAAAGGTGTATTAAAAGCTGTAAGCAACGTAAACGATATTATTGCCCCCGAACTGGCAGGTATTGATGTTACCCAACAGGCGTACATTGACGATCTGCTGATCAAGATCGATGGCACTGAAAATAAAGCTAAACTGGGCGCCAATGCTACACTGGCCGTATCTATGGCTGTAGCCAAGGCTGCAGCTGAAGAAAGCAACCTGCCCCTGTTCCGCTACCTGGGTGGGGTGAATGCCACAGTACTGCCAATGCCTCTGATGAACATTCTGAACGGTGGTGTGCATGCAGACAACAAGATCGATTTCCAGGAGTTTATGATCCTGCCTGTAGGCGCTCCTTCATTCAGCGAAGGTTTACGCTGGGGTGTTGAAATTTTCCACCAGTTAAAAACCGTACTGAAGAAAAAAGGATACAGCACCAACGTAGGTGATGAAGGTGGTTTTGCTCCGGATATCCAGAGCAATGAAGAAGCTATTGAAACGGTATTGCAGGCTATTGAAGCTGCAGGCTATAAAGCAGGCGAGCAGATCGCTATTGCTATGGATGCTGCCAGCAGCGAAATGTTTGACGAAAAATCAAACACTTACAAATTCTACAAAAGCTCAGGCAAAGTGATCAGCAGCGATGAAATGGTTGCATACTGGGCTGAGTGGGTAAAAAAATATCCCATCGTATCAATTGAAGATGGCATGGCAGAAGATGACTGGAACGGCTGGAAAAAACTTACAGAGGCTATCGGCAGCAAATGTCAGCTGGTAGGTGATGACCTGTTTGTAACCAACGTTAAACGCCTGCAGCAGGGTATTGACCAGGGTATTGCCAACAGCATCCTGATCAAGGTAAACCAGATCGGTACTATAACAGAAACTATCAACGCGGTACAACTGGCACAGATCAATGGTTATACTTCTATCATGAGCCACCGCAGCGGTGAAACAGAAGATACTACTATTGCAGACCTGGCGGTAGCCCTGAACTGCGGACAAATCAAAACCGGTTCTGCAAGCCGTACCGACCGTTTGGCTAAATACAACCAGTTATTGCGCATTGAAGAATTACTGGGTGGCAACGGCATTTATCCGAAAGGAAAGATTAAATTTGGTAAATAAACCTGATGTCGGAAGTCTGAAGTCGGACCATTCCGATTTCAGACTTCTGATTTCATACTTCAGTTTTCAATGAAACGTCTCCATCTTCCACCCTGGCTTACCAACAAATACCTGCTGTCTGCGCTGGTTGTTGGCGTGTGGCTGTTGTTTTTTGACGACAGGGACATGATCAATACCTACAAACACCGCCAGGAACTGCACAAGCTGGAAGAAAGCCGTGATTACTACAAAGCTCGTATAGAAGATACCAAAACAGAGCTGGAACAGTTAAAACAAAACCCCGCGCTGCTGGAAAAGTACGCCCGGGAAAAATACATGATGAAACGGGATAACGAAGATTTATACATTATGCCCGAATAGCCGAATAATTACCACCTGTTACCGAAAATTGTTATCTTGCCTTTAAAGCCGGATTTTAGCCACTCCTCCAATTCCAATAACCGGCACAATAAGAGAAACCATTTTGCGTTTATACATACGGACGGACTCCGAAATTGACTCTTTCGGAACATTATTATTAAAAGGACATTAAATGGTTTGCCTATGACTGTTCTCTTTACCCCAGAGGATCTTGTACAGTATTTGTATAATGAACTTTCCCTGGAAAAAAAGGTAGCTATTGAAGCTGCTTTGGAAGAAGACTGGACACTTCGCGAAAAACTGGAGGTTTGCAAAACAGCAACCCAAAACCTGGATAAGATCATAGAATCTCCCAGAACTGAAGTGATTCTCAACGTATTAAGCTACGCCCGGGAAACAGCAGTTGAATCGGTACACTAATACCACCGAATTGATTGATTACTAATTCACTTCCCTTAATTTCGCAGTCATTCTCTGTTTAGAATGACAAGGAAAGAACGTTTTCAGTTTGTTATTGACTATTTTCAGCAGCATGCTCCCAATGCTGAAACTGAGTTATTGTATGATAACCCATATCAGTTACTTGTAGCCGTCATTTTATCGGCACAGTGTACTGATAAAAGGGTCAACGTGACTACACCGGCTATTTTCGCCAAATATCCGGATCCTTATTCCTTATCTAAAACCAGTTTTGACGAGTTATTCCCGTTAATCAGGAGTATTTCGTATCCCAACAACAAAAGCAAACACCTTATTGGCATGGCCAAAATGTTGGTGGAGAAGTTTGGAGGAGAAGTACCATTGACTGTGGAAGAACTGGTGCAATTACCAGGCGTAGGCCGTAAAACAGCCAACGTTATTACTTCTGTTGTAGATCAGCAGCCTAATATGGCTGTTGATACACATGTATTCCGTGTGTCGGCCCGTATAGGACTTACAGTGGGCGCTACCACCCCGCTGGCAACAGAAAAACAGTTGCTGCAGTATATTCCTGCCAACCTGGTGCATGTAGCTCATCACTGGCTTATTCTACATGGCCGTTATATCTGCGTAGCCCGTACTCCCAAATGTGGCCAATGTGGGCTTACCCCGGTGTGCAAGTACTACAAAACGCACCACGCTAAGAAATCTTAGCATTGATAGTCACCACAATACATGACAAATACAGGATTGCCCTATGCTGCACAACCATTCCTTTTCCCCATTGTTATTGAGATAAGTTTTTTCTGTGCCGGCAAAGCGTCGTTGCAGTCAAATTCCGGTTCCGTGTGTCTTTCTGGTCGTACGCCAATAACAAAAATTGTAGCACTCACCCGAATTTGTAATTTTGTTATACTATAACCGAATCAACCGTCTTGTCAAGAAAAGGAAAACGCATAAACAATTTGTATTCACAAAATTGAAGGATGAGACATGGACAATACTTTTACCACCAATACCAACAACGATCCGGTTATTAATTCCTGCTTTTCATTTCGTCCATTGTTCAGAACATGGGAACAGATCGCACGACATGGCAAAGAGGGTGTAAAGGACATGTATGCAGAACTGTTAGAGAAAGTAAAACAATACCCTGAGTTGCTGCAGCCCATCACAGAGGACAGTGTTCTTCAGAAATACCAATCAGTAATAGCGCAGATCATGGCCACCGTTTTTCCGGCCACGCTTTCCGGTGAGGATGATCTTTATTCAGTAAGCGTTCCTTTTAAGAATAAGATCATTTTTTCTTCTGATAAATTCCGCCAGTTTATTGACCCGGCTACAAAAAGTATTATTATCGACGATTCCATAAAGAGCAAACACATACATGAGGATAAACTGGCCTGTGCTTATGAACTGATTGCGGCACGCTTATACAACAAGCAACTGAATGGTATTATAACGGCTATCTATCCATACAAGTGTCCTGAAAAAGGGCTTGATAAATTTATGGAACTGGAAATGGATACACGTTTTGTAGACGTGGCATCCAAAGGTTATCTGCCTGAATTTCCCAATGATCTTGATTGCTCCACTATTGGTTGTGCCAATGACACATTTGATGTAGAAGCATTAAAATCAAAACTGCCTTTAAGTAATTTTCAGTTTGAAGGCATGCTGATACTGCGTGTACGCGATGTAACAGAACGCGAAGTACTGAATATTATACGGGAAAGATTGCTGGACATTCATACATTTTCAGATTCAGCGATCTTTCGTCAATTGCAGGAACAGATCCAGAACCTGCTGGATGTACCAGGCGTACAAACAGGGTTAATGCCCTTTTTCAGGCTCAACAATCATCTGGTATTTTCTGAATTACATACCACCAGCAACCTGGTACTTAAAAAACAAGCAACTACCCAACAGGAAACACAACAGGCCTATCAGTATATTACCTCCACGTTTAAAAACTCCGGAGATACATTGGTGCTTAGCGATATCAATGAAGATGCTATATTACAGCACCCCTTTGCCGGTGTTCTATTCCAGTATGGATGGCGCAGTGCCATTATATTACCGTTGTTTGCCAATAACCGCGAACATCTTTTAGGCGTATTACTGATAGTAACAGATACACCGGGCGCACTGAACCGTAATCACGTGCGCAAAATATGGCCAGCAATGCCATTATTTAAACTGGCATTGGAAAAAAGCCAGGAAAATCTTGATCACCAGGTAGACAGGGTTATTAAAGAACAGTTCACTGCTGTACAGGATGCTGTTGAATGGCGTTTTACAGAAGCCGCCATGACATACCTTACCAGGAAAAACAAAGGTGAACGCGCAAAAATAGAACCCATCGTTTTCAACAATGTATATCCTTTATACGGAGCCATTGATATCAGGAATTCTTCTGTAGAACGCAGCAATGCCATACAGCTTGACCTGTTGAAACAACTGAACCTTGCGAATGATATTATTCAGCAGGCAAAAGCAATCAGCTCTTTTCCGTTGCTGGAAGAATGCACGTTTAAGATCCAGAAATATATACATGCCATCACCAATATATTGTTTGCAGACGAAGAAATTGCTATTTTCAATTTCCTGAAAATTGAAGTAGTAAATCTTTTCAAACACCTGTCAACAATAATGCCTTCACTCGAAAAAGGCATCAATGTGTATTTTGAAGCAATCAATTCGCCGGTAGAAATGGTTTACGATCATCGTAAGGAATATGAGGAGACCATTACTACCATCAACAATGAAGTAGCGTGGTTTATTGATGAAGAGCAAAAAGCGGCACAAAAAATATTCCCGCATTATTTTGAGCGTTTTGTAACAGACGGGGTAGAGTTCAACATTTATATTGGTCAATCAATACGGCCCGACAAAAGCTTTGATTTTTTCTATCTTAAAAATCTGAAGTTGTGGCAGCTTACCACGCTGGCAAAAGCTGCCCGATTAACACATAGCCTGGAAAAGAAACTGCCTTTACCATTACAGACAACCCAGTTAATACTGGCTAATAGTCATCCTATTTCCATCAGTTTCCGAACTGCAGAACGCAAGTTTGATGTAGATGGCGCGTATAATATCCGGTATGAGATTGTAAAAAAACGCATTGACAAAGTGCATATCAAAAATACCAACGAGCGTTTTACACAACCTGGTATGCTGGCAATTGTATATTCACAACCGCAGGAAGCAGCCGAATATAGTGAATACATTGAATTTCTCCGCAACCAGCAATTATTAAAAGGAGATATCCAAAAATACGACCTGGAAGAGCTACAGGGCGTAAGTGGATTAAAGGGATTACGGATCGCCATTGACTATGGCGAAGAAGAACCTCCTGTAAAAGAAGAAACCAGGAAGCTCTACAAAACGAACTGATATACTTCGTTACTTCAACAGCAGGATTACTATAATAGGCCTGCTGTTGGATTATACCTGTTCTGCTATTCTATCTACATTTACTCATAGCTACCCAACCGATCAGGCAGCATGCGCTTTAGCGATTTCATACGCTTCACGCATCAATAACTCCACACGTTCGGTCAGCATGCTCATTTCTTTACCACTTATTACAAAATCATATTTATATCTGCCATTGATATAGGCATCCTGCAGCAACTGATACAATCGTTGCTCCTTTTCGGTATTCCTTGGAAAGATACGCGCGAGGTTATGGCAAAACAATTGTGTATAACGCAACAACTTATCAATGTTATGCGTACCTGCACGGAAGCCTGTAAACATTTGCACCAACCCTGTACAGGTGAACTCAGTTGCCTGCTGCAATAGGAAAGCTGCCAGTGTAAATTGTTTTCGTGTAGTGAATAACTCAGCACCCGTCATAAATTCTTTGCTACGATTATACCATTGTAAAAAATCTTTGTGCAGTAATGGCATTGGTTTCTGTGCACAGGATTCTAATTGAACAGTATCAGCATCATACACCCTGATGGCTTCCGTAGCAATAACACAGGCAAACGGATGACCCGCCAGAAGCCATTCATTAAATACATGCACGGATTGTACAAATATAGTAACCGGCGTAGAGGTAGTACAGCTTTGTTCTGCAAGCAACTGAACCTCTTCCTTACTTTGTTTACCGGTGTGTGATAGCAATACAAGCAGGAAATAATGCTGTACAGAAGTGGCAGGTGATAGCGACGGGTTAAAAATGCTGTAAGTATTGTGTTGGGCAACAGTGGCCCCCAGCAGAAATATCTTTTCGGGAGCAGTGGTCATTACAATATTATCAATAGCCTGCTGTAGTTGCGCAGTACAATATTGTTGTAACATAATGCTAAGTGGATATTAAAAAAGGCCGGTAAACCAGCTTAAAAAGATAACATTTCCTTTGCAGCACACTTTGGCGCTATTTATTTTTCTTCTTCTTTTTCTTACCAACAGGTGTAGCAGCTTGCTTACTGTTAGAATCAATAAGAAAGCTGGCCTCTACCAATGCGGAAATGTTTTCAAAAAAACTGAGAATATCTTTTCGCTTATGTGGCTCATCTGCAATACTTCTGTGGCTTGTAATAGCCTCGGACATCCAGGACCATAATATGTCATGTACTTCCTGCAGATCGTAGCAATCGAAGAAATTTTCAATGACCAGGTGCGTATTGCTTTGCTCTTCAGCATTCAAATACAATAACTGACCGTGGCCGGTAGCATAACTAGCTTGACTGGACATAGGTAAAAATTAAGCAATTGATTAATAAAAAATCAACACATCAATACGGTACTATTGCAAGTTGCAATAGCAAACTACATGCGATATCACATCACAATGTGCACAACAATTGGGTTTGCTTAAATACAAATACAGGTTTAGTTACAGCTACCGGTCAAGTGAATATTGTGTTTCGGTTAAGCGGAGTTTAATGAAGATATCGGGTAGCAAATTTCGTATGAAACTCCGTTATAATGGCTTTCTTGCTTTTCACTTGCCTTTAAAAATCGCTTACATTACTTATTAGTATATTTACCTCACAAACTTATTCCACAAAATCAGGAATACCAATTTTTTTAGCAATTATTTTTTATCCTTTGCAAAAATCCTCACATAATCATTTACCGGCAAACCTGCTGCATCTTCGTAAAAAGAAGGGCCTGTTGCAGGAAGACATGCAGCTACATGTAGGCATACAGCGTACTACATGGTCTAATTATGAGAACGGTATTACAGACCCTTCAGTGGCCGATCTCGTTATTTTTTCCAATTTTTTTGGAGTCTCACTGGATGATTTAATCATTGCAGACCTGTCAGCAAGGGACACAGAGGAACAGCCCGGTAAACGCAAACCTAAAAGGAAACCTTATCCGACAGATACAGACACAACATTTTTGTTGCAGGATTCAGGACAGGATGCTATTGTGATCATACTACGCGAATTAAAAAAACTGCGGGAAGAAATGAATGAATTAAAAGGTAAAAAAAACAGCAAAGCAAAAAAGGCAACTATATATAAAAAAGGAGCTTCAAAATAATAATCAGGCAGCACTATGAAAAAACAAATTAGAAAATGGTCATTGCGCATTACAGCAGTATTCATAGTGATCGTTCTGCTGCTGGCAGGCATATTATTGAATCCTTCAACATTATATGCCAATAAAGTAATTTATAAAAATTACACTATTTACTATCATACTGCATCCATCAATCCCACCCTGCTACAACAACTGGATACAGTTACTGGCAATCTCAAAAAAAGTGAGCTGTATAAACAAGATCATCACATAGACATTTGTCTGAATGATGGCTCAATATATCCATTGTTGGTACAATCGCTACAGGGCGCAGCTTTTGGATGGGGCTTTTATGATAAGGTTGTACTGGCAGGTAACGCGCATTATAACAACAATTTTGTTGAACTCCGTGGTTATAAATGGAATCTTACACAGTTATTGACCCACGAGGCAGTTCATTGTTTGCAGTTCAGCAGGTGGGGGCTATTGAAATCAAATCCTGTTGCAGGCATTCCGGCCTGGAAATGGGAAGGTTATCCCGAATATATTGCCCGTACCGGGGCAGAACAGCAAAACCTGCAGACAAATATTACAAGACTACAGTCAGTATTGCAAACAGATAACAATGGCTGGATTAACTTTGCAGACGGTACAGGCACCAGCATTTCCTATTATAAAAACTGGTTACTGATAATGTATTGTATGGATGTAAAAAAGTGGACCTATGAATCCGTATTAAAAGATACATCAGCAGTGCAGGTTATTGAAGCAGAAATGATGGCCTGGTACCAGCAACACAACCAATAGCATTTAAGTTCCCATTCTATGACTGATGAGTATTTTATGCAACAGGCGCTGAAAGAAGCCCGAAAAGCATACGAAGATGGAGAGGTTCCTGTAGGGGCAGTAATTGTAATGAACGAAAAGATCATTGCGCGTGGCTACAACCAGGTAGAAAAACTTACAGACCCCACGGCACATGCAGAGATCATTGCTCTTACTTCTGCATTTAATTACCTGGGCAGTAAATATCTGCCTGATGCTACTATGTATATTACTGTAGAGCCCTGCCTGATGTGTACAGGAGCTTTATACTGGAGTAAGATCACCAAAATTGCATGGGGTGCTGACGATGAAAAGAACGGGTACAAAAGAGTAACTGAAAGCAACTGGCCTTTTCATCCTAAAACAGAAATTGTAAAAGGTATATTAAAAGAAGAATGCGCTGAATTAATGAAAAGCTTTTTCCGCGAACGCAGATAACCGGCAAATGCGCTACAGTAAAGGCCTGCCTCCGGATTGTGACCTTTGTATGAACTCCGTTTAGCCCTCGTAAGCCAGATGCTGTATAGCAGCAGGATTAAAAACCGGTTAAGTGGTACCGGCGGTCAAAAAAACCGGGCCACCAGTTTGTACTAATTCCGTAATACGCAAGGGTTTAAAGTTGGACAATCAACCAATCACCTGTACATTTGTTATCCTTATATGTGGCCCGGCCACAACACATTTTTTATTAAACATTTTAAAACTTTATAGCTATGGCATTCACATTACCTGCGCTGCCTTATGCACACGATGCACTGGAGCCGCACATTGACACATTGACGATGCAGATTCACCACGGCAAACACCACCAGGCTTATGTTGATAACCTGAATAAAGCCATTGCAGGTACACCTAATGAAAATAAATCGCTGGAAGAACTGGTAAAAGCAGCCGGCAGCATCAGCCCTGCTGTTCGCAACAACGGCGGCGGCCACTGGAACCATACTTTCTTCTGGGAAAGCCTGGCACCCAAAGCAGGCGGCGCTCCTACCGGTAAACTGGCCGACGCTATCAATGCCGCTTTTGGTTCATTTGATACGTTCAAAGAAAAGTTCAATACTGCCGGTGCCACACGTTTTGGTAGTGGCTGGGCATGGCTCATTGTAAAAGATGGCAAACTGGAAATTACTTCTACCCCTAACCAAGACAATCCCCTGATGGATGTAGCCGAAGTAAAAGGCACTCCTGTTCTGGGTGTTGATGTTTGGGAACATGCTTACTACCTGAAATACCAGAACAAACGCCCGGATTACCTGGCTGCATTCTGGAATGTAGTAAACTGGGATAAAGTGGCAGAACGTTTTGCTGCAGCATAACTGGCATTAGCCAGAAAAATGTTTTTCTTTGCAATCCCGGGTACATAAAACCGGGATTGCTTTTTTATAACCTTCCTTTATCTAACTAATCAAATTTGCACACATGAAATTATTATCATTGTTTACTGTGCTCGCTACTACACTGTTGTTTGCAGCCTGTTCATCTGGTGGCAGCGGTAAAAAAGTAGTAGTGATGTCCAGCGGTAAAATTCAGGTTGACCCCGCAGATCCTAAAGTGATCAATTTTACTCCCGGCACTCAACACAATGAGCAGGAGCTTACTTTTTCCGGCTCTGATAAAGTAACTATTACTGTAAAAAGCACCGATGGCAGCAAAACATATGATCTGCCTGACCAGGGTTTGTATGTTCTGAACCTGAAGAATGATACCCTGCTGGGTAACCTGGTAAACTTCGGTCAGTCTGGTATGCCTACTTCCATCAGCACCGAACAACTGGAACACATCATTGATAGCACTAAACAATTTATCAGTGGTCAAAATGTAAGCGACGAAAAGAAAACATACTTCCTGGTACCCGGCAGCATAAAAAAATTATCTGCCAATAGCACCGGGTCTGTACTGAATCCTTACAAAGCGATCCCTTATTCTGTTGAAGTAGATAAAGATGGTAAAGCACCTGAGATCTATAAATTCCTCACTGTAGCTCAGAAACGTGAGTCACTGGATGAGATGATCAAACGTATGACGAAGTAATTATTGGATGTGCAAATTTGCAGATGTACAAGTGTTTTATAAACATGGATGAAGCAATCATCCGCGCGTTCGCAAATTTGCACATTTTCTTTTTGAGCTTTTTATTCTTATGTATTTTTTACGCCTTCTTTATGGCACCGGATCATAGCCATGCCCACCCCAGGGATGACAACGGCTGATCCTTTTTACAGCAAGCCACAACCCTTTAAACACGCCATGTTTTTTCAATGCTTCTGCCGCGTAATGTGAGCAGGTAGGTGTATAGCGGCACTTGGGTCCTATAACGGGAGAAATGACCCATTGATAAAACTTAATAAGTATCAGAAATGGCAGACTAAGTATTCTTAGCAGAACTTTCATTCACCACCCGTGTTAGTCTTTTCAAAATTACAGCTATCTTCTCATTCACCAGGGTATAATCGGGTAACTCGCGTCCTGTATAAATAAAGAACAATCCCAGTTGTTTTTGTTTCTGCAAAAGCTGTTCCTGTAAAGGATTTTTCTGCAACCGGTAAGCCTCACGCATCAGGCGTTTAATACGATTACGATCCACAGCCTTTTTAAAATTCCGGCCACTGGCTGTAAATCCAGCCTGTAACGGTACGGCATCCGGCAACGCAGAGAAAAGATATTGTACCCGCACCGGAAACACGGTAAATGCCTTTCCTTCACTGAACAATTGATCAATGACCTTACGGCGTTTAAGCCGCTCCAGCTTTCCCAGTGTAAATGTTGCAGGCATAGTTGCAAAACTAAAATAGCTCCCGGGCATGCCGCGGAGCTATCAAATTATGTATGTAAGCCATTTTCCCGGTTAAGGGAAACAGGTTTATTTTAGTTTCCTCTCGTCAGAAACGGTCAGCTTTTTACGTCCTTTTTTACGACGGCTGGCCAGCACTTTGCGTCCGTTGGCAGTTTCCATACGTTTACGAAAACCATGAACTGTTTTACGACGACGACGATGCGGTTGGAATGTACGTTTCATTGCTTATTCTTTTTTCACTTTTTTTGAAATGCGGTTCGGGAGAAACGAACCAGGGTTTCATTCAGCCCTACGGGTCACCACACCCAAAGGATTGTGAAAGGACGGCAAAGGTAATACAATCCCGGTTATGTTGGTACTGTTATCCACAAATTTCCCTGATTTTATCACAATGGGTCTTTTACAGCGCAAGATGTTGCGATTGTAAGGGTTGCTCAAAGAAAATAGTCGCCTGGTTATCAAAGTCTTCAGCCGAATCAGTGGTATAAAAAGCACGGCTGCCGCCCTTGCTGCACTGCGTTTCTATTTCCGGGTGGCGCTGCAGGTAATCCGTCAGGCTGTTGGCCACAATTTCGCCCTGCGACAGCAAAATAACTCCTGTGGGCAGTTGTTCCATAATCTTATCTTTCAGCAAAGGATAATGCGTACAGGCCAGCAAAAGCACATCTATACCTGCATCCTTTTGCAAAATGCCGTTGAGGTGTTTCTTTACAAAGTAATCTGCGCCTGGCCCGTTATGCTCGTTGTTCTCTATCAATGGCACCCACATTGGGCAAGCTTCCTGGTACACGGCAATCTGCGGAAAAAATTTTTTGATCTCAATAAGATACGACTCAGATTGTACTGTGCCTTTAGTGGCAAGCACTCCTACTTTATTGCTGTTGGTAAATGAACCGATGATCTCTGTAGTAGGCCGTATTACACCCAGAACTCTTTTGTTGGGATAGCGTGCCGGCAGGTCATGCTGCTGAATAGTACGCAGGGCCTTTGCAGAGGCTGTATTACAGGCCAGGATCACCAGTGGGCATTGCTGCTGAAAAAACCACTCCACACATTGCAGGGTATAACGATATACCGTATCAAAAGAACGTATACCATAGGGTGCCCGCGCGTTATCACCTAAATAGATATAATCGTATTGCGGCAGCTTTTTCAGTATTTCTTTCATTACGGTAAGACCGCCATAACCGGAATCGAAGATGCCAATAGGTTGCATAATACAAAAGTACAGATTGAACTGATGATACTGCCTATCCAGTGTTATGACCAATAAAAAACCGCTTCATGTTGAACATGAAGCGGTCAATATTCTATCTGTTATTCAGCAATTACTGTTTACCAGCAGGCTTGTTGGCAGGAGCAGCGCCTCCGGCAGGCGGAGCAGCAGCACCTTTAGCAGGAATTGTAACATTCAGCTTTTTAGCCACCAGCGGAAGCAGGTCATCACCGGCAGGATAAGCGATTAGCTGTTCTTTAGGGAACACATAAGTATAGCCGTTTTCTTTAGCTACAGCCTGTGTGGTCTGAATGGCTTTCTGTTGAATGGGTTCCAGCAATTCTTCTTCTTTCTGGTTTACCATATTCTGGGCCTGTTGGTTGAAGTTCATCACCTTCAGGTATAATTCGTTGAATTCTTTTCTTTTCAGATCTTTCTGGATGGCAGTCCATTTGGTAGAGTCAGCAGAAAAGATACTGTCTTTTCTAGCCAGCTCTCTCTGGTACTCATCACCCTGCTGACCAAGCGCTTTACGGTAGTCGCCCATATCAGCTTCAGCTTTTTTATACTCAGGCATTGCAGTGATCAGTTCCTGCAGGCTAATGTAACCAAATTTAGTTTGAGCACTTACCTGACCAGCCACCATCAGCAGCCCCAGGACAAACAACATTGCTGTGAACAAATTTTTCATGCGTTTCATTTTTGTTATTAAGGTCAACCAAAGGCCTTATCTGCTGCTTTGAGTAAGGCGTTTATTTTTGTTTTAAGTTGAAAAAATACTATAAATAGTTGTTTTGCCCTTTCTGCTTTCACCTTTATTTAACACCCAGGTCTTTCAGTATATCTTCGCTACGGTCCAGCTTGGGGTCGGCAAAGATAACGGTAATTCCTTCACTTTTATCCAAAATAAAGTCGTACTGTCTGTTAACAGCCAGTTTTTTAATAGCGTCGTAAACCCTGTCCTGTATGGGTTTTACCAGTTCCTGCCTTTTTTTGAATAAATCTCCTTCAAAACCAAAGCGTTTGCGCTGCAGGTCCCTGAGTTCTTTTTCCCGTACAAACAATTCATCTTCTCTTTTCTTTTTCAGTACGTCGCTCAGCATTACCTGTTCAGCCTCAAAATCCTTATACATTTTATCCAGTACAGCCTGTTTATCGTCTATTTCTTTTTGCCACAATTCGCTGAACTGGTTCAGCTTTTTCTGTGCTTCAGTATAGTCTGGCATTTTATCCAGTATATACTTGGTATCTACAATGGCATAGCGTTGTGCCTGTACAGCAGTAGTGCTTAACAAACCGGCAGCCAGTAATAGCGTACATACCGCCACGTATATTAGCTTTTTCATATTCAAAATTTTAATGGTTCGTAATTCAATGCATTGGAAATTTACACATTATTCAGGTTCATAACCCAACATAAAGGTAAAGCGTGTTGCATCGCGCAGCCTGTTACCGGGAGTAAGGCGATCAAAGCCTACGCCATAGTCAAATCCAAGCAAACCGAACATTGGCAGGAAGAAGCGCATACCAACACCCGCACTTCTGCGCAAACGGAAAGGATTATAACTTTTATAATCATACCATCCGTTGGCTGCTTCAAACCATGCTGTAGCATAGATGGTGCTGCTGGGGTTAGTAGCAAAAGGATATCTCAGTTCAAGAGTATACTTGTTGAACATGGTAAAGTACATGCTGGCGCTCTGCTGATCGGGATTCACTTTGGGATCTGAACTTTCATATACCGGGTAACCGCGGTGTGCAATGATATCATAACCCAATACATAACTACCGTTTGCCAAACCGGCATCACCCACCTGAAAACGTTCAAAGGGTGAGAAGTTCAGCTTGCTGTTGTAACGGCCAATGAAACCATACTTGGCAGCCGCCCTCAACACAAACTGGTGGCTTTTGTCTTCACCCATACCTTTACCGATAGGAATAAACCATTCTGCATTGAAACGCCATTTATGGTATTCCGGCAGTTTATAACTGTCTTTATTGGTAATGCTGGTATTGATCAATGAATATGGTGGCGTCAGCTGCAGACTGGTCATAAAGTTAGAACCGCTTACAGGATAGATGGGGTTTGGACCTGCAGAGTTGCGGCTCAGTGCAATTTTAAAGCTGAAGTTGTTGGAGGTTCCATTTCTGAAATCGGAAGTGAACAACGGATAGTTGATCAGTTTGTATTGCGTATAGCTTAATGAGTATACCAATGTAAAATAGTCATCAGGCCATTTCAGCTGTTTACCCAAGGCAACACTTACACCAAAGTTCTTCAGACGGTTGGTATCGCTGTAGAAATAGCGGCCATCTGATCCGATACCACCGGTACGGAATACGCTTTTGTATGCACTAACGGTAAGTGAGTTACGCTTTTTACCACCCAGCCAGGGTTCGGTAAATGAGAAGTTGTACGACTGGTATGCACGACCGTTCGACTGCACACGCAGACTCAGTTTCTGACCATCACCTGTGGGTAATGGATCCCATGCAGACCTCTTTAATATATTACGTATAGAGAAGTTGTTGAATGATACACCCAGTGTACCTGTTAAACCGATACCACCACCCCAACCAGCACTCAGCTCCAGCTGGTCAGAAGATTTCTCTTCTACAGTGTAGTTAATATCTACCGTACCATCATCAGGGTTAGGTACAGGTGTGATGCCAATTTTTTCCTGGTTGAAGAAGCCTAACTGCGCAATCTCACGATTGGAACGCACCAGGTCTGAGCGACTGAATTTATCGCCGGGCAGTGTACGCAGCTCACGACGAATAACGTGCTCTTTCGTTTTTTCGTTACCAGCAATGGTTACGTTTTTAATAGTAGCCTGGGGACCTTCCACCATACGTATCTCAAAATCGATGGTGTCATTATATACCGCTGTTTCAACAGGGTCCACACGAAAAAACAGGTAACCATCGTCCATATAGTAACCACTGATATCACCACCTTCGGGACTCATTTGTCCTTTACCCAGTTTTTTGTTCAGGGTTTCCAGGTTATAGATATCACCTTTTTTGATACCCAGCAGGAAGGTAAGGATAGAGTCAGAATACTTGGTATTACCTTTCCAGGCAATGTTACCAAAATAGTACTGTCTTCCTTCGCTTACTTTCAGGTCAATTTTAAGGTTACCCTTCTTATTATAATATTGTGTATCTGCAACGATGGTTGCGTCACGGAAACCAATAGAGTTATAGTAATCCAGTACCTTTTCTTTATCCTCTATATACTTCTTCTCGTTGTACTTGGCAGAACTGAAGAGTTTGAAGCGAAAATAAGGATCGAGGAAATCTTTGGTTTTGGTAACTGATAAAAACCCGGCATCTTTCAGGTATTCTTTAAAAGAGGGCTGGGGGTTTTCACCGTAAGGGCTCTGTTCGTGTGAAGGATACAACGTCAGCTTGGTCATTTCCTTGGTGCCTTTCATCTGCTTTTTCAGCTTCAGGCCACTTACATTCTCATTACCATAAAAGTTCACACCGTCTATACGCACTTTGTGTCCTTTCTCAATATAAAAGTTCAGTATTACCGAGTTGGGCAACGAAGGATCGGGTACTTCTTCAATACGTACACTGGCACTCTGGAATCCTTTTTCAGTATAATATTTCTGAATGGCGTCAATAGCAGCACGTTTGGTATTTTCAGTTACCGCACGTCCTGCAACAAGACCGGTTTTTCCGCGCAAATCATCACTTTCAGATTTACGTACACCCTTCATATAGTATTTGGACAATCCGGGACGCTCTGTTACGTGAATCTCAACATACAGGTTGGTACCTTGCAATTTGGTGAAGTATATCTGTACGTTAGAAAACAGGTGCTGGTTCCAGAGATTGGTAATCGCCTTGCTGAAGTTGTCGCCCCCGGGTATTACTACTTTATCGCCTACGTTGAAGCCTGCAATGGAAATCAGCAGTTGCTCATCATAGCGCAGCGTACCGGTAACCTTTATGCCTGCAATAACATATTCATGGGGCACCTTTGATGTGCTGAGGGCCTCCAGTTCGAGATCTATTGTAGTGGGAATTGTATCAGTTTTTACCTGGGACCTGGCAGAACTAGCCAAAAACAAAGCCAAAATCAATAGAGTAAAGCTGGAAGTAAACGTACGCTGCATTCCGGGTTGTTTAAACTGGAGCAAATTAAAGGGATTTATTAAAAGTGTTTGTTAAAAGAGACGACTGTGAAACTTTTTTTTGCCACCAGTTGTTATGCTGACTTTTCACGTACGTTCTCATAAGCAGGGCTATATAATTTATTATTATCAGTGATTAACAAGTGTGTCCTTTTTTACCTGGTCACCTGTTTTTCCAAACCGTCTTTCACGTTTCTGAAAATCCAGTATGGCTTCATACAGATTTTCTTTACGGAAGTCAGGCCAACGCACATCTGTAAAATACAGTTCTGCATACGCCAGTTGATACAACAAAAAATTACTGATACGATACTCTCCGCTGGTACGTATCATCAATTCAGGATCGGGAAAATTGCTGGTAGCCAGGTACGCCTGTACAGTGTCCTGGTTAATGGCAACAGGATCTATTTTACCCGCCTTTACATCCTCTGCAATATGCCTTACTGCCTGTACCAGTTCCCACCGGCTGCTATAGCTCAGCGCCATTACAAGATTCAGCCCCGTATTGGTGCTGGTGATCTGCAATGATTCATTCAATGCCTGGCGGGCAGATTCGGGCAGCATTTCAATATCACCAATTACATGCAGCCGGATATTATTCTTGTTCAGGGTTTCTGTTTCCTTGCGGATGGTTTCCACCAGCAGGGTCATTAATCCCATCACTTCGTTCTCAGGTCTGTCCCAGTTTTCGGTTGAAAAGGCATACAAGGTAAGGTATCCTACCCCCAGTTCTGCACAGCCTTCCACAATATTGCGCACGCTTTCCACCCCATGGAAGTGGCCATAGAGGCGGTCTTGCCCCTTTTCTTTGGCCCATCGGCCATTTCCGTCCATAATTATAGCAATATGACTTGGCAGTCGCTGCAGGTCAATTTGCTCCTTAAGGCTTTGCATACCTTGGTTTTTGAAGTGCACGAAGGTACAAAAATTTGAATGGGAATGATGTGCCGGTAAAAGTAGCATGCGAAAAGTTAACAGCAGCCCTGCCAACTACCCGGTATATAGCAGTGAAAACGGTAAAATACAGGTGAAAAATCGTGGAAAAGCTTCATTGCCAGGCTATTCAGCAGCTATATTCTTTGTCATTTATCAAACCCCGGACTGGTAAAAAGTGCTGTTCGCCGGTTTTATTGGTTTACCGGCAGTTTTTACCTGCTCTGTAAGGTCGCTTGTAGTATAACCTATATAATAATATTATTACATCAATATTAACGTTGGGTAGCTTGCTGTAACTGCCCCCAGAAACGGCTGAATAAACGCCGGTTGTCCGTTATTACTTCTGCCTGGGCCAGCAGGTTGTTGCGGAAAAAGATGGTTTTGTTGTAATTCGTCTGTAATCCCTCGGGCAATTCCACCTTAATCAGAAAACTATCCCGGTGACTGGGCATATTGGCAATATAGGTCACATTGCCGCGCAGGTATCCAAATTCAGTATTAGGATAACTTTCTACCCGGAGGTTTACCGGTTGTCCTGTTCTTATTTTGCCCAACCCGCTTTGCGGAGCCATCAGTTCCGCATAATACTGGCTTTGCGGAGGCTGTACAAAAAACAGTTCCTGGTTATTGGTCAGTAGCTGATTTTCCTGCAGAAAAGAAACCCATATTACTTTACCGGCAACCGGTGCTATAACAATGTAACGCAGCTTCCATTCCTCTACCTTGCTTTTCAGGTTCAGTAATGCGGAACGGAATTTTTGCTGCTGGTCAGTAATGTACTTCTGTACATCCAGTATTTCCTTACGCTTATTGTGCTCTGCCATGTTGTTATTAATTAACTGTGCAGAGAACTGTTGCAGACTTTGCTCCTTGGCGATGATCTTACTTTTCTGCTGATTCAGTTCCAGTGGAGCAATCACCTTTTCCCCTGCCAGCTTTTCATTGGCGTTGTACTCCTGTTGTTGTAATACAAAATCCTGTTGCAATAGAGAAAGCTGTTTCTGTGCATTGGTATCTATGGCCGATAAATATTGCAGGTCTTCCAGCAGCGCCCTTTTTTTCTGCTGATAATATCCGTTAGACAGTATCTGTACTGTTTCATGCAATACATTCTGAAAATCCTGGTAAGCGGTCTGTACTTCTCCCAGGTTATTCAGTGCAGGTAATGGTTGCTGTACAACTACTTCCGGTTTATTACCTGCAATGGCGGGTTCAATATCCCTGATCCATTTTTCAAGTATCAGCACCTGTTCGTGTTTCCCGGTACTTTGTAAAAAAGCAAGCGGCTGATCTTTCTGCACATCCTGTTCATTAGCTACCAGTAATTTTTCCAGCTTGCCATCTGTTTTAGCCGTCAGCAATTTGGGTGCATCAATAGCCACCAGACGTGCAGAGCCCTTCACGACATCAGGATAACGCACAACCCATGTTAGTGACAGCAATAATAAAAGGATCAGCAGAAACAACATATTACCTCTCCGCACAATCCAATGCGGCCTGTAGCTTACCAGCTCACGAACTTCGTGACTTAATAATTCTTCCTGCGTTTGTTGTACTTTATTATCTGATGCCATAACAGCTACGTTTTTGTTTATTCACCCAGTTCAAGTTGATTTTTCACCAGCGTGAAATATTCTCCTTTCAGGTTCACCAGTTCCTGGTGTGTACCTTTTTCTGCAATTACGCCTTTATTCAACACCACTATCTGGTCAGCATGTTTTACCGTACTGAGGCGGTGCGCTACCACTACTACCGTTTTGCCACGTAAAAAGGATTGCAGGTTATTTACAATAATGCTTTCATTATTAGCATCCAGGCTGTTGGTTGCCTCATCAAAAAATATAAATTCAGGATCACGGTATACGGCCCGTGCAATCAGGATGCGTTGCTTTTGACCCATACTGATGCCGTTGCCTTCCGCACCGATATTGGTATTAAATCCTAATGGTAAACTTTCAATAAATTCACGCACATTGGCTACTTCTACTGCCCGATACAGTTTTTCCATATCAATTTTTTCAGCGCCTACCGCTATGTTGCGGGCAATAGTATCCGAAAAGATAAAGCTTTCCTGCATTACCGCACCACAATGACTGCGCCATGTTTTATGACTGACATTCGATAATGCGGTGGTGTTCAGTTTGATCTCTCCTTTCTGTGGTTCATAAAATTTCAGCAGCAACTTCAATAAGGTTGTTTTGCCGCTTCCACTTACACCTACTATTGCAGTAGTTTTTCCCCGTGGTATAGTCAGGTTAATATCACGCAATACAGGTTCATTGCCTGCACCAGTATACGTAAAACTCACATTCTGAAAATGGATCGCGGCAGTAGTATTTACCAACGGTATCGTTTCTGTAAGTGTTTCAACCAGGGCCTCTGTTTGTTCAGCCACATTCCAGCCAAAAGGTTTCCCGTTTGCCGGTTGATCAACCGCTTTTCCACCCACCAGGTTGGTGGCAAATGCGGGAGGTAGTTCATGCAAAAAAAGCTGATGTGAAGGTTCTTCATCCTCTATAGTATGGATCTCATTGAGCCTGTCCATACTGATGCGCGCGTTCTGCCAGCTTTGTACAAATCCGATCATTTGTTCTATCGGGCTATTCAACTGACCGATCATATACTGCACAGCCAGCATTTCTCCCAATGTCATTCCGCCATCTATTACCGACTTGGCTGATAAAAAAGTGATAAAAATATTTTTGCCTTCATTTACAAAGAACGCTCCTGCCTGTTGCCATTGGTTCAATGCAAGCCCTTTCATACTCAGCCTGAACAACTTGGCCTGTAGTCCTTCCCAGTTCCAGCGCATCGATTTTTCCACGCCATTCAGTTTGATCTCCTGCATGCCCTGCACCAATTGTATGGTAGCACTTTGTTCCCGTGCTGCAACATCAAAGCGTTTGTAGTCAAGCGCTTTTCTTTTACGCAGAAATACGATGACCCATACAGCATACAATATGCTGGCAATAACAAAAACGGCAAAGATGCCAATATTGAAAAAAGCCAGAACTGCAGAAAAGATCACCAGGTTTACCAGTGAGAATAAGATGTTGAGCGAGGATCCTGTTAAGAAAGATTCGATCCTGCTGTGATCGTTCATGCGCTGCAGAATATCGCCTGTCTTCTTACTATCAAAAAAAGATACCGGCAGCTTCATCAGTTTTACCAGGAAATCGGTCAGGATGGCAATATTGATACGCGTACTGATGTGCAGCAATATCCAGCTACGTACAAACTCTACCACCATACGCCCCGCAAACAATGCCAGTTGTGCCAGTAATACAATGTATACAAAGTGAATATTTGCTGTATTAACACCCACATCCACGACGCTCTGCGTAAGAAAAGGCAGGAACAGTTGCAGCAGACTGCTGACACCCAAGCCTACAAACAATTGTATCACCAGTTTTTTATAGGGCAGTACATAGTTGAAGATATTCTTAAAAGCAAGCCCATCTTTTTTTCTCTCTTCCTGCTCATCTGCATTTTCATAAAAAGCAGGAGTTGGCTCCATCAGCAACGCAACGCCTTGCCCTACTTTATCTGTTTTATCGCTGATCCAACGTTGGCAAAACTCCTGTTTGGTAAAAGTTAGCAAGCCCATACCTGGGTCTGCTACAAAAAGCTTATCCTTCTTCACTTTGTACAATACCACAAAGTGATTCTGGTTCCAGTGTAAGATGGCAGGGAGTAATGCTTCCTTTGTCAGCAGATCATACGACAGCTTTACACTATGTGTTCTGAAACCAATATTTTCTGCAGCATCACTGATGCCCAGCAGGTTTACACCTTCCTTACCAATCTGTGTTTTTTCGCGCAGGGTTTGCAATGAAACCCCTCTTCCATAATGTTTTGCCACCATCCTTAAACAGGTAGGTCCGCAATCCATAGAATCAGGCTGTTTGTAAAATGTAAACATTCCGGTAAAGTATTAAGGTTTGGTAGCAGCATTGCTTACCTGCAGTATCTTCTCTCTGAATTTTGCCGATCCCGGTGTATCAAATTTATAGGACACAATATTTCCTCTGGCATCAAATACCAGGTACCTGGGAATTGCATCGATGTGATATTTTTCAGAAAAAAAGGCACTGGATTTACCCAGCAGCAGGTAGCTGTTTGCTTTATTGCTTAACTGAACGCCCGGCAGGGCTTTTTTCCAGTTAAGGATATCATTGTCTATAGAAAGAAACACGAAACGGACCTTTTTATCCTTCAGCTCTTTTTCGTACTTCAGTGAATTAGGCAGTTCTTTTTTACAAGGTGCGCACCAGCTTGCCCAGCAGTCTACTACTACAGTGTTACCTGCATACTGGTTTATTATATCTTTAAAAGAAAAGGTATTCCCTTTCTCATCTGTTACATACACACTGTCCATGTGTTTTCCTGAATTAACACTCAGCTTTAATAGATCTTGTATAGGCGATCCATATTCCGCAGACAGATCATTTAAAAAAGAACGATCAAATACATAATTATTCAGAGGATTCAACTGAAGCGAATCATATACAGCTTTTGCTTTTAAAAACTGGTTGATATTTTTTTCCTTGAAATATTTGTCTGCTACCTGGAATACGGTATTGAGGTTTCTTATTTTTTCCTGCAGAAAATATTGCATGAACACGTAATAGGCAGTTTTCTTATACTCAAAGATCTCAATACAACTGCCACAGTTAAACGAGTCAACAACACTTCTTAATTCATTTTTATAAAAAAGTACATTTTTCAGGATTTCTTCTTCACGGCTTTTAATATCCACTACTGAAGTAAGCCATCTTCCCCAGAAAAGTTTCCGGAAATAGGTATCAACCCACTCCGGTATTTTATTTTTTGCTGTATAAGTATTTAGGGCATTGATACGTGCAAGATATTTATCCTTCAGAAAATTGTCTTTCCTGCTATCGTCGGGCATACCCCTTAAATAATCAGCATCCGACAGCCATCCGGCAGCCTGTGTCAGTGCTATTGTGATATTAAAATAATCGTTGGCCCTTTTATACTTTGAAAGCGGTTTGGGTATCTGCAGTACGGTATCTTCTGAAAGAGATAAACTGTCTGGTGCGGTAATCAAAAAATCTGTCTGCCGTCCTCGGCCAAAAGAAAGATTGATAAAAGTGGGGGATGCTGTTGAAAATGAGAACGAATAATCTTTTCCCGCTCTTAATACAATAGGAAAAGAACCTTTCATATACTGGTTAACATTCCTGATAAACACAGGCTTTGTGGTAGTGTTCTTAATATATACAACCTGTGCATTGCCGGCAAAACCTACTAACAGGATCAGGGCTATCCAAAAAGCTCTCATAAAGACAGTTTAATTACGTACATAGATATATGAAATGGGATTAACCGGATAGGTTAAACGCCAGACAATTTAATGATAATTATTTTGCCTGAAAATAAAAACTAACGGTTAACCCCATTTATCTACGCTTATGGCAGAATCAGATCACAAAAAACCATTCCTGAACTTGCACAAGAAGAAGCACAGGAGTCACAACACCAGTATTGGTATCCGGCATTCTGCGCATCATCCCTGCTTACTCCGCATATGCCTGATGTCCAGCCTGCGCTATGTGCACAGCAGGTGCCAGGTGTCAGAGACTGTTGAGCTACACCACCCATAATGTGTTTTGCCTGACTTCTGCTCAGCGCAGTACCAAGATTTGCAAGATTTCTTTTCATAATTTTAAATTTTGGTTAATTAAAAAAAATCCTGTTGCACCGCAATCATTCAATGCATTTTTACACAACCTGTGCACTTGGCTGTATACCGCATTCAATATTGCATCATATAACCCAGGATATATAATGGTTGTTATGATTCTGCTTTAAAAATGCCGGCTACCTGATAACAAGCTATATTCTTTATCCGTGCAACTAACATGGCCGTACTATTACTTCGTATGTAACCTACAGGCAAAAAATACCCTCCCGGTCTCCCAGACCGGTTTTTTACCCGTAACACTTATCATAATTGCAATCGCATGCAACGCGCCTCAGACAAGCAACCCGAAAACCGGTTTTGAGTAGCGTGTACAAACATGAACCTTTATAAGGAGAGCTTCATCCAGATATGGCAAACAAAGGATATTAGGAAGATGTGCAATGAGAACAGTTTATAGTCAGGTTACATTTTCTGTAACACTATCGTACGATGCCATTTTTTCTTTTAGTGTAGGCATTAACAATGACAAATCATTTAATGAATATGGTTGAATTAATTCGTATCCGTTAATAAACACAGTTGGTGTAAATGCTATTTTGCTATTGTTACACCAGTTGCCGTGGTCTGCAGCCCAGTCTCCGGCCGATGCCGGGTCTGTATTCAGTGCATATTGCTGTGCAAACTTCTCTTCATTCATTTGCAAAAACCAATCATGTACCAAAGCTTTCACACGTTTACTTCTTTCATCAGAAGACATACCAGAAAACTCTTTCTGTACATAGGACAATATATATTCCACCGCCTGGGTGCGTTTGTCATCACGTGCACTGCCATTGTACGTAAACCGTACAGTTATCCCAACAGTATTATTATATCTCTCCAGCAACCAGTGCAGCGTTTTATGTGCATGTGCACAGGGGCCACAATAAGGATTACAAGCCACCATGATCTGCACCGGCGCATCTGCATTTCCCAATTGCAGGTCATGTGAAAAAGGAGTAGTATCTACTTTACGTTGTTTTTCTAACAAGGTGGTAAACAATACAGGATTTCTTTTAAAACGCATCAGCCTTTGCTGTTCTTCAAACAGATCTTTCTGCCTGAACAGCAATGGTTTTATTAATAATAGCCAGGAAGTTGCAGTAAAGAAGAAAATAAAGGCGGTTAAAGCAAGCATATTCAGGGTAACAATGCCTGAAGTACTGAAACTGGTTAATGCCGGCAGCATTAAAGCCAGTTGTACCCATAAAATACCCACAGTGATCAGACACAGTGTGCACCATTTTTTTACTACTCTCCACTGGTAATAAATAGAGTATACGGTAAACGGTAAGGAAGCTGCTGCTACTATTGCGGTAATATTGCTTACTGTAGCAATTTGTGCTGTAAATAAAGCAGTAATCCACAGGAATGTGATGACCGAAAAATAAATGATACCGATATCAGACCACTTTAGCCAGCCCATAAGGGTTGCCCCTTTTGACTGTATTACAGCATTGCAATCTGTTTGTTTACCGGCACCGCATAGTTGCTCTGTTACAGGACTTGACACACCCAGTTCCTGCATGACAATCAGTGCTGAAATAGCAGTGCCCGCCAAAGCAGTAAGCATCAGCAACATTTGTATCCAGGTAAACCCAGTCAGCAAAGCTGCAGCTACAAACGCTATCAATACACTCACCGCCAGCCACCGTACCTGCATCTGGCGGCGCTCTTCCCGTTGTCCTTTTTTATGTTGATCATCAGTAATAAACGCAGCAGGCTTTTCAGCAGCAACAATTACCCCATTCCATTTTTCAATAAAATCCGGTTGTTTTTTCAATAATTGCTGTACATTTTCCACCAGTACAAACCCCTGAACTGTAGTATGCGCCAGAAAAGGAACCGGAATGCTGTCCAGTTTGTCCTTATCTACCACCAGGGCCATATTTTCAACGCCCAGCGCATCCAATGTGTCTGTAATACTTAGCAAAGAAGGGTAGTCGGGATGTGAAAGTAATTGTTGCTCAAGGATTTTTTCTGAAACAGGAACCTCTAAGCGCCAAAGCCAGCGCTTCATCAATTGCATCGGTTGTAACATAGATGGATAGGGTTTGATACTCCAATATCACTATAATTATGAAACAACACTTCAGCACACAGGTTGTAAAATACAACAATTGTACATTTTTAATCCAAATCAAATATACATAACTGGTACCAATACATGTAAAGCAGGTAACAATGGTAGTTTTTAAAAAAATTTATGAATATGTTTTTCCGATTACGAAACATTCAACCGGTTGGAATTTCTTATATTTATCGCATATGCGTCCATGTATTGATATTCACCAAAATATCAGGTATGATCACAGGGGAAAAATTGCGCCTGCTCCGTTTACTCAAAGGATTCAAACAGAAAAATGTGGCGGATAAGCTGGGAATTACCCAACAGGCTTATTCCAAACTGGAGAAACGGACCGTTATTAATGATTCCATTCTGGAAAAAATCATTACTTCTATGAATTGCACTACTGAGGATATTGATGCTATCAACCGGCTGGCATCCTGACCAACCGAAAACAATAACACAACAACCTGCAGAAAACGATTCGCAGAAATGAAGATCACCGGTTCTTATGCCAATAGGATGCGGCTTATTATTTTGCCGTAGGACAGCGGTAAGAAGTGAGGTTGAATGAGAAAGTTATTTCTGCCATCACATACTGATCTTTCTGCTTGGAAAATCCACGCTGACGACCTTCGATACCGATGGGCTCGCCAGTTTCATATGAGCGGTCCTGCAGCAGTTGTGCGTTGGAAGGACTTCCATTGGGCAAAGGAGGAAATTTATCAGCACCCACATAGGTTGTACTTACATCATCCAGGTAATCTGTAGTAGTAAAACGGTGGGTAATTTCAAGTCCGATGTTCATACGATCATTCAGCGCATATTTTACACCTACACCTAATGGAAAGCAGAATGCCATAGTGCCGTAGGGTTTGCGATCTGGATAGGCAGCAGTTCCCTGCCCTTCGGTACCCAGCGGGCGGAGATATACTTTCTGACCATTCAGGTAGGCATAAGGATCGTATGTAAAAATGCCGGCACCCAAGGTAACATAAGGAGTAAAACGATAATCAGGATCGCCCGGCACAAATTTGAAGAAATTGAAATCGCCCTGCAGGGTCAGCTCAAAAATATTGGTATTAAAGCTGAGGTTGCGCCTGCGTTGATATTCATTGTCCTTGTTATACACGTCTGAATAACCCAGTTGCGCAAAATGCGCCTGCACGCGTACCCCTATGTAATTTTTGAATTGTTTGCGGAAGAAAACGCCGACAGCCATCTTAGGGCGGTTAAGTTTGGCCCTGGTATTCAGATCGCCGAAATAATGCGCCGCGCCAGCTGAAATGCCAAATTCGCCTTCCTGTACAATAGCCTCATACTGAGCTTTTACCGAACTATTGCAAAACAAGGCACCCAGCAGCAGGGTTACTAAGGTCAGCTTCTTCATAGATGCAATATAATGATATAAGTATTGTTGTATAACGGGCTTATTCCTTTTTTTCTTTTATATAAAACGTTAATTCCGCGTGTCAAGCCCCCATGACAATTTGTTGCGGAGCGTTTGCAGAAAGTTGTTTTCATTCATACGCACCAGGCTGAGAGTGAACGATTCACGTTGAACCGCCAACTGCACCTTTTTATCTACGATCTCTTTCCGGGAGTCAAGCGCACAGATAAAATTTTCCGTACGGCCTTCCACTTCAAATGATATGATGTTATCGTCCGGAACAATAATAGGACGCACATTCAGGTTGTGAGGCGCAATAGGCGTAATGACAAAGCTGGAAGATTCCGGGAAAACCACCGGACCAGAACAACTAAGCGAATAACCCGTTGAACCCGTAGGCGTTGCCACAATTACACCATCAGCCCAATAGGTATTCAGAAACTCACCATTTAAATAGGTGTGGATCTTGATCATGGGCGAAATATCTGTTTTGTGAATGGCAAACTCGTTCAGCCCGTAAGGCACGTCGCCAAACAAAGGCCTGTTGGCATCCAGGTGTATCAGCGAGCGTTTGTCAATAATAATATCTCTTTTTGCCAGCGACTGCACTGCACTGCCCAGGTCTTTGCGGCCAATACTGGCCAGGAAACCAAGACGTCCAAAATTGATACCAAGTATGGGGATATTCTTATCTCTTACCAGTGAAACGGTATCCAGCATCGTTCCATCGCCGCCCAGGCTAATGAGGAAATCAATAGACTCCAGCAGATCTTCCGAACTGTGAAAGACCGTTACTTTATCCGGAAAGGTCAGCGAGTCTTTGATCATTTCAAAAAACGGATTATAAATGACTGGTTCTATCCCTTCTTTTGCCAGCTCATTTAATAATTGCTGTACTTCTGCCTGCTGCTCATAATCTACAACCCTGCTATAGATGGCTACCTTCATAATATTTTATTGAAACTGTTTCCGTAGGGTAACGCTTTAAAAATCGTTCCTGACGTGTAAAAATATACCCTTTTGGCCTAATTGATTGAAGCTATAGTCAAATCGGAAAATGAAGTCGTAGAAAGAAACAACGTCAAAACCTGCACCGGCTGTATATAAAAAACGGTTGGTGAGCGAGTTTTGCGTAATGTTTTTATTATATACATAACCCATATCGCCAAACACACGGGCATAAATTCTGAAAGGAACTCTTTCGTGAGCAACAGATTTAAGGTAGGTGGGTACACTGAAACGCACCAACTCACGACGAATGGCATTTTTAGCCATGAATGCTGCCACCCCGTCAATGACATAACGTTCCAGTCCGCGGAGATAAATATCTCCATAGCCAAACAACCGCTGATTAATAAATGGCTGATCAAACGGAAAACGCAATACACCATAGCCCTGCCAGCCAAAATAGGTTTTTCGCAATACCTCCCAGCCTTTGGTAAGCTTGCCCGATACCTGCCACATGTTCATTTCCCTGCTTACACCTCTTTTCAGAATACCTGCCTCACCCATCCACCCGGTAAGCGGGAAGTAATTGTAGTCTGTATTGAAGTAGCTGAGTGTATAAGAAAGTTCGGGATACAATATCACATTGCGCGAAGTATTGAAATACTTGGGGTTCAGCACCAACACCTGGCTATCCACTTCCTGCCGGGTTAACGATAATCTAACAGCATGAAACGTACGAAGACCGGGCCTGAAAGTGTAATCAATATTACCGGATATTCTGCGTGTACCCCTGCCGAGCGAATCAGTAAACGCTTGCTGGTTGTTGGCAGTACCGTAATTGATCTCTTTATTGAAGGCATAGGTAAAGCCAATGCGATAACCATGTTTCAGCGTTCTGTCTGCATAGGGCTGTTCATACTGAAATTGTATCTGCTGTGTATACCCGGTAATAAGCCATATTTTCAGTTTATCATTACGACCGGTAAAGTTGTTATAATTGAATTTAAAACCATAATTCACCCTGTCCAGCCCATAGCCCCGCCGTGCCCACTCCGTAAGATTGCGGTCAATAGGTTTAAGATAGGGCAGTGGAAAAATATACCAGCGTTCTTTTACCTGTATCAATACATCCACTGCGTATCCGCGGAATGATTTCAGTGCTACTACCACGCCCGTAAACAGGGAAGTATTGTACAACTGCCTGCGTGCAACTTCAAATGCTTTTACCAGGTCTGGCAGATAAATGGAATCACCGCTGCGGAAAGGCACTTCGCGCAGAACGATATATGATTTTGTTTTTTTATTGCCTTCAATAATGATGTTGCCGATCACAAATGGCTGATCGCCGCGGGGCAGTAAGGTATCAGCAAGAGGTAAAACAGTAGTAACAGCAGAGTCTGTTACTGCAGGTTGTGCAAACAGCATTGCGCTGCAACAAAACATATACAACAGGAAACAATAATATCTTTTGTCCATCCTCATGCCGACAGGCGGTAGCTTAAAAGTTCTGGTTACGTTTTATACATTGGAGAAGAGGACGGGACAAATTCCTTATATACCGAGATAATTCATCAGGTGATCATAATTGCTCTTCAGCTCATTTTCATACAGTTCTTCGCCGTAGTAGTACTTAACCTGGTACTCGTAACGCTGAAAGGTAGCCACAATATCAGAAATTTCAAACTTATTGATCTTCATCGTTACCAGGAAACTACCGGCGCTGTTATCCCACCAGGTATTGAGCTGTGTAATGTGTGCATCATTGGTTTCAACCAGTTTGCTGATCTCAGAAAAAGAAAAATTACGTTGTTCCATTTCCAGCACAATCAGTCCGCCGGGTTCACTGGCACCAACAGTACGACCCAGTTGCTGCAACAGCCCTGTGGCTTCAATAACACCAATAAATTCATCTTCTTTATCAGTAACCGGCACTACAGAAAGCTGATAGTCATTGGCAGCCTGCACTGCTTCAAAAAAATGCCGGTCCGCATGTACTGATACCTTTGATAAGTGCGCTTCTGTTGTTTGCAGGGTTGCTGTATCATCCAGGTTCAGCAATTCGTTTTCAAACACCAGCCCCAGGTATTTATCTTCGGATACAATGGGCAGTTGTCCTACATGATAATCAGACATAAGCTCCAATGCCTGGAATACAGTGTCATTTGGATTCAATGCAGGAATAGCCGCTGATATCAGTTCTCTGTTTAGCACAGCCAAGGATTTTGTTGAGTAAGACGATTGTTTCAGGTGCTCCGTTTACAGGGCACCGCTACTTTAGCAGCACTTTCACATAAGCAGGTTCATCCCATTATGCCATTATTATATATACTAACGACAAAAACGGCAAAATGTATTTACTTAAGACGGCAAGAATCAGGCTACCGCTGCTGGCTCACTTAATTTTTTTAAAAATTTGTGCAGTATTGTATTGAACTCACCTGGTACCTCCATCATAGGGGCATGACCACATTTGTCAATAAAGTGAAGTTCACTGTTGGGTATCAACCGCTGGAATTCGCGGCCAACAAACGGCGGGGTAATGGAATCGTTATTTCCCCAGATTAACAACGTAGGTTGTTTGATTTGATTGAGTTCTTCGCCCAGGTTATTCCTGATAGCACTTTTGGCAAGTGCAATTATCTTAATGGCTTTTAGCCGGTTATTGACAGTTTCGTATACCTCATCCACAATTTCTTTGGTAGCTGTGGCGGGATCATAAAAGGTCAGTTCGGCTTTCTTTTTCATGTATTCGTAATCGCCGCGTTTGGGATAGGTATCGCCCATTCCATTTTCAAATAAACCTGAACTGCCGGTTAAAATAAGTGATTTGATGCGCTCGGGATGTTTTAAAATATGTAGAATGGCTACATGCCCTCCCAGCGAATTGCCCAGGAGATGAATATCTTTATAATCCCTGGTTTCGATGAATTTATGAACAAATTTCTGCAAGCCTCCTACAGATGTATGTAAAAGGTCCAGTTCAAGCAATGGCAGCATCGGTACCACTACTTTGTTGTACTGGCAGAAGTATTTAATCAAATCATTGAAATTACCCAATGCACCGAACAAACCGTGTAGCAAAATCAACGGTTCACCTTCCCCTTCTTCAATAAATTTGAATTTGTCTACTTGTTTGATCTCGTAATTCATCTGTTAAGTCGGTTCTATTCAGTCAATTATCCGCTAAAATAAACGTTTTAGCGGAAATAACACATGGCCCTCTCCCGGCACATTTAATTTTAATGTAAACTACTGATTTTTCGCCTTTTTAATACAATTCTATCCTGCCTGTTGTTTATTGTTTTGCGTTCTGCGCAAGATGGTCAAAAAAACTTTCCAGTCGTGTAAACATATCCTTAAATACCGGTACTAACTTGCCAAATGTATCCATTGTCAGTGGTCCCAGTGGCTTTATGTACGGATAAAATACCGATTTTGCCACTGTTTCTTCCTGTATCATATGCACTTTCTGCATAAAGAACAGTACAATACTGAATGCTATTGCATACAACAGCAGGTATAGAATGGAACCGGCAAGCCTGTTTATCCACCCCAGCAATGTAATATCAACAGCAGTTTCCAGCAATAATGCCCCCCAGCGGATCAGCAATACTACTGCAACAAATACAATTATAAAAGACAAAAAAGGCAGCCATCGTGCAGATACCTGTACAGAATCTTTCAGGTATTCTGCCACCACTACTGAAAGCTTCATGGCAGCCGCTATACCTATTACAAAAGCAATTACAGAAAACAGTGCTATAATCAGTCCCTTACGCCATCCTTTTACAAAGGCTACTATTACCAGTATTACAAAAATAATATCGATCATCATGCTCTGAAGAATGGCGCTGTTGTTCTGTTGCCGTACATCTTTTTATCGCGCAAGCAGTTCTTTTACCACTGCGCTGATGGCTTTCCCGTCTGCCTGGCCAGCCAGTTGTTTGGTGGCCACGCCCATTACCTTGCCCATATCGGCAGGTGATGCAGCTCCGGTATCGACAATGATCTTTGCAACCGCTGCTTTCAGGGTTTCGCTATCCATCTGCTTCGGCAAAAATTTTTCTATCACTCCTATTTCTTCCTGCTCTTTCTGGGCCAGGTCAGCCCTGTTCTGCTGCTGGAATATTTCAAGCGAATCCTTACGTTGTTTTACCAGTTTCTGCAACAGCTTCAGCTCTGCATCTTCTGTGATCTCTCCACCAGCACCTTCTGATGTTTTAGCCAGGATGATAGCAGCTTTTATAGCTCTTAAGCTGCGAACAGTTTTCTCATCTTTGGCCAGCATGGCTGTTTTCAGTTCAGCCATGATCTTTTGTTCTAAGCTCATATCAGCAATATTTTCTGGTTATGCTTTATTTTCTTTCAACTGTATTTCACGGAATTTGCCATAGAAGCTCTCAGCAAAATTTTTCAAATCATCTACCAGCTCGTGCTGATGTGTGGCACGGTCAAAGCTATCGGCCATTGTCATCATGGTCTGGTAAAAAAAGTCGGCCATCTCGTCTACCATCATTTCCTTTGTCCACAGGTCAATGCGCAACGCAGCTTTGTCTGCACCATCCCAGAAAGACAGCATCATGGCTTTGGCTTTGCGGGCTTCATCGGCAGTACTGGCAGTAGCGCTCCAGCTTATCTGTTCAGGCACTTTTTTATCATCAAGCGTTACATCAATAGTAATAGTAGATTGCTGCATTTCAAAAAATATAGTTTATAAATATCTTGTAATGTTGAAAACATACCCTGCTGGTATTCAGCGGGCCTGCAATATAGTTTTTTAGTTGCGGTACGTCCCCGATTTTTTCAAACACAATTGAAAAACAATGGGTTATAAATGCAATTGCAAAAATACGCGGATTAATGCTCTTTAACACCGGAAAACTCCGTTTTCCCGCGCCTTTTTAAGCGGCCAAAACGCCCACAAATAACAATAAAGATCTTCATTTTCCCCTGTACCGGCGTGCATTTGAGAGGGTTTGCACCTTTGTGCAGCCGCATGTGGAAAATACGTATCTGAAAAAGAAGTATTAACACGTTGCATATAGATATATATAGAACTACTTTTGAGTCGAGTAGTCCGTAATCCGATTCGTTAATCAAATCAGTACCTATGAAAAAGCAACTTTACAACTTGCTTTGTGCGTGTGGCATTTTATTAATCACTACAAATGGCAATGCGCAGTGTTTGTGTTCTCCGGGGGTGCCGGCAACGCCAATTATTCAAACAATCACTATTTCCCCAACTTCCAACTTCAGTAATGACCTGATCTTTACCAAATTCAGTATGCCCATGGCATTTCTGAAATGCGCTACCCTGGAAGGTACGTTCAGCACCGAAGCCAGCCTAGGTATCCGCAACCGCGATTCACTGGACAGGTATTACAAGTTCAAGTACTCACAGTACGTAAGCATTACCGGACCGGGTGGTTTGTTTGTGGATGCAGATGCCGACATTACCTATGGCCCGCAATACCTGAGTAAATATGGTCAGCCGGGCGACTCTACTATGTTTGGTCCTGATACCACACTCAGAAATATTTCCATTACCAAAAATATAACCAACCCTGCTTTTTACGAGGGTACAGGCAACGTGGTACTTACACTTACCAATACCGGAAGTACCCTGCTGCAACAGGGAAGCAATAACTATACTTCCAGTGTAAAAACCTCGGTATGGGGCGAGTTTAAAATGACGTACTACTGGTGCGAATCAGTTTTACTTGCCGATGACATCAAAAATTTTATTGTAACCAGCAAGAACAATAAAGCCAATATTTCCTGGGAAATATTAAACGACGAAGCCACCAATTCTTATGAAATCTTAATCAGTACAGATGGAAAGAACTTTACTAAAACAATCCTGGTATCCCCACAATCCGTTGCTGAAGGTACTGCAACAAAATACGCCTATCAGTACGCTACTGATCAGGCTGCTACAGGAAAATTATATTTCCGCATCAAGCAGATCAGCGCATCCGGTAAGGTCAGGTTTTCAACGGTCCAGTTCATAAACCTGTCGGCCAATGCCGGCAATGAAGTGGCCGTATACCCCAACCCCGTTACTTCCCGGCAGCTTTCCCTGCAGTTTGGCCAGTTGCTCAAAGGAAACTACGCGGTGGAGGTGATAAATCTTACAGGACAGGTTATTTACCGCAACACCTTTAAACTGAACAATACCAATACCCTGCAGCTTACATTACCATCCACACCGCCATCGGGCCTGTACCATGTGCGTGCCCGCGGAATTGCTTCAGGTGAAATGTATACCAACAAATTATTGGTGCAGCATTAAACACATGTCAACCCTGTTATCGCAAGGCTCCGATACCGGAGCCTTTTTCGTACCACCATTTCCCGGTTTTGTTTTATTCACTTACTTTTGTTATTCAACGCTACATACATGGAACAAACGAGCGCAATGGAATACAATACGACCAGGAACTACCTGATCATGCGTGAATATGGCCGGCATATTCAAAAAATGATTGAATATGTGCTGACTATTGAAGACCGCGAAGTACGCCAACGCAATGCTTACGCTGTAATAGAACTGATGGGATTTCTGAATCCACACCTGAAGAATGTTGAAGACTTTCGTCATAAATTATGGGACCACTTATTCCTGATCTCTGATTTCAAACTGGATGTAGAGTCTCCTTATCCCATTCCTACACGCGAAACGCTGAAGGCAAGACCTGATCCGCTTCCTTATCCCAAACGTTATCCCAAATTCAGCCACCTGGGCAAAAACCTGGAGTTGATCATTAATAAAGCACTGAAAGAGGATAATCCTGAAAAACGCCAGGGATTTGCCAACGCTGTTGCTTACTACATGAAGCTTGCTTACAACAACTGGCATAAAGAAACCGTGCATGATGATGCTATCCAGAGCGAGCTTACCAATATTACAGAAGGTCAGTTAACCTTCACCAATACACCTTATGTACGTCAGCACCGTCCCAACGAAGGCCGCGATAACCGTGGGGGAGGTGGCTATGGCGATTACCGCAATAAACGCAACAACCAGAAGTTTCAGCAACGTGGCGGCGGCGGTAACGGCAATGGCCGTAACGACAGAAATGATCGCAATGACCGCAATGATCGTGGCGGCAAATTCAAGAAACGTTATAAATAATTATATCATCACTACGATGGAAGAAGTTGACCGTACCGGTCAACTTTTTTTATCTCATTCCGGCAACACAATGTGTATGCTGAACAAAATAAACAGCCAACCGGCGCAGCCAGGAGTTTTTATTTTTACTTTGCAGTCGCTTTATTGATCATACATTCAACCTTCAACCATACTATGCATTCCTTTGAAGTAACCGGTGGCAAAAAATTACACGGAGAGATCATTCCACAGGGCGCCAAAAATGAAGCCTTACAGATCATCAGTGCTATATTATTAACCCCTGAAAAAGTAACCATCAGCAATATTCCTGATATCCTGGATGTAAACCTGCTGATAGAATTACTGGGCGAAATGAATGTGAAGATAGAACGGCCACAGCGCGATACCTGTATCTTCCAGGCAGACAATGTGGATGTTGATTACCTGCGCAGTGAAACCTACCGCCGCAAAAGCGGTCGCCTGCGTGGTTCTGTAATGCTGGCAGGCCCCATGCTGGCGCGTTACCGCAGAGCTTTTATTCCCAAACCCGGAGGAGACAAGATCGGTCGCCGCCGTCTGGATACGCATATCATCGGTTTTGAAAAACTGGGAGCTGAATTCACTTATTTTTCTGAAGGTGGTTTTTTCCAACTGGAAGCGCCCAACCTGCGTGGTACTTACCTGTTGCTGGATGAACCTTCGGTAACCGGTACCGCCAATATTGTAATGGCTGCTGCAATGGCAAAAGGAACAACCACTATTTACAACGCAGCCTGCGAACCTTATATTCAGCAGTTATGTAAAATGCTGAATCGCATGGGTGCCAGAATCAGCGGCATTGGCAGCAACCTGCTGACCATTGAAGGGGTTGATTATCTCGGTGGCACTGAACACCGCATGTTGCCGGATATGATCGAGATCGGCTCGTTCATTGGCCTGGCTGCAATGACACAAAGCGATATTACTATTAAAAATGCTGGTCTTGATAATCTCGGCATCATCCCGGACAAGTTTAAGCAACTGGGTATTAAAATGAACTTTGTCGGTGATGATATTCATATTCCCGAACAGCAAACGTACGAGATACAGACCTTTCTCGACGGTTCAGTATTGACCATTTACGATCATCCCTGGCCGGGCTTTACTCCCGACCTGCTGAGCATTGTACTGGTGGTGGCTACCCAGGCCAAAGGCAGTGTGCTGATACATCAGAAAATGTTTGAAAGCCGCCTGTTCTTTGTAGATAAATTACTGGACATGGGTGCGCAGATCATCCTGTGCGATCCGCACCGCGCAGCGGTGATAGGCCTGGGAAGAGAACATGCACTGCGTGGCATTACCATGAGCAGTCCCGATATACGTGCGGGTGTTTCCCTGCTGATCGCAGCACTGAGTGCCGAAGGCAAAAGCACTATCCAGAACATTGAGCAGATCGATCGCGGTTATCAGAATATAGATGAGCGTTTACGCAAACTGGGAGCAGACATCAAGCGCGTGTAACGGCATGTAACACATGTTTCATTTAGATTTCAGCCGTTAACCGGGTATTCCGGTCCATGGGTGTCTGAAAAACGGTTAAGTCGCCGCTTTTTGCTTTCTTTGCACCCTGATTTACTGTATATGCCGTTTGATCCCGCCAATAAAATCATCATTATTACCGCTCCTTCAGGGGCCGGTAAAACATCCATTACCCGTTACCTGTTGCGCGAATTTCCGCAACTGGCTTTTTCTATTTCAGCCGCTACGCGTCAGGCACGTGGTACTGAAAAAAGTGGCGTGGATTACTACTTTATGTCTACAGATGATTTTACACACAAAATTCAGCAGAACGAGTTTGTAGAATGGGAAATGGTATACGAAGGCAAATACTATGGCACCCTGAAATCGGAAATGGAACGTATCTGGAATAATAAACAGGTACCGGTGCTGGACATTGATGTAAAAGGAGCCATTCACGTACAACAGCAGTACCCCGATACAACTTTATCTATCTTTATTGAACCGCCTTCCGTAGAAGAACTGAAACGCCGCCTGGAATCAAGAGGCACCGAAACGGTAGAAAGTCTGAATGACCGCGTTAACAAAGCCTCATACGAGATTTCCTTCAAACACTCTTTTCACACCATTATTCTGAACGACAACCTGGAAAAAGCCTGTCGGCAGGCACATGAAACCGTAAAAACTTTCCTGGCAATATAATTGTCCGGGTATCTGGTGATCAATGACAATATTATTGGCTGCAGCAACCTGTTTTTACCAGGTTACACTGAAAACCAGTAATAAGTGGATACGATTATTATGCCATGAATCGTTCTTTTTATATATTCGTAAACGCATGAGTGTACTTGTTGCAATCGCCATCCTTATCTCCCTGTTCTTCATTGCTTATTTTTCAGGCATCGAAGTGGCATTTGGTTCTGCCAACCGCCTGAATATTGAATTGAAGAAAAACCAGGGGTCCAGCAGCGGACTCCAGTTATCCAGCTTTTTTGAAAATCCATCCCGTTTTATCGGCGTTAATATTGTAGGTTTTACCTTTTTCCTGGTTATCGGCGTGTTGCTGGGCAGCACCGGCTGGAACCTGCTGATGGATGTACTGCACAAAAAATTCAAACTGGATTCAGCCACCACCTCAGCCTTAACCTGGGGCCGGTTGTTCCTGGAAATATTATTATCGTTTTTTATCATTGTTATTTTTGGAGAGTTTATTCCCAAAGCTATTTTCAAAGCCAAAAGCGATTCCCTGTTATTACTTTCCTCACGCATAGGGCTGGTTGGCTTCTGCGATCAATTGTTCAACTGGGTTGCCAATGGTTTTGTAAAACTGTCGGTACTGATCCTGAACCTGATATTCGATATGCGTATTGATAAAAAGAAGGATGCCTTTTCAAGAGCTGACCTGGAGAACTTCTTTACACAAAGCAACGAGTTTCATACACAACAGGCTTCTGATCTGAACGCCGAATTGTTTGAAAACGCACTGTCATTACCCAAGGTAAAGATCAGGGAGTGCCTGGTGCCACGCAAGGAAATCGAAGCAGTAGAGGTAAAACTGACCATTGAAGATGCCCGTAAAAAATTTGTGGCTTCCCGACTCAGCAAACTGGTAGTATACGATGGCAATATTGACCAGATCATCGGGTATATTCACCAACTGGACCTGTTCAAGCAACCTGCTACCATAAAAGATATCCTGCTGCCCATACCAGCCGTTCCGGAAAGTATGAGCGCTACCGATCTTATCAGCAAATTTACCCACGAACGTAAAAGCCTTGCCTGGGTGGTAGATGAGTTTGGCGGCACAGCCGGTATTGTAACCATGGAAGACCTGCTGGAAGAGATCTTTGGCGATATCAAAGACGAATATGATGTGGAAGAGTTTGAAGAAAAACAGGTGAGTGAAGATGAGTATATTCTTTCTGGCAGATTGGAGCTGGATCACCTGAAGGAGAAATATGACCTGGATTTTCCAGAAAACGATTCAGAAACTCTTTCAGGTTTTATTATACAACAGCACGAAACCATTCCCCGCTTAAAAGAACGTATTATCATCAGCAATTATGAGTTCGAGGTGCTGAATGTGAGCGATACCCGCATTGAAATGGTACGCCTGAAAGTGTTGAAATAACCCTGTTTTTCCTCTTAACAATCTGTTTACAAAAACGGTTATTCCTCTGTAGCCTGACTGCATGGTATAAAACAGCTATTGCTGTGACTTTTACCTGATGAAAGCCTGCCCGAATACCCGTACATTTGCCCCGCGAAACAATAGACTAACGATATTTCAATGGCATTATCTTTCTTCAGCAAAAGGAGTAACGATTCGGAGATGACCTTTGTGGATCATCTGGAACAATTGCGCTGGCATATTGTGCGCTCACTGCTGGCCATCATTGTTTGTGCCGTAGTTGCGTTTATATACATCGACTGGTTGTACGACAACATTGTACTCGCCCCGCTGGAAGGAAATTTTGTTACCTATACCGCACTTTGTAAACTGAGTCACTGGCTGCATGTAGGCGATACGCTCTGTTTGCCACCGGCACAGGCCAACCTGCAGACCACTGCATTTGGTTCACAGTTCATGGCTAGTATCACTTTTGCCTTTGTGGGCGGTTTTATCATTGCCTTCCCCTATGTTTTCTGGGAAATCTGGCGTTTTATCAAACCAGCGCTGAGCCCTAAAGAACTGAAAAGCACCCGTGGCGCCATTGTCTGGGTATCTCTTTTCTTTTTTATGGGTGTGGCTTTTGGCTACTTCCTGCTGGCTCCATTTACTTTCAGCTTTCTTTCTAATTATACCATCGGCACCAAACACCTGATAGAAGCGAAACCTACGCTTTCTGATTACCTGGAGAACCTGATGGATATCATCATCGGTTCGGCTATTGCTTTTCAGTTGCCGGTGATCTCTTTTGTACTTACCCGTATTGGGTTAATTACACCCGCTTTTCTGAAAAACTACCGCAAGTATGCCTATGTGTTTATACTGGTAGTAGCAGCAGTTATTACCCCTTCACCAGACTGGATGAGCCAGATGATCGTATTTCTGCCTCTGGCCATGTTGTATGAATTTAGTATTGTTGTTTCCGGCCGTGTATTCAAAAAAGAACAGCAACGGATGAAAGATGATTGGGAATAAGATAGTGAGTGCTGAATAACTTATCAATACCAGGTGCTCTGTTTTTCAATCCGGAGATACCTTGTAGTATTTTACGCGGAATAGAACTTTTTTCAGACAAATTACTCTGCAAAGCAGGGGATACCGAACTGTATTATACCATGGCAGGATGGAGTATTGTAAAGAAGCTGGATGCCAGGGAATGCGCTTCGAATTTCGTACTTTTTCCATTTACCTTTGTGCCTCCATTGTTTTGCACATACCTAATACAACAATATGGCTTCTTCATTCGATCTTTCCAAACCGATTGCTATCGGTAGCGACCATGCAGGTTTTGAATATAAAACAGCCCTTATAAAATGGCTTAATGAAAAAGGCTACCAGGTGTCTGATATGGGAGCATACGCCGACGCTTCTGTAGATTATCCTGATTATGCTCATCCTGTAGCCATTGCCACCGAAAAAGGTGAAGTAGCATTCGGCATTTTGCTTTGCGGTAGTGCCAACGGCGTTTGCATTACTGCCAATAAACACCAGGACATCCGCGCTGGTCTTGCATTTGAACTGGAAGTAGCAAAACTGATCCGTCAGCACAATAATGCCAATGTGATCTGTATACCTGCCCGTTTTGTAGCACTGGAATATGCCAAACAAATGCTGGAGATCTTTATTGAAACACCTTTTGAAGGTGGCCGTCATCAGACAAGGGTGAACAAGATCGCATGCAACTGATACCTGTTACTTATAGCAAAATTTAATCTCCATAAAAAAGGTGCGGCCTCATTCAAAGCTGCACCTTTTGTTTATTACTTAACGCTGGAATTTACCATCCCAGGATGTATGCGAAGATCAGCGGAGCTACAATGGTAGCATCGCTTTCTACAATAAACTTGGGCGTATTTACATCCAATTTGCCCCAGGTGATCTTTTCATTGGGTACAGCACCGGAATAAGAGCCGTATGAAGTAGTAGAGTCAGAAATCTGGCAGAAGTAACTCCAGAAAGGAACATCATGCCATTCCAGGTCCTGGTACATCATGGGTACTACGCAAATAGGGAAATCGCCTGCAATACCACCACCGATCTGGAAAAAGCCTACGCCTTTGCCTGCGGAGTTGTTGCGGTACCATTCTGTAAGCCATACCATATATTCAATACCGCTTTTCACTGTAGAGGCTTTCAGTTCACCTTTTACAACATAGCTGGCAAAAATGTTACCGGTAGTGCTGTCTTCCCATCCGGGCACTACAATCGGGATATTTTTTTCAGCAGCAGCAATGATCCAACTGTCTTTAGGATCAATTTCATAATACTGTTTCAGTTCACCACTCAGTACTACTTTGTACAGGAACTCATGCGGAAAATGGCGCTCGCCTTTTGCTTCTGCATCTTTCCATTGTTTTACGAGGTGTTTCTGTAAACGGCGGAAGGCTTCTTCTTCCGGAATACAGGTATCGGTAACACGGTTGTAGTGATTTTCCAGCAGATCCCACTCATCCTGCGGAGTCAGATCACGGTAATTGGGAATTCTTTTATAATGAGAATGCGCTACCAGGTTCATTACATCTTCCTCCAGGTTAGCGCCTGTACAACTGATGATATCAATTTTACCCTGGCGGATCATTTCTGCCAGTGATACGCCCAGCTCGGCAGTACTCATAGCACCGGCCAGCGTTACCATCATTTTTCCGCCTTCCAGCAAATGTGTTTCATAACCTTTGGCAGCATCTACCAACGCAGCAGCGTTGAAATGCCTGTAGTGATGCTGAATAAACTGAGAGATGGGTCCTTTGCTCATATCCGAAGATTTTTTATGGCGGCAAAGGTAACAAAGTAAGCGCAATGCACAGCAGGAAGTGCGAAAGGATAATGTACCGGTTATAATTTCCTATAACTGACCGTGTTAACAATGATGTACTGCTTTAAACCATGCTACTTGCAGACAGTTATAAAATAGAAAAGTCCCCGGGAAACCAGGGACTTATTCTTCCAACTAAAACCAACTAGAGAAAACAGCGTTTATAATGCGTTCTTTTTATCTTTTTTGTACACTTCCCATCCGGCAGTACCTGAAGATTTCAATACTACATTGTAGTCTGAGTTTTCCACGGTAACGTAATAAGATGTTTCGTTGCCGGCGGCCATTTCAAACAGATCAGAGATCCAGTAGCCATTGTAATTTTTTTTCAGATCAGACAGCAGATTGATAGGCAACTGACCAGACAACAGGTTACGTGTTACAGCTACCAGTTCACCTTTTTGTGAGTAATATGCAAACAGCACCTGCTCATTCATTACAAAGGTTGCTTTTGTATATTCTTTACCAGTTTCCCATTTAACATCCTGTGCTGCAGAAAAGTCTTTTCTGAAAGCGTTCATTACTTGTTCGGTTACACCTTCGGGTGTGATTGCATTTGCAAAGGCACTACTGATACATACAGTTAAGAGTAAGGCCCAGGTTAAGATTTGCTTTTTCATTTTTTAAATATTTTGTGGTTATGTTTTATTGTTTTTCTATACTCTATCAGACGTCAGTTATTCTAAAATGTTACACTATTTCAAAAATTTTTTTTCTTTCTTTATTATTGAACAGTCTCCGTTAATGTAAATACGTACTGCCTGTCTTATCCTTTCATTTTCCATTTCAACGACATAGGTGGTCTGGTCCATTTCAGCATATTCGGCTATTTCGTTAATACTGAACCTGCTGTATTTATCTGTAACAACTTTCCGGATGGCAAGCGGTAAAGCCGCTTTTGTAATGAACCTGCCGGTGGCCAGTAATGTGCCCTCTTTGTTAAAGAAAGCGCTCAGTACCGTGTTGTCATAAATAAAGCGCAACCGGTATACATTGCTTCTTCCTATTTCTTTCCAGTCCAGTAACCGCGCCCCGGCAAACTCTTTTTGTATGGTTGCTTTGATTGCCGGGGAAATATTTTCAATGTCTTCTGCATTGGTTGTAGTGATACATACGGTAACCAATAATACCAGCGAAATAAAAAACTTTTTCATGGCTATACTTTACTGGCTAAGACGGATCAAAAGTATAACAGGTTACAGCTCATGACAAGCAAATAGTGATTAATGGTGGATCATGTTAACCTACGTTAATGAACACTGTAAAATGTTGCTGTAATACATTTAACAATCTTGCTCAAACCCTTTACAGACAATGGTTGCATCTGATTTTATAATTATTTGTGAAATATGGGTTAAGTGAACGTTAAATAGGGTCTGTGGCGGGCCACTTATAAAGGCACTAAGGCGTTTGGGTAGAAAATATTCCGTATATTATTCTGATAATGCTGTTATAAAAAACAATCTCTACCACATCATAAAAACATTCACAGTTCGTTGCCGCTTTACCCCATCCGCAGCATCAGATTTTCCATTAATTTGTAGTTACAACTCTAATCAACACTTTCATTATATAGTGAACTACCTGGGACATGCATATTTATCTTTTTCGCAGCCGCCTGTTTTAGCCGGCAACATGATCAGCGATTATGTAAAGGGCAAAAAACAGTTTGACTATCCTGCCGATGTACAAACCGGCATTACCCTGCATCGCTATATTGATACGTTTACCGACGAACATCCAGCAACCAAAGCAGCACGCCAGTTCTTTCAATCTGCCTACAGGCTGTACAGCGGTGCTTTTATTGATGTGGTATATGATCACTTCCTGGCCAATGATCCTGCAGTATTTACTGATACCTCACTGGCACAGTTTGCTGAACAAACGTATGCATCGCTGGATAATTTCACGACTGTGTTCCCTGATAAATTCAATGCACTCTTTCCCTATATGAAACAGTATAACTGGCTGTATCATTATCGTGAGCATTCCGGTATAGAAAGAAGCTTTGAAGGCGTGATGCACCGTTCGGCCTATATTACCGAAAGTAATACCGCGTACAAATTGTTTGAACAGCATTATTTCACCTTACAGCAACACTATAATGACTTCTTTCCGGCCATTAAGGAATTTGCCTGGAACAGGCTGCAAACGATGCTGGAACAAAAGCATTAACCCGGCGAGTGCAGTTTACGTCAACAGGCTGTTCCGGTAGTCAGAAAGAAAAGCCGCTTACATCGAAATCACGATATTTTACAATGTAAATCAGTTATTTTTGCGCCTCAAACAATAAGCTGTATGAAGAAGCTGTGGATCATTGCATTAGGTATGTTTTTGTGTACAGGATCTTATGCTCAAACCCGGTTTCCTTCCCTTGACAAGTCGCCGATGGACATGAGCTATTACCCGGTTAACTACCCGGTTTTAAAAATTCAGAATAAAGCAACAGAGCCACTGGTGGCAAGGGTTATTTACAGCAGACCACAGAAGAACGGACGAAGTGTGTTTGGCGAGCTGGTAGAGTATGGCAAAGTATGGCGTTTGGGAGCCAATGAAGCTACAGAAATAGAACTGTATAAAGATGTGAAGATTGGTGGTAGTAAAGTAAAGAAGGGGCACTATTCCATGTATGCTATCGTTTCTCCTGATAAATGGACTATTATTCTAAACAAAGAATTGGATACATGGGGCGCCTTTCAGTACGATTCTGCAAAAGATGTATTACGCATAGATGTAAAGCCGGAAAAGATTGCGGAAAGAACAGAGGCCTTTTGCATGGTTTTTGAAAAAGCCAGCAGCGGCGCCAATCTTATCATGAGCTGGGATGATGTGAAAGCAGTTTTGCCTTTAACATTCAACAATGAATATGTAGCAGGAAAATAACCCTGCATAGTATTTTGCCACATGGCTTTGCACCGGAGCACTCCGGTTTATTTTATATCACTTTTACATTGCAGCAAATATGATCAGCATTCAACGGTACCAGGTTTTTTTATTCTGCGGAATATTTTTATTTGCCTGCCACGATAAAAAGCCCAAGCCCGGTAACCAGGTGATCATTTCGCCCACGACTACCACCACTGCCACCCAAACACCCGATAAATATGCTGCTGCGGGGCTGGATCAGTCTCCTATGGATATGGCCTACTATCCGCTGGATTACCCCAAGCTGAAAATGTCCAGGAATGCTACCGCCGAAGACCTGGTAGCCCGTGTGGTCTACAGCAGGCCACAGAAAAACGGCCGCACTATTTTTGGCGACGTGTTAAAATATGGTACACCCTGGCGTCTGGGAGCCAATGAAGCCACAGAGATTGAATTTTTTAAAGACGTGAATATCCAGAATCACAAAGTGCCCAAAGGCCGCTATGTGCTGTATTGTATTCCGTATGAAGATGAATGGACAATAGTGCTGAACAACGACCTGTATACCTGGGGATTGAAAATTGATTCCACCAAAGATGTTGACCGGTTCACCGTTCCCATTGATAAAACAAAATATCCCTTTGAAGTTTTTACCATGGATTTTCAGAAAGCAGAAAAAGGTATGCAACTGGTAATAAGATGGGACAGCGTACGGGCCATGTTGCCGATCAACTACTGATCTTCTACCGGAAACCGGTTATGAAAACTTCCGGGATAGCCCGAAACAGTTTAACTTGTTGCTTATGTGTGGCATAGCCGGTATCATAGCGCCCGATCCTTCACAGATCTCCACAGCCCGTTTGCAGAAGATGTCTGATGCGCTGGCGCACCGCGGCCCCAATGGCAGCAATACCTGGATAAACGCCTCTTCCTGTACAGGATTCAGTCACCGGAGGTTGTCCATTATCGATCTGAGTGATGCCGGTAGTCAGCCGATGCATTACCTGCAACGTTATACCATTGTACACAATGGCGAGATTTATAACTATACTGAACTCCGCAGCCAGCTACAGCAAAAAGGTTATCAGTTTCAATCGCAGTCTGACACAGAAGTGATCCTGGCAGCCTACGATTGTTATAAAACAGATTGTCTTCAATATTTTGATGGCATGTTTGCTTTTTGCATCTGGAATGAAAAAGAACAAACCCTGTTTGCCGCACGCGACCGTTTTGGAGAAAAACCATTGTATTACCACGCCGGCAGCAATGCCTTCTGTTTTGCCAGTGAGATCAAAGCATTATGGGCGGCAGGTATTGAGAAAAAGGTGAACAATGCTTTATTGATGAACTATCTTACACTGGGGTATACATCATCACCGGCAGATCCTGCAGCGACCTTTTACCAGGATATAAATGCGCTTCCTGCCGCACATTACCTGCAATTATCTTTCTCTCATCAGCAATACCGGTTTACCATAAAAAGATACTGGGATATTGATACTGCATATATTTATGAAGCAGATGCAGCCACTTTACAACAACAGTTCCGAAACCTGTTCTTTACATCTGTACAAAGAAGGCTGCGCAGCGATGTGCCTGTAGGCACTTCTTTAAGCGGCGGACTGGATAGCTCGTCTGTAGTAGCCGCCATTCAGCAGGTACAACAATCGGCACATGCGTTAAAAACATTTTCTGCAGTTTTCCCCGGGTACGAAAAAGATGAATCAACACATATCAAAACAGTAAGCCAATTTTTTGGTGTAGAGAATTTTACTGTAACGCCTTCTGCTGAAAGTTTTCTGCACGATTTTGATAAACTGCTGTATTATCACGATGAGCCGATCAGCTCTATGAGCGTATATGCACAATACAAGGTTTTTGAACTGGCGGCACAGCACAATGTAACCGTTTTACTGGATGGACAAGGGGCAGATGAACTGCTGGGTGGTTATTCCAAACACATTCACTGGCGTTTGCAGGAATTACTGACCAGGCACGGCAAACACGCTGTACAGCAACAGATCACTTTATTAAATAACAATGCGGTTCCGTTTGAATGGAGCTGGAGAAATCATTTGGCAGCAAGCTGGCCAGGTTTTACCGCACAACGACTGGTAAAAAGAACACAGCAACAGGCTTTTACCGATCCGTTTGTTACCACTGCATTTAAAGAACACTTTGATAAGCATACTATTTATAAGCCTGTAGTACAATCGCTGAGCGATATACTGTATGCAGATACCTGCCGTTTTGGATTGCCGGAACTATTGCGCAATGCAGACCGCAATTCAATGGCACATGGCAAAGAAGTACGCCTGCCCTTTTTGTCACACCAACTGGCTGGCTTTCTGTTTACTGTTCCTGCTGAATTCAAGATCCATGAAGGTTATACCAAACGACTGCTGCGCCTGAGTATGCAGGACCTCTTACCGGCTTCTATTGCATGGCGTACCGACAAAGTGGGTTTTGAAGCACCGCAACACCAGTGGCTGCAACATAGTGCTACGCAGGAGCGTATCTATGAGGCCAAGAAAACACTGGTAGATCTGCAGATATTACAACCTGCTGTTTTGCACCAACAAAAACAGCCGCCGGTAAACCGGTCGGCTGTTGATTACGATTGGAGACACCTGGTAGCAGGCTCTATGTTACAGTAATTTAATCTACCTATTAACAATCATGGGTAACGCAAACCTGCACCCATTACATTAGGCCTTTTTATACTTTTCTACTACTTCGCTTGATCCTGAAGCATCTACTTTCAGGGTTACCCAGTATTTGTCGCACTCTACTTTCACATAGTAGGTTACTTCAGTACCGGAAGTAACTTCTGTTACTCCGAACAGTTTTTTACCTGTATTCTCTTTTTTCAGTTTGTTGTAAATGTTCAGCGGTAAAATTTCAGGATTGTAATAACGCAGCGAGCTCATCATATTACCATCTGCATCGTAGTTTACTTTTGAACGGATACCTGAATTAACAAAGCTTACTGTAAAATAGTTGTCATGTTCTTCCCATTTGATCTGCTGAGCACCACCAAATGTTTCGTGGAAGGATTTTAATACTTTTTCTGTAGGTTCATCAATTCTGGCAAATGCGGCAATTGAGAGCACAGTTGTGCAAAGAATAATAAATACTTTTTTCATGGCTTTTTGTTTTTAAAATGACTATACTTAAATGTGCTATACTAGAAAGACAACACAAATGTATAACTGTTGCACGTAACAAGTCAAGTACTTTCGTACAGGTGGGGCATACAAGACAAGAAATACGAATATTTTCGCATATCGGAAACAATTCAATGTTGCATTGTTGTTCAACGAAACCCTTTACTGTACAGCGTTTCACGAATGTTACATAATAATTAACCGCTAAGGTTAAGCTTGTGTTAAACTGGAAATATGGTTTTAAACATGTTGATTGTAATAAAAAATGAGTAGTGTAATCGGGTATGTTTATGTACCAAAACCGAACACATCATGCCATGTATTCCATTATCGAACATTGCTACAACGGTTTATGTTACACATTGTAAAATCTGCCTATTAATGTGCATCTTTGCACCAACTTATCAAGTAAAACATTGTTATGAAGCTTGCAACACGTTTTATACATGCCGGCACAGAGCCAGACCCAAGTACAGGAGCTATCATGACTCCAATTTACCAGACATCAACCTATGTACAATCTGCACCTGGTAAACACAAAGGCTATGAATATGCCCGCTCACAAAACCCTACACGTAAAGCACTGGAAGAAGCACTGGCTGTTATTGAGAATGGCCGTTATGGCCTTGCCTTCAGCAGCGGTGTAGCAGCTACTGATGCCGTAATGAAATTGTTACAGCCTGGAGATGAAGTGATTGCTGCCAGCGATATGTATGGTGGCACTTATCGCTTGTTTACCAAAGTGTATGAAAAATTCGGTATCCGCTTTCATTATGTGAATATGCAGGACGCTGACAATATACTGCCACACATCAACAGCAATACGAAACTGGTATGGACAGAAACGCCTACCAACCCGTTGATGAACATTACTGATATTGCCGCAGTTGCAGCGATTACCAAACAACATAAACTGTTGCTGTGTGTAGACAATACATTTGCATCACCTTACCTGCAGAATCCACTTGACCTGGGTGCTGATATTGTATTGCATTCTGCTACCAAATACCTCGGCGGACATAGTGATGTGATACAGGGCGCTTTAATAATGAATGATGAGTCCTTACGTGAGCAATTGTACTTCATTCAAAAAAGCTGCGGTGCTGTTCCCGGGCCTATGGATTGTTTCCTGGTATTGCGCGGTATCAAAACCCTGCACATCCGTATGCAGCGTCATTGTGAAAACGGTGAAAAAGTAGCACACTTTTTACGTAACCATCCCAAAGTAAAACAAGTGTACTGGTGCGGCTTTGAAGACCATCCTGGTTATGCTGTTGCAAAAAAACAGATGCGTGGTTTTGGCGGCATGCTCAGCTTTACACTGAAAGACGATAGTGTGGACAATGCCATCAGGGTACTGTCTTCTACCAAAGTATTTGCACTGGCCGAGAGCCTGGGTGGCGTGGAATCGCTGATCAATCATCCTGCTTCGATGACCCATGCTTCTATTCCCCGTGAAGAAAGACTGAAGAACGGGTTAACAGATTCGCTTATACGCCTGAGCGTTGGCATTGAAGATGCTGATGATCTAATTGAAGACCTTAACAATGCAATTGGCTAAATACGGTAATAAAGGGAAGGTTGTTTCCGGTGAAGCAGCTTTCCCTTCACAGCAACTTACAGCTTTCCTCAACAGGAAAGTAGCAGAATACAACCAGCCTTTTTTTATTGAAAACGATCCTGTATGTGTTCCCCATCGTTTTAAACAGAAACAGGATATTGAAATAGCTGCTTTTTTTGCTTCCATCTTTGCATGGGGCAACCGCACCATCATCATCAAAAAGGCTACAGAGCTGATGCAACTGATGGACATGGCGCCCTACGAATTTGTGATGCGTCATTCGCCGGAAGATCTTAAAAAGCTATTGCAGTTTAAGCACCGTACATTCAACACCACAGACCTGCTGTATTTTATTGCTTTCCTCAATTTTCATTACGCAACAGAACCAAGCCTGGAAACTGCATTCAGCAAATGGATGTTGCCAGGTGATACCACTATTGAAAAAGGGCTGAACGGATTTTATCATTACTTTTTTTCGCTGGAAGATATACCCAACCGTACACGCAAACACATTGCAGCGCCGGAAAAAAATTCTACCTGCAAACGGCTAAGCATGTTCCTGCGCTGGATGGTACGTTCAGATAATAAAGGTGTTGACTTTGGTATCTGGAAAAACATTTCTCCTGCACAACTGATCTGTCCTATTGATCTGCATGTGGCCCGTGTGGCCAAACATTTCAACCTGTTGCAACGTAAACCCGTTGATTGGACCGCGGCACTTGAATTAAGTAACAACCTCCGAGTTATGGATCCGAAGGACCCTGTTAAATACGATTTTGCGTTGTTTGGTCTGGGTGTAATGGAAAAGTTCTGACAAAAAAATACCCGGAATGTGAAAACATCTCCGGGTTTGACTAAAGGCTCTGCATGAGAAAAATGCACGTGCATCAGAATGAGAAAAGTGATTGCCTGCCACCTACCTTGCCGCCGGTACCGAAATTGCGGATGTTGTAAGTAAACGTAAGCATAAAATATCTTGTCAGTACTGTGGTCTGGTTATCCTGTATATAGTTTTCCCGTACACTGCGCGATACACTGATGTTCTGATTCAGCAGATCGTATACAGACAACTTCAACTGCCCTTTATCATCTTTGAGGAACAGGAAGTTCACAGCCGCATTCCAGCGGGCGCTTGCTTTATTGATACCAGGCGCCACCTGTGGGTTGTACCTGTAGTCAACTGTACTTTCCCATACCCAGTGTTTGGGCATACGCAATACCAGTTCTGAACTGGAGTAATGCGTGGTTACTTCCAGGCCGGTATAAGCAGGGTTGTCGTATTTGCTGGAATTATAATTCACAGAATAGCGCTGGTTGATCTCGATCTTATCTTTCCAGTTAAAGCCCACTTGCAGCGAAGGGCCAGCATTCCATCCTTTTTGTGCACTACGATTGTTATTGACCAGTATAATATTCTTTGAATACGTAGCATTCATATAGTAGCGGATAGAAAGCTGCCAGTTTTTATTGAACTTGAACTGCTTGCTCAGGTTTACATTCATATAACTATTCCATGCACCATCAACGTTCAGCGGAACAGTAGTTTGTACACCACGGTTATCAACGGTACGAGCCCTGATCACACCATCTTTTGTAATAGTGTTATTGACATACACGCCCATATTCAGATTACGTTTGGTGTCATATTTATTATAGTTCACGGTGAAAGAGTGACCTACAGAAGGCTTCAGGTCAGGGTTACCCAATTTCAGGTACAGCGGATTGGTGTTATCCGCTACCGGTTGCAGATCGGCAGCTGAAGGCTCCGTAGCAGATGCGCGGTAACTGATACTGAACTGGTTCCAGTTGATTGACAACGAAGGGAACACGTAGAAGAAGTGTTGATTTACATCGGGATATTTTGTAAACCCATTATCTATACTTAGCCACTGAAAGTTTACAGCGGGATTTATGATCACTTTTTTAATAGTCCAGCGTATACCGGCAGTAGAGGTATTTCTCCATCCTGAACGATCCAGGTTGTTGGACAGGGAATCAACCGGTATGGAATAATCATCCAGCACATTGTTCTTTCCAAATGTATACAGGTCGTCGTTACTTTTAAAGTATTCTGTTGTTTGTGAAAAACGTAACCCGATTGATTTGCTCAGTGGATCGGCATAATTGATGTATATTTTTGTACTGAAATCACCTTGCTCTTTTTTGCGCAACTGGTTCAACGTTGATGCAGGTTGTCCATCATAAAAAACATTGTTGGCATCATTGTACTGTTTATTATTTGCCGAATTGACAGAAGTGGTGTTGGAGATATACAATGAACGGCCCTTCTTTTTAAACAACCGGTTGTAAGACAGGTCATGCGAATAGTTAATCCCATTGGCCCTAATGGACTGCAGGTTTTCGCTCTCATTCAATTGTGGTTTAAAGTTGTTGTATGAAAAAGTATTCTGATTGCGCGAAGACTGATTTTCAGTTAGCGCCAATGAAGGCCGGTACAAAAACGATGTAAGTGAATCCGGTTTCCAGCGGATACTGCCGCCTATGCGATGACTATAATCATCTGCATTTTGTTTTATCATGCTCCGGGTCACCAGTGTGGTATCATCCAGGAACTGTTGTGTATTGGAAATCTGTTGCAGGTTACTGTTGATATGTCCATAGAAATACTGCAGATTGGCCGTTACTTTTTTGCCAAACTCGTTGTTGAGGTTAAAACCGCCACCTGTGGAGCGTTGTAACCCTTGTCCTGTACCACCAAATGAAATGTCATTAATGGCAGCCCCACCATCGCTCATGATCCTGAGACTGCTAATACCCGCACGTTGAAAACCGCCCATCGATACCACATCATTCAGGCCAAAACCAGCTTTGTTAATGTTATTGGTATACCCCAGCAAACTAAGCTGTAGCGTATCTTTAAAAAGATTCACAATACCGCCTGTTTCATATCTTTTGTCCGTGCCAGCTCCTGCATAAGCTTTTCCAAACCATCCTTTTTTGATGCTTTTTTTCAACTTCAGGTTGATCACCTGCCCCAACTGGCCTTTTGGAATGTCAGGATCCTGGTTCAGTTGATCCTTGTCATCTACTACCTGTACTTTGTCAACAATATTGCTGGGCAGGTTTTTGGTAGCCACCCGTGGGTCACCGCCAAAAAACTCTTTTCCGTCTACCAGTATCCTGTTCACCACGCGGCCATTGTAAGTAATGTTGCCATCCTTGTCAATGTCCATACCCGGCATTTTTTTCAGCAGGTCTTCTACCAGTGCAGTGGGCAATGTTTTAAAGGCAGCAGCATTGAACTCAATGGTATCCTTGCGCACAGTTACGGGAGGTCTTTCGGCTGTTACAATTACTTCTTCCAGTGCCGAAGCATCTGCCGGCAGGGCAATAGTGCCCAGATCCAGCGGATCGCTGCCGGAAAGCTGAAATTCTTTGCGGTACACACGGTATCCTGAAAAGGTGACCAATACCCTGCATTCTGCATCCAGTGGCAAGCCGGGCACTTTAAATTCCCCTTGCGGGTCGCTCAGACGGTAGGTGATAACCGTGGTATCTTTTGCGTGAAACACGGTAATAGTGGCCAGGGAAAGCGGCTGGCGGGTAGCAGAATCTACCAGTTTGCCCTTAATAACACCCTTTCCCTGAGCATTGGTTATGGTACTGAAACCCAATAACAGCATGATTTGCAGGAATAGAATTTTCAACATAAGCCTTTTCTACGAATTTTTCGTAACATTACGACGTTTTCGTAATTCTTCAAAAAGAGTTTTAGGGATTCCTGAAAAAAATTTGTTAAACCGTGCCCTCGGGGAAGGGAATCGTTAGCCGAATTTGCGCAGATTGTAGATAAAGCTGACCATAAAATACCGCTGCAATACCTGCGACTGGCGGTCTTCCACGTAGGTGGGTGTAATGGAGCGGTTGATGCCCGCATTCTGTTTCAGCAGATCGTATACGGTAAGACGGATAGTGCCTTCTTTTTTGGGAAAGAGAAACCATCCTACCGCAGCATTCCAAATGGTAATGCCGTTGGGTGCTCCGGGAGCAGTACGACTGTTATAATTGTAATTGATATTATTCTCAATCAACAGGCGTTTGGGCCAGTTGCAGGAAAACATGAGGGATACGCCTTTGGTAATATATTCTGCATCCTGCGACTGCTGTATAGAATAATCAGCGTTGCTATAGCGTATATAAAAAGACGGATTCACGATCAGGATCTCTTTATAAGTAAAGTTTATACCCATCGTTTGTGCCAGGTTGTACGACTTTGTGGTATTCTGTACTTTATTGGTAATATTTACACTATTGTTAAAACTGCCGGAGGTTCCCAGGTTCAGGCGGAGCGTCCAGATCTTTTTCCGCCAGGTTTTGCTATAATTGACATTACCGGAAAAAAAATAATTGCCATTAATATTAATGGGTCTGCTGATCTGCCTGCCAGATGAATCAAAAAAGTTTTCTGTTACAATCTGGTTATTCACCGTATTCATATTGATATTGGCATTCCAGTAAGCAAAACCGTTTGATTGTTGAGCATTGATGCCAATGCTATGAAAGAAAGATTGTTTCAGATCAGGATTACCCAGCCGGATGTACAGGGGGTTGGAGTTATCCGGTACAGGTTGCAACTGCTGTACAGAAGGCTGCTGTGTACGCCCATTGTAAAACAGGTTGATATTACCTGATTTACTAAACCGGTAACCTATATTGGCCGAAGGCGTTAGGTTGATATTTTGCTGACGCAGCATACTGTCTTTGGTAACAGAATAATTGCTCTGTGTAAACCACTGCACACCCCCACCAATTGCCGCCCGTAATTTTTTGTTGTTATAGGAGATATTGATCGAAGGATTATGCGCTGCTGTCGTATTCTTAAAAGCATTAGTGTACAGCGTATCTTCAATATCATAATTGCCCGTTGCCTGGTCAAACCCATAGGTCTTTTTATCGGAGGTAGAAGTAGTAGTCCGGTAATTGTATCGCAGGTTCACGGACAGATCTTTGATGACCGGTTCGGTATACGTAGCAGTCAATGAAATATTGTTACCATTGCCTGATGTAAAACTGCGCTGGTTGATATTCTCCGTACTATCAGGCCCTCCGTTATTGCTAAAAAAAGTATTCTGGCCCACATTGTCATTCTTTCCCGATTGATTATTGAAGTTGTAGTTAACACCTAGTGATACACTGCGGCCTCTTTTCCGTAACCTGCGCCCAATAAAGAAATCCACAGTACCGGTGCTATTGTCAGAAAAACCGGTGTTGGTATTACTGCTGTTATTGATGTGTTTTCCTGTAACGCTTTTTGACTCTGCTACATTCGTATTCTGATTATTACCATTATTCAGGTTCAGGTTTGAATTCAGGAACACATTCGTCATGGTGTCAATGGTATAATCAATATTCAATGTAACGCGATGACTGCCGTTGGCATTGGTACTGGTGTTGTTGGCATTGTAAAAGAAAGTAGTATCCGGCAGAATGTTCTGTCTTTGTGATCCTGTAACGTTGGTGTTTTTATTATAGCCATAAAAATAGCTACCAGATAGTTTTAGTTTTTTATTCCACTCATTGGCAAAATTACCTCCCAATGATCTTGATTCTGTAATACCCGACCCACCTGTATTTCCGGATAGGCTACCGCCGCCATTTGAAAAATTCATCCGGCTGGTATTGTTGGCAGTTCCTAAAAAACTGATCTGCATTGCCTTATTAAAATAGTTGAGCATGGTACCTGCTTCATAACGGCTATTGGTGCCATACGCTGCCATGCCACGTCCAAACCATCCTTTCTTTTTATCTTTCTGCAATACAATATTCAGCGCTTTGTCTTCATTGCCATCTGTTACTTTAGTCAGTTGCTGCTCCTTCGTTTTATTATCCATTACCTGGATCTTATCAATGATCTCACGCGGCAGGTTTTTCAGGGCAATAACAGGATCTCCGCCAAAAAAGTCTTTTCCATCCACAGTTATCTTGCTTACCTTTTTTCCATTGAAAGTAATATTGCCATCCTTGTCAATATCAAATCCCGGCATTTGTTTCAACAGGTCTTCCGTTACTGCATTGGGCATGGTTTTAAATGCAGAAGTGTTGAATTCAGTTGTATCATCTTTGATCACTACCGGCGATTTCTGTGCTACAACCATTACTTCATCCAGTTCTGCATAAGCTTTTCCCATACTAATGGTATCAAACACCAGTTCTTTTTTATTCGGCTGAATAGTAAAATTGCGCAGTACAGTTTGTAATCCTTTGTAGGAAACCGTAAAACTGCAGGATTGTGCCAGGGGAATATCTTTGACTATAAATTCACCCTTGCGGTTGGTAAGTCCAAAGCCAACTACCGAAGTATCGGATGACAGAAAAACAGAAACCGAAGCAGATTCAAGCGGAGCGTGCGTGGAAGAATCTATTACCGTACCTTTAATGCTTCCATACTGTATATGCTGGGCCTGCGCAGCAATAGCCACACAGGCAAGCATAATAGCAGCCATGTAAGAAGCAAAACGCATAGAATAAGGTTAAGCTGTTGGCGTAAACTTACGATTGTGAAATGTTATCAATTTGATAAAAAAGCAAGCTGTTATGCCAACGCGTCTGTAAATTTAACTAAATGCCCGAACAGGATTCCCTAATATTTATGCAGGAGGTGCTACAGCGTGATTTTGCAATTGCGCCTGTGGATAAACGGGAGCAACTGTTGCAGCAATTGGCCGATGCCATTAACAACATGATAAGCACAGATTTTTCGCGGCTGATCTCCATTCTGTACCGGCTGGATATTGACGAGCAGCTTTTAAAAAAACAACTCCGTGAACAACCTGATACTGATGCAGGTGTTGTTATTGCTGCATTGATCGAAAAACGTCAATGGCAAAAGTGGAAAACAAGGCAGGAGTTTAAAAAAGGTTCTGACATACCCGATGACGAGAAGTGGTGAATAATTGGTAAGTTCGCCCCATGATCCTGACTGAGGTAAACAACCCGGCAACCGCAAAAGAATTCATTGACTTACCGGGAAGGCTGTATAAGAATGATCCCCACTGGATACGGCCGCTGGATAGTGACATACAGGCAGTTTTTGATCCTGCCAGGAATGTTTTTTTTGCCCATGGTCAATGTAACCGCTGGTTGTTGAAAGATGATAACGGCCATACCATTGGCCGCATAGCAGCCTTCATCAATAACGAAAAAGCTTATAAAAATGCCCAGCCTACCGGGGGCATCGGTTTCTTTGAATGTATTAACAATCAGCAAGCCGCTCATTTATTAATGGATATTGCGCGGGAGTGGTTGCAGCAGCGGGAGATGCGGGCCATGGATGGACCTATCAACTTTGGCGAGAACGATAAATACTGGGGCCTGCTGGTGGAAGGTTTTAAACCGCCCAGCTTGGGTATGAATTATAATCCGCCTCACTACATTGATTTTTTTGAATCATACGGATTCACCAAACTATACGATCAGTTTACCAACTTCCTGGATGCTACCATTCCGTTGCCGGAGCGTTTTACCAGGATCTCTGACTGGGTAATGAAAAAACCCGGTTACTCTTTTAAACATTTTGATAAAAAACACTTTGATCAGTTTGCCAACGATTTCAGGGATATTTATAATGATGCCTGGAGCAATTTCGAAAATTTTACACCTATCGAAATGGGCACCATCAAAGAATCGTTCCGGCAGATGCAGGCTATTATGGATGAGAAAATCATCTGGTTTGCTTATCACAATAATGAGCCGATTGCTTTTGTATTGTGTTTACCCGATGTAAACCAGATACTGAAACATGTAAACGGTAAGCTGAACCTATTGGGCAAACTGAAGTTTCTCTGGTACAAGAATACTACCACTATTCAACGCTTACGTATCATTATCATGGGCTGTAAAAAGAAATTTCAGCATCATGGTATTGAGTCTGCATTAATACGTTGCCTGCAGCAGGAAGTATTACCCCGCAATACCATCAAAGGAGTTGAACTGGCATGGGTGGGAGATTTTAATGAAAAGATGATGGCCATACACGAGGCAACCGGTGCCAAAAGAGATAAGGTACACAGAACCTACAGGTATATTTTTCCTTAGTACAACAGCATATGTTGATTTGTGTTTGTTACTGAATCAGTAGCTGCTCCATCCAACTCTCTGCATTATTTGAACATCAGGTCTTTGACCTTTTGTTTGTCTTCCTGTTCTTTTTTCAGATCAAACATGGTTCCAAACACCCTGTCCCAGATAGTGGTGCTTACACCATATCCATGATGTTCATCTTTGTAATGATGCAGGTGATGATTGCGCCACAATGGTTTCATCCACTTAAAGGGAGGATTCCAGGCATGGATGGCATAATGCATACTGCCATACACCAGGTATCCCAGCATAAATCCCGGAAAGAACATAAATACATTCTGACGTATTACCAGGTACAGCAGTCCAAAAATAGCAGATGCCAGGATAAGACTGGGTACAGGCGGTAAAAACAATCTTTGCTTATCGCGCGGGTAATGATGATGGTTGCCATGCATGGTATATATGAACTTCTGTATTTTGGGATTATCGCTTACCCAATGATACAGAAAACGGTGGGCGAGATATTCAAAAAAGGTCCAGAAAAAAATAGCTCCCAGAAAGGTCAATGCAATACGCATAACACTATATCCTAAGTGTACGCTGCTGTAATAAAGCATATAACAGATCACCGGCAGGTACATTCCCCAGATCACCAAAGGGTGGGTCTTGGTAAGCATTTCCAGGTACTGATTTTTAAACAATCTAGCCTGTCCTTTATTGTGTATTTTATCAAACTGCATAAATAGCTCCCCTCTGAATTAGCTATTGTAAAATTACAAAAACGTGCGTTTGTATGAGCATTTCCACTTATTCACATTGTTTCTTCAAAAATATCCGCTGGCATACGATTCTGCTTCAGCAACCGGTAATGATTAAACAAAGCTGTTGCCAGTGGATAGCTCCGGTAAGGTAGCTGGTGTTTCATTGCCTCTTCCCTGATGATAGCCGTTACCTCCGGGTAAAATACATGATGTACGTTCGGAAAAAGATGATGGGCAATGTGATAGTTGAAACAGCCCATAAAAAAACGGGTAAACCAGTTGTCCTCATTTACATCATTGGTATTGCTTAACTGATGCATCAGCCACGTATGTTGCATCATATTGTTCTCATCGGGCAAAGGAAATTCATTCTCTACGCTGGCGTGCGGAGAGATCAATACGAGTAGTGCAAAAATGCTGCCTGTAAAGATCATGATGCAAAATGCAACGACCATTTGCAACCAGTTAATTCCCAACAACATTTTAGGCAGGATAAAAATATAAAAAAGAAAAAAAGCCTTCCACAAGAATAGTTTAACGTACTCCTGCCCCGGTATGGAAACTACCTTCCATATCACTTTTTTCTTATTAAAATAGTCTTTGAAGTCGCGTAGCAGTAACCAATTGAATAAAAACAACGGATACAGCAAAGGCAGGTAAATATGCTGGTAACGGTGGTAGGGTTTAAACTCTCCATGCGGAAATACGCGGGCCAGGTCACTTTGTTCAATATCACTATCCCAACCCATTATATTGGGGTAATTGTGATGCAGCCTGGTATGCCTGTTCTTCCAGACATAACTGTTTGCACCCATCAGGTCAAAGAAACAGATATATAACTGATTAAGCCATTTACGTTTGAAAAGGGTATGGTGCACAGCTTCATGTATCAGGTTGAGGAAAATAATCACCAGTAATATCCCCATGCTGCAATAACACATGTCCAAGACCAACGTATGGTTGCCATACATTAAGGCAATGCTATAAGCTGCGATATATAAAAGCGGGAACAGGATAGCTTTAAGAGTAATAAACAGTTGACGTGCGGGCTCCAGCTCTTTCACTTTTGCATATACCCGCTGCTTTATAGAATTGAATATCAAGTCGTTTGCTGACCTGGCAAACGTAAGTTTTACAACCTTCTCCATAAGTTCAACTTTTTATGGTTCAATAAAAAGATTGTCCTAAGAATATGGGTTGATTCAGGATAACAAACCACTGATATAACACCTGGATGGGCAAAAAGTTACAGCAAAAATCAGTTTTTAATCCTTGTGCAGCAGTTGGTCTACCGTAACAAAATGATACCCTTTCTTGCCAAGTATAGTGATGAGCCGGGGAAGATCATGATAAAATTTATCCGTCCGTTTGCTATCGGTACCAATATGCAGTAATAATATGAAACCATTTAACCCGGCAGGCATTTGTTGTTCGCGCTGCAGAATGGATTGCAGAATGTTTTCACTGCTGCAATAATTGGACATGCCGGGTGTGGTATAATCGGCATTACTGCGTGTACCGGGTGTAAAATTTACCAGTTGTAATCCCTGCGCTTTTGTCCATGCAGCAATAGTATCATTATACCATTCATAAGGTGGTAGAAAAAACATCGCTTGCTGACGTGAGATCCCATACGCCTGCATAGCTTTATAATTCTGTGTAAGATCATCTTCAAACCGTATACGGGTTAGCAGCAGGCTATCACGTTTATTCCAGTCGCAATAAAGCAGGTGTTCATTGGAGTGAGGCCCCAGGTAATGACCGCTTTTCCGCAAGCGCTGTATAACAGGATTGAAAGCTGGATTGTTATAAAAGCGTCCTGTTAAGAAAAAGGATGCTTTGGTTTTATAGCGGTTCAATGTGTTGTGGATATATTCACCACCATCAGCAAATTCATCTCCGGTAAACACCAATGCTATTCTTTTGCTGGTGGTATCACCACGTATAATGGCACCATGGCTCCAGGTGTATCCAGTATTATGGTTTTGTTCTGCTTCTTTTGCCGCCAGCAGGTAGATCAATGAAGCAGTACCATCCATAGTAGGTTCATTGGTAGAGTAGTCTCCATAATCATCATGATACACCACCAGGTCGCTTTGAAAAGCAGCATATTCATCCGGTTCATATAAAGTGATACCAATCAGTTTGCTGTAAATATTCCCGTATACGGGACCATCTACCAGTCCACCATTGATGGGATAGTTTTTCAGGTGTGTAAAAGCAGAATGTGGATCTGCCGGGGTATCACCCCAGGCAGGCAACCCATACACAAAGCTGGTACCCCAGGGATTGCAGCCAAACAGCCAATCAATATTTGCCTGCTCCAGTTGCTGGTATTTTGTGCTGTTAGTTAACTGCCGGTACCAGTAACATTGAATAGCAAATGCCACAGTGAGATTGTTACTGCACCATATAAACGGAACACCACGATAAAAAGCATTTTGCTTTGCCTTGCTCCATGCCTTTTCTATGCCTTGCTGATAATAATTGATCAGTGTATCGCGCTGTTTGCCGTTAAGTTGTTTGGCCAGTTCATAATGTCCGGGGTTAATAAAGGGATACCATTGATAATGATTGGCGGTATCTGCGCCCAGCCATGGTGTAACAGGTTCTTGACATGCGTAAGACATGGCATATTGCGGGATCAGTTGATTATCCAGCGAGTATTCATTATATGAAAGTTCTCTACCAGTGGTATAGTGATAGCTGTTCAGGTTTGCCAACGCCAGTTCCATATCATCGGTCCAGTTGTCCTCTGCATAAATATAGGGAGAGCGTACAGAAGCCGTTTGGCAAACACCCGGTTTGTCTACAGCCAGTTTATAGGCGGTGATGGCCTTATCAATCAGTATGTTGCTATACGATTTATCTGTTTTATTAAATACTTCTGCGCCCAGTGCAAAAGCACTTGCAAATTTACCCGCCGTTGAGGCAACACCTGTTGTATTGTTTTTGAATTTACCACGTACCTGTGGTTCACCCGAACAGAAGTATACCGGACGTTCAAAACCTTTGCCGTAAAAACTATCTTCTTTGGGTATACGCATTCCCATGTGATCGCGATCATCGCCCAGTTGATTGAACAGCCAATCATCTTTGGGATGCATTTTCAATAACCAGTCAAGTCCCCAGCGTGCCTCATCCAGCACATCAGCATAACCGTTTTTCCCATCCAGCCCGTTGGCTTTTTTTGAATCGGCAAATACCTGCGGAAAATCGCGCCAGGCTGCCAACAGGTGATAGGTGGCATTGGCAGAAGTGGTAACATATTGAAGGTAATCACTGGCATCATGCCATCCGCCAGAAACATCAATATGCGTACTATCCGGCATTGGCCCGTATAAAGTATACCCGTCGTGTGTATGACAACTGTCCTGTAAAAAAGGATTGAAACCGCTGCGTTGCTGGCGCATATACTGTAAACAGAAATCAGCTGCCCCATTATATACATCCTGCCCTATGGCAAATGCGGGTGAAATGGCTTTTCCTGCTTTGATGACATATATACCTGCTTTGCGGAATGTTGAAAAATCAAGACGGCAGGTTTGTGTGAACGGACCATATGCACCATAAGGTTTGCCTGCATGTGCACTGAATACTACTTTACCGGTTGCAGCTTCTATCAATTGAAATTTGGTAACAGGTACAGATGTTTTACTGCACCATACAGCCACTTTACTGTTACCGGGTAAATATCCCAGCAGGTTGATCCGTATCCATTCCTGCGCTTCTTCCCCCGCCATGGATGCAATCGTTATCATCAACAGAACCGATAGCAGCAAACATTTTTTCATAGTTCATGCAATAGCAGGTAAAATATCAGCACACTATTTATCAATGTAATCCATTCTGAAATTCGTAAGGTCTGGTGTATATTTCCTTTTACGTTTCAATTCATACTGGTAAATAATATGGCCCATTTCTTTGAAGAAGGGATACCCTATCGTTTCATAATCATACTTATCATCATTCAGTACGCCATCACTGTTTACATAGATCACCCCACTCAGCATAAATTCTACTTTATTTTTAAAATCAACGATGTAGGTAACATCTGTCAGAAATCCATATGACCAGCCGGTTTTATTGAATGCACGGATATAAGAAGGTATTGCACCCCTGCCTGCCTTAAAGAAAAAGAACTTGGTATAACTGTCAAAATATTCAGTAGTGTCATAATGCGGAAAATGACTTTCACGCGGCAGTTCTGACATATACTGGTACAGGAAGCGGTAATCTTCTTTGGTAAGATCAAAACGTTGCCGGGCCGGTACTGACTGCGGGAATATGACAGATTGTAATAGCTGTTGAAAATCTTCCAGCGGCACATTGTTGTGTGTGGTAAAATCCATCGGGGCATTGATCAGGCTGTCATCACGATTGTAATGCGCATTGCCCACCAATATCTTTTTACTGAAATCGAATGACACAGTACTATATGCAGCTGGCTGACTGTATATTGTTTTATCCCCCTGCATAAAACGAATGGGATTGGTATGCCTGTTCTGTTCTTCAGTCATGGTTACAAAACGACGTGTAATACGACTATCCTTATACCCCTTCTGCCACAGCTTTTCATTCAATGTTTGCTGACCTGTAAATTCATACAGCCTGTTATAAGCGTCATTGTCACTGATCAGAAAAATCTTGCGGATATACTGCGCCACTGAAGGCAGTCCATTGGCAGCCAGCGTATCGGTTGTAACACACGTTTGCCGCTCAAATGCACTATCGGTAAGCATCGGCGTGTATTTATCCAATCCCGGCACCTGCAGTTGATGCAGTTTTTCCAGTGCTGCAAAAGCTACCGGCATTTTTACCATGGAGGCCGGGTTAAAATACCGGTTCCTGTCTACGTGCAGGTAATGATTCTTTAATTGCGGACGATTGTTCTTATCACGATTGATCTCTGTATAGATAAACTGGTATTGAAATGAATCGGGTTTGTTCAGCACATTCAGCAAAAAAGGAGAGGCATTTGTCCGTAACAATTGTTCCAGCCAAGTATCTGTTTTTTCCTGTGCATACGTTTGTTGCAGCAGACATAACAAAAAGGCAACCCAGGCAAGCTTTTTCATTGCCAAAAGATACGATAATGGCAGGAACCAGGTAGCAGCTATTGGATTATTGGTTAAAAACAGCACCCCTTTAAAAACATCTCCGCATCTGCAACCCCGTATCCACCCGATTTGCTATAAATTGCAGCACTAAAAAAATTGCCATATATGAAACTGGTCTCTTACCTGTCCGATGGGCAGGATCGATTAGCCATTCTGGTAGATGGTTTGTTGTACGATATGGAAACGCTGCACCCCGATCTTCCGCACAACATGAGTATGTTCCTGAATTACTGGGAAGATGCTTATTCCATGGCATTGGGAGGGGAGATGATGGTTCGTGAAGGTCGCATTGATAAAAGTCGTGGATTTGCTTACGGCAGTGTGCAGGTGCTGGCACCTGTACCTTTTCCCAGCTCCTGTCGTGATGGTTATGCATTCCGTCAACACGTAGCAGCCGCGCGCCGCAACCGCGGTGTACCGATGATCCCGGAATTTGATCAATATCCCATCTTTTATTTTACCAACCACCATAGTATACAAGGCCCCGGCGATGTGCGCTGTATGCCAGACCATTTTGAAAAACTGGATTTTGAGCTGGAAGCCGCTATTGTTATCTGCAAACATGGCCGCAATATCCGTGCGGAAGAAGCCGATCACTATATTGGCGGATTAATGATCATGAACGATATGAGCGCCCGTCGTCTGCAGATGGAAGAAATGTTGCTGAACCTGGGTCCTGCCAAGGGAAAAGATTTTTCTACCGTGATCGGTCCCTGGCTGGTAACACTGGACGAACTGGAGCATTTTGAAATACCTGCCAAAGAAAATCATACGGGTAAAAGCTGGAACCTGCGGATGCAGTGTTTTGTAAACGGTCAACAGGTCAGCGATGGCAACGTGGGCGATATGGACTGGACCTTTGCTGAGATCATTGAACGTGCTTCATATGGTGTTGACCTGTATCCTGGTGATGTGATTGGCAGTGGCACCGTTGGCACAGGATGTTTCCTGGAACTGAATGGCACTGCTAAGTTGAACGATCCATCCTACGCCGAACAATGGCTGCAACCCGGCGACATAGTGGAAATGGAAATAGACGGTCTGGGCAAACTCAGCAATACCATCGTAGAAGAAGAAGATCGTTTTTCGCTCCTGGCACAGAAGAAGATCTAACCGCAACCACTAATGTGCATGTATGCCAATGTGCAAATTGATTCACTGCACATTGGCTTCCTGATAATTCTGTCATTTGATTCAACCGCAGAGAACAAGAAATTGCCGGGTTAAGAGCAGAGGTATGGATACAATAAAATTAAACGCACTGGGAGGTATTATCCTGAATGCAGCTATTAAGGTACATCGTGAATCAGGTACCGGATTACCGGAATCTGCTTATGAAATTGTATTAGCCAGGGAACTTTGTCTACGAAAATGAAATCATTATTGAAATAAAAGCCGCCGAATCCATTATTCCGATCTTTAAAGCCCAGTTGATCTCCTATCTGAAGTTATCCGGAAAGAAGCTAGGGTATTTGATTAATTTCAACGTTCTATTATTGAAGCTTGGCTTTAAACCACTTGTTTATAAAATATAACTCTGCGAAAACCTCCGCCTCCCGTTCTCTGCGGTTGGAAAATTTTTTTTTATGATTATTGATCTTAAAGAACTCTCTCCCGTTCAGAAACAAGGTTACCTGCAGCATGCTATTGCGCCGCGGCCGATCTGTTTTGCCAGTACGGTAGATGCGGCGGGGAATGTGAACCTGAGCCCTTTTAGTTTTTTCAATATGTTTTCCAGCAATCCGCCGATAGTGATCTTTTCACCTGCCCGCCGCGTACGCGATAACACCACCAAACATACCCTGCACAATGTACAGGAGGTACCGGAAGTGGTGATCAACATTGTGGATCATGCTATGGTGCAACAGATCAGCCTGGCCAGTTGTGAATATCCCAAAGAGGTAAACGAGTTCATCAAGGCAGGTTTTACACAGGAACCTGCTACGCTGGTGAAACCTCCTATGGTGAAAGAAAGCAAAATCAAAATGGAATGCCGGGTATTGGAAATAAAAGCGCTGGGTACTGAAGGCGGCGCCGGAAACCTAGTGATCTGCGAAGTACTACGGATGCATATTGACGACGATATCCTGAACGAAAAGGGTATGATAGACCAGCAAAAACTGCATCATGTAGCCCGGTTAGGGGGCGACTGGTATTGTGCCGTATATCCCGGCAATTTATTCCAGGTTGAAAAACCCAATGCACAATTGGGTATTGGTATTGACGCGCTGCCGCTGCATATCCGCCACAGTAAAATACTTTCCGGTAATCACCTGGGACAATTGGGCAATGTACATGAAATGCCTAATGTAGACCCTACTTTCCACAGCGACCGGCTGAAAAATATTTTCCAGTATTATGCCGTCAGTCCGCACGAAATGGAAAAAGAACTGCATTCCTATGCCAAGGAGCTGCTGGATGCAGGCAATATAGCCGCCGCCTGGCAGGTACTGCTTACCTTAAACTGACCCGGTTTGCGCCACTAAACACTGTAGCGGTTGCTGAAGTGCCGGGCAACAAGTACCTTTGCAGCCCGTTGCCGGTTGGGCAATGGCTGGTTAATTTTATCATTACAATGAGTACACAACATTTGTCGGAACAGGAAGTGATCCGCCGCAGCAAACTGGCTACACTTCAGCAGCAGGGCATTGATGCATACCCTGCGCCCTTATTTCCCGTATCACACTACTCTGCCGATATTAAGTCGCAGTTTACTGAAGAAAAGAAGGAAGAATTTGCCAACGTGTGTGTGGCCGGGCGTATTATGAGCATTAATGACAAGGGAAAAGTTTTCTTTATCAAAATACAGGACTCCAGGGGTATCATCCAGTTATATACAAAACGCGATGACCTTTGCCCTGGTGAAGACAAATCTTTCTGGGACAACGTGGTAAAGCACGGTCTTGACCTGGGTGATATAATCGGCGTAACCGGTTATGTTTTCATTACCAAAACCGGCGAAACCTCGGTACATGTACAGACCCTTACACTGCTCACCAAATCACTGAAACCTTTACCGGTGGTGAAAAAAGATGAGCAGGGCAATGTGTTTGACGAAGTAACCGACCCTGAGTTCCGTTACCGCCAGCGTTATGCTGACCTGATCGTGAACCCGCACGTAAAAGACACTTTTGTAAAACGTACCAGGATCATCAATACCATCCGCGATTTTCTGAACGAACGCGGAGCACTGGAAGTAGACACACCCGTATTGCAGGCTATTCCCGGTGGAGCAGCTGCGCGTCCTTTCATTACGCACCACAATGCGCTGGACATTCCTTTTTACCTGCGTATTGCCAATGAGCTGTACCTGAAACGCCTGATCGTAGGTGGATTTGACTGGGTATATGAGTTCAGCCGCAACTTCCGCAATGAAGGTATGGACCGTACACACAACCCGGAATTTACCGTGCTGGAATGGTACACTGCGTACAAAGACTATTTCTGGATGATGGAGATCACCGAGCAACTGATGGAGAAAATTGCATTGGCGTTGTACGGTACAACCGATGTGCAGGTGGGTAATAATGTGATCAGTTTTAAAGCACCGTTTGAGCGCATCAGTATTCACGATGCTATTAAGAAGTTCACAGGTATTGATGTGAGTGAAATGGATGAAGACGGACTGCGTGCTGTTTGCCAGCAATTGCACATTCATGCAGATGCTAAAATGGGTAAAGGCAAACTGATTGATGAACTGTTCAGCGAAAAATGTGAAGGTAATTTTGTACAGCCCACGTTTATCATTGACTACCCGGTAGAAATGAGCCCGCTGACAAAAAAACACCGCAGCAAACCCGGACTGGTAGAGCGTTTTGAGCTGATGATCAACGGCAAGGAAATTGCCAATGCTTACAGCGAACTGAATGACCCCATCGATCAACGTGAACGTTTTGAAGAACAGTCAAAACTGATGGAGCGCGGTGACGATGAAGCAATGTACATAGACTATGACTTTTTGCGTGCGCTGGAATACGGTATGCCACCTACCTCTGGTATCGGTATTGGCATTGATCGTCTTTGTATGCTGATGACCAATCAACCCAGCATACAGGATGTATTGTTCTTCCCGCAGATGCGTCCTGAAAAACAATCAGGCGGAGAAGCACAGTAATGCTATAAATCCTTTTAATGAAGCATATTTCTATTATATACGCCGGCAATAGCCGGCGTTTTTTATTTAGGTTCTGTTTGTTGATCTTAAAACCCTTAAGGTTGTTTATTTTCTTGTAGGCCAGGATCGGGATGGCTAATATCATCATCATATATTAGCTTTTTTTCTGAAGAAAAATTTACGTTGATCAGCGGTGCATTGTCAAACTGATATTGCCAGCCCTCTGGTAGCTGGTATTTGATGATCCGGTGCAATAGTTTTTGTCCCTGCTCTGCAAAAGAAGCAGGCCCCATTACACCCAGTATAATGTCCGTTTGAAAATCATATTGTTTAAGAGGATTTCCCGAACGGCGAAAATGCGTCAGGAACAAAGCTCCCGGATAAGGATAATCGTCGGGCAGATAATCAGTGGTCTTAATATTACGCGGTGTAATAGCCATCTGCATCAGCGACCAGCCATATTCATTCACACTGCTGCCGCCGGCACGTGGCAAAATTCTGCTCAGTAAAAAAAGCGGCTGTTTTACAGGACGGTATATATAATCAAGCCACAGGCCATAAGTGTATGCTTCGCCGGTACCTTCTCCGCGTGCGTTCAGAAAGTCGTTGTCAATATACAGGCGTTAAGTTGCTGTGTTTTCCGTTGTTTTGTGCAGTTGCAGACAGAGATCCTGCCAGTAAGACCGCTATGATGAGCGCGTAGACATATACTTTCATAAAACTCCTGTGCTTTTCTAAAGGAATTTCATAAGAAAGTTATGCCAGCAGGCAGCCATCAATACAGCACAGGGGTACCGTTAAATAAACAGGTCCATCATCAGTTTTTGCTGTGGGTTAACAGCATAACCTGAAAAATCGGTAACACCATTCTGTTGCAGTATTGCTTCGTCAATGAAAAAGTTGCCGGTACATTCAAATGAAGGCTGGCGTAATACATGGAACGCAGCATCGGCTACAATTTCCGGTGTACGGCTGCGCTGTACCAGGAAATCGCCTCCCAGCAGGTTCTGCACGGCTGCTGTTGCGATGGTGGTTTTAGGCCACAAGGCATTTACAGCAATACGGTGCGTACGCATTTCTTCGGCCAGTCCCATTACGATCATGCTCATGCCATATTTGCTCATGGTATAGGCAAGATGTTTGGCAAACCATCCCGGATCCATATTGAGGGGTGGAGAAAGGTTTAAAATATGCGGGTTGTGCGCTTTTTTAAGCCAGGGAATACAGGCCTGGCACATAAAGAAAGTACCCCGTACATTGATGTCGTGCATCAGGTCCCAGCGTTTGGGTTCCGTTTGTTCAGTAGCAGCCAGGTTAATAGCACTGGCGTTATTGATCAGCACATCAATGCCTCCAAAGGCCTCTGTAGTGGTTTTAACGATGTGCTCAATGCTCTCTTCAGAACGGATATCACCCTGTATAGGCAATACCTTGCCCGGACCCAGCGGGGCAATTTCTTCAGCGGCTGTATAAATAGTGCCTTCCAGTTTAGGGTGCGGTTCAACCGTTTTACCAACTATCACTGTATTAGCGCCTTCCTTTGCAAGCCGCATGGCTATTGCTTTTCCAATGCCACGACTGCCACCTGTTACCAGTACTGTTTTATTATTGAACAACATATTGCAAGTTATTTACACTTGTATGATCATTCTATACAACTATAAATATATGTGCTTTATGATATTGTTTCAAAAGATTGGGTAGTAATACGAGCAATTGCAGGGTAATTTTACGGTTACAGCGGTAAATAATGAATGCAAAAAGTCGGGCAGTTTTGCGCTTGTATTTTGTAAATGAATAAAGTAAGTTTGTATAAGATGATTGATTGATACGCGACACCAATATCCAAAAAACTGAATCCAGATCCTGAAAAACCGCCGCGACTAATAGCGGTTAAGCAAACCCCGATATCCGAATAACCAGTATCAAAAGTTTTCGTATCATTCCAATCAACAAATCCTAAATCCAATAAGCCTAAGTAGTCCAACATCCTACGAAATGATGATTTAAAATTTGTACCTATTGATGACCCTGTATTGTTGGTAAGGTTTCGTACAAAAAAATTGGCGGTTCCGGTAAATCCCCGGAACCGCTTTCTTTTTACACGGTTCTCACTGCTATATAAAAAAACAGCCCGGTAGATACCGGACCATTTTTAACCTAAACCAACCAAAAAAGTCATCAGATCGCCTTATACATAGACGGGTCCTGTGTTGAATTCCTTTCTTCCTTTATTTTTTAATGTGCATCAACCGGTATTACTACTTTTTTCTTGAATTTCTGTAAGAAAATGATCGGAATACAGCACAATACAAATACGCCGATCAGCAGGTACAGGTTATCGTAAGTCACCAGCAATGTCTGTTTGGTAACAATTCCTTCCATAGCACGATTGGCCATCTGCTCCGCATCAAAAGGGGTACTGCCCTTGGCAGTAAATGCCTGTACCAAGCTATTGTGCCGCTGTGCATACGCAGAGTTGTACGTATTGATATTTTCCAGCAGTAAGGCGCGGTTTTTACCACTGTTGATATGCACCAGGGTGGTTAAGATGGCAATACCAAACGAGCCACCCAACTGACGCATCATATTGTTAAGACCGGTACCCTGACCAATATCTTTTCCATGCAGATCCTGCACTGCCAGGGTAGTCAAAGGCACAAACAGGATACTCATACCTATACCGCGGATAATAAGTGGCCAGAAGAAATCGCCGGTTCCTGACTCCAGGGTGGAGTTGGATAGCATCCATGTGAATATGAAAAATAATATAAAACCACCTGTGGCCATGATCTGCGCCGGTACTCCCCGTTTCAGCATCATACCCACCACCGGCATCATACAAATGGTAGCCATACCACCGGGAAATAACAACTCACCGGTTTGCTGTGCAGTAAAACCCAGCAGGTTCTGACAGAATACCGGGAAAATAAACACCGATCCATACAACGCAAATCCCAATGCAAACGAGGTTACAATACCAATAGCAAAGCTCCTGTTCTTCAATATGCGGAAGTTCACTACCGGGTGATCTGTGCTCAGCTCACGCCATATAAAGGCAATACCTGATAATATAGTAGCCAGTGTAAGTACAGAAATATAAGGTGTGGAGAACCAGTCTTCCGATTCACCTTTTTCCAGTACCACCTGCAAACTACCTACACCAATGGCCAGCAGTAAAATACCCCACCAGTCGATCGGTTGCCCCTTGGCATGCCGCGGTGATTCCCGCACAAAGGTGGATACCAGGAATGCAGCAATGGCGCCTACCGGAATGTTTACGTAAAATATCCAGGGCCAGCTAAAGTGGTCAGTGATATATCCACCAATAGTAGGACCAACTGTAGGACCAACTACCGCACCCAGACCAAACAACGCTGTAGCCATGCCGATCTCTTCACGGGGCCATGTTTCCATCAGGATAGCCTGGGCAGTAGATAACAAACCACCACCGGCAAGACCCTGCAGAATGCGGAATGCCACCAGCTCAGTAAGTGAATGTGCATTCCCACAGAGAAAGGAGAAAACAGTAAACGCCAATATTGAAAAAATAAAATAATTTTTGCGACCGAAACGGTCACCCAGCCAGCCCGACATCGGTAATATGATCACGTTTGCCACCGCATAGCCGGTCACCACCCATCCTGCATCTTCCAGTGTGGCACCCAGGTTACCCATCATTTCAGGAAGGGCCACATTCACAATGGTGGTATCGATCAGCTCCAGCAAAGAAGCCATGATCACCGTAATGGTAATGATCCACTTTCTTAAACCATGTTCAGCCATAAATTCAGCTTTTTTAATTCGTCATCCGTACGTACTACTTGGTATGTACTACCACTTTCACGCTCATACCGGGGCGCAACAGGTTTATGCTATCAGTTCCTTCCAGTTTTATCCTTACAGGTACACGCTGTACTACTTTTACAAAGTTGCCGGTAGCATTATCCGGAGGCAGCAATGAAAACTTAGCACCCGTAGCTCCAGAGAATGATTCTACAGTTCCCTGGATGGTCTTGTCAGGATATGCATCCACCACAATATCTACCTTTTCACCAATGCTCAGTTTTTCCATCTGTGTTTCTTTGAAATTGGCAGTCACGTACAGTCCTTTTTCATTTACAATTGAAAACATGGGCTGGCCTGCCTGTACCAGTTGACCAAGCTGAATATTGCGTTTGGAAACAATACCATCTGCAGGTGCAATGACTACGGTATAGCTTAACTGTAATTTTGCATAGTCAATATCTGCCTGGCGCAAAGCGATATTAGAAGAAGTAGCACTTACCTGTTGTTGGTTTGAACTTACTTTTCTGGCTACCACAGGCACCTGTGTCTGTGCTACCACCAGCGCAGCTTCTGCCGCATCTTTTTCAGCTTTGGCACCATCAAACTGTGCTTTGGTAATAGCGTGATCATCGTATAGGTTCTTATAACGGTTAAAATCTTCTGTAGCTTTCCAAACACGTACTTTTGCCGCATCTATATTGGCCTGTGCAGTAGCAATGCCCGTTCTGGATTCTGTTACTGCAGATTCTGATACATTGACAGACTGGCGGGCAACTGCCAGTGCAGCTTCTGCCTGCTGCAATTTGATCTTATAGTCCCTGTCGTCCAGTATTACCAGTGTATCGCCAGCTTTTACCACCTGGTTGTCTTTAAACCTGATCTCCTGCACATAGCCGCCTACACGCGATACCACAGAGCTGATGTCTGCATCCACCTGCGCGTTATCAGTTACTTCGTGTGTTTTAAAATACAGGTATTCTTTTACGGTAAATATCAGCGCACCAACCAGCACTGCTGCCAGGATAATGGGGAAAATGATCTTCTTGCCTTTACTGCTCTTTTTTATTGCGTTCATATCGGTTGCGTTTATAAATCTTTTTTTGAATTGAGTTAAGGTTGTATATGACCTGTTACATTCAACAGGTTGTAATAAGCGGCGGTTGCATCAGATTTCGCAAGCTCAAGGTTCACACGCGACTGGTACAGCATGGTTTGTGCATCGATCCTGTCGGTAGTAGTTACCAGGTTATTGCGGAATTTTGATTCCGTGATGCGCTCATTCTCTGTAGCCTGTGTAATGGCATCCTGCAGTACTTTTATTTTTTCCAGAGACTGCTGGTACGTTACATAAGCATTGTGTACGCTGGTTTTAATATTGTCGGTCAAAGCGTCACGATTGATGGCAACTTCACGTTGCTCAATCTTAGCTTCGCTCAGTTTATTTTTATTTTTGTACAGGGTAGCAATATCCCAACTGGCAGTTACACCCACCAGGAACGGAGCCAGGTAAGAACCTCCTTTGGGAAATAATGCCTTGGTAGGATTGATATAGTACAGATCGCCACCCACACTCAGGTTGGGTAGTTTTTCGTCATGAACCTTTTTCACGTTGATGTCTGAGATTTTCTGCTGATAGTTCAGTGAAGTAAACTCCTTTCTGTCTTTCAATGCCTGCTGCAGGTATTCATCAAACGATCCGGAGGCATCCAGCTTATAGCTTACATCCTGCAGTTGCAGCTCTGTATTTTCCGGAAAACCCAGCAGCACATTCATGCTGTAGTTGGCCATTTTACGGTTGTTTTCCAGTTCAATCTGTACCAGCCTGGTGTTTGATTTTTCCAGTTCATAGCGCAATACATCATTGCGGGTAGCCAGTCCCTGGTTCTCAAACTTCTTTATTTCTGTCAGCTTGTTCTCAATGTCTTCCATGTTCTGCGCCACGATCTTCTGGTTCTGCGTGATCTTATAGTAATTGATATAGGCATTGATCACCGTATACACTACTGCGTCTTTATTGGTCTCTGCATCCAGTCTGCTCATCTGTACCAGCAGATCTGCAGATTGTTTGGCATACTTAACACGGTTACCGGCAAAGATCGGCTCCTTAATACTGAGTGTACCGATGTATGCAGTATTATCGAAAGGCAACTCAAGGCTTTTGGGTGCCGAGCCATCTGTGGATGGCAGCGAGAATTTTCTCGTCAGCATTAAAGCATGATTGTAGCCCAGGCTGGCAGTAGCAGATGGCAATGCGCCATCTTTTGCCTGCTCTACCTGTGCAAGCGCTTTATCGATCTTGTTCTGTGAAAGTTTTAACTGCTTGCTATTCTGTATTCCTGCCTGAATGGCTTCGTCCAGGCTTAGCGTCTTTGTCTGGGCAAAAGAGGTAATTCCTGCTATCAGTAAAACCAATACCATCCCTGCTTTCTTATGTACTTTCATGCGCTGGTTGTTTTAGATTCTTTATGCTTCATTTTTAATATCGAGGTGGGCCCGCATCAGTTGTTTCAAGTGCACTTTCAAACGGGGTATTACTACGTTGCTATAGGAGGCTTCGTCTGTATTATCTATCTGTAAAAGATTACAATACAATTTCCGTAAGCTGGTTACCTGTGCAATGGTACCCATAATAGATCCCAGTGTCAGTTCAATATCTACTGGTCTGAATAATTTTTGCCGTTGTCCGTCGACAATAATTCCTTTTATCCGTTCAAGGTTCTGTAGTTTGATGCGGGTGATCAGATCTTTGATTTCTGATGAACGGTCGGTATTATATTCCTGGTTCATGATGTTGTGAAAACGGCGGTTAGTTACCATACGCTCTACATAATAGTCGATCAACCGGTCTATTTTTTCCCATGCAGATAATGACTGATCATTGCTCAGCTCTTCCAGGATGCCGATCGATATACGAAATCTTTGCTCTATCAGAGATTCCAGTAATTTTTCTTTCGAACCAAAGTAGTAAGAGATCATTGCCAGGTTCACGTTGGCTTCGTGGGCAATGTCACGCACAGATGTTCCGTCAAAACCTTTCTCTGCAAACAACTGTTCGGCCGCCTGTAGAATCTGCTCCCGCTTGTCTATCTTATCCGGAGGTGTCATAGAGATCAATTGTGAGCACAAAACTAAACAAACGTTTAAATTAAACAAACGTTTAATTAGAATAGACGTGTTATTGAATTGTTATCAGGATATTAACAGACATTTTATCTATTGATAATCAATTGATTGTTTTAAAAACAAAAACCGGGTAAAAACCCGGTTCACTACACTGGACTTTCTTTAGCGGCTGATTTCCTGGGATATTCCCCTCCAAAATCATTACCCGCCATTAAACCTCCAGCGGTAAACATGAGAAAATTTAAACCCAAAACTGCATTTGTAAGCTACGCTCAGGCTGCTTTATTAATTACTTTTTGCTTTCAGATCATCATTGGAAACTCCTCTTTTACGGGATACATTTTCAGTAAGTTTTCCAAAATTCCACCGGATGCTGAGATTAAACATACGTGCCGGAGAATAGAACCAGGATCTTGAACGGAAGTTTTCGTCCTGGGTTGTGTTTCTCCACACCATTTCCTTGCTGAATATGTTGGCCATCATCAGTGCCAGCACCAGTTTTTTATTGAAGAATTTATAATTGCCACCCGCGTTGTACCACATATTCACACTGCCATTGCTTTGCAATTGCCGTGAAGGCAGCCACAGGTTAACATTGCTGAATACTGTAACGCGCGGTGTAACATCATACGCCGCATTGGCACCGGCCCAGCCACCCATACCATTACTATGTTGTGCGGTATTCTGTTTGTTCCTGATAACATCATAACGCAAACCCAGGTTACTGTTCACACGCAGTTTGGGAGTAACTGTAAGGGAAAGGCTTCCGCTCAATCCTGTAGAATAATATTCACCGAGGTTTTCTTTACTACGGCTCGAAACGCCGGTTTTATCATTGAACGTATACCAATTGGTGACCTGATTGTTACAGAATGTTTCAGATAACTTTATGGTAAGGCTGGTAGTTCCTTTTAATAATGAATATCCGATTTCAGCATTGTGGTATAACTCTGCATTTAATGCAGGATTGCCGTAGTACAGGTTTAAAGAGTCTGTATTATTCACAAACGGGTTCAGATCCCAGATATATGGACGCTGTAATCGTTTGTTGTAAGAAACAGAGAGGGTATTATTGCCCAGTTTGCGCGATGCAAAGAAAGAGGGCAGCAATGTGGTATAATCCTGTTCCACAGCAGTACCGGATTTGATAAAGTTGCCGCGTACTACTGTATGCTCGGCACGCGCTCCTATGCGGAAACTGATTTTTTTAAATATGAACCGGTAATTAAGATAACCACTGTACACATCCTGGTGATACGCAAACCTGTCTGCATTGGCAGGATCTTCGTCAAAACCATCATTTACATTATACCGTACCAATGCGGCATAATCTGCCGACGCCCGGCGAACAATAGCCTTTACACCCATTTCCAGTTTTGACTTGTCTTTAAGCGGCTGAATATAATCCAGTTGCAACGTACTTTGCCTGTTGCGTGAATTGTTATCATTGACCACAAACCTGTTACCCGAAGCACTGTATTGATCTGCCTGCTGATAACTATTGTCGCGGCTGTTCTCGTGATACATTTTGAAAGTAAGCTCCCGCTCACTATTGTTCCTGAACTTTTTGATAAAGTCTGCACCCCAGTTAAAAGCAGGCCAACTGTAGCTGTTTTTGCTATTGAACAGACTGTGTGATGTATCTGCTTTGTTCGCCGCTACCACATCAAAATTTCTGACATTGGTATTGCTGCCACTGCCGCCATTTACATCGGCATATACACTGGTGGTCAGCAGGCTGTCTATTTCCCAGCTCAACTCTACATTACCATAATTATAGAAATTATTATTTTTTGACTCATTGGTGATAAGACGTTTGTAATAGGCCACGGGGTTAAACGATTCTGTTTCGCTATACGAGTGGCTTCTTCTGCCATTGGTATTGTTGAGACCATAATAGCCGTTAAAACCGAAACGTCCGAATTTGATGCTGGCGCTAGCATTAGCATTCTGAGATCGCTGCGTATTGGCAGATATGCCCAGTGTTCCATTGTACCCCGCTACTTTCTTTTTGGTAATGATATTGATCAATCCTCCAATACCTTCGCCATCGTATTTGGAAGAGGGGCTTGTGATCACTTCAATTTTTTTGATCAGGTTGGCAGGAAACGATTGCAATGCATCTTTGAGATTTTTCGTGAACATGGCTGTTTCCTTACCATTGAGCAATACTTTAAAATTGCTTTGCCCATTCAGTTTTACATTCCCTTCGCCATCTACTGCCAGCATGGGTGTTTTACGCATTACATCAACGGCAGTAAGTCCTTCATTTGAGGGATCTGATTCTGTATTGTAGGTTAGTTTTTCATCATTCTGTTCTACCAGCGGTTTACGGGCAGTTACTACCACCTGTTGCAAACCGGCACTGTTGCGTACCAATTGTAATGCAGGCATATCCTGTACATCGCCGGCTGTTGCTATTGTAATAGGTTCTGATTGTTTTTCTGCAAAGCTGTTGTGCGTGGCAATCACCACATACCGGCCTGTATCTACTTTGGTAAAAAGATACGTGCCTTTATCGCTGGTGAAAATATTTTGTACGGGTTTAGAAAGATCTGATACTCTGTACAATCCTACAGTTACAAAATCGAGCGGTTTACCTGCTATACTATCCTGCACAAAGCCTTTTATCTGTGCGGAGGAAGATTGTGCCTGCAATAAAAACGGTAGCAGCAAACAATACAGGACACAAAAATTCCTGTACAAAGTATTCTTTGTAAAAATCATGGCTATACTATTGAGAAATGAACTGTTTGGGTTTAAAAATTGCTACAGGATATTGTTCAACGCTTTTTCAAATGCTGCCGGGCTTACTTTTTCTGTTACCTTACTTGTCTGTCTGTTGTACAGCAAAGGCATTCCGTTCTGTATATCCTGTATCATTCCTTTGCGATCAACAAATATGTTTACAGGATAATTCTCTGTGAATTGTTCACAATACGCTTTCACGCCAGGTATCTGTATAAAATCAAACCGGTGCTTTGTCAAAAAGTCTGCTACTTTTTCTGCCGGTTCAAACGTCATAGCGATAAACACTATATCAGTATTGCTGTATCGTTGTTTTATGGCGTTCAGTTCGGGCATTTCTGCAATGCAGGGTGCACAGGTAGTAAACCACATGTTGATCACAACGGGTTTTCCTTTCAGGCTATCTGCATCAACCACTTTACCATTCTGATCGGTAAAACGGAATGGTGGCAATGGCGCGTGGATGTAATGTCGCAGCCTCTCATCATTTTGTTGCACACCGGCATTAAAAATATTCAGGGTAAAAAGATGAAATGCTGTATCTCCGCTAATCTTTTTTTCTGTAACTACCGCCTGAACGCTCATTCCCAGTTCTTTAACTCTTGCATTTTTTTCAGCGATTAGTGAGTCAAGACCAGCTTGTGTAAACAAATTACCCCTGACATCTTTATATAAAGTAATGGACTGTGCATTACTATGGATACTTTTTAAAACAATACAAAACAGTAGTATATATTTTGTCATAGCATTCAGGTTTAATATATGTCCTTATCGTTTGTATTTACAGATAGGAACTTATCTGTGTATAAAGTTCCTGTCCGGAACTGGGCCGTTTGGCCTGGCTCTCTACCAGTTTTCCATCTTTAATGATCAGATAGCGAGGTATAGATACCTGTTTATTTTTCCAGATAACATCAGTAAGATCTTTTCTGAGACTTTCTGACACCCTGATATGTGTGCCGGATAAATCGTAAAATTTGATCATATCTTTCCATTGTTTGTCCCTGTTCTCATCGTCTATCGACACATATAATATTTCAGCATTATTTTTCTGAAGAAACTGTTTCAGGCCAGCGTTGTATTTAAACTCTTCCTTACAGGGACTGCACCAGGTAGCCCATATATCTACAAAAACGGTTTTCCCTTTAAACATGCCCGCCAGTTCATCCAGCGATGCAACAGACTGGTAATTGTCGATCACCTTTTGTTCAGGTTTAAACTCCTTCTTTGCCTTTTCATGAAAAGCAATGATCTCTTCAACATTTTGCCTGAAAAAAGCTGTGTATGCGCTGGCAGGGTACGATGTTTCAAAATGCTCATACAACTCCACCAGTTCCGGCTCATACTTTTTCATTGACAGAAAGGTTTGCAGAAACCGGGCTAAGGCATACTCCCTGGCAGGTTCGGGCAGGTTATCTGCATAACGTTTGTACATTACCTGCAGGTACTCGTTTGATACACGGGTATCAAATACTTTATAAGTACCATTGCGTTTGCTCATATAACTTCCTTTGTACCAGCTTGCATACTGATCAATATAATCGTGAAAAGCAGGAACTTCCAGGGCATTTACATCGTTCATACTCCGGGTGGTAAATAACCGGGGCCACGCTTCCGCAAAACCGGGTTTGCTACTGTTGTAGTAGATTACCGATGCCAGTACAGCTGCATAGTAGTAGTTAATTTCCCTGCAGGCAAACCGGTAAAATGTTTCATTGATCTTTTTATCTTCCAGCAGTGCTGTAAATAATTTTTTCTCGTTTTCGGCATCCTTTGCCACCAGCAATTCTATACCGGCAATAGTAGTATCTTTTTTACTGTAGCTATCTCCTTTGTCTGCGTAGTCCGGATGTTTTAAACGGTTCAGCAGGTATTGACCTTCAGCATTGGTACCGGTAAACATAAACGGTTGCTCCTTGTTGGCCGGATCCAGTGTAAGTGAATATTCCTGACCGGGTTCTGTATAAAGTTTGTATTCTTTATAATTGATAATGATATTTACCAGACCGGCCCGGGTAACGTTATTGGGTACTATTATTTTGTGTTGCTGGTTGGCTTGGTAAACAACCCCCGCTGTCCAGAAAGCTCCGTTTACCGGGAAACTGAAAGACGCTTCCGTTGCCTGTATGCTTCCGGGATCAATTGTAATAACAGCCTGTTGTGCATTGCTTATGAACGGTACCAGAACAAAAAAGGTAATAAAAAGCTGTTTCATACAAGTATGATGAAAAAATGAATTCAATAATAAATCGGCTGTGTAAAAATGAAATGCGGAGCGGAGGATCTTGTTAACCTATACAGCCTGTCGTTGAAATAAGATATTATGCAGTGTGTAAATAAAAATTATGAAGAAGACTTTTACATATTGTGTTGCATATGCTGCACAAATCTTATTTCAACGACATTAACTTGCTGTACAGGGGCTTTTGTTGTTATGGCTATACTTTCCGTGAACTATTTAAAATCTACAGTACAAGACTGGCAGATGATTTCAAAGCTGGTGTGTTTCCCTTTGGCATCACCTACAGAGCTGGTGAATTTTGCCGGCGTATTGGATGAGGAGGTATAAGTAACTCCTTTACGATTTACATTGTTATAGGTTGTAGAGTATAACCCGCTAACAGACTGCTGTCCTTGCGTAACCACTACTACTTGCTCATTGCCTTCTTTTACAGCATCTTTACCATCTTTGGCAGGATCTTCTTTTACTGCTACTTTCTCAAACGGTGCAAATACGGTAGAATACTTTCCCTGGAAATTCACTGTATAGTTCTGCAGGTTACGTACAGGTAAACGCATATCGCCGTAGCGGTTGTCGATTTTTACTTTTTCAACGCTAGGGCTGATTCCACGCAGTTTCAGATCATAGTTATTTCCTTCCAGTTCAATGCTGGTATTGAGTTTATCAATACGAATGCTTCCGTATGATTTACGGCCATCCAGTTTACTCAGCTCATCTATTGAAATATTGTCGCTCTGGCTGCGTAAATAGGCGTAGTTTCCTTTGGTATATTCAATAGAGGAAGAGCGGGAATCAATATCAAGGTCATTGATCTGCTGAGCCCTTAATGTACCATTGTAAAATTCCATTTCAGCATTTTCCACATTACCCATATTGGCATTACAATAGGTTGCTTTCAGTTTCAGGTTCTTGATATCCTGAGCATCCAGCGCACCGTTATTGATCTCAATAGAGGCATCTGTTACGTTAGTACCAATGTATACATCACCATATTTCTGATCTATATCCAGGTTAGACCCTTCAGGTATCATTACTGTCAACGTTTGTACAAAAGGTTTGCGGGAGGTGTTTGTTTTTGAAGTAGTATTTAATTTAGCAACCAGGTCTGCTGCCTGACCAGATACTTTTCCGGCTCCATTACTAAATGCATATCCATCTATGTAAACAGAAGACACACCGGTGTTGCGGGAAAGAATATCCACGCGGCTGCTGAATGGCTTAACAGCTATTCCCATTTGCTCAAACCATTCTTCATCGGTCATGGTTCTGGAAACGGTATCATAAACTATGACAGCGGTAACCTTTACTTTGGGTTGATTCCAGGATTTAATCTCCAGCTTGCGTGAAGTAGTAACCACACGTATTACGCCCCCTTTGGCGCCGGGTACTTCCTGGCTGATCTCTTTGGTAAATTTCTGGGCAAAACTGCTGCTACTGATCGCAGCGGTAAGAATAATTAAGAAGAAGTTTTTCTTCATGGCTTTAGTGAGTTATAATTTTTTTAAATACTGTTTACAAATTCATAAAAGAAGGCTCGCGCTTTTCAGTTAAAGAAGCTTTACGGGCCCTGTTATTCATCTTGCTGATTTCAGTCTGTAACTGTTTCAACAACTGCAGTTTCTGTTGATACAGTGTAATCAGGTGATCAACCAGGTTATCATTTAAACCAATAGTCTGAATATCCTGCATAATGTTTTGCTCATCTTTCTGAAACTGTTGCCATTGTTTTTTGAAAGAATGAAAATAGCCGGCATTTTCTGCATAGATAGGCATGCTGTTCACCCGTTTTAACTGGTAATTGATAATCATCGCATAGCTTTCTTCCATCGCTTCTGCCGGAGATTTGGGTGTGGTGGCTACCGCGGGCGATGACTTACGTGATTTTTTTGCAGTGGTCGCTTTTACAACATGGTGCTCTTGTGTTTTGTGCTCCGTTTTATCTGTAGTGGTCTGCTCTTCTACCTGCGCAGGCGGCACAGCCGCTACTGCAGGGGGTATTTCCTTTGCAGGCTTACCAGGAATGGCAGCAACCGTTGATTCGGAAGATGGCTTTTGTTGTATATAGATATAAGCTACTGTTGAAAAGATCAATGCCACAGCCGCAACGGCCATCCATTTTACAGCCAAACGTACTACCGGAGCTTTTTTAGTATGGATATTTTTTTCAATGTGCTGCCACACATGGTCTCCGGGTAATGGTTCCACATCCAGATCATCCCTTCTTTCACGCAAATATTTTTTCACATTATCCATGATGTATCAACTGTTTTGTTAATCGTTCTTTTAATAGCTTTCTTGCACGGTGGTACTGGCTTTTGGATGTTGATTCGGTTACGCTCAGTACATCTGCAATCTGCTGGTGCGAATAATCTTCTATTACATACAGGTTAAACACTTCGCGACAACCATCGGGCAGATTTTTAATTTCGTTGTGTATCTGCTCAAAACTCAGTACCTGCAGCCATTCACTGTCACTGTCTTCCGGCATATCTGCCATACTATCATTCATATCGCTCCAGTGTACACGGTTGTTGGTATGTTTTATACATTCATTCACCACAATTTTCCGCAGCCAGGGTTCAAACAACCGGGTTTCTTTTAGTTGATGCAGGTTGTTGAAAGCAATAATAAACGCATCCTGCAGGGCATCCTGGGCATCATTGCGGTTGCCTGTCATACGAACACAAATACTCATCATTTTTCCGGCAAACTGCTGGTACAGGTGTGCACGGGCAAGCTCATTGCCCTGTATTGCCTTTCTCACGTTTGCTGTTAGTATGTGTATTGCCTGTTCCAAATGCCTTTCTGTTAATAAGAGCAGGAAAAAGAAAAAAGGTTGGAATATAAAGGACGGATTTTTTTCATTTTTTTCTGGGGAAAGAAAAACCCGCCTTGAAGCGGGTTTTAAAAAGACCATATATTTCTGAAAATCAATCAGTTTCAATCTAGATCATGCAAGATCCAGGAAAGGACGGTTCTGCAAAATATCTTCTATCCGGTTCATTACTTCCGGGGTCAGTAGCGGCAAAGTATCCAGTGCCGTAAAGTTCTGCTCCAGTTGCTCCTTTTTGGTTGCCCCCAGTATTGCGGTGGTTACATGGGGATTTTTAATGGTCCACGCAATAGCCAGCGATGCCAGCGACACATGCATGTCATCGGCCAGTTGCTTCAGTTGTTTCAGCTTTTCAACTTTGTTGTCCTGCAGCCACCTGTCTTTCAGCCAGTCAAAGCCTTTTATAGCCAGCCTCGAATCTTCCGGAATTCCTTCCAGGTATTTACCGGTAAGAAAACCAGCTGCCAGCGGACTCCAGATAGTAGTGCCCAGCCCTACATTCTGAAATACAGGTGTATAATCCTGTTCCATTTTGAAACGTTCAAACATATTGTATTGCGGCTGCTCCATTGACGGGCCAATAAGTCCGTATTGCTGCGCCACCCGGTGTCCTTCCATAATTTCGGCACCACTCCACTGGCTGGTTCCCCAATACAATATTTTTCCCTGCTGTATCAGGTTGTGCATGGTCCACACTACTTCCTCAATTGGCACAGTGGTATCAGGACGGTGACAAAAGAAAAGATCCAGGTAATCCATTTGCAAACGTTGCAATGCTTCATGACAGGCTTCAAACAAATGTTTGCGGCTCAGTCCTGTCTGGTTGGGCTTGTTATTTTTACCGCGCCAGCCAAAATATGCTTTGGAGGAAACAGTGTAAGAGGTACGGTCCCAGGCTTTCTTTTTCAACACTCGGCCCATCATTTTTTCGCTTTCACCCAACGCATACACTTCTGCATTGTCAAAAAAGTTAACTCCCCTGTCGTAGGCAATGCCCATCAATGTATCTGCAATACTATCGTCTATCTGTTTGTGAAAAGTAACCCAACTGCCAAATGACAGCACACTCAATTGAAGGCCGGTACGACCTAGTCTGCGATATTCCATTGTTACATTTTTTTAATTCAGAAAAGAAAAACTGAAGTCCGGTGTACAAAATATGAAAATACAACAACCTGCTATTGAGGATTGTCTAAAAACAATCCATACTAAAACAGCCATGAAAACTCAGCAATGATCATGGTACTACTGTGGCATACCATCCTGAGGTACCAGGCGGGTACCTGAATTCTTTTTAAACTCATACCAACTAAGGTTCTGCGCGGCACGTAATCCATCCTGTGCAAAGTTGGTTCCCAAACGCTGGTTGATGTGACAGGGTTTATCAGTATAAAACTCCTGTTTGTTCTGGTCCCACCACAGTTCCTGCGTACGCAGTGTATCACCAGTAAGCCGGTTGATCACCACCACACTATCACGCAGCAGTACCTTGCTCATATACTCCATGTACTTTGCATAACGTGCATCCAGTATGGTTTCAATAGTAACAGAGTCTTTGTAGAAATCAACATGTACTGTACGGGGAAATTCAAGGTAAGAGGAGTCTGCCTGCGAACGCACCATATAGGGTGCCGTAAGCTTTGCCTTTACTTTGCCATCCTGGCTCATAAAGCTTTCTACCTTGAAGGCTTCTTCCACAGCCACCTGTTTGCGAAAAGCGCCTTCCACATCTTTGGGGTCGTTTTCACAGGCCTGCAGAAACAAACAGCAGCCCAATAAAAGAGCTGCCATTCTGCCAGAATATTTTAAAATAACAGCGTGCATCAGGTTATACTTAATTCAAACTTGCGCATCATCCATCGCTTCAGCAACTTCCAGGCAACGGAATCTGCAAAAAAATGCGCTTTTTGAAAGATCTCGCCGCGAAGATAATCACCCCTCCGGTTTTTACCTACTAAAACGGTAGTAACAGCAGTTATGTAACATTATATTCGCAAATAGCGTATAAGCCCTTGTAGATCAGATCGGCGTCCGGAATAATAGGATTGTTGAGATGTGAGGCAAAATGCTCCGTATCACCCCCGGTAAGGATCACGTTCAGGTTGTGATATTTTTCCTGGTACAGGCTGATCATTCCGTCAATTTCCTTTGCCATCCCCAGGATCACCCCGCTCAGGATGTTGGTTCGTGTATCATATCCTACCAGCGGAAAATTCCAGTCTTTTTTCACCAGCGGCAGTTTGGCCGTATGCTCATGTAGTGATTTTAAACGCAGTTCCATTCCGGGTGAAATGCCTCCGCCCAGGAATTGGGCATATTTATTCACAAAATTGTAGGTAATGGCAGTACCCAACGCTACCACCAGGTTGTTCTTACCGGGAAAAAGTGTGGCAGCCGCCACTACCAGTGCCAGCCTGTCGGCGCCAATATCCTGCGGTTTACCCACAGGAGTTGTAACCGGTATGCGCGACTGGTGATCAAGTTTATGAAAAGCAGTATGCTCAGCCAGCATGCTTTCCATATTGGGATTGTGATGAATAACAGACGAAAGAATGGAATGTGTGGGGTGAAAACGTTCCAACAGTTCTTGTATGGTTGCATCGCGATCGTTTTCGAGCACCAGCACCTGTTGTAATGTACTTTCTGCAAAAACAGCACATTTCAGCCGGGTATTGCCGAAATCGAAGCAAAGGGTTGTTTGCGTCAAAATGAAAAGTTTTGGATGTGCAGGGCATTTTTTAACACCCTGCAAAACTCAAAAATGCAACAATTAGGTTGAATAGAAAAAACTGCTTAACTGCCCAGGTCCAGATCAAAAGCAGATAAATTGCGGAAATGGCCGTTCAGTTTTACTTTTTCTTTCAGTTGTTCCATCTCCATCAACATGGGCAACACTTTCTGTAAATGTCTTTTTATATATTCCTGTCGCTGTATTTCACGCAGCAAGCCCAAAACTTCGTATTCCTCTTCCAGCGACATACCCACATGATGCGCCACATCGTACGAACGCAATTCAGGATCTGCTTTTTTAAAATCCTTGCTGATATCAAGCAGCCGGTGCAGCTCCTTAATACCTGCAACAACTTTCTGCATCAGTTCACGATTGCCGGCATCTTCCAGGTTATCGAGGTAATTGACAATGGCACCACTGTATAGCTTATCAGGAACTTCTTTAATAACTTCCAGTACCCTGAAGATCTTTGTACCCTGCACTTTAATATCCATTTCACCATTGGTATAGGTTTGTACAATATCAGTAACCTGTATCAGCGTACCCATCTCCTGTACACGCTCATTGACCACAGTAGGTATACCAAACAGTTTGCCTGCTTCGTAACATTCATTGACTAGTTGTTTGTACCGGGGTTCAAAAATATGCAGGTGCACTTTTTCGCCGGGAAACACCACAATACCCAGTGGAAATATTGGAATAAAATTTGTCATTGCGTGATGAATTAAAAGTAATCTGTCTCATTGAGAACAAATACCTAAAAATGAACAGCATTAAGTTATTTTTGCATCGGTCATTTGACAGTCTGTTCACATGAACCGGAAAAATACACCATGAAAATTTCAGGATTTACCATTATCAGGAACGCGGTTATCAATGATTATCCAATAACCGAAGCCATCCGCTCCATACTGCCGGTGGTGGACGAAATGATTGTAAGCGTAGATCCGGGCGATGATGATACGGTATCACTGATCCAATCCATTCAGTCCGAAAAAATCCGTATTGTGTATTCTGTCTGGGATATGAATTTACGAAAAGGTGGTGAAGTACTGGCAATTGAAACCAACAAAGCCTTTACACATATATCACCCGATGCTGATTGGGCATTTTATATTCAGGCCGATGAAGTGATCCACGAAAAATATCATCCTGCCATACTGGAAGCCGCCCGCAAATACAAGGACGATCAACGGGTAGAAGGACTACTTTTTAACTATACACATTTCTACGGCACCTACGATTATGTAGGCGATAGCCGCCGCTGGTACAACCGCGAGATCCGCATTATCAGGAATGATAAAAATATTTATGCTTACCGCGATGCCCAGGGATTTAAAAAGAACGGTCAGAAGCTCTGGGTAAAACCCATTAATGCCTGGGTATATCATTACGGATGGGTTAAAAGCCCTGCATTGATGAAACAGAAACAAAAGAATGTAAGTCGTTTCTGGCAGGATGATGAAGAATGGGAGCAGCAACTGAAGTCAGACGATTTCTTTGATTACGGTAATGAGTTTGATTCACTGGAAAGATTCACCGGAACCCATCCGGCGGTTATGCACGACCGCATTCAACGGCAGAACTGGAAAATAAAACTGGATACCGGCGTAAAACGCTTTGGCCTGAAAGGATGGTTGTTGTATTTTATCGAGAAAAAAACAGGCAAAAGGCTGTTTGATTACAGAAACTACAGAATCCTTCGTTCATAAACACCCGGTACCAAAAACAATAGCTTATGGATGCCATTACAGCAGTGGTGATCACCTACAACGAAGGCCGGAATATACAACGGTGCATTGCTTCGTTAAAAACTGTGGCCGAAGAGATTATTATTGTAGACTCCTATTCTACCGACGATACCATTGCCATCTGCAAACGCGAAGACGTAACTATTGTACAACATGAATGGAGTGGTTTTGGTCCACAGAAAAACCTGGGTAATGCCATGGCGGCAAACGACTATATCCTGTCACTCGACGCAGATGAAGAACTGGACGACAGGTTGATACAATCCATTCTTGATGCCAAAAAACAAGGATTGAAAGGACTGTATATGATCAATCGGCTGAATTACTATTATGGTAAATTCATTCAGCATGGTGATGAGTATCCTGACAGGAAGATCCGCCTGTTCAACCGTAAAGATGCCGCCTGGAATACAGAGCTGGTACATGAAACACTCAATACGGTAGCGGGTATTCCGGTAACGGTGCTGCCCGGCAAACTGCTGCATTATACCTATTACCGCATTGCAGAGCATATCAACAAAGCCAATAAGTATACGTCACTGGCAGCAGACAATATGTACCGCAGCGGTCGCAAAGCCTCTGCATTTAAAATTGTAGTAAACCCGCTTTTCGCGTTCTTCCGTTCCTATATTCTGAAAAGAGGCTTCCTGGATGGCATGCACGGATTTATACTGGCTGTTCAGAATGCACATGGCACTTTTCTGAAATACATTAAATTATGGGAGATTTGTCGCACCAAATAATACGAACCATTGCGTACCTCATTGATTATTGCCACCTATAACTGGCCGCAGGCGCTTGCACTCTGCCTTACCAGCATACAAGAGCAGCACCTGATGCCCTCGGAGATCATCATTGCTGATGATGGTTCTACCGATGAAACACTGAAGCTGGTGCAATCATTTCAGCAAAAACTACCCGTACCAGTAAAACATATATGGCAACCCGATGAAGGATTTCAACTGGGAAAGATCCGCAACAAAGCAATGGCCGCAGCTACCGGCGATTACCTGGTGCAGATTGACGGCGACCTGATCCTGCATCCGCATTTTATGCGCGATCATGTACTTGCTGCCAGACCTGGATATTTTATAGGCGGCAGCAGGGTATTGCTGGATGAAACACTGTCGCAGGAACTGTTGCGGCATCAACGACACCATTTTTCCTTGTTCACCAAAGGAGTGAAGAATCATTTCAACGGAATGCATTTACCCTCCCTGGCGCGTACCATCGGCGTGTTCAAAAAAGAAAAAGGCCTGTACAACCTGCGCGGATGTAATATGTCGTTCTGGAAAAAAGATATTGTAGCGGTAAACGGCTACAACGAAGAGATATATGGCTGGGGCCGGGAAGATACAGAACTGGTGATACGACTATACAATACAGGCATCAAACGTGTATTTTTTAAATTGCAGGGCATTGTATACCACCTGTATCATAAAGAATACGATCGCAGTAAACTGTTGCAGAACGATGAGCTTGTACAACAGGCCATTACCGGTAAAAAGGCATATTGTACCAAAGGCATTGATCAATATTTATAAACGGACATGCATACACGGCCCAATACAGACTGGAAGCTTTTTATTCAGCAGATACAGGAAGGTTCTGTAAAAAGCCTGTCGCGTTGTATTTCGTTACTGGAAAACGAAGTGGCGGGGTATGAACAACTGTTGTCTTTATTGCCGTACAACGATACAACAAAAATCATTGGTATTACCGGCCCTCCGGGTGCAGGTAAAAGTACGCTGACTGATGCCCTGATAGAAGAACTGGTGCTGCACAACAAAAAAACAGGGGTATTGTGTGTGGACCCTTCTTCACCTTTCAACCTGGGCGCACTGTTGGGCGACCGTATCCGTATGAGCCAGTGGTACAATCATCCGCTGGTTTATATCCGCTCACTGGCCAGTCGTGGTTCATTGGGAGGATTGCATCCAAAGATCATTGAGATCTGCGAACTGATGAAAGCCGCAGCGTTTGATTATATTATTGTAGAAACCGTTGGTGTAGGGCAAAGTGAAGTGGAAATTGCAGGACTGGCAGATGTGACCGTGGTAGTAACAGTACCCGAAGGTGGTGATGAAGTACAGACCATGAAAGCTGGTTTAATGGAAATAGCAGACATTTTTGTGGTTAACAAAGCTGACAGGCCCGATGCAGACAGGTTTGTAAAAAATCTACGCCTGATGCTGGCCCCCACTTTTGCCACCCACCAACAGGAAGTTGCTATTATAAAAACCATCGCTTCTGAAAAAAAGGGTGTTGCAGAACTATGCGAAAAAATTGCTTTGTGGCTGGGCTCCGGTCAGCAGAATATTACACGCAAGGCATGGTTACTGGCAGAACGAGCCTATTACCTGTTGCAACAAAAAAGAATGAAAGACATCAGCAAACAAAAGCTGCAACAGGCTATAGCACACGAAGTTCAACAGCATCGGTTTAACCTGTACCGGTTTATTTCCGGTTACTGATGCTATGCCGCATCGTATTGTTTATTAAAAGAACCGGTTACCCGTTTTATAAGATTCTTTACCCGCAATGTCCACGACAGTGAGGGCTCATTCAGCTTTCCATCAAAACGACTTCCCCGGTGCAGGTAATGCTTGGTTAGCGTACTGGAGGTGATTCCCCATTTATTGATGAACTGGTAATACCCTTTGTTCCTGGCCACTCTTTTTACAGATTTGGATCCAAAATGATATACCCTGCTTTTGCTCACTCCTTTAAACTCGCGTACACCCAGTTGCCACAGTTTCATGGAAAAATCAGGATCGGAATACATACCGGGTGAAAATTCAATACTATAACCGCCTACCATATCCCAAACATCAATATGCACCACATTCGGCGGCCAGGTTGCCCCCTGCCAGTCGCTCATAGGCAAAGTGGCATACTCCTTCAACAAAGCAGATTCCCTAAAATTCTCTATCTCAGTACCGTAATCTTTACCAATAGCACAATTGCTTTGCGGTAAAGGCTCAATAGCTGTTCCGGAAACAAAAAAATATTTATGACCAATACGTTGTACTTCTTCATACAAAGCTGCATCCCATTCCGGGCATACGTACATATCATCATTCAGGTACAAAAGGTAAGCGGTAGATACCAGGTGTCTTGCAAAGTTGAGTGCATAGCATACACCAATATTCGTAGCGCTATAGGTATAATCAATATCCGGTTGTGTTTTTATCCATTCCAGCGTTCCGTCAGAACCTTCGTTTACATGCACTATTAATTGGTGCGTATGTGTGGAATTTTTACGGATACTGTCAATACACAGCTTTAAAAACGGTAGATTATTCCAACTCGGTATTACAATGGAGAACACCGCGCCGGTAACAGTAGCACGTTTGTAACTTTCAACTTGTTGGTTCATAACGCTAGGAATTACGCCAACAAGTTAAGCACCGTGTGTTGTATATTAACACCACACAATAGCATATCCCTGATATAATAGATGGGCAACTACATAACACCGATAAACACACACAAATTTTATATAACCATGTATTTATTATATAAACAACCCATACCATCTACTTGTTTTCATATACTTCAGGGTACATCTTCCCAATCGCATCCAATAGGCGCCCCAGGGGGTATTTCACGATGTATAGTAGGTTTTGCTTTTTCAGGCGCTTTCATTCTTTCCAGCGCCAGTTCAAGATGTGCCACGTACTGTTGATCTGTTGCGGTTTTCTTTTGGGTTTCAACAAATTTTTTCAGGTCTGCTACAGCTTTTACGAGTTCTGCTTTTACCTGGTAGGAAGCGTTATCATCTATGCTAACTGCCAGCAGATAGGTTAGCAATACCTGTTCGGTCTGCAGTTGGATCAGTTTTTCCATACCGGTTTTGCGCGGTGCCTGCCAGGTTTTTGCAACCAGCAAATGGATCATTTCACTTACCCCCAGGCCCTTATTGGCTGCTTCATACTGCACCATACGGTTCAATCGCTCTGTGTTGAACAGGAAAAAGAATGGAAAATCCGCAGCGGTTTCTGCTGGTGCCAGTGCGTCAAATGCCAGCCCGGTCCTTTTTTTGAATAGCTCGCGGGTAAAACTATATCCTGCCGGACGTGGGGGGATCAGGTTGATCACTGCCTGTGGAACGGCCAATGATTTCGGATCAAGACAATCTATTACCGCATTGAGTGCTTTCAGTTGTTCCTCTCTCGATACTGCACGCGTGACAAGCTGCCCGTCTCCACGAAGTGCATAGGAATAATACATACCGCCCACTGTTTTGGTAACAGCTTCCAACTGATAACGGTGCAACAGGTATACAGGCACCAATACGTCTTCCAGCATGGCCAATGGCATACCCGGCCTGATATTCTTCTCACCAAAATCTGCCAACGCTTTGGTTCTTATCTTCATTACATTTTTCAACTCTGTCACTGCATCACTACCATTATCCCACAGGTGCGCCTGCGGATGCAGGCCGCCCGGTGCACGTGCATCACGATCTGAAATGAACTGTAATCCTTTCTGCGTAGCATCGCGCAGAATTTTATCCAGCGCACTGCTTTCATTAACAGCAGCGGGAAAATCCTGGTAACCCCAGGTGATTGCCACTTTATCCCATTCGCCTATTTTATTATCATACGCGTTGTTAAGGTTTATCTGCCCGGATGCATCCAGCGCTACCAATGGATGCGGGTAATCCATTACACTGCTGCGATTGCTTACACTGGCAATATAGTTGTGCATCAGCCCCAGTGTATGCCCTATTTCATGTGCAGCCAATTGTTTCAGGCGCTCCAGTGCCATCTTCAGCATTTTATCATCAGCAGGCACACCATTTTCAAATGGGGCCAGCAAACCTTGCGCTATCAGGTAATCCTGCCGTACACGCAACGAGCCTAATGTTACATGTCCTTTTATGATCTCGCCGGTGCGCGGGTCTACTACCGAAGCACCATACGACCAACCCCTGGTAGCACGATGCACCCAGTTCACCACATTGTAACGGACATCCATTGGGTCTGCGCTATCGGGCAGTAATTTTACCTGGAAAGCATTTTTATACCCGGCTGCTTCAAAAGCCTGGTTCCACCATTTGGCGCCTTCCAGCAATGCACTGCGGATGGGCTCAGGAGTACCGTTGTCCAGGTAATAAATAATAGGTTTCACCGGTTCACTGACTGCTGCAGTAGGATCTTTCTTTTTTAGCCGGTGACGTATTACAAAAAACTTCTCCACCGGATCTGCCACCGGTGTACTATAATCGAAAAATGAAACGGGAATAAAACCAGACCGGGCATCAAAAACACGTGGCTGATATTCATTATCCGGCAACTGCACAAACGACTGGTGCAAACGCAGGGTAATGGCTTCGGGCGATGGCGTTACAGCGCTTACAAAATTACCGGCGTCGCCATCATTGCTGGCCAATGTGATGGTTGCTTCCAATTCTGTATTCTGCGGAAAATTTTTAGTCCGGGGCAGATACAATGCAGATCGGTTCTTATCAAAAGAGTAATTGCCCTGCTTCATGCCGCGTAACCTGCCTGTAATATGCATAGCATCACGCAATACAAAATCGGTTGCATCAACCAGCAGCTTACCATTGGTTTCTGCCTCTATAGTAAATGCCCATAAGGTTGATTGTGCGAAAGACTGTTCTACAGCTCTTTTTTCTGCTGCATCATTTGTTACTGCACGGTACTGGTAATTGGGCTCGGTCATTAATATCTTACGCCCTACACGTGAAAAACGCACAATACGGGTATCACCCAGCAATCCTCTGTCAAGACCAATGTCATTAGAACCCAATCCACCTGGTAATGACGTAATGTACAGCAGAGCCGTATCCAGCTTATCGATCTGCAGCCATAACCTGCCGCTGTTTTCATCCCAGTAAAAATCAAGGAATCCTTCGTATCTCTTGAAGGCTTTGGTTTTTTCTTCCACTGAAGGTAAGGGCTGTGCAATGACCATAGTACTGCATAGCAGTAGGGCGAACAGGCAGAAACTTTTCATAAACAATGAATAAAGATGCTGTTCAATATAACTAAATCAATGCAATAACAGGTATGTTATGTGCCGGAAGGTAATGGCGCAGGTTAAATGTTGCAAAAACAGGGTAAAGAGGGCAGATATTATAATTCGGCGCGGTTGCTTTTCCACCAGCGATAGCCTACATAACCCATTACACCCATAGGAACAATTGCCAGGTATATAATGCCTGCATTCAACGCTTTAGCTGGTCTTTCACCCAACTGCTGAGCCGTTTTGGTACAGATAGAGCATTGCGCAAATGCGCCGGAAGCTACCGTCATCAGCATAATAAACAATATGCAACACCACTTTTTCATATCCGGGTAATTTGAGTACATAAAGTTACAACCTAAAGCGCAATTGGTTATGCTGTTATTTGTATAAAAAAACAGGGGTCTCCATTACGGAAACCCCTGCTGGCTTCAACAATTACACATTATTTTTTTCTATAGGGCGTCTTTCTTTATTTTCTTAAACACTTCCCAGCCGTTTGTACCGTTTGATTTGAGTACAATTGTCTGATCACCATTTTCCAGTGACAGGTAGTAGTCCGTATCTGAACCATTTACCATTTCAAACAAGTCGCTTACCCAGTAATCTTTGTAATTCTTTTTGTAGCTGGTAAGCAGGTTCAGCGGCAACTGGCCTACTGTCAGGTTGCGGGTTACAGCTACCAGGCTGCCATCTTCCATGTAATATGCAAACATGATCTGCTGGTTCTGGCTGAAGGTAACCTTTACAAATTGCTTTGTTTTTTCCCACTTTACATCTGTTGCAGAAGCAAAGTCGTTTTTAAAAGAAGCGGCTACTTTTTCATTGATCTCTTTTCCTGTGTTGGCGAAGGCGCTGCCGATACCCACCATTATTAACATCACCAACATTAATAGATTCTTTTTCATGGCTATACTTTTATAATAAATGTTTTAATAAACTTCTTACACTATATCAGACGCGGCTTTTATAAAAATGTTACAGTTTCCGGTCACTTAATTAATCTTTAACATTTCGCCGCTGATATTGCATTTCCAACTACAATGCAAAGTTGCAACGAAGCAGGCGCCCACGGAACCATTAAGGTAATGAAGTGTTTGTATTACTGATGAACAGGGTATAATAAGGTATAACAATAAAAAACCGCCTTTCTGATGAAGGCGGCTCTTACCACTTAATTGTCATAAATATATCCGGTGTTTATAAGGCATCGTTGTCTGCACGCGAATCGAACATCCACAATAACATAGGCTTGGTACGACCATCAATTAGCGGCTTGATCTCTTTCAGGAACTTCGGAGACAGGGAAGGACAACCTTCGCTCTGACACACAGGAAAATCACTTTCTTCATAAGGGATACAGTTCATGCCATGCAATACAATGGCTCTTTCCACCGCATTGCTGTTGCTTTCCTGTAGCCCCACCAAACGATAAGCAGGTCCGAATATGCCATTATAGAATTTACCCACCTTGTACATACCCAGTGATGTACAGTTGCTGCCGGGTTTATTGGAATACTTTTTATCAAAGGTAAAACGCTCTTCTCCCCTTCCATGTGCCACCAGGCCGCTTTTAACAATGGTCATATTTGCAAGATCCACTACAAAGAAGCGCTTCTTGCCTGACTTCATGCCCATATCTATCATAAAGGCATACTCTGTATCATAACCATGTTCATCAGCATACTCCTTCAGCTTTTCAGCCCTGTTGTACAACATCATATAAGAATAGTTGTTGTTACCGGTCTCCGTCTGCCGGGTAGCTATGTAAGCAGGTACATAGAAACTTTTCTTATCTGTTTTAATGTCTTCTGCCACAGCAAGACTGCGGTGGGTAGCAGTAGTAGTTGTAGTTGTTGTATTATTGTCTGGCCCAGGCGCCACTGTTACTTCTATTGTACGCTGCACAACAGCTACTTCCGGTGCTTTGGTCACGGTTACAGCAGGCAATGCCACTTCTGCTTTCTTTTCACCAATATAGTCACGACTATAGGCAACGGATCCTGAAGGTCCGGTAGCCTGAAAAGCCGTAGCCATATTCATGCTGGCCATCAGATCGCGCCGCGTAATCATTTTCTTAGCCAGTCTTTTTGTAGCTACCTTGGTTTTTACAGCAGTATAGTCAATGCTTACAACAGGAGCAGGAACCAGGAACCGTGATGAAACCGGGGCAAAAAAAGCTGCGCTATTAGCAGTAGCAGTAGCAGTAGCACTCTTTTTAGAAGGTAGTGCCACATCACCGGGAGAAATTACGGCATGCGATTTGGATAGAAAATCGGGTTCGGGGTTGGCTGTACTCATCATTGCATTTTCCGCATAGACCTGGTAAACCGGGTTAATGAAGTTGTTTTTCCAATAGAAGAATAACAGGACTCCCAGAAAACAGCTACCTGTAAGACAGGCCAGACTCAAGGTTTTCATATAGGGATAGATTTTAAAGCTTTTATTTTTTCAAAGGATATCGGAAACTATAACGCAAACCAGTTATGTTATAGTATAGAGAAACAAATAGCAGTAAAGCACTTTCCCTGATAATTTAATATAAATCAATTATCACAGCCGTTAAGCCGCATTTTTAGGTAGTAGTGTTTTACTGCTTTCGCTATGGGATAAAATTATGTCTCCGGAAGACTGTATCCAATCGTAAAAATCAGGAAAAGCTGCGCAGCAAATACGTTTTCCACTTTTATCTTCTGTAAAGGAAACACTTACACATTATAAAAAAATCATTTTTCTGTAAATTCGGATACTAAAAAAGTAAATCTACTAATTGCCCAACAGTATTATCCGGAATACCTGGCCAGCACAACAACATTGTTGCTGCAACTTCAATATTTCAATTTCGCATAAGGATCACAGTAAAAAAAATAGAGGCTGCGTGTACAGCCTCTATTTGATATTTCACCAGATTTTAATCTTATAGTCCTTATGCTTCTTCTGTTTTCATTGAACGCTGAAGTCTCTTTCTTTCCTCTTCATCCAGGATGGTTTTGCGCATACGAATGAAGTTGGGAGTAACTTCAATACACTCATCATGCTGAATATATTCCATACATTCTTCCAGCGTCATCAATGTTTTAGGAGCAATACGGGTAGCATCATCACTACCGCTGGCGCGGTGGTTGGTAAGTTTTTTACCTTCCGTAGCATTTACTACCAGGTCACCTGGTTTAATATGCTCGGCAATGATCTGTCCTGTATAAACATCTTCACCCGGATCAACAAAGAAGGTTCCGCGATCCTGCAGTTTATCAATAGAGTAACCGGTTGTTTTTTCCTGGTTCTTAGACAACAATACACCGTTGTTTCTGCCGGGAATCAAACCTTTCCATGGTTTGTATTCGCTGAAACGGTGTGCCATTACAGCCTCACCGGTTGTAGCAGTCAGCATCTGTGTACGCAGACCTATCAAACCACGTGAAGGGATCTCAAACTCCAGGTGTTGCATTTCACCTTTGGTTTCCATTACCAGCATTTCACCTTTTTTACGTGAAACAAGGTCAATTACCTTGCTGGCAAATTCTTCCGGTACATCTACCACCAGTATTTCGTAAGGCTCATTCTTTTTACCATCAATTATTTTGGTAATAACCTGTGGCTGACCTACAGTTAATTCGTATCCTTCACGACGCATGGTTTCGATCAATACACCCAAGTGCAGAATACCACGGCCATATACCAGGAAGCTATCACCACTGTCTGTATCAACTACCTTCAGCGCCAGGTTCTTCTCTGTTTCTTTCATCAGGCGGTCGCGCAGGTGACGACTGGTTACAAACTTACCGTCGCGTCCATAAAAAGGAGAGTTGTTAATAGAGAACAACATGTTCATGGTAGGCTCATCTACGCTGATAACCGGTAAAGCCTCGGGATTTTCAAAATCGGCGATGGTATCACCAATGTTGAACCCTTCCAGACCCACTACAGCACAAAGGTCGCCAGCCACTACTTCTGTTACACGCTTTTTACCCATGCCCTCAAACACATACAGCTCTTTCACTTTTGCTTTCTTGGAAGTACCATCAGTTTGCATCAGGGTAATGTTCTGATTCTCTTTAATGGTATTGCGGGTAACTTTTCCGATGGCAATACGGCCAAGGAATGAAGAATAATCCAGTGAAGTGATCTGCATCTGTAAAGAACCTTCAGACACTTTCGGAGGTGGTACATGTTTCAGGATACCATCCAGCAAAGGATTAATATTGTCAATCTGAGTTAATGAATCGTTGAACCAACCGTTCTTACCGCTACCATAATAAGTAGGGAAGTTCAGTTGCTCTTCAGTAGCATCCAGGTTGAAGAACAGTTCAAATACTGCATCATGTACTTCATCCGGACGGCAGTTGGGTTTATCAACTTTGTTGATCACCACAATCGGACGCAGGTTCAGTTGTAATGCTTTCTGCAGTACGAAGCGGGTTTGCGGCATCGGACCTTCAAAGGCGTCTACCAGCAAAATCACCCCATCGGCCATTTTCAATACCCTTTCTACCTCACCACCGAAATCGGCGTGGCCGGGAGTATCAATTACATTGATTTTCACACCATTGTAAGTGACGGCCGCGTTCTTACTGAAAATGGTGATCCCTCTTTCCCTTTCCAGGTCATTGCTGTCCATGATCAGCTCCCCGGTTTGTTGATTTTCACGGAACACTTTGGTTGCGTGTAAAATTTTATCAACCAGGGTAGTTTTTCCGTGGTCAACGTGCGCAATGATGGCGATGTTTCTGATATCCATAATATATTTTACTTATGCTGTTAGCCTTTAAGTTTAAGCAATGCAATCGGCTAATGACAAAAGTTCCTTTTTTGAGGGTGCAAAATTACGCCAAATCGGCGTCATAGCCGCGATTTAATCGAAAAGATTACAATTTATTATCCTTGACACATAATGAAAAACCATTATACACTAAAATTTTGCATTAGCCTTCCCCGCACTTTTATAACTCGTTGTTAATCAATATCAATCTATTTTCAGTGTACATAAAACCCTATGATTGTCAATAAAACCGGATTGTAAATACTTAACTGCTTTTTGAACCGTTGTAACTTTAGTATAGTCCTCATCAAAATATCTTGCTCATGAAAAAGAGCCTGTCTCGCCGTGATGTTCTGAAAACGCTTACCCTGGCAGCAGGTGCCGCCATTCCCATGGTATCAATGGCGCATCATCCGTTTTTGCCCTTGCCCATGCCTGCCGAAAGTCCATACCCGCTGCTGGATAAACCTGTCACAGCCATTACATTAGGAGCAGGCAACCGTGGCAATGTATATGGTGATTATGCCGTGGAACACCCCGCTAACATTAAGATAGTAGGCGTGGCCGAACCCATTGTGGAACGCCGGGAGCAATATGCCCGTAAGCACAATATTGCGGCCAAAAATTGTTTTACCACCTGGGAAGAGGTATTTAAACAGCCCAAACTGGCCGATGCTATTATTATATCCACTCCGGACAGGTTACATTATGGTCCCTGTATGAAAGCCCTTCAGATGGGTTATGACATACTGCTGGAAAAACCCATTTCACCCAGTGAACAGGAATGCCGCGATATTCTGGACCTGGCAAAAAAAACAGGCCGCATTGTAGCGGTTTGTCATGTGCTGCGGTATGCACCTTATTTTATCAAGCTGCGTGAACTGATGCAATCCGGAACAATTGGCGAAGTGATCAGCATTCAGCACCTTGAACCGATAGAGCATGTACACATGTCGCACTCGTACGTGCGTGGCAACTGGCACAATAGCCGGGAAACCACTCCTATTATATTGGCAAAATCATGTCACGATATGGATATCCTGCGCTGGATGCTGAACAAACCGGCCAGGAGTGTCTCCGCGTTTGGCGACCTGAAATGGTTCAGACAGGAAAATGCCCCCTCCGGCAGCACCAAACGCTGTACAGATGGTTGTGCAGTAGAAAATACCTGTCCTTATTCGGCACTGGAAATTTATCATCGCCAGCACCAGCGGCTGTATGTTTTTGACCTGCCGGATGATCCCAAAAAGAAAGACGATGCTATCCTGAATTACCTGCGCACTACCAATTATGGCCGCTGTGTATACCGCATGGACAATGACCAGCCGGATCATTATGTGACCAATATACTGTTTGATAAAAATGTGACAGCTTCTTTCTCTATGGAGGCATTTACTTCTTACGCAGGCAGACGCACGCGCGTAATGGGCAGTATGGGAGACATTGAAGGCGATATGACACAACTTTCATGGACCGATTTCCGTACCGGCAAAAAAACAGGCTGGTCAATGACTACTGATCATCATGGCGGCGGAGACTGGCGGTTGATGGAAAACTGGGTACAGGCAGTAGGTCGCCGGGATGCAACACTGCTCACTTCTACTATTGATGTTTCTATTGAAAGTCATATCATGTGCCTGATGGCAGAACAAAGCAGGCTGGAGAAAAAAGTGGCGGATGTGATCATGTAACGTTATAAGCACTTTCTTACCACGGCTATTATTACAGAAAGCAAAACACTGGCAATGATCATGGTGGTAATAGGAAAACAGAACCTGAAATTTTCCCGTTCAATACGGATATCACCCGGCAGATGACCGATCCAGTGCAGCTTATCGGAAAAGAAATAGACAATAATGCCAATGACAACAATGGCACCACCCGCCAGCATTATATATTTACCTGTTTCTGAGCTCATACCGGTTGCTTAAAAATACAAAATCAGCTTTACAATAAATACTGTGCAAGGTTACGGTTGCTATATCCGTTTAATAGTAAAAACTTAACCCTTATCCGCATTTTCACGCTTCCCTGCATGACTTCTTTGTTTTAACTTCAGTATCAAATTAACCTTATGCGTAGAAAAAGATGGTGGTTACTGCTTCCCCTGGTAGTGGCATACCTGTTAGGGCCACATCCTTCCAAACCTGCATACGCCAAAGAGATGCCTGTGGTACCTGCATCCCCAACTGAACTGGAGCAATACGTACATACACAGGAAGCTGCGCATCACATTAAACCGGATAATGAAGCCCGCATTGTATGGTTCAATGACTCACTAAAAAATAAAACGGATTATGCCATTGTATACCTGCACGGTTTTACCGCATCGCAGGGCGAGGGAGATCCGGTACATCGTGATATGGCAGGCCGCTATGGTTGCAATCTTTATTTATCGAGACTGGCCGAACATGGTATTGACACTACAGATGCATTGATAAATCTTACTGCCGATAAATACTGGGAATCAGCCAAACAGGCGCTGGCCATTGGTAAGCAGTTGGGTAAAAAAGTGATCCTGGCGGGTACCTCCACCGGTGGTACACTGGCGTTGCAACTGGCAGCCGCTTACCCACAGGATGTAGAAGCATTGATCCTGATGTCGCCCAATATTGCCATCAATGATCCTAACGCCTGGCTGTTGAATAAACCCTGGGGACTTCAAATAGCCCGTATGGTTAAAAGCTCTAAATACCTGGAATCAAAGGATACCAATCACCTCTATCATCAGTACTGGAGCAGCCCTTATCGCATAGAAGCAGCAGTGAACCTGCAGGAGCTGGTAAGCACCACCATGAATGAAAAGACCTTTGCACAGGTGAAACAACCCGCTATTGTATTGTACTACTATAAAGACGCTGTTCACCAGGACAGCACGGTGAAAGTAAGTGCCACGCTTAAAATGTACGATGAGCTGGGTACACCTGCTGCTGAAAAACGTGCCGTAGCCATACCCAATGCCGGTGATCACGTTATTGGCTCCTACATCACCTCTCACGACGTGCAGGGAGTGGAAGCTGCCATCGAAAAATTTATGGAAGAGGTCTTGAAAATAAGCCCGGTGAAATAAAGCCAGTCAGACAACTGTTCTCATGCTTATCCAATACAGCACGAAGTAGCTGCAGCACCCTTATGCTGTTGATTGACTACCTTTGCGCTTATTATTCCGGCGCGGCAAACCAGTTTCAGCAGAGATGACAGCAGATCCATTACCCCATTCTACGCCCAGACAGGCAAGAATAGCAATTACAGTCTTTTTCTTTGTATCAGGTTTCACCTACGCTACCTGGGCTTCACGCATACCTACTATTCAGCAGCAACTTCACCTTAATGAAGCACAACTGGGCACAGTATTATTTGCACTACCTGCGGGCCTGATGTTTACACTACCAGTAACAGGATATTTGTTACGACACTACAGCAGCCGGTATATTATGCTGGCTGGTGCGCTGCTGTTCAATGCCATGATGTGCCTGCTGGGCTTTGCAGCATTTACCTGGCAACTGGTGATTGTATTGTTCTGTTTTGGTTCATCGCGCAACCTGATGAATATTTCCATGAATGCACAGTCAATCAATGTACAATCGTTATACAATAAATCCATCATTGCAGGTTTTCATGGCGTGTGGAGCATTGCAGGCTTTGCGGCAGCGGCACTGGGTTCGTTCATGGTATCGCTCAACATTGATCCCGCCTGGCATTTTTTATCAGTAAGCATTGTACTTACAGCACTTATTTTGTATTTCTTTCCCCACAGTATACACCAGCAACCCGTTCCGCATGAACGCAAAAGCAGGTTTTCATTTCCTGACAGATCATTGCTGAAATATGGCTTCATCTGCTTTGCTTCTATGGCCTGTGAAGGCACGATGTACGATTGGAGCGCCATCTATATGCAGAAAGCCGTACACACTACGCAGTCTGTTGCTACCACCGCATTTGCCATTTATATGGTGGCTATGACATTGGGCAGGCTTACCGGCGATAAGCTGGCCAACCGGTTTGGTATTAAACAGATGTTGTGGTACAGTGGTATTTTTATTGGCTGTGGTTTAATGCTATCATCTATATTCCCTTACCCTGTTACAGTTATCATTGGTTTTATGATGACAGGGTTTGGCGTTTCCTGCGTGGTACCTATGGTGTTCAGCATGGCAGGAAGATCTACCAAACTCAGCAGCGGGCCAGCTATTGCAGCTGTATCTACCGTAGGTTATACCGGCTTCCTGATTGTACCGCCCACTGTGGGTTTTATTGCACAGTTATCTGATCTGCGTTGGTCTTTTGGTATTATGGCCTGTTTTGGATTGCTGATCACATGGCTGGTAGCACAGTTACAGCAGGATTAGTTCAGTAAAATTTCTGCAGCAATGTTATGTTGTCGCATAAAATAAAAACGGCTGGTGATTTCGCCAGCCGTGAATATCATCAAAGCAACCATAACACTACCTGTTATACGGATATTCATTGATCCAGCGGAAACCACGGTTCACCAACAGAAATCTTTTCAGATCATACTGTTTCATGCGTATATGAAATGAATCATCTTTCCATTTTCCCTGCAGCAACAGTATATTTTTTTCGGGGTTGGAATAAGCAAACAATGCTTTATGAAGCGTATCATTATACGAGTAGAGCACGATCTGTTTTTTAGCCGTATCTGGTTCAAATGCATATCCCGTTGCGCTATCGTTGATTAGTTTAACGCCGGCATATCCATCATAGTTAACCACCATTCTGCTCCACCGTACAGAATCTGTTTTTAAAGGCGGCAGCGTATCGCCGTTCTTTACAAACACATCCACATCATAAATTCCATATAAAACAGGTTTGGCTGCTTTATCACCATACCGGCTAAGAGCCGAATAACTTCCATAAACAGTCATTACCAAAGTATAACCCACCAGCAATATTTTGCAGACCAGTAAAGTTATCCTTACCCATTTGCGCGATGATCGTGGCGCCCTGGTATGGCCGGGTTCTGCTGTTTTGTTGAGGAAAAATACATTGATCAGCCGGTGCATATCCTTTGCCAGTAAAAAACAAGCCATCACCACCATCATGGTAGATAACAGCTTAACCGGTATATCAAAGCTATAGTTCATGGCCATTACATTTGCCATTACTATTAGTGTAACAATAGCACCCAGTAAAGCGGTACGTCTGAACAGCAGTAATATACCGCCCAATGCTTCTGCTGCACCGGTAAACAGGTTATACCCTTCTGAATATCCCATAAAGGTCCATGCAAGCCCCATAGGCGAACTTTCGCCATAAGGCTGTAACAGCCTGTTCAAAGATGGTGCGGGAAACTGTAGCTTAAAGATCTTTACAAAACCATAGGTAAGCATGGTAAAGGCAGCATAATACCGTACCACAACAGTAAGCCAGTAATACAATTGGTTATAACTTTTTCGGTTACGGTCCAGCGCAGTCCATATCAGGCTACCCGCAAACGCTGTTAACAGGGTGAAAAGCAACACTACAAAATCATAGGTGGTATCTCCGCTGCCATTGGTAAACGTATTAATATCGTACGACAAATGCAGAACATGTTTTCCTATCCAGGGTATCAGTGAATGAAATGGTGTAATGTACACTCCATATAAAGCATCTATGCCGGGAAATACACCATTGGGATTAAAGAAAATGTACAATACGAAAAAGAGAAAAAAGAAACGGAAGGCGAGCCTTTTTGAAAAGCTCCAGGGTGCCTGAAACGGTAACTGTGACATGGCAGTTGTTGTTTATAGCCTGGTAAAATAAACTTTTTCAGCATATACAGTATTACCATTCAATAAAAACGTTTTAAAAAGTCAGGTGCATACTATCTTTGCGCCCACTGGCAAGCCTGAAACATGACAAGAAAAATCATTTATCTTATTAACCCTATATCCGGTACCCGGGGAAAATCGCCGTTGCAGGAGCTCATCACACAAAAAACAACGGCACAGGGAATTGCCTTTGAAATTCTGCCTACTACTGCCAATGGCGATTACCGGCACATTGCTGATAAAATACAACAAGAAAAGATTACGGATGTAGTGGTATGCGGTGGCGATGGTTCCGTAAACCAGGTAGTGAATGCATTGGCCAATACCAATGTTGACTTTGGCATTATACCAATGGGGTCTGGTAACGGACTTGCCTTTTCAGCCAACATACCCAAAGGAAGTGAAAAAGCACTGGATGTTGTTTTTAACGGTACAGCAAAGCTTACCGATGCATTTATGGTAAATGACCGGTTTGCGTGTATGCTTTGCGGATTGGGTTTTGATGCACAGGTGGCACACCAGTTTGCCAAGCAATCCAAAAGAGGGCTGGCAACGTATGCTGCGGTTACTACCCGCAACTTTTTCACGGCAAAAACCTATCCATTCCGGGTACATGCCAACAAACTCACCTTCACTACCGATGCATTCTTTTTAAGCATTGCGAACAGTAACCAGTTCGGCAACAATTTTACCATAGCGCCCAAGGCTGAATTGTCTGACGGCTTGCTGGATGTGGTGATTGTAAAAAAAGTAGCACGTCCCTTACTGTTAGTCACCATTATGAAACAGGTGCTTGCAGGTAAACTGAAACGTATTGAGAACTCGCTCAGTTCACCGGTGATCTATTTTCAAACCAATGAGCTTGTTATTGATAATGAAAAAGAAGCCCCGTTGCATATTGACGGCGAGCCGATGAAAACCTTCAGACATCTGCACATTAAAGTACTGCCTGCTTATTTTAAGCTGCTGTATGCTTCTAATGGCTAAATAAAGGATGGGTAGAGCCTACCAGCTGACTGAACTGATGAAATGCTTTCTGGTTATTGCTGTTGTACAGCGCTTCTGCTATATCCTGTTTTTCTCTTTTGGTAAGATGAAAGTTCAATGCCGCACCACCGTCTTCTGATTTGGGCGTATACTGAAAACTTAACCGGAAGAAATGTTTATCCAGCAGTTCCTGTGAAAGACTTAACTGGTCATTCTGGCTATACTCCTGCATTTTATACCAGTTATTCTGCAATAGCAGCATGGGCCTTGTTACCACTTCTGTAATATCATTGGACTCAAACGGATGTTCCCAGCCGCCTGTTTTACGATCGGAGATCTGGATCTGGATGACACCGCGTGTATTTTCGCGCAGCCATTTTTCAAACACCTGTACAAAACGTGTGGTAGTTTCCTGTCCGTAGTTATCGCGCAATCCTGCATCCATCACATCTACCACTGGTTGCGTGGGCAGCCAAACATTGGGCAACACGTACGGGAATGTTGCATTCATACGCAATGCTGTAAGCAGACGCAGGTTCAGTGGGTTCTGTTTAACGAATAATGCACTGTAGTCAATGGCATCAGGGTCCAGCTCAGGAATACGGGTAGTATCATATACCGGTTTCATCAAAAAACTGACAGGTTGCGTACTCATTACCAGTTTGCGACCGTCGCGCGTAACCACAGCGTTCAGGATCATTAATGGCGTGCGTGCCGCTTTTTCATCTTCGTATACAGTGGTCAGTTGTTTATCCAGCAAACCCCGTGTATTGGTATTCAGTTTTTGTTCAAAGGCATAACCGCGGTCTTTAATGTAATCATAGCCGCCTACTGAAAATTTCTGTGCGGGCGATGCCAGGTCCCTGGCCACCATGGATGTAAATAATGAATTGAGCAGGTCGCCGGAAATGTCATCCACATATTTCCTGTCCTGTATATTCAGTGTTTTATCTGTTTGTCTTTTCAATGCCAGTTCACGGAAATAAGCCATTCCCAGCATCCCGCCGGAAGCACCGGATACCATGAATGTTTTATCCATGATCTTGCCACCACTCAGACTATCCAGCCGCTGCAATACATTCATTACAAACGTAGCACTACGGTTGCCGCCACCGCTGGTGTTAATGATAAACATGATCGGTTTTTCCTCGTGCTGCTTCTGTTTCCATTTTTCCAGTATGCCGATCATATTTTGCACGTCACGTGCTTCCTTAGCAGGGGTGCACAAGGCCACCAGTGATTCACGACTGTATTCAGGACGTTCCGTTTTATTTTTATAATCCAGTCCGTAAGCTTTATTACTGGGGTCAATAATATTATACCGGTACAGCAGGTTCAGAATAAAGAACACTACCAGCATAGCCGGTATGCTCCAGCTTTGCATAAAATACGAGAAGGCACCCGATACCGCGATCAGGATGGCAAAAAAGATGGTAATACCCGACGCTGCCGGTAGCTGGAACAAAGGATTATCCAGGCAAAAACCAACCAGTATAAGAAAGATAAATGCGATGAAAATAGACAATACCGCAGCAAAGTGATGCCTGCTAAACACCGTTTCTACAAATTCTTTACTGTAATGTGATACATCACGCACCTTTTTCAACGTAAAAGGCGATTTCAGATACCATTCCACGCGCATCAGCCTGCTTTCATTCAGCCTGGTTTCATTTTTCCGGAACTGTGCTTTGAATAATTGCGGATTACTGATCACCGGTGTAAGCCGGCGTATAATGGTTCTGTCGGCCCTGAAAAAATACAGCAATGAAATGGCTATAATAAAAATGAGACCGCAAAGAAATCCCAATACCAGTAAAAAGATCTCCCATCCGATCATCAACTGTTTGGTTTTGGAAAAATTGACAGCCCTGAAAAAATAAAAGATCAGGAACGCAAGTGGCAGTATGGCGTTATTGATACAATATTTGAGAAAGGGATTGGACGTGGTGGCCAGAAAACGGAAATGACGGCTGAACAGGATGAATGTGGTGATATTCCAGCTCATTATAAAAATACCTATGGCCGCTCCCACAAAAGCTGCACTGATAATATTTACATTTCCCAGGTATTCAGGCGCCAGGAATAGCGAATCTGCGCCATACGATTTCATAAAAGTACCATTGATGGTACTGAACAGGATAAACCAGAAAAGGAGCAGTAACTGGAATTTCCTTACATGCAGCAATACCAGCTGTATGGGAAGTGAGTAATATAGCCCGCGGAAAAAAACTTTCATGCTGACGGATCTTTCTGTTGTCTTAAAAACAAATCTGGCTACAATTTAATCTAAAAACGAACAGACAAACAGAAGATTATGCCGCAGACCTGAAAGATGCGTGTGCGCGGGTAAGATACAGCATGGCAATAAGGCTTAACAGCAATAACATGCCGGTTACCTGGTGCAATTGCGCCATCCACTCAAACGTTGCCCAGTGATTGGGTACAATACCCCGGCTGGTCAGTATGGTCAGAACACCCAACAGCACCTGCAGCAGTACCAATACCAGCGGCATTAAAGCGGCCGTACCATATACATGCGATGCAGCAGGCACTGCCCTGGTTCTGAAAAAGTATATTACAATGAGTATCAGCAACAGATACGCCAGTCCGCGATGAAAAAAGTGGATGGTGATACGGTTTTCAAAAAAGTTCAGCAGCAACGGGCTTTCCCTGAACATGCCCTGTGGAACCCAACTGCCATTAATGGTAGGCCAGGTAGGCGCTACTGTAGCGGCTTTATGCCCCGCCATCAATGCGCCAAATACCAGTTGTACAAACAACAATGCAATAAGCCACCAGGTATATTTTCTGAGACCGGGATGTACTATCTTTTTGTTCGCTTCAATACGCAATTGCAAAGCAAACCAGAAAGCGTAGCAGATCAGCCCGAGCGCAAATATAAAGTGCAGGGCCAGCCTGGTAGGTTTTACATACGTAGCATCACCAGTTAAGCCGCTGGCCACCATGATCCAGCCGATAGCTCCCTGCAAAGCACCGAACAGGAACAGTATCAGCAGCGGCATCCACATTTCTTTTTTCAGGTATTTTTTGGCCACCAGATATACAAAGCCCACAACAAACACCACTCCTATCAAACGGGCCCAGAAGCGATGAAACCATTCCCAGAAAAATATGAATTTAAAATCCTGTAGAGTGAAGCCGGAATTCAGCAGGTAGTACTGGGGTGTTTGACGATACTTGTCAAACTCTTCCATCCACTTATGTTCACTCAATGGCGGTAATGCACCTGTTACCACATTCCATTCGGTAATAGACAGGCCCGAACCCGTTAAACGGGTGATGCCTCCCAGGACCACCTGTATCAGCAACATGCCTACACCTATCAATATCCAGTTGGCAACAGCGCGGTTGCCCCGCGATGACAAGGAATGCGTATTCATAGCGCCGCAAAGGTACACCCCGATAACTGTTTTGCCAGAAATTTTGCAGTGTGAAGCTCTGTTAATGTGGCAGTTTTTCGCGTACCGCACCATACACCCATGTGCCTGCGATGGCACTCAAAAGGGTCACCATCACAACTGTTGCACCGGTACCGATCTGTGCAAATAAAGGACCCGGACAAGCGCCTGTCATAGCCCAGCTAAAACCAAACAACAGACCGCCCCACACCTGTCCCTTGTTGAATTTTTTGGGATGAAAAGTAATGGGCTCACCATAAATGGTCCTGATCTTCAGTTTTTTGATCAGCCATACGGAAAGCATGCCAGTTACCACCGCAGAACCAATTACACCATACATGTGAAAGCTCTGCAACCGGAACATTTCCTGTATCCGGAACCAGGAGATCACTTCTGATTTTACCAGTACAATACCAAACAACACCCCGGCAGCCAGATATTTCAACTGGTGCCACCAGGAATGGCTACGCTCAGACTCGTTGATACAAATACTGTCCAGCGATCGTACTTCAAAGTCGGTATTGGGTTCTGTTGCTTGTTGTATTGAGGAAGAAGACATACACAAAGATTTACCATTGCAGAATAAAAGGCAGAATAAGATTGGCCATAATAAAACCACCGGCCATAAAACAACAGGTTGCTACCAGCGATGGCCATTGCAACGTAGACAAACCCATAATAGCATGTCCGGAAGTACAACCGCCTGCATACCGGGTACCAAAGCCCACCAAAAAACCACCGGCCACCATCAGTGCCAGCCCCTTTGCGGTGAGCAATGCAGGCCAGTTGAATAATTCTGCCGGTACCAGATTGGTATAGTCATGAATACCATAGCGTGACAGTTCTGATACCAGTGCTGCATTTACCTGCACAGGCTGTGGGTTACGCAGCCATACGCCGGCAATAATACCGCCCAATAACACGCCTGCTACAAAAAACAGGTTCCAGCTTTCTTTTTTCCAGTCGTATTTGAAAAAACTGATCTTGGCAGGGAAACATGCCGCACAGATGTGTCGCAATGAAGAAGAAATACCAAAACTTTTATTGCCTGCTATCAGCAATAACGGCACAGTAAGTCCTATTAACGGACCCGCAATGTACCAGGGCCAGGGTTGTTGAAGCCATGTCATATTTAAAAGGAGAGTTCTGATAAAGAATGCGCATACAAATAAAATACAAAACCTTCACCCACGCAATGCCTCCAGGCATCTGCTATCATTCATTTAGGCATTTATCATTATGTCCATTGCTGCAATATCTGCTGCAATTGTTTTGCCGGAACCACACCAGCCTGCCGCCACTTAATTTGTCCCTGCTGAAATACAATCAGTGTAGGAACACTCTGCACGCCGTATTGCTGTGCGGTATGCGGGTTCTTATCAACATCCACTTTCAGAATGGTGACAGCATCGCCCAGCGTTTGTTTCAGCTCTTTCAGCACGGGTGGCATCATTTTGCAGGGACCGCACCACTCTGCAAAAAAATCAACCAGCACCGGTTTATCTGACTGTATGATCTTTGCAAATGAACTCATACTGTATTTATTTAAATTATTCATGCCGGCAACCAGGTGTTTTTATAACATGGTTGACGGACATACATAGTCTGTCAATGCAAATTGTCCGGTTTCTTTTATTGCTTTCAAACCACCCTGCACATTTACCAGGTTGTTAAACCCGCGTGCTTTCAGGATTGAAATAAAGATAACGGACCGGTAGCCACCGGCGCAATGTACATAACCGGCTTGTTGTTTATCTATCTGCGCCATATTTTCATTCATATAATCCAGGCTTACATTGACTGCATCTTTAATATGCTCTGATTCATATTCACTCTGTTTACGCACATCTATGATCTGCATATCATTATGCTGCTGTTGAATTGCTGCCAGTGCTGCGGGTGTTATACTCTCAATGGTATCAATTTCTTTACCAGCTTTTACCCACGCATCATAGCCACCCTGTAAAAAACCCACCACATGGTCATAGCCCACTCTTGCCAGCCTGGTAACCACTTCTTCCTCACGACCAGGATCAGCAACCACCAACAGCGGTTGTACCACACCGGGGATCAATGCGCCTACCCAGGGAGCAAAATTGCCATCAATACCAATATTGATGGCACCGGGTATAAATCCACGCACAAAAACATCCGGATTGCGCGTATCCAGCACCAGTGCAAAGGTTTCATTGGCAGCAGCTTCAAAGGCTTCTGCAGACAACGGTGTTGTACCCCGTTTCAACACCTTATCTATACTTTCATAACCCAGTTTGTTCATCTGTACATTGAGGGGGAAATATTGTGGCGGCTGTGTCAGTCCGCTGGTAACTTCTGTAATAAATTCCTGTTTACCTATGCCTGCACGCAAAGCATAGTTGGTTGCCTTCTGATGCTCCAGTGTATCGGATGTTTCATTGCTCATATTTTTGCCACAGGCACTGCCTGCACCATGTGCCGGATATATGATCACCTCATTGGGCAATGGCATTATTTTCTGTTGTATTGAATCGTACAATAGTCCGGCAAGTTCTTCCTGCGTCATACCTGCTGCTTTCTGGGCAAGATCTGGTCTTCCCACATCGCCGATAAACAAGGTATCACCGCTGAACAGCGCCACCGGCTTTCCCTGTTCATCTTTCAGCAGGTAACAGCAGCTTTCCAATGTATGACCGGGGGTATGCAATACTTCAAATGTTAATTTTCCAACCCTGAACAGTTCTCCGTCTTTTGCAATATGCGCCGGAAAAGCCGGTGCTGCACCCGGGCCATATACAATAGTGGCGCCGGTTGCCTTTGCCAGGTCAAGATGGCCTGATACAAAGTCTGCATGAAAATGGGTTTCAAAAACATACCTGATAACGGCACCGTTGCGCTGTGCTTTTTTTATGTAGGGATCAACTTCACGCAGTGGGTCTATTACCGCTGCTTCTCCTTCACTTTCAATGTAATAAGCTCCCTGTGCCAGGCATCCGGTATAGATCTGCTCTATTTTCATGTTATACATTTTACTGTAAAATTCCGGGATGGGTTCATCCTGTCCTATGACTTTTGTCACACAACAGGCTATTTTATAACAGTTATTCCCGGCTGTAAGTTGTAAACACTGCTGCATGTTACAATCCCATGATCTCGATAGCATTACGGTGCAGCTTCACTTTTCCCAATTGTTCCAGTTTTTTCAGCAAACGTGATATTACTTCGCGTGATGAGTTCAGGTCACCGGCAATCTGCTGGTGACTGGTTTCAATAAGATCGGTGTGTAATGTATCGCGGAGTGTTTTGAGATAAAGTTCCAGGCGTTCGTCCATTGCTTTGAATGCTACATGATCTACCGTTTGCAATAGCTCTTCAAACCGTGAACGATAGTTGCCCAATACAAACTGTACCCAGGTGATGTATTTTGTCATCCACTGCTCCATGTGTTGGGTTGCCACCACAACCGCCGTAGTATCTCTGGCCGCAACAGCCATAATGGAACTGGCTTCCTGGCGCATGTTACAAAACATGGAAAGTGCACAGCCCTGGCCTGGCTGCAGGTAATAAATAAAAAACTCCGCACCTTCTCCATCTTCACGGTATATTTTCACCAGCCCTTCTGTGATCAGCAGGGTAGAACGGAAGTATTGACCGGTACGCATCAGGCGCTCACCTTCTTTAAAATGCTGCACCGTGCCTTTTGCAACCAGTTCTTCCAGTAATGCGTGTTCAAAAGCGGGAAACAGCCTGGCCAGGTAGTAGGTATCCATAAATGTGTAAAAAAACAAAGTTCCCGATAAAAGTTAAAACGACTGCAAACCTTATTTTTGGTGCAAAGTTTACCAGTGCTGAACGTTTTTTACCAGGATGAAGTGATAGAAGCCGGTTGTGATGAAGCCGGTCGCGGATGTCTTGCAGGACCTGTTTTTGCAGGTGCTGTAATATTGCCGCGCGATTTTTATCATCCCCTGCTGAACGATTCAAAACAGGTAACAGAAGAAGATCGCTACGAATTGCGCAGCTTTATTGAAGCCACTGCTATTTGTTATGCTGTTGCCATGGTTGACCAGGAAGAGATTGACCGCATCAATATCCTGAATGCATCGTTCAAAGCAATGCACCTGGCCGTTGAAAAACTTACGCAGCAACCCGCACTGCTGCTGATCGATGGCAATCGTTTTAAACCCTACAAACAAGTACGGCACGAATGCATTATAAAAGGTGATAGTTTGTATGCGTCTATTGCAGCAGCCAGCATTCTTGCCAAAACTTACCGCGATGATTACATGATCCAACTGCATCAGCAATACCCGTATTACAAGTGGAATACCAACAAAGGATATGGTACTGCTGAACATCGCAAGGCTATTGCTGAATTTGGCATGTGCGATCATCATCGCAAATCATTTCAATGTCTCCCTCCGCAGTTATCACTGGAATTAAAATAACATTTCAGTATTGTTCGTTTATATACACACTTTTCGTAAGGTTAATTAACGTTAAAACCCGTTACAGCCAATAAACCTTGCACTTTGTTACCGGTCTGTTATTACAGAAGATCATTTGTAAAACACAAAAACGAAGTGATATGAAAACGAAATTTATCCTGGCCGTACTTGCAATTACATTTATCAGCATCGGCGTCAATGCACAGTCTGTAAGAGACCGTGAACGTAATCAGAATGCTCGTATCGAACGTGGCCTGCACAATGGCACATTAACGCATCGTGAAGCACGACATCTTAAAAAAGAACAGCATCGTATTCACCACAAAATGCGCATGGCTAAACGACATCATGGCCGCAGGGCAGTTGCAGAAAGAAGACATGTACGTCACATGCAGGACAGGGCCGGTCACAATATTTACAGGGATGAACATCGTCCGCATAACTCAAAATAATCAGTTACGGATTATGCATCAAATGACATTGTTCTTGTATAGCAATGTCATTTTTTTATGCATACTCTATTGGCCATATACCCGCCCCTTGTCTTATCACCACCGGTTCATCGCCGGTACAATCTATTACCGTAGAAGGAATCATTCCTCCAATACCACCATCCACAATAATATCCACCTGCTTTTCAAAACGGTCTCTGATCAGTTCAGGATCGGTATATTCTTCCACCATTTCGCCAGGCAGGGAAGTGCTCAACAGGGGATGGCCCAATTCTTTTACAATAGACCGTGCAATGTTATTATCAGGTATACGGATACCCACTGTGTTCTTACGGCTCTTCAAAAGTTTCGGTACTTCTTTACTGGCAGGCAGAATAAAAGTATAAGGACCGGGCAGATGGCTTTTAAGCAACCTGTATAGCGGTGTTGAAATACTTTTCGTGTATTGACTGAGACTACCCAGATCATAACAGATAAAGGAAAAATGCGCTTTGGCCGGATCAAAACTCTTGATGCGACAGATACGTTCCACTGCTTTATGCTGATGTATATCACACCCAAGTCCATAAATGGTATCGGTAGGGTAGATCATTACACCACCATTCAGTAATGTTTCTGTAATGGTCCTGATATTACGTTCCTGCGGATTGTCTGGATGAAGGTGTAAAAACATACGCTGATTTTAACTATTTAAAGATACCTCCATTGTTATCATGAGCAGTCATAACCGCCTGCTTATTAAACAATTTCACATAAATTTTGTTATTGTAAAATTTGTGCCAATCCAATATTCTAAATAAATTTAATATCAGATAAATGTAACTGTTATGCAATTGCAGGCCGTTGACCGAGTTGACAATATTAGCGAATTGGATTTTCAGGAGCACTATTACAAACCAATGAAGCCACTGGTCATTAACGATCTTTCAAAAAACTGGCCGGCATATCATAAATGGAACTGGCAATTCTTTAAAGACACGGTTGGTTCAAAACAGGTGGCGCTGTACAACAACGTGAAAAGTGACGCTTACACTCCTATTAACACTGCAGACGATTATAAAACCTTTGGCCAGTATGTGGACATGATCAGCCAGGGACCTGCCGGATGGCGCATCTTTCTGTTCAACATTTTTGATCACGCGCCGCAACTGGTACAGGACTTTACATGGCCCGACCACCTGATGAGGGGTTTTGTAAAACGTTTTCCCATGTTGTTTGTAGGCGGCGCTACCAGTATTACGCACATGCATTTCGACATTGACATGTCGCATATTATACATACCCAGTTCCTGGGACGCAAAAAGGTATTGCTGTTTCCATATCAGGAACAGCATAAACTGTATCGCAAACCTTTTGAGGTGTTGAGCCTTGCAGATTTTTCACATTACGATCAGAACAACGGAACACCTGATTATGAACGCTTTCCGGCCCTAAAGCTGGCCAGGGGTTACGAGGTGATCCTGGATCATGGTGATACGCTGTTTATGCCTGCCGGCTACTGGCACCACATGGAATATATTGACAGTGGTTTTGCCATGAGCCTCCGCGCCCTTCAGTCATCCGTAAGCGGTAAACTGAAAGGTGCCTGGAACCTTTTTGGTATGCGCAATATTGATACCCTGATGAAAAAAACAGCCCCTAAATGGTGGTTTGATTACAAAAAAGAGAAAATCTTCCAGGCCGCTGAAAAAGAACTGGCTGGCACAATTGTCTTAAATCATTGACGCTCTTTCTGCAGCATTCATAAAAATTCTTTAAGAAAATATTGATTTTTAAAAAAACAGTAATTACTTTTACCCCGCGCTTCTGTTCTGAAACACTAATCTCCGTCAAAGCGCAAGGGCAATCCAATCTCCCAAAATCGCAACCATCCAATTTCCATCCTATTTCCAATTTCCCTGTTAAAATAGTTACAACGTAAAGGATATTCCAGAAGTATCTCTTTTAACACAAGTATCCGCCACCCTTTTTAATACTATTTGATCATTACCCCATTGTTTTTAGTAAAAACATACGTTTAGGCTGTTTGCTAATGCCTGTTGTTCCTTTGTTTTTACTGATCACTCAGACACCCTTTGATGGTAGGTGCTGCCTGCTACAAAAAGAAACCACGAACCGTACACAACGTTCTGTTACTTTTTGCACGCTCTCTCCTCCTCATATGTGGCCTGTCGCAAGCTGTTGATACAACTTGATTCAAAAATATTTTTAGTAAACATATTCGTTTATCTTCTTTCTTTTTGTGGTTTCAGAGGTAAGCACAGGCCGGCGATTTCCATCGCTGGCTATTTTTTTACAAGAAAAACAGGTTATTAAATCAGAAGTCGGGGCATACGCACACAGGCTTGCGCAAACAATCACGCAACCCCGCGAAATCACACAATTAGTAATTATTAGGAAATGGTCCAGGTTTCGCTGCCGCGCAACAGTTTGTCCAGGTTACCCGGTCCCTTACTTTTGATCACTTCTTCTACCTGCAGGTTCATCATTTCTTCGTAACAGGGCCTGTCAGTTTCGTAGAACACCCCAAAAGGCCGCGGTAAATGACCTTCTACACGCGGGTCATCAAACATGCGCACCAGGATCTGCGCTTTGTAAAAATCCTTTTCATCATGCACCCACAGGTCATCGGCAGTTACATCGCTACCCAACTCTGCTACCACCGGTTTGAACCCATCCAGGCGAATGCCTTTGTTGCGGGCCGCACCAAATATCAGCGGTTTGCCCTGTTCCAGGAACAGTGTGTTATCCGGTTTGGTTGATTTTTCGGTAAAGGTTTCAAAAGCACCGTCGTTGAAAATGTTGCAGTTCTGGTAGATCTCCAGGAAAGAAGCGCCTTTGTGTTTATGACTGCGGATCAATGTTTCCTGCAGGTGTTTGGGATCGCGGTCCATACTGCGGGCTACAAAAGTGGCATCAGCCCCCATTGCCAGCGCCAGCGGGTTGAACGGATGATCGAGACTGCCAAACGGCGTTGATTTGGTGACTTTATTTTCTTCTGAAGTAGGTGAGTATTGTCCTTTGGTAAGACCATAAATCTGGTTGTTGAACAGCAACACATTCACATCAAAATTGCGGCGCAACAGGTGAATGGTATGGTTGCCACCGATACTCAGTCCGTCACCATCGCCGGTAACGATCCAGATATTCAGGTCGGGACGTGCAGCCTTCAGTCCACTGGCAATAGCCGTAGCCCGGCCGTGGATAGAGTGCATGCCATACGTGTTCATATAATAAGGGAAACGGCTGCTACAGCCGATACCGGAAACGATCACAATGTTTTCGCGGGGTATGCCAAGGGTCGGCATGATCTTCTGCACCTGTGCCAGGATAGAATAATCGCCACAACCAGGGCACCAGCGCACTTCCTGGTCGGTAGCAAAATCCTTCGCCGTCAATGGGAGGGCAGTAACTGTTTCGCTCATGATTCTTTACTTGTAACTGCAAATTTACGCTTTTGCAGGGGTTTTGCAGGTGGCTTTTATAAGGCATTACCCAACGCGCTGATAAATCCATTCACATACGAATAGCGGGGGTTTTTCCAGTAATGGCCCAGTCGCACAATGATCAGCCTTTTGGCGGGGTTTACATACACAAACTGCCCCAGTATACCTTCTGCCTGGTAGGCGGCATAAGCATCCGGCACATAAAAACGCTTAGCTCCTGATTTATCTTTGTATGATTTAACCCCTCCGCCTTCCATGTGTGATGCCAGGTATTGTACAGCTTCCAGCGAGTCGTTGAAGTATTTATAGCTTTTTACACCCCACCACTGGTTGCGGTAGCCTTCATACCTGTCCAGCGAGTCGGAGCTTACAGACGCATGTATCCATTGCCTTGATACTACCTGCTGATTGTTGCACACACCATTGTCCAGCATTAGTCTGCCCAGTTTTGCATAATCACGCGCAGTAGCATTCATACCCCCAAATACTACTTCCTGTTTCCGTTTATCTGTTGTCCAGAAAGCATTGCTTTCCATGCCCAGTGGCTGCCATATTTTTTCCTGCAGGTATTGCGATACTTTTTTACCGGTAGCCCTTTCCAGTACCATTCCCAGCAATTGCGTATCAATACTCTGGTATTCCATGGCGCCTCCGGGCTCTTTGACAATTTTTGTTCTCAGTGCTCTTTTCTTCATATTGGGACTGAAACCCAGTTTGATGGCATCATCTTTCAGTCCATAGCTGCCTTCATCAAACTTTAGTCCGCTGCGCATATCCAGCAGGTGCTGCAACGTAATCTTTGAAAAACGGGCATCTTTTTTTGCCAGATCCGGCAGGTATTTGGTTACAGGATCATTTACAGAACCGATCTTTCCTTCATCAATAGCAATACCGACCAGGATACCGGTAAAAGACTTGCTGACTGAAAAAGAAGGCAGCAATGATTCTTTATTAAAACCATCAAAATAGTTTTCGTAGATCAAGGTATCGTTGCGCACAACCAGAAATGCAGCCGTGTATGAATTGTTCAGTTGTGAATCAAGCTGGTTTTTGATCTTCAGGTAAGCATCTGCCTGCGGAGCAATGAATGTGGAGGTCGTTTCACCTTTGTATACCGGCACATGCGGCATACGTTGGTTATCGGTCAGTTTAAGACCTCTGTATTTATACGCCCTGATAGCATAGCAGGAAGACAACAGGCAAAGAACAATAAACAGAAAGGGGTAGATCCGCATCATGCAGAAGATATTTTCATCAAACTACAAACTCCTTTGCAAAGGAAATTGTAAAAACAGATGTGCGAATTACTAATTAATCAATCCGCACATTTACAAATTAGCTAATTTTCTTGCAGCTCCTCCCAGTACTCCGCTGCTCTCCTGGTATGTGGTATCACTATTGTACCACCCACAATATTGGCTACAGCAAATATCTCGTACATCTGATCGGTATTCACACCCAGTTCATGACATTTACCAAGATGGTATTTAATACAATCATCACAACGCAATACCATACTGGCTACCAGCCCCAGCATTTCTTTTGTTTTTTTATCAAGCGCCCCATCCTCGTATGTATTGGTATCAAGATTCCACAGACGTTTCATTACAAGGTTGTTCTTGCTCAAGATCACCTCGTTCATCTTTTCCCTGTATTCGTTGAATTCTTTTACAAGCTCTGCCATATTTATATAGATTATTCCACAAAAGTAGCAAAGCTACCTGTCATCCATTGCAATTCATAAAACGATATTGAATTTGTATATTCACATTCCAAACTTTATCTGCATGAAGAAAATAATCCTGCTGCTGTCCTTTCTTTCGCTTCTATTGGTAACTGTTGCCCAAAATGGCAAGGAACCGATCAAAGTAACAGACATGTTGAAGATAAAATCAGTTGTCAGTGCTCAACTGAGTAAAGACGGCAGCAAAGCTGTTTTTGTGGTTACCGCCATTGAACCGGATGGCGACAGCAAGCTGGATTATAAATATGTTGCCCAGTTGTGGCTGGTACAAACAGATGGCAACAGTGCTCCAAAGCAATTAACCTCTAAGGAAAATTCTTCCCAACCGGTATTCAGCCCCGATGGCAGGCAGATAGCTTTTGTACGTACTGCAGATGGAAAGCCACAAGTGTTTTTATTGTCGCTGGACGGAGGCGAAGCCATTCAACTTACAAAGTCTAAATACGGCGCTACCAATCCCAAATGGAGTCCTGATGGCAAAAAAATATTGTTTGCAGGGGGTATTTCATTAAAAGATCTGCTTAAAGATTCTGTTTTGAATCCCGGCAAACAGGTTCCCGCGTGGCCTTTTGAAAAACCGGGTTTTTCTAAAAACGAACAACTCAAAACCAGCACCGCCAAAGCAGATCCCGATGGAGGACTGGACGAAGTACGGGCATACCTGGATAATAATGTAACAGACAAAAAAGCAACTGTACTGAATAAACTGAATTTCCAGAGTGAAACCAATGTGTCCGCCGACATGGGTTTCAATCATTTCTTTATTACAGATATACAGCCGGGTTCAACACCTGTTGCTGTTACACGTGGCTTCAGCCGTTTCAGTGGTGCAGATTTTACGCCAGACGGCAAACAACTGATCCTGACCTGTGATATTGATTCACTGGAACACCCCGATCGCTCACTGGAGAGCGAGATCTATCTTATTAATACCGATGGCAGCGGACTCCGTAAACTATTGGGAGAAGCCGGCAAAACCTATGGCTCTGCACAGGTCTCCCCTTCCGGTAAATGGCTGGCTTTCCAGTATGGCACCACTTCTTTTGTAAACTTCCCGGTACTGGGTATCATGCCATTGAACGGTACTGCAAAAGATATTGTAACCATTCCGTTTGATCGCCGTAAAAGTGATTTTAACTGGAGCCAGGATGAAAAATACCTGTATTTCACTGCATCCAGCAATGGTGGCACACCGCTGTTCCGGGCAGATGTAAAAAGCAAACAGATAGAACAGCTTACCGAATTTGAAGGCGGGATCAACAGTTACGATCTTCAGAACAACAGGATTGTATTCAGCAAAACAATTGTAGCTGATCCTTCAGAATTATATGTGGCAGATGCTGCCGGAAAAAATACCCGCCGCCTAAGCAACTTTAACGAGGAATGGCTTCGCACCAAGCAGCTTTCTTTCCCCGAAAAGAAAACATTTACCAATAATAAGGGACAAACCATAGAATACTGGGTAATGAAACCCATCAACTATGAAGCGGGTAAAAAATATCCATTGCTGTTAAATATACATGGTGGTCCTTCTGCCATGTGGGGCCCCGGCGAAAGCAGTATGTGGCATGAATTCCAGTTCTTCTGCAGCAAAGGTTATGGAGTGGTATACTGTAACCCACGTGGAAGCGGTGGTTATACAGAAGAATTTCTGCGCGCCAATATCAATGACTGGGGTGCAGGACCACACAGTGATGTAATGACCGCACTGGACAAAACAGTTGGAGAAGGCTGGGCAGATACTTCCAAGCTGGTGGTAACCGGTGGTTCTTATGCCGGCTATCTCGTAGCATGGATCATCAGTCACGATCATCGTTTTAAAGCAGCCTGTTCACAGCGTGGCGTATACGATCTGGCAACATTCTTTGGAGAGGGTAATGCATGGAGGCTGGTACCCAACTATTTCGGAGGCTACCCCTGGGATGCCAACACCAAAGCAACGCTGGAAAGGGAATCACCGTTCTCATACGTACAGAATATCACCACTCCCTATATTATTTTCCATGGTGACAATGATCGTCGTACCGGTTTTGTACAAAGCGAAATGATGTACAGAAGCCTGAAAGTATTAGGCAGACCGGTAGAGTATGTTCGTCACCCCAATGCAACGCACGAAGTAACCCGCAGCGGCGATAACCGTCAGCGTATTGACCAGATGTTGCGTACATGGGAGTTTTTTGAGCGTTATATCTCACATTAATAAAAGCATACAAAAGGCCTGGCGTTTTAGATGATCTTTATCTGGGCCATCAGTTTGTCTTTGTAGGTATCGCCTATAGGCAGGTATTGATTATTGATAACCACCTTTCCTCTTTCCAGGAAGTCTATTTTTTCTTTGTTGATGATATACGATTTGTGAATACGTATAAAGCGGTGTTCGGGCAGCAAAGCTTCCATATTCCGCATACTTTCCAGTGATAGTATTTTACCTGTTGCTGTATGAAAAGCTATATAATCACGTAGTGCCTCAATATACAGGATAGATGTAAATGCAAGTTTCTGTATGCGGTATTCTGTTTTTATAAAAATATGCTCTTCTGAAGATGCGGGTTGCAATGCCGTTTCTGTTGTCTTTTCCTGCAAACGCAGCCGGGCTTTCTGTACAGCGATCATGTAACGGTCGAAGGTGATGGGTTTCAGCAGGTAATCCACCACGTCATGTTCGTAGCCTTCAATGGCATATTCATTATACGCTGTAGTTAAGATCACTTTACAACTGTTGCGGATGATCTTCATAAACTGGATACCGCTTAGTTCCGGCATCTGGATATCCAGGAAAATAAGATCGGCTTTTCCCTCCTGTACAAACTGCAATGCATCCAGTACATGTGTTGTACTGATCACAGCTTCAAAACCAGGTGTTTTACCAATATAATCAGTAAGCAGTTTTACTGCCAGTGGTTCATCATCCACCACCACACACCGTATGTTGGCTGTATTAGTCATGCAACAGTTCTATTGTTACAGTAAAGGTATCGGGCTTGTCTTCAATGTGCAACAAATGTTTATCGGGATACAGCAAATTCAGCCTTCTTTTAACATTGGCCAGCCCTATGCCTCCACCGGCATCTTTTATTCCATTGCCTTTTCTGTTGAAACAATGAAAATTGATCTTTAAAGAAGTAACGTACAACGTTACCACCAACTGATCATCGCTGCCGGAAAAATCGCCATGTTTAAAGGCATTCTCTACAAAAGGGATCAGCAATAATGGTGGCACCTGTACTTCATCTATGGGTCCGCTTATGTGCAGATTTGCCTGTACAGGCCGATCGAACCGCAGCTTCTGCAATTCAATATATTTTACAATGTACTCCCACTCTTTTTTCAATGGCACTTTTTCATTACTGTCGTATAACATATACCGCAACAGGTCCGACAAACCGGCAATAGCATGAAGCGCTTGTGGCGAACCCTCGTATACCAATGCATAAATATTATTGAGACTGTTGAATAAAAAGTGGGGATTGACCTGCGAACGCAAAAACGACAGCTCTGCCTGCCGGTTCTGTAACAACAGCTCTTTCTGCTCCAGCTGTTTGTATTGCGCGTAGCGTACAAAGTAGAACACAACACCATACACCAGGTAAACACTGAAGAAAAATATATTGGATGAAAAGAAGTAGCGCAGCCGTTCATTTTTGTGATCCATCATAAGCGCTAACTGGTAGTTGATAAAAACAATCGCAGCCAATGGCAACAACAGGAACAGGACCCCTTCCTTTATCTTACCCGTGGGATAACAATAGAAAAGTACCAGATAAGGACACAAGGCAAACAGAAACCCTGCACTGATTGTCAGCAATTGCCCCAACAAGTTTCCTATTCCCAACTCCAACCATTGCACCCAGCCGCGATGAGATAACAGGTTTGGCAGATCATATGCCGCATGCATAAGATAATAAAAGACAACAAAACCCAGTAGCAGGTACCTCAGCCTTCGTTTCATAGCTCAAATCTACCGTTATTCTGTAATGACCATCGTGTTTTACAGCCACCTTTCTGCAAACAGGCTGTATTTGTCTGCATATGGGGTTTTCCCATTTTACCAGCTTATGCAGATATAGCCCAACGGTTTGCAGAGTTGCTTTTTACACGCTGTTGCTGCGGTTTAATTTGGCTGCCGTACAACAACAACTATTATTTATGTACAGGCAAAAAAAGCAATCATCCGGATTATTGATCTCAGGCAGTATGGTCTCAAAAAAATATACGGCAGACGATGCAATAGCAACACTTACCCGCAGTAAAAAAAAGCATTACTGGTATATTATCATCGGTATTGTATTGTTATTACCTGTTGGCTGGTATTGGCTTCGCTCCTCTCCTGCTGTGTATTTCAGTTACCCGCTTGGTATATCACCCGAACTGGCAGCCAGTTTCGGAGAAGTGCGCAAAGATCATTTTCACATGGGACTTGATCTGCGTACCAAAGGACGCGAAAACTTTCCGGTATACGCTATTGCAGATGGGTTTATCAGCCGCATACAGATATCAGAAAAAGGTTTTGGAAAAGCTGTATTTGTTACGCACCCCAATGGCATTACCAGCGTATATGCGCACCTGAACCGGTTCAGCAATGACTTGGAAAAACACATCCATCAGCAACAGTACCAGCAACAGCAATGGGAACAGGACATCAGCTTTCCGAAAGACAGGTTCCCTGTACAAAAAGGCGATCTTATTGCACGCAGCGGCAATACCGGTACCTCAGAAGGTCCTCATCTGCACCTGGAGTTGCGCAATACACTGACCGGCAAAAGCATTAATCCACAAACAGCGGGCTTTGCCGTTCCTGACAATGTGCACCCTGTAATCAAAAACATTTACTGGTATAATAAACAAGGTAGTATCTATGAAACAAATGCTACCCGTCTGACATTTACAACTGCTTCTGATCAAACGGTTGAAGTCAGTTCGCCATATATTGTTCTGGGCATAGAAACATTTGATAAAAGCGCCGAAACACGCTTTCAGCTTGGCATTTACAAAGCCACGTTGTATATGGATGATCTGCTGATGCATCATCTTTCCATGGACGAGCTAGCAGACAATGATACCCGTTATGTAAACGCAGGTATTGATTACAAAGAATACGTTGCCTCCCGAAAAACAATACAATTGTTGACTACCTTGCCAGGCAACAAACTGGCATTGTTCAGCAGGTCACCCGCCAATGGCGTGCTGGATATTCATGACCAAAAGGCGCATTACATCAGGATCGAGATCCAGGATGCTGCGGGCAATATCAGCAGCATCGCTTTCTATATTCGCTTCAATGGCATAAAGCAGGCTTCTATGTCTTATCCACACAATGTTGTATTTATTCCTGCCGGCAAAGATACGATCCTGCAACAGGGACAAACAATGCTGCACATCAGCAAAAATACACTTTTTGACAGGGTACCTGTTTTTATAACAACGACCAATACTTCGCGTAAGAACACAGCTTCCCCCTGCATTGATATTTACCCGTTCACTACTCCTGTATATGATAGCCTGGAGATAACCATTCCCACTACTTTATCAAAGGAAGATACATTGCGTAAACATGTGGTGATGCTGGCACAGACTTCTACAGGTCGTTCTGTGGTGAAAGGAACATGGAATAACAATACAATGACAGGCAGGTTGCCGGGGTTCGGTACGGTACAGATGGTAATTGATACCATTCCCCCATCAATAGCACTGATGAATCCGCGCAATGCACGTTTTCCATCAGACGATGGTGTGGTACGGGTTGTATGTAAAGACAACCTGGGAAACATCGCTGCATTTCGTGCTACTATTGACGGGAATTGGGCTGCGTTTGAAAGAAAAGGAAATGTATTCACCTACCAGCCGGATGAATATTGCAGAGCGGGCGTACACGATCTGACCATCACCGCCTCAGATATCGCCGGTAATATTACCTCGCAAACATTTACTATTATACGTTAGTTCACACAGCACTTATTTCATGGCTGTAGGAGATTCGGGGATCTTGATGCTGTTCAACTGCTGTTGCTGGTTTTGTTTCCATTGCATAAAGGCATGCTGCATGCTGCCAGGTATGGGCGTTGCAGAAGGGAATTTCTGTCGCAGCGGATCTACCTGTTGACCATTTTTCCAGAAACGATAACATACATGTGGTCCGGTAGCAAGTCCTGTACTACCCACATACCCGATTACCTGTCCCTGGCTTACATGCTGACCAGCGCTGACGGCTCTTCTGCTCATGTGCAGGTATTGTGTGGTGTAGGTATTGTTGTGCCGGATCTTTACATAGTTGCCATTGAACTGGGTGAAGCGCGATTCGATCACAACACCTGTTCCGGTAGAAATAATGGGTGTGCCCGTAGGAGCTGCATAATCTGTACCCAGGTGTGCCTTCCATGTTTTTTGAACAGGATGAAAACGACGGAGTGTATACCGTGAAGTGATGTGACTGAATTTAAGCGGAGCTTTCAGGAAAAAACGGCGAAGACTTTTCCCGCTCTCATCATAATATTCTCCGGGCTGTGTACTGTCTGCCTGAAAATAATAAGCATAGATAGGTTCGCCATTGTGTGAGAACACAGCCGATTTAATAGTACCTAGTCCTACCGGTTCATCTTTTACATATTGCTGCTCATATACTACTTTAAACCAGTCGCCTTCCTGTATGGAATAGAAATCAATTGTCCAGGCATACAGATCAGCCAGCTTTATTGCCAGTGCAGGATCGGCACCATTACGGGCAAAGGTTTCGTACAGCGAGCTGGTAATTTTACCTCCTGTGGTCTTAACCACGGTATGCACATCTCTTTTCCCTTTATAGATATGAATAGAATCACGCAGATCATATACAATGTAATCAATCGCATTGGGCTGGTATATGAAATACTGCGCCTGGGGCAAACTGTCCTTTGTACAAAAAACAGTGTAGGGATTACCCGCAGCCAGGTTGCGCACATCAAATACCTTTTTTGATTTTTCCGCCAGCGTAGCAATAGTCACATTACTTACGTTGTATAATTGTAATATGCCGGACAGAACCTCATTCTTCTCAACAGTTTTTTCTATTACAGCAAATGAATCAACAGGTAGCCCGAACTTATATTGCAGAATATGTGCGGTAGTATCTTTTACAGCAACCGGTGCAGGACTGGCAGAAGGTTTAGCCGAATGGTTGAAAATAAACCAAGCAGCAATGGCAAGAACTACAATAACGGCAGCAAGAGTTATCAGGGCCTTTCTGGTCATCATGATGTGTGTGTTACACTGGATTATAAATGGTTAGGATTGGCAACGGTCAAAAACCAAAAGGGCTGCTACGCACAACAATGGGGCCGGGTACGGCTTTCTGACTACACTATAACAGACCATTAACAGCTTTCAATGTTTTCGGGAACGGCCGTTTTCAAGGGCAAGGTTGCAAGATGCACTAAAAGAAATTAGCACCGGTTAAAAACCGGTTTTATTAAAGCCAGACAAGATACTGATTCATCCTGTTAATTTCATTAAACAATATTCCGTCTATGTAGAAATATCACCACAGTTCACTACCGGTGCATTTTAACAACCCTGTATCACTGGGCTGGCATATAATTAGATAAATGAATTAACAGAGCGTAAAACGGGGAGACATGAACAGTGAGCATGCGTTTATTGCGTGTATCGAAACCAATAATACATCAGACAGGGAATTACAAAGGACGGCTGAAGCAATCGCTTTACCCTTTCTTTGGGTTCCTTTGTTTTTTGTACAGTACTCAACAAAGTACAGCGATCTTGTTTATAGCTGATATCAGATCACTCTTCTTCCAAATGGCATGAAAGAAAGTTCCATCAATTTCAAATGCTGCCGCGCAAAGGGAATACCGATAATGGTTATGAACAATATTGCAGCAAATACCAGGTGTACAAATGCCGTATACAAACCACCACACAGCAGCCAGATAATATTACAAAAAACAGACAGGCAACCCATACTACTGTTGCCAGGAACCACCTTTTTACCAAAAGGCCATAATACCAGCCCGGCAATTTTAAAACATTGGAATCCCCACGGAATACCAACAATAGTAAGACACAATACAAAGCCACCGAATACGTAGCCCAGGGCTGCCCACAGCCCACCGAAGAACAGCCAGATGAGGTTACCGATCAGGTTCATGATTGTAAGATGGTTGTTTGTTTTTCATGATGCAATACCCGGTATGCAAAGAAAGCACTGATCAGCATCAGGAAAGCCCCCAGCAAAAAAGGAGCTCCCGGCAGGTAGACCGGTGCAGTTTTGCCGGTAAAATAGGCAAACAATCCTGTCATTACCGGCGGACCAATAATGGACGTAGCACTCATCAGGCTGGTAAGTAAGCCCTGCAGCTCGCCCTGCTCATTACCAGGAACATGGTTGGAAATGATACCCTGTAATGCCGGACCGGCAATACCGCCCATACAATACACTATAGTAAAAGCATACATCATCCAGCCCTGGCTGGCTATACCAAACAGCACCATGCCTATGCTGTACAGGAACAGGCCGGTGTAAACACTTTTCTCCTGCCCCAGTGCTGGTATTATTTTACGTATCAGTAAGCCCTGTACCAATGCTATCATAAAGCCCACTACACCCAATGAAATGCCTACTTCTTTCACCTGCCAGTCGAATTTTTTCATGCTGTAAAAATTCCAGGTACTTTGTACTGCATGCCCCGCAATGTACACAATTACCAACGCGATCACCAATCCATGAATGGCGGGATATTTCTTAAGCTGCCGGAATGATCCCACAGGATTGGCTCGTTTCCATTCAAACTTTCTGCGTTTGTCTTTATCGAGCGATTCGGGTAAAATAAAATATCCGTAAAGCCAGTTCAGCAAGGTCAATCCTGCGGCAAACATAAAAGGCACGCGGTGTCCGTAGCTGCCCAGTAGGCCGCCGATAACAGGCCCTATTATAAAGCCCAGTCCGAATGCAGCACCTACAATACCAAAGTTCTGCGCTCTTTTTTCCGGAGTACTGATATCGGCTATATAAGCAGAGGCGGTAGTGAAACTGGCGCCAGTGATGCCTGCCAGCACACGGCCAACAAACAGCCAGCCAATACTAGGTGCGAAGGAAAGGAACAGGTAATCAAGTCCAAATCCAAACAATGAAAACAATAACACCGGTCTGCGACCATACCGGTCACTGAGGTTACCCAGTACAGGGGCAAACAGAAACTGCATAAAGGCATACGCAAAGGTCATCCAGCCGCTGTATTTGGCTGCAACACTCAGATCACCATGAATAAGTTCTTCTATCAAACCCGGCATTACCGGCCATATTATTCCCAGGCCAATTACATCTATCAGCAGTGTAACGAAAATAAAACCCAACGCAGCGTTTCGTGAAGACTTCATACAGAAAATATTGCTGCAAAGTAAAGGCATAATTACAGCCTGCGCATTGAAAAAAAAGGTTACAGGTAAATTTTCGGTAAACCGGGTCTCCGGTACCGGCCGATTTACCGGGCACTAAAAATAATCAGCGTTTGTAACTGGTTTTTATGATTGCCTGTTACTATTTTTAAAGAAACATGAGCAATTATCTCGGAAGAGTGGTGCTGCTGGTTCATGACTATGATGCAGCACTGGCATTTTACCAGGAAAATTTTGGTTGCAGGATCCTGTTCGACCAACCTACCGAAAATGGCGGTCGTTATTTGCATATTGCTTTCAACAATAATGAAAATACAGGCATCTGGCTGCTGAAAGCAGATGGCGCAGAAGAACCACTAATAGGCAAACAAACAGGAGGCCAGCCCACACTGGTCATCTACACAGACGATATCCTTACGTTATATCACCACCTGCATAAAAATAATGTTACCATCAGGATATCGCTCATCAATACTTCCGGATACCAGTTTTTCCATTGTCTTGATCTGTATGGTAATGAAATTGTAGTTGTTCAACTACAACACTGAGAATATCAGACTGTTAATGAAATGTTGTACTTACAGAGAAACATGTAGTGCTTCTTACTGATTCAATGTAAATATTACAGTAAGCGTTGTTGTTTCTTTGAATGAGGCATTATACTGTCGTTTCTTTGATACAGAAAGGCGGACAGATAATAAATACAACATTGGTTAAGGTTCTGATCTTATTATTATAAATCCGTACCCTGTTTTTAGCTCCTGCACTACCACATTCATTCTTTTGATTCACTCACAGAAAACCACAGGTATGAAAAGTCTTTCAATAGTACCCCTCACCGCTACGCCCGTTCCGTTACACGCATTTATCGATCAGTTAATGACCGGGTTATTACCACTGGCAGTTAATAAAAATACCCTCATTGTAAATGATGTAGACAAGGCCTTTACGCTACAGGCAGATGAAGATGCACTGGCTTTGATACTGGGCAGTTTAATGAGCACGATGGTAAGCAATACGGAAAATACCTGCATACGAATAAATGCATTGTTCAATCAGCATTGTATCCAGATCAATCTCAACCATAAAGGATATTGCAACAGTACCATTGCACAACGGTTGAACAGATTGGTAAAAATAGCACAGCAAATGGGTGGCAGCATCAGCATTCAGCAAAATGATACACCGGGTGCCACGGCTTCTTTATCATTTGCATTAGCACCTATGGCTTCCTGTTAAAAAGGCCGCTGAAGATTTCCTGTATATTTTAGCTTTTCGAGTCCCTATAGAATGGTTGCAACTCCCCTCTATCGCAACCAAAAAGGGCTCCCGCCAGGGGAGCCCTTCACTTTGGTATTTAATAGAATGACAGATTAATAGCGGTTGTTGTAACTATTCTGACGCGGAGTGAAAGAACGTTTTTCAGTACGCTCTTCACGCGGACGTGCTTCTGTAATCCTGATAGTCCTTCCTTCTACAATACCTCCATCCAGTTCACTGATGGCTTTTTTGGCAGCCTCATCATTGGGCATTTCAACAAATCCAAATCCACGGCTTTTCCCTGTAAACTTATCGGTGATCACACGTGCAGATGAAACTTCACCATACTCTGTAAAAAAGCCTTCCAGGTCATCGTCTGTGACGTTAAAGCTCAGATTAGAAACATAAATGTTCATACTAACAAAAGACAGTTTAAAAAAATTAAATAATTCATCTGAGAAAAAAGCAGGAGTAACGAAGAATGACTTACCAGGGCAGAAAAATTGCTTAGCAGATGGTATCGTTCACTTACTGAAGCTATATCACTCAAATATTCGCCGCAAAGTTAATCGTTTTCCTGCTAACTATGGGTATTAAATATTTGTTTCCATCTATTAATGCGTATCGGTTTCATAACATATATAACACCGGCAAACAGTTATTTTTTACGGATCATGTATTTTTTTCTACTAATAAAACCAGCTTTTACTAAATTCATCCGGTAAAAATTTTTTGCATGTTCACTGGTAAAAAGAATCGCATCGTTGTATTGCTTGTAGCATTGGTTACACTGGGCATTGCTGCCAGCCAGCCGCCCGATGGAGGTCACGAAAACTTAAAGGTATTGCCTAAAAACATCACCCATGAGACACTGGACAGTATCATGAACACATATAATACCGCACTGGGTGTAAAATGCGCTTTCTGTCATGCTCCGCAAAAAGACAATCCGCAACGTATGGACTATGCCAGCGATGATAAACCCGAAAAAGAGATCACGCGCAATATGATGCGGATGACTATAGACATCAATAAAAAGTATTTCAAGTTTAAAAAAGATGACCCCGGTGTACCGCCCGTCACCTGTGTTACCTGTCATCACGGCGAAGCATTTCCCGAAGCTAAATAAAAAATTTACCTTAAAATGGTTTACAGGCAGCCTCCGGGTTGCCTTCTTTTTGAACAAACAGTATACACGGCTGTTTATACATCACTAAACATACTTTTTGCATAACAGGCAGTTGATACATTTTTTAATATAACGTATCTCCAATATTCAATTTGCCTAATTTTGTTACTCACCTTATAATAATTACATGGCTGCACAACCATTCGACTTCGGAATGATCGGCCTGGGCGTCATGGGACGCAACCTGCTGCTCAATATGGCCGACCACGGTTTTAAAGTAATTGGCTTTGATAAAGACGGTCAGAAAACCGGGGCGCTGGAAACAGCCGCTACACCTGGCACTACCGTTAAAGGGGTTAATACCCTACAGGAAATGATCGATAATCTTTCCGTTCCCCGTCGTATTATGTTGCTGGTGCCTGCCGGTAAACCGGTAGATGATGTTATTGAAAGTCTGCTGCCCCTGGTACAGAAAGGCGATATCATTATTGACGGAGGTAATTCTCATTACACTGATACTATCCGCCGTGTAGACTATCTGCAGGGCAAAGGCCTTCATTTTGTGGGTATGGGCGTATCAGGTGGTGAACAGGGCGCACGTACCGGACCCAGCATTATGCCCGGCGGCGATCCGGAAGCCTACCCACATATTCAACCCATGCTGGAAGCTGTGTCTGCCAAAGTAAATGGTGTTCCCTGCGTGGCACACCTGGGCAATGGCGCTGCAGGACATTATGTAAAAATGGTGCACAATGGTATTGAATATGCCATTATGCAGATCATCAGCGAATGTTATGACCTGCTGCACCGTGGCGCCGGTTTGAACAATGATGAGCTGCACCAGGTATTCAGCAACTGGAACAAAGGCGATCTGCAATCTTTCCTGGTTGAAATTACTGCCGACATTTTTTTACAGCCCGATGATAAAACCAGCAACCGCCTGGTAGATATGATCCTTGACAAAGCCGGTGCCAAAGGAACCGGTAAATGGACCTCACAGGATGCGATGGACCTGGGCGTTGGTATCCCGGCCATTGACATGGCGGTAACCATGCGCAACATTTCCGCCATTAAAGAAGAAAGAGTGCAGGCTGCCCGCTTGTACCCACAGGCCTCACACACTATTGATATTCCTAAAGAACAATTTATACAACAGGTACACGATGCCCTTTTTGCATCTGTGGTTCTTAGCTATGCACAGGGTCTTGCCCTGCTGCACAAGGCTTCCGGCGATCTGAAAATGGATATTCCTTTACCGGAGGTTGTGCGCGTATGGCGCGGCGGCTGTATCATCCGCTCCGTATTGCTGGAGCCGTTTGGCAAAGCATTCAAGGCAGATGCACAACTGACCAATCTGTTGCTGAATGAAGAAGTAGCACAGTTGCTGCAAAAACACCTGCCCAATTTCCGTACTGTAGTGGCAACCGCAGCACAACATGGTTTTGCAGCGGGCGGCCTGATGTCATCACTGGCTTATTTTGATGCGTATACCACCGGCCAGTTGCCCATTAACCTGCTGCAGGCACAACGCGATTATTTTGGTGCACATACCTATCAGCGTATTGATACCACCGGTAGTTTCCATACAGAATGGCAAAAAAGCAACGGTTAAAACCCGTAGCAACAATTATCAACCGAACAATTAATAGTATGCAAAACCATAAACGTCCGCCGGCATCGCTCCTGTTCATTTTCGGTGGCAGCGGCGACCTTAATCACAGGAAATTATCTCCCGCATTATACAACCTGTTTATTGATGCATGGATGCCTGAAAAATTCAGCATTGTAGGTATCGGCAGACGTCCCTATACAGATGAAGATTACCGCACTCACCTGCTGAACGGTATCCTGAAGTTCTCCCGCCGTAAAGAAGAGCCGAATGGCCAGTGGGCAGAGTTCTCCAAAAACGTATCGTACCTGCAGATGGATGCCAGCCAGGACGAAGAGTACCAGAAAATAGCAGAGATCGTTAAACAGAAAGAACAGGAGTTTGGCGAACACCCCAATGTGATCTTTTACATGGCCGTGGCACCCCAACTGGTACCTGAAATTGCCAGCAAACTGGGACCACTGAACATTTGTGCCGATACCAAATGCACACGCATTGTGGTGGAAAAGCCGTTTGGTCACGACCTGGAAAGTGCACATGAACTGAACAGGTTGCTGGCTTCTATGTTCGACGAAAAACAGATCTACCGCATAGACCATTACCTGGGTAAAGAAACAGTACAGAACATCCTGGCGCTGCGTTTTGCCAATGCACTGTTTGAACCCATCTGGAACAGGAACTATATTGACCATGTACAGATCACTGCCGCAGAAACCGTAGGCGTGGAAGGTCGGGGTGATTACTATGAAAAAGCCGGTGCCCTGCGTGATATGGTGCAGAACCATATTCTGCAACTGATGTGTATGATTGCTATGGAAGCACCTGTATCATTCGAAGCAGACGAGATCCGTAATAAAAAGGTGGATGTACTGAATGCCATCCGTAAAATTGGTAAAGATGAAGTACATGCCTATGCCGTACGTGGCCAGTACTCTGAAGGCTGGATGAAAGGTGAAAAAGTTCCAGGCTACCGCCAGGAAAAAAATGTAGCTCCGGATTCACCGATAGATACTTTTGCTGCTGTTAAGTTTTACATTGACAACTGGCGCTGGCAGAATGTTCCTTTCTATGTACGTACCGGCAAACACCTGCACGAAAAATCAACCATCATTACCATCGAGTTCAAACCGGCACCCAATTATGCATTCCCGGTAGAAGCTGCTGAAACATGGCGCCCCAACAGGCTTACCATCAGCATTCAGCCTGAAATGGATATCCGCCTCCGGTTCCAGGCCAAACGCCTGGGTCAGTCTATGACGCTGAACCCGGTTGATATGATCTTTAGTTATAAAGACACTTACAACGAGCAGGAGCCTGAAGCATACGAAACATTACTGCTGGATGTAATGGAAGGAAATGCAACCCTGTTCATGCGTTCTGACCAGGTAGAAGCTGCATGGAAAGTGATACAGCCTATACAGGAAGCATGGGATGCACGTCCTCCGGTTGATTTCCCCAATTATGCACCCGATAGCTGGGGTCCTGAAGACGCAGAAGCTCTGATTGCAAGAGACGGACACAACTGGGTTACATTACCACCCGTAGCACATAAAGATTAATGACAAATTATTCGTAGCATAGTGAATGGCTGCAAGCTGTTCACTATGTTGTTTACAGGGCCTGATCAAAAACCATATTACAGATCTCCGCCCCGCGCGGATTGACCATTTACTTACCATGGAGTTACACATCTACAAAAATGCGGACGAATTAAGCAACGGTGCAGCACAATGGATAGCAGGTTATATTGCCAGCACATTACAGCACCAGAACAGGTTTACCATTGCCTTGTCTGGCGGAAGCACTCCCAAAAAACTGCATGAAATGCTGGCTGCTTCCCCATATAAGGAAAGTATTGACTGGACCAAACTGCATATTTTCTGGGGCGACGAGCGTTTTGTTCCTTTTGAAGATGAACGTAACAATGCAAAAATGGCTTTCGATACATTGCTTTGTCATGTTCCCGTACCGAAAGACCAGATCCATATAATGCGTACAGATCTGCAACCTACTGATGCTGCCGCAGCATACGAGAAAATACTTCACCAGTATTTTCACAACGGTAATCATTCTTTCGATCTTGTACTGCTGGGTATGGGTGATGACGGTCATACACTATCGCTGTTTCCCTACACCGATGTTATTCACGAAGCAGATAAATGGGTTACTGCTTTTTTCCTGAAGCAACAGGAAATGTACCGTATTACACTCACTGCACATATAACCAACCGCTCAGCCTGTGTAGCATTCCTGGTGGCAGGTGCTGGTAAGGCCCCGGCTTTAAAAGAGGTGCTGGAAGGTGATTTCAATGCAGAAAAATATCCATCACAACTGATCCGCCCGCGGGATGGTCAGTTGCATTGGTTTATTGACGAAGCCGCAGGCAAACTGTTACAATAATCCGGCAAACAGGCTACTCAAAAAAAGAGCTGATAACCTCACTTGTCAGTTTGCGGCCATGCCGTGTCCAGAATTCATTGGGTGGAGGAAATTCGTTTCTGTTATAACCACCATGACCGGCAAAATCAAACAACGCATAACAATACGTATCAATGACCAGCGCACATTGCTGCCAGCTTTTTGACCAGATGATCTTTAACGCACGTTTCTGTTTATCGGTAATGTCTTCAGCATTATAAATATGCAATGCATCCAGTACACACATTTCACCAGATGTGGGGTCTTTTTCTATGGCATAGAAGAAACCGGTATCGGTATTGTCTTCGAACACAACACCATTGCTGTTCATATCTGCCAGACACTCAATAAAAGTATCTTCGCCCGGCACAATATCCTGTTCTCGCAATAAGTATCCTTTCATATTCATTTACTAAATGCTCACGGAATCATATACCACCACCTTTGTCCACAATGCAGAACATTCTTCTACAAACTTCAGGTGAATGGGATCAACCTGGTAACTGGCTTGGTCTGCAGCATTGTCAAATACCAGGCACCAAGAGATGGAGTAAGAACGGTCAATAACATCACGGTTGGTATCTGCGGGCTGACCGATATGAAATTCGCGGATCGTTTTTGCAGCCGAAAGCTTTTTCAGGCCTTCTACCAGTTGCTGTTGATCTTCTTTACTGTCTTTGTTCTTTAACCAGAAATATACGTGATGAATAAATTTTCCTGTAAGTGACATCGGTGTGGTATTGGTGTCTGCGAAGGTAACCAATCCTGCGGCAACAGCAGCTTTACCAGTGCTACCAATAAATGCACGACGCGATCTTTTTTGCATATTATAATGGTTTAATGTACTGTGGGTTAAAAAAGTATCACTTAATATTCTTCAGCCAGTCCCTGATACCACGATAGATCTGTTTTGCTACCGATCTGTGAAACTTTGGATCAAGAATACGTTGTTCATCTTCTGCGTTGCTCAGGAAAGCAATTTCCACCAGGCAGTTCGGGTATTCTGTAGGCCCGCTCAGTGAAAAATTAAAATTGCCCACATTCCCATATTCATTCAGCCCCAGTTGCAACATTCTCTCCAGCACAGCCTGAGTAAGAGGTCTGAAGCCGATATAACGATAATAAGTACTTGTGCCTTTTACATTCGGATTGCCGGCCGAGTTAAGATGCAGACTGATCAGGATGGAAGGATCTGCTGCCCTTAGAAACAAGGTACGATCGGGCATGCTCATATCAACATCTGTTTCTCTGGTCATAATGGTTCTTACTCCTTTGCGGTGCAGGTACTGCTGAAGCTCTTTGGCAAACTTCAGTGTATAATCTTTTTCCAGTGCTTTGGAAGTAAGGCCATCTGCACCTGCATTGGAACCGCCGTGTCCTGCATCAATGGCTACTACCAGTTGTGATGGCTTCAGTTTTTCCGGTTGCCGCTTTACACGGATCACCAGTTTTTTGCCGGTACTGTCGTAGGCGATCAGATAACCCCAGTGCTGTTTATGCTTCAGTTCAATGAACACGCGCAGCACATCATCCTCAATCTGTTCGTACCAGGCGTTTTTGATCTCTTTTACCGAATGCAATTGTGTGATCCAGTTGGTATTGGATGTAACACCAAAAATATCCACCACAATACGGGCAGGGTTGATCTGCTGTACACTTCTGTAATGCAGCCTTTCTTCCATACCGATGTTTACAAAATCATACTGGTCATTGCCGTATACACGCCAGCTGCTGCTGAGGTACCAGGGACGCATCTGTTTATCTGTTACCTGCAATACATTGCTTTTGGCAACATAGGCACTATGGTATTTTGACAACTGTACTTTGTAATCACCACCGGAAGAGTCTGTTACTTTCAGCAATACGCTGGTATCAAGGTAAGTGAGTTTGGCGCCGCCCAGCCTGTCATCGCCCAGGCCATATTCCAGAAATGGCAGTTGTCCGGTTGTTTTTACAAGCAGGTAAGGTTTCACTGTATCCTGTGCAAAAAAAGTGAGCGGCAACAAGAACAGTTTGGCTACTAAAAAGTGGTGCTTCATTACGGGAAGATACAACACAGGCATAAAAAATCCCGGAGCTTTTACACATCCGGGATACTTATAAGCAACACAAAACACAGTGTCTTTATAACGGGTATTTATTTTCGCCAATCAATTTTGCTGCAATACGGCGTTTTGCTTCTTTGCTGTTGAAGGGTTCTACTTTGGTAAAACGTTTCAGACCCAGCAGCATCATTCTCTGTTCATCACCATCAGCAAAAGCATTGATGGCATCCTTACCAAATTTATTGATGTGGTCTGCCGCATCATACAGGTAGGTGCGCATAACATCCAGCTCAAACTGGCAGGCTGCTACGCCTCTTTTATCCACTAGTTTCATGGCACGCAACAGGGCGCTTTCTGCATGATATGTTTCAATAGCCATATCTGCTATGTGCATCAGTACTTCCTGTTCTGATTCTATTTTCATCATCAGTTTCTGTACAGCAGCACCGGCTGTCATCAGGATGGCTTTTTTGAAACCAGCGATCGCTTTCTTTTCTTTTGCAAAAGCTTCTTCATCGCCACTGCCAAAGTCAGGAATGCTCATCAGTTCTTTCTGCACGTTCATCGCCGGGCCCATCAGGTCAAGACGTCCTTTCATGGCTCTTTTCAGTACCATATCTACAGTCAGCAAACGGTTAATCTCGTTGGTACCTTCGTAAATGCGGTTGATACGACTGTCGCGGTAAGCACGTGAAATAATGTATTCATCACTGAAGCCATTACCGCCGTGGATCTGCACTCCTTCATCTACTACAAAGCTCAGGGTTTCGCTACCGAATACTTTCAGTATGGCGCACTCAATGGCATATTCTTCCGCACCGCCCAGCAATGCCTCATTAAAGGGTTTGCCGGCCGCTATCAGTTCATGCTCTTTATCATCAATTGCTTTGGAAGTACGATACAAAGCGCTTTCTGCCACCCACATTTTAATAGCCATTTCAGCCAGTTTGTTCTTAATGGCCCCAAAACTGGCAATGGGTGTTTTAAACTGTTCGCGTGTATTGGCGTATTGAATGGTGAGCGTAGTAGCTCTTTTAGCACCACCCAAAGCTGCAGCACACAGTTTCAAACGACCGATATTAAGAATGTTGAAGGCAATGATATGTCCCTTGCCAATTTCACCCAGCACGTTTTCTACCGGTACCTTACAATCCTGGAAATACAACTGCACGGTAGAAGATCCTTTGATACCCATTTTATGTTCTTCGGGACCCTGTGTAAATCCTTCAAAACCTCTTTCTACAATAAAGCCGGTAAACTTATCGCCGTCTATTTTGGCAAATACTGTATATACATCAGCAAAACCACCATTGGTGATCCAGCATTTCTGCCCGTTCAGCAGGTAATGTTTACCATCTGCACTTAGTGTGGCAGTGGTTTTAGCACCCAGTGCATCACTACCGCTGTTCGGTTCTGTAAGACCGTAAGCACCTTTCCATTCGCCGGTAGCCAGTTTGGGTATGTATTGTTTTTTCTGTGCGTCTGTTCCAAAATACAGAATGGGTAATGTCCCAATACCGGTATGTGCCGATACTGCTACAGAAAATGAATAACCACCCCCCAGTGCTTCACTGACCAGGGTAGAGGTAACAAAATCTTTTCCCAGCCCGCCATACTCTTCGGGAATGGAAGCTCCCAGCAAACCCTGCTCACCCGCTTTTTGTACCAGCGATGGCATCAGGCCCGGCTCCAGTTTATCAATTCTGTCAATTACCGGCAGCACCTCTGTTTCCAGGAAAGAAGCGCACATGTCTTTTACCATCTGCTGCTCTTCACTGTAATCTTCGGGTGTAAAAGTATCAAAAGGTGAGGATTCGCGGATCAGCCATTCCCCGCCTTTAAAAGTGGCTTGTTGCTGTGCTGTGGAACTCATATAACAAACATTTTATGTTGAACAAATATGGTGAGTAGTAACCGGCAATATCCTTGGTGTCACCAAACAATCATTTCAGATTATCATACACGATCTGCAGTACCTCTTTACAAATATCTATCCGCTCCGGGGGCACGCCTGTTAACGCTTCATTAAGTGTTTCTTCGGCCAGGTACATGGCTTGTTCCTGTAACTTCTGCGCCTGTTTGGTCAAAAAAACCATGTTCATTCTGCGATCAGATTCCGAAGCCACTCTTTTTACCAGTTGCAGCTTTTCCAGGTTATCAACCAGCCGTGTAATACTGGGTTTATCACGAAAAGTAGCATTACAAAGCTCCTGCTGACTGATACCGTCCTGTTTCCACAGGTGATATAACACACTCCACTGTTCAATTGTTAAGTTAAGACCGGCTGCATTGAATTTTTTCTGCAAACGGCGCGCAATAGCAGTGGATGCTTTCCCCGTGATGAAACTATATAATTCTCCCCTTTTGAATTGGTTGTTTGGCATATAGTTGTTTATACAACTAATCAAATCTAGTATTTCTCCACCATATCTGCAAATTACCGCCGGGGAATTTTTTGTTAAAGGTCACATGAACAGATGGCGTGGTCATTCATAAAAAGTCGTAGCTTCAATGTACACTAACCCTTCTTCAATCCAATCCTCTCTGCACAAGCCACTTCCTTACCTGTACCGATCTGTTTTTAATTCATTGAACTAACTGTGTTATGAAAAAAGTGTACATGCTTTTGCTGGCATTGTGTAGTGTTGCCGGGTTTGCCCAAACTAAAAAAGTAGCCGCCATGGGTTCTTCCACCACCGCCGGGCAGGGCGCTTCTGTTTCGGACAGTTCCTGGGTACGACGTTTCAGCGCTTATTACAAAAAACAATTGGGTGTATTAGATACCATTTACAACATGGGTGTTAACGGGTATACGTTTTACAGTGGTATGCCTTCCAGCTATACTACCGGACCTACCACACCCGACCCACAGCGCAATGTAACCCGCGCCGTTAACCTGTTAAAAACACTGTCTAACCCGGCTGATGGTGTCATTATTGTAAACTATCCCAGTAACAACTATAATATATACAGCATTGCCGAGATCATGAACGGATTACAGCTGATCTATGATTCCGCCACAGCTTTCGGCAACAAATGTTTTATCACTACCACACAACCGCGTACAGACGGAGGGTTCAATACATCTGCCATCAAGAAAAAAATGGCCGACATTAAAGACTCCATCATCAATCGTTTTGGTCCGTTACATACACTCAACTTCTGGGATGGCATGTTCAATCCTGCAGATACTACCATAAAGGCGATCTATTCTGCCGGCGACAATATTCACTTTAATGATGCAGGTCATCGTGTATTGTTTGAACGGGTGGTAGCAGCCAATGTATTCAGTATACCGCTGCCCGTGGTACTGGCACAATTCCATGCTGTACAAAAAGAGGAAAACGTATTGATCAACTGGGAAGCAACCTGCGATAACAGCAATACTCGTTTTAGTCTGCAGCGCAGTGAGGACAATAACCAGTTTGAAGTCATTAATGAAATAACGGCAGGCAGTTCAACCGGCAAACAGCAGTTCCAGTATATTGATAAAGACCCGCTGCCCGGCAACAGCTACTACCGTTTACAGATCTATGATGGTATTAAAACTTCTTTTTCCGGTATTGCCGTAATCAAACGATCAACCCCGGCGTTGCTGATCAAAAAAATATATCCCGTACCCGCCAACACCAACATTACCCTGGAAATATTTGCCGCAGGTCCGCAGAATATTACTATCGAAATTATCAATGCGTCCGGCATTCTTTCAGCCAGATATACCCGCGCTTTACACAGTAAACAGAATAAACTCAGCCTCCCGGTAGCCAGTCTTGCTGCGGGCAGCTATTTTGCACGCATCATCACAAAAAGCGAAACGTTTACGCAATCTTTTATGAAATAAGGTAAACCATTTGTAGCTTTAGCGCTGTTTGTTTAAAATTCAATATGCAATCTGCGTTCATTACGTTCAATTCGTCGCGTATTCACTATAGCTATGCCGGTCATGGCCCCAAAATGCTTTTATGTTTGCACGGCTATGGTGAATCTGAAGAAAACTTTCATTTCCTGGATCTGTACCTGGAAAAAGATTACCAGTTGATAGCGATAGATCTGCCATTTCACGGAAAAACCAAATGGAAAGAAGGTCTTCAATGTACTGTGTCAGATCTTATCACCATCATCAATACCATTCGCATTGAGCGTTCCATTACCGCATCATCCTATACACTGATCGGTTTTAGTATGGGTGGCAGGCTGGCGTTAAGTCTTCTGCAGGAAACACCAGATTCCATTGAAAAGGTAGTGTTACTGGCGCCGGATGGCCTGTCTGTAAATTTCTGGTACTGGCTGTCTACCCAAACCTTTATCGGCAATCGTTTATTCCGGCTTACCATGCTACATGCGGGCTGGTTTAAAATGCTGCTGAATATTGGAAACACTTTGAAAATAGTCAACCCCAGTGTATACAAGTTCACCAAACATTATATTGACGACAAACAGGTACGTAGTGACCTGTATGCGCGCTGGACCTGTATGCGGAAATTCAAACCTGAACTGACCATTATAAAAACCATGATCGTCCGCTACCATATTCCTGTAACGCTTATTTACGGCGAATACGACAAGATCATCCGGTATGAGCATGGTGAAAAATTCAGGTACGGCATTGAGCCTTTCTGTACTTTACAGGTTATTGCCAGCGGTCACCAGGTATTGCATGAAAAAAATGTCGCTGCTATCGCCAACGCATTACATTAAAAAATTATCATGCCATTTTTTTTACTCTTTTTCTTTCTGCTGATGGTGATCTATGCCATCCTGATCGAATACTATCACAAGGCATGGAAACAGGTGCCATCTTTTGATGCGGCAGGGCACATTCCTCATACTGTAATATCCGTCATCATTCCTGTTCGCAATGAAGCCGCTAATATTGCGCAGTTGCTGGATTCACTGTGTAGACAGCAATATCCCAAAAGCCAGTACCAGGTAATTATTGTAAATGATCACAGCACAGATAATACCTGGGAGTTGCTACAACAGTACAGAACGCCCGATATGTGGCTGCAATGTGTTAACCTGGCCGATCATACCGATTCTCAGCAACAGGTAACTGCGCATAAAAAAAAGGCTATTGAAACCGGCATCCGGCTGGCTCAGGGCATACTGATCGTTACTTCCGATGCAGATTGCCGTTTTGATCCCAGCTGGCTGTACACCATCGCTTCGTTTTACGAAAAACAACAGGCAAAGTTTATTGCCGCTCCTGTTAAGATCACTACCAACCGCAGCCTGCTCTCCGTTTTTCAATCGCTGGATTTTATTACCCTGCAGGGTATCACTGCAGCTTCAGTATTTAAACGTTTTCATTCCATGTGCAATGGCGCCAACCTGGCATATGAAAAAGATGCTTTTTATGAAGTGAACGGGTTTGCAGGCATTGACAATATTGCTTCGGGTGATGATATGCTGCTGATGCATAAAATATACCGGCGGTATCCGGACAAGGTATTTTATCTTAAAAATGAGGCTGCGACTGTTACCACTACACCGGCTGCTACCTGGAAAGAGTTTTTTCACCAACGCATACGGTGGGCCAGCAAGGCCGATCGGTATGATGACAAACGCATCTTTTGGGTACTGCTGCTGGTATATCTTATCAACTGCTGTTTCCTGGCAACCGTCATCGCTGCCTTCTGGAAAAATATCTGGCTGTTCTTTGGCATATTGTTGCTGATAGCCAAAATACTGATTGAGTTTCCGTTTGTACAGGCCGTTGCTACTTTTTTTGGTCAGCGTACACTAATGAAGTATTTTCCTTTTCTGCAGCCCTTACACATTGCATACACCATTATAGCCGGCTGGTTCGGTAAATTTGGTAAGTATGAATGGAAAGGAAGGCAGATAAAACGGTAAATACCATTCTTAACATCATTCAATTCTTTAAGCAGCAATAATCAATGGCCGCACCAACACGATCTACATGGCGAAGACTGAAACGGAACAAAGGAGCCGTAGCAGGTATCGTTATCATTTTGCTGGCTGTGGTCACTGCGGTTTTTGCCTATTGTATTGCACCAGACAATTCATCCAATGCCAACAGGATGGTAATCGAGATCGGTGGACAAAAACCGGGTTTTACTCAACAATTTTTATTACTGCCGTATACCATACCTCCTGCATCTGCCTCTTTTTTCGATCGTTTACTGAATGGCCAGACAGACCGTTACCAGTATATTCCTGTTAAAGGGTATCAAACTACTGCAGACAGTATCATTGTCAGCAAATACATTGATGAAGGTATCAGTGAGCGCATGAGCTTTCCCTATACCACTACCCGATGGCAGGAGCAAAACCGCAGCGGACAGTATAAAGTAATTACCCAAAAGTTCTACCTGGGCACAGATAAGTACGGTCGTGATATTTTAAGCCGTTTGCTGGTAGGTGTTCGCGTAAGTCTTAGCGTTGGGTTGATCACGGTGATCATTTCATTGCTGCTGGGCGTACTGCTGGGTGCCCTGGCAGGCTATTTCCGTGGACGAACAGATGATATTATCATGTGGTTTATCAATGTGATCTGGAGCATCCCCACCCTGTTGCTGGTATTTGCCATTACACTTATGCTGGGAAAAGGATTCTGGCAGATCTTCATTGCCATTGGTTTAACCATGTGGGTGAATGTGGCACGCATTATCCGCGGGCAGGTAATGACGGTGCGTGAAATGGAATACATTGAGGCAGCCAGGGCATTGGGATATTCTTCCATACGCATCATTGCCAGGCATGTATTGCCCAATGTAATGGGACCTGTAATGGTGGTGGCAGCCTCCAACTTTGCATCGGCCATTGTTATAGAAGCCGGTCTTAGTTTTCTGGGCATTGGTGTACAACCGCCGCAACCCAGTTGGGGACTGATGATCAAAGAGAACTACAACTTCATTATTACACACAATCCTATGCTGGCACTGGCACCCGGTATTGCTATTATGCTGCTGGTGCTGGCATTCAATATGCTGGGTAATGGCCTGCGCGATGCCTTACAGGTAAAGGCATAAAAAAATTCCGCAACCAGGCGGAACTGAATATTGTATATTATCTTTTTTTACTTTCTTGAATAACGGTAGCTGCCGGTAAACGTATTGCTTGAACAGCTTTTGGAAGTAACTGTAACAGTTACAACACAAGAAGTGGAAACCGGCGTATTGGTAATATTAAAAGTATTGTTGGCAGATGTTACCGTGCGTGTTTCTGTAAAAAATGCAGTACCGGAAGATTCGGGTTTGGCTGTTACTGTTACCGTTGCACCTGCCGCAGGCAGATTGGCGGTAATATTTACCTGCATGGGAAAATCAGGACCGGGTGCAGGCGGATCAACGCTGTTAAGAGCAGGTGTGGTAGTTACCGTCATAGCAGCTTCACTACAAGAGGAACTGCCGCCACCACTTTTACCACATTGGGATAATCCCGCTACAAGCAGTACAGCAAAGCAAAACAGTGTTATTTTTCTCATAATAAATAGGTTCTTCAGTTAATATATAAACTCTCTTTTTGCCGGAATATTTCACAGCAATGGCACAAAATCCGTTATACGATACAGAAATCAGGGTTCATATACCTGCACATTCCGGCTAAAGCTCTCTTCCAGCGAAATAATGGTATCTGTACGTTCGATTCCCTTTATTTTCTGCAGCTCATCGTGCAAAACAAATCGTAACTGGTTAATATCACGGCAAACCACTTCTGCAAACATGCTGTAATTGCCGGTAGTATAATTCAGCCTTACAATTTCGGGAATCTTTTGCAATTCTCTGGCCACAGAATCATACATGGAACTTTTTTCAAGAAATATACCAATAAACGCTATCACATCATAGCCCAGCGCCTTCATATCCACGTTTAATTTAGTACCTTTAACTATACCTGCTTCCTGCATTTTTTTAATGCGCACATGAATAGTGCCCCCGGAAACGAATAGCTTTTTTCCAAGATCAGCATACGAAATCTCTGCATTGTCTATCATCTCATGAATGATCTGCAGGTCAAGTTTATCAAGATTCAATCTAACTCCCATTTTGACTGCTGTTTTTTGTAAACATCAAATAGAAAAAGCAAATATTTGAATAATATCGAATTTTTCAAAATTTTCATTGAATTATTTCCAATAAACTACCAATATTCTTTAATATTGTGCTGTCAATAGCTCTTAAGCACGTTTGGTTTTTCACACTGTGGAGTGATGGAATCTTGGCAGACATGCCCCCTTGTCTCGGGGGTGGGGATCACAGGATAAACGTAGTGTAATGCCGTTCCGGGCAACCGGAATGACTGGGGTTGACCACCACAGATTGCGCTATAGCTAACTGCCTCGTGGAGGTTCGAGTCCTCCCTCTACAGCAACAGCCTTCCGGTATTTACCGGGAGGCTTTTTTGTTATTGCCAGGTACTGCAAATCATTTTCTTCTATTCCCAACATGCAACTTACCTCCTAATATCTCCAAATTTTGAAGAAATCAGGAAATATTAGAAGAAACTTGATCAAACCACCGTGTTCAAAACGAGCATAATGTTGCCGTCATTTCTCTACTTTTGCGTGCATGGGTCAGAAGAAATTAAAACGGTTTGCAGAAGTAGCTACGTTTCCCAATGTACTGCAATACCCCGAAAACATGGCCGGCAACTGGAAGGCTTTTTTCCATAATGATCATCCTATAACGCTGGAACTGGCCTGTGGTAAAGGCGAATACGCCCTGGGACTGGGCAGACTGTTTCCCGAACGTAACTTCCTGGGCGTAGATCTGAAAGGTAACCGTTTATGGGCCGGTGCTAAAAAAGCCTTAGAGCACAATCTTACCAATGTAGGTTTCCTGCGCACCCAGATTGATCGGATAGACACCTATTTTCAGCCGGGTGAGGTGGACGAAATATGGCTTACGTTCCCTGACCCGCAGCTGCGTACTTCCAGGGCTAAAAAAAGACTTACGCATCCCAAATTCCTCCAGTTGTACCAGCGTTTTCTGGCTCCTGGCGGCATTATCCATCTTAAAACAGACTCACCCAGCCTGTATCGTTTTACCAAATGGGTAATTGAATTACATCATCTGCCACTGCTGCAGGATATTGACGATGTGTATGCACAGCCAACTGTGAGCGATATATTGTCTATCAAAACCCATTATGAAGGATTGGATATTGCGCAGAGCAGTCGCGTGCATTACCTGCAGTTTACATTGCCAGAAACACCTTTGGCCAATAAAGAAGAAGCTCTAAAAGAATTGTTGCGTGAAGAAGAAACTGACAGAAGGAGTTGATTTCTATTATAACAGTGACGGGTACGTGGTATTGACGGCTAAATATCACCTGGAAAGAGGTGTATGCTGTGGCAACGGATGTTTATATTGTCCTTATGAATACATGAATGTTCCGGAACCCCGCCGTACCGAACTATTGTTAAAAAGACAACAGGATGGCAACATCAAAAAGTAAAAAAGAAGCTCCCAGATCAGTAAGACCTTCGGGCAAAACCGATGAAACCTTTTTTGAACTGGTGTTTGATGTGGCGCGCCAGATACCGCGTGGCCGCGTTACGTCTTACGGTGCTATTGCAGCTTGCCTGGGTGCTAAAAAATCTGCACGCATGGTGGGCTGGGCTATGAATGCCGTGGATAAGGTTAAACCTAAGGTTCCGGCACACCGTGTAGTAAACCGCAATGGCATGCTATCTGGCAAGCACCATTTTAAACCGCCTTCCCGCATGCAGCAACTGTTGGAAAAAGAAGGGATCAAAGTGAAAAATGATACTGTGGTAGATTTTAAAAAACGCTTCTGGGATCCGGCCAAAGAGTTGGATCTTTTATAATACAATTCCTCTGAATAGTAGCGTGGATTACTTTCCCTCCAGCCTTGCAACTTCTGCGTCTGTAAGATTTAAAAGCAGGATGATATTCTGTTTACGCGGCATAAAAATGGCCAGTACAGATATCAGGAAAACTGTCAATGCCAGGAATGCATAATTACCGGTGATCAGGAAACCATTGGCCGCAAATATACCGGGCAATACGATCATCAGCCACCATACAGTACAAGCTTTACGATACTGCAGCATCCTGAGTTCACCGGGCGCATTCAATGCTCTTGCCTGTAAGATCTTTTTACGGAACAGGTTGAACCCGGTTACGATAGAGATTAATGCCAGCAGTACCAATACAGTCTGCAAAGTTCTGTCCAGCGTTTCATTCTTATTCACCGCAAAACCCATTTGCAGTAATATAATAGCAACAATGGTAATGGCAGTGATAATACCCAGCAACGCAAGGTGAACACCTTTCAGCTGTCTGAATGCATCCGGTCTTTTTTCCATGATTATGTATAGTAAGGACTGATCATGAAATATACGATTACACCGGTTGCTGATACATAGAACCAGATAGGCCAGGTAATACGCGCCAATTTTGCATGTTTGGGAAATTCAGCTATCAGTGCACGGTAAGCAGTAAAGAGAATAAATGGCAGAATTACCGCTGCCAGGAATATATGAGTGGAAAGAATAATAAAATACACCAGCCGGATAGCACCGGTACCGCCAAATTTTGTTTCACCGGCAAACAGGTGATGACAGATATAGGATACCAGGAAAATAATAGAAAGGATCATTGCCGCAAACATGATCTTTTTATGCAGCAGGTACTTCCGTTGTTTTACCGTTACCAGGCCAGCTATCAGTAATACCGTTACTACTGAATTGACAATGGCATTCAGTTTGGCAAAAATATGTCCGTCAAACCCCAGTGTGATATTGAACTTTACACGGCCCAGTATCACTACAGCAGCGAATACTACAAAAGAAAATATGCCGATAAGCCACCTGGCCTGTTTATCATTCTTATTCAGTACGGGAGATAACATAGCTGTGTGTTTATATTGTTTTCGGTTTTTTATTAGCAATGATCACCAGGGCTATTACAGCAATAATGACCACAATGAAAATAGGCCACAAACCGGCCAGCTCCTGCATAATTGCAGAGGGTTTACTTTTATCGCGTTCCAGCATCAGCCGTGGAATATCTTCAGCCAGTCTTGACAAAGAAGCAGAGTCAAGGCCATTGTAATAACCTCTTACTACCCTGTCTTTATCCAGTAACACAAAGTAAGGCGAGTGTATAAAATTTGAATCTACCTGTCCGCCGTCTGTAACACCAAGCTTCATTTCATTGATGGCGTAATCATAGACCTCTTTCTTGGGACCGGTAAGCAACCACCACACATCGTGGTTGATGCCGTAGCGGTCTGCATACTTTTTCAATACAGGAACTGAATCACGCTCAGGATCTATGCTGAACGACAAGAAGTGTACAAAGCTGGTATCAATACGTTTGGTAACATCACGCATTTTCAAGGCATCCTGCAAAGCCTTCATATTGCGCGTAAGTGCAGGGCAGATGGAAGGGCAACGGGTAAAGAAAAAATCGGCTACAATAATACGGCCTTTCAGATCGTCCATAGAAACCTGTTTGCCCAACTGGTTGGTGAGTTGAATATCGGGCAAACGGTGCCATACCGTGTCACTTACTTCTTTACCACGCACTACCTTATTGACCACGGTATCTACATACAGATGACGCGGCATGTGCGCAGCATCCTGGCTTACTCCTTTTACAATGAAGTAGCAGACCAGGGGTAACAGAATTGCCAGGCATAGGGCTAATACAGCTTTCTGACTCACGGTAGGTTCATTTTGCTGCGCAAAGTTACCACACGAAGTGATGCAATACCGCTGCGAACAAAAAATAAAAGCCGCCACATGATAACATGTGGCGGCTTTTATAATATGCTGAAACTAAGCGTTCTGTGCTATTCCAGATGACCAGGTTTTTCACCTTCGCCGTGATGTTCTGGTTTTGCTTCGTTAGAGGGCTGTACTTTCTCTGTGCTGCTTTCTTTATAATAACGGTCGTACCTGTTGCGCAGGTCGCGGTAAGAGTTACCATCCCACAAAAAGGCAGTGATAAACCATACAAACAGCAGGCAGGGTAAAGCAATGGTCATTACCATATTCTTGATCTCATGACCAAGGTGCATGAATTCGGCAATGATATAAAATGCTTTAGCGCATGTAAAGATGATATACAGGATGTTGAACCAATGTTTTAAAGGATGAAAATGCGGTGCAATGAACATACCGATGATCAACTCAACACAGGTGATGACCAGCAATATCCAGAAGGTTCTCCAGATAATCTTTGTATCAAAGTTCGACCCGTCGTGTGCGGTGTGTGTTGCTTCAAAATTTTCCATACTACTATTGTTGAAAGAATATTGTGATCAATCGGGTTTAGAACAGATAGAAACAGGTGAATACGAATACCCAAACCAAATCTACAAAGTGCCAGTACAAACCTGCTTTCTCAATCATCAGGTAATGACCTCTGCGATCAAATACGCCTTTGTAGGTCATGATGAACATGATGATATTGATAATTACACCAGAAAATACGTGGAATCCGTGGAATCCTGTAATAGTGAAAAAGAAATTACAGAAGTTGGTAGAAGGCAGGGTTCCGTCTGCATTCAGGAAAGGACTTCCGAATTCAGTTGGAATTTTTCCCCACCAGGCGCCTTCAGCATGCAGGTGTGTCCACTCCCATGCCTGGCAACCCAGGAACGCAAGACCACCCAGGATGGTCCATGCCAGCCATTTTAAAACAGCTTTGCGATCATTTGCATGACCGGCGCCTACAGCCAGTACCATGGTTACAGAACTCATGATCAGGATGAAGGTCATCAAGCTCACAAACACCAGCGGCAGGTGCATGTGTCCCATAAAAGGGAAAGAAGAGAACACATGGTTGGGGTCGGGCCATGAATTACTTGAAAAACGGGCAGTACCATATGAAATAAGGAATGCTCCGAAAGTGAAAGCATCACTCATCAGGAAAAACCACATCATCAGTTTACCGTACTCCACGTTATAGGGACTTTTACCCCCAGACCACCATTTTTGATTCGCCGGTATCGCTTGTGCCATGTTACTGTTTTAAAAAGTTCTTTAAATAACTGACTATTGAGTATTTATATTTTTATCAAAAAGAAAATGAACAGGTAGATCCACAATACATCCACAAAGTGCCAGTAAGTGCTCATTACTTCTACCGGCACGGGATTGTAGTTCCTGATCTTTGCGCTGTATGCTCTGAAAAAGATCACCAGCAATGCTACTATACCACCCAGTACGTGCAGGGCATGCAAACCGAAAATGATATACAGGAACTGGCCTGCTCCAGAACCAGTGAATCGTATGCCTGTAGCCCACAGTTGTTTAAAACCAACAAACTGCAGTACTATAAAAACAACTCCCAGTATAGCTGTTACGGTCATCAGTCTGCGGTACAGCTGCATATTTCTTTCTTTGAAAGCTTTCAGCGCCGCCTGCATGGTAACACTGCTGATCAGAATAACAGCAGTGGAATAATAAAAGAGCGTTGGTATTTTAACGGTTGTCCATCCGGGCAAACTGCCTTTTACAATATAGGCACTGGTCAATGCTGCAAACATCATAATGATGCTGCCAATGCCCACCCACAGCGTAAACTTGTGGGGATGTATTTTTTTATTCTGCGTACTCACAACATCCATGTATATAAATGTTTTCCCTTCTTAAAATCTGTTCTTCACATTAATGTATCTTATCGGCCAGCAAAGCAAGTAGTACTATCGGCAGGTAAATATAGCTGCTGAACATTACCCGTCTTGCTGCCTTTGTTTCCATTTCACGGTAAAGCCTTACGCTTTGCCAGATCATGAACAGGTTGGCCACTCCCACTATAATACAGCTTACCATACCACTAATACCTACCAGGTACGGCAAAATGCCTACGGGGATCAGTATCAGTGAATAGATCACTGACTGGATAGCGGAGTATTTACCCGGTCCATCGGTAGATGGCATCAATTTGAAACCGGCATTGCTGTAGTCCTTGTGCGCAATCCAGGCTATGGCCCAGAAATGCGGGAACTGCCAGAAAAACTGGATGGCAAATAATACCCATCCGCCGGCACTAAGATCATCCTGGCCCGCTGCCCAGCCTATTAAACAGGGCAACCCTCCGGGAACAGCACCTACCAGTACTGAAACTGAGCTGACCTTTTTCAGTGGCGTGTACATGTAAGCATAAATGAACCAGCTTACCAGCGCCACTCCTGCAGAAAGCAGGTTGAAAAAATATCCCAGGATGAACAGCCCTGCTACCAATGCAACAACGGCAAATGTCCAACCCTCGGTAGTACTCATTCTTCCTGATGCTACAGGCCGTTTGGCAGTCCGTTTCATCAGGGCATCGGTATTTCTTTCTACTATCTGGTTCACAGCATTGGCACTGCCGGTTACCAGCATGCCGCCAATGAACAGCAGAATGATCATACCCCAGTCGTAAGTCACTACTTTGGGAGCCAGCAGGTAACTGATCACAGCCGAAAACACAACCATAAAGCTGAGGCTGAACTTAATCAGCAGCATGTAATCTTTTACCTTACCACCTATTGTTAAAGAACTATTTTGCTTCACTGTTTCCACCTGTTTCATATTTGAATTTTGGGTGAATAGTGAATGGTGATTCCTGACACATTAGACCATTTGCACATTTCACATCTTCAAAATCACACATTATAGCGCATTAATGCTTGCTTTCATTTGCACTGATAGGCTCAGTTTGCGGAATGAAATCACGTCCGTCTTTACTGTAGTCATAAGCCCAGCGGTGAACTTCAGGAATTTCACCAGGCCAGTTACCGTGTCCGGGATTGATTGGCGTGGTCCACTCCAGTGTTGTAGCGCCCCATGGATTCTGTGTTCTTACTTTTCTTCCTTTGAAGATAGAGTAGAAGAAATTGAAGATGAACATCAGCTGTACAGCAAATACGATCATAGCCACTGTAGAGATGAATTTGTTCAACTCAGCAAACTGTTTGAATGACTCCCAGTTGCTATAGTCCATATAACGGCGGGGCATACCAGCCAATCCTTCGTAGTGCATGGGCCAGAAAATGAGGTATGCACCGATCAGGGTAACCCAGAAGTGGATATACGCCATGGTGTTGTTCATATAACGGCCATACATTTTGGGGAACCAGTGGTAGATTCCGGCAAACATTCCGAAGAATGATGCCACACCCATTACTATATGAAAGTGCGCAATTACAAAGTATGAGTCATGTAGGTGCAGGTCAAGGGTTGAGTTACCCAGGAAGATACCTGTTAAACCACCGGAGATGAACAGGCTTACAAAACCAATTGCGAACATCATACCGGGTGTGAAACGGATATTACCTTTCCACAGGGTAGTTAACCAGTTGAATACCTTGATGGCAGACGGTACAGCGATCAGTAGCGTCAGCAACACAAATACTGAACCCAGGAAGGGGTTAAGACCAGTTACGAACATGTGGTGCGCCCATACCAGGAAGGCCAGGATAGTAATAGCAAACATAGATGCCACCATCGCCATGTAACCAAAGATTGGTTTACGTGCGTTTACAGAAAGTATCTCAGATGACATACCCATGGCTGGCAATAAGATGATATACACCTCAGGGTGACCCAGGAACCAGAACAAGTGCTGGTACAGGATGGCATTACCACCTTCATTGGGAAGCGCCTGTTTGGTTGTAGCCAGGTAAATGTCTGACAGATAGAAGCTGGTACCTGCATGACGGTCGAAGAACAGCAGGATGAAGCCAGAGAACAGTACAGGGAAAGACAATACGCCCAGTACAGCTGTAAAGAACAAGGCCCAGATAGTAAGCGGCAGTTTTGTCATGCTCATACCTTTGGTACGCATGTTCAGTACAGTAGAAATATAGTTAAGACCAGCAAGCAGCTGTGATACTACGAACATTGCCATAGAGGTCATCCACAGATCCATACCGGTTTTAGAACCAGGTGATGCATCACCCAGGGCACTCAACGGAGGATAAGCAGTCCAGCCACCACTGAAAGGACCTGTTTGCAGGAAGAAAGAAGAGATCATTACGATGCTGCCACCGAAGAAGAACCAGTAGCTCAGCATGTTCATCAGCGGAGAAGCCATATCGCGTGCACCTACCTGCAGAGGAATAAGCAGGTTCGCAAAGGTTCCACTCAAACCGCCGGTCAATACAAAGAACACCAGTACGGTGCCGTGCATGGTAACCAGGGCATAATAATGCTCAGCATTGATTTTTCCACCTTTTGCCCAGCGTCCCAGGATTTGTTCCAGCCAGGGGAATGACTGGTCCGGATAGCCAAGTTGCAAACGGAACAATACAGACATCAGGCCACCCAGGATAGCCCACACCATCCCTGTGATCAGGAACTGCTTGGCGATCGTTTTGTGATCCTGGCTGAATACGTATTTAGTAATAAAGGTTTCTTTATGATGATGCACATGATGTTCGTCATGGTGCACTTCATGAGTGGTTACTACTTCCGGGTGTCCGTGCAAAGCTGCGTCGTGGCTCATGATCTAGTTATTTGAGATGGTCGAAATTATATTCAGTTTTCTGCTTTCGGATTAAGGTTTTACACTGGCCAGTGTAGTGTGGGCAGTTGCTGCAGCAGTGGTACCAGCTTTGGTGCTGTCAGCCTTCTGGTTTGCAGGATCTTTGTCAGGAAATACCTGTACATAGTTTGATTTCTGCTTTGCTTTCCACATCAGGAACTCTTCCTGTGTTACTACCTTCAACAGGCCTTTCATTGAATAGTGACCGTTGCCACACATCTGGTCGCAGGAGATCTCATATTCAAATTTGGGATTGCCGGTGATCTTTTTCATTTCCTCAGTAGTGTACTGGGGAGTGAACCACATGGTAGTGGGTGTACCGGGTACAGCATCTGTTTTCAGACGGAAATGAACCAGGCCTACGTCGTGAATTACGTCACGGGAATTGATGATCAATTTTACAGGAACACCTTTTACAATGTAAAGTGCTTCGTTGGTTACGATATCATCGTGTGAAGCTTTGTCGTCGAAAATAAGACCCAGCTGATTACCTTCGTCTTCGTTGATATTTTTATAGTATTTTTTTCCAAAAACATTGTCACCACCGGGATAGCGATAGATCCAGCCAAACTGTTTGCCGGTTATTTCTACCTGCATAGCGTTTTCCGGAGCTTCACCGGTAATTTTAAACCAGTAGTACAAACCAAAACCTACCAGGATACACAGGGTGATGGCAGGAACTGTGGTCCATAACATTTCCAGTTTGTTATTGTGGGGATAGAAATAGGCAGTGCGTTTCTCGCTATGCTGGTATTTATAGGCAAATACAAACAACAGGATCTGTGTAATCACGAACACAATGCCTGTTATGATTACCGTAATGTACAACATGGTATCAATGTTTTTACCATGCTCGGAGGCTGAAGGCTGCACCAGCAGGGTTTTACCTACCAGCAGGCTGTTACACCACCACACACCTATTAAGCCAAGCACCAGGAACACTACCATCAAAAAGGCATTCACCTTATTGTTTTGCTCAAAGGCTTTCTTTTCTCCCTTCAGCACAGATACATACTCGCTCGCTTTGGCAATCTGAAAAGTGATCAGAAACCCGAGCGCAAGAATGGCCAAGAGAAATAATCCGGTTGTTGTCATGATTAATCAATAAATTTTATTCCGGCGAAACTGGATCTGTACAACCTGTTTTGTTTATAACGGGAACAAAGTTCCTGCATAACACTGAAAATTGTACATATTGTTTTTTTCTGCCTTAAAAACAATTAGTTATATAAATTCAAAGATTTATTGTTCAATCCACTATAAACCTGCTGTTAGGTATGGTGGATAACGCTTTCTTTAATAAACGGATGGTTTTTAGCCAGTAACGGATATTTCGCAAACGCCTGTCCGGCAGTCCACATAATCACACCGATAAATCCTGCAGCCACACCAAAGTCAAACAGGTTCAGTTCTACATGCTCTTTAAACAAGCTGGCGAAAATCATCTGGTAAAAATCCAGCCAGTGGCCAAAGATGATCACAATTGCCATTAATGCAATGGTGGTATAATTTCTTTTTGAACCACGGCGCATCAGTATTAACAGTGGTGCCAGGAAGTTAATGATAAACGCAAACCAGTAAATTCCGGTATAAGCACCAGCATGGTGGTCAGTTGTAATACGTGAATTGAAATAAACGGTTTCCTCAGGAATGTTTGCATACCAGATCAGCATGTACTGTGAGAACCACAGGTAAGTCCAGAACACAGAGAATGCGAACATGAATTTACCAAGGTCATGCAGATGTTCCTGGTTGGTATATTCCAGGTAACCTTTATTTTTCAGGTATACGGTGAACAGTACGATCAGGGAGATACCGGATACCCAGCTGCTGGCGAATGTATACCAGCTATACATGGTAGAATACCAGTGCGGGTCAATGCTCATTAACCAGAACCAGGGAATAGTAGACATGGTGGTTAAAGCAAACCATACAATGAACACAGCGGCCCATACAGTATTCTTGAAAATATATTTTTTACGTGCTTCTACACTGGGCAGCGGGTTGTTGTCCAGCTCACGTGACAGTTGGCGCATTTTGCGACCCAGTACAATCCAAAGACCAATGGTAAGAGTGGTCCAGATAATGTAAAATTTAGCATTCAGGAAGCCAGATTTGCCTTCCAGGATCTTATCGCCATCGGGATGCAGCCAGTGGTAAATATGCGGATCGGCTACCACGCAATAGATCATTATTGCCAGCGCAATAATACCGAGGGGAATAACAGCTATTGAAATAGCCTCAGCTACCCTTCTGAAAGTAAGCTGCCAGCTACCGAATGCCAGTGTTGTGGCACAGATAAAGAACATGGAGGCGTTGCTGATAAGCAGAAAGAATATGCTGTTGTGCAGCATGGTAGCCCAGAATCTTGTTTTGTGATGCTCATCAGTTCCATACATTACGAACCCGATCACTATTGATAATACACCCACAGCCATCAGGGCTATGGACCATGTTTTGTATCGCTTCGGGATGTCAAAAAATTCTTTAATAGCCATTATCAACAATTTATTCGTTCTGTTATCGGGTCTTGATTATTTTTTAGCAGTTGAATCGGTGCTGCTTCCACCTTTTGCTTCAGCCTGTTTGGCTTTGATGTAATGGATGATCTCCCAGCGTTGGGTGGTGCTCAGCTGAGAAGCATAACTTCCCATCTGTCCTTTACCATATGCTACTGAATAGAACATTTGTCCTTCTGGCATGTTAAGATAGGTAGGGTTACCTATCAGGTTAGCTGGTTGCGCTCCGTAAGGGCCTTCGGAACCATCGGGTCTTTTCTTCAGCGGACCATTGCCATCCAGTGCGGTACCGTGGCAAATACCACAGTTAACAAGGTATAAGCGCTCGGCTTCCACGCGTTGCACTGAATCCAGCGCAGGCAGTGGATTTTTTATTGTTCTGGAAAGAGCATAATTGGTTGTATCACCCTGTTTGTCCTGTGCCAGCGGAAAAGGCAGCAGTTCGCCTCTTTTTACAGTTCCTGCAACAGGCAGCCTGTTGTAATGGATACCCTGTTTGTCCAGTGTATCATACGGGGCATAGGACTCATAAGCGCGGCTATAGGCCATATCGGGCATATAAACATGTCCGGGACTTCTTCTCACATCACTGCAACTCCATACTGCTACTGCCAGCACTAAAACAGTTATGATTGATACTTTTTTCATCTGTATTAAAAATTCGTCGTTTAAATGGCGCCGGTAGTTCCGGCCATTTACTGGAATGAACTATTCGATTTATGCTGTAACCGGTTCGTTTGTTGAATACAATTTGTCTTCTTTGTCATAACGACCCAGCCACCAGCCGGTTTCTGCATGCTGAACGTTGGTTTCTACGGCACCGGCATTTTTCAGGAATGATTGCACTTCGGCATCGTTTGTTTTGTCTGTGCACTCAATCACCATTACAAACAAATCATCTGTAGCACGGGCGTGGAAATGATGCTTTTTTACAAAGGGTGCTAATTGACACAGGTAGCAGAATGTTAATACCATACCTACGCAGGCACACAATACCGTAAACTCAAATGTAATAGGTATCCAGGCCGGCAATGCAAAGTGCGGTTTACCGCCAATGTTCAAAGGCCAGTCGCTGGTAAATATCCATGTAATAGAACTTAATGCGATGGTAGTACCGGTGATACCGTAAATGAATCCCGCAGTGTGGATGCTGGTATCACGCAGACCCATTGCTTTGTCGAGGCCATGCACCGGGAAAGGGGTGTATATATCGTGAATCTTGTAGCCTGCTTTACGCACTTTTTTTACTGCGCTGAACAGGGGCTCCTCGTTATCAAAACAACCTACTACAAATTTTTTTACAGCCATATACTGATTTTCAAAATTTCAGATTTCAATTACTGGTCATTACATTACCCTGTAACGATTAATGATGATCGTCGTGATGGGTTTCGTGGTAAAACTCTTCCACTGATTCTTCTTCGATCTTGCCCATATCTGCTTTATAGCTTTCCCCTGATTTTTTCAGGATGTGCTTGATCTCTGCCAGTGCTATTACCGGGAAGAATTTCGAGAACAGGAAGTAGCAGGTGAAGAACAACCCGAACGTACCCATATAGAAACCGATCTCCCAGATAGACGGTGCATAATAAGTACTCCAGCTACTGGGGATATAATCCCTGTACAGTGAAGTAACGATGATCACGAAACGTTCGAACCACATACCCACGTTCACAATAACTGACATAAAGAAAGTGAACACGATATTTCTGCGTAGTTTGCTGAACCAGAAGAACTGGGGAGCAATTACGTTACAGCTCATCATCAGCCAGTAGCTCCATGCATACGGCGTGGTAAGATCCCAACGGTTTTTGAAGGCTGCCGCCTCATAAGGGTTCTGACCATACCAGGAAATGAATAGTTCGGTAATGTAGGCAATACCTACTATAGAACCGGTCAGTACAATTACCTTGTTCATTACCTCAATGTGCTCCAGTGTAATATAATCTTCCAGCTTCAGTACTTTACGGGTAATCAGCAACAGTGTTTGCACCATGGCAAAACCAGAGAAGATGGCACCCGCTACGAAATAAGGAGGGAAGATGGTGGTATGCCAGCCCGGAATTACTGAAGTGGCGAAGTCGAATGATACGATAGTGTGTACGGACAATACCAGCGGCGTACTTAAACCAGCCAGTACCAGTGATAAACTTTCATGGCGTTGCCAGTGTTTGGTAGAACCGGTCCAGCCAAAAGACAGCAGACCATACATCAGTTTGCGCCATTTCAGTTTAGCGCGGTCGCGTACAGACGCCAGGTCAGGTAACAGACCAGAGTACCAGAACAACAGAGAAACGGTGAAGTAAGTAGAGATCGCAAATACGTCCCACAACAGTGGTGAGTTAAAGTTTGCCCACAGCGGACCGCGGGTATTGGGATAAGGCAGTACAAAGAATGCCATCCACACACGACCCATGTGCCAGATCGGGAACTGACCTGCGCACATTACCGCAAAGATGGTCATCGCTTCTGCCGCACGGTTTACACCTGTTCTCCATCCCTGGCGGAACAGCAACAGGATCGCAGAGATCAGGGTTCCGGCGTGACCGATACCTACCCACCATACGAAGTTGGTAATATCCCAACCCCATCCGATGGTTTTATTAAGGTTCCACTGACCGATACCGTAAGTTACGTCCCTGTAGATTGAGTAAACACCAAACAAGAGTAACAGTACAGATATGATGAATCCTACCCACCAGGACCTTGTTGGCTTGGCTTCAATAGGCCTGATGATATCTTCCGTTACCTGGTGATAATCCTTGCTACCATCTACCAGCGGACCTCTTGCTTGCGATTCGTACTTTAATAATGACATGTTTTTCTCTTTTTAGCTATTAGCTCCTCGGCTTTTCGCTGAAAATATTTTCAATCCTTATCAATCGGGTAGTGAATCAGCTTATTCTTTCACTACATGCTATCATCTGCACCATTTGCTTACGCATGCTTTTCTGCGTGCGCTGCTTCAACTTTGTGGCCTTCCTCTTTCTCTTTACCGGCGTCTTCGCTGATCATGCTGGTGTTACGCACTTTAGCCAGGTAGTTGATGTTGGGCATTACGTGTATCTGCTCCAGGGCATAGAATACACGGTTTTTGTTCTCTTTTCTTGTTTTGCTAATCAGGCTCTCAGGATTGTTGGCATTACCGAATACGATAGCATCTGCTGCGCAAGCCTGCTGACAAGCAGTTTTTGCATCGCTGTCTTCCAGTACACGGTTTTCTTTCTTCGCTTTCAGTTTGCCTTCCTGTAAACGCTGAACGCAGAATGAACATTTTTCAATTACACCACGGCTACGTACAGTAACATCGGGGTTCAGTACCATCCTGGTCAGGTCGTCGTTCATCATCAGCACTACATCATCCATCGCCTTCTCGTCTACCAGTGGTTGCTGGTTGTTCGGGAAGCTGTCTGCACCAGTGTAGTCGGCCCAGTTAAAGCGACGTACTTTGAACGGACAGTTGTTAGCACAATATCTTGTACCGATACAACGGTTATAGGTCATCTGGTTCAAACCTTCGCTGCTGTGGTTGGTTGCAGCCACCGGACAAACGTTCTCACAGGGAGCATTGTCGCAATGCTGACACAGCATCGGTTGGAATACGGTCTGGATAGATTCCGGATCGTTGGGATCGCCACTGAAGTAACGGTCAATACGCAACCAGTGCATATCGTGATAACGCAGCACTTCGCGTTTACCTACTACCGGTACATTGTTCTCTGCATGACACGCTACCACACAGGCTCCGCAACCATAGCAACTGTTCAGGTCAATGCTCATACCCCATTTAATACCGGGACGGTCGTAGGTAGGATACAGTGTACCTTCTTTTTCGTAATTGTCCAAACCACCCCATGGCTCCAGTTCTTTCTTACGTTCTTCCAGAACTGTTTCAGGATGTTTGATATATTCTTCCAGCGTCAGTTCTTTCACCACCTCATGACGACCTTCGTATTTGGCGTGCGTTTGAGTCTGCGCTATTTCGTACTTTTTATCTGTTTTGGTAACAGTTACAGCAGCACCTGCCCAGTCGATAGTTGTGCCGTTGTATGACAGCAACGGATATGCGTTTTTACCTACTGAGCTACCGTCAATGGCAACTACAGCACGACCAATCTTGTTGCTTCTTCCGTAACCTACGGCTACCGCTACAGTGTTTTCCTGTACACCAGGCACTACCAGTACAGGCAGTTCCAGTTTAAGGTTTCCTTTTTCCAGTACAATTACCGGCTTTTTGGGGAATACTTCGTACTGGTCAGAACTCTGTCTGTCGGCCAGGTCGATGTTGAAGAGTTTTTTAGCCAGCTGGGGCGAAATGATCGCGTAGTTGTCCCAGGTAGCTCTTGTGATAGGATCGGGCATTTCCAGCAGCCAGGGGTTGTTACCCTGTTTACCGTCACCCAAACCAACTTTCTGGTATACAACCAGTTCTGTTTCTGCATTTTTCTTCAGGGCAGAGGCAGCTGTGATAGCTGCTGCTACTGCGCCGGCACCGCTGTAAGCAGCACCGCTGATGCCGGTAGTTACTTCTACCACTCCATCCTGTAATGCTTTATTGTAGTTATCGGCACTGCCCAGTTTAGCAGTCCAGTAGTTTTTGAAATAAGCGTCGTACGTAGTGGCGCTACCAGCCCATTTCAGCAGGGAATCCTGGAAATGTCTTGTCTGGAACAGCGGGTTGATAGTAGGCTGTATCATGCTGAAGTAACCAGCTTTGGGTTCAGCATCACCCCAGCTTTCGAGGAAGTGCGGTGCAGGTGCTACAAATTTGCACAGCTCAGTTGTTTCATCTTCACGGTCGTTAAAGGAAACAGAAAGCTTGATGCCTTTCAGTGCTTTGGCAAATTTGTCGCCTTCGGCATATTCGTATACAGGGTTTACACCGTATACCAGTAATGCACCTACCTTACCGGCTTCCATGTCAGCTACCAGTGTGTTCATATCGCTGTCGATACCCTGGTAAGACAGCACAGGAGCGGCCCAGTTGATAGTGGTTCCGTTAGCGCCAACAGCTTCGTTGATGGCATTTACGATAACCTGTACATCTTTATTATTGCTGTTGCTTACTACCACTGCTTTGCCTTTGTTGGCCAGCAGGTCTTCAGCAGCTTTTTTAATTCCTTTGGCCAGTTTTTCACTTACACCACTCACACCCTGTCCGCTTACTGCTGCCAGCAGGGCTGCAGCAACTACACCGGCTTCAGAGGGGCGGTGTACAAAGCGCTCATCAGCATTGGCACCAGTCATGCTCATCGTGCTTTCAAACTGGTAGTGTTTGCTCATGCTGGGGTTCTTCTCATTGATCTTTCTGCCGGCAGTGTAGCCATGTTGAAATTCAACGGGATTCAACCAGGTTCCCAGGAAATCGGCGCCAAGGCTTACGATCACTTTTGCATTTTCAAAGTGATAGGAAGGAATGGCTTTTTTGCCGTAACTCACTTCATTGGCCAGCAGCATACCGCTGTATGAAGTAGCGTCGAACTGTACGTGACGGCTTCCGGGATATTTTGCTAAAAATTCAGCAATTACCTGTTTGGTGGTAGGTGAAGTAATGGTACTGGTAAGTATTACAACAGAACCGCCTGCAGCAGCCAGGCTTTCAGCAACCTGTTTGTCCAGGCTTTCGTAAGAAACAGCAGTGCTGTTGGCCAGCGGGTGTTTCAGACGACCTGTATCATACAGATCCAGTACTGATGCCTGTACCCTTGCCAGTGTACCACCTTTGGAGATGGATGACAGGGTATTTCCTTCTATTTTGATGGGACGTCCGTCTCTTACTTTGGCTACGATGGAAATAGCTTCTCCACCACTTACGTAGGTTGTAGCGTAATAATCGGCCACTCCGGGAATCAGGTTCTGTGGCTTATTTACATAGGGGATAGCTTTTCTTACGGGAGTTTCGCAACTGGCGGCAGCCATTGCTGCAGCAGTGCTGAAACCTAGGTATTTCAGAAAGTCTCTGCGGGATGCAGGGGCATTGGCTAATCCTTTCTTATCAACAGTTTCAAACGGCAACTCCTCACGGAATTCATCTTTTGACAGTTGTTGATGGGCTTCACTGTTATTGAGCTCTGAAAAACTCTGCCAGTACTTTTTTTTAGCCATTTATCTTTTGATTTGAGAATTTGAAAATTGACCAATTTGAAAATGAAGCAAACAATCTGTTACAATAGCATCTTCAAATAAAACCGACTATCTCTTTTGGCGCGATTCAAAAACCTGAAGAACATTCTCAAATTTTCAAATTCGCACATTAGCAAATTAATAGTGACATTTCTGACAATCCAGGCCACCAATATCTTTTACAGTTACGCTGTCTCTTTTTCCGGCTTTGATCTCGTCGTGGTATTTAGCGTAAATACTGTAGAACTTATTGCCATTTCCTTTTTCGTCGTTGAAATCAACTTTGGTTTCGCGGTGACAATTGATACACCAGCCCATGCTCAGTTCAGCAAACTGGTATACTTCGTTCATAGAAGTGATCTCACCGTGGCAGGTTTGACATTGTACTTTACCTGCACGTACGTGTTGTGCGTGGCTGAAGAATACGTGGTCTGGCAGGTTGTGGATCTTCACCCATTCAATGCCTTTAGCCTGACCAGTGTATTGTTTTTTGGCAGGATCATAGCCCACTGCTTCGTAGATCTTGTGGATCTCTGCAGTACCATCTACTTCTGAACCGTCTTCACGGTACAGCTTTTCGCCGGTGTACTCATTAATGGTAAGGTGACAGTTCATACAAACGTTCAGCGAAGGAATGCTGGCCTGTTTGCTTTCCCATGCACCACCGTGACAGTACAGACAGTTGATCTGGTTGGTACCAGGGTGTACCTTATGTGAGAAGAAGATCGGTTGAACCGGTTGGTATTTTTTAGAACGTCCTAACCCGATAGCACCTTTCACTACATAGAAACCGCCTATTACAAACAGGATCAGTGTCAATACAGTGATGTAGGTTTTATTACGGTAGAAAGGAATCGGCTCGTGAGAAGGATTGCCTTCTTTATCATCGGCCAGTTTACGCAGATTGCTGTTTACCTGCAGCATTACCAATGCTACTACAGCCAGGATCAGCGTCAGTACACCATATAAAATGGAGTTGTCTTTTTCGTCGTAGGTAGTTACCCCGCCGGGAGCACCGTTACCACCTGGAGTAGGAGCTTTGTAGTCTGCTACATACTTAAGGATCGCGTCGATCTCTTTGTCTTCCAGGTTGGGGAACAAGTTCATGGGAGTCTTGTTCCATTTAGCGTAGAGGTCGTTGAAATACTTATTACCCGATTTCAATACCGCTCCGTTGTTACGAATCCATGCATGCAGCAATGCCTTGTCCTTCACACGCTCTTCAATGCCTTTCAGTGCCGGACCGGTCATATCTTTTACCGGATTGTGACACGTAGCACAGTTGTTCTGGAATAATGAGGCCCCATCTTGCGCCGCTAACCTGCTTCCAAACGACAATAAAGCTAATAACAATACTGTGAGAAGGGCTTTCTGGGTAATTGGTCTGTTTTCAATCATATCAGTTGAATATGACGCGATTATGTGGAAAAATCTCCCGAATTGGCTGCAAAAATAAGTCAGGATTTCAACAAAATATCAACATATTTAAAATTTTTTTGAGCCAGTCTGGGCGCGGGTTTCAGCGGATTTTTGATCAACAGATGCGCTAAAAAAGAAATCTGTGTCATGTTTTTGTCACCTTCTTTTTTAGTTATGCCCTGTGCTTTTATTCTTACTATGATCGGCCATTATATTTGTCTTTTTTACAATATATTGATCCCGATCATTATTTAATACCCGTCGGCAACTCAAAATTTTCCTGCATTTTTGCGCCATGTTCCAGCGCCTTCAACAGAAATGGAAAGTATCCGGTACACAGTTGTTACTTATTTTATGTGTTTTTGCCATTACTGGCACTACTACTGCTTATATTACCCGGCAAATAACTACCTGGATGCAGGTTGAACATTATTCAATAGCCTATTGGCTGCTGAAAATAGCCGTACTGTTATTCGGATACCAGCTCCTCATCCTGTTGATTGCCATTCCTTTTGGACAATTTTCCTTCTTCTGGAAATATGAAAAGAAGATATTGGCGCGAGTGGGATTAATAAGAAAAGTAACTGCAGATACTGATGCATCTGCTACTGATAATACAGCACAAAGAGGTAATGCAATAATGATGCAAAAGCAAATAGCCGCAGATTCAGCGGAAAAACCCCAAACTATCAACATCGCCATTTTTGCATCCGGAGCAGGTTCCAATGCACAAAAGATCATTGATTATTTCCGTAACAGCACCAGCATTCGCGTAGCTTTGATTGTGTGCAACAAACCCGGCGCAGGCGTTTTGGGTATTGCCACCCAACAAAACGTACCATATATTATTATTGAGAAAGAGCAGTTCTTCCGTGGTAATGCGTACGTGGATGAATTACGTAATTATAATATTGACCTGGTAGTGCTCGCCGGTTTTTTGTGGAAGGTGCCTTTACAACTGGTAGCCGCCTATTCAGGTTCCATTGTTAATATTCACCCGGCTTTGTTACCTGCCTATGGCGGTAAGGGTATGTACGGCGAACATGTGCACAAAGCGGTTATTGCTGCCGGAGAAAAAGAAAGCGGCATCAGTATTCATTATGTAGACGAACATTATGACCACGGCAAAGTGATATTACAGGAGCGTTGTACTATAGATCCCGATGATACACCTGCCACGCTGGCTGCAAAGATTCATGCATTGGAGCATGCACATTACCCGCTTGTAATTGAAAAAATTTGCCGTGAACTGCAAAATCGACGTTAAAACATTCTAATCATTCTCCTATTTCGCGATATTGCACCACGACACAACCAAATTTTACTTTTTTGCTTTTACTGCGTCTATCAATAATAACGGCTTGCTTACTGGCCTTCTGGCCGGCCACTATTACCGCCCAGGTGCGTGTAAGCGGAAAAGTGTTTGACATGACCCAGCAAACACCGCTGCCCTCTGTAAGCGTAATGAGTAATTCGGGTATGGGCGCTTTTACTGATTCACTGGGACGTTATACACTGGTTGTTTCCGAAACCGATTCTATCTGGTTTTCTTACCTGGGCAAACCCACACCCAAGTATGCAGTAAAGAATATTCCCAATATTCACAACTTTGAAATTTCACTCCACGTAAATGTTACCGAACTGAAACAGGTAATGGTAAAGCCGCGCGATTATCACCTGGACTCTATACAGAATCGCGAAGACTACGCCAAGGCATTTAATTTTAAAAAACCCGGCTTTGGAGTATCCACCACGCCCACAGGTGGTGTTGGCATGGACCTGGACCAGTTTATACAAATGTTCCAGTTTAAAAAGAACCGCCGCATGACAGCGTTGCGCGAAAGACTGGAACGTGAAGAGGAAGATAGTTATATTGATCACCGGTTCAACCGTGCACTTATTATCCGTCTTACCAAATTGCACGGCGCCGAACTGGACAGTTTTGTAGTTCGTTATCGTCCTGACATTACTTTTATACAGAACGCTACCGATTACGAATTACAGTACTACATTAAAAAAAGCTATGATCATTATATAGCTACCAGACCTGCAGCTGTTAAGCCGGAAGAAGAAAAACAATAAATCCTCTGCTGCTATTTCATTATTCGCTCCGCAAACTTTTTGACGGATTGGTCATGGCTGCTTTAACAGCCTGGAAACTTACTGTTATCAATGCAATTACGATAGCAACAGCGCCTGCTATGACAAAAACTGTCCAGCCGATATTGGTATGGTATGCGTAGCCCTGCAACCAGTTGTACATAATGAGACCCGCCAGCGGAAACGCAATGCAACAGGCAATAGACACCAGTTGCAAAAAATCTTTGGACAGCAACGCGGTAATGCCCGATACACTTGCTCCCAGTACCTTGCGGATACCGATCTCTTTGGTGCGTACTTCGGCCATATATGCCGCCAGGCCAAACAATCCAAGACAGGAGATCAGGATGGCCAGTATGGCAAATACCTGCGACAGTCTGCTGATAAGCATTTCTGTGTTAAACAGCGCATTGAACTGATCATCTACAAACCTGTAGTCGAACGGGTAAGCGGGATTATCTTTTTGCATCACAGCGCCCAGTTTGGCCAGCGCCTGTTCTGCATTGGCCTGTGACTTTAATCGTACATACATCGCCGTGGCAGTATACTGCGGTTGCATACAGATAAAGATCACCGGTGCCGGCCTGGTATACATATCTCCATACATATAATCATTTACCACGCCTACTACAGTTTGCCGGGTTGTATCACTATCCTGCCACACATATTTTCCCACTGCACTTCCTTTACCCATTAGCCGGGCAAACGACTCTGTAATGATCACATTGATCTTACCATTTTTGGGTATGGAGTCGGTTTCTACAAAATCACGACCATCTATTACTTTAATACCGCTGGTAGCCATAAACTCCGGTGTTACTGAACGAAACGAGATCAACGTCTGATCCTTAGGCCCCCTGCCTTCCCAGCGGAGGTCACCGGTATTGTTTCCCTCGTAAATCGTTTCGTGGTCAGACAAAGCTGCATTCTCTACAACTCCGGTATTCAGCAGGTCCTGCCTGATCACCTGAAAATTTTTTTTCATATCGCCATGTACCGAAACCTCTACCAGGTTGTTTTTATTGAAACCCAGCTGACGGTTTTTTACATGTTGTATCTGCCTGTAAATAACAATGGTTGAAATAATAAGGGTAACAGAAATGGTAAACTGCAGCACTACCAATCCTTTCCGTACAAAAGCCGCGCTGCCGGGTTTTATTTTTAGTCCTTTTAAAACGGTGATCGGGTTGAATGAAGAAAGATAAAAAGAGGGATAGCTGCCTGCTACCAGCCCGCATACCAGGGTTATTGACAACAGAAAAACCAGGTGCGGAAAAGACGTTAATTGTAACGAGAGATTTTTCTGCACCAGTTGGTTGAACGCAGGCAACAATATTGCTACAATAAACAATGCTACCAGGGTTGCCAGCATAGACATGATAAGCGATTCTCCAATAAACCTGAACACCAGGTTCTGCTTGCGGGCGCCCAATACTTTGTGCATGCCCACTTCCCTTGCCCGTTTTTCGCTGCGGGCAGTAGCCAGGTTCATAAAGTTGATACAGGCTATGCACAGAATGATCCAGGCTATTACAGAGAACATTTTGATATAAGTGATCCTGCCTCCGCCAGTCAACTGACCATTCTCAAACTCGTTGTACAGGCGCCAGTTCTTCATGCCAAATAAAAACAGGTGTGTAATGGCTGCGGCATCATGCTTTTTCATGTAGTTGTACAACTGACCGTCCACTGCATATACGGATGCTCCGGGGGCAAGCTGTACATACGTGGTGATGCCATAGTTTTTCCAGGAACGCAGATAGTCATTTGCCTGAAAGAACGTTTCAAAAGGCGCTATCCATTCAAACCGCAGACTTGAGTTTTGCGGGATATTTTTTACTACACCGGTAATGATATAATCCTGCTGATTGTCTACACGTATGGTTCTGCCCATTACATTTTTGGTATCACCAAAGAACTTAATGGCGGTCTTTTCCGTGATCACCAGCGAATGCGGCTGTGTAAATGCTGTAGCCGCATTGCCCTGTACAAAGGGCAATGTAAACATGCTGAATACAGATGGTTCTGCATAGCAGCCACTGGCATATATAGGTTTGTTATCAATAGTAAAAAGCTGATTGATGCTTCCCTCCGATTTGCGGCAGGTATTCTGGATACCTGGAATCTCCTGCTGAATGGCCGGCCCCAGTACGCCTGGTGTGGACCAGTGTGTAATAATACCGGAGGAATAATTTTCATGCACACGTACTGCGTACAGGTTATTCTTATTCTCGTGTACTTTATCGTAATTTAACTCATCCTCTACCCACAAAAAGATCAACGCGGCACAGGCAATGCCAATAGCAAGACCAGCAATATTGAGTATGCTATAGGTTCTGTTCTTCAGGAAACTGCGGAATGTTGTTTTTAGAAAATTCTGCAACATATATTTCAGTTATACTTGATAAATTTATGCGCTACCCTGTATCCCTTTTAAACAATTGCATGTAATAATAACAGCGTTGAAAAAGTACCAGAAAAATGCCACTTATGCAGTATGCTGACAATCAGTAAATTACATCTTTCTCGATAGATGTTACTGTTCGCTTTTGGTACATTTACTGTCCGGCTGCATACTGTATTTTAATATCACATTGTTCTGTCACTGTTGCTATTTAGCAATACAGTTTTTACTATCTTTCATATCAATTACCTGTTCATGAAAAAAATATATTGTATTGGTCTTTTACTGGCATACGTATCTGTTGTGCTTGCACAACACCCGGTTATAACTCCCGCTGTTACTGCTGAAGCTGCCGGGTTTTCCACAGAACGCTTAACCCGTATTGATAAAGTGATGAATGAGTACGTGGATAAAGGTAAAATGAACGGAGCAGTGGCACTGGTCATTCACAATGGTAAAATTGCTTACTATAAAAGCTTTGGTTACAATGATGTGGAGGCGGGGGTCCCTTTAAAGAAAGATGCCATATTCCGTATCGCTTCTCAAACCAAAGCGATCACCAGTGTGGCTGTAATGATGCTGTATGAAGAAGGTAAGTTTATGCTGGACGATCCCATTTCACAGTATATACCGGCTTTTAAAAAACCCCGTGTACTGGAACAGTTCAATGCCAAAGATACCACTTTCACTACCATACCAGCCAAACGGGAGATCACCATCCGTGACCTGCTGACACACACTTCCGGTATTGGGTATGCGCAGATAGGCTCGCGTGAAGCCAATGCCATCTATGCCAAAGCAGGCGTTGTAGGCGGCATAGGAGTAGACAGAATTGTGCTGGCCGATAAAATGAAGATACTCGGTGCACAACCGCTGTTCCACCAGCCAGGAGAAAAATTTACCTATGGTCTTAACACCGATGTGCTGGGCTACCTGGTAGAAGTGGTTTCCGGTATGAACCTGGATGAATTTTTTCGCAAACGTATTTTTGAACCGCTGGGCATGAAAGACACCTATTTCTACCTGCCCAAAGAAAAACAAAATCGCCTGGCGATGTTGTATACAGAAGACTCTGTTGGCAAAGCCGTAAAGATGGCTGAAAAATATGTACTCAATGGCGAGTTTAATCGTGACTATCCCAATACAGACGGTACTTACTTTTCAGGAGGTGGCGGATTGTCTTCTACCATTTATGACTATGCTATTTTTCTGCAAATGCTGCTGAACGATGGCGAATACAATGGCAAACGCCTGCTGGCGCGTAATACGGTACGCATGATGACCATGAACCAGATCGGTGATATTGATCGCGGAGTGAACAAATTTGGTCTTGGCTTTGGCATCACTACCGAAAAAGGAAGTGCGCAGCTTCCCACACAGGAAGGAACCTTTGAATGGGGTGGTATGTTTGCCACAACCTACTGGGTTGACCCCAGAGAAAAACTGGTAGCACTGATTTACCGCAATATCTTTCCTACGCGGTATGGCAATCTTGCCAATATTTACAAGGTGCTGGTGTACCAGGCCATTGCCAATTAAAAACAGTCCGGTTTCTTAATTCATTTGAATATGTACACCTCCCTTATAAAAAAGACAGGCATTGCAGTGTTGTTGCAACTTACAGTTGTATTACTATGTGCGCAAACCGATGTCACACCCCCGTTTGTCAAAGACAGTCTGGATATATATGTGGAACGCGCATTGAAAGAATGGCAGATACCCGGTGTTGCCGTGGGTATTGTAAAAGATGGTAAGGTAGTACTGCTGAAAGGTTACGGTGTATGTGAAGCCGGAGGCACAGATAAGGTAGACGAGAACACGCTTTTTATGATCGGCTCCAATACCAAGGCCTTTACCGCAACTGCGGTAGCCATGTTGCATGCCGGCAAAAAGCTTTCGCTGGATGATCATGTACAGAAATGGCTGCCCGATTTTAAATTATATGATCCGTGGGTTGCAAAAGAAGCCAATATCCGCGACCTGCTTTGTCACCGCCTGGGATTTGAAACTTTCCAGGGCGATTTTATGTATTTCGATTCCGACCTCAGTGTGGCAGAAGTACGCGAAAAAATGGCAAAAGTAAAACCAGGGTATAGCTTCCGCAGCCAGTGGGGATATACTAATTCAGCCTTTTTAACTGCCGGAGAGATCATTCCGAAAGCGAGTGGCAGAACCTGGGCCCAGTTTATAAGGGACAGCATATTTACACCGCTGGATATGAGCCGGTCACTCGCTATGTCAACAGAAATTACCAATGCCACCAATAAAGCAGCGGCACACACTGTAGATCATGGTGTATTGAAAAAGATCGCTTATGGCAACCTTGACAACCTGGCGCCTGCCGGCAGTATTTCTTCCAGCGTAAACGATATGAGCCATTGGGTACTGATGCAACTGAACAACGGTAAATACAATAACAAACAGGTTGTGGCAATTGCTGCCATCGGGCAAACGCGCTTACCACATTCCATTCTTGGCAACGGCGGGCATCGGTTTAACCGCTCACATTTTGCGCTATATGGACTGGGGTGGTTTTTACAGGAATACGCAGGCCGTAAGGTTATCGCACACACCGGTGGTGTAAATGGTTTTGTAACCAGTGTGGCATTGCTGCCTGAAGAAAAACTGGGTATTATTGTACTGACCAATACAGATGCCAATAACTTTTTTGAAGCATTACGCAATGAGATCATGGATGCTTACCTGGCATTGCCTTACCGCAATTACAGCGGTTTGGCATTAACTGAATCTAAGGCAGAACAAAAAGAAGAAGAAGCCTGGCTGAAAAAAGAAAAAGATACAGTGGCCATGCATGTTGCTCCTGCACTACCATTATCAGCTTACACTGGTAATTACAAACACCATGTGTACGGCAATATGAATATTAAACAGGAAAATGGCAAACTCATCATGCGTTTTCAACACCATTCACGCATGTATGGTACGCTGGAACCACTGGGTGACAATCGTTTTCTGTGTACCTACAGCGAGTCTTTATATGGTAATAAAATTCTGCCATTCACGGTAGAAAAAGGCAAGGTGAAGTCGGTAACAGTCACTGTAGCCGATTTTGTGGAATTTACTCCATATGAGTTTTACAAACAGGATAAATAGTCAAAGTAGTCACATATAAAATTTCATCATCAAACCTCATTGAGCATTTGTATAAAGCTTTTCTATGGATCAACTGAACTTAGGCATAGGCACCAGGTTACAACACACGCATTACGGACCCGGTGTTATTGTGGGCATAAGATATGCTACCTATCTTATTTCTTTCATCAATCATGGCGTTAAGGAAATTGATAAGAACGATACGAACCTGGATGAGATCATTCCTGAAAATGTAACTGAAGAAATTGAAACGCATTCGGATGTAGAAAGATCACTGTTAAAGATCCTCCGTTTGTGGGGCGGTTTTACAGAAGAGGTTCCGTTGGGCGATCGCTGGAAAGGCGGTATCATGCTGCTGCAACCAGCCGATAAAACACAAAAACCCAAAGATGTACCGATTGATGTTTTCTTCCATAAAATCGTGATGCTGCGTGATCGTCTGCGTGTTTTGGAACAACAGATCAATGCACATAAAACATTAAGCGATGAGGACAAAGTGAACCTGCAGCAATACATTACCCGCATTTACGGATCACTGACCACCTTCAACGTGTTGTTCAAAAATAAAGAACACTGGTTCGTAGGCGAAAAAGGTGCTAAGGAAGATTAGATCGGTCAATAACCATACCTGATAGCTCACCCGGTCTTATTAGTGCCAGGCGATGTCTTTTACATCACCTCAATACTTCAGGCAAAATATTTTTCAAAAAACCGGGAATAAATAACTTTATGCAGCAGCGCGTGCCGCCAGGCACAATCATTACCGGTATTAATCCGGCTACAGATTCTTTCCCAGGCGTTCCCCAGGCTTACACTTGTTTTCGCAAACTGTGTTGCAAATTCTCCTTCTGAGCAGGAAGGGGTGTGAAGACTGCGCTGATCAGGTACCATTATCGTTAGACCTTATCCCTGTTAAAAAGTTATTGGCCTGGTGCATTGTGCCAGCGTATTTTTCTGTGCTGTTGCTACAGCAAACAGAAAGAAAGCAATACATCTATCCGTTAACACGGAAGGTATGTAGCTATTAGTTCCCTGCCCCTGCATCAAAAACCAAAAGATGGGCACTTCTGGTTTTTATTTACCGTAAGGAGAAAACCAGTAAAAAAAACAGTATTTATATTGAAATTCATTACAACGACTAACGCTATAGTAATAACTAACTGTTCTGCCTGTCTGTTTTTACATACAAACCGGCAGCAGGCTGCTCTTTTGCAGGTATACGTACAAAACCAGCCAGCTCCTTGCTGTTTACCAGTATACCGGTACGGTGCGACCGGCGCAGCAAAACATCTTCACTGTGGTTTACAATATGATAATTTTTATCGGACAACGGCGTCAGTGCATTTACTGCAGAACGTGACAAATGCACTACAGCCTGTTCTGCTTTTCGTGCGTAATTGTTTCGTGTAGATGCATCAGGAGAGCAAACAATGGTACGGATAATAGCAGCATATAATGGAGCAGCTGTTTTTTGTTTTACCAGTTCTGCCAGGCCTGGCTCACGTTCAAATAGCTGCTCTTCCTTCCTGATCATAGCCCAGCGCAATATGCTTTCGGACCAGTTATTGGCTACCGGCTTAAATACCACCTGCAAAGCGAGTGTAGCATCTTTTACACCAGTTACAAGTGACAGAAGATTTTCTTCCTTACTAAACGTGGTATTGATGGGTTTTATAAACGCATCGCCGAAACCATAACCGGTGATCTGCGGAGTTTGTTCCAACAGAGCCGGCAACAGATCTTCTGCAACGATGTAACGAAATCCACTAGATGATAGCTGTGTTTGCAGACAAGCTGCATCTTTTTCATCACAGATCAACTGCAATGTAACTGTATTATTTATCACAACTATCTCAAACGATAGCTGGTAACGACATGCAGAAAGTATATCGGGTAATGATACAGTACGATCTTTTGAAGGCCACACTATGTGCATACACACAGGTTTACCTGCTGCCTGTGATGCAAATGCTACAGGATCTTTTTTAACCGGTAAACAATCCTGTTCAAAAGTACGCTGCGTGGAAATTGTTTTTTTTACAGACTGAAACAACCTGCCGATAACAGAAACCTGTTTTTCCTGTATAACGGGTTGGGAACTCTGTATACCGGAAAAGAAAAACGGTTCGAAAGCCGGTTCAATATCGACCGGTTCATCAAACAGCAATGAGCCCCGCCCTTTTTGTTCCCACTGGTTAAACCAGTTGGCTGATTTTCCTGATTCAATACTCATCTTTCAAAAATTTCTCTTCCACCTGATGTGTTTACATAAAGACTTATCAGAGCCGGTAATACATCAGAAGGATCTAATCCAGAGTTTCCTGCTAACTAACGATTTATTGTGTATACCAGTTTTATAACCGGTGAATACCAATCATCAACTGAACTATTATTTAGCCGCTGATAACAGGAATTACTTACCGCATGTATAAATACATAACAGGGCAATCCATTATCACCGGCAAAACATCGGAGCATTGTTGACAACCCAAAAAAAGGGTGCCATGCGCGTACAGACTAAAGCATTTAATAGGTCAGGGCATGATGTGACAACCGCAACAGGTAAAAGGGGGTTCAGATATTAAACAAACTGGTCGGTTCTTACAAGACAAAGGATAGCGGGCAACATAGGATTGAATGACAATATAAAAATATTAAAATAATTAAAAAGACAAAAGAATATGATTGTAAAACATATAAACAGTGTACATATTGATTGCACAGGTACCGTAACCGGGTACCAGCCATCTGCTAAACCGCTGCTTTTATAAAAAAACAGAACCTGTTAACGAGTTGCTTTCAAAAAAATAGTTTTGTAACAGCTATCTTTAAGGCATTCCAAATTTTTAAATTCAGCGCATGAGTATTGTAACCCGTTTGTTCCTGTTAGGAGGATTGATTTGTGCCGGTACAGCAGCCGTTGCCCAAACAACCAGCAGGTACGATCAGCACCAGGCTTTTGCCCCGTTATTTTACCCGGCTTTCGGAGATGAGGTACGCGCGGCAGACGGCACCCCCGGTCCCAAATACTGGCAAAACAGGGCCGATTATAAAATTGAAGCATCACTTGACGATTCTTTGCAATCCATCAGTGGTAATGTTTTGATCACATATACCAACAATAGTCCGCAGACACTGGATTTTGTATGGCTTCAACTGGACCAGAATATTTACCGCCAGGATTCCCGCGCTGTGGCAGCTACTGCCATCAGTGGCGGACGCTGGGCCAACCGCAGTGATTTTGACGGCGGCTATGGTATTGAATCTGTAAGTATTGTTACTGTAGACGGCAAAGAAGTAAAAGCCGCTTACAATATTACCGATACCCGTATGCAGATCAAACTGCCCGCTTCTATCAAATCACAGGGTGGTATTGCCCGGTTCAAGATCAAATATCATTTCAGCATTCCGGAGTACGGCACTGACCGTATGGGTCGTTTAAACACCAAAAACGGCTGGGTATATGAAATTGCACAATGGTATCCACGCATGTGTGCGTATGACAATGTGAACGGCTGGAACACCCTGCCTTATCTTGGTCAGGGTGAGTTTTACCTTGAATACGGCAATATTGAATATAGTGTAAACGCTCCTGCAGCGCACATTGTGGTAGGTTCCGGTGAGTTACTGAATCCTTCAGAAGTATTAACACCCGAGCAACAGAAACGCTATGCTCAGGCTAAAGAAAGCGATAAAACCGTAATGCTGCGCACTGAAGAAGAGGTGACCAACCCCAGTTCACGTCCGGCTAAAAAAAGGCTTACCTGGAAATTCAAATGTCTCAATACACGCGATGTAGCCTGGGCCAGCTCTACTGCTTTTGTATGGGATGCTGCACGTATGAACCTGCCAGGCAACAAAAAGGCCCTGGCAATGTCTGTATACCCTATAGAAAGTGCCACTGAAAAAGGCTGGAAACGTTCTACCGAGTTTGTAAAAGGTGCTATCGAGTTCTACTCTCAATACCTGTATCCTTTTACATACCCGGTTGCTACCAATGTGGCCGGAATTGTAGGTGGTATGGAGTATCCCGGCATTGTGTTCTGTTCTTACCGCTCTTCCGGTGGTGGTCTGTGGGGTGTAACCTCGCACGAATTTGGCCACAACTGGTTCCCCATGCTGGTAGGCAGTGACGAACGCAGGTTTCCCTGGATGGATGAAGGCTTCAATACCTTTATTAACACCATGGCCGATAAAAGTTTTAACAACGGCGAATTTTACCGCAAACAGAACATTGGCGGTTCTGGCCGTGGAATTTTCTACGATACCACAGAAAGCATCATGAACATTCCGGATGTACAGTCTGCCCGAAACCTGGGTACACTGGCCTATAATAAACCCGGAATAGGCTTAACCCTGCTGCGCGAAAGCATTCTGGGACCTGAGCGTTTTGACAGTGCTTTCAGCTATTATGTACACAAATGGGTGTATAAACATCCCACTCCATACGACTTTTTCCATTGTATTGAAAACTATGCCGGTGAATCACTCGATTGGTTCTGGCGTGGCTGGTTCTTTAATGTATGGAAACTTGACCAGGCTGTTACAGATGTAGCCTTTACAGAAGGAAAAGGCAGCATCATTACTATTGTGAACCTGGAAAAACTGCCCATGCCGGTTACTATAGAAGTAACAGACAGTAATGGCAAAACAGCCCGCATCCAGTTGCCGGTCGAAATATGGCAACACGGCAGCACTTGGAAATTTGCCTATGTTTCAGACAGTAAGCTTACCAAAGTAGTACTGGATCCCGATGGTCAGTTGCCCGATATCAACAGAGCGAATAATACATGGCCTGCTGCTCAGTAGCATTGGTTCTAAACATTATACAAAAAGTCCACGAGTATATCGTGGACTTTTTAGTTGTTTATCCGTTTGTGTAACCTTGTTGTTAGGCTATTGTTTTTGCGCTGCGGCTATGCTATCCTTTGCAGCTTTGGCAGCAGCCTTTTCTTTTTTCCTGAAAAAACCACGCAACAAAAAATTGTGCTGCAGCGCTTCCAGGTCTTCATCCAGTTTTTGACTGCTGCTGTTCAGATTGTGAATAATGGTACGCAGATCGTTGGCTACTTTTTCATCATGCAAAATCAATCCCGCCGGGTTGTTGGTATTGTCCAGGTTACTGGTAGCGTCCTTCAGGTTATCGGCCAACGCCATTGCATTGGCACTGGCAAGGTTCAGTTGCTCTGTTGCCTGCTTCAGGTTGGGGATAATCACGGTATCGCTCACCAGGTCGTTGGCCAGTGTACCCGGTGTTTTTAAGCGGCTGGTATAATCTGCAATACCCGCTGTTAAACGACTGCTGTTACTGGCTGCCTGCTGCAAAGTAGCAATGGTGCCTTGCAGTTCTTTATATAAGGATGCATCTTTCAGCAACGCTCCCAATGTACCTTCGCCTGCTACCAGCTTTCTGCTGATGGTTTTGAAATCGCGGGTGATCTCGATCAGGTTCAGGTTGTTTTCCTGCAATGTGGCCATCATATCATCTGTACTCAATGCTTTTTCCACTGCCAGTGTTTCACCACCTTCTATTGATCCCGCGGCGGGCGTACCTCCATAAATGATAATGATCTTATTACCGATCAGTCCGTCGGTGCTGATGCGGGCTTTGGCATCTTTCCGGATGAACTCCTGTGCTTTTTTTTCAATATGCAATGTCACTTTTACCATGGCGCCACTGGAAAATTCAATCTTGCGGACCGTGCCCACTTTTACACCGGAGAACCAGATATTATTTCCCTGTTGCAGACCACTTACATCATCAAACATGGCATTCAGCTCTATGGCTTTTACAAAAGCTTTCTGCTGGCCACCCAGTGTAAAAACTCCTATCATAAATATGACAATGCCTATGGCCACAAAAATGCCTACTACCACAGCCCGTTTACTTTTTTCTGCTTCCATTAGTTAATAAAGTTATAGTCATAAAAACTTTTTACCCGTTCATCTTCCGTTGCAAACACTTCTTCAAAACTACCCATGCGTGCAAATCCGCCATCCAGCAGCACAGCAATCCGATCGCCTGTTTCTTTGGCACAGGTAAGATCGTGTGTAATGATGATGGCCGTGGTATTGTAAAGCCGCTGCACTTCATTGATCAGGTTGTTGATCTCTACACTGGTAATAGGATCCAGACCAGCGGTAGGCTCATCGTACAACATCAGCAATGGTTGCATGATCAGCGTACGCGCAATACCGATACGTTTGCGTTGTCCGCCTGAGAGTTCAGAAGGCAATTGTGCAATGGTCTGTCTCAATCCTACAGCATCCAGCGCCTGCTCTACTGCCTTATTTACCTGTGCACGAGTAAGATTCTTTGAATTACGCAACAACGGAAATTCAAGATTTTCACGCACCGTCATACTATCATACAGCGCACTGTTCTGGAATGAAAAACCAATTTTGAGCCGCAATGCCCTGAGTTGTTTCAGATCCAGCGCAGCCACATCTTCACCCAGCACAGTTACCTGCCCGGCGTCAGGCTTCAGCAGGCCGGCAATGATCTTTATCAGTACAGACTTACCGGTTCCCGAACGCCCCAGTACCACCAGATTTTCGCCCTGGTATACGTCCAGGTCAATTTTACGCAACACATGGTTATCGCCAAACGACTTTTCCAGCTTGCGGATAGACACCGCAAGCTTACTGGTATCAATATGTTTTATTTCTTTACGCATATTATCTGAACCAACTGGTGATCTGTACAATCAGTATTTCTTCTACAAACACAATAAACATGGCAAGCACTACCGCAGAGTTAGCTGCCTTTCCCACTCCCTGTGTTCCCTGTGTGGCTGTATAGCCTTTGTAACACCCGATAATGCCGATGCTGAATCCAAATACGATCGATTTTATTAATGATGAAAAGAAATCAAGGAATGAAATCTTTTCAAGTGCTTTAATAAAAAAGGCCGTGAAACTGGTGTGTTCATTCTGGTGAATGTTGAGATAAGCTCCCAGCATAGCAATAAATGCCATATAGAACATCAGGATGGGGATCATCAGGGTAGTTGCCAGCACCCTGCTTACCACCAGGAATTTATACGGGTTGGTGGCAGATACTTCCATGGCATCTATCTGTTCGGTTACCCGCATAGAACCCAGTTCAGCGCCCATGTTGGAGCCTACTTTTCCTGCAGTGATCAACGCAGTTACCAACGGCGCAAGCGCGCGCAGAATGGCAATAGCTACCAGCGATGGCAGCCAGGAAGTAGCACCAAATTCTGACAGGGAAGGACGTGATTGCTTGGTAAATACAATACCGGTTACAAAACTGGTTACAGAAATAAGGGCAAGCGACTTATAGCCTACCATGTAACATTGACGAATAATCTCTTTCCACTCATAGGGGGGGCGTAGTTCCTTAAAAAAGCGCCCGGCAAAACTAAAGATGCCGTACACTTCCAGAAAAAACTTATCCAGTTTACCGGAAACAATATATGAACGGGGCTTTGACCTCATACAATAATTAAAACAATAAATGTATCGTAGCTATTCCCTAAATAATGTTGCCGTAGCACGAAGAAACGAGAAATTCAGCAGCCGTGGATTTTTTTCCCCGTTTTAACACAATCTACAGCCTCATTAACGGTTAAAATAAAAAGCGGGTTACAGTGTGTCTGTAACCCGCCCGGTTTGTTACAATCAATGTCTACACTATTCGCTGCGTAAAGATTTTACAGGATTGGATCTTGCTGCACGTAATGCCTGCGAGCTTACAGTGATCAGTGCTATTACAAACGCCAGTATGCCGGCTACTCCGAATATCCACCAGCTGACAGGTACCCGGTATGCGAACTCCTGCAGCCACTGGTGCATGGCCCACCACGCCAGCGGAAAAGCAATACAGGCTGCCAGGATCACCAGTTTCAGAAAATCGCCGGACAGCATCTGTACAAGACTGTATACTGATGCACCCAATACCTTGCGGATACCGATCTCTTTCGTACGCTGGTCGGCCATAAAGGCCGCCAGTCCAAATAAACCCAGGCAGGCAATACACACTGCCAGGATGGTAAATACCAGGAAAAGCTGCCCCTGTTTTTGTTCTGCCTGGTATTGGCGTGCAAAATTCTGATCCAGGAAATTGATCTCTATAGAATTGGTTTTGTCAAACTCACGGAATGCTGCAGATAAATACAGGACAGCCTGCGCCGTATGACCTTTCTGAATACGTACATACAAATTGTCCTGTTCATTATCTACCGGTGGCATGTGCAATACCAGTGGTTCTATTTTATGTTGTAAGGAATAGATATGAAAATCTTTCACTACACCTATCACCGTATACTCACTGGTGGTACGTTTATTATCAATAAAGAAGCGCACTTTTTTACCAATAGGATTTTTCCATCCCAGCTCTTTCACCAATGTTTCGTTGACCATTACAGAGTTGTATCTATCACCCGGCATATCATTAGAAAAGTTGCGTCCTTCTGCCAGTTTGATCTGCAGGGCTGCTAAAAAGTCCACATCTATCATGAAGTTCTGGGCTATCTGTGAGGTCTCAGAGATCTTTCCATCCTTTTCAAAAAAGTAGCCGTTAGAACCGATATTGTTATTACCAATCGGATTGCTGGCAACAGCTACACTTTCAATAAGCGGGCTTTGTAATAACCTTGCTTTAATAGCAGGGATGTTTTTGCGCAACTCGCGGTTCTGTATATGAAAGGTCAGTACCTGTTCTTTGTTAAAACCCAGGTTTTTCTGCATGGTATAACGCAACTGGTAGTATGCAACAATAGAAACAGAAATGAGTACAATGGCCATTACAAACTGGAAGGTTACCAGCCCTTTTCTGAAAAAGACCGTATTGTTCATCTTACCCAGCTTTCCTTTCAGCGAATCAATCACATTGAACCGGGACATAAAAAACGCGGGGTATGATCCGGCCAGTAAACCCGTTAATGCCACAAACAACAATAATATACCTGCACTGATAGCAGCCCCGAAATGAAACAGCGTCAGGTGTTTTCCTGTAAAAGAATTGAAATAAGGCAAAAATAGCATAGTGATATATACGCCAATGCAGGTAGCCACAATGGTCAGCAGTAAAGACTCTGACAAAAACAATGCTGCGATCTGTTTTTTGCCAGAACCAATGGTTTTACGCACACCGATCTCACGTACACGCAACGTAGAACGCGCAGTGGCCAGGTTCATATAATTAATGCAGGCTATAACAAGAATAATAATGGCGATTACGGAGAAAATATAGACATACCGAATGTTGCCGTTGGCACTCAGTTCATAATCCAGGTTTGAATGCAGGTGAATGGAAGTGAGCGGTTGCAGCTCCAGCCGGTAATCTACGTTGCCCATCTCCTTGCGGATATATTTCTCATAAAATCCCGGCAGTTTGCTTTGCAGTTTACCGGCATCTGCATCTTTGCCCAGCATTACATAGGTGTACAGTTGCGAGTTCTGCCAGCCATCGGTCCAACCGGTAGGCAAAGAGCGCAGGGCTGCAAATTGTATATGCGAATTAGCTGGTACATTTTTCACCACGCCGGTTACAGTATTACTTTCCTTATGATCAATCGTGATCACTTTGCCAATAGCATTGCCGGCTGCTACAAATAACCTGTCCGCCATTTGCTCAGTCAGCACAATGCTGTTGGGATGTTGTAACGCAGTAGCAGAATCTCCATACAGGAAGGGGAAAGTAAATACCCTGAAAACGTTGCTGTCAGCAAACAGAATTTCATCTGAGCGCAATTGTTTTTCCTCATAGGTTATAACGCCTCCGCCTTCAGGAAGAAAACGTACAGCCTCTTCTATTTCGGGATAATCCTGTTTCAATGCCTGTGCAAAAGGCGCCGGTGTGGGCGCCAGTTTCAGACTATTGCCGGGCCATTGTGCAAAATGAACTACGCGGTAAATACGCTGTGAGTTTTTATGAAAGTGATCATAACTCAGTTCATCTGATACAAATAACAGAATAAGTAAACAGGCGGCAATTCCGACAGAAAGACCAACGATATTGATAAAAGAATAGGTGCGATATTTTTTAATATTGCGCCAGGCTGCTTTAAAATAGTTCCTGAACATAGCTGGATAGTTGTGCCAGAAATAAGACAACAAAAATACCAGTTCGCATGCTATTGCAAATCATCTACTTATAAAATACGTAGCGTCAGCGTATTGTACGGTTTTAGCCGTTTTCTGTACGGTTTCGATACAATACAGGTATTACTGTTTGTAAGTAAACGATGCTTGCTGATCACCGATCATAATATCAAAAGTACCGGGCTCTGTTACAGTCTTCAATTGTGCATTTACAAAGGCCAGATCGTTTTTTGTAAGCGCAAAGCTCACCGTTTTGCTTTCACCTGCTTTCAGGAATATTTTGGAAAAAGCACGCAATCGTTTGGCAGACGGTGTAATGCTGGCATAGTGCTGATGCGTATACAATTCTACCGTATGTTTTCCATCGCGACTGCCGGTATTTTTTACCGTTAGAGTGACCGTGAGTCTGCCGTTTGCATTCAAGGTGGCTGCGCTCAGTTGCAGGGCACTATATTCAAAAGAGGTATAGCTCAATCCTGTTCCGAATGCAAACAATGGATCATAGCCATCCCATGTTACATTCTCATTGAATATTTCGCGGATATCTTCTGTATATTTTCTGTCATACATCACCATTTCGCCCATTGTTTTTGGATAGCTGTACGGCAAACGCCCGCAGGGATTGTAATCACCAAACAGTACATCGGCAATGGCTTCGGCTGTTTTACGACCACTCCAGTATGCCATCAGCACACCCTTCATAGCCGGTACCATAGTGGAAATAAAACGTGGCCGCCCTTCTGTCAGCAACAGTATTACCGGTTTGCCGGTTGCGATGGCAGCCTGGGCCAGCGCCTGCTGGTTGGCAGGCAATGCCAGGTCGCGGATATTACCCGGACTTTCGGCGTATGCATCTTCACCCAAACACAATACAATTACATCTGCACCGGCAGCAGCTGTTTTCAGTGCTACGGTATCATAGTTTGCAGCGTTGTCAAATCCACGCGCACCGGTAACAATAACCTGTGCAGCACCGGCTTTATCTGTAATAGCCTGTGCAATGGTTTTGCTGTCGGCAGGATACCAGCGTTCATCCTTCCCCTGCCAGGTGTATGACCAGCAGCCATTCAATGCGCTGATACTTTGTGCACCGGGGCCTGCTACCAGTACTTTTTTGTCTTTTGCCAATGGCAGAATATTGTTGTCATTTTTTAACAACGTAAGTGCTTCACGGGCTGCTTCCAATGCTACAGCCTGGTATGCGAGCTGGCCGAAATTATTTTCTGCAGCCTGTTCCGGATATGGGTTGTCAAACAAACCCAGTTTCATTTTCAATACCAGTATTTTCTGCACGGCTGCATTGATACGTGCAACAGGCACCTCCCCTTTTTGCACAGCTTCTTTCAGCAGATCGGCAAATGAAAAATCGCCTGGCACCATACTCATATCAATACCCGCATTGACAGCCATGGCAACAGCCTCCCGCGGTGAAGCGGCCACGCGATGGCGTGTATGCAGACGTATAATATCTTCCCAATCTGTTACGATCACTCCTTCAAAACCCAGTTCTTTCTGCAACACATCTGTCAGCAGATATTTATTGGCATGTACAGGTACCCCGTTGATCTCACCGGAATTGATCATCACCGTAGCAGCCCCGGCTTTTACTGCTTCCCTGAATTGCGGCAGATAATATTCGCGCAGCTCAATATCAGGAATATAGGCCGGTGTTCTGTCTTTACCCGTACGGGCAGCCGAATATCCCAGGAAGTGTTTCATACAGGCAGCTACTGCTGTTGGTTTATCCAACCCGCTTTCCTGGTAAGCGGCAATGGCCGCCGCGCCCATTGTTTTGCCAATGTACACATCTTCCCCATACGTTTCAGGAAAACGTGACCACAACGGCTGACGGCCAAGATCCAGCACGGGCGCAAAATTCCACCGCACACCGGAAGCACGCAGTTCTTTTGCTGTTATTTTACTGACCTGTTTTACCAGTTCGGTATTGCGTGTAGCAGCCATGGCTATATTCTGCGGAAACAACGTGGCATCCAGCGTATAGGTTTGTCCGTGTATGGCATCCAGCCCATACAATACCGGTATTTTAAGACGTGTTTGTTTCGCTTCGTCCTGAATCTCTTTCTGTATCTGCCGCCAGGTAGCAGCCTGTAGTGCATGAGCAGTGGTGTTCAATACAGAACCAACCTGGTAATCGCGTACTGCTTTTTTAAGGGCTGCACCATCCAGGGCGCCATCTTCATTGGCCCACCCGTCTTTTGCTATTACAGCCAGGGTAACCTGCGTCATTTGTCCTACTTTTTCTTCCAGGGTCATTTTCTGTATCAACGCAGTTGCTTTCTGACGAAAGGAAACGGGTTGTGCGGCTGCCGGCAAAGCGAATAACAGGCAAACCGCAAACAAGCTGTATTTCATATAGCTGAAACTGATTTTTATGTATTCACACTAAAATACAATTTCTTCGTTCAGGCAATATATTTAGTCTAAAAAAGTGTCAGGATAAGATAAATTTTCATTGATCCATAACCGGTACTGTCCATTATATTTCAGGAAATAGCGCATTGTTTACCCCAGACAACTCTGTAAGCGCTTAGCAGATACATGGTTAACCATCGAAACGACTTATTCGTGCTCAAAACACGTTTGTATGATATTAAACCGCATTTTGTAATGGATTCAAAAAAGTTTCTATAGCTTAGCAATCTCAATTTACTGAAATATGCGCTGCTAACTAAAAGCCGGTACTTCCAGGCTTGCTTTTTCAAAACTCCCCATCGGGCACACTGCTGCCCCTGTTTTTGTATTCATTTATTGTAATTGTTCAATTAACGTTGTATGCCGTTGAATCAACCAACACGTATTCGTATTTCTTCTGTCGTGTCGTTTATTAAAGAAGCCATTCGTGGCGAAAATCATGATTTTACACAGATCAGTATCCGCAAGGCTGTATTGTTGCTGGCCATACCGATGATACTGGAAATGATGATGGAAAGCGTTTTTGCTGTAGTAGATATGTTCTTCGTAGGCCGTATTGAGCATGGGCGTCAGGCTGTATCTACCGTGGTGCTCACGGAATCTGTATTAACCATTTTGTATTCTGCTGCCATGGCGCTGAGTATGGGCGCCACTGCCGTGGTAGCACGGCGTGTAGGTGAAAAGAACAATGAAGCTGCTGCAAAGTCTGCAGCGCAGGCCATTAACCTGGGCATGATGATCACGGTGATCATCAGTATCAGTGGTTCTTTTTTTGCACCGGATGTACTACGAATAATGGGTGGATCCGCGGAAGTGATCGCTATGGGCACAACGTATACGCGTATTATGTTTGGCGGTTCGGCAGTGATCACCCTGCTGTTTCTCATCAATGGCATTTTCCGCGGTGCGGGCAATGCTTCTATCGCCATGTGGTCGTTGTGGATAGCCAATGGTTGTAATATTATCCTGTGCCCGGTTCTCATTCATTTCTTTGGCTTACCCGGAGCTGCCATTGCCACTACCATTGGCAGAGGTATCGGGGTATGTTACCAGTTGTACCATCTTGCCAGGGGCAAAGGTCTATTGCATATAAAATGGCATCACTTCCGTGTTGACTGGAGTATTTTCAAAACGCTTTTCAGTCTGTCGTGGGTGGTATTCCTGCAATTCCTGATCGGTTCTGCCAGTTGGATGTTCCTGGCCAACCTGATGACACATTTTGGCGATGCTGCTGTTGCAGGCTATGGTGTGGCCATCCGCATCCTGATGTTCTTTATTTTACCAGCATGGGGCATGAGCAATGCTGCCGCTACGCTGGTGGGGCAGAACCTGGGTGCACAACAGCCGGACAGGGCTGAAAAATCAGTGTGGCGTACAGCAAAATACAATGCTATTTTTATGGGTATTGTGTCGCTGATCTTCCTGGTAGGTTCTGAACAGATCGTTCATTTTATGAACAAAGACGCCGATGTAGTTGAAATTGCCACACAGGCATTGCGTATTGTAAGCCTGGGGTATATTTTCTATGGCGTAGGCATGGTAGTGACCAACGCCTTTAATGGCGCCGGCGATACCAAAACACCCACCATCATCAACCTGTTTGGCTTCTGGGTTTTCCAGATACCGTTTGCCTACCTGATGGCCATTACTTTTAACTTTGGTTATACCGGTTGCTTTATTTCCATTGTGACCGCCGAAACGCTGATTGCTATTGCCGGTGTTATTCTTTTCAGACGTGGCAGGTGGAAAAAAGTAAAAATTTAGTGCTGATCTGTTTGCACAAAAGTGGTGACATGGTACCACTTCACCACTTTTGTTTTCAGGATGCTATCTGTGGCATGTGCTTTTATTGAGTATTTTTAAATAAGTATTTTCCATAACTGCACTGTATGCAACAGATATCTAATAATGTTATCCGCCAGATACTCATTTTACTGATCGTTTTATTGCTTGGCACCGTTCTTTTCCTGGAACTGCAAAGTTTCCTGCCCGCGTTTCTGGGTGCTTATACATTGTATGCTTTATTGCGCAAATGGATGTTCGTTCTGCAGAGCAAGTACAAATGGAACCGGAATCTCTGTGCAGCCCTGCTGATGCTGCTTTCTTTCCTGATCATACTGCTGCCCATTATTTTACTGGTAAACATGATGTCGTCGCGTATTGCATTTGCCATCAAGCATTCGTCGGAAGTGCTGGAAACCATACAGGGGTATGTACACCAGTACGAGCAGAAATATAAAATGGAAATCCTTACGCCTGAAAATATTAATAAGATCTCTGCCTGGGGTGCGCAGACACTGCCAAAAATACTCGGCGCTACCTTTAATACGCTCACTACCGTAGTGGTGATGTATTTTATATTATACTTCATGCTGGTGGATGGACGTAAAATGGAATCCTTCTTTTATGAATGGGTGCCGCTGAAAGATGAAAATGCATTGCTGCTGCGGAAGGATCTGAACGGGATGGTGTTTTCCAATGCCATCGGCATTCCGTTGATAGCATTGCTGCAGGGCGTAGTGGGGTTTGTGGGCTATCTGATACTGGGTGTTAAAGAGCCGGTATTCTGGTTTGTGATCACTTGTATTACAGCCATGCTGCCTGTTATTGGAGCTGCTTTTGCATACGTACCGCTGGGATTATTATTATTTGCCAACGGATCGCCGGGTAAAGGCATTATTATGCTGGTTTACGGATTTGGTGTAATTGGTACGGTTGATAATGTGTTCCGTTTCTGGCTGCAGAAAAAGATTGGAGATGTACATCCTATGATCACGGTGTTCGGGGTCATTATCGGCGTGAACCTGTTTGGGTTTATCGGCCTTATTTTCGGACCCATCCTCATTTCGTTGTTCCTGCTGCTGATCAAGATCTATATTAACGAGTTCAGCGTTCGCAAAGGACCATCCAATATGCCTGAATAGCAGTTCGGGGAAAAATATGTAGTGTACAGATTTTTTCAGCTTCATATACAATAAAAAAAGATGCATAATTCTGTTGCATAATCAGCAATTCAATAATATTTTCGTTCCCATCGCGTTATTAATGAGATAGAACGCAATACCCTATTTGAAAAACCCTTAAACGCAGGCCCATGTTCAGCAGCCCGTTTAAATCCGTAGTCTTTGTAAGCCTGTTGTGTCTGTTCCTGGTATTACCAGCCCTTTCAGGCACACATCAGCAAACTGTTGATAACCCAGCAGTTGCTATTGCAGCATTATCATCTACCATGGCTGCAAATGCTCCCAAAACATCATCGGAACTGGTTTTATCAGAAGCAGACGTACTATACGACAGCATGCGACTAAAGCGCTTGGGCCTTGCCCGTAAAGCATTTGAATACGCCTGGAAAGGCTATAAGGCTTTGCTGGAAAAAGGCAGGCTAGGCAGGGATGAAGTCCTTTCCATCTGCGATTTCAGTCAGTCATCGCGCAGAAAAAGATTGTATGTAATAGATGTGGAGCAGAAAAAAGTATTGTTGAATACGTATGTTGCGCATGGCCGTAATTCCGGTGGAGAATATGCGCAATCCTTTTCCAACAGTCCCGAATCGCACAAAAGCAGTCTTGGTTTTTATATTACCCGTCATACTTATTATGGTGAGCATGGTCTTGCCCTGAAAATTGATGGTGTTGAGAAAGGGATCAATGACAATGCCAGCGAACGCAATATTGTAGTGCATGGTTCACAATATGTTGGCCAGGGATTTCTGCGCAGCAATAAATTCAACGGGCGCAGTTTCGGATGTCCTGCCATACCGGCTACAGAAACACAAAAAGTAATTAAAACGATACAGGATGGTTCATGCCTCTTCATTTACCATCCTACAAAATACTATCTGACGAAGTCCAGGATATTGAACGGCTAGATTGGACATCAAACTTCAGATGGTTTGAAGGTTAGAAGGCTCAATATAGGTTCGTACCCTATGGTTGGGCTTTTCTTTTTTATACCCAATCCCAAACGTGTAACACCAGACGCGTTTCATGAAACAGCAGTCTTATATACTTTTTTGAATCTTTGGAAAAATAGGTGCTATGATATAGCCGGAAATGTCGGGAAAAACTCAACAATTACATCTTCTCAACCTTCAGACTTCGGAGCCCATGCTTCCGGCTTCATGCCTTTACACCCACCATGCTACCAGTTGGCAGATGGCGCCTATAATAAGGCCGGTATATATTTCTGCATCCTGGTGATCAGAAACGATAAAACGTGCTGTAGTTACCAATCCGGCAACCAACAGGGGAATAGCGATATACGCACCGCTGGGATAAGCATCTGCAAAAGCAAACAGCAGGAAAAAAACCACCATGGCACCCATTGCTGTAGTATGCATACTGATCTTAAAACGAATATTGAACATCCATGCACCACATACTGCCAGAAAAGCACCCAGCAAAAATTTAGTCAGGAGGGGAGAATTATCAGATTGGTTGTGGAAAACGTACCAGGTCCAGAAATAAAAAATAATGGCTACCGAATAGGGAATGATCCGTTCACGTTGCGTACGCAGGAACATGGATTGTATTAACCCCAACTGGCGCATCAGAAACACAGCAAACCCTGAAAGAAATGCAATGTTGAATGCAACAGACAATACGGTAAAGATTTTGCGCCTGGAATCAAACCCTGCATACGCATACGGATGCACATATACGAAAAACGCAGTTACATATACCGGTACAAACAGCGGATGAAAGATCCAGGAAATGATCTGCGCTCCAATGCGTACGGGAGCCGGCTGTATTGGTCTGCCGGTTATAGAAAGCTCTTGCATAGTCTTCGTTTAAATTACAGTTCCTTGCGCAGCCTAGCCACGGGAATATTGAGTTGTTCGCGGTACTTAGCCACCGTTCGCCGTGCAATATTATAGCCTTTTTCCTGCAACAGCTCGGTTAGTTTTTCGTCGCTCAGCGGTTTTTTCTTGCTTTCTCCTTCTATCAGGTCACTCAGGATCTTTTTCACCTCGCGGGTGGATACTTCCTCACCACTGTCGGTGCTCAGCGATTCGCTAAAGAAAAATTTAAGACGGTAAGTACCAAATTCTGTTTGTACAAATTTGCTGTTGGCCACACGGCTTACCGTAGAAATATCCAGCCCCGTACGTTCTGCAATATCTTTCAGTATCATGGGACGCAATGTAGTCTCATCACCAGTAAGAAAGAAATCGTGCTGGTAATTCATGATGGTTTCCATTACACTTGTCAGTGTATGTTGCCGCTGTTTAATGGCATCGATGAACCATTTGGCCGCATCTATCTTTTGTTTGATGAACAGTACCGCTTCTTTCTGGCGTTTATCTTTTTTACTGCCTTTGTCGTATTCGCGCAGCATATCCCGATAACCTTCGCTGATGCGCAGGTCAGGAGCATTTTTTGAGTTGAGTGTCAGCTCCAGTTTGCCGCCGTTGTTGAAGATAAAAAAGTCCGGCACTACATAGCTTTCAGCTTTATTGATATCGCCATGGTTACCTCCCGGTTTGGGTGTAAGACGGATGATGTGACCAATAACGTCCCTCAACCCGTCATCATCCAGGTTTAATCCACGCTGTATTTTGTCGTAGTGCTTTTTGGTAAACTCATCAAAATAGTAGGTAAGTACTTCAATGGCTTTGTCTACTGTTTTGCCATCCAGTTTCTGACGGTGCAATTGTAACAGCAGGCATTCCTGCAGATCGCGTGCGCCTACACCCGGCGGGTCAAACTGTTGTACCAGCCTGATAACACTTTCCACTTCTTTTTCAGAGGTTTCAACATTCTGCCGGAAAGCCAGATCATCTACAATTGCCGATGTATCACGACGCAGGTAACCATCATCATCAATACTACCCACTACCTGCTCAGCAATTTTCCGTTGCTTATCATCCAGCTTCACCATGCCCAGCTGATCCAGCAAATGTTCATGAAAAGAGGTTTCCACCCGGTATGGCACTACTTTATTATCGTCCATTTCCGGATAGTTGTCATCGCGCATTTTATAATCCGCAATCTCCCCGTCTTCGTCACCTACATATTCACTGATATCAATGTTCTCATATTCATCCTCACTACCATCCATTTCATACTCTTCTTCGCCCTCACTGTCAAACTCGTCTTTTATATCATTCTCAAACTGGTCATCATGATCTTCTTCCGATACTTCCAGGGCAGGGTTTTCCTCCAGCTCTTCCTTGATGCGTTCTTCCAGGTTGGCAGTAGGCACCTGCAGCAGTTTCATAAGCTGAATCTGCTGCGGTGAGAGCTTTTGTAATAATTTTTGTTGTAAACTCTGACTTAATGCCATGTACGTCAAGGATTTTTACACGATCTTCACTAAAATTTTTCTCAAGAAATCTGCGGCTCCACAAAAATCAGGCCGTAAATTTACGCACAAATGTAATTAAGCTGGTGCAACGATTTTATAAAATTATTGTTGTTTTTACTTTGTTAATTGGCTACCAACCGGTAAAAGCTCAATTTTTTTCAGCCGGAAAGCCTGCCGGCAAGCTCTTTACCCCCTCCGGGCAACTGACCTTTGCCTTACTACAAAAAAATACCACCGGTAAACCGCTGTCATTTTCTTTACACGATAGCCTGTCGTTTTTCCCGTTATCCGCCATCAGCAGTGATTACTACGTACGTCATCTTGGTTTCTTCTGCGTAAAAGAACTGCAGGTTGAAAAGGCCATCCGCGTTCCGCTACGTGTACGACTGGGTTCACTGGAGTACGTAAATAAAATGGAAGGGAAAAAATAACGTTAATGCATAGGTTAAAATATTGTTGTATTCCTGTCTTTTGATCAGGGGCTGATCATCATGATTTCAACAACCCGTCATAATCGATCTTTTTTAAACTATCACATTGCGAAAAATGCTTTTATGACAGGATACAAATAGTAATGCAATTTTTTTTACAATACAGCTACATTGGGCAAACATCCCCTCATTTTGATTGTAGGTTCAATAATTATTGGTTTTATGGGAAATGATCAATTTTAGCAGCACAAATAAGTATAACTACGTTTTCAAATCAGGTAGTTCATCGCTTCTTTTCACACTCAAATAAACAGAACTTTATGCCAGTTCTTTGTTATCACGCCTTCTACCTTTTTCAAGGCCATTAACCATTAGCCTTTCCTTTTCCTGAACATCACACATCATTCCCGTCGGTAAAGCTTTGTTTTTCCGGTGGGACTGATTTTGTCTTCTCTCCCGATCACTTTTACAGTTTCAAAATCCTGATATTTCTGAACCATACCGGGTCGCCATGATCCTGTAAGGCTATTCTTCCTTTTTTGTAGGTTCCGAATCCCGGCCATTGTTTAAACTTACTTCCTGCAACCAGGTTATTCCAGGCAGAATCCCACAGGTTGGTGTATAAAACCTTGTCGCCATTGAGATAGAATTCAAGATAACCGTGGTTCACATATATTTCCACAGCATTCCATTGCCCAGCGGGTTTTACAGTTTCCGGTGTACTGCTGATCAAATCGTACAGATCACCTGCACGATGCCTGATGATCTTTGCATCGGGATGCGCTGCATTGTCAAGTACCTGCATTTCAGGACCGGTATGATAGGTTCTTTCAAAACCGGGACCTTCCTGCACATTGAACATAATGCCACTGTTGCCGGCAGAATTCAGTTTCCATTCCAGCTTCAGGTGAAAATTTTCATATTCTTCGTTGGTAACAATATCAGCGCCGCCAATAGTAGCACCGGTTGAATCTTTTTGTGCCGGTGCCAGGTGTAGCGCACTGTCTGCAATCACCCAGGCTGCGCCATCAGTTTTGTTATTGAATACATGCCACTGTTCTTTGCTTCTCCCATCAAACAACAATTTCCATCCTTCTTTTTCTTCTTCTTTACTCAAAGTATTGTTCATAGCTGCATTGTTTTTGTTTGCTGCCGGCTGACACGCCATGGCAAATAAGAATACACAGGAACAGAAAAGTAAACGCATAGTATGTATTGCGGAGATTATAAATCAGGTACCTGTTTTCCGGGAATATCAGAGTTGCTTGATCTTAATGTTTCTGAACCACACTTTGTTGCCATGGTCCTGCAGGGCTATCTTTCCCTGGCGAAACATACCAAAGCCCGGTGTGTTCTTAAACTTGCTGGCAGCTATCAGGGCTTTCCAGTTATCATCCCACATGGTAGTGTTTACCACTACGGCACCATTCTGTATCAGCTGCAGTTTACCATGGTCGGCAATGATCTCAACATGGTTCCACTCCAGCGCAGGATGTACATTTTCCGGCGCACTGGCAATCAGGTCGTACAGATCAGCAGCACGGTGTTTAACAAATTTTGCATCTGCATGCCTGGCATTATCAATGATCTGCATTTCAGGACCCGTTTCAAAACTGTAACGGTATTTAGGATCTTCCTGCGATAAGAACATGATACCGCTGTTGCCTGCAGTATCAATTTTCCAGTCCAGTTTAAAGTGAAAATTTTCAAAGGTCCGTTCGGTGATAATATCCCCGCCATGCTCATTTTTAGCACCCTTAGCTTCGGGATCCATATACAGCACACCGTTTTCTACTTTCCAGGCAGCACCGTCGGTTTTATTATTGAAAACATGCCAGCCCTGTTTGGTGGTTCCGTCAAACAGCAATTGCCAGCCATCTTTCTTTTCAGTTGCAGTTAAAGTATTCAGCTTATCGCCGCCATTACTACTATTACGACTGGCGCCACAGGCAGCTACTACAGCTGCGGACAACAACAGGAAAAATGTTTTCTGCATGATATACAGTTTAGTGAATGGTCAACGAATGGCTGCTACATGTATACGCACACGTAAAAATGGGCCATACAATGCAGTTCCCGTCAGTGAAACATGCATATACACAGCACGATTTCATACCACCGGTTTCCTGTAACTATTATCTGCAACAGCGTTAGCGATCTTTCAGCGAAAGAATATATTTCACAACCAGCTTTGCATCGTCTTTACTCAATGCAGGATTGGGAGTCATTGGTACATCACCCCAAACGCCCTGTCCTCCGTTAATGATCTTATCGGCCAGTTTGTCAATATTGGCATCAGTAGCTTCATATTTTTTCGCTACTTCTATGTAAGACGGGCCTATTACTTTTTTATCAATAGCATGGCAGGTAGGCGCGCAGCCAGACTGGCTGATCAGTGTTAACGCTTTTTCATCGTCTGCACTCAATGCTGCTGTGGCTGGTTTCTTTTCTGTTGCAGGTTTATTATCACTGCCATTGCAGGCAAATAAAGCAATAGCAAGTATCGCAGGTACAAATACTTTTTTCATGTGGAAAAATGATTATTCTGAATAGCGCTTGTCTTAATAAATCAATTACTGCCGGGCAATTTACTGCAATCCCAATACAGAACGATTAAATTTTTCATCGCTTCCTGTTCCGGCAAAATCATCAAATGCCTTATCGGTAACACGGATAATATGATCCCTGATAAATACCGCACCTTCAGCAGCACCATCTTCAGGATGTTTAATACAGCATTCCCATTCCATCACCGCCCATCCGGGAAAATCGTAGGCGGCCATTTTGCTGAATACCGATTTAAAATCCACCTGGCCATCGCCCAGTGAACGGAAGCGTCCTGCGCGGTTGATCCAGCTTTGATAACCACCGTACACCCCTTGGCGTCCGGTAGGATTGAACTCCGCATCCTTTACATGGAACATGCGGATACGCTCATGGTAAATATCAATGTATTCCAGGTAGTCAAGGCACTGCAATACAAAATGCGAAGGATCGTACAACAGACAGGCTCTTGAGTGATTGTTGGTATGCTCCAGGAACATTTCGTATGAAATACCATCGTGCAGATCTTCACCGGGATGTATTTCATAACACAGGTCTACCCCATGCTCATCAAACACGTTCAATATCGGCAGCCAGCGGTTGGCCAGTTCTTTAAATCCCGTTTCTACCAGCCCGGCAGGTCGTTGTGGCCATGGGTATACTGTAGGCCACAGTAAAGCGCCACTGAAAGTGGCATGTGCAGTCAAGCCAAGATTTTGTGATGCTTTGGCTGCATATTTCAGTTGCTGTACCGCCCACGCTGTTCTGGCTTTGGGATTGTTGTGATAGGCTGCGGGAGCAAATCCATCGAACAATGCATCATATGCAGGATGCACTGCTACCAGTTGTCCCTGCAAATGCGTGGACAGTTCGGTAATTTCCAGACCGGCCTCCTGTACAACGCCTTTTATTTCATCTGCATACGTTTTACTTTCTGCTGCTTTCTGCAGATCAATACAGCGACTGTCCCACGTAGGGATCTGAACACCTGCAAAACCCAGCCCTTTTGCCCATTTGCAAATAGCAGGCAGCGAATTGAATGGCGTTGTATCGCCTAAAAACTGTGCTAAGAAAATACCGGGTCCTTTTATCGTTTTCATATCTCCCCTCCTTACTGTTTTTTTGATGTTAGCTGACCTGTTACACCACGAACGGTGTCCATTTCTCTTTACCTGCGCTGCTTTTTACTACGTTGTCAATAAATGCCATACCGCGTACGCCATCTGCTGCAGTAGGAAAATCCAGCATTTCCGGTGAAGGTATTATTCCTTCAATTTTTGCAGACAGGGTTAGTGCAAAATTGCGGTACAGGTTGGCAAATGCTTCCAGGTAACCCTCCGGATGTCCACCGGGTGTGCGTGTATTGTGTGAGGCAAAAGATGACAAAGGGTCTTTATAACCAACGCCTGTACGATATACCTGCATAGGCTGGTCCAGCCACTTTACAAACAATGTATTGGGTTCCTGCTGTGCCCATTCCAATCCGCCTTTTTCGCCATATACACGGATCTTCAGCGGATTTTCTTCCCCGGCTGCAACCTGCGTAGCTGTCAGTACACCATTTGCCCCATTGTTAAAACGCAGCAATACATTTCCATCATCATCCAGCGCACGACCTTCTACCATAATGTGCAGATCAGCACAAAGTTCCGTGATGTGTAACCCGGAAATATATTCAGCCAGGTGCGCTGCATGTGTGCCTATATCGCCCATGCAACCGCTTTTGCCGCTGCGTGCAGGGTCAGTGCGCCAGGAGGCCTGTTTATTCCCCTCTTTTTCTGACAGGTTGCTTAACCATCCCTGCGGATATTCCACATACACTTTCCGTATTTTTCCAAATACACCCTGTTGTACCATTTGCCTTGCCTGTTTTACCATAGGATAACCTGAATAGGTATGCGTAAGACAAATGAGCAATCCTTTTTCTTCTGCCTTTTTTTGCAGTGCTTTGGCTTCGTCCAAGGTAAAGGTCATTGGTTTGTCCAGCACCACATGAAAGCCATGTTCCAATGCCAGCATGGCAGGAGCAAAGTGTACGTGGTTGGGTGTAACGATACTTACAAAATCCATTCGTACATCTGCAGACAGCTGACTTTCCTTCACTATCATTTCCTCAAACGAGGCATATATCCTGTTGTCTGGTAAAAATAAACTGCGACCTGAAGCAATTGATTTGTTGGCCTGGCTACTGAATGCTCCGCACACCAGTTCAATAAGACCATCCATATTGGCGGCAATACGGTGTACGGCTCCGATGAAAGCATCTTTACCTCCACCTACCATTCCCATGCGTAATTTTCTTTTCATACAGCAAAATAGAAGAAAAATGAAAAAGGATTTCTTTTTAAAAATAAAAAATTACATTTACAAGCACATATTTCTATAGGGGATTAGCGCTTTATTTGATAAAGTTACAATGCATCCATGCATATATTGAATATTTATCAATAGCTAACGATTCGTTTATATACACAAAAGAACACATCTTGCCATGCAGCCAGTCATCCACCGCAACAAACTTTTTGTAGCAAGCTGTTTAGCCTTGCTGGTAACTTCTTTATCGTTTGGTATTCGCGCAGGTTTACTAAACACATGGAGCCACGAATATGGCTTAACCCAGGAAGAGATTGCTATTATTACAGGTACTGCATTCTGGGGCTTTCCGCTGGCTGTTATTATCGGTGGGGTATTAGTAGACCTCATTGGCATGAAAAGATTAATGTTTGCAGCTGCAGTTTTTCATCTTTCTGGTATTATTTTGACCATTTTTGCATCAGGCTTTTGGTCTTTATTTATATCAACATTGCTAATTGGTTTAGGCAACGGAACAGTAGAAGCTGTTTGTAACCCGCTGGTAGCAACATTGTATCCCGATAAAAAAACAACCAAGCTCAATCACTTCCATCTCTGGTTTCCTGGTGGTATTGTAATAGGAACGCTGATCGTCCATTTCTTTGGTGTAAATATTCCGGGAACAGGTTTCCTTAGCAACTGGCAGATTTTGGTTGGACTGATGCTGATACCTACAGTAATCTACTGGTTTTTGTTTAATAAACTTTCTTTCCCTGTTACAGAGCGTGTATCCAGTGGTGTATCAACCGGCGAAATGTATGCTTCGTTACTAAACCCATTGTTTTTAATAATGCTGGTGCTGATGTTAGGTACAGCAGTTACAGAATTATTTACTGGTCAGTGGATTGATGTATTGCTGAAAAACGTAACAGAAAACGCGTTGCTCATCCTGACATTAGAAACTGGCGTAATGGTTATTGGACGGGGTTTTGCAGAACCCGTAGTGCATCGTTTCTCTCCCCAGGGGGTATTGGTAATATCTGCCATACTAGCTGCTGTTGGCATTTATATGTTAGGACACACTACCGGAAATATGATCTTTGTTGGAGCCATAGTTTTTGGCATGGGGGTTTGTTATTTCTGGCCCACAATGATTGGCTTTGTTTCTGAAAACCTGCCTAAGACTGGTGCCGTAGGTTTGAACCTGATGGGGGGCGCCGGTATGTTAGCTGTTGCTTTATATGGCGTAATTATCAGCGGCTACTATGATAAAATGCTTTTAAAAAGACTGCCGGCTAACGCAGATCTGAAGACGTACAATGCAGCACCGGGAAATTCAGAAATGGCTAACGCACTTGCCGAAGCAAAAAAAGCAGTGGGACCCGAAATTTTAAACTTTACATTAATTATACCTATAGTACTGGTTTTTGCTTTCAGTGTGCTTGCGTTATACATGCGCAACAAAAAGAAATCAGACTCTCTGGCTGCTTTAAGTATTGTGAGTTAAGTATAACTGCTTTAAGAAATTATTAAGTGTCTTTTTAACACGTACAAGTAATTATTTTTTGTATATTTCTGTTCAATTTTCCGATCGAATGTCCAACCAACAATCACGTCGCAACGCCATCAAAAATATGGTTGCAGGTACTGCTACCATGGGTGCAGGAGCATTGCTTTCCTCTTTTACTGCGGGCGACCATACAGATAATAATTCCACTGCTTTGAAAGGAAATATCAATCATTCAGTTTGCCGCTGGTGCTATGGTTCTATCCAGCTGGAAGAATTTTGCGTGGCTGCAAAAAAAATGGGCATTACTGCTATTGACCTGGTGGGGCCTGCCGATTGGCCTGTATTGCAGAAACATGGTATTTATTCTTCCATGTGCAATGGTGCAGAAATTAACCTGGTAGATGGTTTCAACGATAAAAAATTTCATCCGGAGCTGATCAAACGCTATACAGAAATGATTCCGCTGGTTGCCAAGGCCGGTTATAAAAACCTGATCTGTTTTAGTGGCAACCGTCGCGGTATTGATGACGAAACCGGTTGGAAAAACTGCACAGAAGGCTTGAAACAATTAACAGGGCTGGCAGAAAAACATGGTGTAGTGCTGGTGATGGAACTACTGAACAGTAAAATTAATCATAAAGACTACCAGTGCGATAGAACGCCGTGGGGGGTGGAGCTGGTAAAAAGAGTAGGCTCAGACAACTTTAAACTGCTGTACGACATCTATCACATGCAGATAGATGAAGGTGATGTGATCCATACCATCCAGGACAATCACCAGTACATTGCACATTATCATACCGGTGGTGTTCCGGGCAGACATGAAATTGATGAAACACAGGAGCTGTATTATCCTGCCATCATGAACGCCATTGTAAAAACCGGTTTCAAGGGATATGTGGCGCAGGAGTTTATTCCCGACCGCAAAACCAATGAAGAAAAACTGGTTTCGCTGGAAAAAGCCATTAAGATCTGTGACGTATAAAAGATAACTGACCAGAATATAATTGATCAGCCTGCTTGCAGTTGTTGATCGGGTAATTTATTTTCAACTCACCTGTGCTAAAATGTTGATTGCATGCCGGAAAATGTATACGATGCCATTGTAGTAGGAAGCGGAATCAGTGGAGGCTGGGCCGCCAAAGAGCTTACCGAAAAAGGACTAAAAGTATTATTGCTGGAACGTGGACGCAATATTGAACACATCAAGGACTATGTGAATGCCAATAAAGAATCCTGGGATTTCCCCCATCGTGGCAGCATGGCCCCGGGTGGTGGACGTACACAGAAAATGATCTCAGAGTATCCCGTACTCAGCAGGGAGTATACACTCAACGAAGTAAATCTCGATTACTGGGCCAAGGATGAGGAATGCCCTTATACCGAAGTAAAACGTTTCGATTGGTTCCGCGGTTATCATGTGGGCGGTCGCTCCTTAATGTGGGGACGCCAGAGTTACCGCTGGAGCGATCTTGATTTTGAAGCCAATGCCAAAGACGGTATTGGGGTTGACTGGCCCATTCGCTATAAAGATGTTGCTGCCTGGTACGACTATGTGGAAACATTTGCCGGTATCAGTGGTTCAAAAGAAGGTATACCGCATTTACCGGATGGGCAGTTCCTTCCTCCCATGGAAATGAACTGCGTGGAAAAAGATGTGGCAGCGCGTATCAAAGATCATTACAAAGGTGACCGGTTGATGATCATTGGCCGTACGGCCAATCTTACCGCGCCTGTTGCCGGCCGCACCAAATGCCAGTTCCGCAACAAATGCTGGCTGGGTTGCCCGTTTGGCGCCTACTTCAGCACGCAATCATCTACGCTGCCTGCAGCAATGGCTACCGGCAATCTTACACTGCGTCCTTTCTCCATTGTAACACAGGTGTTGTACGATAAGGATTCTAAAAAAGCTACCGGCGTGGAAGTGCTGGATGCCGAAACCAACAAGACCTATGTGTACAAGGCAAAAATTGTTTTCCTGAATGCTTCTACACTGAACTCTACCTGGATACTGATGAACTCTGCCAACGATATCTGGCCCGGTGGGCTGGGCAGCAGCGGCAATTCACTAGGTCAAAACCTGATGGACCATCACCTGGGAGTGGGCGCTTCGGGTATGGTAGAAGGCTATGAAGACAAATACTATTATGGTCGCAGAGCCAACGGTATTTATATTCCACGTTTCAGGAATATGCGCAATGAAAAAAGAGATTACCTGCGCGGATTTGGTTACCAGGGAGGTGCCAGTCGCCAGGACTGGAAACGCGAAATTCCTGAGCTTACCATTGGTGTAGAACTGAAAGAAGCGCTGACCGAACCCGGTGCATGGACAATGGGCATGGGTGGTTTTGGTGAAGTATTGCCCGATCCTTCCAATAAAGTAACACTGGATAAAACCAAAAAAGATAAATGGGGCCTGAATGTTCTTGCCATCGATGCAGAGTTGAAAGACAACGAGATCAAAATGCGCAAGGATATGCAGCAGGATGCCGTAGAGATGCTGGAAGCTGCCGGTGTTAAAAATGTACGTGGCTGGGATAGCAATGCCATCCTGGGTCGTGGCATTCACGAAATGGGTACCGCCCGTATGGGTCGCGATCCTAAAACATCGGTACTGAACCAGTGGAACCAGGTATGGGATGCCAAAAACGTATTTGTTACCGATGGCGCCTGTATGACATCAGCATCCTGTGTAAACCCGTCGCTTACATACATGGCACTCACTGCACGTGCCGCCAATCATGCGGTGGAAGAATTAAAAAAAGGAAACTTATAAAACAAATGTGAAAATATGCTAATGAAAATACAAAGATTCCAGGTTTCATCCCGAAAGCATACCAACATTTTTAAATTACCCTAATTTTCAAATTGAATCTATGCCCGGGGATAGCACCGCAAACATTAATAATAAAGCTACGATCCAGAATACCTATGATGCTATTGTGGTAGGTAGCGGTATCAGTGGCGGTTGGGCAGCTAAAGAGCTGTGCGAAAAAGGACTGAAAACCCTTGTACTGGAAAGAGGTCGAAATGTGGAACATGTAAAAGATTATACCGGTACTGAAAAAAATCCGTGGGAACTGACACACCACAACAGTGTACCACAGGAAATAAAAAAACAAAGTCCCATCCAGAGTAAATGCTACGCCTTCAATGAAGTATCGGGCAAATTCTTTGTAAACGATATTGAGAATCCTTACACACAGGTAAAACCATTCGACTGGATCCGTGGGAACCATGTAGGAGGCCGCTCACTGATGTGGGGCCGCCAGTGTTACCGGTGGAGTGATGTTGATTTTGAAGCCAACCTGAAAGATGGTCACGGTACAGATTGGCCCATCCGCTATAAAGACGTTGAACCCTGGTACAGCTACGTGGAAAAATTTGTTGGTATCAGCGGCTCCCGCGAAGGGCTGCCACAGTTGCCGGACAGCGATTTTCTGCCTGCCATGGAAATGAACTGTATTGAAAAACATGTGGCAGCACGTATTAAAGAAAAATTCTCAGACAGGGTGATGATCATCGGTCGCTCTGCGAATCATACACAACGTGTGGGCAATCGTGGTCCCTGCCAGTTCAGGAACCGTTGCCATGAGGGTTGTCCGTTTGGCGGTTATTTCAGCAGTAACAGTGCCACTCTGCCGGCAGCAAAGGCAACCGGCAATCTTACCTTGCGTCCCTACTCCATTGTACTGGAAGTGTTGTATGATAAGGATAAGAAAAAAGCCACCGGAGTGCGCATTCTTGATTCGGAAACCCTGCAAACAGAAGAATATTACGCACCCATTATTTTCCTGAACGCTTCTACGCTGGGCACTACACACATATTATTGAATTCGGTGTCGGATGCTTTTCCGGAAGGATTGGGCAACAGCAGCCTGCAGGTAGGCCACAACCTGATGGATCATCACTACGGTGTAGGCGCCAGTGGTGAATTTGATGGCTTCCTGGATCAGTATTATTATGGCCGCAGACCCAATGGTATTTACATTCCCCGTTTCAGGAATATCAACGACAAAACGCGCCGTACAGATTATGTGCGTGGGTTTGGCTACCAGGGCGGCGGTGGACGTGGAAGAACCGGCGCTAATGATAGCATTGGTGTTGAATTGAAAGAACACATGCTGGAACCAGGCAACTGGCACATGGGCATTGGTTCATGGGGTGAACACCTGCCGTATTATGAAAACAAGGCAACACTGAACAAAGAGCAGAAAGATAAATGGGGACTGCCTACGCTTTCCATTGAATGCGATTTCAAGGAAAACGAAAGGGCTATGCGGAAAGACATGCGCGAAAGTGCTGTTGAAATGCTGGAGGCTGCGGGTATTAAAAATGTTACATCGTACGACAAAAGTCCGGCACCCGGTTTCTGTATTCACGAAATGGGTACTGCACGTATGGGCCGCGACCCAAAAACTTCGGTACTGAACAAATGGAACCAGATGCACGAAGTAAAAAATGTATTTATCACCGATGGTTCTTGTATGGCTTCATCTGCCTGTCAAAACCCATCGTTGACATATATGGCACTTACAGCAAGAGCTTGTGACTTTGCAGTAAGTGAGCTGAAGAAAGGTAATTTATAATGTGCTAATTACCTCATGCGCAGATGCAATACAGTAACATACAATAGGAAGCATGCGCACTTTGGTAAATCAACTAATTAAATAATTATACTCATGGATAGAAGAACCGCATTGTCTCGTGTAGCATTGATACTGGGTGGTACCATTGTGGGTGCCGAGTTTTTTCTGACCGGTTGCAAACCCAGCGACAAAGAACTGGGTACAACACTGAAGTTTTCACAGTACGATATTGACTTCCTTAATGAGGTAGCAGAAACCATCATTCCGGCTACAGATACGCCCGGTGCCAAAGAAGCAAAAGTAGGTGAGTTCATGAACGTATTTGTGAATGACTGCTACGATCAGAAAAACCAGCAGATCTTCCTGGAGGGTATGAAAAAGATCAACGAGATCAGCAAACAGAAGTATAAGGAAAACTTCATGAGCCTATCGCCCGAACAGCGTAAAGAATTGCTGACAGAACTGGATAAAGAACGGAAAGAATACACCAGCAAGAAAAAATCAGAGGATCCCACCCATTATTTTACCCTGATAAAACAGTTGACATTGCTGGGTTATTTCAGTTCGGAAGTGGGTGCTACCAAAGCATTGCGCTATGTAGCGATACCCGGCCGGTACGAAGGTTGCATTCCCTACAAAAAAGGTGACAAGGCCTGGGCAATATAGGTGCAGAAAAATTTCTTTTCCATCATTAACTATTTTATACTATGACATACAGTCGCAGAAATTTTTTGAAAACAGGCAGCATGGTGGCGTCGGGGCTGGCCATCGGTTCTTATGCCAATGCAATGGGTAACCTGGGCGAGAGCTTGTTTGAAACCAATGGTGCTATCAAAAATTTCGGATTACAGTTATATACGCTCCGTACAGATCTGCCCAAAGATCCCAAAGGTGTATTGAAACAGGTAGCCTCTTTTGGTTACAAACAGGTTGAAGGATACGAAGGTCCGCAGGGTATTTTCTGGGGCATGAAAAACACTGAGTTCAAAAAATACCTGGATGATATTGGTTTAAACTTTGTGTCTACACACTGCGACATCAATAAAGATTTTGAGAAAAAGGCAGCTGAAGCAGCAGAGATCGGTATGAAATACCTGATCTGTCCGTATCTCGGCGCACAGAAATCGCTGGATGATTACAAACGCTTTGCTGATGAATTTAACAAACGCGGTGAGATCTGTAAAAAGAACGGGATCCGTTTTGCCTATCACAACCACGGTTATTCTTTCACAGCACTGGATGGTCATATGCCGCAGGACATCTTTATGCAGAAAACAGATGCCGCGCTGGTAGATTTTGAAATGGATATTTACTGGGTGGTAACAGCAGGTGCAGATCCTATTTCCTGGTTGAAAAAATATCCGAATCGTTTCCGTCTCTGTCATGTGAAAGATCGCGCTAAAGGGGTTGCAGTTACAGAAACCAATGCCTCTGTTGATCTGGGCACGGGTGCTATTGATTTCAAAAAAATACTGAACGAAGCTAAAAAGCAGGGTATGCAGTATTATATCGTAGAACAGGAACGCTATGATAATACCACGCCGCTGAAAAGCGCAGAAGCAGGGGCTGCTTATATGAAAAAATTCAAGTTTTAACTGTTAACACTGAAATCTGATCGGTTAGCTGCTTTAGGGCAGCTTTTTTTATGCCTGTTATAACAGGTTTGCGGTGTTCGTGCTATCTTCAAAAGATCAATAAAACGTATATGAAAATAGCCAACACAATATGGGCGCTTTTTTTCCTGTTGCCGGTTTGGGTTAGTGCCCAGAAAACCGATAAGGATGAAACCACTATACGACAGATCTTAAGCGAACAAACGGCAGCGTGGAACCGTGGCAACCTGGATGATTTTATGAAAGGTTACTGGCAAAGCGATTCACTGATGTTCATTGGCAAAAGCGGTGTTACCTATGGTTATCAGAATACCCTGAACAACTATAAAAAAGGATATAGTTCTCCCGAACAGATGGGGCAACTGGAATTTACACTCATCAAAGTACAACGACTTTCTCCTGAATATTTTTTTGTAGTAGGCAAATGGGCTTTAACACGTTCTGTAGGCAATATAAGTGGTCATTACAACCTGTTGTTCCGGAAGATCAACGGACAGTGGGTGATCATTACCGACCACAGCAGCTAATTCCTCTGTACAATAAAACAGTTGTCCTGTATACACAAGACAACTGTATGTGCGCATAAGCACTATGAATGGAAGGTTAGTCTGCTACTTAATACCGGTTTGATCGTCAATATTTTTAATATACAATGACCCGGGCAATACGTTCCAGATCAGCGACACCAGTCTTCTTCTTTTATCACTGGCTGCATAGTTCTTGATCCTGTCGGGATAGGGTAATTCTTCACCCTTACCCAACCATTTAATATCATAGTTGATCAGATGGGGGTCGGGAATTAATCCTTCATTTACCTTAATAACATCTACCAGCAGTTTGGCAATGGTTTTGGCACGCAGTTCTGATAATTTAATATTCATTTGCTGACGCGTAGGGTTGGCAATATCCATCTTATCCAGAATGGTCTGGTACAGGCCGGTCTCTTTGCTTACCGGTGTTTCATCAGAAAATCCGTATAATACCACTACTGCTACAAACCGTTGTGACGGGTGCTCACCAATAAATTTAATAATACGCTGTGCAATGGGCTCAATGGATGCCTTTGCTTCATCCATCTTTTCGGCCGGTATATTATAGCCGCCTGAAGGGAAGAAAGTAGCCGTTTCAAACTGTGAAAAAGTAGCCACGTCATACAGGTCGTTCAGCGATTTCAGGTCTGTCAGTGCGCTTTGTATAATCACATTGCTTCTTTCAGCAAATTTCAATTGTGCATCTTTACTGCCGCTTTTCTCCACCTCGGCAGCCTGTGCCAGTTGTGCATTTACTTTCTTTTCCGTTACCTGCAGATTTTCTATCACTTCCTTACCAATATCAGGATCTACCTGGTGATTGCGGATCTGCTGGTTGGTTAGTTCTATAGCACGTTGTGCTTCGCGCTTTACCAATTCCAGCGCTTCCTGTGTAGCCTTGGTTAAACTTTCTACCTTACGGCTGCTGGCGCAGGAAGCAAACAGCAATATGATACACAGACTTCCGCACCAGAAAAGATTGCGTTGCATAAAAAGCATTTTAGTAAACAGGCCCAAAATGGACCTCTTGTTTTGGTTTGGTAATTGTTTTTGCCGGCGGATTCTTTTTGGTCGTTTTCCGGTGGATATCGGATGTATCAGTAATTATTGCAGCATCTTTTTTTTTTGACCCCGTATTGTCGGTCATTGCAACATCTCCGCTTGCAGCGGCAGCCAGATTGCTGTCAATGTCCATAACAGGTTGCCATTGTACAGGCCTCAGCGTGCCAGCCAGTTTTACCTGCATGATCTTTTCCAGCGATTCCTTTATTTCATTGATGTTATCGTTCTTCACAAAATGGTAATTGGTAATACCCATTTCTGTAAACCATTTGCCCCATATTTTCTGCAGCAGGCTGTATTCTTCATTCCAGTCCTGTTTGGGTTCTACTTCCAGCAATACCACCTGCAGATTGCTGAATTTTTTCCCGGTGGGTAGCAAGCCAAAATCACCCGAATCAAATTTCTGGTTCCAGTCTGCGCTCTTTTTCAGTTTGGCAATGATCTGTGCACAGGAGGTGAACCGGTTGTTCTGTACAGTTTTATCTGACGCGCTTTCAAAATTCATGTACCCGTCGGTAATAATAAACAAAGTATTGTGTGCTGCTTTATCCAGGTCATCCTGCAGGTCTTCATTAAAATATTTCCAGATGTCTGCTCCCGAATAGGCCTTGCTGTTATTACTGATCACAGCCTGTTTGTAAATATCCGGCAGGGTTCCGGCAATTGTTTTTTCACCACCGTCAATGGCTGCTGCTCTTTTTTCAGGTTGTTCTGAAGCCAGTTCCACACGCAGGGTACCAACCTCATCATACAGGTTTTTGGGCGTGCTTTTCTGCGGAGCGATCAATATCTTCAGTTTGTCCGTCACTGTATAATACAGGCGGGTAGGATCTTTTTCGGCAAGTTTCAGTTTGAACCCCGTATAAATAGAATTGATGATGGTAAGATCCTTAGCTACCTGTTGCTGGTTGTTCTGTAAAATGCGATCACTTAGATCCAGTAAAACAATGTAATTGTCCTTCGGCGGAGCAGTAACCGGTTTTTTTGCATCCTGCACTGCCTGCTGAAATTCATTACATGCAGTAAACGATAAAGCGGCCAGTAAAAATATTGATATCGTGTAGCGCAGCATGTGAGTTTATTTAAAGTACGATTCCTGGAATTCTTTCAGCTCTCCCACATAACTTTCTGTAGCCTCATTGATCAGCTTGATCTGTTCTTCTCCTTTATCACGACCGTACAGGGTTGAGAGGTATCCGTTCCATCCGTCGCGGAAATAATTAATATTCTTTTCAATAGTATCAACCGGCAGCACCATCCTGTCTTTTTCCTTACCCAGGCTTTCCACACGTCGTGCAATATGGTTCAATTCTGTTTCATACAGCATTCTTTTTTCTTCCAGTTGCAGTATCTCGTCCTGCAACCGTGCTATGCGCGTATAGCGCATTTTTATCTGGTTGCGTTTGGCCCATTCCATCTGTAATAAATAATATACAGCACTCCAGATGGCAAATACACCAAATCCCAGGAACAGTACCAGGTAAAATCTTGAATCGGCAAATACGGGTACTATCAGTGATTTGAATTCTTCGCGATTAGCCTTGATCAATATTTCATTTACGGCAGTATGCACCTGGAAAGCCAGCAGCACATCACCCACCAGTACCAATGCCAGTAAACCGATCACTACTTTGCGGTATCGTTCGCCCCGTTCTGAAAACAGGTGAATGGAAGTACCCAATGCAAAAAAGATGGTTGGAAAAACGATCAGGGGCGGATAGTTGATGATCAGGTATACCAGCCTGCGCAGGTTGGGCAGCAACTGTATATTCAGCCTTCCTTCCTGGAACAATACAAAGGGATCAATGCCATTCAGGGCAAAATCGGCCACGCTCATGTAGAAGTACAAAAGGTAAAATGACAGCGCAATCAGCAAAAAAAACAGGAAGCAATAAGTACCCCAGCTAAACGTGTTGAATTTGTTCTCGGTGCTCAATGCACTGCGACTGCCTTCAATCTCATCCAACTGGTTTTTCAGCAGGTTGATCTCGGTCTGTTTAATAGGTACCAGTCCTTTGGTAATATCCTTACTGTTGTGAATTTCGTCTGCCTTACTTCTTTGTTCGTGAAATTTTTCCAGCAGGGCCTCAATTTGTTTCTGGATACGTCTTTTGGTCTCTTCTGTTTTGGGAACCAGCCGAACGGCGTCCTGCTCGGTAAGAATGGAACCACTGCGTATTTTATGCAGCATGCCTTTGTATGCTTCAATACCTCCTTTATAAATACCAGCCTGCTCCACACCATAGCCACGTAAATCTTTTACAATGATGTTAGAAAGATCTGGCAGGTGATTTTTTCCCGCATCCGCTAGTTTGGCTTTACCGCTAATAATCACACCGGTACGTTTTAAGGAGGTTTGGTGAATAAGGCAACTCAAATATAATATCAGCTTTTGCAGAAAAGAATTGCAGCCAGGCTGGTGTTGATAAATCAGCTACGGACGTGGGTAAGTGTGGTAGTGTAATGGTAGAGAACCTGTTATTAAAGAAAAAATGAAAATATCTGCATGCATACCCCTATAGACGGAGTAACCAGCTTAATCCTTCGGCGGCGTTTTGCCTTTCCACATCCGGTAAATGGTAAAAGCTACCCAGGCAAAGGTGACCGCCAGGAAAATATAAAATATGATCTGGGGCGTATGTACACCATGTTCCGGCACCAGCAAACCGGTATAAAGACCGATACTGAGGGCAATAAACAGCCAGAACAGTCCCAGTGCCAGCGACCAGACAATACGTTTCAGAAAACCCCTGATATCATTTTCCATCATTGCAGTACAGGATCAATATAGCCGAAAGATAATACAATCCCCCCAATAGCCCCGGTGCACGGCATGGTATAAGGGTAAACACGGGTATTCCCTCGCCCGCCGCCGGCAACCGGCCACCACCAGCCAGATAACTACCGGCGGCCATTTGTGGATTCTACTGTTTAAAAAAACAGGTTATTTGTATCCCGCAGAACTTTATATTTGCTCAAATCTTGAATAACTATATGAAGTTCATCGTTTCTTCGTCGGCCTTGTTGAAGCAACTGCAGCAGATCAGTGGCGTTATCAATGCCAACACTGTATTGCCCATATTGGAAGATTTTCTATTTGAAGTAGAGAAAAACAAGCTGACGATTGTTGCCACCGACCTGGAAACCGTAATGAAAGTGCAACTGGATGTGGAGGCGAAAGATACCGGTCGCGTTTGCATCCCGGCAAAGATCCTGATCGATTCACTGAAAAATATCCCCGACCAGCCGCTGACCTTCAACATTGATAAAAATTACGGTGTTGAAATTACCAGCGACAATGGTAAGTATAAAGTAATGGGCGAAAACCCTGATAACTTTCCGAAAGAACCTGTATCAGATGATACAACTTCTTTCACCATGACATCTTCAGCCCTGGTTACAGCCATCAGCAAAACATTGTTTGCAGTAAGCAACGATGATCTGCGTCCAGCTATGACCGGTGTATTTTTTGAAATGGATAAAAAGGGGTTGCAGTTTGTGGCCACCGACGCACACCGCCTGGTTCGTTACAAACGCAAAGAAGTAAGCTGCCCTAAAAACGATTCTATGATCGTTCCGCGCAAACCGCTGAACCTGCTGAAAGGCGCTTTGCCCGGTAATGAAGATGAACTGACCATCAGTTACAATACCAATCACTTGTTTGTAAAACACGGTACTACACAAATGAGCTGTCGCCTGATCGACGCCCGTTTCCCGGATTATAAAGTGGTTATTCCTGTAGATAATCCTTATAAACTGGTGGTGAACAAAAATGATTTCCAGGGTGCATTGCGTCGCGTGGGTGTATTTAGTAACAAAAGCACCAACCAAGTGGTACTGAGCATCAGCGGCAGCGAACTGCAACTGACAGCACAGGACATCGACTTTTCATTTGAAGGTAACGAGCGTATGAAATGTCAGTACAATGGTGAAGACCTGCAGATCGCATTCAACGCCAAATTCCTGATCGAAATGCTGAATGCAGCAGAAAGCGACGATGTAACCGTTGATCTTTCTACTTCTACCAAAGCAGGTATTATTAAACCAACAGAGCAGGACGAAAACGAAGAAATGCTGATGCTGGTAATGCCGCTGATGCTGAACAGCTAATAAACACTTATAATCATATTCAGAAAAGATCGTCTTCAAAAAAGACGGTCTTTTTATTGTATGTATAGTATACAGCAGCCGTTTTTACAAGCAGTGATTTTTTCATACCTTACTGCAAATCTTCCGATTGTTCAGGCCCATCCGTTCATACGACAATTATATTTCTGCCAACATTGTTCTGCAAAAACTGGAAGCAGAAGGCATCCAGGCTTACCTGCAGGATGAAAATACCGTTACTATTGATCCCATTCTCAGTAATGCCATCGGCGGTATTAAACTAATGGTATACGAATCACAGGTGGAACGTGCAGCAGAATTGCTGGCAGCGTTTGAAGAGGCCTATAAAAATGCTGTTGTATGTCCGCAATGCGGTTCGGTGAACGTACAATTCATTCCACAGAACAGTAATCCGGCCAACTGGTTTTCTGCCATTGTCACCTGGTTATTTGGCAGTTACGCCATTGCAGTAAAAAAGGTCTATCACTGCTACGATTGTGACCACGAATTTGAAGATATTTCCTGATCGCCTGCAAATCAATCAATAGCCCGTTGCTGCTGACTTTTCGCGCAACAGCACTACCTGTTCCGTACTTTTTTACGTAACTTACCGGTAACGATCTGCTATTGCGTATGGAACAGTTCATGCACTTCTGGGAAAATATTCAAAGCTGGCAACGCATGGTCATCCTGCTGGGCGGTATGATCTTTTTCTGGTTGCTGGAAGGCTATTATCCTTTGTTTTCCTTTTCATGGAAGCGTTATAAACACGCCGGGGTAAACCTGTTGTTCCTGCTCACTACTGTTATTCTCAATTTATTGTTGGGCACCATCACTATACAGGCCTGCGCATGGGTTACCAAACACAAGTTTGGATTACTGAATATGGTGCATTTGCCTTTATGGTTGTTTATTCTGCTGGGACTTTTCTTTATGGACTTCTTTGGTCAGTATGCACCACATTATGCTATGCACAAGGTAAAGTGGATGTGGAAGTTTCATATGATCCATCACAGCGATACCAAGGTTGATGTAACCACCGGCACACGGCATCATCCTGGTGAATGGCTATTCCGTGAAACCTCTACCATCATTGGTGTTTTCCTGATAGGTCTGCCTATCGGCATGTACTTCCTGTATCGCAGTGTGGCGGCTGTTTTTACCCACTTCAATCATGCCAATATACATGTGCCGGAATGGCTTGATAAACCCATCAGCTGGATACTGGTATCTCCCAATATGCATAAAGTACATCACCATTATAAGCGTCCTTATACAGACACAAATTATTCTAACATTTTTTCTTTGTGGGACCGTTTGTTCGGTACATTTGCGTACGCTGACCCAAAAAGCCTGCACTACGGACTGGATGTATTAAACGATGCTACGGACGAGAATGTGGGTTACCAGTTGCGGATTCCCTTTAACAATTCCATAAAAACCGACTATTAGGCTGCATTATTACAGCCCCGTCCCTTTTCATTGAAATAATCATCATGAAAAAGTTTTTGTTCATTGCCCTTTTACTGGGCAGTGGATTTTATGGTTTTGCCCAAACCTTCAGCCTTATTGCCGATAGCGTGCGTAAGTACCGCAGTATACCAGGCCTGGTATATGCTGTTTTTACCCCCGATCATATTATTGATTCCGGCACTACCGGTGTACGTGTTTTCCGATCACGCGAAAACATCCGGTTCTCCGACTATTTCTATATCGGTTCCAATACCACTGCTATCACAGCCGGCATTGCCACAAAAATTGTTGAAAGCGGTAAACTCCAATGGAACAGCACCATCATTGGTGTAATGCCGGAACTGAGTGGTAAAATATCCAAGTTCTATTACCGCGTTACCCTGCAACAGTTACTGACACAGCGTGGTGGTATTCCTGAATATCCTGCCGATTCTGACTATCATAAACTGGCATTCCAGCTTACCGGTAAAAACACTGCAGAACAACGCCGGAACTTTGTGTTAATGGCATTAAAACGTCAGCCGCTGCTAATACTGGACAGTTCAATGGCCACCTATTCAGTCGCGGGCACGGTGGTAGCAGCAGCCATGCTGGAAAAAGCAACGGGCAGATCATGGGAAGATCTGGTGGAGCAATATATCAATAAGCCATTGAACATACGCGCTGCAACCGGCGCTGCAGGTATACACGATTCTCTGTTGCCTGCAGGACATACCTATAGTGCCGGTTCACTGGTTATCGAAACCCGTAATCCACCTGAACGTATGATTGCAGCACTGGCACCCGCCGGTAATCTAAACATCAGTGCGCATGATTACGTTGTATACCTGCAAGACCTGTTAAAAACATTCCAGACACAAAAGGCAGCAGCTGAAAAAATGCTTTTTGGATTCAACGGGTATGCTATGGGATGGGAAAACGAACGCTGGAAAAATTTCCATACCAGTCACGCATTTGGAAAAGATCCCTTTTTCAGTTGTTATGCAGAGATCATTAAAGAAAAGAACATCGGCATTCTTGTATTGTGCAACAGCGGTCCGCCCAATGGCAGAAGCGTAGTACTGAACTTTGCAAGGCTATTGCGCGATTATTATACCCGCTGATTAAAGACAGCAACCCTACCTTTGTGGCTCCAAAAAAGCTATTATGTCTAAAGTCATTGCCATGATTCCGGCGCGCTATGCAGCCACCCGTTTCCCTGCCAAACTGATGCAGCAACTGGGATCAAAACCCGTTATCCGTCACACATACGATAATACGGTTGCTACCGGACTTTTTGATGAAGTATGGGTAGTGACCGACAGTGATATTATTTACAATGAGATCACCACACACGGCGGTAAAGCCATAAAAAGCATCCGACAGCATGAAAGCGGCAGCGATCGTATTGCTGAAGCCATCGCAGATATGGATGTAGATATTGTGATCAACGTACAGGGCGATGAACCCTTTGTGAAAAAAGCACCGCTGCAAAAATTATTGCAGTTGTTTGAAGGAGAAGCCGGCAAACAGGTGCAGGTGGCATCACTGATGCAGGTACTGACCGAACAAAAATTTATTGAAGATCCCAATTATGTAAAAGTAGCGGTTGACAGAAATATGAATTCATTGTTCTTCAGCCGCAGCGTGGTCCCTTATCCACGCAATAAAGAAACAGCTATTACTTACTATGAACATATTGGTGTATATGCATTCCGCAAACAGGCACTGCTCGATTTTACATCATGGCCGATGACACCATTGGAAACCGCTGAAAAAATTGAGTGTCTCCGTTATCTTGAATACGGAATTCCATTAAAAATGGCGGTGGTTGATTATATGGGCGTGGAAATTGATACGCCGGAAGATCTGGAAAGAGCTGCGGGTTTTTTATAATTTCATAGCACATCACTGTTCTGGATCATTAAATTTTTTCTCCATGCAGCAACCATTATGGGGCATTGACCTGGGAGGTACCAAAATTGAAGGCGTTATTCTTCCTTCACTGGACAATCCGCAACCTATTGTACGTACAAGAATTGATACAGAAGGTCACAAAGGTTATCAGCACGTATTGCAACAGATCCATAGGTTGTTGCAAACCATGCAGCAACAATCGGGCTTAACACCAACACGTGTTGGTTTTGGTACGCCCGGTGTGCTGGATCCTGTACTGCTGACTATGAAAAACAGCAACAGCACATCACTCAATGGCATGCCATTGCAGAAAGACCTGGAAGAAAAATTACAATTGCCGGCAGTACTGGCCAATGATGCCAATTGTTTTGCACTGGCCGAAACACATTGGGGCGTTGTAAAACAACAGGCACCCGGCGCACAGGTAGTTTTTGGGATTATTATGGGCAGCGGTGTTGGCGGTGGCATTGTTATAAACGGACAGATATGGAATGGTAAACACGGTATTGCCGGTGAATGGGGACACAATCACCTGGATGATTCCGGCGGACCCTGTTATTGCGGTAAAACCGGTTGCGTGGAAACAGTTATTGCAGGCCCGGCCTTACAACGGTTTTACAAAAGTATCGGTGGCAGCGAGCGCACATTGAAACAGATCATTGCACTCCACCTGGCCGGTACCGATCATGCTGCCACGCAGACCATTGAACGCTTATGTCATTTCTTTGGTAAAGCTGTTTCTGTAGTGGTGAACCTGCTGGATCCGGATGTGATCGTAGTGGGTGGTGGTGTTGGAAATATTGATGCCATCTATTCCAAAGGTGTTGAATCACTACAGCATTTTATTTTCAACAACCGTGTGGATGTGCCTGTTTTAAAACCCGCGCTGGGCGATAGTGCCGGCGTTTTTGGCGCTGCTGCGCTGGTAGCGTAAATTCATTAAGGAAGATTTCCTTCTTCATATCACTTTTTTTAGGGCTGACATCCTTCTGAATGATGTCAGCCCTTATTATTTCCCCTTAATAATCAGTTTATTAACAGCCTATCAGGATGACATTAAGATTTCTTTAGTAAACGGCCGGCCTTTTACACAATCTATTATAGCAAATGGTGGAGATAGCTATAGACAACCGAATGTTTCATCCCTCAAAATTGTTTGTTATGAAGACGATTCTTAGTATTCTGATGCCCATTTTGATTGCATTAGGTAGTGTTACCGGTGCTTTGCTGTATGTGAATGGTGTTTATTACGCGTCGGCCCTGATTACTATGACCAGTATTGTATCGTTTGCCTGCTGGATTACCCTGATGGGTGAAAAGAAATCTACTTTCAGCTAACAGATCCCAACCCCTTTTATATAAAAAAAAGCAATTCTGTATTTCAGAATTGCTTTTTTATTTGGTGCAGACGGGGTTTGATCTGCGGTTATAATATCTTACGACAGTACAGTGATCAGTCCTTTCAGCACAGCACCCAGTTTTACACTTTCCAGTACACGTGCTTCTGAACTGCCGTGTTGCAATACGGATTGTTCGTGCGAGGTAACACACATTTCGCAACCATTGATGGAAGAGATCACCAGGCTCAGCAGCTCAAAGAACTCTTTACCCAGTACAGGGTTCATCATTATGCTCATTTTAATACCGGCCGGCTGATTGCTGTAAAAATCCTTTTTTACAAAATGACGGAAACGGTAAAAAATGTTATTGGTGTTCATCAGTGAAGTACAGGCCACTATTTCGGACAACTCAGCTTCTGTAGCACCTGCTTGCTGCGCCTGTTTGCTGAAAGTATCTTTCAACAGATCAAAACGCTCATTCACTGCCACGGCATAGGCCAGCAGCAATGCTTCCTTTTTATTCAGGTATTGAGTGTTGTTCAGAACATTGCTGACATTAATTTTCAGGTCTTTAATGTAGCGTGCTTCGGTTTGCAACAATTGCTGTGCATTGGCCGAAGGTGTATAATCAGGTATCTGCAGATCATCCAGCAGATTGGTAAAAGTTTCATTTTGTACAATCACCTGGCTCATAATACTCCTTTCTTTATAAAAGCGGCAGGAATTTAAAAGCCTGCCGCTTTGTATGATTCAGAACAGTAAAAAATATCTTACTGTTAATCTGGCTTTCAATTAATTCAGGCTTAACTGAGTGGTCAGTGTTTCTTCGCCTTTGTTCCAGTTACAGGGGCACAGTTCATCTGTCTGCAGTGCATCCAGTACACGGATCACTTCCTGTACATTACGACCTACATTCAGATCATATACGCTTACCCAACGGATGATTCCCTGGGGATCAATAATGAATGTTGCACGGTATGCAATTTTTTCTTCAGCATCCAGGATACCCAGTGCTTCAGCCAGTGATTTGGAAGTATCAGCCAGCATAGGGAATTTCAGATCGTTCAGATCTTTGTGATCTCTTCTCCATGCAGCGTGTACAAACTCAGAATCGGTAGAAGCACCGATCAAAACTGTATCACGGTCAGCAAACTCACTGTTCTTTTTGTTGAATTCAGCAATTTCAGTAGGGCATACAAATGTAAAATCTTTAGGCCACCAGAACATTACTGTCCATTTGCCTTTGGCAGTTGCATACTCGTTTGTGAGCTCAATAAACTCTTTGCCTTTCTCAATAGAAACCACAGCTTTCTTTTTGAAAGCAGGAAACTGACTTCCGATAGATAATACCTGATTGCTCATATTGTGTTATTTTTTCAATACTTGTTTAAAATGCGTTCTCCGACTTGTTGGCTGGCAAACGTTACCGGTAACCGGTTTGTAATGGCGGTGCAAAGATGCTTGTTTTTACCGATAGATTTTAATTGATTTGATCTATGATTTAATAGGTTTTATCTATCGGTATATGTACTATTTATAAATTGAGATATTTTGTACAACATGATAACATACTCCTTTTCCCGGCTGCCCTGTTCAATATTGTACTTTGCCGGAGTAAAAAATGTTCCTTTTTCCACAATAAACCTATCTTTTCGCGGACAGTTGCAGACCTTATGTTTTCCATACCTTTGTGCCCACTTTAGCAAAAAATACAACCATGAAATTCCGGAACTTTAAAATGGTAAGCTACGTGGTGTATGGCCGCGGCAGTTTTAACCAACTCGACGAAATACTTGCTCCCCAGCGAAAAGGTGATGCTCCCATAATTTTCCTGGTAGATCATTTTTTTGAAGGTAAACCACTGGCCAGCCGTGTTCCGCTGCGTGGTAAAGACAAAATTGTTTTTGTAGACGTTACATACGAGCCCAAAACCACTTATGTTGATAAACTAGCGACACAGCTAAAAGAAGAATTTGGCACTGTAAGCGGTATTATTGGTATTGGCGGTGGTTCGGCCATGGATCTTGCCAAAGCTGTATCACTTATGATGACCAATCCCGGCTCCTCTGCCGATTACCAGGGTTGGGACCTGGTGAAAGTGCCCGGCGTATACAAAGCCGGTATTCCTACCCTGAGTGGTACCGGTGCAGAGGTTTCCCGCACCACTGTATTAACCGGGCCTACCCGAAAACTGGGCATGAACTCTGATTTTACTCCTTTCGACCAGATAGTACTGGATCCTGAATTATGTGCCAATGCACCGGCGAACCAGCGTTTTTATACCGGCATGGACTGTTACATTCACTGTATTGAAAGTTTACAGGGTACCTATCTGAATGAATTCAGTAAATCGTATGGTGAAAAAGCATTGCAACTGTGCCAGCACATTTTCCTGGAAAAAGATCATTGGGATGATGATGCCGACGATAAACTGATGATGGCCTCCTATGCCGGTGGTATGAGCATCGCCTATTCACAGGTAGGTGTAGCACATGCAGTAAGTTATGGCTTAAGTTACCTGCTGGGCACCAAACACGGTATCGGAAACTGCATTGTAATGAATCACCTGGATGAATACTATCCTGAAGGCGCTGCTGAGTTCAAACGCATGGTTGAAAAAAACAAGATTGATATACCTACAGGTATCTGTAAAGGTCTTACGGATGAACAGTTTGATATTATGATCAATGTTTCTCTGGGCATGAAACCGCTGTGGGAAAATGCGCTGGGTAAAGACTGGGAAAAGACCATGACACGCGAAAAGTTGAGAGCTTTGTACGAAAAATTATAAGCGTATTACTCAAGGCCGACAATATTAATAAATGCCATTCTTTCGGGAGTGGCATTGTTTTTATACAATTGTTCTTTTATACATTAATGCTTAACTTATAGCATATTTTAGAGCTACATGAGCCCGCAGAAATATCTCCGATACCTGTCATTGCCTTCTTTGTTTGGTACACAACGTACCAAAGAACTACTGTATATCAATCCCACAGTGATTCCAACGCGCGAAGAAGCTCAGGATGTTACCATCACAGTATATGACTATGATGTGAATACTGTGGAAGAGCACTCGTACAAATCCATTACAGATTGTTTCCGGTTCAAATCGAACAACCGTATTACCTGGATAAATATTGATGGTTTGCGGAAAGCAGATGTGGAAACCGTTTGCAATCATTACGAAATACACCCGTTGCTGATAGAAGATATCCTGAGTGTAAATCAACGTCCGAAAATGGATGAGGTGGAAGGCGTTTTATTCTGCCTGCTGAATATGTTGTACTTCAATGAACAGAAAAAAACAGTAGAGATAGAGCAGATCAGTATTGCGTTGGGTAAAGATTTTGTGATTTCCTTCCAGGACGATGCCAGCAGGGATGTGTTCAATCCGATCCGCAACCGCTTAAAGATCGCCAATAGCAAGATACGCCAGCGTTCTGCAGACTATCTGTGTTACTCACTGCTGGATATGATCGTGGACAACTATTTTACGGTGATGGAAAAAGTGGGCGAACAGATGGAAATGTTGGAAGAAGAAGTGATCCGCAATAGTAATACCCGTTCGCTGGCTAAAATAAATATGCAACGCAAAGAACTGATCGTATTAAAAAGAAACTTTGCACCGGTTCGGGATTTGATTAATGGCATTCTGCGCAGCGAAAGCGAATTGCTGGACGACAGGACCACCAAATATTTCAAAGACGTTTACGATCACATTGTACAGGCATTTGATCTGAGTGAGAACTATCGTGATATGATGATGAGTATGCAGGACCTCTACATCAACAATGTAAACCTGAGGATGAACGAAGTGATGAAGGTAATGGCCATTGTAACCTGCTTACTGGCACCGGCCACCGTTATCGGTGGTATATTCGGTATGAACTTCGAAGTGATCCCTTACCTGCACAACCGCTGGGGATTTTTTATTGCAGTAGGCTTAATGCTGATCATTCCTATCTGGATGCTACGCATGTTCAGAAAACGTGGTTGGTTCTGATCATTCCAGCTTTCATGATTCATCAGTTACAAGTAGCCACGCATACAATAATGATCACGCCTGCTAATAAAAGCAACCCAAAAAGTAATAGTTTCTTTTTTACCTGGAATTTCCAGAGGTCTTTATCATCATCCATCTGCCAGCAAATTGAATTGTGTTTTGCACATCAATAACTCATTTCATCCAGTTTCACTTTTCCTTTAAAGGTCCAGAACACAAATATAGTATAGATAGCCACCAGCGGCGTTCCGATTAATGCAATGATCAGCAGGATGCGCATCGTAGTGGCAGAAGCTGCTGCATTGTGAATAGTTATACTATTAGCCGGGTTGCCACTGGAAAATAACAGGAATGGAAATACCTCCAGCGCTACCATGATCAGCAATAATGAAATAGTAACTGCCGAGCTGAGAAATGCATAGCGGAATTTTCCTTTCTTCAATTGTCGCGGAATATTGGCAATAGCAAGCACCATCAACACGGGTATAATAAATCCTACGGGATGACTGCGAAAAAAATCACTCAGGTGTGGCACATACAGTAAAGTATACAACGTGGTAATCACAAAACTTAGTACAAAGAAGATAACGAAGTTCTTGGACAGGATATGCAGTTTTGCATACAGTCTGTTCTCCGTTTTCATAGTGAGATAAATAGCACCATGCATCATAAACAATGCCAGCGTGGTAATGGCTACCAGTATAGAGAAAGGATTAAAAAAAGAAAGCCAGTTGCCGGAAAACTCCAGGTGTTCATTCAGGGGAATACCAAAAGCCACATTGCCCAGCATCAGGCCCAGTGACAATGAAATTATGATACACGCAATACAGTATACAATGTCCCACGTTTTTCTCCACCACAGCATGGTTTCTTTACTTCTGAATTCAATGGCAACAGCACGGAAGATCAGTCCTACCATAAATACCATAAAGGGAACATAGAATGCAGAAAAGATGGCTGCATAGGCAACCGGAAACCCTGCAAACAAAGCACCACCGCCAATCACCAGCCACACTTCATTTCCATCCCATACAGGTCCAATAGCATTCAATGCAATACGGCGGCTTTGTTCTTTATTCAGCAACAGGTGCAATGCGCCTGCACCCAGGTCAAAACCATCCAGTATAGCATACCCGCTGATAACGCCACCAAATACAAGAAACCACCACAGGTTATAATCCAACCCTAAAAAAGTTTCCATAATTTCTTTATTAAATGAATGAGCGTAGTTCTGTTTTTGTTGTTAGTAATATTATTCACCTGTTAATGTGCCAGTATAGGATTATCACGTTTGCTGCCTTCTTCAATATCTTCTTTGGTACCATAATCAACAGGCCCGTGTTTGATCTTTTTATTCAACAGGTATAGGAACAATACAAACAACAGCAGGTATACTACCAGGAACATGATTAGTGAAAACAATACCTGGTTGGCACTCACTGCACGCGATAATGCATCTGATGTGCGCAGCAAACCATATACTACCCAGGGTTGACGGCCCATTTCAGCAGCAAACCATCCTGCCTGGTTGGCAATTTGTGGAAGTAATACTGACAATACAAAGACCTGCATCAGCCAGCGCTTGTCAAACAATTTGCCTTTGTAACTGAGCCATGCTGCATACAGTGATAGTGCTATCAGTAGCATTCCAATGGCTATCATTATATGATAGAATTGGAATACTGCATTTACCTGGCCGGGTCTGTCCTCTTTTTTGAAAGCATTCAATCCCTGTACCGGCGCATTGAAATTACCTTCCACCAAAAACGATAACCCTCCGGGTATTTTTATACCATAGGTTCGTCCGTTCTTATTGTCCACATATCCCATCAGGTACATATCGGCCCTGGAAGAAGAATCATAATGTCCTTCCAGTGCAGCCAGTTTTGCGGGTTGATTGCGTGCTACTCCATCTGCACTTTTATGACCAGCCACCAGTTGTAATACTGAAAAGATGACTGCAACGGTCAGCGCTATTTTAAAGGAACGTTTGGAAATTTCGAGATGACGTTTTTTCACAATGTACCACGCGCTTACACTCAGCACCAGGAAAGCCCCGGAAAGTATGGCGCCTATCCATACATGGATCATTCGTTCTACACTGGATGGATTGAACACCATTGCCCAGAAATCGGTGATCTCTGCCCTGGCTTCCATTCCCTGTCCTACAATATGAAATCCCGCCGGTGTCTGCTGCCAGGAGTTGGCTACTACGATCCAGACAGCTGAGAAGAGCGAACCCAGAAATACCATGAGTGTTGAAAAGAAGTGTACACGCGGACTTACACGATTCCATCCGAAAATAAGTATGCCCAGGAAACCTGATTCCAGTGCAAAAGCAAAAATACCTTCGGCAGCCAGCGCACTGCCAAAAATATCTCCTACATATTTGGAATAGGTAGCCCAGTTGGTACCAAATTCAAATTCCATAATGATACCAGTAGCTACGCCAATACCAAAGATCAGCGCAAATATTTTTATCCAGAAACGAGCTGCCTGTTCATACAGCTTGTTACCGGTTTTCAGATACATGCCTTCAAAAATGACCAGTATCAATCCAAGGCCAATGCTAAGCGGAGGATAGATGTAATGAAAAGCAATGGTAAAGGCAAACTGGATGCGGGCTAATATTTCTACGTCCATAATGACATAATTTGAAAATTCATTGATCCTGCAAAATGTGCAAATGAAAAGTCAACTTCATTATGGCGCGACAAACGTGGGGCTCAATTGCACATTGAACAAAAAATACACCATCATCATCATTACCATACCAGGCATAAAAAAACCGTTGCGGACACAACGGCTATTACAATATCATTTCTTTTTATAAATAGGCACTGTGCTGCAGGGTTCACCATACATAATGCTTTTGGCAACCGACCGCAGTTTTTTTGTGATCTCCATATATGCAAATTCACCTACCGGCAGATCACCACAACCTTTTATCACCAACCTTTTGTCAGCATATTCCTGCACATCAATGGCATCAATATTTTTCAGGAACAATTGTTTGCGCGCAGCAGCTTCATCACCAAAAATGATATCCTTTGCTACTGGTTCAAGATACACCGCTACCAGCATATATGCCCACATCGGTATAATGGCATCTGCTGTGCAGGTTACTGCCACCACTTTATGCTGGTATTGCAACCAGTCTGTTTGCTGCAATGCAACACGAAATTCTTTTTCTTTCAGTATCAGTTCTCTGAACAGATGTGGCTTCAGATCAAACACTGCAATTTCCTGCCGGGGATAATAATCCTCCAGGTTTAGCGAAATCAATCCGCTGGCGGCTACTTTATTAATTATCTCATCACTCATATACGCCCGTTTGCAGTATCATTAACAAAGTTACAATGGAAATGGTTCCTGTAAAAGCAGGAAAGCATCAAAAAACACCATATAATAAAAAAGCCCCCGTAAACGGGGGCTTCCTAAAAATATATTCCACCTATTAATAGAATCTAACGCGATTATCCTGGATATCGGCCGCTTTCTTAATAATATCCATAATTCTGTAGCCGATCATACTCTGTTGCTGCTGTTGCTGGATGGTCTGTTGCTGTTTAGCATCAAATGCAACACTGGGCACCGCCACAATATTGTTTATTTTAATATAGAACACACCCATTTCACCGCTGATAGGATCAGAAACTTTGGTTTGGTTTGCTTTATTGAAAGCAGCACCAATCACTTTCAGTTCATTACCAACATTGGGAATAAAGCCATTGGCAAAAGACAGGCTATCTGCAGTTAATACAGGTTGATTAACAGCTTTGCTGATGGCTTCAAGTGAAGCGGAAGAACTACCTACTTTTTGTGCAATCAGTTCTGCTTTTTTGCGGTTGCGTATTTTATATTCAACCATGGGACGTGCCTTTGCAGCAGACATGGTTCCTTTTTCGTTGATAGACACTACAACAGGTACTACATATTTATCACCCACCAGGAAACTATGGTCAGCAACTTTGCCTTCTTTGGCATCATTGTATGCCCAGCGAACCAGTTCGCGGCTGCTACCGAGGCCCATAATATTTTCATCATTGGGTTTTACATCCGGAGCGGTGAAAATATTAACATTCTGTTTTTTGGCGTTTGCCTCAAACTCTTTAAAAGAACGGCTTTCAGCGGCAAACTGCGATGCCAGTCCGTTTGCAGCGTTCACCGTCTGATCACTGGCATAAATAGGTTTGGACAGGTATGCAATTTTGTATGCCGGTGAAGAACCTTTCTGAGAGAGTACTTCTATATAATGGTATCCAAATTCAGTTTTTACCACGCCTTTGGCACCGGTACCATTACCAAAAATGAAATCGTTGAACGAAGCCACCATTTTGCCGGTAGTGATATTTTCATATACACCACCTTTTTCTTTGCTGCCGGGATCATCAGAGAATTTTACACACAGTGTATCGAAATTAGATCCGCCTCTGATAACAGTAGCAATACTATCGGCCAGTTTTTTAGCGTCACCATCTTCACGAACGGGGATCATCTGTCCATTCTCATTACGCTGGTGAGTAGCTATTAATATATGACGCACTTTTACAGTGTCGGGCCATTGTTTTACATCCACTACGCGTGAAAGTACATAGGAGTTAACATCCGTATACGGACCATGCACTACGCCAGGAGGTACGCTGATGATAGAATCAATATTGGGAATTCTGATCTCCTTGCGGCTGATGTTACTTTCATAGAAAGGAGACTGGCTGTTCTCAGACAACAAAAATGCACTGATGCCGGAAGCCGGTACGCGCGCAAAGCTGTCTTTGATCTTGGCAAGCTGATCATATACCAGGGCACTGTCACCACCATTTGGACCAGCGTTGAACATTACATATTGTATAGTTCTGGAAGTTTCCTGTTTGAAAGCAGCTTTGTGTGCATCCACATATTTCTGGATCTCATCGTCTGTAACTTTTACAGTAGAATCAGAAATGGTGCTGTAAGGGATAGCTACATAAGAGATGGTGGAACGCTGACTGTTTTCAGCATTTACTTTTTCAACCAGCCATTTGGGAACATAGTAGCTTTTTGACAACAACTCTACGAACTTTTCTTTCTGGCGTAATTTTTTTATGGCAGGAATAAACTCACCATGGAAGCTATTGTATTGTGCGCTTCCTTTTTTCAGTGACTTGATAGCCTGGTAAGCAGCCTGGCCATCATATACACCGGTTTTAGGATCGGTGAAGGCCTGTTTCAGTTGCTCGGGTGGGTTTGCACCATATAATATATCACCCATTTCTTTGTTGTCGCCAACTTCAACACCCAGCTTATCCAGCTCTTTATCAAACACGGCATCTTCCACATACTGGTTCCATAAGCTTTCGCGGATTCTGCGACGCAGCTGCTCATCTACCTGCTGACCGCTGTTACGGTAATTTTCTTCCGCTACTTTGGCTTTCTGTTCAAATTCCAAGTAATCTACTTTGGTACCATTAATCTTACCCATAGTAGTAGAGGACTTACCAAACAATCCTCCGCCTCTGCCACCTTGCAGGGCGTCCTGAACAATAAAAGCGATCAAGGCGAGAGCAATCGCTGCAATGATGATCCAGGCAGCTCTGTCACGAATACTTTGAAGAATAGACATAATAATATATTACCGTACGTGTTTAAAAGGATGGCAAAAATAGGAGAAAAAAGGTTATGAACAAATTGTGGAAAACAGTTCAAAAACGGTATCAATCAAGCTTTCTGTAAAACCGATTCCGGTGGATAAACCTGGTTTCGGAAAGCATTTTTATTGATTCTTTTTTGAGACCACAAAACCGCTTCCGGACGTCAAAAAACGAAATCCACAGAAACTGGGCATAAAAAAATAATACTGTGGATAACCCCGGTTCATTCACATTGCCGGCAGTGGATAGTTGGCTAATAATTTCGGCTCCGGGAACCCGACTGCCGGAATCTGTACAAAACCCACCAATTATCCCAGCTCCATTCACAGTGTCACCTTGTTCACAACAGTCATTTTTTTTACTCCCTGTTTTTATATTCACCAACGTGGAAAACACACTAAAAGTGAGAACCAGCGCAGTTTCTTAATTGTTAGTGATTTGTGGAAAACCGTGGATAAACACATTATTGTAATTTTACCAAATAAGTGATGAGGTGAGTTATCCCCGAATCCACAGCCGTAATAGTAATAGTTGTTTTTATAAAAATATATTAATTAATATAGAATACTATGGAAGATGTCCACATCGCAGCAGCCAAAGAGAATGTTTTGAAATCCGGATATTTGGACCTCGAAATTGATCCCACGCTGGATCTGTTTGCGGAAATTGAAAGATTGAAAAAAGAAAAAAATGCCATCATTCTTGCACACTACTACCAGGAGCCTGACATACAAGACGTTGCTGATTACATTGGCGATAGTCTTGGACTTGCCCAGCAAGCTGCAAAAACAACTGCGGACATCATCGTTTTTGCAGGTGTGCATTTCATGGCCGAAACTGCCAAAATTCTCAATCCTCACAAAAAAGTATTGCTCCCCGATCTCAAGGCTGGCTGCTCACTGGCAGATAGTGCCCCGGCAGATCTGTTCCGTCGCTTCAAAGAAAAACATCCCGATCACCTGGTTATCTCCTACATCAACTGTACTGCAGACATTAAGGCTTTGAGCGATATCATCTGCACATCCAGTAATGCCGAAAAGATAGTAGAAAGTGTGCCGGCTGACCAGCCAATCATTTTTGCACCTGATAAGAATTTAGGCGCATACCTGGTGAAGAAAACAGGACGCAACATGGTACTGTGGAATGGTGCCTGCATGGTGCACGAAATTTTCAGCCTTGAAAAGATCATGAAGCTGAAAGCACGTCACCCGAAAGCAAAACTGATTGCACACCCCGAATGTGAAGAACCCATTTTACGCCAGGCAGATTATATCGGATCTACTACAGGGTTGCTGAAATATACACAGAAGGACGATGCGATCGAATATATTGTGGCCACCGAAACAGGTATCCTTCACCAGATGCAGAAGGAATCACCACATAAAACATTTATTCCTGCCCCGCCTGATAATAGTTGTGCGTGCAATGATTGCCCGCATATGAAGTTAAACACATTAGAAAAATTATATCTATGTATGGAGTATGAAACTCCTGAGATAATAATGGATGAACAACTTCGTCTGGCTGCTAAAAAGCCAATTGATCGCATGTTGGAGATCAGCGCACAGTATGGTTTATAATTATAACATTGAAAATATTTATGGCAGAAGATTTAAGCATTGCACAGGGCACTAAGGCAGAACAGTATGAATCTTTGATCCCGCAGATCAATGCATTGATAGAAGGCGAAACAGACCTCGTTGCAAATCTGGCAAATGTTGGTGCAGCACTGAAGGAGCAATTTGGTTGGTTCTGGGTAGGTTTTTACCTGGTAAAAGATAATGAACTGGTATTAGGCCCATTTCAGGGACCAGTAGCATGCACACGTATTGCTAAGGGAAGAGGTGTTTGTGGAAGTAGTTGGCAACAGGCCACTACATTGATAGTTCAGGACGTAGAGAAATTTCCGGGACATATAGCCTGTAGCAGTTTATCAAAATCTGAAATTGTAGTTCCTATTATCAGGAATGGAGAAGTGGTGGGAGTATTAGATGTAGATAGCGAAGAACTGGACCAGTTTGATGAAACAGATAAAAAATACCTGGAGCAGATTGTGAGTGGAATAAGTATTTAAAGAATTTTGAGATTTAGAGATTGCGAAATTTCTAAATCTCAAAATTTGTAAATCAGCTATCTGCCCATATACACCATTAGTATTTGCACGTCGCTTGGATTTACGCCACTGATACGACTGGCCTGACCAAGTGTTTGTGGTTTTATCTTTTTGAATTTCTGTAATGCTTCGTTAGACAAAGAGTTGATCCGGTCATAATTGAAATTGTCTGGAATGATCAGGTCTTCCAGTTGACTCATTCGTTTTACAAGATCTTTCTCCTTTTCTATATACACATCATACTTCAATTGTATCTCTGCCTGTTCAATAGCTTCTCTCGAAAAATCTTTCAGCGCTTCTTTTAACGAAGGCACTGCGTCAGCCATAGCATTGAGTGTAATATCTGGTCGTAGTAATAACTGACCAGCTTTTTGTTTTTGTGTAAGCTGCGCAGATTGTATGCTTTCCAGGTAAGCACTGGTTTCAACAGGATCCAGTGAAAGTGTAGCGAGTATATTCTTTATTTTTTCTACTCCTTCTTTTTTGTTGTTCACTGCATTCATTCTATCCTGTTTGGCCAGGCCCAGGCGATAGCTTAATTCAGTAAGGCGGAGATCAGCATTATCCTGGCGGAGTAAAGTTCTGAATTCTGCCCGGGAAGTAAACATGCGATAAGGTTCTTCAGTACCCTTGCTGATCAGGTCGTCAATCAACACACCGATATAGGCATCACTTCTTTTCAAAATAACAGGGTCCAGCTCTTTTACTTTCTGGTGAGCATTGATCCCTGCCATCAATCCCTGGCAGGCTGCTTCTTCATAACCTGTAGTTCCATTGATCTGGCCTGCAAAAAAGAGATTATTGATCAGTTTGGTTTCCAGTGAATACTTTAACTGTGTAGGCGGGAAGTAATCATATTCAATAGCATAACCAGGGCGGAAGAAACGTACGTTTTCAAAACCCGGTACACTTTGAATGGCTTTGTATTGTACATCTTCTGGAAGAGAAGTAGAAAAACCATTTACATAGATCTCTACTGTATTCCATCCTTCCGGTTCTATAAATAACTGGTGGCGGTCGCGCTCAGCAAAACGATTAATTTTGTCTTCAATACTGGGACAGTAACGAGGTCCCACCCCTTCTATTCTGCCGGCAAACATAGGACTTCTGTCAAAGCCTGTCTTTAAAAGATCATGCACAGTCTGGTTGGTATAGGTAATCCAGCAACTTCTTTGTACCGGAGGCTTTGGAGTATTGGTATAAGAAAAGCCTACAACATCTTCATCTCCCTTCTGCTCGTCCATTTTAGAGTAATCCAGGCTTCTGCTATCTACCCTTGGAGGGGTACCGGTTTTAAGACGATCGCTTTCAAAGCCTAGCTCAACTAATTGTTCAGTAATACCAGTAGCCGCTTTTTCTGCTACTCTTCCTCCACCAAACTGTTTTTCACCAATATGGATCACTCCGTTTAAGAAGGTTCCACTGGTAACTACTACAGCTTTGGATTTTATTTCATGACCTAAACCTGTCACTACTCCACAGGCACGACCATGTTTTATCAGTATAGACTTAACCATATCCTGGTAGAAATCTACATTGGGCGTTTGCTCCAGCATCTCTCTCCACTTCTGGGCAAACAACATTCTATCGTTTTGGGTACGTGGGCTCCACATTGCAGGACCTTTTGACCTGTTCAGCATACGGAACTGGATCATACTAAGGTCGCTAACAATACCTGAGTATCCGCCCATGGCATCAATCTCCCTAACAATCTGCCCTTTGGCTATACCTCCCATGGCAGGGTTGCAACTCATCTGTGCAATGGTCTGCATATTCATAGTGATGAGTAACACCTTTGAACCCAGATTGGCAGCGGCAGCGGCGGCTTCACAACCGGCATGTCCTGCTCCGGCTACTATTACATCGTATTCTTTAAACATAAGTATGCAAAATTACAATGTAGGTGTCTATAATGTTTGATCTTATTCTGATGTTCCACGTGGAACCTAAGTGTTTGGAATAAAGTATTATCAGTCTTTTTTAAATGACGCCTTAATACCTACTGCATTATGATAAAGCACCATTGCTTTTGCCATGCTTCGCCCAGGTTGTCATAAAGTGTAATATGATCTATGTCCTTGGTTTTACTTTCGGGATATTATACTTGCATGAGGGTAATCAGATAGGATACTGGCTATGCTGGTAATAGGAAGGAAAATAGGAAGGAATTGCTTCCTGCCTGGTACTGCACAGAGGAAAATTCAGGTTTTAATATTAATAACGTGTGCGTGAAAAGGTATCCGCAAAATACTAGGTGCTGGTTTTCCGTAACTGAAGCCCCCTGCTTTCAGGTGAATTCTTCTTTTTGATAGTGTTTTTAACTATTCTCTGCTCCTTTTACATATTGAGTATAGCTCAAGGATACTGAATTTCGCCTATCGTGTTAATGACATGGCGGCTCTTTGTACTGGTTGGTATTATGGTCGGTGATTGCATTACTTTATCAGTTTTGAGACCATTTGTGGGGCTGCTACCAATCCGGTGAAGAGGTTATAATGGCAATGTACCTTTTGTTTTAACCTATTTATCAATGTTCCACGTGGAACACAATCTGTCTATGTTTTTGAGAAAAAGAAAAAGGATATTTAATTAAAATAAATAAAAGGGCGATGCATTCCCTCCAACGTAAAGTTTTATAATTATCATTTAAAATACCATTTCAGATATTTATCCTCCATGGCTCGCATCAGGGTTTGCTGTTCTTTGGTTTTATCCTTATATCCACACAAATGAAGGGCACCATGAAAAATTACCCGGTGTAGTTCCTGTTTAAAAGATACTCCGAAAGAGCGTGCATTGTCCTTTACCCGGTCTATGCTGATATAGATCTCTCCCATAACAGGCTGAAACTTATTAGCCATGTTAAACGTAATAATATCAGTGAAATAGTCGTGCTGAAGATACTGACGGTTGATCTCCAGCAGGTAGTTGTCCGAACAGAAAATATAGGTAAGACTTTCCAGCGGGATCTTTTCCTTTTTAAACAGGGACACCAGGAACTGTTTAAGTACTGTACGTTGCGCAAGCGTGCATTGCTGGTCGGCAAAATGAAAAGAAACCTGTAGAGATGAAGTATTGATCATTTTCGAAAATCGTAAGCTTTGATAATGAATACAAAGCTACATTTGTTACCCATTCAGAATACATGAAACGTTTATCAGAAATAGCAGCAGGGAGTACAGCAAAGATCCTTTCTTTTGAAAACAATGATCTCTTTCTTAAACTGATGGAGATGGGTTGTGTTCCCGGTGAGTTGGTACGTGTAGAACAGGTGGCTCCCTTGGGTGATCCTATTTCTATAACAGTTGCGGGTTATAATTTAAGTTTGCGGTTAAATGAGGCAGACAATATTTTCGTGGAAGTGATCAATTAAATGTCTCATTTAATAACAGCACCGGTACATGAAGATTGGTCTTTACTTCGGGTCTTTCAACCCCATTCATCACGGACATCTTATCATTGCTAATTATCTGTTACAGCAAACAGATCTTGAACAGGTATGGTTTGTGGTTTCTCCGCAAAACCCGCTGAAGCCTTCTGCCGGTCTGTTGAATGAATACAACCGGCTTTTTCTGGTACAACTGGCTATTGAAGGTGAAAGCAGGCTGAAAGCAAGTGATATAGAATTTAAACTTCCCCGCCCCTCTTATACCGTTGATACCCTCACTTACCTGGCTGAAAAATATCCGCAGAACCAGTTTGCCATCATCATGGGTAGTGATAGTTTTCAAAACATTGCCCGCTGGAAAAACTATACTTTCATTCTGCAACACTACCCGGTGTATGTGTACAAACGCCCGGAACATGAGGTTTCAGAATTATATGCTCCTGCTTCAGTTACTGTATTAAAGGCCCCTCTGCTGGAAATATCTGCCACGCATATCCGCAATACGATCAAGGCTGGTAATTCCATCCGTTACCTGGTACCCGATAAGGTAGCAGAAGAGATTTTGCGCAATGGTTATTACCGCTAATATCGTAGCTTGTACTACTGAGATAATCCGCTAGTACAGGTAGAAATAATTATTCGTATCCTGCTTTGTATTCCCACATCAAATGTTCCGCTATGAAAAAGGCTTTATGGATTGTCTGTACTTTATTGTCCTGCACTATTGCGATGGCACAGCGTACAGAACGTAAACTTCAACAGAAGGTAGAAGCATTGCTGAAAGATTTCAAAGACGGACAGATAGGAGTATACATTAAAAACCTGCGCACAGGAAAAGTAGTAATGGTAAATGCAGATACTGTTTTTCCTACTGCCAGTATGGTCAAGATCCCGATACTGATCGGTATTATGGACAAAATAGAAAAAGGTAGTCTGCAATACCACCAGGAACTGGAGTATAAAGACTCATTGCTGTACGCAGGTTCAGATATATTGGGTTCATTTAAATCAGGAGAAAAGATTGAGCTGGGCAAGGTTATGATGTTGATGCTGACCATGAGTGACAATACAGCCAGCCTGTGGTTACAAAGCCTGGCGGGAACAGGAACCCGCATCAATGAATTGATGGATTCATTGGGTATGCAATTTACCAGGGTCAATTCCCGTACACCGGGTCGTGAAGAAAACCGTATACAGTTCGGATGGGGACAAACCACTCCCCGGGAAATGGCAACCCTGTTTGAAAAGATTTATAAAGGAGAAGTGATCAGTAAAAATGCGGGGCAGAAAATGATCCGCCTGTTGGGAAGAAATTACTGGGATGAAGTAGCTATTTCACAAGTACCTCCTGATGTATTTGTAGCTTCTAAAAATGGTGCAATAAACCAGTCGCGCAGTGAAACCTTGCTGGTAGCAGCGCCACATGGACACTATATTTTTTCTGTATGTACCAAGAATCTGTCAGACCAAAGCTGGAGCTCCGGCAATGAAGCGTGGACACTGGAGCGCACATTATCTGCATTAATATGGGATTATTTTGAACCGCATTCTGATTGGAAACCACAGGAATAAGCGACATTTACATTTTCTACACCTAAAAGAACTTTGTGGCCGATGGTGTTGCTACGCCATATATCTTTTCTTAAGGCCGTTTTTTTACATAGTGTTACCGCGTTTGGTGGCCCGCAAGGTCATTTCGGAATGGTGATGCGCACATTTGTACACCAGCGGCATGATGTTACCGAAAAAGAAGTATTTGAATACAATGCTTTCTGCCAATTATTACCGGGCGCTTCTTCCACACAGGTATTAACGCTTATCGGGTATAAACGGGGTGGCATTCCGCTGGCCATTATTACACTTTTTATCTGGATACTACCAGCCTGTTTCCTGATGGGGGCTTTTTCATTCCTGTTACAATACTTTGATACCACCGGGCAGAACGCAAAAGCATTTAAATACATACAGCCAATGGCTGTGGGTTTTTTGGCCTTCGCAGCTTTAAAATCATTTCGGGTGGCTATACACAACAATATCACCCGGGCCATCTTTGGCGTCAGCATTATAGTTACTTACCTGTTGTTCAAAAGCCCCTGGATATTTCCATTGCTCATTATAGCTGGTGGATTTGTAACCAATCTCAGCGATAAACGCATTCCGCAAAAAGGTACTCCACCCAAAAAGATCAAATGGGGAAATATCTGGCTGTTTGCCATTTTGTTTATTATGGCCGGTACATTGAGTGAGCTGGCAAAAAATAATAGCTGGCCCAACCGCCGGCCATTGAACCTGTTTGAGAATATGTACCGTTTTGGCAGCCTGGTATTTGGTGGTGGCCAGGTACTGATCCCTATGATGTACGAACAGTTTGTGGAAAGGCCCAAATCAGAAATGGTGATCCGTAAAAACCAGCATCGCCGTGAGGGTGTGATCTCCATTGAGCGAAATGATTTTTATACCGGCGCCGGTGTGGTACGTGCCATTCCCGGACCTGTATTTTCAGTAGCCTCTTTTATGGGTGGCATGGCAATGAAAGATAAAGGCACTGGCTGGCAGATACTCGGCTGTATCATTGGCTCCATTGCAATCTTTTTACCCAGCGCATTACTGGTATTGTTCTTTTTTCCTATCTGGTATAACCTGCAGCGCTATGCTGTAGTATTCCGTGCACTGGAGGGTATTAATGCCGTAGTGGTAGGTATTATGGTAGCAGGCACTTTGTATATGATGAAAGATATTTCCATCACCAGTTTCCGAACGGTCAGTTTTCTGAATATCGGAGTTATTATCGGTACCTGCCTGGTACTTACCTTTTCAAAACTACCTTCTCCCCTTATTGTATTGATCTGCCTGTTGCTGGGCTGGCTTTTTTAAAGCGTACACGAAAAGCAACTGTTTATTTTCTCAATGAGGTTTTATACACCGACCTGCCCTCCTGGTCAAAAAAATTTATCCAATAAATACCATCACTCCAGGTATGGTCCACCAGTGTATTGGTCATGTTCTGCCCTTTGATCAGATCCCACGAAAAGATCTGCAATATTTTTTGGTCGTCATTGTAGATCAATACAATGATATTGCAACGGACATTTGATTTTACTGTAATACTGATCTCAGTAAAATGCTTACGGGGAATAATGATTACTTCTTCAAACACAGTCTGGCCGGTTTAAGATGATAAAAAACATGGGTTTCTATTGGTGTGCATACCAACCAGACTTAACCGTATTAAAAAAAGACGTATTAGGTCTTAAAAATATAATATTTCAGTATGATTATCAGTCTATTTAGGATTGATTGTAGTCAAGAAATGTATTTTCCCTCTATCTTTTTGGTGAATTTCAATCAAAGTGAAAGACAGGAGATATAATGCACTGAAAAGCTATATTGAATCGGGAGCTATTAAAAGCTTTACCGAAATTTTTGACATTATTCCCAAGAGTACTATTGTAAAAGATTCCGGGATCAATTATGTAAGACTCACCAATAAAATTATACACCCGGATAAATTCACCGTAAAAGATATTATCATCATTTCACAGCTTATAGATGTTGACAGTCGCAAGTTGTACGATCTTATTGCAGCGGCTGTAGGAAAGCCTGTTCAAAAGAAAGGATAGATTTTTCTGTATTAATTATTGCGTATAGATAATACCGGTAGTAATGATGTGTCACTGGCTATACAATCCTGTCTTTAAAAGCTTTTGCCACTGCTTCGCTTTTGGAGTTGACGTGCAATTTTTCGTATATCTTTTTAATATGCGAACGAACAGTATCAATAGAAATGAAAATTTCAGCAGCTATCATTTTGTAGCTATAGCCGTTCACCAGTAATTGCAATACCTGTTTTTCGCGTTCGGACAAATGATAATCTGAACCTGCCTGGTTGTGAAGCTGCGAAAACATTTTTAAAACCTGGGTGGCAATGGAACTGCTCATGGGCGCACCGCCGGTATGAGCTTCCTGTATATATTCCAGTAGTTTGGCCGGCGGGGTTTTTTTAAGCAGGTATCCGTTGGCGCCGTTCTTGATAGCCTCAAAAACATTTTTGTTATCGTCAAAAACCGTCAGCATCAGCACTTTTGTAGTATTGTTCTGCTGGCGTATCAGTTTTAAGCCTTCAATACCATTGGTACCGGGCATGTCAATATCCATCAGTACCACATCAGGGGCCAGTACTGCCGTTTCTTCACGCACATTATTGCAGTTTTTGAAAGCACCGATCACTTCAAAACCATCTGAACCGTTCAGCAACAGGCTCAGTCCTTCCCTCAACTGCGGGTTATCCTCATATAATACAATCCTGATCATTGACACGAGGTTTATTACAAAACTAAAATTTTATTTACCAGGGCCCAATCACATAATTATGTCAGGGGGACCACCAGCGAAACCTGGGTTCCCACGCCGGGTTGCGACTGTATAGTCAGACCGGCGCGTAGTGACTGAGCTCTTTTGCGCATATTGGTCAGGCCGTTACCGCTGTCTGCATTGTTCAGGTCAAAACCAATTCCATTATCCTGTATTTTCATCAGCATGGAATTGCGTTGGATGCAGATCTCAATATCGGCATGTTTGCATTGTGAATATTTGGCCAGGTTGTTCACCGCTTCTTTGAACAGCAGAAAGATGTCCCGGCGTGCTTCCATGTCCAGTTTCAGGTCTTTCACGTGTTCATCCACCCTGAAGGTAAAATCAATGTTTTTGGCCTCCAGCACACCGGTAGCAAATTCACGCATGCGCGCGGCGATCTTTTGCATATTGTCGTTCATAGGGTTGATACTCCATACAATATCGTCCATGGCTTCCATCATGCGGTTGCTGTTGTCACTGATCTTCTGCAGATATTCGCTGGTTTTACCTGTATCACTGTTCACTTTCATTTTAGCCATTACACTCAGAATATTGATGGTGCTGAGCGTGGAGCCCATATCATCGTGCAGATCACGTGCAATGCGGCTTCTTACTTTTTCCATACCCAGCAGCCTGTTCACCCGCATACGGTGGATGTAGTAAATGAGGGTAGAAATGGCAATGAATACCAGCGATATAAACCACCACGTACGCCAGAAAGGGGGTTTAACATAAATAGGAAGCGTGGTAATATTTTCCGAACCGATACCATCTGCATTTTCACTGGCTACCTTAAATATATAACGGCCGGGTGGCAGCATATTGTAAGTAGCAAACAATCCATGTTCCGCACGCACCCACTCCTTATCCATATTTTCCAGCTTATAATAGTAACTGATCTTATCGCGCTGCAAAAAACTCAATGCGGCAAATTCAATGGTAATGGAGTTTTGCGTAGGGTTCAGTTCTATCTTTCCCTGTCTTATAATAGAGTCTGGCGGCAGGTAAGTATTGAATAATTTAAAATCGGTAATGGTAACATCCGGCGGCACCGTGGAATTGTAAAAATCCCTTGGCTGAAAACAGATAAAATTGTGCGGGTTGCCAAACAGTAACCTGCCGTCAGACATGCGGGCACTGGCATTTTGCGTAAAATCGGCTTCTGTCAGTCCATCTTTCAGTGAATATTGTGTAAAAGTGTTTTTGCGCGGGTTGTAACGGCAAAGCCCGTTCTGCAAGCCAATCCAGATATTATTTTCGTTATCACATTCCAGTGTACGAAGATTGAAAGAAGGCAGGCCATCATCAGTAGTAAATGCTTGTACCGCTCCTGTACGCGTATTGAGCAAATCAAGTCCTTCTGTTGAAACATAAGCCAGGCTGTCATTGTATAAAATAATGTCCAGTACATAATCGCTTTGCAGAGAGCGGCCTGGTCCTGCCTCTGCAGTATAGTGTGCTATTATATTACCGTTGAACGGATCCAGTTTGTACAAACCTTTCATGTGTGTGCATACCCACAGATATCCCTGTTTGTCAAATTTCAGTTTGTAAATAATAGTTCCCAGGTTTTGCATGGTACGGAAGCCATTCAGAAAATCTTTATCACGTCGTGTATGTGCGTCCCATTTTATAATAGCGCCGTATTGCGTGGCCATCCAGATATTGCCTGCTGTATCTTCCGTAACCTGGCGTATGGTTCTTTCGTCTGTTTGGGGAATGGTATAGAACTGCGATTTTCTGGTTTGCGGGTTGTACACGATCAGTCGACCGGTTTGACAGGCTATCCAGATAAGACCGGTTCTTTTTTCTTCATGCAGATCCCAGAGCTGTTTGAATGAATCATTATTAGGATAGCCCCGGCTGATATCATCGGGCAGCAGGTTAAAAGCACTGTCGTATACAAAAGCACCAAACCCCCAGCTTGCCACGATCAATTTTTTCTGCCGGGTTTCCAGGAATGCCGTTGCCGGTGGCGTATGTTTCAGATCGCCCACGTATGGCAACACAATATTGTTGAATAACTGCTGCGAAGTATTCAGGATGTAGATGCCCTCGTCGGTACCGATCCATATATTTTTTTCCCGGTCTTCGTACATGCAGTAAATCTCATCATACTTAATTCCATTTTCATCAAAATGTTCATTGCGGATGTATTGGAACCGCCGCTGTTTGGGTAAATATTCCTGCAGCTTCATACGACCGAAAGCCCAGAGGCTGCCATTGGAAAATTCTTTCATGGCGTGGAGTTCTTTATAATACTCCGGGTGCGCGGTTAAACCCATTGTATCCGGCAACATGCGGTCGGTAGAAAGATCGTAGCAGAAAAAACGTTCGGTGAAATTTCTTTTTTCGCCACTCCATGCCGCCAGCCAAAACCTGTTGTTGCGGTCAATGAACATGGAGGTAACGTAGTTGAGCAAACCTTTGATTTCAAATAATGGCAGATGTTCGGTTGTATGACCACGGTAGTGAAGCTGACCATTATGTACATCATATAAAGCAGGGCCTGCTTCGGTTGCCAGCCAGTAGTTACCATTGCGTGGATCTTCCATCATCCGGTATACCCTGGTATCCGGTGGAATTTTCAGTTTGGTACTGTCTTCGCTGAAAGTATTGGTAGCTGCATTGTACCATAATACTGTGCAACGGGTAATAATAAGAAAAACATTTCCACGGCTATCTGACCACAACTCATATTCTGCCCGTGGTGGCATTGGTTGTGCTGGTTTTATAATGGCTTTTTTAAACCGGTAGGTGGCAGGATCGAAAATGCCTACTTCAGAACCATAGCGTACCCAGAAGTTGTGATGTACATCCTGGAATATCTGGGGTATAGCGCTGGATGGCAGGTATTCACCCGCGCCTGCGTGCGACCGGAACATAATCACTTTTTTTCCGTCGTAGCGTTGCAATCCTCCGGCTGTACCAAACCACATAAAGCCTTTGGCATCCTGCAATATGCTGTATACATGATTGGAGGCCAGCCCGTCTTTTACCGACAGGCGTGTAAAAACATATTTACTGTTTTGCGCAACAATAAAAGCCGGCAGTAATACCAGAAATATGAATAAGGAATATGAATGTTTGCTGTACAAAGGAACAAGGGTGTTAGATAATGTAAAAGTAACGGACTCTTACGTACAGGAAGATACCGGAAAGCCTTATAAAAGTAAAAAGCAGCCACTGCATTTTGGGCACCAGCCCTGCAAAACCACACCAATATGTGATACCACTTAGTAGTAAAGATGCATAAAAACGGGATAAACGGACAAAAACCGCAAGGAACAGTACCAAAAGTTAATTAGTGTTAAGGCAGGTGGCAGCCAGGACCGTTTATTTCACATTTTCATGCTATTGTGCTGTGCACGGGTATTGCAGACATTTGTATTGTGTTTGTGATGATGATGGTGCAGCCAAACCTTATCCGGGCATATTAAACCTTATCTGCGCTGCAGTCCATCTATCGGGAACCAGTTTAATCAGATAACATTCATCATTAAACCTGAAAGCGAACTATACGGAGGGTTAAAGAAAGTGTGGATATGATTTGTGTGAACAGGTAATGGTATCGGCGGAGGGTGGCCGGTACCTTACCTTTGATTTTTACCGCTTCGTGGAGGCGTGTCTGATAACTAATGTTCGGTAATTCGGTTTGAGATAAAAAGGCCTTGCCATAATAGCAAGGCTTTATGCTGTATAACAGTGTGTTTCTTTTTTCGTAAATGGTTTTCCTGATTTTGATATTAAATGCCGGATGGTGATAATACATTCGTATGGCTTTTAACAAAGGCAAAACTCCGGTAGCTCTTTATAGGAAAATCCCGTTTTAAAAACATTGCATCGCAACAGAGGCCACTCCCGGTTTCCTTTTGAACCGGCAGGAGTTTTCGGGAGTGAGCTTCACTATTTCACGGCAAACATAAAATATTGTATATCACTGCCAATTACGCTTCTTTCAAAGCTGTTTTAGCAAATTCTTCATCTACCTGTCTCCTTTTTTAAAGTACCTTTACCATGTGACAAAAGCTGTATGTACATACCTTTTTGTGCTGGTAAACTTACTGGCGGTGCTGCCTTGTACATTGAAGGCTGCAACTGCCGGTAAAAAAACAGCACACGGAAACCACGTCACCATTACCCGGTCATACATTTCCTGTAAACAATGTGGTTATGATACTGCCAGGCAACTAGCTGCCCCCGGTCACAGGGATATTTACCATGTTCAGGATGTCAGCAATCTGCTGTCTGTTTTTACTGGCCAGCTGACCGGCATTTCAATGTATTTTCCCGCCACTGCATTTTCAGTATGCAATGATTATGAACCAACAAGGTTAGATAATCGTTTATTGCATATTTACCCTTTTCATCATTTCTGGTAAAAATTCTGATGGTAACAATGCCACAAACGGCGTTGACCAACATAGAAGAGATAACCTGGATACTATCCGAACCGGCTCATTCAGAAAGATCATTATTTCTGCCGGCTGATGTGTATTGCTGATCAGGAGTTAGTGTGCTTTTCCTGCCAGGATAATTGTTTGTATCGTTCTCAGCAGTACATGGAAATTTTTGATTATATTTTAATACCATATTATGCAACAACTGCATCTGCCACACCTTATTACTGACCTTGGGCTGATCCTTGGGGCGGCAGCCATCGTTACCATCCTGTTCAAGTGGCTGAAGCAGCCGCTGGTACTGGGGTACCTGATTGCCGGCTTTTTGGTTGGTCCGCACTTTACGTTGTTTCCTACTGTAGCAGAGGCAGCCAACATACAGGTGTGGGCAGAGATCGGGGTTATTTTCCTGTTGTTCAGCCTGGGTCTTGAATTCAGTTTTAAAAAATTACTGAAGGTAGGAGCATCAGCATCGGTAACCGCTATAGTGGAAGTGGCTGGTATGTTGCTGATAGGTTATGTTACCGGCCGGCTGATGGGCTGGTCGTCTATGGACAGTATTTTCCTGGGTGGTGTGTTGAGTATCTCTTCCACTACCATTATCATCCGCGCGTTTGAAGAGCTGGGCGTAAAGGGACATAAGTTTGCCGGACTGGTATTTGGAATATTGATAGTTGAAGACCTTGTAGCTATTGTATTGCTGGTATTATTATCAACCCTTGCTGTAAGTAAACAGTTTGCTGGTCTGGATATGATCATGTCAGTGGCCAAACTGGTATTATTCCTGGTTTTATGGTTTTTTTCCGGCATCTTTTTCCTGCCCACATTGCTGCGTCGTGCGCGCAAATTCATGAACGACGAAACGCTGCTGATCACCTCACTGGCTTTGTGTATTATGATGGTGTGGCTGGCAACAGCAGTAGGTTTTTCTCCGGCGCTGGGCGCGTTTATTATGGGGTCTATACTTGCAGAAACGATCTATGCTGAAAAAATAGAGCACCTGGTAAAGGGTGTGAAAGATCTTTTTGGTGCCGTGTTCTTTGTATCTGTAGGTATGTTGTTCGATCCTGCAATGCTGGTGGCACACTGGATGCCGGTAGTAGTGATCACTTTCGTAACCTTATTTGGCAAGGCATTCTCTACTTCTGTAGGCGCGCTGGTGTCCGGACAAACACTTAAATCGTCTATCCAATCAGGTATGAGTCTTTCGCAGATCGGTGAGTTTTCTTTTATCATTGCTACTTTGGGGGTAACACTGAAGGTGACCAGTGATTTTCTGTACCCGATAGCTGTAGCTGTATCGGCCATTACCACGTTTACCACGCCCTATATGATCCGGCTGGCAGAGCCTTTGTATAAAAAAGCCACCACTATTTTACCTGCCTCCTGGCAAAGTGCCATTAACCGGTACAGCAACCGGGCACAGAACAATGGCAATTCTACTGAATGGCAATTGTATGTACGATCGTATTTTTTAAACACCCTTTTACTGACAACTATTACTGCAGCAATTGTATTGCTGTCGTCTGGATACCTGTTGCCTTTTATCCGCACCCGCCTGCACAATGATGTAACTACTACTATTACGGGTGCCGTGGTAACCATGTTGCTGATGGCGCCGTTTTTATGGGCACTCGCCATCAGGCAGCACCAGCGTGATGAGATACAGGAGTTCTGGAAACAAAATAAATCACGCGGTTTGCTGACCTTGTTTGTAGGTTTCCGCATTTTATTGGCTGTATTTTTAATAGGCTTTTTGCTGGACAGGTTCTTCTCGCCACAGGTGGCTATGATCGTGTCCGTAATGATTATTGCAATATTGATTGCTTTTTCACGAAAAATGCAGGAATTCTATTTCCGGATCCAGAAAAGATTCCTGGATAATTATAATGAGCGTGAGTTGGAAAAAAATGCCAACAATGCCCTGGCACCCTGGGACGCCCACATGGCTACTTTTGAAATAATGCCCGACTGGGATAAAATAGGTGTGCCATTGAAAGAACTGGCCTGGCGTGAAAAATATGGCGTGAACGTGGCGATGATTGAACGAGGCAACCGTACCATTAATACGCCTACCAGAACAGAACAACTTTTTCCGCACGATGTGATCGCTGTGATCGGGACTGATGAACAGATTGACCTGTTCAGAAAAGAACTGGATATTCCCAACAATGCAGGAAAAGAGAAAAAGAAAAGCGAAGTGGTACTGGAGCATTTTGTGGTACACCTCGATTCTGAACTGGTTAATAAATCTATCCGTGTATCAGCCATCCGCGAAAGAACAAGAGGTATTGTGGTAGGTGTTGAATCTGCAGGAAAACGTATTATCAACCCGGAGTCTAATTATATTATCCAACCCGGAGACACATTGTGGATCGTGGGTGATAAGTTGCGCCTGTTGTCGATAAAGAAAACGGAAGAGCTGGTGCAAAAATAGGAATGTAATAACTATAATAAAAGCAAATGCGTACAGAGATCAACCGGGTTCTATTCGCATTTGTATTTTAACTGGTGTAATCTTTTCGTTGCAGTACATCCAGCAGTTTGTAATTGAGATAGAGTTTTTCCTTACCAACCTGTTCGCTTTTTAAAAAGCCTGCTTCTTCTAGCTCTTTCAGATAGTTGCCCACTGTTTTAAGATTACCAAGCCCCGCACGTTCCAGTTGCAGCCTTTTGGTATAAGGTAGTTTGAACAATACTTCAACCAGGTCTTTTGAGTATATCTTGGGCAGCTTTTGTTGTACCTCACTGCTCATCTGCTGTACCAGGTTTTCAATATCGGCTATTTGCCTGCGACCTTTCAGGGCTGTTTGTTCTACCATATCCAGCATAAACAATATCCACTCCTGCCATTTACCTGCTTCTGTTACCTGGCGCAGGTGTGTATAGTAATCGCTTTTGTGACGAATGATATAATCACTCATGTACAATGCCGGCAGATCCAGCAAACCGGTTTGCTTCAGGTACAATAAAAGGATGATCCTGCCGGTACGGCCATTGCCATCAAAAAACGGGTGAATGGCTTCAAACTGGTAATGGATCACCGCCATTTTTACCAGCGGATCAATACCGTCTTCTGCATGGATAAAATCTTCCAGGTTTTTTAATTTTTCCCTGATCACGGCTTCCCCTTCGGGCGGCGTGTATACCACCTGGCCGGTTGCCGGATTTTTTAGTTGTGTACCTGGCGCATTGCGTATACCCGACCGGTTCTCTTTTATTACCTGCATAATGGAAATAAAAAGATTGGTGGTCAGCAATGGTTTTTGATTGATCTGTTCAAACCCAAACCACAAAGCATCTTTATAATACATCACCTCTTTGGTTGCCGGATTATCGGTGCCTTTGTCTGAAACAGAGGCTTTGAACAGTTCATCCTGTGTGGTGATTATATTTTCAATGGCAGAACTGGCCTGTGCTTCCTGCAGGTTAATGGTATCTACAAACAATGTAGGATTGGGAAGATTGGTAATAGCTCCTTTTAGTTCAGACAATGCACGGCTGGCCGTAATGGTCTTTTTCAGGATCACAGCACTTTCTATATCCTTTGCCGGTGGCAACAGGGGCAGGTCATTATATGGAATGTCCGGATGATAAGCCATGGAACAGATTTTTAAACGCGGGCGGATTTTACCCCTGATAATTAAACGAGAGTAAATATACGCAAATTTCGCCCGCGTTGTATACACAAGGGCGTTTTTTGCCCTTGATAATATTTCGAGGGCGAAAAACAAATAAAATTGCCCTTAATGTAAATATACGGGTGTTTACGCCCTTGAAACAACCGGAATAAAAAAGTCTGCTTTTAGCAGACTTTCAATGACTTACAATACATAAGACGTTCTATCAGGCTGAAACCTGTTGTTTGGACAAGACCTTTTTAACTGCAGCCACTATTTTGTCGCCTTTCTCTTTGATCTGCTCATCGGTCCAGGTAAGGCTGATAGAGGTGCAGATGCAACGGCTCATAATCGCGTCGCTGGCAGGAAAATCTTTAGTGGCCTGCTGTATAACAGCCGCTTTCAGCTCCGGATGCAGCGCATTGAGGGTAGCAGCAGTTTTCAGGTGCTCCCATTTGCGGATATAATGCCAGTTATTATCGAACCAGTAAAAATTGCCGGGCAATATACCCTGGGCTTTCAACTCAGCTACTACTGCACGGGTGATTTCTTCAGTGGGTAAAAACCAGCTGATGAATGTGCAGCTATCGCCTACAGGATCGGGAATACGACGGAAAGAGATCTCCGGAACCTGTTGCAGAGTAGCTTTCAGCATACTATGTGTACGGCGTTGAATAGCCAGGAATTTGTCCAGTTTCTGTATTTGTGCCAGGCCTACTGCTGCATGCAGTTCGGAAATACGGTAGTTGTAGCCAATGAAAGGATGCAGATCCGCACCGCGGTCAACTCCTTTGTGGTCGTGACCATGATCACTGAAACCATCGCTGTTGATGTATACATCTTCACGGTTGGTCATTACCACCCCGCCTTCAGCACAGGTCATGGTTTTTACAAAGTCGAAAGAAAAAGTGCCGGCATCACCAATGGTACCTACACATTTGCCTTTGTAAGTAGCGCCAATGCTCTGGCAGGCATCTTCCAGGAAAATAAGGTTGTGTTCTTTACAGATCTGGTGCAGGGCATCAATATCGGCCATGCTGCCGCACATGTGTACGGGCATTACACATTTTGTTTGGGGCGTAATGGCTTTGCGAACTGCTTCGGGATCCAGGGTCAGTGTATCGTCAATATCCACCAGTATGGGAGTAGCGCCTACACTCAGTACCGCTTCAAAGCTGGCCACAAAAGTGAAAGAGGGCATGATCACTTCATCACCATAGCCAATGCCCAATGCGCTCATAGCAGTGGTTAATGCTGCTGTACCGCTGGACACCAGTTGTGAATATTTGCTGCCAAAGGTTTTATTGATCGCTGCTTCCAGCTCTTTTGCCTTCCATACTCCTTTACGGGGGCCGTCGAAGCCATAGCGCATCATAATACCTGTTTCCAGCACATCATTGACGTGTTTGCGCTCTTCGGGGCCGAATAATTCATAACCTGGCATAATGTATTATTTATAAGTTTGGTATCTGGTTTCAGATAAACAAAGGTAAAAAAAGAGAATGTAATGCCTGTTTACCGGATTGGGTGATTGGCAGGAACCTGAAAAGTTTAGGCTTCTGTTAGCCATTAGCAATATAATCCTCCAACTGCCTGTTTTTAATTCAGTTTCCAGTCTTTTCCTGTTTTGACTGCTTCAATTTTTACCGGCCAGTTGATATAGGGCTTGCTTTCCACATTGTTCTCATCTACGCTGGTAATATAAAAACGGGCAAATTTTTTATTAAGCGGCAGAGGTCCATTAAAAATACAGGTATCAGCATTGAAAACTGACCCTATCCATTCAGCGGTGTAAAAGTTATTGAAACGAAGTATATCATCGTAGCAGGCGTACAACCTGAATGCTTTGATGATCTTTTTTTCCAGCGGTGATTTCACTACTACGATCTGCAGGGAAGAATCGGTTATATTCACCGATTTGATATCGGGACTGGAAGGACGTAAAGAATCAATCCAGGGCATGGGCGGGATCAATGCCGGTGTTTTGTAATAGTTGAGTCGCAGGCTATCGCTCCAGCCCATAGGATTGCGTACGAACGAAGTGCTGCTGAAATAAATGGCACCCTGTACCAGCGGATTTTTCTGTAAAGCGTCCACCTGGCGGGGCAGCATGGTCTTATCTTTCCAGGCCTGGTTGCTGCCGGCGCGGTATACGCCTAATCCAATGTAACAATGGCGGCCGTAGGCGTGTTTGCTCCACCAGTCGAGAAGCACATCATACGGCACTACTTTATGGCCAAACTCCCAGTACAACTGCGGAGCTACATAATCAATCCAGCCATTGCGCAACCATAAAAGAATATCAGCATACAGTTCATCATAGTTAGTAGGACCGGCTTTGGTGGCACTGCCTTCGGGATCTTTATCACTATTGCGCCATACACCAAAGGGGCTGATACCAAATTTGCAGAATTCTTTTTCTTCTTTGATAGCGCGACTTAAAGCAACGATAATAGAATCAACATTGCTGCGGCGCCAGTCGTCGCGTGTCAGTCCGTTGCCATTTTTTTTGTACGACTGTTCATCAGGAAATTCTTTGCCGGGAATACGGTAAGGATAAAAATAGTCGTCGAAATGAACGGCGTCAATATCATAGCGGCTTACAATATCACGGATCACTTTTACAACAAACTGCTGACCTTCTTTATTACCGGGATCAAAGTATCGTGTGTTGCCGTAGGTAACAAACCATTCAGGATGCACTTTGGTGATATGATTGGATGCCAGGGGAACTTTTCCAATGCTGAACTCGGCGCGATAGGGGTTGCACCAGGCGTGGAACTCCATGCCGCGTTTGTGTGTTTCCTCGATCATGAATTGTAAAGGATCATAATAAGGTTCGGGTGCTTTGCCTTGTTTACCGGTAAGCCACTGGCTCCAGGGTTCATATTGGGAGGGATAAAAAGCGTCGGTACACGGGCGGATCTGTACTACTACTGCGTTGAGACCATTACGCTGGTGCATATCCAGCTGGCTGATAAATTCGGCACGCTGGCTTTCAGGATTGAAATTGCCCCGGCTGGGCCAGTCAATATTATCAACAGTGGCGATCCAGGCAGCACGGAATTCATATCGGGGCTGAGCAATGGCACCCGCAACAAAAAGCAGACAATAAACAATCGTTGCAACAAAAAGCTTTTTCATGTTTCAAAAGATCAACCGCAGGTAGTACAAGTGATTCAACCTGGGTTGCCGGTAAGTTTTTTATAGTGTTAAGAAAGCTGATTTATTCTGTTATGTAAAACAAACTGTGGCAGATTTTATTATCTGCCTTGTACCCGGAATCTTGTATTTAAGAAAATTTTAGTGTGAGTTACGCAGTTTATCAAGCAGTAAATTGAGTGTTGTGGCTTCTTCCTCGCTTAGCCCGGCAAATTGTTTGTCCATCTCATCATTATAGCTGTCCATCTTTTCCAGCAAAGACAGTCCGCTTTCAGAAATGGTAACATCTACCAGCCTGCGATCAGTTTCGCAGGTAACTTTTGATACAAGGTTCTTTTTCACCAGCCGGTCTACAATGCGGCTGGTATCGCTCATTTTATCCAGCATCCGTTGTCGTATCTGCAAAGTAGATAAGGGTTTGCCGGCACCACGCAGAATGCGCAGAATATTAAACTGCTGGGGTGTGATGTCGCCTTTATCAAAAAATCTTTTGTTTTGCTCCATCACCCAGTTATAGGTGTAAATGATGTTGACTACGGTTTTCTGGTATTCGTTCCTGAACTTCGATTGTATATCTTTTTCAATGCTCATACCCAGGTGTTACATAATCAAAAATAATAATTTTTATTGCTATTGTGCTGCAATGGTCAATTCTCTTGTCAGTAAAAAAAGATGGAACAGGTGATGACCTTCGTGCAACAGGAAGAATTCGGTCCATTCGGCCAGTGTGAATTCTCCGTACTTAGGGTGACGGCCGGTGTTGCGCAATGCTGCTTCCGGTAAAGCAGTAAGGTAGTTAATTATAATGAATCGTTGTATGTACAGGTTTTCCAACAACTGTTGTAAAGGCAGTTCGCGGTATTCGAGGAATACGGGATCGTCATCGCCTATATATCTTTCAAAAAGGGGGTTGTTACCCTGCTCTACCTGTTTCATCCGCTGCAGAAATACCAATTGATATGCTGCCAGGTGGGCCACCTGTTCAAAAGGGCTCCATTTGCCGGAAGGCGGACGTTGCCGCAACTGGTTTTCGTTGTATCCTTTCAGCAGGTCCTGCAGTGATTCATGCTGATGCTGCAGTCGGCTGGTAACGGCGGCTGATAATAGCATATCCTGGAGTTTTAGGCGCTCACTCGCTTTCCCACACCCTGGTTCCCTCGCTACAGTTGGCGCAGATATCAATGTTTTTACGGCTTTGCAATATTTGTCGCCGGAACCGGCGATATGTATCATTGTGCCACACCTCTTTAAAACTTTTTCCTTTTAGATCGCCCAGCGTGTGTTGTGCGTCTTTATCAAAACAACAAGGTACCACCAGTCCGTCCCAACTGATAACTGTAGCATGCCACAGGCGCCAGCAATGGTTCTGCAGCTTGTTCTTGAAAACAAATTCACCCTTGCTGTTTTTGCGGTAGCGGCTGTATTTTTCGTTGACGGGAATCAGGTTGTTGGGATCATTTTCATAATCGTATATCTGGGCCGTTTTAAACCGCACCTCATCCACTCCTATTTCTGCGGCCAGTTTTTTAATATCCTCAATCTGGTGTTCATTGGGTTTTACTACCAGGAACTGGAAGAATACGAACGGCTTTTTGCTGTTCAGCTCCTTTTTCCATTTTACAATATTGCGGGCTCCCTCCAGCACCTTTTCCAGTTTGCCGCCTACGCGGTATTGCTGGTACACATCCTGCGTGGTACCGTCAATGGAAATGATCAACCTGTCAAGACCGCTTTCCACAGTGCTGCGCGCATTCTTATCGTTCAGGTAATGTGCGTTGGTAGAGGTGGCAGTATAAATTCCTTTAGAGCCGGCATATTTTACCATTTCAAGAAACCCGGGGTTCAGATACGGCTCTCCCTGGAAATAGAATACCAGGTACAACAGGTCTTTCGATAGCTGATCGATGGTATCCTTAAAAAAATTTTGCTGCAACATTCCTGTGGGCCTTGTAAAAGCGCGCAAGCCACTGGGACATTCCGGGCAACGCAGGTTACACGATGTGGTAGGCTCAAACGAAATGGAAATGGGATAACCCCATTGTACAGGTTTACGACTCAGCTTGCTTACATAGTAGCTGCTCAGTACCTTACCTGCATTCCAGGTGCGCCGCAGGGTAAGCTTGGAGAGTAAATTCAGACTATCGTTAAAATTAAATGCCGGCATGGAAGTATAAAATTAATACTAACCGGTAAAAAGGCAATGTTTTAAAATACCTGCGTTTTTTACCGGTATACAAACATGTACGGGGTGTAAGGTTGGGGCAGACGCAGGGCATGTAATGAATGCCACGAATTGATTATCACTAACAAACATATACTACAAATGGTTCGTTAAATGAACATGTGTGGTATAAATTAAATAGGTTGTATACTACCCCATCCAATATATTTGTACCCAGTGCTATGGCAGCAACAAAAAAACGAAATACAGGCTGGAAAATAACTGTAGGATGTATCCTTGCCGGTTTACTGGTAATGATGGGCTTCAGAGGCTATGAATGGTGGATGGAGCGCAAAGCACATTTTGTACGGTACGAGGCTTTTGGTATTGAAATACCCATCCGGTACAACGTTCATGGCATTGATGTTTCCAAATACCAGGACATTATTGACTGGCAGAGCGTACGTGATATGGATGTGGAAGGCATCAGGATCCGTTTTGCCTTTATCAAGGCCACTGAGGGTAATGGTAATGAGGACCGCTATTTTAAACGCAACTGGGCAAAATCAAAGGATGCAGGTATTGCACGTGGTGCCTATCATTTTTTCCTGGCTACTAAAAACGGGAAATCGCAGGCAGAAAATTTTATCAGTACAGTTGAGCTACAGCCCGGCGATATGCCCCCGGTACTGGATGTGGAACAAACCTATGGCGTGCCGGCCACCAAGGTACGGCAGCGCGTAAAGGAATGGCTTACTACTGTTGAAAACTATTACGGCGTAAAACCCATGCTGTATACCAATGTGGACTTTTACGAGAACATCCTGAAAGATGAATTTGACGACTATCCTTTATGGGTAGCGCACTACCTGCAGAAAGAAAAACCGCGCATTTACCGCAACTGGCATTTCTGGCAACACAATGAGCAAGGCCATGTGAATGGAATTTTCAGCAAGGTTGACTTTAATGTTTTCAATGGCGACTCTACGGAATTCAAACAAATACTGATCAATTAGCAAGTGTGCTGCCTTACCAATATACAAATGCTTAATACAAAATGCATTGGTTGTTTTTTGTGAAATGTCGAAGGTGAAATGTAAAAAAGCAGGTTGCAAAAAGTCATCTGCGTTTTCAGACTTCCTACCGCAGGCCGTCTGCACTTTATATCAGCACATCAGCTTTTACTGAATTTATTGATGATGTTCAAAACAGGGTTGGTCATAAAAGTGGTGAACAATGCCATCAGCACCATCATGGCAAAGATCTCTGCAGAAAGAATACCCAGGTCATAGCCAATGTTCAACACTACCAGTTCCATCAATCCGCGGGTATTCATCAATGCACCGATAGAGAGGCTGTCTTTCCAGTTTTGCCCAACCACTTTTGCAGCCATTGTACTACCCCCCAGTTTACCGGCTATAGCTACCAGTATAATGAGGCCGCAGGTAAGCCATAGTGTGCCGGAGTTCAGCAACCCGATCTGTGTACGTAAACCTGTGAATACAAAAAATAGCGGCAACAGCAGCACCATACTTACATCTTCAATTTTATCAATAATGAGCTGGCGGAAGTTCATTTCAGGAGGCATAATCACACCGGCCATAAAAGCGCCGAACAATGCATGGATACCGATGATCTCGGTAACATAGGCTGAAAGTAATAGCACCATGAACACAATGGCCATCATGGTTTTACTGATAACACCTTTGCGTGTATACGCATTGTATAATTTTTTTACCAGCGGACGAACAACCAGCAACATCAGTAATACGTATGATACCACCAGTGCAATGGTAAAAAGTGCACTGACAGAAGAACCGGCTTTGATAATCGCGATCAATACGGCCAGTATACACCAGGCAGTAACATCATCTGCAGCCGCACAGGTAAGGGCCATTACGCCCAGGGGCGTACGGGTAATGCCGCGTTCCTGTATAATGCGTGCCAGCACCGGAAAAGCCGTAATGCTCATGGCAATGCCCATAAACAATGCAAAAGCAAGAAAAGATGTATTGCCAGGGGCAAACTGCTGATATAAGTATAGCGCCAGACCCATGCCCAATGTATAGGGAATAATAATGCTGGCGTGACTGATGATTACAGCTTCGCGCGCCTGTTTGCGGATCACGTTAATGTCCAGTTCCATACCGATCACAAACATGAACAGGATCAGGCCCACCTGGCTTAAGAACTGCAGGTTGCCCAGCGAAGATGCAGGAAAGATAAAGTGTGAAACGGATGGAAAGAATAAACCCAAAACAGAAGGTCCCAGTACAATGCCTGCAACCATTTCACCAATAACTGCCGGCTGTTTTATTTTACTAAACAGGTAACCAAAAATGCGCACTATAATTACAATGACCACTATCTGTAACAACAATACCGATAATGCGGCTGTCATGTTGTGGTGCAGGGCATCCTGGAACATACTGAGGCTGGATGCATTTTCTGCTGGTAATTCTCTGACCGATTTATTCTGCAGACTTTTGCCCAGTTGCAGAATATAATATATGCCTGTACCAAAAAGGGCGATCATTAATACATAAAAAAAGGAACTGGTTTTTTTTCTCATAGCAGATGCAAGATATCAAAGCTTGAATTGAGCCGGTACTAAAAACAAGAAACCCCGGATATTCCGGGGTTTTACTAAATATGTATAAAAAACTTATTTGATCTTTTTAGCAAGGTATTTCCCAGCTGCTGCATAGCACTCAGAGATCCTTTCGCCGGTATCAAAATCACTGCCCCAGAAGCTTCTGCCGGGTGCTTTGTCAATAGTGCCTTTGGCAATTACTTTATTTCTGTTAGCTGTTTCCACCAGGGTAAAATCGCCATTGATGGAAGCGCTTTTGCTGGCGATACCAATATTGAAACCAGGCTCCATAAATGAAGTATGGAAAATAAGTGTGTATTTGGCTTTGTAATCAAAGTTCAGCCCACCGGTTTTGGTAAACAGTTCATTGAATTTGGGTTCAAAACGGTTTTTACGGTCTGCAGCCCATGCTTCAGCCCACTTATCGCCTTTACCGGCTTCTTTTTTGTTCAGTTCTTCTGTTTTGTTTTTTACATAATCAGCTTCCTTGTCAAATTTACCTACCGCCAGGTTGTTGTAGGTGTACTCAATGTTGATGTCTTTTTCATTCTTCAAAACGTCCAGACTGCCTTCTGTAATTTTAATTTTTTGCGAGTAGGCGCTCAGCGTAAGCAAGGCTGTGGCCGTAAATACCACAAGTGGTTGAAAGATTTTCATGGTGATAAACTGTTTAATGAATACAAATATGGAGGTAAATGTATAGTTTTTTGTAAAGAAAAGAAATACCCTAAATGGGTAATCCCGAACGGGAATAAACTGTTATTATCATTTGGTTAAATGCTCATAAACAGGATTGAGTTGAAAGGACCCACGCAGGACGTTTTAACTACATTTTGATGTATTCCGGTACTGCCATACTTATTACCTTAGCAGTATGAGTAAAAAACTATTTCTTCTCGATGCCATGGCGTTGGTGTTCCGCGCTTATTATGCGCTGATCCGCAACCCGCGGATAACCTCTAAGGGGCACAATACCAATGCACAATTTGGTTTTACCAACACGTTGCTGGACCTCATTAACAATCAGAAGCCTACCCATATGGCGGTGTGTTTTGACACCCATGCGCCTACAGAACGTCATACCGAATTCAGTGACTATAAAGCCAACCGCCAGGAAGCTCCGGAAGACCTGCTGGCAGCCATTCCCGATATCAAAAGGATTATCCGCGGGTTTAACATTCCTGTCATGGAAGTAGACGGATTTGAGGCCGACGATGTTATCGGAACCCTTAGTAAACAGGCTGCCAAAGCCGGTTATGAAGTATTCATGGTAACACCCGATAAAGACTACGGTCAATTGGTAGATGGTAATATCAAAATATACAAACCCGGTTACCAGGGTGGCGATGCGGAAATTCTGGGTGCTGAAGAGGTGTGTGCCAAATGGAATATTAAAGAAGTAAGCCAGGTAATTGACATCCTGGGACTGATGGGTGATGCCGTGGACAACATTCCCGGTATTGCCGGTGTAGGTGAAAAAACAGCCGCCAAACTATTGGCTGAATATGGTACGCTGGAAAATGTACTAGAGAATGCCGATTCCATTAAAGGTGCGCTGGGTCAGAAAGTGCGTGATGGTAGAAATGCCGCCATCCTTTCCAAGAAACTGGCTACCATTATTACTACAGTGCCGGTGGAATTTCACGAAGAAGATTTTAAACTAAAAGACTGGAACAAAGACCTGTTGCGCGAAGTATTTACAGACCTGGAATTCAGGACTGTTGCTAAACGTGTACTGGGCGAAGAACTGGTGATCACGCCCGGCGCTGTTCCGCAGGGTGTGCAGACTGATCTTTTTGGCAATGTGGTGGAAAGCAAAGAGCTGAAAGCGAAGAAGGAAAGCGAAGAGCGTGCATCGGATGAAGATCGTGCGCAGGATGGAGAAATAACACACGCCGGTAAAAACATCAACAACACAGCGCATCAGTACCGTACCATTGAAGGAGATGTGGGTATTGAAACACTGATAAAAGAACTGCTGGATCAAAAAGAAGTTTGTTTTGATACAGAAACCACAGGCATAGATGCCAATGATGTGGAAATAGTAGGGATGAGCTTTTCCTTTAAACCCGGCGAAGGTTATTATGTACCCTGCCCTGCCGACCAGGATCAAACCCGGCAGATATTACAGCAATTTGCTCCTGTATTTGAAAAGAAAGACATCTTGTGGATAGGGCAAAACCTGAAATATGATATGCTGGTGTTGAAATGGTATGGATATGAATTGAAGGGTGAAACATTTGATACCATGCTGGCTCACTATGTTATTGATCCGGATGGTAAACGCAGTATGGATGAGTTGAGTGTAAAATACCTGGGTTATGAGCCGGTGCATATTGAAGAATTGATCGGCAAAAAAGGAAAGAACCAACTGAATATGCGTGATGTGCCGGTAGATAAAGTGACCGACTATGCCGCAGAAGATGCTGATGTGACTTTACAATTGAAGCAGGTATTTATGCCTTTACTGAAAGATAAAGCAGTGGAAAAGGTGTTTGGCGAAGTGGAAAATCCATTGGCCAAAGTACTTACTGACATGGAGTACGAAGGTGTAAAAGTAGATGAGAGCTTTTTGAAAGAATATTCCGCACAACTGGAAAAAGAAGCACGACTGGCAGAAGACAATGTATACCAGCAGGCAGGTATTAAGTTCAACCTGGCCTCACCCAAACAACTGGGTGAAGTACTGTTTGAAAAATTGCAACTGGATCCCAAGGCTAAAAAAACAAAAACTGGTCAATATGCAACTGGTGAAGATGTGTTGATGAAGCTGGCCAGTCAGAATAAAATTGTAGATGATATACTTGCTTTCCGCGAATTGACCAAGCTTAAATCAACGTATGTAGATGCCTTGCCGCAGATGATCAACCGTAAAACCGGCAGGGTGCATACCAGTTATGCACAGGCTGTGGCGGTAACCGGACGTTTGGCAAGCAATAATCCCAACCTGCAGAATATTCCTGTACGTACTGAGCGTGGTCGTGAGATTCGCAAAGCTTTTGTGCCACGGGATAGCAGTCGCATTTTGCTTTCGGCCGACTATTCGCAGATTGAATTGCGCATTGTGGCTGCCATTAGTGGCGACCCTGCTATGTGTGAAGCATTTAAACTGGGCAAAGACATTCACACGGCCACTGCTGCAAAAGTGTATGGTGTGGAAGAAGCGGATGTAACCAAAGAGATGCGTTACAAAGCCAAAAGTGTCAACTTTGGTATCATTTACGGACAGGGTGCTTTTGGTCTGGCCGATAACCTGGGTATTAGTCGTACAGAAGCCAAAGAGATCATAGACAACTATAAAAAACAGTTTGCCAACATCCAGAAATACATGGATGATATGATCAACTTTGCCCGCGAACACGGCTATGTACAAACCCTGATGGGACGCAAACGCTGGCTGCGTGATATCAACAGCGCCAACTTTACGGTACGTGGTTTTGCAGAGCGCAACGCCATCAACTCGCCTATACAGGGCACTGCAGCAGATATGATCAAACTGGCGATGGTAAAAGTGCATGAAGCGTTTAAAGAACACAAATTCACATCGCGTATGATCCTGCAGGTGCATGACGAGTTGGTGTTTGATGCGGTGAAAGAAGAAGTGGAAACCATCAAGCCTATTATATTGGATTGTATGCGCAGCGCATTGCCCTTACCCAATGAGGTGCCGGTGGAAGCAGAGATCGGTGCGGGTGAGAACTGGCTTGAAGCGCATTGATGCTGAACGTAGACGATTGATATTGGACCTTGGCTTTCAGTCAGGGTCTTTTTTTGAACCACACAGAGGGACACGAAGAAAGGAGTTGGCTTTTAGGTATTAGTCTTTACCTGTTAGCTATTCCCTTGTCAACTTTTCAACCTGCTCCTACCCTGCGTCTCCGTGCCTTTGCGAGAATTTTCATTGTGTGAAATATTTAGCGTGCTACCCTTTTCAGCACCAGGTTGGGGAATATTGCAGCCCGTTGTTCGCAGCTATCCTGGTTCATGTAAAAACGCAGGGTGTCATTATTGATAATATAAAAATATTTACCAGCGCTGTTATTGCCGCAAGCCATATCGCCATTGATGTCCTTCCAGTTCAACGTACGACTGCGTACAGTATAAAGTGCAGTTCCGATCAGGGAGTCCTTTGAAAAAATATAGGCAGTATCTGAAGCCGTGAACTGAAATGTAAGTTTTTCAATTACCGGGTTCAGTGTTTGCCAGCGTGTATTCTGCAAGGGATTGTTTTGATACAGCCCTGCAAAACCAACCACGAAAACAAAAAGCCATTTCATACCTGCAATTTCAGGAAAATGTTGGAATATAAAGTGCGGTGAATTTACCTGCATTATAGTGTTCGTGTTTTCTGGTCATGGAAATAATAAGGACTATCGTTTCCGGGAATAATATGCTCTGACTTGTTGTATCCAGCAATTTCAGCGCTTCCAGTTGGATAAGGTTTTTTGCACAGGCTGGATTCAGGCGGCAAAAGAGATGCAACTTTTCATATAGTACAGAAAAAATCCAATAGTCTTTCTTAATCATAGCCATAGGACTCTACAAAAACCTTTATTTTCCTTGCATGTTTAAAGCCCATTTGGCTGAAAGCCAAATTACCCTGAATTGCATATAGTTTATTATAACCGGGAAATGCTTTGGTTTAAAATTTTATATGTAAATCGGCACAATCACATAAAATCCATAAATCTGCATTTCAAGTTATCCCCCACATCAGGAATAATGCGCCCTATTCGTAAATTCGCGCCATGCAAGATTATTTACAGGGATTGAATGAGCGGCAGCGCGAAGCTGTACTGCATGTAAAAGGACCGATTATGATTGTGGCCGGCGCCGGCAGCGGAAAGACAAAAGTGCTTACCACCCGCATTGCCCACCTGATGGCCATTGGTGTAGATGCCTTTAATATCCTGGCGCTGACCTTTACTAACAAGGCGGCCAAAGAGATGAAAGAGCGTATTGAAAAAATTCTGGGCAACAGCAGTGCCCGCAACCTGTATATCGGAACCTTCCACAGTGTGTTTGCCCGTATTATGCGCAGCGAAGCACACCGGCTGGGTTATCCCAATAACTTTACCATTTATGATACGGACGACGCCAAGAACGTGGTAAAGACCGTTATCAATGAAATGAACCTGGATGATAAGCTCTACAAACCCAATGTAGTGTACAACCGCATTTCTTCCGCCAAAAACGCTCTGGTGGGTCCGGCAGAATATGCTAACGACTACCATCTTCAGCAGGAAGATCTGCGCGCCAACCGTCCGGCCATTGCTCAGATCTATGATGCCTATGCCAAACGCTGTTTTAAGAACGGCGCAATGGACTTTGACGATCTGCTGATCAAAATGTACGAACTGCTGAAGCATTTCCCGGAGGCACTGCACAAATACCAGCATAAGTTTAAATACATCATGATCGATGAGTACCAGGATACCAATCCTGCACAGTACGAGATCATTAAATTGCTGGGTGCTGCCAATGAAAATGTGTGTGTGGTGGGTGATGATGCCCAGAGTATCTATAGTTTTCGTGGTGCCACCATCGAAAACATTTTACAGTTTCAGAAAGATTATGATGATGTAACCGTGGTGAAACTGGAGCAAAACTACCGCAGTACCAAAAGCATTCTGCACGTTGCCAACGAGGTGATCAAAAATAACAAAGGCCAGATTGAAAAGAACCTGTTCACCGATAACGGACAGGGAGAAAAGATCAGGCTGGTACGTACCAACAGTGATAACGACGAAGGAAAATACGTTGCGGATACCATACAGGAACAAAAACTCAGGAATCATTATCACAACCGCGATTTTGCTATCCTGTACCGTACCAATGCGCAGAGCCGTGCATTTGAGGAAAGCCTGCGTAGACTGAGCATTCCGTATACCATGTATGGTGGTATCAGTTTCTATCAGCGTAAGGAGATCAAGGATTATGTGGCGTACCTGCGTGTAATGACCAATCCCAAAGATGAAGAAGCGCTGAAGCGTATTATCAATTACCCGGCACGTGGTATTGGTAAAACAACTATCGACAGAGCTGTACTGGCTGCCAACGAACAGAATATTTCCATGTGGGAAGTGCTGGAGCGCGCGCCACAGTTTGGCTTTAAAGGGGGTACACTGGAGGCGATAGATAATTTTGTAGTGATGATCAAGAGCTTTGCCAGCATGCTGGAAACCAAAAATGCCTATGATGTGGCATTTCATGTGGGCAAGCAAACCAATATTGTAAAAGAGCTGTTCAACGATAAAAGTACAGAAGGGGTACAACGCTATGAGAACATACAGGAGTTACTGAACAGTATTAAAGAATGGACTGAAAGTCCGGACACAGAAGAAGGTGAAGTAACAGATAAAAGCCTTACGGCCTATCTGCAACAGGTAACGCTGATGACAGATGCAGACCAGAAAGATCCCGATGCTGATACGGTAAAACTGATGACCATCCATGCGGCAAAAGGGCTGGAGTTTGGTTGTGTGTTTGCCGCCGGGCTGGAAGAAAGCCTTTTTCCCAATGCGCTGGCCATTAACAGCCGCGAAGAGCTGGAAGAAGAACGCCGTTTGTTTTATGTGGTGATCACCCGCGCCAAACAAAAGCTGTGGATCACGTATGCCAATACACGTTACCGTTTCGGTAACCTGGTACAGAATGAGCCCAGCCGTTTTATAGACGAAATTCCCCCTGATCATCTGGACCGCAGTTATGCCGGAGGCGGCATGCGCAACCAGGCATCACAATGGGGTGGCGGCAGTGCCTATGACCGTATGCATGGTGGCGGTCGCGGTAGTGCGCAGGATGCTGAAAAACGCTATGGTCCACCGCCGGCAAAAAAGAAAGATACGCCGCCGCCGTATGTTGGTCCTAAACCGCAGCAGCTTAAAACAGTTGACCATGTTCCAAGCGCTAATTTTGAGGCCAGCGATACCAGCAACCTGCAGGTAGGTCAACGGGTAGAACACCAGAAATTTGGTTTTGGAGAAGTAATAAAAATGGAGGGCAGTGCCCACAATCCCATCGCTACAGTGAAATTTGAACTGAATGGCGAAAAAAAGATCATGCTGAACTACGCGAAGCTGCGTATTATTCAATAAGCTTTCAACCGGGAGACTTCTTTTTACAGGAGATCTTCCGGGTTCTTTTTTTCCTCCTCTTTCATTCCGGAAATATAATATTCTATAACTGTACAACGTTACTTCGCTAACCGGTGTCAGAAGTAAAACCATTATATGAAACCGGTTGCCTTACTGCTGCTGATCCTGTTTACTACAGCCTGTACTAAAAAGAACAATAAAAGCTGCGATATTCCCGGCGAGGTTCGGGAAAAGCTGATTAATGAAAGCGTAAAAAACTGCACTTGTTTACCCAGGCTGGATATGCGCACTTATCAATCCAAAAACATTTACAGCCTGTATTATCTTGGTCCCAATTGCTCTACATTCTCTACGCTTTATGATGAAAAGGGCGATCTGCTGGCGAGTAGTTTTGAACCATTGTTTGCAACGATCATGGAAAATAGTACACAGGAATGCAATGTATGGTCTTGTGGGGATGCGAAATAGTAAAACGATCACGATAACATTTTCAACACTTCATTGCGATAAAGTTTCCCGATGGGGATTTCTGTTTTATCAATCTCTATCAGCTCGCTGGTATATGAACGTATCTGTGACACAGATACAATGAACGAACGATGTGCACGTACAAATTGTTTTTCTGGCAGCATGGCCTCTACAGAGCTGATGGATTGTTTGGTGATCACCACTCCAGAAGTAGTAACTACCTTAATGTAATCCTTCATGCTTTCGATGTAGAGAATGTCATGCAACATTACTTTCACCATTTTACGATCGGCCCTGAAATACACAAATGAGCCATTCCTGGCATCATCATGTGGCTGTTCCGTTTCAACAGCTGGCGCAGCAATGCTACGCACAAATCCGTTGCCCTGTAACGCCTTGTTCACTGCTTTTAAAAAACGTTCAAACGGAATAGGCTTCAGCAGGTAATCAACCACATCCAGTTCGTAACCTTCCAGGGCATATTCCTGGTAGGCTGTGGTAAAAATGACTTTGGGTGGATTTTTTAATGTTTTCAGAAAATCGGTACCATTCAGTTGCGGCATGCGAATGTCAAGGAACAACAGGTCAACAGGTTGCTGCTGCAATACCATCAGTGCCTGCACGGCATTACCACATTCACCTGCCAGCTGTAGGGAGGGTACCTGTTCTATATAACGACGAATGATCTCACGTGCAGGCGGTTCGTCATCTATGATCAGGCATTGTATCGGATTCCATTCAGGCATGTTCAGTTTGTTGTAACAGGGCGTTTAGTTGCAAATGTGTTTTCTTTTTTTCCAGTTTCAGCTTCAGGCGAACAATAAAAACTTCTTCCTGATCTACTATAACCAGCTCATGTTTGCCTTCGTACAGAAAATCGAGCCGTTTGCGTACATTTTCAATACCAATACCCCCGGGCCCATTTTTTTTAACAGGTTCTTTTCCATTCATCAGCTTAACGTATATCCATTCGTTGTCAATGCTCATCTGCAGGCTCAGCCAGGGTTGGTCCAGCATATTACTGGTACCGTGTTTAAAACAGTTTTCAACCAATGGCAGCAATAGCAACGGAGCGATCATGTATTCATTGGTTTCGGCAGGCACGTCAATATGATAATCCAGTGTATTTCCATAACGGATCTTCTCCAGATTTACATAATCTTCAATCATTTTCAGCTCTTTATCCAGCGGCACCAACGGTTGGTTACATTCATACAAAATAAAACGCAACATGCCGGATAAGCCCGTTACCAGTTGTGCAGCCACCGGTGCGGTATTCTGAGTGTAAGAATAAATATTATTGAGCGTATTGAACAAAAAATGCGGGTGAACCTGTGCTTTTAGCAACTGTAGCTGCGCTTCCACGTTCTCTTTCTGTAACTGGAGGTTACGTTGTTCTTTTACGTACCAGTATTTCATCAGCTTAATGGCAGCGGCTATACCACCAATGGTGATACCGCCACGCAAACCGGCCATCAGTCCTAAAAAGATGTTGATGCCGTAGGTACGCCCGCCATCATAGGTGTCCTTCATGATCCATATCCGGATATCTTTAATGATCGTGGCAGAGAAGATTGTAGACAACCCCGCAGTGATTAAAAAACATACCACCACCCAAAAAGCAGTGAGCCTGTAACGTTGTTTTAAAAGAAAGCGGGGAATTATAAAATACATTAATGAATAAGCAAGAAACATATGGGCTATAATGAACACCAGCGATTCCAAAATGGAAGAAGGAAGCCGTAACCAATACGTACGGTTCATGTTAACGGCTATAAATGAATACAGAAATCCCTGGAATAACCACCAGAAGATCCAGAACACCAAGTGACGCCGGATGCGGTACTTGCGCTCATTGGAAAAAATGAAAGGGTGATTCTGCATACTCATTACTTAAAATTACAAATACCGCCTGCTTTAGCAGCTTTCCGGCAATGTTTTTCGCTTAAAATGAGTTTTCCGGCGACAAAATACATCGGGCAGCAAAAAAGCCTCGCCCGGAGGCAAGGCTTTAAACCAAATGTGTATATGTCGGTTACGTGCCGGCAAAAACCGCGGGTAAGAGACGGCGTCTTGCAAAGATGCCGCCTGAACCCCGGCATTATTTGGTCAGTAAATTCATAACTACCGATTCATTCTGTCTGCATGCATGTTGATTTTCCCATGCTACCACTGCTTCATCAACTGCTTTGGATAGTTTTACTTTCACTTTTTTTCTGTTCAGGTTCAGTTTTACATCTTTCAGCGTTTCCTGATATACCAGCACATTGTGCTGATTGTAAAAAAAGATGATGTGTTGCCTGGGTGTTTTAATATTACTTTCCACAACCCAATACCCTTTTTCTGAAACCCAGGCAGGTATGCAGCGTTGTGTGGGAGTTTCCTGTGCTTTTGCAAAAGAAATGCTGAGCACCAGTATTAGTGCTGTTACTGATAAATACTTCATGGCTTACTTTTTTAATTACTTAGAGAAATACTTGATAACACTGTGAATATACTATCGTAAACAAGGGAGGTTCTTGTAAAATGGATAAGGTGAAACTAAATAACTACAGAACGTAGCATTTGAAAGACAAGGCGACAAAAAGCACTTTATCGACGATAAAAAAACTTGGTTTTTTCTTAACACTACAGTGACTCAATAATAACATTGCTGTGGCAGAAGTTTTTGTAAATTGTATTACTTCTTCTAAACAGTGGACAGGGGCAATTTTTAAGTAAATCTTTCTGCGAAAAGGAATAGTATTTGCAATACATGGCCATATGGTTTATTGTTGATGCAAATGCTTTAAGTGATTGTTAGTTAAAATGGTGTAGTATGAGCAAAGACAAGCAGGAAAATAGCCTACAGTATCACAAGGCATGTCACTATCTCACATTCAATACAGTAGATTGGGTGGATGTATTTATACGCCCGGCCTATAAGGAGGTAATTGCCGATACGCTGAATTATTTTGTAGAAAAATGCGGCTTTACTGTATTTGCATGGTGCCTTATGAGCAATCATCTGCACCTGCTGGCACAGGCAAAAGATGGCTCAGGGCTGGCACAGGTGGAAAAGGAGTTTAAAAAGGTCACAACTCAACGTATACTGGAAGCAATAGACCAGGAGCCGGAATTGCGGCGCGGCTGGATGTTACAACGTTTTGAGCAATTCAGTCATAATCTGAAAAAGATTGAACGTTTCCAGTTATGGCAAAGCTGCAGCAACCCTGTATTTATTGACTTCAAACAGGTTTTTAAACTACAGGAACGATTGCTATATATACATGAAAATCCTGTGCGTGATAAATTAACCTATATACCGCAGGATTATCTCTACAGCTCTGCCGGTGATTATGCAGGCACACGCAAAGGGCCTGTAAAAGTGCATGTGATCAATTTTGAAGATCTCCGCAGATCTATTGTACGGCCTGATTCTTCCACATAAAAAATCACATGGTTATGTGATAAGTGTTCACGCATGTTACGGGTAATTTGCATACATGTTAAAACAGCTCTTTACCTTTTTACTGGTTTGTGTTACCAGTATGCTGCAAGGCCAGCAAGCATTACGATTGGCTACTTACCAATACGCAGATAACGATCGTATAAAAAACATCACACCGTTGGCCGGTTACTTACAGCAGCAATGTGGATACACTGTAACTGTAAAAAGTTATCCTACTGTACACGCATTTATTGAAGCCATCAGGAACAATGAAACTGACATTGCACTGATCAATACATTTGGTTACCTGTTACTGGAAGCATCAGATAAAAAATATTCTATGTATCCGGCATTAACGCTTTCGGTGCAGGAAGATGCAAGAGATAATTATAAAACCTGCCTGGTGGCTGTTGCTACTTCGCCCATAACAACATTGCAACAAATACAACAGTATGCATCTTCTACGCGTATGATGCTGGTAGCGCCTGGTTCTACCTCAGGCAACCTGGTACCAAGGCTGGCACTGAGCAGCGCAGGAATACCAGATGCCGACAAACAATTTGCTTCCATGGAATATGGTAAAACACATATTGGCGCGCTGCAGGGCTTATTGAAAGGCGATGCAGACCTGGCGGCAATGGGGTATACAGAATACATGAAACTACAAAAAGATACTACAGCGCAAAGACTGCTTCGCCTGGTTTGGCTGTCACCGGAAATTCCTTTGGGACCCGTTTTGATCCATACACAATTGTCTCGCAGTGTACAGCAACAAATTGTTGCTGCATTACTGCATATACACCAGGATAATGCTACTGCATTGGAATCATTAAAAGCAGGATGGAGTGAAGCTAAGCAGGCTACACATTATATCCGCATTAAAGGATCGTACTACAACACATTCAAAAAAATACTGGGCAAGCAACAGGATTTGCAGCGTATTCTTACACAATTTGCTAACTGATATGATTAACGTTGCATGGTATCTTGCATACGGTTGATGATATCCATATTGCGCATTCGGGAGATATGGGGAGGGATATGTGTGGAACCAGGTGTATAGGTACCTGTATTGATGGTGTCAGTAGCTCGCTTATCAGAATCTTCACAGGCAACAACAGCATTAGTACAATGACTGCGGCAATAAATACCTTTTTTTAGTGTTCTCTTAAGTAGTTTATAATTGCATTGTAACTGTTATTTTACCACGCAGCACTGCACTGCCTTGTACTATTGCTGTATATTTAGAATAAAGGATTGCTGTAGTTAATTTTTCCCATTGGGGAAATACAGGTCCATAGCTTGTTGGTGGGGGAAATAAAAATGTTACTGGCTGTTTGAAAACTCTTCCAGCATGGATTTTTCTTCGGAGGTAAGGCTTTTCATTCCTTTTTTATGGATCTTTTCCAGTATACGGTCGATCTCCTCTTCCCTGCTTTTTTTGCTCATGTTGTAACGGTCATCAATGGTTTGATTATGCGATTGTTTTTTAAACAGGGTATTTACGAGCAGGATGTGTGGATATTTGAGCATAACCACAATGAACGCAATAGCGGGAACTGCTATAACAGCAATGGCAAAATAGTTGGTAACAAGTACAGAGGGGTAACAGGCAATGATCATTAGCATGCCTACCAAGCCACCTGCAAGATGTGCGTCATGCCCAACATTGTCTTTGCGGGAATGCACGCCGTAAATAGCATACAACACATAAGCCAGTCCGTATATCCATGCAGGTATGGCAGGCAGAAAGAAAAGGCTGATCTTCATGCCGGGTACCAGCGCAATGGAGGCAAAAACAACCCCGCTGATAGCACCGGAGGCACCAACTGCGCTGTAATCGCCCTGGCGTTTGTGTACCAGCAGTGAAAAATAATTGCCGCCAGTCAGACTTGCCAGGTAGATCAGTAAGAACAATAATGGATGTGTAGCACTTTCCAACTGTGCGCCAAAAAAGAACAGGGCCAGCATGTTCATGATCAGGTGCATCCAGTTGGTATGCAAAAAACCCGAGGTCAGTAACCGCTTATAATCTTTATACAACGTTACTTTCTCTACTTCAAAATAATACTTGTTGTAAAACAACGGGTCTTTAAAGCCCCTGTAGGAAACCAGGCAGTTCAGTAAAATTAATAAAATACTGATAATCCCTAAACCCATCATTCCGGAAGTCAATTTTAGAGTACTGATAAAGATGCAATCACTGCATTACTAAAATACAACAAAGCCTGAAAAAATAAAAACCGGCTGTCACCGCTTTTTGCGGGGTTATCATTGTGGTTAAACCATTGTTTTTATAAGAGAAATAACAGACAATTAATTGTAACAACAACACTGGCAGTATCGGGTAACAACAATATTTCTTGTAACCTTTTTTTAATCCTGCAAAACCGTATTGCCGGGGTTGGTTAACAGATGCTGTTGTAAAAAAATCCCCGCAGATAGGTGCGGGGGATATATCATGGAACATTTTTATTTTATCCTCTTCTTACCCGTTCACCACCACCATTACCACGTGCCGGGCGTGATTCGGCTGGTCTTCCGCCGCCATTGCCGCCGCCACCTCTTTCAAAACCGCCGGGGCGACTTTGTGGCTGAGGTCTGGAGGGCATCTGCTGTTGTGGCTGTGAAGGTCTTCCGCCGGGGTAAGCATTTCCAGGACGTACGCTGCCGGGACCGGAAGGTCTGGTTTCACGACCGCCGCCGGGATATGAACTGCCCGGGTTAGGGTTGGAGGGACGTCCACCGGGATATGCTGAACCCGGACGACCGCCAGGTGTTTCAGAACCGGGACGTGCGTTGCCGGGATTGGTATTACCGGGGTTATAAGGACGTGTTCTGTCCGGAGAAGTACCGCCGTTGTTCTGTCCACCACCAAAACGCCCGCCATCTGGTCTTACACTGCCTTGTCCCATACCGGGTCGGGCATTGTTAGGACGTGTGCCATAACCGGGATTACGATCGGACGCTGTTGGTCTGCCCCAGCCGGGTCTTCCGTTGGGGGGAGTTACATAACGGGGATTATCCCTGGTTACCACACCTACACGATTGCGGTAAATATTGTTATTGTACTGAATGTATGTATTGCGGTTGTACACGTAGGCATTGCGGCCATAATAACCACCATTGAAGCGGTAAGGAGACCAGCAATACGGAGGACGGTACATTCTTGGTCCCCACCAGCCACCGCCCCAGCCATAATAGGAAGAACCGAAGCCGAAACTCATATTGAACCAACCGGTACTGAAACCATAACTCATTCCCCAGCCAACCCACGGATTATAGGTTACCCCAAACCCCCAGGTATATGGACGTGGGTAATAATAGTTTCTGTACCACGGACGATAATAGAAACCGGTTCCGTATACAATGGTAGGACCATAAATGTATGAATTCAGATAGCCGGGTGTGTAACCCATGTACACATAATCAGGCGTTACATCGTAAATATATACATACTTCATGTAGTACACCGGGTAGCGCGGAGGGATCAGGGCTACAGGGTAAGGACGGGTAACAGCCACTGCCCAGGGACCTGCCGCACTGCGTGATTCAAACCACACCCCGTTGTCTACAGAGTAATACATACCGTTCCATCTTACAACAGATGCAGATGTATTTACGGCATAAGCCATATCGGTGCCATCAATATTTTCAAACTCAGGATCGCCATCATACTGTACATCAGCATGTGCCTGGTTCCTGTCTACTTTAGCAGTTTGAGGTACCTGTGCATCCAGCAGCGCATCTTTTGCCGCAGTAGTACCTGCCACACTGGCCAGTACATTGTCTTTGGGTGAACCGGCAGGTATTTTGGCAAATTCGCCGGGTAGCTGGTCGGCAGGCACATATTGCCACTGACCACTCAATGTTTTGGAACGAAACCATCTTCCAGACAGCAATACATAATACTGCTGTGAAGAGATATCCATAAAAATATCATTCTGAGAGTTGGAAACATACAACAGGTTGGTGCCTTCCACAGAAGCAAAATTGGCTTCACCGCTGGATTGTACCAGCTCTGCCGGCTCTGTACTCACAATTACTTTATAGATAGTATTGTCATCGCTTTCCTGTTGCGGGTTGGAACCATTATTGCCCTTGTTGTTGCTGGCATTGTTCCGGGCGGCTTCATCAATTGCCTGCTGTACTTTGGAAAGAGCAGCGGGTGTGGAAGTAGTTAAACTGTAAGGACCGGTAGCAGTAGGCGCATTGTACCAGTGTTTGCCGCCATACAGGAAAAAGCTTCCATTATTTTTTACAATGGTAAATGGCGAATTCACCACCGCCTCCATTCCCCAGTCTTTATTCTGCTGTAAACGCGGTGCGCCATCCATTAATACAAGGATAGCGGGTGCATTGCTGTAAATAACTTTGGGAGGCGTATTGCTGATCTCTTTTGACAATTGAGTTTGCTGCTGGTTCATCGAAACATTGGATTGCAGCTCACTGGAAGCAAAAGAGAGGCCCATGGAATTGACACGACTTTCAATGGTGCCTGCCAGATCGTTCAGATCATCATTGTTAGTGATACCGGGCACTTTGATATTGTCTACGTTTACCGAACGGATGCTTACCTGGTCGCCGTTGCTGCTGGTTTGGGCAGTCAGCCACGTCATACCAAAAACAGGATCAGAATTTCCCTTTTCCAGCACTGAAATAGCAGCATTGGCCTTTAGTGTATTATTGGAAAAAGATTCTGGCTGCCACTGATAGATCTTAACGGTAGAACCATCGTTGGTGGTAAATGTTTTGGGCCATCCGTTTTGGGCACTGGCTGGCGTAACCAGGAAAATGCCAAAAAGGGCGCTCAAAAAGGTGTAAAGGATTTTCATACCGGGCAATTTAATTTTTCAAACAAAAGCAAATTGTTATTGCTTTTTAATAACTGTTAGACGGCCATAATTGTGCGAAAGTTATATGGAGGCAAAAGCTTTTGCAAAACATTAGCTAAAACAGGTGTTAAAGCCTGTTTTTCAGCGTTTGCCGCATATTACAGCACATAAATATGCCTGTAAACTGTACGAAATTACCGGTATCGGGTTGTTGGGGGCATTTTTCCGGCAGAAAGCTGCTTCCGACAGGCAGATGTTCTTTCCGGGCCGAAAACAGGAAGTTCGTTCCTGGCTAATGGTAAATCAGCTTTTTTCTTTCTTTTTGGGCGTTTCGTCTTCCAGCTTGAAATCAATAGGCTGTTTCATGTAACTGGCTATTTTAACTCCATTCTGTGTGGCTGGTTTCCATTCGGGCGATCCTTTTATCAGTCTCAGGGCTTCTTCGTCCAGCAGTTTATCTACTGACTGTATCACTTCTGTTTTTTCAACCTTGCCTTCACGGGAAATTAAAAACACCACAATGACCCTGCCCGTGATATTTTTTCGCATGGCCTGTCTGGGATATTGCAGGTTCTGGGAAAGGTAGTTGATCCAGGCACGTGCTCCGCCCGGAAATTCAGCAGGAATTTCTACCAGTGCAAAGCTTTGCTTATCGGAAACGTATTCTGGAAAGTTTTTGGAGTCTTTCAGCTCGCCCTCTACATAGTTTTCTCTGCGGAGGGTGTCTCCTTTTTCATTGAATGCAGCGCGGATACCGTTCAGCCGTGATTTTTTATAATGGCGGATCTCTTTCAGGTAGCCTTTTTGTTCATCATAATAGTAATGGCAGAATTCAAACGTGCCATTTACGCTGGTATCGCTGTAATAACTTCTGGCTATCAGCATTTTTGACTGGTTATAATCAAGCGCAATCCAGGCGCTATCCCTGGTATAAAACAATTTGCGTGTATATTTTCCCTGTTCATTGCGTACGGAGTTCCAGGGAGCTGTAATGCGGAAGGTAAGTGTATCACCGGCATGTGCGGCCAGCGTGCATGTCAGTAAAATGGCGAGCATGAACCTGCTTTTCATACAAAGGTTTCACCAAAAATACTGCAAAATGAGGCTTCCTGTAAAAACAGCCATTATTGTCCTTTACCTCATTTTGCACCAGAAATGTATCTGTAATAGGACGTATCTTTCCGTTTTTGCGGTATGTCAAAAGAACTTTATTTCGATATCAGTTCCGAACAGAGTGGTGGCAGTTTATACAGAATAACTGAAGCCGGCGGACAGGTATCTTTCCTGTACGATCACAGTACTTACAATGATGATGCAGACCTGGTAGAGGTATTTAAAACCTCTTATGCCTCGTTTGCTGATTTCTGGAAAGTACTGACAGCTAATGCGGAATGGTTCTATCTGCATCCCTTGTATGTTCATCCTGAACAGCGGACTTTTATCATGCAACAACTTCAATCCGTGAACTGGAATATTCACCCCGATCCGCGCTGGCAAAACAGTCACCGCCGGCAATGGGACAAGGTGCTGAGCGATCCTGCGGGTTATTATCGTCCCGGTCTGTAAATAAATGATTGCGTGTTTTTATGGTATGTCACAGGGCATTTGCTCAAACGGGCGTTATCGCGGCTGGCCACTTCCGCTCTAATTCCTAACTTTCCTAAAATTTTTAGTTGTTATGTCTTCGCCGGATACATCGAATCACCTGTTTGAACTGGCAACCCGGTTTGTGCACCAGACCAATCGCCACGTTTTTCTTACCGGAAGGGCGGGAACGGGCAAGACCACCTTTCTGCGCAGCATCCGCGAGCAGGGATTCAAGAAAATGGCAGTGATAGCGCCCACCGGTGTAGCGGCTATCAATGCAGGCGGTGTTACCATGCACTCATTTTTACAACTGCCTTTCGGAACATTTATACCTTCCTTGTCTGCCGGTGGCTGGAACAGTCAGCGAAATATCAACAATGCCCATACTTTATTAAAAAACCTGCGCTTAAGCAATGACCGGCGGCAACTGATCCGTGAACTGGAACTGCTGGTGATTGATGAGGTAAGTATGCTGCGTGCCGATCTGTTGGATGAGATTGATGTGATACTGCGTCATGTACGTAAAAGACATCATGTGCCTTTTGGCGGTGTACAGATGTTGTACATCGGCGATCTGTTTCAATTGCCTCCAGTGGTGAACAACGAGGACTGGGACATTATGAAGGAGTATTATAAAAGTCCTTTCTTTTTTGATGCGCATGTGTTGCAACAGGCACCACCGCTATACCTGGAGTTGAAAAAAATCTATCGTCAGCATGAAGCAACATTTATCAGCCTGCTGAATAATGTGCGCAATAATGTTGTAACAGAAACCGACCTGCAGTTGCTGCAACGGCATTACCTGCCGGGTTTTGAACAGCCAGAAGGCGAAAAGTTCATTACGCTCACTACACATAATGCCAAAGCCGATACCATTAACCAGAACAGGCTGGATAAGCTGCCGGGAAAGTTGTATGAGTTCAGGGCAGAGATCACGAAAGATTTTAATGATAAAGCATTACCGGCCGATATGGTGCTGCAACTGAAAGAAGGCGCGCAGGTAATGTTCATTAAAAACGATAAAGGCGAATCACGCCGTTATTACAACGGAAAAATTGCTATGGTAACTCGTATTCAAAACGATACCATAGTGGTGACGCTGGATGATGAAACTGAACTAGAGCTGGAAAAAGAGATCTGGCGCAATATCCGTTACCGGTACAACAAGGATAAAGACGAGGTAGAGGAAGAGGAAATAGGACGGTTTACGCAATACCCGGTGCGGCTGGCATGGGCCATCACCATTCACAAAAGCCAGGGCTTAACTTTTGACAAAGCCATCATTGATGCAGGTGCTGCGTTTGCGCCGGGACAGGTGTATGTGGCACTGAGCCGGCTTACATCGCTGGAAGGATTGGTCCTATATTCACGCGTGCAGCAACAAAGCATACAGACAGATGAGCGCGTACTGGCGTTTACACATTCGGAGCAGGCAGAAGATATGTTGCAGGCACATCTGCTGGCAGAACAGCAGCAATTTATTTCTCAATCGCTGATACAATGTTTTGAATGGACCAGACTTTCAGAAAGTCTGCAGGAGTTTTATGATGAATATGAACACCGGCAGATCCCTGATAAAAATGAGTCCGTTACCTGGGCAAAAAAACTGCTGGAAAGTATTGTGGAGATGGAAGAGATGGCCGGAAAATTTACCCGGCAGTTAGAGCATCTGATCCCTGCTGCGCCACAGGACAATTATGCTTTCCTGCATGAGCGCGTAACAGCAGGCAGCAATTACTTTGGAGACAGGATCATTACTGCCATTGATAATATTAAGGAACATATAGCGCAGATAAAAGTAAAACAGCGGATCAAAAAATACCAGCTTTCATTGCAAGACCTGTTACTGACCATAGAAAGAAAAAAACAGTTGCTGGTACAAGCTGTGCGTATCACTGAAGGATTGATGAAGGGAACACCTGCCACCGAATTGTTACAACAGGTGGAAGAACAAAGAAAGCAGCTACTGGTAAAGGCAGTTGTGGAGCAGGAAGCAGCACCGGCAAAAGCTCCCAAAGGCGAAACCCGCCGCATCAGTTTACAGCTTTTCCGCGAAGGAAATACTGCAGCAGTCATTGCGGAATTACGTGGAATGGCAATCTCTACCATTGAAGGACATCTTGCCGGATTCATCACTACCGGTGATATTGATGTTAAAGAAATTGTATCAGAAGGGAAAATAGATATAATCATGAAAGCACTGGATGAACTTTCACCCGGAGAAAAATCCATTACGCCGGTAAAGAACAAGCTGGGAGAAGATGTTTCTTTTGGTGATATCAGGGCGGTACTGCATTACAGGGAATGGCTGCAACAGGAAAGTAAAGTTGCAGAATGATCAGGATGCAATGTCATGGTTGTGCGAGATGCTTTCAATAAACTGTTTTACTTCTTCTTTAGTACGATTCATTTTGGCGGCCAGTCTGCTTAACAATGCATCTTCTTTGCCCGGTTCATACACCAGGTCTTCATCGGCCAGAAAAGGATTTCGCTCTTTGATCTTTTCTTTTACCGTTTCCCAGGACGTTGCCAGTTGTAATTGTTCCTGTTTCATACCGGTGGTTGTTTTTGATGAACCAAATGAAAAAAATCCCCGGACGCACAAAAACCATCAGCTTCCTATCTGCCCGGGGTTTTATTTGTATAAACGCCTGATGTGCAATGAACCTCCGTAACAGATAGTACAATTTTGCTGCCATTTGCTGCAAAGCCTGTAACTACGGTCCTGAGTGATATTTCCGGAATGATTATAAAAATGCAGCGGGGTATTTTTTCCCGGTTTTGAGGAAATCAGCCAAGATGATCTTTTAAAGCCTGTACTGTTTTTTTATCATTGCCAACAAAAATGGTGGAGCCGCTGATGGTGACCGGTCTTTTCAGAAAGGTATATTCTTCCAGTATCAGGTTGCGGTAATCTGTTTCTGTAAGATTTTTATCTTTTAATCCCAGCTCCTTGTATTTCAGGGCACGTCTGCTGAACAGGGCCTCATAGCTACCAGCCAGCGTTTTCATCTCGTCCAATTGAGCAGGCGTTATTTTTTCCGTTTTAATATCCTGCAGCTCAAATCCTTTTTTATCAATACCGGTTTCTTTAATAATGCCCTGACAGGTAGTACAGGTAGCAAGGTGATACATTTTCTGCTTCATAATAACTTGTTGATACGGGATGCAAATAAACAGAATCCTGTGTGATTTTAATGGCAATGTGCCGGTAATGAGGCTGTTAAAGACGACATTATTTGGTTGTATAGCGTTGCCGGTCAGTTGTTTAGACTATTACAGAATGATTTCTGGTCTGTGTTGGGGCATTAAAATGTAACCCCGTTGTAATATTTTATATTTGTCGGCGACTGATATTTTAAACTAAATAAAACCAGCGGAGTTTGCAGCCAAGACCTGACCAGGATGAGTTTATTGCCTTGGTGAACCAACACAAAGCAATGCTGTACAAAGTATGCAATATGTATTGCGATACAGAGTTCAGCAAACAGGATTTGTTTCAGGAAATCGTCATACAACTGTGGAAAGCATACCCGCGGTTTCGTGGTGATTCAAAGTTCAGTACCTGGCTGTACAGGATTGCGCTGAACACAGCTATTTCGGATCTGCGCAAGCAAAAGAACCATATACGGAGCATGGAGCCTGAAAGGCTGCCTACGGAAATACAGGATATTCAATACAACACCGAACGAGAGGAACAACTACAGGCATTGTACAAAGCGATCAACGAACTGACCGAAGTTGAAAAAGCCATTGTAATGCTATACCTGGAAGACAAGAGCTATGATGAAATGGAGGATATTCTTGGTATTAATCAGAATAACCTGCGTGTTAAAATGAACCGTATCAAAGAAAAATTACGAAAACTCACAAAAGCCGTTGAACATGGAGTTGGATAGCCTGAAAGCTATTTGGAACGATTTCGGAGAACAACCTGTTCTGGAAAAAGAGAATGAACAGTTGCTGGCCATTTTGCGCAAAAAATCGCAAAGCCCTATCGCTAAAATGAGGCGTAACTTAGGCTGGGAACTGGTTGTTGTACTGTTATTGTATTCCTTTACAATCTATTACTACATTACCGGCTGGAAAGGCCAGTACTGGGAACTGGCGATTGTGCTGCTATTGGTAGGCCTGTTGTTTGTGGGCTACTACCTGGTAAAGAACAACCTGCTGAATAAGATGCAGCATGGCGTTTCTTCGGAAGTCAGCATTAATCTGAAACAGCAACTGATTACGCTGGAAAAATATGTACGCTTTTACTTTCTTTCCGGTACGGTATTAACTCCCGTGGCTTATTATGTATCAGGACTGATCATTATTGCCAAAGACCCCGATCTGTCTGGTACCGGTCTTCTGGAGCATATTCAGGCCACCAAGGGAATTTCTATCTTTATCATTGCAGGGATTGTTATTTCGGTACTTTCCTATTTTCTAAATATCTGGTATGTGCACAAACTATACGGTCAGCATATAGAAAAACTGAAATCGCTGGTTCGTGAAATGGAACATGATGGTTAATGTAAGGATTGGTTACAGGTTGCCGGTTACCATTTTCGGTGCGAATTAAATACTCCTTTACTTAGATCTCCGAATCTCTCAATTCCTTTATCAGTAAATACTAGAGGTGTGTTATAAATTTTCGTATTTTACTTTCCCGGGTAAAAAATGATTGACCATGACAAACCGCCGCACTTTTTTAAAACATTCCTCCCTGTTTGCCGGAGGATTAGTTTTCTCCTCTTCAGATAATAAAACCTTTGCTGCTTTTCAACGTCGCCTGGCTGCCAGCGATCAGCTGAACATTGCTGCTATTGGTATCAATGGTATGGGCTGGTCAAATGTAAAGGCAGCATTGAAAGTACCCGGTGTAAACCTGGTGGCACTGTGTGATGTAGATAAGAATGTGCTGGACAAACGTGCGGATGAAGCTAGCAAATGGAATCCTTCGGCACCAGCCATAAAAAAATACAGTGATTACCGGCAACTGCTGGAACAAAAAGATATTGATGCCGTAATCATCGGTACTCCCGATCACTGGCATGCCCTGCAAATGATCCATGCCTGCCAGGCAGGTAAACATGTATATGTGGAAAAGCCGGTAGGTAACTCTATTGGGGAATGCAACAGTATGGTGGCTGCACAGCGGTATTACAAAAAAGTGGTGCAGGCCGGGCAGTGGCAACGCAGCCAGCAGCATTTTCGCGATGCGGTAGATTTTGTGCATAGCGGGCAACTGGGCAATATCCGCACGGTAAAAGTGTGGTGTTACCAGGGGTGGATGAAACCCGGCGCCATGGTACCGGATAGTAGTGCGCCTGCCGGTGTTGATTTTGCACAATGGCTGGGACCAGCGCCGATGCGCTCGTTCAATTCCAGCCGGTTTCACTTCAATTTCCGCTGGTTCTGGGACTATGCAGGTGGCTTAATGACCGACTGGGGTGTACACCTGCTGGATTATGCCATGATCGGTATGAAAGCCGGTATGCCAAAATCGGTATCTGCATTGGGAGGCCGGTTTGCCTATCCCGATCTGTACGAAGAAACTCCTGATACTTTGACTACCCTGTATGAATTTGATGAGTTTAACCTGGTTTGGGATTCTGCCATGGGGATTGATAATGGTTCTTATAATCGCGATCATGGCATTGCGTTCATTGGCAACAATGGTACCCTGGTATTAAATCGTGGCGGATGGGAAGTGTTAGAAGAGCGAAGAAGTGATAAAAAGGTGAGCAAACCATTGGAGAAATCTGTTGACAATGGACTGGATAAGCATTTTGAGAATTTTGTAAGCGTGATCAGATCAGGAAAACAGGACGACCTGCATTGTTCTATACAGGATGGTGCGCATATTGCCACCATTGCACAGTTGGGCAATATTGCTTTCCGCAGTGGTCAGAAATTGAATTGGGATGCACGGAAAGACAGGTTTGCCGATGAAAAGATCAATAAGCAATACTGGATGAAAGAATACCACAATGGCTATAAACTACCGAAAATCGGGTAGTTAAATGCTCTGTGTTGTTGAATTAAGCCAGGCCGCATCGTGGCATTGCTTTGCTATAAGCAGAAAGTTCTTCCGACCTGATTCAAGTACATAGAATACACAACTATCAATCTTCAATGATCATTCATTGCTTCTCCAGGCGGGCGCGAAGTTTCAGAAATATGATCTCTCCTTTGGTGAGGCTGCCGGTAACTTGCAGTGTTCCGGATTCATCGGTGGTATAACTTATTGTGGCGTCAATAGCAGGATGTATACGAGGATCAATAACGGATAAAAATTTCAGGTGATCGGCCTGTACCAAACGGGTAGCCTGATTGATAGCACTTTCCACCAACTCTTTCACCATCTGCATCATGCATACGCCGGGCACTACCGGTTGACCTGGAAAGTGTCCTTCAAATATAGAATGATTGACATTAATGTCCAGTGCGGCATTTAGCGAATTGCCTTCAACGGTCATAGAACTGATAGTAAAAAAATCACCTTGCAACATTTCTTTCCAGTCTTTTTAGCGCGATGGTAAAATTAAATTTTTTGTGTGTAATGCCAATCGTATCCGGTAAGCCATTCTGATAGTTCAGCATTTGTGCTACTACCACAGGTTTACGCTTGGATGACTTTTCAGCACGGAACAGTTCTGTGCACGATTCGTTCGTTACATAGTAATTGGTGCCTTTTTCCTGTGGAAAAGCATAATAATGCAAATGCTGTGTGGTATCTGTAAGCAGGTAACCATTGGCCGGACTGATATTGTGTAACAGCACCAGTTCAAAATCTTTACGCAGCGTTTTGATCACCGCTTTTTTATTCATCTGATCCAATATGTAATGCACGGTGAAGTTGCCATTGGCCGTAAATTCAAAATCGAAAAAAGTAGGTCCTGTTTCACTGGTAAAAACAATGCGTGTGCTACTGTCAGGCATCTGTTTAAAAACCAGGATGCCACTGAGGTGTTTACCCACTACATCTACCTGTGTGGTATAAAATGCTGTAGCAAATGCGGGTTTGAACTGCTGTACACAGGCAACATCTCCGGTTGTTCGCTGTAGTTTTTTATATACAGACGAACAGGATAACAGGAAACAGCTACTAATGAATACTAAATAACGCATCGGCAATGGATACATTCACTTCTTTATTAACAAAAGTAATTACAGTATTGTCGCCGGATAATTCCTGCATTTCAATTTTTGATACACCATATTCCTTTTTGTCAACAAAAAGATGAATAGCCTTAAAAAAACCTTTTAGTGTTTTGTCAACGGGTGTTAACTCCAGCAGGTAAAGCTGACCTCCTTCAAAGACCTTCACACTAAAGCTGTTGTTGTTGAGTACTGTACCTTTCACACAGTCGATCATGATATCATTGATCTGGCGGAATATTTTATTGGAGCTGGTAGAGACTTTGTTTTCTTTTTGTCCGTCCTTGGTATACACCTTGTCTTTGTTCAGGATCATCAGGTACTGGAATGGTGTGATATATTCCATGCGTACCAGGTTTTCTTTTTTGAACCAGAATTTTCCTTTGGAAACGATCTTTTCAGACAGCATGCTGAGATTTTTTTCCTGCTGAAAATCGCTTTTGATAGACATGGTTTTTTGTGTAGCCGCGGCAAATTTTTCCTTGAAAGCGGCAAGGTCAGTCAGTTGTTTATATCCGGCAGGTTGTGCCTGTGCTATGAAGCTGATGATAACACATGCAATAGCCGCGAGTATATTACGCATAGGGAATTAAGTTAAGCATTTTATCCAGCCGCACAATGCTGTAGCCCTGTGCAGTGACGTGCCGGATAAAAGACGGTAAGATAGCCAATGTGGTTTTACTGGTATCGTGAAAAAGTACAATTGAGCCGGGTTTTATGGATTTTGTAACTTTTTGCAATAGTTGTTCTTCATTTTTGATCACTGTATCCAGCGAACGGATATTCCAGCCAACAGGCGTATAACCGCCTTTTCGGATGGCTTTTGCCAGGTTGGGGTTGGTTACCCCATAGGGCGGGCGGAGCAGTAGCGGCTTTAAACCTGTGACCGACTGCATGGCTGCATCCATTTGTTGCAGATCCTGCTGCATTTTAGTAGCAGAAAACAGGTCGAACAGGGCGTGGTGTGAATAACTATGATTGCCGATCAGGTGTCCTTCTGTATGTAGCTGCTGCAACAACTTCTCACGACCCGGAATACGGCTGCCAATACAGAAAAAAGCAGCAGGTACTTTAAACTCTTTCAGGATGTTCAGAATTTCCGGTGTGTACTGCTCCATTGGTCCATCATCAAAGCTGATGGCGATCTGTTTAACAGTAATGTCAGCAGAGCAGATAACAGGAATATAAAAATTGGAACCAACATAGTAACTGCCGTAGAAAAGGATCAGCGAATACACGAATGCCAGCAACACATACCACCAGGCAGAAATATCATATTGTACATCACAGGCTATCAATGCTGCCAGCAGCAGTATTACTACAATGCCTGTATTGCGAAAATTCAACATACAGAGAGCAACATCAATGAGTGATGGATGCGATTACTGTGATTGTAGATCAGTACGCTTTTTATGGGACCAGCTATTTCCTGGCCGGCAATAGCTGCCGGAATGTTTTGTTCTTTTACAATGCCGGCTGCCAGCCACAGGGCAAATGCAGTTGCTGTAGGATATTCACCGCACAGTTGTTTGAAGGTGATATTGCGTGTTGTACTGAACAGCGATTGTTCCAGTGCATTATATACTGCATCACCTTTTGTATCGCCATTACGACCGGTAATGACAATATCAATATCGTTAATAGAAATACTCTGTGCGGTCAGGAATGAAGAGATCTCTTTTTCAATATCAGCAACAGAAGCAGGTTTGTAAAATGTATGCAGACCATTTAGCTGCGCGTAATTATCGGCAGCGGCATCGTTACTGATCAGGAAAAATGCAGCACCTTCGCCTGCTATCGTTCCTTTTGAGGTGTCAGTCAGTAAATCTGTGTTGGAAGTAGATTGTTGTTTATACAGCCCAATCCTGCTTAAAATAGCATGGCTGGTATCTGTTATTTCATCCAGGCCGCCTACCAGTACACTTTTTGCATCACCTTCTTCAATCATCATCATGCCATCCAGCAGGGCACTTTCAAAAGAAAAACCACGATGAACAAATGTGTTGTTGTAATTGTGGCATTGCAGCATCAGCGCAATCTGTCCGCCAACCGTATTGTGTGTAGATTGTATGAATGCTGTAGGCGTCAGCATTTCTTCTTTGAATTCCACCAGTCTTTTCAGAAACACTTCAGTATCCTGCAAACAGCCATAAGCCGTGCCGGTAATAATAGCATCCGGCTGCTGAATGCCTGCGTCCTGTAAGCAATCCATGGCCGCGCCCACACCCATTTTGATAATGCGGCTCATACGGCGGATCATTTTAGGGTCGAACAATTTGCTATAATCCGGATCGATGGTGTTGAGCCGGTTACCGGTATAGGCAGTTTGTTCAGTAAGCGATGACTTACCAAATGTATGCTGAGGTGATATGTTGCCGGTTGCCCGGATGTATAAACTCATTAGGTTATAAATTGTAAGTTGTAGGTTTTGGGCTGAACGCGAAGAGCTCCCTACAACTTTGAAAATACCAATGATGAACAGTTGCCGCCAAACCCAAAAGAATTTGATACTACATGATTGACCGGCTGCCCTTTTGAAAAAGCTGCGGCCGGAACAAACGGTAGATCTTTCATGGGTGTTTGCAAACGCAGGTTGGGATAGATCAATCCCTGCTGTACTGACAATGATGAAAACACTGCTTCTATTCCTCCGCTGGCTCCCAGTGTATGACCGGTGAACGATTTGGTGGAACTCATGGGCGGAAAATGCGGTGCAAATAATAATTTGATGGCTGTTCCTTCTGCAATATCATTGTTTTGCGTACCGGTGCCATGCAGGTTGATATAGCCGATGTCAGCAGGATGTAAGCCGCTTTTTTCCAGCGCGCCTTTCATTGCCAGGAATGAGCCGGTACCTTCCGGAGAAGAAGCTGTTTGATGATAGGCATCATTGGCATTGCAATAACCGCTCAGGCTGCAGTACAACCGGGGCAATCGGGCCGCCACTTTTTCGGATACCAGCACTACATAGCCAGCGCCTTCGCCAAGATTCAGTCCTTTACGATTTTCATCAAAAGGTTTACAGAACTCCTGGTCCAGGATCATCAGGCTGTTGAAACCATTTACGGTAAACTTTGCGAGTGAATCAGTTCCACCGGCAATCACTACATCCAGTTTATTTTGCCTGATAAGACGCGCTCCCAGGAAAATAGCGTTGGCAGAGGAAGAACAGGCCGTACTGATAGTGGTAATGAAATTCCGGATGCCCAGTTTATCGGCTACCAGTTCAGTGGCTGTGCCGCACTCGTGGTTGATCACATTGCGCAATCTTCCTTTTTGTGCATTGGCCAGGAATGCAGGATAGAAGTCTTCGCTTTTATCCATGCCGCCTACTGTATTGGCAGAGATAAAACCGGTTCGCAGGGTGCTGAGATCCGGAATATGTGCATCGTTCAATGCTTCCTTTGCTGCCATCATGCTTAGCAGCGCAGTACGGGTAGTATGCGCGGGCATGCCGGTAATGGCTGCCAGTTGTTCATTGCTGTATTTTACTTCTGCCACCGGCAGTTTATCGCGGTGTACAGATTGCAGGTACTGCATAGTGCCCATGCCTGCTGCACTGTTTTCCAGTGATGCCAGGCATTCGGCCGCATTGTTACCAATGGCCGAAATAACACCGATACCTGCAATACAAACCTTCTGACTCATCTATGCTTTCTGACCTTGGTGTGCAATAATATAATCTGCCATGGTTCTTACTGAACGGAACACTTTGGGACCTTCTTCAGCATTTGACAGTTTAATGCCGTATTCCTGTTGCAGCAATACGATCAGCTCCAGTGCATCAATCGAATCCAATCCCAGTCCTTCTACGAACAGGGGTTGATCATCCCCGATATCTTCAGGTTTCAGGTCTTTCAGGTTCAACTGCGCAATGATCTGCGTTTTCAGATCGTAGAGTAACTTCTCCATGTTATAATTGATAAATGTGATTGATGTTTTCTATGGTAAAAGGGATAACCTGTTCTCCGGCTTCTTTTTCTACCAGGAACAAAACTGTTTTATAGGTTTCATCCAGCACTTCTGTCCAGCCGCCGATGCAGGCATTCAAACCACCCGTTGCCAGCAGGTTACTGATATACTGGTGTATAAAAGTACCATCGAACTGTTTAAATACAAAGAAGCCGTTTTCGCCCTTAAAGTTATTCCGGATGCAGATTTCACCAATTACAATATTGGGTAATGTGTATACAAACAACGCGGGGCTGGCAATTTCATGAACCGTGGCAAAATACCGGATATCTGTGTCCAGGCTGGCATTGGCATTGGTTAGTACAATGCCTTTTTCTTCGGGCGCATACCGTTGCAGATCAGCGTCTTTCAGCAAAACCTCTGTTGCCAGCAAACCCAGTTTGCTTAGCGTATCCATTTTGTAAAATTTAGGATACTCAACAGCAAAATGTTTGTAGCCTGCCAGTAGAAAATCGGGCAATGGAGTTGCCTCACCAGTGAACACGGCGTTGCCATTGTGATACACTGTTCTGTTGCCGATAACACAACTGCCCGTAATATATGCTGCTTCTGTTGCCACTATTCAGATAAAAGGTTCAATGAAATTTCATTTACAGACTATCGCGCAGGGTAATGATACGCGCCAGTTTTTGTAAGGCTGTTTTATGATCACGTACATATGCATTACCAAGATCCCACACATAACCGGCCAATACAGAACAGATCTTTCTTTTGATCTCCGGGTCCTGGTTGTCAGCAAAGAAGATGGTATCCAATGTGCCTTCATACCACGCCATTACGTAAGAGCGGAATGCATTTACGCCCTGCATGGTAGGTTCCATATATTCTTTTTCCCAGTCTATATTTTCGCCTTTCAGCTTGCGGATCACCAGCTTGGCTGCTGTCTGGCTGCTAACGGTGGCCAGCGTAACACCGGATGAGAAAATAGGATCCAGAAACTCTGTTACGTTGCCGGTCAATACAAAACCTTCGCCGTAGAACCTGTCGGTGGTAGCAGACCATGACTGTAATGTACGTGGTTCAAATGTCAGCTCTACATCTTTCAGGCGTTCGGCCAGGTAAGGTTCGTCGGCTACCAGCGTACGGAACTGTTCTTCAGGAGTGCCTGTATATTTTTCAAAAAACTCCGGATGACCTACAAAACCAACGGATGTGATACCGGTAGAGAACGGAATCACCCAAACCCATACGCCGGGTTTGTGCACTACAATGGTAATGCGGTTGGGCTCATCGGCCATGGAGCGTTTTATATCTACAGTATGAGCAAACACGGCTTTGCGCGGATCAAGATTGGAAGGTTTTTCCATGTTGAACAGCTTGGGAATTACCCTGCCATAACCGCTGCCATCTATAATGAAACGGGCTTCGATCTCTGATTTATTACCATTGATATCTTCAATAGTGGTAACGGAATCAGAGCCGTTGAATTTAATATCTTTAACGGTGGTTTCGTATGAAACGGGAATGCCATATTGCTCGCAGGTATCGGCCAGTGTTTTGTCAAAGTCTGCACGGGGTACCTGCCAGGTCCAGCTCCATCCGTTGGTGAACTGGTCGGCAAAGGAATAGTCGCATATTTTGCCATTTTTGACAAACTTGGCGCCGAATTTTTCCTGGAATCCTTTTGCTTTTACCGCATCCAGGAAGCCGGCTTCTTCCAGCGCTTCCATACAGCGGGGCAACAGGCTTTCGCCAATTACAAAGCGCGGAAATTTCAGTTTTTCAACAATCTTTACTGAATAACCGGCTTTGTGTACAATGGAGGCTGCAACGGTACCCGACGGTCCGGCGCCAATGACCAGTACATCAACTTTTTCTTTTTTCATACCTTTCATGTAGAGGTTTAAGGTTTACCCGTAATAGAGAATCTTTGATTTCGGAATTGTGAAATTTCGTGATTGAGATTACATCACAATATCCCCAAATTCCAAAATCAGCAATTATTGCTGTGTTATCTTTTCTTTCTGCATTTCAGCAGCGTGTGACTTAAACCGATACCGTCTGTCTGTTCAACAATTTCAAAACCTGCTGCTTCCACACATGGAATGAATACGCGTGAATCGTACATCTGGCTGTTGCCGTTGGCCAGTGCAGTGAAGTAAACGGAGGTTTGCTGTAAACAGAATGCGGCTGTTTCAAAACGTTGTGTATCCCAGAATGCCTCAAGGATAAATACAAAACCATTTTCATCCAGCGCTTCATAACATCTCTTCAGAATGGAGGTGATCTCTTCTTCAGAAAAACAATCCAGGAACTGGCTCATCCAGATGGCATCAAACCCTTTGGGGAATTGCTGATTTTCATCCAGAATGTTGGCCTGTATAAAGGATACGCGATCAGTAAGACCCAATTGTTCCATTTTAGCCTTGGCCATGTTCAGCTGACCAGGCAGGTCCATAATGGTCACTTTAATATCGGGAGAATAACCGGTGCTGGCAATGGTCCATTTGCCGGTGTTGCCGCCAATATCAAGAATATTTTTAATACCGTCTTTGTATACATGTTTCAATACAGCGGGAAATGCTCCGTCGGAAAAATAATGGTCAAATGCAAACCAGCTTTTCTGGATATGCGGTGGCAGTTGGGAAAGACCTTCGTAAATAGTAGGCCAGTTGCCAAGCTCTTTCAAACCTTCGGGTTTGCCACTCTCAATACTTTTATCCAGCGCAAACAAACCTTTGTAACACACATCATGTACAAAGTCCATATTTACTTTGGTCAGTGCATCATGCAGCAGGAAGTAACCTGTTTTGGTAATGGTATACCTGTTATCATTGATAACCACCAGACCTATTCCCAGGCCGGATTCCAGTAGTATGCGAACACCGTAGCGTGACAATTGTACTTTTTCAATCACTTCTTCAATGGTTAAACCTTTGGTGCCGCTGTCTTCAATAGCTTTCAGAATGCCACTGTCACGTAATACTTTGGCAACCTGGAATACAACGGGGCCGAATGCAATAAACTGCGCCAGTCTCTGGGCTTCTAATGCTGTTTTGGTATCCTTACTGTAAAAGTTCATTGAGATGATATGTGAATATTTGATGAATGACTAGATAAGTTGTTTGTTGAATAGTACTGCGGCATTACATCCACCAAAACCGGAAGCCGTTTTAAGGCAGGTTTTTAAAAAGCCAGGTTGCAAAATACTGCAAACATTCAAGCTTTTGGTGGTACCGGGTTCACTAAATCCCTTTGTGGGGATCACCAGGTTCTGTAGCAGGGAATGTATGGAAATAACTGATTCAATCAGCCCTGCGGCACCCAATGTATGACCATAATATCCTTTCAGGCTGTTTACTGGAACGTCCTGTAAACCGGCCAGTGTAATAGCTTTTGACTCCATTTCATCATTGTACAACGTGGCTGTTCCGTGTGCTGAAATGAAATCAATATCGGTGGCAGCAACCCCTGCCTCGTGCATGGTGCGCTGCATGGCCTGGAAAAGCTCCTGTCCTGTGCGGGAAGGGCCTGAAATATGATTGGCGTCGTTGCTCACTGCACCACCGGTAACCCGGATGTGTGCTGTGGCATTGGCGGGAGGATCAACGGAAAGGACGATGGTGGCGGCTCCTTCACCCAATGTTACGCCATTGCGTGCGGCATCGAAGGGCTTGCAGGGCGCTGCGCTGACAGCCTGGAATGATTGAAAGCCCGATAATACAAACCGGGTGATCACATCTGCTCCCGCTATCACTACATGCCGGTACTGCCCGCTGCGCAACAGGCGCATACCGGTGGTAATGGCCAGTACGCCGGAAATACAGGCGTGTGATACAATTAATGGTTGTGTGGTAAAACCGAAGTGACCGGCTACCAGCTGTGCTGAAGTATACAAAGCTACCCGCTCTTTCAGAGCAGGGGTAACGGGTTCAGTTTCTATTAAACTGATATTGCCTTTGGTGGTGGAAATGATCAGTGCCGTGGAAGGACTTTTTATATCAACCGGGCAGTGCTGTAATGCGCCGGCAATGGACGCGATCAGTAATTGCTCAAATTTTGTATAGGAAGCAGGGGCTTCTATAAAAGTTGTTTGTGGTGCAAACAAAGAAGCATAGAAGGGTTCGGGTGCAATGGCGATATTGTTGTGTTGCTGAATACCGGAAATGCCTTCGGTTAACTGCCTGAAATTATCTGCAGAAGAAAAACCAAGCGGTGATACAATGTTATCGGCAACTACAAAAACGTCTTTCATTGTTTAATGTTAAATCAACGCCTGTTTTCTTTTCCAGTCTTCAAAAAAAGGAGGGTTGGTCAGTTGCAGCACAGAACTGTCTCTGTCCAGGAAAACCTGTACAGAAGTACCTGTAGCCACCAGTTCATTGGTGCCTGCTTTGAATAAGCGGTAGGTAAAGATCAGTTTGGCAGCTTCGCTGGGAACATAAGTTGTTTCAATAATTACTTTGTCACCATAGCGCAGGGAACGCTTGTAATCGCACTGAATACTTACAACAGGCACTACCAGGCTGTTGCGGTAAAAATCAAGATAACCAATGCCGTGTTTGATACCGAATGCCTCGCGGCCATCTTCAAAATAACGTACATAATGCCCATGCCATACAATACCCAAAGGGTCTGCTTCATTAAACCGGACCAATATTTCTGTACGATCGCTAAGTTCTTTTTGCTTCATTGGATGAATAACTGTTTTGTACAGGCCGCGGGCTGTTTGCGGAATGCTACGCTATATGAGGATTTCACATAGCGTAGCCCGGGGAATTGCTTAACCTCCGTAGGCAGCTTTCCACTCTTTGAACTTCTTTTTCTCAATATCGTTCATGACGTCTTTAATACTGGCTGCCCAATAGTTGCGGAATCCGAAACCACCGGCAGTGCCTTCCATACGTTCTGTTAATAATACTTTTTTGGTTTTGATGTCGAACAGGGTAACCCAGATGGCGGCAGCTTTCTGGGTTTTGCTCATTGCTTCTACTACAAACACCAGTCCTACACCTTTTTTATCGCCGGTTTCAAGGTCTTTGATAACACCGCTGATGTCGGCAGCTTTAAGACGATTGTAATCGGCAGAGGTGGTTGATTTAATGTTGTCGGGATTTACGGTCTGGTTCTTTTTGTGTATAGGACCCAGATCGTGATCGATATTGCTTTTCTGGAATGCTTTGGCCAGTTCATATTTCTTAGGCTCATTTACCACCACATCGTTAATGCCTGCAAACTGGCGGTCTTTAATGTCCAGTGCATTGGCTGCAGCATCGTCAATCAGTTTGGCTTTTGTAAAATCAATACCGTAGTAAAAAATGGGGCTTTCGCTGGAAGAGAAAACGTCTTTCAGTGTTTGTGCCTGTACAGTAGCCTGTGTAAGGGCAAGGCCTATAATAAGGCTGGTAAGATACCGGGCTGTAGTTACAAGTTTCATAGCTTGAAAAGGTATTTTTATGGTTTATTAGAAATAAAAATTTTCATTTCGCAACTGGCCAATAGCTGATCTCCGCAGGATACTTTACCGGTAATGATGGTTACATCAAATACCTGGTTCTTGATAATGATCTCTGTGGTGATCTGTTGTTGTACGGCTGGTAAGCCGGTAATGGAAAGCTGTTGTACGGCGCCGATAAAACCAACCGGCATCGGTTTGTTTTCTGCTTTGCACAGGTAACCCATGCGTGCAGCGGCTGTCTGCGCTATATTTTCTACCAGGCCGGGCTCCTGCAGGAAACCGTTCTGTACAAAAATATTCTCTTCCTGTATGGTAAAAGTGGTGCGTGCCAGCGTATCATCGCAATGCACCAGGTTGCCGATCATTACAAACGGATGCCGCTGCGGTATAAGATCAGTAATATGTTGTGCGTAGCTCATAATGGATTACTGTTTCCAGAAATCATAATAATTAAACCACTGTTCGGGATAGCCTTTCACTTTTTCTTCCATTGCTGCAGCAAAATTGTCTGCTATCTGTTGTATGATCTCTTCTTTGGGTTTGCCGCCATACTCTTTCGGCGTGCTTGCAAAGAAGTGATAATGCAGGCTGGTTTCTTTCATGGCAAATACAAAGGATACCGGTGCTTTAAAAGTGGCTGCCAGCAGGAAGGGACCTGCGGGTAACAATGCTTTTTTGCCCAGGAAGTCGGTGGTAACTGTTTTATTGCCTTCCAGGAACCTGTCTGCATGCATACACACCAGCTCATTGTTCTTAAATGCTTCACTGATGGCATAGATATGTGAAAGATCGTCCTTTATGATAATGATACGTGCGTTTCTTTTGCCGGTAACTTTTTCCAGGTACTCTTTGATCTGCTGGTGTTCACCGTCATACATCACAATATTGATGCGGGTGTCAAGTCTTTTCAGCAGGTGTCCTGCAATTTCCCAGTTGCCAATGTGTGCGCTTAACAGCAGACCGCCTTTTTGCAGCTTTGCCATGGCGTGCAGGTGCTCTTCTCCGTCAAAATCGAATGTAAACCTGTTACGGATACCGGACATTACAACAACCTTGTCAATCAATGTCTGACCGAACAGGTAATAATTTTTATACAGCCTGATCAGGGAGGGAATAGCACCGTAACCCAGCCGTTGACGAAAGTAGGTCAATATGGCTCGGGACGATTTGCGTGAAAAAAAGAAATAGTACAATGCCACAAACCGTAGCAACACGTAAGCCGGCAGTACTCCGAAACTTTTTAAAATGCCAACAAATATGCGATAGCCTAACGGAGTTGTCTGCGACCTGCCCTGCCACGACGGCATTATGCAAATTCTTTTACCGGAACACGCGAAAGGATGTAATCATAGAAATCCTGGAAAGTAGCAATTCCTGCAAAATCTTCCGGTTTTACTTTAAATGAAAAATTACTTTCAATAACAACTACCAGGTCGATGTAATCAAGACTGTCCAGTTCAAGTACTTCTTTCAGGTTTGCTTCGGGGTTGATTTTTGAGGCGTCTACTTCAAACTCATCCACCAGGAATCCATTGATTTTCTCAATGATTTCTTCTTTTTTCATAGCACAAAAATTACACGCTTTTTTTCACAATGAGCGACGAATTGGTTCCGCCAAACCCAAAGGAGTTTGATAAAAAAATATTGATGTTCTTTTCTACGGTGCCTGTAACAATGTTCAGTTTGGCCGAATCTTCGTCCGGGTTTTCAAAGTTGATGTTGGGTGCAATGAAATTGTTCTGCATCATCAGCATGGAGTACACAATTTCACTGGCACCGGCCATCCAGCACTCGTGCCCGGTCATAGATTTGGTTGAACTAATATAAGGTTTTTTAGCGCCAAATACCTCATGAATGGCTTTTGCCTCGCTGGCATCGCCGGCGGGGGTAGAAGTTGCATGGGCATTGATATAATCCACTTCGTGCTGGGTTAAACCTGCATCGCGCAGGGCCATTTCCAGCGAACGCCGGGGTCCGTCTACAGTAGGATTAGAGATATGCTCACCATTGGACGAAAAACCGTACCCTACAATTTCAGCCAGGATGGGAGCGCCACGTTTTTTGGCAGATTCCAGGCTTTCAAGCACCACAGTGGCTGCGCCGCCGCTGGGTACCAGTCCGTCGCGGTCACGGTCGAACGGACGGGAAGCGCGGGTAGGATCACCTTCGCGCACAGAAAATGCCGAAAGGGCATCAAATGTGCCCATGGAATAGGTATTTACCTCCTGTGCGCCACCGGTAATAACACAATCCTGCATACCGCTGCGGATAAACATATAACCCAGACCAATGGCGTGCGAGCCGCTGGCACAGGCAGCACTGATAGTAAAATTAACCCCACGCAACTTGAAAATGGTTGCCAGGTTCATGGTTACGGTAGAATTCATTGTCTGAAAGACTGCCGCAGAACCCACTAAGGTAGTATCCTTTTTTTCTCTTATTGTATCATTGGCTTCAATAACCGGTTTCGCCGAGCTATCGTTGCCATATAAAATACCGGCTTCGTGCCGGATAAGATAATCTTCGTCGAGACCCGCATTTTTTAATGCTTCCACGGTTGCCAGGTAGGCGTATTCACCCTGTTCGGGCAGCATAATACGCGAACGCCTGTCGAGCATTCCCTTCAGATTGGGGCGCTCTACAAAACCGGTTAAACCGGAGCGGTATCCGAATGCTTTACGCTCAGCATCCAGTACAATACCCGATCTGCCTGCGTACAGGGAATCACGCACCTGCTGCAGGTTGTTGCCCAGACAGGAATAAATACCTAACCCCGTTATGACTACTCTGTTCATGTAGTTGCCAACTGTGTTATTTTGCTTTGAACATTGAAAAATTAAGCATTTTAATATCCAACTTTCAATACTCAATGAGATTAAGAATATAGCCCGCCATTCACCGAAATTACCTCGCCGGTAATGTAGGCAGCTTCACGGGCAGCAAGAAATCCCACTGCATAGGCCACTTCTTCCGGCAATCCGAAACGGTTTACCGGGATCATCCCTTTCATTTCTTTTTCATCAATGCCCTCGGTCATATCTGTTTTGATAAAACCAGGAGCCACTGCATTGACAGTAATATTTCTTTTACCAACCTCCTGCGCCAATGCTTTGGTAGCAGCAATGATGCCGCCTTTGGCAGCAGAATAGTTTACCTGTCCCGGAGTTCCTTTCAACCCGGAAACAGATACCATATTGATGATCCTTCCATAACGTTTCAGCACCATGTTGTTCAGAACGAGGCGTGTAACATAGAAGAAACCATCCAGACTGGTCTGCAATACATTTTCCCACTGTTCATCTTTCATAAACACCATCAGCACATCATCTTTAATGCCTGCATTGTTCACCAGTACCTCAATGATTTTGTCTGTGTTCTTTTCCATCCATCCGCCCAGAATTTCCTGGATCTGTTCTTTGGAGGCAACGTCGAATTTCAGCAGTTCTCCATCACCGCCCTTTTCACGTACAAGGGCCAGCGTGTTGTTGGCTTCTGTTTCATTTCCCTTATAGTTCACAAGTACGTAGTAGCCCATATCTGCCATTTTCAGGCAAACGGCTCTGCCGATACCCCGTGATCCGCCGGTTACTAATGCACATTTCATTGGTCTGGTACTATAGGTTTTGCAGCACTTGTAATGCCTTGTTGATATTAATGGACTGCCGTTGTTTTGGATTCTTGTAACGTAGTACCGGAAAGTGCAGTGGTATCAGTTTTCTGAAGGTAAGTTACTACTTTTTCCAGCTCTTTATACCGTGGGGAATCTTCTACAAATTTCGGGAACACCTGCCGTACAGACTGGTAAACAGCCTTTGTGGCGGGTGATAAACGCGGCACGCATTGCAGGTAATCGATAGCCTGAACTATCGTCATCAGCTGAATGGCCAGTACTTCAAATGAATTGTTGATAACCTTTCTCGTCATCAGGGCGCCATTGCAACCCATGCTTACAATATCCTGGTTATCATTATTATTGGGAATGCTGTGTACAGACATAGGGAATGAAAGGGTCTGGTTCTCTGCCACGGTAGAGGTGGCTGTGAACTGCATACCCTGCATGCCGAAGTTCAGCCCCAGAACACCCAGGTTTACAAACGGTGGGAACTTCTGGTTGAGCTTATTATTGAGCAGGTAGTTCAATTGGCGTTCAGACAGCATGGACAATTTGGTAATAGTGGTCTTCAGTTTGTCCATTTCCAGCGAAATGTAATCGCCGTGGAAATTGCCGCCGTGGAAAATGTTGTGATTTTCGTGATCTACTACCGGGTTATCATTAACAGAGTTAAACTCGTCTACCACTATTCTTTCTGCATGTGCAATTGTATCGTAAACGGGACCCAGTACCTGCGTAATGCAGCGGAGGGAGTAATATTCCTGTACTTTATCTTCAAATACTTCCTGCTGAATATTGTCGGCTCTGTACAGATGTTCAGAACGGCTGCGGATCATTTTGCTGCCTTTCAGTACATCACGCATCATGGCAGCTACACGGTTCTGACCTTTGTGGTGTTTTACAATATTCAGTTCGTGTGAAAAATGGTCATCGTATGCTTCCACTATTTCATTGGTCATGGCAGAAAGCATGATGGACCAGTTCAGTAATTTTTTGGCACCCAGTACATTCAGCATGCCAATACCGGTCATGGCAGAAGTACCATTCAGAACAGCCAGGCCTTCGCGAATGTGAATGCTGGCGGGTTTCAGATTAAATTTTTTAAAGATCTCTGCAGTGGGATACATTTTTCCTTCATGCAATACTTCACCTTCACCAATCAGTGATAATGCCAGGTGAGCCAGTTGAACCAGGTCGCCGCTGGCACCTACACCACCATGTTCATATATACAGGGAGTAATATCATTGTTGATCATTTCCTTCAGCAGTTCTACCAACTCCGGATGTACGCCGGAGTGCCCCTGCATCAGGCTATTTAAACGGGCTATCATTACAGCTTTACCCAACAATGCGGGTAATACGGCGCCGCTGCCGGAACTATGACTTCTGATAAGGTTGTACTGAAGTTCAAGGATCCTGTCTTCACTGATCTTGTATTGAGCCATCGGGCCAAAACCAGTGTTGATACCGTAAATGAGTTTTTCTTTTGAGAAATGTTGCAGAAAACGATAACTGGCTTCTACTTTTTCAACCGCTGTTGTATCAAGTGTCAGCGATTTTCCATTAAAAAGAAGCTCAGCAAAATCTTCCAACGAAAACATTCGTCCCCCAGCTACTATCATTGATTGAAAATTAATTAGATTTTAAGAAAACCCGTTTGCCGCAAAAAAAACGAAATATAAGCAAGGTGTCAAATTTAATTCGTTAATGGTTTTTACCTACCAGATATTTGTTTTTCAATGCTGTAAGCGGTTTTTTAAACGATTTGTATGGTTGTTTATTTTATGTATTTCAGGATGTACCATATATGTGGTTTTCCGTAATGGATTTTACCCATTAACCGCTACCTGGTTATACGTTCTGCCGGGCCCTTTTATCAACAAACTTTATGGGCTTTCTACCCCCTTCCGGAAACTGCATGCGCTGCATTTCTTCCTGTGTCAGGTACTTTATGTGCGGGCTTACGCGCAGTTTGGCCTGTAGATAGGCTCGGATCTGCCTGTCTGTTTCCTCACTGTAGTGGGTAGGTAGCAGGTGCAGCAGAATTTCATCTGTTCCAATATCGTTGGCATAAACCTCCACCGTAAAGTCGCGGATGTCTTCCATGCCGTTCAGGATATCAGACAGTGCGGGCAGGAACAGGGTGGTGCCTTTAAATTTGATCATCTGTTTTTTGCGGCCTATTACCGGCGACAGGCGCAGTGAATGTCGTCCGCAACTACAGGGCTCATAATGGCCGATACAGATATCGCCGGTCTGGTAACGCAGCAAAGGCATTCCTTCCACGCCCAGGGTGGTAATGGTAACCTCACCGGGCTGGCCGGGTGCTACGGGCTGATGGTTGTCGTCCAGGAGTTCAACGATCACCAGTTCAGGCTGGTGATGTCCGCCTTTTCCTGCGCCGCACTCCGTAAAGGCGGTCTGCATTTCGGTAGAGGCGTAGGTGGAGTACAATTGAATGTTCCACGAGTTGGTGATCTTTTGCCCAAGCACATTCATCGAAAAGTCTGTATTGCGGATATTCTCGCCAATGCAGACCGCCTTTTTAACAGAAGAGCTATTGATATCTATCTTGTGTTCCTGTGCGTATTGAATGAGTTTAACAATGAAGGAGGGCACTGCTACGATAGCGGTTGGCTGCAGACGGGCAATAGTTTCCCACTGCAACGATGGTACACCGGGACCTACACGGATAATGCCGGCGCCCAGTTTGCGGATACCGGAATAATAGGCCATACCGGCCATAAACTGCCTGTCAAGCGTAAGCATCAACTGGTACACATCGGTACTGCTGCCATCCGCGCAACTGAAAGAGGAATATTCGTTGTAGGCCAGTCTGTTCAGATCATTGTCTGTAAGTGCAATGGTAACCGGGCTGCCCACAGTACCGGATGTAGCGGTGTACTCGATGATTTTATCACGGCTAACACACAGAAAGTCACTGTTGCGTTGCTGAAGGTCTTCTTTACCGGTTACCGGCAGGTGTACCAGGTCTTCCGGAGTTTGTATAGCTGCAATATTAATATGACGGGTGGTAAACAGCTCCCGGTAAAAAGGAGAATGCTGCCCGATATACGCCAGCAGCTCCTGCAGTTTTTGCTGCTGCATGGCCCGGATGGCTTCCGGTGTAGGATAAGATGTTTTGGTGAAGGAGTGATTCATTATTGCTCTATAATTATAGTGGCCGTTGCCATGGTTTTTATGTGCGACAAAGAAACATGGATTTTCTGTACATCTATGTGAGAAAGTGTATAAGCTGTCTGGCCCAGCAATACCACATGCGGTTGGCCACTGGCATCATTGCGGATCTCTACTTCATTGAATGCTGTGTCGTTGGCCCAGCCGGTACCCAGTGCCTTGAAAAAAGCCTCCTTGGCTGCAAACCGCGCGGCATAATGTTCGTATTTATGAGCTTTGGCTTCACAGTAGGCTATTTCATGGGCAGAAAAAACAAGTTCCCGGAAACCGGATTCCTTTCCGATTTTGGCAGCAATGCGCTCCACTTCAATAATGTCTGTGCCGAGACCTGTTATCATGTTATCTGTAATATGCTAGTTCTGTTTTTCCTTACACTTGGTCAACTGTGTGCGAACGTGATCCTCTTCCTTTTTGGTGGCGATCACTTTGGTCAGCGCTTTTTCATAGTAAGGGATGGCTTTAGCGTATTGTTTTTGTTTAAACAGGTAGTCGCCTGCCAGTACATAAGCATGGTAATACTCCGGGTTGGTAGCTACCATGCTGTCTATGTCTACAGTTTGTTTATCGGCGATCCGCTGTTTAAACTGGCGGAACAATTCAAAATCATGAAATGCTTTTGTCTGCAAAAAAGTATCAGCAGCAATAGTCAGTGAAGTATCACTTACTTCCCGGTTCTGCTGCATGCCGTGAAGTGCAAAGATTTTGTTCAGATCGTATGCAACAAATTTGCCCAGTTGCCAGGGAGCAGTAGAAACCCAAACCAGTCTTTTTTTAGGTTCAAAAACTATGGAGTGGTGGGCAATCAGCTGGTTGATGGCTTTTTCATTGCCCATACCAATATTGGCATTGTGCAAACCTTCACGGTCCCTTAAAATGCGGACTGTTTTTTCCGGCGTGTTCTTGCCGTTGGCGTTCAGCAATTCAGTTAAACGTTCATAGCGGTAAGGTGATGCGCTTTCCTGCATCTGTTCTTTGTTAGATTCCGATTGACCAAGTCCTTTACTCTGGAAATGGTTGGCGCAAAGGATATAGTCTTTGTTGGGATCGTATATATCCAGCGAATCGGGTGTTTTTTCAATGACTATGGCTTTATTATCTGCTGCAGAAGCCACCAGGAAGGATTCTGATACAAACATTTTTCTTCTGCGGGCAATGGCAATGGCTTCCTGTATATTACCGGCATATTGCAATACTTCACGTGCTACCAGCGATACCGGTGTGGCAGAGCCGGATGGAATGCTGGATTTGGCAGCATTGATGGTAACAGTCAATCCCTGGTCGTTCATACCGGACACAACACCGATAAATCCGCCCCAGGTTACAGACATGAACTTGTGCCCCTCTTTAGGGTTTACAAACATGACAATTTTATCTTCTGCAAATTTGTCGCCTACATAGAAATCAAAATTGCGTCCTACGATCAGATTGCTGTCAGCAGAATGACCGTTCCAGGTAGCGAAAGAGGTACAACCTACCAGCATCATGTTCTGCAATGCATGACCAATATCGTGTGCCGCGTGATAGTTGAGAATGCGTTGGTAATTGGTGCCGATATAATCGTATTGGTTGGAAGCAGATTCAGAAATGCCGTAGATCTCTTCTTTGTATTCTTCCGTTACATTGGAGGTAAGATGGCGGTTGAACCAGCCGATGAAATACTTAAGTGTATGCAGGTAAGCGCGTGAGGGGATCATCCTGGCGATCTGTTCTGTAAAATTGTCTTCCTGCCGTACAATTAGTTCTTTGGCCAGCTTGCCATTGATAACGCCGCGTTCAAAAGCATTGCCTTCCACATACAACTCGTACAGGCCGCTGTTGCTTTTACGGAACCAGTTATTGTTGATAGTATACAGGCCGGGACTGGGTTCTGCGCGTTGTAGTTTTTCTGCACTGGTGTCCTGTATTTTGGGCGGATCAACTTTAGACACGATCACCAGGTAAATAAAACCAGCTATCAGCAACAGCACAAAGGTGCCCAGCACATACAAGACTCTTCTCCAGAATTTCTTTCTTTTCAGCATCATTTATATTTTGAACTGAATACGGATAACCATCCGGTTATTATGCATTTCTTATTTTTTCTACAATACGTTCATTACCCGTTAAAGTTACACTCGTTATCAATGCGCTGATGGTAGTACCTAAAATGCCGTGCAGGTTCAGGTTTTGTCCTGTCAGGTACAGGTTAGGTACTTTGGTGCGCGGTGCGATGTAGGTTTTAACCGGGTCTCTGTAATCTTTGGCAATACCATACATGGAGCCATCATCGCTGCCGATATAGTCGCGGTACGATAACGGGGTAGATGTATAATAAGATTGTATACAATTGCGCAATCCGGGAAAACGCTGTTCTACGCAATCCAGTAATATTGCTGCTTTTCGTGCTTTAAATGCTTCATAGCTCTCCCCTCTATCCTCTTCTGCAGAAACAGTATTGAACGTGTGCGCCCAGGGTGTCATTTCATCATACCGCATGTAGGTGAAAATGGTCATGGATTCAGCATTTTCCGGTGACCTGGAAGAAGCGGACAAGAACAATGCGTAACCCAGCGGCCAATTCTCTTCGGTGTAATCAGTCATGGACCACACATGTCCTTCCTTGTGATAGTAATAGTTGTGCGACAGATAGGGAAATGACCCTTTTTTTAGCACAATATTGAGTGTAAAGGAAGAGATGGTGTTTTCCAACTGTTTCATCCGGTTACGGTAAGCTTTCCTGATCAGGTCGGTATCAGTCAGCTCCAGCGTTTGTACCGGGTGCAGGTTGGAAATAAAATGTTTGGCATAGATGTGTTTGCCATCGGCCAGTTCTACACAGGTGGCTATACCATCTCCCACCACAATTTTTTTCACTTCACTGTGGCGCAGCACTTCTCCACCCAGTTCGCGGATATTTTTTGCCAGGTATTTGGCAATCTGTGAACCGCCGTCAATACATTTCCAGGAGCTTTCAATATAGCTGTTCAATATCAGTGCGTGAATATAGAATGGCGTTTGATGGCCTTTACCGGCATACAGAATATTGTTGCCTGCCAGTACAGCCTGTAATTTTCTGTTATTGGTAAGCGACTCGATATAGGCTTGCGCATCTATTTCCTGCACACTGGCTTTAGCTTCTGCATCCAGGTTGTATTGCAGATTGTACATAGGGAACTTGCTGCACACCTCACGTATCTTTTCGCAATAAGTTCTGATAGCCTGCTCTTCATCCGGAAAATCGGTCACCAGCGATGCAATGAACCGTTCGTATCCCTGTGCATATACATATTCATGCGGGTCATTGCCGATAATGATCTTATCAAAAGCAGCTTCTTTCATCTGCTGCAACTTCAGTTTTTCTGTAAGTCCCAGGTACTTGAACACCTGGTACAGGTTTTGGCCTTTACCAAGTCCGCCAATGTAATGAACACCCGAATCGAAGATCACTTTATCACGTACAAAGGTTTGTAAGCAACCGCCAATCTGTTTGTTCTTTTCCAGCACACATACACTGTAGCCTTCACGGCCGAGTATGTTGCCACATACCAGCCCTCCCATGCCACTGCCTATTATCACCACATCATACTGCTGCATGTGCGTGGTTTTGAGCGTGACGGATAACAAACATCATATTGGAAGTGTAGCGTGTATTGTCAATTTCTGTACACTCCATATTGTAACGGCCCGTGATCTCGCGGATAAGTGATGCAGAAAGAAAGGACAAACCGTTGGAGGTTGTTTTATTGAAACCGAGCAATCGGGTAGAAAAATATTCTGTAATACGCGTGCCTTTGTGCCTGTCTGCAAGATCCTTGTTCCCGTCTCGGATAATGAATGTTCCGCCTGGTTGCAGATGGCGGATACACTTTTCAATCACCACACGTTGTTGTTCTGGTTGTAAATAGTGCAGTACATCGGCAATGACAATACCATTGTATTGTTCAAATGAAAAACTGGTCGCATCTGCATGAAAAAAATTGATGTGTTCATCTTTACTGAAACACCTGGCTGCTACTGCAATCTTCTCTTCGTCATAGTCTATGCCTGTAACATTCCGTTCCGGTGCTGTAAAACGCAGCATGTAGGAAAGAAAACCGTATCCGCAACCGATATCCAGTATGTTTCCGGAAGCGGGCAACAGATCGTGAAAAAGGCGGTAATTTTTTTCCATGCGGGTTTTAATGCGCATGTACCATTCCTGCACCGGGCCTTTATAAATGTAATTGTACACCAGTTTTTCCCTGAAATAATCCGGTTGTTCCATTTCACGTCTGCGCTGCACAAACTGCTCCCTAAAATAACGGCCAACCTGTTTGGCGCGTTCTGAATAGGTTTTGCCAAAACGCTCATCTTCCGGCGTGATCCTGGGCAGGAACTTCACGGAAAGTGTTCCGTTTTTCAATAGGAAATCACCTTTGGTCATATTGTAACCCGTGCCGTGTATAACGATCGGCAGAATATCAAGTTGCAGTTTTTCGGCAATATAAAATGCGCCTTTGTGGAAACGCTTCATGGTGCCATCCACTGTGCGGGTGCCTTCCGGAAACACAACAATGGAATAGCCTTCTTTTACCCGTGCGGCCATTTCATCAATACTGGTTTCTGCGCCTTCTGCTACGGGATAATAGTCTGCCATGCGCACTACAGCGCCGAAAACCGGTGATTTCCACACCCAGTTATTGGTCAGCAATATCAGTTTGGGATGCAGCATTACAGTAACAAGAATGTCGAGGAAGGACTGATGGTTGCAGATCACTACCGCCGGTTTGGAAAAATTTTCTTTCAGTGGGTTATCGATCCGTTTGCGAAGATTGCCCATAACGTATACCAGCGACCATACAAATTTTGAAATGCATACATGGTACAGGTACTTTCCCTGGCGTTTGAACGGGTTGATCTTCACCATTAAAAAGCCCAGCAATGTCAGGATCAGGCTGCCTGTTACAAAATAGGCAAATGCAAAAATAGAGATGCAGAAACCTGAAAGAGTCCAGGGATAGTGCTGTTTTTTAACACGGTTGGTGATCAGCAGGCGGAACAGGAAGGGGATCAGTACCTGTGCTACTATTACCACACACAGAATACCGATGATAGAGATCAGTGCAATGGAACGTAAGGCCGGATGTTTGGCAAAGATCAGTACACCCAGGCCTGCTACTGTGGTAATGGCTGACAGGATGATGGATGATTTGAAAGAAGACAGATTCTTATTGCCGGTTTTATATTCCTGCAGCAGCCCTTCAATGATGAAAAGACTATAATCATCGCCCAGACCGAAAATAAGTGCCGATACAATGATGTTAACGATGTTGAACTGTATGCCCAGCAGTCCCATAATGCCCAGGATCCAGATCCAGGCAATGAGCATGGGAATGAACGATACCAACGCCAGCTCAATACGGCCAAAGGTGATCAGCAATACCACAAATACCAGGATGGATGACATCAAAGCAATTTTATTGAAATCGGTATTGATGATCTCTACCAGTTTGCCGGTTAAATATTGTTTGTCAATAACAGTAATATGCGGTTGGTTATCGAATGCTTTATATACCTGTGCTTTGTTTTCAGGCGATACTTTTACCAGTGTGGCAACGGTAGCGATGCCGTTTTTTTCGGTAATGTAATCGTCCAGAAATGAAGTGCGGATGGCTGCCATTTCTTTAGCACTTACCACTGCATAAGGCTTGTTCAGCATTTCCTTAAAATGATCAAAGGCTGTAGCACTGTATTTCAGCGGAGCACCTTCTGTTGCCAGCATGTTAAATAGCTGCTGTTTTTTTCCAGAAGTCCAGTAATTATTCCAGCGTGCGATTCTTGCCTGCTGTAAGGAATCAGAAATGATCAGTGAGCCTACACCTGAGTATTTATTGATGACATGTTGTTCCTTCAGAGAGTCAATGGTGGCGGCCAGTTTTTCATTGTTGGTCAGTGCTTCGTTAAGGTCTTTGCCTTCGGTAACAATGTATACCGATCGCAGCGAAAACTGGTTAATGGCATTTAACCTGGCCTCTGCCTCTTTCAGTTCCGGCGACATGAAGTTCATCTGCGTCATATCTGCCTGGAAACCTACCCTGTTCACGGTAAATGCCAGACCAACAGTAAGCAATACAATGATCAGGATCAACGCTTTGTTGGATTCAAAGCGATAGTCGGCCAGTCTGTCGATCCAGGAATGCGACACATGTGTAGCCGTATGCTGGTCTTTTTTAGAAGTAATAAAATGTGGCAGAAAAATAAGGGAACACAATGCAGCTCCTATCAGGCTGAATGCTGCAAATAAACCGAGGTCCTGCAGCAGTCCCAGTTTTACAAATTCCAGGCACAAAAAACCGCCAATGGTAGTAAAGCCGCCAATAGTAAGCGGGAAAGAAAGGTCTTTAATAACAGCCAGTGCACTGCCGGTGTGCCGGTAATGATTGAACACATGCAGTGAATAATTCACCGCTATACCCAATATCACAGAGCCGGTTCCCAATGCGATGACTGAAATGGAACCTTTAATGAAATAAATACAGGCAAGCGAAAACAATGCCCCATATACTACTGGGATCAGTATCAAAAGTGGCGCACGTTTTTTTCGAAAATACAGACCAATAAACACTACCAGGAACAGTACCGTAATACCCTGGGTTAAAAGAGTATCCTGTCGCAACTGGCGTGCGTTGCCTGCGGCTACAGCGGCAGCACCAAAATAAGAAGCCGTAATATTGCCCAGACCCTGTACAGATAAATGGTTGGTGATGCTGTCAATACCTTGCAGCAGTTCCGTGTTTTTACCGGTGTTGTTAGATGCAAAAGCCGGGGTAACCAGTATCAGCAGGTGTTTTTGGTCTTTCGTAAGAATATAGCTGTCGTACAGTTCAAAATTCTCATCATACTGTAGCTGCTGCAGTTTTTTCAACCCGATAAAACTGATGCCTACCGGGTCGTTGCTGATCATATTTTTCAATGCAAAGCCAGCCGGAGAACTCAGCGTGCGTACATTCTGCTCCAGTGTGTGATGCACCTGTGCAGGAGCAATCAGGCTGTCGATGGCAGTGTAATCTTTTTCTGACAGGTATATAGGCAAGTGCTCCTGTATATTCTGGAACAGGCGCAGGGTCATTTCATCATCTACCTTGTAACTAAGCTTTGCAATGTGTGAGGTCCACCTGCTTTGTAAGCCGCTTACCAGTGAATCTGCATAGGTTACCAGGCTGTCGGGCTGTACTGCGTTGGAGTCTTTAAGCGAAACTGTGATCACCAGTTTATCAATAAACTTGGAGTTCTGAAAAACCTGGTTCAGTTTTTCTATTTTTTTATCATGAGGCAGTATTTTGGAAATATCTTCTTCAAAGGTTACCAGCCGGGCAAAATTGGCGGCCAGTAATAAGGTTCCGGCAAAACATACAAACAGCAGCCATCTGCGTTGCTGAAAAAATAAATATATCCCGGTAAAAAGTTTTTCCATTGTACTGCAGCTTATGCGGCCAGAAGAGTTTTTCTTTTAAAAAGTTTAAGTACGATAAACGTCAGCAGGCCAATTGTCACCCCTGCCGTTACAGCCAGTGTAATACTGCCATAAATATATTGCTGCAGGTTTTGTTTTACCATTTCCAGTGTAATATGCCGGGTAAAGGGCATATTAACTGCATTGCCATGCATCCAGAAGGTACCCATTTTATAGCTCAGAAAAATGATCAGCGGAATCATAGGTGGAATACTGATATTGGCCGAAATGATCACCAGTGCTTTATTCAACCGTAATATCACGGCCAGAAATATTGCAGCCGCCAGTTGAAAACCCCATATCGGAATAATCCCCATGAATACACCAAAGCCTATCGAAACAGCTTTCAGTGTATCAGACTGCCCGGTGTGCAGCAACTGATCATTCACCAGGTTTTTCCATGTTTTTTTTTGAAAAAGACTGCGAAAAAAATTGCGGGGCTTAATGTACAGGAAGGTAATCAGTACCAGTATGGTATTAAGAATGCTGATGCGTGTAAAATCTTTAAACGGACGGAAATGCGATACGCGCGTTTCTTTGGGTGCGTAGTATACCGTAACTGGAACGGATACAATGGCGGCGCCTTTCCAGGCAGCACGTACCAGCACTTCTATTTCAAATTCATATTTGCGGGTAATGAATCGCATACCTTTCAGTAGCAGCAACGGGTACAGGCGGTAACCCGATTGTGTGTCGGGTGAAGTAATACCCGTTTCCACTTTGAACCAGAAATTGGAGAATTTATTACCAAAACTGCTTTTACCGGGCACAGATGCCTGGTCCATATTACGTGCGCCAATGATCACGGCATTGCGTTCCTGCTCCAGTTTTTCCAGGAACACCGGCAGATCTTTGGCAAAATGCTGACCGTCCGAATCAATGGAAATAGTATAATGATATCCCAGTTCAATGGCACGGGCAATTCCTTTGCGTAAAGCCCATCCTTTGCCCTTGTTGGGGGAATAACTAACCTGCTGAATACCGGTGAAAGCAGCCAGTATATCGGGTGTATTATCAGTAGAGCCGTCGTTCACAACAATGACATTGTTGGTATAGGCAAGCACATCGGTAATAACTCCGGCCAGCGTGGCGGCATTATTGTAGGTAGGTATTAAAACACAGGTTTTAAGTTCGTCAAACTTTTGCCTGTACAGATCTGGTTGAATCATCAGGTTATGTTGTTTTTCATTGGCCGAATGAAAAGCACACAAATGTTTTCAATATTGTCTGTATGAACAATATGCTGCATTTACCGGCTAGTAACTATCACGCAGCGCCATGCTACAGACAGAAAATTTTTCTGTGGGCAGTATTTTGCCGGTAATTACCCGGTGTTTTCCCGTAATGCAACATAAAAGCCTAACCACATGATATTGAAATCATCTCCGGCCGGTTGCAACGTACAAAATTAGGGTAAAATAAAGACCAAACGAAGCAGGTTGCGCCGGTATACCACTCACCGGGTAAGTATTTTGTACTAAGGCGTGAATAATTAACAACAGCCCAAACGCGTCTTTTACCACTTGCCGGTCAATTAGTTCGCCACTACATTTATATTTGATAAATTGCCACGACAGAATGCAACCCTTATGCAGAAGCAGGACATTAAACCTTATTATGATATCGTTATTATCGGTGCCGGAGTAGGTGGGTTAACGGCAGCTGCTTTACTCAGTAAAGCAGGGCTTTCGGTTTGTGTGCTGGAAAAGGAACCGCACGCGGGGGGGTACCTGGCTGGTTTTCGCAGAAAAGATTTCCGGTTTGACACTGCTATACACTGGTTGAATCAATATGCCCCCGATGGAATGGTGTGCCGTCTGTTTGACGTGCTGGGCAACGATTACCCGGTAGCTGTTCCGCAACAGCGCATCCGCAGGTATGTAGGCGACAGCTTTGATTACCTGCTTACCAATAATCCCGATGAATGGCGCGATCAACTGATCGCAGAATTTCCTGAAGACAAAAAAGGCATAGAGCAGTTTTTTAAGGCCGCTAAAAGGCTGGGCCGGTCCTTTAAGAACTTCAGCAGCGTATTTCGCTCTGAAGAGACGATGACGGCCTATGAACGATTGAAAAATAAGTTCCGTTTGCTGGATTTTGCCCTCCCTTTCATCCCTTTTATCCGTTATTCCGGCGAAAAAGGATTGAAAAAAGGGTTGAAACGGTTTTTCAAAAATGAGGCCCTGCACAGGATCTTTACTTCCGAAACAGAACTGCTATCGTGTCTGGTGCCGATAGGCTGGGCTTATTATGGTGATTTCCAGAGTCCCCCCAAAGGAGGTGGCCAGGTAATACCGGAATGGCTGCAGCACATAGTGGAATATTATGACAACCCCGTATATTTTAAATGTAAGGTGAATAAGGTGCTGGTAGAAAATAATACCTGCCAGGGTGTAGAATTTGAACACCGCGGAAATATACATACGGTAAATTGTAAATATGTTATTGCTGCATGTGATGTGGAAACCTTGTACGAGAAAATGCTGCCAGCTGCTGCTGTGCCCGATAAGCTGAAGAAAAAACTTCGTAAGGCCGAACTCTACAGTTCATCTGTTACCATTTCCATTGCATTGGACTGTCCTGCGGAAGAACTGGGATTTAATGAAGAACTGGTACATATTGCCAGCGAACAGGTGACCTATGATGAACACCACAACGGCGATCCTGCTACTTCAGAGATCAGCATCCTGGCACCTTCTGTACGCGATAAGTCGCTGGCACCGCACGGCATGGGTACTTTAACCCTGTTTATGCCCGCCTTTATGGAGTACGAGAATAACTGGTTTACCGGCCGGGATGAAAATGGCAATTATATCAGGGGTGAAGAATATAAAAAACTGAAAAATGATATTGCAGAAGTGATCATTGCACGGGTGGATGCAACCGTTGCACCGGGATTGCGCTCTCATATTATGTTTTATGATGTGGCTACGCCGGTAACACACTGGCGGTATACCGGCAACAAGAACGGAACCATGATGGGGGCTAAGCCGGGCAAAGAAAATATGCAAAGCAAAATTGCACATTACCGTACCCCGGTAAAGAACCTGCTGCTGGGCGGTCATTGGGCTGAGCTGGGTGGGGGTGTTCCCATTGCAGTAAAAGCGGGTGCCAATGCTACCCTGCTGGTACTGCAGAAAGAAAATCCTGTACTTTTCCAGCGGCTGGCGGCTTATATGGATGCTACCATCGATCTGCAGCAACTATCGTTTCACGGAGCCTGCAAGCAGTACAATAATTCGTGGCAACAGGCCCCTACGCCTGCGCAAAAACTGGCTGCGCGTATAGAATCCGGTGGGGATTGCAGTAATAGGGAAATGGCATAGCTTTTTAGAGAGTACCGGTAACCCGTATTGCACTACCGGCCGTTACTAACAGCTTTAAGAATACATGAGATAAGATCGTAACGTGTTTTTTGCCTGGAATACCAGCAGCTTTTTAACGGCGGCGTGCAACGAGGGAATACTTTTTACACTTGAAAATTTTATTAGTCTATGAAAAATTTTAAAATTGCCGTTTTATTGCTGGGCTTTCTGGGTATAGTGGTTACTGGGTATAGCCAGGATAAATTTGACCGTTCTGTGTTCTATGGTGTGTTGGCGGGCGAAGATGTAAAGGGAATAGATAACCAACTGAAAGTGGTGCAAAATGCTGAAGGAAATGACAAAGACGCCTATGAAGGTACCCTGCTGATGAAAAAAGCAGGCCTGGTGGGTGGACCCGGCAAAAAGTTGAATCTTTTCAAATCAGGACACAAAAAACTGGAAGCTGCGCTGGAAAAAGACAGTGCCAATGCCGAATACCGGTTTTTGCGCCTGATGATACAAGAGAACGCACCCGGAATATTGGGGTATAAAAACGATTTGGAAAAAGACAAGCAGTATATTCGCACACATTTTAAAAGCTTGTCTTCTGTAGTACAGCAGGCAGTTTTAAATTATAGTAAAAAATCAAAAATATTACAGTCAACTGAACTCAACGGGGCCTAAAGAATGAGCAAAAAAGTTTTAGCCATATATTATACACAGTCAGGTCAGTTAGAGGATATTATTGATAATTTTACTGCTCCGTTCGTTCAACAGGGCATGACAGTAGAAAAAATCCGTATCCGTACGCAAAAAGAGTTTGCGTTTCCATGGACATCAAAACGTTTTTTTGATGCCATGCCCGAATCGGTGCTGGGTGTTCCCGCACCACTGGAAGATTTTCAACCAAAGGAATCAACATACGATCTAATAGTTGTAGGCTATCAACCCTGGTACTTATCCCCTAGTATACCAGCTACGGCATTGCTAACACACCCGGCTTTTAAGGCAGTTGCTAAAAACATTCCGGTAATAACCATTATCGGGGCACGTAACATGTGGCTGAATGCTCAGGAAAAAGTAAAAAAGCTGTTGCGCGACGCCGGGGCACGGTTAAGCGGGAACATTGCATTGGTTGATAAGCATAACAACCTGGTGAGTGTAGTGACAATTTTATACTGGATGATGACGGGTAAAAGAGACAAATACCTCGGTATTTTCCCCAAACCCGGTGTGTCAGATGAAGATATTGCACAAACAAAAGCTTTCGGGGAACTGGTAATACCACACCTGCAAAGCAATACATGGGAGGGATTGCAAACAAAATTGATACAGGCAAAGGCACTGGAGGTGAAGTCGGATCTGATGTTTATTGAACAAAGAGCAGGACGCCTTTTTTCTATCTGGGGCAACCTGATCATCAAAAAAAAGAACAGAACAGCCTGGCTTACGGTATTCAAATATTACCTGCTGATTGCGCTATTCATTGTTGCACCCATTGTGCTGATCATTAACACCATTTTTTTTAAACCTTTTCTGTTGAAAAGGATACGCAGAAAGAAACAATATTATTTAGAATTGAATTAACCCCTTATCAGAGATGTCTTTCAAGCAGGTTTACATTACAAATACCGCCCATTTTCTTCCGAACGAACCCGTTTCCAATGACGAAATGGAGTCGTATTTAGGTTATATTAATGATAAACCATCCAAATCCAAAAGGATCGTTTTGCGCAACAACGGTATTACCCGCCGTTTTTATGCTATCAATAAAGAAGGCAAGGCTACTCATACCAATGCACAGATGACAGCATTGGCAGTAAGGTCGCTGTATGGTAACGATCCTGCAAAGCTGAAGTCATTTCAACTGCTTTCATGCGGTACTTCCTCACCCGACCAGATGATGCCCTCACATGGTGTAATGGTACATGGATACCTGCCTGAAACAGGCGCTATAGAAGTTGTATCTCCTGCCGGTGTATGCTGCTCCGGTATGCACGCTTTTAAATATGCATACCTGGCGGTAAAAACAGGCGATGTGGAAACAGCTGTGTCAACCGGTTCTGAACGCCTTTCACGTGTACTGCGTTCTGATGTGTTTGAAGACGAAGTACAACGCCTTACACAGCTGGAAGAGAATCCTTATATCGGTTTTGAAAAAGAATTTTTACGCTGGATGTTGTCTGACGGTGCGGCTGCTTTTGAAGTGTCCAGCAAAAAAAATGAAAATGGTCTTAACCTGCGCATAGAGTGGCTGGAAGGCGTTTCGTATGCACACGAAATGGAAGCCTGTATGTACATGGCCAGCGATAAGAATAGTGACGGTACATTGAAAAGCTACATGGACTATTCGCCGGAAGAGATCATGACACAGTCTATTTTAAGTATCAAGCAGGATGTAAAACTGCTGAGTGAATATATTGTACCACTGGGTGGTATTCGTTTAAAGGCTTTGTTTGATCAGAAAGGATTAAAAGCAGACGAGATCGATTACTTTTTACCACATATGTCAAGCTCCTTCTTCAAAAGCAAAATATACGATCAACTGCAGGAGCTGGGTATGGGCATTCCTTACGAAAAATGGTTTACCAATCTTACTACACTAGGCAATGTGGGCGCCGGTTCTATTTATTTAATGATTGATGAATTGTTCCATAGCGGTAAACTACAGAAAGGACAAAAGATACTGTTGCTGGTACCGGAAAGTTCCCGTTTTTCTTATGTGTATTGTTTTATGACGGTATGCTAAAGTGATGATGGTTTGATTGTTACATGGATTGATGGCTACAATTCCATGGCGTAAGTACTGTCATCAATAAACAATAACCATCAGACCATTTAACTATAGAACAATCATATCCCAATCATGAAAAAAGAAGAAATACCGCAGGATCCCAGCGCGCTGGATAAATTTACCCGCGAGGTTTGCTATGCTGTGGACAGTTCCGGCAACTATGTTACTGAACTGAGCCGCGGATGGGAAGTAAAGGCTTCTGCATTGGGTGCCGCCTGGGGAGATATCAAACACCGGATTGAAGATGCGAAGCAAAAGGTGCTGAACAATGAGGCCAGCCCGGTATTGTTCTTTATGGAATGGCGGTTGATGGATATAGCTATGGTGGCTGCTTACACCGGTTTCTGGAAATGGCAGGTAAAACGCCATATGAAACCAGTCGTGTTTGAAAAACTTTCCGATAAAAAACTACAGAAATACGCCGAAGCATTCAATATAACTGTGCAGGAGCTTAAAACATTACAGGTGCATGAAGAGTAATTTTGAACACCTTCAGGCTGCGCATTGCGAAAATGGCGTAACCACTAATTTATTAAAATCTGTAGGTGTTCAGCAGCTTACAGAACCCCTAGCCTTCGGCATTGGCTCTGGGCTGTTCTTCATTTACATTCCTCTGCTGAAGATCAACAACGGGCCGGCCTTTGCATTTCGCACCATGCCGGGTATGATCTTTAAAAGAACCTGTAAATCGCTGGGTATACCGGTGGTAAGAAAAAAATTTTCTTCACCACAGGAAGCCGAAAAAGTATTGCAGGACTGTCTTGCCGCCGGTCAGCCCGTAGGCTGCCAGGTAGGTGTTTATTACCTGACCTATTTTCCCAAAGAATATCGTTTCCATTTCAATGCACACAACCTCATTGTGTACGGAAAGGAAGCAGACAATTACCTGATCAGCGATCCGGTGATGGAAACAGTAACTGCTCTTACCAGTTATGAATTACAACGTGTGCGTTTTGCCAAAGGCGCACTGGCTCCACGTGGCCAGTTGTATTATCCCAAAGAATCAAAGCCGGTAACAGAAGAACAGATGCGCAAAGCCATTAAAACCGGCATTAAAAGAAATGTGCGCGACATGCTGCATATTCCCGGCAACATTGCAGGTGTAAGCGGTATACGTTATACCGGTAAAAAGATCAAGAACTGGCGTGATAAGCTGGGGCCGCAGAAAGCAGGGTTGTACCTGGCACAACTGGTACGTATGCAGGAAGAGATCGGCACTGGTGGCGGCGGATTCCGTTTTATTTACGGGGCATTTTTACAACAGGCACATGCTTATCACCCGGATGATAAATTGCTGGATATTGCCAAACAATTTACCAAAGCCGGCGATCTGTGGCGCACTGCCGCAGTACAGGCTTCGGGTATTTATAAAGGTCGCCTGGGCAAACAGGAAGACTATAACCTGATGGGTAATTACCTGCTGGAAGTGGCAGACCTTGAAAAACAGGCATTTCAGGCACTTTCTCACATAAAATGGCATTCATGAGCATCCCGGCAGTACGTATACAGGACCTTAGTTTTGGGTACCCCGGGCAGTCCAGTCACTTTACACACTTAAATCTGGAAATACCTGCAGGTACGCGGTTTGGCCTGTTTGGCCCCAACGGCGCTGGTAAAACTACGCTCATGAGCCTGATGACAGGAGTGCTGCCTTGTAAGCAGGGTGAGATCTGGTTGCTGGAATATTCTATCAAAGAACAACAGAAAAGTATCAATAAACTGTTTGGCCTGGTGCCACAGGATTTTTCCTTTTACCAGGAATTAAGCCCGGTAGAAAACCTGGCATTTTTTGGTGCCTGGGCTGGTTTACATAGCAAAGCCATCAGGCAGCGGACCGATGAACTGCTGCAGGCGTTGGGCCTGGAAGATGTGAAGAATAAACCCGTACACAAATTTTCAGGTGGAATGAAACGCAGGGTAAACCTTGCTATTGGTGTTATTCATCATCCGCAGGTATTATTTCTGGATGAACCAACTGTAGGTGTGGATGTGCAGAGCAGGCACGCTATTATTGACTATCTGAAAAAACTGAACAACGAGGGTACTACCCTTATTTATACATCGCATCAGCTGAATGAAGCGGAAGATCTGTGTGAAAGGATTGCATTGATAGATGAAGGAAAAATTATTGCATGCGACCAGCTTAGCAACCTGTTAAAACAACACCGGCAGGACGGGCTGGAAGGATTGTTTTTAAACTTAACCGGTAAAGCATACCGGGATTAATCCGAAAGTCAAAACAGCTTTTTCTTTAGGACTTCCCGACTACAATATGTACAAACTCTGGGCTACCATACGGAAAGACTTACGCATTCTTACCCGCGACAAGGTGGGCTTAACGCTCATGTTTGCAATGCCTGTATTGTTGGTAATGGTGATCACCAGTGTACAGAACAGTACGTTTGAACTGGTAAACGACAATAAAGTACCGCTGCTGCTGTGCAATAAAGATTCCGGCCAGGCAGCAAAGGAACTACAGGCGGCTATCGGCAAGGTTGGTATGTTTGAAGTGGTGCTGGCCGACAAACAGGAAACAGACGAGCAGATAAAAACGCGCATGCATGCCAAAGATGCATTGGTTGCCATCGTAATACCCGCCGATTTCTCGGCCAAAATAAATGCCCGCGCCAGAGATGTAGCAGAAAAAGCACTGAAAGATTTTGGTGTGCGTGAAAATGTAGATAAAGCTGCTGATTCTATGCAGCCCATCACCTTGTATTATCACCCGGTATTACAACAGTCGTTCCGGCAATCTATACAGGGCGCATTACAAAGCGTGCTACAACTGGTAGAAAGTAAGGAAGTGGTAAGACACCTGTATTTCTCCATCAATGAAAAACCTATTCCGGATTCGCTGGAAACTGCTATTGTGAGCAATCAGGTACCCATACGTGAAGAACCTGTTTCACGCAACGGAAGCCGCCATTTGCCCAATGCCAGCCAGCACAATGTACCTGCCTGGACTATTTTTGCCATGTTCTTTGTGGTGATATCGTTGGGTAGTGCAGTGGTGCGTGAAAAACTGAACGGTAGTTTTATACGGTTAAAGACATTACCTACCAGCTATGCGATAGCCCTGTTGTCGAAACAACTGACCTATATCTGTGTTACCTTGTTGCAGGCAATGGTGATCTTTTCGCTGGGTGTGTGGTTCTTCCCTGTAATAGGCTTACCGGCCCTGAATCTGCCGGCCGATATTGGCGGACTGTTGCTGGTAACCCTGATCTGCGGATGGTGCGCTACCAGTTTTGCTATCTGTATAGGTGTGTTTGCACAAACGCAGGAGCAGGCCAATGGTTTTGGTGCCGTATCTATAGTAATACTGGCAGCTATTGGTGGTTTGCTGGTCCCGTCCTTTGCCATGCCCGACTCTTTCAAAACGATAATAATGCTTTCACCCCTGCACTGGTGCCTGGAGGCTTATTACGGCTTATTCCTGGAAGGAGGAAAACTGAAAGATATATTCTTGAATATTTTACCTTTACTCGCTATTACACTCCTTATCCAGTTAATAACGTTTGGAGGGTTAAAAAAGAAAAAATTAATCTGATCACATAACAATGGAAACAGTACAGTTAAAAGAGCAACTGAAAAAACAGATCGTTGAGTTTTTGAACTTGCCCGTAAAGCCTGAAGATATTAAAGACGAAGAACCTTTATTTGGTGAGGGGCTTGGTCTGGATTCCATTGACTCCATCGAGCTGATCGTATTACTCTCCCGCGAGTATGGCATTTCTATTCAGGATCCCAAGGAAGGCCGTAAAGTACTGGTGAACATCAACACCATGGTAGATTATATTGAAAAGAACAGAACGAAGTAAATCGCTTGTACGTGAGCAGGATTGTCGTTACAGGTATGGGCGTGATTAGTGCTATAGGAGACTCTGTAGCGTTAAATCGTACAGCTTTACAGCAAGGCATATGCGGCATACAGCGGCTTGAAATGTTTGAGTCGAAATATGCTGATAAAATGCCTTTTGGTGAAGTGAAGATCAGCACATCAGCCCTGCAGGAAAAATTAAATGCAAAAGAGCACGGTATCACCCGTACCATGCTGCTGGCCCTGCATGCCCTGCAGGAAACCATTCAGCACAGCGGGCTTACTGCTGCAGAACTGGCTTCGCCCGATACTGCATTGATCGGCGCCAGTACAGTAGGCGGTATGTGCCTTACAGATGAACTATACCATGATGCCAATAAGCAGGATGGCGGGTCTGAATACCTCTCGTCTTACGATTGTGCGTCGGTTACACTGTATTTGCAACAGCGTTATCATGTCGGAGGCCCGCTGAATACCATCAATACGGCCTGTTCTTCTTCGGCCAATGCTATTGCCTATGGCGCACGGCTGATTAAAAGCGGCCTGGCAAAAAGAGCTATTGTAGGTGGTGCAGACAGCCTGGCAAAATTTACCATCAACGGATTTAATGCATTGCATATCCTTTCACCGGAAATTTGCAAACCCTTTGACCGCAACAGGAAAGGACTGAACCTGGGAGAAGGTGCGGCATTCCTGGTACTGGAAAAAGAAGAAGATGCTGCAGGCAAAAAGATCTATGCTACTCTTACAGGGTATGGCAATTCCAATGATGCCTACCATCCGTCTTCCCTTTCACCCGAAGGTGATGGTCCCTTTCTGTCTATGCAGGAAGCGCTGACCACTGCAGGACTAACTATACAGGACATTGATTTTATCAATGCACATGGTACCGGTACCGAAAACAATGATGAAGTAGAAAGTGCTGCCATGGTACGGTTGTTTACCACACCACCGGCATTCGCTTCTTCCAAGGGAAACACGGGGCATACACTGGGTGCCGCAGGCGCTATTGAAGCGGTATACAGCATTCTGAACCTGCAGCACCAGGAAATTTACCCGGCATTGCAGTTTGAAGAACCTATTGCTGCAACAGGATTACGTCCTGCTGCAGGTTATGTACAGCAACCACTGCAACATGTAATGTCCAACTCATTTGGTTTTGGCGGTAACTGTACCTCTCTTATTTTCTCAAAAGCCTGATACAATACACATGTTTTATATACATCATACAACCTGTATCTCTCCGCAGCAGACATTTCCTGCTGTTGACCTGGAGCTGTTGTATGAATCAGTGAACAATCAGCTACGTGTACGTGAGCCGGCCTATGAAGGTATTCCACCGGGAATGCTGCGGCGCATGGGAAAGGCCGTAAGGTTCGGCCTGGGTGCGGCATTGCCATTGGTACAAAAAGCTGAAACCCTCAACGGAATTATTATCGGAACGGCCAATGGCGGCATGGAAGATTGTATTAAATTCCTGAACCAGATCATTGATTACGAAGAGGGGCTGTTGGCGCCGGGCAATTTTGTACAGAGTACACCCAATGCCATTGCCGGACAGGTAAGTATGGTCAGCCGTAACAAGGCATATAATATTACACATGTGCATCGTGGCCTTTCTTTTGAAATGGCTGTGATAGATGCTATCATGCACCTGAAAGATCATCCTTCACACAATTATCTGCTGGGTGCTGTAGATGAAATATCTGCCTACAATTTTAATATTGACTTTTTAGCCGGATGGTATAAAAAAGAGCCGGCCAGCAGTTTACATTTATACAAAACCGATTCGCCGGCAAGCCTGGCCGGGGAAGGTGCTGCAATGTTCCTGGTAAATGGAAGCAGCACCGGCGCACTGGCAAAGTTGCTTGGCATACATACACTGCATACAGAAGATGTACAGCAGGTACAACAGCAGTTAAGACAATTTGCAGATCAGTACCTGCCCGCGGGTGAAAGTATTAATATACTGTTACATGGGCAGAACGGGGACAATCGCCTGAATGCTTTTTATGATGCGGCTGAATCCATTGCCGGTGATCTAACCACTATTGCGCGGTTTAAACACATGAGCGGTGAATATCCTACTGCTGTAGCCATCGGGTGCTGGCTGGCGTGCCAGGTATTGCAACAGCAACAGCTACCTGCACATATGATCAAGCGCATTGCTGTTCAATCCGGTTACCGGAATATTTTACTCTACAACAACTACAAAGGCGTACAGCACAGTTTTATGCTGTTGTCTGTTTTATAAAACTATAAAGGAATGACTTCCAGTTGATGCATGTTACAAACTAAGTAACATGCTTATAAGGATGTCATCCCTTGCAATTTTGTCTTCCCGCTTTTTCACATTGATGTTTCATATTTTCACTATTCCGGGAATTGCGATTTATCAATGTTAGGAATGATACGCAAAGCGTTTTTATAATATACTTTTTTTAGAATAGCATCTGGCAGCCCTATGCCATACATACGCCAGAATGCGTGGTACTTTTTGTGATAGGGAAAATATTCATCGTTGGTTTCCAATACGCGGAAGTAAGTGGCATATTCTTCTGGTACCCAACTGTCTTTACCAAATAAAATACGGTCCTGGTATTTTTCGAAAAATTGTCTGGCTGCGCGCGGTTGTCTGCCCAGTTCGGCAATCACCGCACCAAATTCTACTACCACATTGGGCATCTCGTCCAGCAGCTTACCCAGTTTGGCAAGATCGTTCGGATACCAGCCAAAATGTGCTGCGATAAAAGTTGTTTTAGGATGTTTTTTAAACATGCGGTGTTGCTCTTCAATCAATACTTCCCAGGGTGCCGGGTTATTGGCGTCTCTTTTTCGTTCGGGATGTGTTTTGATCTCCAGCCAGCGTTCGTTGTGTTCATCTTCAGGATCCCAGAATGATTTGGGATCGGCAGTGTGGATCAGGACCGGAATTTTCAGTTCGCCGCATTTGTCCCAGATGGCATCCAGTCGCGGGTCATCTACTGTAACTCGTTTGCCGGTATTGTCTTTGACGGAGAAACCAAGGTTCTTGAATATTTTCAAGCCGTTGGCGCCATTTTTTACATCTTCGGCCAGTTGCTGCACAGCTTTTTCCGTCCAGCCGGGTTCACCGATGCCTCCAAAACTGATATTGGCGAAAACAATGAAACGTTTAGGCGCTGTTTCTCGAATGTTGCCCAGCATTGTTTTAAGCCCGCTGCCATTACCTCCGCTCAGGTTCACCATTACCTGCAGATTCAGCTTGTTCATATTGGTCACCAGGCCATTGATATCCGAGGGGCTCATGCGCGACTGGTGATTGTGCACATCAATAAAAGGGAATTTAGCGCGAGAAACAGGATGTTGCGGAACTACCAGGGTAGAAACAGGTTCATATTTTTCAAAATCCATTGTCTGTGCTTTTGCTGAATGCAAGGCCAGGATGGACAATAAGGAAAAGGTAATTTTTTTCATCTGGTGATATTTTGTACAGGAAAGCTATCGCCAGACGAAAATAACAGGAAACCACCCGTCAACCTTAACAAGGATTTAAAGAAATGATAATTATGCTTGCTTGACTTCTTTCAGTACGTTGTCAATTCTTTGCTGCAGCGTCTCATAATCAGTATAACCTTTTGCCAAAAGATAGAATTTAGATTCATTGACCTGTAAGAATACAGCAGGGAAACCGGTTACCTGTAATTGTTTACACAACCCAAATTCATAGTAGGCCTTTTCTTTATAATCTTCCTGGTGGAGTTTAGTATAAAAGTCTGTTGCAGGAATATTCCATTTTTCCAGTAAATGCCGGTAGGCTTCGTCATCATCCAGGTCCCGCCCTTCATAGTTGAGTGCATATTGCAGATCGGCGGCAAAGGCAACCTGTTCATCAGGATGGTATTCTTTAAAAATACACATGGCAATGGCCGGCTTTTCAGAATTGGGAAACCAGTCACTTAGATCGGGGTTGTTGATATGCCATAGAAAATCTTCTCCAAACCGGATGCCTGTATATTTTTCCACTGTTTTGCAGGCTTCTTTAATATAACCGGCTGTTACGCTGATGGGCTGCGCTTGCTCGCTGATGATCATTCCACCTGATAATACTTCAAAAGGAATGTTTTGCCGGTATTTGTCTGCTATCTTTTTGATTACCGGGCTGAAACCATAGCACCAGCCACAGTAAGCATCATAACAATAATAAATAGTAACGCTCATAGGGCGAATGTACAACAAGCAGCTCACTTGCGGGTTGACATATGTCAGTCTGAAACCATGGCATCATCAATAAACACCGGCATAATGAATCGTTGATATTTGTTTTAATAAAGCGTATATACAATATAGTTATATTGATAAATAATAAATTCAAAATGGCCTTTTATGGGCGTTTTAATTGATTGATGCGGGTGTTTATTGATGAAAGTTAAGTAAATGAAGCATTGATTATCAGTAATGCTAAAAGGGCTCAAAAATGACTGTTTTCGGGTGTTCGGTAGGTTTAGTAATAGAAATCATGTAATTAGGAGCAATAAAACTATCTAAAAGAAGAAGCCGCTAAAATATGTTACAATTTTGTTATAAATACATTCGTTCCTTTACACACTAGTCAGATTCAATACTCATCAAAAACCTGCATTATGATTCGTCGTTTACCTTCTTCGCTTAAGGGCAAGTTAATGTCATTGCTTTTGCTTCTGTTGATTGGCATGGCAGCAAACGCCCAGTTGAAAATAGGAGACAATCCTACCAGCATTCAGAAATCATCTATTCTTGAACTGGAAAGCACGCGGCAGGGTTTGCTGTTGCCACGACTGGCAGATACAGCGGCCATCAATCTGCTGAACCCGCCGGATGGAATGATCATTTATCTCAATGCCGATAACAGCTTGCGTTTGCGCAGCAACGGCTTCTGGAAAAAGATAGCCAACCTTTCTGATGCAACGGCCAACTGGTCGCTTACCGGAAACACGGGAACCGATTCAACGTTAAACTTTTTAGGAAACGTAGACGGTAAGCCATTGGTGATGAAAACCAGTAACGCAGAACGTTTGCGCATCAGCTCCAATGGTAACATTGGCATTGGCACATCAACACCTACTGCTACATTAGATGTAAATGGTACGGTGAAACTGGAAACCATTGCAGCGGGCTCCAATGAGCTGGACGTACTGGTACTGGCAGCTGATGGTTCGGTATACAAAAGAACGATGTCATCTACCGCATTTCAGAATGCTATCAAAGCGATCAATGGTATTCAGCGGCAGGCGCTTTCAATTACAGCGCAGGCCAGCGATACTTCTAACAATGTACTGGTGCAGAACCGTGATACGGATAGTACTATTGCAGTGTATCTGCCTGTACAGAATGGCACAGCAGGTGCTTCCAAACCATACGGATTTTTAACATACACTGACTGGCAGAAAATACAAAGTGCTGTACAAACCATTACCATTGGTGCAGTAGCCGCTACACCCGATGCCAATGGCGCAACCATTGTTGTGGATAGTACTTCACGTCAGATCGTACTGCATCCTGCAGATGCAACCAATCCTGGTATTGTAACCGCCGGAACACAAACTTTTGGAGGCGATAAAACATTTAATAACAATGTTACGGTGAATGGAACATTGAACCTTAACAACGTAACCAACAACAGTTCTGCAGATTCTGTACTGGTACTTAACAATGGAGTGGTACAGAAAAGACAGGTAAGTGCCGCTGCTTTTGGTAATGCGATCCGCAGCATCAATGGCAACCGGGATACCGCACAGGGTATTGCGTTTAAAACAACCGGAACCAATCTTACGGTATCTACCAATGGCACAGACAGCATTTTTTTGAACGTACCTGATGCTGCCGCTGCTGCACGTGGTGTGGTGAATACTGCCGCACAAACCTTTGCCGGTAATAAAACCTTCCAGGATAGCGTAAATGCTTCACAGGCATTATTGGTAGGTAGCACAGGTAGCTCCAACTCAACGGTGCAGGTGTCGGGTTCGCTTTCACTGGCTATTAAATCTGTAACTTCCAATTACACGGCCTCCACGGCAGATAATACCATATTGGCCAATACAAGCTCCGGAGCCATTACCATTACGCTCCCATCGCCAGCCAACATTTCAGGTCGTATTTATACCATCAAAAAAGTAGGAACAGGTGGCATTGATAACCAGCTTACCATTTCTCCTTCTGCCGGCACTATTGATGGCGGAAACTCTTATGTTATTTACAATGACTGGACCTATGTAGCCTTGCAAACAGACGGCAGCAACTGGTATGTTATTAAGAAATAGACAGGTTTTATTTTTTAACGCAAGTCATTACGCCAATGACCAGGTGCCTGCTTGTATTAATGGTAGCGGTATTGTATGGCAGTACTTTGTGTGCCCAACAATTGAAGCTGGGTAAAAACCCGTACGCAGTAGAGAAATCTGCCGTACTGGAGTTATTGTCAGACAACCAGGGATTGTTGTTCCCGCGTATTGCAGATACCACTGCTATCAGTGCACTTATTCCTCCCGATGGAATGGTGATCTTTTTTACCGGCACCAAACAGTTATTGGTGAGGTCGAACGGATATTGGCAACCGGTATTGTTTGCCGCTGCGCTGGGCAATAATTACTGGTCGGTAAACGGTAATACAAATGGCTCAGTAAAACGATTGGGCTCACTGGATAATTATGCATTGCCTTTTATTACCAATGGAACAGAAAGGATGCGGATTACCAACGATGGAAAGCTGGGTATCGGCAATACAGCACCAACCGAAGTAGTGGATGTAACGGGCAATCTGAAATTTTCCGGTGCCTTAATGCCGGGTAATAGTGCAGGAACATCCGGTTATCTGTTAACTTCCGCAGGTACTGGCACTGCACCAACGTGGACCAATCCTTCCACACTGATCGGCTCATCAGCATGGTCACTGGGCGGCAACGGTGTAGCAGCAGTAACGAGTTTCGGCACGACGACGGCTTTTGATCTGCCGTTTATCACGAACAATACGGAAAAGATGCGGATAACCAGCGCCGGCAGGTTGGGCATCGGCAATACAGCACCAACCGAAGTAGTGGATGTAACAGGCAATCTGAAATTTTCCGGTGCCTTAATGCCGGGTAATAGTGCAGGAACATCCGGTTACCTGTTAACTTCCGCAGGTACTGGCACTGCACCAACGTGGACCAATCCATCCACGCTGATCGGTTCATCAGCATGGTCACTGGGCGGCAACGGCGTAGCAGCAATAACGAATTTCGGCACGACGACGGCTTTTGATCTGCCGTTTATCACGAACAATACGGAAAAGATGCGGATAACCAGCGCTGGCAGGTTGGGCATCGGCAATATAGCACCAACCGAAGTAGTGGATGTAACGGGCAATCTGAAATTTTCCGGTGCCTTAATGCCTGGTAATAATGCAGGAACATCCGGTTACCTGTTAACTTCCGCAGGTACTGGCACTGCACCAACGTGGACCAATCCTTCCACGCTGATCGGCTCATCAACATGGTCATTAGGCGGTAATAATGTGGCTGCTGTAACCAATATGGGTACTACCAGTGCATTTGCGATCCCTTTTATTACCAGCAATACAGAGCGGATGCGTATTGCAGCCAATGGATATGTAGGTATCGGTGTTATCAATCCCTCTAATCCACTGGTAGTAAGAGATACGCTGGAAATCCGCAGGGTGGGCACTGTGTCTGAGCTACTTTTTACCAACACAATCTCCAGTGGAGATTTTCGTATAGGCGATGACGGTACCAACAACTTCTGGCAAAGCGGTGGTGGCAGAAATCTGCAGATGGGAGCATACTATGGTATTATTCTTACCGGTGATCGTCAGGCATCTGGTTTTCCTGCGTTTTCTACCGGTACTTCCGGAACTGGTGTATTGATACAATCTCAACGCAATGCTTCTGTTCCATTGGCAATACAGGCTAATTCTGCAGCCCAGAATGCTAGTCTTACAGAGTGGCGTAGTAATAATGGCTCTGCTATCAGCGTTGTAAACAGTGCAGGTCGTCTGGGATTGGGTAACAGTGCTCCTACGGAAGTACTGGATGTAACTGGTAATGTAAAATTTTCCGGCGCATTAATGCCGAATAACAATGCTGGCACTTCCGGTTACCTGCTAACTTCTGCTGGCACAGGCACAACACCAACATGGACCAATCCCTCTACATTGATCAGTTCATCAGCATGGTCTTTAGGTGGCAATGGGGTTGCTGCATTAACCAACTTTGGTACTACCAGTGCCTTTGATTTGCCATTTATTACCAGTAATACAGAAAAAATGCGTATTACCAGTGCCGGCAATGTTGGTATTGGCACTGCTTCTTTTGACGCGAATAACCCCGAAAGACTGCTGGTGGACCTGGGAACCAGTGCCACTTCTTACAACGTAATAGTAGGCAAGGGAACTATCAACAGTTTTATGCAACTGAATATTCAGAATCGTTCTTCAGGATCAGTGGCCAGTTCGGACCTGGTAGCAACAGCTGACAATGGTAATGATACAACCAACTTTATTGATATGGGTATTAACTCCAGTGGTTTCAGCAATACTACTTTTCCCGTAGTAAGTGGTGTCAACAACGCGTATCTCTATAGTACCGGTAATGATTTTGTGATAGGTAATGCCACTGGAGGTAAAAGCCTGCGCTTCTTTACAGGTGGCTATGCCACTACCAGCGAACGCATGCGTATAGATGGAAGTGGCAATGTAGGTATTGGCACAACTGCTGCGCAGGCCCCGCTGGATGTTAATGTTAACTTTAAGGCAGGCGCAAAAGGTACAGTTGAAAAAAATATTGTCAGTTTTGCCACTACGCTATCCACTACCGCCATTGCTGCAGGTACAGGTGGAACTATTATTTTAGGAGGTGTTGTTACATATTCTGCTATCGCTACTGATGTTACAGTAACGATTCCTTCGGCAGCCAATTATCTTACCTCTACACAGGCAACCGTGGCGGTGTCTCCGGCATTTGATCTGCCTTCAGGTGTGTCCATTGCCTATGCCAGGTTAACATCTTCCTCGCAGGTTAAAATAAGATTTATGAATGCCAGTACTACAGCTCAAAGTATTTCAGGAACACTCTACATTACTATCACTGAATTTTAATACATGCTGCATTGTACCAGATATACCATTTTTTTTCTTGTGCTGATATGCTGTACAGGAATTGGTTTCGCGCAGTCTGGGTTTTATGTACCTGCAGCAGGAAAAATATTTTTTAACGGAGATACCGCCACTATTTTTTCAAATGTGATCAATATGGGAAAAATGGGCGTAGGACAAAAGGCTGTAGTGAACTTTACCGGTAAATTATGGGTCAACGATCCATTGGCGATGATCACTGATGAAAGCAATAATGGCGAAGGCGCAAATGGTATCGGGGGTCTGGTCCGTTTTCGTGGAGATAGTGTACAACAACTGGATGCAGGATACAATGCAGCTACCCGTACAGGTCCCACGTTTGCAAAACTGGAGTTGCAGAACAAACTGGGCATGCAGTTAGTGAGCAGCAGCGCAAAGATCAGGCAGCAATTGCATTTACAGAACGGATTGTTTTATCTGCAGAACAACATACTGGTGGTTGGCGACGGCAACCCTGGTTCTATCACAGGTTATGATTCTTCACGTTATATTATTACTGCTAATACCGCCGCTTCGGGTTTGCTGATACGTGAGAACATTACAGAAGCGGATGGAATGGTCACTTTCCCCATAGGCAGTAAAGCATATTCTTATACCCCGGCAGCCATACGTGCGCTGGCCACCAGTGCAGGCGATGATTATTATGCCAATGTTTTTGACGGTACCAAAAGAAATGCGGTCAGTGGTGATAACCTTACTGATTCTTCCGCAAATACTACCTGGGAAATTGGCAAACGCTTCCGTCCCGGTCAGGATGAAGTAGAGATCTATCTGCAACACAAGGCAGAAACAGAAGGAGCATACTTCAGGGAGAACAGAGTGAACAGCTATATCGCTTTTTATAACAACAATGTATGGGATACTGCATCGCCGCCTGTTAATATACCTTCCGGATATCTTACTTCCGGACCGCCTATTGAGAACAGCTATGTGTACAACAGAACCTTTACCAATACACTATCGGCTACAGGTTATTTTACCAAACTGGTCAATAAAGCAGGTATTCCTTTGCCCAAAACCAACCTGGTGTTCAATGGCTATCGTGTAAACGCCAATACGGTATTTACTTATTGGGCAACCAAGCCTGAAGTGAACATAAAATACTTTGTGGTACAGCGGAGGCTTGACAATGAAACAGATTTCAGCAATCGCGATACCGTACAGTCCAAAGCTCCCAATGGATTCAGCAATGTGTTACTTCGGTATAGCAATGATGATTACAATCCGCACACCAGTTACAGCTACTATCGTTTGATGATGGTAGATTACAATGGCAATATTTCCTATTCCAATATTATAGTGGTAGGTGGCGTACACAACAAATTACTGGTGAAGATCTGGCCCAATCCAAGTCCTACAGGACGTTTCTTTGTTGGTATCAATACACCATTGGTCGTGAAATCAATTGTAGTATGGGATGTTCTGGGTCAGAAACTGATGGAAGAACAGGTGATCAACCGCAATGTTATTCCGATGTATCTGCCAAGACCAGGTTCATACTTTATAGGCTTCTTTGCAGAAGCCGGTCATGTACTGGAAACGCATAAACTGATCATTACAGGTTACTAAACTGGTACAATAAATAATTATGCTTTATCTGTTTTTTTAGGTTCCCCCGGTTTTCTTGTCCAGCGTGAAAGTTCGGTGGCATCGAACATCAATATCAATACACCATCTTTTATTTTGTAATGATTGGTACGAAGCAGGTTGTCTATAAAAGCCTGTTCATTGTAACCAGCACAGGCCATTTTGGTAGAGATCATATCCCTGCCAAAGCTGAAACCGGTATTGGTAAGTACAAAAGAACCATTGATACGGTTACAGCCTGTATTACCGGAAAAGCGGTGTTTACTTAGATCAAAATTCAGCGTAGGAATTCTGCCGGTGGCAGTGTCGGAAGGTAAAACGGCCATCAGGAACCATTCGCCCTTAAGAGATGCCGTATCCTGTATTTCTGCTGTTACCGCCATGGCGGTAACCGGCGTATCCTGCGGAGCGCTGATGGCAGAATCTTTAACCGTAATGTTATTGCCTGTGGAATTGTTATTACAGGCCAGGGTGAGACATAAAGCTGCAGCAAAGGTTAAACGTTGCATATAGAGTGTTTTAGGTTAAACAAACAACAACCTTTCTGCCATCACCATGCAGAAACATGTTGCCGCCTATAGCAACGGTTACCTGCAAAAAAATAATGCCAGCGATAGCGCTGGCATTCAATAGTTATTTATTGTATGAAAATTATTGCAAAGAGGGATCTGTAAAGGTATTGCCCTGTTTGATATCGCCGGTTTCAAATCCTTTTTTGAACCAGTATACCCTTTGGGCAGATGTGCCGTGTGTAAAGGATTCCGGTACTACGTATCCCTGTGCCTGCTTTTGCAGGCGATCATCACCAATGGCATTGGCCGCATTCAGCGCTTGCGGAATGTCATTGGCTTCCAGTATATTCTTCATCTTCTGCGCGTGATTTGCCCATACACCTGCGTAAAAATCAGCCTGTAGTTCCAGCATCACAGAATATTTATTGTATTCAGCTTCACTTAGTTGCTGACGCAACTTATTCATTTTGGCTGAAGTCCCATTCAGGTATTGGATATGATGACCTACTTCATGCGCAATGACATAAGCCATGGCAAAATCGCCGGGAGCGTTTAGTTTATCCTGCATGTCTTCGTAAAAAGAAAGGTCAATATATACTTTTTGGTCACCGGGACAGTAAAACGGGCCGGAAGCAGATCCTGCCATACCACAGGCAGACTGTACCTGGTTGCGGAACAATACCAGTGTGGGGTCCTGGTAGGTTTTACCCTGTTCCTGCAGCAGCTTGGTCCATACATCTTCAGTATCTGCCAGTACTACCTTTACAAAACTGGCGCGTTCATCATCCTTTGCCTGTTCCTGTGGACTCATCTGCTGGGCATTGTTCTGCCCGGGAGCCAGTTGTTGAGTCAGCTCTGCCGGATCGCCGCCCATCAACAGTTTAATAACAATAATGATAACGCCTACGATGCCGCCACCTACGGCCAATCCGCCACCGGAAATACTACGGCGATCTTCAACATTCGTACTTTCGCGTCTTCCTTTCCATAACATAGCTTGAAGTTTTAGGTCAATAGAAAAATATAACTGTGGGTAATTTTACAGGATGATGGTATGGTGCAGGCAATTGAAAACTACCCTCTACAAATATAATTATTTCCGGTATGCAGGAAGATTGCTTTTGTGTTGTGTTCCTGTAATGGATAACGGTCAACATGATTTTATGTACTAACTTTCAGTCAGCAATATGCTGCAGGATAATTTACTACTGATCATTGCGCTGTTAATGGGCGTATCATTACTGTCTGTTTTAAGCAGAAAGCTCAATATTTCTTACCCTATATTTCTTGTACTGGCAGGATTGGTGATCGGGATCATTCCGGGTATTCCGCATATTTCGCTGAATCCCGATCTGGTCTTTATCATTTTTCTACCCCCGCTATTATATTCTGCTGCATGGAATACCTCGTGGAATGATTTCTGGTTCTATAAACGCTCTATCGGGTTACTGGCATTTGGCCTGGTGATCTTTACCGCAGGTGCAGTAGCCGTAGTGGCGCATAAAGTAATTCCCGGCTTTTCATTGTCACTGGGTTTTTTACTGGGAGGTATTATTTCTCCGCCCGATGCTATTGCTGCAACCAGTGTGTTACAGAACTTAAAAGTATCACGGCGTGCTGTTACTGTACTGGAAGGAGAAAGCCTGGTCAATGATGCATCGAGCCTTATTGTATTCCGCTTTTCCCTGGCTGCCGTATTGACCGGGCAGTTCAGTTTGTGGAAAGCTGAGGTGAGTTTTTTTGAAGTAGCACTAATGGGCATTGTTATCGGGCTGATCATTGGTCATATTATGTACGCAGTGCACCGTTTCTTACCCACCACGCCCAGCATTGATACCGCAATTAATCTCATAACACCTTACCTGTTATATGTCACTGCGGAGCATTTTCATTACTCAGGGGTATTATCAGTAGTAACCGGTGGTTTATTTCTTTCATTCCGTTCACATGAAATCTTCAGTTATGGGTCGCGGCTGCAATCGCAAAGTGTATGGAATACGTTGGTATTCCTGCTGAATGGCGTAGTGTTTATCCTGATAGGATTGCAATTGCCTTTTATTGTAGAAGGGTTGGGTGATTATTCATTGCGTGATGCGATCCGGTATGCTGTTATCATCAGTGTAGTTACAATAGTGGTGCGGTTGTTATGGATTTATCCTGCAGCTTATATTCCCCGGTGGCTAAGCAGTCGCATTCGCAAACAGGAACCAGATCCGGGTTGGAAAGGAGTACTGGTAGTAGGCTGGAGCGGCATGCGTGGCGTAGTATCGCTGGCGTCTGCATTGTCCATTCCGCTACTGGCCAATGGTGTTGAATTTCCGCATCGCAACCTCATCCTGTTCATTACATTCATAGTAATACTTTGTACCCTGGTATTGCAGGGATTGAGCCTGCCGTGGATGATCCGTTTGCTGAAACTGGAAGTGCAGGAAAATGGAGAAATGCAGGAACTGAACATACGGTTAAAGCTGGCAGAAGCATCCATTGATTACATGGAAGAAAATTATAGTGAAGAGAGTGCCACTGTAGAACCATTCAGGCGACTGAAAGAACGATATGAGCGTATGGCTGAAAATGCCAACAAGCGTCTTACAAAAACAGAAGAAAAGGAAAGCGACATTGCGGCTTACATCCCGGAATACCGGAGAATGCTGCTGGAGTTGATAGAAGTACGCAGAACAGAACTGGAAAAAATGCGCCGCAACAGAGAGTATAATGATGAGCTGATCCGGAGTAAAGAGTACGAACTGGATTTGGAAGAAGCAAGAATGCGGCGGTAACAATATGCATACTTAACGATTGCTGATAACTTATGAAACACCTTTTATTGCTGCATGGAGCATTGGGTTCTGCAGATGATCTGAATCCGCTTCAGCGTGTACTGGAAGACTCTTTTGTAATTCATCGTTTACATTTTACCGGGCATGGCGGCACCTCTTTACCGCAAACACCTTTTTCTGTTAGCCTGTTTGCGCAGGATGTGCTGGACTACCTGGAACAGCAACAACTGGAAGTGGTGAATATTTTTGGTTATAGCATGGGAGGCTATGTGGGCATGTACCTGGCACGGCACTATGCACACCGTATAATGCGGATAGCTACGCTGGGCACCAAATTTATCTGGACTGAAGCTATTGCAGCGAAAGAAACTGGTATGATGGATCCGGAACGGATCAAACAGAAGGTCCCGGCATTTGCACAACAGCTGCAGCAGAAACATGCACCGCAAAACTGGGAAGAAGTAATGAAAAGAACAGTGATCATGCTTACTGCCATGGGCGCCAGCAATCCTTTACAGCCACAGGATTATGCAGCTATCGGACAGCCGGTTCTTGTACTGTCTGGCGATAGGGATAAAATGGTACATGCAGAAGAAACCATAGCTGTATACAAACAACTTCCCAATGGCAGCGTGGGCATTTTACCGGCAACACCCCATGCATTGGAGCAGGCAGACACTGCGCTGCTGGCAGGCGTACTCAAAAAATTCTTTGGATAATACTACCCCGTTGGAAAAAGATTTTTCCTGATCTCTTTTAACAGGTCATCGGGATTAAAAGGTTTTACCACCAGACCGGAAAGACCTGATTGCTGAATATCCTGTTCTATTTCATTGGGCAGGTTGGCTGTAAGAGCAATGATTGGCAAAGTTTCACCACGGCGACGCAATTGTTTGGTTGCCTCAAAGCCATCCATCACCGGCATATTCAGATCCATCAGGATCATACGGTATTTGCCAGGTGTTACCATTTCCAGTGCCTCTTCGCCATTGGCGGCTACATCAACAATGGCTCCGTTCTTTTCAAGGATTGACTGCACTACCATCACATTAAACGGGTTGTCTTCAACTACCAGCACCGGAATATCCTGTAAAAGAGAAGCATGCTCAGGCAATGCCGGAGTATCAGTATCAGTGGAAGTATTTGAAATAACGGGAAAGGTTTGCGTAAAATAAAATACGGATCCTTTACCGGGCTCACTATCCAGCTGCAGAGCCACGCCCTGCAGCTCCAGTATACGTTTGGTAATGGAAAGTCCCAAACCTGTACCACCATGACTGCGTGAAACAGAAGAATCGGCCTGTGTAAAGCGCTCAAAGATCACCTGTTGTTTTTCCGGGGAAATACCAATGCCGGTATCGGTAACACTTACTGAAACAGTAGCGGCAGTATCAGTAACATTTTCTGTTTTAAAAGCCAGTACTACCGATCCGGTTTCTGTAAACTTAATGGCATTCTGCACCAGGTTGTAGATCACCTGGCTGGTGCGTGTAGAATCGCCCTGCAGGGTTTGCGCAGACAATGCGGTAATATCCAGTTGCAGATCGATCCCTTTTTCCTCAGCCGAATTTTTTAAACCATCAATAATGTTCTGTCCAATAGAAGCAAGCTGGATGGGCTTTTGTTCAAATTCAACCTTGCCGGCCTCTATTTTACTGTAATCAAGAATATCATTAACAATCGAAAGCAGATTATTGGCAGAAAACAATAGCAGGTCAAGGTTCTTCTGCTGGTCTTCCCGCGGTTTATTATCCAGCAATCCATGTGTCATGCCGATCACAACATTCAGTGGAGTGCGTATTTCGTGCGACATGTTGGAAAGGAACTCTGATTTCACCTGCAATGCCTGCTGTGTTTTGTGCGTAGCCTGTTCCAGCGCGGTGGCAAACCTGCGCGCCAATACCAGTGACTGAAAGAAAAAGAACAACAGGTAACCATAAAAGATGGCCACCCGTGGAGGAATAAGGAAGCCAAAATATTCCAGGTTGGTGATCAGGAATACCAGCAGCATAATGCCGCAGCCGATCAATGAGAATATGGCGCCCACACGTTTTAACCTGGCTGCGCGAATGCTGACATAGAACGCAAATCCGATGTATGCAAACATCACAACAAGAAACAGGTTGAGACCCTGGGTAAATATAGCAGGTGGAGTAATAATGATAATAAACGAATACAATGCACAGAACCAGATTACCGCCTTAATGATAACAGTATAGGTGTCTTCCGGGTACAGGCAGGTGATGTAACGGGCAAATAAGGCTACTGAAATGGTGAGCGACAGGTACTCCATTTTAATAGAGAACAGCCATTTCAATTGTGGAAATAGTGCATGAAGTACATAAATATCAGTGCCTGCAATGCGGTAACTGTAAACCAGGCAGAACAGCGAAAAGAAAAAAGCTGCTTTATCGTGCCGGCCGATAATGAACAGTCCGAGGAAGAATAATCCGCCCATCAGCAAACAACCGGCCAGCACCAGGTCTACTGCCATTTCGCTGTAGTGCTTGAGGGTGATTTCGTCACGGTTACCGATAAAAATATCTTTATAGGTCCCTCCCTTGGCATGCCAGAAATTGCTCATCTGCAATACCATATGGAGCGTATCATATACAACCGGTACCGGGATGATCTGGGTAACCCAGAATGGTTTTGCCGTGGCTGTGCTGGTGCCTGTTTCTCCATTTTGGGCACTCAAAAGGCCATTTATATAGAGCTTGTAAGAACAATAAACATCCGGTAATTCCAGGGCCAGCCTGGCATGGCCTTTAGGCAGAAAAACGGTCAGCTTGTAGGTGGCATACCCTTGTGCAGAAATGGGTTGGCCATTTATAATTGCTTTGTTCCAGAGTTTGGGAAATTGTATATAACCGGGTTGAGTAACGCTGTCATAGGGTTGCAGCAATTGATGCCAGTAGAACTTCCATTCGCCATGCAGGGCCAGCGGCGTATTAAGATTGTGGTATTGACGCAGGTCCAGCACACCTTTCTGTGCCTGGGGTAAAGGGTCACCTGCTGCCAGGCAATGCGTTGACGCAAGGCCTGCGCAAATCATAATACTTATGATAAGCGAAAGATGTTTCATAGAGTTTGCCAGGGATGCCTGTAGCAGCACAGGCCTCATTATTATTACAACGAAGTTGTTATAAAAAAATGATTATCTGTTCTGAAAATTGCAATTCGACTGATTTTTATCAAAACCGGGTAAGTAAAAACACCTATATGACCTGGCAGGAACTAAAAACAAAAGCCTTTCGCGTCGCGAAAGGCTTTTGAAATATGTATAGAGTAAATAAGCTTATTTACGCTCCAGTAATTTAAAGAATTGATCCAGTTGAGGCAGTATAACGATACGTGTACGACGGTTAGCAGAACGACCTTCAGCATCATCGTTAGAAGATACAGGCAGGTATTCGCTACGACCGGCAGCTGTAATGTGCGCAGGAGACAGACCATATTGGTTCTGCAGGATGCGAACAACAGAAGTGGCACGTTTAACACTCAGATCCCAGTTGTCGATCAACACACCTCTCTGGAAAGATACATTGTCGGTATGCCCTTCTACCATGAAGTCAATATCGGGCTGGTTTTTCAGCACAGTAGCCACTTTACCCAGTACTGCTTTTGCTTTGTCGGTAACATCGTAGCTGCCGCTTTTGAACAACAGTTTGTCAGAGATGTCGATGTAAACAACACCTTTATCAACTTTGATGTTGATGTCCTGGTCGTCCAGGTTACCGATAGCACCTTTCAGATTAGTAACAAGTGCCAGGTTCAGTGAATCTTTACGTGCCAGTGCACTCTGCAGGTTCTGGATATAAGCATCTTTTGCACCGATGTTTTCCAGTGACTTTTTAATACTTTCAGCCTGAGAAGTAGAAATTACTGACAGGTCCTGCAGTTGTTTCAGGGCTACGTTATTGTTTTCTTTCAGGAATGCGATTTGTTTTTGCAGTGCATCGATTTCTCCTTGTAAGGATGCGTTCTTTTTGCTGGCGTCAGCGCCGAGAGAGGCTTTGTCGTCGTTACATTTTTTCAGATCGTTCTGGAGTGCATTGTAAGCAGAATCCAGTTGTCTGTTTTTCTCCTGTTCCTGTTTTAATTTTTTGGTGCTTACACAGGAGAACAGCATAACGCTCGACAATGCTGCTACTGATACTTGTTTGAGATTCATAATCGGATTTGAGTTTTATAAATGATTAGTAAACTTGATGCATGATAGTAACAAAATGAATACTACGCAAGCGCCATGCTGTATAAACAGCGGCATAAAGGTATAGAGTATAGTATTAAGTCTGCTTGCATGTAATTAGTTAGTAATGCGTTTTAAGTTTTTTTTAATTCAGCAACTGTTTTAAGCAGAGGCGCAAATATAGTAATAGCGCACTATCTGCCCGTAATAACAATAAATACTTTACTGTTTCGAAGCAGATTGTGTTGACAGGCTACTCATAGTAGCATTTGTGGTAATATGAAACGATTAAAAACCAAACGCAGCGGCGAAAAAAAACCACGAAAGGAGATGAGCTGTACCTTGCTGTGATGTCAGGCTGTTGATACAATAGTAAAATTGGTTTCACAGGCATTGTTGGGTTAGGTAATAATAGCATACAATACAGTACAATTGTTTATGCTACATACTATAAACTAGGGTTTCACATAACACATTCTCAATAACTGCGCCAAAAATATAGTATTCGTTGTATAAAACTGTTGTTGACAGTCAGTACAACACAAAAAACTTTATTGTATACAACATTGTTTTTGATAATGTTTTTAACGGAATTGATAAGCAGTACAATCAATAGGTTTCATTACCGGAGCAATGACTGCGTAGTATCTCAATATGTCATTTTGATGTATGTGCTATCGGGTAGGCAGTATAATCAGTAAGAAAGAATCTATAAACAGATGTTATAATGCAGAAACGGCTTTGTTATGTGCTGCCAATCATACAAAAGTGATAATGATATGTTATAAATGTTAAAAGAGATGATCATTCTGGCTATAGTTATTATAAAAAGCACTGTTTTTCCAGCCATTTTGCTTTTTGAATACGGATTATGATCAAAATATTACCACAAAGTGGTATTGTCTGGTTCCGGATTTTGTTATCACTTTGTATTGTTTTCAGCCATCGCCTTTTCCTGAATTAGTTCTTTTGCCACAAATTTCTCATGTGGGTCGCCCTGCCAATTCCTTGGCAGGGTTTTTTGTGCCCGGCTGATCCAAAATAATTAGCGAAATATTGCTAAAATAATTAGTGTTGATAACATAATTTCCCCTAATTTTGACAATCGGTAATTTTGAAATACTAAAACATACTATATGTCAAACAGCGAAAAACTCAAAGCACTAAAGCTTACGATGGACAAAATTGAAAAGGATTTTGGGAAGGGCAGTGTGATGATGATGAATGAAAAATCGCAGGACGTAATGGAGGTGGTTTCAACCGGTTCCATTGGGCTTGATTCCGCTTTAGGTATTGGTGGTTTTCCTCGCGGACGTATAATAGAGATTTATGGACCTGAGTCTTCCGGTAAAACAACCATTGCTATCCATGTGATTGCAGAGGCTCAGAAAAAAGGTGGCATGTGCGCTATTATCGACGCTGAGCATGCTTTTGACAGCATTTATGCTAAAAAACTGGGCGTGGATGTAGACAACCTGCTGATCTCACAACCAGACTATGGCGAACAGGCCCTGGAAATAGCCGATCGCCTGATCCTGTCCGGTGCTTTGGATGTAGTGGTAATTGACTCTGTGGCAGCACTGGTACCTAAAGGTGAGCTGGAAGGTGAAATGGGTGATAGCAAAATGGGTCTGCAGGCCCGCTTGATGTCACAGGCTTTACGTAAGCTCACTGCAACCATTAATAAAACAAATACCATCTGTATATTCATTAACCAGCTACGCGAAAAGATCGGTGTAATGTTCGGTAACCCCGAAACCACTACCGGTGGTAACGCCCTGAAGTTCTATGCCTCTGTTCGCCTGGATATCCGCCGTATGGCACAGATCAAAGATGGTGATGAAGCTATCGGAAACCGCGTAAAAGTTAAAGTGGTTAAAAACAAAGTAGCTCCGCCTTTCCGCAGTGCAGAGTTTGATATCGTTTTCGGAGAAGGTATCTCCAAAACCGGTGAGATCCTGGATTCAGGAGTGGAACTGGGTATTGTACAGAAAAGTGGAAGTTGGTTCAGTTATAACAGCGACAAACTGGGACAGGGTCGTGATGCAGTAAAACAACTGTTGCGCGATAATCCCGAACTGTCTAATGAAATTGAATCCAAGATCAGGGAAAAGATCAAAGAAATGCAGTCGGCTGAATAAGCAGTGATTATATATGGGTTAGTAAACTAAACGGTCCCGGTTTCCACCAGGACCGTTTTTTATATCCGTTGTTGGGTTAGTAACAATAAAAAAGGGGTCTGAATAGAAATTCAACCCCGCTTTTAAAATCCAATATCCTATGAAAAACCGTTGTAAATGTAAATGCGTTTTTTGATATGCGCAATACCCTTTTAGTGGTAATTTTGGGTAAAATATGACCTTTTTAAAGTTCCGCAGCTTAGTTTTTAATAAGCCGCTCCTGGGTGGAAGTGTTCGTAATGCGGTTATATACAAGGAGATAGTAAACGCCCTTCTCCAGGGCTGATACATTAATGGTCTGCAAGCCCTGTAATTTGCCCTGGTTGATACGTATTCTGCCCGAAACATCTATGATCTGGATGTCGAGCATGGATTCTGTGCGTATGATCAGCACATTATCAACCGGATTGGGATAAAAGCGGAATGAAATATCGCCGGCCAGCAAAGTAGCGGCTGTTTTAGTATAGTAGGTTTGTCCGTTGCTTTCGGTATAGCGGATGCGATAGAGATTTCTTCCTTTGGGGGCAGCTTCGTCCAGCCAGTCCTGTAACCCGGCAGGTGATTGACGCAATATAGCAACGGCTTCAAAGTCTTTACCATTGTTGCTGCGTTCTATAGTAACAAAGTCTTGCGTAAATGCACGGCTTGCACGCCAGTTCAAAGCAATTTTCGAGTTATCTCTTACAGTAGCTGCAAGATCAGTGATCAATAAGGAGTCTGAGGCCGGTACTTCCGGAGCTGCTGCTTCCTGGGCATTGCAAAAAATGGCCAAGAGGCTTGCACATACTAGTAACAGGCCTTTTTTCATTAGAAAATTTAATGGGTAAAAAACAGGAATGATTTATTAACAATTACTGTGCCTGAATGTGGAAAACGCGGGTGGCATTATAAAATTATTGAGCAGACGTTAAAGATTCTTCAAAATCCATTTACCTTTTCAGCCCCAAAAAAGGCGAACACTATGGTCACATCAAGAAAGATGTTATTGCGCAAGCGTATTGCAATGGTAGCACACGACAATAAGAAAAAGGAACTGATAGACTGGGCCGAAGCCAATAAGACCGTGCTTGCACGCCATGAGTTGTTTGCAACCGGCACCACCGGTAAATTGCTGGAAGATAAGCTGGACAGGCCGGTAAAGAAACTGTTGAGTGGTCCGCTGGGTGGCGATCAGCAGATAGGCGCCATGATTGCTGCAGGTGATCTGGATGTGCTGGTGTTCTTCTGGGATCCTATGGAAGCGCAACCTCATGATAGTGACGTAAAAGCTTTGCTGCGCGTGGCTATTGCCTGGAATTGCGTGGTTGCTAACGACAGGGCAACCGCCGACTTTATTCTTACTTCTCCTTTTATGCAAACCGAATACACTGCCGACATTCCCGATTACAGCAGCTACCTGAAACGCAGGATCGATCGGTAACAGATCCTGTTACAAAGCATCAGAAAATAACGGGCGTTAAATAAAAGATAAAACGGGCAGTAGTATTGCCGGAAGGCTGCGGTAATAGCAGTATCCGTACCTTTGCATTCTTCCCGTTTTATATTTATTATGTCATTCAAACTTCATGCGCCATATCAGCCTGCCGGCGATCAGCCGGAGGCCATCCGCCAATTAACAGAAGGGCTCCGGAACGATGAAAAGTTTCAGACCTTGCTGGGCGTAACCGGCTCCGGTAAAACTTTTACCATTGCCAACGTTATACAGCAGGTTCAGAAGCCTACACTGGTATTGACCCACAACAAAACACTGGTTGCCCAGTTGTATGGTGAGTTCAAACAGTTCTTTCCGGAGAATGCTGTTGGCTACTTTGTAAGCTATTACGATTATTACCAGCCAGAGGCCTACATGCCCGTAAGTGATACCTATATTGAAAAAGACCTGAGCATTAACGAGGAGCTTGATAAACTGCGTTTACAGGCCACTACGCAATTGCTGAGCGGACGAAGGGACATTATTGTAGTAGCCAGTGTAAGCTGTATCTATGGTATCGGTAACCCGACTGAGTTTGAGAACGGTATCATCCGTTTGCACCAGGGACAGGTTATTTCCAGGCAGGCTTTCCTGCATGCGCTGGTAAACTCATTGTATACACGCAGCACCATCGATTTCAATCGGGGTAATTTCAGGGTGAAGGGTGATACAGTGGATATCAACCTGCCTTATATGGATTATGGTTATCGCGTTACGTTTTTTGGTGATGAAGTGGAGAGCATTGAAACCATTGAGATCACCAGTGGTAAACGGATCGGTACGGTAGACAATGCTGCCATCTTCCCTGCTAACCTGTACCTGGCGCCAAAAGATATGATCCAGCAGGTGCTGGCCGAAATACAGGATGAGTGCAATGCACAGGTAGAATACTTTAAAAGCATCGGCAAGTTTATTGAAGCGCAGCGTTTATCTGAAAGAGTGAACTATGATGTGGAAATGATCCGTGAGTTGGGATATTGTAACGGAGTAGAGAACTACTCCCGCTTTTTTGATCGGCGAAATCCCGGAACACGTCCCTTCTGTTTGCTGGATTATTTTCCGAAAGACTTTTTATGTGTAATTGATGAGAGTCACCAGACCGTACCACAGGTAAGTGGCATGTATGGTGGTGACAGAAGCCGTAAACTGGTGCTGGTGGATTATGGTTTCCGTCTGCCCTCAGCGTTGGATAACCGTCCGCTGAACTTTCATGAATTTGAATCACTACTCAACCAGACCATTTTTGTATCTGCCACCCCCGGTGATTATGAACTGGAGCAGACCGGCGGTATTGTGGTAGAGCAGGTGGTAAGACCTACCGGTTTGCTGGATCCTCCCATTGAAATACGGCCTAGTGTAAACCAGATTGACGATCTGCTGGATGAAATAGACAAACGCGTAACCAAAGGCGATCGTGTACTGGTAACCACGCTTACCAAGCGTATGGCCGAGGAAATGGATAAATACCTGCACCGTATCAATATCAAATCAAAGTATATACACAGTGAGGTGGATACGCTTGAACGGGTGGAGATCCTGCGTCAGTTGCGCCTGGGAGATATAGATGTACTGGTGGGTGTAAACCTGCTGCGTGAGGGCCTGGATCTGCCGGAAGTATCGCTGGTAGCAATACTGGATGCAGACAAAGAAGGCTTTCTGCGTAATGAAAAATCGCTTACCCAAACGGCAGGACGTGCTGCCCGTAACGTAGACGGACTGGTTATCTTTTATGCCGATACCATGACGGAAAGCATGCAGCGTACCATTGATGAAACCGCGCGCAGAAGAGAAAAACAGATCGCATACAACATAGAGCATAATATTACTCCACGTACGGTAAAGAAATCCAAGGAACAGGTATTTGCACAAACCTCTGTGCTCGATATAAAAGGGTACGACGAAAAGAAGCCTTATGCTATTGGAGCAGATGAAGAACTGGTAAGTATGGTGGCAGAAGAACAGGAAGTATACCAGACCATTCCGCAGGTAGAAAAAGCCGTTAGCAAGATCAAAAAGGAAATGGAAAAAGCAGCCCGCGATCTTGACTTTATGGAAGCAGCCCGTTTGCGCGATGAGATGTTTGCATTGCAGAAAAGGCTGGAGGAAATGAAGGGAAAATAGCTTTTTATACGCCCGGGGTGTGATTTAGATTTAATACTGCTAACCAGGTCAATTTCTGCCAGGAATCAGACTACTGGCTGGGTTTCGTATTATGAATTTCGTATCTTTAAAAAAAACATAATATGAAATTGCTAACGACTGCTATCTGTTGTATGGTGCTCGCATACATCGCTTGTAACGATGCCCCCAAGGACGAGCACGCCGATGCAAAAAAAAGCGATTCTTCCGTTGCTAAAAAAGAAGAAACGCCTTCACCTGCACCAGTAGATTCCGCCACTATGAAAAAAATGTGGACCGAGTACAAAACGCCCGGTCCGATGCATAAGATGATGGGTGCATGGGATGGTAACTGGACTGCGGAGGTTACCATGTGGATGGATCCGTCACAACCTCCTATGAAAAGTTCCGGTAAAAGTGTAAATAAAATGATCCTGGGAGGATTGTACCAGGAGTCTGTTTTTAATGGTACGATGAAGATGCCTGGTGACGATGGCAAAATGATGGACGTACCTTTTAGCGGGCAGGGAACCCTGGCTTACGATAATGCCAGGAAAGTATTTATCAGCACCTGGATAGATAATATGGGAACAGGGCTGATGAAACTTGAAGGACCCTGGGATGATGCCACCAAATCTATGACTATGAAAGGCAAAATGCTGGACCCCACAACAGGGAAAGATACCGATGTGCGGGAAGTTGTGACCATAGTAGACAACAACACGCAGAAAATGGAAATGTTCTGCAGCATGCCGGATGGAAAAGAGATGAAGAATATGGAAATATTGTTCAAGCGGAGCAAATAAAAATGAGATCGGATCCTGAAGAATATTGTTTGCACCAAAAACCGGGTATATCCCGGTTTTTTTATGGATATCCGTGAAAATAAAACCCCCGGTTAGCCAACCGGGGGAATAAGCGCTATCATGTGCATCAAAAAAACTCGTTCTTACTGCTGGCCACCGCCACCACCGCCGCGTTGAGGACGCATTGCTGGCTCGATCTCGTCTTTAAATTTCTTGAACTGGGCATCAGTGAAGATCTTTTTCAGTTTCTCATCACGCTCTCCGTTCATTTTCTGTACTTTCTCCATCATGGCTTGTCTGTCAGGCTGACCACCACCGGCCATCATTTCTTCTCTCATTTTGTCCTGGGCTTTGTAGAAGTCAGTGAACACACTGTCTGTTTTAGTGGTCTGATCCTTATCCAGTGACAGGGGGGCCAGGCGCTCCATTACAGATTTAACCCTTTCTTCTACAGTACGGCGCATACCGCCGCCTTGTGCATAAGTAGCTCCCGTGAGTACTACAGCAATCATTAAAACGATAACTTTTTTCATTGCAATGTTTTTTAGTTGACAATTAAGAGTTATCAAATTGGAAGCCGGATAGCTATAAAACCTGTGCTGGTGCATAACTTTTTTGAGGGCAGATGACCCAAATTGGGGGGCGTTAACGAGTTATTAACCAATGAACAAGCAAAAAAAATAGTCAGGTTCAGCCTGTTATAGCATATTGATGCAAAAACATGGCATCGGAAGCCTATAGAAGTGCTGGCGGGCATGTACCTGCAACGTTCTGCTGAAAATACAGTTGCATTTTGGAACAGGGTTTGCTGAAATCGGTTTATCTTGCACGTCCTTATAAAAAACGGAACGATATGGAATATGGAAAAATTATTGCGGTAACCGGCTTACCGGGATTGTTTGAATTGGTAAGCAGCAAAAATGATGGCGCTATTGTACGTTCCCTGGAAGACAAGAGCACCCGGTTTGTATCTAGCCGTATCCACAATTTTTCACATCTTGAAAGTATTGAAATATATACTGTACGTGACAATGTAAACCTGGCCGATGTATTCAAGGCTATGGAAGGTGGCAGTGAACAACTGCCCGATTCAAAAGACAACAACGCTGTTAAGAAATACTTTGAGAAAGTGTTCCCTGACATGGATTTTGAAAGGGTGTACACCAGCGACATGAAGAAAATGGTAAAATGGTTCAGCGTTTTGAAAGCAAACGATGTTACCATTGAGCTGAGAAGCGAAGAGCCTGCTGCTGAGGAAGCAGTAGCCGAAACAGTTGCAGAACCGGTAGCTGTTGCAGAAGAAGCTCCTAAAAAGAAAGCAACCAAAGCTGCTGCTCCCAAAAAAGAGCCCACTGTAACAGAAGTGGAAGAAACAGTAGCTAAAAAAACACCTGCCAAGAAAAAAGCTGCGCCGAAAGCAAAAGCTGAAGATGCAGGTGAAGAAAAAGACGCTGCTCCTAAAAAGAAAGCAGCCGTGAAGAAGAAAGCAGACAAATAATTATCAGTTTACTGATTTAACAGGAAGCTACAAATTTCCAGACAGCAGAATGTCCGGGAGTTTGTAGCTTTAATATTTTAAAAAATCTATCATAATGACCAATAGTGCAACAATAGAAAAGAAGCCACGGCATTTTTTGCCTGAAGATTTTACAGTAACTACATGGGAGGCACTGGAACCATGGTTTAAGAACCTGGCCGAGAGAAAGATTAACAACCGTGCAGACCTGGAAAAATGGTTGCTGGATATGAGTGAGCTGGAAGCGGTAGTAAGTGAAGATGCCTGCTGGCGCCAGATCAGGATGACCTGTGATACAGAGAATAAAGCGCTGGAAGAAGCATTTGTGTTTTTTGTAACAGAAATTCAACCCAAAATACAGCCGTTTGCGGATGCACTGAACCGTAAGTTGGTAGAATGCCCGTTTACCAATGACCTGGACCAGGCAACATTTTTTACTTACCTGCGGGGTGTTAAAAAAAGTATTGAGCTTTTCCGGGAAGAGAATATCCCATTGCAGTCAGAGCTGAGTGTATTACAACAACAATACGGTGTAATTGCCGGCAAAATGACCATTGAGATAGATGGCAAACAATATACGCTGCAACAGGCCGGAAAATTCCTGGAAAGCCATGACAGGGCATTGCGTGAAAGCGTGTATCGCAAGATCAATGAAAGAAGACTGCAGGATAAGGATGCATTGAATGATCTGTTCACTACACTGGTACAGAAAAGAGATGCGGTGGCAAAAAATGCAGGCTTTGAAAACTATCGCGATTACAAATTCAAAGAGCTGGGCCGATTTGATTATACCAAAGAAGATTGTTTCCGTTTTCACGAAGCAGTGAAACAACATGTTTTGCCACTGGTGAATGAGATCAATGAACATAAAAGACAAAAACTGGGTCTGGATACATTGCGCCCGTGGGACCTGGAAGCAGAACCGGATGGTGTGAAACCATTGAACCCTTTTAAAAGCGGGAAAGAACTGTTGAGCAAAACCATTGAGTGTTTTGAAAAACTGCGTCCGTTCTTTGCAGATTGTCTACGCACTATGGAAGACATGAAGCGGCTTGATCTTGACAGTCGTATCGGAAAAGCTCCTGGTGGTTACAATTGTCCATTGGCAGAAACCGGCGCTCCCTTTATTTTCATGAATGCTGCAGGACAGATGAGTGATGTAACAACAATGGTACACGAAGGTGGCCACGCCATTCATTCGTTCCTGGCTCATCCGTTGGAGTTAGCTGCGTTCAAAGAATACCCGATGGAAATTGCAGAGGTGGCCAGCATGTCAATGGAGCTGTTCAGCATGGAACACTGGCAGGTGTTTTTTGATAATGAAGAAGATCTGCTGCGTGCCAAACAGCACCAATTGGAAAGAGCGATCACTATTTTTCCGTGGATTGCAACCATCGACAAATTCCAACACTGGATATACGAAAACCCACAACACACCGTTCAGCAGCGACTTGACAAGTGGGTTGAAATACTAAACGAGTTTTCTTCGGGATCTGTTGATTTCAGTGGCCTGGAAGAGTACAGGAAATACGGATGGCAACGACAACTGCACTTATTTGAAGTGCCCTTGTATTACATTGAATACGGCATAGCACAGTTAGGAGCTATAGGGTTATGGATGCAGTTCAAGAAGGATAAAGAAGTTGCGCTTGACAACTATATGCGTGCATTAAGCTTGGGGGGCACTAAAACGTTACCCGAATTGTATACTGCGGCTGGTTTGTCTTTTGACTTTTCTCCGGCATATATTCAGCAATTAATGCAGTTCACAAAACAGGAAATGGATATGCTAAAACGTTAATCCATAATCGGAGCGCATAATAACGAATCAATAACAAGGCTATAACAAAGTGTAGTAAAAAAATTACCTGTTAGTAGTACAGGAATATTGGCGCAAACGATTATATTTGTAAAGTATTACAACGAAGTAAAAAGATGAGAGATCATCTTCTTTTATAAACTAGCTACTAATCAGAGCCTTAACCAAAAGTCCCGGTGTTTCTACATCGGGGCTTTCTTTTTGTTGACTAGGGTCAAGTTGCAACTAGGTTATCACGTATATGGTTAGGCTGTTTCCACTGCTTCATCGTTTAACTTAGGCTACCCATTTACCTGCATTGTTTGCAGGTTCCTTTAACAATCATCTGGTATTCAGAGGGTAAAAAGCCAGCGGGCAACTTTACTTCCGGAATTGTGATCTCAGGCAGGCAAATCGTGTTGCCACAGGCATTACAGAGGAAGTGTACGTGATTGTCGTGATGGTGACCTTCGCCACATTCATCTTTACACAAAGCATAACGTATGGAATTATCTGAAGTGGGAATAGTATGGATAATTCCTTTTTCGAGGAATGTTTGCAAAGTGCGGTATACTGTTACCCTGTCAAAGCGCTCGCCTGTTTTTGTTTCAATATCACTATGGGCCAATGCACCGTTACTACGCAAGAACAATTCTAAAATTCTTTTGCGGCTACCGGTCACACTAAGCTGGTTGTTTTTTAAAATATGATCTATCTGCGTATCCATTATGCATTATTTCAAAAAAGTATAAAAATAATTTACATTCAGTTTCGGTTATTCGGTAACGTAACCGATATAATTAAACATGATTTGTAGTAAAATAGCTACAATGTTTTTCCGGCAGTTTAATTTCCGAAAATATTATTGACAAACTTTTTTTGCGTAACAGGTTCTTTTAATAAAAGCGCAATATCTTTATTCAATTCCTGCAGTTCATCTTTTTTCAATGCGTCATAGATTTTTCTTACATGTCCGCTTTTATCAACCAGTGCTACAAATTGTGTATGGATGAATTGATCATCGATGCTCTGTAAACTGTTTTTCGGATCGTCCAGTAAATAACTGTTCCTGGCTGTTGCATACAGGCTATCCTTACGGCCAGTTACAAACCACCACCTGGCAGTATTTACTTTTAACGAATCAGCATATACCTTCAATCGGGCTGCACTATCCTTTTCCGGGTCGCAGGTGTGTGAAAGTATGATAAAGCCTGGTTCATTTTTATAGGTTTCATACACGCTCTGCAGGTTGGTGTTCATAATAGGGCAGATGCTTTGGCAGGTAGTGAAAAAGTATTCTGCCACATACACCTTGCCTGTGGTTTCGCGCTCAGATATGGTATCACCGTTCTGGTTTACAAAATGAAATGGCTGTACCCGGCTCAGCACCGGCAGTTTTACATTGCCATAACCGGGAATTACCCAGGTCATTATTTTGTAGAACGCAACTGCTAACAGTATAAAAAAGACAATGTAGTATAAGGCCTTTCTGCTCATGATAAAATGCCGGATTTAGACTGCAAAGGTACGATTACGCCATCCGTTTTATGCCTTACAATATCTTAAGAATAACTTTTTTGCAACAAAGTTGCACATTGTGCTTTTTTCCCGCTTATCTTTGTGCCATGAACGTTCGTGTAAACTGGGATGCGCTGGGGATTACTGCTTCTGTGGCCTGTGCTATTCATTGCGCTGTGCTGCCGTTATTACCATCCGGACTGCTATTTTTTGGCGTTGATATTGTAGAAAATGTTGTTTTTGAGTGGTTTATGATCTTCCTGGCATTTGTGGTGGGGGTATACGCCCTATTGCACGGTTACAGAAAGCATCATCACCGCTCTTCCCCAATTGTGCTTTTTATGGCCGGCATTCTGCTGCTGGTGTGCAAACAACTGTGGCATCAATACCAGCTCTGGGTATTGCCTTTTGCCGTGCTGTTTATTGTGATGGCCCATTTTATGAACTTCAGGCTCAGCCGCAGGTACCAGCATATGGAAGCTGCCAACTGCCATCATTCCAAAGCTGCGTGACTTTTTGTTCTATGGTTTAACAACCATTTGCTGTCACAATTTGTTATTTTTGCACATAAACAGACCTAATCATGATCAAAACAGGAAATCCTGTCATCAGTATCTATACGGAAATGACGCCGAACCCGGAGACAATGAAGTTTGTGGCCAATAAACTGCTGTATCCCGGTAAAAGTGTTGACTTTCCTGATGTGGAGAGTGCCAAACCCTCACCTCTGGCAATTGAGTTGTTCGGCTTTCCCTTTATAAAATCTGTTTTTATTGCAAGCAATTTTGTAACGCTTACAAAAACGACAGAGACGGAGTGGAGTGATGTAATTCCCAATATCCGCCAGTTCCTGAAAGAATACCTGGAAGACAATACCAGGCCGATTATTAATGAAGATGAACTGGCCACAGTGAAACAGGAAAGCACCAATATGGTAGCTGCTGATGACGATGATGTGGTAAAACGTATTAAAGAATTGCTGGAAAATTATGTAAAACCGGCAGTGGAAATGGATGGCGGAGCCATCCAGTTTAAAAGCTACAATGAAGGCGTGGTGAACCTGATGTTGCAGGGATCCTGCAGCGGTTGTCCTTCTTCTATGATCACCCTGAAAGCAGGCATTGAAGGCATGATGAAAAGGATGATCCCCGAAGTAAAAGAAGTGGTAGCAGAAGCAGAATAAGTTTTCAGCATTTTTGCTGACAGATCATATTACAAGGAACCTTCCCTTTGGGGGAAGGTTTTTTTATTGCCTGTGATCACGGCGTGCATTGTTTCATCATTTGTATTTGCCTGGTATATAACCCGGAGTTGGTGATATTGGTTGAATACATTAAATTCAGGCAAATAAAGAAAACGGACCCGATGGTTGTTTTATACATTTTGTATGCTTTGATTGGTACCGTGCTTGCATTGCTGATAATTGCACTTTTTTTGCCAGGCGAGTATCATATTGAGCAAAGCATTATTATTAAAAAACCGGTAACACTGGTGATGGATCATGTGGCCAACCTGAATTATTATGCCCGGTGGAATCCCTGGCAGATGAAAGAACCTGGCAGTACGGCAACCATTACCGGCACGCCTAAAACGGTTGGTCATAAATATGCCTGGAAAGGAAAAAAGATCGGTGAAGGAAGTTTAACACTGAGAAGCATTGATAATGCTGATGTTGATTTTAAACTGGAATTTATTAAACCCTGGAAAGCGCTGGCCAACGACAGATGGATCTTTGAGGAGTGGGGAACAGACGAAACCAAGGTAATATGGCAAAACAATGGTGATCTGCCTTATCCCGTAGCTCGTTTAATGGGGCCTTCGCTGACAAAGGGATTGAATATCCAATTCAGACAAGGACTGGAGAACCTGAAAAAACTTTGCGAATAATAACACTGATCGTTTCGGGAGTTTTGCAGTTCGTTACGTACATTTTTCCCGCCATGGAATTTCAAACTATTACTTTGGTACTGCCGTGCGGAGTAATTTAAAGGCCAATGATGGGAACAGGCGCATCAGGTGAATGGCCAGCCCCTCCTGTGAAAACGGTCTGCCTACAAACTTTTCACTTTTCTTTTTCTCAATGGCTTTCAATATCTGTACTGCTGTTTTATCTGCAGGATAACCGTGGCCAATATTCTTTCCCAGCTCATTCAGTTTATCGCCATTGCCTGTTACCGCATTCAGCGAAACATTGGTGCGGATATAGCCGGGCATAATGACTGTTACTGCAATATTCTGCTGCCATACTTCTGTACGTAAACAATCAAAATAACCATGCAGCGCATGTTTGGCTGCAGCGTAAGCAGAACGTAAAGGTGTGCCCACTTTGCCCATTACACTGCTTATGGCAACAACATGTCCGCTGTTGCGTTGTAAAAAATGTGGCAATAACAGGTAGGTGAGTTCAATATAACTGAAGTAGTCCACTTCCATCACCTTGCGTTGTATAGCCGGCAATGTATCTTTTACCTGCGAGCGTTGACTGATGCCGCCGTTGTGGATCATGAGATCAATATGCCCGAATGCATTGATGGCTTCTGCTACTTTATCTGCGAACGTATGGGTTGCTTCCAGGTCCAGCGGAAGAACATATATATTATTACTGCCTGCCTGTTGCTGAACTCTTTTGAGTTCTTCTTCACGGCGTGCGGAAATGATCACTTTTGCGCCCTGTTTTGCCAGCTCATATACCAATGCTTCGCCAATGCCGGATGATGCACCGGTGATCCAGGCTGTTTTATTATTGAAATAGCTCACGTGTTGTTATTTAGAATGAAATGCAGCTAAAATTATTTCTATTCCCGCTGACAGGCAAGAAACATTGTTGAATATTCTACGAAAAGTTATCCTGACAGAATCATCAGCACAAACAAGTATCTTGCAGTAATGACCTTGCAGGAAATTTATCAGCAGTTTCTGAATGATATCAGCAACACTACCTGGCTGGAATACGTTGCTGTAATAGCAGGTATTGCCAGTGTATGGTTTTCACGACTGGAAAATATATGGGTATATCCTGTAGGGCTGATCAATACGGTATTTTATATTTACCTGAGTATAAAAGGACATTTGTACGGAGAGGCCAGTGTAAATTTCTATTACACGGTAATGAGCATTTACGGCTGGATATTGTGGGCACGGAAAGACCGGCAACATAAGCCGGTACTGACTGTTACCCGGTCCACCAAACAGGAGTGGATGCAACACGTATCATTTTTTGCTGTTTTTTATATCATCATTTTTTTTGCACTGCAATGGTTGAAAAAATCCTTTGCACCCGGTGCTATTCCCTGGGCTGATGCATTTGCTTCGGCTACGGCCTATACAGGCATGTGGCTGATGGCAAAGAAGAAAGTGGAAAGCTGGTATTGGTGGCTGGCAACCAATATTGCTTCTGTGCCTTTGTATTTTGTAAAGCACTATGTATTTACAAGCGTATATTATATAATACTGTTTGTGATGGCCATTGCTGGCCTTATTGAATGGATGAAAAAAGCCCGGGAAGCGGCTGCAAGATCATATGCTCCTGCTGAATAAAGCATTGTTTAGCCATTATATTGCCGGATATTTGCACATTCATGGTGAAAAGAATTGTTGTTATAGGACCGGAGTCTACGGGAAAAAGCACCTTGTGTGAGCAACTGGCTGCGTATTACCAGACTACGTGGGTGCCTGAATATGCACGTGAATATCTTACGTGTTACGGTACCAGTTATCAACACAGTGATTTACTGACCATTGCACAAGGGCAAATAGCTGGTGAGGATAAGCTGGCGCAGGAAGCGCTTGCTGCCGATCTGCCATTATTGTTTGTGGATACAGACCTGTATGTAATGAAGGTGTGGAGTGAATATGTGTTTGATCAATGCGATCAATGGATATTGAACGGTATTGCAACCAGGAAGTATGATCTGTACCTGTTGTGCAATATTGATCTGCCCTGGGTGAAAGATGATTTGAGAGAATACCCCGATGAAGCTCCGCGCCGGGAACTGTATAATATCTACCGTGACCTGATGATCAATCAAACTGTTCCCTGGGTTGAAATAAGCGGTGGTTATAATGAGCGTTTACAGAAAGCCATCACTGCTGTAGATATGCTGCTGAAAAAATAAAATGTCTTATTTTTCTCTTACTGGATCAGTCCCTGTATATCCGGGTCATCTTGCAGGTTATTCATTTGCCTTAATACCCACGGATAACGGTTGATAACGTATTTCGACAATGGTTTTACAGTGAACCTAACGGGGTTGGGCAATGATGCGGCGATCATAGCGGCTTCCTGCCGGGTTAATTTTTTTGCAGGCTTATTAAAGAATTTTTGCGAAGCAGCTTCTATACCAAATACACCGGGACCCATTTCTGAAACATTCAGGTACATTTCAAGAATGCGTTTTTTGCCCCAGATCAGTTCTATCATAAATGTAAAATATACTTCAAGACCTTTGCGGAGCCAGCTTCTGCCCTGCCATAGAAATACGTTTTTGGCTACCTGCTGGCTGATGGTGGAAGCACCCTTGATACGGTTGGGTTTCTTTTTGTTGTACTCCATGGCCTTTTCAATGCTTTTCCAGTCAAAACCACTGTGATCGGGAAACAACTGGTCTTCGGATGAAATTACTGCCAGGCCAGCATAAGGCGACATGTCTTTACGAGACACATAATCCCTAGACAATCCCCGGCCGCTGAATACACTACCAATCTGTGTAAGGGTAATAGGTGGATTGACCCATTTTAACAGGAAAAGATAGAACAGGTGAAAGATGAACAGGAAAATAAACAGTCTTTTGATAAATCGCCAGATACGCAAAAAGGTTTCCTTGGTTTTGCTTGCCATGCCGGTGTGCCGCTTTGGTTGCAAGATACGAAACGCGCATTGTGAAACGGAAATTGTCAGCAAGCCTTATTACGCATAAACTTAATATGAACGGTTACGCGATTGAAATGACAAATATCTGTTTACTCGTTGTTGTTAACAGGTGGCATAGCTGCCGGCTGTGAAGAGGGTTCTGTTAAAGGCCTATTGGTTTTTATATAGATCACTTTGTATTTGCCACCGGACTCGATCTTTTCCTGTAGTTTGTTCAGCGCGAAACCTGTTGCCACTACTGCTGCTGCAATACCCAGGCTTACCAGTTTGTTATCCTGTGAAATGGATTCTTTGCGGTAAGCAGTATTGATCAGTTCCAGCAATATATAACCGGTACCGCCAATCATCATAAGACGGGGTAGCGTAACACTGGTAAATCCCTTTTTACGGTTCCACGTATAGCCTTTGTAGTTAAAATGTTTGATCTGGCGATAATCAACGCCTATGGTGTAGGCAACGGTATCCAGCTTGGTGCCAAACTCTGTACCTACCAGGCGCCTGTCTTCCTGGCGAATGTAAATGGAATCATTGCGGATATCTTTAATGAAACCATTGATGAGAAAATCATTGTATGTGTAGGCAGAGATAAAAACACCGGGATAGAATGTTTTAATGGTACGGTTGTTCTTCTTTTTTAGTACAATGAAATCGGATGTGGCAAAAGATGATTGTGCAGTAGAATAGTGTGCAGTAAACAGTAATATTATGAAGAAGAAAGATATTCTCATTTGGATGAACAAGATACAGCAGCACTGGTGTTTTACACACTAAGGATATGTTAAAGAGTATTGTAACCCTTTAACCAATACGGCATACTATGTTGTAAATGATGCTGCATCTATATTTTATTGGATAAAAAAATAGTGCCATATAACAGTGCCACTCCAAAGCCTACCAGTATAACGCCGGAGATTTTATTGATCACAGCCAGCGTGTGTAATGTAAGTCGTTTGCGTAGTTTGCCGGCCAGTAGCACTTTGCAGATATCGGCTGCAATGTTCAGTGCCACACAAACAGAAAAAATAATAATACGTTCTCCGAATGTGTATTTGGCGGCAAAGGCTGATGCTGTACCCAACCAGAAAAGAAAGACGCTGGGATTAAGGGTATTGATAAAAAATCCACTCGAGAAAATTTTCAGCATTTCACGTCTGCGGAATTTAGTGCTGTTGCCTTCAGCATCGGTACGCAGGGTTACTTTCTTGAAGAAGATATAATACACACCGGTAAATACCAGAAATACACTACCAATATAACCTATAACATTTTTGTATTCCAGCAGTTCACTGACCAGGGCAGAAAATGCATTGCTGACCACTACCAGTATCACATCGCTTGCCCATACACCTGCTACGAAACTGAAGCCACCGGTATGACCATTATTCAAACTTTGCTTGATAATGGTAAAAATGACCGGTCCTACCGATAAGGCAAGGATACATCCTAATGTTACTCCACTGATTATGGCCTGCCACATGTGTTAAATTCCTGTAATGAAGATAAATTTAACCGATTATCTGTGTATAGTAAAACTTCCGGGAATTGCCGGAATGCAGATAAACCGATCTGTTTTTAAAATAACAAGGTACAACTATTGTATATTTTGAAAAACAGGCACTTACAGATTTATGCAAACAATACTTGTTGTTTTGCACTATCGGTGTATGGAATGGTGATGTGGTATTGTACAGATTACAGGGCACCTGTTTCCAGGAACCTGACCCAGTCTTCGTACATTTTTCCTTTCATTACCCGCGGAAACTTATGCTGGCCGCCGATCTTCCCTTTCAGCTTCATAAATTCCATGAATTTTGATTCGGGTAATACGGTCAGGTAAACGTCTTTCAGTGCGCTGGTTCTTTCCACCGCATAATCGTCGTTCAGCTCCTTCAGTCTCTCATCAATTTTTGTACGCAGCAGTTCCGGATCTGTATCATCATCGCAGGCTACCCACCACTGGTGTGCAAAAAACAATCCATGCGGTACACCTGCTACGGTAAACTCAGGAATGCAAAGGTTCAGCTCGTCGCCCACCAGTTGCACCGCTTTGTTCATGTTATCCACGCTCAGGTGTTCGCCCACCAGGCTCAGGAAATGTTTGGTGCGGCCAGTGATGATGATCTCGCAGCGTTCTTTATCGGTAAAGCGAATGGTGTCACCAATCAGGTAGCGCCATGCGCCGGCGGTGGTGCTCAGCAGCAGACCGTAGTCTTTGCCTTCCTCCACTTCATGGATCATCAGCACTTCGGGGTTGGCCACCAGGTTGCCTTCAGAGTCGAAGTTTTTATCGTTGAACGGAACAAATTCAAAAAAGATATGGTCATTCAGTGCCAGCTTCATGCCTTCGGCATGCTGACGGCCCTGGTAGGCAATAAAGCCTTCGGATGCCAGGTAGGTTTCAATGTAAGTAAGCGGGCGGGCCACCAGTTTGGTGAATCCTTTTTTGTAAGGCTCAAATGAAACCCCACCGTGTACAAAGAATGCCAGGTTGGGCCACAGATCGTGAATGGTATTGAGATTATAGCGTTCAATAATCTTTTCCATGCACATCTGTATCCATGCCGGTACGCCTACTACAAAACCAATATCCCAGTTAGGAGCCTCTTCTACAATGGCTTCTATTTTACTGTTCCAGTCTTTGGTGCGGGCAATTTTTTTGCCTGGTTTATAGAATGGCGAAAACCAGAAAGGTACTTTTTTGGCAGTGATGCCGCTTAGGTCGCCGGCATAGTAACCGGGTCCTTTTTGCAGATCGGTACTGCCACCCAGCATCAGCCAGCCTTTTCCGATACTTTTTACCGGAATATCATGATAGGTGCGCAGGGAAAGCAATTGCTTGATCATGATGATACGGTTGCCGCGCATCAGGTCGTTGGTGATGGGAATGTATTTACTGGCCGATTCGGAAGTTCCGGAGCTCAGGGCAAAAAATTTGATCTTGCCGGGCCAGCAAACGTCGGGAATGCCTTTGAGTGTTTTATGCCACCAGGCGTCGTATATTCTGTTGTAATCGTATGTAGGAACAAGCTGCTGAAATTTCTTACCGGGGTGTTTACTCAACAGGATTTCATCGAACCGGTAAGCCTGTCCGAATTCTGTAAACCTTGCTTTTTTCAGCAGTTTCTTAAGTACCCTTACCTGTTGCCTTTTGGGCGACTTGGCTGGTAACCGTAGCGCCCTGGCAATGGAGGGGGGTAATGAGAGATCAATTAGGGCCATTAAATGGTCTGCCAGTTTGGTCAGGCAACGCCAAAATTAAGGGAAAAGAACCAATAGAGGGCAAATGAAAGCCTACCCGGTACTGAAAAGCACTTACACTTGTTAAAACCCCAGGTTGTAAAATCTCTTATCAAAGAGATGGGTTATAGCCTGTATCGCTAAAAGGGGTGATTTTCGAGAACAATCACCCTGCCCTGGCTTTCTTTGGATGGACTGCTGAGCAGACTGCCGGCACCAGCCGAATAAATAAAGGTCTCATTGGCGTGTGCCTGGATACATAGTTGTTGTATCACGGCTTTGAAGGAAAAAAGCGCTCCCTGACACAGTACTTCGGCCGTGCTGTGGGCGGCAAGCTCAGTAACCTGGCCATTGAAATGATCTTTTAAAAACTGTTTGCTGTTGGGGTCGCCGGTGAGCAACAATACAGGCTGTTGTTCTGTATCGGAGTGTTGTGTGTGGGAAGTATTGCGTTTGGTCAGCCTGGCTTTTGCACGGATGGCCGTTTCCAGCAAAAGGATATATAACCGGGATGCTGTACCATGAAAGTGTTTGCGCACAAACTGGATCATAGCCTTGTAAAACAACTGCACATACTTTGCATCCTTGCGTGTGCTTTCTCCTTTAAAATGTATAATGGTACACCCGGCAAAATAATAGTTGACATAACCTGCCTGCTGAATACGGTAGCTCAGGTCAATATCTTCTGCATACATGAAGAACTGTTCGTCAAATCCGCCGGTTTTGTCCAGCACTTCCTTTTTTATTAGCATGAAGGCTCCTGACAATGCATCCACTGCATGACTCTCGTTTTCCGGCAAATGGCCCAGGTAGTAACCGGCAAATATGCGTGAGGTGGGAAACAGTTTTATCAGTCCGCTCATTTTTCCAAACGATACCCACGGCGAAGGAAATCCTCGTTTGGATTCTTTGAGAAACTGTCCGCAACCATCTATCATGTGTACGCCCAGTGCACCTGCATCAGGATGTGTTTGCATAAACGTGATGCAGGACTGAAATGCATCTTCCGGTAAAATGGTATCGGGGTTCAGAAACAGAATGTATTGTCCTGTGGTGAGCGCCAGCGCCTGGTTATTGGCTTTGCCAAAACCGGTATTTTCGGTATTGGCAATAAAACGTACAAACGGAAAACGCGGTTGCAGGTATTCAATGCTGCCGTCGCCGGAATTATTATCCACTACCAGCACTTCTGTTGCCAACCCGCTCTCTGCTATGGCCTTGCTGACCGAACAGAGACATTGTTCCAGAAAATACCTGACCTTATAATTTACTATGATAACAGACAACAGCACTACGCGAAATACGAGTTTTTGAACCAGAGTTCAAAAAGAGAAAGCATGCTCTGTACGAAAAGATAGCCAATGTAATAAGCTTCCCGAACTTTCTGACTATCGGGCTATCTTTGCCGCATGTTAAAAGAAACGCTTATCAGTGCCACGGAGGCAGGTGCCCGTGTACTGCAATTCTATTTTAATAATAAAGATCTGAAAATCAGTAATAAAAGCAGTCTGAATGACTTGGTTACCGAAGCCGATCATGCTGCTGAAAAAGCCATCCTGGATACCATTAAAGAACAGTTTCCCGACCACTATATTCTCAGCGAAGAAGCGGGGGAAATTGTAATGGACAGCCAGTATAAATGGATCGTAGACCCGATTGATGGTACTATTAACTATGCGCATGGCATTCCCATTTGTTGTGTATCCATCGGGCTGGAGCACAATGGTAAAATGATCCTGGGTGCCGTTTTCAATCCTTTTCTGAAAGAGTTTTACCTGGCAGAACGTGGTCTGGGCGCTACACTGAATGGCGACCCTATTTCGGTAAGCAGTCAGACCGATGTACGAAAAGCCTGCCTGGTAACAGGATTCCCTTATACTTATATCAATCAGCCCAATGGTCCACTGGAAGTGTTTGCGCGTTTTATCCGCCAGGGAGTGCCGGTGCGTCGCCTGGGTTCAGCAGCCATTGATTTATGCTGGGTAGCTGCCGGTCGGCTGGATGGTTTTTATGAACACAAACTGCAGGCCTGGGATAGTGCTGCAGGATTTCTGATGGTAGAGGAAGCCGGTGGAAAGATCACTGACTTTAAAGGTGATTATTATTCTCCCTATCAGCCACATATTGTTGCATCAAATGGTAAGATCCATGATGATATGTTGAAGTGGATCAATGATAATGTACAAAATTAAAAGTACGAAGTACGGATCCTGGTTAAGGCATAAATCGCTTAAAACAAACATTTATGCCAGATAAAGATTTGAAGAAAAGAACTTTTGATTTTGCGCTAGCAGTTGGCAAACTTGTACAGACTTTGCCGTTTTCGTTGGTAAACAGGCACTATTTTAACCAATTGGTAAGGAGCTCTTCTTCGGTAGGTGCCAATTACAGAGCCGCTCAACGGGCTAAATCCGACAATGATTTTATTAATAAACTAAAAATAGTTGAAGAGGAAGCTGATGAGAGTATATATTTCTTAGAACTGTTGCTGGCATTTAATAAAGAATATTCAGATATTATTATGCCATTGATAGATGAGGGAACGACAATATTACGGATTATTGTTGCATCAATTAACACAGCAAGGCAGAAAGCTATACTGCGAAAACAATAATCCGTATTTCGTATTTTTTACTTCGTATTTATAATAGTATTTATGGAAAACAGAACAGAGATCAATGAATTGGGTGAATTTGGTTTGATCAAACGGCTTACACAGAATATTGAATTGCACAACGCCTCTTCTGTATTGGGTGTGGGCGATGATGCAGCAGTGATTGATCATTTCGGTCGCCAGACGGTGGTAACTACCGATCTGCTGATTGAAGGCGTCCATTTTGACCTGGCGTATACACCACTGAAACACCTGGGATATAAAAGTGTAATTGTAAACCTGAGCGATGTGTATGCCATGAATGCTGTGCCTACACAGATCACGGTAAGTATTGGTTTCAGCAATCGTTTCAGCGTGGAGGCATTGGATGAATTTTATGAAGGCGTATATGCAGCCTGTAATAAATATGGGGTTGATCTTGTAGGTGGTGATACCAGCTCTTCACAAAAAGGTTTTGTCATCGCAATCACAGCCATTGGTGAAGTGGCTCCTGATAAATATGTACGGAGAGATACGGCACAGAAAGGCGATCTGATCTGTTGCAGTGGCGACCTGGGTGCGGCCTATGTAGGACTGTTATTCCTGGAAAGAGAGAAAAAGATCTTTGTGGAAAGTCCGCAGGTACAGCCCGACCTGGAAGGAGAGTCCTATGTGATCGGACGTTTGCTGAAGCCTGAAGCAAGAAAAGATATTGTGGCATTTTTTGAAGAAAGCGGTATTATACCCACTTCTATGATCGATATCAGTGACGGACTGAGCTCTGAAATACTGCATTTGTGCCAGGACAGCGGTTTGGGCTGTGTGTTATACGAAGAAAAGATTCCCATTTCAGAAGATATGAAGCGGGCGGCTTTTAAGTTTGAGATTGACCCCACAGTGTGTGCTTTAAGCGGTGGCGAAGACTATGAATTACTGTTTACACTGCCACAATCAGAATACGAAAAACTCGTTCTTAATGAACAGATCAGTGTTATTGGTTATATGACAGAGCCTGAAAAAGGCATGAAGCTGGTAACGAAGGGCGGCAGTACACACGATCTTGCCGCACAAGGATGGAATGCATTTAAAAAAACTCGTGATTAAACTGCTTTTTTGCATGATGCAACGGCACAGAACACCCTTGTACCTTTTTTTATTGATGGTAGTTTTTGCAGTTGGGTGCTCCTCCTTACGCCAGGCATCTTTCAATCCGCAGAAAAAATATGCACCCGGGGTGTTGCAGCAGGATTATATGCTGTACAGAAATATACTGGAAGAATCGCACCCCAGTCTTTACTGGTTTACACCAAAAGACAGCATGGATTATTACTTTGATGAAGGGTATGCAAAGCTCAGCGACTCTATGACGGAGCTTGAGTTTAAGAACCTGTTGTCGTATGTAACAGCTAAAATACGCTGCGGTCATACTTCTGTACGGTATTCAAAAAAATATACGCATTACCTGGATACTTTGCATATGCCGCTTTTCCCGTTGAGTTTTAAAGTATGGCGTGATTCGCTGGTGGTAACCGCCAATCTGAACCGTCGCGATTCAATACTGAAAAGAGGAACAGTGGTAAAAGGTATTGATGGTTTTACTGCAAGAGAGCTGGTAGACTCCTTGTCGCAATTTCTTTCAGGTGATGGTAACGCGATGAATGGAAAATACCAGGCTATGAGCAACCGTGGTGTTTTTGGTAGCCTGTACCGGAATATTTTTGCACTGAAGGATACATTTACAGTACGCTATATTGATGGCAACGGGGCAGAACAACTGATCGCCATTCCGGTATCGAAACCCGTTCCTGTAGTAAGAGATACCGCCAACCGTGCTACCACTACGGGGCCACGTCCGCAACCGGTACAACCACCGCCGGGAGAAAAAAGAATGGTCATGTTGAATAGCGTAAGGAATGTACAGATTGATACCACCCTGTCTTCAGCCTACATGACGGTGAATACGTTTAACAGGGGAAACAGGTTGCGTTCATTTTTCCGGAAGTCATTCAAACAGATAGAGAAACATCATATTAAAAACCTGGTGGTCGATGTGCGTGGAAATGGCGGAGGTGATGCGATCCTGTACACGTTGCTGACCCGGTATATGATTGATAAAAAGTTCAAGGTTGCTGATTCGCTTTATACGATCAGGCGTTCCAGCAGCTATACCAGGCATATTGAATATCAACCTTTCTATTGGCTGTTCACCCAGTTTGTAACGCATAAAAAGAAAGACGGCAAATATCATTTCGGTTATTTTGAACGGCATTATTTCAAGCCGAAAAAGAAAAATCATTTCAACGGAGATATCTATATCCTGATCGGAGGTAATTCTTTTTCGGCTACCACGCTTTTTGTAAAAGCACTGAAAGGGCAACAGAATGTAAAAGTAATTGGCGAAGAAACAGGCGGGGGTGCCTATGGTAATACCGCCTGGCTGATACCTGATGTGAAACTGCCGCATACAGGTATACGTTTTCGCCTGCCCAGGTTCAGGTTGGTAATGGATGCCGATGCGGTGAAGGAAGGACGAGGTATAATGCCGGATATTGAATCAGCCCCTGATGCAGAATTTATCAGAAAAGGCATTGACCCTAAAATAGATCTGGTACGGAAAATGATATTTCAGAAACTGGTGCTGAGCCATCAGTAGATCAGTGCTGTAATATTAAAACTGTTATCAAACACCACCATTTCAGCGTCATATCCTTTTTCTATTTTCCCTTTCCTGAGTTCCGGCAGCAAGCGTGCAGGATATGTAGAGGCCATACGCAATGCTTCGGCCAGATCAATTCCTGCATGTTCTACAGCATTTTTTACACATTGCATCATGGTAAGTGCAGAGCCGGATAGCGTACCATCAGGCAATACATAGTGATTGTTTTTTAAAATATGCGGATAGTCTCCGGCTGTTGCTGTTACCGCATCGGTAATAAAGAATAGTCGTTGTTGCATGATCTGTTGGGCAATACGAACAGCGGCAAAGTCTACGTGAATACCGTCGCAGACAATACTGCTCATGACTGTTGCGTGATTGAAGACAGCGCCTACCATACCCGGTGCACGATGTTGTAGTGGCGACATGGCATTGAACAGATGTGTGGCAGCGGGTATGCCGTTATTGAAAGCCTGTATGGCCTGCTGGTAAGTAGCATTGCTGTGACCGGCAGATAACAGAATATTGTTGCGTTGCAGTAATTCAATCACAGCAGCATCACACTGTTCGGGTGCAATGGTCATCATTTTAAAAACGGCTGCTCCTTTTTTCAGCAGTAATTCTACTTCTTCCACAACAGGGCGTTTGATACAATCTGCAAGATGAGCCCCGCGTTTGGCAGGATTGATATAAGGACCTTCCAGGTGAACGCCCAACAACCCCTTTCCGCCCTGTTGTATATAAGCCATGGCGGCGTAAAATCCTTTCAGAAATGTTTCGATGGTGTTGGTGGCCATGGTGATCATGAAAGCGGTACAACCTCCCTGCAAACAATACTCATAAGTAGCCTGTAAAGATGCTACGTCCGGTGCATGTGAAAACAACCTGCCATTGCCGCCATAGATCTGCAGATCTATGAACGCGGGTGCAATGTTCAGACCATTGAGGTCGTGCTGTATATAATGTGAAGGAATATCTGTTGCAGGAACAAGCCCTTCAATGGTTTTACCTGTTATCAATATGGCCTTGCCGGTTTCCACTCCATTGCCGGTAAAAATGGTACCGTTAATATATGCCGTGCTCATGCTGTGTGCCTATGATTGGATGATGAAACCATCTGCATCGCGCAGAAAGGGAAGTTTGTGACGGATTTCGTCCAGTGTTTCTTTTTGCAGGGTAATGGTGAAGGTGTCTTCATCATGTGCTTTGGTATAAAGCACCTTTCCCATAGGGTCAATGATCATGCTGTCGCCACTGTGATAAATATTGTTGCCATCGTTTCCTACGCGGTTAACACCTGCTACAAAACATTGATTTTCGATAGCCCTTGCCTGCAATAAGGTTTTCCAGGCATGGTTACGGCGTTCGGGCCAGTTGGCTACATAGATCAGCAGATCATATTCTGCGTCACCATTTCCGGCATTGGCCCCGGCCATGTTACTAAGTGTGGTGGCGGTAACCTGTTGCCGGCTCCATACAGGAAACCGCAGGTCATAACAGATCAGCAGGTTAATCTTCCAGCCTTTTACAGATGCGATCAGTCGTTTGTGCCCGGGCGCGTAATGCTCATGTTCGTCGGCATAGGCAAACAGATGGCGTTTGTCGTAATGACCAAACTGACCGTTAGGCAGCATCCAGATCAACCGGTTGTAGTATTCGCCGCTCTCTTCAATAATAATACTGCCGGTAAGAATGATCCTTCTGGAAGCGGCTACACGTTTCATCCAGGCAACAGTATCGCCCTCCATTGTTTCGGCCAGTAATTCCGGTTTCATACTAAAGCCGGTACTGAACATTTCTGGCAGAATAACGATCTCTGTCCGTTCCTGTATACGGTTGATCTTTTCTTCCAGTTGCTGCAGATTGGCTGTTTTGTTTTCCCAATGCAGACTGGTTTGTATAATGGTGAGCGTTAAGGAAGACATATATAAAATTGAATGCAGGTAAAGTTACTACAAGTTCAGAGATGGCAGCCCGGATAAATACTGCTTGCCATGTTTGTATGAAAAAGCGATATTGCTTTGCAAAGCAACATACTGTAATGACTAACCCCAAAAACCTTTATTTTGTATCGCTTTTATTGACGGCTATCACCTAAACGTACGCATGGCTCAGGATGATAATAATCGGTATCGTGCTTCAGTGGCAGCATTATCTTGCTGTATTATTATTCAGTGTGTTGGTGTTTCAGAAGTTTTGCCAAAGCGGTAGCTGGCCTGGGGAAATATCTACTGCTGGCAACATTTGACCAGCTTTGGATAGTGACTGGTATTATTATCAGACATGTTTCATCAAAATAGGCTCATTGCTATTATCTTCTCCTCCCGTACGGCCTATGGCATTGCTGTTACTGGTTGTGTATGGTGTCCTGAATTTTAATACGTTGATCAATATCTGTCTTGATTACAAAGAAACTAAAAATAAACCCGGTATCTAAGCAATATACTATGCGCATTCAAATTCCTTACAAAGACTTGCTGGTTGGCAGGTTTGTTCAATTGGAAAGGTTTAACAGCAGCCATATCGCGTCATTAAGCAAAATAGCCCGCGACGAGAAAATATGGATGCATCTGCCATATTCGGTCACTACCGACGAATTGTTTGAACAATACATCGGTCAGCTTCAGGCAGATGATGAACAGGGTGTTCGTGTTGCCTATGTAGCACGTGATAAAAACAATGGCAATGTATGTGGCTGTACAGGCTTTTTAAATATTGATACAGTAAACAGGAAACTGGAGATCGGTGGCACCTGGTTTAGTCCGGCAGTGTGGGGTACACATATTAACAGAGAAAGCAAGCTATTGCTGCTAACCCAGTGTTTTGAACACCTGGGTATTATGCGTGTAGAACTGATGACACGTGAAAGCAATATCCGTTCACAGAAAGCCATTGAAAAAGCAGGTGGCGTGAAAGAAGGTGTGATCCGTTGTCATCGTATAAATGCAGACGGAACATTCCGCAACACGATCATATATAGTTTTATCAGGCCGGAATGGCCACAAACAAAAACGAACCTGCAGCAATTGTTACCGTAGGTTCGTTTTGTATGATCAGATATTGTTTTTATACACCTGTGGCTGTTTCTGCCGGTTGGTTTTTTTGTAGTGCCAGGATCAGTTCTGCTACCAATGCTGTCCAGCCCGTTTGGTGAGATGCTCCCAGTCCATGACCATTGTCCCCATGGAAGTATTCGTAAAATAATAACAGGTCTTCATTGCCGGGGCGTTTGTAAAACCAGTTGTATTCTCCGTACACTCTTTTATTACCGGTAACATCTTTTTCAAACAACCCGATAAGCCTGCGTGTCAGTTCTTCTGCTACCTGAACCAGGTTCATGTATTTGCCAGAACCAACAGGGCATTCTACTTTCAGCTCATCTTCATAAAACTCTCCAAACTGACGGATAGACTGGATAATGATATAGTTGATCGGCATCCACACAGGGCCACGCCAGTTTGAGTTGCCGCCAAACAGATCGGAAGTGCTATCTCCCGGATCGTATTGTATTTTGTATTCCTCACCGCTCAGGGTAACGGAGTAAGGGTTTTTTTCGTGGTATTTGGATAATGCACGGATGCCGCCTACAGACAAGAACTGTGATTCATCCAGCAGGCGTTCCAGCAGGGAAACCAGTTTTTCCCGTGGTACCAGCGACAACAGTATTTTATCACCGCCTTTTCTTTCTTCATTGGGCCAGAACCTTCCATTTTGCAAACGGTAATTTTCGAACCAGGAAATGCGTTTTTTAAAGTCGGGCAATTTATCCAGTATCTTTTTTTCCATTACAGTTACTGCAAACAAAGAGGTGATACCTACTATTGAAAAAATACGCAGGTGTAATGGTGCTGAACCTGCAATGGACAGGGTATCGTGAAAGAATTTATCCTCATTATTCCACATACCGTGCTCGTTCAACGCTTCGGCGATCAATACAAAGTGTTCAAAAAACTTGGTGGCAGTATCTTCAAACGCATCGTCTTTGCTGGCAATTTCCAGGGCCATGTCCATCATATTCAACGCATACATACCCATCCAACTGGTACCATCGGCCTGTTCCAATTGCATTTCTCCATTCATCAGGCTGCTGCGGTTGAAAACCCCGATATTATCCAGTCCCAGGAAACCTCCTTCAAACATGTTGTTGCCGTTGGAGTCTTTCCGGTTGATCCACCATGTAAAATTGATGATCAGTTTCTGGAAAATACGTTTCAGAAAACCAATGTCTCCCTTGCCGGTGCTGGCTTTTTCAATACGATAAACCTGCAGGGCGGCCCATGCCTGTACGGGAGGATTTACATCGCTGAAGTTCCATTCATAAGCGGGTAGCTGTCCGTCCGGCTTCATATACCACTCACGCATAATGAGGGTGAGCTGGTGTTTGGCAAAACAGGGATCTACCATGGCAAGCGGAATACACTGAAATGCGAGATCCCATGCCGCGTACCAGGGATATTCCCATTTATCGGGCATGGCAATAATGTCCTGGTTCTTCAGGTGTTTCCAGTCGTGGTTACGGCCATGTTGTTTGCCGGAATTTACCGGGGTAATGCCATCGCTGGTAGTGAGCCATCGTTCCACATCATAGTGATAATATTGTTTGCTCCACAGTATGCCGCACAGCGCCTGTCGCTGTATATTGAACCATTGCGGGTTGGTAGTGTGTGCCAGTACTGCCTTATAAAAATCGTTGGCCTCTTCCTTCCGTTGTGAAAAAATGCTGGCAAAACCGGCTGGAAATGGATTGTCCATCATTTTATTGCTCAATCGCAGGTAAATGGTTTTGGTACCTCCTGCTTCAATGGTATAGCGATATACGGGTGAGAATTTGGTACCTGTTTTTTTCAGCCGCAATCCTTCTACATTGGTCTTATTGATAATGGCCTCATGAAAAGCTTCTTTGGTAAAAGGTCCGGTATTGGGCAAACCGGCCACTTTTTCCATATTGGTTTCATTTTCGGTCATGAAACTATCGTGTGGAGGTTGATAGTAAAAATAATAATGCCCCAGCCGGGTGTGGTAGGCTTTTACAGAAATTTTATCGCGCCGGGTGATAGCTGGCTTTTTGTCTGATGTATCGAATTGCCAGCGATTCGAGAACCATAAAGTAGGTAATACGGTAATGTCTGCGGCCTTGCTGTAGCGGTTGTGAATATCAATCCTGATGCAAATGTCTTTAGAGTTCTGCTTGGCATAGGTAACATGTACATCAAAATACTGGTCGTTGTCAAATACACCTGTATCCAGTAGTTCATACTCCGGTACGTTTTTGGAGCGATTGGCGTTTTCTTCCAGCAGTTTTTGATAGGGAAATTCCTGTTGCGGGTACTTGTACAGGTATTCCATGTAGTAATGCGTAGGCAGGTTGTCGAGGTGGTAGTACAACTCTTTTGCATCTTCACCATGATTGCCCTGGCTGTTGCCCAGGCCAAACAGGCGTTCTTTCAGCAATGCATCTTTGCCGTTCCAGAGGGCAACAGAAAAACAGAGGTTCTGGAAAAAGTCAGAGATACCAGCAATGCCATCTTCGCCCCAGCGGTATGCCCTGAAATGTGCATGATCGTATGGAAAATAATGCCAGGCATCACCATAAGGGCCATAATCTTCGCGCACTGTGCCCCACTGGCGTTCACTGACATAAGGACCCCATTGTTCAAGCGGTATTTTTTTAGCGACATTAACGGCAAGTCTCTGGTGTTCGGCTGTAATATTCATAGTTCAATCTGGTGCTACCCGCATTAGCTACTAATCGCACCAACCTGTATATAGTACGGGTAATCATTATTTTAGTTCTTCAATTTGGCATATTACAGGCAAGCGATCGCTGGCAATATAAAATCTTTCCGGGTTGCTGCTACATGAAATTAAATATTTATACAGGATTTTACAGGGAAAACAATACAGCTTCGCACAGAATGTGTTAGCTACAGGTATGACTACAAAAAATAATATCTGTACCGTCTGAAAAATGAAGGGCACTGTGGTAGTACCTTTGTGGTTGTTCGTACCCAATAACATTAATATTTTCTACCCGTTATGAAGTCATCTATGGGGCGGACACTTATTCGTATTGCAAAGATTACGGGCATTACTGCAGGCAGTATCCTTTTACTGATGTTTTTACTACCCTATCTCTTCCCTGGATTTGTGTCTTCCAAAATAAAGCAGTGGGCTAAAAACAGCGTAAACAGTGAACTGAACTTTTCAAGAGCACGACTTTCTTTCTTCCGGCATTTTCCTTCGCTTACACTTTCGTTGTACGATCTGACGCTTAATGGTTCGGCACCTTTTCAAAAGGACACGCTCATCCATTCGGATGAAATTGCGCTGGGTATCGATCTGTCCAGTCTTTTTTCCTCTACCATTAATATCAATAAAATATTTCTTACTGATGCCTATATTAACCTGCAGGTGAATGAAGCAGGACAGGCTAATTACAATGTATATAAATCGAAGAAAGAGAAAACACAGACAAATGTTTCCGATACAGGCAGTGCTTCGCTGAAAATAGAACAGATACTGATCGAAAAAAGTCACCTGGTGTATAATGATCGCACGCTGCCCATGCTGATCAATGCCCGGGGGGTGTATTACGAAGGAACCGGTGATCTGAGCAAGGCCATTTTTGATCTGAAGACGCATACAAAAATGGATTCTGTGGATTTTTATTACAACGATCTGCCGTATGTACTGTCCAAACAGATCAATGCAGACCTGATCACCAAGATCAATACACATTCACTGGCACTGACGTTTGAAAAAAATGACCTGACGCTGAATAAATTGCCTTTGCAGTTCAATGGCGTATTTGAGGTGCTGGACAATGGCTACAGTATGGATTTCAAACTGCAGTCGAACAAAGCGAAACTGGCAGATATGTTCTCCGCATTACCCCCGGGTATGCTGGAATGGTTGAAGAAAACGGCAGTGAAAGGAACCGGTGATATTGACGCCACGCTGAAAGGAAAATACATTGCTGCCAGTAATACCATGCCCGACTTTGCGCTGAAAATGGCTGTACAGGATGGATATATCGGGTACAACAATACCCCGGAGCCTATCAGTAATCTCTCATTGCGGTTCAGTACTGTTTTCCCGGGGTTCAATACAGATAGTTTATCGGTAAATGTAGATACCCTGCATTTCAATATTGGCAACGACCAGGCTTTTGCTGCTTTAAAACTGAAAGGACTGGCTGAACCGGATATTGATGCACGGATCAATGCAGCCATTGACCTGGAAAAATGGATGAAGGCAACCGGTATGGAAGGGTTAACGCTGAAAGGAAACTATACCCTGAACCTGCTGGCCAAAGGAAAATATGCTAAAAAGATAGTAACCAGCTTGCGCCGGAAAGATACGGTACTGGCCAGTATTCCTGCTTTCAGCCTGAAATCATCTTTACAGAATGGTTACGTGAAATATGCGTCGTTGCCACAATCTGTCAACAACATCAGTTTTAACCTGGATGCTTCCTGTCCTGATCATGATTACAGGCATACGCATGTATCGCTGGAAAATATCAATGCCAACGTACTGGACAATTTTATTAAAGGTTATTTTAAAATAGAGAATGCGGCCAATTTTCCTGTAGAAGGCAAGCTGCAGACCATTTTTAACCTGGCAGATGTAAGCAAGTTCTATCCGCTGGACAGTATGCAACTGGCGGGTAATCTGAATGTGAATATTGAAACAAAAGGCAACTATCTGCCTGCTAAAAAAATATTGCCGGTTACACATGCACACCTAAAACTGAATAATGGTACGGTAAAAACAGCTTATTATCCGCATCCGCTGGAGCATATACAGGTAAGTGCAGATATCATAACAGATAAAGGATCATACAAAGATCTTACTGTGAACCTGACGCCTGTTTCTTTTACATTTGAAGGACAGCCGTTTTTACTAAAGGCCGATCTGCGCAATTTTACTGATCTCAATTACAACATCACCTCCAAAGGAACGCTGGACCTTGGGAAACTGTACCAGGTATTTGCACATAAAGGATATGATGTGAAAGGGTTTATTGAAACCAACCTGGCTTTGCGTGGCCGGCAAAGCGATGCTACTGCCGGCCGGTATGACAAGCTGTTCAATACCGGCACGATGAAGGTGCATGATGTACAGCTCTTTGCCGAACAGTTTCCATTACCTTTTTTGATCAAAACAGGTATTTTCCGTTTTGACCAGGATAAAATGTGGTTTGATCGTTTTGATCTGAATTATGGCAGCAGCAAATTACGATTGAATGGCTACCTGTTCAATGTGATTGACTATGCTATGGATAAAGGAGCGCCGCTGAAAGGAAGTTTTGACCTGACCAGCGATTATATTTCAGTAGATGAGTTTACTGCATTTGGCAGCAAGGGTTCCGCTCCTGCAAACACACCTGCAGGCGGTTCCTCTTCCTCAGCCAGCGGTGTTGTAATGGTGCCGCCTAACCTTTCACTGGAAATAAAAGCAGCCGTAAAAAAAGTACAGTACAACGAATTGCCGATAAAGGATTGTAAAGGGCAACTGATCATTGATAGCGGTGGTATTGCTTTGAAACAAACGGGTTTTTCGTTGATCGATGCTCCTGTGGTAATGGATGCTACCTATAAAAACCTGTCACCGCAAAAAGCAGTGTTCACCTATCATCTTGTGGCCAAAGATTTTGATGTAAAGCGTGCTTATAAAGAGATCAAACTGTTCCGTAATCTTGCTACCTCTGCATCAAAAGCAGAAGGTATTATTTCGCTGGATTACCAGTTAAGCGGCAGACTGAACAGCGAAATGAGTCCTGTTTATCCTTCGCTGAAAGGCGGTGGTGTGTTGTCGGTAAAGAAAGTGAAAATGAATGGTCTGAAATTATTCAGTGCTGTGAGCAAGGAAACCAATAAAGATGTAAATGATCCTGATATTTCAAAAGTAGATATTAAATCAACCATCAATAACAACCTGATCACCGTTGAACGCACACGCATGAAGGTTTCCGTATTCCGTTTGCGTTTTGAAGGGCAGGCAAGTTTTGATGGAAAACTGAACCTGAAATTCCGTGTGGGGTTGCCGCCGTTGGGTATTATCGGTATCCCGCTGCGTATTACCGGTACACAGGAAAACCCTGTTGTAAAACTGGGTAAAGGTAATAAGAACGGACTGGAAGAAACAGAAGATACAGATGAGAGTGAAGGACAGCAGGGGAATTAGAAATGGGAAATAAGTAAGAAAGTACGAAATATGAAGTTGGTTATATGGGTGGCGGCTGACGCTAACCATCAAACCATTCAGCTATCATTTCCCTTTTTCAGCTTTTCAATTTCCCGGCGGATGAGATCTGATTCATAGCCTTTTTGCAACAGATAGTCTGTGGTTTTGCTCATTTTTACAAACTGGTTCACACCTGCGCCTTTAACGGAATCCCATTTATCGCGCGTAAGTTTTTCCAGTGTTTTTTGATAGTCTGCTTCATCAAACTGTTGCAGTGCCTTTTTGATGCAATAAGCGCTGACCTGTTTTTGTTTCAGTTCGTATTGAATTTTAATGCGCCCCCATTGTTTCATGCGGAAACGACCTCCTGCAAATTGAACAGCAAACCGTTCTTCATTCAGGTAGTCTTCTTCAATAAGTTGTGAAATAGATTCTTCTACCTGCTGTTTACGAAGTCCGAACGAATAGAGTTTTTCTTTTACTTCGTAGTGACAACGTTCCTGGTAAGCGCAATAATGCCGCAGTTTCTGTAAAGCCTGTTCTTTGGTAAGTTGTTTGCGTTGAAGCATCTTTCAAATGTAGTGCAAACAAAACATAACACTGTCTTGTTTATAAACAGGCAACCGGTACCGTATTTTTTGATATTTTTAAAGGAACAAAATGGCATTACCTAAAAAAATAGCAGGAAGACAACAGGAGATCATGCGAGAGTTTCTGGCAGTGCTGGATAATCACCTGGAAGATATACTGGCTGGTCGTGTGGATGAAATGTACCACATTAAAGATGTGGCGCGGGTAATGTTCATTCATCCTACGCATTTAAGCAATACCATTAAAGAGCTGACAGATAAATCGCCTTGTTTTTTCTTTGAGGAAAAGATCATGGATATCTCGCGCAATATGCTGGCCAATACATCTTTGTCTATAGCAGATATTGCCCGTAAGCTTACCTACGATACCTCCAATTTTACCAAATTTTTCAAACGGTTTGAAGGCGTTACGCCTTCTGTATACCGTGCGCAGACACGCGAAATAGTATTGGCGGAATAAAAATTACTCAGTAACGACGCCCGGGTGGATATTCCTTTCTGAGGATCTTCAGATGTTATAGTTTCCGGTACATTTACAATCACCATGATACACAACAGCAACATACAATTTGACAGGGTGATGGATACTCAGCACCCTGCTGTTGCCATGATACTGCAATTGTATGAAGAAGCCTTCCGCCTTCATGAACGGAGAACGAGTGTACAGTTGCTGCAATTACTGAATGAGCCGGACATGGAAATGCTGGCAATTGCAAATGAAAAGGAGTATATTGGTTTTGCTATTGTGTGGAAACTTAGTGGTTGGCATTACCTGGAGCATTTTGCAATAGCTGCTGCACATCGTAGTAAACAATACGGAAGTGCGGTAATTAAACAGTTGATTGCCTATGCAGAGAACCGACTGGTATTGGAAGTAGAACGGCCACATGATGATATTGCACGGCGTCGTATCGGATTTTATAAAAGACCGGGGTTTATAGTAAGTCCCTTCGCCTACAGGCAACCTCCATATCGCAAAGGGGAAGATTGGGTGCCTATGGTATTGATGAGTACACCTGCGTTTGACAACGAAACTGTTTTTAATGCTGTGGTGGCACAGATACAGTCAGAAGTGTACATGAAATATCATTAATGCTGTTCATCAGGCATTTTCAATATACTCAGGTGGTACTGTATCTGTAAGCCAAACCCCGTTTTCTGACTGATAGAATATAAATTGATGCTGATACATCAGCAATGCTTTTATTGTAAGCACAACCGGCTTGCCATGTCGATGGCCTACCTGTACAGCAGTTGATTGGTTGTCTGTCAGGTGTACATGATGGCGGTTCATTTTCATTATTCCTTTTGTGCGTATAAGTTGCCATGCTTCGTATGTAGTACCATGGAAAAGCAATTCAGGCGGTTGTATAGGTGCGTAGCTCAGTTCAATTTCCAGCGAATGTCCCTGACTGGCCCGTATCATGGTTTTATCTTCATTAAATGCGAAACGCTTTTTATCGTTAGTAGCTACAATTATTTCAAGTGTAGCTAAATCTATTCCGGTGCCCTGCTGCTGAAGTTTTGTAATCAGCTCCTGCACATTGGCCCAACCCTGTTCATTCAGTGACAAACCAATGCTTTTCGGTTGGTGTCGTAGTATATAGCTTAGTTGTTTACTGATATTATTGAGTTGTTTGTTCATTTGTCGTGGCCTCCTTTTTGAGGTGGTTTGTCCTTTATCTGTGTTCACCATAGAACGATTTTATCTTCCTGATCTTTCCGACAATGTGTTCGTTGAACAATGAAAGCTCTTCAGCCGGTACCCATAATTCATTGTGGATTTCTCCTCCAACATTTTGAACAGGATACCTGTCGAGAAAAACCTGATCTACATCAAACTCCAGAACATGGCCGGCATAGCCTGAAAATTCATCTTTTGTGTTCCAGTCCTGCGCAATTTGTTCTGCATATTGTTTATTCAGAACAGGATAGAAAATTGGCTGCCATTGCAGCCTGGGAGGAAATGCTGCAAAGCCGGAGCCTTCTATCAGTTTAAGTTCTGTTTCACCAACCGGCCGGTATAACGTGATTGTTTTCATGTTAATTTTTGCTGTTTACCAATTAGTTAAATCTTTTTTGAAAGGGCTGAACAATGGTGTATGCTACTGTATTGTCAACGTTGCTGAAACCTGTGCTCTGTTACGAATGCTTTCAAAATTGTATTGGTGTATGATCGCTCCGTTTTCAAACACTGTGATCAGTTGATCTTCCTGATCGGGGTGTTCTCCGGCTTTTACAGTCTGGTATTCGCTGTTGATATAAATTAATTTCAGTTGCCCGGCTTTGGATCTTTTGAATGACTGCACCAATTTTCCGTGGTGGTCTATCTCCAATGGATGTTTTTGTACTTCTACGGGTTTTCCATTCACTTCTGCATAGGAACATTTGAAAGCAAACATCTGGGTGTCTCTGTCGAGCTTTTGCAGCAATGCACCACCCATACCCAGCAACAGGTTCTCTGCACTGATGCCATTGACTTTTAAAGCGCCGTAGATGGCACGGATACTTTGTACGTTGATACCATCGCCCTGCAATACCCTTACCTGCGGAGGTAATACTTTGTATCCTTTTTTGTTGAGTGTATATCCGAATTTACTAAAGAGAATATCAAACACACGCAACAGCGTAAATACAGGATCACCGCTATCCGGACGAATGACCAATACTCCATCACGACTTAGCACCAGTTCTTTTAACTCCGTACCCCAGTACTCACTGCATGCCCTGAAAATATCGAAGGAGTCAGAAACACAAGCTACAGTGCCAGTAGAGAAAGTACGCAACACATGTTTGAATATTTCCAACTCACCTTCCTCTCCCAACAAGGTACAAATAGAGTGTTCTGTTGCAGGAACAGACAGGCCGTATACCGTATCTGTATTGTAATAGCGTTGTGCCAGTATACTACCCATGATATTATCACTACCGCGGAAATTCAGCAGATGGGCAGCTCCGCCAAGCGCGGCACTTTCAACGGAACTAACTCCCCTGAAACCAAAGTCGTTCAATACAAAATCAATATTATTACATGCTTCGGCGGAGGCTGTTTCGCCAAAATAGTCTTCTACAATTTTTCTCACTTCTTTTGAAATGGTAGCTACCGTAGCCGGATACCAGACCTGTACCAGCAGTGTTTCCAGGAAGTTCGTCAACCAGAAACATTCCGGATCAGTATTTTCAATGGTCATCAGCACATTGTTGACTGGCACACTGGTTCCTTCAGCTACAGCTTTGATACGGACAGGTAACCTGCCGCCGTATTTTTTAACGATGTAGTCAAATTTTGAACGATCAAAAACATCGTTACGGCCAAATACCTGTTGCAGAAATTGTTCTGCTTCGTCAATTTTTTCAGTAGTGATCACATTGCCTTCCAGGTAATGTTTTAACAGGTATTGCAAACCAAAAAAGATGGCTTCATCAAATTGTCCGCCCCTGCTTTCCAGGTAAGAATAAATTTTAGTAGTACCGGGGTAGTATAATTTATGGTGAGAATATTTATAAGCATCGGCCAGTAGTAAAATGTTTTCCTGCGTTTTCATAATGTTCAGTTTTAAAGTAATTGAAATAACACAAGGTTTACGGGATCTATTGTATATTTTTTAAAAGTAGTTTTATCAGTACGTAATGTTCTTTAGCGATCTGTTCACTTTCCATCATGTCTATAAGTTCCTGTACGGGAAACCAGGCAAGATCGGCCAGGTCATCTGCAGCCTTTGGTTCGCCATACACCAGTTCTGTTTTGTAGAACAGGGTCAGTATTTTGTCGGGTTCCTGTCTGTAGCGCCAGTCGTCAATACGGGCAGAACCAACATACTGCATATTGCCGGTTTCAATATCACCGCATTCTTCTGCCATTTCACGTTTTGCAGCCGCTTCAAAATTGTCGTCAGCAGGGTCAGCAAAACCACCGGGAAAACGCCATTGGCTGGTGAAGTGTTTTTTGCCCAGTAATACCTGCGTTCCTTTCTCTTTCAGAATAGCAATATCTACTGTAGGATATACTTTTGAATAAGTGTTCTGGCAGGCATAATTGATGCCGAACCTGAAATCAGCAGTGTCCAGCACTTTGTCAGCATTGGCATCACGGATATCGGTGGCAGAAAAGCCCTCTTGTGCTGCCAGCGCGGCTGTTGGAAATTTTCCCGAGTAAGCAGGGATAAAACTGTCGCGACTGCCATACAACACAAATGATTCTTTGGGAAAAGTGTTTTGTAATAACTCATCCAGTTGATGACTCCATACGGTATCAGAAGCCTGATCGCGCAAGGGAAGGATTACCAGGTCCGGACGGTATTGTTTCAGCATTTTTTCGCGGGTATAAAAGTCAAACGGGTTACGCTGGCTGCCTTTTACAGGCGACACGCCAATTATGATAACAGTTTTATTGTGTTTTGCCTGAATTTCATTCAACAGGTAAATATGTCCTTCGTGTAAGTAAGGTGTCTGGAAACGGGCTATAATAACACCGGTTGTTTTCATTTTGCGTATGTTATACGCAAATTTAGGCAAAGGATCTGAACTCTCCAAATTTTGCGTATAATTTACGCAAAATAGATTTTGAAAATTTTTCCCTGCAAGACGGAAATTTATTTACATTGTTATTGAAAATAATCTGTTTGCTATGGGCATTTTCGATTTTCTTTTTAAGAAAAAGGATAACGCAAAACAATTGCTGGAGCCGGTTAAAATATCAGCAGAAGTTACGCTGCCCCGTGTTCTTGCCAACCATTGGCAGGATATACAAAAAACCGGTTTGACATTTGTTTCAATAGAAGCCATACCGCAGAAGCATCTTACGCTTGAACAAAGCAAGTTTGGTCATTATCCGTGTATCCCGGAAAATTTTCCTTATCCTACAGGTCCTGATGGTGAATTTTTATACCCGCTTGCCCAGATCAACTTTAGTGAGTTTGCGTCGCTACCAGGCTATCCTGCTAAGGGGTATCTGCAATTTTATATTGGAAGCGATGATCAATATGGGCTCGATTTTGATAATATGCAGGCGCAGATATCTTTCCGGGTGTTTTTTTTTGAAGAAGAGGACGTGCAAAATAAAAGGACTGACTTTGCTTTTCTTGACAACGTTATGGAAAGTGATGCCGGCCCGGTTTTTAAGCCACATGCATTAACATTTACTACCAAAACAGATTATATAGGATTGTCTGATTTCCGGAGTAGCAATAGTCCATATTTCAACAGGGATGCTATTGTGAAAGATAACCCCACGATCTCTGCAAAGCTGATAAGGGCTATGTACGAGCAATTTAGTAGTGCGGGACATAAAATAGGTGGCTATGCTTCTTTTACCCAGGATGATCCACGGAGATTCAATGATGCGCTTAAAGACTATATTTTATTGCTCCAGATAGACAGTGCTGATGAAATAACATGGGGAGATGTTGGTGTGGCGAACTTTTTTATTCATCCTGATGATCTGTCTAAAAAAGACTTTTCTAAAGTACTATACAACTGGGATAGTCATTAAAGGGCTATATTTCGAAGTTGATCCCTTCTTTTAGTAATTCCTGGTAACGTTTTTTATTGAACTGGTACATTTTGCTGGGACGGCCTTTGCCTTCAGGTTTTGCATACTCATTGGTTTCATCCAGTATGCCCAATGCCAGCATTTTTTTAGAGAAATTGCGTCTGTCAATATCGCGGTCCAACAGCGTGATGTATAGTTTTTCCAGGTCAGCAAAAGGAAACTTACGGTCCAGCAGCTCAAAACCGATAGGCTGGTAACGGATCTTAGCCCTGATCCTTTCAATGGCCACCTTCAGTATTTTCTGGTGGTCAAAAGCAAGCGCCGGCAGTTGTTTGATATTAAACCATTGGGCATTCTCTGCATCTGTGCTGGCTTTCAGTTGCTGGAACATGGCCGATTTTACCAGGGCAAAATAAACAATGGCAATCACCCGCTGCCGCGGATCACGGTCCGGGGCGCCAAAGGTGTACAGTTGTTCAAGATAATTGACCTCAATACCGGTTTCTTCCTGCAACTCGCGTGTTACTGCTTCTTCCAGCGATTCGTTTTCCAGCACAAAACCTCCGGGAATGGCCCAGCTGTTTTTAAAAGGCGGGTATTTGCGTTGGATGAGCAACACAGATACGCCATCGTTTTTGGAATACCCAAATACAATGGCATCAACAGCTACTTTAATATTGGGATGTGAAGCGGACATTCCGGTGCAAGATATAAAATGGAAATTGTATCTGTACAACCGGTCTTTTTTACTATAGGTTATCGCTTATCTTTATTGTTAAACACGCCACTTCATGTACTTACTGATACCCGGAAGACACCAGTTGCTTACCCAGTTCCAGTTTCAATACCTGCAACAATTAATACACGAGGGGCTTCACCTGCAGAAAGATGTATTTGATAAACCCGTTAAAACAGATGAAAAGGTGGAGGCGGTGATCTTTGCTGTAACTTCTGCCAATCACTCCAATACAAGACGTAACCCCCTGCCGTTTTATTTAAGGGCCATCAGTATTGAAGCTTTTGGTAACCTGCTGAGTGTACCGGTATATATGTATGGTATTGATGATGTAGGATCGCTTTCCAACTTTGCTACTTATACGCTGAAGCGGGTAAAGCATGAAAGTGATGGATTATTTAACTGTACCCCCCAGAACACGCTGGTAATCTGCTCCACTCCGGTATTAAATATGTATAATCAGCTTGGCTTTACCATTTTGCCGGCAGAACTGGAAGATGTGCATACATGGAAACATCGTGCTGCTATGCCATGGGATATTGTGGAGCGTATAGCACAAAGTGATAACTGGAAAGAGGATCCGCTTGTACAGGAGAACATGCATCCGGTGGCATTGCAGGTCTGGAATAAATACAGGCTGGGCGAAAAAGTACAGTTGTTGTTCAGGGATGCCATGATCAGCGGTGATGGAGATCTTACGGAGACCCGTGATTACAATGTATATGTACGGCAGATGGATGATATTGCCGAAATGAAATTTAAGGATACAGAACCTTTTATACAGCCTGGCCGTATAGGAGATATTGGCTGTGCAGTAGGTTCCTGGATAAAACTGGCTTGTAAGGAAGCGCGTTTGCGGGAGTCTGATTTTTATGGTATTGAAGTATCACGTTATTTATATGAATTGTGCCAGCAACGCAAAGTGAATGGTGAATTTATAAATCCTTTTGTGTTCTTCTCTCAGAAAAACGCGGTAACAGGCCTGGCATTTGAACCGGGTTCGATGAATACGATCCATACATCTTCCCTTACCCACGAAATTGAATCTTACGGGAACAGGAATGATCTGTTGCAGTTCATTAAGAACCGTTACAACGAGCTGAAACCGGGCGGCGTATGGATCAACAGGGATGTAGTAGGACCATACAACAAAGAAAAGGAAGTACACCTGTGGGTGGACGATAAAGATGGCAGTAATGAAGATCCGTTTAAGAGTTGTGCCGATAGAAACGAACTGTCCCATTATCTACAGACTCTGTCAACATATGCACGTTTGCTGCGGTTTTCCCGTGATTTCAGACATAAAGAAGGATATGAGTTTATCTTCCGGGAAGAAATCATAGCTGGAAAACGATTTATAGTTACCTGCCTGCGCAATGCTGCTGAGTTCCTGAGTCGTAAAGACTATACAGATAACTGGGACAGCGAAATGCATGAGACATTCTGTTACTGGGATTTTGAAGAATGGAAAACGCATCTGCAGGAAGCTGGTTTTGCCATCCATCCGTCTTCAATGGCATTTACCAATGAATGGATTGCCAATAACCGGTGGAAAGGGAAAGCCGAATTGTTCACGCTGCAACATGGACAATTACAACCTATAGAATACCCCGTGACCACTATGTTTTTGATTGGGGTGAAAAACTAGCAGATAAATTTGCTACTGTTTTATCCGCAATACGTAATACATAAAATCAGTCATAGGAGCGTCATTCAAACCAATATGATGACCAATAGTAACCAGTTGACCACGGTGATAAGTACTATGGTTCATGGTGTGCTGAATGATCTCAAACCGTGGCCGGTAGATATCGCCTACAAACAATACATTGCAATGACAGGTTTCCTGTAACTCTTCATTGGAAAGTGATAATACATAGCTGGTAAAATTGTCAGACACTTCCTGCAACCCATCCAATACATCTTCACAACTGCCGGCAAATCCTTTACGCATGTTTTCCGGTTGTGGCGCCAGTTGCAAATGTGCCAGCCAGCTTCTTTCTGTATCCCATATATGTACCAGCGTGTTTTTGATGCCCATAAAACTGGAAGGTACTTTCAGGTCCATAATGTTAGCAGGCTTGGTTTTCAGCCATTCTATCAGGCGACGATTGGCCCATTGATTATAAATAACATAGTCTTTAATAAGTGCAGACAGCTTTACCGTAATGGTTGTTTGTGTGGTTAACATAACAGTATTGTTTTAGTAATACAAAGCAACAACCGGGTAGTGACAGCCTTATGTCAGTAGCTTATCTGTAAATAAAAAAACTTTGGTGTATGTATTTGCTCAATTCATACGCCGATATATGCAGCTCACTTGCGTTGTACTGGTGTCGGCTGTTTACCCGTGCTAATATTGCGCTTCAATTGTGCTGCCGGCCTGAATGTGAAGGATCTGACCGCACGCTTATCATCAATCATTTAACCTTATTAATTATGAAGCATTTATTTATTGTGGCGGGTATGATAACTGCCTTTTCCATTGTATCCTGTAAAAAAGATAAATCAGAAGATAATGGCAATAACGGCATTGCTAAACTGTTGACCAAAGTAACCAGTACGGAAGGCGGTCAAACCACGGTGTATACATTAACTTATGACGGCAGCAAACACCTGACCGCTATTAAAAGTATGGATAATATCGAATTGACCAACTTTACTTACGATGGCAATGGCAACCTTGTAAAGGTGGAAGATATTGATGATGACTTCAGAAATATTTACACGTATACCTATACCAATAATGTGCCTGTGTCGGGTACATTTAAAAGCTGGAAAAAACGCGCAGGTGGCGGCGAAGAGCTGATTGAAGACGATCGTCTTACATATACTATTACAAATGAGCAGGTAACTAAAATTCACCTGGATATGAACCTGGTGCAGCAGGAAGCTGATTTTACCCTGCAATATGCCAATGGCAATCTCAGAAAAGTAAGTATGGATGGAACAGACTTGTATACCTCCACGTTTACATTTGGGAACAGAAGGTCCCCTTATCCGCAAATATCCAAATATGTATTAGATCAGGCAGGATTCTCCCTGCAGTTTGCCAGCAAAAATGAATTGCTTACTGCCAAATTCAGTTTCTTCAATACTGATCTTGATAAAACGATTACTACAACCTACACGTATGATGCAGATGGGTATGCATTGACTTCCACCGATGGAACCACACAATTAAAATTCGGGTATCAATAGTTTTTCTTTTTAATAATGCCTCCCCCGCTGTGGCGTAACACGGCGGATGGTTTTTAAAAATAATTGATCGGGTATTACAGGGGGAAAAGAACTCCGGCTTTCATCGCCGGAGTTTTTTATTTAAGTGGCCGGATGTGTGGGTGTTTGTTTTTTAAGCAACAATAGGTCATCTCACATTTTCAATACTTGTATACAGTGTCTTTTTGAACGGTATAAATTGCATAGGCTGTATGCATTACGATATTTCTTGCAAATACCGTCTTTTGTACAAAAAAGGAAAGTATCGTCTTATGGAAGTTGCTGGTCGATATTTAACTCTTTTTTTGTGATTAGCGTTTTATAAATATACAGGCTGTCTTATATTGCTGCATAAACTGCCCGGCTTTGTATAGAGTACTGATACTAATAATATTAACCTTTTTTGTGCTGGCTGCCAATGCACAGGTACAGGTTATTGGAACAGTATATGATAAAATGGCACGGTATGGCATACCGGGGGTAAGCGTCATGAGCACTTCCGGAGCAGGAACTATTACAGATTCTACAGGTAAATACAATATCAGGTTGTCAGAAACTGATTCCATTTATTTTTCTTACCTGGGCAAGGCCACACAAAAGTTTCCCGCAAAAATGATCCCTGCGGGACAACATTTTGATATGAGCCTGCAAATTGCTGTTGACTCATTACCTTCTGTTACGGTAAGACAACCCAGTTACCGTGAAGATTCGTTGAACAACCGTATTGAGTACCGCAAGGCTTTTGAATATGAGCCGGATTACCTTACCAGCAGAAATGGAGGTTTTGGTGCTGGCATCAGCCTGGAGGCATTGTTCAGTGCCCGTAAGATCCGCAGAATGGAAGCTTTCAGACGAAGACTGGAGTGGGAAGAACGTGAAAAGTATATCGATTATAAGTTTAATAAAGCACTGGTAAGAAGAATAACCGGGTTACAAACGCCTGCGCTGGACACTTTTATGGTGCAGTTCCGCCCGTCTTATGAAATGCTCCATAGTTTTGAAACAGAGTACGATTATTATAAATACGTCAAAGACTGGAGTGTTTATTTTTCAGAAGCCTGGAAACGAAAACATCCGGATATGGAATAGCTTTTTGCATAGCGATCTTTACATCTTTTACGGCACTTTTCGGTATGATCACATAACGGTTTAATAATATACAACGACCACGACGTATATTAAATATTTATACTTTTGCCGCCGCCTAATCCTGCGCTATCCAATCTCCTGCTTTTTTACTAATTGCTTAAACTACTCTGAATGCGAATTCATGTAAGGATTTTATTGTCGTGGCTGATCACGACCATGTTTGCTTTTGCAGCTACTGCACAAACAAGCTTACATTACTGGGATTTTAATACGGGTGTCAGCGGCACGCCCTGGGGAGCTACCATCGCTGCAACACAAACAGTAGGCAGCGGGTCTTTAACCCATGGTTTTGGTAACAATACAGATGCATTTGCCGGCAGCACACAGGATGCACCTGGTTTTACAACTGCTACTGCCGGTGCAGCCTTTTGTATTGTAAGTTCTGCCAGCAACAACAAGTCATTTATTTTAAATGTTCCTACCACAGGGCATAAGAACATTGTACTTACCTATTCCACACGCGGAACCAGTACAGGTTTTGATACCCACACCATTGCCTATACCACAGATGGTACCAATTATACTGACTTTGCTACCATTACAGGAAGAACATCAACTTCTTTCTCTCTGCAAACAGTTGATTTTTCTGCTGTTACCAATGCAAATGATAACGCGAATTTTAAAATAAGGGTTACTGTTTCCGGGGCAACCAATGCCAGTGGAAATAACCGTATTGATAATATCAGGATTACAGGCACACAGCTTGCAGCAAACAATACTATTGGTGTAGCGGCCGGTACAAACGCAGTGGAAGGTGGCACCAACGGTTCATTCAATATTTCATTGTCACCACAAACAAGCAGTGGCATTACTGTAAACTATGCATTTACCGGTACTGCAGCATTTGGTGCCGATTATACAGTTTCTTTTACAGGCGCTACATCTAGTTCCGCTACTGCTACCGGAACACTTACCATTCCTGCAAATACTTCATCAGTAACTGCTACTATCAGCGCTATTGATGATGGTGTAACGGAAGGAACAGAAACCGTTGTATTGACACTGTCCGGTGCTACCGGCGGATATACCCTGAACCCGGCTACAGCTACCATCAACATTACTGAGGTGGTTGCAAATGTTATTTCTTTTACCGGGAGCTATACACAGGACTTTAATACCCTGAGCAATTCGGGTCAATCTTCAACATTACCGGCTGGCTGGCTGATGTATGAAACCGGGGGAAATGCCAATACCATGTATTCAGCATCAGATGGTAGTTCCAACTCCGGCGATACCTATAGTTTTGGTACTACCTCCAGCACAGAGCGTGCATTTGGTGGGCTGCGTTCTTCCAACCTGGTACCCACCATCGGTGCTATCATCAGCAACAACACCGGCGGAACGCTGACTTCTTTCCAGATCACTTATACCGGTGAGCAGTGGCGTCTTGGAGCTACCGGCAGAAGCGATAAGCTGGATTTTCAATATAGTTTAACTGCTACCAGCCTGTCCAACGGAACCTGGATAGATGTGGACGGTCTTGATTTTATTGCACCGGTATCCAGCGGTACAGTAGGTGCACTGAATGGCAATGCCACCGGCAACAGAACTACACTTACTTATGTTATCAATGGACTTTCTATTCCGGCGGGTGCAAAATTCATGATATGTTGGTTGGATGCAGATGCTGCGGGTGCCGACGATGGACTGGGGATAGATGATGTTAGTTTCTCCCTGGGTTGTACGCCACCTTCCAATCAGCCGACTGCGCTTTCTTTAACACCCGCATTACAGTCTGTTTCCGGATCATTTACTGCGGCAACTGCCGGTACAACTGCAGCAGATAGCTATGTTGTACTGATGAGCACCTCTTCCACACTTACGGCAGCGCCTGTGAGCGGTACAGTGTATAACATTGATGATGAGATCGGCAATGCAGAAGTGGTTGCTGTAGGAAATGCTACCTCCTTTACTGTAACCGGATTAACGCCTTCTACTACTTATTATTTTTATGTATTCTCGGCTGTAAGCGCTACCAACTGTTACAACGCAGCCAGTCCGCTTATAGGTAGCACAACCACTACCACTCCACCTGCCTGTGCAGCACCCGGTACACAGGCTTCTAGTCTTAGTGCAGCAAACATTACGGGTACTGCTATTGATATCAGCTATACACGTGGTTCCGGCGACAAAGTGCTGGTGTTGGCCAGGGCAACCGATGCCATCAATGCAGCACCTATCAACAGCCTGGACTACCCTGTAGGTTCAGAGATCGGCACAGGCAATTTTGTAGTTTATAATGGTAGTGCTGCCGGTTTTACACACAGTGGTCTTACGCAGAATACGGTCTACAATTATGCAGTGTATGAATATTACAGTGCAAACTTCTGTTATACGGCTACACCACTTACCGGTAGCTTTACTACAGCCTGTACCATGCCGGTGAATGTAAGTGCTTTTGGAGCGGGTGTAGGAAACGGGCTGATCAATCTTACCTGGACTGCGCCTTCTACCGGTTGTTTTGATGAGATCATTATTGTGGCGTCCAACGCAACTGTTACTGGTGCTGGCAGCAGCTATACCGGTACATCCAATACTGTTTATAGCGGTGGCGAACAGATTGTATATCGTGGAACCGGCAATGCTGTAACGGTAACCGGTCTTACCAACGGTACTGTTTATTATTTCAAAGCCTTTACACGCAAGGGTGCGGTATACTCAGCAGGTATACAGGTTACAGGTACTCCTTTTGATCCTGCAACTGGCTATCAGTACCTGTTTGGTAACATACATAGTCACTCTTCTTATTCCGATGGCAATAAAGATAATCTGGCCAAAACACCTAAGGACGACTATGAATTTGCCCGTGATGCGCTTTGCATGGATTTTCTGGGTATCTCAGAACACAATCACTCTGGCGCAGGAATGAGTTATCCCAACTTTAAGCTGGGATATAACCAGGCCAACCAGGTAAATGGTGTTGCCAGCGGTAGCGGTAATTCCATTGTAACACTATATGGAATGGAATGGGGTGTGATCAGTGGCGGCGGTCACGTATTGGTATATGGATTTGGCTCTGACCTGATAGGTTGGGAAAGCAGCAATTACGATATCTATGTTGCTAAAAGTGTTTATACTGATCTCTGGCCGGTTATCAATAACAGGGCAGGATCTTTTGCCAGCCTGGCGCATCCCAATTCATCTGATTACAATAACCTGGCGGGTGCTTACAATACCGTTGCCGACAATGCAATTGTAGGCGTGGCTGTAGAAAGTGGTCCGGCATTTTCAACCAGTAAAACATACAACGATTTCCCTTCATCACTCAGCTATCTCAATTATTACAAAACCTTACTGGCACGTGGTTATCATGTTTCTCCTGAAATGGACCAGGACAATCACAACATGACCTTTGGTACAGCCAATACCAATCGTTTGGTGGTACTGGCCAGCGGTAAAACAAGAGAGGCGATCATGGAGGCATTACGTGCAGGAAGATTCTACGCTTCGCAGGATTGTAATGTGCGCGTGGATTTCCGTAGCGGAACAAGTGTAATGGGTAGCCTGGTAGTGAAATCAGGTCTTCCCTCATTGACGTTGAGCGTAACGGATCCGGATGCTGAAACAGTGAGCTCTATTGAATTGTGGGGTGGTGTTTCCGGGGGATCAGTTCCCAGCGGTGCATTGAAAACGTATAGCGGTGTTGATAATTTTACCTTTAATAGTGGAGATGCAGAGAATGTACAGCCCAACAACAGCAACTATTATTATTTCGCCATTATTACACAGGCAGACGGAAATAAAATTGTAACAGCACCTATTTATTATACCCGCAGTGATGTGGCATTGCCATTGAACCTGCTGACCTTTACGGCTACTTACAATAAAGACAATAAAACCGGCGAGCTGTTATGGACCACTGCCGCAGAAGTAAATACCAAAGAATTTGCCATTGAACGTTCAACAGACAAAGGCAATACCTGGTCGGTAATAGGCTATATAAATGCTGCGGGCAACCAGTCTGCTGTTTCAAGGTATAAATTCACAGACGCCAATCCGCAAGCAGGAACTAACCTCTATCGTTTGAAGATGGTTGATATTGATGCGCATTATACTTATTCTGCAATCCGCAGTATTGCTCTAAATGCACCAGGATCTGCGTATGTATATAGTGTGTATCCGAACCCGGCTATTGGTTACACGTATCTGAATAGTACTAATCCGGTGGCAGAGAATGTTACAGTAAATGTTGTTGACAACAACGGACGTATTGTAAAACAGCTTCAGTATAATGTAAGCAGCACTGCTCCGGCCCGTATTGATCTGTCAGGCATAAACAAAGGGATTTATTTCCTGAAAATTCTTACGGGGAAAGAAACTGTGATCCAAAAAGTGATAGTACAGTAATAATTTTTTATACAGCATATTGATAAAAGCGCGACCGTATTACGGTCGCGCTTTTAATGTATACTAGCCTGAAGAATAATCAGCTTTAATTGAAACGAAATTCATACAATCGCCCGGAAGCGGTCCAGCCATATACAACAGAAGTACCGTTGATCGTTAACATCGCTGTCTGTACAATAGCAGGAGCATTAGAATCGCTGAGTACTGCGCGCCATGTTCCGTCTGTGGCATCCGCGGTAAACTCCCAAACGTTTTTACCTATAACAAAATATCCTTTATTGCCAATGGTAAAAGAAGGTGTAGTGAGAGACGGCTGTATGTCCGGCATATCGGAGATTCTTGTTATGCCTCCGGCTCCCGTAAACTTATACATCGCATTGCGGGTTTGCTGAAGGTCAGGTAATGCCCTACCCATGAAAACCTCATTACCCAATACCAGGGCATTGCCGGTGTTCAACTCTCTGAAAGTACCGGTAGCTTCAAGATTCCAGCTTCCGGCATTACCATTTCCAGATGGATCGAATTCATATAACTTCTGGTTGCTGCTGCCAAAACCTGCGTAGATCTTGTTGTTCATGGTAAAAGTAATAGCACCTTTAACAGCTTCCGGAAAATCGGTTAGTCGCGTGCTGGTATTGGTTTCAGGATGAAATTCCCACCATTGGTTGCTGCGTGTGCTGCCAATAAGTCCGGTACCCATAAATACCCGGTTATTGTGCACTACTGCCTTCATATCCTGTATGTTTTCCGGAACCATGTTGGCGGGTGGCTGGTTTTGTAAAACCCACCCTTGTGCGCTCTGTGCCGGGTCGTATATAACATAGTCTGCACCTGTGCTGTTAAAGAACATGCGGGTAAAACCCCAGTAGATCTTGTTTTTATAAACAAATGACAATCCAAATTGAAAGGCATTGGCACCGTCTGGCAGAAAAGAAATGTTCTTGCTTTCCCAGTTTGCGTAAGGACCAGTCGCAGTAACTGTAAACAGATCTGTTGTTTCAAGAATATCGTTGTCAGATATTACTGTGATCTTATGGGCAGTGAGCGTTGTGTTGACAGGAATTGTAAACACGATCTGTGTACTGTTCTGTTGTGAAATAGCAGCTTCTATGCCATTGATCTTGACCTTACTGCCGAAAGCAAATTTTTTACCGGTAATAGTAACGGTAGTACCAAAGGGGCCTTGCTTGGGCGTAAAATCGGTAATGGATACTGCTTCCGCATCAACTGTAAAGTCTGAAGCAGATGTAACAGATTCATTACCTACTTTAACGGTGATCTTTCCGGTAGTGGCGTCTGTAGGCACTTTCACTTTTAATTCAGTGGCAGAAGCTCTGGTAATTTCTGCATCAGCTACGGCACCGGCAAAACTTACCTTGTTAAGAGACGCGTCTGGTTTAAAATTTTTCCCCTGGATGGTAACAATGGTACCAGGCGTTCCATTTGCAGGTGTAAAAGAAATGATCTCCGGTTTGTTATTACCGGGATTAGTGTCCGGATCTGATTTTCCTTTGTCCTTTTTACAGGCAGATAAGGTTGTTATTAATGCCAGTAACACCCATAATAATTGTCTGCTGATTACTTTAACTCTAGTTGTGAACATGTCCTGATCGCTTTAATGGTATTTAGAATGATTAATGCAAAGGCATCATTGCCGGCTATTGCTGAGCAATGCAGATAAACCAATAAATTTTAGAGAGAATCTTACATGGAGGGTGGATACATTCAGATTCCGGCAACAACCTGTTTCAGGAGGGTGAAAACGCTGGTTGTGTGTTGCTGATGCATAGACAAGGGAGGAGCTGGAATCGTTGCATGTAGCGGGCGTATATAAAAATAAAAAACGATCGGTCCAGATGCTTGATTATTGATCTTTAATTTAAAAGCGGTACTGGTGTTGCCGAAAGAAAAGGGGATAGATTAGGTCATGAGTCAAATAGTGTGCTTATTCGGCTCATAACTGATACTGTATCTTGTAGAAATTGGTGCTTTTATTCTCAAAGAGGCGGGTGGCCGTAGCCGAGTTATGAAATGAATATTGCATTTTAATACTATGCGGTAATCGCAAGAAAAAAGCGACTACAACTTTCGTTATAATCGCTTGATTTTCTTCGTGGTGTGGGGCGGGATCGAACCGCCGACACAAGGATTTTCAGTCCTTTGCTCTACCGACTGAGCTACCGCACCATCCTTTCCATTGCTGCAAAAATAGCTTCTGCGTTAATGGGGTTGCAAAAATAGGAATTCTATGTTAATCAACAAATTATTTATTGATAGAAATCTTTTGTTCCGCCAATATTGCTTCCAGTGCTCCGCTCCACAATAAATTTCTCATTTTCAGCGCCTGTACAGCCGCTGCTGTTGCTTTTTGCCATGCCTCTTCATTGGCTCCGCACAACTCCTGTACCATTTCCATAGCCAGGTGACTGTGATGACCGCCATCTACTTCAATATGACGCTCCAGGTAATAACGGAATACTTCCAGTTGCCCCGGAAATTTTTGTTCCAGATCTTTCACCAGGTGAATGAACATATCAGGTATCAGGTCCTCACGGCCAAATGTGAATACCGCTGCCATTAATGCTGCATTGCCCTGTTGCAAAATGTCGAATGTAAAACCAACAAACTGCTTTACCGCTGGCGGAACAGCTAGTTTATCCAACGCTTCCTGTACACTTACGCCCTGTTGCAGAAGTGCGAGTAATTGCTCTATTGCCTCTGTGGCAGCACCCATTTGTTGCATGGCCCTGCAATACAGTTCAAAGTGACTGCAGCGGTTGCCCTGCTCGTCAACATCACTTTCTTCACCGGCTACAATTTCATTGATCAGGTAACGTGTGTTGGCATTGCCTACCGGTACCCATGGATATTGTACACAGGTAAGTTGTTGTTGTAATCCTTTTAACAAGCTCATGAAATCCCACACCGCATACACATGATATTGTGTAAAGATCTGTACATCCTGTATGGTGTGGATATGACTGTATAAAGGATGCGCCACAATATCATTCCGCACTGCTTCAATTGAGTGCCTGAGTTTATCCAGGTAAGTGTTTGTCATAATTAAATCGCTCCTTTTTGCAGTTCAGGAGGCAGCAAAATTACATCACGAAACGGCTTTGGCAGTGATTAAAAAATCTTATTATTGAAATTGCATTAAAGTATATTTCCGTACGCAAAAAAATGGAAAAAACATCCAGGATTACAGTTATAGATGGTTGGCGGGCAATAAGCATCTGTATGGTGCTGGCAGGGCATGTCTGTATGCATTACGACAAGGCGCTGGGCCTGACTTACCCGTTTACTAAAATACAGTTGTTTGCCAAAGCTGGCGTGTACTTGTTTTTCTTTATAAGCGGGTTTGTGATCTGTAATAGTCTTATTGCGGAACAGCAGCAACAAGGTAAAGTGTCCGTTGCTGGCTTTTTTATCAGGCGTTTGTTCAGGATATTTCCACCATTATTGTTGTATTTGCTGGCAATATGTATAGCCGCTTATTATAAACTGATAGACTTTTCCATCCCCTGTGTTCTGAAAGTACCGGGTTATTTTATCAGCGATGTTACAGGAAATACAGCATTCCGGAGCTGCGGATGGTATGTAGCTCATTTGTGGTCACTTGTTATTGAAGAGCAATTTTACATTGCGTTCCCTTTATTATTCTATTACATTCCTGTTAAAAAAGCTCCATTGGCTTTTGGAGCCATCTACATTTTGTTGCTGGTCGTTGCTCTTGTGTCAACGGGAACCGGTTTTTTTGCCTTCGGAAGAACCGCTTTGCTTTTTTCTCCTATTGCGTTGGGAGTGGCGGCTGCGTTTTACAGGCAAAGAATATGTAAAATGCTGCAGTGTGTTCCTGTTGTGTTTTTTTGGTTGGCGGTTGTCTTTGTGCTATACTTCTATGCATTTCCGGCAACATCTATGATGACCGCACGCTACCTGTTGCTTATTTTTCCCTTGAGTGCTTTCATTATTATGTACACCATGGCTCGTAATTTTCCCTTTTCAGCCATTCTTGCACGAAATAAAATGTTGCTGCTTATCGGTCAGGCATCTTACAGTATGTATTTGTGGCAGCAACTATTTACGGGTTATACCAGGTCATCGTTATTTATATACCTGCTTCTTTTCGTATTATTTCTGACCCTGGTATGTTGTTCGTTTTATTTGGTAGAACAGCCTTTTCAACGACTTGGCAGAAACCTTTCAGCGAAGATCAGGAACAGACGGAATTCTATTGTAATTATAAAGGCGTAATAAAAATGGCGTATCATCATGATACGCCATTGTATGAGGAAATGTTTTTCTTTAATTACATGCCATACATGCCCAGGAACTTGATACGCATGATCTTCAACTGCTCCCAGTTGTAGTTTCCATCGCTCAGTTCTTCCAGTGCTACCTGCAGGGATGATGTTTCACAGCCTTTGAAGTATTCCAGGATCTCTTCCTGTTCATGGTCATCCAGCCATTCGGTTATAGCGTAATCAAGATTCAGCTTGGTGCCACTGGCAGCAATGGTTTCCATTTCTTCCAGCATTTCATCCATGCGCCATCCTTTGTTCTTGGCAATGGTTTCCAGCGGGATCTTTTTATCTGTTTGCTGAATGATGTATACTTTGTTGCCGCTTTTGTTCACCACGCTCTTCATCACAAAATCGTCCGGCCTTTCAATATTGTTTTCTTCTACATATTTGGACACCATTTCAATGAATGGTTTACCATAACGCAGTGCCTTGCCTTTACTTACGCCCTGGCATTTTTCCAGTTCCTGCAGGTTGGTTGGATACAGTGTTGCCATATCCTGCAGCGATGTTTCCAGGAAGATCACAAACGGAGGCAGACTTTTTTTCTTAGCTTCTTTCTGACGCAACTCTTTCAGCATTTCAAACAACTTCTCATCTGCTGCTGTGCCGGTAGCAGCCTCTGCATTGCCTTCATCATCATCTGCATTGGCCTCTTCAAACAGGTTGTTGAGTACAATTTTGAAGGATTTGGGTTTTTTTGCAAAAGCTTCCCCATTCTTCGTGATTTTCAACACGCCGTAATCTTCAATATCCTTGCTTAGCAGATCGCCCAACAGCATCTGTCGAATGAGCGAGTTCCAGTAATGATCTGGCTGGTCATTACCAATAGCAAACTCAGCAATGCCTTCGTGTCTGAACATGGTGATATTGGGCGTTAACCGGCCAATAAGTATGTTCACCACATAATCGGTAGCAAAACGTTCGTCTAGTGCTTTTACTACTTTCAGCACTTTTACTGCATTCTCTTTTGCTTCTACTTCTTCTTTGGGGTTAAGACAGTTATCGCAGTTGCCGCAATTTTTTTGTGTATAGTCTTCACCAAAATAACTCATCAACAGTTTGCGACGGCATACACCACTTTCGGCATACGCCACGGTTTCTGTGATCAGTTGTGCACCTACTTCGCGTTCGCTCAAAGGCTTGTCGCGCATCAGGTGTTCCAGTTTGGCTACATCTTTATGTGAATAATACAGGATACATTTTCCTTCCAGTCCGTCACGACCGGCGCGACCGGTTTCCTGGTAGTAGTTTTCTATACTTTTCGGAATGTTATAGTGTATTACAAAACGGATATCGGGTTTGTCAATACCCATTCCGAATGCAATAGTGGCAACAATCACCTGCACATCTTCATTCAGAAACTGGTCCTGGCGTTCTGCACGCAGTTTACTGTCGAGCCCTGCATGGTAAGCCACCGCTTTAATACCGTTGGCCATCAGCATATCGGCCAGTTCTTCAGTGGTTTTACGGTTGAGTGTATAAATGATACCGCTTTTGTTCTTCATCTGAACAATAAAGCGGACAATGTTCTTGATGGTCTGGTCTTTCTTGATCTTAGGCTGTATTTCGTAATACAGGTTGGCGCGGTTGAAAGAAGAAATAAAAACAGCAGGCTCTTTCAATCCCAGGTTATGAATAATGTCACTTTGCACCTTGGGGGTAGCAGTTGCTGTAAGGGCAATCACCGGTATATCGGGATTGATCTGTGTCATCATTTCGCGCAGGCGGCGGTATTCAGGACGGAAATCATGTCCCCATTCTGAAATACAGTGTGCTTCATCTACTGCAAAAAATGAAAGTTTCAGATCGGCAAAAAACTCCAGGTTCTCCTGTTTGGTAAGCGTTTCCGGGGCAACATACAGCATTTTGGTACGGCCGCTTAACAGGTCATCGTGTACTTCACGGATCTCTTTTTTGCTGAGCGTGGAGTTGAGAAAGTGTGCCACATCGTCCTGGCTGCTATAGCTGCGTACCAGGTCTACCTGGTTTTTCATCAGCGCAATCAGCGGACTTACTATAATGGCCACGCCTTCACTTATAATAGCAGGCAACTGGTAGCAAAGGCTTTTACCTCCGCCGGTTGGTTTTATAACAAATGTGTCTTTACCATTCAATAAGCTTTTGATAATGGCTTCCTGGTTACCCTTGAAAGTGTCAAAGCCAAAATTTTCCTGTAATGCCAGTTGCAGATCAATGTCAGAGGTAGTGGAACCGTTTTTCTTAGCGGAGCCGTTTTTCTTTGCTACTGTTTCTGTTGTCAGAGTTTTTGCCGTTTTGGCGGCAGTCTTTTTTGTTGTAGTTGCCATGCTCTAATAATTTCCTTCACACAAATTTTTCAGCAATTCAGTTAAAAATCCCCGTTGTTTATAATACGTTGGCTTGCTGTATCAGCCACCTGATAACGTATAAGCTGTACATTGTTGTATATGAATACATAGGTGGCCGGTACTTTTATTTAACACAGCATCAGGTTGCAGGTTGTCAGAGCGGTTGAGGCCAATATGTCCCCTTTTTTCCAAGGAGTCCGCAGGCTCTTCTTAAGGGGTTGCGAATTTACTCCATTTTAATGGTTGCTCCAATCATTTAACACTCTGTTTTAGCCACATGCATAGGAAAAGGTAGGTTATAGAAGAAATATTGCTGTAACTCAATTAAGATACTGATTTTTGCCGAACGAAGCCCGTTTTATTGCATAATAATGATTAGCGGCAATTATGGAATAATAATATAATGTAATACCGCTAAACGGGCTTTGTGCAATTAACATTTTCAAGTAGGTTTGTTACTTAATTATGGGAGTAGTGTTGGATATTGATATTAAATCTGTTGCGTTAAGAACCATTCGCCTGGAAGCAGAAGCAATTGCTGCTTTACAGCCCATGATCAACGATGATTTTGAAAAGGCTGTAAAGGCTGTAGCTGCTATGAAAGGGCGGCTGGTAATCAGTGGCATTGGTAAAAGTGCCATTATTGCCCAAAAGATCGTTGCCACACTGAATTCCACCGGCACACCTGCTGTTTTTTTACATGCTGCAGACGCTATTCATGGCGATCTGGGTATGATACAACAGGAAGATGTGGTAATGGTGATCAGCAAAAGCGGTGAAAGCCCTGAAATTAAAGTGTTGATCCCGCTGGTACGCAACTTTGGCAATATCCTTATTGCCATGGTAGGCAATACCGCTTCATATCTTGCCCGTAATGCCAGTATGGTGCTCAATACCACGGTGTCACAGGAAGCCTGCCCCAACGGACTGGCCCCTACCTCCAGCACCACTGCGCAACTGGTGATGGGTGATGCGCTTGCGGTAGTATTGATGGAGTTAAAAGGATTTACTTCCGACGATTTTGCGCGCTTTCATCCCGGTGGTACACTGGGCAAAAAGCTGTATCTGCGCGTATCAGATCTGTATACAAATAACGAACAGCCGAAGGTTGCACCAGGTGCTTCGCTGAAAGAAGTGATTATGGAAATTTCCAGGAAAAGACTGGGTGCAACTGCTGTAACCGGCGATGACAATCATTTGCTGGGCGTTATTACAGATGGCGATCTGCGTCGTATGCTGGAAAAAGATGTGGCATTGACGAATGTAACTGCAAAGGAAATCATGACGGTGAATCCCAAATCGGTAGCTGCCGGTGTGCTGGCAGTGGAAGCGCTGGATATGTTACGGCAATATGATATTACGCAGTTGCTGGTAACAGAAGGCAATACCTATCTTGGCATCATTCATTTGCATGACCTGGTAAGAGAAGGACTTATTTAGACTATACTTTAAAATGTTGACAGGTTTTTTACGTTGTAGTAACACCTTATCAAAACCTGTTAACCCCGGAGAAACGATATGAATAAGCATCATTATGTGGCCATCATGGCCGGAGGAATCGGCAGCCGTTTCTGGCCAATGAGCAGAAGCAATTATCCCAAACAGTTTCTTGATATCCTGAACACCGGTAAAACCCTTATACAGGATACTTTTGACCGCTTCGCCTCCTTCATTCCCCTGGAAAATATTTATGTAGTAACCTCCAGCGAGTATATCAATATTGTGAAGAAGCAGTTGCCGCAACTGCCTTTGCAGAACATACTGGGCGAGCCTTCGCGCAAAAACACTGCGCCCTGTGTGGCCTATATCTCATTCAAACTGCAGCAGCTCGATCCGCAGGCTTCACTGATTGTGGCCCCTGCCGATCACCTCATATTAGATACTATTGCTTTTACGAAAGTTTGTCTCGAAGCACTGACCTTTGTAAACAAACACAACGCCTTTATTACACTGGGTATCAAGCCAACCTATCCCAATACGGGCTACGGTTATATCCAGTATGAGCAGCATGCTGTGAGCGATAACGTGTATAAAGTGAAAACCTTTACAGAAAAGCCTAACCTGGAACTGGCAAAGACCTTCATTGCCAGCGGTGAGTTTTTGTGGAATGCGGGCATTTTTGTGTGGCAGGTAAAAAATATCGTTTCAGCCTTTGAAAGGTACCTGCCGGAGATGTACGAGATCTTTGGGGCTGAAAAAGATGCATTCAATACCACCGGTGAAGTAGCTGCCCTGCAAAAAATTTACCCGCTCTGTACCAATATTTCCATCGACTTCGGTATCATGGAAAAAGCCGATAACGTGTATGTGATCCCCTCTTCTTTTGGCTGGAGCGATCTGGGCACGTGGAACAGCGCGTATGAAAATCTGGAAAAAGATTACCTGCACAATGCTGTTGCCGGCGATAATGTGATGGTATTTGATACCCATGGCTGCATGATACATTCCCACAACAACAAACTGGTAGTACTGCAGGGAATGGAAGATTTTATTGTAGTAGATACCAACGACGTTTTACTGATCTGCAGAAAAGACAAGGAACAGGAGATCAAGGAATATGTAGCGGAAGTGAAAAGGAATAAGGGGGATAAATTTTTGTAATGTGCGGATGTGCATATGAGTTGATGTGACAATAACAGATGGTTAAGGCTTCTTAAAATGATGTAAAACCAGTATCATGAATAAAGAAGCTATTGCAAAGAATCCTGTTGTGAAGCTGTCGTTTGAGTTTTCGCTGGATATTATTACTTATTGCGAGTTGCTGGAAGCAAACAGAAAGCATGTTATAGCAACACAATTACTTAAATCCGGAACTTCTGTCGGTGCTAATATTGTTGAACCAAAAAATGCCGAAAGCCAGGCTGATTTTATTCATAAATTCAAGATTGCAGCAAAAGAAGTGGAAGATGCTGAATACTGGCTGATGCTGTGTAGTTATTCCGACTCGTATCCTGCCTGTGATGCATTACTGGAAAAAATAAGTATTTTGAATAAAATGATCGAGAAGATCATTTCTACCACTAAAAGAAAACGCATTATTACAAACGAAGAATGATCTGAGAGGAGCATTCGCATATTTGCACATTGGTAAATCTGCTTATTATGATTTTCCTGAACAACATCCTTTTTCTTGACATTGAAACCGTGCCGCAATACCCTGCTTATAATTCAGTGCCGGAAGATTGGAAAGCATTGTGGTCAAAAAAAGCGGAAAGTCTGCTGCGCAACCGCGAAGACGAATCTGTCGAAAGTATTTATAACCGCGCCGGCATTTATGCAGAGTTCGGAAAGATCATTTGTGTCAGTTGTGGTATTATCCAGGGCAACACAGACAGTAAAAGGTTATCGCTGAAATCTTTTTATGGCGATGATGAAAAGATGCTGTTGCAACAGTTTGCCGAAATGCTGAAGAAATGGGCCGTAGATAATAGCCGTTATGTCTGTGCACACAATGGCAGGGAATTCGATTTTCCTTATCTGTGTCGCCGGATGATCATTAATGCAGTACCCATTCCCGCAGTGTTGAATACCGCTGGCAAGAAGCCATGGGAAGTACAGCACCTGGACACGATGGAATTGTGGAAGTTTGGCGATTTTAAAAGTTATACCTCATTGAACCTGCTGGCACATACACTGGATATTCCTACCCCTAAAGATGATATTGACGGCAGCAAAGTAGCACAGGTATATTGGGAAGAACATAATCTGGAACGCATTGCTACCTACTGTCAGAAAGATGTGCTTACGGTAGCACAGGTATACCTGCGTATGACAGGCGAGCAACTGATAAAACCTGATTTTGTGGAGGTGAAGTAGTGACTGCCAGTGCAATGGGTTCATGATGGTCTTAAAACATTTTCAACCATTGTTATGAGTACAAGAACAAACTATGCATCCGGTTCAAAGTGGGAAGATATCGTAGGATACAGTCGTGCAGTGAAAGTGGGTAATGTAGTAGAAGTGTCAGGAACCGTAGCGTCTGGTGAAGATGGCAAGGTTGTAGGTGCTAACAATCCCTACGAACAAACGAAATTTATTTACCAGAAAATTGAAAAGGTATTATGGCAGGCCGGTGCTTCCATGAAAGATGTGGTGCGTGTAAAAATGTATGTAACAGATATTCAGCAATGGCAGGAGTATGGCCGTGGACACAGTGAGTTTTTTAAAGACATCAAACCCTGTAATACCATGGTGGAAGTAAGCGCGCTGATTGATCCTGAATACCTGGTTGAAATTGAAGTATCTGCTATTATAACTGAATAAATGTGTTATGGATATTGAGTGGCTGCAATCGTATTGCCTGCAAAAACCTGCGGTAGAAGAAACACTGCCCTTTGGTCCTGATGTACTGGTGTATAAAGTGGGGGGTAAAGTATTTCTGTTGTGTCCGTTGGATACAGATACATTGAAGTTCAATGTAAAATGTGACCCGGATAAGGCAGAGGAACTCCGCGAGCAATACAGCTGTGTATTACCGGGCTATCATATGAATAAAAAACACTGGAATACCATTGTTGTGGATGGCTCTGTATCTCTGAAGTTGCTGAAAGAGTGGATAGATCATTCGTATGAGCTGGTGGTAAAAAGCCTGCCGGCCAAAATGCGTCAGCAGTTACAGGGAAAATGACCTGCCTGTAAATATTAATGTGTTCGTACCATCATCATGTCTATCAACAGGCTGATAGTATGTGCATACAATCCGTCACTTCTTTTATAATAACCGTATCGCAAAGTAAGTTCGTTGAACAGTGGTACCGGTTTTCTGCCTTTAGGGTGAAACCGTGTTTCCAGTCCACCTTCTATGCTGTGAAATTTTGAAAGATCATAATCGGAGGTATAATACTTTTCCGAAAGTGCATGTTGACGATAGGGTTTAAAATAATCTGCTGCTGTCTGCATATAGAATCTTCCAAACGGAGCAAGTACCAGGTTTGGAGTAATTTTTACAGGAACAGTCATTTCAAAGGTGTGAGCGCGTATGCCCCAGTCATCCCAATAATACCGGTAATAAGTGCGCAGAATATATCGTGTGCCGATAAAACTGTTAAGTTGTATGCCTACAGGTATTTTAAAACGATGTTGCGGCAGGACTTCTACCCGCACGGTACTGTCTTTGGTAAAAACACGGTGAAAGGGTGTAGAAAGCAGTCCATCCTGGTAAGCAGCGTCGGGAAATATTGCCAGCACCATGCGTCGGTTAATGACCTGCTGTAACATGGTATTGAAATTGTACGATCGTCGCCTGTATTCAGTAAACCATTTCCTGCCACGCAATTCAATGGGATATAAAAGTTTCAGTGGCTCATTTTTGCTCAATCGTCCCCAGCGCAGATCGTCAATATATACTTCGGCTTCGGCAGATACCTGCCGGGTCTTATTCCTGTTGGTGTGGTTTACTCCTAACCCAAAACCAAAGGACAGATAATCGGATTCAATAGAAAAATGCCCGGCACCACTTAACGTAATGCCGCTGTGTTTAATACCGAGATTATAGCCTGCATCTGCATACACGCGTGCATCTTTGCGTGATGCAGAGGAAACAACAAAATCAATATTGTCTGTAGAAGCGGATGTGATCACATCTACCCCCGCATTCAGGGAGTACGAATGGAGTGAATCAGACTGATGTGTCAGTTTTGCACCCGGCGAATAAACGGTGAGTTTTTCCGTACCAATACCACCTGTCACGGCAGAATGATTGCCATTCTGCAGGTAGTGTGCATATACCACCTGTATATCCGTACGTGAAACCTTTCTTTTATTAAAACTGCTGTCTGCTCTTTGTCCTAGCCCGTATAAAGACGAGGAGAACAGAAGGCCGAATATGATGTACTTTTTTTTCACAAACTGGTAATTAAACTAAGCACTTCTGAATCTGCGAAATCCACGTAATCTGTATTCAAATTGGTGCAATCAGTGTTTAATTGCAACCACACCCGCCATTGTTTTTACCACCACCTCCGCCGGAAGCGCCTTCGCGGTATGTATGCATATTGCCGGAAAATTGTTCAGAAGGCAGCTTCCCAACCTGCATGTTTTCGTCGTTCAGGTAAGCCCGCTGATAAGGTTTTACTGCTTTACAACCTGCTGCCAGCAATATCACTGCGCTGACAAAAGCAGGAAAACATCTGTAGGTAATTGTTCTATGCTGCATGCGTAACCTGTATATGTCTGGATGTAAAAATTTTCCCCGCATCATCAATAACAATGCAGTGTGTTTGTGGTAGCTGGTTGATGAAACTCACACCGTTTTGCGCACCCATTACAGTAACGGCAGTTGCTAGCGCATCAGACAGTTCTGCTGCAGGGCTGATAATACTGACGCTTTTAATACCTTTTACCGGTCGACCAGTGAGTGGATTGATATTGTGCGAATAACGGGTGCCCTGCACATCAAAATACTGGATATAATTTCCGGATGTAGCTACGGAAAACCCATTGACCGGCAGCCATAACAGTATACGTGACAAATCATCAGGGTGAGCAATCCCGGTTTTCCAGGGTTCGCCATTGGCACGTATGCCCCAGGCGGTAAGATCGCCACCGGCACTTACTACGCCACTTGTTGCGCCTTGTTGTTGTAGCAATTCTTTTACTTTTCCGGCAGCATATCCTTTGCCGATAGCTGCAAAACTGATATGCATTCCTGCAAAAGGCAGAAAAACGGTATCGTTGGCAGTTACCCTGATCTTCTTATAACCGGTTTTACGCAATGCTTCACGTATGGTATGTTCTTCCGGCAGCGTAAAAGTTTCTCCTTTAAAATTGTACAGTTTTTTCAGCGCACCCGCAGTAATGTCAAAAGTACCTTTGGTCAATACAGACAACTGGTGGCTGCGCTCAATCAGTTGCCGTGTTTCTTTGCTTACCTGTACAGCAGCAATACCTGCCTGTGCGTTGATGCGGCCGGTATCTGAGCCCGGTTGAAATTCAGTAAGCAGGGTTTCAATACGCTGTACTTCCTGTACGCTGTTATCCAGCCATTGCTGACCGGTAGTATCGTTATCGGCTACTACAATGAACTCAAACAGCGAGCCCATCAGCCTGGTACTGCGGGTATATTCTTTCAGCATGTGTGCCTGTTGTAAATACTGTTTTAGCTGGTTGATAAAAAGGGCGGCAGACTGGTTGGTATATTCAACCAAAGTTAGCACAGACTCATCCGGTTTCAGCAATACCAGGCGGGGAAATGCACCCTCGGGATTGTATTTTTCGGCAAGGGCTTCGTTTTGCTGTACCTCTTCCTTGGGTAGTTTTTTCTGTTGCGGAAAATCTGCTTCCAGTACAATAAGATTTTGCCGGGCAAAACGCAGGAAAGCTGTGTCAGTAAGAATGTTTTCCCGGAAACGTATGCAGGGCTGGCACCAGTCGGAGCCGGAAAATACCAGGAATACCGGTTTGTTGGTATCGCGTGCGGTAGCAAATGCCTTATCTGCATTGTGCAGCACAGGCTGCGCCTGCACAACAGTAACATTTACTGTTATGGCAAACAACAGGAATAAAAATGGCCTGGACATGTAGGTAATGGTTCGTATAATAAAGATAACCTGGCTGTAATTACCGGGTAAGTACACCGGCGTTTTTTTAACAAGTGACTTTGTAAAGTGTTTACGCCTGTTGATAAAAGCAGTACTTTTTTTCTGTTGAATGTGGTATTGCTTTAATTTTATCAGGCTTTCAATGGCCTGTTGCTTACCGGCAGGCTTTTATACATGTAAACATTCCCGGATCTCTCATGCATGACATACAATCCAAATTACCCAACGTTGGTACTACCATCTTTACCGTAATGAGCACACTTGCGGCGGAGCACAAAGCCGTTAACCTGGGACAGGGATTTCCTGACTTTCCCATGAGTGACGTATTGACCGGCCTTGTGGACAAGGCTATGAAAGATGGTTTTAACCAATATGTTCCCATGCAGGGCTATATGCCGTTGCGGGAATCTATTGCTGTCAAAGCCCGTTTAATGTATGGCAGTGATATTAATCCCGATACACAGATCACTATTACTCCCGGGGGCACTTATGCTATTTATACAGCTATTACCACGGTACTGCAACCCGGTGACGAGGTAATTGTTTTTGAACCGGCTTACGACAGTTATATTCCCAATGTTGAGATCAATGGTGGCATTCCGGTATTGATCAGTCTGCAGTTTCCTGATTACAGCATTAACTGGGATGAAGTAAGACAAAAGATCACGCCACGTACAAGAATGATCCTGCTGAACTCACCCCACAACCCTACAGGAGCCGTATTGCGGGAAAATGATATACAGCAATTGCGCAGCATAGTGAAAGGCACTGATATTATCATTGTATCTGACGAGGTGTATGAACATCTCATTTTCGACAATATTCCCCACCAGTCCATACTGCGTTATCCCGATCTGCTGGAAAGAAGCTTTGTGTGCTTCTCATTTGGTAAAGTATATCACTGTACCGGCTGGAAGCTGGGTTACTGCATCAGTTCACCCGCATTTATGAAAGAATTCAGAAAAGTGCACCAGTTCAATTGCTTTTCGTGTCACAGTCCGTCGCAGGTAGCATTAGCCCAGTACCTGACTGATAAGGATTCTTACCAGTCGCTGGCTCCCTTTATGGAGAAAAAACGGGATTATTTTCAGCAACTGATGAAGGGCACCCGCTTTGCACCCATGCCCAGCTATGGCAGTTATTTTCAATGTTATCGGTATGACCGCATCAGCGATGAAAAGGATAAGGACTTTGCTATCCGCATCACTAAAGAGTATGGCATAGCTACCATCCCGGTTTCTGCTTTTTACAAAAACGGAACGGACAACAAGGTGATCCGTTTTTGTTTTGCTAAAAAAGAAAGCACGCTTGAACAGGCAGCAGAAAAACTGATCAAAATATAGAGTTGCAGATCAAAACGCTTTTTTAGCGGGCGATCCTGTATTGTCATTGTCTTTTTCTGCCAGCTCAATGGCTTTTTCCAGTAACTCATCACGACCTTCTTTAAGTCCTTTGATAGTGGGCTTCATTGGTACGTCTATACGTACACCCACACGTTGTGTTTCTGATCCATCGGGATAAAATATACCGATGCCAGAAATATAGGTAAAGATGTTGCCCGGCAGATAAATGGGCGATAGATTGCCATCAGCACCGGCAGTGGTACTGCCCAGCACGGTTACGTTGGGAGCGCTTTGAAAGGCCATGGTGGTATATTCTGCCTGGCTTTGTGAGGTGGCGTTTACAATTACGATCACTTTTCCGGTAAAATACAGGCTATCTGCTCCGCCATTGTTCAGCACCGGTGTAATGCTGAATGAACCTGGCGTGGCAGTGCTGCCTTTTGAGAACCGTACAAACGGACTTTCTTTAGGTTTGATATAATTACCAAAAGTAAAGGGCATAAACTCCGATGGATAACAGCGCATATCCACTATAATAGCTTTGGCATTTTTGAACAGCTCTTTTATAGCAGGCAACTGTTTGTTCTTGTATTTGCCCGGATATACATATCCAATATTGCCATTGATGAGTTTGTAGCTACTGTCAGGCGCACTGTAATCTATCTGCATCTTTAGCTTGCCGGTTTCATAACGATGTACTGAAAAATGTTGTTTTTTGCCATCTCTGTCTATTTCCAGCAACAGGCTGTCTGAATTTCCTCGTAGCATTTTTAAAGGCAGGTCCCGCAGCTGAGTTTCATAATTGGATGCGGGTGTTTGTGGTAGTAACCTTTTGACAACATCTTCTGTTTTTTCATTATTGATCCTGGTGATCACATCTCCTTTGGCCAGTAATTGCTGAACGCTGTCTGCATTGGTATAAAAACCGGTAACGACCAGTTTGTTTTCGATAAACTTCGTTTGAACAGGCGGGTAGTATTTGCCAAAATGCTTGTTAAGACCTGCGTTGTTGCTCCAGATATTGGCATGTGTATCATTGATCCTTCCAATCAGGGTAAGACAGGCCAGGCTGTAGGCGCTGGTATCTGCAGCGTTTACAAACGTAGGAATAAATGCAGGTAATACTTTATTCCAGTCTTCACCAATCAGGTGTCGGTTGGGGAAAAAGTACTGGATCATATTCCAGTAGCGGTAAAGCGCCAGCAAGCGGTAACCGGCATCCGGGTACAGCATTTTGGCATAAGGGTTCTCGTTTTTAAATTCCGGATTGCCCACGCCATAGTTCATAGCGATATAATAATTTTTACCCTGGTTGCGGTTGTTTTTGATATAATTGAGCTTGCTGATAAAACCCGGATTGAAATTTCCTGTTGCAAAGAGGCTGCCATAATCCGGCAGTAGTTTAATGGTACTGTCTTTTTGTATTGTTTTGCAGGGAACGCAACTGTCGGGTTTTCCCAGTGCATCCACCCATTTTTCCATGGCAATATTTGCCTGGGTTTTATTTTTCGCGGCCAGTACTTCCGGCAATATTCTGAATAGTTCTGCGTCCCAGTTGTAATTACCTGCCGCAATAACAGGATGATGATATTTCAGAAAACCCCATAATTGTCCCAGGTTGGTAAGATTTTCAATGACCTGTTTATTCAGTGAAATATTGCTGATACCCGACGAGGTATTGAAAACAGTATCTGATTGTGCCTTGTATATAACAGTTTTTTTAGCAGGAGCCTGTGCAATAGGAACGCCATCAACTGTCACCATAAGGTTATCCATCCACATTTTGCCTCCGCCCACAAGCAGACCGCCAAGATAGATCTGGACTACTTCTTCTGCATCGTAATCCACTGTAAGCGTATATTGTTTCCAATCGGTAGTGCCTTTAATGCCCCGGTTTTCCATATTATCAACGCTCATGGTACCGCTTTTGCTGTCTATGCGTATCCACAGTGCTGCGTAGCCTGTCACATCTTCTGTTTTTACATACCCGGTAAGTACCAGTTTTTTGCCACCAAAGGTTGGGTTTACTAAAAAATTGGAAACGCTGTATTCACCGTTGTCTGCTGTTCTTTCAATAGACAATGCATACTTGCCATGTTGCACCGTCTGCGAATCGGTCCTGATCTTGTAAAATGGATTGGAAGACGCCGTCCAGTTAACAGGTAAGCCTGTAGTACTGTTGAAGTTTTCCATATCAAGATTGTAGGTGGTTTGAGCGGCAGTCAGGGTACTGAATACCATGGCAACTGCACAGCAGGCGATTGCAGGGTGGATGGTTTTCATGGCAATAGTTTGTGGCAGAAAGTTAAAAATAAAATATTGCAGCAGGTATATTTATGGAAGATAATGTTTGCTTTTTTTAACTTCGGTTTATGACTGTGATAGCCCGCATGTCTGCCGATCAACAGGCAGTGATACTGGATATTTACCGGCAGGGAATTGCCTCCGGAATGGCCACTTTTGAAACAGAAGTTCCTGACTGGAATGAATTTGACAGCAAATACCTGCCACACTCACGGTTAATGATACTGGAAGATGGTGTTGTGGCCGGCTGGGCCGCCTTGTCGCTGGTATCGTCCCGGCCGTGTTACAGGGGCGTGGCTGAAGTAAGTGTATATGTGGCAGATTCACACCAGCGTAAAGGCATCGGCAGAATGCTGTTGCAGGCGCTGATCAAGGATAGCGAACAGAATGGCATCTGGTCGTTGCTGAGTGTGATTCACGAAGAAAATAAAGCCAGTATTCATTTGCATGAACAATGCGGGTTCCGCTATATCGGCTACCGCGAAAAAATAGCCCAGTTAAATGGCGTATGGCTCACTACAGTCATGATGGAAAGAAGAAGTAAGGTGACGGGAACGTGAATAGTAAGCCGTCTGTTATAAGTGCAGACTGTATTTCTTTTGGTATTTGTTATGTCACACTTCCGCTCTCTTTTTAGTATTTACTGTTTCAGGTATTTTGCGGGTATCGGAAATTCCGGGCTTTCATTCTGCCAGAGAATATTGATAACCCACCACCTGTGCCCGTCGCTCCACAATTGTATACTGTTAATACCACGCATAAAGGGACTTGCATCGTCTGTTTTTCTCCTGGATTCATAAGTGCTGAATGCCTGCACAATATTGCCAAACTGTTCTGTAGTGCAGCTTATCTCTTTTTCAAAAAATCCGTTCTTTTCCAGTACAGGCCCGGAGGTTGTAATGTATTCCTCCACGCTCATTACCCTTCTGCCTACAGTGGTGCCATCACTTCTTTTACCGGTAGGGATCAGGTGCGCTTCAGGAATAAACAAAGTGCGGAAACGGTCCCAGTTGCGTGCTTTGCCTGCATCACCGGATATTACATCATACAGCGCACTGATAATTGCGTTCACAGAAGCCACATCTTTATTGTTGGCAGGAATACTGTCTGTAGTGTTACGGGCAAAAACTATAAAACCTGCCAGGCTGGTGACAAGCAGCAGCAGTACTTTTTTCATAGAAGTTTTTTTTGATCGTTAACGAAAGCTACGGTTTCTGTATCATATCGGCTGCCGCTTTTACACCAAAGGTGTACAATTTGTTAAAGCCGTGTGACGGTATTTGTATTAGGATTTCTATAACAAGCCTTTGCGCCATTTTTACGTCTATAATGTAAAGCCGGTTAAAAACATTGCCGGTTTATGAAAAAATGAAAAGGATCGCATCTTATATACTTGCAGGTATCAGGATGCATCCATCATAAATAGTTAGTCGGACGGTTATTTTCATGGGTATTGGAAAAAAGAAAGGAGCTCATAAGAGCTCCTTTTACTTTTCTATGTCCATTCGTCCGTTACTATCTTTATATCCTTGCTTATTTTTTTTCGTCCTGGTATTTGGTAAGATCACGGTTGAACCCGGGGTTTGCTACCGGCGTAGCATTGAAGGTCTGCACCATCAGCGATTGTTTGCCGGTTTTTACCACTTCCCGGTTTAAACTGGTTTGTACGGTAGATGACCTGCGATTGTTGACATAATAACCGCTGAAAATATCGGCCTTGCTTTCTTCAAAAGATGGATTGCTTAACTGTAGTTGTTTCCAGTGCCCTTTTTGCTCTTCAATGTAAAAGCTTACATCGTCAAAATAGAATTTTCCATTGCCATTTACTGCGGCATAAAACCACAGGCGTTTGGCATTGGGCTGAACGGAACCGATCACGGTATAAATGGTCCAGTCCTGTTCCTGGCGCGATTCAACGGTGTAACGGCTGTTGATAAAATCGTCTTTTCCGCTGCCGGCAGCAATACCATGTATGCGTACCTGCGAAAGACTGTCCGCTGCCTGTGATTGTACGGCAATTTCATAACGGAAATTTTTGCCCTGCCAGGCAGCAACGGTTATTTCTTTTACAAAGTAAAATTCTTCAGTGTAGTGGTAGCGCGCAGGCTGAACCTGGGCAGTGGTAATAAGACAACACAATCCTGCAAAAACAACAAGTGCTGTTTTTTTCATGGGTATGGATTTTGAGTACATCACCAACGCGGAAAGGCATCAGTTTGTTGCAGCGGAAGGCAAAAATCACGGTAAATCACTAATCATATTATGACTGGCATTAATATACCCTTGTTTTCGGAAGTTCCTTATACCTTTTCTATTTAACCGGGTTATTTAAACAATTGAAAAACCAGCAGGCTCATTATATAGGCCAGTCCTGTCATATACACCAACTGGATAAGCGGCCATTTCCAGCTACGGGTTTCACGTTTTACAATGGCCAGGGTGCTCATACACTGCATGGCAAATACATAAAATACCATTAATGATAGACCAGAAGCGAGCGTATATACTTTGGTGCCGTCTGGCCGGGTGGCAGACTGCATTTTCTGCATTAAAGTGGATTGATCATCATCGCTCTCTTCCACACTGTACAGCGTTGCCATAGTGCCTACAAAAACCTCACGTGCGGCAAAAGAGGTGATCAGGGCAATGCCGATCTTCCAGTCAAAGCCAAGCGGCTGAATGGCTGGTTCAATGCTTTTGCCCAGTATACCAGCATAGGAGTTGGCCAGCAGTTCGGTATTTTTCTGCCGGTTCAATTCTGCTTCATCCGCAGGATTAGCTTTTACCAGTTGTTCATAATGATCTTCTACTGCATGCATCTTGTCTTTTGGACCATAGGTGCTGAGTGCCCATAGAATAAGACTGATAACAATGATCACCCTACCGGCATCCACTACAAAGATCTTGGCCTTGCTGATCATAGTTACCACCACATTTTTCCAGCGGGGAGAGCGATATACCGGCAATTCAAGAATGAAAAAGCTTTTTTCCTGTATTTTGATGAACCATTTGGCTACATAGGATACCACCAATGCCATTACCAATCCCAGCAGGTACAACCCCATCATTACCAATCCCTGCAAACCAAGAAAACCAAAGAACATCTTTTTGGGAATTACCAATCCTATCAGGATGGTGTATACCGGCAAACGCGCACTGCAGCTCATCAATGGGGTGATGAGAATGGTAAGCAGACGTTCTTTTTTATTTTCGATGTTACGCGCACTCATTACGGCAGGTACTGCGCAGGCAAACCCACTGATCATAGGCATTACACTTTTGCCATTCAGTCCTACTTTACGCATAAGCTTGTCGGTAAGAAAGCTGATGCGGGCCATATAACCGGTATCTTCCAGTATGGTAATAAGACCAAACAGGATCATGATCTGTGGTATAAATACAAGAATACCGCCTAAGCCGGCTAGTAAACCATTCACAAACAGATCACTCCACCAGGTGGTTGGCAATATACTGCTGAACCAGCCGCTGAGTGTTGAAAATCCCCAGTCAATAAAGTTCATGGGATATTCGGCCAGCCAGAAAACACATTGGAACAACAGGAACAGCACAGCCAGCAGTATCAGGTAACCCCAGCGGCGATGAAGTAGCAGGTTGTCAAGTTTTTCTGTGAACAGTGATTTTTCCAGTGGCGAAGGTTCAGAAACGGTTTGTTTCAAAATGCCACCGATACGCTGGTAGCGCTGCAGGATCTCTTCCGCCTGCGTTTTGGTATGATTAAAGTTATGGGCCTGTTCAATGCTTTCTATTTTTTGCTGTGTGGTATTGTCCAGTGAAAAAGATTCATGATTGATGAGATAGTGAATGGCGCGGTAATCGCTCAGATCGGGTAGCAGTTTTTTTATGTCAGTTACTGCGTCATTGGCCAGCGCACCATTGTTGATGAAATCGCGTGCGGGGGTTTTATAAAGATGTTGTGCTGTTTGCTCAATGGCTTTTTTCAGTGCAGGGACCCCCTTATTCCTACGCGGGTTGATGGGAATAACAGGTACGCCAAGTTCCCTTTCCAGTGCGGCAACATCTATATGGATATCTTTTTTGCGGGCAATATCCATCATGGTAAGGCCAATTACCACCGGTATTTTCAGGTCAATGATCTGCGAGGCGAAAAGCAGGTTACGTTTCAGGTTGCTGGCGTCGGCAATCAGTACCACCATTTCGGGGTGCACCTGTTTGTCCTGCTGCATCAGCACGCGATAGGCCACCCATTCATCTTCACGACGGGGATATAAACTGTAAGTTCCGGGCAAGTCAATGATACTGGCAGTTAATGCCGGGGAAATAGCACATTCGCCGGTCTTTTTATCAACCGTTACGCCGGGAAAGTTTCCTACTTTCTGGTTTAGACCCGTGAGTACATTAAAAAGAGAGCTTTTTCCACTATTGGGGTTTCCAACCAAACCGATTTGTATAGTCTTAACCATTACGAAATACCTGTTTCTCTATGACGCCGGGTAGGGCAAAGTGGCAAATTTACCAATATGCTTTTATGCCCTGTTACGATTTTGGATAAAACCGTAAGAGCGGCGTATGAACCCAGAACGGGAAAAAAGACAATAGGAGCAGATTACACAAAATAAACTGATAAACAATTGATTCTGTCAGAAGAAAGGGCAGATTTTTAAGCTTTTTACAGTTTGTTTGCCAGCGTTTTACCCGCTTCAAAATCGCTGATATTCTGAAGTGTGGTGCACGCGATCTGGGTTAAGGCCTCTGCGGTAAAAAATCCCTGGTGGGCGGTGATCAGCACATTGGGAAAGCTCATCAGTCGCATAATGGTGTCATCTTCAATAATTTCTTCGGACAAATTGTAGAAAAAAAGCTTTTCTTCCTGTTCATACACATCAATACCCAGATAACCCAGGTGGCCCTTTTTAAGAGCTTCAATGGCGGCAGGAGTGTCAATAAGAGCGCCACGACTGGTATTGATCAGCATGGACCCTTTTTTCATCATCCGCAATGTATGCTCATTGATAAGATGACGGGTTTGATCGTTCAGCGGGCAATGCAGCGAAATAATGTCGCACTGTGGCAGCATCTGCACCAGGGGCAGGTATTCAATGCCCTGCGATTCCAGGTGTTTATTGGCAATTACATCAAAGGCCAGTACACGGCAGCCAAAACCCTGCATAATGCCGCTGAATATTTCACCGATCTTACCCGTCCCGATAACACCTACTGTTTTACCATGCAGATCGAACCCGGTAAGTTTTTCCAGTGAAAAATTTCCTTCACGTACCCGGTTATATGCTTTGTGAGTTTTGCGGTTGAGTGTCAGTATCAAAGCAACGGCATGTTCAGCCACGGCATAGGGCGAATAAGCGGGCACGCGCACCACGCTAATATGGTGTTGTGCAGCTGCATTCAGGTCTACATTGTTATAACCGGCACAGCGCAGGGCGATCAGTTGTATACCCTGTTCAGCCAGTTTGGCTATAATGCTTGCGGGCAACTGGTCATTTACGAATACGCAGACGGCTTTAAAACCGGCAGCCAGCAAAACGGTTTGGGCATTCAGCGGCACGTCAAAAAACACCAGCTCATGTGTGCCGTTGTGACGGTTGAAGTATTCCCTGTCGTATGATTGAGTAGAGAAAAAAGCAACTTTCATAATGATGTGCCGGAGTTGATGAATTGCATATTAACCTACTGGCAATATACCGATTTATAAAATGTACAGGTAAACAGCCTGTTTTCCGTGCTATTAAAAGGTTTTCTTTTGCCGCAGTGCGCGCCTGAAGTAACAGCAATGCTTATCTTTGCCGTCCTAAAATTTTTGCAGGTTATGTTCAATACAAGAGTAAAAGTAAAAGAGCTGCTGGCCTCCGAACAAACGGGCCACGAAGTGACAGTCATGGGTTGGGTACGCACGTTCCGCAACAACCAGTTTATTGCCCTGAATGACGGCTCTACCAATAATAACCTGCAGGTTGTAGCAGAACTGGGTATGCTGGACGAAGCAACCCAGAAAAGGATCACGCCCGGTGCTTCTTTAAAAGTTACCGGTGAAGTAGTGCCTTCACAGGGAAAAGGGCAGAAAATAGAGATAAAAGCAAAGACCCTTGAAATACTGGGTGATTGCGACCCAGAAAAATATCCGCTGCAATTAAAGAACCGCCCCAGCCTGGAATACCTGCGCGAAAAGGCGCACCTGCGTTTCCGTACCAATACTTTCGGAGCGGTATTCCGTGTACGACATGCCCTGGCATTTGCCATTCATAAGTTTTACAATGAAAAGGGCTTTGTATACATGCACACGCCTATTGTAACGGCCAGTGATGCTGAAGGTGCCGGTGAAATGTTCCGTGTAACCACCCTCCCTTTCGATAATCCGCCCCGGAATGAAGACGGCAGTATTGATTTTAAAGAAGATTTTTTTGGTCGAGCTACCAACCTGACAGTGAGTGGTCAACTGGAAGGAGAACTGGCAGCAATGGCCTTTAGTGAGATCTATACGTTCGGACCTACTTTCAGGGCCGAAAATTCCAATACCGCCCGTCACCTGGCAGAGTTCTGGATGATTGAACCCGAAATGGCGTTCTACGACCTGGAAGACAATATGAATCTTGCAGAAGAATTCATTCAGTACCTGATCCGCTATGTGATGGAGCATAACCGCGAAGATCTTGAGTTCCTGGCTCAGCGACTGGAAGAAGAAGAAAAAGCACTACCACAGGACAAACGCAGTGAGATGGGGCTGATAGAGAAACTGGAATTTGTGGTGAACAACAAATTTGAGCGCATTACCTATACAGAGGCGATCGATGTTTTACTGCAATCACCCGCGTACAAGAAAAAGAAATTCCAGTACGAAGTAAAATGGGGTATTGATATGCAGAGCGAGCACGAACGCTACCTCGTAGAGAAGCATTTCAAAAAACCCGTAATCGTTACCAACTATCCCAAAGATATCAAGGCGTTTTATATGCGTCAGAATGAGGATGGTAAAACCGTAGCCGCTATGGATATCCTGGCACCGGGTATTGGTGAAATTGTAGGTGGTTCACAACGTGAAGAGCGTTTGGAGAAGCTGGAAGCTAGAATGACTGAAATGCATATTCCGGTAGAAGAAATGTGGTGGTATCTCGATACCCGCCGTTTTGGTAGTGTGCCCCATGCTGGTTTTGGACTGGGCTTTGAAAGAATGGTATTGTTTGTAACAGGTATGACAAACATTCGTGATGTAATTGCTTTCCCCAGAACACCGAAGAGTGCAGAGTTTTAATTTAAAGAAATAAAAGAGGGATTTAGTGATTGGTGCAACCTACGTTGCTGTTTTCACTAAATCCCTTTTTATTGATCGTAATTAATCGTGTATTGCTACAATGGGAATATGCGACTGTTGTAAAAACTCCTTGCTGTTGCTTGTGCGGAAAATGCTTTCCAGCAAGTGATGCTTCTTTGGAATAACCATGATCATGTCCAGTTGATGTTGTTCTGCAAACTGTGTAATGCCTTCTGCTACGTGCTCTGCTTCCAGGAAATGGTATGTGGGTACAATATTCCCCAATAGCGATTCGAGATAAGCAGACTCCTGTGCAATATCTTTAGGATCATCCTTATAGTTCTCCACATTCAGGATGTGCAGTTCTGCATCAAATTCCTGCACAATACTTTTAACAAAATCAATCGGTGTTGATTCCGCCACATCCTTGAAATCGCAGGCAAGCCCTATTTTCCGGATGGCCTTATAGCTGGTTTCAGCAGGTACCACAATTACTGGGTATTTCAGATGACGGATGGCAGTGAGTGAAGTACTGCCTAAAAACAGTCTTTCCAGGCCGCTGCTGCCCTTCGTACCCATTACCACAGCAAAAGGATGTACTGATTCACAAAGCCTTTCCAGTTCATCTACAGTATCGCCCAGTCTTGCTTCTGTATATACAGTCAATGCACCGGCTGTAACCTGCACAATATGCGTTTTTAGTTCTTCCACGCGGTCTTCTGCAGATTTCTTTATTTCATCGTATGGTAAAGCGGTAACCGGCACATCAGTATAAGGAACAGGCAACTGGTACATGTGTACCAGCAGAATATCTGCACTGATAGATTTAGCCATGTCAATAGCATAGTTCACTGCATTGAGTGAAACCGGTGAAAAGTCGGTGGGAACAAGTATCCTTTTCATATGCTGCTTTTTTTGGACAATTAAAATTACCAGCTGCATAGCAGTTCAGATATGACGTTCATCAGGGCTATGGCTGATTTTAACAGGTATGGAAAAACTATGCCACGGCATCTCAGCAAAAAGCAAAATAGTATGGCCGAAATGAACACCAATACGGCTGATGCCCGCAGGGCCGGTGTCAGGCGAAGTAAAAAAAGGTCTACACGTGTAGACCTTACTCCCATGGTTGACCTCGGTTTCCTGCTGATCACCTTTTTCATTTTCACCACTACCATGTCGGCACCTAAAGTATTACCGCTTATAATGCCGGCAGAGGGACCGGGTAGCAAAGCGGCAGAAAGTGCTACGCTGACCATTATGCCACTGGCAGGAGATGGTATTTTTTACTATCATGGTCAACTGGATGATGCATTGCAAAGCGGCCGGTTTGGATACACTGGCTATAATATAAACAATGGCATTGGTGATCTGATACGACAGAAGCAGATCGCCATGCAGCGTATAAGACCCGGTTATCAGAAAGAGTTTATACTGATTGTAAACCAGCGTATGCATCCAGCTACCGCAATGTGGTAAACCTGCTGGACGAAGTGCTGATCAATTCAATACCACGGTATGTGCTAACGGATATCAGCAGCGAAGAAAAAGCAATACTGGCTATGAAAAATATTGAACTGTAGTTATAATGATTTTTCAAAAACCGCTACCAGGTATTTGTTCCGGAATCCATCAACAAGTAATGAGCGGATACGTAACAGGAATTTTCCCGGATGTTGCAGGTAATAGCCTGCAATGTTCTTACGCAGGTCTTTACTGCGGACTTCCTTATGGCCTGCAATAGCAAAAGGATTATAAGTTTGTACCTGTATAAAATGATCCACTTCTTTCAACCCGGCATTGCGCATCATTTTTCTGAATGAGGCAATGGTGAAATCCTGTAAGTGATAAGGATTGGCATCCATAGAGGGGGTAACGGGAACGGAGGCTATAAAACGTCCGCCAGGTATTAGTTGCGTTATCAGGTGCTGAACAAAAGCAGCCGGATCTGATAAATGTTCAATGGTTTCAAGCGACACAATATTGCTAAACATTACCGGGCTGCTGAAGGTGAAAGCATCTGTATGCAGAAAGCGAATAGATGGGTGACTGTATTTTTCATGCGCAATGGCAATAGCGTCTGCATCATTGTCAATGGCAGTAATAGAAGTTTTTTGTGTATAATGAGTGGCCAGCAGGTAGCTACCGTATCCAACGCCACAGGCCACATCTGCAACTGGTCCCGGTATAAGATGTTTTCCGGCATAATGATAACGTTCCAGGTGCAATTGCAATGACTGATCGCCTGTTGCTTCATTCAATTCAAGTGCATCCGGGTTGATGCGCTCAAGGCTATCGCTGCTTGTCATTGGGTAATGAGGTTGTATGGGGAAATTGTTGCGCCTTTTGTAAAGCATCCTGCCTAATCAGTTCAGTAAACGTTTGTTCCAGCTTACGCATACGCACATACAGTTTCAGGATCACAAACCAGAAGATCAGGATACTGACGTAAAATACCAGATCGGCGCCACGGCCAACACCCAGGAACTTTGCCAGCCTGGTGGTCATGTCGGGCCAGATAATGAATACCATGGCCGTTGCTACCAGCGCAAGCAGGAACAGGATATCCAGCAGCCTTTTTTTCAACCGGACAATAAAGTAAAAGCCTATAAAGGCTACCCCTGTCAGTAAAACCAGTTGAATATTGTTCATCTGAAAAGTTTATGTAAAACTAAATCAAATAAAATTTTAATGCTGTCAAAAGCAGATTGACCTTTCTGCAGGGAATAGTCGGTGTACAATACCTGTACGGGAACTTCCTGTACCTGTAGTTGATGCTTTCTGATTTCGAACAGAATTTCAGAGGCATGTGCCATGCGGTTTTCAGTAATGGCAATGGTACGCAATGCTTTTTGGTTGAAGGCGCGTAATCCGTTGTGTGCATCACTGAGCAGAATACCCGAAAACAACAGGTTGATGAACCGGGCCATTTGCAGCACTATTTTTTTTGATGATGGCATTGCGGAAGGGTTCTTTTCCATAAACCTGGATCCCAGGGTTACATCAGCTTTGCCGGATAACAGCGGCTCCAGCAATGCGGGAATATCCGTAGCCTGGTGTTGCCCGTCTGCATCGAAGGTTACTGCAAACAATGCCCGGTGCATGCAGGCATATTCAAAACCTGTTTGCAGCGAGGCCCCCTGTCCCAGGTTGGCTGCGTGACGAATGTATACTACCGGCATATGTTGCAGTACTGTCTGTAATGATTCAGCAGAACCATCATCTACCACCACAATACGTTTATAGCCCTGTTGCAACAGGTTGTTAACCACATTGACAATGCTGTGCTGTTCGTTAAAACAGGGTATAATGATAAATATATCGTTTGTATCAATGTTCACCGGCTGCAAGGTAACAGTAAAATACGTTGTATTCATTGGCCAGCAATGGCTGCTTCAGGGCATTGTGTGTGTCCAGGAAGTTTTTGAAATAGGGAAGATGTGCATTGCGTACTACCAGCACCAGTAAAGTTGGACGTTCGCAATACACGGGTGTATTGATCACCTCGTACATATTGGGCAGTTCTTTAATGCCGGCCAGTGTGGCCTGACCTTGTGTACCGGCTTCCTGCGAACCGATCACCAGGTCGTATTGCTGCTGTGTGCTGTGGTCTACAGTATTTTTTAAAAAACTGTGTATAGACTGATAGGTATCAATAGCAGACTGTCGCGGAGAATGCCCTTTGGCATATTTACCAATAACGGTGACACCATGTAGCAATTCAACTAATACGATCATTAAAAAAAGTATCCGGCAGATATTGGTAATGGTATAGTTCTTTACCGGATGCCGGACAAAAAGCCACCATAGGAAAGTGACCTGTAAACAGAACACCGGTACTATAAAGTATCTTTCTTCTGATCCGTATATCCAGTTGAGGTTGGAAGGAAACCCATAATAACTATTGAAAGCAACAGTAAGACATAGTAGCAATATAACACAGGAGAAGCTGATAAGTCCACCTGCTATGAAAAAGGTTTGTAACGAACCGCCCGTAGTTAATTTTTTACGCAGTGCATATTTACAGAATACATAGATCATACACAGGGCCGGTATAAAACCTATCATGGTGATGATCTGGCGGCTTTGCAGGTAGGGAATGTGTAACAGCCACGACAGTTTCATGGTGTAAAAATGAAGTGCTGTAAACGTGGTCAGTACAAAAGGATTCACCGAACGCAGGTTCGATAAAAAAAATCCCCGTTCGGCAGGCCGGTAGTAAGCAGCGCTTCCCGTATGCAGGTACTCAAAAAGCAGTAATAAACCTACCAGGATAAGGTTGATGGCCAATGCATACAAGCCTGCTTTTTTGAAGTGTTTGTCTTTTTGTATGTAACCATTCCATAGTAATAATACCGGCAATACAAAACTTACGGGCAGATACATGTACCGGAACCATACACTCAGTGCACAACTGATACCAATAAGAATACCATATTGATCACTTTTGTCAGGGCGCTTTGTAAACAGCAACAACTGGTAGCAAACCAGCATATAGCACATCAATGCCGGTTGATCAGTAGTAGAAAATGCTTCGAGGTATTGCGGAATGCTCAATCCATAGAACAAAATAAACAGGTTGGTGACCCAGGTGGGAAATTCCAGTTGTTTCAACAGTTTGCCGGCAAGCGGAATGAACAATACCGCAAATGTGCAAATGGCAACCAGGCTGGCCGCTTCAATATTCCTGTTCAGTAAAAAATAGAAAGGTACAATGGCTGCACTGAATGCAGGCGGCCATCCCTGTAGCGGATCATATACCAGTTTTGAAAGATTGGCAGCATGCACCTGTGGTATGGTAAATCCATGACCTTCGGCCATGCTGCGGGCTGCAAGTCCCTGCAGGATCAGATCGTGACTGAAACTAAAAAAAACATGTATCAGCAGCACTTTACAAACAGCCGCAAACAGGAAACACAGAATGGTTGCCTTTTGGCTGTTTAGCATATTCCGGGGCAACGCAAAACTGTTGAATGCCTGCATGAACCTTATTTGTTTATTGCAAAGTAGCTAAAAATCGGTTATTAGCCCGGTAGTGGAGCAAGCGTATACGGGTAATAATCAATGAATAGGATGTGTATGCAATCACATGATATTACCCAGACAAAGCGTCTATTTGTATTGTTGCAGAATTTTGTTTCAGATTTCTTATTCGTAACTTGTAATTTGCACGCCCCTTTTTTACAAAGGGCAGGCATTTCATCATTAAAAAACGATTATTATGTCAATACCGGTTGTAAATCTTGCCGACTTTTTATCCGGCGATCCGCAGTTGAAACAGGCTTTTGTGAACCAGTTGGGAAAAGCCTATGAAGAAGTGGGTTTTGTGGCAGTAAAAAATCACGGTATTCCTGATGCCCTGATTGCCGACCTGTACAAATATGTGCAGCAGTTTTTCTCGCTGCCGCTGGATGCAAAAAAGAAATATGAAATTCCGGGGCTGGCTGGTCAGCGTGGATACACCTCCTTTGGAAAAGAACATGCAAAAGGCAGTGATGCACCGGATTTAAAAGAATTTTTCCAATATGGACAGATCGTGGAAGATAACGACCCCATAAAAAGCGAGTATCCGGATAACGTACAGGTTAAAGATGTTGCCAGTTTTAATGAAACGTTTGATAAAGCTTATCGTGCTTTTGAAAAATCAGGCACGGCATTGCTTCAGGCAATTGCCCTGTACCTGGGACTGGATGAGCATTATTTTGATCAGTATGTGCACAATGGCAACTCCATTTTGCGTGCTATTCACTATCCGCCCATTACCAGCGAACCCAAATCGGCCATCCGTGCAGAGCAACATGAGGATATTAACCTCATTACGCTGCTGGTAGGGGCTTCTGCTGATGGTTTGCAGATCCTGACCAAACAGAATGAATGGGTAGGCGTTACTTCACTGCCCGAACAGATTGTAGTGAACGTAGGTGATATGCTGCAAAGGTTAACCAACAACAAACTGAAATCAACCACACACAGGGTGGTAAATCCTGCCCGCGAAATGTGGCATACTTCCCGTTTTTCTATACCATTCTTCCTGCATCCCAAAGGGGATATGAGCCTGGCTTGCCTGGAAAGCTGTATTGATAGTAAACATCCCAAAGTGTATGAAGATGCTACCGCAGGCGAATATCTCGATGAACGTTTACGTGAAATTGGTTTGAAAAAATAGAACAGTAATTGTTTTGTAAAATAATAGCATTTATTTTTCGGCAGGCTTTACCGGTTTTAAAAGCTGGTAAAGCCTGTTTGCTGGTGATAAGTGCTTAAAAACCTTATTGATATATTTTACAGACAACAGTCTGCTGGGATAACCGTTATATAACAATGAATTGCCGGTTTCGTATAGCCGGATACGCAGTTCGTCTTTATTTAACGCGTACTTAACGCACCCGTGTGTAACTTGCTGTATATAAAAAGAATACTATGAAAAGAGGTTTACTGAATGGTTGTTTGCTTGCAGTAATGCTGTGGGCCGCTGCCGCTAAGGCGCAAACTTCAGATCAGAATCCCAATTACCGTATTAGCCAGGACAGGTATTTGTCCATGTCCGATTCGTTGGTAGCATTGCATGGTACCACCCCCCAGGAAACCTATAAAGCAATAGACTACCTGGCAGATAAACAGGAAGCCCGTGACCGCCGCAAAGCTTTCCGTCGTGAACTGCGCCTGGAAAGAGCCAGGGGCTGGTACAATGTGAACGACTACTATTATAATAATGGCTACGGGTATAATGGGTATTACAATAATTATTACCGTCCTTATTCCTCCTGGGGCAACTACTTCTGGAATACTTTACCCCTTGCTGTAACATTAGGTTTACTGTGCAGGTAACAAAAGGCGCTTCAGTTTCGTATATATCTAAAGAACAAAATCCTCTGTATGAATAAAATTGTATGGGCAGTTAGTATTATAGCTATGGCAGGTTTTGCAGGTGTTTCCTGCGCACATAAGGTAACCCGTATTGACCCCGGACAACAGGTAGATCTCAGTGGTCGTTGGAACAATACCGATTCGCGCCTGGTGGCAGAAGAAATGATACAGACCATTTTAAACGATAAATGGTTATACAATCACCAGGAAGCACACAATGGCCAACGCCCTGTGGTAATAGTAGGCTTTGTAACCAATAAAAGCCATGAACACATTGATGCAGAGACTTTTGTAAAAGATGTAGAACAATCTTTCATCAAAACAGGAAGAGTGCGTTTGGTGCAGGGTGGTAAAAAAAGAGAAGAGTTGCGTGCAGAACGTGCCGACCAGCAGAACAATGCCTCTGTTTCAAGCATGAAGAAATTCGGCCTTGAACAGGGTGCCGATTATATGCTGCAGGGTTCCATCAATTCCATTGTTGACTCACAGAAAAGAAAAAAAGTAGTGTATTACCAGATCAACCTGGAGCTTACAAATTTGCAGAGTAACGAAGTGGTATGGATTGGTGATAAAAAAATTGCCAAATACGTTACCAATTAATTGTTACCTGACTAAATAAGGTGCTCCGGGATGAGTGATTTAATTCAACATATTAAAAGAGCATCGGCTTTATTGTGGCTGATGCTCTTCTTGTTTTCATGTGCAACGTACAACAATCGCATTCAGCGCTATTACACACAAATGGCCAACAGCAACTACAAAAAAGCAGATGCTGCACTGGACAATATTTCTCTGCTGAAACGCGATCGTAACCGCTTGTTGTATTTACTGGAAAAAGGTAAAATGGCACACCTGCTGCATCAGTACGACAGCAGCAACCACTATTTTAATGAAGCGGATCAGTTTATTGAAGATACCCGTACTTCTGTAAAAGATGTGGCATTGGGAACGCTGTTAAATCCCATGATGGAGACCTACCGCGGCGAAGATTTTGAAAAATTCATGGTGCATTATTACAAAGCGCTGAATTACCTGTACCTGGGTCAGCCGGATGAAGCACTGGTGGAAGCCAGACGTATTACCCTGCAAAGCTTTGCACAACAGGATAAAACAGGTAATAAGAACAAATATGCCGATGATGCATTTTCACTGATGTTGCAGGGAATTATTTATGAGCAGAGCGGTGATGTGAACAATGCATTCATTTCATACCGCAACGCCGCAGATATTTACCTCAGCCACAATAATGTATATTATGGTGTAGATATGCCAGCTCAATTACAGCAGGATGTATTGCGCACTGCGTATGCAAACGGATTTGGTGATGAAGCTGGCAGGTATGAAAAGCTTTTCAAAACTACCTATCGGCCGCCGAACCCGTGGGAAGGAGGCGAGCTGGTATTGTTCTGGGAAAATGGCCTGGCTCCGGTGAAAGTAGAGCAGAACTTTTTCTTTGCACTGACAAAAGATGGCCTGGGAAATTTTGCGTTTGTGGATCAGTCCGGTTCATTCAATATTCCGTTTGATTTCAGCAGCACCAGGGCACGCAGGGAAGATCTGAAACTGGAAGATCTGCGTTCACTGCGCGTGGCATTCCCAAAGTACCAGGAGCAACCCATGTTCTACTCAGGTGGTACGCTGGCTGCCAATAATGAAACCTACGGATTTGAAGCTGCTGAGAATATCAATGCACTGGCCTTTGCTACCCTGCGCGAACGTTTTCTGAAAGACATGGCCATTACACTCAGCAGACTGGCGGTAAAAAAGTTGGCGGAAATAGCAGCACGACCTAAAAAAGATGATAAGAACAAAGATGAGAAAGAGGCCATTGCACTGGCCATCCAGATCTTCAACTTCGCATCTGAAAAAGCTGATACACGCAACTGGCAGAGTTTGCCGCATACTATTTTTTACACCCGTGTTCCCTTGCTGAAAGGAAAAAACCAGCTTACGCTTACACTACATGTTCCCGGTGGTCAGGCCCGTACCATTCCATTGCAAGTGGAAGGCAACGGCCGCTTGCAAGTGCTCAATGTGTGCACACTCCGGTAATTCATTGTAGATACCTATTTATAAAAACGTCCCTGGCAAAGTTGCCGGGGACGTTTTAGTTATGGGCTTTTAAAGTCCGCAGTACCGCCAATTGGCCTCGTTTTTTGCCATTCTTCCTAATTTTTTAAATACGATTTTTTATAAATCACTGATTATCTGTAATTAAGGTAAAGCTCATAACTATCCTATGAACATTACCTTTAAAAAAATGGTACTATGTGTTGCATAGTACTAAAATTCTTCCTATGTTTGTGTTGTGAATGACAATAAAGCTCATCTCACAGCCGTATATGCCAGTTAAAATATTGATTGCAGTATTGCTTTCGATGTTGATTTTAAAAGCAAAGACCAGCACTGCTGACAACAACGCAGCACCGTTCACAGAGAAAGAACAATCCGGATCAACCACAGCAAACACACTGTGCGGATTGCAACCAGAAGTAACGTTTATTGCACTTTATAACCGCGACCTGGGAATTTATCCCAATATTGCGGAAGAGGAGCCTTCAAAAGGTATTGTTCAGAAATAATCGCCGGAATGGCAAACCATGAATATTAAAACAAACAGGAAATGAATATCGAGAATACACAGAGCCAGATGCGCAAGGGCATACTCGAATTCTGCATTCTTTCCATCATCAGGCGTGGCGAAGCGTACCCCAGTGATATTGTAGATGAGATGCGCAGTGCAAACCTGCAAATACTGGAAGGAACGCTGTATCCCCTGCTGACCCGGCTTAAGAACGCAGAAATGCTAACCTACCGTTGGATAGAAAGTAACTCCGGTCCTCCCAGAAAGTATTTCTCCCTGACACCGAAAGGAGAAGAGTTTTTCAAAGAACTGGAAGCCACCTGGAATGAGCTGGCCAACGCTGTAAACACCCTTGCCAGTAAAAGAGATTCGCTTACCTCTTCGCCCGACGATAGCAGCCAGGCAGAAAATACACCCAACAACTAACAACTTCAACCGTCAAATATTAGTAACATGAAAAAAGTAATCAATATAAATTTCCAGGGCAGGGTTATCCCTATCGAGGAAACTGCTTATGATATATTGAAGCAGTATATTGAAAGCCTTCGAAGGTATTTTGCCAGTGAAGAAGGACGTGATGAGATCATTAATGATATTGAAAGCCGCATTGCAGAACTGTTTGCCGAGCGTCTTAAAAAAGGAGCCGTTTGTATTACAGATGCAGATGTAAATACTGTAATAGCCAGCATGGGCCGCCCCGAAGATTTTGAGGCTGAAACCAATGCAGGGCAACAGGAAAATTACTCTGGCCAGTCGCAGCAGTCATACACCTACAATACAGGTGGCGGAGCGCCCAATTATGGAACCGGCCGCGGACACCTGTACAGGAATGCGGATGATAAAGTGCTGGGTGGTGTGGCAAGCGGACTTGCAAACTACTTCAATATTGATCCCATTGTAATGCGTATCCTGTTTGTGTTGCTGGCAGCACCATTGTTCTGGGTGTATATACTGCTGTGGATCATCATTCCTTCAAAATCAGTACAGGCCAATATTACCAAAAGACTGTACCGCAGTGCAGATGACAAGGTAATAGGTGGTGTATGCGGCGGTTTGGCGGTATACTTCAACATCAGTACCTGGATACCACGTCTCATTTTTGCCCTGCCATTGGTGCTGGGTATTGTATCCGGTCCGTTCAACTACTGGTTCAATGGCTGGGACTGGCATTCATGGGGCGGCCCCCGTATCGTAACTGGTTCGCTGGGTAGTACACTGTTCTTTACCTATATCATTTTGTGGATTGCACTGCCGGTGGCATTGACATCGGCCGAAAAACTGGAAATGCGCGGAGAGCGTGTAGACCTGAATTCAATTCGCAATACTGTGAAGGAAGACCTGGAAAGCTTTAAATCAAAAGCACAGAACTGGAGTAATGAAGTAAAACAATCAGCCCAGCAATGGGGTGAAAAAGCAAAAGAATTCGGGCAGGAGGCATCCGACAGGGCAAAGGTTTTTAGCGCGGAAGCTGCGCCCATGGCGCGCAGCGCCGGCAGCGGAATAGGACATGTGATCGGAGTGATCTTCAAAGCCTTCTTTTTGCTGATTGCCGGTTCTATAGCCATTGCGTTGTTTACTGTGCTGATGGGGTTGCTGTTTGGCGGACTTGGTTTTGCCGCATTCCCGCTAAAGAACTTTATTCTGGATGGCTTTGGACAGAATCTGCTGGCGTGGTCTGTATTGCTGCTGTTCATTGGTGTACCCATACTGGCGCTGCTAACCTGGCTGGTACGCCGCATAATGGGTGTACGATCCAAACAACATTACCTGGGATATGTGTTCGGCACGCTGTGGTTTGTAGGGTTGCTGTCGCTCGTTTTATTGTTCGGTGCAATAGGCCGTCACTTTAAAGTAAGAGTACCGATTGAAGAGTCAGTGGCTATTACACAACCTACCACTGCCAGAATGGTGGTAGATGTAACACCGGATACCCGTCGTTATTACGACAGGGGCGACTGGTGGGGTGTTGACGAAGAAGACTGGCCTTTTTACGGAATAGACCAGGATACTTTACAACTGCGTACAGTACGCATCAGCGTAGAGAAAAGTACCGACGGATTGTTTCATGTTACCAAAGTAAGATCCAGCCGTGGTAATACCGGCAGTGAGGCAAAAACTTCAGCAGATCGCATTGTGTTTAATATCAACCAGCAGGACAGCGTTCTGTTCCTGCCCCGCGGTATCAATATCAGCAACCGCGATAAATTCAGGAACCAGCAGGTGATTGTAGTACTGGAAGTACCCATCGGCAAACACTTTTACCTGGCCCGCAGTGTGAACGATTATAGCTGGTTCGATATCCGTTACAACAGCCGTGGCCTTACCGTAAACGATCGGTACGGACGTGACGATGACTGGGGCAGAAATGGTGTAAGTACAGGTGTGGAATATATCATGACAGAAGACGGTCCCAGACGTGCCGATAACCGCGATGAGAACAATAATTCAGGACGCAGAAGAACTGGTCGTAACAGGGAAAGTGAAGAACAGGCGCCTGTGCAGGGCAAAGACAGCGGATACCGCTATCAGCCAAAAACAACAACACCTGCAGTTGATACAGGTGTACAGAAACAAACAAGAGCTATTTAACGATATATGTGCAGCCGCGCCGCACTGTACCCGTAAAAAGGGTTTGCAGGCGGGGTTGAAGTTGGAACAACAGGGATCCGGATACAGCGCTCCGGGTCCCTATTTTTTCTATACATGCCAGATACAGGGCCTGAGGCACGGCGGTAAGCAAATGGATAACCAGCGATAAGCATTTTGCGCGGGGCATAAGCATTCCGCATTTAGCATTCACAAATTTTGCCTTTACTTTGCTGCACTAAAAAACTTGTATGAAGAATACTCCTTTCACTCAGAAGCACATTGCACTGGGTGCAAAAATGGCGGAATTTGCCGGGTACAATATGCCCATTTCCTACAGCGGCATCAATGACGAGCATGCCACCGTACGTAACAATGCGGGTGTTTTTGATGTTAGCCACATGGGAGAATTTATTTTGAAAGGAGAAAATGCGCTGGACCTGATTCAGCGTGTTACCTCTAACGATGCTTCCAAGCTTACAGCCGGAAAAGCCCAGTACAGTTGTTTGCCCAATGCTGAAGCCGGTATTGTAGATGATCTGCTGGTGTATTGCATTGAAGAGAACAAAGTGTATATGCTGGTAGTAAACGCTTCCAATATTGAAAAAGACTGGAGCTGGATCTCCTCGCACAACACTAAAAACGTGGAGATGCACAACGTATCAGACAAAACCTGTTTGCTGGCAATACAGGGTCCGCAGGCTACCAAAATACTGCAGCCGCTGACCGAAATCGACATCATGAATCTTACCTATTACACATTTGTAAAAGGAAAATTTGCGGGTGTTGACAATGTGCTGGTCAGTGCCACAGGATATACCGGTGCGGGTGGTGTAGAGATCTATTTTGAAGACAAAGATGGCAATGCTGAAAAAATATGGGATGCTATTTTTGCTGCAGGTACACCACAAGGGCTAAAACCAATTGGTCTGGGTGCACGCGATACCCTGCGACTGGAAATGGGTTTCTGTCTCTACGGCAATGATATTGACGATACCACTTCGCCGCTGGAAGCTGGTCTTGGCTGGATCACCAAATTCACTAAAGATTTTACCGCACGTACTATATTGGAAAAACAGAAAGCTGCTGGTGTTACACGCAAGCTGGTAGGTTTTGAAATGATCGATAAAGGTATTCCCCGTCACGATTATGAAATTAAAGATGCGGAAGGCAATACTATTGGTAAAGTAACTTCCGGTACGCAATCGCCCTCTCTGGGAAAAGCGATTGGAATGGGATACGTGGAGAAGAGCCTGGCACAACCCGACAATATTATTTACATTAAGGTGCGCGACAAACTATTGCAGGCCAGAATAGTAAAGTTTCCCTTTGCTTAATAAATGATTGCAATGATAGCAGGCCATCTCCCTCACAGAGATGGCCTTTTTATTTCCGGCGGTGTAAAATCGGGTCCACGCCGTTATGCATTAACAAGGTATGGCGCGTTTCTTGCTGGTTAGCAGCTACCCTTTGCTAATTCATCTACCCATGCCAACTATCCATTTGACCACCTTCATTGCTGCCCCTGTAGAGCGTGTGTTTGACCTGAGCCGGAGTATTGATCTGCATAAAAAATCACAGGCAAAAACAAATGAAAAGGCTGTTGCCGGCGTTGCCTCCGGGTTGATTAATCTTGATGAAACGGTGACCTGGAAAGCAAAACACCTGATGAAAGAGCGGATAATGAAAATGAAAATAACGGCCATGCAGCGGCCTTATTCCTTCACTGATGAAATGATGCAGGGTGATTTCAGAAGTCTTCGGCACGAACATCATTTCAAACAAATAGATAATGGGACACTGATGATAGACCTGTTCAGTTTTGAAACTCCGTATGGCGTTATCGGCAAACTGATGAATGGTGTTTACCTGACGGGGTATCTGCAGCAATTACTTTCCGATCGCAACCAGTTGATCAAAGAGTATGCAGAGAGCAATAAGTGGCAACAGGTGTTGAATATATAATGACAGATGTCCGAAGAGTAAGGCCTGAAGTGCCCGGCCTGTCAGGCATACTGTACGCTCATACATTCTTATTCTTCCCGTCAGGACAAAATTGGCCTTCAGGCGCTTCTCCTTTGGCTCTTCATGTACTTGTCGTTACTTTTGCGCTTTATTTCACCTATGAGTAGTACTAACAGGCCCACCCTGCACACTGTTTTATCGCCCGCCCTGCTGAATTTGTATGATGTAAACAATGCGATAGTAGTTATTATTGATGTACTGCGCGCCACTTCTACCATTGCTACAGCCCTGTACAATGGCGCCCGCTATATTGTTCCGGTAGATAGTGTAACAAAGTGTATTGAGCTGGGGCAACAGATAGACGGTATTACAGCCGGTGAACGGGACGGTAAAATTGCAGAGGGGCTGCAGTATGGTAATTCTCCTTTTGAATATCCGCGTGATTTCATTGAAGGAAAAACACTGGTGTTAACCACTACTAATGGTACCAAACTGCTGCACATGGCCCTGGCAAAGGGCGCAGGCCATATCATCACGGGTTCTTTTCCCAATCTTTCTGCTGTGTGCAATTACCTGGTACAGCAACAGCAGCCGGTAATACTGGGATGCGCCGCCTGGAAAGATCGCGTGAATATAGAAGACACATTGTTTGCTGGTGCAGTAGTGAGCCGTATAAAACAGTATTTTGAGATCAACTGTGATGCTACTAACCTGGCAGAAACCCTGTACAGCAGTGCTGTAGATGACGACTTTTTTACTGTGCTGAAAGAAAAAAATGCTTCACACTACCATCGCTTAATGGGTTTTGGACTGGAAAAAGACATCCGGTATTGCCTTACGCCCGACGTAGCCAACGTACTACCGTTTTATGAGAACGGCAGGTTAATTGTGCACAACAGCTAATGAGTTTTACTTAGTTGACAAATTGCAAAAGAATTGGTAAATGTGGAAGGGTGTAAAAAATCGTGGCCCGGTTTTTTACACCTGTATAACAGTACTGGCACAACCGGTTTATACCGCGAAATGCACGGTTTATGACGCCGGAACGGCCGGTTATACTGCTGATGGCTATTGACGGCAGACAAGTAGAAACAATGCGTAAATGCTCTTTTGCACACCGCAAGGGGCTTTCACGGGCCAAAAATTTTTGCTTTTAGTAAAATTGACGTATTATTGTGAAGGAATATAGCTGATAAGTCATACCTGATTCTCTCAAAAGCTCATCAGTTTAACTCATTCCGGTCAGTATAAACTCATTTCGCAATTAGATTTTTCAACAAACAAAGTTTGCTTTTCTGATCAAGTTTTAAACTTTCAAGTTTTCGTATGTACGACATTCTGCAACTGAACGACATGCTCGTTCCTGAACTGCTGGATATTGCCGAGCAGTTAAAAATCTCCAACGCCAAAAAACTAGACAAACAGGAACTTATCTACAAAATCCTTGACAAACAGGCTGTCATGGCCAGCTCCACTAAAGGCGCTCCTGCCCAGGAAGATAAAGGCAAACGTAAACGTATTATAAAAACAACAACAGCCAATGCTACTGAAGAGGCTGATGTAATGAGCACCGGTGAAGAAAAAGTAAAAAAGGAGGTAAAAGAAGTGAAGAAAGAGCCAGTACGCAAAAAAGCAATTGAAAAGGCCACTGCGCCTGCCCCCATTATAAAGAAAGGCCGTAAGAAAACAGAAGATGCTCCCATGCTTGATCTGCCAATGGCTGGTGAAGAAGAGGAAGATGACGATGATAATGAAACAAGACAACCAACACAGGAAACCGCTACACAGCATCCTGCTCATCACCACGGTCATCATCGTGAAGAACACGATACGATATCCGAAACACCTGCACAACAAGGCAATCCTAACGTATCCGAAGCTCCGCAGCGTGCATACCCCCAACGTCGTGAATCTGTTTTCAATATTGAGTTTGACGGTATCATCATGGCAGAAGGTGTGCTGGAAATGATGCCTGACGGATATGGCTTCCTGCGTTCATCCGATTATAACTACTTGTCATCACCCGACGATATTTATGTATCTCCCTCACAGATCAAATTATTTGGTTTAAAAACCGGGGATACTGTTTACGGAGCGGTACGTCCGCCCAAAGAAGGCGAAAAATATTTTGCCCTGCTGAAAGTGGAAACCATTAACGGCAAACAACCCGAAGAAGTTCGCGACCGCGTTCCCTTCGATTATCTGACGCCGTTATTTCCCTTTGAAAAACTGAACCTGTTCACTGCTCCCAATAGCTACAGCACGCGTATCATGGACCTGTTTACCCCTATTGGTAAAGGTCAGCGCGGATTGATCGTGGCACAGCCTAAAACCGGTAAAACGGTATTGCTGAAAGAAGTGGCCAATGCCATTGCCGCCAATCACCCCGAATGTTACCTGATGGTGGTGCTGGTAGATGAGCGTCCTGAAGAGGTAACCGATATGGAACGTAGTGTAAAGGCAGAGGTGATTGCTTCTACCTTTGATGAACCTGCAGAGAAACACGTAAAAGTATCTACCATTGCATTGCAGAAAGCAAAACGACTGGTAGAGTGCGGTCATGATGTGATTATTCTGCTGGATTCTATTACACGTCTGGCACGTGCGCATAACACTGTAGCGCCTGCTTCGGGTAAAGTATTATCCGGTGGTGTGGAAGCCAACGCCATGCAGAAACCTAAACAGTTTTTTGGTGCTGCCCGTAAAATAGAACATGGTGGTTCACTCACCATCCTGGCAACAGCATTGATCGATACCGGCTCTAAAATGGATGAGGTGATCTTTGAAGAGTTCAAAGGAACCGGCAACATGGAGCTGCAACTGGATCGTCGCCTGGCTAACAGAAGGATCTTCCCGGCCATTGACCTGGTATCTTCTTCTACACGTCGCGACGACCTGTTACTGGAAAGAGATGTACTGCAACGCATGAACCTGCTGCGTGTATACCTTACCGATATGAATACGGAAGAGGCAATGCATGAATTGCTGAAACGTATGCGTGGTACCAAAAGCAATGAAGAATTCCTGGCCAGTATGAATGGCTAAGAACGTTTTCAGAATATATACAAAAAAGCTACCGGTTTCGGTAGCTTTTTTAATTGCACCAGCCTTACCAGGCCAGTATAAAAATATATTGATTGGTCATTACTTCAGCGCAGCCTGCAGGCGTTCTCTGCGCCAGGTATGTATCAGTTTATTGGCTGCTGCCTCATCTTTCCACTCGTACAGGTAAAAAGTTTTTTCAGGAACATTGTATTTCCACAAGGCTGCAGCCTTACCGGTAGAATCGCCATTGTCCTGTACGCCAATCAGTACCAGGTTGTCTTTGTCAAGCCAATAAGCATCATCTACTGAACTGCCGGGGCCAAAGAACAATAACCGTTCCTTTGTTTGGGTAGCCGGGTTTACCAGGCTGATCTCTGTATCGGTTCCCAAATCGGTGCCCCGCCAGCGCCCGGTTGCATCTTTTTTTACTTCCAGGCTATAACTGTCAAGATCTATGAAAAAAGCACTGTCGGGAGAATATTTTATCAGTTTGCCGTAAGCGGCAAAAAAGCCTGCAGAGGGTTTAAAACTGGTGGTGCGCAATGAATCGGCTTTCCAGGAGCCGGTCATACGGAATTTGCTCCAGTCAAAATCAGGTGCTCTTTTTTTGGCAAAAGAAGAAAAAGCCAGCGTATTAAATGTATCAATGGTTTCAACGGAAAACGCAGTGTCTTCGCCTACCACAATTACAGAGTCTTCATCATTGTCTGTAACGGCAGGTTGTTTTTTATTGTCGGAACTTTGACAGGCTGCGATCAATAAAGCAGTAACAACGGACAGGTATAGGAATGTTCTTTTCATGGTAAAAGTGCGTGTTACCTGAACAATTTACAAAATCCCGGCCATGTTTGCAGGCTTGTCAGGGCTTTAACGTAGTCTTATTATCAGAGCGGAAACGTGTTGAGTATTATTTGATGATATTGTCAATACGTTGAGACAGTTTACGGTCTTTTTCGGTAACAACATTTCCGGCATCATGTGTAGACAACCATATTTCTACGGTGTTCCATACATTGGTCCACAAAGGATGGTGATTCATTTTTTCCGCTTCCAGCGCCACTCTTGTCATAAAAGCAAAGGCTTCAGAAAAGTCTTTGAATTCAAATTTTCTGTAAAGCGTGTTGTTGACTTCCTTCCACATATTGTAAAAAATTAATGGTTTATGAAAGCAAAGGCGTGTTGATTAAAATATCAGATGCCCTTTGTTTTTGATCTTTTCATTGGTAAGCTCTGTTACCATCTGTACACCGGGAATACTTTTGGTGGCAACGGTTAACTGGTGCAATGCTTCATCAGTTACTACATCACCTTTCAGTAACCATAAAAAGTCAAGATGTCTGAATTCGGGCAACAGGTATTCACCATCGTACTGGTTATTGTATAAATAGTGTACCAGCGATGTGGTGGGTTCTCGGTATTCAAAAATGGAGAAGTAGTAGTTACGTTGTTTTTTAAATAGCTGGATCTCTATATCGCTGTTGATGCGGAAATCGTATTGCAGCAATTGATTCAGGTACCAGCAGAACTGGTAATTGCGTATGGGGGCTACAATGCCCATCAGCCGGGTATTGTCGAAAAAATCATCTGCAAGATCATCAAATTCAAGCTTCAGTTTCATGGGAAAAACAGGCAAGGTGAAATGACGTTAAAACAATGTCGGGTTGTGGGTTTGATGTTTCGGCATCATCGGGCAAAATTACTTTCTAAATCTCCCACTCCCAAATCAACGATCCAATTCGCCACAGTTTCGCGCGCTGGAGCGAGATTATGATAAGAAGCAAAACCCCAATCAAAAACATTTTTTCCATTCACTTTTAGAACTGTACCTGTGTAGCCAGCATGTCATTACCTCTTTTATATTTCACCGTGGCAGTATCCCCTTTTTTAAATTTTGACAAAGCTTGCATGTAAGCGTCCATAGATGAAATATTGTGTTCACCCAGTTGCAGAATGATGTCGCCGGTTTTCAAACCAGCTTTTTGTGCAGGCCTGTCATTGGTAACACCATCCACCCGGATACCTGCACCGTTAAATGTATAATCGGGCATAATACCCATAGTAACGCTGAAGCGGGTGGAGCTGGCAGTCTGTGTTTCGCGGGTGGGCGTAAAGGCCAGTTTGCCCGTATTACCGGATGTTTCCACAATGCTCTGGATATATTTTACTACTTCCAGTTCACCAGTATAATTGATCTTGTCAAAATCATCTGTAGGGCGGTGGTAATCGCTGTGCTGGCCGGTAAAGAAAAACAACACCGGAATGTCTTTGCGATAGAATGAAGTATGATCGCTGGGACCGCTGCCACTTGAGTCGTAGCGGACATTAAAATAGCTTTTTTTACCGGCAGCAGTAGTAAGAATACCGGCCCATGCAGGCGAAGTGCCGTAACCGCCAATGGTAAGCACTTTGCTGCTGTCGTTCAGGCGGCCAACCATGTCCATATTGATCATGTAGTTCACATCTTTCAGATCAATGGTAGGGTGTTCGGTAAAGAATTTGGAACCATTCAGTCCCAGTTCTTCGGCCGAAAATGCGATGAACAGGTAGTTGGATTTTTTATGTTTGGATTGTTTCAGCAGGCGGGCCAGTTCCAGCAAAGCGGCAGTACCGCTGGCATTGTCATCAGCCCCATTGTGAATGGCTTTTTCACCGGTGCGGAATAAAGAGTTGCCATCTTCACCATAACCCAGGTGATCGTAATGCGCGCCCAGTACAATGGTTTGTGAAGCGCCGTTATCAAGATAGCCGATCACATTGTGGCCGGTTCTTTTCTGCTCGCCGATATCAGTTTTAATCTTAATATCAAGCGTGGCAGATTCATCTTTCAGATAAGTCTTTTTTGCTTTGGCAGTGAGATACAGTACCGGTATTTTGGTTAGTTCTGCACGGTCTTTACCATTGAATTTCAAACCATCGGCAATGGCAGAGGTGTTGTATACAATCAGTGCCGTAGCGCCTTTGTCGGCTGCTTTTTTTGCTTTGATCCTGATGGCTTCTTCAATGTCAAAATGTGGATTGTCCTTATTGCTTTCCAGCAGGTCTTTTATATCGGTAAACCAGGGAACGCCGCTTTCAGCAAGGGCAGCAGATACGGCTGCTTCGAGTGATTTGTTGGGACTGAAGGCCAGCGGAAAGAATTCTTCGGTCAGCTTCAGGTCGTGACCATTGATGATAAAAAGTGTGCTGCGGCCTACCTGTTTGCCATCGTTGATCTCAAAAACCTGCAGCCAGCTTCCTCTCTCACCTTTGGGTTGCAGACCGGCCTGTTGAAAAGCGTTGCTGATGTATTCTCCGGCCAGTTTTTCGCCTTCGCTGCCTGCACGACGACCTTCCAGTTTATCGGCAGCCAGGTAACTGATATGCGTCTGCAGATTGCCTACAATGGCCTTATCGGCTTTTTTTAATTTCTGTGCATTGGAATCGGCATTACACAACAACAGCAAAAACAACAAACGGGAAGTTCTGGTCAGCATACTTTACTTTTTATCAAGGGGATAATAAGCGCAAAGGTATCACTGGCAAAGGCTATACCAATAAAGTGTGCAGGAGATTTTATTGTAAAAATGCGGGCAAATCACTGCAAAAAATCAGGTATTTCCCGGATCAAAAAGCCGGGTAGAGAAAAGTTTTCACCGGAGTGTGCCACTGACTGGCCCGGACTGGTCAAAAAACTGCATTTTTTTCAATTTTTTTGACTTTTTAGATTGCCGGTCCTCATATCATTGATTCACAAGCGCTAAAGCTGGCAAAATCAATACGGTGGTGCATGAAATTGTAATTAATAATATTGATTTGCTTTCAAAAGCTCGTTTTTTTTCCTTTACTTTTGCAGATCGCCCTTTTCAGCGGTTAACAGTTGGAATCCAGGTATTTGAAAGTCAGTATTTTAATTTTTTTCAGGGACCCTTACCGCCTGTTAAATCTAAACCGGAAATTTTAAAGCATGGCACTACCCCATATAATCAAATATGTGTACACCAATGGAACTGATGAAGTGATCCGACGAGGTAAAAAGATCCATGCTATCGGTTATGTTGAGTTAGTGGATTATGATGAGTTGCTCGATGCCGTTACATTCCGTGTAAAGGATGACAGCTACAGCACCTACTATAAAGTCAATATCCAGAAATTTAAGGACCCCCGCACTTTGTCTGTACGTTGCGCCTGCCCGTACAACCTGGGAGATATCTGTCGTCATGAGGCGGCAGCCCTGATCCAGTTACAGGAAATGCTGGATAAGAATATGCTGCGTGCCGAAGATGTAGAGTACGATCAGCGGCATACGGTGGTAAAAATGAAGTTTATTGATCTGAAAACACTGCGTTTGCTGTGTTCGGCGGATGTGTATACGGCTGCCGAACAATACCTGCGCACCCAGCGTGCGGATATTGAATATGCACAGGATGAAATGGTAAAAGCTGCTGTGGATATAGAGGGCGAATCGTACAAAGTAGTGATCCGTAAAAACGAAGAAAGGAATTTTGATACCAGTTGCGATTACGAAGACAGGCAGCATCCGCTCTGTTTGCCCAAGGTGATTGTATTCCTGCAATTGCTCAATGCTTACGGACCTTATTATTTTGACAGCATCCGCAACTGGGATAAAGAAAAGAACAAGCTGCTGGAAATGTATGGTTATTCATTAACCGACGACCTGGAAGGCAAGTTTGAATTTACCTATAAAGACGGCAAACCTTTCCTGCGTGTACTGGATACCTCCATCAAAAGAGTATCACCGCAGGATCTTGCCCGCTCAAAGCCCAAGCCTGCACCGGTAGAGCAAGTGGAAACAGTAGTTGCAGGTACAGAAGAATTACCTCCTGTCCGGCAGTCGCAACAACGGATAGGTGTGGTGTTCAACTTCAATGTAGAAAACTATCCCGGTTTTTCACTGGATGCAATAAGTGGTGAGGCCAATGAAGGTATTACAGCTTATACCGGCAAGATAGAAAAACTTGACCTGGCCAAGTTCATCAATATGGATCTGTACGATGACGCAGATAAACAACTGATCCCCGCACTGCGTAAAATGCAGGAAGGAGAGGTGACCAAATTCCTGAACCGCAACTCGCCTTTCAGTGGTATCTGGGAAAATATTATTCATCATGAAGAAGATGATCTCCCCGAAGAGACGAAGGCGTTGATGGTAGAATACCTGCACCCGAAAGTGAAAAAATTATTTGCAGATATTGCTGCCAGTCCGTTTGTATTTTATCTGAATGGCAAAAAAGCGTTTAAAACCGAGAACCTGCATACGGCCGGAGTAGTAACCGATTTTATTACACCTTACTTCAAGGTTTCACTCAATGGTAAAAACCAGTATGAAATAGAATGCTGGGTGAAACTGAATGGTCAGCATGTACCTGTAACAGAGAATTATATCAGCAGCAGCCTGTTGTTCTTTCATGATAGTAACCTCTTTTTGTGGGACAAGGCCGAAGGTGTAAACCTGGTCAACAAGTTCAGCAATAAAGGCAAGCTGGTGTTCAATAAAAGCGATTGGCCCGAGCAGTTGCGCGAGTTTGTATTGCCGCTTACCAAAGAATATCATGTAGAATTTGAACCTTCATTGATCAGTGAAGTGAAAGACGGTGATCCTGAAAAACGCGTGGTGTTGCAGGAGAAAGGCGATTACCTGGTATTGCAGCCTTTGTTCTCGTACAAAGGATTTGAAACCAAACCCGGTGGAAAAGATGAACTGATCATTCCCGATGGCGATAAAGTGCTGGTAGTACATCGTAATAAAGAAAAAGAAAACCTGTTTGTACAAAAACTGGAAGCACTGCATTCCGGATTTATTCGTCCTGAAGGTGGTCAGCAACTGGCATTAAAGGGCAATGAAGTGCTGAAGAACAACTGGTTCTTTTTGTTTGTGGATGCTATGAAAGAAATGAAAGTGCCGGTATTTGGTTTTGATGCATTGAAAAATTTCCGCTTCAATACAGCCAAGCCACAAACCAAGATCCATATCAGCAGCAATACCGACTGGTTTGATGCACGTGTGGACATTGTGTTTGGTGATCAGAAAGTGACCATTGCCGATGTAAAAAAGGCATTGGCCAACCGCCAGCAGTTTGTACCGCTGCAGGATGGTACATTGGGTATTTTACCTGAAGAGTGGATTAAAAAATATTCATTGCTGTTCCGCGTGGGTGAAGGCAAGCAGAACCAGATGCGGCTTTCTAAATTCCACATGAGTGTAATTGATGAGTTGTATGAGAATCGCAATGAAGAGGAACTGGTACTGAAACTGGAAGAGAAATATGAGCAGTTGCGCAACTTCAATAACATAAAAGAAATAGAAGTACTGCCGCACCTGCAGGATATATTACGCCCTTACCAGCAACACGGTTATCACTGGCTGAACTACCTGAGTGAGATCGGCTGGGGTGGTATTCTTGCAGATGACATGGGTTTGGGTAAAACTGTACAGGCGCTTTCGTACCTGAACTATTATAAAGATCATCATGGTAAGCTGACCGCATTGGTGGTTTGCCCTACAACTCTGATGTTCAACTGGCAGAATGAGATCAGGAAGTTTACACCTTCCCTTACGCATTACATGCACCATGGCAGTGAGCGTACAAGGGATAAAGAACAGTTTACCAATGTAGATATCGTTATTACCACGTATGGCACGCTGCGCAGTGATATTAAGATGATGGTGGATATTCCTTTTGACTATGTGGTACTGGATGAATCGCAGGCAATAAAGAACCCCAGCAGTAAAGTAACCAAAGCTGCCAGTATACTCAACGCCAAACATCGTATATGTTTGAGTGGTACGCCGTTGCAGAACAATACATTCGACATTTTTGCGCAGATGAACTTCCTGAACCCGGGCATGCTGGGCAGTATTGAGTTCTTCCGACAGGAATTTGCCATACCGATTGATAAGTTTGGCGAAGCTGATCGCAAAGATCACCTGCGGAAATTGTTATATCCGTTCATCCTGCGTCGTACCAAAGAGCAGGTGGCAAAAGATCTTCCGGCAAAAACAGAGACGATCCTCTATTGTGAAATGGAAGATGAGCAACGTAATATATATGATGCTTACCGCAATGATTTCCGCGACAAGATCATGGGTACCATTGAACAGCAGGGTATCCAGCGCAGTCAGTTGACCATTTTACAGGGGTTGATGAAGTTGCGCCAAATCTGCGATTCGCCGGCAATACTGAATGAATCAGAAAAATTCCCCAATCATTCCATTAAGCTGGAAGAGATAGGCCGTGAGATCACAGAGAACATAGGTGATCACAAAGCCCTGATCTTCTCGCAGTTCCTGGGCATGCTGGCCCTGATCAAAGAAAAGCTGAAAGAACTGGAAGTTGATTTTGAATATTTTGATGGCAGCACATCGGCTATAGACAGGGAAAAAGCCATCCAGCGTTTTCAGAATGATTCCAATTGCCGTGTATTCCTGATCTCACTGAAGGCAGGTGGTGTGGGTTTGAACCTTACCGCAGCCGATTACGTGTACATTGTAGATCCCTGGTGGAACCCTGCAGTGGAACAACAGGCTATAGACCGTACGCACCGTATAGGACAGACCAAGAACATTTTTGCCTACAGGATGATCTGTAAAGATACTATTGAAGACAAAATACTGCAATTGCAGGAACGTAAACGTTTACTGGCCAAAGACCTGATCACTGACGATGAGGGATTTGTAAAATCACTCACCCGCGAAGACGTGGAATATCTTTTCAGTTAAGGACTTTTACCGGCAAAACGTATGTAGCTGGTTTACATATTGTAGTACATTTTTTATTACCTGTTGCCCCAAACTGCAATAGTGTATCATTTTGTCCGTTCATCCGGACATAGAGCCTTTTCACCTTGAAAATTAAAGGAACATTAATTTGTTAAGGTTTTCTCCACAAGTTTGACCGCACCACACCGTCTAACATCTATCTTCTAAACATTTTATCCCTTAATGCATGAGTAAGAAATTGACTCTGTTCTTGTTGATGTGCGGTTTTTCTGCGGCTGTGTTTGCCCAGGGAGTCACGGGCACTGTGAAAGGTACACTGGTAGATACTTTGTACAAAGAAACGTTGGCAGAAGCCACAGTAAGTGTACTGAATCCTACTGATTCCTCACTGGTAACATTTGTATTATCCAACGCCAAAGGCGAGTTTCTTATTAAAAATCTTCAACCCGGAAGCTATCGTTTGCTGATCAGCTACCAGGGTTATAAATCATATTCAAGACGCTTTACTATAGCTGCAGAATCAGCGTCTATTGACCTGGGCAGTGTGAACATGGAGAAAAAGGATGATATGCTTACAGAAGTAATTGTGGAAGCACCTCCTATCCAGGTAAAAAAAGATACTGTTGAATTCAGGGCCAGCGCCTTTAAAGTAATGCCCAATGCTTCTGCTGAAGATCTGTTGAAAAAACTGCCCGGTGTGCAGGTGGATAAAGATGGTGGGGTAAAAGCACAGGGTGAAGATATTCAGAAGATATATGTAGATGGGAAAGAGTTTTTTGGTACTGATCCCAAACTGGCTACCAAAAACATTACGGCCGATATGATTGAATCTGTACAGGTGTTTGATGATATGAGCGACCAGGCCAAGTTCACCAAAATAGATGATGGAAGCCGTCAGAAAACGATTAACATCAAACTGAAAAAAGATAAACGCAATGGTTACTTTGGTCGTGCAGTAGCTGGTGGAGGTATCAGTGAAGATGATAAATTCCGTTATGATGCAACATTAAGTTTCAATAAGTTCAATGGAGATCGTCGTATCTCTGTTGTTGGTGCAGCTAATAATGTAAACAAACAAGGGTTTAATTACAGTGATATTTCCGGTGGATTAGGTAACCGCGGAGGAGGTCTTGGCGGTAGCTTCAGTGGCGGCGGTGGTTTTGGCGGCGGCTTTGGCGGTGGCCGTGGGGGTAGCGGAGGCTTCAGTAGTCTTGGTGGCAGCAGTGGCGGTATTACCAAAACATTGTCTGCGGGTTTGAACTATACAGACAAGCTTAGCAGCAAAGTGGATCTGACTGGTAGCTACTTCTTTTCCAATACCAATAACCACGCAGAGACCAACATTCAAAGGGTAACCAATTTTAATACGTACAAACAAGACTCTACTTCTACACAGGATGAACTGAGCCTTGCGGATACAAAAAATCAGAATCACCGTTTCAACGTACGTCTGGAAGCAGCGATTGACTCTCTGAATTCATTGTTGTATACTCCTAATGCTACTATACAGCATTCAGAATCATCCACTGATCAATGGGATACGCTTTACAGGTATTCTCCTGCAAGCGCCAAAAATTATCTTGCTACCCTGGCTCAGACAGCCAACAGTAGCGTACGGAACAGTTATACTCTTAACAACAACCTGCTGTACCGAAAGAAATTCCATAAAACCGGAAGAACCCTTACACTGGGTATCAATAACAGTATTGGTGATAACAAGGTTACCGGTTATACACTTTCCCGCCAGCGTTCATACGACATCAACAATTCGTTGATCCTGGACTCTACCCAGAACTTTGTTACTTACCAGAGAACAAAATCAAACAACAACGTAATCAGTTCTTCTTATACAGAACCTATCGGCAACAACAAGATCATTGAGTTAAATTATGCGTTTACACATAACCATAGTACCTCAGATAAAGATGGGTTCAATTATAATACAGCTACAAAAGAGTACGATCAGGTCAACCTGGTACAGACCAACTATTTTGAGAACAACAATATTAAACACCGCGGTGGTGCCAACTTCAGAATACAGACCAACCTGTATAATTTCCAGATTGGCGGTGCTGTTGAAGCCACGCAACTCAGCAGCCATAGCATACGTGCCTTTACCGGTAAAGACACTACTATTAAACAGAACTTTTTGAATTTTCAGCCAATTGCCAGGTTGAACTTCACGTTCAGCAGAACAAAAAACCTGCGCATCTCATACATGGGAAGAACCAACCAGCCCAGTATTACACAACTGCAGGATGCGCCGGATAACTCAAACCCATTGCAGGTTACCAATGGCAACCCCCTGCTGAAACAGGAGTATAGCAATAACATAAACCTGAATTATAGTACGTTCAATGTAACAACGTTTAAATTCCTTTCTGCAAACATCAACTTCAGTAATACCAGCAATAAGATCGTGAACAGTATTGATACAGTGCCTTCCAACCTGAAAGGGCTGAGTTCAATACCTGGCGCACAGTATACAATTCCTGTAAACCTGAACGGATCATTCAGCGGCTCTTCATTCATTACACTAGGACTGCCGCTGAAAGGAAAGCTGAAAGGAAGCAGCTTTAACTTCAATAACAACATTAGCTATAACCGCAACGCCGGTATGCTGAGCAAGCTGACATATTTTACCAATACCCTGGTAATTACACAAACAGCCGGTATTAACCTTGATATCAAAGGACTGAACTTGGGTCTGAACGGCAGCTTCACTTATAATGATGTAAGTTATTCTGGAAACGCCAGGTCTCAGGCTACCCAGAAATACTATACACAGGTATATTCTACCAACGTTTCTTATACCTTTTTTAAACGCCTGGTATTCTATTCTGATTTTAACTATACCATTAATACAGGACGTGGTGCCGGTTATAACCAGAGTGTTCCGCTGTGGAACAGCAGCCTGGCATTACAGATGTTCAAAAAACAGAATGGCGAGCTCAAATTCTCAGTTAATGACATCCTGAATCAGAACCAGAGCATCAGCAGAACAGTATCTGACAACTACATCCAGGACTCCCGTTCAATGGTGTTGAAAAGATATTTTATGCTGACGTTTACTTATAACCTGAACCGCGCAGGACAGCAGCAGCAACGCGGCATGCAGAATATGCCACGTGGTATGCAACGCCAGATGGAAGGCGGCGGCGAACGTTCCGGTGGTGGTATGATGCGCAACAACTTCTAGGCAATGTTTAAGAACATAGAGATATCGCTTACTCTAAAGAAGACAAGCTCCTCATAACGGGGAGCTTTTTTGTTTTTAGCGGGGTTGAAATACAGGAAATAAAAAAGCCTCATCCGGAGATGAGGCCAGCACATACAATTTGTGGTTTCAGAGGTAAGTGCTGATTACTTTTCGGTATAGAGAAAAATGATGATCAATAAAAAAGACGTTTGTTGTACGAAGAACCTGAAATGGGGGATTGTCCTTTCATGATAACAGCCAGCAGACTTTTGAAAAACTGACCTACAGAAGAAGGATGATAAACGTTTTTGCAGATCCTGGCTCTGCGTACGTCATAATACATAGGATTTTTTTTCATTGATATTGGTTTGATTTAAGGGTAAATAACAAAGGCCATAGCAAGAAACGAAAACAAGGTTTATTTATTGTGCGGGATTGCCCAGGTATTTTTCCTATTTCAAACCCCATTTGTTTTGTCTATTTTTCGGTTAAATCCGTTCTATGACCAAGATTGCCTGTTTATGCTCACTGTTAGCGGTTACCTTACCAGCGCTGGCACAGGATGTATTTAGCAATCAGACCAATACGGCCCTGCAAAAGGTGATACAGGATTATCCTAACCATTTCCGCAATATTAAAGGAGACCGCCTTGCCGGCGAATCCTATAAATCAAAAATAGAGATACCCGGTGCTGTAAGCTGCATGGTAACCCGTTACAATACCACCGAAAACGTTTTTAGCTGGAGCTGCGAATTGATTGTCACTACCGAATTTGAAGATGCACAAAAGCAATACCGCGAAGCGTACAACAGTATTCGTAATACCATTGTAAAAATGGACGGTGAAAAACCATTTATACTCAATGGTCGTTATGAAGCCCCGCGAAACGCTACCACTGGCTCATCCAGTATTGTGTTTGAATTATTGCCTGCACCGCCACACATGCAGGAATTAAAGGTAGAGCTGATGATGAGCCATGCTGATGCATGGAAGATTGTATTGCAGGTATACGATAAAAAACACAACACAGTTCAGACGCTGACAAGTAAATAATGCTGCCACTCTGTCTTTAAATCAACAGACCGGGTTGCCAATCTGTGAAATTTTTGTTCTATCCAGTAATCTATGATCTGATTTTAACCTTCATTAACATTAAAGCAAGCCTGTTTAACCTGCTTTGCTGAAGTACAGGAATATTTTCGTGCCGGATTTATTAGGATACGAAAACAACCTGTATGCGATATATTTACCTGCTTTTACTACTGCAATGTATAGCCCTGGCAAGTATAGCCCAAAGCAAAGGAACTTTAAAAGGCATTGTAATGGATACCGTTTCCAAACTGCCTGTTTCTTCTGCCACCATTACTGTACTTAAGAAAAAAGATTCTTCCCTGGTAAGCTTCACCATGACAGACAATAAAGGCTACTTTGAACTGAATGGCCTGCCTGATGGTGACCTTCGGCTGTTGATAACCCATATCAATTATCATAACATCAATAAAATGTTCTCTGTTGATGATGCACATAGAACCATTGATATGGGCAGTATTGCCGCAACAGATGCCAAAAAAATGCTGGACGAAGTAGTGGTAACAGCCGAAGCTCCACCCGTAACACTGGTGGGTGATACTATTCAATACAATGCAGGTTCATTCAAAACACCACCGAATGCCAACGTAGAACAACTATTGAAAAGGATGCCGGGCCTGGAAGTAGATAAAGAAGGCAACGTTACAGCACAGGGACAGAAAGTAAGCCGCGTACTGGTAGATGGCAAAGAGTTTTTTGGCAAAGACCCCAAAATGGCCACGCGCAACCTGCCGTCAGACGCTATTGATAAAGTACAGGTGTACGACAAACTGAGCGATGCTGCCCAGTTGACCGGTTTTGATGATGGTAACAGTGAAAAGACCATTAACCTGAAACTGAAAGAAGATAAGAAAAAAGGTGTATTTGGAAAAGTTACAGCAGGGGCCGGTACAAATGATCGGTACGAAGGGCGGTTTAATGTGAATTCCTTCAAAGGAGCACGTCAGTTATCAGTAATTGGTATGGGCAACAATACCAACACAGAAGGTTTTTCATTTAGTGATATGCTGAACTTCAGCGGTGGTCTCAACAAGTTGCTGCAAGGTGGTGGTGGTCCTTTTACGATAGGTGCCAATGATCCACTGGCTGGTTTACTGGGTTCCAGTGGAAATAACAACAGTGGTTTCCGAACCATCTGGGGCGGTGGTTTGAATTACAACAATATCATTGGTAAAAAAACACAGTTCACCAGTAATTATTTTTATAATCACTATAACCCCAATACTGAACGAACTGTGGAAAGACAATATTTCCTGCCTGATTCATCGTATTTCTACAACCAGCGTTCAAAATCTGATAACAATAATAACAGCCATCGTTTGAATATGAGTGCTGATATTATGATCGATTCTTTTCATTCGGTAAAAATATCGCCTTCGCTGGGTTATCAGCGGGCACGTACTCATACACTCAGCAGCTATCAGACACTGTCGCAGGAAAAACTGCTGACCAATGCCGGCACCAGTGATAATAATTACGAGAACAGCGGCTATAATTTTGACAATGAAGTACTGTTCCGTAAAAAATTCCATCGCAAGGGAAGAACATTGTCACTGACCGTGCAAACCAGTTTAAACAGCAGCTCTGGAAATGGTAGCCTGCAATCGGAAACAGATTTTTATAAAGGTGGTGTGCAATTATCTGAAACCCTCAATCAGCGCAATACCACATCGGCTGATATGCGTAGCTATAGTGCAAAAGCAGTGTATACAGAGCCGCTTTCACGTACTGCATTGCTGGAATTGAATGCGGGGCGCAGCAGCAGCAAAAATACTTCCAACAAAAGAACCTACGACTATAATAACCTCAGCGGTAAATACGATGCACTGAACGATAGTCTCAGCAACGACTTCTCGAATACCTATGGATTTACCAATGCAGGTGTACGACTGCGCTATCAGCAACGTAAGTTCAACATTGCCATAGGTGTAAACGCACAAAAGGCAGACCTGGAAGGTAAAGTGATATCGGGTATTAAAGATTCTGTAATCGGGAAAACGTTTTACAACCTGCTGCCCAATGGACGTTTCCAGTATTCTTTCTCGCAGTACCGCAAACTGATGGTTACCTATTCTTCTTACACTACACAGCCAACGATCTCACAGTTGCAACCGATTCCTGATATCAGCAACAGGCTGAGTATACGTGAAGGAAATCCTGATCTGAAACAGGAATTCACCAATTCTCTGACCCTTTCATTCAATTCGGTTAATCCGTTCAGGGGAAAAAGTTTGTTTGTGAATATTTCAGGCCAGACCACCCAGAATAAGATCGTAAACTATGACCAGATAGATTCACTGGGTATCAGAACCACCAAACCTGTGAATGTGGATGGTGTATATACGTTCAGGGGTAATATGAGTTTGCGTTTGCCGGTTCGACCCATAAAAGGCAATATTACTCTTACTGCTAATTCCGGTTATATCAAGGGCAAACAGTTCATCAACAAAGTAGCCAATAACATAGGCACATTAACAATAGGACCATCTGTACGGGTAAGCTCCTTGCCTACCAGCAAACTGGAACTGATTGTACAGGCTGGCATCAATTATAACAGGTCTTCCTATTCTTTGCAATCGGCACTCAATACAAAATATGTATCACAGAATTACGAAGCAGAAGTGAACTGGCAGTTGCCGGCTGATTTTTATCTCAGCTCCAATTTCACTTATACCATAAACAACCAACTGGCTTCCGGTTTCAATGCACATGTACCATTGTGGAGCGCTTCTTTCAGTAAGCAGTTCCTGAAATACAAACGTGGTGAGATCAAACTGAGTGCATTTGACCTGCTGGACAGAAATATTGGTATCAACCGTACCAGCAATCAAAACTATATTGAAGATTCAAGGGTTGTGAACCTGCAGCGTTTCTTTATGCTGAGCTTTACATATAGTTTAAGTAAAATGGGTGGTGCTGTACCAGCCGGGGTAAGAGCGATCTCTATTTCCAACTAATAACATACCGTGATAAGTACAACCAAAAGGCAGGTTCAGAAAATGAGCCTGCCTTTTGCGTGTGAAGCAATGCTAAACTTTTTCTCACTGCACCTGTTATTGGTTATATGCAAACCCGCAAATGGAAATTAAGCGTACTGGATCAAACGCCTATCCGTCGCAATAGTAATGCCACAGCAGCTTTACAGGAAAGTATTGAGCTGGCCCGCCTGGCCGATGCATTGGGTTATACACGATACTGGTTATCAGAGCATCACAATACCATCACTTTGGCCGGTGCAGCACCTGAAATACTGATTGCCCGGCTGGCAGCAGAAACAAAAGAGCTGCGTATTGGGTCGGGCGGTATTATGTTGCCCAATCACAGTGCGCTGAAGGTGGCCGAAAACTTCCGTTTGCTGGAAGCATTGCATCCCAATCGTATTGACCTGGGACTGGGACGAGCTCCGGGTGGTGACCGGTTGACAGCACAGTTACTCAATCCTTCCAACACATTCGACCCGCAGGAATATATTCAGCAGTTACACGATCTGCAGGCTTTTCTTACAGATACCGCTTCTGTGGGCAATGCCGGTGGCGGCAAAGTAAAAGCGATACCGAGCATTGATACAAAACCAGAGTTGTGGATATTGACATCCAGTGGAGAAAGTGCTTACCTGGCAGCACACCTGGGTATGGCATTGTCGTTTGCGCAGTTCATTAATCCTGTAGGAGCAGCAGAAGCTATAAGAATTTACCGCGACCGGTTCCGTCCATCTGCGCAGCTGGATGCGCCGCAGGCCAGTGTAGGTATTTTTGCATTCTGTTCTGAAAGCGAAGAAATAGCCAGGCAGGTACAGGCCGTTATGGATTACCGGTTATTGAGTTTTGAAAAAGGTCGTTTTGATGAGATCCCGTATTATGAAGGGATCAAAGATTATGAATATACAGATGCTGAATGGCAACGTGTATTGTTCAATCGTCACCGTATGGTGATCGGTACGCCGGAAGTAGTAGAACAGAAGATCACGGCGCTGGCTGATGCTGCGGGTGTGGATGAAATAGTGCTGGCTACTTTTGCTGAGGGTAAGGAGGACAGACTGCATAGCTATGAACTGATGGCTGATATTTTTGGCATACAGCCACGTGGTACAACAGTGAAATAACTAATACCAAAAAAGCCGCCTTCATACAAATGAAGACGGCTTAAACTCTAAACTAAAGGGAGAAAACTTAATTGGCCCGGAACATTATGGTGCCATTACTACCGTTTCGTATCTGCATTTGCGATTGCATCTCTTTCATCAGTTTTTCACGCTCTTTGTTAAATTCTTCCCTGCTGATCTTTTTCCCGTTTTTGGGCTCCTTAATGCTGGCAACATCAATTTTGGGCGATACCTCAATTGCTTTATACACATCGCGTCCGTTATTGATGTCAATTTCAAGAATAGCCCCCGGAAGCTGCGCCATGTAATCAGGCCCTGCAGAAACAGGGATCACGCCTGTAAACCATACTTCAATATTGCTGGTATCTGCAACCTGTTCCTGAACTGCTTTACCATCTACTATATTGGTATTAGTGCGTTTGCCCATAACCTGTGTTACAGCCTTCTGGCATGGATAGTTCAAAATCACTTTGGTGTCACCGGTCAGTTTCCAGGGTAATTTGGTGACAGTGTCTGTAATGATGTATGTTTTAGCTGCAAATTCGGTTTGTTGTGTACGTATACCCGCACCCAGATCAGTATAAACAATATCATTGGCTCCTCCACCCATTGTGCGGAACTGTACGTTGGCGCCTCCTGAACTCATGCCTTGCACGGCATCATCTGCAATATCATCCACCACTGCACGGCGCAGTGATTGATTATTACCAAACAATACTTCCAACCGGTTGGTGCGTGAGCGTGGTATAGCGTTTTGCATTTCAGGAGTCAGTCCGTCAATGCGAATCCGCAGCTGTATAGTATGTTCATACAGTATTTTTCCCTGTTTCAGTATATCCATCTGAGATGCCTTTCCCTGTTCCTGCTGAGCCTGTACCTGCGATGCGGCCAGTATAATACACCCCGCAATCATTATTTTCTTCATAAATTGGTTAAATTTTATAAGAACAAAACTATTGTCCCTGTAGCCGAAGACAGGTTAATGCACCTTGGTTTAATGTTAATTAAGGTTAACACAGAAAAACAGGTAAAAGCGAATCGGTTACTTTTGTGTACATGGCGAAAAGACGCTTATATATATCCATTGGGCTGATGCTGCTGGCTATTGTGGCCATTATTGCCTTTCAGTCGTACTGGCTGTATAAAAATTTTAAAGAGCAGCAGCAAACCCTGCAGTTGCGTACCAATGTATTGTTCCGGAATGCCGTGTATGAAGTTCAGATCGGCAAAATATCTGATAACGATACCCAGAATATACATATACCGGCTGTTGCTGGTCCTGGTACAGCTCCGGTAAAAGCCGCTATGGCCTTTGCAAAAAAAACGCCTAAAAAGGGAAAGCCGGATTCTGTGCATATTGATCCTGAGAAAATAAAATCGGTCAATGTGCTGCGTAACGGTGATATTGTTATCCGCACCAAAGATGGCGCCACCATAGCCACATCAGTTGCACCCGGCGATAGTAATATCGATAAACGGGCAGTATCTACAGCCCTGTTGCACATGATGGCACATCCGGAGGCTGCAAATGGTAATTTTCGTTCCGAAGATTCCGGTACTATCAGGGTGAGAGGAAAAATTTCCCTCAATGAAGTGCCACGTATTCTTTTGCAACGCAGAGACTCTAACCTGGTATTTGCAAATATTGATACAACCCTTGAAATAAAAGACTCTTCCGGAAGGATAAAACGTGCGGGGGTAGTGGCCAGAGCTACCTGGCGTTATGATACTTCTTTCAAAAGAACAGGCGTAGGAATTGCCGCACGCACCAGCCAGGCTACGGCACGGATACTGACCAACAGAACTCCGGGATTTAATTTTGTTCAGATCCTAAAGAGCAATGAACTGCTAAAAGATACCATTACCATAAAAGAGCTGTCAGATACTCTGCGTATCATGATGCAGAAAGAAAAGATGGTAGTGCCTTTTATGATAGCCCGTCGTCCGGGTGAGCGTGAGCATGACGATATTTCAACCAGACGTTCGCAATTGCAGGGCGACAATGAAATACTGGTAGGATACCTGTATCCCTTTGTATACAAAATTGAGTTGCAAAACACTTTCGGGTACATTCTCAAAAAACTGTATCCGCAGATCATTGTATCATTCCTGCTGGTGGGGTTGACCATTTTGTCATTTCTGTTGTTGTTACGCAACCTGGTACAACAACGTAAGCTAACACAGCTGAAAAATGATTTTATTAGCAATATTACCCACGAATTAAAAACGCCTATTGCCACAGTAAGTGTAGCCATTGAAGCGTTGAAAAATTTCAATGCACTGAACGATCCGAAGCGTACCAGTGAATACCTTGATATTTCCGAGAACGAGTTGCAACGCCTGTCGCTGCTGGTAGATAAAGTATTGAGATTGTCAATGTTTGAAAAACAGCAGATTGAACTGCGGCATGAGAATTTTAATCTGCAGAAGCTGGTAGAAGAAGTTGTATCATCCATGCGGTTGCAGTTTGAAAAATATAAGGCAAAGATCAATGTTCGGCTGGAAGGAGAGAACTTCACATTGAAAGGTGATCAGCTGCATATTACCAGCGTACTGTTCAATCTGCTGGACAATGCACTGAAGTACAGTAAGGCAAACCCTGCTATTGAAGTGTCGCTGACAGAGCGGGAGCAGGAATTTGAAATGAGTGTTACTGATAATGGTATCGGTATTTCGCCGGAGTATCGTAAAAAAATATTTGATAAATTTTTCCGTGTGCCCACTGGTGATACCCATAATGTGAAAGGGTATGGACTGGGCTTAAGCTATGTTGCTTACGTAGTTCAACGTCATAACGGACAAATGGATGTTGAAAGCCAACCCGGTATTGGCAGCCGCTTTACCATAAAACTACCCAAAAACACATGAGCAAAACACGCGTTCTGTACGTAGAAGACGAAACCTTTTTAGGAAAGATCGTAAAGGAAAGCCTGGAAAGCCGCGGCTTTGATGTGGTAATGGAAGATGACGGCGCTAATGTGCTGAAAGTATTTAAACAGATCAATCCCGATATCTGTGTGCTGGATGTAATGCTGCCCAATAAAGATGGCTTTACCGTTGCAGAAGAGATACGTGACTTAAATGAAGATGTGCCCATTATTTTTCTTACAGCCAAAACGCAAACTGACGATCTGGTAAAGGGTTTTTCATCAGGCGGTAATGACTATATCCGAAAGCCCTTCAGCATGGAAGAGCTGATTGTGCGGATCGAAAATGCACTGCGATACAAGCGTGAAGGTGCAGGTATTGCTACCACTACCGGCGATGAAATGAAGCTGGGTAAATATGTATTTCATCAGATCAGGCAAACGCTGTGTATTGATGGAACAGAACGGAAGTTATCATTCAGGGAAAATGAATTGCTGAAACTGCTGCTGAAGAACCGCGATAAAATAATTGACCGCAAGGATATTCTGAACCTGTTGTGGGGAAATGATTCATTTTTTAATTCACGCAATCTTGATGTGTATATTACCAAACTACGTGGTTACCTGAAAGAGGATGAATCACTGGAGATCATCACGATTAAAGGTATCGGGTATCGTTTTGTAATGGGGTAAGATCAGATGCGGGATGTACGCAGGCTGGTTTGCCGCAGCCGCTGCCAGACCCACATAATGGTAAAACTGGGAATAAAGTCCGTGCCGGGCATTAGTTCTTCTACAAAATTAAACAGTCCGCCCAGGGCACCCCTCCAGCTACGGAAGGTAAGAAAGAAAATAAAGGCCGATACCGGGGCCCAGATAATATCAGTCAGCTCTCCCAGAACCGGTACTGCATAACTGAAATAGCCGATAAGGTCCATACAGATACAGAATGCCAGCGAAACCTGGCGCGATGACTGTTGCATAGGCGCTGAATTACACATAAGATGCAATCCTGCGCCGGCGGGTTGTATAGGGGCTGCTGAATTTATGCAGATATGAGCCTGTTTTTCAATACGGATTCAATTTCTTCAATGCGGAAAGGTTTTGATATGTAATCATTCATGCCTGCCTCAATACATTTTTCTTTATCCCCCTGCATAGCATCCGCAGTCAGTGCAATGACCGGCAGATAGCGATATGGTTCGGGTAACTGACGGATAATGCGCGTGGTGGCATAACCATCCATTTCGGGCATATTCACATCCATAAAGATCAGTATGGGGTCGGTCTGTTGCAGCATTTCCAGAGCCTGTTTGCCGTTGAAAGCCTGCAGTACATTAAATCCCATTTTGCGTAGTACTTCAGAGATCAGCATCATATTGATGGCGTCATCTTCTACTACAAGGATAGATGCAGAGTCGGTCATTTTTTCGATAGTAGGGTATTGGGTAGTTGGAACGGTAGCTTGTTTTTCGGCCATGAACATAGACGACAGCAGGGCATACAGCTCGTACATTTTTACCGGCTTGGTCAGCAGGCAATGGATGCCCAGTTTTTCCGCCTCATGATGGAAGATGCCTTTCTCCAGTGAAGAGGACATCAGTATGGCAGGCTGTGTAATGCGGTTGAACCGTTCACGGATAGCGGTGATCAGTTCAATGCCATCCATTTCAGGCATGTGGTGATCAGTGATGATGAGGTCCAGCACTTCCTGTTGCTGCTGTATCCTTTCCAGTATTTCAAACGCATTGGTTGCACCATCGGCTACCTCGCATTCAATTTCAAAATAGCCGAATATTTCCTGCATCAGCCAGCGGTTGGTACTATTGTCATCAATGACCAGTACTTTGCGCAATGGCGGTTTGTGTGTGGGTGATAACTGTGGCCGTTGATTGATCACTTCCAGCGGAATATGCAGGGTAAACACACTTCCTTTGCCCAGCTCACTCTCTACCAGCAGATCACCTTCCATCAATGTAGCAAGACTTCTGGAAATGGTTAGTCCCAAACCGGTACCGCCATAACGACGGGTAGTGGAAGAATCGGCTTGTGTAAAGCTTTCAAAGATCTTCGACAGTTTTTCCCTGGCAATACCAATACCGGTATCACGGATCACAAACTGTACATCCAGGAACTCACAGTTGTCTTTCAGGTAAATACCACCTGCTTTCATTACAGAAACAAAGATCTCTCCTTCCTGGGTAAATTTGATAGCATTGCCCAGCAGGTTCACCAGCACCTGGCGTATACGCACCGGATCACCGCTTACCTGCGAAGGCAGTTCAGGATCAATGTGGCAGATCATTTCCAGGTTCTTTTCAAAAGCTTTCAGTGTAAGAATGTCAATGGTCTCTTCCACCAGTTCATCCAGTCTGAAAGAAGTATTGTCAATTTGTAATTTACCGGCTTCAATTTTTGAAAAGTCAAGAATATCGTTGATAATATCCAGCAGACCATAGGCAGACCTTTTCACATTATCCAGGTAATCACGTTGTGATTTCTGCAGATCGGTGGTTAGTACCAGGTCAGTAAAACCAATAATGCCGTTCATGGGCGTACGCAGCTCATGGCTCATATTGGCCATGAATTCGCTTTTGGCAATACTGGCACTTTCAGCCATGTCTTTGGCAGTAACCAGTTCCTGCTCCATCTGTTTGCGTTCAATGGCGGCTGCCAGTGTAGCGGCAAATGATTGCAGAATGGTAAATTCAGTTAATGTCCACTCGCGTTCGGTTTTACAATCACCAAAGCTTACAAATCCCCAGAAGTTGTGCAGTGTGAAGATGGGGAGCAGCGCAACAGACTGTATGCCCAGCATCTTATAGAAATCACGGGCATCCTGCTCGGCTATTTTCTGTGTATGGCTGGCAAAGATCTCTTCTTTGATCAGGGTAGAGAATAAAGAATTCTCCATGTTCAACTCACGCTCCTGGAACTCAGGATTACGATGCAGCAGATCGTTGGTTGAACTATCCCAGTGCAGGATCTGGCTGCCATACCATTTATCTTCAACAGCATCATAGCGGTTTTTATATACGTTCACAGTATCTACCTGCATTTTGATACCCAGTAGGTGGATCGCTTCACCAATGGCATCTTCCAGGCTGTTGTTACTGATCAGTTGGTGAGTAGCTTCTGACACCGCCTGTAGCAACTGGTCTTTACGACGCAAACTTTCTTCTACTTTTTTCAGTTCGGTAATGTTGTGCACAAAACCCAGTACACCCCATACCACACCTTCACCATCGCGCAGAGGTACTTTTACGGTACTCATCACCTGCGGTTTGTCATCTATAATATGCGGTTCTTCTAAAATGAATTTAATCTTACCGCTTCTGATCACTTCCTCATCATCTGTCCAGAAACCGCGGATACCTTTTTCATCATTGCCTTTTACCAGCTCTTCCGGGATGCCCAGTTCCAGTTCCGTTTTACCAACAAACTCCTGTGGCGCCATGTGCATGTTGCTGGAAAATGCCTGGTTTACCAGTAAAAAACGGTGATCAACATCTTTAATATATATCCAGTCAGGAGTTGAGTTGATTACCGTACGCAGTAATTCTTCAGACTGTTTTACATCCTGTAGCAGTTGCTCTCTTTCTGCTTCTGCTTTTTTGCGTTCGGTAATATTGCGTGATGTGCAGATGAGACTGGTCACTACCCCATTGTCTTTTACCGGTTTCAGAATACTTTCCAACCAGATATAATTATCGAATTTGGTACGCATCCGGTAGCGGAGCGTAATGTATTCTACATCGTTGAACTGTGTCGGGTCTTCCGTGGAGGTGAATTTATACAGATCGTCCGGGTGAATGTAATCCTGGATCTTCTGCCCGTTCACTTCATCCTCGCGGAAACCCAGTACTTTCTGGATAGAAGGCGATACATATTGTAATGTGCCGTTGGGAAGATTTACCGTGATAATATCTTCGGAGTGTTCGGCCAGTAAGCGGAATTTCTGTTCGCTGTTCTGGATGGCCTGCTCGGCACCTTTTTCAGCAGTAATATCTTTAGCAATACCGAACCCGCCGTTTTCATCAACAATTCTTCCTTTTACAGAAAGGTAGTGCAGTTGGTTGTTGTAATCAATAACGCGGTTGGTAAAGCTGATCTCATAATTTTTGTCGTGGCTGTTCTGCATCATCAATTGCAGTTTCTCCACCAGTATGTGCCGGTCTTCCGGTACAACATACGTATGCAGGTATGTTTCAAAAGGTAGTGTGGCTTCAGAAGGATTGTTTTCCAGCATGATCATCAGCTCCTTACTCAGTTCCAGCTCCCTGGTATTGAAGTTCATTTTCCAGCTCCCCATACGTGCGTAGGTCATAGCGTCGGAAGAGGTAAGGATGGCTTCTTCTTTCAATTCTTCTGCTTTTACCCTGTCTGTAACATTCAACCCAATGCCTTGTAACTGTAGTATGCCATTTTCGTTTTGCAGCGCAATGAATTCCCATTCTGTCCATTCATAGCGGCTGGAGTGTGAAATGGGTTTTCGTATCAGCAGCTTCCGGATCTTGCCGGGTGTTTCATAACATTCATCGGCCATTTGTTCGCAGCGATGAATGTCTTTGGGGAAAATGGTGGTATAAAAAGGAATACCGGTCAGTTCTTTTTCGTGGTAGCCAAAGTCATTCAAAAAGCGGGGATTGGCATACGTAAAATTCCCGTCGGCATCAATACGGATAACATAACTGGTTTGCGAATTGAGGATGGACGAGAGGTATTTTTTTTCCTGCAGCAGTTCATTCTGGGCGGTCTGCAGGGCAATAAGGTTGTTGCGGTTGCTTCGGAAAAGCGGTTCTAGTACCAGCACACCCAGGCAAATAAATGCAATGATGAGTACAATGAACTTGCCTGTATTGATGCTGGAAGAAAGTTTTAACTGGTCCTGTACAATAACCACATAATTTTCTGTCAGCGAATGCATGATGGGCAGAAAATGGCTTTCGTTGTACAGCAGCGTTTTGCGGAGTGCCGGTTTGTTGAATTCGTGACTTTCAGAATCGGAGGCGGTTGCCAGCAGAATGTCTTTACCTATACTGATCAGGCTGCTGGCATAGGTTTTCAGCAGACTGAGCTGGTGATTGGTTTCAAAATTATTGGGTGCAGTAATACCTGGTAACCTGATCTCCTGGCGCAGGAAGCTGTCTTTCTGGGCAAACTCCTGCAGATCGCTTTGCAGGTTCAGGTAAACTGCACGTTTATTACCCGCCGGAAAAGTTTCGTCCAGCAACAGCAGCGCATTTTTGGTAATTGTCTGGCTAAGTGTGTGTTGTCTTCCGGCAATGCTTACAATCTGTACCAGCTCCTTGTTCTGTTCTGATTTACGATTGATAAGATAATACCCAAAGAAATTGAATAACAGCACACCTGCTAATACAATGGTTGCTATGCGAAATAATTTGCGTAACGGGCTTTTCATATTTTAACCGTTGGATTCCCCGCCTTATTAACTATGAATTCTTCATTCTATTGAATATCAGGAGTATTTTTTTGGCGGTTACGGGTATATAAGTAGTTTTTTTGATTTAAATCAGATAATAAAGGGGCTATTAGCCCCACTGTTGATGTAACATAAAGAATTTTAATCTGAAACAGGATAATTAATAATCAATTACCTGCTCTTCGATGATCTCGGGCAATTTTCTGAATTCGTACTGCTGGTTGCGCAGTTGCGGTTCAAAACCTGCTTCCCGGATGGCCTGCTGAATAGATCTGTAAGTAAAGCGGTGGGGGGCGCCGGCGGCGCTTACCACATTTTCTTCCAGCATAATACTGCCAAAATCGTTGGCCCCGCTATGCAAACAAACCTGTGCTGTTTGTTTACCAACGGTAAGCCAGGAAGCCTGTATGTTTTTCACGTTGGGCAGCATAATACGGCTGATGGCGATCATGCGGATATATTCTTCGGCTGTTGTAAGGTTGTGTACTCCGCGGATCCTGGCCAGCAGGGTATCTACATCCTGGAAGGTCCATGGAATAAATGCCAGGAAGCCTTTGGCGTGCTCAGGCTTGCGCGATTGTACTTCACGCAGCTTTACCAGATGCTCAAAACGCTCCTGCAGGGTTTCTACATGGCCAAACATCATGGTGGCTGAAGTGGTAATGTCCAGTTTGTGTGCTTCGTGCATTATATCCAACCATTCCTGCGCGCCACACTTGCCTTTGGAGATAAGACGGCGCACACGATCGGTCAGAATTTCGGCACCAGCACCGGGTAAACTGTCCATTCCGGCTTCTTTCAACGCTGTCAGTACTTCGCGATGCGTAGATTTTTCCAGCTTGGTAATATGTGCTACTTCTGGCGGCCCGAGGGTATGTAATTTAATAGCAGGATACAGTTGTTTCAATTGTTTAAACAGGTCAATATAAAACTGCAGCCCCAGGTTAGGATGGTGACCGCCCTGCAGCAGCAACTGATCGCCGCCCCAGCGGATGGTTTCTTCTATTTTCTTTTTATACGTGTCAATATCGGTAATGTATGCCTCCGCATGACCTGGTATGCGGTAGAAGTTGCAGAACTTACAGTTGGCAATACAAACATTGGTGGTATTCACATTGCGGTCAATCTGCCAGGTTACCTTGCCATGCGGAACATGTTTTTTGCGCATCTCATTGGCAACGTGCATCAGTTCAGTAAGCGGTGCATGTTCAAAAAGGTACATGCCCTCTTCCACATCCAGAAATTCAAAAGCCAGGGCTTTGTTATAGAGCGTATCAGGTTTCATCCCGTTTTTAATATTGAATAACAAAAGTAATAAACCCACGGTTGAATAAATTCAGTGATTTATGACCGGAAACAGGAATTAAGTCCGGAAAACCAGATATGAGACCTTTGTTGCCGGTTGAAACTGCGACTTATATGATCTGGCACTGGTATTTTCAGCAGGAATTGCGTATCTTAATAAGCTGATTAGAAAAAGCATATTCAGCTATCTGAAATGGCTGTTTATGTGCTTAAAATGCTGGTTGGGCGTATCCGTACATCTGAAGAGGATGTAAATAGCTTAAACTTGCTTATGCCACTACAACTACTGCGAGCCATTATTATTACGATATTGCTGCTGCCATGTACCCTGTTGCGTGCGCAGGAAGAATTTATAGCACCGCCCGCCCGTTTTATCACCAGCTTTCCTTTCCGCATTCTTACAGGCGGTATTATTACACTCAGGGCTACTGTAAACGATCTTCCGGATTCTCTCACTTTTATACTGGATACCGGTAGCGGAGGTATTTCGCTGGACTCAATGACAGCAGACCGTTTAAAGCTGAAAGCTACATTGAGCGACCGTACCATACGCGGTATTGCCGGGATGAAACTGGTGAGCTTTGTTTATAACCAGCGGTTACGACTGCCGGGGCTTACCGTTGACAGTCTTAATTTTCATGTAAATGACTATGATATTCTTACCAGCTCTTATGGCGAAAAGATAGATGGCATTATCGGTTATAGCTTTTTTTCACGCTACATTGTAAAGATCAACTACGACAGTTCCCGCATTGATGTATTTACACAGGGTACCATTAAATATCCGCGTGGCGGTTTTTTGCTGAAACCCGTTATGGCCAACATTCCTATTATGCGGGCTGAAGTAGCGGATGATTTCAGCCTGTATGGTCGTTTTTATTTTGATACCGGTGCCGGGATGTGCTTACTGTTGTCCGATGATTTTGTAAGCGACAGTGCCTTTATCAAACCTAAACGTAAATGGTATGCCACGCAGGCGGAAGGATTGGGCGGTAAAGCGCCCATGCGACAGGGAGTTGTAAAAACACTGAAACTGGGCCCATATCGTTTCCGGAATGTACCTGCTTATATTTTTGATGATGAATATAATATTACCAATTATCCTACGCTGGGCGGATTGATTGGTAATGATCTGTTGCGCCGGTTTAACCTGATTGTGAATTACGACCGCCACGATATTTATCTTACTCCCAACTCACATTTCAAAGACCCGTTTGATTATGCCTACACAGGCCTGGGTATTTATGTAGTGGATGGCGAAATACGGGTAATTGACGTAATGCCGGGGTCGCCTGCCGAACAGGCCGGGTTTAAACAGGATGATGTGATTATGGCGGTGAGCAATAATTTCAGTCATAATATCCAGGTATACAAAAATCTGCTACAGGCCGCCGGAGAAAAGCTTAAAGTGCTGGTAATGAGGCAAAGCGGCATTGAAGTGCTGACTTTACGGGTTAAAAATATCCTCAACGGACGTTAATTTTTTTCGCAATTCCTTTTCATTCAAATCTCCCAACTTGTCGTTATTTTGCTGTTTCCCAAAAAAAGGACGATAGTATGATACAATTTGAAAAATTTACGCTGGGCAATGGTTTGCGGGTTATTGTGCACGAAGATCATTCCACGCCCATGGCAGTAATGAATATTATGTACGATGTGGGTGCAAGGGATGAGGAACCGGGAAAAACGGGTTTTGCTCACCTGTTTGAGCACCTGATGTTTGGCGGTTCAGTAAACGTGGAAGATTTTGAGGCTCCCCTGCAGATGGCGGGTGGTGAAAACAACGCTTATACCAGCAACGACGTTACCAATTATTACATACAATTGCCGGCAGAGAATCTTGAAACTGCTTTCTGGCTGGAAAGTGATCGTATGTTGTCGCTTGCTTTCGACGAAAAAAGCCTGGAAGTACAGCGCAAAGTAGTATGCGAAGAGTTTAAGGAACACTACCTGAACAAACCGTATGGCGATGTATGGTTTAAGCTGCGCGAGATGGCGTATAAAAAACATCCTTATGCATGGATGACCATCGGTAAAGAATTATCGCACATTGAAGAGGCTAAACTGGAAGATGTAAAGAAATTCTTTTTTAAACATTACCGTCCTGTCAATGCTATTATGGTAGTGGCTGGCAATGTAAATGTTGCTGAAGTAAAAGCACTGGCCGAAAAATGGTTTGGTGACATTCCTGCCGGTGAAAAATATGAACGTTCTATTCCTGCTGAGCCGGAGCAAACAGCACCGCGCCGCCAGGATGTACATGCGGATGTACCGCTGGACGCATTTTATAAATGCTGGCACATGTCTTCCCGCCTGGAACATGGTTATTATGTTACCGATCTGATCACAGAAGTGTTGGGCGGAGGCGGTTCATCCCGTTTATTCCAGGCATTGGTAAAAGAGAAAAAACTGTTCAGCAGCATTGAGTGTTATCATTTTGGTACTATCGATCGCGGACTGGTGGCCATTGAAGGCAAACTCATCAAAGGCGTACGCATGGAAGATGCGGAAAAAGCTGTAACAGAAGAGCTGGAGAAACTTACCCGCGATGGTATTACAGACAAGGAGCTGACGAAGATCAAGAATAAAACAGAAGCCTCTATTGCTTTTGAAGATATGAGCGTACTGACCCGTGCCAATAACCTGGCGTTCTATGAACTGCTGGGCGATGCGGCGCTGTTCAACACAGACCGGGACAAGTATTTTGCAGTTACTGCCGATGACATACTGCAATACAGCCGTACAATATTCAATGAAAACAATTCAAACACCCTGTGCTATTACAGTAATAACTGATTGGTATAGCTGGTACAAAGAAAAGGAAAACGAATTATGCCGAATAGAACTATTGCGCCTCCGATAAAGAACCCGGTTGATTTTAAGCTTGTATTACCACCTTATCAGAAACATGTGTTGTCAAATGGTGTGGAAGTGTACGCCCTGGATATGGGTGGTGAGGACACCATGCAGATAAGCTGGGTATTTTACGCCGGTAACTGGTATGAAGACAAACATGCGGTTTCTTCAGCTACCAATTACCTGCTGAAGAATGGTACTTCAACCAAATCAGCATTTGATATCAACGAGCATTTTGAATATTACGGCGCCTATCTTAACCGCGCCTGTTACCAGGAAACGTCTGAAGTGGTATTGAGCTGTCTCAGCAAACATATACACGAGTTGTTGCCTGCGGTAACGGAGTTGTTTACAGATGCGGTATTTCCAGAGGAAGAACTGGAAATATATAAGAAGAATGCACAACAGCGTTTAAAAGTAAACCTGCTGAAAAGTGAGTTTGTGGCAGGCCGCCTGATAGATGCTTATCTTTTTGGTGAGAACCACCCTTACGGACGTAGTTATAACCTGGAAGATTATGCAGCATTGCAGCGCAATGAGCTGATGGCTTATTATGACAAATATTATCGTCATGGCCGCTGTGTGATCTTTGTTGCCGGTAAACTTCCGAAAGACATCATTGCCCAACTGGAAACTAACTTTGGTAAACTGCCATTGCGGGCACATGACAAAGATGTGTCGTTGATCAAACATCCGGTAGAACCGGCTACGCAGAAAAAATATGAAGTGATCAATGATCCCGATGGTGTACAGGCTTCTATTCGTCTGGTACGTCCTTTTCCCAACAGACATCACCCTGATTTTCAGAAAGCACTGGTGCTGAACAACCTGCTGGGAGGCTTTTTCGGATCACGCCTGATGGCCAACATCCGCGAGGACAAAGGATATACCTATGGTATTTACAGTTATATCCTGAATTATATTAGTGATAGTGGCTGGATGATCACAACAGAAGCTGGTCGCGATGTAAGCAAAGCAACGATAGAAGAAGTATATAAAGAAATGGAGCTGCTGCGCGAGGAACCTGTGGATGAGGAAGAGCTGCAGATGACACAGAATTTTATGATCGGGTCTATACTGGGTGACCTGGATGGGCCGTTCCAGGTAATAGGTCGCTGGAAAAATATTATACTGAATAACCTGGACGAAAGCTATTTCTATAATGGTATCCGCAGTATACAATCCATCACTGCTGAAGAAGTACAGGAACTGGCCAAGAAATACCTGCAGCCGGATAGTTTTTACGAACTGGTGGTGATCTGATAATACCTGTAATAGTAATATAGTATTGAACAGCCGGCACATGTTGCCGGCTGTTTATTTATATGTATAAGTATTGATACTGTATTGTGCAGAAGTGTTATATAACAGCCAGTTATATATTTACATTTTACAGGTGGCGTAATTATTGCTACCTTGGTTGTACTCAACCGGGTTGTTCAGCCACTAAAATTGTTGGTTATGAAGTTTATTATGCGGATCATTGTTACTTCAGTCATTGCATTCGGCTTATCTTATATATTAAGCGGAGTGCATATCAGGAACTTCTGGTCTGCTATTGTGGTGGCAATTGTACTGGCTGTTTTAAATGCTATTGTAAAACCCATCCTGATTTTACTAACGCTGCCGATTACCTTATTTACGTTTGGATTATTCCTTTTTGTCATCAACGCCATAATTGTATTGATAGCAGGTGAATTTGTAAAAGGATTTGTAGTGGATGGTTTCTGGTGGGCGCTGCTATTCAGCTTACTGCTTTCTATACTTACCTCTTTGCTATACAGGGAAAATACATATTCAAACGACTAAGTATTTAATGGTGCAGAATTTTGGTGTAAAACTTTTGTTCACTTCTGTTCAATTTTTTTTGATTTATTTATCTTGTTAACGTAATTTTAACTAGAGCCTTACTTCAGCGACTCTGCTCATAAAGCCATATATTTTCTGCTGCCATTAATATCAACGAACTAAGCCTGCTGTAAGTTTTTATCAACCACTCTGACTCTGGTTTTCACAAGATAGCTTACAGGTAACATATTTATATTTTTTCTTCAACAAAACCGACAGACATGAGAATCTTCACCACACCACTCATGGTGCTGCTTTATTGCACTATGGGCCAATCGCTCCCCCCTCCTCGCATCGTAATTTTTACACGCTGTTTACGCTATTGATTATTACGTACTGATAATCAGCATCGGTACATATTTGCCATAATGCATTGTATGAGCTTTCAGTCGGCGCATGCATGCGGATAACATGCTTGTTATCTGCGTGTAGTACTTTCTTTTGCCTTTGGTAAAAATATAGTCGGCGCATACTGAAGGCCGGGCATCTTTTGCCATGCAGCCAGTGGCATTGTTTTACCATTGTTGTAAACAGTAATTGTTACACACGGTTCAGTGTGTATAACATAAATGCAAAAGCGCTTTTTGCATACTTGGATATCTATTGCCAAAACTAAACAACACCTGTAGTAAATCAGGGTGAGCGGGAAAGATCCGGGCGTATTTCTATTAACGTCGTTTAAATTATTCTGCAAATGAGAAAATTTCTGGTAACATTTTTAACGTTCTTCTGCCTGACCGTGTATACGGCGTGGGCACAACCCAGAGAGATCAGGGGAAAGGTTACTGATCAAAAAGGCGGGCCTTTATTTGGCGCCACTATTACTATTAAAGGCACACTGAAAGGCTCTACAGCCCGCCAGGATGGTACGTTCGTTATTCATGCAACACATGCTGATGTACTGGTATTCTCTGCCATCGGATACGAACCACGTGAAGTAAGGGTGGGCAACCAGTTGATTATTGAAGTATCACTGAACGATGATACAAGAACACTTTCGGATGTGGTGGTAACCGGCGTGGCACAGGCTACCAGCAAAGAGAAACTGGCCTTCAGTTTAACCAAAATAAATTCTGAAAAGATCAATACTGTACCGGCACTGGATCTGTCGCAAACACTGCGTGGCAAAGTAGCTGGCATACAGATCACACAAACACAGGGTGATGATGGAGCTTCTGTTTTTTTAAGAGGTGCTAAATCGATGTTTGGAAACATCAGCCCGTTGATCGTTATTGACGGATTTGTTACCAACTTCAGTTTAACTGATCTGAATCCGCAGGATGTTGAGTCAATAGAAGTGGTGAAAGGTGCAGCGGCTTCTGCATTGTATGGTACACGGGCCGAAGGTGGGGTAATACAGGTGATTACTAAAAAAGGAAGAAATACCAAAGGCGGTCTTGCCATTACTATCGACAATGAAGTGGGCGTAAACAATATTCAGCGTACACCTAAACTGGCTACACTGCATTATTATAAAACCAATGACAGTGATCCGTTTGGATTTGCATACGCCAGCGGTTCTACTACCACGCGTATTCCCGATCTGAAGGACAATGGTTTTTCTGTAAACCTGCATCCTTATAAAAATTATTACAACAACACCGATGCGCTGCTGGGCAACAACCAGTATTATAGCAACTATGTATCTGTGGCCACTTCCGGTGATAAATACAATGCATTTATTTCATTCAGGAACCAGTATACAGGCGGTGTGGCAGAGCCTGTGGATCCCAACAAAAAAAGAAGTGTCAGTTTCAGGTTACAGTTCCGACCCAATCCTAAAATGGAATCGGAAGTATACCTGAACTACTTCAATGAAAAAAAGCCTTCTTCCGCGGTATCATCCGATGGGCAGGGCACTTTCTTTGCAGCTACTTTGCAATGGGAGCCTTTTATAAACCTGGCTGCTAAAAATGCCAATGGCGATTACAATGTAGCACCCGATGGATGGAAGGTGCAGGGTGCCAACCTGAGCAACCCTATGTACGAGTGGAGCAAACGTATATACACCAATAATACAGATGATTACCTGGGCGGCGCCAAACTGCGTTATAAACTGCTGAAGAATCTTTCTGTAGAAGCGTTGGGTTCTATCAGGAAACAAACGTACACCAGCTCTAATACCTACCCTTTCGGTTACCAGACCATGACGTCTGATGCAACTGTGAACAATGGCTACCTGTCGTTGTCCTACAGCTATTACCAGATGGTGAACGGGCAGGTACAGGCAAACTACCATACCAAATTCGGCGACTTTGATTTTTCTACTACCGGTAAAATGGTGTATGAAAATTATTACTCCAAAGGATTTGGTGTGTCTGGTTATGACTACAGCAACAGCGTGGAAATTTATACTATCGGCAATACGCGCGCTGATACACGCAGCGGCAGCGGCTCTGACATGTTTACCAGCAAAACTGTTAACTATGGGTACTACCTGAACCTGCAAACATCCTGGCGCGATAAAATATTCCTGGATGCCCTTGCACGTATTGACCAGAGTTCACGATATGGCCTGGATGAACAGACCGCTTTTTTTCCACGTGTAGCATTGGCATATCGCATTACAAAAGATTTTGATCTTGGTAAAGGCATTACTGAATTGAAGGCGCGTGTAAACTATGGTGCTGCGGGTAGTGTGCCTGGGTATAATAATAAGAACAGCATTGTTACTGTATCCAGCAGCGGTATTACACTTAGCCAGCTTGAAAATACCGCACTGAAACGTTCCATTACCAAAGAGTGGGAATTTGGCCTGGACGCCGTGTTGTACAATAAGATCAATGTACAGTTGAACTATGCGCTTGCCAGAAGCTCCGGCGATTTTATTACACCACCTGTGTTCACTCCCTACCAGGGTGCTGGTGTGGTGAAGAACTTTGGTATTACCCGGTCAAGATCATTAGAACTGGAGATCAGCGGAACACCTGTAACACGTAAGAATTTCTCATGGGATTTTGGTGTAACCTTTGGTCGCGTGCGTAGCGAGATCAGGGAACTGGGAGCTGGTTTGCCACCGTTTGTAAGTGGCTTGTACCGGAAAGATGTAGGGCTTAGTCCGTTTGCTATGTATGGACAAAAGGCACTGACCAGCCTGTCGGAACTGGCGGTTGATAAAGGTACAGGCCTGGTGACCAATGCTGCAGGTGGTACACATATACTGGACGATTTTACTATGAATCAAAAAGGTTTTGTAGTGCTGAAAAGCACTGTTGGTACTGCCGGCGAAGCACCGTTGTTGTTGCAGAGTGGCGGAAGCAATATTTCTACTGTAATAGGTGATGCACAACCTGATTTCCAGATCGGTTTTACCAATACCGTTACGCTTTTCAAACATTTCACCTTGTACGCAACACTGGACTGGAAACAAGGTGGTCAGAAATATGATCAGACCACACAGTACCTGTCGTTTGATGCCCGTTCAAAAACATGGCAGGACTATGCGTCTGCAGGTTTGCCGCTTGCATTTCTGCAAACACTGTACAATGGTAATTCCTACACCAGTTTCTGGGTACAGAAAAGCAGTTATGTGTCATTGCGCGAACTATCGCTCAGTTACAGTTTACCTGTTCCTAAAAAAACAAAACTGTATAAAGAAGCGCGGCTTTCTGTTGTTGGCAGAAACCTGGCCACCTGGACGAAATTTCCTGGTTCAAACCCGGAAGGAGCGAATGAGTATTTTCCTTACCCGGTGTACAGGACTTTTTCCGGCAGGTTAATACTGAATTTCTAGCAAGCGCAATGATCAATTGTCTATCCCCAAAATTAAATGTTCATGAGAAAATATTTTATAGCATCCATAGCAGTGCTGTTCCTGATGTCATCCTGCGAAAAGATGCAGTTTGATGACCCTACCACTTACACACTGGATGAAGCCATTGCAGCAACTCCGGATTATTATTACAAACTGGCTGCAGGTAATTTTTCAAGAGCGTTGTTCTATGCCAACGACGGATATTATTTCGGGTTTGGCATGAGCACGCTTGCCGATCAGACCACAGTTACCAATCGTGTACAGGAATGGTGGGATTTTGCCAAAGAGCCGCGCGCAAGGCTAAACAACAGTCAGTCGTACGGAGGGCTTACGCACTTTACATATCCATATAGCATTTTTTACACAGTGAACCTGAATGCCAACGTGATCCTTGAGGCTTTTGAAGCCGGTGAAAAAGGTGTTGATGACCAGGGTAAGGATCGTACCAATGAAATATCAGCTATTGCCTACCTGCTGAAAGGTATGTCGTATGGTTACCTGGGTGCAATCTATGATCGTGGTATAATATCTGATAAAAACCTGGGTGCTGCGGGTAAAGCTGAATTTTCCAATTCGTATAAAGAACTGGTAGAAGCGGCTGCCTCTAATTTTGACAAGGCAATTGCTGCTGCCAATGCTGCATCCTCTGTTACATTGAGTGATTTTTATATTAATGTACCCCTTGATAAAGCAGGATTTATCAAATTTGCCAATTCGCTGGCTGCACGGTTACTGGCATCCCTGCCGCGTGATAAAGCAGAGGCACAGGCACTGGGCGCTACATTCTGGAACAGGGTGCTGAACTATGCCAATGCAGGCTTTACTTCAGACTTTATTGCTTCTTATGTAAGCGGTGGTTTTTATAACTACTCAGTATACTATGGCCTGGTGGAAGCCGGCGGTGGTCCATACCTGCCCGCCGACATTAAAGTGGCTTACCTGGCCGATAAAACAGGTACGTATCCCAATTCATATCCCACCAATACTTCGGTAACACTGGGTGAAGTAGTAACGGATGATGCACGGTTCAAATCCTATTTCAAATACACTACCAATTTCGGATACCTGCGTGAAGACCGTGGTCGCAACTTGTTTTCCAATTACAAACACAACAGATGGTCGCAGGGTGGCAGTTATCCCAACACTACTACGGTAACCGGCTATCCCAATCCTGTTTTCCTGGCAGAAGAGGTACGTTTACTGAGAGCGGAAGCAAAACTGTGGCTGGGAGATATTGCCGGGGCTGCTGCTGAATTGAACGCACCCACGGCCGAACGCAAAAGCAAAGGCGGTCTGGGTGATATTGCGGCAACAGAAACAGCCGTGAGAAATACGCTACATTATGAGTATGCCATCAGTATTGACCTGGCAGGCAGCAGCATCAATCCCTGGTCGTTTATGCGTCGCAATGATCTGTTACAACCGGGAACGCCTACTGAGTTCCCGATACCCGAACAACAGATATTGCTGACTTCGGAGGCTGTGTATACTTTTGGTGGCGCAGATTATGCCGGTGCAAAGGGCAAATGGGGAGAGATCTCTGCGGCTTCCAACAGCAGCGGCTGGAAAAAGTAGCAATCCTTCTTCCCGGATTTAATCAAGGCTGGTATTCTTCCAACTAATATCGGCAGCTTTAGGGTCAGGCTGCCCCGGTTATTCCGGGGTAGCTTTTTTTATCATGTATAAACAAGTGGTACATAACAACAGATGCTGCAACCTTCTGCGCTTCCTTCTGGAATAAAATCTTAATTTCAACCTGCCTAAAAATCATCTTAGGTTTATACCATGATTTTTGATCGGAAAGATTTAACGAACGGACAACTGGTTGCTTTCTACAGAAGCATACTGCTGCCCCGCATGATTGAGGAAAAAATGCTGGTACTGCTGCGGCAGGGTAAAATTTCCAAGTGGTTCAGCGGAATCGGGCAGGAAGCCATTGCTGTAGGTGCCACGCTGGCATTACAGCCGGATGAATGGATCATGCCGCTGCACCGCAACCTGGGAGTGTTTACCACGCGCAATATGCCACTGGATAAATTATTTATGCAATGGCAAGGCAGTCGCGAAGGATACAGCAAAGGACGCGAGCGCAGTTTTCACTTTGGTAGTAGGGAGCATCATATCTGCGGAATGATCTCACACCTGGGACCACAACTGGCTATTGCAGACGGTGTATCGCTGGCTTATAAATTACGCAATGAGAAAAAAGTGTCGCTGGCATTTACCGGAGAAGGTGGTACCAGTGAAGGCGATTTTCATGAAGCATTAAATACGGCTGCGGTATGGGAATTGCCGGTTATTTTCCTGATAGAGAACAACGGCTACGGGCTCAGCACACCGGTAAGTGAACAATTCCGTTGTGAAAGCCTGGTAGAACGTGCACGTGGTTATGGCATGGATGGTATTAAAATAGATGGTAACAACCTGCTGACCGTATACGATACGATCAAAGGTGTGCGGGATTACTGTATTGAATTTCAGAAACCCTACCTGATAGAGTGCATGACCTTCCGCATGCGTGGACATGAGGAGGCCAGCGGCACCAAGTATGTTCCGGACTACCTGTTTGAAATATGGAAGGAGAAAGACCCTGTAAAGACCTTTGAACAGTTTTTGCAGGCAGAGGGTGTTCTGAGTGAAGAAGAAAAGGAAACGATACAACAGGAGATCAAAGCATATATTGAAACATCGGTAGCAGCAGGTTTTGCAGCGCCGGTCATTGTTCCATCCACAGCAGAAGAACTGGAAGATCTGTACGCAAAACCTTTACCGGTTGCAGAAACAGATACGGCAGCAACAGATGTCGAGCCGCTTACTTCTGATATACGTTTTATAGATGCCATCAAACATGGGCTGCAACAGTCAATGGAAAAACATTCCAACCTGATACTGATGGGACAGGATATTGCAGAATATGGCGGAGCATTTAAGATCACAGAAGGATTTGTAGAAAAATTTGGCAGGGAGCGTGTGCGCAATACGCCCTTGTGTGAAAGTGCTATTGTAGGCGCGGCACTGGGGCTAAGCCTGGAAGGATATAAAAGCATGATGGAAATGCAGTTTGCCGATTTTGTAACGGTAGGCTTTAACCAGATCATCAATAACCTGGCCAAAATACATTATCGCTGGGCACAACAGGCAGATGTGGTGATACGGATGCCGGCAGGTGGTGGAGTAGGTGCAGGCCCTTTCCATTCACAAACCAATGAAGCATGGTTTGTGCATACGCCCGGGCTGAAAGTAGTATATCCTTCTTCACCGGCAGATGCCAAAGGTTTGCTCATCGCTGCTATTAACGATCCCAATCCTGTATTGTTCTTTGAGCACAAGGCGTTGTACAGAAGCATCAGCGGTGCTGTGCCCAATGAATATTATGAAGTGCCGATAGGAAAGGCCAAACACCTGCAACCCGGTGAAGAAATAAGCATCATTACCTATGGCAGTGGCGTGCACTGGGCATTGAATTTTGCAAAAGCGCATCCGGAAATCAGTATTGATGTGCTTGACCTGCGCACATTGCTGCCATTGGATTATGAAGCTATTGCCGCTGCAGTACGCCGTACGGGCAAAGTACTGTTGCTACATGAAGATACACTGACAGGTGGCATTGGCGGTGAAATAGCTGCCTGGATTGCAGAACATTGTTTTGAACATCTTGATGCACCTATAATGCGGTGTGCATCGCTGGATACACCGGTTCCGTTCAATATAGAACTGGAGAAGAACTTCCTGGCATCTGCAAGACTGGATGAATGCGTGCAGAAGCTGTTGAACTATTAATTAATAATATTGATATGTTGTAACACCTGCTGTTGAAAGCGGGTGTTATTTTTTTTTAATTACATAGGTAATGTGCCGGTTGTTTGTGTAATACGATCTGTTGGTGCATCCTGTGATGAAAAGCTGCTTATGCCAAAAGGGTTATTGCTGTACGTACTGCTATTGTTTTCCCTAAAAAGTGTTGCACAACAATCATTGTCCCGCGGACGACACACCAGTATCTACACCTATATCTACCGCATCAGCAATGCAGAAGCTGTTACATTGTCAGGATCGGCGCTTACAAAAGTGAACGAGAAATACCTGCATACGTTGGTCGATTCTTTTTTTACAGACAAACAGCCGCCTGTATTAAAGAGCGGCAACTACCTGTTTGTGTATGCCCGCGAAAATAGCCTCGTGTATTCGCTACACAACTCAGGCGCCATTCAATACAAATTACTCAATAATAACCGCGATCTGGTAGTGCTGTTGCACAGCCCGCAGGGACAGCCAATCAACCATGCAAAAGTATTTGCCAATAACAGGGAAATGCTTTTTGACGCAACTACCCAAACCTTCCGGCTTGACAAAAAAAGAAAAGCCAGCCTGCTGAAAGTATATTATGAAGACGAGGTGTACCTTTTTTCATTACAGGATAATAGAGGTCGCTATCGTAATGGCAGTCTCTGGTATAAGATATCTCATACGTTCCCGGTAAAATATCTGGCGGCGCCGTTCCGGCATTCCGGTAAATATGTATACAAACCTGTTTTTAGCAGGGGGCCGGTTGCCTATGAAAACAACTACAGGGGATTTATGGTGTTCAGTAAACCAAAGTATAAACCCAATGATACTGTACACCTGAAAGCTTTTGTGCTGAACCGGAAAAGTAAGCCGGTGAACAGGCCTTTGCTGATAAGGATCTCGGACCGTTATCTGGACACAGACAGCATCATGGGCATTGTTAAACCTTACAGAAGCGGCGGTTTTGAATACAGTTTTGTGGTGAATGATTCGCTGGACCTGGATGAGCGGTATCTTATTACACTGGAAGAAAAGAGCAGTCGTAAGTACAATGTGCATGATTATACGGGCGACCTGGAAGATGATGAGTACGCTGCCAAACGAAAAGTGCTGATGCGCGGAACTTTTGAGTATGAAGAATATGAACTTTCTTCTATACAGTTTACCGCAAGGGCAGATAAAAAGGAACATCAGCGAGGTAACCCGGTAGCCGTTTATCTGAAAGCTACAGATGAAAATAATTTGCCGGTAACAGATGGCAGGGTTGAAATAACTGTAAAACCCTACACGGCTGTGTCAATGCCTCTTTTTTTGCAGGCAAATATTTTTTTGCCCGATACATTGTGGCAGCATACCCAAACACTGGAAGCTGCCGGTGAAACAAAAGTGCAGATACCCGATAGTATTTTTCCAAATGCATCTTTTCCCTACGAAGTACGTTGTGTTTTTCTCAACAGTAATAATGAAAGACAAAGCAGTGTGCTGGAACAGAAATTTAATGGTAATACCTGGCAGATCAATTTTACTGCAGAGGCCGATAATTTACAGATATACCAGTTGCGGGCAACAGATACTGCGCGGGCAACGGCAACACTGTACAGCCTGACAAAAGATAATGATACTTTGCAGAAACAACAGATTGTATTACCCGCCATCATTAAAATAGATCCGTTTATAAAGAAATATACCGTGGTGGCCGATAGCTGCGAGGGTAGTTATGTAACCAGCGAACTGAGGCGTACAGTAAGCTGTAATTCCCTGCGTACCCACGATTCTATTATGGTACAACTGATAAACCCGCATCGTATTCCCTGCTGGATTACCATTTTTGCCAACAAAAAAGTGATCTATAGATACTATGGTACCAGCTTATTGTATGCTGCCCGAACAATAACCCCGGCCAATTATTTTGTGTCCATTCAGTGTGTATATGGCGGTAACGTGTATAATAATGACTACACCATTCCTTACCAAGACAAAGTGCTTAATATACAAGTGAACCAGCCACAATATGTGTATCCGGGTCAGACTGTGCCGGTGGAAGTAACTGTAACAGATATAAAAGGAAGCCCTGTGGCTGATGCAGACGTTACTGCTTTTGGATATACTTCCAGGTTTACCGATGCTCCGAAGCTGAACCTGCCCTACCTGGGCAAATTGTATTTCAACAGAAAACGGTATGGTAATTTTCGTTCTACTCAAAACGAGTTGGAACAAAAAGAAGTTACGCTGAACTGGCAAAAGTGGAGCCGGCAGGCTGGCCTGGATAGCATTGAATACTTTAAGTTTCTGCATCCCCGCCAGGTGTATGTACATGCGGAAGCTGTTACTGACAGCATTACGCAGATAGCGCCGTTTGTAGTGATCAAAGGAGAGTTGCAGCACATACACCAGCTTTATATTGATGAGGTGCCTGTGTTCTTTGACCAGGCAGTGCAACTGCAGCCATATAGCTTCCAGGTGAATGAAGGAAAGCATAAGCTGCGGTTAAGGACCAATAAGCAAATGATCACGCTGGACAGTATGTGGGCTGCCGGTGGCATGAAAACTTTTATCAGCATTAATTCAGATGCCTCCAATAAACAGGTAGTGATAGAAAAAATGCCGGACACGCTCACTGCTTACGAAAAGAATCTGTGGGCAAGGTATATGCTGGTGATAAAGAACAATTTCGGGCAATCGCTTGGAATGGTAGAACAGCAGCAACGTTTGTTTCCGCTGAACAATTATTTGAAGCTTCGTTATTTCGCACAGGATGATTTTCTGGCAGGACCATTTACCAGCGCCCATACTACCTTTTCTGTTTTTAACAAATACCGGCAGCAGTTTGAACCGGAAGGCAATTACACCTTTGAAATTTCACCGGGTCTGATCAAACAGAAACAACCCTTATATGAACGAACTGTATTCAGCAAAAATCTTTTTTACCGGAAACCGGATTATAATCTGAAAGATCTTGTACTGACTGTACCGATGATCGATAGTATATGGCAGCATTATCTGGATCATCGCAATGCAACAGAGGATCTTTTCAGGAATGAAGAAATGAATTATGGAAGTAATAACAGCAAATTGTTTGTGTCTGTAAAAAAGGATGAAAACGGGCGTGAGCTTTTTGTAAAGAACATATTGCTGTTTCGCAACGATGATCCTGATTATTTACGCGTGTATAAAGGGGAAAGCCGAAATCTTGGATTTGTACAACCGGGTGTATACCGGATAATGTTGTTGTTGAAGAACGATCATTATATCATCAGGGATAGCCTGCAGATAAAACCTTATGGCGTTAATTATTTTACCATCGACAATATTGTGCGGCCAGGTGACAGTATCAGTGCACAAATAGCCGCAACGATCAATGGTCGTGAAAGAAATTATTATGGTAACCAGCAGGTAACTGATCTCAGCAAGATCAAAGAAACTTTCAATGAAAAATACGTGGATGCAAATGCTTTTACGCGTGTAGTGTACGGGCAGGTAAGAGGTGATAAAGATCTGCCATTGACAGGCATATCAGTAGTAGTAAAAGGAACAAAGACCGGTACTTTAACCGATGCACAGGGAAACTTCAGGATACGTACACCAGAAAAAGGCACACTGGTGTTTTCTGGTGTTGGGTACAACCCGGCAGAGCGTGCTATCGGAAATGATAATGACCTTACGATATTGCTGTCTCTCGTAACTAACGCATTAAACGAGGTAGTGGTAGTAGGTTACGGGTATCAAAAAATGAATGCGTTGACAGGTTCGGTAACCGTTGTAGAGAATTCCGGGTACCTGGCAGGCGGTACTCCCGGGCTAATGATACGGGGCCTCAGTTCTGTTAATGTCAGTACTGAACCATTGATCATTGTAGACGGCATACCGTATCAGGGTAAGCTCGCGGATATTGATCCGGCGCTGATTGCAGATATGAGTGTATTAAAAGATGCTGCAGCAGCGTCAATATGGGGAGCAAGAGCAGGCAATGGTGTAGTGATAATTACTACCGGCAAAGCAAAGCTTGCGGCTGCAACATCACAGATAGAAACTCCCCAAGCTGGAAATGTGTTGCGACGTCATTTCAGGGATGATGCATTCTGGCAACCCCGCTTAAATACCGATGCTTCCGGTAAAGCGTCTTTTACTGTTACATTTCCGGATGACATCACTCAGTGGCGTACGCAGGTAATAGCAGTGAACAATCACCGGCAGATAGGCTCGGCAGAGGGCTCTGTAAGTGCGTTTAAAATAGTAAGCGCCAACCTGGCCCAGCCACAGTTTATTGTTGCCGGCGACAGTATGTATGTGATCGGTAAAGCACTCAACTACAAACCTGATAGCATACAGGTTTTGCGTAAGTTCTATACCAACGATACGCTGATAAAGGAAGGTTGGCTGGGCCTGCGCAATTCGTATATCGACACTTTTGCCGTAACAGCCGGAAAAAGAGATTCGCTGAAGCTGAAATATACCATTGAAAAAGGCGCCGGCTATTTTGACGGAGAAGAAAGAAGCATTCCTGTTTTTCCGAAAGGCGTAATGGAAACAACAGGCATTTTTGCTGCATTGCAAGGCGATACCTCTTTTACCTGGCAGCCACAGAACAATAAAGAGACTGTAACGATCCATGCAGAAACTGCCGTGCTACCGGTACTGTTGGATGAAATAGATAAGCTACGCGATTATGAATACCTGTGCAACGAGCAATTGGCATCAAAACTGAAAGCATTGCTGCTGAAAAAGAAAGTATACAATTACCTGGGTAAAGCATTTAAAGAAGAAAAGAATATACGTGATCTGATCTCGAAGCTGAATCAGAACAAAGCAGATGCAGGTTTATGGGGATGGTGGAATAACAATGTGCCCGTTCCGTGGATCTCACTACATGCAACGGAGGCATTGTTGCTGGCGGAAGCTGCCGGGTATACAGTAAGCATCAATAAAAGGATGATGACAGACTACCTGGTATTCAATACAGATAGTTACCGTGATGTACAAAAGATCAGTGCATTGCGTTTACTAAAACTACTGGACGCAAAAGTTGATTTTAAAAGATATATAGATTCTATAGAGCATCATCGTTTGTTCTCCCTGAATGATACGTTGCGACTGCAGGAGCTGAAACAGCAACTGGGTATGACTGTACAACTGGACAGCCTGCTGGCAAAACAATCTAAAACCGCCCTGGGCAATAGTTACTGGGGCGAGGAAGGATATAGCCTGTTTGATAATGCCGTACAGAACACCCTGATCATGTACAGGGTATTAAAAAGAGCAGGTGGACATGGTGATATTTTGAAAAAGATACAGTTCTACTTCCTGGAAAAAAGAAAAAATGCTCAGTGGCGCAATACCTATGAGTCATCGCTGATACTGGAAACCATTCTGCCCGATCTGATGCAGGATGAAAAAGAGCATCGCCCCGCCGCGCTGGTCATTAACGGAGGCGCAGTTGTACAAACGTTTCCTTATACTACCACAATGCAGGGAAGTGATCGTATAACCATACAAAAGACAGGAACCCTGCCGGTTTATTTTACCGCATATTCGCGTTTTCAGAACATCAACCCGCAAAGAACGGGTGACAACTTTGTGGTGGCTGCTACTTTTGAAAAAGACGGACGTGCACTGTCTGCATTAAAGGCCGGTGAACCGATAGAATTGAAAGTGACCGTATCAGTAAAAGCGGATGCAGATTATGTAATGGTGGAAATTCCGATCCCTGCCGGTTGTTCCTACAGAGATAAAATGCAGACAGGTGTTAATAACGAAGTGCACCGCGAATATTTTAAAAATAAAGTAAGCATTTTCTGTTCGGCATTAACAAAGGGTCAGTATACATTTACGGTAGCACTGCTGCCACGCTATACAGGCATATACCATGTAAACCCGGCAAAAGCAGAAATGATGTATTTCCCGGTGATCTTTGGCCGGGAGGGAATGAAGAAGATCCGCATACAGTAAAATATTGTAGATAAATTACGACACGCTGCATCATTATTGTTTGGTCGTCGGTTATTGGTATAGGTGTGTATAAAAAGCAATGTTGTTTTCTGATGAATTGTGCTTGGGAGATGTGGTTTTGCGTACATGAAAGTGAAAAAAAGCTAATATTTGCAGCATGAAAACAGTATTGATCTTTCTGGTAAGCATTGTGGCCATGTTGCCGGTACTGGCACAGGACAAACCTGCGTATGTGTTGTATAGCGCAAAAGGTAAAAAAGTTACCTATAAAAAAATGCTGGAAGAATTGCAGAAACAGGATGTGGTACTGTTCGGTGAATTTCATAACAACCCGATCTCCCACTGGCTGCAACTGGAGGTAACTACCGATTGCCGTCAGACCCGCGACCTGGTGCTGGGTGCTGAAATGTTTGAACGTGATAACCAGGAAGCTTTGACACTTTACCTGCAGGGACAGATCAGTGGTAAACAATTGGATAGTGCTGTCCGCCTGTGGAGAAACTACAATACCGACTATGCGCCATTGGTTAATTTTGCACGTGAATACAGTCTGCCTTTTGTAGCCACTAACATTCCCCGCAGATATGCTTCGATGGTGGCACGCGGCGGTTTTGAAGCACTGGATACTTTATCAGACGAATCGAAATCATGGATAGCGCCTTTGCCTGTGGCATATGATGCAGAATTGCCAGGCTATAAAAAAATGCTGGAAATGATGCCTGGTCACGGAGGAGAGAACCTGCCGAAAGCACAGGCCATTAAAGATGCTACCATGGCATATTTTATACTCCAATACTATAAGCCCGGTTCTTTGTTTATTCATTATAACGGTGCGTACCATTCTGATAACTATGAGGGTATTCTGTGGTATCTTAAAGAGGCAAGACCCGATCTGCGCTATGTAACCATCTCTACCGTTTCTCAGAAAAAGGTGAACAACCTGCTGGACGAAAACAAAGGGAAAGCTGATTTTATCATCTGTGTAAATGAGAATATGACCACAACATATTAATTTACAGCTCAAGCAAACTGAACCTGATGATCGTAACTACCCTGCTGTACCTGCACAGGTACAAAAATTTAAGTACCCATATTGCAACCGCTATTGATTATATTCTGGAAACAGACTTTAACACCCTGGCTCCCGGTCGTTATGAAGTAGATGGTGAAAATGTATTTGCTATTGTGAATGAATATGTGACCAAACAACCGGAAGAATGCATGCCTGAAAGTCACCGTCAGTATATAGATATACAATTGGTGGTACAGGGTGCTGAAAGATTCGGATATACTCCATTAATGCAGCAGATTCCGCACACGCCTTTTAAACCGGACAACGATGTAGCGTTCTATACACCGGAAAACCTGCAATACGTGACGCTCCACGCAGGCCAGTGCGTTTTCTTTTTCCCTGAAGATATCCATCAGCCTGAATTATTTGCAGAAACGCCTGCTCCCGTTAAGAAGGTGGTGATGAAAATAAGAGGCTAAAGAGTTATTGATTACCTGTACTTTTTCCCGGCCCGTACAGGGCCATCCCGCTGCGTACACCGGTGTGTTTTTCATTTTCTACCACTACCTGTCCGTTGACCAGTACATATTTAAAACCGGTTGAATACTGGTGTGGCTGATCGAAGGTGGAGCGGTCTGTAACCGTAGCCGCATCGAATATTACAATATCTGCCGCCATGCCTGTACGTAAAAGACCGCGGTCATCCAGATGAAATTTCTGTGCAGGCAATGAGGTCATGCGTCGCACGGCTTCTTCCAGTGATAGCAGTTGCAATTCACGCACGTACCTGCCCAGTACCCGTGCATTGGTGCCATAGCCACGCGGGTGCGGATTGCCCTGACCAAAGGCACGGATACCGGCATCAGACGCAAACATGTTGAATGGGTATTGCATAATGTGCTGCACGTCTTTTTCACTCATGCCATGAAATACCATACCGGCGCCCCCCTGTTGCATCATTTCTATTACTGTTAATGCTTCTTCACGTGCTTTGTGTTTTCTGCCTTTCAACAGGTTAATGGCCTCAATGCTTTTGCCGTTAAGGGTGGTGTCTGCACGATAATAAGCCACTACAGCATAACTGTAATGTTTCAGTTTTCTTTTTTTCAGCTTCTTTAGCATTTCACTGATCACATATTCCTGCACTGCTTTACGGCTCAGTCTTGCATTGATGGAATCCTGACCGTCGGATAATATTTCATCAGGAATCAGGGTGCTGAGCGAAGTGCTGCTGGCGGTGTACGGATACTGATCAATGGTAACGTCGAGCCCTTCTTTACGTGCTGCAATGATCATGGGTAGCGTTTCAGAAGAACGGCCCCAGTTCTGCTGCCCGCTGAGTTTAAAATGCGAGATCTCAACCGGCATCTGTGCTTCGCGGCCAATATGCAATGCTTCTTCAATGGCCTGCACTACGCTGTCGCCCTCGTTGCGCATGTGTGTGGCGTATACGCCGTTATATGCAGCAGCTGCTTTGGCAAGCTTTACCACTTCTTCTGTTTTTGAATAAGCACCGGGAATATAGATCAGACCAGTAGAGAATCCTACAGCTCCTTCTTTCATGGAACGCTCTACCAGGGCTTCCATTTTTTTCATTTCTGCTGCATCCGGATCACGGTTGGAAGTGCCAAGTACAGCTTTTCTTACATCATTATGACCAACCAGTGTAGCTACATTGATGGAAAGATGCAGGCTGTCGATCATGCGCAGGTAAGCACCCACGTTTACAAGCGAAGAACCACAGTTGCCGGTAACTACAGATGTAACACCGTCAAAAATGAAACTGCCTGCGGTGGGTGTTTTCTGTTCATCACCTTCAATATGTGTATGCACATCAATAAACCCCGGTGCAATGATCAGCCCGGTGGCGTCAATCTGTTTAGCAGCCGTAACATCCGGTAAGCGGCCTATAGCGGCAATTTTACCATTCTTAACTGCAATATCACCATAGAACCAGTTGTTGCCTGTGCCGTCAATAATCTTGCCATGGCGGATCAGTACATCATAAGCAGGCTGTGCCAGTGTTACAGACGGACACAATAAAAATAGCCAGCAATATCTTTTCATGTGAACTACTGTTTGTTCAGGATTGGTTTATTCGCCGGGATGATAGGTCTTTTCTGCGTGTTTCAATATATCTTCTTTATAAAACAGTACTTCTTTAAATTGTCCTTTGGTGTACATCTCTGCCTGGTCGCCAAAATGTGGAGATGCAGGATTGCCGGATTCTCCACCGGCCAGCAATGATTTTGCGGTTACTTTTTTGCCAAACTCAATAGCGCAGATAAAACTATTACCATTATAACCATATCTTTTCTGTGTACCGGGATACACGCGACTTACAAATGATGGAAGGCATCCCCAGGTGGAAGCAGCCATACCGGAAGGAATACTGGGCTTGCTGTCATTATAAACTTCCAGTAACTGTCCTGTTAAGCGTTGATAGCGGTTGATATCGCCCCAGGGTTGTTGCCATGTTCCGTATCGTTTGTCAAGATCTTTTAACGTGTTTTGTAATGCATACAGTAATTCACTGCCGGCAGCAGTAGCAGCATAATACCTGGTTCTTTCTACCTGGTCGGCATTGCTGTTAGTAGTACGCACTGCTGCAATATGTGGAGATAACTGCTGCCCCCATTCTATCGCCAGTGTGGTAGCAACAGAGCCGGCATTTGCATACAGGTTCCATTCTTTTAAAACACTTACCGGTTGTTTTAAGCGGATGTATAATGAATCATGGTGATCCAGTGCATCGTATGCTTTTACCAGGGCCGGTACCAGCGATTCAAAAGCAGCCAGGTAAGTATCATAACCGGCAGCGATCAGCTTGTCAATATTAAAAGCAGGTTCTTTGCTCAGCACTTTTACGGCATTGATACCCCGGAAATTTTCTCCTTCCGTTGCCATGTAGGCCGGGTAGTCACCTTTGCGTGGACTGCTGCTGCCGCTTACCGTGTAAGGAGTGGAATTGCAGTTCTGTATCCATCCGCTTGTTGGGTTATATACATGGATGATCTCATCCAGTGTATGCAATCCTTTCCATTCAGTGGCGGAAGTAGTGCCGTCAACAGGTTTGTTCCAGTCGTAAGCAGTATCACGCCGGGGAATAAAGTTGCCATGCCAGTAAGCAATATTGCCTTCTGCATCGGCATACACAGTGTTGTTGGAACAGTTGGCCAGTAGTTCCATATTCTTTTTGAAAGCGGCAAAGCTGGTAGCTTTGGTGCGTTGCCAGCTTTGTATCAGTGAATTGAGCGAACGGTTGTTGGAGCGAACAGTGATCCATTGCCCGTTGCGTTTGGCCATAACAGGTCCATGATGTGTAAAAAAGGCAGTGATCTTTTTGCTGGTGGTTGTATAACCATCTTTATAAGAAATGGTGATGTCCTGTTGCTGTACCGGGCGTAATATATTGTCGTAACGATAATACAGTGAGTCACCTTTTTTGATCACCTGTTCGGCATAGGCGTCTGCCACATCCGAATATCCTGACGTATGCATCCATCCACAGTGTTCATTGAAACCCTGATATACAAAGAACTGTCCCCAGGTAACAGCCCCATAAGCGTTCAGCCCTTCTTCGCTTACTACATGTACTTCCGGACGGAAATAAAATGTAACGTGCGGATTGATGTACAACATGGCTTTGCCGGATGCAGAATGTGATGGCGCAATGGCAAAGCCATTGGAACCACTGTGAATATCTTCCGGCATTTCATAGCGAACAGTTGCAATGCTGTTATCGCCGGTATAAAAACTTTTCAGCTCGCGTGCAGTGACGCCGGCAGTATTGATGGCAGAAATACTACCGTCTGTCCACATCAATGGGTACCAGGGCTGAAAACGTTGCAGCAACGCCGGTTTAACAGAAGGGTGTTTATACAGGTAATAATTGACACCATCAGCAAAGGCATTGAGCAATTTCTGTAACCATACCGGGCTTTTTTTATAATCAGCTATTGCACCGGCAGAGTCTACTACCAGGCGTGTCAGCAGGTCTTCATACACACTGCTCTCGCCTTTTATTTCTGCACTGCGACCTAGTATATCAATGTAGTTGCTTTCCACCCGTTTAAAATCATCCTCGCATTGTGCATACAGCAATCCAAATGCACAGTCTGCATCTGTTTTGCCATAAATATGCGGAATGCCCCAGTTGTCGCGGATAATGGTAATGCGTTTGGCCTGTTGTTCCCAGCGGGTAATTTCCTGTTGAGAAAAACGCTGTGCCTGCAACGACAGGGGTAATAGCAGTAGCAATAGTGATTTTTTCATGCGCAGTTGGTTATTTCAGTTTGAATAGTAATAGATGGATACAGGAAACATGGTTTGCCTGCCTGTTTTATCGTTCGTTTTCTTTCAGCACACGTAAAAAGTTGCCGCCAAGCATCTTTGTAATGTCCTTTTTGCTGTAGCCACGGTTTACCAGTTCCTGTGTGATCAGGGGAAAGCTGGTGACATCGTCCAACTGCTGCGGTGCAGAGTTGATACCGTCAAAATCAGACCCCAGACCTACATAATCTACGCCTATCAGCCGTACAATATAGTCAAGATGATCCAGCAGCAGCGATAATGGCGGACGCAATGCTTTTACTTCTTCCGGGTATTTCTGAAACAGGTAATTGTCGGCAAAAAAAGGATCGGTAACAGTTTTTAATATGGAATCTCTTTCTGCTTTATGACGGAGTGCAAATGCTTTATTGCGGGTGAAGAATGCACTGTCTAAAAAACCGGAGAAAAAATTCAGTTGAATAACACCGCGGTTTTTACCAATGGCTTTTATCTGGTCGTCTTTCAGGTTGCGGAATACAGGACAGATATTGTATACACAGCTATGTGACGCGATGATTGGTTTGGTACTGGTATTAATAACATCCCAGAACGTTTGTTCACCTACATGACTTACATCTACCATCATACCCAGTTGGTTCATGTGCTGTACCAGCTCTTTGCCAAATGGGGTAAGCCCTTTTTGTTTGGGAATGGCTTTGCCGGAATCTTCACCCAGTGCAGTAATACCATGTTCATCCATTGCCGAAGTGGCCCAGGAGGTGGAGTTGTTCCAGGTAAGGGTAAGATAGCGTGCTCCGCGTTTGTACAGGCTATCCAGGTAGTCCAGCCGGTCTTCGATCATATGGCCGCCTTCCACGCCGATCATGGCTGCCAGTTTTTGCTCACTGACGGCCTTTTTCAGCATCCTGCTATTGGTAACGATGGTCATTTTATCCGGGTTGCGCCGGGCAACGGCGTATAATGTATCAATCTGCCTGTTGGCGTGGGCAAATGCTTTACCGGTACCGTATGTACCATCGCACCAGATAGAGAATATTTCCACATCAACACCTCCCTGTTTCCATCTTGCGAGGTCGGAATGAGTGGCGCCTTTGAGGTTCTGGTCAAAACTGACCTTTTTGTCTGCTGCTGTGGTAAGAATATCATTGTGGCTGTCTACCACAATGGCTTTGTCGTGGATCTGCCGGTAGTTTTGCGCATACAAAGGGCTGGTACAAACAGCCAGCAGTAGAAAGGTATAGGTTCTCTTCATGTTGGTGCAGGTAAAACGTGCTTAAATTTAACCAACCTTATATTAAATCCTGTCTCAAATTACAGAAGCGGTGGATCACTTCCTGTTTTTAATCGGCAGCTTTTAGCGCGGAAAGTGCGAAGATTATTTTTAGGCACAAGACAACTATACCACGGAAAAATCGTATATTAACATAGGATGCATTGCTTCAGATCCTTTTCCACTAACCCATTCCTGATCGTATATCCTCCCTTTTTCAATCATTACTGCAGTTGCTTTATGAAAAGAGTTGCAATTGTATTTGCATTGGTTGCCTGTAGCTGGTATGTTGCCAAAGCTGACCATATTACGGGAGGTGAAATGTATTACACTTTTACTGGAATGTCCGGGGCTGATTACCAGTACAGTTTTACCCTGAAACTGTTTATGCGATGTAATAGCGGCCGGCAATTCAATAATCCCACCATTATTTCTGTATTTGATCGTGTTACCGGTGCACGCATCAGGGATATCAGTGTTTCATTGTCTAACCAGCAGCACCTTACCTTAACTAATGTAAATCCCTGTATCAGTAATCCGCCGGAGGTTTGCTATGATGTTGGATATTATAATTTTTCACTCACACTACCTGCTTCCACATCAGGATATATTATTGCCAGCCAGGTAAATTTCAGAATTGCCGGTATCAGTAACCTGATGCCGGGATATGGCAATATAGGTGCTACCTATACAGCCGAAATTCCGGGAATAGCCACGCAACCCTCGGGTCCGCGCAACAGCAGTGCGGTGTTCAATGGTGATGATATGGTAGTAGTATGCGCGGAAAACTCTTTTACCTACAATTTCGGCGCTACCGATGCAGATGGGGATGAGCTGCGCTACTCTTTTTGCAATGCGTATGTAAGTAGTAATTCGGGAGGAGGACCGAATGTTACGCCGCCGGGTGTACCTCCGTACAATGCAGTGCCTTACAATGCGCCTTTTTTTGATGGAACAGCTCCGCTGGGTAACCTGGTAAAAGTAGACGCTGCAACCGGCATGGTGACTGGTATTGCTCCTTCGGCCGGTATTTATGTAATCACTGTTTGCGTGGAAGAGCTTCGTAATGGGCAGGTCATTGCCACACAGCGGAAAGATCTGCAGATCAACATCGCTGCTTTCTGTTCAGTGGCCGCGGCCACGCTGTTGCCGGAATACATGTTTTGCAGGGATACCAAAACGATCGCTATAGAGAATATGTCTACCAGTTCGCTGATCAACGCCTATAGCTGGCGTGTATTGAACAGCAGGGGAATATTGTTGTACAATACATCAAATCCTGTACTTTCCTATACACCGGCAGATACGGGAACCTATACCGTAACACTGGCGATCAGTACCAGTCTTGGTTGTACCGATTCTGCCTCAACACTTGCACGTGTGTACCCGGGTTTTATACCGGCTTTTAATTTCACTGGTATCTGTTTTAACAAACCCACATTGTTTATAGATGCGACCACTGCTGTATATGGAGTAGTAAATAGCTGGAACTGGGATTTTGGAGAAACTACGGTTGTTAACGACATGTCGCAGTTACAGCATCCGCAATATACCTATCCCTTAATGGGCGTTAAAAATGTAAGACTGATCACTACCAGTTCTACCGGTTGCCGGGATACCATTGTAAAAGTGGTGAACATTGTAGATAAGCTACCGTTGTCACTGGCCTTCCGGGATACGCTGATCTGTATACCTGATAATGTACAACTACATGCTATAGGAAGCGGACGATTCAACTGGACGCCGGTGATCAATGCACAGAACGTTGCCACTGCCGATCCTGTAGTAGCGCCTGTAATAACCACAAAGTATTATGTAAACCTGGATGATAATGGATGCATTAACCGAGATTCTGTATTGGTGCGGGTAACAGATAAAGTGATATTGAGTGCCATGCCCGATACCACCATCTGCGCTACAGATACTATTACCATGCGTATTCAGTCGGATGGGTTAAGATTTTCATGGGTACCTGCGGAACAGTTCATCAACCCCAATATTGGCAATGCACAGGCCATTACACCAGCATCTACATTGTACACCATTACCGCACGGATAGGTAGTTGCAGTGCAACAGACAGGGTGAATGTGATGACAGTGCCTTACCCAATAGTAAATGCAGGCCCTGATACTACTATTTGTTTTAATGCCGCTGCGCAATTACATGCAGCTACCAATGGTACTGTTTTTAGCTGGGCGCCGGTAAATTCATTGAGCAGTGGAACAATCCTGAACCCGGTAGCTTCTCCGCGGATATCAACTTATTATATCCTTACAGCACGTATACCCGCCAGTGGTTGTCCCAAACCTATGCGCGATACCGTATTGGTAACTGTACTACCGGCTATTCATGCTTCTGCCGGACGGGATACAGCAGTTGTGATCAATCAACCGCTGCAGCTGCATGCTACCGGCGGCGTAACGTATGTATGGCAACCGCCAATTGGTTTGTCATCCACTACCATTGCCAATCCCATTGGTCTGTATACTGTGCCTTCTGAAGGCATTGTATACAAAGTACTGGTGTATAATGGAGCCGGCTGCGTTGATTCTGCTGCTGTTAAAGTGAAAGTATTTGCTACCCTGCCGATGGTATTTGTGCCCAATGCATTTACACCCAATGCAGACGGACGCAATGACATATTACGACCTATTACTGCCGGTATTCATCATATTGATTTCTTTGCTGTATACAACCGCTGGGGACAGATGGTATTTCATAGCAATAGTACTGACCAGGGTTGGGATGGTATGGTTGGTGGCAAACCACAACTGTCCGGCACTTTTGTATGGCTGGTAAAAGCGGTAGACTATACCGGTGCTGTGTATGTACAGCGGGGCACGGTTACTCTGATCAGGTGATTGACAAAAAAATCTCCGTGCTGGTAAGACTTCGTTTACCAATAATACTCTATAGTTTATTGCTTCTTTTTTTCTGCGCAAGATATAGGCCGCCGATCACCAGCAACATTCCAGCTACAGTGTAAATACCAATCGGCTCGTGCGTGGTAAAATGTGCTATAATAAAACCGGATAGCGGACACAGGAATAACCAGAAGGATGCCTTTACGGCATTGTCTTTAAGCAGGTACAACCATAGCTGTACACCTATTATTGAGACAGGAATGGCCAGCCACAATACAGACCAAACGAATTGCTGGTTCCATATATTTTGTGCAGGATGGAACGTAAAAACAGCCAGTGGCAACAGGAATACTCCGCCCAGGAATGTTTGCCAGCCATTGATGGTGAGCATGGGCAGATCGTTCCAGTTTTTTTGAGAAAAGTAAATTGTTCCTGCAGAGTAGATCAGCATACTCAACAGTAATATCAGCAAGCCCGTTGGTGTTGCATAACTTTTCTGTAATAAGGGAAATGCGGCCAGCAATACACCGGCAATACACAATACAAGACTTACCAGGATGACAGGACCAACAGGTTTTTTAAACAACAGTGCACTGAATACACTGATAAAAACCGGGTTGGTGGCAATGGCCAATGAACCCAGCCCGGGTGAAACCTGCTGCATAGCCAATACATACAAACCCAGGTACAGTGAAATATTCAGTAATCCGTAAATGGCAATCTGTTTCCACTCCTGTTTTTGCGGAAGCCTGTTGCGCAGAAAGCCATGTGTAATGATGAGCATGATAATGCCTGCTGTAAAGAAGCGGGCAATACAGATCACAAAAGGTTGTGCAGCCTGTAACCCGATCTTGGTAGCGGCAGCGGCCGAAGGCCATAACACAGAAAAAAGCAAACCTGCTGCAAATAGTTTAACCTCTTTGGATCCCTGGTGTTTATTCGTCGTATTCATGAATGCCGTTCTTCCACTTTGTTCCGTGAAACGGAGGCGAAGTTCGAAAGAATCGCGCAATAATTGCAAGAGAACAATTGCCTGTTGTATTAAGCAGGATGTGTAGGTGCTATTTCATGGCCTGGTGTATCGGGCATTGTATCCGGTGTTATTTCCGGTTCTTCTGCTGGGTCATCCGGTTTGATCTCAGGATCGCTATCGGGTTTCAGGTCAGGCGCTTTCTCTGGATTGATCTCCGGCTGTTTGCCCGGAGTAAGAGGGTTTACTTCCGGTGAAGGTTCTTTTGGTTGAATTTCCGGTGGTGTTGGCGGATATACTTTCTTACTCATAAAGAATGATTTACAATTTGCAATCTGCACACCGGTACGTGTTAAAAAACAATGCCATCAAAAAAATGGGATCTTCCGTATGGAAGATCCCTCGTAAACACTCGCCTTTCCTTTTCCAGAACACTAACTATTTATTGATTACCAGCATGTTGCTTTGTTTGAAACCGCTGGCATCTGTTATCTGTAACAGGTAAGTTCCTGCTGTATATTGTTGTACGGGTACAGTTACTGTGCTGCCATTGCCTTTGGTAAGTGTAAGCTGCTGCATTAACTGACCGGCAGTGTTGAACAAACGCAGGGTAGCATTATCTGAAATGGTAGCAGGTAAGGAAACATATACGTTGGTAGTAGCAGGGTTAGGATACACGCTTACGCTACCGGATGTGCTGATACGTACAGAGTTGATCTTTGAGTACTGGAAGCTGTTGTCCAGGTCTACCATTTTCAAACGGTAGTAATTAGCGTTGGCCAGCGGACGAGCATCTGTAAAGGAATATTTGCTTACTACAGAACTGTTGCCTTTTGCATTTACAGTAGCCTGTATACTCCAGTTGATACCATCTGCACTGCGCTCGATTACAAAGTATGCAGAATTAGATTCCTGTTGAGTTGACCAGCTCAATAAGATGGTGTTACCCTGAGCAGTAGTAGTAAAGTCTGTCAATACAACCGGTAATGTAGTGCTGGCAGATAAACCGGTAGAGTTCATTGTAGAAGGACCATATACATTGGGTGACTGACACCTGTTGGGATATGCATTGTCACAGTTCAGCTTATTATTGGTAGTATTATAAGATTTGTTGTTGCTTTTAGAGTTATAGCTGCTCCAGTTAAAGTAATAGTTGTTATTATTACCCAGCATTACACTGGAAGCATCATATATATTCAGTGTAGGACCGTTGAAGAACAGATAGGCTGCACTTTTCAGGGTGCCATCACCTGCTGCCAGTATACTTTTATTCATCAGATTTACAGGACCACCGGTAGCAGTAAGGTAACTGTTGTCATAGAAATACAACTGGCTGGCGTCAATATCAAGTTGTTGCTGAGGGTTAAAGCTGGAGGTATTGTAAAACTTGAAAACAGAACCGGTAATAATAACAGGTGCTGAACCTTTTACCAGGCTGGTACCGGTTACATTCAGTTTGGTATTGGTAAAATAAGTTTTACCACCAGAGGTCTGCAGCGTCATCGTTCTGTTGTTCATGGCAACGGTACCACCGATGAATGAACAGTTCTGCAGGGTTACATCTGCATCCAGGGTTAAAGTAACACCGCTGGAAATGTTAATGATACAGTTTATGCAATTGGTAGGAATGGCGTTGCTGTTGCTATTAGTCCAGGTTCTGTTAGACGTAATATTGTAAGTTGTTTGTGCTTGTGCAGTTAATGTTACAGTGAGGATTAAGAGGGTAAAGATTTGTTTCATATTCGTTCTTTTTGCTTCTGTGCCACTAATATCGAAACGGGTGCCAGTCTTTATTTTATTGAAATACAGCGGGTTGCAAGCGTGGCGGGAATTGAATGCTTCCCATTTCCGGAAGACGGAAATGCTTTTGGGAGAACAGAAGCGATACGGGTAAGTAGAATATTTAGCCATACAGAAGCGGTAATACTACAAAAGGGCCTGCTGGCTGCTATAAACCAAAAAGGCTGCCCCGTGTTCCGGGACAGCCTTGCTGATCTCTGGCATTTTCTGAACGTTTACATAAAAAGACGTTGGGCCAACGGTGTATCGTGATTATAAATATCGTCGCGAAAATGCAGCAGGCCATTATCATCTACCCATGCGGTGTAATAGTAGATCAGTACGGGAACCGGTTTTTTAACCATTACGGTTTTTTCCTTTCCGCTGTTCATAGCTGTATTAATAGCCTCCGGTGTCCACTCCGGCATATCCTGCAATACAAACTGTGCCAGCTTCACCGGTTCTGCCAGTCGTATACAGCCATGACTGTAAGCGCGTTTGTCTTTTTTGAACAATGACTTTTCCGGAGTGTCGTGGAAATAGATATTGAAGCTATTCGGGAATAGGAACTTTACTTTACCCAATGAGTTTTTTTCACCGGGCAACTGGCGTATCGCCGGCAGTCCTTCATCTTCATCACTTTTCTCTTTTACCACTTCCATATTATTCTCTTCCAGGTAGTGTTTGTTCTTTTTAACAGAAGGCAGTATTTCGTTGCGTACAATATTGGGCGGAATGTTCCAGTACGGACTGAACACTACCTGGTTCAGTTGTCCACTGAACAATACGGTACTGTGTCCTTCTTTGCCTACCACAATGTCCATATCAAATGCTTTGTGGCCGCCTTCCAGTACATGCATTCTGAATTCGGGAATATTTACCAGTATCAGTTTACCTGAAGGTCTGGCAGGCATCCAGCGCATTCTTTCCATATTCAGCAACAGTTGTTGTATGCGTGTATTCACAGGCACGTTTAGTGCATTAATCAGTGCCGGGGTAATAGTGCCATCGGCAGTTTGTCCAAATGCGGTCTGTGCTGTTTTTACTGCTGTTTGCAGGGCATCATCAAACTGTGCTGTAGTATCGGTGCCGGATAGCAATCCTGTTGCCTGCAGGCGTTTTTTTACAGCTATGATAACCGGGTCGGAAGTACCATGGCGATAGCTTTTTTTGCCGGCTGAAATGGTTTGCCAGCCTCCCTTCTCTGCAATAGACAGGTATTTCTTCAATTCCTGCTGTAACGCCTTATAGTTTTCACTGGCATTTTCCTGGTTGTTCAGCATGGTAGTAGCATAGGCGTCTACGGGCCGCTTTTTTACCGGTACCAGTTGTAGCAAAGCTTTATGGCGGGCAGCGTCATCAGCGTACATACTGTGGATATAATTAATAAAACGCCAGGTAAGCAGCAGCTCTGTTTTGATGGTATTATCATCGTGGGCAGCAGGGGCAACGCTGTCATCGGCCATGATCCTGTCCAGCCTGCCGTCCAGCTTTTTGCGGGTAGTGCCGCTGTCCTTATTATAATCGTACAGGTTGCGAAAAGCCATAGCTTCTTCTGTAAGTCCTTTACTGGTAAACCAGGCAAACTGCAAGTTGCGGGTATTGTAAAAGCTGCGCAGGCTGTTGGCAATGGTATCATTCAGCTTTTGTTGGGTAATAAATTGCTCAATTTTATTGCTGTCCAGGAATACATCATTGCTGGCGTTTGCCCTGGTAATAGACAGATCACGGGTTTCATAAGGCTGGACCTTCTTTCGGGAAGGGCTTTCCTGGCAGGCACATAACCATAATATACAGGCTGTTGTAAAAAAAAGGAATTTATTCATATCGGGTTTTTTTCAAAAGCCATGCCCGGGGTTTTCAGCAGCCGAATCATTAGTTTTGCGGCAAATATTATTAGTTTATGGATATCAGCGGAAAGATTATTCAGCTCTTACAATTACAAACCGGCCAGGGAAAAAATGGAACCTGGAAAAAGCAGGAATTTATCCTGGAAACGGGCGACACCTATCCCAAAAAAGTATGTATTGCCGTTTGGGGCGATAAGATCAATATGAGCAGTTTTAAACCGGGTGACCAGGTGGATGTTTCTTTTGATGTGGAAAGCCGGGAGTTTAACGGACGCTGGTATACTGATGTAAAGGCCTGGAAAGTGGTTGCCAAAAGAGGCGGAGCTGCCGACGATTCAATGCCGCCACCACCTCCTGCAGACTTTATGATGCCTCCCGGATCGGACGATGACCTTCCTTTTTAGATAAAAAACACCGGCTTAAAAATTTTTTGATAGCTCTTTTTGGCGTTGGACTTCATGCAGATGCGGCTGTGAAATGCAGTGCCAGAAAGGGTTTTAGGATTTTCTTCACAGGTTTGACATAATGAAATGGCATATAAGTTGCCTTTGGTACCTGTGAAAGCCGGTGTACTTTTACATTGTGAACGACGGAAATGAGATTCAAAGGCAAGCAATCGTGAAGCAAGAATCAAATTAGAGGCACAGTGAAAATGACAAGCAATCGTTAGGCGTTCACTTCAACAAAGATTATTGAAGAATTTTCATATGGCAAGCAATCGTTAGAGGTCAGCTGTTTCTACAGGTGGCCATTTTTTTTTAGTTTGCTAATGTAAGGTAAATTTTTTTCCCGCAACCATAATTATTTTTCCCAGTACAGTTGTTTCTGCTTTTTTTCCTTGCTTAAACGATTTACCAATACACTTCACTCGGTTTATGTCCGGTTTCTTTCAGGACAATGATCCTTTCTGTTGCTGTACATTCCTTTTAAAAGACTGTTAAACCAATGGCTGGTAGCATGTTTATGTGATATGCGCCTGTTGTGTTTTACAATAGCTTTGCTTTTGTATAATAGCAATAAGTATAGTCATGAAAAAACAATATTTTATAGTACTGGCCTTTGCTGTACTGGCGGCAACGGCTTGTAAAAAAAACACGGGTGAGCCTGCGGGCGATGCTCTGCTGACACTGGTGCCCGATAACCAGTATATGCCTTCAGATAAAATAGACTCTGCAGTAGTTACCTGGCAAACGGGCACACAGGTACAAACGGTGACATTACAGCTTAAAGATCAGCAACTGGTCACTAATATTAAGAACCTGCAGGAAGGTGACGGTACTTTAACTATACAGGTATTTTCCAGGGTCCTGTTTGCAAAACAATATGCTTCGGTCTGGATACAGGAAAAACAGCTAACTATTCGCCATGCAGACGCGGTAAAGCTGGCTGCGCCCAATGCATTTACAGATGCACAATGGTACCCGCGTGCACAACTGAGTGATGCAGTAGGACATTTTGCTGTAGTGGCCCTGCGTCCCGATGATCCTTATTTTTTTGTAAAAAATGTACCCGCCAACGTATTGGAGTTGATCGTAGCACGTGATTATTACAATTTTAAAAGTGGTGTAACCCGTGTAGGTGGTGGTGAATGGAGCTGCCGGCAAAATTGTACAGATGCCAACCATGATGTGAAGAACATTACTTTTTTTAAAGGACTGCCGCAAATGGTAGGAAACAAAAGCTGGAACCATATAGAGATAGCTGTACTGTATACAAGCGATCCGGCAGGTGGTGGTTATATACTAAGCCTGAACCATACATTCTGATAAAAGATTTTCACTGGTAATGCAGTCCTATTTAAAATAGCAACAGGCAGATGGCATAAAATTTTTAAGCCGGTTGACAAAGTATTTACCAATGCTCCTTAAACCTGCAATCGTTTTTTGCTGTTGCTTTTGCTATTGCCTGTGTGTTACTGCACAGGAATCTGTATGGTCGCCCGATTCGTTATCAAAAGACAATCCCAACTATATTATGGAACGGTATCACCGGCTGCTGAAATATGCAGACCCGGTAAGTTACCTGGTGTTTCCGCAAACCTGGCCTGTTGCCAAACGCAGAATTCCTTTGCAGGAAGGCGAAGGAAAAAAGGGGTACTGGCTGGAAGGCAACCTGACCAACCGTTTTGTTACCTATAAAGGAAAATACTATAGTCCTGACTGGGCGCAGCGTGCGCGCGTAACCTTTGACGTAGGGCTGGTGCCACGGCTTACCCGCGATACATCCAGCCCGTTGTTGCCATTCAATGTACGGTTTGGCCTGGGCCTGGATTATATGATCACACCATTGGAGCGACTAAAACACCCTTATTGCGGTATCTGGTGGACAACCATACAACTACACCATTTCTCCAACGGACAGCGCAATAATTTTTATTATGATCCGGCTATTAAACGCAACAACTATAGCTCCGGCGATTTCTCTACTAACTATTACCGGGTAATGGTAAACTATGCTACCTACAAACAGAATGGCAGAATACTGGCTGCCGGTGTGGGTTACCAGCATGAAGTGAACCTGATAGGGCCGCTGGTGCTGAATGATGAGCTGGACAGGTCGTATGGCAAGCAACGGTTGCTTTTCAATTTTCAATGGATCAGACCGTCAAGCCTGCATTCATCCAGTTATAAGAACAGGGGAAAGGGCGCTAAAACCGACGTGCGTGTAACCAGGCGTCGCCAGGCTGCATTCCGTACCGAACTGGAATATATTGTAGACAACCTGAGCCAGTTTCCGCTGGATAGAAAATACCGGTTAAGCTGGCACAACTACTTTACCTATATGCCTTCGGTAACCAATGATGTAGGATTGATGGTTCATACTTTCCTGGGCCGCGATTACCTTAACATTCGGTATGATGATGTTATTTTCATGGTGGCAGGCGGCATTTTTGTGAGGATCTACTAAGTCAATGTACATATTAATGCTCGCGAAGACGCAAAGGCGTAAAACGCAGGTATGGTGATACGCGGGTGTGATCAATTTTACTTACTAAATTCATTTGCATACATTCTTGTTATCTGTAAAAAAATACGGGTTGCGCATATGCGCAACCCGTATTTTTTATTTCTTATTGCGTACTTATTTGAAGATCTTGTCAAAGAAGTCTCTCATATCTTTCCAGGATGCGCTGTCTGCTGCTGCGTTGTACGCAATAGGCAGGTTGAATTTTTTACCATTCTCTGTAGCAGCAGGATTGGTAAAGGCGTGTGTAGCGCCGGGATATGCTTTAAAGGTATAATCTGCACCAATGGAATCCATCTGCTTTTTAAAAGCATCTACTTCTGTTTGTGGTACAAATTTGTCGTCGGCACCATGACATACCAGTACTTTGGCTTTCAGCAATTCTTTTTTAGCAGGTACACCTACCAGGTTTCCGTGAAAACTTACCACACCTTTCAGGTCTTCACCCAGGCGGGCAACGTTTAATACCACTGCACCACCAAAGCAATAACCGATAGCAGCAATTTTGCCGGTATCTACCTGCGGATAAGATTTCAGTTTTGCCAGTGCCGCATCAATACGGGCTTTTGCCATCTGGGGATTTTTATAGAAGGGAGTAGCCATTTTACCGGCCAGTTCAGGATTGCCGGCTTCTATACCATTGCCATACATATCTACAGCCATACCTACATAACCCAGTTCAGCCAGTTGACGTGCACGTCCCCTGGTGTAATCGCTGATGCCCCACCATTCAGGTACGATCAATACTGCAGGGCGTTTGGTGCTGTCCATTTCATTATACGCCACATAACCTTTCAGTGTAACGGTATCACTGTTGTAGGTTACTTCTTCACCTTTTACACGCACTTTTACGGAATCGGTTGTTTTTCCTTCTGTATTGCTGGCAGCCGGTTGATCATTGCAGGCTATAAAAGCTGCAGTTACTGACAAACATGCAAATAAAGGGAGAACCTGTTTTTTCATTGCGATAGATTTTATTGTTGGAATGATAAATGTCGGTAAATCTGCGTAAAGCTATCTGTTAACAGTCCGGGCGCGAAAAAAGTTTATGGTTTCTTAATGGTCGATTCTTTCCAGACGGGCAGATAATCATACGTAGGATAAAACTCTGTATTGAATGCACCCCATACTCCTTTTTCAACAGACAGGTTCAGTGTGCGCAGTTCTGATGCAGGGATCTTTAACGTAACTACCTGCCCGATGCCCATCATGACGTACCAGGAACCACCCTGGCAGTTTGGGGTGGAAACTGTTCGGTAAACTTATTTTTCTGCTGAATTCTTTGCAATGAATCCAGGTTCTTGTCCTGCTGGTGTTTCAGGAAAACTGTGATCATAATACTGTCTTTTGAAACCGGTTGTTGAGCCTGAGCCAGTTGCAATAAAAATAGAAAAAAAAACAGAATTGAATATTTTCTTCATACCACGGTATTGCATCAACTTGTATGCCGTTAACTGTCATCGGATTCTAATGCCTTATTTCTGCAACAGCCTGGATTATAAAATCTATAAAAATTGTCAGGGATTTGTTAAGGACAAAATCACATTCACTATTTAGCTGCTATAAATTGTAAGTTACAGAAAGCATTTTTTCTTCTTACTATAATAACTTATTGCATGAAAACAGGGTTGGTGTTGCTGCTTTGTTATCTTATGGTAGCTGCTTCTGCCGGTTGGGAAACTGATTTTGAGAAAGCAAAACAACTTGCAGAAAAAGAGCATAAGCTGATATTATTGAACTTCTCGGGGTCCGACTGGTGTGGTCCCTGTATACGTATGCATGATGAGATTTTTGAAAATGAAGCTTTCAAGAGCTATTCAAAAGACCATCTTGTATTACTTAATGCTGATTTTCCGCGTCTTAAAAAAAATCAATTATCCAGAGAACAACAGAAACATAACGATGCGCTGGCGGACAGGTACAATGCCAAAGGTATTTTTCCATTGACAGTATTACTGACTACAGATGGCAATGTGCTTAAAGTTTGGGAGGGGCATCCGGGTATCAGGGCGGATGAATTTGTGAGTCAACTGAAAACAGTGAACAATGCAGGCAGATAAAACGGTTACCGGTATTATCAGTAAAAAGGTAGTAAAGCTGATGGGTAACCGGTTTGAACTAAGCGTGGTAAGTGAAGATGAAGAATGGGCTATGCTGCGTATAGAGGAAGCCATTGGTGAGATCAGGCGGATTGAGCAATTGCTGACCACGTTTTCTGAAAACAGTCAAACCAACCTGATTAACCGTAATGCGGGTATACAGCCAGTGCAAGTTGATAGTGAGGTTTTTGATCTGATCAGGCGTTCTCTGCGCATTTCATCTTTAACTCAGGGTGCTTTTGATATTACGTATGGTTCTGTTGATAAAAGGTTATGGAACTTTGATCAGCATATGACAAGTTTGCCCGATGCGCGTACTGCCCGAAGACTTGTGAAGCTAATCGATTACCGCAATATTATTCTGGATGAAGGAAACGGAACCGTTTTTCTCAGGAACAAAGGAATGCGTATTGGTTTTGGTGGTATTGGCAAAGGCTATGCTGCTGAAAAAGCCAGGCAGTTGATGAAACAGCATGGCGTACAAAGCGGCATTGTGAATGCCGCAGGGGACTTAATTGCCTGGGGTTGTCAGCCGAACGGAGCTCCCTGGACTATTGGTATTGCTGACCCGGATGCTATACGTCGCCCATTTTCTTATATGAACATTACTGATATGGCAGTTGCCACTTCGGGCAACTATGAAAAATATGTAATCATTGACGGAAAAAAATATTCCCACACCATTAATCCGCATACAGGGCTACCTGTTTCAGGAATTAAAAGCGTTACGATCATTTGCCCTAATGCAGAAATAGCAGATGCCATGGCCACTCCGGTTATGATTATGGGTATACAGGCTGGTATTGCCATGATTGACCAGATAAAAAATATAGCCTGCATTATTATCGACGACAATAACCAGATTTATACATCCAAAAATGTGCAATTACAATGAAGAGGCGTTTTTTTAAACAAAGCCTGATGGTGCCGCTGGCTGCTGTATTGCTGAGCTTTACTGCCTGCATGCCGGTAAAAGAATATCAGAAAAATAAGCTCAACGATGCTGAGATGGTATTAGGTAACCGTAAAGCTGAAAAAACAGAATTAAACTTTCAGTCTTACCGCGAAGGTGCATCCGGTGCCAATGCAGGCAAAAGCGGTGGCGGCTGCGGATGTAATTAACCTATATAAGTCCCCTAATAGTAATGTATGAGAAGGATATGTTTAACCGTAGTAGGATTGTATATAGGGTTACTAACTGCGTTGGGACAAACAACCAGGCCAGATAGTACTCAATACCAGAAACGGAAGCTGAAAGTGGAAGAAATAAACCTGGTATCCAGTTATTATCACCAGGAAGGTAATCATGCTGCTGTAACGGGCGGCATTGGATCACAGAAACTGACCGATTACAGCAATAACCTGGAGATAAAGCTGAATAAGTATGATCGGTACGACAGGAAGCATACATTTGATTTTGAAATTGGTGTTGATCATTATACTTCTGCTTCCTCAGACAAAATTGATCCCAAAACGATTTCATCTGCATCTTCTGCTGATACAAGATTGTATCCTTCATTGAACTGGACAATGGAGAATGAAAAAAAAGGAACTACCATTGGCGCCGGGGTATCTTATTCACATGAGTTTGACTATCAGTCTACAGGTGCCAATATCAATTTTGCTAAAAAAACTGCTGACAGGAATGGCGAGTTTTCTGTTAAGCTGCAAGCCTATCTTGATAATGTAAAACTGGTGTATCCCATTGAATTGCGAACCACTACTGGCAGCGGCAGTACAGGAAGAGAGCATGACCATTACGATATATCAGCACGAAACTCGTTCAGTTCTTCTTTTTCCTATTCGCAGATTATTAATCAGCGATTGCAGATTATGTTCCTGCTTGATCTTATATATCAGAAGGGCTACCTGGGGTTACCTTTTTACCGGGTATATTTTGATGATAATTCAGTGCATGTGGAAAATCTGCCAGACAACAGGTTTAAGGTACCTATTGGTTTCAGGGTCAGTTATTTCCTGGGCGACAGGGTGATCTTACGGGGATATTATCGCTATTACAAAGATAACTGGGGTCTGGGGGCTCATACGGTTGGCCTGGAAACCTCGGTAAAAATAACGTCCTTCTTTTCAGTAAGTCCGTTTTACAGATTCTACACCCAATCGGCAATGGATTATTTTGCCCCCTATGGTGTTCATACGGTTGCTGATAAATATTATTCCAGCAATTACGACCTGTCAAAATTCAACAGCCATTTTTTGGGTGCAGGTATCAGGCTTGCTCCGCCAACAGGTATTTTGGGCTGGAACAAATTAAATATGCTGGAAATCCGTTATGGACATTATGTCCGTACCAATGATCTGCAATCGAATATTATTACATTAAATCTCAAATGGAAATAGCACGGCTACCATGCTATTGAAAATAATGTAACACCCGGCGCAACAGTTTTTAGCGAAAACTCAAAACCGTGATTGAGTAAAATATCGCGGGTAAATGTAAGCCCGATGCCCTGACCGTCTTTTTTAGTACTGAAGAAAGGTGAAAATAACTGGTCAGCCACCTGTGGATCAATTCCTTTACCGGTATCACTTATCACCAATTGGTGCGATGTGGTGGCAAAAGTAATGGTGCCTTCATGAGCAATGGCTTCAATGGCATTTTTGACAATATTGATCAGTGCCTGTTCCATCTGCAAAGGATCGGCCATAATCGTTACTGGTTGGGGATGCAGTTCAAAAACAAAGGTGATGTGTTTATCCTGCTGTTGCAATTGCATTAACTGGTGCACATTGTGTAATAACAGATGCAGGTCAATGGTTTTGCGTGTTGGCGGTGGCAGGCGTACCAGGTCGGCAAAATTGCGCATGAACACATTCAGGTTATTGTTACGTTCAATAGCTACCTGTAGCGCATTCCGGATGGCGGGAGCATGTTGTTGTACGTGCAGGGTAGATTGCAATATAGAGTTTACGGGCCCGATAGTATTGTTCACTTCATGTGCCATTAAACGGATCACTTTACCGTAGGCATTTTTTTCTGCCATCAGTATTTCCACCGTCAGTTCTTCCAGTAAAATGAAGTAACGCGGAAAGCCCCTGTCAATGAAATGGGATTTCTTCAGTTTGTATGTTTCAATACCATTGATGGTAATGGTTTTGCTTTCACCGGAAGACAGTTTACTGATCTCCTGCATAAGAGGATGCGGAACAGATTGTACCGGCTGATTCCGCACATCTTTTTCCGGTAGTTCTAATATCTGTAGTGCTTTGGGGTTCAGTTGATGTACCTGTTGGTCATAATCCAGAATAATAATACCGGTGGGTGAGGTGTGGATCAGTTTTTCCAGAAAGAAGTGTTGTTGTTCTTGACGTGTGCGTTCGGTTCTCAGTTCATCAATCATGTGGTTATACACACTGATCAGTTGATCCATTTCATATTTACCGGTTACAGAAAATTTTACATTGAAATCACGATCACGGATGGCGTCCACGCCCTGCATCAGCAGCTTCAAAGGTTGCAATAGCTGGTTGTACAATTGCCAGGCCACCAGTGCAGAAATGATCACCAGTACTTCGGCAATAATGAAGAAGATCTTGTCCTGTCTGAAAATAAAAAATGCCAGTACCAGGGCAACCGCATGTATAATACCAACAAACAGGATGTATTTAGTCCGAAGCTTCATCGTAAGGGATATTATATTTTTCCAGGCGGCGGTACAAGGCACTCCGTGTAATGCCCAGTGCTTTGGCTACACGTGTAATACGGCTTTTGTGAAAATCCATCGCTTTACGGATCATCTTTATTTCCAGTTCTTCCAATGTAATACTGCCTACTTCGGGAAGTTGTATGCTGCCCTGTTTGCGCGGCGATGTTTCCAGTTGTGCCTGAAAATCGGTTACATCAAGATAATCTTTTTTACTAACCAGCACAGAGCGTTCTACCAGGTTTTTTAACTGGCGGATATTGCCCGGTAATGGCAGTTGCTGCAACCATTTCATCGCTTCGCGGCTTACGGTAAGTTCGGGCCGGTTATAAATTTCGCGCAGGTTGCCAATAAAAAAGTTTACCAGCAATGGAATATCGCCCGCCCGCTCACGTAAAGAAGGTAACCGGACTGCGATCAGGTTTATGCGGTATAAAAGATCTTCGCGGAATTGTCCATGGCTCACCATGGCCTGCAGGTTGCGATTGGTAGCACAGACCACACGTACATCTACCGTTTTGGTGCGACTGCTGCCCAGCACTTCATAGGTTCTGTCCTGCAATACTCGCAACAGTTTTACCTGGCTGGCTGCATCCAGGTCGCCGATCTCATCCAGAAAAATGGTGCCTTTGTGCGCCATTTCAAAACGTCCTGTTCTGTCAAAACGTGCATCTGTAAAAGCGCCGCGTACATGTCCAAACATCTCACTTTCAAACAAAGAGGTGGAAATGCCGCCCAGGTTTACTTTCACAAATGGTTTGTTGCTGCGCAAACTGTTCTGGTGAACAGCTTCGGCAATCAGTTCTTTACCTGTACCGCTTTCGCCGGTAATAAGCACAGATGCATCGGTACCGGCTACCCGGCCAATGGTTTCCAGTATATCCAGCATGGCAGCATCTTCACCAATGATATGCTGAAAATTGTAGAGATTGTCGAGTTTTTTACGACCCAGGTGTTCTGCCTTTTTCTGTTGCAGGTTCAGCAGTGTAGTTACAGACTGCAGCAGGTGGTCATTGTTCCAGGGCTTGTTGATAAAATCATTGGCACCCAGTTTCATACCTTTCACTGCCAGTTCAATAGTAGCCCAGCCGGTGATCAGGATCACCGGGATGGCGGGGTGTTTTTCTTTGATTGTTTGTAACAATGCCATGCCTTCGTTACCGGAAGTATCCAGTGAGAAGTTGAGGTCCAGTATAATTAACGATACGGGTTGTTGTTGTAATAAGTCGAGCGCTGTGCCCGGTTGGCCTGCTTCCATAGCAGTAAACCCCTGTTGTTGCAACAACAGTAAAAGAGAGGTTCGTACTGCAATATCGTCATCAATGATCAGGATCATGGAACCAATAAAAATTCAAGTTATGTTTTTTCGTTGAGGGATGATATCCTTTAAGAAAGATGTCATCCCTCAATGGTGTTTTTTAATCTTCATGCAAAGCTACGGCAGGATAAATACCCGCAGCCTGTTTGCCGGGATACAATGCACAAACAATTACCAACAGGTAAATAAATATCGTGGTCAGCACAATGGCAAATACATACGTTGAGGCTGGTAAGTTAAAAATATTCAGCAGCGGAAACTGGGCTGCAAAAAATATTCCTACCAGCGATGCGATGGTGGCCAGTACCAATGATTCGCCCAGCAATTGCTTGTAAATAGAAGATCCGGGTGCACCAACTGCCCGGCGCAAACCGATCTCTCCTTTTCTTTTATTGATATTGTACCACAGTACACCAAATAATCCCAGCGCTACATTAATAACAAGAAACCCTCCTACAATCATCATTAATACGATAGGAACAAGTATCTGCCTGTTTTTTTCCCTGCGTTGATTATCGAGGTGATTGATTTCTATATTGGCATTTTTCATGTAAGAGGAAAGCGATTTATATAATTTCCCTTCAAAAGCAGCATCAACACCTGCTTTCACTTTAATCAGTATTACATTCATCCAGCTGATAGAATTGGAATCTACACGAAAAAATATCCCTGCTGATGGTTTTGTAAATTCACTTTTATCCTTCATGTCCTGCACTACACCAATTACCTGCATCTGGCCTTTAAGGTCATAGTTAGACATTTTTTTTCCAAGGGGATCTTCATTGCCAAACATTTCATTCTTCAGCGTTTCATTAATTACTACCGGTTGTACCCGGGTTGCATCATCTGCTTTTGAAAACCATCTGCCAGACAGTACTTTTATTCCCAGCGTTTTGGCATAATCATTTTCTACCGTATAGCAGTAGATCATACTGACAACCTTTCCGTTGTAATTGAGACCCGTGGCCGAGGTGCTGTAAGAGAAAGGATAGTTATCTGTAGCAAAGCTTACTGTTTCTACCTGTGGCATAGACAGCAAATGCTTACGGATAGTGTTGTAGAACAAAGGCAGGGAATCTTTATTGTCTGGTTTGTTGTTGTAAGAGATAGCCCATACCTGTTTGTAATCAATGCCTGCCGGCGTTTTATAATTATGATAGTAATACACCACCATGGTAAATACTGCAAACATTACCAGGAAGGAGATCATCATTTCCAGCATCAGCAGAAAATTCCGTTTTTTCTGATTCCAGATAAGCTTGAATAAATGCCTGATCATATTGACGGTTTAAATAAGATGAGTAAATATTATTACGCTTTCAGGGCTGCTACTACCTGCAATTTGGACATACGCCAGGCAGGATATACACCGGTAAGCAACCCGAAAATGAGACATGCCAGTAATCCGGCTATCAATACCCTTAAGTTTATAGTAAGCACGGTGTTTGTAAAAATGCCGCTGTTATTGATCATCATAAGCACAACGCTCGCCAGCACAATACCTATAATGCACCCCAGAACGGTAAGGATCAGGTTTTCTATAATGAATTGATAAACCAACGTTTTAGAGGAAGCACCAAATGCTTTACGTACACCTATTTCGGAAGAACGCTCCATAATACGGCTGATATTGATATTGATAAGATTAAGAGCGGGCAATAGTATGAACAGAAAAGCGATCAGCGATGTGGCCGTAATAACATAAGCCATGCCCGAATCATTACCTTCTCCAAAAGCCCTGCGGGTATAGCTGGTTAAATACGTATCTGCATGACTGAACAGTTCGGTGTAATGTTTTTCCAGCATGGGTTTTTTGTCAATAATACTTTGATACTCTTCCTGTATAGCCGGAATATCAGCTTTAGATTTTGCCAGTATTACCGCTGAAAAGGGCCCGCTTATTGACTTGTATGAATAATCTGATTTAGAAGCAGTATAAGGCACGTAAATATTCGCTTTTGAAAAGCTAAAAGCCAGCGGGGCAGCTTTTACAACTCCTGTAACGCGGTATTCCTCATTATCAGCTTCAATGTATTTGCCCACCGCACTTTCACCTTCGCCGAAATACTGGTTTCTTGTATCATCGGTTATTACAGCTACATGGTCGGCATTGGTCAGTTCCTTTTGGTTATAAGGTCTGCCTTCAAGAAAATTAAATTCATTCACTTCCCAGAAAGGGATGTTGGTATACATCATATCAATAGACATCTTTTTGTTATTGATATAAGTGTTGGTGCTATTGCTGGCGCAAAAGGATACCGTTTGCGGGGTCTTCATGGTCTTTACATAAGTGTCCAGGAAATAAAGACTCATTTGTCCCCTGCTTATTGAGCTATGATCGGCATTGGTTTTTTCTACCAGGTTAATATACAGTGATCTTTCTCTTTTTACTTCCGGGTAGGCCGGGCTGATGATGTGATCAATCATTGATGTTACCACAATCAGTATACTAAGGGTAAAGCTGATCCCGAAAAGACTGATGAAAGTGAAGAACTTTCGCCGTTTCAGTACTGCTATGGCTATTTTGAAGTAGTTTTTAAGCATACAGGCTATAGGTTGTAAGTTTTATGTTGTAAGTATTGCTACTGGTTTCTGGTTGCGACTGGTTGAATGCTAAGCGCCTAATGTGGAAATGCAGGATAGTGCCGGGGGCCTTCAATCTCAAAATCATCAATCCCCCAACGAATATTTACTATTGCACCTGCATTCCGTCAAATAATCTCACCAGTCTGTGCGTTTTGCGTGCCATCTGCTCATCGTGTGTGACCATTACAATGGTGGTGCCTTCTGCCTGGTTCAGGTGCAACAGGATGTCCATTACCTCGTTGCCCATAGCACTGTCCAGGTTGCCGGTAGGTTCATCTGCAAGTATCACTTCGGGTTTGCCTACAATAGCACGCGCAATGGCTACACGTTGTTTCTGACCACCGGACAATTGTGTAGGGAAATGTTTGAGGCGATTGCTCAATCCTACTTTTTCCAGTGCTTCTATTGCCAGGTTGGTGCGTTCGCGTGCAGAGCTTGCGCGGTACAGCAGTGGTAGTTCTACATTGTCCAGCACCTTCAGGTCATTGATGAGGTGGTAGCTCTGGAAAATGAAGCCCAGCTTTTTATTGCGGAAATGTGCCAATTGTTTATCAGAAAGATTGGTAGTGGCTTGTGTATCGATCCGTACATCGCCTTTTGAAGGAGCATCCAGCAATCCTATTATATTGAGCAAAGTACTTTTGCCACAACCGGAGGGTCCCATGATGGAAAGAAATTCTCCTTTTTCAACGTGCAGGTTAATGTTGTTCAGGGCCAGCGTTTCTACAGTGCTGGTGCGATATACCTTTTCAATGTTCTTTAATTGTATCATACGTGTTGCCGGGATTTAATATTAGCGATAAGTGATTTTTTCGTTTTTCTCAAAGTCATACAACGACAGGTAGCGTAACTGATAGTAAGCTCCCCACAGATCGCGCAGGGCTGCAATATAGTCACGCTTTGCCTGGTCTTTCTCCTGGAAGGCAATACTCAGGTCAGTAATACTGCTATGACCCAGTACATAGCGTTCTTTGGCGATCTGGTATTTTTCAGAAGCAATACTGTCTGCCTGTTGTGTAAGCGTCAGTTGTTCCTGCATCATATCAAACAGGGTTACCTGGGTTACTATCTCCTGCCGGAAGGTCTGTTGTTGTTGCTCAATTTCATATTGTACCAGTTGCAGGTTGGCTTCTGCGGTTTTGTAACGGGAACGCGAACGCCCCCAGTCGAGTATGGGAATATCAAATGTCAGTTGCAACAACTGCTGATCTTTGGGCGATCTGTACACCGCCGGAATGTTTGAGCTGGTATTGGAAAAACCCAGGCGTGCGGTAAGGGTAGCATTAAGGCCGTTATCGCCTTTTGCTTTGGCTACATCCCTTTTGGCTTCCATTATTTTACGTTGGAAAGCTACGGCATCTGAACGGTTGGCATAAGCCTCAGATAAAACCTTATCAGTTGAAACAGGCATCCTTATGGTACCACCGGGTGTTGCCAATGCAATTTTTTGCGTATTCTGCAAACCAGTATAGGCACAGAGGTTCAGCATGGCAATTTCCATATCGCGTTGTGCGGTAGCTACCGATTTTTTCGATTTCAACAGTTCCAGCTGCAGTTGCAGGATCTCATTGCGGGCTATTTTACCCAGTTCAAATTTTTCGTTGGCAATACGGAGAATGTTGATGGTATTGTTGAAATTGGTTTCAGCAATTTGAAAATTCACCTGCGCCAGCAACAGATCAAAGAAATAGCCATTGGCACGGATAGCAATGTTCTCCATGTTCTCAATGTATTGCTGCCTGCTTTCCTGGTATTTCAAAGGTTCAATTCTTCTGTCCCACTTCAAACCATTGAACATAAATAGTGGCTGACTGTACCCTAGTGCATAAGGAACGCCATTGTATAGTGTGTTCTTTCTGTCAAAGTCAGTAAAGCGTTGCATGGAAGTGGTGGCAAATACGGTACCGCCGGTTTGTGCAATACTTTGTTGCAATGACAGGTCCAGGGCAGAATTGTCGTTGCGTACAGGTTGAAACAGTATTGTTCCATCTGGTTGTACAATTTGCTGGTAGGTTTTGCTAAAGCCGGGAAGATTGCCCTGCAGCAATAGCTGTGGTTTATAATTGGATTGATACGTACGCCATTGCCAGTACCTGTTTTCCTTCTGTGTAACGGCCTGTTTGGCGGAAATGGATTTTCCTTTGGCCATTTCTATTACTTCCTGCAGACTCAGTACCAGTGTGTCGGGTTGCTGTGAAAATGATCTGCTTACCAAACCGGCTATTACTATCGCAGTACAATATATTCTTTTCATACGGCGATCTATTTTTTGATGGTGATGGTGGTAAGATGTTTATACTGGCTCATATCGTTGGTAATGATCACATCACCAGGCTTTACATTGTTTTTGATCTCTACATAATCAAAATTGGAGAGTCCTATTTGTACGGTCCGGCGCATGGCCTTGTTGCCCTGTATTACAAAAATGTCCAGGCTCTTGCCGCCATTGAAAGCTGCGCCGTTGGCAACACGCATAATATTGCTGTGCGTTTCTGTAACCAGGAAAATATCTACTTTCAGATTGGGTCGCAATAGTTTGTTGCTGCGGTCTTCCAGTTGTACGTCGAACGATACGATGTTGTTCTGCACTGCAGGATGAATGTTCAGCACTTCTCCGTGCAACAATGAATCGTTGATGCGAATGATAACAGGCATACCGGTGCGTACCTGGTCTGCATAAGTATCTGAAATACTGCCGGTAATTTTGTAACTGCCCAGGTCGGCTATTCTTACCAGCGATTCTCCTTCCCGGATAGTAGAACCAATATTTTTATTGACCCAGGTAATGACACCATTGCGGGTGGCTACAATATTTGCCTGCTGTAGTTTGCGTTCCAGTTCATTCAGGTCTTTCATCTGGATCTGTGCAGTGATCTCCGATTCGCGGATATCTGTTTGCATGGTCAGTTGCTTATTATGGATCTCGTTTTCCAGTTGTCTTTTTTCCAGTTGAGCTACTTTCAGATCCAGTTCAGCCTGTTCTACTTCTTCACGTGTGCCGCCACCGGCTTTCAGCAATCGTTTGGCATCCTGCACTTTTGCCTGCAGACTGTTAATACGCAACAGTTTTATAGAATCATTTGCTTTCAGATCGTAAAAGCTTTTGTTCACTTCCAGCTTCAGCTTGGTAATGTTGTTCTGTTTCAGTTCCAACTGGTATTTTAATTTCTCCAGTTCAATCTGCGTAAACTCTTTGTCCAGCTCCAATACCGATTGACTTGTTTTTACCGGGGTGCCGGCATCCAGCAATACGTTTTTAATAACCGCATTGATAGGGCTGGTAATCACCTGTTCAAATTCAGGGTTCACTTCACCGGTTGCTTCCAGGGTATTTTCAATATTACCTGTTTCAACTACTCCGGTGGTAATGGCAGACTGGCTGATGGAAGAGGAGAGAGACAAACGAAACAACCACAATCCTGCGGCAAGTATGACAACAATGCCTGTGATCACAAGGGTTGTTTTTCGTTTGCGTTTTTTAACAAGATCTGTGGAAAGGGGTGTATCCATGGCTATACTTTTCTCATTTTAGAGGAAAGATGTTCCAAGCCTGATGCCATTGTTATTTTGTTTGTAATCAATTATTTATGCAAATGCTATAAATAAAAAATGTCCGGTTCCGGACATTTTGTGCGCTTTTTCAACAATGAATAGCACCGCAACCCCGTGGCATTATTTTTTAGTAGGTTTAGTAGCACAATGATGTGTTTCATTTTAAAACAAGCCTGTATGAAAAAGTTAGCAGTGATATTCCTGAGCCTGGGACTGATCTCATTTTCGGCCGCAAATGCCCAGGTAAAAGAAGAGGTGAAGAAAGATGCCAAAAAAGTAGGCCATAAAACCGCTGAAGTGGCTTCAAAAACAAAAGCCGCAGTAGTGGATAAGATATACAAGGATAAGGAAGGTCCCGATGGTCAGACCATTTATATTGACAAGCATTCCAAATATTACTGGGTCGACGATAAGGGTAAAAAACAATACATCGCAAAATCTGCACTGAAGGATAAAAAGAAAGGCTAGGTGCTTTATGAACCATTCATATAAAACCATCAGCAACCTGGATACAGGGCGTTGATGGTTTCTTTTTTGTTGAAATGATCTTTGTAAAATACGGTATATAGCGGCTACCAGTTATACCCCTATTTTGGCGGTGAAGAAACAGCGTCACATGATATCCATGTATTCATCAAAGAACTATAAGCTACCAGGTGGCAAATGGCAACTGCCCATGAACTCACAAACAACAAAAAAGCCACCGGGTCTTATACCGGTGGCTTTTCGATTTATGAGGAGTGGAACTATTTACCATAACGGTCTCTGCCGTTTCTCTGGTCATTGTGCTGATCATGACCACCACCTCTCTGGGGTGTATTTCTTTGTGGTTGATCCTGCATACCGGGTCTGTTTCCTATAGTACGGTTATCGTGCATACCCATGTTGCGGTCATCACGGATCACGCGCTGGTTAGAATAGTTTCTGTACTGTCCATACTTTGATTGGTAAAACCTGTTGTTCATATAAGGTTTGGGCTCGTTTACCACTACTTTGTAACTTCTGTACAGGTCAAAGTTGCGGTACCTTGCCGGCAGAGAGTTCGCGAACACCCAGTTACCACGATCCTGGTAAATAAACTGTTTGCGGGGAATGTAGTAATAAGCATCAATATCTGGCAGGTAATAATATTCTGCATAATTATATCCTGAAGGTCCCCAGTCCGGCTGACTGCCAAGGTTGATATTAACACTCACTTTTAACTGGGCATTGGCAGTGGTATATATAAAGCTTCCTGCAATAACGGCGGCGAGTAAAAGTAACTTTTTCATATCTGTGCGTTTTTGTAATAGTAAGACCGCCGCTTGTTCACGAGGTTAAATGTGCGAACGTTAATTAAGGTTAATACTTTCTTTAACAATGCTTTATAAGATTTCAAGACTTCTGATTGCTTGTTTCAGACGCTCCAGTGAATAGCTAACCAAATATTGTTGAATTAAGTAGCCGGTGTCTCACCGGCCGGAATCAGCAACTGCTTCATTCAACGGCATTGAATAACCAGCACTTTACACACGTTTTAATCCTGTTTAATAAAAGAAATAACAATTTTTTCCGATACTCAAAAATGGTTGGGCTTCATGGGTTGTTCTGCGTGAAATGCAGTACTGTAGCGGGTTTTAATTTTTTATTGACAGTTTTGAGATAATAGAATAGTACTGATATTGTGTATGAAAAGGCCAAAAACCGTATTACTTTTACATTGTGAAACGGAAAGAACAGTGAAGTAAGGAAAGCAACAAGGAATGACAAGCAAAAAGATCATTCCATACAAAAGCAGATTTATCAAGATTTTCATATGGCAAGCAATCGTTAGAGGCCCGCTGTTTCTACAGTGGACCATTTTTTAAAAAGCCATACTACACGTACAGATTGCTTCTTTCGCCTGCCTGATGTAAATGCATCCCGAACAACAACGGTTGAACCAACACAGTAAAATTTTTTTAACCATACTTACGTGCGCCATGGTAAGGCATATACTTACGTGTGCAGAACGTACTAAAACATTACAATTATGAAAACAATCTTCAAACAGTTATTTTTTGACAAAGAGCTGGTAAAAAATATTAAAGCAGCCAAAGCGCAACCTGAAGTTTTGTATATTGAACTGATGAATGGCAGAATTACCCTGCAGGAATATATCGCCGCTTTATAAGCAAACGGTGCAGCATAGCGTACAGCTATGATGGTTTTCAGGGTTGCTTTAAGTAGATAAGAAATGGGAAGAAGTAAGCTGCATAGGTAGATGCTTCTATACTTAAACAAAGTACATTAAGGGCCGTGAGGCCTTTTTTGTTTGTATATACCTGTGTAATAAAAAAGACTGCCTTTTACAGCAGCCTTTGAACTATAACGGAGAGAAACAAATCTTTTAATACAAACGTTTCAGCCTGAAACGTCCTTCTACTGTAGCAGTCTGGGTCTGTTTGCCCGTAGCAATGCTAAAAAATCCCGCAGGTGAAACTAAAAATGTGCCTGTAACATATTCACCGGGATTCCCCCAGGCACTGATATTCACACTGCCACTGCTGATAATAACGTCATCTTCTTTATCTTTATAATATTCCGAAATAGCAGCAGTAGTTACATTCCTTATGTCGGGTATATACCTGAATGCTGTTTTTATGGAAGACATCCCGTCGAGCCAGGGAAAAGATCCCGTGCCTTTAGGAAATACCAATACAATATTCTGTCCCGTTGTGGCTGTTGTTCCAATAGAATTATGCTTATCATCCAGCATATTGGCAATGGCTTCCAGTTGTTGCCACTCTCCGCCACCAATGCGGAATTCCAGCACATCTCCTGTTACCGTAATGTTGGAAAGGATCAATACCTGTTGTTTACTGCGCAGGCTCAATGTTACAGCCTGTGGGTTTGCGGCAGGTACTGTTGGTGGTGCGGTATATACAGCTTTGTTTCCCTGCGCCGTTAATGTTCCTTTACCGCCCAGGTACCATTCCTTAACATATTTTGTGGGCAGGGGTTGTACTTTAATAACAGGGGTCACCTTGCTGTTTTCTACCAACGGGTATAACAGATCTTCATCCGATACACGAACGTATTGAAGCGCTTTTACAACAACGGATTCACCGGTGCCAATGGTTTTGGAAGCCGGAGACACTTTTATCCAGCTCATCAGGGTCCAGTCGCTGAAATGTGTACTGTTTATTGTAATGGTTTTACCTGCATTGTCAATCACCGGATCGGCTACCATGTTCCATACGCCCTGTTCGTCCTGAAAAGCAATACCCAGGGTTTGCAGGGAAGTGATGCTGTCCTGCAGTGAACTGTAATTGATCCGGATCTGCACCTCTTTGGCAAATTGCTGTCCGTGTGGCAGCAGGCGATACCCTGCACCGATACCAGGTTCGCAGGTATTGGTAAGCGATTGTACACTTAGCTGTACATTGCTGTTCAATGCACCTGCAGGAACAATAACGGAAATAATACCATCGCCTGATTCCAGGGTTCCACCGGCAGCACCAATTGTTTTTATTACTTCACTACCGGTTGTTGTACCTGCCGGTTGTATCGCATTCTCTTCTTTGCCGGTTAAAGGGCTATCGCCGCCTGTGCTTTTTTTACAACTGCTCACTACACTGCAGCATACCACTGCTGCCAATACAATGTAATGCTGCAGCAAATTTCGCTTTATTGTTTTCATATATTAATAAGGCTTACGCGGTAAATGCAATGTTATTGCGTTATTGTTAACTGCAACAGGTTGTCCGGTATTAACTGTCAAAACAGATCTGTGAAACGTATTCCTGGTTGTATGGAGCAAATGCATGGCTGCGTGATCGGAGTGTTACAGGAATGTTGTAATCTTGCCGTGTAACTGATCACACTATGAAACCTTTTTTTCTGGTACTGTCCATAATATGTTTGCTGGGCGCCTGTTCTTCGAACAAGTACAAAAATCCGCATATCGAAATACAAACAAATGCGGGTGATATTGAAGTAGAGCTGTATCCTGACCAGGCACCTAAAAGCGTGGCCGCATTCCTCTCTTATATAGACTCCGGTTTTTATAAAGACTGTTCTTTTTACCGTGTATTGAATATGGACAACCAGCCTTCTGATGCACCCAAGGCAGAACTGATACAGGGCGGGCTGTGGGGTGGGAAACGTAAAAGACCTGAACTGCCCGGTATTCCGCATGAAACCACGCAGCAAACGCATATTCTGCATACCAATGGGGTCATATCGCTGGCGCGACTGGAACCTGGTACCGCCAATACAGAATTTTTTATCTGTATCGGAGACCAGCCGGGATTTGATTATGGTGGCGCCAACAATGCTGACGGGCAGGGTTATGCAGCCTTTGGTAAAGTAGTGAAAGGAATGGATGTGGTAATGAAGATATATGCCCGCAATGAAGAAGATCAACGCTTTGATCCACCCGTTCCCATATTCAAAATTGTACGGCTTTAGTACATAAACATCTATACCGGCATGTGAATTGCAGCAGCGGGTAACAGTGTGTATTTAAAATATAATGAGGATGAAGAAACTGTCTGCTTTTATTATTGCGATTGTTATTACAGTAACTGCCTGTGCGCAGTATACAGATTCAACACAGTATTATGCCAGCTACGCCTCTACAGGTGTTATCAATAAAACCAATACCAGCCATTCTTATGTGTTGGCCAATACAGCCAGATTCGGTATCCGGAAAAAGAAGGTGTCTTTGAACAGCTTTGGCAACTGGATCTACGGTAATAATGAATCGGGGCTTACCAACAACGATGTAACAGCTACACTGGATGCTACTATCAATTCAAAGATCAAAAGACTTTATTACTGGGCGCTGGCCAATTATACCAGCAGCTTTTCACTAAAGATCAATAAACAATTCCAGGCTGGTGGCGGTGCTGCATACGACCTGGTACAATCGAAAAGCGTAGCACTGAATGTGAGTGAAGGAGTGTTGTTTGAAACCAACGATCTGTATATTGATACCGTTCGTGATAAATACAATACCTTCAGGAACTCTTTTCGTTTACGGTTCAGGTTTGATTTTCGTGAACTGGTAGTGCTGGATGGTACGCATTACTGGCAACCTTCTTTCCTGGATGGGAATGATTATATTATCAGGTCCAATACAAGTCTTACTATCAAACTGCGTAAATGGCTGGGCATTACTGCTGCGTTTGCCTACAACAGGTTCAACCGTACCCAAAAGGATAACCTGCTGTTCAATTACGGCATTACCATGGAAAAATACTTTTAGAGGGTGGTGACGACAATTGTTGCATAAAAAAATATATTCATGTGTAGGGTGGCCGGGGCACTTTTTAAGTGTTTTTAGCTTAAAATGACCGGTTTATATAATAATAGCCGTTTTTTTAAGTTTTAAAAGGTTCATGTTATAACCGTATCCTTGCATGAACCGTAAACCCTTACTTTCTTTCCTTTTACTGGTGTTCATTTCGTGCTGCTGCTGGGGCGCTGTAAGCTTCCTGGTACGGCCAGACTCATCTGATCTTTCGCAGGATCTTTCTCTTGCCGCCAGTCTTTCAGCCCGCGAAAACAAACATGCGCTTGCACCAGCCAATGATGATTGCCAGGGAGCAATTGCTCTCACCGTTAATGCTACTGCCGATGGTACCGTAACCAATAATGGCACATTGGAAAATGCTACTGAATCAATTCCTGCATGCATACCAACAGGATTTCCTGCCAATGATGTGTGGTTCAGATTCGTGGCAACATCAGCCACACACCGCATTGCCATTGAGTCACAGAGCTACCAGGATCTTATTTTTGAAACCTATTCCGGTAGTTGCAACAGCCTAACTTCACTGGGATGTGTTAATAACGGGCTTGCCGGTCAGCAGGATATTACGGTGCTGCATAACCTGGTGCCGGGTAATACTTATTATCTGCGTGTATACGATTATTATGGTGGCAATGCTATGAGCGATTTTACCATTTGCATCAATACTGCTACTGCTATTATACCCAATGATGAATGCACCGGAGCTATTGTACAGGTGCCATCAGAAACACCGGATCAGAACCTGCATTATCCTACTATCAGTGCTACCGGCTCAATGCCGGGTTGTTTTGGTGATGCAGAAGATGATATCTGGTTTACATTCACAGCCGTCAGCCCTCACCATAAAATTTATATAGCTGTACCAGATGATACTTACGAGCCGGTGGCAGAAGTATTTCATGGTACATGCGGCAATCTTGTTTCACTGGGTTGTTATAATGTGGAAGGATCTATGGACCCTTCTTCACTGGAAATAGACCTGCCTAATCTTACTGCCGGTGATAAATATTATTACCGTGTATATGGAAAGTCCCCGGACAATGCACGTTCGGATGTATATGTATCAGTAGGCATTGTACCTGCGCCGCCGGTAAATGATTATTGTTCCGGTGCCATTGCTATGACACCGGTAACAGATGTTACCATCAAACAAACATTCAGTACTATTGGCGCTACGCAATCTATACCAGGATGCTATGGCAGTGCGGAAGATGATGTATGGTTTAAGTTTACAGCTACCGGCACACTGCACAAACTGCGCGTGCGCGTATCAGACAATACGTACAACCCGGTAATAGAGCTGTTCAACGGAACCTGTGTTGCGCTTAATTCCCTGGGCTGCCTGTACTCGCCTGTTAATAACCCGGACAGTGTGGATGTGAACTTCAGCAATCTTACGGCCGGTAATAACTATTACTTCAGAATATATGGTCGTGCTGCCAATAATGTACGTGCGGTATTGACCAATACACTGATCATAATGCCCGATCCGCCGGTGAATGATAATTGTACAGGGGCCATTGACATAACACCTGCTACTGCATTAACTTATTCGCAGCCGTTTACTACAGCCGGTGCTACAGAGTCTGCACCGGGATGTTATGGCAGTGCAGAAGATGATACCTGGTTTAAGTTTACGGCTACTGCTGCCAATAATACTATCTGGATAGCTCCACAACAGACAGGGTTTAATCCCGTGGTAGAAGTATTTACCGGAACCTGCGGCAGCCTTATTTCAGCAGGTTGTTATCACAGCGATGCCCCGGCTTATGATACTTTTTCTGTAAAACTGCCTTCGCTTACAGCAGGCGCTACCTATTATTACCGTGTATATGGCATGGCAAACGATGATGCAGAAACACATATTTCCACTGCGGTGGTAGTAGTACCCCCTGTACCGGGTAATGATAACTGCGCTGGTGCGGTAACCGTTACGCCTTCAGAATCTCTGAAGTATTCTGCGGTATACACCACAGCGGGTGCTACGGAATCCATGCAGGGTTGTTATGGTAGTGCAGAAGACGATATCTGGTTTAAATTCACTGCAGCCAGTACCAGACAAACGATCCGTGTAAAAGTATCGGACAATGCATTCAACCCTGTGGTAGAAGTATTTGGCGGTAGCTGTGGTAACCTGTCTTCCAAAGGCTGTTATTCATCCAATACCAATAACCCGGATAGTATAGATGTGGCGCTGACAGGACTTACCACCGGTGTGATCTATTATTACCGTGTGTATGGTAAAGCTGCAGATAATGTAAGGGCATCTGTTTCAACGGCTGTTATTACGTTGCCTTCGCTGCCGGGCAATGATGAATGTTCCGGCGCAGCATTGATTGTGGCAAATACGGGAACAGAATGCGCCAGCACCTATATTGGTAATATGCTGAATGCAACACAATCACTGGCTCCCTGTAGCAATAACGGCAGTGTGGCAAAAGATGTGTGGTTACGTTTCACTTCCGGTACCGGTGTGCATAAGATCACTGTTTCGCCGGGTGCAGGCAGAGACCTGGTGTTTGAGGTATATTCCGGTGGCTGTACTGCATTGACCAGTATTGCCTGTGTAAACAGTGGCGGCGTAAATGAACAGGATACCATACGGCTGAACAATCTTGCCTCCAATACCAACTACTATATCAGGGTATATGATAAGAATGGTAATACTGATGGTACTTCTTTCGCAGTTTGTGTGAATGTGCTGAACATTACTACCGGCACTATTGATCCGGAACTGGATAGAGCACTTAACATCTATCCTAACCCTGTTCAGGAAGCCGGCAGCCTGTACATTAGTATTGCTGATAACTTCAGGCCCAAAGGTGATGCCATCCTGTACGATATGTACGGCCGCATTATAACGTATGCACCGATCAACCAAAGCAATACTGTTATCAGCCCGGGTTTGTTACAAAAAGGAGTATATATGTTGAAGGTGACCATTAATAAACGTACTACCACCCGGAAAGTACTGGTGCAGTAATGTTGCCTGCAATGCCCTGATTTTATGGAATGACAAAAGCATCTTAACTTAAGCATGTATTGTAAGACTGGTAAATCATTAAACTTCCGGTATGAAACAATTACAATGGATGGTGATGCTTTTTACAGTAGCACTGGTGTTTGGCTGTAAGCCAAAACAAAAGGCCGTGACCGATGGCTATGCCAATGCAGACCTGGAAGGAACTTACTGGAAGCTGGTAGAACTGAATGGGCAGCAGATACGGCCAACTCCCGACAACAGGCGTGAAATACACATTCAATTCAGAAAGGAAAGCGCAAAACTGGAAGGCTTTGCCGGTTGCAATACCATTGCCGGGCAATACACTGTTGATGAAGATAACCGCCTGAGAATATCTTCTATACTTTCCACCAGGATGGCCTGTGATGACCTGGATCTTGAAACTGCATTGATAAAAGTGCTGGAAACGGCAGAAAATTACACGATCAAGGGCTATGGGCTATCTCTCAGTAAAGGCCGTTTGGCACCGCTGGCAAAATTTAAAGCCGTTTACTTTCACTGATCCTGAATGCTTTAAAAAAGGCGGACTAAGCAGTCCGCCGGGGTACGTTGCCAGACCCGTTTCAATCCTGAATCATTCCTGAAGTATGGTGTTGTTTAATATTTTTCTTACTGTAAGTGCAGGTACTGATACCCAGCAACGAATATAATGGACAACTACCCAGAAAGGCAGTTGTGAAAATAATACAGGCTGCTATTAATAGTATAATGCCAGCGACAGGTGAAAATACCTTTGTAAAGTACAGCGTAGCTATTGCTATTGCCAGCAGCAACCGTATTGTTCGATCCAGCATACCTATATTCTGTTTCATATTTTACCGTTTTTTATAACACATAATTGATGCATGTCAAATGTTATCACATTTATGCTACTGTAAAGTTGTGATATCAGCAACGTAGAAAAAATGACAAGGGTCAGAAGGCTTACTGAAGTTAATCACAGCCATTATGGCTGTAAAACACTAGGTTATCAAAAAATAGTTTCTATCGTTACAGCGTTGTTATTGAAGAGTATGGTGTCACCTGTATGTTTGTGCAGCATTTGTTTCAGTAAAGGGGCTCCGGGAGATAAGAACCAGATGATTTTACCATCAACCTGTTGTTTACCCAAGCCGGCTGCTATAAAAAAGGAAACAGCGTTACAATCAATCAGGGCGCCGGTAGTAACCGATGTATGAATGATCGTAGTATCTATAACATTGAGTGCTGCCAGGTCTTTTCGGTGTTCGGCCAGTTGCCGTGTATGCATGTCTTTTTCCAGGTGATTCATGGCGCGGGCTGTCTCATACTTATCACCGGCAGAACTTTTTTCTTCATTATTGGCCGCTTCCTGCGCATTATCAATAATGGCTTTTGAAGCTGCAATACGCTGTTCAATAACAGCAATGCAATGTTGTTTCAAACGTGTTTTCAGTGCAATCTTTTCTGAAACGGTCATAATATGCAAGTTAAGACCTAAACGCCTAAAGTACCGGCAGGTTTATTGTACAGCCTTACACCTGTACCAATGAAAGGATTACGTCGAAGTGTTTTTCATTCTGCTCCACGATCAACCCCGGTTGTTTGAGCATTTTATAGCGGGCATTGATGTTCTGCAGACCAATGCCGGTAGACTCAATACGCCCATCTTTTTTACAGACCGTATTCCGCACCATCAGTTTATTGCCAGCCACAGATACAAGCTGAATATACAAGGGATTGTTTTTGTTCAGTTGGTTATGTTTCGCTGCATTTTCAATCAGCAATTGTAAAGTAAGCGGTGGAAGCAGCATGGCTTCGTGTTGGGGATCAATATCAGTATGAAGCTGGATGCCTGATCCATAACGTGTTTGCAATAACTGGTAATAAGATTGGATAAATTGCATTTCGTGCGCCAGTGTGGTCAGTTCTGTTTCGTTATTGCGCAGCAGATATCGGAAAACTTTGGTGAGTTCATCCAGGAATGCTTCTGCCTGCACAGGGTTATCGGCAATTAGTGAAGAAAGTGAGTTAAGGTTATTGAACAGGAAATGAGGATTGATAATACCTTTTAACTGGTTTAATTCTGCTCTTAGTTTATCTCTCTCCAGCCTTTCTTTTTCCTTTTCTGTATTGCGTAAGTATGCATAACGATACAGTAACTCATAGGCCCCCAGCAGAAAACCGAAATGAATGATGGCATTCCATAATGAATAAGAAAAAGCGTTAAAGATCAACTCTTTTTCGTTGATGTATACATGCATATTGATCTCTACATGCAGAACTATTTTGCCAACATTAATTGCATGATGTGCCAGTGTGCTTAACAATAGTACTGCTGTAGTGTATGTAAGACCGGTAATACAGCAATACAACAAACGCCTGGAAACATGGCGGTTTACTTTTGACCACCGGTAACTGTGATAAATGATCAGGCGGCTGCCTTCACAAACCAATACAATGCAGGCAAGGGAAATAAAGCAATGTGCTGTCTTTTTACCTGTTAATGGCGGAATAAGAGCCTGGTTAATATTCAGACAAATAAAGAACGGCAACAGAATGATGATGAGCCGGAACCAGGTATCACGAACTTTGACCAGATAGCAGGTTTTAATGGTTAACAGGCAAAAGAACGGCAATTACATGGTAAATGTGTAAAAGAAAGCATGAATTGCTGATCCAATGGTTGAACTGTAGCTTACAGCGTATGAGTTGTATGGACGGCTTTCCAGGTATGGTTGTTTCTTCCTGTCCGGAGATATGATAGCACCGTGTTATTTAACACTTTTTTACTTTTTCTTCAGATACCTTGCCTCCTCTTAGCTATACATGGAAATTCTCATTTATACAGATGGCAGTTGTCATACTCAATGGCGCATAGGTGCTTGGGTGGCTATTTTACTGGTGAATGATGAAAAGATCACTTTGAGTGGAACTGTATCCGGTACCACGCACCAGCGCATGGAATTGATGGCCGTGATCAAAGCGCTGGAGTTTATACGGCATCATTACGCCGATCATCCTGCTATTGAATTGTATTCAGACAGCCAGTATGTATTGAGTATTCCCGAACGCAGTGATAAACTGGCCGCTACAGCATTTATTACACAAAGAGGTAAGGTGTTGCCAAATGCTGACCTGGTGAAAACGCTGATGGAGCTTATCCCGCATTTTGCTATTACCTATGTAAAAATAAAGGCACACCAGAAAAAGACGGATGTGCCCAATTATAATACCGAAGCCGACAGGCTATCGCGCAAACTGGTGCGAGATGCGGTAAAGCAATGATTTTATTATTTAGCTATATGAATAGCCACGCGTTTATTCTTGATCTTATGGCCTTTAATGGCGTGCAGCATGGTGCTGGCCTTTGATTTGCGTACGGCTGCAAATGAAAAGAAATCTTTTACCTCAATTAAGCCGATATCATCTTTTTTCATTTCTCCTTTCTGTGTAAGAAAGCCAACAATATCAATTTTGTTCACTTTATCCTTTTTACCTGCGTCAATAAACAAGGTGGTCCATTTGGGTTTGTCCGGAATTTCTGTGGTTTCCGGAAGAATGATCTCTTCTGTAGCAGGATCAAGATAGGGTGGCAGTGTTTCCATGGCAGACAGCATCATAATGGCGGTGCCGCTGGCATCCATACGGGCTGTGCGTCCGTTGCGGTGAATAAAGATCTCTTCGGTACCGGGAAACTGATAGTGAATAATATAGCGGATGTTTGGAATATCAAGTCCGCGTGCAGCAAGATCAGTAGTGACCAGTACATTGGAAGTGCCATTTCTAAACTTACACAATGCCACTTCCCGATCGCGTTGTTCCATTGCACCGTGATAAAAAACATTTACAATGCCTTTATCGCTCAGCATGGCACTTACCTGTTCTACAATTTCGCGGTGATTACAGAAAATGACCATAGAGCGATTGCCCAATGCACAGATCAATCTGAATAGCGTCACTTCTTTTTCTTCTCCCTTGCTTTTTACCTGCTGAATGGCCAGCATAGCGGGTGTTTCGCCGGTAAGAAAATTAAGTTTGTCTGCATCGGTAAGACCAATAAAGGCAGGCACCTCCACAGCTTCAGTGGCAGAAGTGAGGATCCTTTTTTTCAAACCGGTCAGAGAACCGATCACAAAAGACATTTCATCCTGGAAACCCAGTTCCAGTGATTTATCAAATTCATCCAGTACCAGTGTTTCAATACTAGCTGTTTGAATATTACCACGACGAATATGATCGGCCAGTCTGCCGGGAGTGCCAATGATCAGCACCGGTGCTTCCAGCAGGTTCTGTTCTTCTATTTCACGTTTGTGACCTCCATAGCAGCAGGTTACTTTCATGCCCGTACCCAGCGACCTGTATACCTGTTCTATCTGCAGGGCCAGTTCGCGCGAAGGAACAATGATCAGCGCCTGCGTGGTTTTATTTGTTTTATCCAGCGATTGCACAACCGGTAAAAGAAATGCCAGTGTTTTGCCGGAACCGGTATTGGCCAGTAAAATAAAGTCTTTACCGGTTTTACTGGCTTCCAGCGAAGCCAGCTGCATGGCATTCAACTGCTCAATATCCAGATTCTTCAATGCCTGTTCAATAGAAAATGTGTGTTGCATAACCGCAAAAGTACAGTAATGTGCGTGGTAATAAAAAAGCCGGAACTTTTATGGTTCCGGCTGCTATTAAGAGTAGAAATATACTGGTTAATTTAAAAACACCTGGTATTGCAGGGTTACACCGCCTTTATGAGAGATAAGCGCTGCTTTGGCATTGCCTGCCTGTGTTTCATATACGGGCCTGTTGTGATAGCTGAGCGTAAGTTTGGAAGTATGGCCTTTCAGCAACCAGTTTACACCGGCATCCCAGTACTGCATGTCTTTTGCCAGCCGATCGTAATGTGCATATTGCAGGCTGGCGTAGGGCATTAAAGTGGTTTTACCGATCAGGTTGTTTTTAAATTTATAGCCTACCTGTCCGTACAACAGGTTGCCCGTTCCGTAAGAAGGATAACCATTACCGCTGCCATTCAGAATGGCCGGTTGAATGGTGCCATTGGCAGGATTCATGGTAGCCTGGTTGCGGATATAACCGGGGCCGTGATCAAAGTTGATATAAGTGGCATAGGCACTGATGGCAGAACCAGTGGCCCTGTTGACAGGAGCATCATAATATACGTCCACTGCAAAATGGCGCATGTTGGTGGTAACGGTATCACCTGCTGTGCCTCTGTGCCACATAGCATCCGGCTGATACTGGAAACCCGCACCGATATTGAATACACGTTTAGCGCCCAGGTATGTGCCGGTAGCATAGGGGGTGGTATTGGCTTCTTCATCCAGGAACTGCCACATCAGGTAACCCTGCCACATCATTTTGGCGGGCATGGCAGAAAAAGTGCTGTTGGTACCAAGAACGGGAGAATAATTATTGCTTTTCTGAACAGCCATCGGGCTGCTCATCACCAGGCGGTAATCGAGTTTGCACAGTTTGCCTTTTGCATATACACTCAACTTACGCAGGAACTGGTCATTCACATCATTAGTGGTTTGTTCAAATAAAGGTGCATCCAGTCCCATAATAGAGCCGGCAGCGGGTGCGGCGTAGCGTGTAAGGCCGTTCCAGGCTGTTAAACCTGCACCCAGCGATAATTTTTTTCTTACCAGTTCATATTCTCCCAACACATCATGAATAAAGAAACCTGCTTTGCGGTCAGACTGGAAGTTGAAATTGTTCATCCCGATCTGTGTATACAGGAATACGCGATCGGTAATTTGACCAAAAGCCTGTAAACGGGCACGGCGGATACCGATGTCGGTATAATTATTTTTGGCGTAGCCGCCGATGGTGGAACCAGGGTTCATATCGGTATTGCGGATCCATACCTGGCTTAACAGGGTAAACTTAAAATAATTGCTACCATCTTCATTCAGCCACACTTTTCCATCTTTCAGGGTTTGGGAAACAGCAACAGACGAAAACACAGAGCACATACATACAAGTAACGAAAATCTCAGCAACATTTGTTTTTTCATGCGTAATTGTAATTGGTGAACAAGCGAAGGCGCTAATATACGCCCGCTCGTTAATCAATTGTTAACGGAACAATGAATTAAACAAATTTTTAAGTGAGTTGCCCGGAGGTGTTCCTTCTGAAAGGAAGACCTCCGGGTGTATTGAGTTTATCTGCCTGCTGTTACAGACACATAGGGCATTTTGCTGATAGCGGCTTTGTGTAGTACGATCTGTTCGGTGGTGGTATTAAAGGAAAGTTCTATCCAGCCTGCGTACCACTGGTTGCCCTTTGTTACTTTGATCGCCATATACCGATGGCTGGCCTGCCTCCATATACCATCCCAGTACACAGGGTTCATATCCGGTATATGTTTTTTTGCCAGTTCTGCCAGGCTCATCGGGTACCATTGGTGATGAGCAGGCATTGCGGGTAATGCAATCAGATCACCCGGATTGTACACAGGGGTACTCTCGTTGGTGGTATCCATTAATAAAAGTGTATGTATATAGGATTCTGCGTAGAACAATACCCGATCTTCCTGGTGCATGGGACTGCCAATATCCCAGGTTCCGAAAGAGAGGTCGCGCGTACCATCTTTATCAAGATCTATATGGAACGCTTGTCCCTGCTTTACACTGGTGTTTTTTAAATCGGTATATATCATTGCCGGCGCATCAATGACTGGTTTTTCTTTAGTGCTACAGGCCATCAATGCTGCTGTAATGATCAACAGGCTATACTTTTTCATACATTACTGTTTATATCATTGACAATAATGCCGGAGCCATCCGTGGCCAGGTATGTATGAATTGAGCAATTGGCAGCGTGAACAGCAGGATGTGGCGTTTGATACCTTACAGGCGAAGCTCTGAGGACTGTCAATCCGGTATATAAATTATAATACGCGCCGGATAAATATTTTTTCAGGCAATGAGCCAAAAACAAATTCGGTAACAGCGCACAGCCACATATCCTGTTGTACTGCTTTGCCTTCCCAGGTTTTCAGGTAGTAGTAAGCACCGCCTATATAAGGATCACAGATTTCTGTACGTATCAGTATGTCTGCGCCATCAAAAAGCTGTTCATTTATTTCAAGAGTAATTACGGGATTGCCACCCGACATAATATCCAGCATGGTATCTGCACCTTCTACCATTGCCAGGTCGCCTTTATTACCGCCCTGCTCAATATATTCTGGCAGATCAATATACCAGCCCGAAGATTCTTTAATAAATGTATATGAAGCCATCGTGATAGCATTATTCTACCGTTAAGATACTTTTTCTGTGAAGGCAGATGAAGGACCCCTGCAGTCTTCCTCGCAAAAGGTAAACAGTCGTTTATAAACAGCACCGGGGGTGATCCACTTATTAGTAATAAGCTTCCTGAATACTTTCCGCTTTCTTATTCTAAAAGTAGTTTCCTGGCGTCTTCTTTTCTTCGCTTTATCCCTTGAGGCTTGAATCTTGCTTACTGCTTGTGTGTTATGTATTACATCGTGTTCCCACTTAAACCCTATTGATGCCAGGTATTGCCATAATGCAGTTTCTATTTCCTGTGCCGATTGCTCACGTTCTTTTAGCAACCGTGTACCCAGCCCTGTCATTGTGCGGTACAGGCTATGCAATTTCCATCCATCAGATAACTGGCGATATACATGTGATGCAATTTTTGAAGCACGTCCCAGTCGCTCAGCATACTGCATGGTTACTCTAAACTGTGGAGCAGTTTTCACCCGTTTACCGGAAAGTGTACTTTTGGTTCGTACGCAATATTTGCCACGCCAGCAGTAGAACACCAAGTTGCTGTAGGTGCCGGTAAAGATGATGCTGGTGGTATTATGAGGTATAAGTGCCATGTGTGTGTTGTAGGTTATATGTTATAAGTTGAATGCTGCAGAATACTCAACGCCGAATGCAGCTGCGAGCTATGAGCTTCGGGCCACGAGTGAAATACAGGTTGCACCTATGCTACTTTGCGCGTATACTTCTTTCGGACTTTTTCTCAACCATCAAACCATTCAGCCATTAGCTAACCCCATTTTCAAATTTTCAAATTTGTTTCCTCTTTTCCAAATAACAGTGCCGTATATGCCATCTTAGCCGTTTATGCCGTTTTTGTACTTGAAACTTGTGCCTTGCCATTTGTCCCTTTGCTCTTGCAGCCTTCTTCCCTCTTTCTTCAGATATAAAGCGCATACAATAAGGGTTTGATATTCCGGGTTTGCGAATGAAAGTGCAGCTTGGCTTTTATCAAATCCCTTTCACAGTACCCGTAGCGGTAAAGTAATGTATCCAAAATGTTACATAGAACTGCTTAACGGTCAATCAGGGTCTGTGATACTGCAAATAGATCGGTTGTTGGTTATAGAAAAATAAAGCCAAATTCATATCCGGATGAAACCAAGTGTACTCAAGACGTTGCTGGCTTTTGTGATGTCCGGAGTGTTTGCTGCAGCGCCCACTATTTCGTCGTTTACACCTAATATTGACGACCAACGGCCTATTTCTAAAATAGTACCCGATAAAAAAGCCATTGACATTGCTGATAAACCTAATAAAACGGAGAGGCGGGGACTAGTTACTTCGCGTGTTGGACAAGGCGCATATAGGAAAAGCATTTTACACAGATGCAAGTACAAATGTGCAGTTATTGGATACACTAGTCATGAAATTCTTATTGCTAGCCATATTGTTCCATGGAAAGATGCTACTGATGCTGAACGATTAGATGTAGCGAATGGTATTTTATTGTCTCCTATTTATGATGCATTGTTTGATAGACATCTAATTAGTTTTGAAGATGATGGAAGTATCATTTTGTCAAAAGTTTTACTAAAAACTAATTATCATACTCTTGGTATTACGGGTAAAGAGATCTTAAAAGGCTTTTCTACTGGCAATCACTCTTATTTAAAAAGGCACAGGCAATTACTTACCTTAACTTGTTAATACCCGGGCCGCTATCTTGGAAGAGCAATAAAATAGAGGGCATTCTCGTTTTTAAGTTAAAAGATTGCCATGCCTGCTTGTATTAAATGCGGAGCCTACACTAAATTTCAGAATGGAACTTGCCATGCTTGTTATCACTCTAAGAATGGGGCGGTAAGTTCTGACTATGAAGATGATATTATAGGATTAAATGATGATGAATGGGAATACAGGTATAGTATGATAAAAGGTCGCATTGCAGAAACGCTTATACAAGAGCTTTTTCTTTCTTTAAAATATAACGTATTCAGGTATGGGATGGAACATACGGTTCCTGGAATCGCGGAATTATTACGAGGCGTAAAGGGAGAAGTTGCTAAGCAGATAAAGAGAATGCCGGATTTTGTAATTCAACATAAGGATAGTAAAAAGACTTTTTTTGTAGAAGTAAAATTCCGTGCAAATGAATCTTTTTCGGAAGAAAACCTTCCTCTGGATTATCCTTATGAAAATGCTTTTATTATCCTTGTGTCAAAGAAACATATTAAGTGTTTGTCGGTGCAAGAGCTAAAAAATGGCAAAGCAATTACACCTTCCTGCCATAATTATTTAGGGAATAGAAAAGAATTTGATTTGGACAAAGAGGTGATTAAAAATTTTTGTGAGTTTGCTGTTCAGTTTTTTGCCACTGTATAGTTGAGGTATTCATCCCGTTTAGCGTTTCCCCCTATTTTACTATTTAATTAACTATTGGAAGTGTTTTGATCAATGCATTACCCGTCAAATAACGGTACATAAATACGTGGATTCAGCTATAGTACAGGTATAACCGCTACAATAGTTTTGTGGCGATAAAAAACTGACTACCGCTTAATCTTCTGGTATGAAAAATCTTCTTTGTGCACTATTTGTTAGTGTGTGTATATTAATTGCCCATGTACCCGCTTTCAGTCAATGTAATGCAGAACCCTGTAAACTGATACTACAAAATGGGCTGTATAAAACCTTTCGGTTTGAACGAACCTCTACCTTCTCACAGGATATTAAGACCTACTTCCAGTCGGAGACCTTTAAACAAGATTATAAGAACAACAAATGGTCTGGTGGTATTTCGCTGATTGTGGATGCCATTCCTATTAAACTGGCCGCCGGTTCATCTGAAGTGCAACTGAACCAGTTCCAGGAAAAAGTCAGATCAGCCACCAGCGTACAGGTTGATCAGTCGTTTTATGATCTGGCGCTTACCAGTATTCCGGATGTGGACCTGGCGCGCGAGTATACCAACTGTGTGGTGCAGGCCTGTAAATTCGGATTTAAGCTATACCCGCAGATCAATGAAAAGGATGTAGCATTTATTATCAACTACGCCAAGGAATTTGAACAGGATGCTATGCCCCGGCTTACCAGTCTGAAAGTATTGGGCAGCAACAAGGTGGAGTCTTCATAAAAGAAGGCGAACAGATACGTAATAACAATACGGTATACGTAGACAGGAATCCGGACGTAGATCTTACCCTGATCTTTGAAACCAATAAGGGTATTGTAAGTTTTAAAGTACCGGCAGAACCGGCAGGGTTTAATAAAGATTTCCCGGTGGGTACTATCATTTCCTCGTACCTCAATTTTGAACAGTTCAACGCTGCAGCGCAGAACAACTTCAGTAGCCCTGGCAGTATATGGACATCCAGGTACAGCAAATGGGCGCCTGCGGATGGACGAGAGGTTTCCAACTCAAAGTTCCAGTTGATCACGGGTCAGTTGAAAGTGCCGGATATGCGTGGCGTTTTTATCCGGGGGTTAAATCAATTTGACTTTGGTTCGCCTGTGGTATTATCCGACAGTCACAAAGACCCGGAGGCTAACCGCGTGGTAGGTAGTTTTCAGCCAGATGCTGTGGTGAATCACAATCATACCGTAAACGATCCCGGTCATGCACATGCGGTGTCAAGCGGCTACAGCACTTCCAGTGGTTCAAAAGGAACACCTGGCGGAGAACTGACCAATGGTGGCAATGGTAATGGAAACAAATGGGTGCATCCTGCAGAGAGAAATGTTACCGGTATTACGCTTGCCAGTTATGGCGATGCAGAAACCCGGCCCAGGAATGTAAGCTTGTATTATTATATCAGGATCAATTGATGTGGTATCTGGAGAGAAGTCCGTAAGTCGGAAAGACCGCAAGTCCGGAAGAAAGATGGGGCACGCAGAGTCACGAAGACGCAAATCCTTTGTGCCTCTTTGTGTCTTTGTGGTTCAAATGTTGCGGTTGGAAAGAAGTCAGGAAGAAAGATAATGCACGCAAAGTCGTTGAGACGCAAGTCCTCTATGCTCTGCGTTTTTCTGATAATGAGTTACTAAAACCTGCGCCTCTTTATATTTGTAAATGTTGTCACTCGTTTTAAGTTTTGTTATCGGGATCGGTTATGTTTTCTATGCAATGGCCTGGTTGGTTGATAAACCAGCGAACAGGTTTTATAATAAACTGCTGAAGCGAAAAGTCTATTTATTACACATTTTTATTTTTTTCTGCTTATTCTTGTTTGGCGTCTATCGCATCAGGTATGTAAATGCTCGTGAAGCTCTTTATATGGCACCCTTCTTCTTTTTGATATTTCTCCGGTTTTTTAATAGCATAGTAAAGAAGATCGCAGGAAGGAATATCTACATCATTACCAAATCTGATGTCCGGCCGGTAAAGTATAAATGGTATCTTGATGGTATACTCAGCGTTTTACTGCTGGCATTGCCATTTATCATCTGCGGTTATATTTCCAACAAAATCCGATTCGGCAGTTTTTTTATATAATATCAACAGTTGATCCAGATAGAGTGTAAAAAATAGTCACGCAAAGTCAAGAAGACGCAAATTTTCTGTGGTTCAATCTCTGCGAAACTTCTGTGCACTCTTGTTCTCTGCGGTTGGGAAGAATGTCCGGAAAAAAATATAATACACGCAAAGTCGCGGAGATACAAGGAGGGGAATGTTGAATACAGAATATTGGGATATAAATCCTAACACGCATTTTCCGTATGTAACTTGAAAAAGCCCGCGTTTGATTATAGAATTAAATATGTTTTTGATCTTTTATTTTAACTCAAGCATTTTTTTAGCGCACTGACTGCAGATTTCTTATCCTTTAAAAGCGCCTCTATCAGATCTTGAAAAGCCTGAATTCGATTATTAATGACATCGTGAAGATCATTAGGCTTATCTGGTAAGCCAAATTTTTTCAATTCAATCGAAGTGTTGCGACAATCTGTAATTATCCAATCTTCTAGCTTAATTTTCAATTCTATTAACTTATTATTTTTATTATCCAGATATTCTGTTAGTCCTTTTTGTGCTTGTTTAAATTTAAAGTTCCTGAAGTAGGGATGCTGTGCTTGTCCTGGATCTTCATCCACAACGGCAATCTGATTTTCTTTTTTACTTAATGCTGTAAGTACTCGGGATTTTCCATAATGATGCATTATTTCTTTTTTACCGAATCCCAAACATTTCATCAAGGTTTCATCTGGCAAGCATTCTACGTGTATCATAATTTATTCAACGATACGATCAAGGTTAAAAAAAACATCGGAATTGAGCTCAAGAACTTCTGCAATTTGGTCTTTGTTCAAAGGCGTTACTTTTGTTTGATACTCATTCATTTTTACTAAGCATACATTTAAATTGTCTGTAGTAGATTTTTCAATAAGGTTCAATAGCAGGTAGGGGTTATGTGTGGTGATAAAAAACTGATTCGTTTCATCCAGCGCAATGCGTTCCGCAAGGAACTTGGTATAGAATGGAAATGTGTTAGTTTCTGGTTCGTCATATAATAAAATAGAATTATTATTAGATTTCATTGACATAATATAAAAAACTACTCTTTGCAACGTTTCAGAAATAGTCTGATATGGATAACTATAAATACTCCGATTTACTATTTTGCTCATGTTAATTTCATTCTCAACAGGCTTCATAGTTAGGGTAAAACCTTTATTTTCAAAAAACTCGTTAACCCAATTTCTATAATCCTCGTTTGCAACAAGTAAAGAAGGCAGATTTTCTCCAAACGGAGGTGCCAGATGCGGCATATAAGTAATCTGGAAATTATCCAGACGCTTATATTGGTAGATTCTTAATTTAGTTGAAATAGGCGCACCAGGACTCTGTATTTTTCCATCATGCCTAATTGTAATTGTGCTTGACTTTTGTTGAGACACATGATCTCGCAGTTCTAATTCAAAGTTGTTTTCTGGGATACCGTTTTCTCTTATTGCGTATTTAAATTTACAACTCATCTCATTGGTCTGTATTTCGATAGGTTTGTTTATGTTGAAATCGAAAAATAAATCCCCAAGAGTTTTGTATCTTACTATTTCTTTAGAAAGTTCATTGGTTATAACCCCCTGGCTCATTAAACTAAGTGCTTCAATGATATTACTCTTACCGCCATTAGGATCACCAATGAATACATTGATTTTTTTGCAAGGAATCTTAATATCCTTAAGTGATTTGTAATTAAGAACCTGAAGACTTTCAATCATTCCATTATTGTATTATATTGCAAACATACTGTTTTTTAAAATAGCATAATCTTTAGTAAATTATTGATATATAGACGTATACACGCAGTGCCGTGTGCTTCCCAATCTTAAAATAACTCATCCCTTAGAATTATTTTTATTCTTTCTTGACATACGACTTTAAACCGTACGCCATTTGTATCAAAACCGAACACCTTTCCTGGATTACTACGTATAAACCTTTCATTTATAGTCTTCTGTAAACCGGCATTTTGTTGGTAGTGAAAAGCATCTGGTTCCCTTTTTCACCATATTAACAATAGTCATGTTTAAAAACTATCTGAAAGTAGCGTTCCGATCGCTGTTAAAAAATAAAACCTTCAGTATTATCAACATCGCAGGATTGGCGATGGGAACACTTTGCTGTTTGTATATTCTGCTGTACGTACAGGAACAGTATAGTTATGACAAGCACCATGCAAACGCTTCGGATGTTTACCGTGTTACTACCTGGATGATGCTTACCGGTGATCAGCATAATGCCAGTACCTGCTCTCCACCTGTTGTACCAGCCATGAAAAAAGATTTTCCGGAGGTAGAACAATTCACCCGTGTGATACCTACCGGTATGATGGGTGCTAAACAACACCTGCTACGCTACCAGGACAGATCATTTTATGAAACAGATGCCCTGTTTGTAGACTCTACCTTTTTTGATATATTCAGTTACCATTTTGTAACAGGCAATGCTTCCAATGCATTGACCGAACCTTATTCTGTTGTGTTGCTGAAACCCGCGGCCGATAAACTGTTTGGAAAAGAAAACCCGGTAGGACAAACCATTTCCATAGACAATTCCTATGGCAAGCACGATTTTACAGTAACGGCTGTTGTGGATGAAAGCCTTGGTAAAAGTCACATCAGGGGGAATATGTTCATTACCATGAACAGCGGTGGCATTGGAGAGTATGTACGTCGTAATACTATCTGGGCAGGTAACAACTTTGTAAATGGGTATGTGAAACTGCAACCTGGTGCAGATGCTGCAGCCCTGACTAAAAAACTACCGGCCTTCCTGGATAAGTATGGCCATGAACAGATGAAGGCTGTAGGAATGGAAAAAAAGCTGAGTCTGCAGCCGGTTGCTGCCATTCATACTACTACTGATTACAAGGTGGAGATGAGTAAAACGGTAAGTCCTACTTTTCTCTTTATCCTGATTCTGATTGCTATTATGATCCAGGTAATTGCCTGTATCAACTTTATGAATCTTTCTACTGCACGCGCTTCTAAACGCGCGAAGGAGGTAGGTGTTCGTAAAGTAATTGGCGCCCGCTCCCTGGACCTGGTGAAACAATTTCTGGGCGAATCATTGCTGCTTTGTTTGCTGGGTGTGGCAATAGCGATACCCTTATTGCTGATGTTATTGCCCTGGCTCAATACCCTCACCAATGCCGATATACAAACTTCCTTTTTGCGGGATTATCATGTATGGTTATTGCTGGCTGCGCTGGTATTGGTAACTGGTTTTGTGGCCGGTAGTTATCCTGCTTTTTATCTGTCAGCCTTCAGGGTGATCAAAGTATTGAAAGGAAATTTTACCAATCATATATCTGCCGGTAGTATCCGTAAATCACTGGTGGTATTCCAGTTTGTACTTTCCATTATGCTGATAGCCGGGATTATTATTATTTACAGTCAACTAAATTATATCAAAAATAAAGACCTGGGTTTTGAAAAGGAGCAGCGGCTGGTATTCAGCTTTCATACCAACGGAGCACTGGAAAAAGTTCCTGCTTTTACACAAGACCTGCGTCAACTGGCCGAAGTGAAATATGTCAGCAGATCTAATAACTACCTGAGCCAGTTTGTAGGAATGGATCATGGTGTATATCCATCCGGTGGTAATATGACGACGGCCGTTGATGCACAGAATATCAGTACTGATGAATTTTTTGTAAAAGCCAATGGGATCCGGGTGATCAGTGGTCGTGATTTTCAATTGAACGACAGTAGCAGGGTATTGATCAACGAAACACTTTGCAAGCGACTTGGTTTTACACCGGAAACAGCTATTGGTAACAGGCTGTACACACAATATGGTCAGGATCCGGCTACCTATGTAGAAGTGGCGGGTGTGATGAAGGATTTTAATTACAATTCGCTGCACGGAGAGGTAAGACCATTTATGCTGGTATATGAGCCGCATCCTGCTGGTTTTTCCAATATTGTGGTAGCTACCAACAGCAAAAATTATAAAGTACTGTTGGATAAAATGGAAACTGCCTGGAAAAAGAACTTCCCGGAAATTCCTTTTGAATATGCATTCCTGGATGCGGAAGTGCAGAAACAATATGAAGCAGAAACAACCCTGGCAAATATTATTAACTCTTTTACCCTGATGGCGATCCTTATCTCCTGCCTGGGATTGTTTGGGTTGGCAGCGTTCAGTGCAGAGCAACGGAACAAAGAGATCGGGATCCGTAAGGTGCTGGGCGCAAGTGTGGGTGGCATTGTACAATTACTTTCCCGCGATTTCCTGAAGCTGGTTATCATTGCCATTCTGATTGCAACACCTATAGCCTGGTGGGCTATGCATAAATGGTTACAGGCATTTGCATACCGTGTTCCACTGAGTTGGTGGATGTTTGCTGCAGCCGGTGTTGCTGCCATCCTGATTGCATTGTTTACCGTGAGTTCGCAGGCTGTTAAAGCTGCGTTGACAAACCCGGTAAAAAGCTTACGTTCCGGAGAGTAGCATGCCGATTTGACAATTTGCTGATGTGCAGGCGATGAACTGCTAAAACACCAAAGATATTTTAGATAGAACAGGAGGATTGTACCGCAGGGTGCAATCCTTTTTTAATGGTGTAGCCTGCAAATGAAGCCTGAAGTATGAGGTCTGAAAAGATACAAAGGATACAATACCCCAAATTGAAACGCTTTGTATGCTTTTGATTAACGGCGTTCTCTGCGGTTGGAATTATGATAGCTCTTTCATTGCTTTTTTATAATCATACTGTATATCCTCATGTAGTGTGCTCAGTGCCTTGTTGATCTTGATGATCTGCTGGTTGTACAGGTTGGTCAGTACAGTGCTTTTGTGCAGTGCAATGCCCGATTCTTTTAGCTGGGAGCAAAAATGGATCAGCAATTCAGCTTCTGCCTGTTTGCTGCCCATGTATTTAATGTGCTTATTGATAATGCGCAGAATTTTGCGCAGTGTTTTCTTGGCAAAGTATAATTGGGTGGTGTTCACTTCGGTAAAGTTTTCCTCCGTTTGCTGCTTCACCATGTTGATATAGGCTTCCTGGTCGTGCGCTTCAAACAACAGGTAGGTCAGCAGTTCCTTGTTTTCTTTTTTAAACTTTGCCAGTCGCAGACAAAGTTCCACTACCTGTGCAGGTGGTATCTGTTGTAATTCGTCTTTTAGTTCGTGGACAGTCGCGGTTTTCATGCGATGTGAAAATACATCAAATTGCTAAACACAAAACGCTTAATGCCTGACGCAAATACAATTGAGTATGCATGCGTTGGACATTAAGCGTTCGGCGTGCTGCGTTTAACGCGCAATTGTCACCTGTTTACTCTGTATACCCTGTTGGGTGGTAAGCTTCAGGATATAAACACCGGATGAAAGATTGGCGGTATTCAGTCTTACCTGGTGATTGCCCGAAACAAGTGATCCCTGTTTTACTGTACTTACCAGCGCTCCCTGTATATTGTACAACGACAGGTTTACAGTGCCCGACCGTGGTAATGAAAACCGTACATCGGTGTAGGTAGTGAACGGATCAGGATAGGCTGATAATACAAATTTGTTTGCTGCTTCATCTGCAGTAACAGTATTACTGCTGACAGTAACAGTATTTGCCGGGTAAGATGAAGTGGTAGCAACCTTTGGCGCCGTGTAGGTCACTTTTACATATACCTTTTGTGAAGGATTGGCAGCATTGGTGTTCTTCACCTTTACTGTATACATACCGGTAGAAGAAGGCGTATAGGTTAATGTTTGATTGCCGGTGCCACTTACAGTTTGTACCGAAGTTCCGGAAGCATTGTACAGCGTTACGGTAAGATTGGGCGTGGTATTGGCCGGGTAAAGATTTACGGTAATCGTTTTACCACTCTCATCAAATACACTTCCCACTGTACGCAGACTGGTAGAACTGGCGGGTAATGCGCCGCCCTGTTGCAGAGAACTGGCATTGGAATCGCCCAGGTCATCAGCCATTTCCCATTCCTGCGTGGTACTGCGTTGTGAAGGACTGAAGCCACCACTAACACCTGTAGGTCCCCAGATGCAATAGCCACGACGTGTGTTGCTGCCATCGCAAGGTGGAACATAAATGGTGGCTTTGCCGGAAGCATCTGTCCAGATATCGCTGGCATTGGCACCGGAATAATCATGCAGTTGTACATTGGCGCCAAAATCTGTTTGAATGGTAGCACTTTGCCAGGTATTCCAGTTATCATTAATACCAATGATGGCATAACTATTTTCCGGACCTGCTTTGTAACCACGTTCAATGATCAGCAGATCAGACGCCTGCCAGCGAACTTTATAACTACCTTTTTTAAAATTCAGCTTCTGATGACACCAGATAATGTTGGCAATAGCATCGCGCACCGGCAGATCGGTAGTACTGGTAGGCTGGTGTGTATAGCGTTTGCTGGTACCACCAATATCAAACAGGTCTTCAAAGAACACCTGTGGCGAACCGTCCACTGCAAAAGTAATAGCATAGGCAGCGGCCAGTCGTGCATCGAAAGGATCAATATGTCCGCCGCCCAGTTCATTGCCGCTGTCCCATCCTGTGTAATTGCCATTGGCATCCTTCAACGGACGGAAAGTATCGTGGTTGTTTACAAATGGCACAGTGCGGTAGCGATTGGTTTGTTGTGCGCCGGGAATGTTGGCGAGATTGTAACTGCCGCCTGCACTTACCATGTCTTTTACCGCCTGCCGTAGGCTGAAGTCAAAGGTTCCTGTAAGGTCTTCACTGCCGCCGTTACTGGTTTTTACATTGCTGATCCAGGTGTCAAGATCGCTGGCGCTGCCTACATATTCACCAACGGCAAACATATTGGCGCCGCCATTGGCCCAACTGGCGTTGTACTTGGCATTGTACAGGAAATCCTGCACTGCCCAGTAGGGATAGTTTTTCACCGCATCAAAACGAAAACCATCACTACCGGTTTGTTTTTTGAACCATACCAACCAATCGCGCGCGCCGGTGCGCATATAATCGCTGGACTGTGCAGGATTGTAGGTAGCGTTGGAACTGGTGCCATAGGCTGTAGATTCATAACTGATATCAGGGCCAAAAAGAATCGCATCCCAGTCGTTGGTATTGTAATGATTGTTGTATTGATTGGGATAAAAGTTCTCCCAGTTCTTGGGCCAGCGGCCGCTGCGGGCAAGATAATTGGCGCGTGTTTCACTGCTGGCAGGAGTAATATAGCTTACGTAGCGGAAATTTTTGTAACCACTATTTGTGAGCAGCGAAGTGGCGTTGGAGTCCACACCGCCTGCGCCTGTGTTGGAACCTGCATCACTTACATGGTTCAATACAATGTCCTGTATGGCATCCATACCATTGGCGTGTAACACGGCTACCAGGCGCAGCAATTCATTTTTATTACCCAGTCTTGTTTTTACGCTGCCTTTCTGGTATTTGTCGCCCAGGTCGTAATGATCAAAAGGTCCGTACCCTACGCTGCCGGTGCTGGCGTTTTTAATACAGGGAGGAATCCATACGGCATCAATGCCCAGGTCGCGCAAACGGGGAGCAAGATCGGCCAGGTAGTTACTCCAGCCGTTCGAGTAATTATTGTTCCAGTAATCCCACCAGAACCCCTGTAATACAACCTTACCATTCCAGGGATTTTGAGCAGTAACAGCAAAGGATAAAAATAGCAGGAATGCGGTGGCATAAAGCCGCCACCGGCAGAGTAGAATTTTCATATAACAAGTGCGTTTAATGGTGAAAAATGGTACTGTGTAAAAATTACACATTCTTTGTAAAATGGCAAAAAAATTATATGCGTTGAAGTGATTAAGGAATCGTTACCAATGAATAAATAACAGATTATGAAAGCTTTATAAAATTAAATACTTTCAGAGAAAAGAAAGAGACGGCAATTAGTGTTTAAACATTTTTATAGTAACTATGTTATAATAACCAACTACCTTACATCAAGTAGATCAAGTATATGGAACTAGGCATTTACACCTTTGCAGAATTAACCCCCGATCCCTTAACCGGTAAAATGATCAGTGCGCAGCAGCGTATGCAGGACCTGATGGAAGAAATTGAACTGGCCGATCAGACTGGTCTGGATGTTTTTGCCATTGGAGAACATCATCGGCCGGAGTACATTGTTTCTTCTCCGGCAGTAGTGTTGGCAGCGGCAGCAGCGCGTACTAAAAATATCAGGCTGTCGAGTGCTGTTACTGTATTGAGTTCTGATGATCCTGTGCGGGTGTTCCAGGATTTTGCAACGGTAGATTTGTTGTCCAACGGACGTGCAGAGATCATGGCGGGTCGCGGTTCGTTCATTGAATCATTTCCTTTGTTTGGTTACAACCTGGATGATTATGATGAACTGTTTGCTGAAAAACTGGAGCTGCTGGTGCGGTTGAATGAAAAAGAAAAGATCACCTGGAAAGGAAAGTTCCGTCCTGCTATCAACAACCTGGGTGTATATCCACGACCGGCGCAGGATAAATTACCTATATGGATTGCCATAGGCGGTACGCCTGCTTCTATTGTAAGGGCTGCCACGATGAACCTGCCGCTGGCACTTGCCATTATTGGTGGCGAGCCGCGTCGTTTTGCTTCATTGATACAACTCTATCGCAATACTGCAGCCAAAGCAGGACATGATGTAAATACATTGCAGGTGGGTATTAATTCGCATGTATTTATTGCAGATGACTCGCAGGAAGCTGCTGATATTTTTTATCCTACTTACGCGGCAACCATGAGTAAACTGGGCCGTGAACGTGGATGGCCTCCCATGAACCGCAACCAGTATGAGGCTATGCGTGCAGAACATGGCTCATTGCTGGTGGGAAATCCACAGGAAGTAATAGATAAAATATTGTATGAGTATGAACTGTTTGGCAATACGCGGTTCCTGGCGCAGATGAGTGTGGGCACTATTCCGCATAAACAAATGATGCGCAGCATTGAATTGTTTGGTACAGTGGTAGCGCCGGCAGTGAGAAAAGCCCTTGGGTAATAACCCCTCTGCGAAAACTCAGTATCCACCTGTTCTCTGCGGTTGGCATTGACTTAAAGCATTGCTGTGAAAACGGGTTTACTTTTTGACTATTTTAGATGTTCTGAAACACCGCATGAAACAAATTCTCTTACTCGCATTACTGGGTTGTTCTTTTACCGGGCATACACAAATGACCACCGGATTAACGGGTAAACCTGATACATCCTATTCCAACTACAGCGCTTATATCAAGGAATTAAAAAGACATCCGCAGATACGGTTGGTACCAGATTCACCCATTGTTGCTGTAAAAGAAAAAAGAGGCGTAGTGTACTGTACTACAGGTAACCGCCCTTTATTACTGGATGCTTTTTATCCCAAAGAAAAGACAAGGAAAAAAAGACCTGCTATACTGATCATACATGGTGGTGGCTGGCGTTCGGGCAACCGTACACAGCATTATCCGCTGGCGCAACGACTGGCCGCTCTGGGCTATGTATGTTTTACGCCGGAATACAGGTTGTCCACAGAAGCATTGTATCCTGCTGCTGTGCATGATCTCAAAGCAGCCTTACGCTGGGTTCGCGCCAATGCAAAGCAATACCAGGTAGACACTTCCCGCCTGGTGGTAATGGGTTTTTCTGCCGGCGGACAACTGGCTGCACTGCTGGGCACTACCGGCAACAATCCCGCTTTTGATGGTGATAGCTGCAATACAAAATACACTACCAATGTACGGGCAGTAGTAGACCTGGACGGTACCTTATCGTTTGTACATCCCGAATCGGGTGAAGGTGATGACACTAAAAATATCTCCGCTGCTACCTATTGGTTTGGCTACAATAAAAAAGAACAACCTGCATTGTGGAAAGATGCCTCACCGCTAACGCATGCAGGCAGTAACACGTCTCCTTTTTTATTTATCAACAGTGGTGTGGACCGCATGCACGCCGGTCGTGATGATTTCCGGAAAATACTGGACCAGTATGGCATTTATTCAGAAGTGCATACCTTTTCTGATGCACCACATAGTTTCCCTTTGCTGCAACCCTGGTTTGATCCGATGGTAATGTACATAGATAACTTTTTGAAAAAAGTAATGCAATAGACGGCACGCTTATTTTTACTGAATAAGCGTGTATAATGTATCTCCCAGCTTATGCATATCACCAGTGTCGGTATTAGTTAAAATGATAACTACTTTATTAAAAGCGCTATCCATAAGAAGCAGGGAATTGAATCCATTGATATTACCTGCGCGTTCTAATATTGGCGTACTGAATGTTTGGGTGTTATTGTAAAAACCAATGGTAGGATAACCCCTGCCGTATTTCAGGTAAACCTCCCGCTGCGGTTTTTTTACAAACTGTTCAATGGTTGCTGTTGATAGCAGCTTACCGGTTTTAAGTGCCTGTATAAATGTAAAAATATCTCCGGTGGTAGAATACACAGCACCTGCACCGGAATAGTTGGACAGGTATATAGGGCCATCGTTATACAACGTGTCATTTTTGTTGCCACCGCCAAATGTATAATTGTGATAGCCGTAGGCAAGATGGGGTATAATGGCGGACTCTTTATACAATCCTGTGCTATACATGTTGAGTGGTGTAAGAATATTGTCCTGCAGCAGTTGCTTAAAGGTTTTTTGCGTAACCACCTCCAGTATACGGGTCAGCAGTATGTAGTCTACATTGTTGTAATTGAAAGCAATACTTTTCAACGTGTCATTGGGTGCTGCAAATTTTTTAATGTATTCGGTTGTGTTGTAGCGGGACGAATAAGCCTGTAATGGTTCGTTTTTCAAACCGGAATAATGAGTCAGCAGATCTGCAATGGTAATATTGGCAAGGGTAGCCGGCAGATCCGGCAGATATTTGGTTACAGGATCGTTCAGCTTTATTACAGACCGCTCGACCTGTTGCAGAACCAGTACGGAGGTAAAGGTTTTGGTCATGGAAGCAATTGGAAAACGGGTGCTGTCTGTAACCGGAACGGCAAACTGGAAGTTGGCCTGTCCTTTATGAATTCGGGAAACGACCTTCCCTTCTGTTCCGATCAATACAGTGCCATTGAAGTGTCCTGCTTCGTATTCGGCATGCAGAAAAGCTTCAGCATCTTTTTGTGCAAACAATGAATTACTTGCAGCCAGTAAGGTAAAGAGGATAATATATTGCATGCCATATAGTCGCCGGTGGGATTATTTTGTTGCATCAGATCTGTAAAATCAATAGCTATGTTTTTTTGCCAGGAACAGTACTTACCCTACGTTTTTGTTGTGCGTTCCCTGCTGTTTGTGTGAAATATCTTTATTAATATTGCTGGTATTTTAGCCTGTCTGTTTACGTTATTTCCGTATTCCCGGTGATTCAAAATTGTAAAAACCCCGGCATTGGAAAATCAGGGAAATAAAATAATCAATATCGCTATTGTAGATGACCAGCTGTTGTTCAGACAGGGGCTTGCTTCATTGATTGCAGATGTTCCGGGTTTTCATCTTTTACTGGAAGCGGAAACAGGAAAAGGAATACTTGACCAATTAAAACACGCGTCGCAGTTGCCGGATATCCTGCTGATGGATATGAAACTGACAGATCTCAACGGTCCGGAACTGAATGCTATACTGCAAAAGGAATTTCCTGCTGTAAAAGTGATCGTGGTTTCTATATACGACCAGGAGCGACTGATTTACCGGATGATAGAGGCCGGTGCCTGCGGATATCTTGTAAAGAACTGCGATAAACAGGAGCTGGTAACGGCCATTAACAATACCATGCAGACAGGTTTCTATTTTAATTATAGCACCATGAAGGCGATGCGCAATGCCGCAGCCCACAAAAATCAGTCACTTCGCAATATCAATCACATCCCCATCGAATTAACAGAGAGAGAAGAAGAGGTGCTGAAACTGATCTGCCGGGAATTTACCAATGCAGAAGTGGCAGCACAGCTTTCCATCAGTATCCGCACAGCAGAAGGACACCGAAATAACCTGTTACTAAAAACAGGTTGTAAGAATACTGCCGGTCTGGTGGTATTTGCTATCCGCAATGGATTGTTTGAAGTGGATCTCTGATTTTTATCCCGCCTTACTATTTTTCATTTTAGGTTTTATTGTATCTATTGGTGACAGATACAGGTAGAAATACCTGGATCAAAAGCCGGTATTTCTGCTTAAACAAACGGCTCCGTGGTTTTCTTTCTTTGAACCGTCAACAGAAGCTTCTGAAGGCGGATGCCGAAAAGCCTTAAACGAGTAGGCAAAAACATTACAAAAATCAAAACCATGGACAATCAGAACCTTTTTTCACAAACTTACCAGCAGATCATTTCCGGTGCGCTGGGTGGCGGTAATCCCAGTTTCCAACTGTTTGCCAATCCTATAGACTTCAACTGGCCCACAGCGCCCACAGGTCAGGTAGCCGCACAGGCCTATGCATTGATGAGCTGTGCACCCAAGTATGAAGCTATAGGAACCTTCAACTTTGGTGATGCCAGTTTTTTTGATGACTATAAACAGGTGCTGACATTACTGACGTTCAAGGTAAGTCCTGCACAGCAAAAAAATCTGAGCGACCTGTACAGCGACGTTGTAGCCAGCCGTAACCAGGCCAGCCAGGTGCTGACAAATGCCAATGCCGATTACCAGACACAACTGAGCAATAATGGCCAGGCAGGCATGAGCGCAGCATATCCACCAGACGGAACATTTCAGACCTATTTCAACAGCACACACTGGAAACAGGATCTGGCCAATGCCAATGCAACAGCCCAGGCCAAATACCAGGCTTACAGTGACCTGGTGAATCAGCTTACCATTGATCCGAGCCTGAAGAATATCCTGGCATTGATAGCCACACCTACCGGCCCTGTTTCCGGATCCGCTCCTGCAGGATGGACCAAGGTAGCCAATGCAGACGGAAGCCTGCAGTTCTGTCCTTACTATGGTCTTACCACAGATGGTCAAACAATGCTGGCCAACCTGTCTGCCGGTACTTCCGGTGGTTTCAGTGTAACATTGGATGCGTCCAAAACAACACAGGACATGTCTAAATCATTTGCCGGCTTTGCTACTTCGGTAGATGCGCTCTTCTGGTCGGTCAATGCATCCGGTTCATGGACCAAAACAAATATTTCAGAAACAGACAACAGTGTGCAGGCTACCATTACGGTAAAAAGCTCTGCTGCTTTACCTGTACAGATCGGTAGTTGGTACGATGGTGGCTTTATGGCCAAACTTGCCAGGAACACGGATGGCTCTGGTTTTTCATTCCTGCCTCCCTGGCAGGCAATGGGTTCCGGCGATAAAACGGTGTTTGGAGCCAATGGATTGCTGTCTTGCCGTGTGCGCAGCCTGGTAGCTGTTACCGGTTTAAGTGTCAGCATTACCATGAAATCATCTACCTACAGCAGTGTAGCTTCCTCCTGGCAGGCTTCTGCCGGATTGCGCATTGGCTGTTTCAGCTTCAGTGGCTATGCCGGTAACAGTAATTTCAAAGCTACTTCAACAGGCAATCTCACCACTGTTACTATCAATGATACTTCTACCGATCCGCAGATCATTGGTGCAGTGCTGGCGTTCCCCGGTTTGAATGATGCATAATTACAGTAAAGACATTACGGTGCTGCTATACAGACTGTAATGTCTTTTTTAATGGTAACTGTAAATGAACAGGCGTACTCCGAAAAGCCTTCAACAGAGTAGGAACTATATTAAAAAAACAACGATCATGTTTTATATACAGAAAGAAGAAGACATACCCGTTAACCTGAGCGTACAAACGGATAATGACCAGAGTTTTGCCTTAATACCAGAAACACCGCATGTGGTCACTTCCACCTTTGGCAGGGTGGTAGTGCATGCCCCTGCAAATTTTGCGCATGCTATACATGGTAATAATGTGGCAGCCATTGACGGAACCATTTACCTGGTAAGTGAGGAAATGAATGGAGATCTTACCATTTTGCCCGTGGGTCATCATTGATCCGGAATAGGGTTACTAACGAAAATGAAAAGGGCCTACATTTCAGCAGGGGTTTTAACGGGGGCTGAAATATGCAGGTGAAAGCCCTTTTTATTTTGTTGTGGTATATGCCATGTTGCATGGATCATGGTCAGCCGGCTTTCAATATTTTTCCAGCCCATTCCTTTAACAATAGCAGCGGCATTATGCGTAAAGCCGATACCATCGTCATGATAATATAGCTGTATCGTGCCATCAGAAATGCTGATGGTGATATGGATGCCGGATGCCTGTGCATGTTTAATGGTGTTGTTGATAAGCTCTGCCAGTACACGGTAAAGCGCCATTGCTGTGCTGCCTTCTATGCCGGTTTCGCAAACAGTAAGAGATAAACGGATGGTGCCTGACAGGTTGATATTGTCTGCCAGGTTGTGCATGGCATCATAAAAACCAAACCTGCCGCTGATATGTGGTGAGAGATTGTGTGCGATCTGTCTTGTTTTATAAATAGTGTCATCTATCATGTGTTTCATACTACTGGCGTATGCTGCTTCCGGTGTTTGCTGCTGCGCTGCTTGTTTCTCGATCAGCATACGCAATGAAGACAGCCGTGCCCCTACCTCATCGTGCAGATCACTGCCAATACGTTCTCTTTCTGCTTCCTGCGAGGTAATAACTGCGTGTAATAGCGCTTTCTGGTGTTCAAGCTGTGTAGCTGCCAGTTGTTTTTGTTTTTGCAGTAACCTGTTCTGGTTGCGTACCTGCAACAGGATAAAACAAATGATAATAAGTGCAACTCCTGCAGTGCTGATAATAATCAGCAAATAGAGATCATTGTTCATGGGGTGCATATTTTCGGAAACCGATGCTTATAAAAAGCAACATAAGAACAGAAAGGCCGGCGTGCACATTCCAGATGATGATGGAGGTAGTTCTGGATGCCAGGGAAACGATCATGTGAGAAAAGGTGAATAATATAAATGCACTTGAAAAATACAACAGCAATCCGCTGATGATCCAGTTCAGTGGTAAGCTGGCCCATGCGTGTCCTTCATCATCCTGCTGTTTCCACCAGTAAAGAAAACACAGCCCGATAATAAGTATAGATTGTAGTGATAGTGCATACGAGTTGAACTGATTAATGTGTTGCAGGAAAAGTGTGTTTAATAATGCCAGTAGTGGAAAGATCAGCATCAGCCATCGTATATATTTTGAAAATTGCTTTTTATAGAAAACCAATCTGAAAAAGTTTAGCAGCATCAGGGTTTCGGCAATGGTTGAGAAATGGTATAGAAATAAATTGGGAGAATGTAGCAGGGCCAGTGCAGATGAAATAATACACACAACCAGGTTTACCAACAGGTAGTAGAATATTGCTCTGCCGGTACAGGACAAAGCATTATACCGGAGCAGGGCAATGATAATGGGTAATAAAATGAAGGCAGGCGCAACCACGTTCATAAACAGGTATTCTGGTTTCATGCAATAACAATCTTTTAAGCAGTATTTATTCGTCGTCGTCCTCCTCCTCACCGGATCTATACAGATCACTGTATATGTCGCATAAATTGGGGCAGGGCTGTGTGATGTCAAAAATAGAATAGTAGCCTGCATCACCGGGTATCTGCTGGTCAGCTTTATGCGGAACGGGCATTACAAGATCGAAAGAAGGCTGGTGTGGGTTGTATTTAAATTCACCAGGACTTCCGGCTTCCCGGGGGTTTACCTGGTATACCAGCACCAGGATAGCTGTTACTGGTGGCAATGGATCCGGAGGTGTTAGTGGCAGCATGTGAAGACTATAATAAGCACGCACTCCTACTATATAGATCGGTTTGGTAAGGCCGGTACCCTGATCCTGCGTTTCCCTGATCAGTTGCTGCAGGGCCAGCAGTTCCTTTATGTCTGTAAAGGGGATAAAAATACCTCGCGGCGTTGACGGAGAGCGTTTTTTGGGATTGATAAATATCCTCCAGTTTTTTGCGCGCATCCTGGCAGTATCAATTTTTAGTACATCTTTCTGCGGAGGAATGTTTAAAACAGGCTGCTGTGACATGTTATAAAATTTAGGATTAATAAAGCAATAATATCAATCAGGTTATAGACTGTTTCAGGGGATTTGCTATTCCATTATCATTACATTATTATAATGAATGTTGCTGTATCATTAATGGAAAACGGATCGGACGGATTGACGATGCAGCTGTAGCTGGCAAAACAATGCTGGCGATTGTACTGATACGCCGGTCTGCTGAATAATGCATATCGCTTCTGAATATATTTTCAGAATGCTGAACATACTTGCCGGTTGGGCATTAGCAATAGCGGAGCGTGCTTAAATCATACAATTCAAGAGGTACAAACGGGTAGGTTTCCTGGATCGGAATTGTTTGTAGTAATAATAATGAATTTTCAGCAGGCATTCAAATCTTTTAATGCCGGAATACAATGATTTCGATTGTGTCTGATTGATAGCCGGGATACAATACTATTTGATATTGCGCAAAAAAATCTGGTAGGTGATCATCCGGCGGACAGTTCTATCAATATTGATGCGGCCCTGAGAAGCGACGCCATTTCGGTTATCCTGTTGGCTAAAGCAAACCGTTCGGTTACCGGGAATAAAACGAAAGGTTTCAGCTTTCTGAAACCTTTCGTTTATATTAATTATCTGGCCTGTAATGCCTGGCCTTCAAACTTTATTCCAGTCCATCCGTGTTTCATAAACTGCCGGATATTCTGGTGATCGGTTCCTTCCGGGTTGTTTAATACCGATTGATAATGCTCCGCAAACAGGTACAGGGTGTCTTCCTGAGCCAGATTATTCAGTTGTGCAAAAGCAAACACCTTTGCGCTGCCCTGGTTTTGCGTAGCTTCATTATAGGCATCTCCGTTTTTAAAAGCAGTTGGCTGGTGTTGGTAATAACGTTCTATAAATTCAATCACATCTTTAAAGACGATGGAATTGCTTTTTAATTTTTCAATCAGTGTAATTAATTGTTCTTTCATCCGGGTTGTTATATGGTTGAAGATTTGCCAAAAATAAAGAAGAGTATACATATCATTTCAATTGCTGAAGACACCCTTGCCTCTTTGCAGCCCTTAAAGGTTTTTTTCTTTCCAAACAAATGTTGTTTTAGGTGAAGCTACACATGATACGCGGGAGTTTACGCAACTGAAAATTTCCTTTTTGAAATTCCTGATCACTAACTGTGGCTACAGATCAGCCATTTTTGAAGTGCCATTTGGTGCTATGTTATTCCTGGATGATTCTGTTGCACGAGAAACAGGTGATGTACAGGCAATGTTTCGCAATGTTGGTTTTGGGGGTTTATATACAGGAGAGTTCAGTGATTTTGGTTATATATTGTACTTCGGACATCTGCAAGAAACGTAAATACATAATAATAGAGGCAGCTATTCAATAGTCTTTTCTTGTTTATATTTCAGGTATTCCGGATCAACGGGTCAATTGATACTCAAGGATAAGAGCACCGTTATCGAACACACGTGAATGCTTCAATGAGAAATGCTTTAACTCACGGTTGTCATCAAAAAGCTTCAGTCCGCCACCTACTGCAACGGGGCAAACCATCAGCCGTAGTTCGTCAACCAGGTCATGGTGCAGCAGGGCCCTGGCAAGGGTAGCGCTGCCATAGACCAGGATATCACCGCCATCGGTTTTCTTCAGCGCGACAACGTCTTTGGCCACATCGCGGAGGATATTACTATTGCTCCAGTCCGCTTTTTGCAGGCTTCGGGATACGATATATTTCGGCAACTGGTTCATGCGGTCGCCGAACCCGTTACCGGTCTGTGTAGGCCAGTATGCAGCAAATCCGTCATATGTAATTCTTCCCAGCAACAAGGCATCTACTGCGGTCAATTCATCCATTTTGTATTTCCCGCCTTCCGGAGATCTGTATTTGGTTTGCCAGCCGCCATGAGGATGATTGGTTTCATTGCCGCCCGGGGCTTCAACAACACCATCGAGGGTGATGAATTCGGTAACAATAATTTTTCGCATGATCTTTTTGGTAAAGCTAGCGGATATGGTTTGATCAAACAGGGGGTGAATATGACATTTTAAGGGATGAATACGTCGGGTTAGTACGGATTGTAATATATATAAGGCTATTATTTAGCAGCTCTTTTTCGATCCCCGATTGGACAATGATTAAATCAGCAGGATCAGTCAATAGCCAGTAAAGTGGAACAGTTTTCTGCTATGGAAGCACCGTTCATCTACCAGAAAATTTGCGTAGATTTATTTTACAACCAACGCCAATGAAAAAAATCATCACTTTTCTCCTGATCGCTATACTTCCTTTATTCATCAATGCCCAGATAGAAAACCCGGTGAAGTGGGCTTTTTCTTCCAGGAAAATAAATGCTACTACTTATGAATTGTATATGACGGCTACTATTGAAGCCGGATGGCATTTATTCGGCCAGGAACCCGGGAAGGGGCCAAGTCCGGCAGTCATCAAGCTGAACAAGAATCCACAGGTGACGCTAAGCGGAAAGATCAGGGAAACAGGAAAGCTGCGGCAGGGTTTTGAAAAAAATTTCAATGTAGAATTGAAGTATTACGAAAACCAGGTTGTCTTTATTCAAAAAATCATCATCGGAGAAAAAACTGTAACAAAGGTTTCAGGTTCAGTTACGTTCATGGTTTGCGATGATCATCAATGCCTGCCACCCAAGAGTATGGGTTTTTCTGTGCAGGTTGGAAGTAAGTAAAAACTCTGGTCATTAAAAAATACTGAACGCTTCTTCTTCATTTTCGCTGGTAAGTTTCTAATAATGATTTTACGCTCGGAACATTTTCATTCAGGTTTTCAGGGCAACGAATTATTGCATATTGAAACTGGCAACCATTTGGCTTTGGGATATATGGAGTTTCCACCATTGATTGGACTGCTGGCATTTACAAATAATTATTCCTCCGATAACGAAAGCAAATCTTTATTCAAGCGCTCTCCCTCAATTTCTATGTTCGCCAATGCTTCGTCTATTTCTTTTAAATCGCTTGTTGTGATTGCTACTTATATTGATTTCAGATTATCATCTATATTCCATTTTATCCATTCCCGGAATAGGAACAATGAACGGCTTTTGAGCCAAAAGCCAAACCGATGCAATCTGTACAGGCGTTGCGTTTTTGTCTTTCGCAATTTTTGTAAGCAATGCTATCAAAGGCATATTTGCTTTTATGGCTGCGGGTGTAAATCGTGGAAATACCGCACGCAAGTCGGTAGCGCTATCGAATTTGGTCTCAGCGGTAATTTTACCAGTTAAAAATCCTGTCCCTATGGGTCCCCAGGGCACAAAACCAATTCCCAGTTCTTCGCAGGCAGATAACACCGATACTTCGGGTTCTCTTGCCCAAAGCGAGTATTGGTTTTGTACGGCAGTAACGGGAAGTACCGCGTGCGCCTTGCGAATAGTTTTCGCTCCTGCCTCGGACAGCCCGAAATGTTTTACCTTACCCTCTTGTATCAGCTCTTTTACTGTTCCGGCTACATCTTTGATAGGTATATGGGGGTCAACCCTGTGCTGGTAAAAGGTCATCTCAAAAGAAAGAGACGACCTCGTCTTTTTAAAAAAATATATCTACCCAGGGAGGGTTATTTCGCTTTTTCGAACGATGATGTAATCCTGCCTACTTGTGAGCCTACTTTGACTTCCTGGTAAAGCCTAAGGGAGCCTCCTGCTGTATGTAACTGAATTTCGTAAGGTGTTTCAATATTATCCTTATCAATCAGTACAAGCTTTTTGCCATTGTTCTGAAGCTGCCACTTACCGGTTTTATTTACTACTCTGTCTAAATAGGAAGTAATGGTGCCATCGGCACGTATATCCCAATAATCTCCTTCCCCGAAATTATCGGTCTGCGAGACTGTTAGCCGGTCTCCATCATAAACCCTTGTGTCCACAGTAATAATATTCCATCTGCCGGTCAGGGTGGCATTGGTGGTGTATCCACCGCTATCCTCTTTATCTTTTTTACAAGATGAAAGTGAGCTTGCGAACAAGCATAGAAGTAATAACGTATTTTTCATGCGTATTAATTTTTTTAATTGACTACTTGACTTTTAATTCGATCTTACCAGCCTCTTCACCAGTAATTTCATATTTGGTACCCAGCTTCTTTGATATTTCTTCCAATAGCTCACCGGTTGAGCATGTGTGGTTTACCGAATAGTTGCCGATCCCGCCAGCAAAGGATTTTTGCATGGATACATAACCTTTTGCACCTGAAACGATGGTGGCAAAGGCGCTGTAAGTTGCAAAACTGGCGTTGGTAAGTGTAATCTCAGTCGTCTTTTCTCCGTTGGTGTTACCATTGCCTGCAAAAGCACCGTCTGAAGTAATATTCAAAGAGTCTCTGATGCGGGACATGAATTGAACAGCCTCCACGACACCATCTTCCATGACTGCAGCAACCGCAGGATCAGCATTACCAGTACTGACCAGCCCCAGGACTGATACGGATTTGCTTGCCCTTGATTCGACGCGAAAGACATGTGAAACGATGATGTCCCTGGTTTCAGGATTGATCATTTTAAGGTTGAAGCCCATTTTGATGTATTTCTTTTTAGAGCCGACGCCTGCAACGGTCACGCCTTTTTCTTTCTCACTGTATTCAATCACCTCTCCTGTCACTACTATTTGTGCACCCAATTGCTTACCAGCCTTTGGCGTTTTGTTACTGCTGTATCCGTTGGTACCTGCATTTATCTCGCCGGTAAGATCACTGTTGTTATTAAGACTTTCCAAAACACGGTAACAGTTCACTTCATGCAGTGCGTTCGTCAGCATGGTAGTAAGGTTATCGCCCAGGATTGGCGGGATCACATCTGCCCGGGGAGCATTTCCGCCATTAAAAATGGTGCCCAATGCTTTCAGCCGGTTGTTGGCACTTGCATTTTGCTGGGTTTGGGTGCCAGGCTGCACGGTAGTTACCGTGAAGCGGGTAACACTCACACGGGCTCTTTTCTCCAGTGGTAAAGCGGCACATTTTTGCTTTACTTCTTCTATCTTAACCTTTTCATCTGTCTGCGCAAGTACGCTATATGTAAACAATAGTAATCCGCTCAAAAGACCTATAGGTAGCAGGCGTCTTTTCATATATTTAAAGTTTGGAGTGAAGACAAGTCCGGTTTCATGATGATGCCACCAAAGTAGGACGCAAGGGCACCCTGCCGAAATGCGTTTTGATTTCGGTATACCTGTTTTGAATTTGGTATCAATGACCTTTGCGGAACCTACGCAGGCTGTTTTCCACATCCTGTTTGCGGCTGCGGGAGACCGGGACTTTGGTGCCATTGGCCAGCAGGAAATGATCTTTGCCATATTTGCCCATACACTCCAGGTTGAGCAGGAATTCGCGGTGCGTGCGGATAATGGAAGTGCCAGCTAAAATGGTTTCCCAGGTCTTTATACTTTTGGATTCTATATAGTGGGTACTGCCATTCACTGGCTGTAACAGGTGAAAGTGGGTGTATACGTTGTCAGACTCGCAGTAGAGAATGTTAGAGACGGCTACCTGCGTTTTGCCTTTAGTGTCATTTAGCCAGATGTATCCGGGCTTGCCGGAGCTGAGGTTTTCGTTGAGTGAATTGAGTTGTCTGGGGCCTTGTTTTTTATCGAGCCGGGCGAGTGCGTCGGTCAGTTCCTGTTCGAGAATGGGTTTGGGGAGGAAGTCGAGGGCGCAGGCGCGAATAGCCTGAATGGCATTGTCGGCACTGTTGTGCTGCGTAGTAAAGATGACGGAGAAGTCCGGATCAGGGAATCTTTTCAGCAGGTCGAATCCATTACCGCCGTGTTCGAGGTCGATATCGAGAAATAAGAGGGCAGGTTTGTGCGTATGAATGGCCAGGAAGGCATCTTCTACCGTAGTGTAAACGCCTGCTATTTTGATGCTGGTGTCCAGTTTCTCTATCAGTCCCTGCAAAGTACGGGCATGCCTGAGATCGTCTTCTACAATGATGGAGGTGGTTGTCATCTGGTGTTTATTCTACAGGGATATAAGGTAAAGTATATGTCACCATGGTACCTGCGGGTTGGTTGTTGTGGTCCAGGATATCTTTGATCTCATAGGATACGGCTTTTTTGTTTCGACTGGTAGCGTGCAGCAGTCGTTTTGCCAGCCCGCTACCAATAGATTGTCTGCCCTTTTCCGTAGAGATGGCAGTAGAAGTTCTGCCCGCACCATTGTCAGTAACCTGGCAATGAATAAGATTCTCCTGGTGCTGGATGTGGATGCCAATATGTCCACCCGCTTTTTTGGTGAGCCCGTGTTTGAGGCTGTTTTCAGCCAGTACTTGCAGGACCATGGGAGGTACCAATGTATTGTTGGCGTCGATAACATCTGCTATGTCGATGGAATAATCAAAGTTGTTATTGAATCGCAGTTTCTCCAGTTCCAGGTAGGAGGTAAGGACCTCTACGTCTTCACTCAGAGGAATGAGCTTTTGGGCAGCATTTTCCAATACTTTCCGGATGAGGCGACTGAACAGGATGAGATACTTACTGGCCTGTTGCTGATCGTTCTGTGTAATGAAGGCATTGATGGAGTCCATGGTATTGCCGATGAAATGATCGCTCATCTGTGCATTCAATGCCTCCTGCTTCAAGGCGCTCAATTCCAGTTTGAACCGGCTCTTCTCTTTCCTGCGGTAGAGAAAAAAGATAACGGTAAGGGAAATGAGTACCACCAACCCAATGATGATCCAGGATTTGAGCCGGGCCCGGGCCAGCGATTCGTTCTTTTCTATTTCGTATTGACTTTTGAGTTCAGCAAATTGTTTTATTTTTTCAATATTGATGGTAGAGTCTCGTGTAGCTACATAGTTCTGATAGTTGATTAAGGCCGTCTTATAATCGCCTGTAGAATCCTGCGCTTCCGCCAACAGGCGTAAGGTTTCATGAAGTGGTTCATTGATCTGTGTTCTCTTATACCAGGTGGCAGCCTTGTTAAGGTAAACTGCAGCTCTTTCCTGCAGTATATTCAGCGGGACCTTTCGCAGGGAATCCGGCCAGTTGGTCTTGTCCGGGTCTTTGGACATTTCCAGGTAGAGCTTTCCCATGCGGGTATAGCTGAGGGCAATATTTGCACTGTCCTGCATTTTGGTGGCCATGATCATGGCCTGGTGGACGAGTTCCAGGGATTTCCTGTAGGCGTGCTGCGCCGAGTAGATGCTGCTGAGGTTATTGTATGTTGACGCCTTGGAATCAATAAAACCTTTTCCGCCAGGAGTTTTAAGGGCATTTGCAAAATGCTTTTGGGCATTGACGGTATCATTGAGCAAGAGGTAGATGGTGGCAATATTCCCTTCAACAGCTGCTCTCTCAGTGAAGGAATTGCGATTGCCCATTATATCCAGGGATTTTTGCAGGTATGAGAGTGCTTTCCGGTAATCGTGATTGGATTTAAGGCAAGAAGCTATGTCATTGTAATTGGCCAGTAAGAGTTCCTTTTGTTGCAATTGTTCTGCGACCTTCAGAGATTCATTCAGGTACTTATAGGCCAAGGGGTAATCGGTCCTCTTTTCATAGGCGAGCCCCAGGTGGTTCAAGGCCACTCCCGCCATGTAGAGATTGTTGACCGCGCGGAACTGGTCTGCGGCCAGTTTCAAATAGGGTTCTGCTTTTTGAAACTCATTCCGAAGGTAGTAATAGAATCCTATGGAGTGATTGCAGTCTGCTTCTGCTTTTTTATTAGGGATGTGCGCGATGATCCCAAGCGCTTCGTTTGCATAAAACATCAGGGAATCGCCTTCCTTGCCAGTGAACCTGAAGGTCCTGCCGATATTGATGATGAGTTGTGCATTGTTTGCCATGAACGGCAGGCATTTTTGCCAGTGTTTCCTGGCATTCAGCGAATCTTTGATGTGGAAATACATGTCTCCTAAAAAGGCATGGTTATCAGCAATATCTTTCTTGTCTTCCGGCTTTCGCAGGGCGAGTGCCTTGAGGGCGTACCGGATAGACTGCTGGTAATCCTGGTTTTGCCGGTAAAGGTTGCCATAGCAGGCAAACATAGCTATGTACAGCATTGTGTCGCCAGTAATGATAGTTATATCTTTATAAGGGCTGAGGTGCTTGCTGGACAATGAAAGTTCGTTCTTCCATGCATAATTGATGCCAAGCAGTATGTGTGCGGCAGCTATCGACTGCTGTAGTCCGGCATCTTCTGCCTCGTCGAGCAGTTCTTTTGCATACCGGATGCTTTTATCAAGGCTGTCTGCATAAAAGTAGTAGCTGGCTATATTGGTGAGGGCCGTTGTTTTTTCGGAAGGGGTGATAGCTTTTTCGAGGAGAGCCTGCAGGGTGCGGATGTCTTTTTTCTCCTGTCGGGAGAAAGCGCTTGCAAAGGCTACGAGGAAAACCATGGTCAGGCCCAGTCTTTTCATGGTGGGAAGGGCTTGTTTTTTCGAAATATAAAGATTTTCCGGTAAAGGCTGCGTATTTCAGGTGTCTTCGTTTGTTCGTCGTATACATAATTGCCTTGTACGTAAGCTTACTGTTGGCTGACTACATAAATAAGAAGAAGCTTTCTCCTATGTTTGTAAAAGACGGGGAGATGCCTCTTTCCTTTACCGATTAGCATATTTGAAATCACAGAATAGGCTTGCTTATAAGCGTCGTGAATATCTGTGGTTTGTGCATTCAGGTTGACAAGCCCTGTTAAAAGGGTTATACCATATAACAAGATTTTTTTCAAGGGGTGTATTTTGAAAAAATGAAATATCAATTGAAAGGCGTATATCTCATTAAAAGAATAATTCACTCTTCTCGTTAATATAGGCATCCCTATTGTAAAACTTAAAGAGGTTTGTTCCACAAAAGGAACAGGCAGATCAGAAAGAATAACTAAAGAAAAGCCCCCCTTGCATAGGAATGGTGTTTATCCTCAGTGTGCTGAAATAATAATCTGATATGTCGAACAACTGGAAAGATCGCTGATCGATCAGGTTCCTGAAAAACGCCCTGACTTCATACTTTTTACCAACAGGCTTATAGGAGAACGTTGCATCTATGAAATTATAATTATTCTTAAAATTGTCTGCATCGGGAATGATGCAATCCCATGTTGCAGTGGCGGTAAAAGTTTTCCGGACATTCAGGATTAATCTGAACTGGTTCTGAAGTTGGGTGATACTGGTCTTTGAATGGTTGTTGCTGTTCTTTGCAATGTTTGTATTGGTCACAATACTGTTATGAAAATTGATACCTCTCTTGAATAATGTTTTATACAGCAAGTTCACCCCACCGGCGTAAGATGTGTTTTGACGCATGCTATCTGCATTCACAAAATTATTATATCGGAATCTCGACAGATTGACCGCCATTTTTATCGTGGAGAGAATGGCGGGGATGTATTTTGAACTGGATACAAAAAGGTCGGCATTGTTGAATTGGATATTATAATATTGATAACTTGAAACAATGACAGATTGTGAGATCAGGTAATAAGGAAGATATCCTCCTTTCCTTTCCTGATAGGATATACCGGTGTTTACATCAAATTGGTTATACAGATCATTGTAGGCATACATCAGGCTGGCCTGTTTGGACTTATCCAGGTTAAGGCTTGGAATATTGGCCGCAATGCTGCGAATGCCTTGCAGCACGTTATTTTCAAAAATATAGCCTTCGAGGTTCGGCTTTTGCATGGCCGCCACTGAAAGGGTCAGCCTGGAGTAATAAGAAAGACGTACGGAGGTTGATATTGCCGGCTCTAAAAATAAGGTGGTCTTACTTTGGTTATACGGTTTTATGCGGTTTCGGAGATCCTGTATAAGATAGTTGACAAGGACGGAGGCATTAATGTTCCAGCTATTTCTTTTAAAGGATATGCTGTTTTTTTGTTGAAGGAGTTTTTTCTGGTAATCGGCGTTGTTCGGAAAGTCTGAAGTGTTGATCCCTGCTGAATCGCTGTTTAAAATGGAATTAAAATTGATCTCAGAGAGCGATGCCTTCAACCCGATAAGGTAATTGCCAAAACGGTAATTGCCTAATAGGTTGCCAGCTACATCTACTGTATTTTTTCGTTGATTGATGTTCTGAAGATTGGCGGACAAGTCCGGCTTATAATATACAGCCGGAGAGATGAAAAATTGCTGGTCAGGTTTATGAAAAGCGTGCGTAGCAAGCAATTGAAAAGCAGTTTTGCGAGCAATTCTGCGCGAGTAGGTCAGTTCGTTTTTCACGAACAGGCTTTTCGATTGAAGGTTGCTTTCAAAGAAGGGATTGTAATTGGTATAATCCCCTCTGTTGGAATGAATTTCTTCCAGGCGAAGACTTCCTGTATATTCAAAAAGGGCCTTAGGACTGATACTGTTTCGGATATACAAATCGAAGCGGCCACTGGCCGGTTTTTTTTGCAGCGGGGTCGAATCTATATTGATAACTGTATCAGGGACCACATAGTATTTACTGAAGGCATGTTGCTGGTTCTTCATGTTGTCCTTTATACCGGTAACGTTGAGTCTCATGCTTGTTTTCCTGCCAAGTTTGAATAAGCCATTGTAATTGCCAAAGAACTGGTTATTAAAACTGGCCCTGCCTTCGTCCACCAGGGTAGAAAAATTCATGTTGTCAATGAAGCGTTTATTGAACAGGGATAATTCATCTGCCTGTTCCACATTCATATTGCTGCCAAAATAATCAACCGGGGAGCGATTGATGCCCACATTATTATAGGACAAAGTGGAGAAAAACTTATGCGCCGCGTTGATTCCAATGGCATTCAGGTTATAGTCCTGGTACAATTTGCCGGTACTGAACAGCCCGGAACCTATATCCACTACTCCGTTGATCTTCGTCTTTGCTTTGGTCAGTTGCAGGTTCAAGGCAACTTTTTCATCCTTTTCAATACCCTTCAATACATAGTTGTCTGAAAAATTCTCGATGGCCTGCACGCCTGCGATCATGTCAGCACTGATATTCTTGGTACCCAACGAATAATTCCTGCCAAACAGATCATCTCCTTCGATCAACATCTTTTCTATGGCTTTCCCCTTGAATTTTACTTCACCCGTCTTTTCATTGACCTGTATGCCCGGCAGTTTCTTCAGAATGTCTTCCAGCTTTCGTTCCGTACCGTCCTTAAACTCGTTGATGTTGTAAGTGGTGGTATCGTTCTTTATTACAATAGGCCGTGGCCTGGCCTTCACTTCAACCGGCCCTAATACCTTGTAGTCTACTTTTGTCAGGTAAAAATTGAACTGATAATGTTTGGAGGTGTCGGCCTGTGCAAGTGTACGGTTTTCCGGCTGGTAACCGTTTGCCGATACCTCGATGCGGAAAGTACTGTACTTATGGCGAAGGATGATATGAAATTTACCTTTTTGGATCAGGGCGGTTTCAGAAAGCGTGGCATTATTCCCGTCCAGGCTGTATATTTTAAGATAAGCTACCGGAATGGGTATGTTACTGCCCCCTTCCATCACACGTCCGGCTATGGACTGCCCTACGCTTTTTAGATGAATAAAAAATATGAATAGTATGCAAGCCTGGGCATATTTCATTATTGGTTCAATACGAATATAGAAAATGGTTATTTTAATAACTCCATAGAGGTGTCTTTAATATTAATATCTACATCTGCCTCTTTTTCTTCTGATTTGACCTTTTGTTGATGATCCGCCAGTTTTTTCAGGTAAAGCTTTTTATAGTCTATCCAACTGACAAAATCTACCTTTGAATAAGGACGATCAATTTCGACTTTATCAGGCAGACCTGCAAATTTTATGGCCTCATACATAAAAGTCTGATCATCCGTTCCGATCTCCAGGATAAGGCCCGGAAGTCCCATGAATTTCCACGGTCCTGAATGAAATGGGATGCTTTCTGCATAATAGGCTATATACTTTCTTCCTCTGAAATAGCAGGTTGCGGCCTTGCAATCGTACCCTAAAATGTTTTTTCGTTCGGTAAGAAAATCCCATACCAGCATAGTGGGAAGGGAATCTTCCTTTACATAAAAGTCTTTTCCGAAAATAGGTGCATAATATATCCCTTCATTTTCTTCTTTGGAGTAAAAGAAACCTTTGTTCTTTTTAGCATCTTTCTTAACTACCTGTACCTTGTCATACACGTTTTGAGTCGAATCGTAGTCAAAGAAAATAGAGCGAAGGCCGTCGTCCAGTAGTATTTTATAAAAGGTGACTGTCTCTCCCTGAAACCTGGATTTAAAGGTGTAAGTGGCTTTAATAGAGTTGAACTGGGCATTCAGGTACAGACTGGAAGATAAAATAAACGTTGTCAGTAGTACAATGAATTTCATGAGAACCAAGATTTAAGTGTTCATATCTGTACGATAGAAATGTAGTGGCATTTTTTGAAGGCACTTTTTTTGTGGGGAAATTTTTTCAACTACTTTCTTTTGAAAGCACAATTTAAGGTCACATTTGAGGTCACATTAATAAAGAAGGGTTACAGTGAAAACTGTAACCCTTTCATTTTCAAGCTCCCCCTGCTGGACTTGAACCAGCGACCCTCTGATTAACAGTCAGATGCTCTAACCAACTGAGCTAAGGAGGAATATGTTTTTAAGAATTTCTGACTTTTGTATCCCGAAATTGGGTTAAATCCCTGACACTCAGAGCGCTAAAGTCTTCATTTCTTCCCCTAAGGGGTTGCAAAAATACGCATTTTTGGTTTCCAACAAAATGTAAATCAAAAAATGTAGTGATTATTTTTATTTTACCAGGTACACCCCGAATGCTCGGGTTTCTTTGGAACGGGTAGCATGGTTCAGCAATCCAATCGTTAGCTGGCTTACGTGAAAATGTTCAAATGTTTGGATTGGCTGCGCACCGGCAGGTATCGTTACATCCGGACCAGCATACAGTATAAATGGCCGGGGAGGTAGGTTTTCCGTTTCCTGCAGGCTATTGGTGGTCCATAAAGATGTTTGCAGGTAAAATTCCAGTGCGTAGGAATAATCATTCCGCATCTGTACCACTGGTATACCTGGATATTGACGGTTAATCATTATGGCTGCTTCGCTGCCAGACTGGTAACGTAACAACGCCGGGTAAAACACAAGGTTCAGGTAGATGTTCAGCCAAACGGCAACCCATACCGTCAGTATGACCGGTATCAATAGATTGTTTTTGGCCCATGTCCGCAAGGGCAGTACAAGCCATAACGCTATTGCTGCCAATGCAACTGTTATTGCTACCCATAGGTTGCCCGGTTGAAAAAATACATACAGCACCACTGCCAGTATTGGTAATAGTATCACAACGATCAGCTGGGTATTGCGTATAAAACGGCTATGCTTACTATCAACAGCCTGTAACAAATACTGTGCGGTGAGTATAGCCAGGAAGGGAAAAAGAATATTGCTGTAGTGCGGTAACTGGAAACGGGAAAGTGAAAAGACCAGTAAACAGGGTATTGCCCCTCCCAATGTCAGCCATTCTGTTTGCTGCGGAAGTCTCCAGCCTGTTTTTATTTTCAAGATGAGGGCTGCATACATCACTACGGACCATGGTAAAAATGCCCATAATAAAGTATGCAGAAAGAAAAAGGGATCACCACTGCCCTTGATAGGACCGGTATTAAAGAAACGTCCGAACTGACTGTCCCAGAAAAAAAATCGAATGCCTGACACACCGGGTTGTCCAAAATTTATTTTTTCCGGGTGTGCATCAAACTGGTAGTACAGGCAATACAATTCCGGTGTAATGAATAACAGTATCAACAAAGCGGCAGCCAGCCACCGTATATGAAAAAGATTTTTCCAGTCTTTTTTGATCAGCAATTCCAGTCCTATGGCACCACATACCGGTATCAATGCAAACATACCCTTGGTCATTACAGCACAGGCAGCAAAAAGAGCACCTGCCACCAGGTGTAAATACTGGTTGTTCTTGTATGCTTTGTATAAATGATACACTGCCGCAATGATCAATCCCGTCAGGTAGGGCTCTGCACGCACATCGTTATTGGAAATAATAATATGCTCTGCCGTGAGCAATACAATCACAGACCAGTATGCTGTACGTTTGTTATACAACTGTGCTGCCAATGCATAGGTGTAACCGGCACCCATAAACAGAAATAGAATAGCCGGTAACTTATAAGCCCAGGTAGTAGCGCCAAAAAGCTTGAATGAAAAGGCAGTTATCCAGAAAGGGAAATGGGGTTTGTCCAGCCAGTCGTGCCCTTCTGCAAACAACGATACATAGTCGTTTTTGATGACCATTGTTTTGGCAATGGAAGCATACAATGCGCCGTCGGGCCCCAGTATGGTAACAAAAAGCCCACTGCAATTGGCCAGCACAGCCAATAGTATCAGTATAGCAAGACATTTTTTCTCTACAGGATCAATAGCAGGGTTCATGAAGGGTAAGGTATAATATTTCCACTATTGCATGTGGGGAAGTTGTTTAGTGATCCCTGGCCGTGGTGTTTTAGGCGCAAACTGCCATATTTCAAAAATGCGTGCGAAAAGCGTACCGGTGGTATAACCCAGTAATGCACCCACCAGGATATCAAAAGGATAGTGTTTGCCCACATATACCTGTGCGTAACAGATAGCAATTGCCCATGCCCAGAGCCAGTACCATTTTTGTCCTTTGATCAGCCTGATGCTCCAGAACCAGAATGCTGCTATTCCGAAATGATTGGCAGCATGTGATGAAGGCATACCATACTGACCTCCACACCCTACAATATTTCGCAGGTAAGGTTGCAGATCTGGATTCCAGCAGGGACGCAGCCGCCCTATCAACGGTTTTAATAAGCTGGCGCTCACATAATCGGTAATAGCAAATACAATGACCGTGAACAAGATGAACTGCCATGCATGTTTTTTGCCAAACCGGATGATCCAGTACAGCATAAACAGGTACAATGGTATCCATGTAATGGCATTGCGAAGCAATAACATTACGCCGTCCAGCGAAGGATCTGTCATTTTACTGTGAATAAACAGAAAGAGTTGCTTGTCCAACTCTTCCAGCATTTCCCAGGGTGTCATAATGGTTGATTTAGGTGTAATAATCACAACAAAAATCAACGCAGAAGGGCCATAATGGTGTTACGAAAACATCATGTTACTATTAACAGCTTATTAAGCTATACAGATAATTTTTTTGCCTGTGTAATAGGCTGGTTCTTATACACTGTTTGAAGTTTTGTAAATGAATGTTGGATTAGAAATGGAAAAAACCGGTGTCGGCAAGCCCCACATAAATGCCTTCATCGCGCATTTCAACGGGGTACGTTTTGAGATAATAGCCTTCGCCGCTGGTATTGCGGCCGTTTTGCAAACTGAACTTATAGCGGTGTAAAGGACAGGTAATATTTCCAGCAGCATCTACATAACCATCAGACATCAGCCCGCTGGCATGCGGACATTTATAGGCGAAAGCAAACCATTGCTCCCGGTATTGGGCCAGGCAGATCTTTTTGCCGCTTACTGTTACAACAGCAATATTATTTTCATTCAGCAACAACTCGCCGGCTGATAAAGCCACGCGATGCCAGTTATATTTTTTCTGATCAGCCAGGGGAAACTAAGGTTTAATAGAAGTAATCAGTTTTGTATGGATAGCGTATCCTGTACAGATCACGCACTTTGTCAAGGATCACTTTCCGTAATTCATCAATGTTTCTTCTTTCAGCTGCAGAAATGAATACGCAATTGCCTTGTAGTTCGTTTTCCCAGCGTTCTTTTAATTCATTCAATATCTCTGCACGCACTTCCTCTTCCAGCCAGGGATCAAAAGTGTTTTTTTCGTACAGGTCCATTTTATTGAAAATAGTGATCACTGGTTTGTCAAAAGCATTCAGTTCCTGCAGTGTTTTATTTACAACACCGATCTGGTCTTCATATTGCGGGTGAGAAGTGTCTACTACATGTAACAGGATATCAGCTTCGCGCACTTCATCCAGGGTGCTTTTAAAACTTTCCACCAGGTGGTGCGGCAGTTTGCGGATAAATCCTACCGTATCGCTTAACAGGAAGGGTGTGTTCTCGTAAACAAGTTTACGCGTAGTAGTTTCCAGGGTGGCAAACAGTTTGTTTTCTGCAAACACATCGCTTTTACTCAGCAAGTTCATCAGCGTGGATTTGCCTACGTTGGTATACCCTACCAATGCCACACGAATAAATTCACCACGGTCTTTCCGCTGGATGAATGCCTGTTTGTCAATTTCAGAAAGACGGCGGCGCAATAAAGAGATTTTATCTTTTACAATACGACGGTCCGTTTCAATTTCCGTTTCACCCGGACCCCTGGTGCCAATACCACCACCCAAACGTTCCAGGTGTTTCCACATCCCTTTCAGGCGTGGCAGCATGTATTGATATTGTGCCAGCTCTACCTGTGTTTTAGCCTGAGCTGTTTTGGCGCGGCGGGCAAAAATGTCAAGAATAAGGTCAGAGCGATCGATGGTTTTTGCATCAATGGCCTTTTCAATATTCGAGATCTGCGAACCGCTCAGTTCATCGTCGAAAATAACAATGTCAATATTTTTGCTGCTTACATATTCCCTGATCTCTTCCAGCTTACCTTTTCCTACAAAAGTTTTGCTGTCAGGATGCGGCAATTTCTGCATAAAGCGTTTTACCGCGGTTGCCCCGGCAGTTTCTGCCAAAAAGGCCAGTTCTTCCAGGTATTCTTTTACCTGTTCTTCCGTTTGGGTTTTGTGTACCAACCCCACCAGCACAGCTCTCTCTTCTTTACGTGTACCAATTTTCTTCTCTATCAAGTATCAAACAGTTTTTGTAGTGCAAAAGTAATCAGGGTGTGGCAAACGCGGTATTTTTTCTGCTGGCAATATGGAAGGAATGATATCCTTTCTAAGGATGTCATCCCTGTTAGCCCAAGAAAAAAGGCCACCGTTGCCGGTAGCCTTGCTTATATGCTGAATAAGTTGAATTACAATCCGCTGATGCTGATACCGATCTGGAAAGGGTTGATAGTAGGTCCAGAACCGTCTTTCAGCAGGCTGGTAAGCTGGTAAGCACCATAGATACCAAATACGCCATAGCTGATACGGGCGGTTGCGCTCAGGCGTGTGCCGTTGAAAAATTTCTTTGATTTTTCTTTCTGCGTATAAGAAGCAATGGTGGAACCGCTGCTGCTCAATAGGGTTTTGCCTTTGGTAGAAGCGCTGGTCAGCAGACCGAATTTACCACCCAGGGCAAATTTCCATGATTTATTGGGTGTTTCGGGGCTGGAAGAAAAACGCAATTCCACAGGAGCCTCCAGGTAAGTGGTCATCAGCTTGAACTTTTTGAAGTGTTCAGCATTGGAAACATCCTGGAATTTGAGGGTATTGTTGGAAAGACCAGCAATATCTATATAAGTATCTTTAAAATATACATTGTCAGTAGCCAGACCAGCACCAATACCTACGCTGTAGCGGGGATCGGTTTTAAAAGGGAAGTCCAGCATGAAGTAGAAATTGAAACTGCGGGGAAGCCCTTTCGTTTTGATGGAATTGTCGCTCGAGGCCCAGGCGTTATAGCCTATCTGGATCATAAAGTGATCGTTGGGGCGGTTTGATAAAGAAACTTTACTCCAGTCTTTTTTCTTTTTTTTCCCGAGAGCAGTTGAGTCCTGGGCAATCAGTGATGAAACACTGCATACAACCAGACTTAGCAGAAACAATTTTTTCATATTGTTGAGATAATGATTGTCAAATGTATTTTACAGGGGGTTAATGAAAGGTTAAGGTTAATCAGTTACAACGCAATATATAATATCTGGTACAACCACCTGCTTTTAATAAAAAAGGCTGTCCCGGTATTTTGAGACAGCCTCTTGGTGGACCCTGCTGGGATCGAACCAGCGACCCTCTGATTATGAGTCAGATGCTCTAACCGTCTGAGCTAAGGGTCCGCACCTCCGTTACCAGAGGTTAAATGCCTATAAAAAAAACAGTAGCGACCTACTGGTTATGATCAGTATTTAAGTAACCGGTTCAACATCCGGTTGCGGTAAAAATTGACAAATTCACGAAAAAAAAGAACTTTTTAACCTCTTTGCAGGTTATCAATACACTCTGGGTGATGAATAACCGTTTCTGTCCGCAAAATAAGGACTATTTCCTAAGCGGCAGCAAAGGTAAATAAAATCATGTTGTGTATAGAAATTAATTTCGTAAGCATCTTAAATAATAGATTTGGTGTCTTATACTCAACAAGGGACTTATATATTATCTTTATTTGTAGCTTGCACCTACGATTGCTAAGACGATGCAGATAACTGATCTCAATAATATTCAATCCCGTATTGCACTGCACAGTGACCAGCAGGCGTACAAGTTATTGTATCAGCATTTCTATTCATCTTTATATCAGTTTGCACTTTCTTATCTTAAATCAGGCCCTCAGGCTGAAGAAGCCGTTTCGGATGTGTTCATTAAATTATGGAACAAACGTGCCGGCCTGATACGTATCCAGAACCTGAAACTTTATCTTTTTGTCAGCACTAAAAATGTAGCGCTGAATTACCTGCGTAAACAAAAAAGGCCGTTACTACAATTGGAACAGTACCGTGTTCAGTTCCAAAGCGTGTATTTTGATCCTGAACAAATGATGGTAACTGCTGAAATGATCCGCCATGTACAGGAAGCCATTCAGCAATTGCCGCCCCGTTGCCAGCTTATTTTCAAACTGGTAAAGGAAGATGGTCTGAAATACCGTGAAGTAGCAGAACTATTGAACCTTTCTGTAAAGACTGTGGAAAATCAAATGACCACTGCCCTGCGCAAAATTGCACATGCAGTTCAGTTTGATATCCGTACTACCCTGCCTACGGTTAAATAATTTTAAATTTTTTTTATTCCTGCCTGGGGGTATCTGCACCAAATATGTGTCCTTATGGATATAATTTGCACAAAGTGCCATGAGCAGAGAAAGGATTTGGCTACTTGCCAGCAAAAAACTGGCTAATGAAAGTACGCCTGAAGAATTACTGGAGCTGGAACAACTGCTGAGGTTGGACCCCGATCTGCATTATCCGTTACAACATATTACGGATATATGGCAATTGTCTGCACGTTTACCGGCAGATGCTGAAGACGTTTTTTACAGGCATATAGAGCGTATGAAGGGTGCGGGGACAGACTGGCGGCAGGAGGAGCAAAGGGTGGCGGGGGGTGAAGAAGATGCCACCATTGCGCCACGTAAAAGATCTTTACGCCGATGGATAGTGGCAGCCTGTACTGTAACTGGCATTGCATTATCCGCAGGCATAATTTTTTATAATAAAGCCGGAGAAAACAAGCTATCTGTTTTACAACATCCTTATGTAGCAAATGCTGTGGCAGATGCTACCCATAATGAAGTAATTACCCATATTGGTTCAAGAACCAAAGTGGTATTGCCCGATGGCTCGAAAGTGTGGTTAAACGCCGGCAGCAGACTATTATATAATAAGGACTTTGGTCAGGGCGCACGCGATGCGCAATTAACCGGCGAGGCTTATTTTGATGTGGTACGGAACCCGGAACAGCCCTTCACCATTCATACGCGCGACATGGACATCAGGGTACTGGGTACCGCATTCAACGTGCGTTCCTATCCTGATGAACAACGATCTGAAACCAGCCTTATTCACGGCCGGGTAGAAGTAGCCATACATAGCAGACCCAACGAGAAGATCATATTAAAACCCAACGAAAAACTGGTAGTAGCAGATGATACAGTGTTTGCGCCGAAAAAGCATACTGTGGAACAGGCTGCGTCACCAATGGTGTCCATCAGCCATCTTACTTATGAAAAGAAGGACAGTACTGTAGTGGAAACCGCATGGGTATATAATAAATTATTATTTAACGATGAGTCTTTTGATGCAGTGGCCAGGAAAATGGAGCGGTGGTATGGAGTGAGTATTGAATTCAAAGATAAAAATGTAGAGAAACTGCGGTTCTCAGGCGTTTTTGAATCTGAACCGCTGGCTGTGGCGCTGGAAGCGTTGCATATTTCAGATAATAAAAATTTTCATTATACCATAAACGGAAAACATATAGTAATAACCAAATAACAGAGCAATCCCCTCATCTAAAAAATCACTTGCCATATGCCATTTGCCAACAGTACATAGATGAAGGCCGTAAATACAAAGCGGGAAATGCTGCAACATTCCCCGCCGAGTTAAATACAGGCTGAAATCAATAACTCCTGTTCTATGTAACAGGAGAATCCCCCATTATTTAACGTTCCAACTGACAAAGTATGAAAAAAAACGGAAACCTGCCGGATTCCGGCAATTCCCCTCTTTTACAACAGTTAACCCGGGTTATGAAACTTACGTTTTCAATTATTTTACTGGGTTGTCTCCATGTTTCTGCCGGAGTATTTTCACAGTCCAGGATTAGTGTAAACTTCCAGTCGCTGCAATTGAAGAAGGCGCTGGCTGCCATTGAGAAGAAAAGTGATTTCCATTTTTTGTACAAAGAAAACCTGGTTGCGGAATCTCCCCGTATTACACTGAACATGGCTGATGCCCCGGTTACAGAAATCCTGAGCCGTATATTGGCCAATACCGGTCTTTCTTATCAGGTAATGTCGAACAACCTGATAGTATTGAAAACCGATGATAAGGTGCTGGAAGATATTCGTATCACCGGTAAGGTAACATCTGCCACTGGTGAACCTATTGCCGGCGCCTCAGTAAATGTGAAAGGAACTACATTGGGCGTTGCTACTGATGCACAGGGTAATTTTGCCATTACAGTTCCTGATAGCGCTGTGCTGATAATTTCTTCAGTAGGTTTTCAAACACAGGAAGTATCTGTAAGCGGCCGTACCACTATTAATGTAACACTGGCAGCTGCAGAATCATCACTGGAGCAGGTGGTGGTGGTAGGTTATGGTACACAACGCAGAAAGGACCTTACCGGATCTATAACAACTGTAAAAGGTTCTGATATTGCCAAAGTACCCGTACAAACTCCTACACAGGCTATCCAGGGTAAAGTGGCTGGTGTGCAGGTGATCAGTTCCGGTGAGCCTAATGTGCTGCCTACTGTAAGATTGAGAGGTACCGGTTCTACACTGGGTGGTGCAAATCCGCTGTATGTGGTGGATGGTGTACTTACAGATGATATCAGGAATATCAACAATGCTGATATCGTAAGCATGGACGTGCTGAAAGACGCTTCTGCTACAGCCATCTACGGTATGCGCGCTGCTAACGGTGTATTGATCATCACAACCAAAAAAGGCCGCGTAGGTAAAAATGTATTTAGCTATGATGGTAGTGTTGGTGTAAAAGAAGCTACTAAGCTTGTAGATATGGCTGGCGAAAATCAGTATGCCGGATATCTTAATGAAGCAAATCTGTATTATGGAAGTGGTACTGTACTGATTCCTGCTTCTAATCTGAAAGGATATAATACAGACTGGTACGATGCTATTTTACGCAGAGCACTTTATCAGAATCATAACCTGTCTTTAGCCGGCGGTAGTGAAAAGATCACTTATTTTCTGAGTGCCGGTTATTTATCTGAAGAAGGTATTCAGAAAGGTAATAAGTACAACAGGTTTACCCTCAGATCGAACAATGAATATACGCTAAGCCGTAAATTAAAATTTACATCATTGATCTCTTACACAAGAGGCGATGCTGTAGGTGCTAATTTTGACGCGTTCAGTAATGCATACAGAGCTGCTCCTTATGTACCATCTAAAGTGGGCAACCAGTATGGTAATACCTCTTTGGCAGGTAACGTAGCCAATCCGTTATTGAGCATTGATAAAAGCTATAACAATGCACTGGATAACAGGATACAAGGCAATTTTGCATTGGAATATAAACCTATCGATGGACTTACTTTAAGATCATCAATGGGAATTGACCTGGACTATCTGAAAGGAACAGGTTATGCCTATAAATATCTTACAGATACCACTACCTTCCTGGTAGCTGGTGGTAACCAGTCACAACCCAACAGTGTATTGACGCTTACTAAAAATGATGCAAGCCGCTGGATATGGGATAATACAGCTACCTATACAAAAACCTTTGGCAAACACAACTTCACTGTTTTGGGTGGTATTACTTCTGAGCAATACAAATTCAACAGTGCGGTAGGTACGGCAAGGGATGTTCCAACAAACAGAGATCAATGGTATCTGAATTCAGGTACCAACGGTACACAGACCATTGTTAATACAGGTGATAAATACACCCGTAATTCTTACCTGGCTCGTTTGAACTATGGATTTGATAACCGTTATTTATTAACTGCTTCTTTCAGGGCGGATGGAACGTCCAAATTCGGGTCCAACAATCGCTGGGGATATTTCCCGTCAATAGGTGTGGGTTGGAATATCTCGAATGAAGCATTTATGAGCAACCAGCAGGTGTTTAATATTTTGAAATTAAGAGGTAGCTATGGCCGTGTAGGTAATGATAATATTGCATCTTCTCTGTATTATTCCATTGCCAAACAGAATATTCCATACTATTTCAATGGAACTGTATCACAGGGTATTGCTTTTGATGATTTTACTGATCCTAATATTAAATGGGAAATTACAGACGAATCAGACATCGGCCTGGACTTCAGCACACTGAATAACAGACTGTCCGGTACAATTGACTTCTACTATAAGAAGACAAATAATGCGCTGATCTATATAAGAGTCCCGGGCTTTTTAGGTGATCCTGACAACCAATACCTTACCAATGCAACGACCATTTCAAATAAAGGGGTTGAGTTATCACTTACCTGGAGTGATAAAGTAGGAAAAGACTGGACCTACTCTATTAGTGGAAATATTGCGCACAATAAAAACAACATCGAAAAACTGAACGGTGGACAACCCCTGATCGGTGATAACATAGGAAACTATCCTATTACCAGAACTGACAATGGTCATCCCATCGGTAGTTATTATTTAAGACAGGCTATTGGTATTTTCCAGACTGAAGATCAGATCAAAGCGTCTGCACAACCTGATGCAAAACCCGGAGATCTGATCTACAGAGACAATACGCCGGATGGTAAAATTGATGATAATGACAGGGTTTTTGTTGGTTCTTACCAGCCAAAAGTTACTTATGGCTTCAGTGGTGATGTTACCTACAAAAACTTTGATATGGGTTTTACCATGTATGGAACCGCAGGCAGCAAAATATACAATGGCAAAAAAGCTGCAAGAGGAACCAATCAGACCACAGATAATATCGAAGCTTATACGGCAATAAATCGCTGGACACCCAACAATCCTAATAAAGGTGTTCCGCGCGCCACATTACAGGCTTTACCAGCTTCAACCTACTTCCTTGAAAGCGGAGATTTTCTGCGGTTAAATAATCTGTCCATCGGATATACTTTACCAAAATCCTTTGGTGGAGGTAAAATTACCAGGCTCAGGGTATATGTAACAGCACAGAACCTGTTTACAATTACTCCATACACCGGCTTTACGCCAGAGGTACAGGCTGCTGCAGGGGATAAATCAAATCTGAACCAGGGGCTCGATCTGAATTCTTACCCTTCAACAAGAACGTTTGCATTCGGTGTTAATCTTGGTTTTTAAATGATTAAATGAAAGAAAATGAAACACACATTTTATAAAACAATATTTGGATTGTTGATTGTTTCTTCGCTGATCACATCCTGTAAAAAATCTTTTTTAGATGTGCCGCCGCAGGGTCAGCTTACTAAAGAGCAGGCGCTGATTGACCCGGATGCAGCATCCAAGCTGGTGATCAGTGTTTATAATACATTGTATCTGCAGGGAACAGTAGGACTTAAGCTTGTAATACTGGGCGATGTTGCTTCCGACGATTCTGACAAAGGATCTGTACCAAGCGATAACGGGTTCAGTGGAATATTTATTGATGCGTTTACGTACGATGCCAATACCCCGATCTTTAATGACGTATGGGTTGATAATTATAAAGGGATTGCGCGTGCCAATAATGCGCTCAGTATATTGGATAATGCCACTTTTGATGATGTAACAAGAAGGAGATTAATTGGCGAGACCAGGTTTATAAGGGCGCTGTACTATTTTAATTTGGTAAGGATATTTGGTGGTGTTCCCAAAGTAACGCGCGTACCCCTCACTACTGAAGTAAATTCAGATGAGTTTCAGACCAGGGCTAAAGTAGACACCATTTACAAGGTGATCACTGATGATCTTACCTATGCAGTAAACAATCTGCCAATGAAGGGTGACGCTACTGCCACAGTAGGAAGAGCAACCAAAGGAGCAGCTCAGGCATTATTGTCCAAAGTATACCTGTATCAGCAAAACTGGCAGGGTGCGTATGATATGTCTATGGCAGTAATGACTTCCGGTAAATACGACCTTGCTTCAGATTACGCCAGCATGTTCCGTGAAGTAGGTACTAATAATATTGAATCAATTTTTGAAGTACAGACCGGACCGGATAAAAACGGAACAACCTGCGATGCTATCAGTCCTAACTACAGCAACTTCCAGGGACCAAGAGGATCATTCCCCACAAACACTGTAGATGGTAAAATATATAATGGTGACCTTGGTTTTGGTTTGAATACGCCTACAGCAGATCTTGCTGCGGCATATGAAGCCGGTGATGTAAGAAAAGCTGGGACTATCATTTTTACTAGCCCTACCACTACTACTACACTTTGGGATGGTTTTGTAATTCCCAAACAACCGGATGTTGTAAACGAACGTTACAACTATAAAGGCTATCATAGTCCGTTTAAAGAAACCAACAGCTGTAATGGGATCAACGATAAGGATAATAAGCCTAAAAATATCCGCTTGATAAGATTTGCAGAAGTACTGCTTATTAATGCAGAAGCTGCTACACATGTAGGCGGAGACGCGCTTACACCGTTAAAACGCGTAAGAACCCGTGCTGGTTTAACTACCACTACGGCTACCGTGAATGATATCTGGAAAGAAAGAAGGGTAGAGCTGGCAATGGAAGCAGACAGGTTCTTTGACCTGGTTCGTACAGGCAGAGCTGCAACCGTTATGCAGGCACAGGGCAAACCCTTTGTTGCTGGTAAACATGAATTGTATCCTATCCCACAGGCTCAGCGTGATCTCAGTAATAACAGATTGTCACAAAACCCCAATTATTAATCACATTTAACTAAGTAATATGCGTAATATATATGTAAAAGTATTGGGAGCATTGCTTACCGGAAGTGTGATGACACTTTCCTGTACCAAGGTAAACAGAAGTGATGACTTCCCTAAGGGAGACCCCCCACCGGTTCCCGGAGGTTATACAAACTCCAGCCAGGTAGCTGCGTCAAGTTTATTGGCATACTGGAGCTTTGATAATAACAACAATGAATCAAAATCAAATGTCGCAGGAACTGCAGTAAATGCATCTTCTGTTACAGGTGTCAAAGGCAATGCATTGCGTTTGAATAGCGGCTATGTATTATATCCTACTATTCCGGCACTGAGCACAACCAACGGTTTGGCAAGTTGCACTGTCAGTATGTGGGTAAATGTAGCCAATAATGGCTCACAGGCCTCCCTGTTCTTCTGTCTTACACAGCCGCCTGCAGCACAAACAGACTGGCTGGCAATTTTAAACGTAGGTGCTGAAACCGGTCGCCCAACTACACAAACGAATATCGCTTTCCATAGCTGGGTAGGAAGCTATCCCGGCGGTGTAAGAAAAGGCGGCGATAATATCAATGATTATGGCACGGCAGGTACCGACTTTCAGACTACACCGGTTGCCAATCAATGGGCGCAATACATTATGCGCTATGATGGAGCAGGACAGTTTATTGATCTGTTTATAAACAACATCAGGGTATCGAACAATAACTTCCGCTTCAGGAACGGACTTGGACCTATTATCAGCCCCACCCCAACACAGGTGCTGCTAGGCGGATTTCCCAATGCCGCAACCGGCTTTAACCTGTCTCCAACACAATCATGGCAGGCCATGTTAACTGGTTCTATTGACGAATTGAGAGTGTATGGAAAGGCACTTACTGATGGCGAAATAAGCGCATTGTTCCAGTTAGAAAAGCAGGGAAGATAAGAGTAACAGTATATTTTTTATAATGCAGTTATCTGCATGAATCATTATTAAAAAAGGTTGCCCCTGGTATGTTACTATTCCAAGTGCAACCTTTTTTACATAAAAAAGCGTACCTATTTATGATTTGCAAAGCTGATAACAGGTATCTGGTAGTACAACTATTGTTGTTGATGGTTTTTGTTGGTTGTAAGAAGAACAATGGCGGAGGTTCTCAGCCGCCGGTAAGTGACCCCTTCAAAGTATTATCCTTCACTGTTAATGGCAACGCGGCTGCTACACAAAATGGAATTAGCAGGACGCCTGCCATAAAATTATCTTTCAATGCACCGGTTAATCGCTCCGGCGTATCAGCTGGCGTTACGCTGACTCAATCTTCAACTGGCACATCCACTGGCTTACAGGCTACATATCAGAATGGCGATAGTGTGCTGTTATTGCAACCGGCAAGTGCATTGACTCCACTGGCAAAATATACGCTGGAGGTTAAAAATATATTAACCTCCCAGCAAGGCGCTGCATTGACAAATGGCAGCAGTATTAATCTTCTTACAGTAATAGACTCATCAGATAAGTTTCCTAATATTACAGATGATGCGCTGCTGAATAAGGTACAACAACAGACTTTTAAATATTTCTGGGATTTTGGCCACCCTGTTTCGGGAATGGCGCGTGAAAGAAACTCCAGCGGAGATATTGTAACTACCGGTGGAACAGGATTTGGAGTAATGGCTATTGTAACTGCTGTCAGCAGGGGATTTATTACAAGAACCGATGGCGCTGCACGCGTATCAAAAATTGTCAACTTCTTGTCAAACCAATGCTCTACTTATCACGGAGCTTTTGCGCACTGGATAAACGGAAGCACCGGCGCTACTATTCCCTTTAGTACAAACGATAATGGCGGAGACCTGGTTGAAACCGCATTGCTGATGGAAGGATTACTTACTGCCAGGCAGTATTTCTCTACAGCAGATGCTACAGAAACTGATATCAGGAATAAGGTGAATACGCTGTACAATAACATTGAATGGAACTGGTACCGCCAGAACGATCAGAATGTTTTATACTGGCATTGGAGTACCGATAAAGGATGGATCATTAATCAACAAATATCCGGATGGAATGAAGCACTGATCGTTTATGTGCTGGCTGCCTCTGCACCCAATAGCGCCAATCGTATACCTCCCGTTGTATATACCAATGGGTGGGCACGCAACGGAGCCATGAAAAATAACAATATTTACTTTGGTTATACCCTGCCGCTGGGACCGGACCTGGGTGGACCGCTCTTTCTGGAACATTATTCATTCTTGGGGATCAACCCAAACGGGTTAACAGATACCTATGCAGATTATAAAACGCAGGTAACCAACCACACCAAAATTAATTATGAATACTGCATAGGTAATCCCAGGCAATGGTTTGGTTACAGCAACACATGTTGGGGACTTACTGCAAGTGACATTCCAAATAACGGATACAATGCAAATGCTCCCGGCAATAGTGATCTGGGCGTAATATCCCCTACTGCAGCCATTTCATCTATGCCTTATACGCCTGTTGAATCAATGAATGCGTTAAAATTCTTTTACTACAAATTGGGGGATAAGCTTTGGGGAGATTATGGATTTTATGATGCATTCAAATTATCAGATCCATGGTTTGCCAGTTCAACATTGGCTATTGATCAGGGACCGCAGATTGTAATGATCGAAAATTACCGAACTGGTTTATTGTGGAATCTGTTTATGAGTTGCCCGGAAGTAAAAACCGGGATGAAAAGCCTTGGCTTCCAGAGTCCCAATCTGTAAGGTTACGGCTACGTTGTTAAATGTCTGGTTCTTAGATGCGATATGTTACAAACATTTTAAAACTAAAAATTGTAATCGTATGAAAAAGACAGCCTTCATCCTTGCTATTGTTTTTCTTACAGCCGCCGCTTTCTGCTTGCCAGGTAATAAACCGGCTGCTGTAAAACCTGCCACACTGCTGGATGCCTACTGTGCTACCAGTAATCCTTCCGGCGATTATATCTATGTTCGCCTGTGGAATGCATCACGCAATTATAATTTTACTGTACCGCCTCATGCTGCTTCCGGTTATGTAATGGGACAGATTGAGAGTGATTGTTATAATGTTACACTTACCTCGTCCGGAGGGCCGCATACCATGCAGTTCTATTGGTACAATGCTGGTTATGTAACTACAGGTACATATAGTGGCGGCGATCTTTGTCCCACATGTACATCCTGTCCCTCGTTAAGGATCTATTAGTAAGCTATTTCAGTGCATGATAAGAACCAGGCATTTTTTACCCCTGCATTCTTACCCTGAAGATTTTTAAACCATTTGAACGAAAAGAAATGAAAAATTCCGGTATCTGTTTTTTAATGGTATTGAGTATGGGCCTTTTGTCGCAACAGAGTTATGCGCAGAAAAAAACTGCCACAAAAAGCAATAGTGCAGCAAAGAAGAACTTAACAGATAAACAATTACTGGACCTGGTACAGAAACAAACCTTCCAGTATTTCTGGGACGGCGCAGAACCCAACAGTGGTCTTGCCCGTGAAAGGATCCATGTAGATGGTAACTATCCGGAAAATGATCAGAGTGTAGTAACAACCGGGGGTGGTGGTTTTGGTGTGATGGCAATACTGGCTGGTATTCATCGTGGGTATATTACCCGCACCCAGGGAAGAGAACGTTTTGAACGTATTGTCACTTTCCTGGAGAAAGCGGATCGTTTTCATGGTGCATGGCCACACTGGCTGCATGGTGAAACCGGTAAAGTAAAACCTTTTGGCAGAAAAGATAATGGTGGCGACCTGGTTGAATCATCTTTTCTGATCCAGGGTTTGCTGTGTGTACGCCAGTATTTTAAAGATGGCAATACTGCAGAGAAAGCACTGGCTGGCAGAATTGATAAACTGTGGCGGGAAATAGACTGGAGCTGGTACCGCAATGGTGGTAAAAATGTATTGTACTGGCACTGGAGCCCTGAATATGCATGGGAAATGAACTTCCCGGTAGAAGGATACAATGAGTGCCTGATCATGTACATCCTTGCTGCATCATCACCTACGCACACCATTCCTGCTGAAGTGTATCATGAAGGATGGGCCCGTAATGGAGCCATCAAAGGGGGCAGCACAGAATACGGGTATACATTACAACTAAATCACAACGGAGCAAAACAATATGGAGGCCCTTTGTTCTGGGCTCATTACTCCTATCTTGGTTTAGATCCACGTGGACTGAAAGACAAGTATGCTGATTACTGGAAAGAGAACACCAGTCATACCATGATCAATTATTCCTGGTGTGTACAGAATCCTGATAAATACAAAGGCTATGGCCCTGATAGCTGGGGACTTACTGCCAGCTATTCAGTAAAAGGCTATGCGGCACATGCTCCCGGCGATAAAAAAGACCTGGGTGTTATTTCTCCAACCGCAGCATTGTCATCCATGCCCTATGCACCCAAACAATCTATGCAGGCAATGCGCCATTGGTATAAAGACATGAAAGATAAATTGTGGGGGCCTTATGGATTTTATGATGCCTTCAGCGAAACAGATAACTGGTATCCCGAAAGATATCTGGCTATTGACCAGGGGCCGGTGGTAGTAATGATGGAAAACTACCGTAGTGGTTTATTGTGGAAGCTGTTCATGAGTTGCCCTGAAGTACAGGCGGGATTAAAGAAGCTGGGCTTTCAGAGTCCGCATATTAAATAGCATACAGAAGCTTAAACATGAAAAAATGTATCCTGGTATCTGTTATCATGTTGTGTGCTGCTGTAGTAGTGGCACAAAAACAAACTACGTATTGTAATCCTGTTAATATAGATTACGGTTATTGCCCTATTCCCAATTTTACGGAATGGGGTAAACATCGAGCAACAGCCGACCCGGTGATTGTACAATACAAAGGCGATTACTATTTATTCTCCACCAACCAATGGGGCTACTGGTGGAGCAGTGATCTGAGTCACTGGAATTTTGTATCACGTTCATTTCTGAAGCCTTACCATAAAGTGTATGATGATCTGTGTGCACCTGCAGTAGTGGTAATGGGTGATACTATGCTGGTATTGGGTTCTACGCAGCGAAAAAACTTTCCGTTGTGGATGAGCACTGACCCCAAAGGCAACCAATGGAAAGAAGCAGTGGATACATTCCAGATTGCTGCATGGGATCCCGACCTGTTCCTGGATGATGATGGAAAACTATACCTGTATTGGGGAAGCAGCAATGTATACCCGCTTTACGGACAGGAAATTGATCGCAAAACATTTCAGCCTATTGGTGAGCAACATGATCTGTTCCGGTTAAAAGATTACCGGTATGGATGGCAGCGTTTTGGGGAATATCTTGACAATACCTTCCTTGATCCGTTCATGGAAGGTGCGTGGATGACGAAACATAACGGAAAATATTATCTGCAGTATGGTGCTCCGGGCACTGAGTTCAGTGGATATGCCGATGGTGTTGAAGTAAGCGACAAACCGCTGGAAGGGTTTACACCGCAGCCGCACAATCCTATGTCGTGGAAGCCGGGTGGTTTTGCAAGAGGTGCAGGACATGGCGCTACTTTCCAGGACAACTGGCAGAGCTGGTGGCATGTTTCCACCATGGTGATCTCTGTAAAAAATAACTTTGAAAGACGTATTGGTATCTGGCCCGCTGGTTTTGATAAAGACGGAGTGATGTTTACCAATACTACTTTTGGTGATTACCCGCATTACCTGCCCAATGGCGTGACCGATCCGTTAAAAAGCCGTTTCACCGGGTGGATGTTACTGAACTACAACAAACCGGTTACAGTTTCCTCCACGTTGGGTGGCTATTTGCCCAACTATGCCGTTGATGAAAATATCAAAACCTACTGGAGCGCAGCTACCGGTAATAAAGGCGAATGGATACAAACCGATCTGGGAGGCATCAGCACCGTAAATGCCGTGCAGATCAATTATGCTGATCAGGATGCAGAGTTCCTGGGTAAACAGCAGGGCATTTATCATCAGTATAAGTTGTATTATTCCGCAGATGGTAAAAAATGGCAGCTACTGACAGATAAAAGCAACAACCAAACTGATGTACCGCATGAATATGTAGAACTGCCTGTCCCGGTGCTGGCAAGATATATCCGGCTGGAAAATATTCACGTGCCAACCGGTAAATTTGCCATCAGCGGTCTGCGGGTTTTTGGTAAAGGAAATGGAATGGTACCGGATGCAGTAAAATCATTTTCTGTGCTGCGTACTGAAAAAGATAAGCGGAGTGCATGGTTAAAATGGTCGCCGGTAGATAATGCGTATGCATACAATATCTATGTAGGTATTGCACCGGATAAGCTTTATCACTGTATTATGGTACATGGCGCTAATGATTATTATTTCAAAGGCATGGATAGCCAGCTATCTTACTATTTTTCAATAGAAGCAATTAATGAAAACGGAGTTTCAGCAAGAACGGCCGTTACTAAATCTGAATAAAACCCTTGTACAGAAATGATGAAGAAACCATTAGTCATTGTTATTGCATTACTGTTCATTGCATTTGCTCCTGTTTATGTACATGCGCAGCAGCAACCATTCTGGAATGAGATACAGGCTTTTAAAAAACAGGACAGTATGAAATTTCCGCCCAAAAACGCTATCCTGTTTGTAGGCAGTTCATCTTTCCATTATTGGACAGATGTACAGGATTATTTTCCCGGTTACACCATCATCAATCGTGGTTTTGGCGGTTCATCATTACCGCATGTCATTGCCTATGCCAACGATATTATTTTTCCATATCATCCCAAACAGGTGGTGATCTATTGCGGTGAGAATGACCTCAACGACAATGATTCTGTAACTGGTGAAGTGGTGCTGCGTCGGTTTACAACTCTGTTTCAATTGATCAGAAGTAAACTGCCGGATGCATCTATTGCTTTTGTATCTATTAAGCCAAGTCCCAGCCGTAGCCGCTTGTTTCCGCAAATGATAAAAGCCAATGAGCTGATCAATGCCTTTATCAAAAAGCAACGCAAAGCGGTATTCATAGATGTATATCACTCAATGCTGAATGCCGATGGCACACCTCGCAAAGAGTTGTTCAAAGAAGATAACCTGCACATGAATAAAACAGGTTATGCCATCTGGCAGAAAGCCATCCAACCTCATTTGTTGAAAGATTAAATATTGAATGATGAAGCAAGTAGTTTTTGGAGCTCTGATGTTAGTGGGCTTATCATTAAAAGCCCAGACAAAAATTACTGCACAGGAAGCCAGGATGAATCAGTTCATTACTTCCCTGATGCAGAAGATGACCCTGGAAGAAAAAATAGGGCAACTGAACCTGCCCTCCGTTGGATTTGATGTAACAGGTCCTATCCTTAGTCAGGGTGTAGAAGAAAAGATCCGCAAAGGTTTGGTTGGTGGCGTATTCAACACTTACACGCCCAATGCTGTGCGTAAGCTGCAGGATATAGCAGTAAAAGAAACCCGTCTTAAAATTCCTTTATTGTTCGGATACGATGTGATTCACGGGCACCGTACCATTTTCCCCATCCCACTGGGGCTATCTGCCAGCTGGGATATGGGCCTGGTAGAGCGTACGGCCCGCGCTGCTGCGGAAGAAGCGAGTGCCGATGGATTGAACTGGACCTTTTCGCCCATGGTTGACATTGCACGCGATCCTCGCTGGGGACGCGTAAGTGAAGGTTCCGGTGAAGATGCCTGGCTGGGTTCACAGATAGCCAAAGCAATGGTAAAAGGTTACCAGGGCAGCGACCTGAGTAAAGACAATACCATCCTGGCCTGTGTAAAGCATTTTGCATTGTATGGTGCGGCAGAAGGTGGTCGTGATTATAACACTACCGATATGAGCCGTATCAAAATGTACAATGAATACCTGCCTCCTTACAAAGCTGCGATAGATGCCGGCGCTGGTACAGTAATGGCTTCTTTTAATGAGATAGACGGCATTCCCGCTACCGGCAATAAATGGCTGATGAACGATCTGCTACGCAAACAATGGGGTTTTAAAGGTTTGATCACCACCGATTATACCGGTATTCCTGAAATGATCCAGCATGGCATGGGCGATGAAGCAAAAGTGGGTGAACTGGCACTGAATGCCGGAATTGATATGGATATGGTTGGTGAGGTATTTCTGAAACATGGTGTGCAACTGGTAAAATCCGGCAGGGTATCACAAGCCACTGTAGATGCTGCCTGTCGCCGTGTACTGGAAGCAAAGTACAAACTGGGACTATTTGATGATCCGTACAGGTATGTAGATGAAGAACGGAACAAAGCCCAGATCATGAGCCCTGATAAATTACAGTTAAGCAAAGAAGCTGCTGTAAAAAGCATGGTATTACTGAAAAATGCAGCACAGGTATTGCCATTGAGCAACAGCAAAAAAATTGCATTTATCGGCCCATTGGTAAAAGATCAGCGTAACCTGATTGGTAACTGGAGTGGCGCCGGTGACTGGAAAAAAGCTGTCAGTATCTGGGATGCACTGCAGACAAAAAGCAATGCAGCTTCTTTTCTGTATGCAAAAGGTTGCAACCTGACCGATGATGATGCATTGATCAAAAAGCTTAATCCACATGGCGCAGAAATTGTTCCTGATGCTAAAAGCCCTGAACAGCTGATCAGTGAGGCAGTACAGACGGCACAACAGGCAGATGTGGTAGTAGCTGTATTGGGCGAACCATTTGGTATGAGTGGAGAAGCTGCCAGTCGCAGCAATATTGGTTTGCTGGATAACCAACTGGAACTGTTGAAGGCTTTGAAAAAAACAGGTAAACCCATTGTACTGGTGCTGATGAATGGTCGACCGTTGACCCTGTCATGGGAAGATCAGAATATAGATGCTATCCTGGAAACATGGTTCCCTGGTACCAATGCAGGTCCTGCTATTGCATCTGTATTGTTTGGTGAAGCCAATCCTTCGGGTAAATTGTCAATGACCTTCCCGCGCAATGTTGGACAGGTGCCTATTTATTACAGCCATAAAAACACTGGTCGCCCGTTTGATGAGAACCAGAAGTACACTTCCAAATACCTGGATGTACCAAACTCTCCGCTATATCCTTTCGGATATGGATTGAGCTATACTACTTTCAGCTATGGCAGTGTTACGTTGAGCAGCAACACGCTTAAAACCGGTCAGAAACTGACCGCTACTGTTACCATTACCAACACTGGTAAGTATGATGGCGTGGAAACAGCACAATTATATATCCGCGATATGGTAGGAACCGTAACACGCCCGGTGAAAGAGCTGAAAGGATTTCAGCAAGTAGCATTGAAAGCCGGTGAATCCAGACAGGTTACATTCACTATCACTCCTGAAGACCTGAAATTTTTCAACAGTGCATTGAAATATGTAAATGAACCTGGTGAATTCAAACTGTTCATCGGTACCAGCAGTGAAGATGTGAAAGAAGCTTCTTTTACTCTGAAATAAGTTTTTAGTTGATATGTTGACAGGTTAACAGGTTCGCCCTGTTAACCTGTTGATTTTTTAAAAAGAGAAGTTCGCTGCAGTTGGATTATGAGAAATTAAAAATAAGTTATGCGTAAAAAGATTCAGTTCCTGGTGCCACTATTATTATTGGCCCTCGTAACACAGGCGCAGGACAGATCATTGTTTGAAAAACACCTGTTTATTTACAAAGGCGATACGCTGCCATACAGGTTACTGTTGCCGGAGAATTACAATCCTGCTGAAAAATATCCGCTGGTGTTTTTTTTGCACGGAGCCGGTGAACGCGGAAGAGATAATGAAAAACAACTGGTACATGGTGCGGCTTTATTTCTGCGCGATAGTATCCGGAAAAATCATCCTGCCATTGTTGTGTTTCCGCAGTGTATGGAAGAGAGCTACTGGAGCAATGTGAACATTGTAAAAGACAGCAGCGGCAAACGACGTTTCTATTTCCGCAAAGATGGCGACCCTACAAAGGCTATGAAACTAGCTATGCGTTTATTGGAAGATATACAGCGGCACTATCCTGTAAACAATAAGCAGGTATACGCGGGTGGTTTATCAATGGGAGGAATGGGCACCTTTGAAATTGTGCGCAGAAATCCCAAAACGTTTGCGGCAGCTTTTGCCATCTGTGGCGGTGCCGATCCTGCTACAGCCAGTAAGATCAGGAAAGTAAAATGGTGGATCTTCCACGGTGGCAAGGACGATATTGTAGATCCTGATTTTTCGCGCAAAATGGAGGCCGCACTAAAACAGGCAGGAGCATATGTACGCTTTACCTTATACCCTGAAGCAAATCACAATAGCTGGGATGCAACTTTTGCAGAGCCCGCATTACTTTCGTGGTTATTTTCGCAAAAGAAATAACCGCATCGTATGGCAATAAAAAATATAGTATTCGACCTGGGAGGTGTGTTACTCAATCTTGACATGCAACGTACACACCGCGCTTTTGAAAACATTGGCGTTAAAGATGTGGCAGCATTGTTCAACATAGGACATGCTGCTTCTTATTTTAAAGACTATGAAGTAGGCACCATTACAGATGCAGAATTTGTACAGGCTATTAAAAAACACGGTGCTATTGATGTGCCGGATAATGCTGTAATAGATGCCTGGAATGCTTTGTTGCTGGATTTTCCTCCTGAAAGAATTGAATTGCTGCGCAGTCTTAAAGATAAATACCGGGTATTTTTATTCAGTAATACCAATGCTATTCACCTGGAAGATTTTCACCGCAAGTATACGGCCACATACGGCGGATCGCTGGATGATAATTTTGAAAAAGCCTGGTATTCACATCTCATCCGTTTGCGTAAACCTTCAGTGGAATCATTTCAATATATTCTGCATGATGCCGGGTTAACGGCAGCTGAAACTATGTTTATAGATGATGCACTGGTAAATATAGAAGGAGCCAATGCCGCGGGTATCAAAGGAGTACACCTGGAGCCCGGAAAAACCATCTTTGATCTGGGACTATTATAAAGTGAAGTAAATTGGCAGGAATGTCAAAACGAATGCAGTGTAAAGGCGGATCAATAAGCTAAAAAAGAACCTCAGTCTTCAGCTATCTACTCATCATTCAGCTTTCACCACTTACTACTTAATCTCCTCAAAGTCAATATAATCACCGGATTTGCCAGTAGGTGCATTTGCAGGTTGTTGCTGCTGACTACCGGTATTGCTGTACATATTATTTTCCTGCTGGTAATATGATTGTTGCTGCTGGCGGGCGTTCTCCTGGAAGGCTTTTACCTGTCCACGTATCTGGCGTGTTGCCCTGAATACAGGGATCACAAAGCCTACCAGAAAACGGTAGGCGCAATACACCACTATAGCCCAGATAATGTAAGTTAACATGTGTTAAAGATACTATTGACGGCCCGATAAAACTGTTAAGATGCTGCAAAATGGATAAACGGCTATTCTTCAGTCTTTGAGCGCGAAAACAACTTCCATAGTTTTTCAAAGCCGTTGGAGGTGGCATCGGCTACATAGTTCAGCAGGCGGGCCAGCAAACCCTGCATGGCTTCATTTTTAAAGGCAAGTTGTGCTATGCCGGCCGGCCATTGACGTGCACCGGTTTTATTGAGCAGTGAGTTCCATGCCATAGTAAAAAAGTTATCCTGCAAATGATCAAAACTGTTGTCCAGTTCTTTCTCCAATTGCTTAGCCTGTGCTTTCAGCTTGCGCACTTCCTGCTCCAGGGAAGCCAGGTCGGTAATTTTTTTTGCCATGATCGGAAATTTGTAAATGATCAGTGTTGGTGAAATATGAAACGCCTGGCAGCTAATAGCTAACTCCTAAATCCTTATTTAATTTACTCTTCTTCTTCATCCGCTGCTTTATCGATCACTGTTCTGATAATGGGGTCAATGAACAATTTGTTACGCAGCAATACAATCACCACAAATATGATGATGAGTAATAAGGTGGTAAGTCCGAACCCGATGGTATTGCTTTTAAAAACGGCCGATAGCCAGAAACCCAGCATTAGCCCGGCAAACAGGAAAATGAGGAATACCAGGAACAGTGAAACCAATATAAAAACCAGGTAGCCGGCTGATTTAGAAGCCATCTTAATGCTTTCCAGCCTGAATATTTTCAGCCGTACATCAATATAATCCTTCAGTAGTTCCTTGTTCTCTTTTAAAAACGAACCGAAATTCTCTGGCCCCATAATATGTGGTTTAGTCGGTTAAAGCCGGTAGAAAACGGGCTGGTATTTTGTAAACCAACACGTTTTAGCTGTCAGCAACGTGCCTTAAAAATAACAAAGTTTGAGCGGAACCGTTTGGGGAGACAATTGTAATTTCGTTGTTTTTTTATTGGTTTTGGAAATAACGTTGTAATTACCTTACCTTTGCAGTGGCAAAAGTTAATAGAAAGGGAACGGAATCGTTCCCTTCTTTATTTCCCGGTTATGAGCACAGAAACACAGGTACAGGCAATTGAACGAATGATACAGGAATTACTGGCAGAAGATTCTGCCTATTTCCTGGTAGAGGTGAGAATAAAACCCACCAACAACGTAAAGATATTTTTAGACGGCGATCAGGGCATTACCATCGAAAAGTGCATTGCCATCAACAGGGCATTGTACAAGCAACTGGAAGGCTCCGGTTTATTTCCCGGCGATGATTTTTCGCTGGAAGTATCTTCTCCCGGTCTGGATGAACCATTGAAACTGTTCAGGCAATACCAGAAGAATGTAGGCCGTATGGTGGAAGTGCTGCTGAAAGATGGCTCCAGAACAGAAGGCAAGTTGCTGGAAGTACAGGAAAATGCTATTTCAGTAGAAGAAACCAAAGGAAAAAATAAAAAGAAAGAGGTGATTCAACACCTGTTTCAGTTTGACGATATAAAATCAACCAAAATTCAAATTGTGTTTTAAGTAAAGACGTAAATCGTAATTTGTATGGCAAGTATCAACCTGATAGAAGCTTTCCAGGAGTTTAAGGAAGCCGAGAATATTGACCGACCCACGATGATGAAAGTGGTAGAAGACGTATTTAAGACCCTGCTTCGGAAAAAATATGGAAGCGACGAGAACTTTGATGTGATTGTGAATGCTGAGAAAGGTGACCTGGAGATTATGCGTCGGCGCACAATTGTGGATGATGGTGCAGTGCAGGATCCGCTGGCAGAGATTGCCTATAGTGATGCAGTAAAAATTGAGCCCGACTTTGAAGTAGGTGAAGAACTGTACGAGGAAGTAAATATTCTTGACTTTGGCCGCAGGGCTATCCTGGCTGCCAAACAAACCCTGGCCAGCCGTATCAGCGACCTGAAAAAGAACGTACTGGTTAAAAAATATGGCGACCGCATTGGTGAGATCATCAGTGCAGAAGTATACCAGGTATGGAAAAAAGAAATCCTGTTGCTGGATGAAGAAAGCAACGAACTGATACTCCCTAAATCTGAACAGATCCCGCAGGATTATTTCAAAAAAGGTGAGAACATCCGTGCAGTGGTGAAAAAAGTAGAGTTAAAAAATAACTCACCCGTCATCATCCTTTCACGCACATCTCCCTCATTCCTGGCTAAATTGCTGGAAATTGAAGTACCCGAAATTTTTGATGGCCTTATCGTAATCAAAAAAATTGTACGCGAACCCGGCGAAAGAGCCAAAGTTGCCGTAGAATCATACGATGACCGTATTGACCCCGTAGGTGCTTGTGTGGGTATGAAAGGTAGCCGTATCCATGGCATTGTACGCGAATTGAAGAACGAGAACATCGACGTAATTAACTGGACCAATAATATTCAGTTGCTTATCCAGCGCTCATTGACCCCTGCACGTATTACCAGCATGGACATTGATAGCGAGAAAAAGCAGGCAAACGTATACCTGAAGCCAGACCAGGTGTCACTGGCCATCGGCAAAAAAGGTGTGAATATTAAATTGGCGCAGGAATTGACGGGACATAGCATCGATGTGTACCGTGATACAGAAGGTGAGCCACAGGAGTTTGATATCGACCTGGAAGAATTCAGCGATGAGATCGAAACCTGGATCATTGACGAGTTTAAACGTATTGGTTGCGATACAGCCCGCAGCGTATTGGATCTCACTCCGGAAGAACTGGAAAGAAGAACAGACCTGGAGCGCGAGACCATCGACGAAGTACGTAAAGTGCTGAAAGAAGAGTTCGAGAAAGAATAGTCAGAAAATTGGTCAGAAAAGGACAGATAGATCAAGAAATCATATAAGAAAGTGCTTTTATGTGACAAAATTGACTCTTGTAACTGTTTTATTTGACTAATTACACAGAAATGACAAATTTTGACTGGCTTTTGGGGCTTTTCAAATAAAGTTGATGCCGCTTACAGCGCATAAAACAAAAAAATTGTCTTAAATAACGAATGGCAGAAACAACAACACCCAGATTAATGGCAGCCGCCAAAGAGTTCAACGTAGGTAAAGAGACCCTGGTTGACTTTTTGGTAGCGAAGGGATTTAGCAAGGACGATCTGAAACCTACCTCCAAGCTGACGGAGGAGATGTATCGCTATGCCCAGCAGGAATTCCAGGGCGATAAAGTAGCGAAACTGAAAAGCGACCAGATCGATCTGCCCAAAGGAAGCCTGGAGGCCAAGAAAAAGAAGGAAGAAGAGTCGGTTGTATTTAAGAAAGATACGAAAAAAGCTGAGCCGGCTGTTGAAGAGAATAAAGAACCACAGCCACAGCCTGAACCGGTAGTTGCAGAACCAGAACCTGTGCAGCAGGTGGAAGAAAAAGCACCGGAAGCGCCTGTTGTGGTAGCGGAAACAGCTCAGCCCGAAGTTGTAAAAGTAGAAGCACCCGAATTGGAAGGTCCCAAAGTGCTGGATAAAATAGATCTGTCGGCCATTGATTCATCTACCCGTCCCAAAAAGGTAGTAAAGAAAAAAGAAGAGCCGGCTGTACAACCGGAGAAGACAGCACCGGTTGAGAAAAAAGAAACACCCGTAGTAGCTCCTCCTGTGGAAGAGAAAGTGGTGGTAGAGGAAAAACCGGTAGTACACGAAGAGCCTGTGCAGCAACCGCCTGTTGTGGCTGAAGCAAAGGAAGAAAAAGCGCCGGAAGTGACTGTAACAGCACCTCCTGTTGTCGCAGTGGAAGAAGATCAGGACAAGGATGAAGCAGGCCCTGTTATCGAAAATATCAAAGCTGATAAATTGACCGGTCCTGTAATTCTGGGTAAGATCCAGTTGCCGGTTGAAAACGATACACGCCCCAGGCAACAACCGCAGCAACAACAGCAGAATGCTGCTGCCGGGGAAGAAAAAAGGAAACGCAAGCGTATCCCCATCGAAAAAAGAGATACGCAAACGCCACAGGAAAAAGCAGCCCACCTCTTCAAAAAGAGAGAACCGGGTCAGGGTGGAGGCGGTCCCAATCGCCCCGGTGGCGGTCAGGGTGGTTTTCAGCCCCGCCAGGGTGGTGGTCATGGACCCAACCAGGGCGGTGGTAATTTCCGCGGAGGCAACAACCGTGGCGGACAACAGGGTGGAAACCGTGGCCCGAGACAGTTCCAGCCGCGCGAAGCCAAAGAGATCAACGAAAAAGAAATCCAGGAAAAAATACGGCAAACACAGGCTAAGCTGGCTGGTTCAGCAGGTCGTGGTAAGAGCCTGAAAGCAAAATATCGTCGTGATAAACGCCAGGCAAGTGCCGATATGATGGGCGAAGAATCACAGGACAACAGCAAACTGCAGGTAACAGAGTTTGTTACAGTAAGTGAGCTGGCAAGCCTGATGGATGTAAGCTTTGCCGATGTTATCAGCAAGTGTATGAGCCTGGGTATCATGGTATCCATCAACCAGCGTCTGGATGCAGAGGTAATTGAACTGGTGTCTGGAGAATTTGGTTTTGAAGTAGAGTTCATTGGTCTGGATGACGCAGAAGGTGAGGATGAGGAGGAAATTGTAGATGATCCGGAAGACCTGGTGCCACGCGCACCGGTAGTGACGATCATGGGGCACGTAGACCACGGTAAAACATCTTTGCTCGACTATATACGTAGTGCCAATGTGGTAGCCGGTGAGGCAGGTGGTATCACCCAGCATATCGGAGCATACCAGGTAACTACTGCAGCAGGCAAAAAACTGACCTTCCTCGATACACCCGGTCACGAAGCGTTTACCGCGATGCGTGCACGTGGTGCCAAAGCAGCCGACGTAGCTGTAATTGTGGTAGCGGCCGACGATGCGGTGATGCCGCAAACACGGGAGGCTATTTCGCATGCTCAGGCTGCGGGACTGCCCATGGTATTTGCCATCAACAAAATTGACAAGGACGGTGCTAATCCTGAAAAGATCAAAGAACAGCTGGCAGGAATGAACCTGTTGGTGGAAGACTGGGGAGGTAAATTCCAGAGCCAGGAGATTTCCGCCAAAAAAGGTCTGAATGTAGACCTGCTGCTGGAAAAAATATTGCTCGAAGCAGAATTGCTCGATTTGAAAGCCAATCCTGACAGAGAAGGCAACGGTACCATTATCGAGGCTTCTCTGGATAAAGGACGCGGTTATGTGGCTACCGTACTGGTACAGAACGGTACCCTGAAACAGGGCGACATTGTGGTGAGCGGACAACACTTCGGTCGTGTAAAGGCGATGTTCAACGAACGTAACCAGCGCATGGACGAAGCCGGACCATCCAGCCCGGTACAGATACTGGGTCTGAACGGTGCTCCGCAGGCTGGGGAGAAGTTCAAAGTGTACGAAGATGAAAGCGAGGGTAAAGAAGTAGCGAACCGCCGTGCGCAGATCCTCCGTGAACAGGGCATCCGTGCGAAGAAACATATTACGCTGGATGAGATCGGTCGCCGTCTGGCACTGGGCAACTTCAAACAGTTGAACCTGATCATCAAAGGTGACGTGGACGGTTCTGTGGAAGCGTTGACAGATTCACTGCAAAAGCTTTCTACCGAAGAGATCGTGGTAAGCGTAGTATTAAAAGGTGTAGGTGCCATCACAGAAAGCGATGTATTGCTGGCAACAGCTTCCGACGCTATCCTGGTTGGTTTCAACGTACGTCCCTCTATACAGGCCGCCCGTCTGGCAGAAAACGAAGGCGTGGAGATCAAACTCTACTCTATCATCTACAATGCTATTGAAGAGATCAAGAGCGCCATGGAAGGGATGCTGGAGCCGAAGATCCAGGAAAAGATCGTGGCCAATGTGGAAGTACGCAACGTATTCAAGTTCGACAAAGCTACCGTGGCCGGTTGCTATGTGCTGGACGGAAAACTGCAGCGTAATGCCAAGATCAGGATCATCCGCGACGGTATTGTGGAATACCCCAAAGGCGAAGGGCAGCATGCTGAACTGGCATCACTCAAACGCTTTAAGGATGACGTGAAAGACGTTGCCTCCAACATGGAGTGCGGTCTGACCGTGAAGAACTTCAATGACATCAGGGTGGGCGATATCATCGAGGCATTTGAAGAAGAAGAAGTAAAAAGAACACTTTAATAAGTTGATAAGTATTAAGGTTCAAGGCACAAGACTGAATGCTTGTGCCTTGTCTCTTTAATCCGATCCGTTGCGGAACAAACTTTTGTTAAATAACAGCCCCCGGGTTCGTACAGTATTATTTCAACGAGTATTTTTGAGTATCTCATTCCATTTGATATGAAGTATTTTTTGTCTGTTATCGTCTGCGTTCTGATGGTTACCGCTGCTGTTGCACAGGGGCCACACAAGGTAACTGCCGATAAAATTGTAGGCATTATCGGAGATAAGATCATTTTACGCTCCGATATCTTCAATGAACTTGATGACAGAAGACGTAATAATGTTCCCGTATCAGAAACTGACCATTGCGATATCCTTGCGCAACTGCTGCAAATGAAAGCACTGGTGCTGCAGGCCGAAAGAGATTCATTGCTGGTAAGTGATGATGAACTGGAAGGTGAACTGGATAACAGAATCCGTGCATTCATCAATCGTTACGGATCAAAAGAAGCACTGGAAGAGATTGCGGGGAAAACAGTTTACCAGATCAAAGAAATGTTCCGCCAGTCCATCAAAGAACAAAAGATGGCCCGCAGGATGAGCGAAAAGATCGTTGAAAATATCAAGATCACTCCACAGGAAGTAAAAGAATACTTTGATAAGATCCCGAAAGACAGCTTACTGTTCTATGAATCTGAGATCAGTGTTGGTGAAATCGTATTGTATCCCAAAGCCAGCAGGGACCTGGAAAAAATGGCACAGGATGAGTTGAACGATTTTAAACGACAGATAGAAACCGGCGAACGTAAAATGGAAACACTGGCTTCGTTGTACAGTGATGATCCGGCTGCAAAAGAGAACAAAGGCCGTTACGCCATTAACCGCACAGAAAAAACATGGGACCCTGCTTTCGTAAACAACGCGTTTCGTTTAAGAGAAGGCCAGGTATCGCCTGTATTCAAATCAAAATTTGGTTACCACATTATACAAATGGAAAGCCGTGCAGGTGATGATGCCATTGTGCGTCATATTTTGCGCATACCAAAGATCACACCGGAAGAAATAGATATCTCAGTAAAAAAACTGGATACCGTACGTTCTATGCTGATTGCTGGTACCATGGGCTTTGGTGAAGCAGTATCACGCTACAGTGAAGATGAAAATGCAAAATTCACTGGCGGTATGCAGGCAAATCTTACCATGGACCAACTGGATAAAGACATGGTAGAAATGCTGGCAAAAAGTAAACTGAAACCTGGTGAATTTTCAAAACCCACTCCTTTCTTAGATGCGCGCCAGAAACAAGGTGTACGCATTGTTTACCTCAAATCAAGAACAGAACCCCATCGTGAAAATCTGAAAGATGATTACGACCGTATTGCACAGCGTGCACTGGACATTAAAAAACAAGGTGCGCTGGACAAATGGTTTGTAACCAAGATACCTTCTTTCTACATGATGATTGATGATGAGTTCAGAAGCTGCAATTCACTGCACAACTGGATACAGTACGCGGCGAAAAGCGGTCAGTAATTTATAATTTGCTGTAACAGTATGTGTTATATATCATTAATTCGTTATTGAAGTAATGGTTAACACTTAGGCGTACCTGATTTGTATGCTTCCCATCAGCTTTTGTGGTATTTTGCATAATGCGTTACCCAGAAACCCCTACACAACATAGAGGTGGGGTAATGTATACAGGTACGGTTTTATGCTGAAGCCACAAAAGCGATCCGAGCCTGGTATGCACCGGCATTTTCTCCCATGCTGCCTGCGTACAGGTATAATCTGCATTAGGCTCCCTGTAGCTTCATACACCATTGCATCAGGAAATTATGCCCTGTGTAATCCGGTATTGGATACAATAGATCTGTGTGTGAGAAGATGAAAGCAGGAACAAAAGCAACTGGCTGTTTGTTTTATCTGCAGGCCATACCTTCCGATAGGTAAATATATTTTGTTGTATACCGAAAAAACTGAAAAGAATATTTGATGCAAAACGAAAGTTTAGTGTTTTAATAGTGTGTGTTTACATAACTGATGGTAGAGATAACAGGACGGTGATGTTGTAAGCAATACGGGGATTGCACTAATGTGAAATTATATATACCTGTTTCTAATTGAAAAAAACAACCGTAACATGGAAAAAATCAGTGTATTGATTGCTGATGACCACAAATTGATCCGGGAAACCTGGAGCTTTATTCTTAACAATGATCCGCGTTTTACAGTCATTGCCGAATGTGCAGACACCGAACAGGCCATTGAAATGTCAAAACTGAAGCGGCCTCAGATCGTGTTGATGGATATTAACATGAAAGAGTCTTCAGGATTTGAAGCCACAGAAAAGATCAGGAAAGTATCACCCACATCGCGCGTCATTGGAGTATCCATGCACTCAATGCCTTCGTACGCCAAAAGAATGTTACAGATCGGCGGCAAAGGATATGTCACCAAAAACTCATCCAAGGAAGAAATGATCAATGCCATCCTGGAAGTACATCATGGCCGGAAATATATTTGCGAAGAGATCAAGAATAATATTTCTGAACAGGTACTGGACGAAGGCAAAGACATGCCCAATATCAACAAGCTTACCAACCGCGAATTACAGATCATCAACCTCATCAAAGAAGGGCAATCTTCCAAAGAGATTGCAGCACATCTCAACATTTCTCTGAAAACGGTAGAAGTTCACCGGCACAATGTTTTACGAAAACTGAAATTGAAGAATGCGGCTGCACTGGTAAATTTTGTAAATAGTTCCATTATCGGATTTTAGTAGCACCCTGTATCATCAACAGTAAAAGTGCGTAGCCAACTGCGCACTTTTCATTTATAGCAACAATTGATATATAAGCTATTGAAAAACAATTAAATCAGAGTGCTGTTTTTATCTCTTAACACTCCTGCAACCATACAGATGACGGTTTATTAATTAAATCCGCTTAACTTTGCGCTTTCTTTTCAACAGGGAGGCTATTCCATGAGTGATGAAATCAAGCATGAATGCGGTCTGGCATTCATTCGTTTAAGAAAACCGTTCTCCTATTATCAGCAGCAACACGGTACAGTGATGTGGGGTCTAAACAAACTGTACCTGCTCATGGAAAAGCAACACAACCGTGGCCAGGATGGTGCTGGTGTGGCAGCAGTAAAACTGAATGTAGAACCTGGTTATCCCTTCCTCAACCGCATCCGCAGCAACGCCAATCAACCCATTGCAGATATTTTCAGTCGCATTTCAGGAGAGGTGAAAGACCTGGAACGGTATCAACCTGATATACTGAAACATCCGGGATTGATGAAAGGACATATAGATTTCCTGGGCGAATGTTTGCTGGGGCACCTGCGTTATGGTACACAGGGTAAAAACAATGTTGAGTTCTGTCACCCTTTTATAAAGCGACATACTATTCCTGCACGCAATATGGCACTGGCCGGCAATTTCAATCTGGTAAATACAGATGAGTTGTTTGGACTGATAAATATTGATCCCGGTGAGTTTCAGAAACAAAGCGACCTTGCTGCCATGATGGAAGTGATCCACCACTTTCTGGTAAAATGTGATGAGGAAGAGCCGGGTAACCTGGATGTAGCCAAAGTGTTGCGTAAAGCTGTTTCATTATTTGATGGAGGCTTTACGGTAGGAGGCATTATCGGAAACGGCGATTCATTCGTTTTCCGTGATGCACATGGTATACGTCCTGCTTATTATTATGTACATGATGATGTGGTGGTGGCTGCTTCAGAGCGTGCTGCTATCCGTACTGTATTCAATGTAGGCGAAAATGAAGTACTGGAACTGATGCCCGGAATGGCTGTGATTGTAAAGGCAGATGGCAGTGTGGCGATGGAAAAGATACTGGAACCTAAGGAACGCAGGGCCTGTAGTTTTGAAAGGATCTATTTTTCACGTGGTAGTGATGAAAAAATCTATCGTGAAAGAAATGCACTGGGATATAACCTTAGTGACCAGATATTGGATGCAATTCAATATGATCTAAAAAATACGATCTTCTCTTTTATTCCCAATACTGCCGAAGTTGCTTTTTATGGTTTGTGGAAAGGACTGGACGACTACCTGAAAAAAATACAGGTTGAACGTATCCTGTCATGGGGTAAGGATATTACACCGGATAAGTTATCAGAAATGATCAACCGCAAGATCCGGCTTGAAAAAATAGCGATCAAAGATGTGAAGATGCGCACCTTCATTACGGAAGATGTTAGCCGTAATGAAATGGTACAGCATGTGTACGATATCACTTACGGTACTGTTAGCAAAGGAACCGATACGCTGGTAGTGATAGACGATTCCATTGTACGGGGTACCACACTGAAAGAAAGTATTGTTACCATGCTTTCAAGGCTGGAACCTAAAAAGATCATCATCGTTTCTTCTGCTCCCCAGATACGTTTTCCCGATTGTTATGGCATTGATATGAGCAAGCTGGGTGACTTTATTGCTTTCCGTGCCGCTGTTGAGCTGCTGAGAGAAAGCGGTAAAGAAAATACCCTGCAGGATCTGTACGAACAATGCAGGGAGCTGCAGCGCTGCGGTCAGTTACATACTGAAAATGTGGTGCGGAAAGTGTATGAGCCGTTCACCAATGAGCAGATCTCCAATAAAATTGCAGAACTTATTACACCTAAAGGACTGAAAGTTCCTGTACAGGTTATTTACCAGACAGTTGAATCCTTGCACAAGGCTTGTCCTACAAATACAGGCGACTGGTATTTTACCGGTAATTATCCTACACCCGGTGGTAATCGTGTAGTGAACAAGGCTTTTATCAACTATATGGAAGGTAAAAATGTACGCGGTTATTAAGTAAAACCGGTTTCCTGCAATCCATAGCCGGCCTGCCGGTTGTTGCATTCAATATTACTGAATTTTACCTCCTTTGATTTCTGTGCGGCATTCTATTGTAGCCGGTGGGTGGATAGTATTAATAGAAAACACCTATCATTGTATAGTAGGGCTTTGTTAAAAGCACAAAGATTACCACTTACCGGGCATTGTGATCAAGTAGGATTGATTAATTTAAGCAGCGGGACATCAGCTATTTATACAGGTTAAAGTAAGTGCCAGGTAGTAAAAACCAGCCTATTCATGAACATTCAGGGGGGCGTTCATACGGTACTCCATTATTCTACTGTCTTTTTTAATATCATTATTGACAGACAGGGACAGTGTGTCTATACCAACCTGCTGTTTCAACGTGCACTCCCGTCTCCAGAACATTTCTTTTCTATATCATTGCCTGCTTCACCCCGGTATAAAGCCATTGTGGAACTGGAGGCGGGAAGCAATCAAGTCATTGTACAGGAAATTTATCATCTGGCAGAAGATGGTGAAGGCCGATGGGTGGAATGGGAGTTCAGTGCACTGGATAAAAACAATATACAGGCAACCGGCAAAGATGTAACCTATGAAAAGCAGTTGCTGAAACAAATGCCGGAACAAACGCTGGAAATGGAATTGTTCCTGAACAATTCTGATGAAACCTTTTTGCTGGTAGACAGAAGCTTTCACGTTATCGCTTTCAATGAAGCTGCCAGCCGTCGTTGTCGCGATTTGTTGGGCAAGGACCTGTACAAAGGGATTTCTTTATGGGATGTGGTGCTGCCCGGACGCAGAAAAATGTATGAAGAGTTATATGGGGCGGCTTTCAATGGTATATTCAGCGAAGAGGAAATTGAACTTACAGCTCCCAACGGAGAAAAAAAATACTTTGCTTCTTACTTCAAACCGGCTTACAATAAAGACAATGAAATTGTAGCTGTTATTGTAACTGCACGTGATGTAACTACGCGCAAAAAAACAGAGCAGGCGCTGAAGCTGAGTGAAGAGCGCTGGAAGTTTGCATTGGAAGGCAGCAACCAGGGAGTATGGGACTGGAATATTACCACAGGCGAAGTATTCTATTCACCACGGTGGAAAGCGTTGCTGGGTTTTGGAGAAGAGGAGGTTTTCAATTCGCTAAGCGATTGGCAAAAACGCATTCACCCGGATGATATATCTGCTGTAACAGTAGATATCAGTACTCATCTGCACGCAGAGAATCCTTACTACGAAAATATTTACCGGCTGGAAAGCAAAGACGGTTCCTGGAAATGGATACTGGCCCGTGGTATTATTGTGGAAAGAGACCCGGACGACAAGCCATTGCGTATGATCGGTACACATACCGATATCACCGCACTGAAACAGGCAGAGATTGCACTAAAAGCTTCTGAAGAAAATTATCGACAACTGTTCTATTATAATCCACAGCCCATGTGGATTTATGATGCAGATACATTGTGCTTCCTGGAAGTGAATGAGGCAGCCATAAAACATTATGGCTATACGCTGGAGGAGTTCAGAAGCATGACCATAAAAGACATCAGGCCTCAAAGTGATTTGCAAAATCTGGCAGAACGGTTAAACTATATTGGTCAGTTGCCTACACCTGGTTTCCTGGAAAGTTTGTGGCGGCACATGAAAAAAGACGGCACACTGATAGAAGTGGAGATCAAATCACACAATGTAGAATATCATGGACGTACAGCGCGGCTGGTATTGGCGAATGATATCACAGAGCGACGTGAAGCTGCTTATAAACTGGCACAGGAACGCCAGTTACTGCGCACATTGATCGATAATCTGCCGGATTATATTTACATTAAAGACACTGCATTAAATCCTATTATCACCAATCAGGCGATGCAGGAACTAATGAATACAGATGTCAATTCCTCTTCTGATATTGCCGGTAACCAGCTACAATCAGACAAAAGAGTGCTGGAAAGCGGTGATGCTGTATACAACCTGGAAGAAGCAGGTACCAACAATCGTGGAGAGCAGCGATGGTTGCTGACAACAAAGGTACCGCTGCGTGATGCTGAAGATAAAGTAATAGGCCTGGTAGGCATCAGCCGTGATATTACAGAACGCAGAAAACTGGAAACGGCACTGGCAGAACAGCGCCTGAACCTGCAGCGCAGTATTACAGAAGCAACTATTGAAGCGCAGGAACAGGAGCGTACTGATATCGGAAAAGAGCTTCATGACAATATTAACCAGATACTAACGACTACGAAGCTGTACATTGATATGGCTATGAATGATGAGGAAGTGCGCCTGGAACTGTTGCAGAAAAGCCATAAAAACATATCGAGAGCTATTGAAGAAATCCGTAATCTGTCCAAAGCGCTGGTACCTCCTTCATTACAGGATATAGGTTTAAAGGAGGCGATTCACGAAATGATTGTAAATTTACCTGTAGCAACAGGACTAGCGGTGAAGCTTAAGACCAGCGGACTGAACAATACAACACTACCTGATCCTATAAAACTGATGTCGTACCGTATTATACAGGAACAGGTAAACAATATTATTAAGCATGCGAAAGCGTCGAACGCAGAAATCAAATTGACGGTTTCAGAAAAATTGCTTAATATCATAATTAGTGACGATGGTATAGGCTTTGATAGCAAAAAGAAAAGACGGGGTATAGGCTTAAGCAATATTAGTAGCCGTGCTGCATTGCATAAGGGGCATATTGAAATACTAACTGCCCCGGGGAGCGGATGTACGCTTAAAGTATTTATACCACTGTAAATAATATCTTATGGGCAAAATCTCCATTATGATTGTGGATGACCATACCCTCATTCGCGAAACATGGTCTTTTTTATTAGGAAGAAACGAAGGATTTGAAGTAATTGCAGAAGTTGGAGAAGGGCAAAGGGCAATAGAACTGGCACGAGACAAAAGACCCAACATCGTTTTGTTGGATATTAACATGACCCCTATCAATGGGTTTGACGTGCTGAAAATGATCCGTAAACTGTCTCCCGGTTCAAAAGTGATCGCTGTGTCCATGCACTCACAACCTGCCTACGCCAAAAAAATGCTGCGCCTGGGTGCCCGCGGCTATGTTACCAAAAATTCTCCCCGCCAGGAAATGCTGGATGCCATTGAGGAAGTATACAAAGGCAACGTGTACGTTTGCCAGGAAGTGAAGAACATTCTGTCGGAACAAATGCTGGGTAACGAGGAAAACGGTACTGGGCTAAACCAGTTGTCTGAAAGAGAGCTGGAAGTGATTCATCTTATCCGCGACGGGTTGTCTTCTAAAGAAATTGCCGACAAACTGGCCATTTCCATCAAAACAGTAGAAGTACACCGCCATAACATACTCAAAAAGCTGAAAGTCAAAAACACTGCCTCACTGATTAACTATATCAACTCAAGCGGCTTATAAACAGCCCAATTAGTAAGTGTTTTTAAGTAAAAGCTTCAGATTGTTAAGTCTTTTACTTAGTTGCAATGTAGTATTTGGGTAAATTAGTAGCCTGAAAACCAAAATCTTCAGGCGATTCTGGATATTTTGTGTACCCCTCCTTGCAATGGTGGTTAATTGCGTTTCAGAGCTCAGTAAATACATTATACTGAAACTATGAACCACGCAATAACAATTCTGATTGTTGATGATAATCATTTTATGCGGGAAACTCTCAGCTTTCTTATCTCACGGGTAGATAACTTTCGCCTGGTGGGCGAAGCAAGCAGTGGTACCGAAGCCATACAACTGGCAGAGGATCTCTCGCCGGATATTATCTTACTGGATATTAATATGGCTCCCGTTAACGGGTTTGAAGCAACACGTAAAATATTGAAAAAGAATCCGTTGATTAAAATCATTGGACTTTCAGTACATAAACAACCTTCTTACGCAAAAAATATTCTGCAATTGGGTGCCCGCGGCTATGTAACCAAAAGCTCACCGCACAAAGAGATTATCCTGGCTATTAACAAGGTTTTTGAAGGCAATGAATACGTTTGTACAGAGTTAAACGACCTGTTATAAATCTTGCTGTTTCTACTCTTCCGGATTATTTAAAATTTTTGCAGCAGGTAAATTTTTTCTGCTATTCTGTAATTGCAGATCAGGATCTGCTTTTCTGGCAGAAAACGTATTATAAAATATTGCATTAGAGATAGATAGCCGTCCAATAATTGTTGGGTCGCCTGAAGGCTGCGACGAGTAATATTTTCTGGATCAGCAATACCCAGTTAAATGATGCAGCACTTACCTGCAGAAACAGCCATTTTGGCAAAGAATTTGCTTAATTAATGAAGCCGACCGTTTAGCTTCCTATGGGAAACCACCCAAGAACAGGCCTGTTCAAATTTCTGATTCCTTTGACTGAACAATGAAGAATTTAAGGGAGATTTGCTTCTCCCTTTTATCATTTTATGAAGTCAGTAATTCTGGTACGACACGCAAAAAGCAGTTGGGATGATATCTCCGTAAAAGATTTTGACCGCCCACTGAATGAACGTGGCAAGCGTGATGCCCCCGTTATGGCGCAAAGACTGCTGGATAGAAAAATTAATATCAACGCTTTTATTGCCAGCCCTGCCAAAAGGGCCCAAAAAACCGCTACAATTTTTGCGGAAACCTACGGTATTGACAAAGATGCCATCACTCAGGTGCCTGATCTGTATCTGCCGGCTCCCGAAGCCTTTTGGTCGGCCATTGAAAATGCACCTGCCGCAGCACAAACCATTGCGGTTTTCTCCCACAACCCGGGCATTACCGAATTTGCCAACAGCCTGACAAGTATCCGGGTAGACGATATGCCTACCTGCGCTATGTTTGCGGTTACCGCAGCGGTTGATGACTGGAAAGATTTCAGAAATGCAGAAAAAACATTCTGGTTTTTCGATTATCCCAAGGCCATTTAGCCCAACCTGTATGGTATTGGTATAACTGTTGCTGCACAAAAAAGCAGGAATGAATTTTTTTTGCGCGGATGTATAAATCTGCACAATTATCAATTAACTTGTATTCGTTTCACAGAGGCATAACCGCCGAACGCTACAATCCTTTTATCTCCTATTTTCCTTGAAGACCAGGTGTACTGTCAAATATCCTGCTGATAATCATTAATCCCTCCCACCCTTTTACTTATTCTACCAAACCACCACCTTAACTTATGCAACGACATTTACCCAATGTATCGCTGTTACTGAAATTATTGTCAGCATTGATTTGTGTATGTATACTTACCAGTGAAGTACAAGCTCAGTGTACCATTACCAAATTACAACAGGTGCCTAACCTGGCTGGTGTTATTGACAATAAAGGATATTTTACCGGTCTGCTGCGCTGGCTGCCTGCAGATTATAATTCCAATACCACTACCAAATACCCCTTAATTGTAGGTTTTGCTGGTTTATCTTCAGCAGGTAATGGTTCATCAGTTGCTAATTCCGGAGGGCTTTGTAACATTATTACAGAAAGCGGTACCAGCCTGGTGAGCAAAATTGAAAACGGCGAGATCAGCAATACTATCAGTGGGCAAACACCTTATATCTATATTATTCCACAGTACAGAAATTATGTAGGTCTGCCCATTGATTCATTACGTCATGCGGATGAAGTAGATGCACTGCTGGATTATCTTGTACAGAATTACCGCGTGGATGTTACCCGGATTTATCTTGTGGGCACCAGTTCCGGGGCAAATATAGCAATAGACTATGTGGCCAGCAGCCTGGCGCGTGCACAACGCGTAGCAGGTATGGCACTGGGTTCATTGTGCTACCGGTATTCATTTGTAAAAAACAATAATGGGTTCAGTGTGCTGGCTAATTCTAAACTGCCTACATGGTTTGTACAATGTTCATTGGACAATACCTGCGCTTATAATGACGGAAGCGTTAACCAGCCTGGTGTAACCATACCGGATGATTGGGTGAACGGTATTAATGCTGCAGGGGCAACAGTGGCGCCATTGTACGACAGGTTGCCTGCGGCACCTCAGGGAAATAATGGTCTGAATTATTGTTTCCCGGCAGACTATGGGTACCACGATACCTGGCGTACCCTGTATGCTCCTTCATTCAGCAACCCGGCGGGCAAAAACCTGTACACCTGGCTATATTCATTCAGCAGACCTGATGCCACCCTGCCGGTACGTATGAAAAGTTTTACCGCACGTTTGCAGGATGGTAAAGTATATCTGCGCTGGGTAACCCTGGCAGAAACCAATAACAAGATATTTACCATTGAAAAAGCCGGCAGCAATAGCCAGTTCACCACGCTGGCCACTGTACCGGGTAAAGGAGATGCTGTAGTTGAAAATGCATATGAGTTTACAGACAACAACCCCCTTACCAACCTGAGCTATTACCGCCTTGTGCAAACGGATATTGATGGTAAGAAAACATATTACGACATTAAAAAGATCATGAACAAAGGCAGTCTGAAACAATTGCTGGTAGTAGCACCCAATCCGTTTACAACAGAGCTGTCTGCATTCATTACATTGGACAGGTCAAAAAAAGTAACCACTGTACTGACCGACCTGAATGGAAAACAGTTGTTTGTAATAAGTGCTGTGTACAATGAAGGAACAACGGAGATCAATGTACCGTCGGCTTCATTATCACGCGGTGTTTATTTTCTGAAAGTAACAGGTGATGGATTTTCACATACACAGAAAGTAATAAAGCAATAAAGACGATACCATATTTTGTACATACGCTACCGGTGTTATTCTGCAGAAAGGATGACGCCGGTTTTTTTTGTAGATACTGCTGCTACTGCCTGCTGCAATATCGGATGGTAATTTTCCGTGATCGTAATGCGGTTGAAATCGAAGTGTTGCGCTGCTTCCAGGGCCTGCTGCAGTTCAAATGCCTGTTGCGGTATTGTATAGGCAAGCTGTTTTTCCAGAAGCCATTGGGCAATGTATTCCTGCTCCGCTTGCCCGGGTGTAGGTACCAGTATGCTTTTTTTACCCAGTTTCAATACATCCATTACTGTAGTATAGCCTGCGCGACTGATGATCATTTCAGCAGCACACAACATACTGTTTAAGGTAGCAGCATCTGCATGATCGTACAGCGTAACGTGTGCGGGAACAACGGGTGCCGGTTTACCCGTAAGGCCACGTACAATGGTAGTAGCAATGGTAACCTGCTTCAAAGCTTGTAGCAACAGTTGTTCAAAAACAGAACGCTGCGGCTCTGGTCCGGAAAGAATGATCAGCAGAGGAATAGAGGTACCGGCACTGTTACACGGCTGCATGCGCGACAGTGGCCCCAGGTACTGTACCGGTATTGCTGGTAATTTACCAGGATTGGACAATGTGCCTGCCAATGCTGAAGCCCCCTGGTTGTCAGGTACCCAGCATTCCCTGAAACGATGGATGAAATGATAGTTCAATAAGCGGGTGATAGTATTGATCTTTTTTCCCAGCCCGGTTTCAATGGCCAACTGGTGTGTAATAAAATAGGAGGGAATATTGCGGGTATAGAATCCGAAACGGTTATCTGAAATAATAAAATCGGGTCTGAATTGTTGCAATAACTTTTTTAACCAACGGTGTTCGCGTTTGATTTTTATCAAAATTCCGGGTAGCTGTAAAATGATACGGGCAATGGTGCGCCGTTTATTGGTGCCATATTGTACATTGTACCCTTCCAGCGGCATGAAAAACAGGTCTGGAAATTCGCGAATTAACAATTCTTTTTGACGGCTATTGCAGGCAACCAACACGTCGCAGTTCAGTTGCAATAAAGTGTGAATGATTGGAATACAACGTGTAGTATGACCCAGGCCCCAATCTAAGGGAGAGAGCAGGATTAAGGGTTTTGTATTATTGACATTAAAATTCAATGTGCCGCCCGACTTTAAATACTAATTTTGACTGAAAGCAGTTTTATAAGAAGAAGAGGAAATTTTTATGAAAAATACTAACTATCGATTGATTTTTTTATTAATTTTCATAGGGATTCTCGCTGCCAGTTGCAGCTCAGGAAACCGCATCGCAGGTGGTTCGTCAAAAAAATGCGGCTGTGGTCTGAATAAAGGCTTTGTAGGATATTAAAATCCAGGTTAAAATGAAAACGCCAAATCGCGATTTGCTTGTCCTCGTAAGAGACGAAAGTTTGAACGAGGATGCCATTGAAAATGAACTGGAGAAACTGAACCAGTTGTTGATCGATTCCGAAACAGTAGATAACTTCTGTACTGTTCACGAAATCTTTGACTTAAACAAATATAAGATCATCTCAAAGTCTGCCAGTTTGCAGAAATTCATCCACCAGGATGAATTGAAAGCATTTGTTTTTCTTTATAACAAGAACTAACTGCTGATACAACTTATATAAAAAGCCCCGGTACAACCGGGGCTTTCTTTTTATTGCAATTGCTGTAATGCTTTTCGTAACTGTTCAATCATTTCGCCGATTTCTTCTTTTTTACACGTACCAACGCTTAACCTGTACCAGGATGACGTTTTTTCTGCACCGAATGCATAAAAAGGTACTACCGCCAGTTTGGCTTCATTCAATATATAGGCTGTTACATCGGCCTGGCTTTCCAGTGTTTTGCCGTTGAGTTTTTTACCCACCAGGTTAAACTTAATGGTAAGATAGATGGCTGCCTGTGGGGCAATAGCATCTACTGCAAACCCTTCTTTTTTTAGCTGGCTGAAACCATTGTAAATATTGCGGAGGCGTATATCGAGCTCAGCTTTGAAATGCTGCAGATACTGGTCAATGGCTTCGGTACGATACAGGAACTTTGCTACAGCTTTTTGTTCGGCCATAGGCGCCCATGCACCTACGTGACTTAAAATAGCTTTCATTTTGTCCATAATGACCCTGGGACCAAATGACCAGCCTACACGCACACCTGTTGCAGCAAATACCTTACTGATGGCATCAATGAAAACAGTGTAGTCTTTCATTGCCGGGCGTAATGAAACCGGGTTGTAATGGCGGATATCACCAAAAGTGAGATGCCAGTACATCTGATCAAACATTACATACAGTTTCTTATCGCCAGCTCCCCTGCGTGTATTTTCTTCCAGCACCATGTCGCAGATATCTTCCAGTTGCTGTTGGGAAAAAGTAGTGCCGGTAGGGTTTTGTGGTGAACAAAGAGCCAGTAATGTGGCTTCTTTAATATGTGGTTTTATATCGGCAGCCACGGGCATAAAGTGGTTGGCAGCGGTAGCTTCTACCACTACGTGTTCTGCTTCTACAAAATGAGTATAGTGATTGTTGTTCCAGGAGGGTACTGCATAGATCACCTTATCGCCTTTGTCGCAAATGGCCCGGAAAAAAGAATAGATCAGCGGACGTCCACCGGAGGCTACCAGTATTTCGGGTAGCTCATAATGCAGTCCTTCTCTTTCTTTCAGGAAATCGGCAATAGCCTGTCGCAGATCGAGATTGCCCTCAGCAGCGGGGTAATTGGTAAAATGCTGGCGGTAAGCCTCTACAATATCATCTTCCAGTGCTTTGGGAATAGGGAATATAGCGGGATCAAAATCGCCTACAGTAAAGTTGTAAATCTTTTCGCCCTGCCGGATCTTGTCGCGGATCTCTCCTCCCAGTTTTACAATTTCCGAACCGATAAGGGTTTCGGACAAATGGCTAAGTTTCATGCAGCAAAAATAACGGATTTAGCGAACAGCCAACTGCTAAAACCTGATCCCTGCTGTCTAATCATATTTATTCAGGATCTCCACCACATTGTTGTCAATATGCGTAGCAGTATCTGTTTGAGGTTTACCGAAAAAGTGGATCTCGTATTCGTTGCGGTATACGCCTTTGGCGTGGCTTTTGGCAAAACGTTCTTTGTTGAAGCCTACGTACAGTGAATAGGCTGCAGCAAATAAGCCCAGGGCAATGTATAGTGCCAGGTATGCCCTGCTGAACAGTTTCAGCAAAGGGCGACTATTAAATGGTGTGCGCAGGATTACTACTACAATCAGCGGTAAGACGGGTACCCAAAAACGGGGATCGTAATAAGGCCAGTTGAGAATAATGATGGAGTAGAACAACAGGTAGATCCTGATATACACGGGTATCTGGCTTCTGCGTGAAAAGGTGTTGTACATCAGCCAAGCAAAGAACAATACACCCAGTATGATGAATAACCAGGTGCCTGCAGATCCGGGCAAATAGGTTAGTACTTTGTTGCTGGGTATGTTCAGGAACACTTCGGTAAGTTCTGTAAAGTGATTGCGCAGGTTTTCACCTACAAAATTGCCTACTCCTTTTTCCAAAGGTCCTTTCAGCAGGTTGGTATAGTCCATTATTTTCAGTTGACGGGCAAAGAATACAGCGCCTACGCCGGCCAGCAGTAATATGATCAGTGCAGTTTTGTTCTTTTTAATAATGCGTGTCAGTTCGTCCCTGTATTCCCATGCCACACCCAGGAACAATGCCGGCAGCAGCGAAATGCCTACAGTACGGGTGAGAATGGTAAGAATGCATAAAATGAACGACAGGCCCAGGTATAAAAAGTGCTTTTGTTTGGTGAACAGGTGAAAGCAATACAGGCTGGCGCATGAAAAGAAAATGTACTGCATTTCAGAAAGCGGGTGTGTTACAAATTTTATCAGCACCCAGTTGAATAACACTAGTAATATGATGAGCGTGGTATTGCCATATTGTTCAAAGATCTTCTTTACAAAGAACAGCGCAGCAAATACATACAGACAGTTAACGAGTGTAATGGAAAATGCACCAAGTATGCCCAGTTTAGATAAGGTGATCAGCAATGCTGTATAGCCGTATGGCAGGTAATCGGTGGCTGCAAATGAATGGGCAGGGCAACCATATTGTATACAGTCTTTGATATTGTAATAACGAATGGAGTCGAAGTGAATATGCAACGGTGTAAAACAACCGGCTATATACACAATACCCATAGCCAGTATAGCCAGTTTAAACAGGTTGTTGACGTTGTTATTTACAGGATAAGTGCTTGGTTGCATAACAGGGGCTGTTTTTAATCGGTTTTGCGGGCAATACCAATGACAGATAAACCGATGGAATGAAAAGTTATTGTGTCGGCCAGCCTGATAACCGGTATTAATTTATTGAAAAGCTGCAGTTGGGTATCTGGTATCAGTCTTTTACGCAGGACGGTGCCGTTAAAAAACCATCCCGGAATACCTGCTACATTGAAGTATTGCTGGTGTATCACCTCCAGGTGTTGTGATTGCAACAATTGTCGCAATGAGCGTGCGGTGTATCGTGTATAGTGGCCCAGTTCTTCATCAAAAGGGTTGTACAGGAACCGGTAGGCAGGTACCAGTATAACCAAGTTTCCGCCGGTGCGCAACAGCTTTTTACAATTCTGTATAGCCTGCGGCGCATTTTCAATATGCTCAATAACATTTAATGCTACAATGGTATCGTATTGCTGCAGGTGTGCAGCATAGCGAGTGTCAAATACAGGATCTACAAGGTCAATGGATACAATGCCTGCAAGATTGGGGTAATGACCGAATTTCTGTTGCAGTAATACCAGGTACTCACTCCGCAGATCGCTTACGGTAAGCTGAAATTGTTGTTGCAGAAAAAAAGTGGAAATGTTGCCAATGCCGCTACCTGTTTCCAGTATATGCCCCTTGCACCAAGGCGCTATTGTATCATACAGCCATCTGTTAAAATTGCGTGCCTTCTCAAATCTCTCCAACGTTTGCAGACCTGTGGGGTCTGATTCATGAAAATGCTCAGGTGCCGTCATCGGGCAAACAGATTGTACTTTAAGATACAGTAAATAGCGCGTATACCGTCTTTCCAGTTGATCTTTTTGCCCTCAGCATAAGTACGACCGTAATATGAAATGCCTACTTCATAGATACGGATGTTGGGAATGCGGGCAATTTTGGCGGTTACTTCAGGTTCAAAACCAAAGCGTTTTTCTTTCAGCTTGATACCTTGTATGATGGGAGTTCTGAATAATTTGTAACAGGTTTCCATATCTGTAAGGTTCAGATTGGTAAACATGTTGGAAAGAGCTGTTAATACCAGCTTGTTACCGATAGAGTGCCAGAAGAACAGGATACGGTGTGGTTTACCGCCCATAAAGCGGGAACCATATACTATGTCGGCACTGCCGCGTAATATAGGTTTCAGTAACAGGTTGTATTCTTCCGGATCATATTCCAGGTCGGCGTCCTGGATGATCAGGTATTCACCGGTGGCTTTTGAAATGCCGGTGTGCAGGGCGGCACCCTTACCCTGGTTCACTTCATGTTTATAGTATTGAATATTGAAGCCGGGGTTTTGTTCTTTATACCGCAGAATGGCCTCTTCTGTATCGTCCTTGGAGCAATCGTTCACAATGATCACTTCTTTCTCAATATTGTTCAGCAATTGCACAGCCCTTACCCTGTCAAGGATGAGGTGAATGGTGCGTCCTTCATTGTATGCAGGAATAACGATAGATAGTTTGGTAAAATTCTCCATAGATCAGGTGGCCGGTTAAATGTTTTAAGGTGATATTGTATGCCGGGAGCTCCTGGTTACAGGCCGGCAGAACAAAATCCGCCGCAACTTAGCAACTAAAAGGCTTTTGGACAAGTGTTTGATTCTAAATATTATCTACAAACATCGTTTGTGAAACGAAGCAGGGGAAAAAATATTGTCATAAGTACAGGCTCTGCCCATTCCGATTATCTTCGTAGCGGCATTAACAATTGCCGGCGGTATTTTACATATATTTTCGGGCCTTATATCGTTTATATTGAACTATGAAGAAATTTTTGTTGCCGGTGCTTTTGTGTATCAGTGGCAAGCTGGCCAAAGCGCAGAATGGCTATAATATCAGTATTACGCTAAAACCTTATAAAAACAGCTATGTTTACCTGGGTTACCACTATGGCAAGGTAAAGGCGCTGGCCGATTCTGCCCTGCTGGACGGAGACAGCAAAGGTGTCTTTAAGGGTAAGGATTTGCTGCCGGGGGGGATTTATTTTATCGTATCGCCCAAAAAAGAGATCCTTTTTGAGTTGTTGCTGGATAAACAGCAGCGTTTTTCCATTGTAGCCGATACCGCGCATCTGCCTGCCGCTGTGCAGTTTACGGGTTCTGCCGACAATTCCCTGTTCCAGTCATATTCCCGGTTTGCGGCCGAAACAGGCCAGCATATCAACCAGACCAACGGAGAATATGCACAGGCTAAAAACACCCGCGATTCAGCAGTCATAACAGCACGTTTAAAGACCCTGGCTGATAAAATGCAGTTTTACCGCGATAGTATTGTACGCAAATATCCCGCATCATTGCTTACAGCACTGTTCAACGCTATGAAAGAGCCTGTGGTGCCGCCTGCTGCCAAACATCCGGGTGGTAAATATGATTCTGCATATGCTTACCGCTACTATAAATCTCATTACTGGGACGACATTTCGTTTACAGACGAACGACTGGTAAGAACGCCTTTTTTTGAAAGCAAACTGGATAAATACTTCAGGGACCTGGTGGCGCCGCATCCCGATTCCATCAGTCGCGAAGTAGATCACATGTTACTGCTGTCGCGCACCAGCAAGGAAATGTACAAATGCCTGATGGTGCATTTTGTACAGAAATACATTAACCCGGAATATATGGGACAGGATGCCGTGTTTGTGCACCTGTTTGAAAAATATATCAACACCGGCCAGGCTGATTTCTTTACTGCCCAGTATAAGGAATATGCCACCAAACGAGCCTATAGCCTGATGGCCAACCTGATTGGCAACCCTGCAGCAGACATGGCCATGGTGGATACGCTGGGTACTGCCAGATCATTGTACAGCATCAAAAGCGATTTTACAGTGATTTGTTTCTGGGATCCTACCTGCAGCCATTGTAAGGAAACCATACCAAAGGTAGATTCCATTTTCCAGGCCAAGTGGAGAAAAGAAGGTGTAGCGCTGTATGGTGTAATGGTAGAAGGAGGCAAGGATAACTGGCTGAAATTTATTGCTGATAAAAACCTGAAAGACTGGATCCATGTATACCAGCTTCCCGAACAGCAGCAAAAAGATGAAGCTGCGGGAAGGCCCGGTTACCGGCAGTTGTATGATGTATACCAGACGCCTATATTGTACCTGCTGGATAAAGACAAAAATATCATTGCTAAAAAACTCAGTTACCTGCAACTGGATGAAGTATTAAATCTTAAACTGAAAAACACAAAATCCAATTAAGTATGCTGATGGAAAGAAAAGGTCTTTTCGCGATTACGTTATTGCTTGCATTGAATCATAGCAGTTCTGCCCAAACATTGTTTTCCTATGGGAAAAAGGCAGTGAGTAAAGAAGAGTTCCTGAAAGCTTACAATAAGAACAATACCGGTGATGCTGCTACGGATAAATCCTACCGCGATTACCTGGAACTGTACAGCCGGTTTAAGATAAAAGTGCAGCAGGCTCTGGATATGAAGCTGGATACACTGCCCGAACAGAAAGCAGAACTGGCAGGTTTCCGCAGCCAGGTGATAGACAGCTACATGAACGATGAGGCCAGTACCGGTGCCCTGATTGAAGAGGCATTGGAGCGCAGTAAAAAAGATATTCATCTCGCGCACATTTTTGTAGCGATTAATCACAATGCTACTGAAGAAGAAATAAAAAAAGCGGAGAGCAAGATCAATGGGGCATATGCTGAATTGAAGAAAGGAACAGACTTTGGCAAAGTGGCTATTGATATTTCCGAAGATCCATCTGTAGCGGAGAATAAAGGTGACCTGGGATATATCACCGTATTTGTATTGCCGTATAACATGGAAACACTGGCTTACAGTACACCGGAAGGAAAATTTTCAGCACCCATACGCTCTAAGGCTGGTTTTCATATTTTCAAAAATCTTGGTGAACGCAAGGCATTGGGCAGGTTAAAAGCTGCGCAGATATTGCTTGCGGTGGCACCGGATGCTTCTGAGGTTACCAAACAACAGATAAAACAACGTGCCGATTCTATATACAATGTATTACAGCACGGTGGTGATTTCAGGGCACTGGCATTGCAGTTCAGTGGCGATAACCTGTCGTACCAGTCTGGCGGTGAAATGATGGATTTTGGCGTAGGCCGCTATGAACCTGCTTTTGAAAATGCAGCTTTTGCATTGGAGAAAGATGGAGATATCAGTAAGCCTGTACTTACAACTTTTGGTTACCACATTATTAAACGTTTACAGGTCCGACCCATTAATACCGCTATCAATACCAAACAGGCCAAAGATTCATTGCGTTTACTTATACAGCAAAGCGATCGCATGGAAGTATCGCGGAAGATCCTGTATAAAAAAGTACTGCAGCAAACAACGTTTAAAAAAATGCCGGTCAATGAAAAGCACCTGTGGGCGTATACGGATAGTGTGCTGAAACATTCTCCCCTGCCAAAGTTTGCAGATCTTACCGGCCGTACACCTTTATTTTCTTTTGCCAGAAGAACTGTTACAGTAAAAGATTGGCAGGAATACCTGGATGCTATCAGAGGTTTTGATTATGCGCGTTCCGGGAAAACCAAACAGCAGTTGTACGGCCAGTTTGTAGAAACCTCTGCATTTGATTATTACCGCGAACACCTGGAACAATACAATAAAGAATTTGCATGGCAGCTAAACGAGTTTAAAGAAGGCAACCTGTTGTTTGAAGTAATGCAGCGAAAAGTATGGAGTGTGGCTGCTGCCGATAGTGCAGGACTTAAAAAATACTACCAGGAGCATAAGGACAAATACTGGTGGGAACCCAGTGCCGATGCGGTGATCATTACTGCCAACAGCAGTGAAGGAACCAAAGAAATACAACAGAAACTTCAAACCAACTACAAAGACTGGAAGCAATATATTGATAACAGCAATGGTGCATTGCAGGGTGATTCCGGCAGGTTTGAGCTGGCGCAGATTCCAGTGGTGGAGCGTACCAATTTTACCCCGGGGTTACTGACAGAGCCTGTAAAGAATACTACCGACAACACTGCTACTTTCGCATACATTATAAGAGTATATCGTGAACGTTTGCCCCGCAGTTTTGATGATGCCCGTGGTTTTGTAATCAACGATTACCAGAATTTCCTGGAAGAAAAATGGATTGACGAACTGAAAAAGAAGTATCCGGTTACTATTAATGAAGTAGTGTTAAAAAGTTTAGATAAGTAGTATTTTAAACCTACCCAATCTGTTTGGGTCTTATCATCGTTTGTTTCAATTTAACCCTCTGAAAATAACGTGATATGAAGTATTTAATCTGTACCATCTCGGCAATTGCTGTTCTTTCGTATGCGCATGCGCAGGAAGGCGGTGTATATCTGAAAGGCGGTTTAAACCTTGCCAATGTTTCCACACACAATAATGGCACTGTAGATGATGCCAATATGCTGGCCAGCTTTCATGTTGGTTTTATGGCCGATCTGCCCATTGGCCGGTTCTTTGCGCTACAGCCGGGTATTTTATTTACCGGTAAAGGTGCAAAACTGGAAAGTGGCAACTCCAATAGTGTTACCTGGTATAAGGCTACTACCAATCCCTATTACATTGAGCTGCCGGTGAATGCTGTGCTGAAGTTGCCGCTGGACAAACAATCATCTTTATTTGTTGGTGCAGGTCCTTATATTGCAATGGGTATCGCGGGTAAACGCAAAGTGGAAGGCAAATTTTTAGGAGCATCTTTCAGCAGTAAAGAAAATATTCAATTCAGTGATGATGATCCTTCTACGCTCAATTATGAAGAAGGTGCAGGTATGCGTATTATGAAGCGCTTTGATTATGGTGTTAATGCAACCGCCGGCCTGATGCTGAATAAGTTTTTGCTGTCTGTAAACTATGGGTATGGGCTTGCCAAACTGCAATCAGGCGCTAATAATGGAGAAGACAATAATAATAAACACAGGGTGTTGAGTTTGTCTATCGGTTTTGGATTGTAAAATTTTTCTGTCGGTGTTAAATAAAAAGGGCCAGCATCTAAAATGCTGGCCCTTTTGTTATGCGTAAGATGTAAACTGTTTGTTTATACTAACTCTTTTACCACGTTCCAGATCACGCGGGGCTTGCCCAGTGTGTAATAGTGCAGCACAGGTACTTTGTTTTGTTTCAGTTCGCGCGATTGTTGCAGCAGCCATTCTGTACCTACTATTTCCACTTCACCATCTGTTTTACACTTCATGATCTCGTTGCTGAGCTCTGTAGGAATATCAACATTGAACGTGCGTGGAATAACAGACAGTTGTTTTTTGCTGGTAATCGGTTTTAACCCCGGAATGATAGGGATTTCGATGCCTGCTTCACGACATGCTTTTACAAACTCAAAATATTTCTGGTTGTCAAAAAACATCTGGGTAACGATATATTCTGCGCCCGCTTCTACTTTGGCTTTCAGGTAAGCCAGGTCTGTCTGCAGGTTAGGTGCTTCAAAATGCTTTTCGGGATAGCCGGCCACGCCAATGCAGAATTTGGTGCGGAAACCATCGCGGATATCTTCTTCCAGGTAAATACCGTTGTTCAGGTTGCCCACCTGTTTCAGCAGGTCAAGAGCATAGCGGTTACCGCCGGGTTCCGGCTCAAATACAGTTTCATTTTTGGCGGCATCACCTCTTAATACCAGCACATTGTCCACGCCAATAAAGTTCAGGTCAATCAGGGCGTCCTCAGTTTCACGTTTGTTGAAACCGCCACAGATCAGGTGGGGAACTGCATCTACCTTATAGTGGTTCATAATAGCCGCACATATACCTACTGTACCGGGGCGTTTGCGCACTTCTACCTTTTCAAAGGTACCGTCGGCCTTTTTTTTGAATACATGTTCACTGCGGTGGTAAGTAACATTGATAAAAGACGGCTTGAATTCCATCAGGGGATCAAGGTGCTCATAGATGGAATTGATGGTTTTACCTTTTAAAGGGGGTAAGATCTCAAAAGAAACCAGGGTATCCTTAGCCTGTCTTATATGATCAATTACTTTCATTAGTTGTTTATTAGCCCGCAAACATAAACAAGGAATCCCGTATGACAAACATGCTGTTAAATTACCTGTTTCGAAAAAAGGTATTTGAATTAGTTACGGTATTTTTGCCGCAAACCTTTTGCATTGATTAGCGAGATCCATACACAGCAGCTGGTAAAACGATATCGTAACCGTACCGTGGTAAACGAAGTGTCTGTAAAAGTAAACCAGGGCGAAATTGTGGGTTTGCTGGGGCCGAACGGGGCCGGTAAAACCACCACTTTCTATATGGTAGTAGGCCTTATTAAGCCTGATGAGGGCAAGGTTTTCCTGGATGAGGAAGACATTACCAAACTGCCTATGTATAAAAGAGCCCAACTGGGTATTGGATACCTGCCCCAGGAAGCGTCTGTTTTCCGTAAACTGACCGTGGAAGAGAATATTATGGCGGTGCTGGAAATGACTAAGTTATCCAAGGCCCAGCGGCGTGCAAAGCTGGAGTCGCTGCTGGATGAGTTCCGTTTGCACCACGTGCGTAAGAACAATGGTGATTCCCTGAGCGGTGGTGAGCGGCGCAGAACAGAGATTGCCCGTGCGCTGGCTGTTGATCCCAAATTCATTCTGCTGGATGAACCTTTTGCCGGTGTTGACCCCATTGCGGTGGAAGACATCCAGGCAGTGGTAGCCCGGCTGAAATACAAGAACATCGGAATCCTGATCACAGACCACAACGTAAACGAAACTTTGTCCATCTGTGACAGGGCCTACCTATTGATCGATGGTAAAATATTTAAACATGGTACTGCGGAAGAACTGGCTGCCGATGAGCAGGTGCGTCGCCTGTACCTGGGTCGCAACTTTGAATTGAAGCGGAAAGATTACCTGCATGAAGAAGCCAAAGCGCAGGATGCTGAATTGCCGCTTACACGCGATGAACTGATGGATAACCTGACAGGTACAGAACAATTCCCGGAGTCGTAACAATAAGGCACCCGTAATAAAGTAGTATTCTGATATTAGCTTTTTATGCTATCTCACAAGAGCTAACCGAAGCAGTTTGTATTATAAATAATATCACCATAATTCTTTATTTTGCCACCAGTGAAGTTATTATCGCCTGCCATATCCTCTCTGGCCCGAATGCGCCTGTGGCGTATCGACGGATGGAAAGCTCATCCCACTGATGCACAGCGGGAAGTTTTGCAGGACCTTGTGACCTCTGCCCAATACACTGAATTTGGCAGGAAATATAATTTTTCATCCCTTTTTAATATCCGCTCCTTTAAGCAAACGGTACCCATTCATGAGTATGACGATATCAAGCCGTACATACAACGTATTATGAATGGTGAACAGAATATATTATGGAACACTCCCATATACTGGTTTGCCAAAAGCAGCGGTACCACCAGCGATAAGAGCAAGTTCATACCCGTTAGTGAAGAAAGTTTGCAGGACTGCCATTATAAAGCAGCCAAAGACGTACTGACGATGTATTATAATTTCAATCCTGATTCGGACCTGCTTACAGGTAAGGGATTGGTATTGGGCGGCAGTCATACCATTCACCAGGTAAATGATGATGTGCAGTATGGAGATCTGAGTGCGGTATTGCTGCAGAACTCTCCTTTCTGGGGGCATTGGATCCGTACGCCTGAACTCAGCATTGCCCTGCTGGATGAATGGGAAACGAAAATTGAAAAACTGGCGCTGAACACTATTGGCGAAAACGTAACCTCTATTTCGGGTGTGCCTACCTGGACGCTGGTACTGTTTCGCCGTATACTGGAAATAACCGGCAAAAGCTGTATGGCCGAAGTGTGGCCTTCGCTGGAGCTTTATATGCATGGCGGCGTTTCCTTTACTCCGTACCGTGAACAATTTCAGCAATTGATCGGCAAACCTATTCACTACCTCGAAATGTACAATGCCAGTGAGGGCTTCTTTGCTGCACAGGATGTGCCCGGTGAGGAAGGTATGCTGCTGTTTACCGACCATGGCATTTTTATGGAGTTTATGCCCATTGAAGAATATGGAAAGGCTGATCCGCAAACTATTGGATTGCGTGAGGTAGAGCTCAATAAACACTATGCCCCGGTGATCAGCACCAATGGTGGCTTATGGCGTTACCTGGTAGGCGACACTGTTCAGTTCACATCGCTGAATCCCTTTAAAATAAAGGTAAGCGGACGACTGAAACATTATATCAACGCTTTTGGTGAAGAAGTAATGGTAGATAACTCCGATAAGGCCATAGCAATAGCTTCCGGAAAAACAGGTGCCATTGTGAATGACTACACGGCCGCACCGGTATATTTCAGCGCTCATGGTAACGGTGCACATGAGTGGCTGATTGAATTTGAAAAAGAACCGGCCGATCTGGCCCAGTTTGTGCGTGAGCTGGATGCTGCGCTCAAAAGCATTAACAGTGACTATGAGGCTAAACGCCACAAGGATATTGCCTTGCAGATGCCGTTGGTAAAACCCTTGCGTAAAGGAGTATTTAAAGAATGGTTGCGCAGTAAGGGCAAGCTGGGTGGCCAGCACAAAGTTCCCCGCCTGAGTAATGACAGAAAATATGTAGACGAAATCATGGCATTTGTGTCCTGATACATCTTTTTACGTATAAACATTCTGATTTTGTCAGCAAAACACCGGGTGGATTACCGGAACATTGCTATTTTTGGCGCCCCCTGTACCTGCTACAGGCAGATTGCATTATTAATTCAAGACCAACATGAAATTATTAGAGAACAAAGTTGCTATTGTAACCGGTGCCGCCCGTGGCATTGGAGAAGCTATTGCCCTTAAACTGGCTGAACACGGTGCGCATGTGGTATTTACCTATGTAAGCGACAGCAGTGCTGATAAAGCTGCCGCACTGGAGCAAAAAATACAGGCACTGGGTGTACAGGGTAAAGCATATAAAAGCAACGCCGGTGTATTTGCTGAATGCGAAAGCTTTGTGAACGATGTGGTAAAAGAGTTTGGTACTGTTGATGTATGTGTGAACAATGCCGGTATCTCAAAAGATAACCTGTTATTACGTCTTTCTCCCGAACAATGGAACGATGTGATCAATATCAATTTGAACAGCGTATACAATATGACCAAGCAGATCATCCGCCCGATGATGAAAGCTAAAAAAGGCTCTATTGTAAACATGAGCTCTATAATTGGTGTGCGTGGTAATGCAGGGCAAAGCAGTTATGCTGCTTCCAAAGCCGGTATCATTGGTTTCACCAAATCTGTAGCGCACGAACTGGGAAGCCGCAATATCCGTTGTAATGCCATTGCGCCGGGTTTTATTGAAACTGATATGACACACTACCTGAAAGAAGGTGAGGCTTCCAAAGCTTTCCTGGAAAAAATTCCTTTAGGGCGTTTTGGTACAGCAGAAGAGATTGCCAATACCACCTTATTCCTTGCTTCTGATATGAGCTCTTATATCACTGGCCAGGTATTGAGCGCATGTGGCGGATTGAACATTTGATAAGAACTGATCATTATAAAAAAGCCATCCTTTTTGCAAGGGATGGCTTTTTTTGTGACCGTTTGGTAACAGTTACTTCTTTTTGCTCTTTGCTTTAAAATCCTCAATTGCCTTGCGACTAAAAGGACTTAATATCAGTTTGCCACTGATAGCTGCGCGTTCCAGCAGCAGCTTTTCCCAGTGGGCGGTATCTTTCCAGAACATCCTTTTCATTTCAAGCATTGCCTGTGGGTTGGAATGTGCCAGGCTATGCGAAAGCCGCGACAATGATTCGTCCATTTCGTGATGCGATGTATGCAGTTCTGCATATAAGCCCTTGCGTTTTGCCCAGTCGGCACTGCGCCACATAGCAGCATCAATAGCCAGGTGACTGAATGCAGAAGTACCGATCCTTCTTTCCACTACCGGACCTACCACAAACGGTCCTATGCCGATAGCCAGTTCACTGAGCTTTACTTCTGCGCCTTCAACGGCAATGGTATAGTCTGCGGCTGCGGCAATACCCACGCCGCCACCTACGCATTTACCCTGTATGCGTGCAATGATGAACTTGGGGCAGGTACGCATCGCATTGATCACATGCGCAAAACCACTAAAAAACTGTAGCCCTTCTTCATGAGTGCTGATAGCCATCAGTTCTTCAAAAGAAGCGCCAGCGCAAAAGGCTTTATCACCGCCGGAGCGGAGGATAATTACTTTGGTATCTTCCTCGTTGCCTGCGCCGTGAATAGTATGTGCCAGTTCTTCGAGTAGCTTACCTGGTAAGGAGTTACTCTGTGGATGAAAAAACTCTATCGTTGTAACGCCATTGTGTGTTTCTGATTTTACATATCCATTTTTCACCTCGTGTATCATATCTTATAAGAGTTTTAAGAGTAAAAGGGGGAAAAGAGTTTCTACTCTAAAGTTATTAAATGTTTAATGGTTAAAGATTTAAACAGATTGTTAAGAGTAAAGAGATAAAAGGGTAATCGGTTGTTTAAAAAGAATATCAGTCTGATGATAGTCAACTTCCGGCATTGTCAAATACGCGGAATAGGCCATCTTTCAAAGGTTGCTTTTGAAATTTAACAATAACCCATTTTTAAGTTTCATAAACTTCAAACAGGTCTGAAGCTGCTTAAAATGAACGGTAGAAACATGCTCTACAGATTTAACTTCGATAGTTAACCTGTTATCTACCAATAAATCCAATTTATAGGCATCTTCTATACGCAACGCTTTGTAAGAGATCGGCATCAGTAATTGTCTGTGTAAAGCGAGATTGCTTTTTTGCATTTCATAATGCAACAATTCTTCATAAACTTTTTCAAAACAACCAGGCCCTATATGAGAATGTTTTTTAATTGACAAGTTGACAATAAGACCAGTTAACTCATTTATTTCCATGCACTAAAAGTTTTATGAAACCTTTATCTCCTTTACTCTTAGCCTTTCCGGCGCACCATGGTCAATATTGTTGCAATGGCTACTTTTTCACCGGTTTGATCTGTTACTTCTACCAGCCATTTTACAATGCCTTTGGGGATATCGTTTTCATCTTTCTGTTCCTGTGCTGTTTTTTCTTTGCAGGTAAGTTGTACTCCAATGGTAGTGCCTGCGTATACAGGTTTCAGAAAGCGGCATTCTTCCAGGCCGTAGTTAAGTAATACAGGTCCTTTGGCAGCATCTACAAACAAACCGGCAGCAGCGCTCAGTATAAAGTAACCATGTGCCACAGGCTTTTCAAATAAAGTTCCTTCCAGCGAAGTATGGTCTGTATGCGCATAAAAATGATCCCAGCTTACATTGGCAAAGTTCACAATATCAGCTTCGGTAACAGTACGTTTATGAGTGATGAGTGTATCACCGATCTGCAGCTCCTCAAAATATTTGCGGAAAGGATGTTTCACATCTTCAGTAGTACGGCCACCAGCCTGGTAGATACCGGTAATAGCTGAAATGGTACTGGGAGAACCTTGTACAGCCACCCGCTGCATGTAATGTTTAATACCACGGATACCGCCCATCTCTTCACCTCCGCCTGCACGACCAGGTCCGCCATGCACTAACTGTGGTAGCGGAGAACCATGACCGGTACTTTCTTTGGCACAGTCATTATTGAGTACCAATATACGACCGTGATGCGTGGCTGCGCCTAGTACAAATTCACGGGCTGCCTGGTCGCTGGATGTAACAATAGAGCATACCAGTGATCCTTTGCCCTTTTTAGCCAGCTCTACAGCCTCATCAATATGGTGATAGGGCATAATGGTGCTGACAGGTCCAAAAGCTTCTACAGTGTGTACCGCTTCACTTTCAAAAGGAGTATCATTTTTCAGTAACAGCGGACTCATAAAAGCGCCCTGTTGTGCATCGGCATCTATTACTTGCACACTGTCCAGTGAACCGTATACGATCTGTGAAGAAGCCAGTAATTTTTGTACCTGTGCTTTTACTTCTTCCCGTTGTTGTTGCCCTGCCAGTGAACCCATGCGTACGGTTTCATTTTCAGGATTGCCGATAACGGTCTGGCTCAATGCTTTTCCCAGGGCTTTCCATACATCTTCCATCCTGTCGGCGGGTGTAAATATCCTGCGGATAGCAGTACATTTCTGACCTGCTTTAACGGTCATTTCTTTACGAACCTCTTTAACAAAAATGTCCCACTCCGGCATACCGGGATATACATCATTGCCCAACACAATGCAGTTCAGCGAATCGGCCTCCATGGTAAAAGGCACATTTTCTGACAGAATACGTGGATGGGCTTTCAGCATCTGGCCGGTACTGGCAGAGCCGGTAAAAGTAACTACATCCTGAGCCGTAACATGATCCAGCAGACTGCCGGCACTGCCACATAATAATTGTAAAGCACCTTCGGGTAAAATACCGGAAGCAATGATTTCCTGTACCACGGCTTCGGTAAGGTAAGCGGTAACAGTGGCTGGTTTTACCACAGCGGGTACACCTGCCAGCAGGTTAACGGCAATTTTTTCCAGCATGCCCCATACGGGAAAGTTAAACGCATTGATGTGTACGGCGGCTCCTTCTTTAGGCACCAAAATATGCTGCCCCATAAAAGTACCGGCTTTTCCCAATCCTATGGCTTCGCCATCTGTACAAAAGGGAGTATCGGGCAATTTGCGGCGGAGCGATGCATAAGCAAACAGGTTGCCGATGCCGCCTTCAATATCTATCCAGCTGTCGGCTTTGGTGGCGCCGGTCTGGTAACTGATGTGATAAAACTTATCCAGGTGGTTGCGCAGGTGCATGGCCAGCGCGCGTAACATCAGCCCGCGTTGCTGAAAGCTCATTTTACGGAGTGCTGGCGAACCTGTAGTGCGGGCGTAATCTAAAATAGCAGCAAAATCAAGTCCTTTGGTAGAAGCATAACCAATGATATTACCTTTCACGGCATTATACAAAGGCTGTCCTTCACCGTCGCCGGTTATCCACCGGCCGGTTACATAGTTTCCGGTCTTTTTCATATATGCAATCAATTTATAATAATAGCGGCTGCTAATGTAGCATATCCGCGCGTAATGCTGTAATGCCGGAAAGCATTATATCCTAACTGAACATTGATCCGGTTGGTTTTGGGAGGGAAATTAATACCTGCTGCCATTCCGTAGGAAAGACGCAATTCAGGAGAAGACATCTGGTTAAGCAGGAAGTATATGCCACCGGCGCGTGCAGAAACGTAGATATTGGGAAAAAAATATGCTTTTACACCCAGCATGGCCGGGATGGTATAAGCCTTATTTTTACCATCATTATACAATGCTTTATCACCGGTAAAATAAACGTAGGAAAGTTCTGCTTCGGCAGCAAAAATACCGTGAATATTGCGTTCAACGCCTGCAATACCACCCAAACCTACATTGTTGTTGGCAATATGCGATAAGCCAAAAGAAAGACTGGGTCCCAGCCTGTAGCTGAACGCCGGACTTTTCTGCGCCATTACAGCCGGACTAAAAACAATTACCATCAATACAACAACAAAATGCTTTATTACTGGTGAGCACATACACGAAAATACTTCAAACAGCTTATTTAAGGGAGTGGTAATTGTTAATTGGTCTTAATAACTGTCAAAAATTGTCTAAACCCTAATTTTACAGCTACAAAACATATATGTAAAATAGTATATTATGAAAAATTGGTTAGTTATCGGTGCGTGTACCCTGGCAATTGCCTGCGGTGAAAGTACCCGACAGGATACAGCACGTAAAAATGGTTTTACAGCTCCTGAACTGAAAACAAAAGAAGATTCCCTGTATCATGAAATAATGGACGGACATGATGTGGGCATGGCCAAAATGAGTAAGCTGGGAAAGGCAACCAAAGGTGTAACAGATGCATTGGACAGTATAGCCCGGATACCGGCAAAGAAAGCAGACACCACCTACAGAAATGCATTGACCGATCTGCAGAAAAAACTAAGCTATGCTGAATACGGAATGGATACCTGGATGAAAGAATTTAACCCGGATTCTGCAAAAGACAACAACGAATTGCGTTTGCAGTACCTGGAATCAGAAAGAGATAAGGTCAATATGGTAAAAAAGAACATCCTGGAAAGTCTGCAACTGGCAGATTCTTTACTGAAAAAACAATAATGGTTTCATACGTTGAAACATACTGCCGCCTGTACTTTTAACAGGTGGGGCAAATGCTTATTTTCCTGTAACTTTTCCTTTTTAAATCAATCTATTGCTATGCGTCAATCATTTTTACCGGTTTCACTGGCTGCTATGACTTTAATGGCAACCGCCTGTGGCGAACACAAGCCGGCTGCCGATGATGGAGTGAATGTTATTAATGCCGATAGTCTTGGTAAGCACATTGGTGTACTGGCATCGGATGCGTTTCTGGGTCGTAAACCTTTTAGCGAAGGCGAAACCAAAACCATCAACTATCTGAAAGAGCAGTTTATTGCCGCCGGACTGGAACCCGGTAACAGCGACAGCTATTTCCAGGATGTACCCATGGTAAAGATCTCTACAGTGGCTGCACCCGCTATGCAGGTACAATCTGCCAAAGGTAATTTTACATTGAAAGGATTTGATGATTATGTGATCTGGACCGATAAAGCCGATTCGCTGATAAGCCTGAAAAATGATGAGATCGTATTTGCAGGATACGGCGTGATAGCCCCTGAATACAACTGGAACGATTATGCCGGGCTGGATGTAAAAGGGAAAGTGGTACTGGTGTTGGTAAATGATCCCGGTTATAACAGTGGCGACACAACGCTGTTCAAAGGAAAAACAATGACCTATTACGGTCGCTGGACATACAAGTTTGAAGAAGCTGCCCGGCAGGGAGCCAAAGGCTGCCTGATTGTACACAATACCAATGCAGCCAGCTATCCTTTTGCTGTGGTACAGAACAACTGGAACGGGTCAAGGCTGCACCTGGATAACAGGAACAAGCCTCATCAGGATTGTGATATGATTGGCTGGATTTCAGGACCTGCTGCCAATAAACTGCTGGCTGCTGCCGGCCACGACAGCACATTGCTGGCAAAAGCCGATCAGCGTGGTTTTAAAGGCGTTCCCCTGAATGTAAAGATCTCGACCAGCATACAGGTAAAATCTGAATACAATCTTTCGCACAACGTAATTGGTAAAATAACAGGTAGCAAACATCCGGATCAGTATATTATCTATACTGCACACTGGGATCACCTGGGCATTGGAAAACCTGATGAAAAAGGCGATTCCATTTACAACGGTGCTGCTGATAATGCCAGTGCTACTGCGGGTTTGCTGGAACTGGCACGTGCTTTCAAAAGTCTGAACCCCAAACCGGAAAGAACCATTGTGTTCCTGTCTGTTACTGCTGAAGAGCAGGGCCTCTGGGGATCGGCTTATTATGCGCAGAACCCGGTGTATCCCGTAGCTAAAACAGTAGCTAATATCAATATGGATATGCTGAGTACGCACGATAGAACCAAAGATATTGTGGTAGTGGGCCGTGGACAGTCAGACCTGGAGGACCTGCTGGAAGAAGAAGCCGCTAAAGCAGGCCGTTATGTAGCCTATGAACCACATCCCGAAGCGGGATATTATTATCGTTCCGATCACTTCAATTTTGCCAAAGTAGGTATTCCTGCATTGTATACAGAAACAGGTATTGATATTGTAGGTAAAGGAAAAGAGTATGGTAAAAAACTGGATGAAGAGTTCCAGGAGAAACATTACCACCGTCCGTCAGATGAATACAATCCTGCTACTTACATGCTGACCGGTGCAGTGGATGACCTGCAATTGATGTTCCGTGTTGGTAAAAGACTGACATTTGATGAAAAGATGCCGCAATGGAAGGCTGGTTCTGAGTTCAAAGCTATCCGTGAAAAAAGTTTGTCTGGCAATTAAGCTATAAAAGATTGCAGGCTTGTTGTAACAGAGATTGATCTGTCTGCAATCTTTCCTGTTATATTTTGACCTCACCTAAAACTATGCTTTGCATTTTTATGAGAAGAGTATTATTTGTATTTGCATTGGTATACGGCTGCAGCGCACAGATCATAGCGCAACGACCTGCAGCTACTACCCCGGCCAATCCGCCCACAGCAGCAAAAGATGATCGTCAGCCCTCACCTGGTCAGGTATTGAACCCTGATGCGGGTGTAACTACTGACCACGAAGTAACGATCAAAGGTCAGCGTGTTCCTTACAAAGCCACTGCAGGCACATTGCCGGTATGGGACGAAGAAGGAAAAGTACTGGCGGGTCTTTTTTATACCTATTATGAGCGTTCGGACATCAAAGACAAAGCATCGCGCCCATTAGTGATCTCTTTCAATGGCGGACCCGGCTCGGCTGAGGTATGGATGCACATTGCATATACCGGCCCGCGTTTGCTGAACATTGATGATGAAGGATATCCTGTACAGCCATACGGTTTTAAAGAAAACCCGTATTCCATTCTCGATGTAGCGGACATTGTATTTGTAAACCCTGTGAATACCGGTTATTCACGTGCTGCCAATAAAGATGTTCCCGGCTCCAAATTTTTCGGTGTACGGGCCGATATCAAATACCTGGCAGAATGGATAGGGGCGTTTGTAACACGCAACAATCGCTGGGCGTCACCTAAGTTCCTGATAGGTGAGAGCTATGGTACCACCCGCGTATCCGGCCTGGCGCTGGAGCTGCAGAACTCACAATGGATGTACCTGAATGGCGTAGTGCTGGTATCACCCACAGAACTGGGCATTAAGCGTGATGGTCCTGTAGGGGCTGCATTGAAACTGCCTTATTTTGCTGCTACTGCATGGTATCACAAAATGCTGAGCGCCGATCTGCAGAACAAAGATCTGACAGCTATGCTGCCCGAAGTTGAAGCATTTACCATCAATGAGCTGATCCCTGCTATCAGCAAAGGTGGTTTCCTGGAAGAGGATAAGAAAAAAGCAATTGCTGCAAAGATGGCGCACTATGCAGGCATTTCTGAAAAAGCGATCCTGCAATACAACCTGGACGTACCTACTTCATTTTTCTGGAAAGAATTGCTGCGTGATAAAGGATTTACAGTAGGGCGACTGGATTCGCGCTACAAAGGTATAGACAGGCAGGATGCCGGTGTGGGTCCTGATTTCAACGCAGAGCTTACATCATGGTTGCATTCTTTTACACCTGCGATCAACATTTACCTGCGTGAAGAGCTGAACTACAAAACCGACATCAAATACAATATGTTTGGCAATGTATATCCGTGGGACCGTAATGGCGATAATTCCGGTGACGATCTGCGGCAGGCAATGGCACAGAACCCTTACCTGAATGTGCTGATACAATCCGGTTACTATGATGGTGCCTGTGATTATTTCAATGCCAAATACAGTATGTGGCAATTGGATCGCAGCGGAAAACTGAAAAACAGGTTAAGCTGGGAGGGTTATCGTAGCGGACATATGATGTACCTGCGTCGCGAAGACCTGAAAGCAGCCAATGACCATCTCCGTGAGTTTATTAAAAAATCACTCCCCAAACCCGGAGAGCCTGCAAAATATTAATACAGGATATTGAGCAATAAAAAAAGCTGTTCCTCGCGGGACAGCTTTTTTATTCTGAACAGGTTATGTGCTGGGTTGAGAAAATTATAATTCTATCTGGTAGGTTTTGCCCGTGCCGGAAGGAACAACGATTGTGTCTTTCCGGGAAATATTAACACCGTTGCCGGTAGCATTCCATTGTATCAGGGTGGGCACATTGGCGGCTGTTTTATAATTGAAAGACTGGTTAAAGGCTTTGCCACCAGTTAAAACCGAGCTAAACCCACCGGTTCCGTAATCGTAGCCGATAGTGAGAAACATAAAATTGGTAACAGCGGTTGCTTTTACCTGTACGGTGAAGCTGGCCGATTTATAAAAGGCCATATTGTTGACAACAGGGATGTTGATCATTGTACTATCCAGCCTGAACGTAAGCAGTTCATCATTTCTTGCATCTCCGGGGTTTTTAAAGATATATCCATCCTTGCTGCCATCGATGCGGAAATAGCCCAACGGGCTGCGGAATTTTGCACTATTCAGGAAGAACCCGTAAACGCCCTCACTATTGGTAATGGCGCTGCCCAGCAATTGCTCATTGGTAATAATATTGTAACTGGCTGGTTTAAAATAGAACTTCAACTCTACGCCTGCAATGCCGGCGCCGGATTGTTGTTCGGTAACCTTGCCTGTAAGCAGATAACATTGGCCGGAACACCCTTCCCTGGCATAGGATAACTGTTCGCCGGTTGTTTTAGAACAGGAAGCAATAGTAATCCCGAGGCATATAAAAAATACAAGGTATTTCATGAACACACCTGCTGTTTTCACTTTGACACTAACAGCTGTTTAAACGTTGCAGTCCGGAAAAGGGGTAAAACAAAAAGCCCTGTGCATCAGAACAATGCACAGGGAAAATTTTATCAGGAACAAGCTGCAGCTTTAGGCTACGGCTTTTTTTGCTTCAATGTGAGAGGAAATAGCGCCGAAAATATCATCAATAGTGCCTTCGCCTTTAACCCTTTTCACTTTACCAAACTGCTCGTAGTGACCGGCAACCGGTGCAGTTTTGTTCTCGTACTCCACAATGCGTGCGCGGATGATGCTTTCATTGGTATCGTCGCTGCGGCCGGAGGTTTTACCACGGTTCAGCAAACGGCTTACCAGTTCTTCCAGGCCTACTTCCAGTGCAAGCACCAGGGAAATAGAGGTGTTTTTTTCAGCCAGCAACTGATCCAGTGCTTCGGCCTGGGCCACCGTGCGGGGAAAACCATCAAACAGGAACCCTTTTGCCAAAGGATTGGCATCCAATGCGGAACGGATCATACCAATAACTACGGAATCTGGTACCAGTTGCCCTTTGTCCATGAGACTTTTTGCCTCCAGGCCCAGTTTGGTCTGTTGAGCAATTTCTTCACGCAGCAGGTTTCCGGTAGATAAATGAATCCAGCCGTATTTTTCTATCAGTTTTTCCGATTGCGTTCCCTTACCGCTTCCGGGCGGTCCGAATAAAATCAAATTGAACATGTTACTTACTACCCTTGATGAGTGGACAAATATAAAGTAACCCCATTAAAAATCCTTTTACAATGGGTAGATTTTGATTAAAATAATTTAATGATATGTGCAAATTATTGCAATAAAAGAATTGTTAAGCCTTCAAAACCAACCTTTCAACAGACAACTGTGCAACCTTCTACTACGTAAATTTGTTTAAATATATACAACTATGAAAGGGATCCTGAAATTTGCGATGATAGGGCTGCTGGCAACGCTTTTGCAGCAATGCAGCTACTCCCAGTCGGATACAAAGCAAAAAAAATCAACCATGAATACGGAAAAGAAAAATGCTAACCCGATGTATTCGCGGACAGATACCGCCAAGGTAAACCTGTCAGAAGAGGAATGGAAGAAAGTACTACCGGCTGATGTGTACAACATTGCCCGTCAGAAAGGAACAGAGCGCCCGTGGACCAGTCCTTACGAAAATTCAAAAGAGGTGGGCACTTACTACTGTGCAGCCTGTGGTAACCCGCTTTTTAAAAGCGATACCAAGTTTGAAAGCGGTTGCGGATGGCCAAGTTTTTACGAACCCATCAGTAAAACCAGCATTATTTACGCTCCTGACCATACTCATGGCATGGACCGTACAGAGGTAATGTGCGGACGTTGTAAGGCGCACTTGGGCCACGTGTTTAATGACGGTCCCCCACCCACAGGCCTGCGTTACTGCATTAACGGCGTGATCCTGGATTTTGAAAAAGCCAAAGACGCGGAAAAGAAGTACGAAAGTAAAAAGGGCGAATAAACAATTTGCAGAATAGATAAAGCTTCTAAACAGGCAGGCTACGGCAGTAGCCTGCTTTTTTTTTAGAAAAACAGGGATTTTTCTGTATTTGTATCTAGCTGTATCCGGAACATTTTTGCTGTTTTGTATAGCAATGGCCGGAGAATGATAGGGGGATATTCTGGGGTTACTCCGGGCATACTCCGTATTAACCCAGAGGGTATGTTGTTAATTGGTAAGGAAGTAACTGAATCTGGCCTCACGGATCTGGAAAAGAACATAAAAGGATGAAAAAGAGTGTTCTGAAAGCCTGGCCGGCACTGTAAAGTTCGTTCTTTCTTTCCTGAACATTCAGATGATTTTTATTGCGTTGGTTGCCTTCGTTTTTTGGGTGCAGGATTGAACTGTTAATTCAATAACGTTGATTCCCAATTCCTTCTCCCGCTGCTTATCTTTGCCGGATGAGAAAAAAGAAAGTCGTTTTACAACAGGTGCCGGTACAGGATTATGCAGCCGAGGGAAAAGCGCTGAGCAAGGCCGAAGGCAAAGTGATCTTCATTGAAGGGGCGGTGCCCGGCGATGTGGTAGATGTACAGCTTTCCAAAAACAAAAAAGAATGGGCCGAAGGCAAGGCTGTTTATTTTCATGAATGGTCTAAGGAGCGGGTAACGCCTTTTTGTGAGCATTTTGGCGTGTGTGGTGGTTGTAAATGGCAAATGCTGCCTTATGAAAAACAATTACAGTACAAACAGCAGGAGGTAGAGCAGAACCTGCGCCGTATTGGTAAGGTGGCATTGCCTGCTATGGAACCGATACTGGGATGTACTGAAACAAGATATTACCGCAATAAACTGGAGTTCACTTTCAGTAATAAGCGTTACCTGCTGCCGGATGAGATCAGTGCCGGTGGAGAGATAGAGCAAAGCAACGCTGTTGGTTTTCACGTACCGAGGCTGTTTGATAAGGTAATTGACATCCACAATTGCCACCTGATGCAGGAGCCGGTAAACGCCATTCGCAATACCATCCGTTCGTATGCACTGGGACATGGGCTGTCTTTCTATGATATCCGCCAGCACCAGGGCTGGCTGCGTACCCTGATTGTGCGCATCAGCACCACCGGCGAAGTAATGGTGAATCTTTGCCTGGGTTATGAAGATGCCGTTCAGCGGAAGTTGTTGTTCGAACACCTGTTGCAGCAGGTGCCGGGTATTACCACCTTACTGTATACCATCAATCCCAAAAAGAACGATACCATTTACGATCTGCAGCCGCAAACATACTTTGGTAAAGGGCATATTATCGAAAAGCTGGAAGATCTTCAATACAAGATCAGTCCAAAATCGTTTTTCCAGACCAATAGCAAACAGGCCGAACGCCTGTACCAGGTAACAAGAGAGTTTGCCGGGCTTACCGGGAAAGAAACAGTGTATGACCTGTATTGCGGTACCGGAAGTATTGGTTTATTTGTAAGCAGGCAGGCTGCAAAAATTGTAGGGGTGGAAGTGATCGAAGATGCTATTGCCGATGCAAAGGAAAATGCCGCACTGAACAATATTCAGCATGCACACTTTTTTGCAGGCGATGTGATCGATATTTGTACAGATGAGTTTTTTGCACAGCATGGTAAGCCGGATGTGATCATTACCGACCCGCCGCGTGCGGGTATGCATGAAAAGCTGGTGCAGAAGATCCTGGATATTGCAGCACCTGTAGTGGTATATGTAAGCTGTAATACCGCTACACAGGCCCGTGATCTGAACAAGCTGGATGAAAAGTATGTTGTAACAAGAGTACGGCCTGTAGATATGTTTCCGCATACACATCATATTGAAAATGTGGTGCGGCTGGAATTAAGGTAATCTTTGCAGGCATATACAATGCAACAACTGCGGAGTTAACAAGACTTTAATAGGTTAGTGGCAGATATATTGTAATTTAAAAAACAACTTTACAGCATGGCAGAATTCAGACCGGGTAGCTTTAATATGATTCCTCCGGTGATCAAAAATCTAGTGATCATCAATGCGTTGGTGTTTTTTGCGCAAATGACATTTGGCAATAGTTCTGCATTCAATATTGATAATCTTTTTGCACTGCACGATATTCACTCCGTATATTTTAAACCTTACCAGGTCATAACCTATATGTTTCTGCACGGGGGATTTCAGCATATTTTTTTCAATATGTTCGCCTTGTGGATGTTCGGTTCAGTGCTGGAAAACCTGTGGGGCGCAAAACGCTTTTTAATATTCTACATAGCCTGTGGTGTGGGAGCCGCTATTCTGCACCTGATCATACTGTATTATGAAATGGCACCGATTATGGAATATGTGCGGCATTCATTTTCATTTGAACAGCAGCAGGAATTAATCTATTCTGACAGGTTTAAAGTGAATGTAGGAACTGTAGGTGCTTCCGGCGCTATTTTCGGCTGTCTGGCAGCCTTTGGCTACCTGTTTCCCAATAGCTACATTTATCTCTATTTCTTTTTCCCCATGAAGGTAAAATGGTTTGTACTGCTGTACGCAGGTATGGAACTGTACCTGGGTGTGGCCAATTCGGCCGGCGATAATGTGGCACACTGGGCACATCTTGGTGGCGCGTTGGTAGGATTTGTGATGGTATGGTATTGGAACAGGACCAACAGGCGCACTTTTTACTGATTTGCGACAACTTTACCCCTTTTCACCTGTTAAAATCAAATACCGTGTAACGTACTGTGCGTTCTGACGGCCGTGTTGTACATTCATGAAAATTTTTCTCTGTGTTGATGGAAGATCGCTATAAGAAAAAAATGGGGCTTGGGCAGGATGGTAATTCGCTCATGACACTGGTTTCTATTATTGCCATTGTATTCTGCTTATTGAAAAGTATATGGGTAATATACCTGCTTACAGAGAAAAATCTGGCGGCCTACGATAAAAATGTATTGAGCTGGTTCCTGCTTCCGCCGGATGTTGATAAGCTGATGAGCCGCCCCTGGACCATCCTTACACACATGTTTGTACATGACAGCACCCTGCGTATGGTGGGAAATGCATTGTGGTTATGGGCATTCGGCTATATTCTGCAAGATCTTTCCGGCAACAATAAGATCATTCCGCTTTTTATATACGGGTCGCTGACCTGCGCTGCGTTATTTGTACTTACCTGGAATATATTTCCCCGGCTGGCCGCGTTGCTGCCGGATGTGGCTCCGCTGGAAGGAGGTGCTGCCGGTGTAATGGCTATTGCTATTGCCACTACCATGCTGGCGCCCGACTACCGCATCTTCCCCATGATCAAAGGAGGGATTCCGCTGTGGGTGCTTACCATTGTGTTTGTGATCATTGATTTTACCAGCATACGTGGCAATGCCGCAGAATACATCGGTCACCTGGGTGGCGGCTGTATGGGGTTTGTTTTTGTGTACCAGTTGCGCCGCGGACACGACTGGAGTGCCTGGATGAATACTTTCTTCGACTGGATTGGCAACCTGTTCAATCCTGATAAAAATCACTGGAAAAAAACTGCCAAAGACGAACTGCATTACAATTCGCAAGGTACCACTCCTTACAAAAGGATTCCGAATGTAACACAGAAACGTATTGATGAAATACTGGACAAGATTAACCAACAGGGATATCGTTTTCTGACCGATGAAGAAAAAGAGATTCTTAAACGGGCAGCAGACGATGAAGAATCTTAATTTTAAGCATGGCCCGTTTAGTGCGCGTAGTTTCAAGACGAATTTGCATTGTCAGTAACATTTTTGTTGTTGTCCTGTTCCTGCTGGCCTGTTGTAATCCCTTCTTATATCCCGAAAAATGGTGGTTCATTTCACTGCTCGGGCTGATGTTTCCCATTTTACTGTTTATTGTCATTGCATTTCTACTGTGCTGGCTGATCTTCCGTTCGCGCTGGGCCTTTTTGTCACTCAGCGCTTTAATATTGGGCTACTCCAACATCCGCGCATTGATAGGATTTCATTTTGTCACTCATTTTACTGACGCCAAACCAGCCAATAGTATTCGCCTGCTTACCTGGAATGTAGCCTGGTTTGATGAACAGGATAATAATAAAAAAGACCGCGAGTCCTATCGCCAGCACATGCTGGATTTTATCAAGGAGCAGAATGCGGATGTATTGTGTTTCCAGGAGTACCTGGAATCTGCCACGCTGAGAAAAAAGGCCAATAACCTGCGGGATATTACCCGGCTGGGCTACCCTTATCATTACAAGGTGCAGGATTATGGAAAAACAGACGGCACCCTTTCTATAGGAGTGGCTATTTTTTCAAAATTTCCTATTATGGACTCGCTGCGTATACGCTATCCCGGACCGGAAACACTGCGGGCGGCGGAAAGCCTTATCGGTATTGATATTGCCATACAGGGACAGCGCGCACGTATTTACACCACACACCTGCAGTCGGTGTTACTGCGCAAAGATGATTACCGCTATCTGCAGATCATAAAAAATGCGGAAGACAGTATGCTGATGGCATCGCGCTCCATTGTGCGCAAGTTGCGTAAAGGCTATTCTTTCCGTGGCGAACAGGCTGATATTGTGCGCAAAGAACTGGACAGTTGTCCTTACCCCAAAGTGATCTGCGGAGACTTTAACGATGTGCCCAATTCTTATACCTATTTTCATGTAAAAGGCAATCGCCAGGACGCCTTCCGGGAGAAAAGCAGTGGTATCGGACGCACCTTTTCGCATATTTCTCCCACACTGCGTATTGATTATGTGATGGCAGATCAGCAATTTGAAGTTGTACAATACAAACGCTTTTTTTTACCGTATTCCGACCATTTCCCCATTGTGAGTGACCTGAGGTTAAAAAGCAGGGAATAATGTATATATTTGTCCCGATGAGCTACCTTCCCCATTTCTGCTGTTGTTCCCTGTGTCCCGTTGTGGCGGGATAAATCTATTTTTGCAAATACACCTGTTGTTTTTTATTTTAATAATCGTAGTACGATCAACGATAATTTTTTATGAGCGAGCTGAAAGTATTGAACTCCTATACACGGCAGAAAGAAGTGTTTAAACCTATTACGCCAGGTTATGTGGGTATGTACGTGTGCGGACCTACCGTAAGTGGTGAAAGTCATCTGGGGCATGCACGTCCTTTTATTACGTTCGACGTGGTGTACCGTTATCTGCAGCACCTGGGTTATAAAGTGCGTTATGTACGCAACATTACCGATGCCGGACACTTTGAAGAAGAAGGGCGCGAGGCGGAAGATAAGATATCCAACAAAGCAGTACTGGAAAAGCTGGAGCCAATGGAACTGGTACAGAAATACACCAACCTGTTCCACTGGGCTATGCGGGAGTTCAATAACCTTGATCCCAGTATTGAACCTACTGCTACCGGGCATATTGTAGAGCAGATCGAAATGATCAAAAAGATCATCAATGAAGGATATGCATATGAGAACAACGGGTCTGTATATTTTGATGTAAAGAAATATGCCGAAAACTACCCGTACGGAAAACTGAGCGGCCGTGTAATGGATGACCTGCTGGAAACCACACGTGAGCTGGAAGGTCAGGATGAGAAAAAGAACAAACAGGACTTTGCTTTGTGGAAAGCAGCACCTCCAAAACATATTATGCGCTGGAACAGTCCGTGGGGAGAAGGGTTTCCCGGCTGGCATATTGAATGTTCTGCCATGAGCAACAAATACCTGGGCGGTGAATTTGATATTCATGGCGGTGGTATGGATCTGCAGTTCCCGCATCATGAAAGCGAAATAGCACAAAGTACTGTTTGCAATAAGCATGTGCCTGCCCGCTACTGGTTGCACAATAACATGATTACGGTGAATGGTAAAAAAATGGGTAAGAGCTATAATAACCAGATCAAGCTCACCGAAATGTTTGCCGGTACACACCCGTTGCTGCAGCAGGCATATACACCCATGACCATCCGCTTTTTTATTCTGCAAACACATTACCGCAGTACACTCGATTTCAGCAATGAAGCCTTACAGGCTGCTGAAAAAGGGCTGAAAAGACTGTGGGAGGCGTACGAGGTATTGCAAAAGCTGAATGAGGAAGAGGCAGGGGCAAAGGCTGGTGACCCGGCGCTGGATGAAAAAGTGAAACAGTTATTGCTGGAACTGGATGAGTTTATGAACGATGACTTTAACACAGCAAAAGTGCTGGCCAACCTGTTTGAGCTGGTGCCCGTCATCAACTCCATTAAGGATAAACACATTCCGGCTACTGCGTTGAGCAAGGAAACCTTTGCACTGCTGAAAAAATACAGCAAGGAGTACTTGGAAAATATTCTTGGTTTGCAAAGTGAAATTACCCGTGAGGATAACAAACTGGATGGCGTGATCGGCCTGTTGATCGAGATCCGTAAAGAAGCCAAAGCACGGAAAGACTATGCTACATCGGATAAGATCCGTCAGCAACTACAGGCATTTGGAGTGTTGCTGAAAGATGAAAAAGACGGTAGTGTAAGCTATACTTTCAATTAAGAAATAAGTAATAAAGAGACAAGGCTCAGGTAATGTTTTTTACTTGTGCTTTGTCTTTCTTGTATATCCCCTAATCTTTGATTGCTCTCAGCATTTCACGTTTACCGGGCGGGCCTGGCAATTTTACTACTGTAAATCCTGCAGCCCTCAATGCCCGTTGTACATCTCCCTTAGAACAATAGGTAACCAGTATGCCTTCTGCGTGCAATAGGTTGAATAACTTTCTGAACACATCAACTGTCCATAGTTCGGGCTGACTGCGTGGTGCAAACGCATCATAATAAACAATATGGTACAAGCCGTTTACAGAATAATCTTCCAGGCCTATATTGTTTTTCCGGAACGTAAAATGATTGTTGATGGTAACCGGTTCATTCCAGGTACAGGTATGCAACTGCTCAAATACAGTTTGCAGACCGGGTTGCTGTAATAAGGCTGGATAATTCAGTTGCAATGCAACTGCTACATCCAGCGGGAATGCTTCGATGGTTTCGTAATAAATATCCTGTTGCGATGTAACAGTAGCATAAGTAAGCAATGCGTTTAAGCCTGTTCCGAAACCCATCTCCAGGATGCAGCATGGCTGTTGTTGATGAAGGTTATTCCAGTGATGCAGCCCTGTATGGATAAATACATGTAACGATTCCTGTATGGCACCATGTACAGAGTGATAAGTTACCTGCATGGAAGGAACTTCAATGGTATGAGAGCCGTCAGTTGTTGTAATAATATTTCGTTGTATCAACCTGTTAACGGTTAAATTTACAATACAATCTGCTGTTTGTATGAGCGAATACCTGTTACACCTGACCAAAGATAAAAAGCTGAAGAAACTGGTTGAACATCACGGTGCTTTTAGCCTCAAAAAAAGAACGAACATCCCTATTTATCTCTGTGCGTCTATTATGAGCCAGCAATTGTCTACCAAAGTGGCGGATGTTATTTACCAGCGTTTTTTAAATTTATACGAAGGTAAAGAACCCACACCGGAACAGATACTGGATACCTCTACTGAAACATTGCGTAGTATCGGCTTATCCAATGCCAAGGTAAGTTATGTGCACAATGTGGCAAGATTTGCTGTTGAGCAGGGGATGGAAGATAAGAAGCTGCATGCCATGACCAATGAAGAAGTGATCGCTTATCTTACCACCATTAAGGGTGTTGGCCGTTGGACGGTGGAAATGCTGCTGATGTTTGCGCTGGGACGTGAAGATGTATTTGCTATTGATGACCTGGGCATTCAGAATGCCATGATCGGTATTTACAAACTGGATCGTACAGAAAAGAAAGCATTTCGTGAAGCGTTATTACGGATCTCAAAAAAATGGAGTCCTTACCGTACATATGCCTGTATGCACCTGTGGAGGTGGAAGGATAATAACCCGATTGAGAAAAAGAAATAAAGTGCGCTCAATATCTTATTTCATCTTTACAACACGTGTATTGGTCCATTTGTCGTGCCAGGGATAGCCGGCAAGTGCACTGAAAATTTCAAATGGTATTACTCTGCAAAGGCTCCTTGTGAGAGCGTCGCGCCATCTCAGCGGTGCTCCGTTTTTCTGAATGGCTACGGTATGTGTTACCAGTTTACCAAGGCTTCTGCCATGGCCCAGCTTTTCTGATAAACAGATGTAAGTAATATAGACTATTATGTTGACGAGATACAGGGCCATACTATAGTTTGCATATTGACCATTACCAGAATACGATACAATACAGACAGGAATATATAAAAAGTAAGCATGTCTATCATATAATTAGTAAGCCGCTGTGCGTTGGTTGCATCTTCATACTGATGGTCAGAACCCTGAAAAAAAGCTGTAACCCGGTTCATGATTGCTGCTTTTTGTATATGCTTTACTGAAGAACTGATAAAAAGCAAAGCAGGCCGGGAAGTCCGCCTGCTTTGTATGTTAGAAAAAAGTATTATTATCTTTTAAGTTTAACAACACGTGTGTTAGTCCATTTGTCGTGCCAGGGATATCCACTGAAAGCACTAAACGGTTCAAATGGAACAGTTCTGCTCAGGCTTCTTAAAAAAGCGTCTTTCCATGTAAATGGAGCACCATCATCGCGGATAACTATAGTGCGTGTTACCAGTTTGCCAAGACTTTTACCTTTGCCAAGTTTCTCTGATACAGCCATGAAAAGCACATAAAATACATAGCCTCCCAAAAGTAGTAATAGCTGAAATGAAGGATCTGTATTACCAGGTTCATCACCTGTGCTGTAAGCGGCGCCACTTAATACAATCGCAATACCGATACCAATGCCAATAGCATATGCAATTGCATAAAGGGCAATGATATCTATTATGTGATTAATAAGCCGTTGTCCTACGGAGGCTTCTTCATAATGTTGCTCAAACTCCTGTAATAAATTTGTTTCGGTTTGCATAAATATGATTTAGGGGCCTTCAAAATAGAAAAGTTTTGGCAATCTAAAAGACCTTGCAATGGTTTTTTGTAAAAATTAAACCCCGGCATACTGTTTCCAAACAGTATGCCGGGGTTGCAGTTGATACGAACAACAGGTTAACTATTTATTGACGTACCAGTTTTAATTCATTGATAATATTGGTAGCACCGCCCAGTTTATCAATACACCACAATACATAACGCACGTCTACACAAATAGTGCGGTTATATACAGCATCAAAAGCAATCTTATGGCTTAGTGCTTCATAGTTGCCATCGAAAGCAAGACCTATCAGGTTGCCCATGCCATCAATAACAGGAGAACCGGAGTTGCCACCTGTAATATCGTTGGTCGTGATAAAGCCTACCACCAGGTCATTGCGTTGTTTGTCAATATACTGACCATAATCTTTTTTGCGGGCCAGTTCCAGCAATTTGTCAGGCAGATCAAACTCATAATCACCGGGAACATATTTTTCCAGCACACCGGTCATGGTGGTTACATAATCATATTTCACAGCATCACGTGGCTGATAGCTTTTTACATTACCAAAACTAACACGCATAGTGAAAGTAGCATCAGGATACATTTTCTTCGCTTTGGCTGTATCCATTTCTCGTATTCCCTTCAGGTATAAACGGCCCAGTTCATTGTTTTTAGTATTGAATTGCTGGAACTGCGAAATGTATTTACCCTGCCAGTTTTTAAGAAAAGCACTTACTGTAGCATACGCAGGATCGGCCTGTAATACCGTGGCATCCGGATTGGCACAGAAAGCATTCCATTTATTGTCGTCGAAGATCATGGTATTGTTAAACATGTTCGCCGCAAAACGTTTGTAAGTGCTTTCTTCTTTCAGATCGCCGGAGCTGGCTTTCAGGTTGTCATAAAAACCGATTGGCTGCTGGCGTTTGTCAATGTCTTCATAGTACATCATCAACACTGCTGCTACAATATTCTGATCAGAAGCTTTATTTTCTGATTTAATAAATGCAGCACGTGCTTCTTTGGCTGCATCTATTGCTTTTTTAATATCTGCCGAACTGCCTTTTTTGGCAATGGCATTTTCCACCTGTTGCAGCGTGCCCGCAAAGCTTAGTAATGGAGAACCGAAGATGCCTTCATTGAGATATACACGTTGTTTGGAATACGGACGCCACTGGTCGTAAGCAGTTGACCAGTCAGTCATTAGAGATTGAAATTCCGGTTTGCCGGAAGCCCATTGCTGAAATTTATCTTCCAATTTCTTTTTCTGATCATAGATATCGTATTTGATCAGTTGTTTGCTTTCGCCGTCGAAGAATTTCCAGTAGTTGGCAATGCTGGCATAATTGCTGGCCAGTTGCAATTTTACTGCCGGATCTTTTTTCATTTCTGCAAACATGTATTTCAACCGCACGTCGCGTAGCTTTACCAGTGTAGGGTTGTCAATGTCAATTTTCTGTTTGATGCCATAAGAGGTTTCATAACGGTTTGTGCCGCCGGGATAACCATAGATCATGGCATAATCACCATCTTTAACTCCTTTGATAGAAACAGGCAGGAAGTATTTGGGTTTTAATGGCACATTTTCAGGAGAGTAATCCGCAGGTTTGCCGTCTTTGCTCATGTACACACGAAATACAGAGAAATCGCCTGTATGACGGGGCCATTCCCAGTTGTCAGTATCGCCGCCGAATTTTCCAATGCTTTCAGGTGGTGCACCCACCAGGCGAATATCGGAATAGCGCTGGTATACAAATACCAGGAACTGGTTGCCTTTGAACAAAGAGCTTACGCGGGCTATAACAGATTTTGACTCATCGCTATAGCGTTTGTTGATGGCTGCCATAGCAAAATTTACTTTGGCTGTGCGTTCAGCACCGGTAAGTCCTTTGGCTGAATCTTCCACTTCGGTAGTAACGTCCTCTATCTTCAGCAAAAACTCTGCATATAGTTTATCGGAAGGAATTTCTTCCGGTTTGCTTTTGGCCCAGAAACCATTTTTAAGATAATTGGCAGTAACTGTACTGGCGGTGGCAATAGCGTCGTACCCACAGTGGTGATTGGTAAAAATGAGACCTTCATTACTTACGATCTCACCGGTACAAAATCCGCCGAAAATGATAATGGCATCTTTCAGTGAAGCCTTATTCATGTGGTAAAGCTGGTCTTTGCTCAGTTTCAAGCCGCGTTTTACCATGTCGTTATACACCTGCTGTCCCAGTAACATGGGCAGCCACATTCCTTCGTCTGCATAACTACGGAAAAGGGAAAGAGCAAGAACAACTGATACTAACAGTTTTTTCATACAATGATTCAATTTCCAACAAACGTATTTAAAAAAACTGATTTTATTAACGAGTGTTAGTTTGTGCTTTTTTTTGCTGATTTGTGCGGCTATATGCGTTTATGGAAGTATATTTAAGCTTACTTCAAATCTTATCTATGCTCAACCGAAACTATGCTTATGTGTTGCTGCTGATTGCAGCCGTATTTTCTGCTTGTAGTAAAAAAGATGCTGTAGAACCTACGCCGGTACCGCCGGTGATTGCAGCCCCCCCTGATTTTGGTTTTAAAGTGGTTGGTTATTTTCCTTCTTACCGTGATCCCGCTACTGTACCGGATGTAAAATTCCGGATGACAAATGTGGTCAACTATGCCTTTTTCACCCTGAATGCTTCAGGCACGTTGGTGCTGAACAGCCCATCTGTATTTACTGCTGTAGTTGCCAAGGCCAAGACCAATAATGCCAAAATATTTATGAGCGTGAATGGTGCGGCAGCGGATTTTAAAACCATGGCTGCCACAGCCACCGGCAGAAATAATTTCATTAAACAGGTAATGAACAGCCTGCGACAATACCAGTTGCATGGTGCCGATATTGACTGGGAATTTCCAAGTACTGCAGACGGTACCGATATTACTTTCACTGCACTGATGAAAGAGCTGAGCGATAGCTGTCATACAGATAGCAAATATTATTTAACCGCAGCGATCACTGCAGGAAAATATGCAGGTTCGTACAGGGATGCCATCAAAGCAGAGTTGTTTGATTATGCTGACTGGTTTAATGTAATGGCGTATGATGATTTCAGCACATCAGTGCCTTACAAACAGCATTCTGATATGGCACTGGCGCAAACCTGTATCAATTACTGGATCACCCAGCGTGGAATGCCCAAAGCAAAATTTGTATTGGGCATTCCTGCCTATGGCCGCCCATCTGGCATTACACAAAGCAATACCATACTTACTTATTCCGGCATCCTGGCGCAAGGTGGAAGTGCGCAGTCAGATTCTGCGGTTGTTACTTCTTCAGGATATGCTTCTCCTTATACCATTTATTACAATGGACAGCCTACTGTAAAAAAGAAAGCCATGCTGGCCAAACAGGTAGGGAATGGTGTTATGCTATGGGAAAAAGGACAAGACGCGCACGATGCTAACTCGCTGCTGAAAGCTGCCTGCGATACATTGGGCAGAACCTATTAGAACAAGGGGATGACAACCAGGGTAAGACTACCACAGATTTGGTTTAAGGCTGTCATCCAATGTAAAAGAATATTTATCAGGCGCTGCCGGTAACCGGCAGCGCTTTTTGGGTGAGGGACTTTACATGCGTTTTACCACAATTTCCTCTACCATCCGGGTATTGGAATTGATCTCGAAAGACTGTGTGGCATTATCTTTTGCACTTCTCAGCAAAAAGGTCACCTTTTCAGTTTCTCCTTTGGTAAGCCGGAATTTTTTGTCAAATTTTTTATCGTTGTACACATCCTGGAACAACACTATTCCATCCTGATCTTTGACAGTGAGATAAAATTTCTCTCCCGTTTCGTTGTTTAGTAGTAGCTGGAAATACATGCTTTCATTATCGTTGCCAATGTGTTTGATCATGGCAGACTTAACAGGTGAAGCCGTTTCCTGGCTGGCGGTTTTAAGCGCTTGTGCATGGAGGGTAGCTGTAGTGATAGTGAGCGTACCTGAAAACAGGATTGTTTTGATGATGTTTCCTGTGGTTGTTTTTGCGACACGCATTAATTGCTTTTTCATAACAAAAGTTTTTGAGTGAATAAAGCGGCAGCAATTGCGACGGGGCAGCAACGTGGTGAGGCAAACAAAAGAGGCAGCAGTAAATCATCAGAGCGGGAAACAGGTATTAGTAAAGAAATAAGCCTGTTTTAAGATTTGCAGTACAAAAATATACACTTTTTTTTGAATTTTATCGGAAAATTTGAAATAAGCCGACAAAACAAACATATGTAAATTATATTAATGCATTGTATATTCTTCCCTGCACCCCAAAATTAGTATACAGGTATTAGCTTAATGTTGTAGGGCTTTTATTAAACTGTTAAGTCTGGGTTGATTTTGTAATCGCTTATCCATGCGGATACGCGTGGTATCTGAAATGAACCAGTTCATGGCATAAGGCACTTCTACCAGTGTATCGCCTTTTTTACGTTCTTCTTCTTTTTCGGCGCTGTCTTTATACAGGTGAATAGGATAATAGTCGGCACTTCTGCATACACCTTGTATATTGATGTCGCTTAAAAAATTAACCAGGCGCCGGTCATTTACCGTGGTCTGCATATCGTAGGCACCCACAATAGTTTGCACAGGAGCCATCAGGTCGTTCTTTAACGGACTTACTGCATCCAGTTTGGCAACACCTTGTGGGCTATTGGTAATATGGATGATCCTGAAATGTAGCTTGCCTACTCTTCTTTTTAATGTGCTGTCATTGCTTTTGGCGGTATAGTTCAGAATGGCACGCATCATTTCCTGTACTACACCGGCACCGGAGTTGTCAAAATAACCTCCATCAACAAAATAATGGATCAGCATGCTGTCCTGCACTTTTACCCGTCTGCTTACAGGTAGTGTTTCATCAATACGCCCGGCGGGACTAATGTAAGGAAAACGTGCACCCAGGATGGCAGCCGTGCTTAAAAGTATATCGAGCGAATCGTTCAGTATGCCCGCAATGTCAATCCTGTTATTAAAAATATTTTTATCCAGCCTGATATTGGTCACTACGCCAGGGTTGCCATCCTGCATGCGGGTGGTGTTGATGCACAATACCGGCAGGTTGTAAGCCCTATTCCGAAGGGCCACCATGTTTGAAAAAGATTCACCCATGGCTACTTTCAGTGAGTCTGAGCATTCGCTGGCTCCCTTTTCCATACTTTCTTCCAATGCACCCACCCTGTCTGACAGGTCTCTGTTATTGATGTGGAAGATGTATTTGAAATAGTCGGGTCCCAGCATATGTGCCAGCGTGTAGGTCAGAAAATCTTTACCCAGGAATGAACGTGCTGAATTGAGATAAGAGGGACTTTTTATTTCCGGTGCTTTCTGATGTTCATACAGCAACGAAAAAAATGTGGCAACGCCCACGCCACCGCCAGACGTGCCTGATAAACAAAATATATGTTTGGAGAAAGGATCTCCGGTTGCAGTGGTCACATCTTCCAGTTTACCCAGTACAGACGCTGTCCAGTAACCGGAACGTGAAGCGCCTCCGTTTGCCAGTACAAAGTATACGGGATAAGTGCCGCTGATAGTATCCAGTGTGGTTTTCCTGGCTTCCACCCAGTTATTGAAATAGGTATAAATATCCTGTCGCTGGTTATAGATGCCGCGTTTGGAAGTGTTGCTGAAAGCATGTGTACGTACATAATGTGTTTCGGGTGAACCCAGGAGCAATGCCACAAGAAAAATAATAAAATGCAGGTTCACACTGATCTTTACAGACAGTGCCGTAATAATATTGCCAAAACCGAGCAATACGGCAAAGGCCAGCAATACAAAAGGGAAAGGACCGATCTGCCACGACAGGTGCAGATTATTGATGGTAAGAAAGTAGATCACCAGGCCGCCTGTACATACAACATTGAACCAGTTGAAATAGCCCATTTCAGCACGGGGCACCCGTAAAAAGTCCATTACATAGTAAATGCAGCGCCTGAGCCAGGACGGGTTGTCTGGTTCTTTGCGCGTCAGTTCTTTTTCTACTACCTGTAAATGACGCAGGTTGATATAGAAAAGATAAACAGCATGCAGTACCAGCAAGATCCAGAACAATACCATCAGGTTGGTTTTGGTAAATAAAGCTGCTACCAGTACTGCAATAATGAATATAGCCAGCAGGCTATAAAATATAATGCGTGCCTGCAATCTTCTTTTGTCTGCAAAATTGTTAACAATGTCGTCCAGCCCCCAGCAGATCAATAGCCCGAGGAAGAATATACGACTGGCGTGTGTGCCATTGATAGCTGCATCTCCTAATGCGGGAGATTGTAATACCGCTAATTCTATGGCCAGCAGACAGGCATAACCAATCATGCGTGGCATGGTTTCGAGATAATAAGGAGGTAATTCAAAGTAAGAGGGTGTATCCAATCGAATGGCCACTTTTTCAGAAGGAAGATTTTTGGAGAGCCTGGTGATATAATCTTCCTGTTTGCTTTTTTTAAGGTAGGCGATGATGCGTGCTGAGAACCAGCTTACATATACCCAGAATGCAATGGCAACGAAGAAGATGATCTTGGCCCGGTGGTTTTCTGTAAAAGCAACAATAAGATCCTTGCCCTGTCCCAGTTTCCAGAAACACCATATAGCCAGCACCAGGAAAAGGATACCGGGAAAGAATAACCAGATCGATTTAAGCAAACGCGACAACAGCAACAGGAATAAATGCCCGATAAACCGGCATATACGTAACAGGGACGACCATTGAAAAGACATACAAAAGGATTAAAGGTTAATGCAATGATTGACGACCGGTTTTCGCAGGGAAGAAACGGTTGCAGTTGTATATGCTATGCATATAACCACGCAAAAATATCTGCATACCTTATTGAGGTATATACTATACAGGAATGGTTTCCAGTGCTACGGGTGTGTGTACGGCAAAAACAGCGTTACTGTTGTTCTTCATTCAGATTTTTCCACAGCAGGTCTTTCAATTCTGATAGCCCCTTCTGTGTTATAGATGCAATAAAAATATGTGGTATGTCAGGAGGTAATTCTTTTTCAATAGCTGCTTTTAATTCATCATCCAGCATATCGCTTTTACTGATGGCGATGATAAATTGTTTATGCAGGAGTTCCGGATTGTATTGTTCCAGTTCGTTTACCAGGATGTCAAATTCCTTGCGGTGATCATTACTGTCGGCAGGAATCAGGAATAACAATACCGGGTTGCGCTCAATATGACGCAGAAAACGGTGTCCCAGTCCTTTCCCTTCTGCGGCACCTTCAATAATACCGGGCAGGTCGGCAATACAGAAGCTTCGGCCATCGCGGTATTCAACCATGCCCAGCTGTGGCGTAATGGTGGTAAAGGCGTAGTCGGCAATTTTAGGTTTTGCCGCTGTCATTACAGAAAGCAGGGTGGATTTGCCGGCATTGGGAAAGCCTACCAGTCCTACATCGGCCAGTACTTTTAATTCCAGTACCTTCCAGCCTTCTTCACCGGGTTCACCGGGTTGGGCATGTTCAGGAGCCTGGTTGGTGGGGGTTGCAAAACGTGCATTACCCAATCCGCCACGACCGCCTTTTATCCAGATAACTTCCTGTTTATCTTCCAGTATTTCTACTTCCAGTTCTTCTGTTTCTTCATCGCGTGCAATGGTGCCCAGCGGCACTTCAATGATAATATCTTTACCACTGCGGCCTGTACAGTTGTTGCCGCTGCCGCCTTCTCCATTTTCTGCCAGTACGTTTTTATAATAACGCAGGTGCAGCAGTGTCCAGAGGTTTTTATTGCCACGCAGAATAATATGTCCGCCGCGTCCACCGTCGCCGCCATCAGGACCAGCCTGTGGGTTGAACTTGGTGCGCATAAAATGCTTACTACCTGCTCCTCCGTGTCCGCTACGGCAGAATATCCTGATCTGATCTACAAAGTTTGTCTTTTCCATAATCACGCACAAGGGTGAAGTAACCCGTTCTTTTTACCGTTTTTATATCACGATGTGGGGTGCTTCTTGTCCTGGATTTGCTGCGAAATTATCGAAGTTGCGCCGTATTACGCAATTCAGTGCTGTAAAGGGGAATTTTAGTGTTTGCCGGAGTTTTTGATCTCGTTCCATGTTTTGTACAGACTTTCCTGTGCGGGCCTGTCTGCCGGTACTTCCCGCAGGGGTTCGCAAGGGGTCCAATGCTGATGCATTTCCTGTGGTAATGCCTGGTATAAGCGGGTGCCTGCTGTTTTCCAGGCCAGCATTTCATCGCTTACCGTTTTTACTACTTTACCGGGATTGCCTATTACCACGCTGCGTGTAGCAATCCGCTGGTTGGCAGGAATAAAGCTCAGCGCCCCGATAATGCAATCATCTTCTATCACCACATTGTCCATGATGACACTGTTCATGCCGATAAGACAATTTTTGCCAATCACTGCTCCGTGTACTACCGCTCCATGACCAATATGTGCGCCTGCCTGCAGTGTTACCGTAACACCGGGAAACATATGGATGGTACAGTTTTCCTGCACATTGCAGCCGTCTTCTATTACAATGCCGCCCCAGTCGCCGCGGACGGCTGCCCCAGGACCAACATATACATCCCTGCCAATAATCACATTGCCCGTTACTGCTGCCTGCGGATGGATGAATGAAGAAGGATGAACTACAGGGATGAAATTTTTGAAAGAGTATATCAATGTGCGAATTTGAATATTTGAAAAATGTGTAAATGTGGTTGTAAGTAATAAGTTTTAAGTTACAGGCAGGATGGATTGATAAGCAGTTTTGCTCTTAAAGACCCTGTACCTAATGCCTTGAGTTCGGTTTAAACAGACTCATTCAACCATTCAGTATTTTTACGATAAACTGTTCCCTTGAACAATGCTACCAGCGGACCATTGTCTTTAACAACCTGTACCTCGTAAATGGCGATCTTGTTGCTGATACTTTTTTCAGTAGCAATGGCCGTGATCACATCACCCGCCATCAACGGACGGATATGTGAAATGGAGGTTTCAATAGAAACAGCATGCCTTCCATGTGCATTGGAGGCAAATGCTACCGCAGAATCGGCCAGTGAATAAGCAATACCGCCATGCGCAATGGAAAACCCGTTGCACATTTCTTCGCGAATGGTCATGCTGAGCCTGCAAAAACCTTCTTTGGTTTCCAGTAACTGAATACCCAGCCATTGACTGAAAAAATCTTTTTCCATCATCTGGCCAACTATTTTACCAGCGTTTGATTCCATAGTATGTGGGTTAAAGAATTTATTCCCCTTTAAATACCGGTGCACGTTTTTCCATAAAGGCGCTGATCCCCTCGTGATAGTCTGCTGTACCTGCTGCGCGCTGCTGTAACTTGTCTTCGTTCATCAACTGTTCGTACATAGTATGTGTAAACGACCACTGCAATGCTTTTTTGGTATGTGCCAGCGCCTGTGTAGGCATTTGTGATAGCTGGCGGGCAATCTTTTTTGCTTCTGTTTCAAATGAAGCATCTGGAAAATATTTGTAGATCATGCCCCAGCGCTCGGCTTCTTCTGCGCTTATTTTATCACCCAGCATCATAATGGCAGAAGCCTTTTGCCAACCGATTAACCGTGGCAGAAAGAATGTGCCGCCACTATCTGGTATCAGACCGATCTTTGAAAAAGCTTGTATAAAGGATGCAGATTGCGAGGCCAGTACAATATCACAGCACAGGGCAATGTTAGCACCTGCGCCTGCAGCCACACCGTTTACAGCGGCTACTACCGGTTTTTTCAACTCACGTATCTTTACAACAATAGGATTGTAATGCTGTGAAAGTATCTGGTTGAAGCCCGGTGCTTCGGGAGCGGTTATTTCAGCCAGATCCTGTCCAGCACTGAATCCTTTGCCGGCCCCTGTAATGTATACACAACGGATATCTTTTGATGCCGCGCATTCATCCAGTTTTTCCTGCAACTGCAACGCCATTTCACGGTTAAAAGAATTGAGTTTTTCCGGGCGGTTTAGTGTGATGACAGCTATATTTTCTTCGAGGTGAAATAAAATTGAGGACATTACAACCGTTTTTATTTAGTGACATTTAAAATAGTCAAAAGGTTCCTGGCAATCATTGCACTGATATAATGATTTACAGGCAGTGGATCCAAACTCGCTGATACGCCGGGTATTCCACGACTGGCAGTGCGGGCATTGCACCGCTTCGGCGGGCACAAAAAAACTGGAATTGCATACCTGCTGTACCGGGTTGGGCGGTGCGATACCGTATGCTTTTAATTTTTCTTTTCCTGCTTCACTCATCCAGTCGGTTGTCCAGGCCGGAGATAGTACGGTAACCACAGAAATATTGTTGTAGCCGGCAGCCAGTAATTCCATACGGATGTTCATAGCAATCACATCCATGGCAGGACAGCCTGTATAGGTAGGAGTGATCACTACTTCCACTGCATCTTCATGAACGTTTACGGCCCGTACAATTCCCAGGTCAGTGATAGACAATACAGGAATTTCAGGGTCAGTAACCGCTGATAATATTGACCATATTTTTTCTGTTGTTATGGAACCGGTGGTGGTCATTGCTGTTGGTTAACTACCATTCACTATTAGGATAGGCACGTTGCATAAACTGCATTTCGGCAAGTATGTATCCAAGCTGTTCTGTGTGCATACCTTCTTTGCCGCCTTTTTGTGACCATCCGTTTTTGGCTGTTTTTTCGCGGAACAGGTCACCCAGTGTTGCTTCCTCCATTACTTCCTGTACTTTCTGTATCCAGGGTGCCTGTAGTGCGGCAACATCTGCGGCGATGCCTTCTTTTAGTAGGGTTGTTTCATATGGTGCAGGAATGAACAGTTCGCCGGTAAAAGGCCACAATGTTTCCATTGCCTGCAACATCCGTTCATTGCTTTCGGTGGTGCCATCGCCCAGCCGTATTACCCATTCTCCGCTCCAGCGTACGTGGTAAGTTACTTCTTTTAGCGATTTTTCAGCAATGGCGGCAATCTGCTTATCTGCCGAATGCTGTAGCTGTGTATATAGCAGTAACTGGTAGGTACTGAAAAAGAACTGGCGCAATATGGTCTGCCCCCAGTCGCCGTTGGGCAATTCTGTTAGCAGGCAGTTTTTAAAATCGCGGGCGTCGCGCAAGTATGCCAGGCTATCTTCCGTTGAAGGAATAAAATCCTTATCACCTGCATGTTGCTGGTTACGGATTGTTGCTGCATATTGGTAAAGACTTCTGGACTGGCCAATCAAATCCAGCGAAATATTGGTAATGGCAATATCCTGTTCCAGTACAGGCCCATGTCCGCACCAATCACTATTCCGCTGACAAAGGATCAGAGCATTATCGGCAAGGTGGATCAGGTAGTTGTATGTTGCTGAGTGAAGCATTTGAAAAAATTAAAAGAGTAATTCACTGAGTATTGAAAAATTGTTAATTGACTATTGAATATTCTGGTTGTTAGTCCGGAAAATGTTCAATAAGCCATGTTCAATGTTCAATTTTCAAGACAGGCATTACATGTGGGTTAGCTCATCCGGCAGATCGTAAAAGGTGGGATGGCGATACACTTTATCATTGGCTGGCTCGTACAGGGAAGCTGCTTCATCAGGATTGGAAGCATGGATGTATTTGCTTTCCACTACCCAGATGCTGATACCTTCCATACGGCGTGTATAAACATCACGTGCGTTTTCAATGGCCATCTTAGCATCAGCAGCATGTAAGCTGCCGGCATGCTTGTGGTCGAGGCCCTGTTTGCTACGGATAAATACTTCCCACAGTGGCCAGTCGGTATTGCCGGCGGGGGCATTATTGATATTGCCACCTGTTTTTTCTTCGGGAATATCACCGTAGTAATATTTATTTGTGCGAATTGTCATATCAGATATTGCAATTGTGTTTAATCCTGTTTAAAACCGATCCTGCGTTTACCATAGCCCCAGTCTGTTCTAAAGGTGTCAGGGAGATATCTTTTCATTCATGACTTGAGGTTTCAATCTGAAATCTCATGCAGCCTGTATATCTTTTTTGTTTTTGCTTTTTTCAGCGTAGGCAGAAGCTGCTTTACGTACCCATTCACCATCATTCCATGCTTTTTTGCGTGCTTCCAGTCTTTCTTTATTGCAGGGACCATTACCTTTTACCACGTTCCAGAATTCAACCCAGTCAATTTCACCAAAATCATAATGCTGGGTGGTTTCATTCCACTTTAGTGCTTCATCCGGCAGTGTCATGCCCAGTATTTTGATCTGCTCTGCAATCATATCCACAAACTTCTGTCGCAGCTCATCATTGCTCATTCGTTTGATCTTCCATTTGGTGCTTTGGTCAGAATGGGTGGACTCACTGTCTTTGGGGCCAAACATCATCAGCGATGGCCACCACCAGCGATTGATGGCGTCCTGGCACATGGCCCGCTGCTGTGGTGTGCCCTGCGAAAGCACCAGTAATATTTCAAAACCCTGCCGCTGGTGAAAACTTTCTTCTTTACAGATGCGTACCATTGCCCGTGCGTAAGGACCATACGAAGCACGGCACAGCATTACCTGGTTCAGTATCGCTGCACCATCTACCAGCCAGCCAATGGCGCCGATATCGGCCCATGTAAGCGTGGGGTAATTGAAGATGGATGAGTATTTGGCTTTGCCGCTGTGCAGATCATCAATGGTTTGTTCGCGGGTAGTGCCCAGTGTTTCTGTGGCAGAGTACAGGTACAATCCATGACCTGCTTCATCCTGAACCTTAGCCAGTAAAATAGCCTTACGTTTCAGGCTGGGTGCGCGGGATATCCAGTTGCCTTCGGGCAGCATGCCCACAATTTCACTATGCGCATGTTGCGAGATCTGGCGGATCAATGTTTTACGGTATTGATCGGGCATCCAGTCTTTTGGCTCAATGCGTATCTCGTTATCAATTTTATCCTGAAAAATCTTTTCCAGTTCCTGTACAGACATAACAACCGTTTTTAACTGTTCCAAAGATAATTATTCTTCCCGACGAAGCTAACAATCGTTAGTTAAAAATATGATTGTCATATTTATGTGGCGATATGCTATGGATTAATGTACCTTCTGCGTCTGGATAAGAGCATGTTGCGATGTATAAACTTCTTTTTACTGGTTTTTATCACTGCCGGTTGCGGCAGTAATGCGGGTACACCTGCAAACATTGTATATCAGCCCATAGGTATTGCGCATGATACGCTGATTACCAATACAGCAAAGGTGATCCATGTACTGGTGGCTTTGTGCGACAATAAGAACCAGGGGATTGTACCGGTTCCCGTACGCATTGGCAATGGGCAGGACCCTGCAGCTAACCTGTACTGGGGATGTGCAGGTGGTGTAAAGGGGTTTCTGAAAAGAAAGTCATCGCTCTGGCAACTGGTTAAAACTATCCGGCAACCAGCTGTCAATATCTATGAACGATGTGTATTTAAGCATAGGGTTTCCAATGCCTGGCTGTTGGCCGACGCCTATGATGGTGCTGCTATCCGGCAATGTACTGTTGATTTTTTTACAGCCGCTGCGGGTAGTAAAAATGAAGTGTTACAGGTAGATAGTAATCGTATTGCTATCGGAGGCTCTGCCAACATTGTAGCCTATACAGGGCACAACGGACTGATGGATTTTTCATTGCAGCAATGCCCTGCACAACAGAATAAAGCATTGCGGGAAACGATCATCCTGGCCTGTATGAGTAAGCGATTTTTCAATGAAGGTATCAGGAAAGCAGGTGCTTCGCCCTTGTTGTGGAGCACAGGTTTAATGAGTCCTGAAGCATACACCCTGGAAGCAGCGGTTGAAGGCTGGTTGTTACAGGAAACACCGCAGCAGATCAGGATGCGTGCCGCAAAGGCATACGATCAATATCAGCATTGTGGCATTAAGGCTACCTCCAACCTGTTGGTTACCGGCTGGTAATTATTTCACATCAAAATCTACAATGATCTTTTCTGACCGTGGGTGCGATTGGCAGGTAAGTATAAAACCTGCTGCTGTTTCATCATCTTCCAGCGCATAATTGCTGTCCATTTCCACTTTCCCTTGCAGCAGCTTTGCTTTACAGGTGCTGCATACGCCACCTTTACAGGCAAAAGGCAGATCTGCACCTTCTTCTAATGCAGCATCCAGTATGGTAGGTCCGTCAAAAGGGATCTCCAGGTCAAAAGTCACCCCATCCAGCCGGATGCTTACCTGGCTGGTTTTACCTTTGAAAGCAGTGGTGCCTGTTGCATGGTCAGGGATCTCTGTTTTTTGTCCCGGTGTAGTGAATAGTTCAAAATGGATCTTTTTTCTTTCAATACCTTTTTGTTCCAGCCAGTCTTTTACGCTGAAGATCATTGCTTCAGGGCCGCAAATAAATATTTCATCGGCTGTTTCGGCCTGGATCAGCCTGTTATCTAGCTGGCTGCATTTTTCAGCATCAATACGACCATAGTTAACAGGGGTATCTGTTTGTTCACGGCTCAGAATATGGTGTACAGCCAGTCTGCTGGTGTAACGGTTTTTCAGTGCTTCCAGTTGTTCTTTGAAAATAATGCTGCCGCGGCTGCGGTTGCCATATACCAGTGTAAAAGTACTTTCCGGTTCGGTGGCCAGCGTTGTTTTAATGATCGAGATCACCGGTGTAATACCGCTACCTGCAGCAAAGGCCAGGTAATTCTTTTTTTGCGCAGCCTCTAGTGCTGTATAGAACTTGCCGGTGGGTGGCAACACTTCAATGGAGTCCCCGGCCTTTAATTGTTCATTGGCCCAGGTGGAGAACCTGCCCATATTGGTTTTCTTTACGGCAACACGCAGCTCATTATCCAGCGGGCTACTACAGATAGAGTAAGACCGGCGTAGCTCTTCGCCATTCATGATCGTTTTTAGAGTAATGTTCTGTCCCTGTGTAAAGAGATATTCTTTTTTAAGCGATTCCGGAATATGAAACGCAATGGAAATACAATCGGGAGTTTCTCTGCGGATATCTGCTATAGTAAGCCGGTGAAAATGTGTAGCCACAAAAATATTTTGAATGGGTAAGAGTTGAATTAACGGCGCAGGCCATCTACCAGTATCATGATCATATTGTCTTCCAGCAATGCACCTGGAATTTTCCGTTTGCTGCGGTGCCACGATTCTATACCGCTGACGGCATGCAGCATGATTAGTACGGCTGTGGGTGCATCAATGGATTTGATTTCGTCTTTACGGATGCCTTCCTCAATGATCTGTGCAATACGTTGACGGTAAGCCCTGCGCTGGTTTTGAATATTGGACAAATAAGGATCAGACAGGTGTTTCCATTCCCGGTCGTTCACATATACTTCTTCGTAATTATCTACCATCTGGCGAATGTGGAACCGGAGTATCGCTTCTATTTTCTCTATAGAATTTGTACTGGAAGCATATACTTCTTCAATGTGAGAAGTGAATTCATTAGCTACTTTAAAACAGATCTCCTGCAATATTTCCGATTTGGAGCTGATATGATTGTACAGACTAGCAGCTTCCACGCCTACATGTTCGGCCAGGTCGCGCATAGAAGTTGCATTGTACCCCTTTTCGCGGAACAGTTTGGCTGCTTTGGAAATGATCACATCCTTACGGGTGCCATTCTTGTTTCGTTTGATTTTTGCCATATCAGGTCAGATGATAGTGTTCAAAGATATGGAAAACTAACAGCTGTTAGCGAAAAAAGTATGGCATATGCTGAGTACTGCCCCGGAAAATGCTAACAATCGTATCCGGCGGTATTTACGGGGGATAGTATTAAGGTTTTATTGCCTCCAAAAATTCGTGTAGTTTTGCACGCGGAAATAAAAAGGCATACCGGAAAGCAAGTGTGTTATCGGCGGCCATAGTTCTTTACCGTAATTTCTAATCATTCAAATATTAAAACTCCCCCTTACAAGTATGTCTTTGATCGTTGTGGGCACAATGGCCTTTGATGCAATCGAAACTCCTTTTGGTAAAACTGACAGGATTATTGGTGGTTCTGCAACTTATGCAGCTTATGCAGCCAGCAATTTTGTAAAGCCTATTGAGCAGGTATCCATTGTAGGATTTGATTTTCCAAAAGAAGAAATGGATGAGCTGTCTAAAAGAGGAGTTCGTCTGGAAGGTGTGGAAGTAGTAGCTGACAAGAAATCTTTTTTCTGGAGTGGCCGTTATCACCTGGATATGAACAGCCGTGATACCCTGGTGACAGATCTGAATGTACTGTTGGATTTTGACCCCGTGATCCCTGAAAGCTACCAGGATGCAGAATTCCTGATGCTGGGTAATCTCGATCCCCGTATCCAGAAAAAAGTGATCACTCAGTTGAAAAAACGCCCCAAGCTGATTGTAATGGATACTATGAACTTTTGGATGGAAAGTTCAATGCCTGAGCTGGAAGATGTACTGAAAATGGTAGATGTGCTGATGGTGAATGACAGTGAAGCACGCCAGTTAAGCGCCCAGTTCTCGCTGGTAAAAGCTGCGAAAGAGATCATGAAAATGGGACCTAAGTACCTGATCATTAAGAAAGGTGAGCACGGTGCATTGTTGTTCCATGAAGATAAAGTGTTCTTTGCGCCTGCATTACCCCTGGATGAAGTATTCGATCCTACCGGTGCAGGCGATACTTTTGCCGGTGGCTTTATTGGTCATATTGCACACACAAAAGATATCTCTTTTGAAAATATGAAAACCGGTATTATTGTTGGTTCTGCTATGGCTTCTTTCTGTGTAGAAAAATTTGGCCCCGAGCGTTTGAAAGAAATCAAAAGAGCTGATATTGACGCACGTATTCAGCAGTTTGTAAACCTGGTGAATTTTGATATTGAGCTGGTTTAAACTCAATAATAATTTATAAAAAAAGAGGTCTCTTGCGAGACCTCTTTTTTATTCGAGCAGGAGTGATTTAAGCAACTTGTTGTATTTTTTGAGTATAGGTATCAGTTCGTAAGTTTTGTATTGTTTTGATTTGGACCAGCACAGGGATATTAATTCTATCTCTCTTTTTTTGCCACTGTCTGTTATGCGAAACCGTATATTCTGAACGGTATCTTTTTCCAGTATAAAAGACGGTATAACATAGAAAGGTGTTTCCTCTTTTCTGTATAGCACTGCGGTATCCTTTAAAGTATTTAATGCCTGCCATTTTACAGCGCTATCACCCGGTACCTGGTAGCGTAAAAAATAATTCCTGGTCCATGCGGGGAAGTACATTACAGAATCTGTGTAATAACTGATCTGCATACTATCCAGCTTGTATAATATTCTATCTGTGGTGAGCCGTGTTTTATAAGTTTCTCCTATTGGTATATAGCCGTCGGGAAAAGTATAATCTGGTGGATTGTATCGCGCGGAGGTAGCACAAATTGCTGCAATGGTGATGATAAAGGCTGTAGTTCTTGTCCATTTTATTACCGGCGATAGGCAGTGTTGAAAAGGCTGAAGTCTGTATGCGGGTATAAGCATGGTCAATGCAGCAAGGTCGGTGTAATCAACAACCCTGTGTATCGTAACTGGCAATATACTATTGCTCCAATTGATGAGAGGCTGTGATACCGGTAGTTTCCAGTAAATAAACAGGATTGCCGTAATGACGGATGCCGTTGTTTTTTGTCCGCGTAAACAGGCTGTTAAGAAAATAGCCAATACAAATACGCCGGCAAAATCTGATAGTTTACCAGTGATGGCATTGTGGTAAGTATATTTTAACCAATGATCGTTGAGTATAAGCAGTAGCAACCCCGCAATGAACAAGGGGTGCAACAGATATGATCTTGAATGGCGCATAGCAGGTATTTGGTATGTACGTGTTGAATAAAAGCGAAAATTAAAGTACTACTAAAACCTGTGCTACTGCGTTATGGGATTCTTAAAACTGTTGTGATGATCATTAAAGCCTGCGTGCCAGTGTAACCGCATTTTTAAATTTTTGTTTCTGTCCCTGCTGGTTAAATATTTCTGAAACAATAATGTAAATACCCAGGGGAAGTTTATTCGCCTTTTCATCTAGACCGTCCCAGCGAAAACTGCCCGATGTGCCCAGCAAGGCATTTTTTACCAGGTAACGCACTTGTCTGCCCTGTACATCATAAACAGTAACATTGGCCACATGCTCCGTTCCGGTAACCCGATAGCTGATGGTAATATAATCATCTATACCGTCATTGTCTGGTGAAAAAATCCTTGGCGTTACTTCCAGTTGGCCCTGTACGGAAAATGCAGCGCCCAGTTGTGAATTAACATACCCCGGTGTGCCATATCCTGCAGTGGAAGCAGCAGAGGTCCAGTTATGCAGATGCTGTGTAGGCTGTTCATAGCTGATGCGTTCAAGTGCCACACCTTCCCTGTTGCTGATAAGTGAAAAATGCCATTTTGCCTCATAACTTAACTCATCAATTACCCGGCCATGCAGGTTGGTAAGTACTGCTATGCCCTTATCGTCTGGAAAAGAAGGCAATGACGGCAGTTCTAAAATATTGTCCGGACGCTTAACAACATAATTTTGTTGTACCCATTGTTTGCCGGCAGTAAAAACAAGGTACTCTCCGGGAAAGAACAGGTAGGGATCAGGTGCAAGCTGTTTGATATTGGTAAGATTGCCAGCTGTATTGCGATTAGAGATGTTGAGTTGCTTCAGGTCAATGATATGATTACTGCGGTTATATAACTCAATATAATCGTAACCATCTTTTACCGGATCAAAAAGCAGTTCGTTGACAACGATATCAAAACTATCTGCTGTAACGGGTAAGCCTGTACGGGCAGTGCTCATACTGCCAATCTTATTGTTGCTGCAATCCTGTACATTGTTGACGGATAGCTGATAGATCATATTGCCGTTTAGTGGAGTAGATAGTCGTAGTCTTACTTCGGTAAAAGATGGTGCCACCGGCAATGCTGATAATGGATATCCAATGCCATTGTTTATACTGTAACTGGTAATTAAAGCGGCAGTAACGCTGTCTACCGGTTCGTCAAAAACTGCTACTATGGTAGTGTCGTTGATAGTATAGGTGCGTAACAGAACCGGTGGTTGCTCATCTTTGTTAATCCCATCTACAGAATTTTTTCTGCCGGGTGTGCCCCCGCTGTGGTGGTTACTGGAAGTCCAGTTGCTGCTGCCGCTGCAGGGATTGTGCGTGTCGATCATTTCAAGCGTCCAGCCTCCGTCACTTTTTACATCATTGTGATACCAGGAGGTGTTGTATGCTACAGAGTGAATAATGCTGCCATTGGGTCCATATAATGTAATTACATCGGCATCATTGTTCAGGGAAGGAAAGCTGCTTACACCCAATGTGGTACCAAATGCTGCAAAAGCAGTAACTGCTGAATTAGGGCATACAATTACAAAACTATCAGGCTGCAATATGAAGTTTACATTAATAGTGGCGGTGCTGGTGCCATCGCTCAGTTTCCAGCCACGCAGATTAAAGGCAGTAGCAGAAACATTTTTAAGCTCTACAAACTCATTGTTGGGAAGCCCGATAACGGGTGTAGGATCAGGAAATAACTCATCTATTACTACATCAAAGCGCTGGGGTGTCTGTGCATAGCACGTTGCAATACATAGCAGTAGCAGGCTCGCAAGCCCGGTTGATCGTAGGATATTTTTCATGGCAATGGTTAATTGGCTAAAATAATCACTTTGTAAATGCACCACTATCGTAAAATGGCTACGTATGCAGTGCACAAAGTCTCCGTAAATAAAAAATTTGGGGGTAACGCATTTGCAGAGTATTTTTGAACTCGTTAATGCAACAGATAAAGAAACATACCAAGGTTACCAAGATGCGTTCCGTCAACAGGGAAGGTTAGGAAACCAATGCGTATGTCAGAATATATTCCAAAAGCCTTCCCATAGCGGGGAGGCTTTTTTGTTTTATTATTTATTCAACCTAAAAACGATTAACACAAACATGAAAGTTGCAGTAGTAGGGGCCACCGGCCTGGTAGGCACCAAAATGTTACAGGTATTGGCTGAGCGTAATTTCCCTGTAACGGAGTTGATTCCCGTAGCATCTGAAAGATCTGTAGGTAAAGAGATTACCTTCAAGGGTAAGGGCTACAGAATTGTTAGCATGACTGATGCTATTGCCGCCAAACCTGCTGTTGCTATCTTTTCAGCTGGTGGAAGCACGTCACTGGAGTGGGCTCCCAAATTTGCTGAAGCAGGCATCACTGTTATTGATAATTCTTCTGCATGGCGTATGGATCCTACCAAAAAGCTGGTGGTTCCTGAAGTAAATGCGGAGGTGCTTACCAAAGAGGATAAAGTGATTGCCAACCCCAACTGTTCTACTATCCAGATGGTGGTGGCATTGCAGCCGCTGCATAAAAAGTATGGTATCAAACGTGTAGTGGTCTCTACTTACCAAAGTGTAACCGGTACCGGGAAAAAAGCTGTTGATCAGTTAATGGGTGAGCGTGATAAAGCTGTAAAAGGTGCCAGTGGAGAATATCCCATGGCGTATAAATATCCCATTGATCTAAATGTGATCCCGCAGATTGACGTGTTTCTCGACAATGGTTATACCAAAGAGGAAATGAAAATGGTGAAAGAGACCTGCAAAATTATGGGTGATGACAACATCCGTGTTACTGCTACTACGGTGCGTATACCTGTGATGGGCGGCCACAGTGAAAGTGTGAATGTAGAGTTTGCCAATGATTTCGAGTTGAATGAGGTAAAAAGCCTGCTGCAAAAATCTGCCGGTGTTGTAGTTGTGGATGAACCTGCAAGCCAGGCTTATCCTATGCCGATGGATGCGCATGATAAAGATGAGGTGTTCGTAGGCCGCTTACGCAGAGATGAAACGCAGCCTAACACCCTGAACATGTGGATTGTAAGCGATAACCTGCGTAAGGGTGCTGCAACCAATGCTGTTCAGATAGCTGAATACCTTCAGGAAAAAGGGTTATTGTAAGTATATGGTTTGTTACAAATGATGATCATGGCCGGGGCATAGAGCCTTGTGCCATGATTTTTTTATTATGGAATGTTAAGTCTGCTGATTGCAAAATCTTAGTTCTTTGTGATCGATTTGTTAACTGTTTTTTACAGGCTATTCATCCAGTGCCCTGTTCAAAAAATCCAGTAGTGGCTGCAATGCTTCAAAAGCAGTCAATACTTTTTTGGCAAAGTCTTTAGATGTGATCTCATCGTCTTTCAGCGAGGCCATTGCCAGCCAGCTTTTCAGCTTCAGGTATTCAGCAGCAGGATTGTCTTTTTCAAAACCCTGTGGCACTTTCACAAGACTTATATCTTCTCCCCTGTATAGTTCGCCGAATGTATTGGTGAACTTTTTCGTTTTAATGATCTTTGAAAATTCATCAAAACAATAATCAATTTCCTGTCTTATTTTCTTCATTTCAGCAGGCATGGGCATCCACAGGCCCCCACCCACAAAGCTTTGTCCACCGGGTTCAATATGAATATAGTAACCGGCATAGATAGATTTTTTGCCACCTCTGTCAATGCTGGCGCCGAAGTTGGTTTTGTAAGGAGCTTTGTTCTTTGAAAAGCGTATATCACGATTGATACGGAAAAGACAGTCTTTGGCATTCAACTCTCTGATGCTGCTGTCCAGTTTGCCATGCTGATCGATAACAGTTTGTATAAAGGCGATATAATCTTTGCGTGCTTCTTCGTATTGTTTGCGATGTGCATCAAACCAGGATTTGTCGTTGTTCTTCTTAAGGTCTTTCAGAAATTTTAAAGTAGCCTGTTGCAACATAAGGAACGTTTTGGAAGCAAATTAAGGAAGGTAATGATAAGTTAATGCAAAAGAAAAAGTGGTGTGAATATGACCGCCGAAATCACTTCACACCACTTTGTAGTAGGTTCATGAGCCTTTACTTGATTCTGCCCCAGTTTTCACCACTCTTAATACGGTACATTGTCATTTCACTGACGCCGTATTTCTCCGCTAAGCGTTTGATGGTGATTTTCCTGTTTTTGTCGGTCAGAATTTTTTTGATGCTCTTCACCTGTCCGGCATTCAGCTTCAGACCTACTGTACGATTGGCCTGCACTTTTTTGTAGGCAATCTTGGCAGGGCTGTGTTGCTGGTGCTCGATCATCTCTTCGAGAGTTGCCCATTTAAGATTCTTAACTCCGTTATCAAGTTTATTATGATTCAGATGAATCACATACTTGTGCTTGGGAGAAGCTTTCTTTAAAAATAAGCGGGCAATTTCGCGGTGAATGTACAAAGTGCCATTGTTTCCGGGACGGTGCAGGTTCAAGGTTCTGTAACCGGTGGTCAGGGAGCCTTGCAGCAACTTTCCATCTTCAACAACATCATTTGTGTAGCTGGCTATGCGTCCATGTGAGGATAACGCATACTTTTTTCTAAGGTGTTTCCAGCCTGGAAACTGCAAAGGTTTCCACACCTCGTTGGGGAGTTTTTTTATCATCGCCTTTTCCTTTTGGATAAAGTTACGAAAAAAGATATGCGAATATCAAAAACATTGACGATAATCATATCAACGGTAAATAAGTTGTATGAACTCTGCTTCGCTGATTATTTTAATGGAAGTTATTTTCTTTGCTTTTTCCAGTTTTGAACCTGCATCTTCTCCCGTTACAAGATAGTTCAACTTAGCACTTACACTGCCAAGAAGCTTGCCCCCATTGGATTCTACCATTGCTTCGGCTTCGCTGCGTTTAAGCGTGGGTAGGGTTCCTGTAAACAAAAACGTTTGCCCCGTCAGGTTGCCTTGTGTACTAAGGTCTTTGTGTTCATTCTTTAAGATTAACCCTAATATTTCTAATTCTTTTAACAGATTGATGTTGTCAGCATTCTGGAAAAAACGGTGAATGCTACCTGCTACTTTGGGTCCTATATCTTCCAGTTTCTGTAAATCATCGATAGAATACTCTTTAAAATCGAATAAGTGTTTTACTGCATGTGCCAGTACCTTGGCTGTTGTTTCACCAACATACCTAATACCCAACGCAAAGATTAAACGATGTAAAGGTTGTTTTTTGGAAGTCTCAATAGCGTTCTGCAGATTGGCTATGCTTTTTTCACCAAAACCTTCCAGTTGACGAATGTCATTGAACGGCAGCCTGTAAATGCCGGGTACATCTTTCAGAAAGCCAAGCTCAAAAAACTTATGAACGTTAGCTTCTCCTAGTCCACGTATATCCATGGCATCTTTGCTGGCAAAGTGAATGATACGCTCAACCACCTGTGCTTTACAGGCAGGGTTCTCACAGCGCCATACAGCTTCTTCTTCCGGCTTTACCAATGGGTGATTGCATACAGGGCATGTTTTGGGAAAAATAATAGTTTGCTCATTTCCGGTTCTTAATTCCGGCATGGACTTAACAATATAAGGAATTACATCACCGGCTCTTTCCACCAGCACTGTATCGCCTATCATCAGGTCTTTTTCTTTAATCACATCTTCATTAAAAAGAGATATAGAACCTACCGTAACACCACCGATAGGCACAGGTTCTATTTTTGCCACGGGTGTTACAGAACCAGTACGTCCTACCTGGAACTCTACAGCTCTTAATTTACTGGTAGCTTGCCTTGCTTTGAATTTGTAAGCGATGGCCCAGCGTGGATGGTGTGTGGTCATACCCAGTTTGTCCTGTAGTTCCACATCATTCACTTTTATTACCATACCATCAATTTCATACGGCAGGTTATCGCGTTGTTCTTCAAAATTGTTGCAATAGGCAATCACGGCATCAATACCCTGCACAACTTTCTTTTCTTTCAAAGGGCTTCTGAAACCCAGGTTCCACAACATTTCCAGGCTGCCACTATGCGTATTCAGCATAGATGATGGCTGATTGGCCGGTAAAGCTGATATATAGCTTACGTTGTACAGAAATGCTTCAAGATTACGGCGTCCAACTTCTTTGGGATCTTTTATGCGTAAGGTACCTGCTGCAGCATTGCGTGGATTGGCCAACGGTGGCAGGTTCTGCTCTGCCAGTTGTTCATTGTATTTTTTAAAATTGCCTTTACTCATCAATACCTCACCACGTATTTCAATTTGTTGCAAACCGTACTGACTGATAGCTGCACGTAAAGGAACGGATCGTATCTGTTTGATATTGGTAGTAATATCATCACCGGCCACACCATTGCCACGGGTAGCACCACGTGTCAGTATATCGTCTTCATAGATCAGTGAAATGCTGGCGCCGTCAAACTTGGGTTCCACGCAATATTCAATTGTGTCCAGTTTGGCTGCTTCTCTTGCCTTACGATCCCAGTCAATCAGGTCATCGGCATTGTACGAGTTTTCAAGCGATAACATCGGAACAAGATGCTGTACATTAGCAAACTCTTTGGTAAGCCCTTTGGCTACGCGCTGTGTAGGTGAATCCGGAGTTACAAGATCCGGGTGATCCTTTTCAATACCTTCAAGTGCCTTATACAATTGATCATATTCTGCATCGGCCAGCAGCGGATCATTCATTATATAATAGCGGTATTCGTGAAAGCGCAATACTTCACGAAGTTGTTGCAGGTCACTGACTGATATCTGATGGCTGGTCACTTTGTGCAGCAGGCTGGTACTTTGCTGCTGCAGTGCTTTGGTTTGTTCGGGAGCGTACATAAAATAATGGCTTTACCGGGCTAAAGGTACTTTGATTTTAATCTGATTTTCAGCCGGTAATGCAAAAAATGGCAAAAAAACGCCGGTACAAGTAGCTGGTTTTTGACAAAAAGCAGGCAATTATTTTTTTCAAATGAAATAAAATCATATAATATTGTGTATAAATTACACATTGCTTTTGTGTACATAGTACACTTTTGATAACCTAAAACGAACGCTTGTTTATGACTCGAAAACGATTGTTTGCCGGAATAGCATTCCTATTCTTATGCCTGCCTATGGCTTTGCTGGCACAGGAGCGGGTTGTTACCGGAAGGGTTACAGATGCTAAAGATGGTTCTCCCATAACCGGGGCATCTGTTCTGCCGAAAGGAAGTAAAAGCGGAACTTCCACCAATTTAGACGGAGCTTTCTCTCTTAAAATTTCTGCCGACGTTAAAGTACTTACTATTACATCTGTTGGGTATCTGAGCCAGGACGTACCGGTTACTGACAATGCAGCACTGAATGTATCCCTTGCTTCCAACCAATCGAACCTGAACGAGGTGGTGGTAATTGGTTATGGTGTACAACGTAAAAGAGATGCAGTAGGTGCTATTGCCAAAGTGAGTGGTGATAAGATCTCTGCTACACCTGTACCCAGTTTTGAAGCTGCTTTGCAAGGTAAAGCTCCTGGTGTACAGATCATTCAGGGTAATGGTCTGGCTGGTTCCGGATCGGTTGTGCGTATACGTGGTATCGGATCCATCTCTGCAGGGGGTGATCCATTATACGTCATAGATGGTATTCCCATTATTGCTGATCCGTTCCTGAGAGGCAATGGTGGTGCCATGAACCAAAACCCGCTTTCTTCTATTAACCCCAACGATATTGAGTCTGTAGAGGTACTGAAAGATGCCGGTGCTACCGGTATTTATGGTAGCCGTGGTGCCAATGGCGTAATTCTTATTACAACCAAAAGAGGTAAAACAGGTAAACCTTCATTTACATACAATACAAAATTAGGTGCCGCTACCTATGCACAGAAAGTTGATTTTGTGAATGGTGCAGAGTGGTTGCAACTACGCCAGGAAGGCTGGGTAAACGATGGCAAGACCGGTTATGCAGATCTGCCGGGTAAATTAACATGGGCACAGGCGCAGAATAATAATACCAACTGGTGGGATAAACTGACACAGGTTGGTTTTATTAACGAGCACAGCCTTTCTATGACTCAGGGCAACAGAAAACTCAGAACTTTTGCCAATCTTACCTACAGCAATGACCAGGGATATATTAAAAGCAATGCGTATGAAAGACTGAGTGCGCGCTTTAATGCTGACTATAAACCGATTGAGAAATTAAAGATATCGCTGAATGCAGGCTTTAACCGTGGTGTGAACAAACGTGTATCTGCAGCCTGGGATGGAGGTATTGGTGATGCGATGTCTGGTGCTTTGCCTATTTATCCTGTATACAATGCAGACGGTACCTATTTTATTGATGGTGCCAACCCGGTGCGTAAAACAAATGAAACCAAGCGTCGTGAAATTGATAACAGGCTGCTGACAGGTTTATCTATTGAATACGAGCTTGTTAAAAATCTTTACCTGAAGGCACAGGGTTCACTGGAATATATTAATTCATTCGACGATCAGTTTGAATCATACCTGTGGCAACAGAAATCCACACCAGACTCTGGTTATGCCAAACGCTATCCTTACTGGGGTACTAACTGGACCACTACCTATACTGCCAATTATCTTTGGGAACCTACCACCAAACATCGTTTTAATTTCCTGTTGGGAAGTGAGGCACAACAAAGCAAGCTGAGTGAGTATACGGGCGATATCGGCCAGTTCTCCAGCCAACCTTTTTATAAGCATCCCGGCGACTACAGAAGTTTACGTGATAAACTGGTCAATGATAGTGTTATTTCCAAACGTCAGAAAGATGCATGGACTTTTAACAGCTTCTTCGGTCGTATCAATTATGTGTTCAACGGGCGATATGCGTTGCAGTTGAGTGCACGTATAGACGGATCTTCTAAGTTTGGTACCAATAATAAACATGGTTTCTTCCCGGCTGCTGCTGCTGCATGGACTATCAGCGATGAAGATTTCATGAAAGACCTCACTTTTATCAATTTCCTGAAAGTACGTGCCAGTTATGGTATTGTAGGCAATGCCAATATTCCATCCGGTAGTTATTACGACAACTATCAGCGTGGTGGAAATAATTATAATGGTAATCCCACTTTATATCTTAACAGCATTGGTAATCCCAATCTGAAATGGGAAACCCTGCACAACCTTGATCTGGCATTGGAGCTTGCTGCATTCAATAATAAGCTGACCGGTGAGGTAGCCTATTATCATAAAGCAACCACAGACATATTGCTGCAACCTGGTATTGCTCCATCAAATGGAAATGATAAAGTATGGAGAAACCTTTCAAACAGTAAAATTCTGAACGAGGGTATTGAGATCAGTGCTAACTATAAAATTATAGACAAAAAAGGTATCACCTGGTCAATAGGAGGCAACATTGCCAGGAACTATAACGAAGTATTACAATACGAACTGGGTCCGGATGCTGTAAGTGGTGGAACCAATGATACACGTATTGTAAGAGGATTGCCTGTTGGTGTAAACTACCTGGTAAGATATGCAGGTGTGGATGCCAATGACGGTTTACCAATATGGCTGGATAAAACCGGAAAGCAGACCAAAACCTTCTCCCTGGACAACAGGGTTTACGCCGGTACAGTAATGCCGGATTATGTAGGTGGTTTTAATACTTCGGTATATTATAAAGGATTCGATTTTTCTACACTCTTCACCTTTGTTATCGGGGGTAATATTTATGATAACTCCGGTAAATACCAGTTCCTGGGAGCTTCTAAAAAATTCTGGAATGTACGCAGGGATTTCCTGGACAGATGGAAACAACCGGGTGACCAGGCAAAATATCCTCGCATGACAAGTGATGCCACCAACTATCCTGGTGTACCAAGCGAAGATCAGTTTAACTCAACCATGTTCCTTTATAAAGCATCTTACATGCGTATGCGTGAGTTAACATTGGGTTACACTATTTCTCCCAAGGTGCTGTCGAAGTATAAACTGAAAGGACTCAGGGTGGCCGTAACCGGTACCAACCTGCTCACCTTCAGTAAATACCCTGGTGGTGATCCTGAAATTACCCGCGACTTTGAGAATGCGCAGGACAGGAACCTGAGCCCGAATGTAACTTACCTTACTGCACCTACACAGCGTACAGTGGTATTTGTGTTAAACGTGAATTTCTAATTCAAAACATTGTCAATACATGAAACGTATCAATATAATTCGTTTACTGTTTGCAGGCACACTGCTATTTGCTGCCGGCTGTAGTAAATTTCTGGAAAGGCCGCCGCAGGGACAATTAACGGAAGAGGATGCGCTGAAAGATGAAGCTGGAGTGGCCTCATTTTTAAATGGCAACTATACCTACCTGGCCGATAACGACTTTATGGGCGGACGTGTACAGGTGGTTAGTGAATTGCTGGGAGATGAGTATAAGGGGGATAAGTTTACCGGCGATTTTGCAGAGATTTATAAAAGACAGAACTCTATTTTTGGTGGTACAAGAGATGATATGTATAAGAAAGGATACAAGATCATCGCTACTTCAAATATTGTATTGAACAACCTGGGAAAAGCATCGTCTGATGCTGTGAGAAACTCATTTGAAGGACAGGCAAAATTTTTCCGTGGAGTAGCTCATTTTGAACTGGTAAGGTTATTTGGCCAGCCTTATGGGTATAGTGGAGATAATTCACAGTTAGGTATTCCTTTACGTCTTACCACCTCAGTGGAATCTGTTCAAAGGTCAACTGTACAGCAGGTATATGACCAGATCATTGCAGACCTGAAACGTGCAGATACACTCTTGCCGGATAATACCAGTAACGGCAAATTCTATACAGCTTCAAAATGGATTGCCAAAGCTTACCTGGCAAAAGTGTATTTCCAGATGAATAAGTTTGCCGAAGCATTTGCTTATGCAGACACCATCATTAAAAGCGGAAAGTTCCAACTGGATGCCAATTACAGCGATAGGTTTTCACTGGGTAATACCAAGGAGGCCATTTTGCGTATTGCCAATGAAGTGAACCACTTTACACCTGGTGGTGGTTTGCGCGACAATTTCCGTTCTGATAAAGGTATCCCCGGAATGAACTTTACCGATTTCTTCTACAATTATGCTACTGCAAAGGCGGCAGATGTAAGAAAGGCATGGTACAGCAATACGTTGCAGGCCGGCTATAATGTATTGACCAAATACAATAAAGATTTCTTTGAACTGCCCATCGTGCATTTGACTGAAATTAAACTGATACGTGCAGAGGCCGGTGCAGAACTCGGTGGTGCCAATTTAACCGGTGCTATTAAAGATATTAACGATATTCTTACACGCGCCTATGGTGGTACAGGTAGTAATCTGCCTGGCACTGCCAGTGCTGCATCTGTTATCAGCACTACGCGTACAGAACGCGAGCTGGAGATGGTGGGCGAGGGCAATCGTGTGCAGGAAATTAAACGCATTGGCGCGAGAAACGGTACCAATGTTGACCGGCGCGGCTCACCGTGGAATTGTAACGGGTTCATATTGCAATTCCCGAAAGCAGAACAGGATGCCAACAGCGCATTTATTATGAACACTGAAGGAGGATGTTTTTAATTAAGCTGCACCATTAAATGAATTGTTATATGAAAAAGAATATTCAGTCATTATTACCTTTTCTGTTGCTGGCCATTGTGCTGTATGGTTGCAGAAAAGATAGTTATAAATCAATTGGAGACCAGGCTTCAACGCTTACACCATTAGCCGGTACCTGGAAGCTGACACAGGTTACGCAAACGGATGAAGATGCCGCCCGTAAGGGATTCCCTTACAAAACGATGGACCTGACCACATTGTTTGCCTATACTGATTTCAGGCTGACATTGAATATGAATGGCACTACGCCCACAACATTTACGACAACACCGGGCAACTCGCCTAAAATTATCAGGTTGGCCAGCGGAAACTGGAAAGTAGACGATCCCAAATATCCCAAGGTACTTACATTGACCAATGCCACGGATACGGCATTGGTAACACTGGGTTCGTATCCTGTGGGAGCCAATAAAAACCTGGCGATCAGTTTAAGCAAAAAGGATGCGACTTCGGGAAAAGTGATGGTCTCTTACAGTTATGTTTTTACAAAACAATAAAGCCAACTCATTATGAAAATAATTGCAACGATAATTTTATCACTGGTTTTGTGTGTAAATGTACACGCACAGAATCCATCCTTTTCTCCTGCCACTTTCACGGCAGAAGATTCTGTTACCATTACGGTGGATGTAACCGGTACACCAATGGCCGGGCAAACAGAGGCGTATATCTGGATCTTTGCCTTTAAGACTGCTGACCCTTCCGGTGCTGCAACTGACGGTTTTGTAAACGGTAGCTGGACTAACTCAAATGCTTCCGGTAAAATGACCAGCCTGGGCAGTAATAAATGGCGCTTTGGATTTACCAGTGGTACGGTGCTGTTTGGTTTAACGCCAGCAGATCTGACGCATGGATTTGGTTTCCTGGTAAAAGCAAAAGATGGTTCCAAACAAACAGCCAATTACCAGGTATTCAATTTTGATCCACTGGTGTTCATCCCTTCTATGTTACGCATCTTCCCTGCCAAAGTGGATAAAGATGATGTGATCACTTTGAACTTTGACAGAAGCCTGGGTGGTACTGTTGATGAACAGCGAATGACACCTGTATCTGTTACAGTTACTATGTATGACGAAACGAATATGCAGGTAGGCAGCCCGCTTACGTTAACGGTGAAAAAAACAGATAATACGATCTGGTCGGCATCTTTTATTCCATCGATGTCATTTACACCATCAACAGGCCATCAACTCAACAAGTTTCACTACAAGTTCAACGGTACCGTGCTCAATACATCCGGTGTCCCGGTGAATGTGTCGTCATCTGAATCAGAAATTGTATTTACGGTACTGAAATAAAAACTGCTGTATGAAAAAAATATTTTGCTTGTCGTTCATCATCGCGCTGGCTTTTGCTTATTGCAAAAAGCCAGATCTGGCGAACAATAATATTACCGGCGAGGGTTTGGTTGGTTTTACATTAGTATCACCCGCTTCCAGCACCAATCTGGTACTGAATGCTGCCTTGCCCGACTCTACTGTTACTATCACGTGGAATGCATCCAAACCTGGTTTGTATGCACAGCCTACCTATAAGTGGGTGGCAGCCTTAAAAACAGGCGGAGACCTTAACAACCCCTTGATCTCTATCCCTGCCAACAGTAATGGAAAAGATACTAAGCTTACGCTGACCTATAAGCAGATTGATGATGCGCTGGCTGCTAAAGGCATTGCCACCGGCGCTAAAACAGAACTACAATGGAGCGTGCTGGCCGATAACGGAAGTGCGCAGATACTGGCATCCAACATCTTTTTTATTACGATTACACGTTTTCAAAACGGAGCCAAACCTTTTTTGCTGCTTGGTCCATCTTCTACACTAACCCCCATTGCTATGGACCCGGGCTCCACTACCAGCAGCGTAAAGTTTAACTGGACAAAATCAGCACCGGCAACAGGTAGTCCTGCGGTTAAATACAGGGTGTTTTTTGCACTCAGAAAAACAGATGCGAATGGCAATGATCTGGCGGTTGATTTTACAGCTCCATTATTTAGTATTGCATCTGACAATGGTGGCAATGATAGTGTCCTCACTTTTACCTATAAAGCAATCAGTGATAGCCTTAATGCACATGAGCAAAACAATCTGGCACAACCGGCACAACTGAGATGGACCGTTGCTGCAACCAGTGGAACATGGACACAGTGGTCTGATTATGTAAACACATTTGTTGCTCTGCGTGAAGTAAGGTTGTATATGCCGGGCAGTTATACTACACCGTCCTGGGATCCTCCCACTGCACCTGAAATGGTGCGTGATATGAGATCTGGCGGTGGTGTAAACAGTATTTACTATACTTATGTATCGCTGCCTGCCAATACTGAATTTAAAACAACACAGGGACGTGCATGGGATGTGAACTATGGACCTTCTACCAGCACAACCGGTACAAGCGGAATACTTGCATTAGGCTCTTCTAACAACTTTAAAATTGCTTCCGCCGGAATATACAGGGTTAGTGTGGACAGGGTTAATATGACTTATGACATCCGTACCGGCCGCATGGGTTTTGTGGGTGATGCCATACCAGGTGTTGGCTGGAGTCCTTCCGCTACGTTCAGTACGCCTGCAGCTCAGATGACTCTGCTGGGTAGGGATAAGTTTATCGGTATTGCCAATTTTAATGTTGGTGGCTGGAAGCTGATTGATAACAACGACTGGAACAGTGGCCCGATCTCTATTTCTGATACCAGGAGCTATGGAGCCACTACCGATGGCAGTGGAAACGGCACCAGTATGGTTATCAACGCTGACAACATGCCGAATATATCCACTGCGGGCCGTTATCGTGTAATATGGGATGGCTCTAATGTAAATGATATTAAATATGTATTCAATCCTGCCAATGAGATGCGTGTGGTAGGTGACGGTATTCAGGGTGTAAATGCATGGGATCCCGGAACATCTCCACAAATGACTTACATGGGGAATGGTAAATGGCAGATCACTTTAACCCTAATAGCCGGTAAACAGGTCAAATTCCTGGCAGGAAATGCGTGGGGTGCTTTTGATTATGAAGATGCCGGTGGAGGAAAAATCCGTTACGATGGAAATGACAACTTTAATACACCCGGAGGTGGTACTTATACCATTACACTGGATGAATATGCAGGTACTGTAACATTTAACTGATAATTGCCTGAAATAATTGCAACAGAGCGTTGCAGGATTTAAAGAGAGATAAAAGAGCGGTATTGTCACCGGTTCATTGCAGTAGTTGTTAAACACTGTTCTGAGCCGGTGATTTCCACACCGCAAAGCTTGTGTACATCTGTAAAAAAAAATTCATGCGCAGACTGATCTTCCTGTTAATGGTAAGTGTATTGTGGTGCTCGGCAGATCTGCAGGCACAACTGCTTACTACTGATCCGTCCTTTCCTTCTGAGACTTCGGTCATTACCATTACAGCAGATTGTAGTCGTGGTAATAAGGCCCTGCTGAACTATTCTAATATCAATGATGTATATGTGCATGTGGGAGTGATCACCAGCGCAAGTACCGGTTCATCGGATTGGAAATATGTAAAGTTTACCTGGGGTACTACAGATGCTGCTGCAAAAGCCACTTCGCTGGGCAATAATAAGTATCAGTATGTGATCAGCAATCCACGCACTTTTTTTGGTGTACCTGCCGGTGAAACCATTCAGAAGATAGCTATCCTACTGCGCAACGGCAGTGGCAGTACTGTACAACGTAACAGTGATGGCAGTGACATGTATCTTCCGGTGTATACCAGTATGCTGGCAGGAAAATATATAGAACCCTTTTTAGAGCCACGTTATAAGCCTGTACCGGAAAGTATCACCAAAGTGGTGGGAGATAAGATCCGGATCAACTATCAGACAAACAACCCGGCAAATCTGCAGCTTTTCTTTAATGGAACACAGATCCACACCGAAAACGCTGCAACTGCCATTATTGATAGTCCACTGATAACAGTAGCAGGCAACCAACAGGTGGTGGTAAAAGGTACAGATGGTACCACATCGCTGGCAGATACCATTAATTTCTTTGTATCTGCTTCGGTTACAACTGCTCCTTTACCGGCCGGTGTGCGTGACGGTATTAATTATGAGCAGGGTGATACTTCGGTAGTTCTGGTATTGTATGCACCGAATAAAACAAAGGTCACAGTTCTGGGCGATTTTAATAACTGGATAGAGAATGTAGCATACCAGATGAATAAAACACCTGACGGCCTGCGTTTCTGGGTTCGTATAAAAGGATTAACACCGGGAACGGAGTATGCCTACCAGTACTACGTGGATAATAGTCTTAAAATAGCAGATGCCTATACACAGAAAGTACTGGATCCTGATAACGATCCCTATATCAGTAATACCACCTATCCCAATCTTAAAGCCTATCCTACCGGCAAAGCAACCGGTATTGTGAGTGTGTTGCAGACTGCCGAACCAGCCTATACATGGCAGGTAAACAATTTTGTTCGTCCCGATAAACGCAACCTGGTGATCTATGAACTGCTGGTGCGTGATTTTGTGGCTGCGCACGACTGGAAAACGCTGAAAGATACAGTCAGCTATTTTAAGTCACTTGGAGTGAATACCATCGAGGTGATGCCATTCAATGAATTTGAAGGCAACATCAGTTGGGGATACAATACATCCTTTTATTTTGCTCCTGATAAATATTATGGTCCTAAAAATACATTGAAAGCATTTGTGGATGAATGCCATAAACAAGGTATAGCTGTGGTGATGGATATTGCCCTGAACCATTCTTTTGGCCAGTCGCCCATGGTGCAGTTATATTTTGATGCTGTCAACAATCGCCCAGCGGCAGATAATCCATGGTTTAACCCGGTGGCTAAGCATGCCTTTAATGTGGGGTATGATATGAATCATGAAAGTCCCGCCACGCAATACCTGGTAAGCCGTGTGGTGGAGCATTGGCTGAAAGAATATAAACTGGATGGTTTTCGTTTTGATCTTTCTAAAGGATTTACGCAAACACAAACCTGCGATAATAACGGTAATAATTGTAATGTGAACCAATGGAGTGCTTATGATGCAAGCCGTGTTGCCATCTGGAAAAAATATTATGATACTGTACAGTCAAAATCATCTAACAGTTATGTGATACTGGAACATTTTGCTGACAACTCTGAAGAAAAAGAACTTTCTGATTATGGCATGATGTTGTGGGGCAACCTGAACTATGCTTTCAATGAAGCAACTATGGGGTATGTATCAAACTCCAATTTTGAACAGGGTTTGTCTACAGTACGCGGATGGAACAATCCTTACCTGGTAACATATATGGAAAGCCATGATGAAGAAAGGCTGATGTATAAAAATATTAACTACGGCAACGTTTCCGGAAGTTATAACATAAAGGATCTGAATACAGGTTTGTTGCGTAATGAAATGGCAGCGGCATTCTGTTTTGCAATGCCTGGCCCGAAAATGTTGTGGCAGTTTGGTGAAGCCGGATATGATTATTCAATCAATTATTGTCAGAACGGTACGATCAATGATAACTGCCGTACCGATGCCAAACCCATCAAGTGGGATTATCTGCAGAATGCGAACAGGAAGCATCTGCATGATACCTATGTGTCATTATTGAAATTGCGCGGGCATGCTTTGTATAAGGATGCATTCACTACTAACCGTGTAGATAAAAATCTGTCTGGTGGTTTTAAATGGCTGACTGTTACCACCGATACTTCCAATGTAATGGTAATCGGCAATTTTGATGTAGTCTCTGCCACCGGAAGTGTAACCTTTCAGAAATCAGGTACCTGGTACGATTACCTGGGCAACGGTACCATTACTGCTACCGGCTCTGCACAAAGTATTACCCTGCAGCCGGGAGAGTTCCATGTGTATCTGAACAGGAATATAACAGGTGTTTCAACACCGGTAACGGAAGTGGCAAATGATGGTACTGTAACGCGGTTGTCCATATATCCTAATCCTGTTAAAAACTCGGTGATTGAATATGAATTAGGAACAAATGCAACGATCAATATATCTTTACTGAATATATATGGGCAAACACTGCGTTACTTGTACAGTGGTTTTAAGGCTAAAGGAACGTACAAACTATCCTTGAATGCACAGCAATTACCCGCCGGAATTTACCTGGTTCAGTTATTGCGTGGCAGTTCCCGCCTGGTACAAAAGATCGTAATAGAATAACCTTTATATATTGCAAACGATTTAGGGTCATGATTGGCGTGTATTGATTATAACGGAGAAAATATAATCCGGCCATATTGTAACGGCCATAAATCATTCCTCAACATTTATTGCTTGTTTTATGGGAACCGCATTGCAAAAAACGATTGAACAGCTTCGCTCCGAGAACCGCGAGTTTTTCCAGATAGCTATTTCTGTGGACTGCGTGATCTTTGGGTTTGATAATAATGAACTGAAAGTATTACTGATCAAATCGGACCTGGAAGAATACAATGAGTTGTGGTCATTACTGGGAGACCTGGTACGTCCTGATGAAAATCTTGACAACGCATCTTATCGTGTATTGAAACAACGTACGGGGCTGGATGATGTGTACCTGGAACAGGTGTATACCTTTGGTGAGGTAAATCGCCATCCGGCAGGACGTGTTATTACAACAGCCTATTACTCACTGATAAATATTAAAGATCACCAGTTGGCGTTGGAGCATAATGAACTGCACTGGCACCCGGTAAACGAGATCAGCAACCTGGCCTTCGACCATAAAAAGATACTTGATACCTGTCTGAAACAACTGCAGTCAAAAATAGAAGACCATCCTATTGTATTCAACCTGTTGCCCGAAAAGTTCTCGCTGCGCGAACTGCAAACCCTGTATGAAGCTATTTTGGGTGTAAGGCTCGACAGAAGAAACTTCCGCAAGAAGTTTTTCCTGATGGACTGGCTGGAAGATGTGAACGAGCTGGAGCAGGATGTGCCTCATCGTCCCGGAAAACTGTACCGTTTCAATGCAGCTAAATTCTCTGGTGATGCTGCCCGCAAACAGACTGAAACGGTTGCCTGATATTTTACTGAACGTCTTTCTGGTGTATAATAATGAACTGAATGATCTCTTCCAGTGGTGTATCAATGCGTGACAATGCATCATTGATATCATCGCGGCTTACCTGCGCCGCAAAAGAAGCTGTTTTTAGTTTTTTCTGGATGCTTTTTACATCCATGCCTTCGTATCGCGCAGGACGGATCAGCGCGGCTGCATGAATAAAGCCGGACAACTCATCAAACATATAGATCATCTTATCCATGGTGCTTACAGGTTCCACGCCAAAATAACGGGGTCCGTGTGAAGCGATACAATGGATAACTTCAGGATCAATATTTTGGCGCTCTAATTCTTCAATAATTACACGGCAGTGATCGTTGGGATGTTTTTCCCAATCGGCATCATGCAGCAGGCCGGCGAGTTCCCATTTCAGGGCGGTTTGCTCGTCGGCTCCTTCTTTTTCAATGGCCCAGGCTTTCATTACAGCTGCTACCTGTTTCATATGCAGGCGCAGGCGTTCGTTGGGAACCCAATTGTTCAGTAAAGCATGTGCTTCTTCCAGTGATAAAAGATGGCCGGTATTTTTCGGATCACCAAAGGTGGTGCGGTTGAGTGCGTGTGTCATAGGTAAGGCGTAAATATCGTAAAGTTTGTGATAATGCGCGCAAAGACGCCGGGGCGCAAAGAAGAAGGAAAGATGTGAACCCTGGTCAGTTTTAGTGGTTTTACCCCTCTGTTTTTGTGCTTAAGAACACTGAAAACCGGCTGTGTATCTGCATTAAAGATGATAATATAAAAAATAGTCAAAATTTTTATTGAAAATCAATCTATTGTAAAAGTGCGATTGAAAAAGAGTGGGTAAAAACTTGTTTTATGGAAAAGAATAGACCTATCTTTGCGCTCCTAAAATTTCCACCGGGTTGGCGGTGGGTTTAACAAACAAAAGTTTATATAATGAGCAAATTACATTTCACTACAAAGCATGCGAATGCGGCTACCGTGCAACATCAGTGGCATGTTGTAGATGGTACCAATCAAACCGTGGGACGTATGTGTGCGAAAATAGCAGCGGTTCTTCGTGGTAAGACCAAAGCCTATTATACGCCACATGTTGATTGCGGAGATTACGTTATCGTCATTAATGCAGACAAGGTTAAGTTTACCGGTAACAAGCTGGAAGACAAAGAATACCTGACCTTCTCCGGTTACCCCGGCGGTCAGAAAGCCGAAACTGCAAAAGATCTGCTGAAACGCAGACCCGAAGCAGTGATTGAAAGAGCTGTAAAAGGTATGCTGCCTAAGAATCGTCTTGGTCGCAAAATGTTCAAGAAATTGTTTGTGTATGCCGGCGATAAGCACGAGCATACTGCACAGAAACCTCAACCATTAACTTTCTAATTAAGCATAGATGGAAAAGCAAAAAAATGCAGTTGGTCGTCGTAAAGAAGCTGTGACAAGAATTTTCCTGTCTCGCGGCGCCGGTAAGATTACCGTTAACGACAAAGACTACAAAGAATATTTTACACTGGTTTACCTGCAGAACCAGGTAGAACTGCCGTTGAAAGCGATTCAGTCTCTCGATAAATACGATGTAAAAATTAACGCTGCCGGTGGTGGTGTTAAAGGTCAGGCTGAAGCTGCCAAACTGGGTATTGCCCGTGCATTGGTAGAACTGAATGCTGAGTTCCGCCCCGCTTTAAAAGCAGTTGGTGTGCTGAAACGTGATCCCCGTTCTGTTGAACGTAAGAAATTCGGTCACAAAAAAGCTCGTCGCAGCTACCAGTTCAGCAAACGTTAACAGTATGCTGCGAGCATGCAGCTGCGGGCTACGGGCCATCTGGCTTTTTTGCTCGAAGCTCACAGCTCAAGGCTCCTAGCAAACAACATTGTAAAAATTAATTATACAGTTAGAAAATGGAAAATAACACTTCATTGCAACAGCAGTTACTGGAAGCTGGTGTACACTTTGGTCACCTGCGGAAGAAGTGGAACCCCAAGATGTTGCCTTACATCTTTGCTGAAAAGAAAGGCATTCACATCATCGATCTGAATAAAACTACCGAGCACCTGCAGGAAGCTGCAGCTGCTTTGAAACAGATTGCACGCAGCGGTAAAAAGATCATGTTCGTTGGTACTAAAAAACAAGCGAAAGAGATCGTTACTGAGTGCGCTAAAAAAATCAACATGCCTTACGCTACTGAGCGTTGGCTGGGTGGTATGCTTACCAACTTCAACACCGTTCGTAAGAGTGTGAAGAAGATGCAGAGCATCGACAAAATGCTGAACGATAACACGGCTGAAAGCCTGACTAAAAAAGAGCGTCTGACCCTGGGTCGTGACCGCGATAAAATGGATAAAGTACTGGGTGGTATTGCTCAGCTGGGCCGTGTACCTGCTGCTCTGTTCATTATTGACATTGGTCATGAGCATATTGCACTGGCTGAAGCAAAACGTCTTGGCATCACTACTTTCGGTATGGTTGATACCAATTGTGATCCTAACAAGGTAGATTTTGCTATCCCGTCAAACGATGATGCTACCAAATCTATCGCTATCATCACTCAATACATTACTGCTGCTATTGCTGAAGGTCTGGCAGAAAGACAAGCTGCTAAAGATGAAGAAGTAGAAGAAGTAGGCGATGATGAAAAAGAAAAGAAAGCAGAGCGTTTGCTGGCTGAAGCTGAGGCTGAAGGCGGTCGTCGTGGCGGCGGCAGAGGTCGTGGCGGTAACAACAACAGCGGCGGTGGCGGACAAGCTAAACGTCGTCCTGGTGGCGGCGGTGGTAACTTCCGTGGCCCCGGCGGAGGCAGAAGATAAGGAATGGGATCCCGGCGTTAAGTTGGTATTATTTCCCGGACCGCATCATTAGTGTAACTGTTTATATCGCTATATTGAAAATGTACACGGGAAACCGATGTACATTTTCACATTTTAAAAATCATTAAATCCCGAATTAATTATGTCAACTGTTGCTATTACAGCCGCTGATATTAATAAACTGCGCCAGATGACCGGTGCAGGTATGATGGATTGCCGTAAGGCTTTAACAGAAACCAACGGTGACTTTGAAGCTGCTGTAGATTGGTTACGTAAAAAAGGTGCTAAAGTTGCCGCTTTACGTGGCGACCGTGAGGCGAAAGAAGGTGTGGTAATTGCACAAACAACTGCTGATAACAAAACAGGTATTGCTGTTTGCATCAGTTGCGAAACTGACTTTGTGAGCAAAAATGCTGACTTTGTTGCTTTTGCACAGAGCATTGCTGATGCCGCTATTGCCAACAACGTGAAAAACGTTGATGAACTGAACAATGTAGCTATCAATGGTGCAAAAATTGCAGACCTGGTAAACGATAAACTGGCAAGTATTGGTGAGAAGATCGGTATCAGCAAATTTGAAAGAGTTGACGCTGATTACGTTGCTTCTTACATTCACGGTGCAAACCGTATCGGTGTACTGGTAGGTATGAATAAAGCTGCTGCTGAAGCAGGAAGAGATGTAGCGATGCAGATCGCTGCTATGAATCCTGTAGCTGTTAGCGCTGATGCAGTTCCTGCAGCCGCTATTGAGCGTGAAAGAGCTATCGTTACTGAGCAGATCAAAAACGATCCTAAGATGGCTGGCAAGCCTGATGAGATGATCGCTAAGATCGCTGAAGGTAAACTGAATGCTTTCTTCAAAGAAAGCACCCTGCTGAACCAGGCATTTGTAAAAGACAACGGTAAAACTGTTGGCGATTACCTGAAAAGTGTTGATAGCAGCCTGGTGGTTACTGAATTTAAGCGTGTAGCTTTAGGTTAATAGTATAATAACACTGAATTATAGTAAACCCCGCCTAGACAGGCGGGGTTTTATTTTGTTTAAGGGAATCTACACGAAAAAACCGCTGTAACCACTACCGTGTTACAGCATAATAAAGTTCATGAACTAATGCCGGGTTTTCAATACGTAATTGGTAGTAGTTACCACTACATAAAAAAGCCCCGCACAAGTGCAGGGCCTATATCTGTAAGCAAAAGCTGTATCTTATTCTTCACTCAGCATTTCGCGTAATTTCATAACCAGCTCTGTTTTGGTAATAGGAATACCCATCATTTTATTATAACCTTTGGCATCTACCAGGAACTGTTCGCGAATAATTTTTATCAACTGACCATTGTTGATCTCAGGGATCAGGATCTCATCGAAATTTTTCAGCATGTCTCCCAGGTTTTTCGGGAACGGCCGGAGATAACGGATGTGTGCATGACTTACTGCATGTCCCTGTGCCTGTATTTCAGCTACTGCGCTTTTAATAGCCCCATAAGTACTTCCCCAGCCCAGTACCAGTATCTTCCCTTTTTCCGGACCGCTGTCCAGTTTCTGATCCGGAATATACTGTGCTATTTTATCTACTTTCTCCTGGCGTATCTTGATCATGAGCTGGTGGTTTTCCGGTTCATAGCTCACATTACCAGTGATATTCTGTTTTTCCAGTCCACCAATGCGGTGCTCCAGTCCGGGTGTGCCGGGCACAGCCCATGGACGTACCAGTTTTTCATCACGCAGGTAAGGCATGAACTTTTCTTCGCCATCGCCCAGGTCTGTTTTAAATTTTACTTCTATGGGAAGCAGATCATCACTGGAAGGAAATTTCCAGGGTTCTGCACCATTGGCAATATATCCGTCGCTTAAAAATATTACCGGGGTCATGTGTTGTACTGCAATGCGCACGGCTTCGTATACTATGTGAAAGCAATCGCTGGGTGTAGCCGCTGCTACTACAGGCATGGGGCATTCTCCATTACGACCGTAATAAGATTGCAACAGATCGCTTTGTTCTGTTTTGGTAGGCAAACCGGTAGAAGGACCACCACGCTGGATGTTACAGATCACCAAGGGGATTTCCAGCATCACTGCCAGGCCCATAGCTTCTGTTTTGAGCGCCATACCCGGGCCGGAAGTGGTAGTAACGCCCAGCGCACCACCATAAGCAGCGCCTATAGCAGAAGTGATACCGGCTATTTCATCTTCAGCCTGGAACGTTTTTATACCAAAGGATTTGTATCTGCTCAGTTCGTGCAGGATATCTGATGCCGGCGTAATGGGATAGGTACCGAGAAACAACGGCAGGTTGCTTTTCTGTGATGCTGCTATCAAGCCAATGGCTACCGCCTGGTTGCCCATGATGTTTCGATAAACGCCCGGTTCCATACGTGCTTTTTCTACACGGTAGCGGGTAGTAAAGGTTTCTGTAGTATCGCCATAATTATAACCGGCTTTCAGTGCGCGGATATTACTGTCAAGGATCTCTGCTTTCTTGCCAAATTTGTCCTGCAGGAACTGGATGGTGTTTTCCATGTCCCTGTTATACATCCAGTACAGGAAGCCCAGTACAAACATGTTTTTGGCGCGGTCTTTTTCCTTGGTGCCCATGGTAATGTCCTTCAATGCCTCGCGGGTCATTTTGGTAACATCCATTTTGATCACCTCGTAATTGTCCAGGCTGCTATCTTCCAATGGATTGATGCCATCCGGGTAGTTGGCAAGACGAAGATTCTTGGCATCAAAGCCATCGGTATTGGCAATGATCTTACCGCCTTTCTTCAGTGTTTTAAGATTGGCCTTCAGGGCCGCGGCATTCATGGCCACCAATACATCGTATTCGTCGCCGGGAGTAAATATATGATCGCTGGAAAAGCGTAGCTGGTAGCCACTCACACCGGGTAAAGTACCCTGCGGAGCACGTATTTCGGCCGGAAAGTCAGGAAAGGTGGCCAGGTCAATGCCCATCAGGGCTGTGTTGTTGGTAAACTGGCTGCCGGTCAATTGCATACCATCGCCGGAATCGCCGGCAAACTTAATAACAATGTCCTGCAGGGTCGTTTCTGTTCGACTCATGATCATTAAGGAATTGAACCCGCAAAATTAACACATGTTGAGATAAGGAACGAATTTGATAATAATAATGGAATGGCTTGATTGTTTGATAATTAGCGTGGGTATAAAAGCTGACGATGTGCTAATAAATATAGTTATAATGGGAAATATGGATAATGATCGTCAAACCCTGTGGAACTAATTCGGGAATTTCTGCCTTTAAAAAATAAAAACCACTGTAACTGGCCGTACACTAAACTTAAAATAATGAATTACTACCGGCCCATTCAATGGATACAGATCGGTTACATTGGTAGTAAAGATCGTATACTTTTTTGCATGCAGGATAGCTGGTTGAGATTGCTAAAATTAAAATTATGTGTGAAAAATCCCGGTGACGCGATACAAGGAAAAAAATCTACCCTGAAGGAAATTGAATTAACACCCGCTTGCAGACTTTTTTGTACAAAACGCGTAATGAGACTCAGCAGGAAGACAAAAACCCGTTAATTCAAACGCCATATAAACCTGACACCAACAGGCAATGCTGGAAAGATGTTGCCCCCAAAAGTCCTTTTTATACCAGAGTCCCGGATCCGCATATCTTCAGGCGCATGATATGCTCCTTCTTCTTTATATCTGATGCCAGCTCCGGCATAAAATTCAAAAAATGCCTTTTTCCGTTTCCCCACACTTTTTTTGATACCTCCTATTATGTTTATTCCTGCCGCATTTTTACGATAATGGAATGTAGTAAACTCTTCGTAAGCGGAAACGCCATTCACCATGCCACGATCTACCCAGTCTTCTACTTTATAAATAACCTGTTTGTAATGAAACTGTGCCTCTAGAAACCACTTATTCTGTTCGCTGAAATACCTGCGTATTCCGGGGCGTAAAATATAACCGGAAGTACGATAACTCTTGTATTCATTATAATATAAAGATGTAAAAACCAATCCGGCATCCATCATTACAGACCACCGAGGACTAAGTTTGTATTCGAAGCCGGCAGTAATATTGTTGTCCATAGGATCTATTAGTCCGGGCAGATACATGCGTATAAATACTTTACCACCCGCAACTGGTTGTTTTTTTTGTGCAAAGCCGGTTGGTATGCATATCAGCATGCATAACAGGCCTGCAAGACATCCTTTTTTCATTAATTGATTTTTGCAATAAACTGTGGAGAAAAACGATCGGCAATGTTGTACAGTAATATTCCTCTTTCAACCCAGCATATCAGTGTATTGCCATAGGGGATCACATCCTTATAGAACTCAGTACCTACTGTACTGTTCTGTTGTGGATTAAAGGCATTTTTGATGTTATATACCAGCAACCCTTTTTTAGTACACACATATAAGGCAGAATCTGCATAACCCAGCCCGTACGGTTCAGGAACAGGTTGTGCGCTGACTGAAACAGGTTTGGTAATATCCTTGATATTATAAGTAGCAAGAACACTTTGGGTGCCCCCGCATGGACCATTGGTACGCAGGGTAGCATAAGCCACTGTATCTTTTGCTACAACGGGGTCACAGCGGCGAAGTACTTCAGGAGTAATAGCTGTGCTGAGTTGTTGTGGCTGCTCGGGATTGGCAATGGAAAAGATGTATACTGCGCTGGATGAACCCAGGAACAGTTTATCGGCCAGCGGATAAATGGTCTCAATGTTAAAACCCACCGTTACCATTTTTTTAAGAATTGGGTTAACGGGGTCTGCAATGTCGAAGACCTTTAGCGAAGTATTGTCTGCTGTATACAGGTAGTTGCCCACTATAGTAAAACGAGCCATAGAGCCGCCTGTGCCGGTATTGGTTATGCTGGCTGCCGTTTCTTTATTACAGCGCAATGTTGTAAATGAAACCAGTGCAAAAGTCAGTATGTGTAGTATTTTTTTCATTTGGTGTAGTTTTTAACGGCGGCAATGTGGTGTGGATATCTTCTTTAATTCCCAGTCAATAACAATTCCTTTGGAAGGGTCGGGGCAAATGAAATAACCCGGGTTTGGTGGATATTGCTGATCAATAAGCGGAAATGCATTCTTTACTGTTTTTACAATTACCGGTTGGTTAATGTTCCTGATATCAATAACTGCCAGATCGTTAATGACATTGGCATATAAATAGCCGTTGCGGATAGCAAAGTCAGAGTTAAAAGGAATGTTCAGAAAACCGACCTTGTGCGGATTGGCGGCATCTGTATTGTCAATAATGTGGATGCCCTGGTTAATGTCGTTCTGAAAAATGTATTTGCCGTAAGCGTATATCTTGCCGGCTTTTTCTGTGGATTTAGCTGCTGCTACCTGTATGGTAGTACCCAGTGTTACGGGTTGTGTATATACCGGTACATAACCTTCTACCGTGTCTGGAATATATTCGTTGGTTTTGGAATTGCAGCCAATAATGGCTGGCAGCAGGAAACATCCCGCAACGGATAAAAAACTTCTCATTCAGTTATGGTTTATGCTCCGTTGACATGGCAATGGTCGATAGCGTTGCAGAGATAATTGTCAAAAAGCACTTTTTATAATTTCTTAACGATTATGCGTTCATGTTTTTCACATATCCCGGCCGAAGCTTTTATCGGTTTTATCCTTTCTTTAACCAAAATAATTTGCACTTCGATTATACGTGTATGTAAATTCATAGAGTAAATCCCCCAAATTTTATGCATCCCAAAACAGGCGAAAGTTCCGTTTCTCCGGGAACTTTTTTACGCCCTCTTATGCTGCTGGTAATTTGCATGGCTTGTAGCAAAATAACCAGGGAGAGTAAATACAGGCAACAACTTTCTCATCCGGCTGCCGTTGCTATTACAGAAGTAAAAAGTCCACCTCCTAAAAAGAAGAAGAAAAAGATCTTCCTCACTTTTGACGATGGTCCTAACAGGGGCACGCCAACCGTACTGCGGATTGTACAACAGGAACAGGTGCCGGTAACTTTCTTTATTGTGGGTGAACATGTGTTTGCCAGTACCACTCAACGTGCTACCTGGGATAGTCTGCGCCAGGACTCGATGATTGAATTGTGCAACCACAGCCTGACACACGCCCATAACCGGTACGATAAGTTTTACAGCAATGCCGATTCTGTTGTGAATGATTTTGAACAATGCCGTGATACCCTTGGGCTAACCAATAATATTACCCGCACACCAGGACGTAATATCTGGCGTATTGATACGGTGTCGTACACAGATCTGAAAAAGAGTGCTGCTGCAGCAGATTCATTACAGCAGGCAGGATTTACCATCATTGGCTGGGATCTGGAATGGCATTATGATCATAAAACATTTACCCTGAAAAATAATTCCGACGAGTTATTGCAACAGATTGACAGCGTATTTGCATACAATAAAACACGTTCACCCGAAAACCTGGTGCTGCTGGCACATGACCAGGTATATAAACGTGCTGATGATTCTGCGGAATTGCATAGACTGATCAAAATGCTGAAGCAACGGGAAGAGTATGAACTGATGGTGGCCAGTAATTACCCGGGTGTTGGAAGTGGAAGTAAAGGAAATAGCCAGGTAACACAGGTAAGCCAGAAAGGTCAGTAAACCGGTTGATATCAATAAAAAAGGATGACATCTGTTCAATAAGATGTCATCCTTTTTGACAATAGAAAATTTAGTGTTAGGGCTTATAAGAAGGTATGCCCAGTCCATTGTAAATAGCTTCGTGCACTTTGGGACGTACGTTCATTTGTAAAAACTTATTGGTATTGGGACTGTTCACACGGTTGGACAGGAAAATATAAATCAGGTTGTATTGCGGATCAACCCAAAAGCAAGTGCCTGTAAAGCCGGTGTGTCCGTAAGTAAGAGGCGATGCTGATAATGTGGGGTACGGATCTTTACGGGTTGCGTTGTCTTTCTCCGGTTTGTCAAAACCCAGTCCACGGCGGCTATTGTCACTATGGTATTCTGTAAAATAATCAATGGTGCTTTTGCGCAGGTAATTCTGTCCGCCAATTACGCCACCATTCAGTAACATCTGTGCTATTACAGCAATGTCGTATGCATTGCTGAACAGACCGGCATGACCTGCCACGCCACCAAACATAGCTGCTCCCGGATCATGTACATCACCCTGCAACAGTTGCTGGCGGAAGGCAATTTCTTTTTCTGTAGGTGCAATATAATTTAACGGAAACCTGTCACGTGGTTTGAAACCGGTAGTGGCAAGTCCCATTTTATCATAAAAAGTTTTCTTTACATACTGATCCAGCGTCATGCCGGTAATAGCTTCCACGATCTTTCCAAGGAAAATGTAGTCATTGTCGCTGTATACATATTTACCTTGCGGTCCCAGCTCGCTTTGTAATATTCTTTTGTACAATGTGTCTGTCCAGTCATTGCGCATGTACAGGTTTTCTGCCACGCGGATGCTGTGGGTGCTGTCCGGGAACCGTGCGTATATGCTGTATAGTGGCGGTGTGTTGGGTTTTGTTTTATCCAGCGTTTCGCTGTAAAAAGGAATGAATGCTTTCAGACCGGCCTGGTGCAGTAACACATCCCATAATTTCAAACCAGCTTTGTTAGAACCCTGTACCCAGGGCAGGTAATCACCCAGTGTTTTTTGCAGATCCAGTTTACCTTCATCATACAACTTCATTACAGACAATGTAGTGGCCATGATTTTGGTAACAGATGCCAGATCATAAATGGTTTCAGGATAAACAGGTTCCGTACTATCATAGGTCAGGTAACCGAATGCCCGTTCATAGGCAATCTTACCATCTTTGGCTACCAGCACCACTGCACCGGGAATAGCTTGTTTGGCAATGGCGTCTGTAACAATGGAATCAATAGCATTGGTTAGTTGCGCCTGTTTGAAACCCAGTTGTGCAGCCGGCGTGGCAGGCAGCAGGCGCTGGGCAATAATACCGTCGCCATATTTGAACGATTCACATACTGTAACGGGCAATTTGCCTTTGGCGGTAAAACGTCCGTTGATAAAATTAGCTGCTGTAGCTTGTGTTACACTATCATCTTCATAGCAGGCTACCAGTACTGGTGAACTACACATGTTTTTGATAACATATGGGTTACCAAATACTGCCGTAATGGTTTTTTGCTGGTGTTGCAGACTTTCTATCAATGACTGTGCGGCAGCGCTGATACCGAAGTTGTTAGCCGGATAGCGTGAGTAGTTGTGCACACCCAGGATCACCACATCATAACGTCCGCGGAACAATTCCAGCATGGCTGGCACTTTACTACTGTCAAGCGTGTAATCAAAATAATACACCTGTGCATTGAACTCTTTACGCATCAGCCTGGAGAATGTATTGTCTTCCGTAAGACCAAATCCTACGTATGCAATGCGTTTGCGACGGGTAAGCGGATAGATCAACGGATCATCATTGCGCAACAGGGTAATGGAGTTTTCTGCTACCAGTCTGCGCATATCTGCTACTTTATTGTTTAAGTCTTCTGTAAGATGTTCCAGTTCAATAGGGTGCCAATTAGCCAGTCCATATTTGTATTTGGCATACAATACACGTTTTACATGTGCATCAATATCTGCCCATTTCAGTTTCTTTTTGCGGATCGCTTTCTGGATCTTATCAATGCTGGCAGGAATATCGCCAGGCAAACACAGCATGTCATTACCGGCAATCAATGCTTCTACCGATGCATCACCATCAGGATAGAATTTGCTGACCCCTTTCATTTCGAGTGCATCGGTAAAGGTCAGTCCGTCAAATTTCAGATCGTTGCGCAACAGTTTGGTAACGTTGTTGTAAGAGATAGAAGTTGGTTTATTGGGCGTATTGTCGATGGCAGGAATAGAAAGATGTGCTACCATCATACTGCCTACACCTGCTTTGATTATCTCGCGGAAGGGATACAATTCCAGTGAATCAAGTTGCTGCATGGATTTGTTGATCACAGGCAGATCGAGGTGAGAATCAACAGCCACATCACCATGCCCGGGAAAGTGTTTGGCGCAGGCCATTACACCGGCGTCCTGCAAACCGCGCATATACTGAATGCCATAAGTTGCCACACGATATTTGTCTTCGCTGAAAGAACGGTCGTTGATAACTGGGTTGGCAGGATTGTTATTGATATCTACTACTGGAGCGTAGTTTACCTGGATGCCGATGCGTTTACACTGTTCACCCACCAGTTTACCGTATTCATATACCAGGGTAGCATCCTGCATGGCGCCCAGCGTCATTTGCCGGGATAATGCCATTACACTGTCCATGCGCATGCCAACACCGGTTTCACCGTCAATGGCAATCAGCAAAGGAGTTTGTGCAATCTGCTGAAAGTAATTGATGAGTGTTGCCTGTTTAACGGGTCCTCCCTGGAACAGGCAAATGCTACCGATATTGTATTTGCGGATCGCTTCTTCAGTTTCTTTATCCAGCCATACTACGCTTTTGTTGGGCCCCAGTGTGGATAACCTGACCACCATTAACTGGGCGATCTTCTGTTCTTTGGTAAGACTTTTAAATACACTGTCTACCCATTTATCAGCATAGGGATCGCTGGTTTTCTGTGCATAGGCGGCAAAACCCGTAACCATGGCAATAACCGTCAGTAGTTTTTTCATCATCATAACTTTGTGTATCAGCTTAGTGCACAAATTAAGAAGAAACAGTAATATAGGTGCTTACGGATTGATAAACAGCATGTTTTTGAATACCGGTAGCACGGGATTATTCCCGTATTTTCGCAGATAAATAAGGAGAAGCGTTTTGCCAGATATTATACAATTATTGCCCGATAATATTGCTAACCAGATAGCAGCAGGAGAAGTGATACAGCGTCCGGCCAGTGCTGTAAAAGAGTTGCTGGAAAATGCTGTGGATGCAGGCGCAACTGAAATTAAACTGATTATCAGCGATGCCGGTAAGGCATTGATACAGGTGATCGATAATGGCAAGGGCATGAGTGAAACGGATGCACGTATGTGTTTTGAGCGCCATGCCACTTCCAAGATCCGCAATATTGACGATCTTTTCCAGATCCGCACCATGGGTTTTCGTGGCGAAGCACTGGCATCCGTTGCCGCGGTAGCACAGGTAGAGCTGAAAACCAAAAGGGCGGAAGATGAGACTGGTACTTATATTGAAGTGGAAAACAGCGTGGTAACCCGGCAGGAGCCGGTGGCTACTGTAAATGGTACCAGCATTGCCATGAAAAACCTGTTTTTCAATGTACCTGCACGACGTAATTTTCTGAAAAGCAATGCGGCGGAAACCAGGCATATTGTGGAAGAGTTTATCCGCGTAGCATTGTCGTTCCCCAATATCTTTTTCTCGCTTACTACCAACGGACAGGAAGTTTTTCACCTGGAAAAAGGCAGCCTGAAACAGCGTATTGTTCAGGTGCTGGGCAATCATTACAATGCACGACTGGTAAATGTGCAGGAAAAAACGGATTATCTCAATATTTATGGTTTTGTAGGCAAACCGGATACTGCCAAAAAAACACGTGGCGACCAATATTTTTTTGTGAACAACCGGTTTATCCGCAGTGGTTACCTGCATCACGCAGTGATGAATGCATTCCAGGAAATGATCGCAGCTGACAGTTTTCCGCTGTATGTGTTGTTCATTGATCTTGATCCTGCGCAGGTGGATATCAATGTGCATCCCACCAAACAGGAGATCAAGTTTGAAGATGAGAAGATCGTGTACGCATTTGTCCAGGCTGCTGTAAAACATGCGCTGGCACAGTTCAGTGTAACACCTACGCTGGAATTTGATCTTGATCCCTCTATTCAGCAACTGGATGCGGTAAGCAAACCTTTTACAGAACAACAGCAGGCGGCAGCCCGCGATTCTTCGTTGTACAAGAATTTTACACAAAAACACCAGTCGCACTTTATACAACCTGCCGACAATAAAAGTGAACTGAAGCACTGGAAAGATTTTTTTGAACCTTCCGGTCAGCAGACTGAAAACCGGCAAACAGGTGGTGATTCAACAGGCACTGGCCAACGTGAAGAGAAATTTGAATCGCTGCTGGATAAACTGAAAAAGGAAGAGCCGGTGCAGGATTTTTCCTATACTGTTCCACGTTCCTCCCTCAATGCACTTACCATCGATGAAGATGCTGTGTGCTCGCAATTGCACAATACTTATATCGTAGTGCCCAGCAACCGTGGGTTTATATTGGTACATCAGCAACTGGCCCACGAACGTATTTTGTACGAGCGCTTTATGAGTGCTACGCTGGGGAAAGCCATGGCTGCGCAAAGCAGCCTGTTCCCGGTAACCCTGCAACTGGCTGCACAGGATGCCGTATTGCTGACAGAACTGGTACCTGATCTGCAACAGCTGGGATATATTATTGAACCCTTTGGCAGCAATGCTTTTGTAATACAGGGAACACCGGCTGATGTGGAACCCGGCAATGAAAAAGTAGTGATAGAAAATCTGCTGGAACAGTTTAAGCATTTCAGCAGTGATCTGAAATATTCACGTCGTGAAAAAGTGATCCGTTCACTGGCATGGCAACAGGCTATCAAACCAGGCCGTATGCTGGCAGTACAGGAAATGCGCAGCCTCATCACGGAACTGTTCAATTGCCGTCAGCCAAATATTACTGCGTCAGGCAATCCCACTTACATCGAGTTTAAAAAAGATTATTTAGAACAGCTATTTAAACGTTAACAGGTTTTTATTGCTTTTTCTGTTATTGCGTTTGCGATCTTCCCAGATATTGTAACGCACATAGAATTGTGTTGCCTTGTTCTTGTCACGCACAGCATAAGGGCTGTTGGCAATGCGGAAATCTGCATAATCTGATAACCCCTGGTTATAACGGAAACCTACCGTAAAGCGATTCCAGTAATAATTAAAGTCGAGCACCAGGCGCCAGTCGGTGCTTTTGAGCATGCATGATAATGAATCGTGACTGAACTTGCTGTACTCATATTTGATCGTCATTTCACGCGGACCGCCACCAGGGCCACCGCCCCAGGATTGTTTCTTTTCTGATAACGCAACCCCACTCAGCAATGCAGAGTATTGTATACCCGCTCCCAGGTACAAACCAGGTACCGGGCTGTAGTGCACTGTAAGCGGCAGGTTGAAATAATATAGTTTGCGTGCTGAAATGGATGTATAGGCATACGAGGCTGTGAAAGGCAGATCCTGTTTGCGTTGGTACATCAATAGCGGGCTGATGTACTGTGGTGAAGAGAACTGTACTTCAGCCTGTACAAATGCATGGGTGGTCAAACGGTATTGCAGGTTCAGCGATGGTAGAAAATCTGACAACGTATTGGGTCTTGCATTCCTGTTAAGTCCAAGTGCTACCTGGTCGTTGATAGGTAAATTCATGGGAAGCGTAATGCCTATTGCAAAAGTACCGGGCGCTCCTTCTCCAAATGAACGGCCTTTTTTCCTGTTGGCAGTTGCAGCAACAGGTGGTGCTGGGAACATGGTATTTACGTAATCATTGTAATTGGCTGTAACGGAATCTTCCAGTACTGAAGCTGGCTCCGGAACAATACCGGCAACAGATGGTACTGCCACCAGCGAACTGTTCAATGGTCTTTGTACAGGAGTTGTAACAGCGTTATTATTGCTGGATACAGGTGCTTCTTTGCCTGCACTATATCCGGTTTTTTGCTGGTTGTTACCCTGCTGCTTTTTATTGGTAGCTGCAATATTTCCGGCACCACGTCCTGTATTGGAACGGTTGTTTGACTGTGTGTAACGCGATCTGACCGGATGGTTGGATGTGATGGCTGTACTGTTACGGTTATTACCGGGTTTGTTTTTGGGTGATCTGTTATTACGGGCAACATCCGCAGTGGAAGGTTTGGTATTGTCTCCACGGCTTCGTGTACGCGAATGGGATGTACGCGATGGATTGCTGTGCGATACAGGTGTTTTGTTCGATGGCAATGTGTTGTTGCCGGGTTTGGATGCAGTAGCTGCATTACCGGCAGGCACACTGTTATTCCCGGCAGCATTTTCTGAGATAACGGTATGGTCACCTGTGCTGTTACCAGTTGTTGTATGATTGTTGCCGGGTGTTTTTCCTGCACCGGCAGTATTGGTTACAGTATTGTCTGAAGAAGGGTTGTTGTGTAGAATAGAATCATCCGCAAGGGGTTTATTGTTGTTTTTAGCTGACGGTTGTTCATTGTATGACAATACCGGTTTGGCTGCAGTGCTTTCAGGCGCTGTAACTGGTAGTGACGCCATGGGTGGTGACCCGGTTGCCCTGACACTACTGTCGTTGGCAGATGCGGCCGCTGTAGCAGAACGCCGGTGATTGGGCGGGGAAAACTGTTTACCTGTAAGCCAGGTACCCAGGAATACGAGGGCTGTCATGGCGCCGAATATCCACCAGCGCCCGCCTCCGCCGCTTCCACCACTACTTCCGCCACGCGGCAATTCCTTATCCAGGATTGCACGCATCTGCTCCCACGAGCGATTGGCGCCTGACGGTGCCGGAAGATGCTGCAGTTTATCTGCCAAGTGTTTCTCGTATGGTTGCCGTTCATTCATTACGTTACACTTGCAATGTTTGTAATAATTGTTTCAGTTGTTTACGGGCTTCACTCAGGTGCCATTTGCTGGTGCCTTCGCTGATGCCGATCAGGTTAGCTATTTCACGATGGTTATATCCTTCGATTACATACAGATTAAAAACGGTGCGGGTGGCGGGCGATAACTGCTGAACCAACTGCAGCAACTCCTGTGATGACATACGTTGTATGGCATCTGCGTCAATGGCAGGTTCTTCTGCTTTCTCCAGTTCTATTGTCTGAAATTTGCCTTTTTGTCGGATGAAATCAATGGCAGTATGTACAACAATGGTACGTATCCAGGTATACAATGATGCCTTGGCGGCATTGTAGGTATGTATGTTTTTGTACACTTTCAAAAAACCGTTATGCAACACTTCAATCGCATCCTCTTCATTACGGGTGTAGCGTAGGCAAATAGAGAGCATTGGTCCATAGAACTGCTTGTACAGTACTTCCTGGGCCTTACGGCTATTGCTGATGCAACCGTTTACCAATGCTATTTCATCGTCACTTAACGCCAAATACACCGTTATTTTAAGTGGCCTGTCGGGGCAAAATGCTGTGCTGCTCTTTCAGGTAAATGTGTGCAAAAACGGTCCTTGTACATCAACGGTTACAAAGACAGGATTATTTTGCTTGCATAAGATCCCGAATGGTAGGCACAGGCCGGCAACAGGTTGTAGGTCTGTTAATGTTTTCATATATAAGGTTATAAGGAAGATAAGCGCCTTTCTTAAAGTTTACTTATTTTTTCCATATAGCACAATACAACTAATATACGCCACAAAGAGAGCCGGGCGTTGGGAGCGCAGGTACCTTTTTTGCCAAAAATCTATGAAGTTGCTTTCCGGGCTGACCAGGGGTTACCGTCAATACGCTATTCCAGGTTGAATATTTTTAATATGAAACTGCCGGAAAATGATAATTCTGGTGCTGATGCTGCTTTTAGTATTGTTCCCTGATCTGTGTAATGAATGTTTCTACCTGTTTGCGGATAGCAGTTGCATTGCCCTGGTGATTGTTGATCAGCACTGAAAATGCCAGCAGTTTATTCTTTTTGGTATACAGGTAGCCGCTTAATGCCAGTACGCCGGAAAGAGAACCGGTTTTGGCATAAATAAAGCCGCTATCTTGTTTGTAGTAATTGCTTAATGTTCCAGAACCACCTGTCGGGAAGATCTTTTTAATACGATCCATGCCTATTTCCTGTTGCATTTTGCGCAGGATCACTACAAAATCCTGTGGAGAGAACAGGTTGAAACGACTCAGGCCGCTCCCATCTACCCAACGTGGTTGTTGAGGAAGATCAAGCAGATCGGTTTTTAATAAAGTATCTATGATCCTGCGGTCGCTCAGCACACCCAGTTTCGCAGCACTTACCATCAGCAATGTTTGTTCTGCAAAAAAATTATCGCTGCGGTACATCATTGGTTTGAACAAGGAATCAGTGGGCTGCGAGTGAATAGTATTCAACGGAGTGCCTGCTGCGGGTACTTTGTTTACAACAGCGATCTTTTTGCCAATGGTATCGGGTAGTAGTTCCAGTGCCGATTGCAGACCATTGGTAACAAAAGGTACTTCCTGGTCTTTTTTCTTTTCTGTACCCTGTGTGATGTTGAAAGTATTGTCTGCATAACTGCGTTGTACAAAAAAACTTTTTTTACCCCCTTCCGGGGTAAAGCGAACATTCCAGTTTACTTCTGGTATAGAGTAGATCAGTACAGACTGGTCAAAACCGGTACTTGTATCCTGGTTGGCAGTTTCGTTTTTTTCCTGGATCCAGTGCAGTACATTACCATAAACCGGCAGTGGACTACGCTCGGCCATGTAGTAATCATTGTAGTCGTTCCAGCTCCAGCCATTGCCAAGTGCTTCATCTTTCCAGGTAGCATCTGTAATGTAAACTTTGGCCGTAGTCTTTTTCAGAAAATCAATGACCGGCTGACGGGTAAAGTCCTGGTGCAGCAGGCTGGGATCTCCGGTGGGCAACAGGTAAATATTGTTTTTTTCCTGCCAGTACTGAATGCCGGGCAAACTATCGCCCAGGTATTTCATACCTGCATAGCAGGTAACAATTTTGGTATTGGAAGCAGGAACAAAATAATGATCGCCCTGGTAATTGTACAGGTATTTATTATCGGCAATATCGTATACACTGATCCCGACATGCGCACGTATCAATGCAGCATCGGTAAGTATGGATTGTTTGGCCTGTTTACTGATGAATTGCTGTGGTGAACAGGCTGCCAGAAACAATACAAACAGTACCGGGAGTGTGGTATTCCTTTTCATACCAGCAATATAAGATAATGTGCAAATTAAATGGTGCGTAATGTGAGGGCCTATCACAGAGAATCTGCTGAACGCTGAACGCCTGATGCTTGGGTAGCCGTTCTTTGCGGTGAAAAAAATTAAAACAAGAAATAAAAAAGCAACAATCAACCCCACATTGGCAAATCTGCACATTAATCCCGCTCCTGCGCCCTGAACCATCTTTCAGGAATTTCGTTGCTGCTGGCCAGCATGTAATCTTTATATGAGCAGGGGATGAATTTCTTATCCGGCAACTGCATCCACCAGCGGCCTGTTTTTTTGCTTTGAAGAAACATGGTATCTATTTCTGCAAAGGCAATATGGAATTCGTTGAAGAACTCGCGTTGTTCAAGGCTGGCTTCGCGTTTGGCGCGACTTCTTCCATCTACCAGGTACCATAGCATGTGACTGATCTGTTTGGCAGTAAGGTTATGCTGATCGCGCTGAGGTTCGTAACCATAGATACCCAATGTATTCATGTGCGGGCTCAATCCAGCATAACGCATCAGGACACAGGCATCTTCTCCGGTAAAACCATTGGGTGTAACTATATTGGCAGGCGCGTACGCATTGGCCAATGAAGCGATATCAAAACTTACCAGTTCACAACTGCGTATAGCAGGTTCTATTTCCTCGATGTTTTCACGGATCTGTCCCACCCGGAAACAATCGAACCGCAATTTGTCCATGGTTTCCAGCATGCCGGGATGTACATAATAGCTCTGAAAACCGATATGATTATAATGACGGATAAAATTGGGCTCACCGGTAAGCATTTCCATCAGGAAATTCAGGTCGCGTTGGCGTGAATCTATATCCAGGTTAATCAGTGAGTCAATACACGCTGCCTCAATAACCTGTTTGCGATCACGGTAGGCACCATATTGTGCAAGGGTAAGATCGTGCGAACCACCCAGTATCACAACTGTTTTATCAATCGCTATTAGTTCGGTGATCACTGTTTTTAAGGCAGCATACGTATCTGTAAGTGAAGCACCGGTTTTAACATTGCCTATATCGGCCAGCCGGATATTGTCGTGCCAGCCATACAGGGCATAGAACTGTTCGCGGATAGCATCCGGGGCATTACTGCTTTTTTTGCCGATACCGCTGCCACGTTGTTCTGCGCATCCTACCAGTACAATATCTGCCTGTAACACATCCGGAAGTTGTTCTTCGTATACATCTATTTTTTTTCCAAGTTGTCCGTCCTTATATCCTTCATCACCTGACAACATTCCCAGATGAACGGGGTGGAGAAAATCTGCAATATGCAAGCTGTCTGACATGGGCGCAAGATAAGGCATAAAGGGGGAAGGTTCAAGGTGTAAGGCATAAGGTTTAAGGTATAAGGGACAAGTGCAAAGGTTAAGATAAAAAATATAAGCTGTGGGAAGGAGAATTCTGAAACCTGTAGCCGGCACGTGGTATCTGGTAAAACTGGTCACTAACCCCGACTTTCCATTATCTTTGCGGTATGGATCAATTGTTACAACAGATAGCTGCGTATAAGCAGGAGATAGAAGCACTGACCACCAACGGAGCCGATTCGCTGGAAGCCTACCGTATTAAGTTCCTGGGAACGAAGGGGATTGTAAAGAACCTGTTTGCTGAAATGAAAAATGTGCCTGCCGACAAAAAGAAAGAGTTCGGACAGGTGCTGAACGAGTTTAAACAACTGGCAGAAGGTAAATACGAAGCATGGAAAGAGTCTGTTGAAAGCACTAATACATCTTCCGCTGCTGCTATTGATGTAACGTTGCCCGGCGATGCTGTTCCTGTGGGTACACGTCACCCCATCAATTTGTTCCTGAATCATGTTATCAGCATTTTTCAGCGTCTGGGCTTTTCTGTAGCCGAAGGACCTGAAATTGAAGACGACTGGCACAACTTTACTGCCTTGAACCTGCCGGAGCACCATCCCGCGCGCGACATGCAGGATACTTTCTATATTCAGCACCCTACTACCGGCGGTGCCGACTGGTTATTGCGTACACATACCAGCAATACGCAGATCCGTGCAATGGAAAAGGGTTCTCTGCCTATCCGTATCATTTGTCCCGGCCGTGTATACCGCAATGAAACGGTAAGTGCCCGCAGCCACTGTTTCTTTCACCAGATAGAAGGTTTGTATATAGATGAAAATGTTTCCTTTGCCGATCTGAAACAAACACTGTACTTCTTTGTACAGGAAATGTATGGCAAGGATATCAAAATACGTTTCCGTCCTTCTTATTTCCCGTTTACCGAGCCAAGTGCTGAAATGGATATTCAGTGCCAGATCTGTCACGGGGAAGGTTGCGCGGTTTGTAAACGTACCGGCTGGCTGGAGATCCTGGGTTGTGGTATGGTGCATCCCAAAGTATTGGAGAACTGCCATATTGACCCCAATAAATACACCGGCTTTGCATTTGGTATGGGTATTGAACGCCCGGCATTGCTGAAATACGGTATCAATGATATCCGTCTGTTCAGTGAAAACGATGTTCGCTTTCTGCGACAGTTTACCGGAGCCGTGTGACGATAATGATCTTTTTACACATAACTGATACCTGCCTTTGTGGTGGGTATTTTTTTGCAACGTTTAAGGTTTATGTGTAAAGTTTAAAGTGTAACGCTTAAGGTCTTTAGATTGGATAGAAGTTACTAATTGGATGGCTCATTTGTTACAGCAGCTACAGCGAGGATAACTTACAACCTGCAACTCATATTCCACCACATCCTGTATCTTAGCATTCTAACGATTTCACTATGGTTCAGACAATATGTATTTGTGGTGCAGGCACTATGGGCAGTGGTATTGCGCAGGCTGCTGTACAAAGCGGATTTCACGCATTACTGTATGATGTAAATACCGGCATGTTGCAGAAAGCATCAGAAAAAATTGAGCTGGACCTGCAGGCATTGGTAACAAAGAACAAGATCAGCCAGGCAGATAGAGCGGATATGCTTAGCCGGTTGAATTTTGTGTCTGCCGTAAATGACTGTATTGCCGATGTGATCATAGAAGCAGTTGTGGAAAAGACAGATGTGAAGGCAGGGTTGCTGAACCAACTGGCCGAAGTGAACCATAGCGAAGTAGTAATGGCTACCAATACATCTTCATTGTCTGTTACCGCCATTGCAGAAAAAGTGGTACATCCCGAAAGAGTGATCGGCATGCATTTTTTCAATCCTGCACCGGTAATGAAACTGGTGGAAGTAGTGAATACACCACATACCATTCCTGCGGTTACAGATACCATTGTACAACTGGCCAAACAACTGGGCAAAATACCTGTATTGTGCAAGGATGCACCAGGTTTTATTGTCAACCATGTGGCGCGCCCGTATTACCTGGAAGCATTGAAACTGGTAGAGCTGGGGATGAGTGACTTTGCAGCGATTGACCGCCTGCTGGAAGCTACAGGATTTAAAATGGGGCCGTTTAAACTGATGGACCTGATCGGTAATGATATTAATTATGCCGTGAGCTGTTCGGTATATGAAGCTATGGGACAGCCGGTACGCTTGCAACCCTCGCCTGTTCAGCAACAGAAAGTAGAAGCGGGTGCATTGGGAAGAAAATCAGGCAAAGGATATTACGAATATCAGTAAGATAAAATGAACAAAATCCACCCTGCATCGTATTAATACAGAAGGGTTATCTTCGTAACCATTTTTAGAAAATCGTTTTGCCCGGGAAAAAGATATTAATTACAGGAGGTACTGGTTTTGCTGGTGCATACATCATCCGGCAGTTGGTACAAAGTGGCTACACAGTCAGGGCTATCCGTCGTCAGCATACAGCACCCTTTTTTATTGATCCTGCTATTACAGCCCAGGTAGAATGGGTGGAAGGCGATGTACTGGACATTATATCACTGGAAGATGCCATGGAGGGAATGGATGCAGTGATCCACGCTGCAGGTAAAGTGTCTTTTCATGCAGCGGATAAAGCGGCCATGTATAAGATCAATATTGAGGGCACTGCCAATGTGGTGAACATTGCCCTGGAAAAAAATATTCAGCGATTTATACATATCAGTTCTGTTGCAGCTATCGGTCGTACAGGAACAAATGAAATGGTGACCGAAAAAAAGAAATGGCAGAGCGGAAAATGGAACACACCTTATGCCATCAGCAAGTACAAAGGTGAAATGGAAGTGTGGCGTGGCATTGGCGAAGGACTGAACGCCGTTATATTAAATCCCAGTACTATTATTGGTTATGGCGACTGGAATACTTCCAGTTGCAGTATTTTTAAAAATGTGTACCGTGAATTTCCCTGGTATACCAATGGTGAAAATGGTTTTGTAGATGTGGAAGATGTGGCACGTGCCGCAGTATTATTGCTGCAAACCAGCCATACCAACGAACGGTATATTGTAAATGGTGATAACTGGTCTTTCAGACAGTTGTTTAACCAGATTGCAGACGGGTTTCATAAAAAACATCCGCATAAAGAAGCTACTGCTTTCCTGGGACAAATTGCGTGGCGGATGGAAAAACTACGTTCATTCTTTTCAGGTAAAAAGCCATTGCTTACCCGGCAAACGGCTATTATTGCCCAGAGCAGAAGCCATTTTGATAACAGCAAAATTATGGAGGCAATTCCCGGGTTTACCTTTACTCCGCTCACAAACACCATACAAAAAGCCTGCGGACAATATTTAGCACAGTTACAGCCACTATAGCGGCAAAGAAATTGCTATACATCACTCCGGGATAATTTTCAGCATATAAAAGCGTTTCTAAAGTTGTACAAACCAAATTCCTTACATGAAAAATATTATTGCTTTGTTGCTGGTACTGGGCATTGTTGCCAACGCATTCAGCCAGAAAGAATTTACCGTTTTGGGGAAAGTAGTTGATTCGGCAACCGGTCAGCCATTAACCGGTGCATCAGCCTTTTGCCAGAACACTACCCAGGGCACCATTACCAATGACAAAGGATTGTTCTTTCTCAAACTGGTGAATGGCGGTTACGACCTGGTTGTTTCTTATACCGGTTACCAGAAAGCAATGTTGCGTATCAGCAATACACAAACCCTTGGCGATACATTGCTGCTGGCCCTTACAAAAGAAGATAAATCTATGACTGAGGTGGCAGTAGTAGCTACCAGTGAAGTGGCAGACGGCCTGGCTAAGTATGGAAACTTTTTTATGGACAATTTTATTGGTACTACTCCTTTTGCCGGACAATGCGTGGTGAAAAATCCTGAAGCACTGCATTTCTTTTATACCAAAAAAAGAAACCGGTTGAAAGTAACAGCGCATGAAGATCTCATTATCCAGAACTATGCGTTGGGATACATCATTCGTTACCAGCTTGATTCGTTCAGCTACGATTATAATACCAATATTTCTCAATACACAGGATCGCCCCTGTTTACGGAAATTGATACTACTGAAGCTGTGAAAGCCGCATGGAAAAAGAACCGTGCACGTACCTACCTGGGATCCCGTTTACATTTTATGCGTTCCTTATATGACAGTACGGTAGCGTCTGAGGGGTTCATTGTAGAGAAACTGGATGATAACAATCCTAAAAATATACAGGGTTCACCTGTTAAAAACCTGTATAGTGAAGACCTGTATGAAAAAGACAGTGGTATTGCCGTGATCAACTGGCAGGGACAATACCGGGTAAGTTTTAAACCGGTGCTGCCGGATAAAAAATTCCTACAGGAATTTAAGTTGCCGGAAAATACGCGTTACCAGATCACAGTAGTATCGGTTACAACAGACGGCTTCTTTATAGAACCCAATGGTTATTTCTATGAACAGTATGAAGTGGTCAATTCCGGATACTGGGCGTGGAAAAAGCTGGCCGAACTGCTGCCGTATGATTATGTGTATGAATAGCGTGTAAACCGGTACCCGGTAAAATATATCAAAAGGCCGCATGTTTACTGTAAACATGCGGCCTTTTCAATTTTATTCAATCTCCGGATCTGTAACGATTATTTCAGGTGTTTGATACGATCCCATATTTCGGGGATACGTTTCAGCCATACCAGTTCGCGTTTTTTAACCGAGGCATCTTCAACAGGAGAACCAAAGTATATTTTGTTGCCTTCCAGCGAAGCCGGAACACCGCTTTGTGCCAGTATCACAGCATTGTCGCCAATAGAGAGGGTTTTGGATACGCCTACCTGTCCCCACAATACTACACCATTGCCAATGGTAGTAGCACCGGCAATACCTACCTGTGCAGCAAACAAACAATTATTACCTACTACGGTATCGTGCCCGATATGTACCATGTTGTCCATTTTAGTGCCTCTGCCAATGCGTGTATCGTGGCTAACACCCCGGTCGATGGAACAATTAGCACCTATCTCTACATCATCTTCAATAACCACGCGGCCACCGCTTTGCATCTTTACATACCATACATCACGGTTCTTTTTGGTATTGTAATAAAAGGCGTCAGAGCCGATAACCGTACCGGATTGTATCACTACGTTATCGCCCAGTACACAATGATCAAGAATAGTTACGTTGGGTTGTATTGTACAATTTTTGCCAATGGTTACATGATGACCGATAAATACGTTCGGGGCAATATAAGTGCCCTCACCAATCAATGCTGTAGCGCTGATGGGTTGGGTAGCTGGTTCGAAAGGTCTGAAGTGCTTTACTATTTTCTGGTATGCTTCAAAAGGCTGATCTACCACCAGCAGGGCCTTGCTTTCGGGGAAGTCTGTAACCTGGTTGATAATGATAAAGGAGGCTGCAGAGTTGATACACTTGCTATAGTACTTGGGATGGTCAACAAATACCAGGTCGCCGGGTTCTACTTTATGGATCTCATTGATACCGGTAGCGGATGCCGTAATATTACCTTTTGCCTGCGCACCAATCAGCTCTGCTATCCATTGTATAGAAACGGGAGATGGAAATTTCATAGCTAAAAAATTTACACAAAAGTAAAGGAAGGCTGAATGGTTTGTGCAGGTAACTGTAATTATTCTGCGACGGCTGTATGGATGGCAGTAAACCGGTTTATACTATCTCTCCAATAGTTGTTATACATGATAAGCTATAGTTGTTGTTACGTGTATAAAACATCTACAGGCTATTATGGAAGCCTCCGGGTAATGCCCTGCCGGGTCTGAAGAAGATATAAAGGATGGTTAAAAGCCTTTAAAGGGTGCCGGGCAAGACCGGCGGCGTGTAGATATTTTGTTACAGATTTTTTTCATTAAAAAGGCGGTGATATCAGCTGCTGCTTTGTATCAAATATGTTATGTGAAGAAAAGCATTGTCTTCTGAAACACCTGTTTTCATGCATGTTTCAGAAGATGATTAAAAGAAGTATACATCATTAACAACACATCTGTATATGATTGATTGCATGCAAAAGATGATAACATGTTATCAAAAAAGACACCGCTTTTCCACAGCTTCAAAAAAAATGTGAATAAAATTTACCCTAAAATTTTTTTGGATAGAAAAAATTATTTTTAATATTGTGTAGGGAAATTTATTTCCCGGTACTTACTAACCCATCCACATAATAAATCTCCCGGTTCACCGGGAGATTTTGTTTTTGTATGCTACGCTATTTTATCATCTTCAAACCATACCAGGTACTATCACAGTTTTCGCCGGAAGAAGGCAAACAAACATTGAAGAACATCTTCAATGTGCCGAATGACGTATATCCTGTAGGACGGTTGGATTATGATAGTGAAGGACTGCTGATACTTACCAATGATAAACAACTCAATCACCGGTTGCTGAATCCTCAGTGGACACATGAACGTGAGTATTGGGTACAGGTAGATGGGGCTATTGATGAGGCTGCGTTGAACAGCCTGCGGGCAGGGGTTACCATTTCACTTGCCAATGGTCCTTATAACACCCGTGCATGCAAGGCTGAAAAATTTATACAGCCACCTGCCGTACCTGAAAGAAATCCGCCGGTCCGTTTCAGGAAGAACATTCCTACCAGTTGGATAAAACTGATGTTGACAGAAGGTAAGAACAGGCAAGTGAGGAAGATGACCGCCAAAGTGGGTTTTCCTACCCTTCGGCTTATCCGTCACCGGATTGTACAGATCACCACCGATGGCTTACAGCCTGGTGATATGTGCGAGCTGAACAGGCAACAACTATATAGCCGGTTGTTTGGTGAACAATAGAGTATCGTTTGAACAGTGTATATGGAGCGATGGGCTCACAGCTTCACCAGAACGATATTTACGGATGATAAACTACCGCTAACTAAACTAATTTGTTACCTTGCTGTAAATAAAGAGATCTATGCTTAAATCAATGACTGGCTTTGGAAGAGTAGAACAGGTAGTAGGCGATAAAACTTTCCTGGTAGATATTAAATCTCTCAACGGAAAACAGTTTGAGCTTTCTTTACGATTACCTGCTTTTCTAAAACCGTTTGAATTCGATATCCGTGCATTGTTATCTAAAAAACTGGGTCGCGGTTCTGTAGATTGTAACATCAGTCTGAAAGAAAGCGGAGCTGCAAAACCGGTAAGTATTAATACTGACCTTGCCAAAGCATACTATAAACCTATTGCCGAACTGTCTGACGCGCTGAAGCTGGATCCGGCAGGTATTTTAAGCACCCTGCTGAAATTGCCGGAAGTGATCACCCCAACCGGTGAAACCCTTACTCCTGAGGAGTGGGAGATATTCCAGAAAGTGATTGAAGCGGCTATTGATAACCTGAACCAGCATCGTGAAGAAGAAGGTAAGATGCTGGAGAAAGACCTGCTGCTGCGTATCAGCAATATCCGCAAACAACAGGATATTGTGCTGGAACTGGAGCCGCTTCGCAAACAGAAGATCCGCGAAGGTCTGGTGAAAGTATTGGAAGATAATGTAGGCAAGGAAAACTATGATCCCAACCGCCTGGAGCAGGAACTGATATATTATATTGAAAAGATTGACCTGAGCGAAGAACAGGTGCGTCTGAAAAATCACTGCGAATACTTTAAGTCTATCCTGGAAGAGCCTGAAGAAAGCAAAGGCAAAAAATTATCCTTCATTTTACAGGAGATCGGTCGTGAGATCAATACAACCGGGGCCAAAGCCTACGATTCATCTATCCAGAAATCGGTGGTGCTGATGAAAGATGAGCTGGAAAAAGCTAAGGAACAAGTGTTGAACGTTCTTTAAGTGAATGGTGAGCGGTCAGTGGAGGTTGCCTGCATTGACCATTCAAAATTCACCACTTACTATATTTGCATAAATATGTTTCCCTTGAAAAGAATCAGCAGCTTTTATATTGCTTCACTGGTATTGCTGGTTGGATACCTGTTTTCGTTTTCTGCCTGCACCCCACCCGTTAATACCTTTGAAAAGAACATTCCTATTCCCGCCCATGCATGGAGCAGTTCTTTCAAGCCACAGATCACCTTTAATATTAAAGACTCCACTGCCAGTTACGCTATGTATGTGGTGATACGCCATACAGATGCTTACCGGTTTAAGAACATCTGGATCAATGTGACCACACAACCGCCAACCGGCGAAACGCATAGCCAGTCGCTGGATCTGAAACTGGCTACCGATGAAAAAGGGTGGCTGGGCCGTGGCATGGATGATATTTTTGAACACCGCATTCTGATCATGCCTGCGCAGCGACTGCACGCAGGCGCCTATCAATTTACCCTGGAAAATATTATGCGTGAAGACCCGCTGCAACATGTGATGAATGTGGGTATACGCCTGGAAAAAGTAAACTGATAATATCCGGGCGATTGTTAAGAATTGTATGGAAGTTTCTGTAAAAAAACGGCTTGTTATTGCATCCGTAGCATACTGGATCTTACTGGCGTACATTATTGCGGCACTGGTATGGTGGTTTATTGCGCTGGAAAAGCAGAACCGCCAGATGGCTAACTACAAGATCAGTGAAATAAAGCTGGACGAACCTACTTACCAGGCATCCTACGACCGCATTATGGGCGAGCGGCAACGTAAAACAGCTCAATACATCGGGGAAGGTTGTGTAATTCTTATTCTTACTTTACTGGGTTCCTTATTTGTATACCAGGCTGTACGTAAACAGGTAAAACTGCAGCAACAACAGCAGAACTTTATGATGGCTGTTACCCACGAACTGAAAACACCCATTGCAGTAGCGCGCCTGAACCTGGAAACATTATTAAAACACTCGCTGGACGAAGTCAAAAGAGAAAAGCTGTTACAGATCACTTTACAGGAAACCAAACGACTGGATACACTGGCCAGTAATATCCTGGTATCTTCCCAACTGGAAGGTGGTAAGTATCATTTTGCCCGTGAGGAACAGGACTTTTCAGAACTGGTGAAACAATGCATACAGGATTCGGCCAATCGTTTTCCTGACAGGCATTGGGATGCAGCGGTGGAAGAGGATATTGTGATAGTAGGCGATACGTTGTTATTACAGATACTGGTGAATAACCTGCTGGATAATGCTGTTAAATACTCACCACGGCAAAGTACTATCCGGTGCAGGCTGCATCAGCAACAGCGACATGTGTTGCTGGAAGTGTCTGACGAAGGACCGGGCGTGCCTGATGGCGAGAAGACAAAAATCTTTGATAAGTTTTACCGGGTAGGCAATGAGGCAACCCGAACGGCCAAAGGAACAGGTCTTGGGTTATACCTTTGTAAAAAGATTGCAAAAGATCATCACGCAACCATTCGCGTAACGGATAATTCGCCGGTGGGCAGTACTTTTACCATCAGGTTTACGGTTTAAAAGAAAAGTATGAGCACCAAACCATCTATTTTACTGGTAGAAGACGAAGAAAATCTGCATGAAGCATTAAAGCTGAATCTTGAGCTGGAAGGGTATGAAGTTACTTCTGCCTTTACCGGCAATGAAGCCCTGCAGAAGATTCAGGAGGAATATTTTCACCTGATAGTGCTGGATGTAATGCTGCCAGGCATTGATGGTATAGCTGTTACAGAAACCATACGGGTACAGAATAATGATGTGCCTATCCTGATACTGAGCGCCCGCAATGCCAGTTCGGATAAAGTACTGGGGCTAAAAAAAGGTGCTGATGATTACCTGACCAAACCTTTTAACCTGGAAGAGCTGTTGTTGCGTGTACACAAACTGATAGCCAAAAACCAAAAACTGCAACAAAAGGAAACTATTGGTGATACGTATCGTTTTGGTGACAACAATATTGACTTCAAAGCACAGGAAGCATTTTCCAGAGGCGGTGAACGTATTCAGTTGAGCAAGAAGGAAGTAATGCTGCTGAAACTACTGATTGAAAATAAGAACGAGGTAGTAACACGTGAAAAGATACTGCAAACCGTATGGGGCTATAATGTATACCCTACCACACGTACCATTGATAATTTTATTCTGAATTTCCGCAAATACTTTGAAGAAGACAGCCGTAACCCCCGCTACTTCCATTCAGTAAGAGGGGTAGGATATAAGTATACTGAGTAAACTGGTTTACGCGCTGCTTTTATACCTTTTGTAATTCGGTGATCAAATTTTCAGTTTTGCCCAGCAGGATGCTCATATTCTGTCTGTCGGCAGATGGTGTATACAACGCCCATTCACATTCCTGCAATGCATCAGACAATTCACGTACAGTATCGGGTGAAGTATTTCTGAGCAATAGCTCACGCGCTATATTCTGTTTGTTCAGTGCAGAAGGTAATACATTGCATTTAGCAGCTGCTACTTTCCACAGGTTGTCCTGTATCTCACGATAGAACAACAGGTGATCATTGTGCTCCAGTGCCCAGCCTGCTTTCATCAACAGATCACCGGCCGGTGGTGGTGTTTCCTTAACCGGTTCACTGGATACCACAGTTACAACAGGCGCGGCAATGGCTTTTTTCGGTTTTCTTAAGCGTACCACCTGATAGATCACGAGGCTTACAATGATCAGTACTACCAGGCCAAAATAATAGTAATGTAAAGGAACAGTTGATTTGTTACCTGCAGTCTGCATGGCTGTTTTTAGCGAGTCTTCTTTGTCTTTTGACATACCAGGTAATACACGTAGTGTAACTGGTTCACTGGTAGCGGTTTTATATCGTTTTTCTGCCGGATCAAAATAATGGAATGCTGTTGCGGGAATAACAATATTGCCGGTATCAGATGCAGCAAAAGAATACTCAAAGGTCTTGTTGCCGGATAAAGGATACACATATTTATTAACGTTCTCCTTAACTATCGGCTCTGACGTATCTACACCCCGGGGCCAGTTTACATGTGGCGCTGTGATCAGTGAAAGATTGCCGGTGCCGCTTACTATGGCCTGTATGGTTACCAGGTCGCCACGATGAATAGAAGTATTAGGGGGAACAATAGATAAAGAAAGTTCTCCTACTGCTCCTGAAAAATCGGCCGGTTGTCCTTCTGCAGGCAAAGGTTTTACCTTGATGGTAAGCGGATCTGTACGCAGGGTAGTGTTATAATCGTAACGGGTGCCTCCAAGCATCGAATTGCCGGAATAATCTGGTTTTATAAAATGAACCACACTTTCTATTTCCGCAGCATCCAGCGTAAAATCGCCTTCCTGCAAAGGAAACAATTGTGCTTTGCGGATAATGATAGAGTAATAAGGGATGCCATTCAGCTTTTCTATTACCGGCTTACTGTCATAGCTGTCTACCATTTCCTGTACACTGAAACCGGTAAATGAAGGACGCCTCACTACCTGCGAATTGGCATTCAGTCTTGAATAAGCTTTATATACCACCATTATCGGTTCGCCCACATAGCAGGAGGTTTTGCTGGCTTCAATACGCAGGAAAAAATTCTTATGTACTTTTTTCGCAACATCTTCACCCGGGCGCAGCACAGATTCGTTCTCCGTATCAATTTCTTCTTCTTCAAAAAAATGTGGCATTCCGGGAATGCCGGAAACAGAAGGTGATGATGGCGCTGAAAGATTAGATGCCTGTACTGTAACTGTTACCGAATTGGAGTGCAGCAGTTTTCCATCAATAGAAGCAGAAGCACCGCCTATTACAAACCGGCCTTTCTTTTTGGGAGAAAGCACAATGATCTTGGAGTAGCTTCTTACCGGCTGCATATTCTGTTGCCCCAGCACTACAGTGTTATGCATGTCAAAAACTTCTTCTACTTTGAAGTCGTTAAAGCGTGGCAGGGTAAAGTCCCTGATCTCTCCGGCACCTTCTACAGTGTATTGAACCTGGAAGGTCTGGTTCTGTGCCACACGTTGTTCGCTGACGCTGGTATAAAAACGGGTTTGTCCGAAACCATGCAGGGGCAGGTAACAGAGCAGAAAAAGTATTACTGTGTAAAGATGGTGTCTGATAATCAATAAAATTTAACGGTCAACCAGTTGTGCAGGTTTCAACAAATATAAATTTTGCAGGCTGGCAATCCGCAGATTTTCTCCGTTAAATGTCAGTTAAAGGATATGAATGGTCATGGCAGGGTAACCATGTGCAAAATGTATGTCAGGAAAACTACAGGTCGCCCAGTTGCGGGCGGATCACAATCTCTTCCACACAGGCCTGTGGCGACAGGTGTGCTGCCGCATAGATCATGTCGGCAATATCTTTATCTTTCATAATACGTTGCGGATCTACGCCGCTGCCCGCCCACGAATCCGTATATACGGCTCCGGGATAAACGGAAGTTACTTTGATGGAGTGGGGTTTCATTTCTTCACGCAGGTTCCGGGAAAATCCTGTCAGCGCAAACTTACTGATGCTATAAGCTCCCCCGTTGTTGTAAGCCTGTAATGACGCAATAGAACACATATTGAAAATATGGCCGTTATGCTGTGCTATCATGCGCGGAACCAGGCAACGGGTAAGGTGATAGGCGCTGTACAGGTTGGCAGCCATCATAGTTTCCAGCGCTCCGTCGTCTTCATTGTATACGCTACCGGGAATAAAGATGCCTGCATTGTTCACCAGCACATCAATTTTATCCACCTGCTCCAGTACCCACGCGCCAAATTCCTGTACGTTGGCTTTACTGCTCATATCACATACCATTGTTTTGATGGTGGTACGGGGAAAACGGCCTTGCAGTTCAATACCGGTTGCTTCCAGCACTTCTTTGTTACGGGCGCACAACAAAATGGTATGTCCTTGTTTATCACTTGCAAACTTTTCAGCAATAGCCTTTCCCAATCCTTTAGATCCGCCTGTAATAACAATATTCATGCAATACGATATTAGGAACACGAAGGTATTAAAAGTTAAGAGTTGGTTGTTGGCAATTTGCTGTTAATGAGAGCAGGCATGAGATGTGAATGGTGAGTTGTGAGTGGTCAATAGTCAATGCTGCGATCCGTAGTTCTAACTTCGTATTTTCCTGTGAATGGTCAATACTCCCTTTAGTAACTAATATCTAATTCCTGCATCCTTATTAAATTATCAACAGTTTGGTTTGGGACTTCGATCGCCCTGACTTTCGTATTTTTGCACCATGAAGTATCAGCACATCTTTTTTGACCTGGATCATACCCTGTGGGATTTTGAAGCAAACAGCCGCCAGACACTGGAAGACCTCTATCATACACTACAACTGGCAGATAAAGGAGTAGATGACTTTGACTTATTCCATAAAAAATACCTGGTACACAATGAAGTGTTGTGGGACCGTTATCGCAACGGATTTATTAAAGTAGATGAATTACGCTGGAAACGCATGTGGCGTACCCTGCTCGATTTTAAAATTGGCGATGAAAAGCTGGCACGTGATATGGGGGATCGTTTCCTGACCCTGCTGCCTTCCCGCACATTGTTGTTCCCTTATACCCATGAAATTCTTACTTACCTAAACGACAAAGGCTATAAGCTGCACCTGATCACCAATGGTTTTGAGATCACGCAGCACCACAAGATCAGGAATTCAGGTATCGATAAATATTTTGTGGAGGTGATTACTTCCGAAGGCAGTAACAGTTTAAAACCTCACAAAGAGATCTTTGAGTACGCTTTTCAGAAAACCAATGCGCTACCTGCACACAGCATTATGGTAGGTGATAGTTATGAAGCAGATATCCAGGGAGCTATCAATGCAGGTATTGATCATATATATGTAAACCATATCAATGCATCTATACCGGTACAACCTACTTACACAGTATATTCACTGAAAGAACTGGAGAATATCCTGTAGAAACTCTGCAATTGATCGTCGCGATATGTAATGCGACTGATGATTGCTACTTGTCAGCTCACAGCTTTTACCTTATCAGCTTTCCATAAAAAAATCCCGCCCGGAATACACCGAAGCGGGATCAATATAATAACAGTAAAAGAATTACCAGGTTGCCAGTACGGTAACGCCTCCTTTTACTACTTCGTTCAGTTGTACATTTACTTTGGTACCAACAGGTAACAGCAGGTCTACGCGGGAGCCGAATTTAATAAAGCCCATTTCCGCACTCTGTTCTACTTTCTGTCCTACGCTGAGATAGTTCACAATACGTTTAGCCAGTGCGCCGGCAATCTGTTTTACCAGTACTTCGCCTTTTGCATTGCGGATCACCACAGAGTGACGTTCATTTTCAGTAGATGATTTAGGATGCCATGCTACCAGGTATTTACCCTTGTGGTATTGATTGTATACCACTTCGCCGCTGATAGGATTGCGGTTCTGGTGCACGTTGGCCGGGCTCATAAATACAGACAACTGCAGGCGTTTGCCTTTGAAATACTCTTCGTCAAACACTTCTTCAATTACTACTACTTTGCCATCAGCCGGGCAAACGATCACGTTTTCACCGGTAGTAAGGGTGCGTTTGGGTACGCGGAAAAAAGACATGATGAACAATAACAGTCCCAGTGTAATGATAAAGATCAGCCAGCTTAACCAAGGTAAGCTGAAACTGATAAAATAAAAAGATACCAGGTTAATAACAGCAAATGCAATGGCGGTTATCAGGATACTTTTATACCCTTCTTTGTGAATGGTCATTGAATCAGATTAAGTTACAAATCTACAAAATTGTGTTACAGTTACAGGGATTTATGCGCTAAACATTAGTATATGAACAATGTTGCGTACAGCCATACAAAAGGCGTTGCCAGCAGCAATGAATCAAAACGGTCTAAAAAACCACCGTGACCGGGCATAATGGAACCACTGTCTTTCACATCGGCCATGCGTTTCAGCTTACTTTCCAGTAGATCGCCCGCAGTGCCGATCACAGCAGCGATGGAAGCGATCACTATCCAGTGCTGTACCGGAAGTATGTTGAACGGTGATATATAATGACCGGCAATGGCAATGGCAACCACGCAAAGTATCGCACCACCCGCAGTACCTTCCCAGGTTTTTTTAGGAGATATTTTTGAAAAAGGTGTTTTGCCTATCAGTGATCCTACGATATAAGCCATGGTGTCGTTGATCCAGATAGAACAGATGAGACCCACCGGGATGATGATACCCGGATCAATACTTGTTTGTACCGGATTGGCAATGCCTTTTGCACGCAGGTGTGTCATCAGTCCCCAACTGAGAGAAATGTACAGTAGTCCCAATATAGAATACCTGATATTCTTCAGTTCTACGGTACGGGCGAACAACAGTTCTGAAACAGGTAGAAGGAACATGCAGATCAGTCCGGCCCACCAGCCAATAGCATGCAGTGAAATACTGCCAATGGCCAATTCATCATTACTGCACCACAACATAAAACACCATCCGGCGATCATTACACCGTACTTGTGCACATTGCTGATGGTGGTGTATACAGGATCAATACGACCGATGAGTTTCTGAAATTCGACCCAGCAGCCAAAATGAATAATGCTGAACAGGATAAAAAAGCTCCACTGGTTCCACAACAGTCCCGTAAAGATCACCGCAACAAATACCAGTGCAGTAAGGGCTCTTGTTCTGAAAGTGGCAAGGTTCAACGCCATAGTGAATAGAATAAAGGATGAAAATGTTTAGCGCTTATGCCCGGAGGTGGTTAAATGGAGGTGTATGTTCATCTGGTCCGTATACCCTGGCATAAGACACCGTGGATAGTTTTCTGTAATACCAGATAATAGCTGCTACCACCAGTGTGCAACCCAGTGCTGCTAGCATGGGAGCATCGGGATTCTCTTTTACATACCGGGTGGCATAAGAGGCCATGATGACCTGCAGGGCATTATTGGCAAAATGAGCCAGTATACTTGTCCACAAACTGCCACTGTACCAGTAAAACGCACCCAGTAAAATGCCTAAGAACATCCTGGGCAGAAAGCCCTGGAACTGGAAGTGTAATGCGGAAAATAAAATACCTGTAACAATAATACCTACCCATGCATTTTTAAAAATATTGATACAGATGCGTTGCAACGCACCGCGGAAACACATTTCTTCGCAAATGGCGGGCAGCAGGGCTATGATGAAGACGTTCAGCCATACATCATAACGGTGGCGTATTTTCAGAAAAGCCTGTATCTGATCACCGGCTTCTTTTTCAAGTTGATTCAGTGAGGAGGGCAATGGGATCTGCTCATTGAGTTTGCCCAGCCATACTACCAATGGCAATGCCAGTAAAATACCCAGCACCGCCAGGATATACATCTGCGGCTTTTCGGCAGGTTTAAAACCCAGGTAATGACTATGATGATCGTAAAATGTAAATACTGCAAACAATACAGCCGGCAGCAGGAACATGGAGAGAGAGGAAAATGCCTGGATGGTTTTTAACACACGCAAGGTTTTTGCATCATTCCAGTCAATTTGAGAGGATACCACCGGAATATGGTAGTGATCGCAAACGTTTACGGAAAGAATGCCTGTAAACAGGTAGCATAAGCCAAAAAGTCCCAGAAACAGGCCCAGCTGTGCCCTGGGAGATTTAATGCGTAAATGGCTTGTCATAAACTGGTATAAACAAATATTAGTGCGTAAATTTGCAGCTTTACCCGGAAAGCAGCTATGCGTTGCAAGATAAGGATAAAATGTGCCGTATACAGAACTGGGGGCAGTTGTATACCCTTAATAGCTTTTCCGGGGTATATTGTATGGTAAAGATCGGTAACATATCACTTCCTGATTTTCCGTTACTCCTGGCTCCTATGGAGGATGTGAGTGATCCGCCTTTCCGCTATGTGTGTAAACAGAACGGTGCAGACCTGATGTACAGTGAATTTATTTCCAGCGAAGGACTGATCCGCGATGCCATTAAAAGCAGGCAGAAACTGGATTTCACCGAATTTGAACGTCCTTTTGGTATACAGATCTTTGGTGGCGATGAAGAAGCCATGGCCATGAGTGCCAGGATTGTGGCAACAGTACAACCCGACCTGGTGGATATCAATTTTGGCTGTCCGGTTAAGAAAGTAGTGTGTAAAGGTGCCGGTGCCGCTGTTTTGAAAGATGTGGAACTGATGACCCGGCTTACCAAAGCGGTGGTAGATTCCACTGACCTGCCTGTAACGGTTAAAACCCGGCTGGGCTGGGATGACAACAGCAGGAATATTGAAGAGGTGGCCGAACGTTTACAGGATGTTGGCATCAAAGCACTGACCATTCACGGACGTACACGAGCCCAGTTGTACAAAGGCGAAGCCGACTGGTCGCTCATCGCACGTGTTAAGAACAATGCCCGCATACAGATCCCCATCTTTGGTAACGGAGACATTGATTCTCCGCAAAAAGCGCTGGAATACAAGAACCGGTATGGTGTAGATGGCATTATGATAGGCCGTGCTGCTATCGGTTATCCCTGGATATTCCGGGAGATCAAGCATTTTGTACAGACCGGTGAAATACAACCCCTGCCCGCGATAGATGAAAGGGTGGAAGTGTGCCGTACCCACTTGCGCAAATCGGTAGAATGGAAAGGCGAGATACTGGGCATACTGGAAATGCGCAGACACTACACCAATTATCTTAAAGGACTTCCGCACATTAAAGAATACCGTACAAAACTGGTAACGGTAAAAACCTTGCAAGAAGTAGAGGTGGTGCTGGACGAAATAAAGGTCAAATTCGCGGGTATGGTTCCCGAACGTCCTGTTACTACATTTCAGCAAAGTCAGTTGGAGGAATGTGCCTATTAACTGCTATCTTCATTACAGCTAAATTCTTTCCTGTATGATCTCTTTTCGTTTATCTGCTACAGTCAGACTGATTGCTGTAAGCAGCCTCTTCTTTTATTTGTTCATGACGCCGGTTACTACTACAGCGCAGCATACCCGAAAGCCTAAAAGAGTTGCTATTCCCGCTAAACTGGATAGCGCTTTGCTGATACACGACCTGGCTTTCCTGGCATCTGATGCAACGGAGGGCCGTGCAACCGGTACACCCGGCAACCTGCTGGCCCAGCAATACATTGCCAAAAGATTCGATTCATTGGGTTTGCTTAAAACAGAAGGCACCTATCTGCAGTCTTTTACTTTTGGTAATACCAATGGTACCAATGTAGTAGGCATTATAAAAGGCACAAAATATCCTGACAGTTATATTGTATTGTCTGCCCACTATGATCATCTTGGTAACCGCAATGGTAAAATTTATTACGGTGCAGATGATGATGCTTCCGGTACTGCCTGTGTAATGGCACTGGCGAAATATTTTATACAGCATCCGCCATTGCATTCACTGGTGTTGGCCACCTTTGATGCTGAAGAAAGGGGGTTACAGGGATCAAAGTATTATGTAGATCATCCGTTTGTGCCACTGGATAAAGTAATGATCAATGTGAATATAGATATTATCAGCCGCAACGACAGCAACCAGGTATATGCATCAGGTCTTTTCCATTACCCTTACCTGAAAAAATATGTGGAGGAAATTAAAAAAGCTACCCCCATTAACCTGCTGATGGGGCACGATGATTCCACCAAAAGCCGTCATGATGACTGGACTAATCAATCAGACCATTTTTCATTTCATAGAAAAAAAATACCCTTTATCTATTTCGGGGTAGAAGATCATCCGGATTATCACAAACCCAGCGATACATTTGACAAGATCAATAAACAGTTTTATTTCCAGGTGTGCACCATGGTAAAAGATATGGCGTTGCTGCTGGACAGACAGACCAAATTACAGTAGCGCAACGACAGTTGCACCGGTTGGTTTTTTATAATATCTTAAATAAAACAATATAAAAATGGAAACCCGTTCAAATCAGGTACGAACATGGTCAATGCTGTGCCACCTGGCCGCACTGGCAGGATTCTTTTTCTGGCTGGGCAATATTCTGGGACCATTGATTATATGGCAGATAAAGAAAAACGAACTGCCCGAAATTGATGAACACGGAAAAGCTTCCGTGAATTTTCAGTTGACTATACTGATCATTAACATTATTGCCAGGATCATACTGGTAGGTACTTTTGGTGTTGGTATTTTCTGGGGCAATCCCATTTTTGCCATTGGCAGCGGCTTTGGCTGGTTTACCATCCTGGCTGTTATCAACCTGGTGGCATGGATCCTGGCTATTGTGGCAGGTATACGTGCCAATAACGGTGAATTTTACCGCTACCCTTTCAGCATCCGGTTTATTAAGTAGACAACAATACTATTGCAGACAGCTACGGAATATTCAATTATTCTGTGGCTGTTTTGTTTTTATTCGTCTACAGCCTTGATAATGATATCACTGGTAGGTGAAACAGAAGGATCGAAATAATGTGTAAGGATGCCTTCTTCATTCACCAGGTATTTTGAAAAGTTCCAGGAAGGCTCCTGCTCATTCCAGCCGTTGAGCACTTTGTGGGTAAGCCAGCTAAAAACAGGATTCTGTGCGGTATCCCTGATCACCACACTTTTTTTAGCCAGCGGAAAAGTAACGCCAAAATTCACTTCACAGAATTGTGCAATCTGTTCATCAGAACCTTTTTCCTGTGCTTTAAAGTCATTGGCAGGAAAACCGATGATGACCAGTTTGTCGTTGTATGCTTCATACAGTTTCTGCAATTCTTTGTACTGGGGCGTATAGCCACAGTCGGAAGCTGTATTCACCAGCATTACTTTTTTGCCTTTGAATTGCTCCATGGAGAGCGATTGTCCGTTGTTTTGTTGTATAGACAAGTGATAAAATGACGATGGAGGTGCAACCGGTTTGTTGTTGGTGAGCACTTTGGTATTCTTACCCATCAGTTTGGTAAGACTCAGTATCAGCGGATAAACAGCCTGCATTATTTTTTGTCGGAAAGTCATAACATGATGATATTAGAAGAAATGAACAATAGAACTGTTTTTGCCGGTTTATTTTACCAGCCATTTAAACAGTTTCAGTTTTCCTTTAAAGGGCGGATATTTTAACGCAGGGTCGAACCAGACCGGCGTTTTCATAATTGACTTTCTATGACTGAATATTTCAAAATCATCCCGTCCATGATAAGCGCCAATGCCGCTGAAACCCCGTCCGCCAAACGGCAGATAATGGTTCAACAGGTGCCAGGCTGAATTGTTCACACAACCACCGCCGAATGCCACTTTTTCCAGCCAGTCTTTTTCTTTCCCCCTATCGGATGTATACACATAGAATGCCAGCGGATCAGGGTTTTGCCGGATAATGTCCAGTGCTTCCTGTTGGGTGTTGAAAGTTAGTATGGGTAGTATGGGGCCAAAGATCTCTTCTTTCAGTACAGATGCATCAGCCGGAATATCAGTCAGAATGGTGGGCTCAATATATAACTGGTTGTTGTTATGTTTACCGCCATACACAATTTTACCCTGTTGCAGATAGCCGATGAGCCGGTTAAATTGTTTGTCATTAATGATCTTGCCGTAATGGTAATCTGTGGCAGGATCGCCGGAAAAGAATTGCTGTATACATTGTTGTAAAGCGCTGATCAATTTTTCTTTTTGCGAAGTGTGTACCAGTATATAATCCGGTGCCACGCACATTTGTCCTGCATTGGAAAACTTTACCAGGGCAATACGTTTGGCCGCGATGCCAATATTGGCATCCTGCTCTACCACACAGGGACTTTTACCGCCCAGTTCCAGTGTAACGGGTACCAGTTGTTCGGCGGCCAATTGATAGATCTTACGACCAACGGCTGTACTGCCGGTATAAAAAACATGGTCGAACCGGAACGTATTCATCATGGCCGGAATGATGGTAGCGCCATCACCACCGGCATACAGTATATATTCCGGCGGAAATGCCGTTTCGATAATGCGTTGTAATACTGCTGCAGTAGCAGGAGCAAACTCACTGGGTTTTACCGCTACACAATTGCCGGCGGCAATAGCTCCTGCAAGTGGCGCCAGTAATAGTTGCAGCGGGTAGTTCCACGGAGCAATGATCAGTACTACGCCCAGCGGCTCGTGCAGAATACGGCTGGAAGAAGGAAAATTGGCCAGGTTAGTGCGGGCAGCCTGCGGCCGCATATAACGTCGCAGGTTCTTAAGCAGTTTGTTGATAGTAGACAGCACAAAACCAGTTTCGGTGATCCAGCACTCCTCAGGATTTTTTTTCAGATCGGTATACAGAGCCTGCTGTATATCGGCTTCGTGTTGCAGTATAGCGTTTTTCAGATACTGCAATTGTTGTTTGCGAAAAGCATAGCTGCGGGTGGCTCCACTGTCAAAATAGCGCCGCAATGCTGCCAGTGGTTGTTCAACAGAAGCAGGACTTATCATAAAATCAGGATTTATAATTCAGCAACAGAATACAAAAGGTAAGCGTTTTATTGTTGTAGTAAAAAGGATGGGGACATAAAAAATGTGTTTACCGGTATACGCGGTGAATAAGCGGATAGCAGAAAACCGCTAAAGATTAATAAAAATTCTTTTCTTTGCACAGCTATCTAAACATCTAAAAACTGCTATTATCACATGTTACCAAAGTACAAACGTGTTCTGTTGAAATTGTCTGGCGAGTCGTTAATGGGTGATAAAAGTTTTGGATTAGACCCTGTGGTACTGGAGCAATACTCACGCGACATTAAGCAGATTGCCGATCTGGGAGTGCAGGTGGCTATTGTAATAGGAGGCGGTAACATTTACCGAGGAATGAACGAAGCGGAAACCGGCATTGAACGTGCACACGGCGACTATATGGGCATGCTGGCCACCGTGATCAATGGAATGGCATTGCAGGCCATGCTGGAAAAAACAGGCGTATATACACGTTTGCAGAGTGCCATTAAAATGGAGCAGATAGCCGAGCCGTACATCCGCAGACGCGCTATCCGTCATGTGGAAAAAGGTCGTGTTGTGATCTTCGGCGCCGGTACCGGAAATCCTTATTTTACTACTGATACTGCCGGTTCGCTGCGTGCTATAGAAATACAGGCAGACGTTATTCTGAAAGGTACCCGTGTTGACGGCATTTATACAGCCGATCCGGAGAAAGACCCCACAGCTAAAAAATACGATGTGATCACCTTCCAGGAATGTATCTCCAAAAACCTGCGGGTTATGGATATGACTGCATTTACCCTGTGTATGGAAAACAAGCTGCCTATTATCGTATTTGATATGAACAAGCCCGGTAACCTGATGAAAGTGATCCGCGGCGAGAAAGTAGGTACGCTGGTAACCTCCTGATAACCAGTTATAGAAAATATTGTTATGTATTTCCTTGTAAATCTTATCCAGTCGCACTATTTTTCTGTCCGGAATTATATGCGAAACGTACCGTTCTCTGCTTTGGTAACATTCATATCCGGTGAGAAACAGGAATCTGTTTTTTGTCAGGCCCATTAAAGGCGAAAAAACTCAGTTCCGAACCGTTATGAATTCATTACCCGTCATATTGAGCACTCAGATGATTGTAGGGCTGCCTGAAATTATCGTTTTCCTGCTGGGGGCAGCCGGTCTTGGATTTGCTATTCACTTCTTTATCTTCAGTCGTCGTTCCATGCAGATCTCTGCATCAGAGCCCTCTGTACTGGCCGAATCCGGTATCAGTGAACCTGAAGCCGATCAGTGGCGTATTAAATACTTTGAAACACGCGATGCCCATGAAGAGGTGGTAAAAGAACTGAACCGTGAGCTGGACGAATTGCGCGCCAATGAGGAAGTGCTGTTGCTGGAAATAGAAGAACAAAAAAGAGAAATAATCGATCTGCAGGGGGCGCTGGATGAAAGACCGCCGCTACCGGCAACTGATTATGACTATAATGAGGAAGAGGACGAACTTTCTGAAGAGGAACCTGCTGAGATCATTCCCCCGCAACAGGCAGGATATCTTTCACAACTACAGAATGTACAGGAAAGCCTGACAGAACACCATCACTATATTAACCGCCTGCTGGACCAGGTGAATATGCTGCGCGAATCAGAGCAGAAAAATGCAGAAGCATTGCTACTCAATGAATCTCTCCAGGTTGAATTACAGCACATACAGAATACGCTGACTGAGAAAGATGCTGAAATCAATCGTTTGCGTGCGCAACAATTGCTGGCCGGCGAAATGAAAGAACGGTTGGAGAAATCATACGAAGAATTTAATACATTGCGTGCAAAGCTGCAGAAAATGGAATCTTATTTCACGCATGTGCGGCATAACAGCATGGAGTATGAAGAACTGCAGCAAAATCATTTTAAACTGGCCAAGGATTTTGATGAACTGAAACAACGCCAGCTTGCACTAATTGAAGAGAACCAGCGCCTGAGCCGCGTATTGACCGATACAGAAGAAAAACTACGCGAATCAAATTTCCAGCGTCAGCAATTACTCAAAAAAATTACCTTTCTCGAAGAGCTGAGCAATGACTTGCAACAGATAGCACAGCACAACAAAAAGCTCGACAGCCAATTGAAACGTATGAGCGAAATTGAAGCCATGCTGAACAGGGTACAGAACAAGCCGGAACAACCCGAGTAAGTTGTACATTATAAGTTTTATGTGTAGGTAGGCTGAGCTTTCAGAAAGTACGAAATAAGAAGTTAGAACTACGGATCGCTGCATCGACTATTCATCATTCACTATTGTCCACTCACAACTCACCATTCACGGCCTGACCTCTCATCTTTACGCCTGATAAAAATCATATCACATTATTGTGCTACTGTTTAATTTTACGGTCTCAATGTAAACGTTATGCTGCAAACCGTTGCTGATATCCGTAAAGATTATAAACTGCAATCATTGTCTGAACAGGATGCTGAAGCTACTGCCTGGGCACAGTTTGACAAATGGTGGAAAGAAGCGATACACAGTGCTATTGATGAGGTGAATGCTATGACACTGGCCACTGTAAACGCTGCAGGCATTCCTGCAGCGCGTATTGTATTGCTGAAGGGATATGATGAGCAGGGGTTTACTTTCTTTACCAATTACCAAAGCAATAAGGGACATGATCTTGATGTGCATCCCCATGCCAGCCTGGTGTTTTTCTGGAAAGAGCTGGAGCGACAGGTGCGTATTACAGGAATTGCAGAAAAAGTAAGTGCGGCAGAAAGCGATGAATATTTTAACAGTCGCCCGCAGGGAAGCCGTATCGGGGCGTGGACATCTCCGCAAAGCCAGGTGATAGAAAGCCGCCACTGGCTGGAAGAAAGGGAAAAACAGTTTACAGAAGCATTCCGTAATCAACCGCTTACCCGGCCTGAGCACTGGGGCGGGTATAGGATAAAACCGTTATCTGTAGAATTCTGGCAAGGACGTCCCAGCCGTTTGCACGACAGGTTACTATATACTTTGCAGGGAAATGGTAGTTGGAAAATTGAGCGACTGGCGCCGTAGAAAGTTGAAGCGGAGCGAATGGAATGGTAATGGTTGACAGGTTGAAAGATTGACAATAACTGTATGTATATCAACTTTTCAACCTATCAACATATAAAGGAGTTAGCCTTTCTTTTTAGCCACTTTTTTTGTTTTGGCAGATCTTGTTTTGCCAAAAGAACCTTTGAATATTTTACCTTTTTTGGTTTTTTTATCACCTCTTCCCATAAAAAAATTTATTGAACGGTTATAAATGTTGACTGCAAAAATAAAAAAAGCTCCGATACTTTAACGTACTTATTTATTATACGTTCCGGTATCGGAGCCAGCATGCGGTAGATGCAGCAATTATAATTTAGCTTGCAGTTCTTTACCTGCTTTGAAACGGGCTACTTTTTTAGCCTTGATTTTGATCACAGCACCTGTCTGAGGGTTACGACCATTGCGTGCAGCTCTCTTAGATACTGAAAAAGTACCAAAGCCAACCAGCGTAACTTTACCACCACCTTTCAGTGTTTTGGTAACTGCTTCAATAAAAGAATCCAGAGCAGCGTTAGCCTGAGTTTTGGTAACGCCTGCATCGTCAGCAAGCTTTGCGATCAATTCAGCTTTGTTCATAGTGTAATGTTTTAAATATTTAAGGCAGAACAAATTTAGCCGCTTTTTGATTTCAACAAAATTTTTCTATCTGAAAATTAACATTTCCAAAAATGCTACAACCCGCTTGGGACAAGGTTTTTAACGTTTTCGGTTTTTAACAAGGTAGCATAGTGTTTTTACCTGGTGCGCTGAAATCCGCTACAGCACTGTGTTTCACGCGATGAGGCTGAAATGCCTGCCTGTAGCGGGTTTGAGAGGAATATACAAACTATTTTCATATCGCCTAAACGAAAATAATCTTATCCACACTTAGTTCACAACCTGCATTACAGTGCGAAATGCAATGTACAGGTCACCCCATCTTTCCTGTGCCATTCGCTGCAATGCATCGGCATGTTGTGCATTATATTGTTCATACGTTTCCCATGTAGGACTGAAAAACTGTATTACGTAGGTAACACCATCGCTTTCGTCCTGCTCCAGCAAACGGAACATTTTATAGTCTGTAAACTTGCCGGTGGCCATTAAGGCCGGTATATGTACCTGCTGCTGCCACTGCACCCATGCTTTTTCAATAGCAGGATGAATTTTTACGGTAGTATTATATACAATCATCGGGTAACTGTTGTTTAATGGCAGTAAGGAAAAGATGTATATACTGGATAAGTATACAACACCACTGTTATTGGTACCACTTTATTTTTTCAGTTCCAGGTACACAGGGCAATGATCACTATGTTTTACATCGGGGAATATCTCAGCATCTTTCAATTGTGCTCTCAATGGATTGGTAACATTGATGTAGTCAATACGCCATCCTTTATTCTGTAGTCGCACACTTGGGAAACGCTGGCTCCACCAACTGTAACGATGGGGTTCATTGTGAAAAACACGGAATGAATCTATCCAGCCTGAATCTAGGAATTTATCCATCCATGCCTTTTCTTCGGGTAAGAAACCGGAAGAGTTCTTATTGCCTTTGGGATCATGAATATCGATATCCTTATGTGCAATATTATAATCACCACAAAGGATCAGTTTGGGGTGTTTTTGCTGTAATTCCTGCAGGTAAGTATGCAATTCATCCAGCCACTGGTATTTGAATGTCTGCCGTACATCACCCGTGGTACCGGAAGGAAAATAAGCATTGATCAGGCGGATATCGCCAAAATCAAGCTGTATTACCCTGCCTTCTTCATCGCTGGTGCTGTGCCCCGTGCCATATTCAACATGATCGGGCTGTATTCTGGTAAGTACCGCCACACCGCTATATCCTTTTTTAGCAGCAGAGAACCAGTAATCATGATATCCCAGTTCAGTGAATAACTGGTGATTTACATTGTCTTTATGAGCCTTGGTTTCCTGCAGGCAAATGATATCAGCGGGATCTGTTTTAAGCCAGTCAACGAAGCCCTTATTCATGGCCGCACGGATGCCGTTGACATTGTAACTGATGATGCGCATGCAATTATTATTTAATTTGCCCGGCAATTTACATTATTGATATGGAAGCAGCATCAGTAAAGGACAAGATCGATCCGATAATCCCCCCACGGGAACATATTTATCTCGATGGCCCGAAACCACGAACGTACGAGTTGAAATTTGCCTGGCAGGTATTCAGCCAGTTCATTAAAGGATTCCGTACACTGCATTTTGTGGGACCTTGTGTAACAGTTTTCGGTTCTGCGCGGTTTAAAGAAGAGCACAGGTATTACCAGGCGGCGCGTGAATTTGGTAAACGTATAGCAGATGCAGGTTTTACTACCATGACAGGTGGCGGACCAGGTATTATGGAAGCAGCCAACCGCGGCGCTTTTGAAAGCGGCGGTGAATCAGTAGGTTGTAATATCCGTTTGCCGTTTGAACAGCATCCCAACCCATACCTGCATAAGTCCATTACATTCGATTTTTTCTTTTTACGCAAGGTGATCCTAGTAAAATATTCCTATGCCTTTGTTATTTTGCCGGGCGGTTTTGGTACCATGGATGAGTTTTTTGAAACCCTTACATTGGTGCAGACCAAAACCATTACACAGTTTCCGGTAGTATTATTCGGGAAAGAGTATTATCAGAAATTGTGGGAAGCAATGGAAGATATGGCAGCACAGGGTACCATCAGCCCCGAAGATATGAAGCTGGTTTTGCTGACAGACAGTGTTGATGAAGCCATGCATCATATTCAAACATACATTAAACAGAACTACGTGGTAAAGCCACGCAAACGTTTGTGGTGGTTATTTGAAAAACGGTAACAGAAGAGCTTCAGCATGAAACATATTCGATTTTTCACCTGTTTGAAAAGCAATAGAGAGTTGTTTATATTAGGAGCCTAAACCCCCTGATATGGAACAACAACCCTTAACCGAACCAGCAGAACAGGAAAGCGTTTTTTCTGAAGAAGACCTGCTGAACAATCATGAATATGACAAACATGTGCGGCAGGCCCGCAACGCTATCTGGGTAATAGCTGCTATCCAGTTTGTTGCAGCCTTCATCACTGCTTTTACAGGGCCTGAAGATATATTCTGGTACAACCTGGGTATTATGGGCGTTATTGCCCTGATCTTCCTGGCATTGGGCGTGTGGGCGCAGAGAAAGCCTTATCCGGCTATTTTATCAACCCTGGTATTGTATGGCCTGCTGGTGGTGGTAGATCTTATAGCTGACCCCACAAGCATTATAAAAGGTATTATCCTGAAAGTGGCAATTGTGATCTACCTGGTCAAAGGATTGAAAGATGCACAGGAAGCACAACGATTAAAGGAGATACTGAACAACCGATAAACGGTTAACAGCAATAAAAAACGGAGTATAGTCATTGCTATACTCCGTTTTTTATGTTTTGCCTTCCGGCAGGATTGTTATAAGGTTACACCCAGGTTCAGGATGATCTCTGCTGTACCAAAAGCCTGTCTTGCATGGCCTTTGTATATGCGCAAGCCTGAGTAACGTGCGTAATCCAGTTTGCCGGCAAATTCAAGGTATACGTGTTTGAAGAAGGTAGAACGCAATGCACCTTCAATACCGGTATTCCACCCGCCGATCTGGAAATGCGGTTCATTTTTCTGGTTAAAGAAACTGTTCTCAACGTGCGGAATCACAGGACCTATACCGAACTTACCCAGCGCATCAATTTTAATGCTATTGCTTTGGTTGGCATACCAGTGCCAGCGTTTTACGATATTGATCAGCAGAAAATTAGCACCGTTGTTCAGGTAGTAAAAGAAGCCATTGCCCTCGGAAAAGTTTACAGTACTGTCAACAGAACGGCCATTCAACCTGCCTTTTACATTTACATCCTTGCCATCGGTAATGATGTATTTGGTATGGTCGAAGTTGATCTCAATACCCAGATCATGTTTATCATTAAAAAAATAGCCAATACGGTAATTGTACTGTGGAATGGTGATGGCCTTGCTCAGCAGTCCTTCATCCCAACCGGGGTGATCGTGTGCGGTTACACGGCGGAATGTATAGTCATTGCCTAATTCTGGCTGACTGATCTTTAAGTTACTGCGTGTGTACCACTCCTTGTTATAACCCCAGGAAAAATAAAACTCCCCTTTTTTGCGGGTAGTACGCGTGGTTTGGGCTTTCATTGCAAAAGGAGCCAATATTAATACCACCAGAACGATTTTTCTAACCTTGCTACTCAACATAATTCTACTGTTTAACGGATTGGGTCGGTCTTAGGTGGCGCAAAGATACTAATCAAAAGGTTCTCCGTCAACCGGCTTTCTGTCTGATTGTTTACCCCCTGATCACGATAAGCAACAGGCTGTATTAAGCATCATATTCCAGGATAGGGCGTAACCACTTTTCCACATCTTCAATACTCATGTCTTTGCGTGCGGCATAATCTTCCACCTGGTCTTTGTGGATCTTACCTATGCCAAAATACTGGCTTTGCGGATGTGAGAAATACCAACCGCAAACTGATGCTGCGGGATACATAGCCAATGATTCTGTCAGGTGTATACCAGTGGCTTCTTCACCGCCCAGCAGATCAAACAGTTTGTATTTTTCAGTATGGTCAGGACAGGCAGGATAGCCTGGTGCCGGACGGATACCTACATATTCTTCTTTGATCAGTTGTTCGTTGCTCAGCGCTTCCTGTTGCTGATAGCCCCATAGTTCTTTACGCGTTTTTTCATGCAATGCTTCTGCAAATGCTTCCGCCAAACGGTCTGTAAGAGCCTGCATCATGATCTTATTATAATCATCCAGTGCAGCTTCAAAACGTTTGATATGTGGTTCTATACCCTGCATGGTAACAGAAAATGCACCGATATAATCATTACCAGGTGTTTCGCCGTTCTGCAAAGGTTTGATAAAGTCTGCCAGTGAAAGATTGGGTTGCCCTGCTGCTTTTTTGATCTGCTGGCGCAGGAATTCCAGTCGTAATGGCGCGCCTGTATTGTACAATTCCACGGTGTCGGGAGCTACGCGATTGGCTTTCCAGAAACCAACCGTTCCTTTGGCGGTAAGCCATTTTTCTGCAATGATCTTGTCCAGTAACAGGTTGGCGTCATTGTACAATTTAGTAGCCTCCTTTCCTATTATTTCATCACTCAGAATATGCGGAAACTTGCCATGCATTTCCCAGGAAATAAAGAAGGGCTGCCAGTCAATATAGTCTCTTAAGATTGCCAGGTCAAAATTGTCGAACACCCTAGTGCCTGTAAAAGAAGGCGCCGGTGCCGTATAATTATTCCATTCGATATTTACAGGATTGGCTTGCGCATCTGTAAAGGGAAGGTATTGTTTGGCTGTTTTTTTATTGGCAAAATCATCTTTCAGTTTAGTGTACTCTTTGTTGATGCCATCCAGAAAGCCGCCTTTCTGCTCGTTGCTCAGCAATGCACCGGCAACAGTTACACTACGGGAAGCATCCAGTACGTGCACCACGCCACGGTCGTACTGTGGAGCAATTTTTACTGCTGTGTGCATTCTTGAAGTAGTGGCACCACCTATCAGCAGTGGTTGATTCATTCCCCTTCTTTTCATTTCATGTGCTACATGCACCATTTCATCCAGTGAAGGGGTAATGAGACCACTGAGGCCAATAATGTCTACTTTTTCTTTTTCAGCAGTATCCAGTATCTTATCGGCAGGTACCATTACACCCAGGTCTACAATATCATAACCATTACAGCCCAGTACCACACCTACAATGTTTTTACCAATGTCATGCACATCGCCTTTTACAGTAGCCAGCAATATCTTGGCAGCACCAGACTCGTCTTCATGAGCGCTCCCGTTCTGCAGACTGGCCAGTCTGCGTTGTTCTTTTTCAGCCTCGATATATGGAGTAAGCACCGCCACGCTCTTTTTCATTACACGGGCACTTTTTACCACCTGCGGCAGGAACATTTTACCGGCACCAAACAGGTCACCTACCACGTTCATACCATCCATCAGCGGACCTTCAATTACATCCAGCGGCTTGGGATATTTCTGTCTTGCTTCTTCAGTATCTGCATCAATATATTCTGTAATACCATGTACCAATGAATATTTCAGGCGTTCTTCCACGGATGTTTTACGCCATGCTTCATCTTTTACCGTTTCTTTTCCTTTTGCTTTTACGGTTTCTGCAAAAGCGATCAGTTTGTCGGTAGATTCATTGTTCTCATTGTTGCGGTTCAGCAATACATCCTCGCAAAGCTGGCGCAGTGTGGGTTCTATTTCATCATAGATAACCAACTGGCCGGCATTTACAATGCCCATATCCATACCCGCTTTGATGGCATAGTACAGGAATACGGAGTGCATGGCCTCACGCACGTGATCATTACCACGGAATGAGAATGAGATGTTGCTGACACCACCACTTACTTTGGTCAGTGGCATCAGGCGTTTGATCTCGCGGGTAGCTTCTATAAAGTCAACTGCATAATTGTTATGTTCTTCAATACCGGTAGCTACGGCAAAAATGTTGGGGTCAAAGATGATATCCTGCGGATCATATCCTACTTTTTCTGTAAGGATCTTATAAGCCCGGTGACAAATCTCTATTTTGCGTTCTTTGGTATCAGCCTGCCCTACTTCGTCAAATGCCATTACGATCACCGCAGCTCCGTATGACTGGCAGATGATGGCCTGCTCAATGAACTTCTGTTCTCCTTCTTTCATGGAGATAGAGTTCACAATACATTTTCCCTGTACACATTTCAAACCGGCTTCAATGATCTCGAATTTGGAGCTGTCGAGCATGATGGGTATCTTGGCAATATCCGGTTCGCTTTGTACCAGGTTAATGAATTTGGTCATGGCCTGTACACCATCCAGCAATGCATCGTCCATGTTTACGTCCAATACCTGTGCGCCGCCTTCTACCTGCTGGCGGGCAACACTCAGTGCTTCCTCATAATGCTGTTCACGAATGAGGCGGGCAAATTTTTTAGAGCCGGTTACATTGGTACGTTCGCCCACGTTTACAAAATTCGTTTCAGGACGAACTACCAGCGGTTCAAGACCAGAGAGACGTAAATACGGTTTGATCACGTTTGACATATCTTCATTTTTGCCACCAAGACAGAAAGACTCAAAGCAACACAATGGTTTATAAAACCATTCTTCTGATTCCGTCTTTAATCAGTGGAACTGTAAAGTTTATAATGTATCCCAGATGTTTATTAATCAGTTTAAGATGGCTCAACAACTGAGCCTCCCATACCGGATGAAAATTTCCCTGCGTCTTTAGTTCAAGGATCAGCAGATCATCTACCAGTATATCAAGTCTTAACCCTTCTTCTGCCAAGAACCCTTCGTAACGAATGGGAACCAATTGCTATTTCACAAAAGTGAATATTTCTCCTTTTCCAGCTCGTAACAGAAACATTTTGTATAAACATTTTCCAGCAGACCGGGGCCAAGCGCCTTATGCAACCTGAATGCAATGTCAATTGCCTCTCTGGCCAGTTGGTTTTCTTTATCAGAAAGGGGATTGAACTGTTGCTTTGTGCCGCCCTGTGTCATTGTGCCTCTGTGGTTTTATACACTACAAAACTGTTTCCACCACCGGTAACTGCCTGGGTTTGATCGTTTTCACATGTTCGGCAATATGGCGGATGTGGTCTGGCGTAGTACCACAGCAGCCGCCCACGATGTTCACAAAACCTTCTTTGGCCCAATCTTCCAGGAAGTGGGCTGTTTCGGAAGGCGTTTCATCATACTCGCCCATTGCATTGGGTAAACCCGCATTGGGATAGGCTGATACATAACAACCTGCCATCTGCGACAACTCTGCAATATGCGGGCGCATTTCTTGTGCACCCAACGCACAGTTCAATCCCACGCTCAATGGTTTGGCATGCATTACAGAAGTATAGAAGGCTTCCAGCGTTTGTCCGCTCAGTGTTCTGCCCGATGCATCGGTAATGGTACCACTGATCATGACAGGTAATGACGGCTTTTGTATGTTGCGGAAAAACTTTTTAATAGCAAAAATGGCACCCTTGGCATTCAGGGTATCAAAGATGGTTTCTATCAGCAACACATCTACGCCACCATCTACCAGGCCTTTGATCTGTTCGTAATATGCATCTGCCACTTCATCAAACGTTACTGCACGGTAACCGGGGTTGTTTACATCCGGTGATAATGACAGTGTTTTATTCAACGGGCCAATGGCGCCGGCTACAAAACGGGGTGTAATAGCTTCAGGCGCTAAACCGGCATTGAATTCATCAATAGCCTGGCGGGCACACCTGACAGAGGCTACATTGAGCTCGTATGCCAGCGCCTGCATATCATAATCAGCCTGTGCAATGCTGGTGCTGCTGAAGGTATTGGTTTCAATAATATCAGCACCCGCTTCCAGGTATTGTTTGTGGATAGCTTTGATCACTTCGGGTTGGGTAATGCTCAAAAGGTCGTTATTGCCTTTGAGGTCCGAATGCCAGTCCTTAAAACGCTCGCCACGGTAATCGTCTTCGGTTAGCTTATAGCGCTGGATCATTGTACCCATTGCGCCGTCTATCACAAGGATACGTTCCTGCAGACACTCCTGGATTGTTTTCATATTCAACTCCTTTTTTCTGCCACCGGCAGAAAGTTTTATAATGAATCAGGTTGCATTGACATATGTACATGCCAACAGTGACCCTAATGGCACTGGCAATACACAATATGTTAATGTGAACCAAACGGAATAAACGGGGAGAAACCTTGTGGCGGGTATTTCCTGGCGTTTATTAGTTCAGTTGACCGGGTTTACCGGCTTACAGGCCGAACAATAAACAAATCCGCCTGTAATGAAATGCAAAGTTACACCATGTAAGCATAATAACAAAGGGGTCAAAAAGCAGGGCTGAAAGGGGACGGTGGCTGGGAATATGAAATGAGAAATGTTGAATATCAAATATTGAAGTAAGACAGGGGCAAGTTGAAAGGTTGATAAGGGGTGATCAATGTTCTTATCCCTTCGTGTTTCTTTGTGCCTTAGTGGCTTCGTGGCCAGGGGGCTATCACTGCATATACTTCTCTACCGGCAGGCGGTTGGTAATGCTGCGGGCAAGGGTCATTTCATCGGCATATTCCAGTTCACCGCCAAAAGCAATACCCCTGGCAATAGTAGTGATCCTGACCGGTGTTTGCTGTAGTTTTTTTTGAATATAGTAGATGGTAGTATCTCCCTGTATGTTAGGGTTCAGGGCAAAAATGAGTTCTTCGGTATTTTCTTTGGGTATCCTGGCTATCAGCGCTTCAATGGTAAGCTGGTCGGGACCAATACCATCCAGCGGAGAGATAATGCCGCCCAGTACATGATAGATGCCGTTGTACTGCTGGGTGCTTTCAATGGCAATGACATCACGAATGCTTTCTACCACGCAGATCAGTTCCTGGCGACGCATGGGATTGGCACAGATGGTACAGGTATCAGTATCCGCAACATTATAACAACGCTGGCAGAATTTAATTCCCTGTCGCATACGCATAATGGTTTCACCAAATGCATTCACCTTTTCCGGTTCCAGTTTCAACAGGTGTAAAACCAGCCGCAATGCCGTTTTTTTACCGATGCCCGGTAACTTGGCAAACTCATTCACCGCATTTTCCAATAAACCAGAAGAGAATTGCATGGTGCAAAGATAGGTTGAAAAGGAATCAGGAATTGTACGTTGTTGAATGGAATAATTCTGATTCCGGTTGTTGAGACATCAGCCGGAGAGAGTCCATGACTGGTGTCTCAACAGCCACCTGATTCAACAAGATTAATGAGAAATCGGGTTAAGTATAAAGAACAAATTACAACTGTAAACCTGACACTGTTTTCTATAATGTAATATCTATCTCGTTTTCCCAGTTCACTTTAATATTTACCTTTCTTGGAACAGGAATAACCCTTTCCGGTTGTATGCGCGGGTGGGCAAAGTATTCGCCGGTATCCCAGATGCCGTTCTTGTTTTTATCCAGCAAAATACGCAACTCGTACTCACCGGGTAAGAACAGTTTGGAAGAAAATTCCCTGCTGGTGAACACATACGACTTTACCACTTTATCGCTCTGTATAAATTGCAGAACAGGGTTTTCAGACAGGTCAAGATTCATAAAACGTAAACGAACCGATGCATAGTCACTTTCTTTTTTAGAGTGAATGGTTATTGTATCGGTACGCAGCAGGCGACGCCCTACGGTATCTTCTGCAAACGTAGAATCCAGGATCAGTTTGTAGTGTGTATCAGGCGTCCATTGGTATACCAGTGTGATCTTTTCATTGCTGGTATCTCTTACAAAGTGATATCCTTTTATTGGCTGGTACGCATCTGTTGTAAAGTGCACTTTGGTGGAATCGAAATATTTATAAGGACCTGTTTTGAACTCTATCTCAAGATTGGTCAACAGATCCTGCTCGCCGCCAGTAAGACTATTGGTAATACGTAATCTTCTGTCGTTGGCCGTGTTTTTGGAAGGCTGCGCTTTGGGCGCCGCAGGTTTGGGTTTGGATTGCGGACGCTCTTCTTCTTTGGCCACAAACGCATACAGGGTAACAGGCGTAGGCGTCAGCGATGACCTGACTGTTGAATCAGAAAAGGCAAAGAGCTGATTGCGGGAAATATATTTCTTGGAACTGCCTTCATCTTTCATGGCGAAAATGGCGTAGTTGTTAGCAGGCAGATTGTGAAAGGTAAAGGCTCCATCCCGGTTAACGCGGGTAATGTAGCGGGGTTTTTCTTTTACCACGGCCGAATCACCAAAGTTGGTATACAGACCAACAATAAGTGTGGAATCAGTTTTGCCCGTTTCAGCTACTATTACCTTACCGGATACCTGTAATGAATCAATGGTATTGCCGGTACTGAATACATATACAAAATTCTTCAGTACATTGTTTTCATTAATATCCTTAATGGCATTGCCAAAATTGATAGAATAGGTAGTGTTGGGTTGCAGGGTATCTTTAATACGTACTGTTACTGTACGCAGCTTCGATTCTATTTGTGGCGCCACCTTTGGGGTGGGAGAAACGATCAGGTTTTCTGTAGGGTTATCCAACTGCACATACTCATCAAAAGTCAGTACAATACGGTCGCCTGTAAACCTTCTGGTAGAGTCTGCCGGGCGGGCCTGTTGCAGTACCGGGGCCAGTGTATCCTTAGGACCACCGGAAGGAGGAATAATATTGGCACAGCCGGTATTGGTAGTAATGCTCACCGCACAACCCAGTATAATCAGCAGTAATATCAGTAAGTTGTTCTGTTTCATTGTATAAATTCACCTGAGAAGGTTGCAAACTTAATGGGTTTATTTTGTTTGCGTGTAAAGGGCTTCTTAATAATGTATCAAAATCCTGTTAATCCTGCACTTCGTCTTCTTCCTGTAAGGTATGCAGGGCTACAGCCATGTTGTTGGTTTTAACAAACCGGCACCAGTGACAGTCTTCCTTGCCACAACCGGTATAAAAATCATGAGCCTGTATTTTGCCCCATACCCGGGCTATCTGCTGGTTTACGGTAGTAATATCAGCAGGCGTGATCGTGATCTTTTCCCGGCGGTAATTTTTCTTTTTATCAGGCTCAATAAAATCAAATTCAGTACTGATCACCTGCCAGTCACGTTCATGATTATCAACCAGAATTTTATAAAACACAGCCTGTCGCCAGTAATCGCCGCCGTTGGGGTCTTTTTCGGAAGGCGGTCTTAATTTTTCACGTGCTTTATCGGGATCACCGGTTTTATAATCCACTACGTTCACCGCTTTGCCGTTAAATTCCAGTTTGTCCAGTTTGCCTTTCAGTGGTACACCATTCACTACTTGCTTAATGCTGCGTTCAATGGCTACTACTTTATTGAAAGAGTAGATATAGGTATCATAATAGTTGCCCAGCACTTCATACCCATATTCCAGTCTGCGTGCAAACTGTTCGCGTGTAAAGCTTTCGCGGTGCCGGTGCATGAACCAGTTAAAATCATCGATCAACACTTCTTTGGCGGCAAACAGGTCTTTACCGCTTTCCTGCATACGGCGGAAAAGTTTTTCCAGTGCAAAGTGCACGGCAGAACCAAATTCTGTTGCTTCATTTTTAGGCGAAGGAATGCGTACCAGGTTTTTGAAATAGAACTCCAGCGGACACTTGAGATAATTGTTCAATGCTGTTACGTTCATTACAAATTTATCCAGCAAACGGCTTACAAATTCCTCTTCAATACGACTGATTTCCGGTGCTGCGGCTTCAGCAAATGCCAGTGACTGGAAATCGGCCTGAACAGTTTCTTCCAGTATTATTTTTTCAACCGGCAACGGATATTCATTGCGGATCTCTTCAATGAACATAGATGGCTCCTGCAACGATTTGCCATCGTTTTTGAACTGGCTGTAAGAAATAAGCAGGTGTTGTTCTGCACGTGTAAGGGCTACGTAAAATAACCTGCGCAGTTCTTCTTCATCAGAACCTTCTTTACTGCTGGAAAACACCGTATCCGGCAGTTTGTAACCACCGCCGGGTTTGCGTTTCTTTTCCCATGAACCGGCATTACAGCCCGCAAAGAAAACATATAGAAATTCCAGTCCTTTTGAACCATGTGCCGTAAGCAGGTTCACGCCTTTTTCACTGCCGGTAACCTGTGTCAGCGGAAGGGTAAGTCCTTCTTTTTCCATCAGGTCAATGATATTTACCAATTGTGCAAGGTTCAGTAAAGGATTGCGGTGTGTTTCTTCTTTTACAAAATCAAACAGTGCGGTGATCACCTGCATCAGCCAGATACGTTCGGGGCTTTTCATTACAAAACTCAGTACACCTGCTTCGCGGATGATGTTTTCAAAAAGCTGTTGCAGGGTAACATTCACCGTATCGGCCATCAGTTTTTCCAGTGCTTTACCGGCTTTCTGCAAACCGGGATGAATACCCTGGCTGAACAGGTCGGCCGGTGGTTTGTTGATCTTATCATATAAAAGCTGGCGCAGTGTTGTTTTGTTGTTGCCAAACTGCCGATCGGCCACTTCAATGCTCAGGCGGGCTATCTCCATGGGAGGTGTGCCAAACCAGTCGAAGTGGAGGATCTCAAACAGCATTTCACCACCGCCATTGGGAATGTCGTGTTCAGCAGCCAGGTAACGCAGTACCAGTATTATTTTCTGTGCCAGCGGTACATGCAGCAGGTTCATACTGCGTTTGCTGTAGGCAGGTATATTGCACAGTTTCAGGTATTGAGCCAGTTCTTCACCGTACTTATTCTCTTTGTAAATAATGCCGATCTTGCCCGGGGGCACACCTTGTTGCAGCAGTTGCTGCACCTGTAGCGTAATGCCTGCCATTTCCTGCCACGGTGTTTCATACTGCCGTATCAGCGGTTCATGTGTTAAGTGTACAAGATGGCTGTTGCTGGAGTGCAGGTCTTTTGACAGACCATCAATCTGTTTCACCAGTCTTTCACTGTTGCGGTCAATCAGTGCTTTAGAGATGTCCAGGATAGGCTGTGTAGAACGATAGTTGTTGGTAAGTACCACCGTCATCAGGTCGCGCTGATAATTATTGGCAAATGCCAGCATGTTTTCTACGTTGGCACCCTGGAAACGATAGATACTCTGATCATCATCACCTACCACAAACACGTTGGGCTTATCCCAGTAGCTGATCAGCAGTTCTACCAGGCGGTTCTGTGTACCACTGGTATCCTGGTATTCATCCACCAGCACGTATAAGAACTGTTCCTGGTAGCGGGCCAGCAGGTTGGCATTTTCTTCAAAGGCCCTGATCACCCAGTTGATCATATCATCAAAATCGTACCGGTTGCGGCTGCGCATCAGTTGCTGAAAACGGTCAAATTCATTTACAGCAGCTTTCAGTTTTTCCATGCGTTCCGTTTCCTCGTAGTAGGCAGGTTTGTAGGTGCCTTTTTCCCATTTACCGGCACGGGAGGTCTGGTATTTAAAGGTTTCCTCGTCTTTAATGCGGGTAAGGTATTCGTCTATTTTCTGCAACAGGAACTCCGGCGACCAGCCTTCGCGTTTCATGGTGCTGAAAAGCGACTGCAGGTTGTTGATCTCAAAATATACATCGCCCCGGTAGCGTTTCAGGGGGTGGTTTTTGGGAAAACCATCTATCAGTTGTTTGAACAGCTCAATCCTTTCCAGGTCCGACACCGGGTCGAGGGCTGTCTTTTCAAACAGCGATAGGTTTTCCTGGATAATATCGTTGCAGAATGCGTGGAAGGTATAGATATTCACCTTATAGGCGTCGGGGCCGATGAAGGAAACCAGCCTTTTACGCATGGCCACTACGCCGGCGTCGGTATAGGTAAGACAGAGAATGTTGTTGGGAAGGGTATCTGTGTCCAGCAGTATCTTACCAATACGGCTGGCAAGGATCTGGGTTTTACCGGTTCCGGGGCCGGCAATCACCATTACTGGTCCTTCGAGGGTGTCTACAGCTTTTTGCTGCTGTTCATTCAATCGCTCGTATTCCTGTCTGAAATGCCGGTTAAGTTGTTCCCTGTTGATACTCATATTGCCAAAGGTAGCAAAATCACACCTCGCAGCAGGCATTCCCGGTAAGGGTTGCCCGGTCTGCTGCAGAGCGGCTTCTTGTCCGGAAACAAGTGTTGCAACAGTGTTTCAGCTGTTATAGTCAATAACTTTCTTTTATAGATAAAGAGTTGCTTTTGAATGAAAATGCCTTACTTTGTTGAAGCAATATCACTTTTTACGGTAAGTATATTTATTTATGACTGATACTGAATAACTTCTGCCGGGTAAAAACCTTTTGGCTTTAAACCGGGAAAAGTTCTTTATTTGGGAATAAATAACGTGAATTACCGTTATATAAGTAAGCGTCCATACAAATGAAAAACCTGAATACCCTTAAAATTTTCATCCTTGAAGATGATGCATGGTATGGCTCCATGCTGCAGCATTATCTTACGCTAAACCCTGATTACGAGGTAAGGCGGTTTGAAAGCTCCCGCGAATTTTTCAACAACCTGCACGAGCGTCCTGATGTGGTAACGCTGGACTATTCTATGCCCGACATGGATGGCAGTGAGGTATTGAAAAAAATACGTGAAGTAGATCCCGATATACGGGTCATCATCATTTCCGGTCAGGAGGATATTGGCACCGCGGTGGGACTGCTGAAAAGCGGTGCATCGGATTACATGGTGAAAAATGAAGAAACGAAGGACCTGTTGTGGAATGCACTGCTGCGTTTGAAAGAAATTGATGGTTTGCGCAAGGAAGTAGAGCACCTGAAAGAACAGGTGGGCAAGAAATATGATTTTTCAAAATTCCTGATAGGTAAAAGTGAGGCCATGCAGAAAGTATTTGCACTGGCCGAAAAAGCAACCAAAACCAACATCACAGTTTCCATTTCCGGCGAAACCGGTACGGGTAAGGAAATGGTGGCCAAAGCCATTCACTACAATTCAGACAAACATAAAAAGCCTTTTGTAGCAGTGAACGTAGCGGCTATTCCGCGCGACCTGATCGAGAGTGAATTGTTTGGTCATGAAAAAGGTGCTTTTACAGGTGCGGTAACACGCCGTATCGGTAAGTTTGAAGAAGCACACCAGGGCACCCTGTTCCTGGATGAAATTGGTGAACTGGACATTAACCTGCAGGCCAAGCTGCTGCGTGTATTGCAGGAACGTGAAATTACACGTATCGGTGGCAACGAAGTGGTGCCCATCAATGTGCGCATTATTGTAGCTACCCACCGCAACCTGTTGGAAGAAGTACAGGAAAAAAGATTCCGTGAGGATCTTTATTACAGGCTGATAGGTTTGCCCATTCAACTGCCACCGCTGCGCGAGCGTGGCAATGATATACTGGTACTGGCCAAACATTTTATGGACCAGTTCTGTAAGGAAAACAACTCCGGCAAAAAAGTATTATCTGCCGAAGCGCAGCAAAAACTACTGCAATATGCATTTCCCGGAAATGTGCGTGAAATCAAATCTGTAATGGAACTGGCCTGTGTGCTGGCAGATGAGGAAACGATACAGCCGGAAAATATCACTATCAATATTTCAGCTTCTATCAGTGACCTGATCGGAAAAGAACGAACCCTGAAAGAATACGAAACACAGATCATACAACACTATCTCGATAAGTATGATAAAGATGTGTTGCTAGTGGCCAAAAAACTGGACATTGGCAAATCCACCATCTATCGTATGATACAGGCTGGCGAACTGAAAACAAAATAGGCAGGCCATGATGGCATAGCTGAACAATATCCATGAATTACGAGCACCTGATAGAATCGCTTCGGGAAAGCCTGGAAAAAGAGCGGGCTGCACGCATTGCTGTAGAAACGACATTGGCCGAAAAAGAAGCTGCACTGGCAACCGCGCAACAGGAAATTATCCAGCTCACAACTCAATATGAGCAGGAAACAGGTAAGCCTGTGGATGATGCGCAACATTATAATGAAAAGCTACGCATCATTTCCAACCGCCTCTCACTACTGGTACAGAACCTGCAGTATGGTATAGTACTGTCCGATGCTGACTGTAAGATATTTCTTGCCAACAACAAGGTGTGCGAAATATTCACCATCCTTACCGGACCTGCGCAACTGATAGGCATAGATTGCTATACTGCCAACAGCCAGCTAAAAGAATACTTCAAAGATCCTGACGCATTTGAAATGCGTGTAAAAAACCTGCTGCAGGAAAAGCAACAGGTAACCGGCGATCAACTGGAAATGAACAATGGCAAAATATTGCAACGCGACTATATTCCCATCTGGAACAAAGGATATTATGAAGGACACATGTGGGTGTTCAACGATATTACGGAAAAGGTGCAGGCCAATAAACTACTGTCCCGGCAACGCCAGTTTTACGAAGATGTGCTGAACCTGCTGCCTGGTGATGTAGCTGTAATGAATCCCGACAGGACCTTCCTTTTCCTGAACCCCAAAGCGGTAAGTGATAAATATGTACGGGAGTGGCTGATCGGTAAAAAAGATGAGGATTATTGCAGAATAAGACAACGCCCGATAGAATTTGCCTTGCGGCGCAAAGCCATTATTGAAGAAGTATTACGTACCAGGCAATTAAAAACATGGGAAGAGCAGTTTCTGAAGCCAGATGGCAAAACCGAATATTATCAGCGCAACATTCATCCTGTACTGGATGAGAACGGTGCTGTAAAAATGCTGATTGGCTATGGTACCAATATCACCGATCAGAAAAATATTGAAGAACAGATACAGCGTAGCGAAAAGCGTTATCACGACCTGTTTACCTACAGCCAGGCATTGATCTGCACACACGATGAAACTGGAACATTGCAAAGTGTAAATCCCGCGTTATATCAACTGCTGGGTTACCAGGTTGAAGAAATGGTCGGCAAAAAGATCTACGATTTTATTCCGGAAGAGGATAAGGTTGGTTTTATTAAACGCTACCTGCCCGATATTAACAGCAAAGGAAAAGATGAAGGGGTGTTCAGGGTACTGTGTAAAGATGGAACAATATTATTCCTGCTTTACCAGAATTATAAAATGCAAGAAGAAGGTATTGATACGTACATTATCGGATTTGCCCAGAACATTACCAATCGTGTAGAACAGGAACGTGAATTGCGTACGGCCAAACAACTGACCGAACAGGCAGCACAGGCCAAAGAAATATTCCTGGCCAATATGAGCCATGAGATCAGAACACCAATGAATGGTGTACTGGGCATGGCCGGACTGCTGGCCAAAACAAATCTTGACTGGCAGCAACAGAAATACCTGGGATTGATCCAGGAGTCTGCCAACAACCTGCTCAAGATCGTAAATGATGTACTGGACCTGGAAAAGATCATTATGGGAAAGCTTCAGTTTGAAGAAGTGCCTTTCTCATTACCAGAGCGGGTGGAGATGTGTATACAGTCTTTCACATTTAAAGCGGATGAAAAAGATGTAGTGTTGTCGTATAAGAATAATCTGCCACGTGATATTATTGTAACCGGCGATCCACACCGGTTGAACCAGGTATTGAACAATCTTATCAGTAACGCATTAAAATTTACAGACACGGGTACAGTAACGGTAGAAACCCGCGTTATTAAAGAGCAGGACAACAAAGTACTTGTTTATTTTTCTGTACAGGATACTGGCATAGGTATACCTGAAGACAAACTGCAATCAATATTTGAACCATTTATGCAGGCGCATTCCTCTGTATCGCGTAAATACGGGGGTACAGGTTTAGGGTTGAGTATCTGTCGTGAGCTGATACAGTTGCTGGGAGGGGAATTGAAGGCAGAGAGTAATGAAAATGCAGGTTCGGTATTCAGCTTTACGTTGCCATTTACCATCAGTACAGAAAAACCCAAACAAATGTCGTCCGTACAGGAATCCAATTATAAAAATTTAGGAAGACGTAAAATATTACTGGCAGAAGATGTGGAGCTCAATCAATATCTTGCCAGACATATCATGGAATCATGGGGCCTGGAGGTAACAGTGGCGGGTAATGGCCGCGATGCTGTAGAGATGGTAACGCAACATGATTTTGACCTGGTGCTGATGGATATACAGATGCCCGAAATGGATGGCATAGAGGCAACAAAACTGATACGCCGTATGCAGGACACACGCAAATCGGCCATTCCTATTGTAGCCCTTACTGCCAATGCGCTGAAAGGAGATAGTGAAAAGTATCTTGCAGCAGGTATGAACGGTTATGTATCCAAACCATTTGACGAGTCAAAACTATACTATATGATTTCCCGGAGTTTAAATGAGCCCGAAGTTCCTGTGGCATCCGGCGGTGTACAGGAAAAGATACAGGCGGCCCCACCTGCCCAGGAAAAATTGTATAACCTGAGTGCCATTCAGTCAATTTCCGGAGGTGATGAAGCATTTGTAAAACGCATGGTGGTATTGTTTACAGATATTATGCCCGTTTCACTGAAAGAAATGCAACAGCATGTTGAGCAGCAGAACTGGGAGGCAGTAAGCAAGCTGGCGCATAAACTAAAATCCACCATCGATTCCATGGGCATTGTATCACTGAAAGATGATATCCGTGTAATAGAGAACAATGGAAAGAAAAAGATACATACAGACGATATTCCTCCGCTGGTACAGAAAGTGACCGGCATTATACAGCAATGTGTAGAGCAACTGAAAAAAGATTTTTCACTGCAGTAGCAACTGCAACAACATTGTTGACAAATCAATTGTTACGAACGTTATGGCTGTATACCGTATTAAGGCTGTCCAGAAAATACCGGGTGATATGGAAACCATCTGGCGTTTCTTTTCGAAACCGGAAAACCTGGCAACGATTACACCGGCACATTTCAACTTCCGGGTTACCTCACAATACCACGGTGATACCATTTATCCCGGGCAGATCATTGAGTATAAAGTAAGTCCTGTAGCCGGTATTCCTCTGTACTGGATGACAGAAATAACACAGGTAATACCGCAGCAGTTATTTGTAGATGAGCAGCGGTATGGTCCGTACAGCATGTGGCATCACCAGCACCATTTTGTACCGGTAACAGGTGGTGTGGAAATGACAGACATTGTACATTACAAAATTCCTTACTGGTTTATAGGAGATATTGCCAACAGCCTGCTGGTAAGTGCGCAACTGCGCAATGTGTTTACCTACCGTTACAAAAAAGTAGAAGAGCTGTTTGGTGAATGGGAAGGACAACAGATGCAACTGATGTTCAGTTGAAACAATACGAAATGATTAAAATACAAAGGGAGACAACATAGCTGTCTCCCTTTTACATTCTTCAGGTAACGGTATTAACCGGGGATCCTGGAAATATATTTCTCGATCTCTTTGATCTGTTTTACAATATCAGGAGTAGTGGGTTTTAACGCTTTGGTTTTGCGGAAAAACTCTTTAGCAGCGCGGAACTCGCGTTTGTTCATCATGATATTACACATCTGCAGGTAGGCGGCAGCCTCATTCTCCTTATCGGGCAGTCCTTCACGGATAGCCTGGCGGATATAGCTTTCACCCTGTTTGAAATTGTTTTTCTGCAAAGCGATCATGCCCATCTGCAACAGGCTGGCACCTTTTACTTCTTTCATGGGCGTGCCCAGGTCAAGCCCTTTCTTCATGTTCAGTTCAGCGCCATCAAAATCCTGTTTCATCATGGCCAGCTGACCTTTGAAAGTAAAAAAGGCAGAACGGATGGGTTTGTACAGCAGGTTGGGGTATTTGATAGAGTTTAGTACTTTTTCAGCACCTTCCAGGTCACCGGTTTCCATGTGGTCCTGTATCAGACGCAGCGGACCGACAAAAAAGTGACCAAAGATCATGATGGCACCTATAAAGTAAGCCGGGAAAGCCGGCCAGAAACCACTGAAAATGTTTGCCGCAACGCCTATTACAATTAAAGTAATACCCAGGTACAGGCGATAACGGATAATCCATGTATAAAACTTCATAAAAATCCCGCGATTTTGTGGGACAGCAAAGATAACGGATTTGCAGATGTTGTAATGTGTAAATGTGGAGCGGCCATATATGAAAAGCGGCCGGCAGGGGTAGAGATTTACCGGTAGGGTACTGCCTTACAGGTTTAAGGATTTGTGTTTCGGGTTCTGAAAATTGCAGGTTTCAAAGATTTTTTGTTGCTGATTTCAGACTGTAGCCCTCAGGCTTCTGATTTTCCGGCCTTTACCTGCTACTTTAAAACCTATAACTTAACACCTGGTAGCTGTACATTAGCGAATTTGCTTTATTTTCGCACCCCGGAAGAAGAAAAAGGCTTCTTTTCTGGCCCGGTAGTTCAATGGATAGAATAGGAGTTTCCTAAACTCTAGATACAAGTTCGATTCTTGTCCGGGCTACAATACCCACAATTACTCATAAATGCCCAGAAAAGGGCATTAAATGCACTTAATTCCCTTAATTCTTGTAGAATTTGACGGTCTTTCTGGAATTCCATTGTGGAAATTACGAAAGAGCGAACCATTAAATCTCGTTTGCATTTGACCATCAACTATATTGATTACCAATGCAAAAGAGGTGATCAAGCCAAGCATAATTCCCATAATGAGCTAAGACTCATATCTTAGTGCTTTTTACGCAAAGAAGATTCTCATTCGATATGCCCAACGACACTGATAAAACCCGTATTCCGCATATTATTAAATATATGGGTTCTAAAAAGCCGATTCTTGATTTTGTCACCTCTGCAATCAATAACATACACACTGGAGATCAGCCAATTTGCGATTTATTTTCAGGATCTTGTTCGATTTCTGCTGCTTTAAAAAGAAAATACAATTTTATCTCCAACGATGTTCAGGATTATTCTCGCATTTTAGCTCATACATACTTTTCTGACTTATCTCCCTATCAGTATGAAGAGTTGAATGAGCAAATAGAAGATTCTGCCAAAATGCATGTATTTTGGTTTTTTGAGCACTATCGAAATTTGTTTATTGATTATAGCGTGATAACTACACTTGAAGAGTATCAGCGTGTGGAATTATTACAGCGGGACTTTTTCGCTATATCGAATATAGCCATCGACTATCACCTTTTTACTAAATATTACTCGGGCACGTACTGGTCATTTGAGCAATGTGTTTGGATTGATGCCTTAAGAAAAGTTGCTGATAAATTTTCCGGAACACCTATCTATTATGCTATTCTGTCCAGTATTATGTATGCCATGTCTTATTCTACCCAGAGTACTGGACATTTCGCTCAATATCGAGATGGCAATTCGGAAGAAGCGATGCATAATATTATTTATTACAGACAAAAAAATTTGTACGGTCTCTTTAGGAAAAAATTTAAGGAATTATTATCTTCATTGGATAACTCATTAAAAAAGTTGACCACCACCACCTTATCTTTTGAGGATTGTTTAAAATCCATTCCACCCGGAACAACTGTCTACGCAGATCCGCCTTATGCACCTGTCCATTATTCAAGGTTCTATCATGCACTTGAAACATTAGTTAAGTACGACTATCCAACCGTTGATCACAAAGGAAGATATCGAAGTGATCGTCATCAATCACCTTTTTCGCAAAAAGGGAAAGCGCTAAATGCCTTTCGAGACCTCTTTGAAGGTGTCATAATCCAGAAAGCACAGCTTGTTCTTAGCTACAGTGGTTCTGGAGTTATTAATATTAAGTTGATTAAAGATCTGGCAAGCCAAATGTTTAACCCGACCCAGTACACTCTTACTACTCAGGCGCTTGATCACAAGCATAGCACAATGGGCAGATTTGAAGATCATGAGAGGGATGTTGTGGAATATCTTATAATAGCAAAACTAAACTGAAGATGCCAGCAAATTTTGACATTGAATCACTAAAATCATCTTGGACAAAATATGATTCTGTTCAGGTCATCGATGTTATTGGTAGTGAGGAAGAATTAAAATTGTTTGTCACAAAAAAAAAGAATATTGACGAACCAGTATTACGACATTTCCTCGGGATAAATAGCCTTGCCGACCCAGTTCCAACATTTTGGTATGATATTCAAAAATATCCAGATCAGAAACGATTATTTGCTCTTCTTGCTGCAGTGTTCACACATCACCAAGCAATTGCCGATTTCGCCTCTTATTCCACAGGAGATATGAAGGGTATATTTAAAACTAAGGCAGGTAAGCAATATACGAATTTGCGCAGCGCCCTTGTTGAATCCGGAGCAGCGGCTAATAGTTATAGGCGGAAGGAAGAGGTGCCTTATGATTTATCTGTCTTATACGAAAATGGAGCTGTCGGCAGTTTGTTTAAGCGACTTTTAGAACAAAGGCTTGGAAGTATAGGTTGGAATGGAAAAGATTTTTACGAAATCTGCTATCAGTTTGAGTTTGAAAAAGCACTTAGCCTCACTCGCGATCAATTCAAGCAATGGCTTGAAGGTAGAGCTTTGATTGAAACCAAACTAAGCGCCCAACTTAATCAGCTAAAGCAGTACAAAACAATTACTGCGTATAAAGTAAACCAATGGCTCAACGAATGGGATAGCATTAATTTCTCTACAGAAGAAATGCGTTCCAAACCAGAGGCTTACTTTCTTATGTTTAAAATTGATGCCCGCCTTTTAAAACGGCTTTCTGATGTTCATCGTAGAGTAAGTGAGCCTGACAGACATACGCCCGATTTGTCCGTACAACGTTCTTTAAAAGAAACTCGCTCTAAAGAAATACATAACTATATTCATGGCGGATTCCCTTGGTCAACAATATCAGAGGCGCAAAGAGAAACAGAAGAGTTCCGCGATCTTAAAATGCCGGGAATTCTTCCAACCGCAATTATTGCGAATATTCTCGCACCAAACAGTGAAAGAGGCAACCATCTTCTTAACAAAGAAGATGCCTTGGGAATCTCAGATCTTGGTACTGATTTCCCCAAGTTAACTATTCCCGATCAGGTGTTTGACGACTCCTGGAATCCCAAATTAAAGCCTTTAGAAATAATTGATGGTCAACATAGGCTGTGGGCTTTTGATGAAAAGGAAATGTTAAGTGGCAGCTATGAATTACCAGTAGTGGCTTATGTAAACTTGGATCGAGCATGGCAGGCATACCTCTTTTACACTATCAATATCAAACCTACAAAAATCAATACAAGCCTTGGATATGACCTATATCCATTGCTAAGGACCCAAAACTGGTTAGAAAATTCAAAAGACGGCTTATTGTTTTATCGAGAGAATAGAGCGCAAGAGCTTGTAGATGCACTTTACACATATAAGGAAAGTCCATGGAAAGGCAGAATTAAAATGCTTGGAGAGGGAGAGGGAAATATAAGTCAGTCAGCATATGTAAAAGCACTAACCAGTTCTTTTTTGAAAAAATCAGCACAACAAACGGCACGCGGAATGGGGGGGTTATTCTCGGAAATAATCGTAAAAGAGAATAAAAAGCAAGTACTCAATTGGAATCGATCTCAACAAGCTGCTTTTATTATCTTGATTTGGGACATCATTGGGGAAAAACTCGCGTTATTTTTAGACCCTGAGTTTGCTAGTTCTGAACCTATGTGGGCTACACGCATACGTGTGCAAGAAGAAGGAGAAATACCTAATGAGTTACAGCACCCTGCATTTGTCTCCAAAAATTCTTTTCTTTCTCGTGATCAAGGTGTGAGAGGAATCTCCATGTTTGCTAATGACCTTTTTTATGCTGTCGCTACATCTAAAGAATGGGATCTAAATTCGCTGACTTGGGACGATGACCTTGACGACAAAACCATTTTGCCAGAAAGTATTGATAAAGCGATTAAGGAGTTTAAAACGCATGCTTTATATAATCTAATGCTCGATTTTGGCACTGAAGTAATCAAACTAGATTGGCGAACGCCATCAAGCGACTTTTCTGACAATTCCGATCAACGATTACAGCAGATGCGGTATAAAGGAGGTAGTGGTTACTCCGAAGTCTGGAAAGATTTGATAGATATCTTTATTAAATCGGGCAATCCTGATATTCAAACTAACGCTCTTAGAGTAGCTGAATTTAAAAATTAGGCATGCAAAATTTCGTAAATACAGCATCTTCAATACCTGTAATAAGTGGCGCACGCGAAATTAAAGCAAACTTCGCTCCTGGTGGCACAACTGTAGATCAAACAAACCCTCTTGTCCTTAATTCAACACGGGCAATTGCAAATTTTATTCAAAGCCCTTCTTCGCTTACACAAAGCCAGGTTAATACTTATTTAGCCTCTTCAGTTTTACTCCATAACCTTGATGGGTGGGTATATTTGTCTAGCGCTATTGATTGCCTACTAAATGGTGATGCTGCAATTGCCTTACATCTGGCATATTATTCAGAGCTACGCGGTTCTATGTCTTTTCTAGCATCGCAAGGTATTGGCATTTTCAACAACCGTCACATTAATGTAGATCGACATAATGCCATTAATCTGAACCCTCCAATACCACAGTACCGCAATAGTAGGAAGGTTATGCACGGGAGAACTCACTATCACAGAACAGACTTTGGAACGCATATATTTACTTGGGATTCGCTTGACCATTGGATTAAATCTTCTGTTCATCCTATGAACGATGAGATTTTAAAAGTGTTTTCAGTTTCTGGAAAATCATTTGATCAATGGGCAGACAAATTCCCATATGCTTCCACCTTAACAGCCAATCAAATAATCAAAAAATGGCTAAAACAGTGGAACGCAGACGTACATTTTTATTCTAACGACAGAGATGCGAGAAACAATGTAAGTTACAGACCTCAACGACAACGAAATGTACCCTCTCATTTTACATTGAATGAAATTATTAAAAAGCTGGGTGCATTTTGGGAGATCCTGGAACCAGACAACACTAACCGTTTCATGCTATTGGATAAATATCTCCTTCGCATTTTTCTTCAGGAGATATATAGCACGCTACCGACCACAATTCGTTCAGCAAATACATTTGATTCCCTAGTTAGACAAGCTTTGACTGATCTAGGACTTAGTCATGATATCAGTTTTATAAACTTTCTTACCAATACATCACCAGTAGCACACGAATTATTCGTAGAAGCCGGTAAGGACGCGATTATTTTAGCAACTGGTAGTATTAACCCTCTGAGTGTAATTGCAAGAGCAACATTGATGCTCAGATTGTCAACTGGAACAGCTACTTCAACGTTCAAATTAGCCGGCGTTACACATTCAGAGCTCGATTTTTTGTGGGACAGATTTGGTCTTGAAAATGGATTTTGGGAAACCGGCGATTATAATGTTGCCATTATTGATATTTGGGATGACATTAAGGACTATATCGATGATGTCATCACATTCGCTCAAGGAAAGGCTCCTAACCTATGTTTAAACGAGATCTACACAAAAAGAGATCTACCTCAAGCCTTAACGTACTTCAAACAATTTCACCGTGCAGGCTTGTGGGGATACAGTCTTTAGCTCCTCAAAAAATGAACATTGATTGAAATAAAACCTTAGCCTGCTCCTTTTGACAAAGCATTTTTCACTTCAAACTGCTCAGATTTTCATATAACTCTTTGAAAAAGAGCATCAATGTGTTCGATATTTGTCCTGTCGAGGCTACGAGCATGACAAACCCGCTGTAACTCAGCGGGTTTTATTTTGCATAACTTATCCCGGTTTGATTATACTAAGATTTTTAAATACACTATTTTTTAGTGCGCTATTCGGTTGCAATGACATGTTACACGCAGCACTGGATAGATAAATGGTAATCTGAATCTGCCAAATCGTGTAACATTTATTAAAGTTTTACGTCTCTCTTATAAGAGCTCAGGACCATTTTGAGTTGTAATATAATGATTGATAGTTTTTTCATAAAATCGAATATGTTTACCAAACGCTTATTAACCTTCTGCCTGCTATTTATCGGAACAGGGCATGCCTATTGCCAGGACTGCAACTGTAGCACAACCTTCCAATGGTTGAAAAAGACTTTTGAAGAGAATGATGCGGGATTTAAATATATACTTTCAGTAAAAGGACAGGCTGCCTATGATTATCATACCCAGAACATCCAGGAAAAAATCAATGTGGCAAAAAACAGGGAAGAATGCCTGCCTGTACTACAGGAATGGTTACATTTTTTTAGAAAAGGGCATATTTACATCAAAGCGCTTGAAAGGGAAAATGGAAACGAAAGCCCGGCTCTTGCCAAACAATTAGATACGCTTTCAATTAAAAATCAATTTAAAGATTGGCCACGATTACAAATAGCTCTTCCTGAATTTGAAAAATACCTGAGCAATAAGCAAACTCAGGACTTTGAGGGCATTTGGAATTGCCCGCCTTATAAAATAGCCATTACAAAAACAGAAAATGGATACAAGGGCATCCTGGTAAATAATGTTTCTCCTTATTGGGAGTCAGGACAGTTAAAACTGGAAATAATCAAAGAGGGTAATGAGCTAAAGGGGATAGCCTACATGCGTGATCATTCCAAAGCTAAAAGCGATCATATAGAATGGATGGGTCAGAATTATTTACAGGTTGCCGGCCTTTGGTTGAAGCGGCTGGCGCCGGTTCTTCCTACGGAAACGGAAGTCCAGGACTATTTAACATTAGGGAATGCCAAAAATCCATGTATAAAACAGTTGGACAAAAATACACTGTATTTAAGAATCCCTTCATTTGATCCGAGCCAGAAAAAGGCAATTGACAGCGTACTGGACGCGAACGATGAAATGCTGTCAAAAACGCCAAACCTTATTATCGATATTCGGGGTAATGGAGGCGGTAGCGATTTTACCTTCAGTCATATCATCCCCTATTTAAAAACAAATCCAATATCAACTTTTGGAGTTGAATACCTGAGTACATCAATGAATAATAAAAGGATGTTGGATTATATTACTAAACCGGAATACAAAACCTTTTTTTCTGATGAACAAAAGGAATGGGCAAAGAAATCATACGATACCTTACAGAAGCATTTGGGAGAATTTGTCTATTTGAACGAGCCTTTAAAAGGAAAAGAAGCGGAAGACTCTGTTACAAAAAAAGCATACCCCAAACAAGTGGGTATTATAATAGATGGCGATGTAGCCAGCTCAGCCGAACAATTTGTGCTGGCGGCCAGGCAAAGTAAAAAAGTAAAATTTTTTGGAACGCCTACTTTTGGGGCATGTGATATTTCAAATATGTATTTTATAAAAGATCCCTGCAACGAATATGAGTTAGGGTATTGTCTTTCCCGCAGCAAGCGAATCCCGCAATACATTATAGATGATCGCGGTTTGCAGCCGGATTATTTCATTAGCAATGAAATCCCTCAGTTTAAATGGTTGACATATGTGAAGCAAATTTTGGAACAGTAGCTCTATAAGATGAAATAGTCAAGATCTGACCGGACAGTTGGGATAACTTTAAGTAACCACACTTATTAATCAATCCCAAAAAGCCAGATTATGAAGACTGCATCTAAATCAATCAAAAGCAAATTAGGATTACAGCACTTAGCAGAGCATTTAGGCAATGTTTCCCAGGCATGCAAGGTAATAGGCTAGAGCGGCTAGCTTCTACTAAACAGGTGTCTTTATTTCTGCCGGCGGTATCCGGAGTGTTTGGCTGTGGCACAACCTGGAAGTTTTTGACAAACGCCTGAAGGCATTAGAGGCCCGTATAGCCCAGGAAGGCTCCAAGGCTCAGGTAATAGCTATGGAACGTAAATAAGAGCGTCGGGAATCCCTGGAGATATAGAGACTGAACACCCCGGATATCTGGGTTCTCAGGATACTTATTACGTGTGCAACATCAAGGGTGTTGGACGGGGCTATCAGCAGACATTTATCGACACCTACAGCAGATTTTCCAGTGATTTATGAGATCTATTATTGCTGTATTCTTCAATCCGCTCGTTAGTTAACATCCAACTTCGCTTATATCAAAGAATAGGTAAGCTTTGGTTTAAAAGGTTCTGTCGAATTAATGGTTGTTTTATTCTGGGCGGAAGTCTTCTTTTGCCCTTGCGTTTACAATTCAGCTTTAAAAGCTTGTAAACCCGATACACCCGCCTATGGTTCCAGACATATCCTACATTGGAGGAACAATCAGGACTATATTTTATTAGTGCGATTTTTCTTATATTTAATTCAATGAAAACGATCTTTCTGCTTATTCTAAGTATAGCATTTACCAGCTTACTATTTAGTCAGGATCATAATAAGCGGAAAATTCATTTCAGCAATCGAATAATAGATAGGAAACCGGAAATGAACCGGAAAACGGTCGATATATTTCAGAAGCAATTAAACTATACTGCCGGCGGAAAAGCATTTGTTGTTCTTCAATTTAATCAATTGCCGGGTGGGCCGGAGCGATCCAACCTTGAAAAGACCGGCATACGCCTTTTAAGTTATATTCCTGAGTATGCATATGTTGCGGAAATAACACAGCAGTTGTCAACAGATGTGCTTATAAAAAATGGAGTTATTGACCTTGTTCCCATTGATTCATCCTTAAAACTAAGCCCTGCAGTATTGGAAACAATACGAAGAAATCCTGAAAGAAAAGTAGTACTTGAGTTTTTTGAAACAGTGAGTGCTTATGAAGTTCACCAGTTATTGTCTGCAAATGATATAATCATATTGGACGAACTACTTGACACCTATCATGTACTTACGGTTCAACTAACTCCTGAGAGCGTTATAGCATTATCTCATTCACCACTTGTAGAATATATAAGCCTGGCAGCGGAAACATTCATCTCACTAAACAATGAGTCTCGTACATTGGCAAGAACGAATGTACTGCAATCATCCTTACCCGGATCTTATAACTTGTCGGGGTCGGGTGTGACAATCGGTATTTATGAACTTCTTACCCCTCCTTTTCTGCATGTGGATTTTATCGATCGGCTTATAAGTACACCTGTTTCTTTCTCAGATAATTATCACTCAACACATGTAACAGGTATCGCTGCCGGGGTTGGATTGATCAATCCATTAAATACTGGTCATGCACCCGGTGCAAATTTGATTATTGATAACCCTGTTATTACAAGCCTTGCTGGATTAAACCATCACCGTTACGAAGGCATGGTTCTTACCAACAATTCTTATGGAACGGGATCTGTTTGTTCTCCCGAAACTAATACAAGCGCATCAAGACTGGTCGATAAGCAATCTATTGATTACCCTTCCCTGCTGCATGTTTTTGCAACCGGTAATTCAGGTACGACACAATGCTCCAGATACCCTTTAGGTTTCAATACTGTACATACTGATATGAACAGTTCCAAAAGCACTTTAAGTGTTGGCAGTATTCAACCGAATGGAATATTGGCCCCGTCTTCCTCAAAAGGCCCAGAAGGAGGTGGTAGGCTGAAGCCAGAGATAGTGGCCGTGGGAGCAAATGTGTTATCAACCATACCCGGTAATACTTATGGCTTAAATAGCGGTACAAGTATGGCAGCGCCTGCAGTCACCGGTGGGCTTGCTTTACTCTATCAGCGTTACAAACAGCTTCACAACGGCACCAACCCACCCGGCGCTTTGATGAAGGCCATTCTGTGCAACACTGCTAATGACCTGGGAAATCACGGGCCTGATTTCAGTTATGGATTCGGTGCTATGAATCTGCTACGCGCCGTAAAGGTGCTCGACCAGCAACAATACTTATTTGATTCCGTTCAGGCAGGGGCAGAAAAAACTCATCAACTGAATATTCCTGAAGGCAAAAGCCAGTTAAAACTTATGCTCTACTGGCCTGATCCTCCTCCAACGGCACTATCAGGAAGAGCTTTGGTCAATGACCTGGATCTTGAATTGGTATCTGCAAATGGATCGGTTACGCTTCCATTGGTACTGGATACTACAGCGGCCAATGTTACCCTTCCTGCCCGCCCCGGTAAAGACCATTTAAACAATGTAGAACAAATAATAGTCAACAACCCACCTGCAGGGAACTATAAGATACGTGTATCCGGAAATGGCATCACCCAAAACGGTATACAATCGTATTATCTTAATTATGATCTTCTGCCAGACAACGCCCAATTGACCTTTCCTTATGGTGGTGAAACCTTTAACCCTGGCAGTAAACTTCTGGTACAATGGGATGCCTGGGGAAATAATGCAGGAGGGTTTTCACTGGCTTATTCCTGCGATGGTGGCGCGAGCTGGAGTAATATCGAAGCAAGTATCCCACAAGAGGTTCGTCAATTTGAATGGAGCCTGCCAGACACTGTTTCGAGCCGAACCCTTCTCAGGCTTACCCGAAATTCCGATAATACCTTTCATCAATCCCAGGCGTTTACCATACTGGGCATGCCCGTTCCCATTTTAAGCGGTTCACAATGCCCCGGATCTATAAAAATAGAGTGGCCCAACGTTAAGGGAGCAGATAGCTATAACATCTTACTAGCGATGAAAGGAGAAATGCAGAATATTGCCACGACCATCGATACATTTTATACAATACGTGGCTTACCTGCAGATTCACTGGCCTACGTTAGTGTTCAATCAATCACAGGAACTGCTGCAGGTCCCCGATCGGTGGCCATTGGCCGTCAACCCAATTCCGGAAATTGCGAAGATATTTCTTACCAACATGATCTTGCAGTAAAAAGCATCATTAGTCCTGTTAGCGGAAGAGTCAACACATCTACCGCATTACAGGCAACACATTCCATTCAGGTACAGGTCGAAAATCGTGCTTATTCTCCCGCAACCGGCTATTTGATGCAATACCGCATAAACAATGGTCCTCTTGTTTCAGAAACCATTAATCATCCTATTCTTCCCGGGGATACTTATGACCATGTATTTAGCACTCCGTGTAATTTATCAGCAGCCGGCAGTTATAAAATTGAAGTTATCGTTTCCCATCCCGGAGATACCTATCACAGTAATGATACTTTGATCACGCTTATTAAAAACATCCATAACCCTGCCATTGATTTTGTCAACCCTCTCATCGAAGATTTCCAGCTTAGTCCGGAATCAATTTACCGGCAGCCGGTTATCGGGCTTGCCGGCCTTGATCGTTTTGATTATTACCCCGGTTCCCCCGTTAATAGTATACGTATTCAAGAAGGCAGTTTCATTGATTCCACAAGTCGGACACTTCAATTGTCCCGTTCCGAAAGGTATACTACCGAAGACTCCCGGCTCATCGGCACTTACAACCTTTCTGGTTTCGATATCCATACCCGGAATGTGTCTCTGGATTTTATCTATTATCGTAGTGAATTAACAACTACAAAAGATTCTCTTTGGATTCGGGGTAATGACCAGGCGGTATGGTTACCTGCAATAAGTCTTTCCCAGCCGGGAACCTTTACAGACAATGTTTATCGCATTAAAGGACTGGACCTCGGTGAAGTATTGAAAAAAGGGGGCCAAAACTTTTCGTCCAGCTTTCAATTACTATGGAATAAAAAGCCTTCCGGTGTCTTTTATAATATAGATAATATCACTTTCCACAATAGCAGCTATGATGCAGGATTGGTAAGTATTGATACACCGATATCTCAAAACATAGGGATATTAAATCATGTTGCACCGCAAATCACCGTACACAATTACAGCTCCGTAGCTTTACGGAATATAGCGGTGTCTTATCAACTTGATTCAGGGCCTGTCGTGAGTGAAACAATCGACCAGATAGATCCACTGACCAGTTATCACTACAAATTTTCACAACCTATTACTGTCATTTCGGTTGGTCAGCATACATTCCGTAGCTGGGTCACCCTGGAAGGAGATACGCATCCCGAAAATAATGTATCGGTGATGAATATTTTTAGCGCACCCTATATACAGCAGTTCCCGTACCTGGAAGACTTTGAAAACGGAGATGGCGGGTTTTATACAGAAGGCCGGAACAGCAGTCTGGCCCATGGCACAGTTGGTTTTGGTAAAATCCGGGGTGCAGCCAGCGGAACGAAAGCATGGAAAACAAACCTTCACGGCAACTATTATGCTGATGAGTACAGCGTTCTGTATTCACCTGTTTTCGACATAAGCGGACTGCAAAACCCTTACCTCAGTTTTAGCCTGAGTGTCAATACCGATTATTGTTTTAATTCCAGCTATTGCGATGGATTAACCATTTCGCGAAGTATAAATGGTGGGAACTGGATAGTGCTCACAAATCCAGCCAGAGCGTACAAATACAGTCCGGCTCAAAATACACCAGATCGGTTCCGTTGGCAAGTGTCCTCTGTCGGACTTCCGCCAAACACAGCAAATATTCGTTTCCGGTTTGTTTTCCGAAGCGATGAGTTTAACAACTATGAAGGAATCGGAATTGATGATTTTCATATCTATGACAGTGTCTATGCGATTTATGAAGGCCCCGGCACTCCAAATCTGCAGTCTGGCGTTCCAACAACTGATGGCTGGTTCAATTATTTGAACGACCACCAACTGGTTGCTTCGATAAAACCCGCAGGTACCACCACGCCTGTTGTTAGAACTGTACTGGGAGAAATGCCTGGTAATTTCCATGGACAGTATTACCTGAATCGTAGTTTCATTATCCGGTCTGATGCCCAGGACTCTTTTGTGGTGAGGTTGTTTTTGCCGGATGCAGCTGTGGATTCACTCTTACTTGCTACCTCCTGCAATACCTGTACGAAACCTTATGATGCTTACCGTCTGGGAGTTTCTGTATACCAGACCAATTCGCTTCAGGAGCTGAATGGTACGCCTGCTGATAACATAACCGGAAAATGGCGATATATTCCGAAAGACCAGGTTAGGATGGTCCCTTTCTTAAAAGGTTATTACCTCGAATTTAAAACAATTGGAAATGCAGAATATTGGTTCAACCATGGAGGCCTGGACAGTAACAGCTACTTGCCTTTGCGGGTCCTGCACCTCAACGCTACTGCGTTCAATACACAATCCCGTTTAAGCTGGTCTGTGCCCAACGAAATCAATATTGATCGATATGAAATAGAAGTAGCAAGAAGTTACAGCCAGGTGCTTAATGGCTCATTTGAAAAGAAGGGTGAAGTGAAAAGCAGGGGCCGTTCTTCCGTGGAACAATGGTACAGCTATGAAGAACAAATTGTTCAGGCCGACACGTTTTACTATCGAATCAAAGTGGTTGATGCAGAAGGTCACTACAGCTATTCTGAACCAGTAATACTTGTTCGCGCCAATGATTTTCAATGGCGCATAGCCCCTAATCCAACAACTGGCGTCTTTACACTTACCTATCTATTGCCGCAAGGAGAAACGGCCCAGGCCCAGGTAATGAATGTAACAGGTCAGCTAATAGAAAATTTTGAATTAAGAGGGACGGGAACTATTCAGAAAACCAATATTAATCTCACAAATTTGAATCATTCAAGCGGTTTATATTTTATCAGGATCACGAGTAATACTAAAAAAATTGTGCTAAAATTGGCTAAATACTAAAAGACATTTATTGTCAGTGACCTAACAGGCTTTTAAAAATTTAAATAACTTCAAACCCAACCAACCCTCCAATAGGAATTACCCGGGCTTTGATTAAACATAACATCGATCTGACTCAGTTCCATTTTGTAGAGTTCTGCATATTCCTCCTTCAAGATGAAGTTACTTTGAGAATATTTCTTCCGTTCTCTATCATTATTCTTTTCAGCAAGGGCTGATTTGATGGCCACTGTTTCTTCTTTCTTAAAATGATTATTTTTTCGCAACCATGTATAATAACTATCCACCTGCTTTGCGAACGTACTGCCGGTAAATCGAAATTCACTAAAATCAGGAGATTTGCTGGTAATATCTTTGTCAAGGTATAAATCAATTCACTTGCCGGGCTTAAACGAAGGGGACATGCGCAGGCTATAGCTGTTTCCTTCTTCCAGTTTAATATTTAGACTAACCGGCCGAAAGCATATTGAAAATAAGTTGAACGAATTAAACATTGGAAAATGACCATATAGCCTGGTTGAGAAACAGGCGTTTTTATTAACCAATGAATAGACTTTCGCGTCTGTTTTACAACAACAACTTTATAAATAAGACAACAGGTGCAACTTGCTTTTTGCTTTGTATTGTCCATACCAGTAGCAAGGGAAATAGAACAGACCAACCAGCAGCACCCAAACAATATAGGCACGCCATAAATCCGGTTGGTACCCGGATGGCCAGTCTTTAGATGGTGTAAAAGAAAGATTGACTGCTTTACCAAACGACAGATAGGTCCATAACCATGACGTGCAACTGATCACTGCAAGGTGCATGACAAAAAAGAACAGCGGTACCCGGCCGTATGTAACGAAGATTTTTTGCAGGGACGGTGAAGCCTTGTCCAGCAGCACCAGTAACAGGCATGCTATACCAAGCGTTATGGAAAGGAACAGCAACGATGGAGGCGACTTTGTTACATTCATAAACGAAAGCACGGTATAAATGCTTCCCCGGTCCTGCGTACTCCAGGGAAATGGGTCGCCGTATACGTTTGAATATCTCAGTACTGCAAAAAGGATAAGGGCAGAGAGCCCTGCACGCAAAAATAAAGCGTTGCGTTTCTCCCGTGGGTAGGTAAACCATGAACCGATACAGTATCCAAGCAGCATCACGCCCACCCATGGCACTATTGTATAGGCAACAAGCACAGGCGGCCTGGCTATAAAAAATGGAAAATTGTGCAGAAATGCGATCAGCATATTGCTGTCCGTTACCTGGCCAACAGGCGGAAGTGCATTGTGCCCGGCTATCATAGCCAGTGAAAGGAACAGTTGAAGCCACCGGGGTAACCAGATCAGGGCCGAAAGCAAGATCATAGAACAGCCAATTGCCCAGATAACTTCCAGCAAAGTCATCTGGTATCCCTGTGTCAATATAAAACTGATGATAAAAATTTCAACAATGACCAGCCACAACCCACGTGTAAACAGGAACAAGCTGGTTTTTCTGAGATCTCCCACTTTTTTGGAATAGAGATATACACTGACACCGGAAAGGAAAACAAATGTTGGCGCACAAATATGCGTAACCCAGCGGGTTGCAAAGAATGCTACAGAAGTCTGCTGCACATCTGTAACACGAAAAGCCGTATAACTATAAAAATCACGAACATGGTCAAGGGCCATAATGATCATCACCAGGCCCCGCAATGCGTCAATGGTATTTAAACGATTGGTGTCTTTATGTATGGCAGTGGTTTGTTGCATATTGAAAGGCGGATAAATTTGTTCTTAACAGAAGTGGTTACTGGTTCAATACAATATAAATATAAGCTTTAGCCGCTAAAAGGAGAAGCGGACTTGTGATATGCCCCAAGACAGCCGAGATGCCAGGGACGCAATGCTGTTGAGTTCGATCCGGCACATGATTTTTGCAGTTGTTTAGCGATTTTCAATGAGTTGGTATACTTTGAGCATAAGCAGCGCTCAACTTTAAGAAAAATGTTCTTTTATGAAAAACATTTCTCTTATTATAACCTGTATCATTATAACATGCTATTCATGTAATGATAAGTTGCAAGACATTCATAATACATTTGGCACAGATAAAAAATATTGACAGGAAAGACCTTTATCCTGCAACTGTAGATCCTGTTTTTCAACTGAATGAAGACCGGTTCAATAGATCGTGAATAAAGCAACTTATGAAAAAGCGCTCCCGGGTATTTTCAGATCCTGGGCTGGTATCTCACCAGCCGGAATCAGCATTACTTAGTTCAATGATATTGATTGGTAACGGGGGATATCGGTATGTTAAGCCGGCTGTTTATTTCATATGAGCGTTAAGAGAAACAAGACCCGCGCAGATTGCCATTGATATTCCTAAAAATAATAATCCCACTTTTATTTTTCCGCTGTTTCTCTCTTTGATGCCTGATATTATTGTTTCCAGGTGGTTGCCCAGCGCCATAATAGCAATAGGAGCCAGTATGATATTTGAAGCTGACATAAAAGGTTTCCTCACTTCAAATATATGTACTGCAGGGCTCACCGGCAACAATATCTGGTATTTTCAACCGTCTGTAACCGATATATTGTAAAATGTTTTTATCTGAATTACTCGCTGCGCAAACTTTTTACAGGGTTGGCTATAGCAGCTTTGATTGCCTGGAAACTTACTGTCACCAATGCCAGCAGAATAACCAGGGCTGCGGCAAATGAAAATATTCCCCAGCCGGGTGTAATGCGGTATGGATAATTCTGTAGCCATTTTTCAGTTGCCATCCATGCTATGGGAATGGCTATCAGTAACGCAATGATCACCAGTTTTAAGAAGTCTTTTGATAAAATAGTGACTACGCTGTTCACAGAAGCGCCTAACACTTTTCTTACACCAATTTCTTTAAAACGTTTTTCTGCTGTTAATACAGACAAACCAAACAGCCCTATGCAGGAAACAAAAATGGTGATTACTGCACCAAACAGTATGATCTGCTGCCACCGCGCTTCAGCTTCATAGCTCCGGGCATTCTGCCTGTCCTTAAAATCGTAGGCATAAGCATCTAATGGAAATAACGACTTAAATGTGCGTTCAATTGTTTGCAGGCTGGCCACCTCGCTACCGGCTTTTATTTTTATAAAGTAAGTGCCGTAACTGTTGCGCGGGTCCATTGTAAACAACTGTGGTTCTATTTTGGACGTTACGGGCCGGAAATGATAATCACGTACCACCCCTACTACGGTGCGTTTTTCGTTGTTGTCATAGAACGTTACCTGTTGCCCGACAGGCTGTTTCCATCCTGCCTGTTTTACAAATGCTTCGTTTACCAGAACGGCATTGACAGAATCAGCCGAAAAATCTGCAGAAAAATTTCTTCCCTGTACAACGGGTATCTTCAGTGTCGGCAGAAACGAAGGATCAATTGTTTCCAGTGTAATGTTTATCGGTTGGTCATCGTTTATTTTAACCGTGTTACCCGCAAACCCGGTATTCTTCGGGGCTGCATCAATAATGTTGGGGTCTTTTAATAAAGATTGTTTCAGTAATGCCGCTTCATTGCGTGTCAGGTTCCATTTGTTCACAACCACAAGATCACTGTCGTTGTATCCTAATTGTTGTGTGGTCAGGAATTTTAGTTGCGAAAAAATGGTAAGTGTAGCAATGATCAGGAAAGAAGCCAGGGTAAACTGAAAAACCACCAGTGATTTCTGCAGGTAGTTTTTTCCTGCCAGCGTAAATCTTTTGTACAGGGTTTCAACAGGATGATAACCTGATAGTACAACGGCAGGATACACACCCGCCAGCAGACCTGTCAGCAAAAACAAAGCAATATACCCGGCAACCAGTTGTATATCCAACAGGTAAGACAGTGACAGCATCTTATTGGAAAGCTGGTTGAATGTTGGCAGTATCATCTGTACCAGCAGTATGGCAGTGATGAATGCAATGAAACACAGCAGGTAAGATTCACTCAGAAATTGCAGGATCAGTTGATTGCGACCACTGCCTACTACTTTGCGTATGCCGATCTCTTTACTGCGCTTTACAGAACGGGCTACAGAAAGCGTGATAAAATTGATACACGCAATGAGTAATATGAAAATGGCAATGCCTGAAAGAATAAAAGAGAAAACTGGATTGCTTGATCTGTATAATGGTGTTTCAGCAGGAGCATCTTTACTTAAATGAATGTCTGTAATCGGCTGCAGGTAAAAGGAAATTCCCAGGTCCTTTACACCAAATTTTTCCTGGATTGCTTTGATGGCGTCATCAGCTTCTGATAAATACACCCGCTGCATTTTACTATTCATCTCTTTTATATCTGTCTGTGGGTTTAATACAACAAACGTATTCAGAAATGAATTGAACCAGTTTTCGGTATTGGCCATATCTTTTTTAGAGGCCACAAAAGGAAGCAGTATGCTAAACTGTATAGAAGAGTTTTGCGGACAATTTTTTGTTACGGCAGTCACTTTATAGGGAAAGAAGGTATTTCCATCTTTCACTAACATTAATTTGCCCACAGCATCCTTTGTATGGAACTGCTTCATGGCCATATCTTCTGAAAGCACTATGGAATGCGGCTCCTGTAAGGCACTTCGTTCATCTCCTGCTATGAAGGGAAAACTGAATACAGAAAAAAAATTGGAGTCGGCGAAAAATACTTCCTGCGACCTGATATCAGTGCCGCTTTTGATGTCTTTCCATCCCATCTGGTAACGGACAAAGGTCTGGATCTCTGGAATATTGGCTGCAAATCGTGGCCCCTGCAAAAAACCGGTGTAACCACTTTTGCCAATATCGCCATTGGGACGTTTGATCTCCCTGTTGACACGATACAGTTGTGGTGTGTTTTTATGAAACTTATCATAACTCACCTCATCCTTTACGTATAACATGATCAGGATGGCGCAGGCAAGGCCAAGACTTAATCCTGCAATATTAATAAAGGAATAGATCCTGCTTCTCAGCAGGTTTCTCCAGGCTATCTTGAAGTAGTTTTTAAACATACAATAATGCATTTGCTGTTGAGGATATCCGTCAATTGCTTCCGGTTTTACACCCAATTAAATGCCATTGCTATAACATGCTTGCAATCAGTTATTTAATAAAACTGAAATCAAGTATTTTGTCCGTTTCTGATACAATAGATGTACGCTAACAGCGGATATTACCCATCAGAACCCGTAGGAAGGCTGGTCCTGGTGTAAATCAACAGTTCATGACCATATATAACAACAGGGTTGCTGCATATCTGAAGTTATATTACTGCTGCAGCTCCTTCATCTCCTGGTATTGATAAGTAGTGTCTTTAATAGCATCAGGAGGCTCCGGACCTGGGGCCGGTGACGTAAAAGATATTGTTCTTCCCGTGATCAACAGGCATACGATCAGTAATACAATCAATGACAGGGTAATAAAACGTTTGTTAACCTTGCGGTTTTTGGTCAATCCGGTATTCGTTGCTTTGGTGGAAGATACCGGCTCTTGCGGTATCGCATCGCCGGTGGTTACTGTAGCATTGAGCAGGTAGCCTTTGGTGGGAATAGTGCGGATACGGTTTTTGGGAGCATCGTCAAGAACTTTGCGGAGAAAGGAGATCGCCAGGTTTAATCCATCGTCGGCATTGCCATAATTATTCCAAACCTCGCGGATAATTTCATCGCGGGTAACCAGTTGACCGGGATGCGCAGCCAGTAACAACAACAGTTTCACCAGCCGGGGTTCCAGCCGCGTGGTAGTGCCGGTGGTAAGATCGGTTAATGTATGCATGACGGCATGTATACAAAACCGGCGATCTATTAAAAGTTCCTGCTTTTCCATGTAAACAAATCTACACAAATCGGCATGTTGCGCAACAGTAACGCACAATCTTAAGCTTTTCTATAGGTTATCTAAATCATTACTATACAGGCATGCAGCAAAAAGTATCAGAATTTCATGCAAATAACAGCCATGAAAAAATTATTGGTGCTGCTTTGCTGTCTGCCGGTACATCCAGGTTTTGCACAATCCGGCATACAACGGTATGTTCGCCTCCACATGCAGTATTACCGGGAAAATGGAGAACGCTACCTGGGTGTCAGCCCGGAGCTTGTTACTACCGGCAATGATACTCTTGCCCGGACTATGACAAAATATCCCCGCAGGTTCCGGTATATATTGATGAATAAAACACGGTTCCAGGGCATTTATGAAAAATATTACCCGGATACAACGAAGATCAATCGTCTTTTTACCGACAGTCTTTCCATGGATGGTTCATTTATGCGTGCATTTGATCTGTTGAGTGCTCCTTTTACAGGAGTGAAATTGCCCGTAGCCAGGTTCAGCCGCGAACAGTTGATACAGGTGGCTGCCAGGTTTTTCTATTGCCAGTCGGTTCGACCGGATTCCAGTATAGCGTCTGCTATCTGTATAGGCAGAAATGGCCTGGAGAGGTTGAACGTATCGCCGGATCAGGCGGTGCTGGAAGCATTTTGTTTTGAAGCCATTTTCGAAAAATACTATACAGCGCCTGGTATAAAACATCTGTTTGTTGCGCACTTTTTGTCTTCCGTTGAAGAAGGCAGCAGGCATTATCGTTACCTGTTTAAAGATAAAGAGCGCTATCTGCAAAGTGTCCGGGAATATTGTTTTAAAAAAATAGAACAGAGCAGCGAGCTGGCAAATGCTTTACTGGATTATTATCAGGCTAACCGTAACAGCTTTGCTTTTGTGATCGGGTAAGAACGATATATGCAGGAGACCTTGCCACACAAAGCCTGTTTTTACGTCTTTGTGTTTTTGCATGCCCACACACCTGCATGAAGCTGCTCGTTTTTACATTGCCAAAACGATACCATGATTCCGTAAATGATGGTGATTGAATGGGCATACTGCAGGATAGCTCCGGTGTGCCAGGAACCATGTCATGTTCCGCTGCTTTGAATCCAATAGCTGCCAGGTATTGCCACAATGCTGTTTCAATTTCTCTGGCAGATTGTTCACGCATTCTCAATAACCGAGCACCCAGTCCTGTCATTTTGCGGTACAGGTAAAGTAGTCTCCATCCATCAGGTAATTGACGATATACTTTAGAAGCGATTTTTGATGCACGTCCCAGGCGTTCAGCATACTGCATGGTGATCCGGAAGGCAGCAGCCTTTTTTACCCGCTTGCGGGATAAGGTACTTTTTGTCCGTACGCATGGTATACCCCGCCAGTAATAAAACGTCAGGTTATGGTAGGTGCCCAGCAGTACAAGCTTTCGCGCATTGAAGGAATTGTGTTTCATGATGGTAAGTTGTGAGATGTGAATTAATACTGTTGAATTAAGCAAGACCGCATCGTGGCCGCCTTTTAACAGATGTATGGGTATTCGTTTTTCCGGCTCCGATAAACGCCTTCGGTGTTTTACAGGAAGCTTCTGCCGGAACTGAATGCCACAAATCAAATTGCTTTGCTATAAGCTGGCAGCTCCAAAACCCGGTTCAACGATATTGAATACCACAACAAATTTGTGTATTGGCGCAACACTTTCCAAACCAACACTACCATTAATGCCGTTAGTGCCGATTTTGCCGGAAAAGCCGCTTATGCCACTTTCTACCTTGTGACTTTGAATCTTGTATCTTTCTCTGGGTCTTCTTTTATCTTCCTTCGGGTTAAAAGCGTATGAAGTAGGGGTTTGAACGGAAGAATGTATAAGAGATACAGCAGGATGGTTGATTTTTTTGTTTGATTTTGGTTTAATGATACCCGAAGCAAAATTAAATATATCACTGACGGAGCTGTCACTGAAGGGAGCCGGGATCCTTACACTGCAATCAGAAACCCCCTTTGCCCGGGTTTTGAAACAAGTACAACGGTTAAAGAAGACTTCGAAGGTAAAGAAAAGCAGGTGGTTTCTAGAATCGTACTGTTCATGGGTATAATAAAAGAGCAAAATGTTCTTTTATCCGTTTTAAAACAGTCTTTTATTACTTCAGATGCACAAGTTGGGTTGAAAGATATTACCCGTTTTTTGACCTGCAATGGTTTTGAGAACTTCAGGCAGGATGACTACAAACACAAGCAATTGGGGCTAATTCTCGAAGACATGCATGAAGAGAATGTAATTGTGAATTCTGAACATTATTTTTCATTGATAGTTTAAATAATCGGGAATTTGCCAGAGTAGTAATCGAATTGAATGAAGACCGACCTTTTATCTTCGTATCCTCATGTATTACTACCGCCTGAATGGGTATGCTCTACCCGTGTTATGAACTGTACGCTGGTGCCTGGCCTGGCCAGTGACACTTCATTATAGCCCATCCCTTTCAGATCGTTTGACCAGAGTATTTCTCCGTCTGTGGCCCTGAGTGCATAAATACGTCCGCTGCAACCGGCAAATACCTGGTTGTCCTCTATTAATACACTTACGTCGCTGCCACGCGAGCCGCCCAACATGCCATCACGCAGTTTGGTACGCCAGAGTTCTTGTCCGGTATTGGCATGAACAGCAGATACATAACCGTTGCAGCCAATAATGAGTATATCTTTTTGCATAATCGGGGGTTGATATTTTGCCGAATATAAACAAAAAGGAAATTGTTTTCAGTCGATATAACCAGGTATGCATGAACAATATTATCAGGCTACTTATCCATGTTTCTTTTTGTATTCACTAACCTGTCTGAATGCTGTTTTAAATTCCTGCGCTTCGTATCCCAATACCCTTACTTTGTCTGCAAACGACGATAATTGTTGCGGACTGGTATTGTTTTCGTCATACAATTTTGATGCAGCCAGGTATTCTGCCAGCGGATCAATATTGAAGCGGAGGTAAGAGCGGGCAAACGATTCTTTTCTTGTCAGGATGCCATTGTCTATAAAACGACGGATAGGATCGCAGGAGAGATGGCTGTATTCCTGCGCTATTGTTTTCCTGGCTATGGCTTCTTCAAAATCACGGGGTATAAAATTGTTACCCAGTGAAAGACGCCCCAGTATTTCGGCTATCTGCAGCATGGCTTGTTGTGGCAGATAGTCAGGCGTTGACGGATTGGATGGATTGACATGTACAAGATACCTGTAGTAAACATCCGGTATCGAGTCGGGCATGCGGCTTATGATGGTTTGAAAATCCCTTTCTTTATTATCTGTTGTTTTAAGAGCGATCTCAATGATCAGTTTTACCAGTATGGGTGTTACCGGTGTATTGTTATTACTGCTTTCTATAATGCCAAGAACTTTTTCAGCAAATGCCAGTTGTTCACGACTTCCTTTCAGGATATGACTGTCGTACATACTGAGATAAGTGGTGATGAAATGCAGCAGGTTGTTTGAGTTGAGTGGCGCAGGATATAAACAAACGCCTTCTTTTACCTGCAGGTCTACAGGATTGCGTGCTGTAATGATCAATGCATTGGCCGGAGTAGTACCATGTAACGTTTTGAAATAATCCTGCACAGAAGCAGGTTTTTCTGATAAAGCGTCTATGATAATAACAAGCCGCTGGTTTTTTAAAAGCATCTTTACAAAATCTTCATGTATGGAATAATCATTCTGCCATGAGCGGAGGATATGGGTAATATCTGTCAGCAGATCTTTACTATCTGTTTCCAGCAGTATGGGCAGCTTGGGTATTTGTTTGCGCTTCCTGTTCTTTGTTACATGTATTATCCACCTGCCCATGGTAACTGCCAGCGTGGTTTTGCCTGCTCCTCCCGGGCCAATGATCTGTACAATGGTGCGGTTGCTGCTAAAAAGCTGTTCCAGTATACTTTCATCAGGTTTTTCTATCAGTGGGCCGGTAACCGGTCGGTGCATACGAACAGGAAGTGGTATATAATACGGGCGCAGTGCCGTTGTTTCACTTTTTTCATATTTATCGGCTGCTGTAGCAGCAAAGTCCATTACCCAGGCATTCATTACATGCCTGGTATTGGCAAGTGTTTTTAATGGAAACAATACATTGACCACACCAACCAGGAAATGAAATGGGTATTTTAGTAATAGCAGTTGTTGTAGTTTATCCGAGTGGTATATGCGCAGGAATGTAAGCGGGAAGAAAAACCAGAGAAACAGCCAGAATAAATAATAGCATACCAGTATGCAGGACGGTATGATCCATGCTTTATTCTGGTTCCAGAAATTATTACTGAGCGTGAAAAAAGGACTCCCGTCACTATCTTTCAAAATGAAGCTTTCACGCGCACGTCCATCTTCGGTAATGACATCTATCCGGAAGCTGACCTTGTTGCTGTTTTGTAAACCTGGTATTACCCGCAGGCTGTTGGTTAATTCAATATTCTGTGAAAAAAGGAAAATGTTGGCCTCTTTATTAGCTGTTACCTTAGCGGAATCACCCTTCACTTCTTCCCACTTATGGTTAGTATATTCTTCTGAATAAGGGCGGGCATAAATCTCAAGCCGGTACATATCGCTGGATTGAAGTTTTGGCGGACGTTGTAATGTAAAACGCAGGTTAATGGATGTGGGGTTGATAAATGGGGTTAATGTATAACTTACTTTGTCTATTACAGGATATTTTTCTTCTTCCGGGCTTATTTTAAAGATAGCGTCATTGCCAATACCAAACAGGTAGTTGTCCTGTGTTACAATATTTACGAGTTTGTTTGTTCTGTTGATACTGATAAAATTCTTTTCTTCATGCTCCCTGTATAAAAAGCCGTCTTCAGAAAGCGCTAATAACCCCTTGTAGAAAATAATCTGTTTCAGGTCGTCATTATCGTGCAAGGTTTCTTCTTTCTCCCAGTCATTATTGCCATACTTATGATATATATTGCCTGCATTGCCAACTGCATATACATCGTCTCCGGCTCCGTTAATGGCGTTGAAGTGAACACCGGGCAGATAGTTTACCTGTTTTTTCCATGGGTTATTGCCCTCCCGGCATATAATCATTCCTGCATAATTGTTTCCGGATTTATATTTCAGTCCCCAATACCCTGAAGCTCCGGCAGCCCATACTGTATCGTGGCGTCCATACAAAGCATGATAATGATCCAGGCTGACCGGAATATTTTCTTTTGTCCATTGATTGTTCCTGTTTTTATAGAAAATGATTCCCCGGCTGTCTTTTACACCCAGTAGCCAGATCTGCCCCTGCCAGCCATATACATCTATAAACTCCACTTCACTGGTGCCGATATTGATCTCCTGCCAATGATTATCTGTTTCTTTCTTGTGCAGAAGTGCAGAATGATTACCTGTTACCCAAATCTCATTGTCATAGCCATAGATCTTACTAAGATCTGCTGATGTTATCTTTTCGGTTTGCCAGGCAGTATCTGTTTTACGGCGCCATGCTATACGCCCATCATTGCCGGCCAGGTAAATATTGTTACGGCTTTCATACGCATCTGCAAAAACAGTATTGCCTGCATGGCTGTTTTCCTGCTGCCAGTAGCCATTTTTCAGCCGGTGATATACTGTTCCATTATTGCCGGTTACCAGGATCTCTTTTTCATATTTAAAAATGCCGGTAAATGGCGTATCAGGCATGAGTGTATTTTCTTTTATCCAGGATCTGTCTGCTGTTCTTGTCATCAGTGTGGCACGATCGCCTACTGCAAAAAGGGTATCGCCATGATGACCAAATGCGTTTATCTTAACACGCCGTACAGGGGTCGTTTCTTTTGTCCAGGCACCGTTGCCGCTTTTGTGAATAATAAAACCATCATGACCTGCTATCCAGATATGCTGATCCTGGCCGTACATGGAAGTAGCTGTAAAATCCTGGAATACATTTTCTTCTTTTTGCCATAAACCGGAAGGCAGGCGGTGCAGGATTAAACCGTTTAGACCTGCTGCATAGATGTCATAGGCGTTACCATAACTACAGGTAATAGCATCAGTAATATTGATTGTATTTTCTTTTGTCCACTTTTTACCGCCATTATTATAATAGATACCGGCATTGCTGCCCATTGCCCAGGCATGGTGACCGTATTGGTACAGTGTACGGAACTCTGTTTTTTTATCTATGTCCAGTTCCTGCTGCCAATCCGTACCAGGGTTTTTATGATATACAGCGCCTTTGCATAAAGCCCATAGTTCATCATTATTGCCATACAATGCAAAAATGTTATTGCCGTGTGTGGATAGTTCTTCTTTCCAGGTGCCATTGCTGTTGCGGTGCCATACAGAACCAGTTTGACCGCTTGCCAGCCACAGTTCATTTTTAAAAACATATATGGCTGTAAATGGAAGCTCTTTTTTTATTGTTTCTTCCCGTATCCAATTGGCTGTACCGTGTTTATGAAATAATACGGCCTGTTCTCCGGTTATGTATACATCACTGCCGTAGCCACTAATGGCCGTAAACTTTGCATAGCCACAATCAATGTCTTCCCGTTTCCATGGCTGTGTTGCTGTACGTGAATAGATGATGCCGTAATTGCTGATAGCATAAGTAATGCCTGAAGAATCCGTATACATATCTACAAGATCTGCACCGGCTTCTACACTCATTCTCCAGTTTTTATTAAAGTAGTTTCCCTGGGCAATGCCTTTTCCGGTGTCTGAAGTTTGATCAGGAATTATTACCCTGCTGTAGTCGCGGTCATCCGGGTTGTCACAATCATTATTACATGCGTAGAAAATACAGGTCAGCAAGAAAAAAAGCAATATAGATTGCTTACGGATGACGATGTTACGCATGGAGGTATTTTTAGTCAAAAAAAGGTAAGGCAGTCAGCATATAACTGCATTGGTGGGATCTCTTAACTGTTGGATAGCCGGACTATTCCGGTTGTAAAGCTGGTAGCAATTTATGTAAACTGCCCGGAAAAACCTTGCTGGGCAAGCGGAGTGTTATTAAATGTCAAATGTGTATAACTCTTGATGCCCTTCAGGAAATGTATAAGCACAAACAATGGATGTGATCAATAACCGGCTATCAGTATCTGGCTTTTAATTTTTGAGAACGCAGCCGCTGTTTTTGTTTCCTATTTTCCTGAAAAATGACGTGGTAAGACCTGTTTGCTGTCTGAACTATGCAGAGAGGTGTGTAACGCTGCAGAAGCTGAGGCTGAACGCAATACCTGTCAGTGGCTGGCAATGGCTAGCTGTGGAGTTTCAGAACCATGGAAGTGTTTCATGGAAAGGGCATTTATACTGCGTTGTTGAAGGCGCTGCTGCCATTTCTGACCAGCAAACCGCTTCCTGCCGGAACTGCAGTAGCCCTTATGTGAAAAAGCAACAGGCAAAAATGTATTGTTAATAAATTGCCGGCGCTGGCAGGTTGATACGGCTCAACCCTCCAGTATCAGCACCCAGTCATTTCCATTGGCAGGATTACCGGGCGGATCAAATGAAAGTTGTTGTGTTGTACGCCGGAAATCAGCAGCCTGCTTTTTGCCGGTAGCCGGACTGAACCACTGTGATCGTTTTACGGTAAAGCCCAGTTTGCCGGTATCAATGCTGAAGTTTTTCCCGGTATACGTATATACCAGTGCATAGCGTTTCCCCTTGGTAGCAACAATAAAGTTGTATTGTGGCTGCTGGTTGCCGGCAATGATCTCCTGCGCGGGTTCCCTTTCAAAATAAGGATAGTACAACAGCAATTCTTTAAGATGGTGTAACTGCATGGCGCCCTTTGCATAAATAGTACTGGTCCAGTTGCCGGTAACACCATAATTGGCATCTGCATCACCTTTGCTGTGAAACTGCATCACGGCATTTTCTCCGTATGTAAAACCTGCACCCCCTGCAAATACACTCCAGTAGGCATATCTTCTGAGGTCAGCATCATTCCAGCGTGGTTGCAAACTGTCATGCAGTCCGTGCGGAATATTTTCATAAGAAGGTTCTCCGTCTAAAGTGGGCTTTCGGGGTTGCAATGTATAATCATGTTGTACATACTTCCAGTTGTCTTCTCCAAAATGATTTTTTTCACTGCGGGTGGTGTCCTGCGCATAGGTTCTGTGTCCGCTCTGGAACATATTGAAATCAAGCCACGACTGATTGTGAAACCACTCTGAAGATGAATACCTGCCACGCGGATGAAAAGTAACCAGGTGCCTGGTATCGTATTGCCGCAATGTATTGCCAATGGCCTGCCATACCGCCATACCATCAGTACCTTTCACATCACCACCATTTACCCAGAGGATGTTGTTGTACTGTCTGAAACGCTCTGCCAGGAACCGGGCGTATTGTGTGGCCTGCTCTACGCTGACCTTACCGCTTTTAACATTGCTGCCCCATACCGGTACCAATGCCATGTAGATATTTCTTTTTGCCGCTTCTTCAATTATAAAGCTGATATGATTCCAGTAGTTGGTAGTATCACCAGGTGTGGTTAATGGCCGGGATACGTCGTTGTTATCAAGCGCCTTGACGTCATACGCATTTTTAGCCTGTAAGCTGTGCAGCACCATTGCCTGTATCACTGTAAAGCCCTGCGCTTTTCTTACATCGAGATACTGAATAGCCTGTTGCCGGTTGGTTTTGGAAAACAGTAACCATCCGGTATCACCCAGCCAGAAAAAAGGTTGCCCGTTGCTGGTCTGAAAAAATCTTTTATTGGCAGATACCTGCAGCAGAGGCATTTCCTGTGCCTGTATGTTGCTGTACAAACAGGATAGAGAGATAACAAACAAAAAGCTGATCAGGATCAGGCGTATTGATTTCATGTGCGGCCGGTGGTTTGGCTGTAAAACTATGGTTTGTAAAATAATTAATCCGGCGCAAGTGTAGTGAGTTTACTTTTTTAAAAGGTTTCATTCAGGTTCAGGAAGAAACCTCTTTTACCAAATTTTCCGAATGCATAATCCAGTGCCAGGTTGGTACGGGTAGCTTTATTGAACAGGACCCTTAATCCGGCGCCATAGCCGGGTTGAAATACCTGGAATATTTTAGTACCATGTTCATCATTGCCGGTTTGCATGTTGCCGAATACTACGCCACTGATGAATTTATTGGCCATGATGGGGAAACGGAATTCCAGTTCTGTATCGTTGAACTGTGTGCCTTTAAAGTACTGGGCTGTGTATCCGCGACCGCTGCGAAATGAACCATCTCTTGCTGTACCGGGTAATTCAAGATAAGGTATAGAACCGTTGACCAGGTATGAACCCCAGTTCCAGAAAGCCAGCACCGTTTCAGGGTTGGATGCTGATAAACTGAAATATTTTCTGAAGTCTGACGTAAGCTGTATCGAATTTTTAGTGCTGCCTATCCAGGTCTGATTGACACGGATACCAGCGTCGAAATACAGGCCACGATAAGCACGGTTGGGATTATCGCGTGTAATGTATTGCACATTGAACAGGAAACCATTGGCAGAATAACGGTCTTGTGGAAATCCATGCCGGTTGTTGTATATGCCGGAAGGTGTGGTGTAACCCGTAGAGTCTTTATTGTTGATATTCCTTCTGATCTCGAAAGACATACCGGCTCCCAGGAAAAGATTTTTTGCTACGTTTTTATATACCTTCTCCCTGATATTAAAGTATAGTGAATTTATACCGTACCCTTTATGCGTTGGATTGGCTAGTATGGAATCTGCATGTGAACCTCCGCTGATGTTCCGCCCGATACCCAGGCCATAGTCTGGTGATACGGTTTTAGCCACAACAATATTACCCTGCAGGTTCCATTTGTTGCCGGGTGTAAATATGTTATGATTAATGTAGAAATAGATGATGCCTTTGGTGGTGATGGAAGCAGAGGTGGCAGCAACAGAAAAAAGTGTTTTGGGATCATTGCCCAGTCTTCTGCCTGCAACGGCTTTGATACCCCCCTGCAAACCGATAGTAGGATTGGCTGCAATGTTGGGTACTACAGTTATTCCTGATCGGTTGCGGTTGGGATCAGCTTCCTGGTGCGGATGCAGGATGCTGCGCAGCAGATCGCCGAAATCATATTGTTTGCTCAGATCCTCCTGTTGTTTATGGAACTGCAGCATACCGCTTTTTAAACGCAGGGAATCCACCTTCAGTGAATCTGCCGGTACCTGTACCTGTGCACAGGCAAATTGCACACCGGCTGCACACAATAGCAACAGCAGGTATTTTACAGGGTGCGATATGATCATGTACAATTGCCGTTTCATAATGAAGCAATGCAAGCCACAGCCCGATCTTTTTTCTGTTAACCAATGAATCTGCAGGATTGTTGCCGTTAAAAACGCTCTTTTCAGAAATCGATCCTTTAATGGCAATTTTTACCGGTTACGGGCAATGACCCGCCGGTTTGGCATTGTAATAATCAATAATAAGACCAGCCCCGGAAATGCCGGAATATTTCTGTATAGATAAAATATCCCGTGTTTGGGGGATCTCTTTCTGTAACTGTCTGCCCGACATTTGAGCCCCGTTAAACTATTTGTATCACATTCGTCATTACCGAAACCATGAAAAAATACCTGATCTTCTTAGGCCTGGCAGGTGTATCACTGTTGCAGTATTGTAAAAAGAACGGTGGCCATTCGCTGGTTGAAATTCCTGATATTCCACCGGTACGCCAGACCTGGTACAACCCCGGTCTAATGCATACATACAACGTACCAAAACCGCTAATGACTGTAAGGCAGAACCACTTTGTGCTGAAACATTTTTCTGGCTAACCCAATATTCGTCACAGCCTGGTTCGGAAGTAACCGGAGAGTTTATTGGCTACCTGTATAAAGACCTGTCCGGCTTTTCAAACTCATGTACAATACCTGAAAAGCACCGGAGATCCGGCGATTTCAGATTGGTTAAAGTGAATTAAAATAGATCTCCCTATTGCTAAGGCGATCCTTGTAAAAAAGGGCCGCCTCTTTTTTTTGGTAAATACAGTAAGTGTAACAATATATAGTGCGAAACGTATTACAGGTAAAAAATATGCCTTCTAACCAACACTATCAGCGGGAAGACTTCCGGATCAATATCAAACTTAAACTCTCCGCCCTCTGGATATCTACCATGTTCTGTTACGTGTATGGCGATTTCTTTTCACTGTTTGTTCCCGGCCGCATACAGGATCTGATGAACGGAAAATCGGGTGTGGGCGCCACTACACCCTATTCAATACTGGCGTTTGCCCTGCTGATGACCATTCCCATCCTGATGATCGTATTGTCGCTGGTATTAAAACCTGCTGTGAATCGCTGGCTGAATATAGGTGCCGGTATTTTCTTTACGCTCATCATGACACTTATTCTTGTTACCTCGCTCAGCAAATGGATGCTTTTTTATGTATACCTGGCGTTTGTGGAAGTTATTTTGACCAGTACAATTGTATGGATATCATGGAAATGGCCGCGAGTAACAGAAGCATCTGCGAAATGATCGCATTATTGCGGAAAAATCGTAGATTCACGATATATTCGTAACGATGGAACGATTAACATTACAGGAAGAGGAAGCAATGCAGGCTGTGTGGCAGGTAGGTGCAGGCTTTGTAAAAGATTTTATGAGTGTAATGCCCGAGCCGCAGCCACCTTATTCCACCCTGGCATCTACTATTAAAAACCTGGAGCGTAAAGGGTTTATTAAAAGTGAACGTTTTGCCAATGCCAACCGCTATAGCGCCAAAGTAAAAGAAGCTGATTATAAAAAACGTTTTATCAATGGTTTTGTAACCAGTTATTTTAAAAGTTCCTTTAAGGACCTCGTAGCTTCTTTTGTAAAAGATAAGAAGATCAGTACGGAAGAACTTAAAGAAATTATTCACCTTATTGAGAATCCTGAAAAGTAATGATATGCCGCAATTCTTTATCATCCTGATCAAGATCAACCTGGTGCTGGCGCTCTTTTCAGTTACTTATTATCTTATTCTGCGCAGGCTTACCTTTTATACACTCAACCGTATTTTCCTGTTGACAGGAATGCTTTTTTCTACGGTGTATCCTTTTATTGACCTCACTGATTTTTTTCATAACAATCCTCAGATCGCTGCTTTTGTACCGGAAATCAATCAACGGGTAGCACCTGCAGATTTTATTACGCGCAACTGGCAGCTCATCTGTACATTATTCTATGCAGGCGTTGCGGTAATGGCGCTGCGGTTGTTGCTGCAATTTATTTCGCTGTACAGGTTGCATAGAAATTCTTTCCGCGGAACAGTGGAAGAGATGCCGGTACGGGTGCTGGAAGATGCTGTAAGTCCTTTTTCTTTCTGGCAAACGATCTATATCAATCCTGCACTGCACCATGAAAAAGATCTGCGTTCAATACTGGAACATGAACAGGTGCATGTAAAACAATGGCATACACTGGATATTCTGCTGGCAGAACTGAGCGTGGTGTTTTACTGGTTCAACCCTGGTATATGGCTGATGAGAAAGGCTGTAAAGGAGAACCTGGAATTTATTACAGATGAAAAAGTATTGAAAAAAGGCATTGATAAAAAAGCTTACCAGTATAGTTTACTGGAAGTAGGTCAGTTGGCATCTGTTTCCGCACTTGGTAATAGTTTTAATATTTCTGACCTGAAGAAACGCATTGTAATGATGAATACACGGCGTTCATCACGGTTAACACTGGGCAGGTATGTAATGGTATTGCCGGTGTTGCTGGTAGTGGCGTTGTTATTCGCAGTGTCCAAACGCGAAGTGCTGCAGTATTTTGAACCGGTTATTCCACAGTTGCTGTCTTCAGCAACAGAAAAACCTGTTGTGAATGAACAGGTACAGGTAAAGCATAACGCCGGTAATAAACAGGGTGCGCGTCGTAGCAGTGCTGTAACAGGCAGAAAGCCTGCAGATATAGCAATACAGGCAGTACCGGGTAATGAAGTAAGCTCTGTAAGCGAAAATAGCCGGTATACCACCATTAACCCGGGTGATGCGATCCAGAGGCTGACCAATGATGCCAACCGCAGTCCTTTAAAAGAAATAACTGTAGTAGGACATCGTTCTCCTGCTGCCGCTACGGATAAAAAAGTGACCGGGTTTCTATATTCCGATACAGCCAGGCAGGCGCCTGTAAGGGCCGTTGGAGGAGCAGAAGTACAGGTGGTTCAGGGATATAAGATGCCGGACCGGAATAGCGGTAATAAGGATTAACAGTCGCTTTGCTCGTTTACTCCTGTAAACACAGTTTTCTTGCTGTTACGGCTTCCGGATCTCTCCCTCCGGTCGAGATGACTGCTCCCTCTGGTCGGGATGACCGCTCCCTCCGGTCGGGATGACTGATCACTGCCGGAGCAGGTGTAAGTAATGACTGCAAGCGGAATTTACTCCGGGTGTCACTTCGACCGGAGGGAGAAATCTGAATCCCCGCATGTAAAGAATGTAGTATTAAATGCAGTATGTAGCATGTGCAGCTTCGTCTCTCCCGCTGGTCGAGATGACCGCTCCCTCTGGTCGAGATGACTGTTCCTTCTGGTCGGGATGACTGCTCCCTCCGGTCGAGATGACTGTTCCTTCTGGTCGGGATGACCGCTCCCTGCACTTTACTACAAATTAAACGTTGCGCGGGCAATGAGCATCCTGCCCCTGATGTTGTAACTGTTGACGGCAAACAGGTTGGAGGTAAGATGAAAGATCTCATAACGTTTTACATTGGCAATATTAGTTACATCCAGTTCCAGGTCCATACGCCATTTGACATATTTGTACCGTACATTGGCATCCATAAAAAAGTAACTGATGTCAGACACATTGGCCTGTGAGCTGTACATATAATTGGCTTTGGTGGTCAAAAAAAGATTCTTGGCTGGTGAATAGCCGAGTGAAATATTCTGATCAAACCGTTGCATTGTATTCCTGATCTCGTTTGATTTCGATTGCTGCCGGCTGTTTCTCCATATACCACTGCCATTGTAATTGAAACTGATCACCCGGAATAATTTATTGTCAATGCTTGCACTAAGCGTTAGCATATCGTTGATAAAGGGTAGTTTTTCATTGTTGATAAACTGATTGTAGTGCGCTCTGGTAAGCGCTGACTTCAATGATACAGTAGCTTTAAGCGCAAAAAGGTATTTGCTGAGGCCTGCATTGATATTCAGCGTGCTCTGATCATTTTCATAAGGCAGCAATATAGTACGCTGTACATTATTGGTAAGCTCGCTGGATAAGATGGAATTGGCCTTAACCCGGTTGTAATTGATGCCTGCATTGGCAAACAGCATAATCACTGATCGCTGGAAGTTATACCGGAACCCTACACCGGAAGTATTCTGTTCCTGCAACTCGGCGTTATTAGCAAATAGCGAACGATAACTGGTCAGTACAGCGCCCCTGTATACACCGGCAATATTACCTACGTTGTTGTTGTAGCGATAGTTCAGTGATAAATAATCTTCGGCATTGATATATAGTTTGAAATTGAACGATGGATTGATAAAGAACTGTTGTTGTTTTTTATCCAGGGAGTAAACATCCTGGTAATAACGTATGAATTGCCAGAACAATGGTACAGAAAGACCGGCTTCCCAGGATTTCTTTCTCAGGCCAAATGAGGCATTCAGATAGGCTCTGTCGCGCCGCCATTGCAGGGCGTTGCCTGCATCGCCGGTATAGTTGGTAATGGAGCCATCGGACTGTGTAAGCAGTAAGGTTGAATTGAGTTGCTGCCGTTCATTAAGAACCCCGATCTTGTAATCCTGGCTGATAAGATGTTGGGTAATGCGGTAGCCGATGGTAGCATTGCTGAAAAGTGTAGGTGTTGCAGCCTGCTGGGTAATGGCTTCGTACGGCAAACCATGATTCAGTATATCATTGTTGAGCCCTGCACCTACATACAGGCGCTGCGGATTTTTGTAGTAATTGATATACCATTGTATTTCCATAACACTTTTATTACCGAACGCGGGTATCCAGTTGAAGTTGTTAGACAGGTCATAGGTACGTTCGCGCAACCGCTGGTTAAAAGCAGTGTGATTAAAATCCATATAGCTGTTCTTGTTGTCGCCACTGGTATTGAAGCGCAGGCTGTTGCTGATATAATAACGATCTTTATTGGTAATAGCAGACAACGCAATGTTCAACAGGAAAGGGTTATTTACTGCGTTCTGTAATTCACTGTAATGGATGGTATCTGTTTCCAGGTAGTTGTCAACCCTGCTGCTGTAGTTGAGTGTGTTACGATCAATGAAGCCTTGTATGTTGGAGCGGAGCTGTAATTCATTTTTTGTTTTGATCAGTTTGTTGACATTGATCACTGCTGAATTGTTGAGATAATAGTTCCGCCTGGGAATATCCGGTTTGCCCACGGTACTTGCAGATAATAATGTGTTGGGCCTTGTGTTGCCTATGTCATTCAGAAAAGAAGTGGCGCCAAACTGGGCGAAGTCATCTGTATAGTCAATGCCGCTGTTGTTAGCTTTTAGTGCATTGAGCATTTTAAATTTTTTGTTGAACATCATTGTATTCAGTGCTGCATCGTACTGATGGGGCAATCCGCCTCCCAGCATGGCCTGCCCCGACAGCTTCATACTGTTTTCATCTTTCAGTACCAGGTTGATCACTACATTGTCTGACGGTACTTTGTTTTTCAGTGCCTTGATCGGTTGATGGTTCCTGATCACCTCTACGCTTTTGATCAGGTCTTTACTGATGGTTTTCGGTGCCAGGGAATAGCGACCATCTAACAGATCATCTCCATGCATATACAGGTTGGCAATCGGTACGCCATTATAAAAGATCTGGCCATTCTCTCCAACATCCAGTCCGGGCATACGTTTGATCACATCGCCAACAGTACGGTCTTCCGGCCGCGAAAAGGAGGTTACATTATAAGAAAGTGTATCGCCGTTGTGTTCAATGACAGGCCTGCTTTTAACCTGTACTTCCGGCAGCTCCATCACTTTTTTCTCCATTACAAAATCATACACCGTTTTCCCTTCTGCAAGTGGTTGCTGCATTTTTTTATATCCCAGGTGATTGACCTCTACCAGCAATGATGTCAGCTGGCTGGTATCGGGCAACGTCAGTACATATTTTCCGTTGTCATTACTGCTGCAGAAACTTATAATAAGTCCTGAGTTGTTTTTAAGCAGTACACTGGCGTTGGAAATGGCTTCACCGGATGTGCTTTTCAATTGACCGGTTACCTGGCGAAGTTGTGCATCGGCAGTTGCTGCTTTTATAAATAACAGAAGTGTAAAAAGTAGTTTTGTTGTCATGGTACATGGGCTATACTTAGTGGAAAATTGCATTCTTATACACATTGCCGCAGCAGGTTCAGACAATAGACACCCGGATACTTTTTACAGGTTCTTAACAGTTACTAAAGGCGCATAACTGTAACAGGTACTGTGGAACAACAGCTACTATCCGGGTACTATTGCCAGATGAATTGTGCTGTTATTTTTTGGTCAGTTCCAGCGGATTGTTATAGTTCTTGAGTGATTTCTGATAGTTTTCCAGCAAAGCCTGTGCTGCCTCTCCGGTGCTGGCTTTTCCTGTTGAATCTCTGTATAGTAAACGTGCAGATGTATTGGCGCCGGCCGGCAACTGCGATTGCATAACGCCTACCGGGTCATTGATCCATGCTTCTTTAACACGTTCAAAGGCTTTATCATTTACTGTAATAATTCTCCTGGTTTCAATACCGGTATCCCGGAAAGCAGTGTCTTTACTGATCTCTTTGAACAGAAAACTTACTTCATTCCTGGTATCTGTGGCTTCCAGGATCAGTCCGGGTAAACCGGAAAGTTTCCACGGACCATTCTGAAAAGGAAGTTCTGAAGTAAACCAGGCATTGTAAGTACGCCCCGCAAAATTGCCAACAGCTTTCTGACAGGTGTATCCGCCGATCTGCCGGGTTTCTTTGTTGATCTTCCAGTCAATTTTAGGTAAAGGCAATTCGATAAGATAATCGTTCATACCAAGCGGTGATATTTTATTCAGCTTGTTTTCTTTTGTATGCTGAAACAATGCTTCCAGCGTATATCCCGGACCATATACAACAGCCATGGGAATACCGCTTGCCGCTACTGTTTTGCCAGGTGATGTATTTATTGCCGCGGCAGCTTCTGCTGCTGCTTTGCGGGCCTGTTGCCGTTTGGTTTCCACCAGAAGGCTGGTATACTTGCTGCTGGTTGCCCCCAAACAAAGGATCATATTTTCCCGGATAGGGTTATCCTTATTATTAGTATCATTTACATAAATAAACTGGTAGGTAACGCTGGCAAGCACCGGTTCAGGGGTCTGAGCGGCTATGCGTGTAACAATTAATTGTGATAGCAAATAAAGCGAAATGAATTGTATCTTTTTCATTTTCAATTGATTTAATTACGAATATTTCGTGAATATACGATTAAATCGTTTTTAAACGAAATATTCGTAGAGTGGCTGAGATTTTTAATTTCTATGCCGGCATCACTCGTTTTACCGCCAGTTTACCATGCTGTAGGTGGCTGGTTGTTCACGGTAAGCCACAATGAATCTCTCCGGTATTTAAAAAAGGCCTTGTCAGAAAAAAAGGTATTGTCTGCATTACCGGCCACAGATGACAATGAGGAACTGGATGAAGCGCTGTATCAATCCAGGATAGAATTGCTGAACAAGGCAATCGACACTTTACCGCCTTTTAAAAAAGAGATTTTTCAACTCTGTAAACTACAGGGCAAAACCTACAACGAAGTAGCTGAACTTTTAGACACCTCGCCCGCTGTGATCAAAGAACGGCTCCGTTCTGCTTCCAGGCTGGTACGTACATACCTGGTAAGCAAGTATCCCGCCATGCAACTGACCACATCGCTGATCCTGCTGCTTTATTAAAGCCTCGTTTTGTTAACATTCACTTAATACAGCAAATGCCCCCATTTTTGCTGCCGGGTGTATTTATGTATATGGATCTTATTCAGCAATTGATTCAGAAATTCTGGTCAGGAGAAACTTCAGAAGAAGAAAACCAGCTTTTACTCAGGCTACTGGCAGAGCAGAAGCATGCATTGAGCGAGGCTGATAAAGCAGTTTTTTTCAAAATAAAAGAAAACGGGACTGTTTTTGTGGATGCGGAAAGATCGCGCAGTGTGCTTGAGCGTATGCATGCGCAGATGGTACCGGCCGCGCCGGCAAAGGTGGTATCAATAAAACGCAACAGAATATGGTGGGCGGCGGCTTCGGTAATTGCATTGCTGGGATTGGCTATTTACCTGTTTAATACCCCAGGCTCAGAAAAAAGTATCACAGTACAGGATAACAGCAGGCCGGCAAACAGGCAGTTGAAAACAATTACCAACCATACCGATACAGTGATGGTGGTTGCTTTGCAGGACGGATTTGTAGTAAATATAAACGGGCATAGCGCGGTTGCTTTTTATGAACCGTTTGATGATTCTGCAAGAAATATCAGTTTAACCGGAGAGGCAATGTTCAAAGTGGCTAAAGATGTCCAAAGACCTTTTACTGTTTATGCCAATGGAATTGCTACTACAGCATTGGGTACAGTGTTTACGGTCAGCACACAACAGCCCAATACAGTAAGTGTAAAATTGTTTGAAGGCAAGGTGGTAGTACGTTCTGCAGATACCAGCAACACATTTATGATGGAGCGTGTATATCTTGTTCCGGGGCAGGAAGTAACTATTAATAAGCTTACTAATAAATATCTCGTTAAAACAAATGATGCAGCGGATATGGCGTCGGGTAGTAGCGGAACAGAAAAACGCAAGGCAATAAATGTTACACTGTCATTTAACAATGAACCATTGGCCCGAGTATTTCATAAGCTGGAAGAACGGTATGGTGTAAAAATACAGTTCAATGAAAAGGATATATCCGGGCTGTATTTTTCTGGTAATGTACTTAAAGATGACTCATTAAAAATTGTATTATCTGCTATCTGTAATAGTAACCAGTTAAGTTTTTCCCGGGAACAGGATCATATAGAGATACATAATCAACAGTAAATAAATAATAGCTGCCTGTGGCAGTTCACCTGTAATGCAGGTGCATGACCCTTATTGTCTAAACTTTTTTAAATGAATGAACGCAATGGCAAACTGTTGTAAAAAACTCTTCTCCGTATTTTTTATGCTGTTCTTTATCGCCAGGGTAACAGCGCAGGATATTACAGATCCTGTTGTTACCGGCACCGTAATGACCAGTAAGGGCGATTTTCTGGAAGGTGTAACAGCGAAAGTAAAAGAGGTGAATGGTAAAGTTGCTGCATTTTTATTGAAAGTTTCTTTTGCTTCTCATGTAGTGCATGTTTGTTTGAAGACGATAACTGTGTAGTTTATTTGAAGTGATATATACAGCTAAATTATTATCTTAGTTCTACCAAATACCTTATCAATAACTGGTATGAACGAGAGCAATTACATTCTGTTTTTCTGGGGAGCGCTGGGTGCGTTTAATGGTCTGGTACTGGCTGTTTACCTGCTGTTCTTTTCGCGGAAAAAAAATCCGCCTAATCTTTTTTTGGGTTTTCTGCTGCTGATGCTGAGTGTGCATATCGGCAGATCCGTACTGCTTTACTTTGACCATGATTTGCCTGCCATTTATTTACAAATAGGCCTCTCAGCCTGTTTTCTGATCGGTCCCTGTCTTTTCTTTTTTGTTAAATCCACACTTGAGCAGCCGGCTACTATTCCGCGTGCCTGGCAATGGCATATGGGCGCACTGCTGGCAGGTGTTATCGTTGCCGTTGTACTGCTTGCAGATACAATTGGCCCCACTATGTGTAATAAATATGTTGCCAGAGGGGTATATACAGCATGGTCAATGTACATAATAGCCGCTGCGGTACAGTTAAAGGATGTATTTATAAAACTATTCACAGACAGGAAAAATCTGAAGCCTGTGGAAAAGTGGTTGCTCACGATCTTTTTTGCCAATGCCGTTATTTTCCTCGCTTTCCTGGGAGCGTTGCCGGTAGGCAGGCTTTTTAATATTTGCTTCAGCGGAGCATTGATCTTCTCCTTTGTGTTGTACAGTATCATTTTTGTATTACTGTATAAAAAGGATACAGCTTACCTGTTTGCTCCATCCCCGGTTAAGTACCAGCATAAAAAAGTAGATCATACCGAAGCTGCTGTTCTGTTGCAAAAACTTGAACAGGAGATCGTATCAAAAGCAATTTTTAAGAATACTGAACTTACTGTAAGCGAGCTGGCAAAAGCGATTAACTTATCAAGTCATCAGTTGTCGCAATTACTGAATGACAACCAGGGGCAGAACTTCACTTCCTATATCAATCAATACCGCATTCATGAAGCATGCAAAATGATCGCTGCCAATCATCCCTTCTCGCTGGAAGCCATCGGATACGAAGTAGGTTTCAACTCAAAGTCTACTTTTTATGCCGCTTTTAAAAAAATAACAGGCACTACGCCCTTTGCCTACAAGGAAAGCCTGGTGAAAGCATCTGTTTCATAAGTTGTTTATTATCAGTGGTTACGCCGTGCTGATTTATAAATCCGTACAGCCGGAATCATAAGTCCGGACATGGCGTGCCGGCAGTCATTCTACATTTAGGTCCTTCTTCAAAAACCGGAAGACTAAAATGTTTATGACAAGGAGTTCGCTGATATTTATGCTGCTGGTGCTGACCTCTTTTTCACTGAAAGCCCAGATCAATATTCATGGTAAGGTGGCAGAGCGTACCGGAAAAACCGGGATGGGGTATATAAATATATCCCTGCTTACTTATCATGATTCTGCACGGGTGAGAACAACTTTGACGGATTCGGTCGGCCTATTCCTGCTGACCGGTATAAAAAACGGCAGGTACATTTTGCAGGTATCGGCTATGGGGTACAAAACTGTTGCGCGTGAAGTGGTTCTTGAAGAGAAACAGGGTGATCTGGATGTGGGCGAATTATTGATGCTGCAGGACGGCACTTTGCTGAATGAAGTAGTGGTAAAAGGAGAAAAAGCAGCCATCCGGTACCAGTCGGAGAAGGTGATACTGAATGTATCCGGCAACAGTTTTTTCAAAACTGCTACCAATGCTATTGATATTATCCGCAAAGCACCAGGTATTACTGAAACTGCTGATGGTAACCTGCTGATGTCAGGGCAGAATACACCGGTTGTTTTTGTAGATGGAAAACCTGTTAACATGAGTGCCGAGGAGCTGCGCGCATATTTAAGCGGTTTGCCACAGGAGTCTATAGAATCCATTGAACTGATCAGCAATCCTTCTTCCAGGTACGATGCGCAATACAAGGGCATCATTGATATTAAGCTGAAGAAAGACCAGCAGCCGGGCTGGCGTGGAAATCTCAGCTCCGGTTTCCGGCAGAACGATTACGGATATATTGACAATAATCTTAACCTCACGTTCAAAACACGCAGGGTGGGCTATTCTGTGCGGCTGGGATATGTACGGGGTACTGATCTGCATCTGTACCAGGCACTGCAGCACCAGGCCAATACCAATATCATGGCTACCAGGACCAGAACTGCCACTTTCAATAATAACTTTAATATCCTGGCAGGGGCAGATTTCAGCATTGCCAGCAATCAGAATATAGAGATTTCCGTAAAAAGCTTTTTGGCAAACCGTGATCTGAATGCTTACAACACGCTTACATTTACCGATTCATCTGATACAAAATTGCTGGGCATCAATGGCAACAACACCATTGCAGCTCCTTCCATACGCAATAATACCCTGAGTGTGGGGTATGATATCAGGTTTGGTAATAACCGGTTGAATGTGCTGGGCAATATTACACAGGCCCGTAACAAACGGAAAGAAGATATCCAGAACCGTGATCGTATTACTAATGACCTGATCAGTTACTGGAAAACGGCGCTGGACAATGATGTGCGTATCCGTAATATACAGGCTGATCTTACACATAACATGTCTGCCGGTACGTTGGAGGCCGGGGCTAAATTTGCAATGGTGTCAACTGATAATGATCTGAAGTATGATACGTTGTCAAAAGACAACCAGTTTGTACCGGATGCAGGACGTACCAACAGGTTCGTATATAATGAATACGTGGCTGCAGGCTATATTTCGTACGACAGGAAATTTAAAAAGTTCAATGTAAAGCTGAGCCTGCGTACGGAATATACCCATACAGTAGCCGATGCCATTACAACGGGCGAGATCCGTAAAAGAGATTATGTAACCTGGCTGCCGGGTGCTGCGGTATACTACAACGTGAATACCAACGAACGCATCAGTTTTTCTTTTACCCGCCGGATGACGCGTCCCAATTTTGACCAGCTCAATCCTTTCCGTTTTTATTTAAGTCCGCTGAATTACTGGGTGGGTAATCCGTACCTGCGTCCTTCGGTAACCAGCGTTATTAACCTGGCCTATAGTTATAAGGATTTCAATATTGCATTGAATGTGGGTCGTGAAAATGATTACATGACACGTTATCCTGAATACAATCGTGTTACCAACGAGCTGTTGTACCTGGGTACCAATCTGCCATATAATAATTTTGCCTACCTGGAAGCCGGCTATACACTTCCTGTTAAACAATGGTGGAAAACGGTGCACAATGCTTCTGTGAATTACAACAAGCAACTGATGCCTTATTTCGATAAAACCTTTGAGATCGGTGTGGTGGATTTTTCAGTAAATGGCAGCCAGGTATTTACATTACCCAAAGGTCTTTTGCTTGATCTGTCGTATAGGTATAAATCAAAAAGTGGCAACAGTCTTTATTACATAAAACCAGCCTGGTCTGTTGACATGGGATTACAGAAAAGCTGGTTACAGGGCAAGCTGAATACCAAACTGAATTTTTACGACATGTTTGCTTCGTATGCGGTACAACTTACTTTCCGTGAAAAAAGCATTATTGACAACCAGCTTTCTCACAGGTTTGGTACGCAGCGTGGCGTCATTACCGTTAACTGGAATTTTGGAAGATCAACTTACAAGGGAAAACAGCAGAAAAACAGTGAAGAGGAAAGCCGGCTGAATAATTAGTTACATCATTTACCGGCACCCGCAGGTTGACGCGTGTTATTATTGATGACGCTTTTGTACAGAAGTGTTTTAGCTGCTGTTACATATTTAAAATCACCATTCATTTGTCGATAAAAACTGTCTTCAAATATCGACGGATAAGGTGGTATTATCTTAAAGTCCCTAACTGTGTCTTTATTAACGATAATGCCCTGTAGTACTGCCGGTACATATTTTGTTGTTTGCCCACGACCGTAAAAAGGATAATTGATATACATGGTAATCGTATCCTGGTGCACGGTATAGGTGCCCGTTGATCTTTGCTTTTCAAAGTAAAACTTGTGGTTTCTTGTCAACTGGTCTTCGATCTGTTTCACACTGGTAAATCCAATTTGTGGAATAGCTACCACCACGCCATCATCATAAAGAATAAAAGGTCTGCCAACATATTGGCAGTCTGTTTTGCCTGCACATTCGCGCCTGTAAGCGGTGTCGGCAGGTATGTAAATGCCTGTAAGGCTATAATTTCCCTGTTGAGCACTGACCGTTAAAAGTGTTCCGAAACAACAGAATAGCAGGAGGGTTTTGTGCATAAAATGACTGGGTTCAGGATTTTAAACAGTAATTTAAAGAAAAATCCACTGTGTAACAACCCGCCTTCTTTGTTAAACCGGCGCTAAAAAAGCTCTACAGTATGGCCAGGAGTTATATTTCCATTTACAGTGCATTGGCTGCAAACCTGTTAATAGCAGTAACCAAGTTTATTGCAGGTGCTTTTACCAATAGTTCTGCCATGATTGCCGAAGGGGTACATTCGCTGGTAGATACCATCAACGAATTGTTACTGCTTTACGGGTTGAAACGCAGCAAAAAGCCTGCTGATAATATGCATCCCTTTGGTTATGGAAAAGAGCTGTACTTCTGGTCGTTCATTGTATCCATACTTATATTCGGATTGGGTGGCGGCATTTCTGTTTACCAGGGCATATTGCATATCCTTCATCCGCACCCATTGGAAAACGCAGGCTGGAACTATGCAGTACTGGCACTGTCTGTGTTGTTTGAAGGTACATCTCTGATCATTGCTGCCCGTGCATTCAACCGGTTAAGAGGTGAACTGTCGTGGTGGCGTGCAGTGGTGAAAAGTAAAGACCCTTCCAGTTTCCTGGTATTGTTTGAAGATGGTGCAGCGGTGCTGGGATTGCTGATCGTTAGTATATTGATGGCACTTAACCAGCATTACAATTTACCGGTGCTGGATGGTGTTGCTTCTGTGCTGGTAGGCGTGGTACTGATACTGGTATCATTGATCCTTGCGCGTGAAAGCCGTAGCCTGCTGATGGGTGAAGGTATTTCACCGGAAACGGTACAGAAAATAAAAAAGCTTGTAGAGAAGGATCCCGGTATGGAAAAAGTGGTCAATGTAATGTCAACCTATCAGTCGCCGGAAGAAGTGATCCTGATGCTGATCGTTGTTTTTCGCGACGACCAGGATACAGAGGAGATCAACGCTTCCATTGAACGTGTACGTACTGCTATTAAGAATGAATTCAAACTGGTGCATTTTGTATTTATTCAACCACATGCACAGTCATGATCATTCCGGAATATTATTACAGCAGAACCGGGCTGGCCGAATAGCTTTTTACCAGTGTTGTTAATTCCTGTTGCAGCATCTGTGTATTATCAGCATCGTACCATTGCTGCGTACGTGCAATGAGTTCTTTCAGCAACAATCCTTCTGCCTTCCATTCTTTATTCAGTTGATGCAATGCGGCTGGCTTAGGTCCCCAGGTGCCGAGCTTCTGCAAATCGTTATTCAATACTACCAGCTTAGGAATAGAACGTCCGCCATCAGTAAGATGTGCATCCATCAGGTCCAGGTGCTGATCGCGCAACAGCAGGCGCAATTTAATTTTACCGGGCAATGCTTTTTCTGCTGCAGCCATCAGGGGAATGTTAAAGGCGGCATCTCCACACCAGCCTTCTGTAAGTACCAGCCAGGTAGTGGCAGGTGCAGCAGACAACGCTGTATGCAATGGAGCGCATACCCGGTAAATATGATCGTGATGCTGCATCAACTGCACATTTTTCTGTATATAAGGTTTCATTTTTTCAGCAGCCTCGTCCTGAGCAGGTTGTGCCATTTGCTGATCGATGTACTGCCTGTAGGTAGTATAGGTAAATGCATTGTCGATAAGGGTGTGGGTGTACGGAAAATTCATCATCATTTGTTGTGGGTGATACAATAGTGAACTGTTTTGTAACAACAGTTTTTAACCCCGATGGTTCAACATGAATGGTAAATATGTATGTATCATGATATTTTTTTATAAGAGGTAAATGAGCTGTTGCATTACCGCAGTTGTATATTGTATCGGTAAAATAGCCCGGAATTCATAAATTGCAGCAGGCCATAGTAGTATGAACGGGAAACACCTCCATGTAAAAGCATTATCCGCTGCTGATGAAAATGTGCTGTTGCAAAAACTGCCCGAGGGTGATATGATGGCCTTTACCCAACTGTACAGGAAGTATCAGCCCAAGCTGCACATTTTTTTATCTCCCTTCAAAACCATTGAAGATCCTGAAGAAGTGATCCAGGACATTTTTCTGAAGATCTGGCTGAAAAGAGAAACGCTTGTGGGCTTACAGTCCTTTGAACAATACCTGTATCGCATGGCGAAGAACAGGATACTGGACAAATTAAAAACCAACCAGGCACGTCGTCGTCGTGAAATACAGTGGCAGCAGCAAAGCAATAAAACAGTGGCCGATGGTTTTTATATCCAGGAGTATAAAGAGTTTCACCACTTTGCACTGGAAGCCATCCGCAAACTTCCGGTACGGCAACAACAGATCTATACCATGCGTGTGTTCGATGATCTTTCACTGGATGAGATCGGAAATATTATGAATATATCAAAAGCGGTGGTAACCAAACAGCTTTACCTGGCAACACGTACGGTACGTAAAGAAGTGTCTGCCTTTCCGCTGGACAGCGATTTCATTATCTCCTCCCTTTTACCGCTGATGGTGATGTTTGGCAAAGCTGTACAGTGATCTTAAAAAAATCTGCAAAAAACGAAATATTACCGTCCACGAACTGTTTCCTGTGTCGTCTTACCTGTAACCCGATACTATGAACTATTTCCATTTGTTAGAAAAATTTGCCACTGGCAGCGCTACTGAGACGGAAAAGGACGGCTTTAACCAATGGCTGGAAACCCTTTCTGAAGAAGAGTGCCGGCAGGTACTGGATGCTTATGCCGCCATGCTTTCTGCAAAGGAAACCGATGTTCCGTACAATGGTGTAGAACTGGAAAAATTGCTGGAAAAAATAAAAGATACAACAGCTCCTGTAAAACATTTGTCTTTTGGGAGAAGAACCATTGCGTGGGCTGCGGCAATATTGCTGCTATTGGCAGCAGGGGGTTTTTTCCTGTTCAGCCGTTCCGGTAAAACATCGCCGGAGAAAACAGTATCGGTACAACCGGAAAAACAAAACGACGTATTACCCGGTAAGGAGGGCGCCATACTGACGCTGGCCGACGGCAGTAAAATGATACTGGACAGTATGGGAAATGGCGTTGTTACAACACAGGCTGGTGTTGCGGTGACATTGCAGAATGGTCAGCTTATTTATGCGCAGGATAGTTTACATCATGCAGGAGAGGTGCTGTATAATACCATGACTACGCCTAAAGGCAGACAATATCAACTGGTGTTACCGGATGGCAGCAAGGTATGGCTCAATGCAGCCTCCAGTATTACTTACCCTGTAGTGTTTACAGCAGGTGAAAGACAAGTGAAAATAACTGGTGAAGCTTATTTTGAAGTAGCCCATGTTGCAGCAGACAAAAGAAATATTCCGTTTGTAGTAACGATCGACGAGCGTGCAACGGTGGAAGTACTGGGAACACATTTTAATATCAATGCCTATGCAGATGAAAATTTTATACATGCCACCTTGCTGCAGGGAAGCGTGAAAGTAAATACAGACTGGGCTGTTGCCAATGCGCAACCCGTGATACTGAAGCCTGGACAGCAGGCACAAATGACAACCGGTAAAGCCATTAAAGTAGTAAGTGATGCAGACATTGAAGAGGTGATGGCATGGAAGAACGGTCTTTTTCATTTTGAAGATGCGAACATCAAAACGGTAATGCGTCAACTGGCACGGTGGTACAACCTGGATGTGGTGTATGAAGGTGGATTACCCAAAGGAAGTTTTACGGGTGAGCTGGAACGCAATCTTACCTTAACGCAATTATTGAAAATATTATCAGGAACGAGGGTAAAATACAGGATAGAAGAAGGTAACAGGATTGTGATACTTGGGTGATGCTAAACGGGTGAAGTTTTTTTACAATCATTAAACTATATCAATGGTGCTTGCCGGCATGTCTTAAAAAATAAAAGACATGTTGGCCGGGAAGATATTGTCTGAAACAAAAAGCCGTTCCGGGGTAGGAGCCGGAACGGCAGCGGAATAGTTTCAGCAATAAATAAGACTGCGCGTATTTATTATTTAATTCTAAACCAAAACGAAGTTATGTATTTAACTGCCAATTCCATATGCCCTGTGTTTAACAGGCCGGGTAACTGGTACTGTAGGGTACGGGCAAATCGGGAACTGCTGACCAAAACACTGCGTATTATGAAGTTAAGTGCTCTTATGATGTTCATTTTTTGCATGCATGTCAATGCAAAGAGTGTTGCACAAACTGTTACTTACTCCGGTGAGGATATTCCGCTGGCCAGGATCTTTAAGGCTATTAAAAAACAAACCGGGTATGTATTCTTTTATCGTACAGAAGATCTTGAAGGAGCTATACCGGTTTCTGTTAACCTTAACAAAACGCCGCTTACAGAGGCTTTGCAGATCATACTGAAAAGTCAGCCTGTAGATTACGACATACAGGGCAATACCATTGTGATTGTAAAAAAGAAGCCTGTTGTATTGTCAAAGGCCGATGCATTACTGCCACCGGTTGATGTAAAAGGGAAAATTGTGGATGATAAGGGTGATCCGGTGATTGTTACTGTTACTGTAAAAGGCACCACCATTGCTACCAGTACTGATAGAAATGGCGACTTCGTTTTGAAGAATGTAGATAACAACAGCACACTGATCATTACCGCCACCAATATTGAAACACTGGAAGTGCCGTTAAAAGGCCGTTCAGAACTACCGGTATTAACAGTAGCCATGAAGGTGAACCAGATGAACGATGTGGTGATCGTTGCATACGGAAGTACCAAAGCAAAAAATGTTACTACTTCTGTTACTACTATCAAAAGCCAGGAATTTGAACAACGTCCTGTTACCAATATCACTTCAGTACTGGCGGGAGCTTCTCCGGGCATTCAAACCAATGCGGGCAGCGGTCAGCCGGGTGAAGGCCCTGCTGTGCGCATACGTGGTTTCAGTTCTATTAACAGTGATAACAACCCGTTGTACATTCTTGACGGCGCTCCTTATGAAGGTGTACTGAGTAATATCAATATAGATGATATCGAAACGCTGACCGTTCTGAAAGACGCTTCTGCTACGGCCATTTATGGTGCACGTGGTGCCAATGGCGTAGTACTGATCACTACCAAAAGCGGTAAAAAGAATAAGAACAATGTAATGTTTACGCTCAAACAAGGCGTGAGCAGCCGCGCATTGCCAAATTATCAAAAGCTGAATGCGTATGAGTATATGCCTATGATGTGGGAATCCATGCGCAACGGCCTGGTGGATAATGGTACTCCGCTGACAGACGCCAATACACAGGCTTCCAACGAACTGATCAGTATGCTGGGTATTAATCCCTTTAATGTGCCGGATAGCGAAGTGGTGTTTACAGATGGTACACTCAATCCCAATGCTGGTTTGAAATATGCGGAAGACCTTAGCTGGAGCAATGCATTGAAGCGTACCGGTAAACGTAGTGATTACAATCTTTCACTCAGTGGCGGTAATGCTAAAACAGATTACTATGTATCATTAGGCTACCTGGATGAAAATGGGTTTACTATTAAATCGGACTTCAGGCGTTACAGCGCGCGTTTGCGGGTGAATAGCCAGATCAACAAATGGTTTAAGGCCGGTGCCAACCTGGCTGCCAATTACAGCCAGTCAAACCAGGCCAATGAGAACAGTGGTATCAATGAGAACCCTTTTTATATTGACCTGATCCTGGCACCCATTTATCCTGTTCATAAACACAATGCAAACGGTGGGTATGTATTGAACAGCAAAGGAGAAAAGGTATATGATGCAGGTGACTATCGCCCGGTGTTTACCGGCCGTAACGTAGTTGCTGAAACCATACTGAATGATGTAGAGCAGCGCCGTAGTGCCGTGAATGGCAATACCAATATTGAAATAAAGTTCCTGCGCAATTTTCGTCTTACTGCCAATGCCAGCATTAACCTGAATAATTACCGTTCTATTTCCTTTGATAATCCACAGATCGGTGATGCCATTGGTGTAGGCCGTACTTACCGGGTAAATACTACCAGTCTTTATTACAACGTGAACCAGTTGCTGAACTACGACAGAACGGTTGGCGATCATGCAATAAGTTTCCTGGCTGGTCACGAAAACTATAACAACAGTTACGATTATTTTACAGGCCGTGCAAGCGGGCAGATCGCAGAAGGATCTACCGTGCTGGACAACTTCACTACTATTACACTGCTAAGTTCATACGACCGCGATTACAGAACTGAAGGCTATTTTTCAAGACTGGAATATGGTTATAAAGAGCGCTATATTGCTTCGGGGTCTTTCCGTCGTGACGCTTCTTCCAAGTTTCATCCTGATAACAAATGGGGATCATTCTGGTCGGCCAGTGCTGCATGGAATATCAGCAATGAAAAATTCTTCCATGTTAAAAACATCGACTACCTGCGTTTGCGCACCTCTTATGGTCAGGTGGGTAATGATAACCTGTCTGGTTATTTCCTGTACCAGGCATTGTATACGCTGGGGTACAACAACGGTACAGAGCCCGGTATTCTGCAAACCAGTGTGGCCAGTCCCAACCTGGTGTGGGAAACATCTGTTAGCTCTGATGTAGCAGTAGAGTTCAGTGCATTCAAGAACAGGTTAAGCGGTACGTTTGAGTTTTTCCACCGTCAGTCAGACAACCTGTTGTTTGACGAACCGTTGTCGCTTACCAGTGGTCTTACCAGGAGAAACGTGAACTATGGCAGTATGCGCAACAGGGGATATGAGTTCAGGTTGTCTGGCGATATTGTGCGCAACAAAAATGTAAAATGGAATCTGACCTTCAATGGAACTACGTTCAAGAACAAACTGATAGCCTTGCCTGAAGGTTATCGCGGTGCAATTAATGGTACCAAGAAATATGAAGTGGGTAAATCCATGTATGAGTTCTGGTTACGTGACTGGTATGGCGTAGATCCCAATACCGGGGCCAGCCTGTTTGCTGCAAAAGATGGTTCTGCCAGCAATACGTTTGTAAATGGAAAAGGTGATACGGTGACTTCCACTGCTTCCAATGCGCAATACCGCTATACAGGTAGTGCCATTCCTGATCTGTATGGAAGTGTTTCCAGTACTGTCAGCTATAAAGCATTTTCATTACAGTTGCTGCTGATGTACCAGTTGGGTGGTAAAGTATTCGACAACGATTATCAATCGCTGATGTACCGTGGTACCTATGGCCGTGCTATTCACCGCGATCAGTTAAAAAGATGGCAGAAAGCAGGTGATGTTACAGATGTACCCAGAAGAACTACCGGTACCAGTATGTACGATAGTGACCAATGGCTTACCGATGCCACTTACTTTAACCTGCGTAGTGTAACATTAACCTATACTGTTCCCCGCAAATTGCTGAACCAGGCAGGTATGCAGAGTGCAAGGATCTACCTGGCCGGAGAAAACCTGCTGATCACTTCCAAAAGAAAAGGTCTTGATCCTACACAAACCTATACAGGCGCTCCTTCTTACACCTATGCACCTGCACGTATTGTAACACTGGGTATTAATGTAACACTCTAAAAAAGAACATCATGAAGCAATTGAAATATAAATACCTTCTTGCATGTGTGTGCGCAGCACTCCTGCTTTTTTCCTGTAAAAAATCCTATATAGATACACAACCTTCTGACCAGATATCAGAAGAAGATGCATTCAGCACCGTAGCCAATGCTCAGACCGCACTGAACGGTATTTACAGGGCATTGTATATGCAATATGCCAGCCAGTCGGAAGATGGCCTGGCTGCCATGATGATCACTATGGATTTTATGGGTGAGGACATTGTGCACAGTGCATCCGGCACCAGTTATTTCAGAAATGATTATAAATGGGCGAATCACCGCAGTGTTTCCAGTGCACTGAACTATTTTTCTTACCGTTTCTTTTACAAGATCATTGCCAACGCTAATATGATCCTTGCCAATATTGATGGCATTGAAGGCGATGAAGGGGTTAAGAAGGTGATTAAAGGAGAGGCGCTTGCTTTGCGTGGATGGGCGCATTCGTACCTGGTACAGTTGTTTGGCGTTCGTTATAACGCAGGACAGGAAAATACACAATTGGGAGTGCCTGTTGTTACAAGGGTTACTATCGACCCTTTGCCCAGGAATACGGTGGAGGAAGTATACACGCAGGTAGTAAAAGACCTGGATGCTGCTGCCGTGTTGTTACAGAATCCTGCTACCAATACCAAAAATACGCATCTGCGTTTATCGTCTGTATATGGTATCCGTGCACGTGTGGCGCTTACCATGCAGTCGTATGATACGGCTGCAAAATATGCTTCGCTGGCCCGGCAGGGATATGCACTAATGTCGAATGCGCAGTACCTGGAAGGATTCAATAATCTTGGTAATCCTGAATGGATGTGGGGTGCCAATCAGCTGGCCAGCCAGTTGCCTGCGTATGGTTCATTCTTTGCGTATATGTCGGCTAACTTTAATTCGGCACATACCAGGCCCAATCCTAAAAAGATCAATACAAAATTATATGTAGCACTGGCATCTACCGATATCCGTAAAAAACTCTGGTGGGATGGCACTACTGCCGATGAAGTAAATTTTCCCGGTGTGATCAACGCGGGAACAGGGCAACCGGAACCTACACAGGTAAAGAAAGCTTACCAGCATCGTAAATACCTGGTGAAAGATCCTACTGTAAGTGCAGGTGATATCCCTTTTATGCGCGTGGCAGAAATGTACCTGGTAGAAGCGGAAGCGCTGGCACGAGCCGGTAAATATACAGATGCAGCCAATGTATTATACACACTGGTAGTGAACCGCAATCCCGCTTATGTAAAATCCTCATTGACCGGTGATGCGCTGATTGAAGAGATCATGACACACAGAAGAGTAGAGCTATGGGGTGAAGGTTTCCGTTTCCTGGATCTGAAACGTACCAACAGTGCATTGAACAGAAGTGGTACAGGAGCCACCTCCACGCTGGCAACAGTAGGTGTTACCACACCCATTCCGGCAGGTGACGTACGCTGGCAGTTCCTGATACCGCAGGATGAGATGAATGTAAATCCTTATATGGTGCAGAATCCCTAGGTTAATGCAGTTGCACATGAAACGACAATTCACTGCTTAACAATTATCCGATGGAAAGTGAGGTTCCCGGCTATTATTGCCGGGAATCTTCTTAATTGCATAAGATTTTACCGAACTATGATGAAAAGCATTGTTTACTGGTTAGCTATAACAGCAGGTTTTCTGTATAGCAGTTGCTCCACTTCCAAACCCGTTGTTACAGAAACCGGCAGCAATAATAAGGCTGCCATTAAAATTGATTTACAACAACGCCGTATTTATTCATTCAACAATGGTACTGTACAGTTCAGCAACATGTTTGCCGGTGCCAGGGTGAATGATATACAGCAGCAGGATAAGGAACATTTTGTTATTACTGTTTCGCCGGAAAATAAACCTGTAAATCCAAGTCCGTGGTATGCATTTAAAGTGTGGGGCAGCAGGCAAACTGTATGGATGCAGATGCAATACACCGGTACCCGTCATCGCTACAACCCAAAAGTGAGTTATGACAGGGGCGCAAGCTGGAACGATATTCCTGTAAAAACCGGTAGAAAAGATAGTGCGGTCAGTTTTCAGTTGTCTGTAAACAGTGATACGTTGCTGGTGGCAGCACAGGAGTTAATACCTTCTTCCATGTCCTATCAATGGATGGATAGCCTGGCAACGTTGCCTTTTGTTCATCAACAGATAATAGGGTACAGTGTAATGGGTAAACCCATTGTTGCTTTGAGCACCACTGGTAGTAATGGTAAAAAACAGATCATTGTACTGAGCCGACAACATCCGCCGGAAGTAACAGGCTATATGGCCATGCAGGAATTTGTACGTTCAGTATTGGGCAATACACGGCTTGCAGTTGATTTCAGAAAAGAGTTTGAAATAATAATAGTACCCATGCTGAATCCAGACGGCGTGGATGAAGGTAACTGGCGACACAATGCAGGTGGTGTTGATCTGAACCGCGATTGGGATCTGTTTGTACAACCGGAAACAAAAGCAGTAAAAGAGTTTTTGCTCACCAGGCAAAAAGAGCAACAGTCTACTGTGTATTTTGCTATTGATTTTCACAGCACCTACAATGATGTGTTCTACACCAATGAAGACACGCTGACCAATATTCCCGGACTTACCAATGCATGGCTGAAACGTTTTGCTGGCAGCATTTCTGGTTTTAAACCCAATGTAAAACCATCGGGCAATGGTGGGAATGTTTCCAAAGCCTGGCTGATGCGTACATTTAAAACAGATGCGCTTACGTATGAAGTGGGAGATGATACGCCAAGACCTTTACTAAAGAAAAAAGGTCGTGTGGCTGCTGAAGCATTGATGCAATTGCTACTGGAACGTAAATAATAATACAACGTTATATGGAGAATCCCGGAGATGATATGCTTCATTGCCGGGATTTTTTTGTATCACGTTAATGATCTGTTTTGACAGGCTCTCCGGCACTTTTGCCGGTTAGTTTTTTTACCAGCCAGGGAAGTGTAAGTCCCTGTCCGATGAGTGTAAGCAATACTACCGCAATAGAAATGAATATAATAGGGGTGCGTTGAGGAAAGGGTTCTCCGTTTGCAAGCGTCAAAGGTAAACCAATTGCAATGGCTAGCGAAACAATGCCGCGCATGCCCGACCAACTGATGATAAGACTGGTGTTGAAATCAAGTAATGCCCCTTCGGCAATACGTCTTTTTTTAGATTGAAAAGCGCGTTGCAGGTTGGCCTGTTGCAGAAACACCCTTACCATACGCAGTGCAAGTGCAACAATGGTAATTACCAATGCATAGCCAAGGTATGGCATCAGGCTGGTTTTGCTGATAGTGGCAATCACATACGGAAACTGTAATCCGATGAGGATAAAGATGAGGCCGTTCAGTAGAAAAATGATGGTATCCCAGAATGCTTTTGACTGGTGACGGATCGTTTCCGGAAATACTTTTCGACTGAATCGTGAAATGCTTAATCCTAATATCACCACTGCAATTACACCGGATACATGAATTTCTTCCGCTACCCTGTAGGCAATGAACGGCATCAGCAACATAAAGCTGGTAGCCACAATATGATTGTTCTTTACACGTATCAGTACAAATCCCAGTAGTTTCCCCATAACAGCCCCTACCAGGAAGCCGCCTGCCATTAAGATCAGGAACTGCCACGATGCTTTCCATAGTACAAACGAGGTACCTGTTACTGCAGCTACGGCAAACCGGTAGGCTACCAGTGCTGAAGCATCGTTCACCAGGCTTTCTCCTTCCAGAATAGTGTTGGTTTTATGCGATAATCCCAATCCTTTGGTAATGCTCATGGCAGCAACAGCATCGGTGGCAGAAAGAATAGCGCCCAGTACAAATGATAAAGGCCAGGTCATACCGGGTATCAGGTAATGGGCAGTAACAGCAATGCCGGTAGCCGTAATGAATACCAGCGAAATGGCCAATGTACTGATGGTGTTGATATTGGTCCTGAATTCGCGAAAGGAAATATTAAAAGCTGCATCATATAATAAAGGAGGAAGAAAGATCAGGAAGATCACTTCCGGGTCCAGCTCAACATGTGGAATAGAAGGAATGAACCCGATGCCGATACCGGCCACGATCAATAATACGGGATTGGGAATTCGGATCTTGTCGGCCAGTGCAGATAATGCCAGCATAACAGCCATAATAATGATAACGATGCTGTAGTTTTCCATAACCTTATTTAATGAGTGATGTAGTGCCTTGCGTGACAATGCAGCGTATAGTAATATACTTAAGGTTGTGTAGGTTCCTGTAAAAATAGGAGAAACTGTACATAATTAAAAAAGCCCGGCACAAAAATGGCCGGGCGTTGGTATAAGAAACAATTTCCTGTTAATAGAATTTTGGCGGAGGATTCAGTGTCAGGTTCTGGCGTTGGTGCCAGTATGGATAAATAGTAGGCACTTCACTGGCGGCATCCAGTTTTTTTAACTGATCGGTAGTAAGGCTCCAGCCTACAGCACCCAGGTTTTGTTTTAACTGTTCTTCATTACGTGCACCGATAATGATACTGGATACAGTGGGTCTTTGCAGCAGCCAGTTGATAGCTACCTGTGCAATGGTTTTGCCGGTTTCCGCAGCTACCGCATCCAGTGCATCAATAGTGTTATAGAAAATATTTTCCTGTAACGCAGTTTCAGGAACGGGGCTACCACCCTGTGCCACACGGCTGTCTTTCGGAACAGGCTGGTTACGGCGGTATTTGCCTCCCAGTCTGCCTGCTGCCAATGGCGACCATACAATAGCGCCAACTTTCTGATCAATGCCCAATGGCATCAGCTCCCATTCATATTCACGGTTGGCCAGTGAATAATATACCTGGTGGGCCACATAGCGGTTCCATCCATATTTATCTGCAACGCCCAGTGATTTCATCAGGTGCCATCCGGAGAAATTGGATGCTGCGATATAACGTACTTTACCACTCTGAATAAGATCGTCCAGTGTGCGCATGGTTTCTTCTACAGGCGTGTTGCCGTCAAAACCATGCATGTGGTAAACGTCAATATAATCTGTATTCAGGCGTTTCAGGCTGCCTTCGATCTGTTTCAGCAAATGAAAACGTGATGATCCCTGGTTGTTGGGGGCTTTACCAAATGTAAAGGTTGCCTTGGTAGAAATGATCAGTTTATCTCGTTTACCGGCAATGGCTTTGCCCAGTATCTCTTCTGCAAGGCCATCAGAATAAATATCTGCTGTATCGAAAAAATTAACACCTGCATCCATGCAAAGATCTACCAGTCGTGTAGCTTCAGCAGCTTGTGTGCTGCCCCATGCTTTGAAAAAATCATTGCTGCCGCCAAAGGTTGCGGTACCAAAGCTTAATACAGGTACCTGTAACCCCGATGCTCCGAGTTGTCTGTATTCCATGTTTTTTATATGTTGAGTTTAATAAAATGTTTACGGATGCATATGTATAAGATGCGGGATGTGAAATGCCCGATACAGCATGCTATATAACATAATATGTGCTTCACACTTCGTATTCACCGCGTTGCTATTTCCATATAGTCCGCAAGCCATCGTTTTTGCCATACAAAGGGTCGGTGTCTGGCATTTTTACTGCAGCAATATTGTTGTCTGTACCGGGGCGTTCTCCTTTTTCGCCCTTATTAAGATCGGGCTGCAATCCATTGGGATAAGCGCCTGCTACGGTGAAGTCATCACTGTGTTCAAGACATTTATGTCCTACGCCGGCGGGAATAATGATCACATCACCTGCCTGCACTGTTATCTTCTTACCTTTTTCACCACCAAGATGTAATAAAGCAGAACCACTGAAAATACCCAGTACTTCATGGGTATTGCTATGGTAGTGATGAAAGGGATATACACCCCATCGCCAGCTATTGGTCCAGTGATTACCTGCAAATACTTTTTCAAGCCAGGCTGCACCAGCAGTGCCCCGTTCATTGAAGGCATTATGGTACAACAACAGCGGCAGTTTATTGTTGGGTATTATACCATCATCTTTAAAATACAATTGTTCGGGAGCAATGTGTTGCATAGCCATTGTTTTATCAGGGTGAATAAGGATACCTGCGACTGATAATCCTATCAATTGCATAAATATTTTTCTGTTCATGTGGCTGCTTTAAAAGTTAAGCTATAAACTGTGTTATGGTGCCAAAGGTCCTTTGCTGATCTGTTTGCCTGTCTTGTACATGGCTTCTATGCTGCGTGTGTTCCCGATGTTATCAGCCTGGTTGCAGGATGCCGGTATAACCACCGACAGGAATAGTGCTGTACAATGACGGATGGTATTTTTGCTCATACTATTATTTTTTATTTGAAACAGGAGCTGTATTCAGTCGCTGCAAAGATTGTACCCTGTAGCCGTACAGTACCACTGCCAGGGCTGCTACACTCCACGCCAGCAACTGCCAGGTAACCAGCGGCCATCCGCCTATCCGCCAGCATTGTACGCCCGCCAATGTACCCGTAGCCCCGCCCAGGAAATAAGAGGTCATGTAAACGGTATTGATGCGGCTATGTGCGGCTTCATCCAGTGAATAGATGGTGGCAATATTGGTGATCTGCGTGGCCTGTACACCAATATCCAGTAACAATACTGCAATTATAAATGACAGGATATTGTAAGGAAATAATTTGATCATCACCACACTTATGATCAGCACGGTTACTGAAATGAACTGTGAGCGCAGCGGGTTGCCTTTATCTGCCAGCTTGCCAAATACCGGTGCCAGCAATGCACCGCCAATGGCCAGTATACCAAACAAGCCGATCGTACTGGTTTGATAATTGAACGGGGTACTGCTTAAATGAAATGTAAGCGTTGTCCAGAAAGAACAGAATGCACCGAATATCAGTGCCCCCAGTAATGCTGTTCTTCTCAGCAAGGCAAAACGGCCTATCTGTTGTAATGTGGATTGAAGTAATTGTTTGTAGTTGCCAGAGAAACGTGCGGGAACATTGGGTAACGATGTCTGGATCATCAACGCAGAAATGAATACCATGCCTGCCGAAATACCGTATACATACCGCCAGCTTAACACAGAGGCAATATAGCCGCTGAATACACGTGCTGCCAGTATGCCCACCAGTATGCCTGTAAAAACGATCCCTACATTACGACCTTTATTATTACCGGAAAGACTGGCTGCCATTGGTAAGATAACCTGGGCCGCTACTGCCAGCAAACCGGTTAACAGGCTCACGCCATATACACCCGACAGTACAGGTGTATAACACATACCCAGTAAGACCACAATCAATATGGCCTGTAAAATCAATATGAGTTTTTTGCGGTCAGTTTTATCGCCCAGCGGAGTAAGAAAAAACAATCCCAGTCCATAACCTGCCTGCGCCAGTACGGAAATAACACCTACCTCTCCTTCTGTAGCATGAAAAGTTGCTGCAATTTCATGCAGGATAGGCTGATTATAATAGATGTTGGCCACACAAACACCTGCCGCAATGGCCATGATAATAAGCTGCTTGCCTGATAACCCTTCTGTATTCATACCTGCAAATATCCTGTAAAACAAAAGTTAATAGCTTGTATATTTAAAACATATACTTGTAACTTTATGACATGAACAGGTTGAAACAATACGAAACGCTGGTAATAACCGAGTTTGAGGAAGAAACCTTTCACCTGCCCGCTCACCGGCATACCTATTACGAGATCATTTACATTTTTAAAGGTTGTGGTGTTCATTTGCTGAACAATAATCGTATTCCTTATAAAGGTGGTGATCTGTTTGTGATCTCACCCGATGATGAGCACTATTTTGATATTAAGAAGAGCACACATTTTGCGTTGATCAAGTTTACCGATAATTATTTCAGTAGTAAAAATCACCTGGCACCGGATGAGTTTCTTGTAAGCAAACCGGAAGTGATCATGCGTCACAAACTGCTGAAAGAAATGAAGCTGGTACTGGATGAACCCTGTAAAACCATCCTGCGCAATACGTTCGAGAATATACTTGCTTATAATTGTCGTAAGGACGTGGCCACGTCGCCATTGGTGTATTACCAGGTACTGTCCATTTTTGGTTTGATAAAAGAAGCGATCACCAAACTGGATGTGCGTATTGACAATGGACTTCCTGATAAAGAAGCAATGATCTCCTTTATTCATCAGCATATTTATGAACCGGAAAAGATACAGGTAAAGAATATTGCTACCCACTTCAGTATTGCCAGCAATTATTTCAGTGCTTATTTCAAAAGAAATTTTTCTATCAGCTATCGCGAGTACGTAAATACATACCGTACCAGACTGATTGAGAAACGGATCGTATCCGGCGGGTTAACATTGAAACAGATAGCTGATGAATTTGGATTTACCGATGAAAGTCATCTGTCAAACTATTTTAAAAAACGCAGCAATGCCAGCCCGGCTTCTTATCGAAGGCTCGTATCTGCTTGAGTAGTTTTGACAAGGGAACAGCTACAGGTTCTGCGGTTTGAATTTTTGAGAAAACGAAATGTTTTTCCGGAGATCATAAAAATTTCCTCTCACTGATAGTCATTTCCTGATCTGCCATACCGGGAGATGTTCCTTTCTGTAATTCCTTTTCATACAGATATGCAAGCAAACGTTCTGCCAGCATTTGCCGGCAGAACGTTTGCGTAAGTGTGCAGGTATAATTATTCGGAAAAAGCCGTAGCTGTGGCCAGGTGTTGTACCTGTGCCATATCCTGTTTTACAGCTTGTATTTTGACTTCTGCCAGATTGTATGCGTCCTGGCCCAGGAAAAGATGCAGGGGTGGTTGCTGCTGGTGTGTTACTTCGATCAGTACGTCTGCTGCTTTATCCGGATCACCTGGCTGGTTGCCATTAATATTGTGCTGGTGAGCAGATTGCACTTCACGTACATTCTGGTAGGCTGCAATTTCAGTAGCTGGTGTGTTCAGGGAAACACTGTCCAGGAAACTGGTTCTGAAATATCCTGGCGATACAACGGTAACGTGGATACCAAAAGGTTTTACTTCTGCTGCCAGTGATTCGGAAAAACCATGTACCGCAAACTTGGTAGCACAGTAAATACCAAACCCCGGAAAATTGCCTGTAAAACCGCCAATAGAGGCAATGTTGAAAATATGCCCGGATTGCTGTTGACGCAGGAATGGCATTGCTTTGCGGATTACATTGAGCGTGCCAAAAACATTGATGTCGAAGTTTTGTTTTGATTCAGCATCGGTCAGCTCTTCCAGTGCGCCCGCAAGTCCGTAACCCGCATTGTTTACAATTACATCAATACTGCCAAAATGATCTACAGTATGCTGAATGGCTTGTACCACACTGTTTTCATCACTTACATTTACTGTTAAAGGAAGAAATGTTTTCTTATCTGCCGATACGGCTTTTCCCAGTTCTGCAATATTGCGTGAGGTAGCAGCTACTGGGAAACCTGCCTGCAGCAGTTTTTTTACCAATGAAAGGCCTAGTCCCCGGGATGCACCGGTTACAAACCATACTTTATTTTTCATATTGATTTTTTAAAAAAGCGTAGTTGTGAAAATGGATGTTTAGCTGTTCATGAACATTGCCATACAAAGGTATTACTGCAGACAGGGCGGGTTGTTACAGCTTTGAAACAGATACTTGCATAATTCAAACAGGAAAAAATATTGTTTAAGAAATGTGTGTGATCTCAGGAGAAGAAAGCCGCATATTCTTTTGCAAAACTGCTGAAACTGCGTGGTGCTTGTCCTGTTATCTCCTGTACAGCAGTGGTTACAGCGGCAGCTTCGCCCCGTGCATAGTGATCATAATCTTCAATCAGTCCTTCTGCCTGCCATTCAGGAAAGCCTGCTGCCAGCAGCGCATGACGCATGGCATCCTGTGGTATATTCACATACTGTACAGAACGTGCAAGGGCTTCTGATAACTGTTCGGCTATCTGCATATGTGTCAGTGCTTCCGGACCGGTAAGGGTATAGGTCTTCCCTTCATGACCATTGGTGGTTAATACTGTTGCTGCTACAGCGGCAATATCGCGTACGTCTATGGCACTGATAGCTGCCGTTCCTGCTGTTGCAAAGAATTTTCCCTGGCTGATAATGGAATCACGAAAAGATAACAGTCCCTGCATAAAAAGGTTAGGACGTAAAAAAGTATATGTCATACCCGATGTACTGATCTTTTTTTCTACTGCTGCATGGTAACGGAGAAAACGTACGGGTGAATGTATATCTGCTGCCAGTTGAGAGAGCTTTACAATGTGTTGTACACCTTCGGCACGGGCAATATCTGTGAAATTGCATTGCAATGTTTCTGCGTGTTCTGATGAATTGGTTAGCAGAAATGCACGTTCAATGCCTTGCAGGGCTTTACGTATACCTGGGGCGTCATTAAAATCTCCTGTAACAATTTCTGCATGTTGCAGGGAAGCGAATTTCTCAGCATCCTTTACCGTGCGTACCATTATACGGAATGGTATGCCGCGGGCTGATAACTGGTTGACCAATGTTGTGCCTACATTGCCTGTAGCGCCTGTAATAAGAATGGAAGCATTGTGTTGCATAGTAGTAAAATTTTATGACACAAATTTCCACTGCTTCTGTGGTGAAGAATTGTAAGAAAACGAAAAAGCTGTTTAATTGTGGCAATAGCCTTTGCATGGATGGCTTTCCTGATACACTTTCATAATAAAGTGCAGTAGTTCAACCAGGTAAATGCGTTGCAGGTCTTCAGAAAAAATATAATCAGAATCTTTTTCCGAATGGATCTTTCTGAATATTTCCGTTGCGGTAATTTCCTGTTTATCGGTCAGCACATACGCATTGTTATGCTGCGGAGTAAAGGCGGGTAAAGTACGCAGGTATTGTATAGTACGTTGAGGTAAAAAGTCGTCCCTGAATGTGTACAGAAAATTTCTGGCGTCGTGGCTGCGTATGTAAACAATGAGATAAAAGTTCCTTATGGTCGTGATCCTTAACATACAATATCAGCAATGAATATTGTTGCTGCAACCGGAAGGGGTGGTATGGGGTAATTGCGTTTCATAATGCTGGTACAAATGTACGGTGGGTATGGAGGGTGTTATTTGTATGTTTCAAACCATTCGTTATGAAATTCAAATATTAAGCAAAAGAAAAGGGTCAGCCAGGTGTTGCTATACATATATCTTGCTGAAACTGTACAAAGCGTGTGGGCGAAAGATGCAGGTAGTGTTTGAAATCGTGTATCAACTGGCTCTGGTCATAATAACCACAGTCGTGAATGATCTCAAACCAGTCAATTTTTTGTCCCTGTATCAGTTGCTGTTGTACAAGATGGATAGCCTTTAAAAAACGCTGGTACCGGGTGATCTCTTTTACACTATAACCAAACTGCGCTTTCTGTTTCATTTGCACAGCGCGTTCACTTTGCTGTGTTTCCCGGGCAATGATCTTTACAGGATTCAGCAGATCATTGTTGCCGGTGAGGGCAGCCAGCCGTTCTGACAACAGGTTGCGTTCTTTTATATATGGTTCACAGAACTGTAGTATGTATTGTATGCGGGAAGCAGTATCTGGTATGTTTTTCAGCGTTTGCCACAACTCCGTAAAGCAATTCTCTTTCAGCAATTCATCGGGGTGTACGGCTAAAACAATTGCCTGTCCGAAAAAGCGATAGAAAGCATCTTCTTTAAAATTAGCTACCAGTATATCGGCGCCCGGAGGCAGTGTATAGAAAAAAGATTGCTTTACAGGACCGATCACCATACAGGTATTGCATGTAAGCGTGTTTTGCTGAGCGGTGGTCAATGAAACGGTAGTGCCGAAACTGAATACCAGGATGGTTTGAAAACTGGGGACAAAAGTTTTCTCTATGGGTTCTGGGCCGGCATTGGCTGCGTGATATAAATAGGTAAATAGCTCTTCAAATGCAGGGGGTACAGTTATCCTTTCACTGGTATATTGTTCATCCATTGCTGTTGCAACTGTTTAATTCCTGAATGAAGAAGGTGTAAGATTTGTTTGTTTTTTGAAAAAGTGATTGAAGTGTGCTGGTTCTTCAAACCCCAGGCAATAACTGATCTCTGCAATATTCCAGTTGGTATGTTTCAGTAATGCTTTGGCTTCGCTGGTAAGTCTTTCAAAAATATGTTCGGTAGTGGTTTTGCCGGTAGTAAGCCGGATAGCACGGTTCAGGTGATTGACATGTACAGCAAGTTGGTTGGCAAAATCGCGTGCTGAACGCAATTCAAACCGCTGTGAAGTAGATTCAATCGGGAACTGGCGCTCCAGCAATTCTGTGAACACGGCAGTGATGCGTGTATTGGCATCAGCATGTTGATATAGTGTTTCGGTAGGCTGGATCTTCATGGCATAGTGAATGATCTCCATGATATAGTTCCTGATCAGATCGTACTTGTATGTATAATCAGAACCGATCTCTTCCAGCATTTTTTCAAAGATCTGGCTTACATATTTGTCCTGTGCTTTGTCCAGTGCGTAAGTTGGTTTATTGCCGGGAGTGAACATGGGCATTTCACGTATGCCGCCACGAAAACGTTCTGTAAAGAATGCTTCCTTAAAAATGCAGAAGAAGCCTGATGGATTTTCTGACTGGTTCTGGTAGATGTATGGAACGCTGGGGTTGAAGAAAATAAGCGTAGAGCCGGAGATCTCCAGGCTTTTATCCGCATAGTGATAAAGGTGCTTGCCCCGCGTCAGGGAGATCTTGTAAAAATCCCTGCGGGTATATTGTGGAGGTTGTTTGTTGGCGCCCACACAATCTTCTGTTCTGAACACGTTGAAATGCCCGATATCTTTTTTCAGGTTGTCGGGCAACCAGTTCATCTTTTTCAGATAAAAATCTTCCAGTGTTTCTGTTTTCGGCATACTATAAATTTAAAACAAATAGTGGGTGTTTGCTGAGGAGGCCCATAAAATTAACGTTACCCCAAAGTTAAGCCGGGTCGGGGCGTACCTGTTTACAGGATTCAAACGGATACTTGCAAAATTCAAACAATCCTAAAGCTGAAAAGGTTCAAACCTGGCTGACAGCTAAAACTGAAACCTAAAAAATTTAATTCCGGCTGGATGTCTCACCAGCCGGGGAAGTTGAAATGAATAAAAATGGCTGGTGGAAGACACCAGCCATTAGGGGCAAATCAATAATCCTGAATGGAATGTAGCGGGGAATTACAAGCTGGTTTAATGGTTAAATGGTTTGATTATCATGGCTGTTATAGTGCTAACAGCTAAAACGTAGCTCCCGGCACCTGATTTTCCACTACCCTGAAATATTCTTTATTGAAAATGCGGAAATACACCCACCACGGATACCAGTTGTAGAAAGGAGAGATCTTGCCAATATTCTTGCGGTCGTGGGGTGAAAAGCTATTCATGTATTGCTTTTTCTGCCGGGCATAGGAATAAATGTTGACCTGCACATCGGGCAACGGCATGCCTGAACAATGATATTGTTGCTGTCCCATTTTGTACAGGTTGATATCGCTGGTAGAATTTCTGACCAGTATCTTTTCTGCCATGGAAGGCGGAAATACTGCCTGGTAAACTTTCTGCACAGAAAAACCCGGGCGTGTTTGGTTGTTATTGCAATAGGCTATTACCTGTTTGCTGATGAATACATGATCCGGATGACCATAACCGCCGATGCTGTCGTCCAGGGAAAAAATAATGGAAGGTTGCAGGCTGTCGATCAATGCCGCAAGTGCATGGTATATTGTATCAACATTAAAAACATCAGGAAAACGTTCAACAGGAAAAGGCAGCCATGTATTGCGGGAGGTGTCTTTGCGATACGGAAGTTTTAACAGGTAAACATTGGATAAGCCTTGTGTTTTAGCAAGGCTGTAAAACAATTGATTTTTTTCTTCGTCAGCTCTGCCGAAACTTACCTGGCTGATATCCCAGCCTTGCGCTACCAGTCCCAGGATGGTGCCGGCAAATGAATAGGCATCGTCGTCATGTGCAGTAACGATCAGCGCTTTCTTTTTGGTTACAGTGGATAGGAATGTATCCTGCGGATAGGTTTCTGACGCTTTCATGGATTGCAGGTATAAAAGATGAGCAGTAACCAGTATTATTACACTACCAGCTACTGCTACTGCCACCCGTATGATCCTCCTTGACATGTGCATGACTATCTTAAAGTAAAAATATCCACCTGGTTTGGAGTAGAACCCATAAGGTTCGAACCGCCTGCAAATACTATTTTGTTACCGGCGCCCGCACCAGCCAGGTAGGCGCGTGCTTCTTTCAACTGCGTTACACTCCATTGGCCAGTATTGATATCAAATATATCAACTGTATTGGATGCCTTCAGTGTGGCACTTTCATACCCACCTGCAAACAATACTTTATTACCTACAGCGGCGGCGGCAAGAAAAAAACGTGCCTGGCTGAGCGAAGCGGTACTCCAGGTATTGGTCTTTGTATCGTAAATATCTACTACTTTAGAATCACCATCGTTACTGGTACCTCCTGCAAAGAATACTTTTCCGCCCGCGGCTGTTGCTGCCAGTAATTGTCTGCCTGTACTCAATTGCGCCGTGCTCCATTTGTTGGTACGGCTGTCATAAATGTCTACCGCTTTGGATACATTGGAACCATTGGTGGACCCGCCTGCAAAAAATGCCTTACCGTCTGCTGAAGCTGCTGCCATATATGCTCTTGCTTCGCTCAGCATAGTGGTGTTCCATGTGGCGGTATTGGTGTTGTACATGTCAACAGAAATAGAAGCCCCGTTCAGCGTTACACCGCCTGCCACCAGTATCATGTTGTCCAGCGCTGTTACTGCCGGTGATTTACGTGCTTCGGTTAGCTGTGTGGTACTCCATGCTCCCGATGCGATGTTGAATATATCCACAGTTTTTGAAACGTTGCCGGTAATTAATCCACCACAGAAAAGGATCACCTTACTATTGCCTCCTGCACTCAGTTCTGCTCTGGCTTCGCTTAGCGAGGTGGTTGTCCAGCTTTCTTTATTTACATCATAAATGTCTACTACTTTGGAAAAATTTCCGGCAATAGAAGTACCTCCTCCAAAAAAAAGACGTTGACCATCAGTTGCTGCTGCAATTCCCGAACGTTCCTGCGACAAGATGCCGCCACCGGAATTGGTTACAGAAGTAAAACCTGCAGGAGTGTCGGTGCCATGCTTTTTACAGGCCGTTTGCAGAAATAATACGATCATGAATATCACGGGTAGAAGACCCGGTAAAATTTTGTTTTTCATTGTTAGCAATTAAAGGCTACAAAACTATAAGCCGCATGCCGATGCAATGGGGTACGCATCGGACATTCATTCCCGGCGTCGTAAACTCCCCGGAAACCCTATGCCCGGTTTGTGGTATTTCTGGCAGAATGGGTTTGTTTTTTGCCGGGAAGCCGGCGGCTGTGCGGGTTTTATTATTATTTTTAGCAGACCAAATTCTGCCATTGGCCAGCATTCACCATATATATCAACCTTCACCTGCATTACAACCTTTTGTAAAATGCTATCTTGAAATACACATGGGTTCTGCCGGTGAAATGCTGGGATGCGCATTACCTGCCAAACTGGAACAATGTATTTTTTTCTCTACCGGACCGGTACCATTGATTGAGTCACCAGGCAATGGAAACTCCAATATTTTATCTGAAGAGCGCTGTTGTTATATTCGTGGAAGTGTGAACAACGCACGGTTGCAATTACACATACACGGTGTACTGGCCATGTTTGTCGTTATCTTCCATCCTACCGGTTTTTTTCGTTTGTTTGGTATTCCTGCTTCGCACTTTACAGATACATTTACGCATGGCGATCTTTCACTGGGCAAGGATTGGGAAATACTGGGCACTGATATCAGGAATACAGCCACTATGCAGGAAAAAGTATTGCTGGCAGATTCTTACCTGTTGCACCAGTTAAGCAGGAAGGCTGTTACGCCCGATGCTGTTGACATAATTACAGAACAATTGTTACGTGATCCTGATATGCCTGTATACCGCATGGCAAAAGAAAGTTATCTGAGCGAACGCCAGTTCCGCCGGAAGTTTACAGAAAGGACCGGTATCTCACCACAAACCTTTTCCCGTATCAGCAGGGGCAACAATGCGCTGAAGATGAAACAACTTTTCCCGCAACGTTCATGGCGTTCTATTCTGCTGGAAACCGGCTATAGCGATGCTTCGCATTTTCGTCGTGAAATGAAAGTGCTGATGGGCATTGAGCAGCCCGGTCTTCAGGGCAACGATCGTTTTATAAATGTGAAAGACACGCACTTTAAGCTACTGGAAAAAAGAAGGCTGCAGGAAGAATTATAATTCGCGTAACAAATAATAGTGATTTAAACAAGAAGTGTACGCAACTGCGTACACTTCATGGTTATAATTGATCTCATAAGAGGCTTAGTCTGCCCGTAAACTGTTTACCGGGTTTAACAACGCTGCTTTTACAGATTGCAGGCTGATGGCAATAAAGGCAATAAGAATGGTTGCCAATCCTGTTATAACAAATACCCATGCACTGATATCTATGCGATAGGCAAAATTCTGTAACCATTTGGTCATGGCAAACCAGCAAAGCGGCACAGCAATGATCACTGCAATGATCACCAGTTTCAGAAAATCTTTTGATAGCAATGATACAATACCGGCAGCGGATGCACCCAGTACCTTGCGTATACCGATTTCTTTGGTGCGTTTGGATACATTATAGGCGGTAAGTCCCAGTAATCCCAGACAGGTAATGAAAAGCGTAAATATAGAGAATAGGTTTACGATCTTACCAAATTGTACATCACCCTTGTATTGCTGGTTGAACATTTCATCCATGAAGAAGTAATCAAATACATGTCCTGAAAAACTGGACTGCCATTGTTTTTCTATAGCTGCCAGTGTTTTCTGCATATCTGTTGTATGCACTTTCAGGGCATAATAATTGGTGCCGTCCTCTTCAAACCAGTGAATCATAGGCAACTGCGCTTCCTTTAATGATTGCTGGTGATAGTTCTTAATTACTCCGGCAACAATATGGTAATTATCCGGGCCTGATTCTCCACCGATCCTTATCTTCTGGCCTACCGCAGCAGCCGGAGATACAAAACCCAGTATGCGTGCTGCTTCTTCATTGATCAGCAGTTTTTTGTTATTCGACTTCGGCGTGGAGCTGAAATTCTCTCCTGCTACTAATTGCATCCCCATCATAGGAACAAAATTGGCATCTATTCCGTAGAGATAATAATTATAGCCGCTATAGGCTGTTTGTTCATACCGTCTTACATCGGTATTGGTGTTTAATGAGTTCAGTCCCATTCCCGGCAAACATGCGGTTAATGATACCTGCTGTACACCGGGTACCTGCAGTAGCTCATTCTTAAATGAACCTACATTTTTGAACTTGGGGTCACTGCCGTCTACATGCGGACCTCTTACTACCAGCACCTGGTCTATGTTCATGCCCAGGTTCTGGTGTTGTACAAAATAAAGCTGCTGGTAAATGATCACGGCAGCGGAAAGTACTATCAGTGCTACAGTAAATTGTCCTACTACCAGTACCCTGCGCAACAATGTGCCTTTTAATGAGCCTGTAAAATTGCGGCTGGTTACCACCGCTGCCTTTACAGAAGATAATACAAATGCGGGGTAGATACCGGATAACAATGTATTCAATATGAATAACGAAGCGGTGAGTATCCAGAAAGAAGCAGTGGTGAACACTGTACTGCCGATGGACTCACCTACAATGCTTGTATACACAGGCATGGATAGTTTAACCAGTAATAGTGAACACAACAGGGAAAGTATATTGATGATGAATGATTCTGTAAAGAATAGTTTTACCAGTGCAACTCTTGAAGAACCTAATACTTTTCTCAGGCTGGCCTCTTTTGTTTTTTCAACCGAACGTGCTGTGGTAAGATTTACATAATTGGCAGAGCCGATCAGGATCACCAGGAATGAAATGATCAGCAGGAAGTTCACCGTTTTGATATTGCCGTTCACATCCGGTTCAAAGGTTTTGTGAGAATAGAGGTGGATATTCTTTATCGGTTCGGCAGTTACTATTTCTTTGCGCAACCGTTTTTTTGAAAATGCTTTCAGTTTTTCGTTAAATGCCGCCAGGTCGGTGCCTGGTGCCATCTGCAGATAGGTGTAGTTATTATTGCCACTCCAGCTCTGAATATTAAAGCCAAAGTGCTCAATGGTTTTAAAAGGAAGCAGCACATCAAATTTCAGATGGGTGTTTGACGGTACATCTTTTACAACACCTGTTACGATCAGTTGCAGGTCTTTAAACCTAAATGTTTTGCCTATTGCATCTGTACTGCCGAAAAGTTTATTGGTAATGGTTTCGGTAATTACAGTCTGTTGCGGAGCAGACAGTGCGGTTTTGCTGTCTCCTTTTATGAATTCAAAATTGAATACACTAAATGCGGAAGCGTCTACAGCATACACTTTATCTGTCAGTATGGACTTATCTTCATTTCTGAGTTCGGATTCACTCATGTCCTGCCAGCGCACATAATCTTTTACTTCGGGGTACTTGTCTTTAAATTCCGGCCCCATAGGCGGATAAGTTTCACAATCTGTTACTACATATTCACTACCCCTGTACAGATCAAGGGTCAGACGATAAATATTATCAGCATTGGTATGGAAATTCTCATAACTACGTTCAAACCTTACATAGTTGATGAGTAATAAAAAAGCGGTAGTGGCCAGCGAAAGGCCCAGCAGGTTGATAACAGTATAGAACTTATTTTTCCATAAACTGCGCCAGGCTGTTTTAAAATACATGTACTGCATAATGAAGGTGGTTTTGAACAGAATAGACAGTATCCGTACATACTTTAACCACAAATATGCCATTTAGGCAATCGGTTAACTATCAGCCCGTTGACAGCAATCTGTACATATAGAAATGTCCGGTTACGATACAGCAATTGTCCGGTTTGCACAACTACGTTTGGACGCAGAATTTGTTACTGGCACTTACCGGTTTATTATGAGGTTATCATGACCTTGCTCTCTTCTCAACAGAGCGGTTACTGAAATTCAAGTGCGGGAAGGCCTTCATATATGTGCGGTAATGTAGGATCCGGTGCAGAGCGAAAATCTTTTTCAACAGGGCAGGCTTCCATATCTGCTGATGGATATTGTGTTGTGGCAATGGCTGTTATTCTTTCCTCACTCAGGTTGCCAAACATCCACTCATAGGCAAGGTCTTCATTCAGAATGGCAGGCATTCTCTTTTTAGTATTGTGTATCTGTTCCATCAGGCTGTTGGCAGCTGTAGTAACAATGGAAAAGGTTTCCACATGCTCACCAGTTTCACGGTCCGTCCAGGGTTGCCAGATGCCTGCCATAAAAAAATACTCCCTGTTCTTTAATGTGATGTAGTAGGGGTATTTGATAGCTGTTTTAACCGGCTGACCGGTTCTTTTATTCAGGGGGAAAATATGACGCCATTCAAAAAAACCGCTTGACAGCACCAGGCAACGTCTTTGCAGTGCAGCATTCCTGTATATTTTTCGGGGTAGCAATAGTTCTTCCGAAACTGCATTGAGTGTAAGTATGGGCGGGTGAAATTGTCCTTTTTCATCTTTATAACCCAACCGGAAACGTTGTACTTCTGCACGGGTATTCAGGTAAGACGGAATAAATCCCCATTCCATTTGTACAATATCAAAGTCTTCTTTTCCGGCAATGGGCTTTAATACCACATTATTACCATAATCAAATCCGGATTTTAATGGTGTTGCCAGGAAATCATAACCGGCAATCAGTTTTTCCAGTTGCTTCAACCTGATATATTCAACGCGGGTAACTCTTTGCCCGTTGTAATAACACATAACTTAAATATTGATGTGGAAGTGTTCGTCAATCAACTGGCCGATTGCTTCGGCAAGCTTCTGTTTGCCTTCGGGAATAGATGTCCAGAACAGTTGTCCTTCAAAGTTAGTAGCCCTGTGAATACAAACGGTAGGAATATTTTCTCCGGAAGCCATGTACAATGGACCGCTTGAATGCGGCACTATTTTAACCTGTACTGGCTTTTCATTGTAAACAATACTGAAGGGAGTATTTGATGGCAACATAGAAGGAACTTTTGCAGCATAAAAATACTAAAAATATTAGCAAATAAAAAAACTTGTTTTAAATGCTGATCCTGAAATATTTACACGAAAAACATCTTTTCTTAAAGGATGTTTTTCCGTCGTTATCAGGCGATCAGCTTATAGCCTATTCCCCTTATGTTCATGATCTTAACCGAAGGATCGTGTTGCAGGTATTTGCGCAGGCGGGTAATGAACACATCCAGGCTGCGGCCGGTAAAAAAATCATCATTGCCCCAGATATGCAGCAGGATAGATTTTCTGTCCATCACCTGGTTTTTATTCAACAGGAATAGTTTCAGTAGTTCTGCTTCGCGTGCAGTAAGTGCAATATTGTTATTGCCATGTTTCAGCACTGCATACTGGTAATGAAAATGATATTGCGTGCCAATAGCAGCCAGTTCTTCAATGTTACTGGTTCCACCAAACAGTGTACGGTTACGACTGGTCAGTACTTTAATACGCACTACAAGTTCTTCCATGCTGAAAGGTTTTTTCAGGTAGTCATTACCCCCACTTTCAAAACCGGTCACTACATCCTGTGGCAATGATTTGGAGGTGAGAAAAAGTACCGGCGTATCCATATCGGTATTCCTGATCTGTCGTGCCACTGCAAAACCATCCGCGTCCGGCAGCATAACGTCCAGCAGAATAATATCCGGTTTCATGGCGTAATATGATTCCAGTGCTGCTGTAGCGGTAATATGATGTGTTACGGCAAACCCACGGCTTTCAAGGCTTTCTTTTACGATCTCCGCCAGGTATAGCTCGTCTTCAACAAATAATATGGTAATTGCTTTATTGATCATACCAGGAATGCCAGTTTAAAGGTACTTCCATTACCGGTTTTGCTTTCTGCTGTACACCAGCCCCCGTGTTTTTCCATAATAAGTTTTACATAACTCAATCCCAACCCATAACCTTTTACTTTATGAATATTTCCCGATGGAACACGATAGAACCTGTCAAAAATAAAAGGCAGGTCATTGCGGGAAATACCGATACCATTATCCTGCACAGCAATTACAAAATGATCCTTTTCACGGAAGAAATATATATTAATGGTAACCTCATCGCCTGAATATTTTACTGCATTGTCAATAAGATTGTTCAGCATATTATAGAGATGAAGTTTGTCGGCTTTGATTGTATCTGTCCCCGCATCATTGGTAAAATTGAAATGGATCTTTTTGCTGCCGGATAGTAAATGACTGCCGGTTATTTCATCTACAATGGTCACAATATTTACCAGTTCCGGTTTAAGTTCAAAATCCTGTCGTTCGTACAAAGAAAGATTCAGAATCTTATTGACCATATCTGACAGTCGTTGCAACTCATTTCTTGAGATATCAAGATAGCGTTTTGTTCTGGCAGGATTATCTAATGCACCAAACCCCTCCATGGCATCTACAGCAGCATGTACAGTAGCAATAGGAGTTTTCAGTTCATGCGAAATATTGCTGATAAAATCATTCTTAATGGCAGATAGTTTCTTCTCCCGTTTTATGATCCGCAGCAGGTAAAATAAAGCAAATGCTACAATGCCCAGCAATACGGCAGATGCAATGATCATTCCAGTCATTTTGCCCAGTAAATAATTCACCGGTGAACGGAACATCGCACGGACAAAGTTTTTGCCAGGTTCTACTTTATAGGTGGGAAATGATTTTGTAATGACAGGGTACAGTTTTGTAAGACTGTCTGAGAAACTGCTTTTATTGGTAGTACTGTCCTGATCACGCAGATAAAAAGTAAAAGGTTCTTTTATTCCGTATGCAGCCAGCGCCTTCTGATATACCGGTTGTAGCCGGGCTGTATCAAAACTATATTCCTCTGCTTTTTTGCCGATGTATTCACCCAGATTTTGCGTTCTGTAAAAAACATAATGATTATCAAGATCTTCTTCGCGAAGTGATTGCGCGTAATGTAGTGCTACAGTTTTTTTAGAGGAGTCCTGTTGTGAAAGAATGGGCTGTTTATAGTTTTTTATAGAGAAGGTGTGTTTGTCGTTTACCCGCGTTCTGTTGCTGATGGTATATACATAAGTTTTAGCAGTATCATGCCACCGGCTGGTAATATAGATCTGGGAGGTATCCATTAAAAAACCAGTTACCAGTTGCTCTATGGTATCGCATCTTAACCTGAATTCCGTTTTGATGGCATCTTCAAAGGCAAGATTAATTTCTTTTTCAAAACGTTCCTCATTTACATGGTAATAGTTTTTGACCCATAATGACTGTAGTAGCATTACACCGCATACTGCGACAATACAAACGGTCATAATTAGTCTTGTACTTCTGCTCATTGGCTCCAAATGTAGGGTGTAAGCTGTATGATGTGTTTTTCTATTAACATAAATTAACAAACACTAACAGAGTGCCTAACTCAATTCCACTGGCAGGTTTTACAGCTTTGCAGTAAATATAAATTTTATGCGCATCATTTTATTCGTGCTGCTGATTGCAGCCTGCAGTATAGCCAAAGCCCAGCCCCTGTTAAAAGCTGGTGACCTGTTTCCTGACTATGTGATCAGGAATATCATTAATGCCCCGGTAAAGCAACTGGATGTGATAAGCGAGAACAAAAAAGTGTTGATCCTGAACTTCTGGGGGACCTGGTGTGCCCCCTGTTTACCTGAAATGGATAGTCTTGCAAAATTGCAGGCAAAGAACAAAGGCATACAGATAATTGGTATTTCCAATGAAGATACAGACAGGTTAAAAAAATATCTGAAACGAAAACCTTCTTCCCTGTGGCTGGCATCGGATACCGGGTATCATCTCTATAAAACGTTTGCGTTTAATTATGTGGGCCAGTCGGCTATTATTAATACCCAGGGAAGAATAGTGGCATTGGTACGTACAGACTCGATTAACCAGCAATTGATTAGTAAATTATTGCGCAATGAAAATATTACTTCTTCTGCTGAAACTGGCAACAAAAGGGATCTTGATGAGGTAGATCCGTTTGCTGTTGACAGCACTGTGCAGTTCCAGGTAACCTGGAGCGGGTATAAAAAAGGGATAGGAAGTATGAACAAATCTTACTGGAAAACTCCTTTGGATGGCAGGCGCAAAACTTTTTTTAATGTATGTATCACCAACTTGTTCCGTGAGGCTTATAATGTTTCTTATAAACAGGTGATCTATGAAATGCCTGAAAAGGCTGTTTGTGACTTCAATGATAAAAACACGTTGTATTGTTTTGACCTGATAGTAAAACCTTCGCAGAAAGACAGCTTCTTTATCATCATGCGTGATTTGCTCAACCGTCTTTCTCCGGTAAAAGCAAGACTGGAGAAAAGAAAAGTACCGGTATATGTATTGTCCAGGGAAGATAGTGCTGCAGACTGGAAGGTTTCGGAAGCTAAAGAAACAACCTATGGATTCAGTGGACAGGGTTTTAAAGGAACTGCTATAAAACTTACACCGTTTGTTGACTATGTTTCCAATGAGCTGGGTTTGCCTGTTGTTGATGAAACCGGTCTTACCGGTCAGTATGATATCGTTACTGAAAATGTATTGCGTACGGCAGAAGATGTGAAGGCGGCTCTTAAAAAAATAGGATTGAAAGTGGAAAAGACTGAAAGAGAGATGGATGTTGTGGTCGTATACAAGTGATGGGTTGGTGAAGTTGAAATGTTGATAGGTTGATAAGTGGTGAGGAAGCTCGATATAGTATAATCAAGTAGTTAATGAAACATCAGCCGGAATCATAATGCAGGCCTGTTGTTTTATAGCAACAGGCTTTTTATTAGCTATGTCAGAAAAAGAATAACTTAACAATAATTTCGATGTGAGGACAATCACCCAATCTCTATATATCAAGATCATCAATCACTTTCCGTTTTCAAATTGATGAATTAATAAATTTTCTCCTACCTTCGTTCTGAACTTTAGGGGTGCCCCATGTACAGCGGGGCTGAGATTACACCCTTGGAACCTGATCCGGGTAATACCGGCGAAGGGAAAAGTAAGGACTTTTCTTATCCATCTGCGCGTCCCTGCGCGGCACCTTCATGTTCATTAAATCTGTTCCTGCAATGGAGGTGATTATCAATCAGCAATGTTATCAGTTACCAGATGCCGGCACACTGGCCGATGCATTAACTGTTTTTGGTCTTGAACAAACAGCAGGCATTGCCGTAGCTGTAAATAGCAATATTGTTCCCAAAAACGAATGGGCTACATTCCTGTTGCGTCCTTCCGATGCAGTGTTTGTTATCCGTGCTACACAGGGCGGTTAATTTTTAACACATTCAAATCATTTGCAATGAAGAAAGATCATGTTCCGGCGCAACATGTTATCAGCCGCACGCCATTTCCTGATTCGCGTAAAGTATATGTGCACGGACAACTGCACAACATACAGGTGCCCATGCGTGAGATCACGCTACACGATACGCACGACCGGTTTAACAACACAGTAGAAAAAAATAGTCCCGTAACGGTGTATGATACCAGTGGTCCTTATACTGACCCCGCAGTGGATATTGATGTGCAGAAAGGATTGCCACGTTTGCGTGAAAGCTGGATTGCTGAAAGAAATGATACAGAACAGTTAACCGGGGTTTCTTCAGAATACGGACGTGCGCGTTTGCACGATGCATCGCTGCACAGTTTGCGTTTTGAACATATTCAGCCACCGCGCAGGGCCATAGCAGGAAACAATGTAACACAGTTGCATTATGCACGTAAAGGCATCATTACGCCGGAGATGGAATATATTGCCATCCGCGAAAACCAGCGTGCCGAAGAGTGGAAAGATCTGCAACAACACGCAGGAAATAGTTTTGGTGCCAGAACCGGAACCATCATTACACCTGAGTTTGTACGTGAAGAAGTAGCCTCAGGCCGCGCTATCATTCCTGCCAATATCAACCACCCCGAAACAGAGCCGATGATCATCGGGCGTAATTTCCTGGTGAAGATCAACGCCAATATCGGTAACTCTGCTGTAGGTTCTTCTATTGAAGAAGAAGTAGAAAAAGCAGTGTGGGCCTGCAGATGGGGTGCTGATACCATCATGGACCTGTCTACCGGAAAAAATATTCATGAAACACGCGAGTGGATCATCCGCAATGCACCGGTGCCGGTAGGAACTGTACCTATTTACCAGGCACTGGAAAAAGTGAATGGCAAAGCAGAAGAACTGACCTGGAATATTTTTCGTGATACATTGATTGAACAGGCTGAGCAGGGAGTAGATTATTTTACCATCCATGCCGGTGTGTTGCTGCGTTATATTCCGCTTACTGCCAAACGTGTTACAGGTATTGTATCGCGTGGTGGTTCCATTATGGCCAAATGGTGTCTGGCGCATCACAAAGAAAGTTTCCTGTATACTCACTTTGAAGAGATCTGCGAGATCATGAAAGCCTATGATGTAAGTTTTTCACTGGGTGATGGATTGCGTCCCGGTTCTATTGCAGATGCCAATGATGCTGCACAGTTTGCTGAATTGGAAACGCTGGGTGAACTGACAAAGATTGCCTGGAAACATGATTGCCAGGTAATGATCGAAGGGCCGGGTCATGTGCCCATGCAACTGATCAAAGAGAATATGGATAAGCAGTTGAAAGAATGTCACGAAGCACCTTTCTATACACTGGGACCTTTGACCACAGATATTGCACCGGGCTATGACCATATTACTTCTGCTATTGGGGCTGCTATGATCGGCTGGTTTGGAACGGCCATGTTGTGTTATGTTACTCCTAAAGAACATCTGGGGTTACCCAATAAAAAAGATGTAAAAGATGGAGTGATCGCCTATAAGATCGCAGCTCATGCCGCTGATCTTGCCAAAGGACATCCCGGTGCACAGCATCGTGACAATGCATTGAGCAAAGCCCGTTTTGAATTCCGCTGGCAGGACCAGTTCAATCTTTCGCTGGATCCGGATACTGCACGTGAATTTCATGATGAAACACTGCCTGCAGAAGGAGCAAAGCTGGCGCATTTCTGTTCCATGTGCGGGCCACATTTTTGTTCCATGAAGATCACACAAGAGGTGAGAAAGTTTGCAGAAGATAACAATGTGGCAGTTGATAATGCTATTGAAGAAGGCATGGCAGAAAAATCAGCACATTTTAAACAGGCAGGAGCAGAACTCTATCTGTAATGCAGGACGTGATTACCATACCATTTGAATTGTTTATTATAACAGCACCTGAATTGTTGCACAATGAAGCAGCGGTTATCTGCGCATTATTACAGGCAGGAAATGCCACTGTGCATATCCGGAAACCGGGTTGCAGTATGCAGCAGGTAGCGGCATTGATAACGCAGATCCCTGCACAATGGCATAGCCGACTGGTAGTACACCAACATGCGGAATTGCAGCAACAGTTTCAGTTGAAGGGTGTGCATGGTGTTGCTGATAAAACGGGTACAGGAAACTTTTCATTATCGCGGCATCATTGGAGTGAACTCACAACTGTTCCTGCCGGTACCGATTATGTGTTTATGAGTCCGGTGTTCAATAGTATTTCCAAACAGGGGTACAGGGCTAACCCGGCATTGCTGCAAAAACCGGTTGAAACTTTTCCTTTCCGGCTGATCGCTTTGGGAGGAATAGAACCCCGCAACATTCAGCAGGTGATCCATACTGGTTGGAATGGTGCCGCAATACTGGGCTGGTTATGGTATGGCACTGGTGATCCTGTACAAAAATACCAGCAGTTACAACAGGCTGTAATAACATTGACCTATGCAAGATGAAAGACCATCCATACTGATCATTGCTGGCTTTGATCAAAGTGCCGGAGCAGGTATACTGGCCGATGTGAAAACCATGGAGGCCCATAATGTATATGCTTATGCTGCCTGCACCGGCTTCACTTTTCAGAATGAACAAACCATTACCGGTATTCACTGGTTTTCTGTAAAAGAGATACAGCAGCAAATCGATCTGTGTTTTGCATCTGCATTTTTTCAATGGGTAAAGATCGGTATTGCCCGTTCTCCGGAAATATTGTTGCAGATCATCCGGCATTTGCAACAGCATAATCCTGCTATACAGGTAGTGCTGGACCCGGTGATACGTTCTACCAGTGGCGTTAATTTCTGGGATGGTATTGACCGAACGGCATTTGAAAGTGTACTGCAACAGGTGTATGTGGTTACGCCCAACTGGAACGAGATGGAGTACCTGTATCCTGGTGATGATGTAATGGAGCAATGTGGTGCGCTGTCAGCGTCCGGTAATATTTATCTTAAAGGCGGTCATCATCTGCAATACCCCGGGCGTGATTACCTGTGGTACAACGAAACGCAACATATACTGGATGCATCAGTGCAGCATGTTTTTCCCAAACATGGTTCCGGTTGTGTATTTGCTTCTGCGTTGACGGCAAACCTTGCTAAGGGATATGAATTGCCGGAAGCTGCTGTCCGGTCAAAAAAATACATAGAACAATTTTTAAACAGCAATCAATCTTTATTAGGATGGCATCAATATCTGTAAAATATATCAGTCCGCTTCAATTCATTACAATGGATGATGCACCGTATACACACCTGCAACAGGTGGCAATGGCGTGTGAAGCTGGCGCCGACTGGATCCAGTTGCGTATGAAACATGCAGCTGATGATGATTATCTGCGGGTGGCAACAGAAGCAAAAAAGATCTGTGATGCACACAATAGTAAGCTGATCATCAACGACAGGGTACATATTGCCGCAGCCATCGGTGCTGCAGGAGTACATATAGGCAAAGAAGACATACCGGTAAATGAAGCACGTGCCATACTGGGTGATTCAATGATTATAGGCGGTACTGCCAATACTATTGAGGATATACAACATCATTACTGGAATGGTGCCGACTACATCGGTCTTGGGCCTTACCGGTTCACCAGCACCAAGAAAAAACTAAGCCCGGTATTGGGATTGGAGGGGTATGCTGCTGTGATGGAATTGCTGAAAGTAAAACACATCGATATCCCTGTAGTAGCAATAGGAGGTATACTGTTGCCGGATGTTGGTGCATTGATACATGCAGGTTTACATGGTATTGCTTTTTCAGGATTGCTGGTGCATGCAGAAAATAAAAGAGATATGTATAGTGTCCTGCAGGAAAAAATATTAAACGTTTCGGAGACCGAATGATGATCAGTGCCGGGAAATGTTTGCGGCCTCTAATACATCTTAACTATTTCAACTATCAATTATGCTTACAATAGCAGGTAAAACTTTTCAATCGCGGTTGTTTACCGGAACCGGAAAATTCAGTTCACCGGTAATGATGGAAGAAGCCTTACTGGCAAGCGGTTCAGAACTGGTCACGGTAGCATTGAAACGTGTGGATACAAACAGTAAGCAGGATGATCTGCTGCGTCATCTGAAACATCCGCACTTGAATTTATTGCCCAATACATCAGGCGTACGAACGGCGCAGGAAGCCATTTTTGCTGCAGAGCTGGCACGTGAAGCACTGGAGACGAACTGGCTGAAACTGGAAATTCATCCTGATCCTCGTTACCTGTTGCCCGATGCTACAGAAACACTGCTGGCTGCTGCTGCATTGGTAAAACGTGGTTTTATTGTATTGCCCTACATACATGCTGATCCTGTGTTGTGTAAAAGACTGGAAGATGCTGGCGTGGCAGCGGTAATGCCACTGGGCTCACCTATTGGCAGTAACAAAGGATTAAAAACAATTGATTTCCTGGAGATCATCATTGAGCAGAGCAATGTGCCCGTGGTGATAGATGCCGGTATCGGTGCGCCCTCAGATGCGGCCAAAGCTATGGAAATAGGTGCAGATGCCGTGCTGGTAAATACCGCGATTGCTGTTGCCGGCAACCCGGTAGCAATGGCCAATGCTTTCAGAATGGCCGTGGCGTGTGGACGTATGGCTTACGAAGCAAAACTGGCCGGAGTCAGTGATCATGCAGTAGCTAGCAGTCCGCTTACGTCGTTTCTGGAATTTGAAAATTCATCTAGTTGAAAATTCAGAATGAACCTGGACCGTTTTCAAATTCACATACTTCTAAATTTTCAGATCAGCTATGTCCTTTACTACAATATTCGATACCTATAACTGGAGCCAGCTTACAGAAAGCATCTACGACAAAAATGAAACAGACGTAGAACAGGCTTTGCATCGCAGTAAAAGAACACTGGAAGATTTTAAGGCACTGGTTTCACCTGCCGCTGCTACCTACCTGGAACCGATGGCACAGATCAGCCGGCAGCTTACACGTCGTCGGTTTGGCAATGTGATGCAGTTGTATATACCATTGTATGTTTCAAACGAATGTCAGAATATTTGTACCTATTGCGGCTTTAGTTACGATAACAAAATAACACGCACCACGCTTACAGATGACCAGATATTGCAGGAAGCCCTGTATATAAAACGAATGGGTTACGATCATGTATTGTTAGTAAGCGGTGAGGCCAATCAAATAGTAGGAACGGATTATTTTATTAACACATTGAAAATATTACGGCCGCATTTTTCACACTTGTCTATGGAAGTGCAGCCGCTGGAACAACAGGATTATGAGCGTTTGATACAGCATGGACTGAATACTGTGCTGGTATACCAGGAAACCTATCACCAGGAAGATTATAAAAAACACCATCCCAAAGGAAAGAAATCCAATTTCTATTACCGGCTGCAAACACCAGACAGACTGGGCAGGGCAGGGATTCATAAAATAGGATTGGGTGTGTTGATTGGATTGGAAGACTGGCGTACAGACAGTTTTTTTACAGCCCTGCACCTGCAATATCTTGAACGTATGTATTGGCAAACGAGATATGCCATTTCTTTTCCGCGTTTACGACCCTGTTCCGGGGGATTGCCACCCAAAGTAATAATGACGGATAAAGAACTGGTACAACTGATTTGTGCTTATCGTTTGCTGGATGAAGAAGTGGAGTTGTCATTGTCAACACGCGAAAGCCCGATGTTCCGTGATCATGTTATTCAGTTGGGAATTACTTCGATCAGCGCAGGTTCACGAACCAATCCCGGTGGCTATGTAGTAGCGCCGCAATCGCTGGAGCAGTTTGAAATACACGATGACCGTTCTCCGGCTGCCATTGCTGCTATGGTACAGTCAAAAGGATATGAAGCAGTGTGGAAGGATTGGGACCGGGGACTATCCTGGGTGTAAAGATCTTGAGATTGTGTGATGTTGTGATTTACATATTCAGATAAACATATCCAATAGTTGCCGTGATTCAGACCTTCAGGTTCGTGAGGTGCTGTTTTACCGGTAACGAAATGATGAATGTAGAACCTTCTCCGGGCTGACTGAGTGCAGAGATATACCCATTGTGTTTTTCTACTATTTTTTTGCAAAGCGCCAGGCCAATACCTGTGCCTTCAAATTCTGATGCCTGGTGCAAACGCCGGAACATCTCAAATATCTGTTCTGCATACTGCTGTTCAAAGCCGATACCGTTATCTTCCACAAAGATCTTGCAAAAGGCAGGCTCTGCTTTTCGGGAAATAGTATTGAGCGGATTACTATCCGTATATTCTGAGCGGATAATGATGACGGGATCAATATTGTTACGTGAATATTTCAATGCGTTGCTGATAAGGTTGGAAAACAACGGACGCATCAGGCCGGGATTTACTTCCAGTGCTGGCAATTCATTCAGTACCAGCCGGGCATTCTTTTCACGGATAGTGCTTTCCATTTCCTCTGCAATTTCATTGATCATGGTATTCAGATCGGTTCTTTCAAACACTTCCTTTTCGTCAGATATCTTGGAAAAAGTAAGAATGTCTTTGATCAACGCCTGCATACGTGCCGCAGCATTCTGTATACGTTTTATATGAAAACCTCCTTCCTCATCTATTACACCCTGGTATTTGGTATACAGGAGATCACTGAATGTCCGGATTTTTCTCAATGGTTCCTGCAGGTCATGTGAGGCCATGAATGCAAAACGGTCCAGGTCTTTGTTGGCCGATTCAAGCCGCGCAATATTTTCCAGCAGCTGGTGATTCAGTTGTTTGATCTTTTTTTCGGAAGCCTTACGCTCATAGACTTCGTTCTCCAGATTCTGGTTAATGGCTTTCAGCTTTTGTTCCTGCATCATCAGCCGTGCATTTTTCCTGTACAGGTCTACAAATACGGCCACTTTAGCTCTTAACACATCGGGGTTGATAGGTTTATAGATATAATCAACAGCACCGGTGCGGTAGCCTTTGAAAATATTCTCCTCTCCGTCTTTATAAGCTGTAATAAAAATGATGGGAATGTTCCTGAGTTTTTCTCGCTCATAAATAAGTGCAGCTGTTTCAAAGCCATTCAGGTTAGGCATCTTTACATCCATTAGTATCAGCGCAAAATCTGTTTCGGCCAGTAAAATCTTCAGTACCTGGCGCCCGGAAGATGCTTTTACAAAGGTGTAGCCATCCGGTTCCAGGATGGTTTCCATGGAAAGCAGGTTATCTTCCCGGTCGTCTACCAATAAGATTTTTTGTTGCATTCAGGTGTGTTTCATTTGTAAAACCAGATGCGCATCAGGGAAAGCAGCTGATCTATTTTCAATGGTTTTGTAATGTAATCAGATGCACCGGCTTCAATACACTTCTGCCTGTCACCTTTCATGGCCTTGGCAGTTACTGCAATGATCGGCAGGGTGTTGTTCTTGTGTTCCCTGCGGATACGCTGGGTGGTTTCATAGCCATCCATTTCCGGCATCATAATATCCATTAATACCATATCAATTTTAACCTGGCTGTCGCTGATGAGCGATATGGCCTCTCTGCCGCTTTCGGCAGTAAGCACGTTGATATTATAACGTTCAAATACAGTGGTGAGTGCAAATAAATTACGCACATCATCATCTACCACTAATATATTCTTTCCTGTCAGAATATCTTCTTTCCTGCGCACATTTTCTATCAGTTTTCTTTTTTCATTGGGCAGCTCACGGTGTTGTACATGCAGGTGCATCACCGTTTCTTCCAACAGGTTTTCCAAGGAATTAACGCCTTTGGTGAGATGCTTATGCAATGAGCGGCCAAAATGCTGCAATTCGTGTTTGCTGAAATCGCGTGCGGAATATACAATAAGCGGCGTAAGCTTGCTTTTCAGCTGGTTCACTTTGTCTACCAACTCAGTACCGGAAATATCAGGTAGTGTGTAGTCCAGTACAATACAGTCAAAATGTTTTTTTTCAAGTTCTTCAAATGCAGCGCCGCCACTGGCCGCCAGTGTGATGGCCATTTTTTCGTTTTGCAGCATTTTAATAATCTGTGAAGAATCGTTTTCATTGTCTTCTACCACGAGGATGTCTTTGATCTCCTTACGGTACAAGGACAGTACATCGCTGAACATATCATCCAGTGCCGCATCGGTGATCGGTTTCAACAGAAAATCGCGTGCCCCTCTTTTCATAGCCAGGGTGCGGTTCTCTTCACCGGAAATGAGGTAAATGGGAATATGCCGGTAGTTGAGATCATTCTGTAGCAGTTCCAGTACTTTCCAGCCACTGGTATCGGGCAGTTTTACATCCAGTGTAATGGCCACGGGCAGATAACGATCAATGAAATCAAAAATCTCTATATAATTACCTGCTACCACCGCTTTTACCCCAAAAGAATGTGCTTTTTCAATCAATATCCTGGCAAAACGCAGATCGTCTTCTACAATCAGCAATGTTTTTTCACCGGGTTGCAGGTTGCTTCTGTCATCGCCCGTGTCGTTGATGAACTCATTTACCATGTACAGGTTGTCAGATTCCACACCGTCGCTGCCGGTAACACGGATAGCATTCAGCAGGGCATCAATTTCCTTTTCACCCGATCCGATATGATAAGACTGGTAAGTGGTAGCAGTGAGTGTTTCAGAAGGGGTATTGAGATGGTGATTGTCCAGCGGCAGGAACAATGTGAAGGTACTGCCAAAGGAGGGTTCACTTCTTAATTCAATAGTTCCCCCCAGCAGTTCGGCCAATCCGCGACTGATAGAAAGTCCCAGACCGGTACCGCCATATTTGCGACTGGTGGAACCTTCTGCCTGCTGAAATGCTTCAAAGATGATGTTTTGTTTTTCCAGTGGAATACCAATGCCCGTATCGCTGATGGCAAAGGCTACCACATCTTTCGCATTATCAAGATTGGGATTGCCGGGTTTCCAGTTTTTATTGGCCTTGTATACTTTCAGTTTTACTTCACCACGTTCTGTGAATTTGAATGAATTGGACAACAGGTTTTTGAGGATCTGGTTCAGTCGCTGTACGTCGGTTTCCAGTGCATCGGGCAGGTTGTGATCCATGTCGATGGTAAAGCGCAGGTGTTTTGCTTCCGATATCGGCTTGAATGTTGTTTCTGTAAATGCAGCGATCTCTGAAAAACGCACGGGTGAAATATTTGCCGAGATAAATCCGGATTCAATTTTTGACAGATCCAGGATATCGTTGATCAGTTGAATAAGGTCATCACCGCAGGAGTGAATGGTTTTGGCATACCTGATCTGCTTTTCGGACAGGTTGCCTTCCACATTCTCGTACAACTGTTGTGCAAGGATCAGCAGGCTGTTCAATGGCGTACGCAGCTCATGCGACATGTTGGCGAGGAACTCCGATTTGTATTTGGAAGTAAGCGTTAACTGTTCTGCTTTTTCTTCCAGCGATTTCCTGGCCTCTTCCACCTCGCGGTTTTTGGCTTCCACTTCATTTTTCTGTTTTACCAGCAACAGCGCTTTTTCCTGCAACTCATCATTGGTTCTTCTTAATTCTCCCTGCTGTACTTTCAACTCACCTGCCAGCGATTGCGATTGTGTCAGCAGTTCTTCCGTTCTTGAGTTAGCCTCAATAGTATTGATCACGATACCGATACTTTCAGTAAGCTGTGTAAGGAAGTCAATATGTGTTTCACTGAAAATATCCAGTGACGCCAGTTCGATCACCGCCTTTACATTGTTCTCGAACAATACCGGCAGAATGATCAGGTTGGAAGGTTTGGCTTTGCCCAAACCGGAATTGATCTTGATATAATTGCCCGGTACATTGGAAAGAAATATTCTTTCTTTTTCCAATGCCACCTGGCCTACCAGTCCTTCACCCAGTGCAAAACCGGTAGGGATATTTTTTTCACGTTTATAACCATATGCGGCATACAGGCTTAGCATTACCTTGTTGCCTTCTTCGTTTTGTTTGGGAATATAGAATGCTCCGTAGTGTACGTTTACCAGTTGCGCCAGCTCTGACAGGATACGTTGTGCCACTGTTTTCAGATCGCGCTGTCCTTGCAGCATCTGGCCGAATTTGGCAAGGTTGGATTTCAGCCAGTCCTGTTCCTGGTTGCGTAAAGTGGTTTCGCGCAGGTTGGTGATCATCTGGTTGATGGTGTCTTTCAACGCTTCCACTTCTCCTTTTGCTTCTACGCGGATGGTACGGCTAAGGTCACCTTTGGTTACCGCCGACGCCACTTCAGAAATAGAACGTACCTGCGTAGTAAGATTCTGTGCCAGTTGGTTTACGTTCTCAGTAAGGTTTTTCCAGATACCGGATGCACCCGGTACACCTGCCTGTCCACCCAAACGCCCATCTACACCTACCTCGCGCGCCACGGTGGTTACCTGGTCTGCAAACAAGGCCAGTGTATCGATCATGTCGTTGATGGTTTCTGTCAGTTGCGCTACCTCACCACGTGAAATGATATTCAGTTTTTGCCGCAGGTTACCTTGCGCTACGGCGGTCACCACTTTGGCAATACCGCGTACCTGGTCGGTAAGGTTACTGGCCATCATGTTCACACTATCTGTCAGGTCTTTCCAGGTGCCGGCAACACCTTTTACAGTAGCCTGTCCGCCCAGTTTACCTTCGGTACCTACTTCCAGTGCCACACGTGTCACTTCCGATGAGAAAGAGTTGAGCTGGTCCACCATGGTATTGATAGTGTTCTTCAGATCAAGAATCTCACCCTTTACATCAATGGCCACAGTTTTAGTAAGATCGCCACTGGCCACAGCCTTGGTTACTTCAGCAATATTACGTACCTGTGCTGTCAGGTTACCTGTCATCTGGTTTACAGAGTCTGTCAGATCTTTCCACGTACCAGCCACGCCTGGTACAAAGGCTTGTCCGCCCAGCTTACCGTCGGTACCTACCTCACGTGCCACACGCGTTACTTCCGACGCGAAGGCGCGCAACTGGTCTACCATGGTATTCAATGTTTCTTTCAACTGCAGGATCTCACCGCGTACATCCACTGTAATTTTTTTCGACATGTCACCATTCGCCACCGCAATTGCCACTTCGGCAATGTTACGTACCTGTGCCGTAAGGTTACCTGCCATCTGGTTTACAGAATCTGTTAAGTCTTTCCATGTACCAGCTACTCCGGGCACATTGGCCTGCCCACCCAGCTTACCATCGGTACCCACCTCACGTGCCACACGTGTTACTTCCGATGCAAAACCGCGCAACTGATCCACCATGGTATTGATGGTATTCTTCAATTCGAGGATCTCACCTTTTACATCCACTTCAATTTTGCGGCTAAGGTCACCTTTAGCCACGGCTGTGGTTACCTCGGCAATGTTACGTACCTGCGAGGTGAGGTTACCTGCCATTTTATTTACGTTATCTGTCAGGTCTTTCCAGGTACCTCCTACACCCGGTACGTCTGCCTGCCCACCCAGTTTCCCTTCGGAACCTACTTCACGTGCTACACGTGTTACTTCCGAACCAAACGAGTTGAGCTGGTCCACCATGGTATTGATAGTGTTTTTCAATTCGAGGATCTCACCACGTACATCCACGGTGATCTTACGGCTAAGGTCACCCTTCGCCACAGCGGTGGTTACTTCGGCAATGTTACGTACCTGTGCCGTCAGGTTACTGGCCATCTGGTTCACTGATTCTGTCAGGTCTTTCCATACACCACCTACTCCTTTTACTGTAGCCTGTCCGCCCAGCTTACCTTCAGAGCCTACTTCACGTGCCACACGTGTTACCTCCGAACCAAACGAGTTGAGCTGGTCCACCATGGTATTGATGGTGTTCTTCAATTCGAGGATCTCACCCTTTACATCTACGGTGATCTTACGGCTCAGGTCACCATTGGCCACAGCGGTGGTTACCTCGGCAATGTTCCGCACCTGAGAGGTGAGGTTGCCCGCCATTTTATTTACGTTATCTGTCAGGTCTTTCCAGGTACCACCTACACCCGGTACATCCGCTTGTCCGCCCAGTTTGCCTTCGGAACCCACTTCACGTGCCACACGCGTTACTTCCGAACCAAACGAGTTGAGCTGGTCCACCATGGTATTGATGGTATTCTTCAATTCGAGGATCTCACCACGCACATCCACGGTGATCTTACGGCTCAGGTCACCCTTTGCCACGGCCGTTGTTACCTCGGCAATGTTCCGCACCTGTCCGGTCAGGTTACTGGCCATCTGGTTTACAGAATCTGTCAGGTCTTTCCATGTACCCGCCACTCCTTTTACATGCGCCTGTCCACCCAGTTTCCCTTCGGTACCTACTTCAAGGGCCACGCGCGTTACTTCTGATGAAAATGAGTTGAGCTGGTCCACCATGGTATTGATGGTGTTTTTCAATTCGAGGATCTCGCCTTTTACATCCACCGCAATTTTTTTCGACAGATCGCCTTTGGCCACAGCGGTGGTCACCTCGGCAATGTTCCGCACCTGCGAGGTCAGGTTACTGGCCATCTGGTTTACGGAGTCTGTCAGGTCTTTCCATACGCCCGCTACTCCTTTTACTTTGGCCTGTCCGCCCAGCTTACCTTCCGAACCCACTTCACGTGCTACACGCGTTACTTCGGAGCCGAATGAGTTGAGCTGGTCCACCATGGTATTGATGGTATTCTTCAATTCGAGGATCTCGCCTTTTACATCCACGGTGATCTTACGGCTCAGGTCACCTTTTGCCACGGCTGTTGTTACCTCGGCAATGTTCCGCACCTGTCCGGTCAGGTTACTGGCCATCTGGTTTACGGAGTCTGTCAGGTCTTTCCACGTTCCTGCCACCCCTTTTACCTGCGCCTGTCCGCCCAGTTTACCTTCAGTACCTACTTCCAGTGCCACACGTGTTACTTCCGATGAGAAAGAGTTGAGCTGGTCCACCATGGTATTGATGGTATTCTTCAATTCGAGTATCTCACCTTTTACATCCACGGTGATTTTTTTCGACAGATCGCCTTTTGCCACAGCGGTGGTCACCTCGGCAATATTGCGCACCTGTGCTGTAAGGTTACTACCCATCTGGTTTACGGAATCTGTCAGGTCTTTCCACACACCTGCCACCCCTTTCACCTTGGCCTGTCCACCCAGTTTCCCTTCGGAACCTACTTCACGAGCCACACGCGTTACCTCACGGGAGAACAGGTTCAGTTGTTTCACCATGCCGTTCACCTCGTTGGCAATTTTGGAAAACTCTCCGCGTAGTGTATGTCCGCGTATTTCCAGCGGCATTTCAACAGACAGGTTTCCTTTTGCCACCGAACCAATTACGTGTGCTATTTCAATAGTGGGATATACCAGGTCTGATATGAGGGAGTTGAGCGATTCTATACCTGTTTTCCAGGTGCCTTTGGCATTAGGCACTTCAATACGCTGTGTTAGTTCGCCCTGTCGCCCGATGGTATTGCCTGCTTTGGTAAACTCAAGATTTGTTTTTTCATTCAGCGCTATGATCTCGTTCAGTGTGTCACAGATCTTGCCACTTAAACCAACCTGGTCTACCGGCATGCGTACGTTGAAGTTGCCATTCTTTACTGCTGTTAATACTTTCAGTAACTGACGGGCGTCCAGTTGGTCAGCATTTTTCTGTTTTTTTTCAGAAGACGTCTTCCTGTTACTTGCAGATGCGCGTTTTGCTTTCTTTACAGCAATAGCCGTTCTTATATTCTGTTTTGCAGAACTATTGGTTTTGGCTTTAGGCATACTCATAGTAAGGATTATTATTAAGGCGTATAAAGTAATGATTAAGATTGCCGTAATGTGTGCAGGCACATCTGTTCACAGCACGTAAACCGGCAGGCATGGAGGTTGGTAATTCAGCACATTGCGTTTTTCCACAATACCTTGCGGGCTGCACTGTAAGATGTATCTGGGATGCTTTTGTTATTCTACGTAATTCCCGCTATTATGAATATCAATCACCTGACTGACCAGGACAGGTTGTTTGAAGCACTGCAATTTCAATTGTCAGGATAACAAATGAGCCTATTGTAACGCTTAAATTTCATGCCAAATAAAATGTAGTTTTTCCCACAAATAAGGACAATATTAGGGCGCTTGTGTGGCGATATTTGCACAAAACGTAAGCCGGTTTCTACATGTGACTTTTTTTCTACATTTTTAAGAACTGCCTTTCGTAAAAAGCCTGGGTGTAAGCATGTAGAAAACCCTATATAAAATACCGGGGGAGCTCGGTTGCAGGATTATTCAGACCTTTATGTAAAAATATGATTGCATGAAGACCATTAAAGGCAGGTACAAAGCTGTTTATGAGCCCATAGCCGACCTGGTTACGTACAGGGCCATGCCAACAGCAATGCTTCCGATGAATCGTCTTGATCCGTTCATCTTTCTGAATCATCACGGACCGCAGGTATATCCGCCACACAATACCGGTTTGCCCTTTGGTCCGCATCCTCACCGTGGATTTGAAACCGTTACATTTATACTGGAAGGCGACCTGGTACATAAAGACAACAGCAGCGGCTCCAGCGTTATCAATGCTGGTGGTGTACAGTGGATGACGGCAGGCAAAGGCATTGTGCATGCTGAAGTTTCTTCTGACGAATTTAAAAAAGAAGGTGGTCCTGTTGAGATACTGCAATTGTGGGTAAACCTTCCGGCAAAACACAAAATGGTACAACCGGGTTATACAGGATTGCAGGCTGCAGACATTCCTGTTGTTAGCAGTAGTGATGGCAAGGTAAACATGCACATTGTATCAGGCACCTGGGAAGGTGTAACAGGACCTGTAAAACCGCTCACAGATATTCATCTTGCTTCGATTGATTTTAAGGAAGGCGGCAAAAAGAATTTTGGTATACCGGCAGATCAGACCGTATTTCTGTATGTAGTACGCGGACATGTACGTGTGAATGGTGAAGATGTAACTGAACATTATATTGTTGAATTCAGTCATGATGGAAATATTATAGAGCTGAAGGCATTGAGCAACTCATTGATCCTGTTTGGATATGCCACGCCATTCCATGAACCATTTGTAGCCTATGGACCTTTCGTGATGAATACCCATGATGAAATTCAGCAGGCTTACAAAGATTATCACGAAGGAAAATTTGGCAACGGGCATTTATAGCTTTCTTTCCCGGTTGGTATTTCATCAGCCAAGGTCAGTAGTGATGAGAGGTTTATCCCGTATCAATGTCGTTAAAATAAGCCAGGCCACATGTGGCCGCCTGTTAATAGGTGTACGCATGTTGATGTTTCCTGGCTCCGTCAGGAGCCTCCTGTGCCTTTCAGGATGCTCCTGGCGAAACTGAATGCCGTTTCAAATTTGTTTTACCATAGGGATAGCTTCTCCGGAGCTTATTTAACGACATTGAATCCGGTATCCTGATTTTTTTCGCCCCGCCTGTGATTTTCTTTCCCCTGCCGCGAATCATATAGAAAGACTATTTTTCACCAGATGAACCCCTCGCCGGATAAAGAAGCTTTTCTGCAACTGATACAGGAAAACAAAGCGATCCTGTTCAAGATCAGCAACTCCTATTGTCATAATACCCAGGACCGGGAAGACCTGATACAGGAGATCATTTTCCAGCTATGGAAATCGGGCAACAGTTTTCAGGCAGAATGCAGGTTCTCTACCTGGATGTACCGTATTGCCCTGAATGTAGCGATCTCTTTTTACCGTAAAAAAAGCAGGACCACGCCTACCATTTCATTAACAGAGCATGTAATGGAACTGGAAGATGCTGCATCCGGCAGTGATATTACTGAAGAAGATATACGCTTGTTGCAACAGTTCATACATGAGCTGCCGGAACTGGACCGTGCATTGATGCTGTTGTACCTGGAAGAAAAAAGCTATAGTGAAATAGCAGATATATTAGGTATTACAGAAACCAATGTGGCTACAAAGATCAGCCGTATCAAAACTCGTTTAAAACAACGTTTCCTATTATAAATCAGTAACAATGGAACCAATTGAATCAATAAAAATACAGCATCTGTGGCAGTTATATAATGCCAGGCTGGAAAGATCATTACACCTGAATATGCGTTTGCTGGAAACAATAGAGGGTGATAAAGTGAAGGCTTCCTTTGCCGCTGTGGTACGATATAAAATATTTGCAGTAGTGCTGGGAGTATGCTGGAATATTTTCCTGGGCAATTTGTTGTACGTGTATCATACCGAACCATTCTTTGTTGTGTCTGTAGTACTGATCATGCTGTTCGGAATAGTAGCCATAACATCTTACATCTACCAGATCATATTGATACGCAAACTGGACCTCAGTGATCCTGTGATCGAAACACAGCGAAAACTGGCTACATTACAGGCTTCCATTATCCGCACCTTACGCGTACAGTTTTTACAGGCACCATTGTATTGTGTTTTCTTTATTACAGTACGCATGATAAAAAATGCCGGTCCGCTTTTCTGGACAATTGAGATCATTGTTACCGGTATATTTGTATGGTTCAGCATCTGGCTGTTCAGAAATGTTTCAACACTCAATAAAGACAAACGCTGGGTGAAAACATTGATAAAAGGAGAAGGTGGCGCATCTATTGCGAAAGCAGTACAGTTTATCAGGGAAATAGATGTATTCAAAAATGAATGGAGCGAAGAGGATATGAAGTATTAAAAATAATAAGGATGACATCTTTAAAAGATGTCATCCTCACCTAATCACTTAAAACCTACAACTTACTTGGGTCTTTTCCCGCTCATATAAAACGTCAGCTTACCGCCGCTCATGATCTCCTGGTGCGTGATGTAAGTACGGTTTAATGGTTGTCCGTTCAGCAATACTTTTTGCACAAATACATTGGTGGTACTTTGATTCACTGCTTCTATTTCAAATGTTTTTCCATTTTCCAGTTGCAGCACTGCTCCATCCACAGCAGGACTTCCCAGTGAATACTGATCTGAGCCTGGCGCTACAGGATAAAAGCCCAGCGTAGTAAATATATACCAGGCACTCATTTGTCCGCAATCATCATTGCCTCCCAATCCATCCGGCCGCGCAGCATACATTTTTTTCAGGATCATTCTTACCCTTTCCTGTGTTTTCCAGGATTGGTCGGTCCAGTTGTACAGGTATGCCACATGGTGCGAAGGTTCATTGCCATGCACATAGTTGCCGATGATGCCATCGCGGGTAATGTCTTCTGTTTCAGCAAAGAATTTATCGGGCAATTCCATCGTGAACAAAGAATCCAGGTGTTGTACAAAACGTTTTTTGCCTCCCATCATGTTGATCATGGTAACAGGATCATGTGGTACAAACAGGCTGAAGTTCCAGGCATTGCCTTCAATAAAGCCTTGGTTATGGGTGCTGAGCAGATCAAAATCTTTGCGGAAAGTGCCATCCGCCAGTTTAGGACGCATATAGCCAATGGAAGGATCAAATACGTTCTTGTAATTTTCAGAACGTTTGATGTATTCATTGTACACATCAGTTCTGCCCAGTTTTTTAGCTGCCTGTGCTATACACCAGTCGTCGTATGCATATTCAAGTGTGGTAGATACAGAAGAACCATTTTTTTCTGCAGGTACATAACCCATGTCTATATAATAACCTAAGCCGTCAAAATTCCGGTGACGTGATGTTTCAATACAGGCGTCAAGTGCTTTGTTGGCATCAAACGGTGCATTGCCTTTAATGATGGCGTCTGCTATTACCGATACACTATGGTAACCAGACATACACCAGTTCTCATTAGCATAGTGCGACCATACTGGCAACATATGCTGCGCGCTCTGATCGTAATGCGCCAGCATTGACCGTATCATATCTGCATTGCGTGCAGGTTGTACCAGGTTAAAGAAAGGATGCAATGCCCGATAGGTATCCCACAATGAAAAAATGGTGTAATTAGTAAAGCCGTTTGCTACATGTATATTCTGATCAAGACCGCGATAAGCACCATCTACATCCTGGTAAGTGACAGGATTGATGAATGCGTGGTACATAGAAGTATAAAAGCTCTGTTTATCTTCTATGCTGCCGGTGCGGATGGCGATGCGTGATAATTCTTTCTGCCAGGCATTTTGTGCATCCTGTTTTACTTTTTCAAAATCCCAGCCCGGCGCTTCTGTACGCAGGTTCTGCAATGCCCCTGCAGTACTAACCGGCGACAATGCAAACTTGACCATGATCTTTTCTCCGGCAGTGGTTTTGAAATCAAAAAAGGCACGCAGTTGTTTACCGGCCATTTCGGGGAAATTATTGTTCTGGTCAAACTTGCCCCAGAAACCGCGATACACCTGGCGTTTACTGAAATTGCGGTTGCCGTAACGGTAAAATGGTTTGGAAAAGCTCATGGCAAAATACACCGTGCGTGTTCTACCCCATCCGTTGGTCTGGCGATAACCGGTTACCAGTGTATCGTTCTCCACACGCACAAACGTCCATACGTTTTTGTCGTCATAATTATAGATACCTGCCATCAGGTCCAGAATAATGTGTGCATGATCGCTCTGCGGAAAAGTATACTGGTGAAAACCAACGCGGGTAGTGGCGGTAAGTTCTGCCGTAATATCATATTTATCCAGCTTCACTTTATAGTAACCAGCCTCAGCTACTTCATTGTTGTGTGAAAAACCAGAGCGGAAACCGCTGGCGGGATCACTGGCTATACCAGGATTGAGCTTTAGTTCACCCACAGAAGGCATTACCAGAAAATCACCCAGGTCTGAATGACCGGTGCCGCTGAAATGAGTATGACTGAAGCCAACAATGGTCTTATCGTCGTACTGGTATCCTGCGCAGTATTTATATACATCAGGGTTGTATTTGCCATTCATTTCATAAGGAATGGTGTCTGTATCAGGACTCAACTGCACCATACCAAAAGGAACAGTGGCGCCGGGATAGGTATGTCCCATGCGCTGGGTGCCGATAATGGGTTTTACATACTGCACCAGGTTACCCGGCTGTTGTGCAATTGTTTGTTTTACAACAAACAATAATATCAAACAAAGCTGTTTTTTCATCATAAATGCAATAAAAAGAAAAGTAATACGACGAAGGTAAAACGTTTTAGCAAAATGTAATAGCCAAAAGGAGAGCGATTAAAAAGCGGTTAACAAAAGACAATAAGCAGGTAAGATAATGACGGTCGGTTGGGTGCAGGATTATAATTTTGTGCCCGGTATTAATCATTTAATAATACATTTTCAACGTGTTGTGCGGGCGTGATGGTATTTTTGCCTGCCGGGCTGTAACAAACAAGTAGTATTTTTGTGCCGGCTATAGAACCTTAAAACCTTACACTATGATTTTCAATGTACTTCAGGCAGTGGTCAAAAAGAAAAAAGCCTCCTGTAGAAACAGTAGGCCTCTAACGATTGCTTGCCATATGAAAAAAGTTCGAAGTAGTTTTTGTGCTGGGTATTACAGCTTACCGCTTTTTGAGTGTTAACTTTTGACTTTCGCCGTTGTTATTCTCAATTGCTATACAAATATAATATGAGATTTCAGGCGTTTCTAATCAACTTTTGCGGCATTTAATTATGCCAAACACCCGATTGCGGCCGTAAAACCCTTTGTAGTATTGAATTTCATGATTTTTTTTCATTATGTCCAACCGTATTTCAGACACATTATTTCAACTTATACAATCTCTCGAGAAATCAGAGAAAAGGCATTTTAAGCTTTATATCAAACGTAGTTCAGCTAAAGAAGACCTTAAAATTATCCAGTTGTTCGATGCACTGGATAAACTGAAGGAGTATGACGAAAAGCAATTGCTGAAAAAACTGCCGGGTATTGAAAAACCGCAGTTATCCAATCTTAAAACACACCTGTATAAAGAGGTGCTGGCCAGCCTGCGTTTGTTAAAAAGTGCAGACAGTATTGACCTGCAGTTGAATGAGCAGTTTGACTATGCCCACATCCTGTATAAGAAAGGGTTATTTATGCAGAGCATGAAGATCCTGGAGCGGGCAAAGGAAACAGCCAAGGCCAATCAGAAGTTCAACTTCCTCACGATGGTCATTGCGCTGGAAAAGCGTATTGAAACCCTGCATATTACCGGCAATATGCAGAACAAGGCAGAACAGATATCCAATGAAGCGATAGAGATCAGTACACGTATTTATATGACAGCCCGCCTGTCGAACCTGGCCATGCAACTGTATAGCTGGTTTATCAGGCATGGACATGCGCGTAATGAGAAAGATGAGCTGGAAGTAAAAAAATACCTGGAAGAAAATCTTCCGGATAAAGCTTTTGAACAAACCGGTTTTTATGAAAGACTTTACCTGTACCAGAGCTATTGCTGGTTTGCATTTACCTGCCAGGACTTTTTGAAATATTACCGTTATGCGCAGAAATGGGTTGACCTTTTTGATGAGCAGCCTATTATGCGTCGTGTGGAAACCGGTCATTATATCAAGGGGCTGCATAGTTTGCTGAATGCACATTTTGATTTACGCAACTATGCAAAGTTTGATATTGACCTGAAACGTTTTGAAGATTTTGCCGCCACCGCTCGTGTACAGGACCATGACAACTTCCGTACACAGGCGTTTATCTATATTTCCAGTGCCAAGATCAATCATCACTTTATACTGGGTACTTTTAAAGAAGGACTTTCACTGGTACCTGAAATAGAAGAGAAGCTGAATGAATATGCCATGTTCATTGACAGGCATCGCATCATGGTGGTAAATTATAAAATAGCCACTTTGTATTTTGGCAGCGAAGATTACGAAACCTGTATTGATTACCTGCATCGTATTATACACGATAGTACAGAATTGCGTATTGACCTGCAGTGCTATGCCCGACTGGTGCACCTGCTGGCACATTACGAGTTGGGTAATTTTGACCTGATGGAATCACTGACCAAATCGGTATACCGTTTTATGGCCAAAATGGAAAACCTGACCGTGGTAGAAGAAGAAATATTTAAATTTTTGCGCAACTCATTCCATGTATCACGTCATAGTGTAAAAGCAGAGCTGGAAAAGTTTTTGCAGAAGACCAAAAAGCTGGAGAAAAATCGTTTTGAAACGCGTGCATTTGCCTACCTGGATATTATTTCATGGGTGGAAAGCAAAGTGTACAATAAACCGATGAGTGCTATTATTCACCAAAAATACCTGGAAAGCAAAAAACGTCATTACGCAAAAAAAGAGTAATGACCATCCCGGTTAACGTTGAGTAAAACCTACAGCATAAACAGCAGCTACAGGAGTTAATTTCCAACTACATTGTTAAAATGCATCAACACATGTAGCGGTTGTTGTAATACAGTAATTTACTGTTTCTTCATGTCATTTTAATATTTGCCCTGTTCATATTGCTGTATTTTGCACATTCCATTGATGCATGCCAGCTGGTAAAGCTGTTGCAGGAAGTGGTGTATTTTTTGTATCCTCATACTAAACATAATTGTCACCTATGTGGAATCAACTGGAAGATTTTTTTACCAAATTACCTGCACCCGCCTGGAACCTGTTGTTGCTTGGACTGGCAGTATTGAGCGGTTTTATATTCAAATGGATATTGAAGTGGTTGCTGGGTTTGTATGCAAAAAAGCAGGAAACTGATTTTTCGCTGTTCCGTTCTATTATTACACGTATAGGTCAGGCAGCCAATTATTTTTTACCATTACTGGTTATCAACTGGATGCTTCCTTTAATGGAGCTGAAACCCAGAACCAGCTATTTTGTTGATAAAACCACCGGCATTCTGCTTATTATATCATTTGCAGCCGTATTGATCGGTCTTATTAAAGTGGGGCAGGATTTTGTTACGCACAAATACGATATGTCTGTACAGGACAACCTTCGTGTACGGAAAGTAAGAACGCAGTTGTTATTCATACGCAATATTGCTATCACCATTGTAGTGGTACTGGCTTTCTGCGCTATACTGCTAAGTTTTGATAGTCTGCGCCGCCTGGGCAGCGGTTTACTGGCAGGTGTTGGTGTGGGCGGTATCATTATAGGTTTTGCTGCACAACGCTCATTGAGCAACCTGCTGGCCGGTTTTCAGATCGCTTTTACACAACCTATACGCATAGACGATGCTGTTCTGGTGGAAGGCGAATGGGGCAGGGTGGAAGAAATTACACTCACCTATGTGGTGGTAAGAATATGGGATCAGCGCAGGCTGATTTTACCCATCAATTACTTTATCGAAAAACCTTTTCAGAACTGGACACGTACCGGTGCCGAAATTATCGGTACTGTATTCCTGTATCTGGATTATACCATACCGCTGGAAGCAGTACGGAAAGAGTTTGACCGCCTGCTTACTACTACAGAGTTGTGGAATAAAAAAGTAAGTGTGGTACAGGTTACCAATGCCAGTGAACGCACACTGGAGGTTCGTTTCCTGGTAAGCGCCTGGGATTCCGGGAAAGCTTTTGACCTGCGTTGTTACCTGCGCGAGAACCTGGTAACATTTATTCAGAAAAATTATCCGCAATGTTTGCCGCAGACAAGAGTGATGCTGGATGCAGATAAACTATCGGCTGCTGCTTCAATACCTGCTATATAAATTGGCCTGCACCAGAATTGGCGAAGCTTGCTGATGTGTTACATGACGCCGGGAAGAGCCCGCTTGCATGTAAGAATGATCTAATGACCACTGCTTCAACATGCTTTGATGAAGTATGCTGGCAAAGCATACGTTTTACATACAGGCTTTCTCTAATATCAAAACTTGATAAGCGGCCCGGCGCGGTACTGAAAATTCGGTAGATTGCTATTGCTAACCGGGGATATCGCTCACCCAATAATCAATGATGTATAGATGCCATGAAGTGAAAGCGCAAGGATGTTTGTGCCGTAACTGTATTTATACACGCTTATTTGCAACGTATTCCCGGCATTCTTCACCAACCGTAAGGAGGAAACTATCTTGAAAAGAAAAGACTTTTTACAGCTTTCTGCTATGAGTGTGGGTTCGCTGATGATACCCAGGATGGCTTTGCTGGGCAATTCCATTGACCCGCTGGAAGCCCTGCAGGAAAAAATGGATGTTAAACTTAAAAAGGAACTGGCCGATGTAGCACTCACTGCAGCCCGCGCCAAAGGTGCCAGCTATGCTGATGTGCGTATTGGCAGATACCTGAACCAGGTAGTAGCTACCCGCGAAAAAAGAGTACAGGGCGTCAGTAACACCGAATCGTATGGTGTAGGTATCCGCGTACTGGTCAATGGTTGCTGGGGATTTGCAGCTACCAACAGGGTAACCAAAGAAGACATTGCCCGTACAGCTGAAGATGCTGTAGCGGTGGCCAGGGCCAATGCTAAAATACAAGGCGCACCTGTACAACTGGCTCCGCAGAAAGGATATGGTGAAGTAAGCTGGAAAGCACCCATCGAGATCAATGCATTTGAAGTGCCCATCAAAGAAAAAATTGATCTGCTGATGCAGGTAAATGATGTGGCAATACTGGGTGGTGCCAGCTTTGTGAACTCTTCTATTTTCGCCACCAACGAACAGAAATATTTTGCTTCTACTGACGGCTCCTATATCGACCAGGATATCCATCGCATTTACCCCAACTTCTCTGTAACAAAAATTGATCGTGCATCAGGAAAGTTTGTATCACGCAATGGTCTCAGTGCACCAATGGGTATGGGCTATGAATACCTGAAGGCAAGACCAGAAGATACCGTGCCAGGCATTGTACCACGCTATAAAAAGCGTTACAATATGCTGGAAGATATTAAAGCCGCTACAGCCTGCCTGAATGAAAAGCTGACGGCCAAATCGGTAGAGCCCGGTAAATACGACCTGGTGCTGGATCCTACACACCTGTGGCTCACCATTCATGAATCTGTTGGTCACCCTACAGAGCTGGATCGTGTATTGGGATATGAAGCCAATTATGCCGGTACCAGTTTCCTGACGCTTGACAAATGGGAAAGCAGGAAATTCAATTTTGGTAGCAAGCAGGTGAATATCGTTGCGGATAAAACACAGGAAGGTTCACTGGGGGCAGTAGGATATGATGATGAAGGCGTCAAGTGTAAAAAGTGGGATCTGATCAAAGACGGTGTGCTGGTAAATTACCAGGCTATCCGCGATCAGGCGCATATTATCGGCCTGAAAGAATCACATGGTTGTTGCTATGCGCAAAGCTGGGAAGATGTACAGTTTCAGCGTATGCCCAATGTATCATTACAACCGGGTAAAGCAAAACTGAGCGTAGACGACATGATCAAAAATGTTGAGAAAGGTATTTTCATTGTTGGTAATGGTTCTTACTCCATCGATCAGCAGCGTTATAATTTCCAGTTCGGCGGACAGGCATTTTATGAGATCAGCAAAGGTAAAATTACCGGTATGCTGAACGATGTTGCCTACCAGGCCAATACACAGGAGTTCTGGAACTCATGCACGGCGGTATGCGATGAGAGTGACTACCGTTTAGGTGGTTCATTCAACGATGGCAAGGGCCAGCCCGGACAAAGCAGTGCCGTTTCACACGGAAGTTCCACTGCCAGGTTCAATGGAGTAAATGTGATCAATACAGCAAGAAAAATCTAACATAATTATGGCTATCCTATCTAAAGAAGAAGCTAAAACTATACTGGAAAAGGTACTGAGCTTTTCCAAAGCCGATGAATGCCAGGTTTCACTGAATGGTGAATATGGCGGTAACATCCGTTATGCACGCAATGCCGTATCAACAGCGGGACAAAGCAATACTATGGGACTTGCGGTCAATGCATCTTTTGGTAAAAAAACAGGTTCTGCCACCATCAATGAGTTTGATGATGCCTCACTGCAGAAGGTGGTAAAACGTGCTGAAGAACTGGCACAGCTGGCACCGGAAAACCCGGAGCATATGCCTTTACTGGGACCACAGCAATATGCCGATGCTATTGGTTATGCGCCATCAACCGCTGCTATTACTCCCGAAACACGGGCAGAAGTAGTGGCACAGAGCCTGAGTGTGGCAAAAAGCAATAACCTGGAAGCTGCGGGTTTTATTGAGAACAGCGCACGCTTCAGGGCAATGATGAATTCCAAAGGATTGTTCGCTTACGGAAAAGATACTGATGTGTCATTTTCAGTTACCGTACGTACGCAGGATGGTACCGGTTCCGGTTATGTGAACGAACGTTTTAATGATGTATCAAAACTCGATTCGCTGGGTTTGAGTAGGAAGGCAGCAGCAAAAGCCACTGGTTCTGTAGGGGCAAAAGCAATAGAACCAGGAAAATACACCGTGATACTTGAACCGCTGGCTGCTAATGATTTCCTGGGTGGGTTTATCCGCAGCTTTGATGCAAGACAGGCAGACGAGGGGCGTAGTTTCCTGACCAAAAAAGGCGGTGGTACACGTGTAGGTGAACAATTGTTTGATGAAAAAGTAACCATCTATACAGATCCTTTAAATGCTGAATTACCAACCTCTACCTGGGGCGGAGACGGCACTCCACTTGAAAAAACGATGTGGGTAGAAAATGGCGTGGTGAAAAACCTTGCTTATTCCCGTTACTGGGCTGAGAAAAAAGGAGTGAAACCATTAGGCGGTGGCTTTGGCATGATCTTCAAAGGTGGAGATAAGTCTATCGACGAATTGATTGCCGGTACTGAAAAAGGAATACTGGTAACCCGTTTCTGGTATATCCGCTCTGTAGATCAGCAAACACTGTTACAAACCGGTCTTACCCGCGACGGAACCTTTTACATTGAGAACGGAAAGATCAAATTCCCGATCAAGAATTTCCGTTTCAATGAGAGTCCTGTGATTATGCTGAATAATGTGGAAGAGTTTGGCAAGGCTGTACGCAGCGGCAACTCTATTATTCCTCCCATGAAGATCAGGGACTTTACATTTACTTCATTGTCTGATGCTGTGTAAAAGAAGCAGGATAAACTATTTTGGCTCCGGTTCAAAACCGGGGCTTTTTTATGCAGAAAGAGTAGAATAAAAACACGTATATTGTTTTTTGCTAATAAAACTATAGTTTTGTAATATGTCTCCGGAAAAAGTAGAAAATATTCTTCAGGCAGATAGTGAAAAATGGTTCGATCATCTGATCGCTACATTAAAAACGCATCAGGTAATGCTCGAAACTAATACTGCTAATGAAGAGCTGAAGGAATTCTATAAAATGCTTATCGGAGGCGACATTGATCGGATCTCGCACCTCAATAAAGTTTACGTACAGAAATATTTTATTTCAAAGATCATCTGGGAATACCTTTCACTCATCAAAGACAGAAAGCCTTCAAAACTTGCATTTGATTTTAATGATTCGGAAGTTTTGGTATGGGCAGAAGTAAAGAACGATAATGAAGAGTTGGAAAAACAATTGTATCTGGCTGAAGCACAAATCAACGCGCAGTATCACCAATATGGGTTTGATATGACCTCAATGATTGTGGAAAGTGGTGATCATTTGTCTGTTCCAAATCATTACAAAGTATTTATCAGTTAACAGAAAAGTTGCTTGGCCACTTTTACCGAACACATACAACAGGCAAAACGCAATCTCGCGTTTTTGCAGCATGTAAATCATACAATACCTGATAGCATTGACTGGCAGGTGACAGTAACATTTTATACAGCCCTACATTTTATTAATGCACATTTATCTAATTCGGGCCTGCAGTACAGAAGACATACTGACGTTAAAGATGCGTTAAATCCTTATAGCAGATTATCTGTTTCAAAGCTGCCAGAGGACGAGTATACTGCCTATATAAGTCTTCAGTCTTTATCACGGAGAGCGCGCTATCTGGTTAGCGAAAAAGACAATAATCTTAATGCTACAGCTGCATTTTTTACGTATGATAAGCATCTTGCAAAATCGTTGCGGCACCTGGAAACACTTATTGTATTTTTTGCGGATAAATATGGCATTGACTTAAACGCGATCAAACTTAAGTGTGAAGATTATAGAGGAGAGCAGGCAAGATATATAATGAGTGTTAAGAGTCCTGGGATTATACGTAATTGAACATATTAAGCTTCTTTGGTATTAAAAGTAAGTCTACTATTATTAGGTAGATACGTTGTAGCTGAATACGTTTAATATACCACTTCTCTTCAAAGCCACGGCTGGTGTCTCACCAGCCGTGTTGCGTTACAGGTATTTCTGAATATGTTGAACTGAATATCCCGCACCTACGGCGCGGATGTTGTTGCTATGCAGCTGGTTACCATTGTGTGACCCCTTCGGGGTCGGTCAGAGAGCAATGCGGATGATAGTCACGGAGAAAAATGACAGTGGTGGTCCGGGTGCGATACCATCCGGTTATGAATTGAAACAATGTTTTACCGGATAACAGTACTCATAATTGACGCCTCACCACTCACCAACCCTTAGTTTGTACGCTTTAAAGGGCAGGAAAGACGCAGGAAGGTGGGAGGAAGGTATGAGGGAAAAGGGACAAGGTTCAAGCTACAGGAAAGGCAAAAGCGGCATTTCCGGCATAAACAGCAGGAGGACTTGAGAATGTGCAAATTTAAAAATGGCTTTGCCTGATGACTGGTTCGGTAGAGCGGAAAGACAACCTTGTACAGCAAGTTGAAAAATAATCAGGATGTTGCCGAAGGTTGTCTTCCCTTTGCATTAATATGATTGACAATATTGTATTGATCTAGTTTTCCATATCCGACCAGTCAAAGGCGGGGTTTTCGGAGGGTGTTTTGGCTTTGAGCATTTGATCACGCAATGTTTTTACTTTTTCCGGGTAAGTGGCAGCCAGGTTATTGCGTTCACCGGTATCGGTTGTCAGGTTGTACAGCTCCAGTATTTCCGGTTTGCCTTTTGACTTAAAGCGGATCAGTTTCCAGTCGCCGGCAATGAGGGCTTCCCTGAGCTCTGTTTCATTGAACTGCCAGTATAGCCAGGGATGTAATTCTTTCTGTACTTTTCCATGTACTGCGGCTGCAAAAGATAATCCGTCTGTTTTGACAGGTTCAGGAGTATTGGTCAACCGGCATAGTGTGTTGGGTACATCCCAGAATGCCCATTCAATATTGCTGGTTTTTCCGGCAGGCACCTTGCCCGGTGCACGTACAATTAATGGTACGCGGATACCACCTTCATACAGATCGCGTTTGATACCACGGAATGGGCCGCTGCTGTTGAAATATTCAGGGTCTGCGCCGCCTTCTTTATGCGGACCATTATCGCTGGTAAAGAAAATATAGGTGTTATTGTCAAGGCCCAGTTGTTGTACCAGTTGCACCACACGCCCCACATCAGAGTCCAGCCTGGTGATCATGGCTGCAAAGGCTGCATGCGGCATTGGCTGACTGCTGTAAGTACCTCCCTTGTTGATAAAAGGTGTTTCGGGTTGAAACTTACTGCTGCCGTCTGCATTCAGGAAAGGTTTCATCAGGCTGTCCGGCACTTTCAGTTCTGCATGTGGTAATGTAAGCGGCAGGTATAAGAAGAAAGGCTTGTTCCTGTTGTTACGGAGAAATGATAACGCATGATCCATGATGAGATCTTCCGCGTATTGGGTAGTGTCAACTTTTACATTTTTTACTTCGCCTTTACTGATCTCAACAAGATGATCTGTAAAATAATCGTGCGCGTGTGTCTGGTTGAGATAGCCAAAGAAAGCATCAAACCCTTTCAGTTGCGGAGAACCGGTTTGTCCGGCTTCGCCCAGTCCCCATTTACCGAACATACCTGTTGCATATCCGTTTGCCTGCAAACGTTCGGCAATAGTAGTATCCTGTGCACGCAAGGGAACAGCCTTGTTACCTCTTACATAAGCATGCCCCATATTTTTGCCGGTCATTAATGCACAACGGGAAGGAGCGCATACTGTATTGCCTGCATAGAATTTTGTAAACCTGGTACCCTGCCGGGCCAGTTCATCGATCTGTGGAGTAGGTATTTTACTGTTGGGATTAAAACAACTGACGTTGCCATACCCAAGATCATCAGCTACAATAAAAATAATATTGGGAGCCTGTTTTCTGGCGGGAGATTGCGCATACAGGTACACATGTGCGCTAAGCAGACCTATACTGAACAAAATGATCTTTCTCATAGAAGGCAAATGGCCGGGTGGCGTTTATCCAACCGCAGAGAACATAAGCAGCCGGTGTTTTTGCAGAGAATCCCTGCATAGCTTCCTGTTGTTTTTCTCTGCAATTGGTTTACAGGTTAGTCTGCCTTAAAGATAGTAATTCCGGAAAAGATAAACGACTACATCTTTCAGAAAGGATGTAGTCGTTTGTATGTTAACCGATCTTTACGGAAGTCATCGTCAGCGAACCACCAACTGCTTTGTCATTGAAAAATGAAACGGGGTCTTTGTCAAGTTTTAATCCAAGTGTGTACAGCAAGGGCAGGTAGTGCTCTGGAGTGGGGATAGCCAGTGCTGCTGCTTTGCCAAGCGCACCGTAGTTGATCAGTGCGGCATGGTCGTTGGCTGTTATCAGTTCCTTGAATTTATCATTCATGGTTAAAGCCCAGTCGTATCCACCTCCATTGATCATGGGCCATGATATCATACGCAGGTTGTGTACCATATTGCCACTGCCAATGATCAGCACACCTTTTCTGCGCAGACCCAGTATTTCCCTGGCCAGCTCATAATGATACTTCGGTGGCTTTGTATAATCAATGCTCAGTTGCAATACCGGTATATCAGCTTTGGGATACATGTGTCGTATTACGGTCCATGCACCATGGTCCAGACCCCAGTCGTGCGACAACCCAACCTGTGCGGAATGTACCAGTGAGGCTGTTTCTTTTGCCAGCAGGGGATTGCCGGGTGCGGGATATTGCACATCAAACAACTCCTGCGGAAAACCTCCGAAATCGTGAATGGTTTCCGGAAAATCCATTGCAGTGACATGTGTACCGCTGGTAAACCAGTGTGCAGATACTACTAATACTGCTTTGGGCACGGGTATCTCTGTGGCAATTTTTTTCCACCGCAGACTGAATTCATTGTCCTCAATGCCATTCATGGGCGATCCATGCCCTACAAAAAGTACCGGCATCAATTGTTCCTGTTCTTTCAGTTCACTGGTGAATTTATTAAAAGCAGACAAACTTGTCATAGCTCCTCCTGTTATTAATCGAATGAATTGTTTACGCCGCAAAGGTATTGGTATTGTGTGTGTGCGATTTTTGCTGTATCACAGCCTGCTGTTAATAGGCAGCCGTAAAACGCTGACGGACATGTTTTGCATGTTCTGCTTCGTCCAGGATGGCTACTGCCAGGTCTTCAACAGAAAGAATGCTTCTGCCGTTTTCATCAAACACAGGATTGTCAAGACCTGTACGGTAAGTGCCTTTGCGTACACCGGATGTACCGTGGTGCATTTCAATGGCCGGACTGATCAGTGTCCATTCCAATTCCTTTTCTTTTTTAACTATGTTCAGGTAATCCCTGGCACCTGATGCGCCTGCTTTAAATGCAGCAGGAAATTCGGGTGTGTCGATCAGTTGTACGCCGGGTGCCACTTCCAGGCTGCCTGCTCCACCCACCACGATCAGGCGTTTGGTACCGGATTTTTTTACTGCATCCTGTATAGTTTGCGCTCCTTTCAGAAATTCATTATAGATATCCGGGTTGGTCCAGCCGGGATTATAAGCGCTGATCACAACATCCTGTCCTTTGGCAAGCGCAATCACTTCATCTTCGTTAAACACATTTCCTTGTACTACATGCAGCAGCGGATTGCTGATGGTCAGTCTGGATGGATTGTGTACCAGTGCCGTTACTTCATGACCACGGTCCAGTGCTTCTTTTAATATGGCTGCACCTACAAAGCCTGTAGCGCCTATCAATGCTATTTTCATAATTGTGAGGGTGTTTTTTATACTGTAGTAAAAATTATTACAGTTATAGTGAAAAAAAATTAACTGAACTGCTTTACAAAATCTGCTATAGATGTTCTGGACAGTCTTTTTAACATGGCATGTTCCGCATCTTCATACAGATGATCGATATGTTTGTTGATCTGTTTACCTACTTTGCATTTAGGATTGGGATCATTGGAACGGCCCAGTATGGCAGATTGTCTTACCAGCAGAAAAACATCAGACAACATGATTGCACGTGCAGGTACTGCCAGTGTGTTTCCTCCGCCTTTCCCTTCCTTACTGTCTATCCATCCTTTTTTGCGCAGGTATACAATTTCCTTACGTACCAGTACGGGGTTGATATTGATACTGCCTGCTATATATTCTGATGACAATAACTCGTCCGGGTACATGGCCAGCAATGTAAGTATGTGAATAGATGTGGCAAACCGGGTATTATTCATACTGTAACTATAATTATTACAGTACAAAGATAGGGTAAATTCTATATACACGCCAAACGGGGGGTATATTTTACCAGTTCCTTTACAATGGGCTGTAAAACAACAACGGCACCTGCTGTGCTGCAAGTGCCGTTGTATCAATATCTCAAAAAAGGCTGTCTTAATATCAGCCAAATATCTCGTTCAGTAAACCAGCCAGGTGTACACCACCTTTCAGCAGCTGGTCGTTGAGTGTTTGAACATGATCAAAATTGTACCTGTAGCTCAGTTTCTGATCCGGTTCCCTGATCTCGCTATACAATTGCTGTGCAATCTGGTAAGAATCAATGACCCATTGGCTTACAGGTTGTTTCTGCCAGTCCAGCCTTTGAGATTTGGTGGTATGGTTGATGGCTGTAACATATTCAGTATAGCTAAGTTGCTGGTAATCTATCAGTTTTTCATCCCATACGCTGTGCAGGTTAGCCGGTTCATTGAACCACAATACCTTGATCTTGTTACCACCCAGGTCTTCAAACCTGCCCACATGCATAGGCTGATGAATATCGCCTACAATGTGAATGAGCAAGCGCAGGTACATCAGTTTTTTGCTTTGTTCCAGCTCTTTATTTTTTAACTGGCTTACCAGGAAATTGATCTTTGTATACGCATCGGTAGCAGTATCCTGTTGCAGATAGGTCTGTATGTCAGATTCTGACAAGCCTGCTTTCAGGTTAATATAATGCCAGTTGCTGAGATAGTTGTAAGAAGGGTCAGATTTGATAAAGTCAGGCCAGTTGCTGGTCATGGCCATCGATTCATTGCCAAGGATCATAGCAATCTGTTTGCGTGCCTTATTGGTCAGGTAAGAGTCTGCAATCTGCGCTACTATACGATGTCCCAGCATGCCCCAGGCCATTGAGTGAAGGGGAAGGTAAAACAATGCACCGGCCAGCAATAGCTTTCTGAAAACTTTCATTGTTGTAATAGTTGTTTATGAGATAATTAAAATGGTTACAAGCCCGGTAACCGGCGCCAAATATATCATTTTTGGCAGTAGACCATTCAGTAATTCCTGACAGATAACATCTATTTAATTATCAGCGGTCAATTTCATTATAAGAAATAGCTTGAAGTGTATCTTCCTCATGCCAGTATTCTCATTTAACAGTATAGCGCGGAAAACCGTATCAGCTTGTATTCAGGAACATATTTTGCTTACTGTTAGTTCATCTTGCTATTTAGCCGCCTGCCAAAAAACTTATACGTTGCCGCTATTTATTCAATATCTTGAGGCCGGATACTGCGACTATGCACAAACTAATTTTGCTTATGATTGGCTGTGGTGTACTTTACGTAGCACCCGCCCAACAACCCATTTCTATTGTTACCGTACCCGTGAGGACTACGCAACAAGTACCTGCCGCAAATGCAACTGTAGAGTTACTACGTTTGAAAGATTCTGTGCTGGTAAAATCTGGTATTACTGATTCTTCCGGTATTGCTGTATTGCAAAACGTAACAGGGGGGCACTATATCTGCCGCGTGACCCTTATCAATTACGCAACCTTTTATACTGCTTCATTCCAGGTTACTTCCGGTACATCTGCTGTAAAGGTTCCGGAAGTCATTTTGGAACCAGCCAATACTTTGCTGAAGGCAGTAACGGTGTCGGCACATAAGCCTTTTGTACAGTTGCTACCCGACAAAACCATTGTAAATGTAGAATCGGGGATTACCAATACCGGGGCTACAGCATTGGAAATACTGGAAAAATCACCAGGTGTATCTGTAGACCGAGATGGCAATATCAGTCTTAAAGGCAAACAGAATGTACTGGTAATGATCGATGGAAAGCCTACTTATCTTTCCGGAAGCAACCTGGCAACCTACCTGTCAGGTATGAGTGCTTCGCAACTGGAACAGATTGAAATTATGACCAATCCTCCTTCTAAATATGATGCTGCGGGTAATGCGGGTATCATCAATATCAAAATAAAAAAGAACAGGCAGCAGGGGTTCAATGGCGTTTTCAGTGCTTCTTACGGTCAGGGTAAATACTGGAAAAACAATAACAGCCTGCAACTGAACTATCGTACCGGCAAGGTAAACCTGTTTGTGAATTATAGCTTTAATGGTAGTAAGGTATTTACTGATCTGTATGCGTTGCGTAAATATTATGATACTGATAATAAAACCATTACGGCAAAACTGGAGCAGCCTACCATGATCGTCAGTCCCGGTTATACGCAAACGCTGAAAGCCGGAGTGGACTATTTTATGAATAAAAAGACCACGCTGGGTATGACCATTACCGGCATGGATCTGAAACGCACCAGTTACAGCAACAGCATCGCCCGATGGCTAAATACTGATAACGTTGCTGATTCTGTAGTGCAAAGCAGCAGCGATAGCAGAACTATCTGGGGTAATATCGGCGCCAATGTAAACCTGCGTCATGTATTCAACCCTACCAGCGAGTTGACCGCCGATGTGGATTTCCTGGGTTATCGTGTAACCAGCTACCAGCATTTTATAAATGCACTGGATGCACCGGGTGGTTATACAGAAGAGTTGCAGGGTGATCTTCCGGCAGATATTTATATCTATTCTGCCAAAGCCGATTATGCCAAACGGATCGGTAAACACATAAAACTGGATGCAGGCTGGAAAACATCGCATGTAAATACGGATAACAATGCGGCCTATTTTTATCGTGATGGTAATGACTGGAAAGAAGATTGGGATAAAACAAATCATTTCAAATATCGTGAAACGATCCATGCAGTATACGGTCAGTTGCAGAAAGAAGCTGGTCGCTGGACCCTGCAGGGCGGTTTGCGTTATGAAATGACCAGTTATAATGCTAACCAGTTGGGCAACATTACGCGACAGGATTCTGCTTTTTCCCGCAACTACAACAGCCTGTTCCCTACTGTGTATGTAAGCTATAAGGCAGACTCACTCAATAGTTTTACCATCAGCGCAGGGCGCCGTATTGACAGGCCGGCTTTTCAGAAACTGAATCCGTTTATATTCATTATCAACAAATACACCTATCAGCAGGGGAATCCCTTTTACCGGCCGCAGTACACCTGGAATATAGAAGCAAGTCATCTGTTTAGAGATAAATTGATCACTACCGCAAGTTACAGTGTTACCACTGATTATTTTTCACAGATCTTCCTGACAGATACCACCAATGGTACCATTACCTATACAGAGGGCAACCAGGGCAGAATGGAGAACCTGGGATTGTCTGTAAGTACACAGCTGGCAGTTTGTAAATGGTGGTCACTGTCAGCACAGGTAGGTGTAAATAATAAAAGGATCAGGGGGGCAGTATGGGCTGCACGGAGTGCTTCCCTGGTACAGGGTAACATAAACATTAATAACCAGTTTCGTTTTTCCAAAGGCTGGTCTGCAGAGCTTTCGGCTTTAGGTTATACCAGTCAACTGGAGTTGCAGGAAACCATTCGGCCGCTGGGGCAGATATCGGCAGGTTTTTCAAAGTTGGTACTTAATAATAAGGGTACAATAAAATTCACGGTGCGGGATATTTTTTACACGCAAACCGTAAAAGGCCTCACCTCTTTTCAGCGTGCAGATGAATACTTTAAACTTACGCGCGATACCCGCGTAGCTACCCTGTCATTTACTTATCGTTTCGGAAAAGCCACTAAAAGCGCCCGTAGTTCAAGCGGGGGCGCCAGCGATGAGATCAGGCGTGTAGGTGCCGGTTGATCAATGACTGCAGCGTTTTTTCTTTTGTAAAGAATATGTTGTTTATGCAAAAGTTTGCAATAATGCGTTATTGCTTTATTATTTTGCATTTCTTTACCCGATCCTTATAACCGAAGGGTCCGACTTTTGATGAGAATCAACTAATGAGAACAACCAGCCATTTTATCGCATTGATGCGTCTTTTTTTGCTATGCCTTACGGTGATGATGCTTTGTGGACATGCTGGTTACGCGCAAACCGATACCAGTGCCCGGTTTGATAAAAGATATTACGAATCATATCCCGATCATATTACCACCCGTTTATTTTTATCCCGTAAATATTCCTCTCCCACTATTATCAACAATTCCGGTAAAGATGTGCGATATATGCCCAATACCAAGCTGAACCTGGGTGTAGGTGCTACTTACGGATGGTTTACACTGAACCTGGCCTACGGATTCGACTTTATGAACAAAGGCGAAGACGTACGTGGCAAAACAAAGTATCTCGACCTGCAATCGCATGTATATGCACGCAAATGGAATTTTGATCTGCTGGGACAATTCTACACCGGGTTTTACCTGTATCCCAAAGGAACGGCATCTTCCAGTGAAGACTGGTATACAAGACCTGATCTGAAAGTAGCTCACATGGGTTTTGCTGCTTACCACATTGTGAACTGGCAACGTTTTTCATACCGTGCTGCCATGCTGCAGAATGAGTGGCAGCGCAAATCGGCCGGAAGCCTGTTGCTGGGCGCTGAAGTGTATTACGGAAACATTCACGCAGACAGTTCTTTTATTCCTTCTTCTGTTTCGGCCGATGAAAAACTAAAAGGTGTTGAGCGGATCCGTTATGCTACCATTGGCCCAGGTATCGGGTATGCTTATACGGTAGTGGTGGGTGAGCACTTTTATGCTACAGGTTCTGTAACAGGAACCCTTTCTCTGAACATTGCCCGGCAGTGGAATGATGAACGGCATTCCATTTCCAAAGGTACCCTGCAGGGCGGTTGGTTTTACCGTTTGGGTATAGGCTACAACAGTTCACGTACCAATATCAGTGTTTCCTGGGTAAATAATGATTTTCACACGCGCTTTGATGGAGGACGTTACCTGCTGCGTACCGGCAATGTGCGTTTCAATATGGCCTACCGGATAAAAGCCGGCCCCAAACTATTACACCGGCTTCGTTTTTTAAGTATGAATAAATAACACTACGGCTTTTGGGCTGTAAGATTGTAGGGAATGTAATTTTCCCAATACCAGGGCGTATACGTGTCGCCAATGGCTGTTGCCAGCAATTCCTTAAAAATACTATCTCCCTGATCGCTATTGGTCATAATGATCACAGCAATGCCTTTTGAAGGAAAAGCAATGGAATGGTGTTGCCAGCCTTCGCTATGACCCTCTTTAAAAAAGGCGTTGCCATAAGGTGTGCGAAGCAGCCCAAAACCTAATCCATAATACAATGGAGTAGTAGCGATGGTTTTATCGTTTACCAATGCATTGGGACCAAATTGCTGTTTGGATAAGATAGCAATGCCCGGATGAAATAACGTCTGGAAACCCTTTTCGGAAAGCCCTTGTTGTTGCAGCAGCGCAGTGTAGAATTTTGAGAAATCTGTAATGGTAGTGTACATAGAGCCTGCTGCATGTGGCAATGTTCGTTCATCAAATTCATATACATGTTGTGCTGAATCGTGCCCTGTTGCATGGTTGTTATCAAATGCCTTTTGCCATACATAGCTGCTGCTGGTCATCCCCAGTGGCTTAAAAACCTCTTCCTGTGCCAGCGTTTCATAACTTTTACCGGTTATTTGTTCCAGTACAAATTGTAACAGGAAAATACCTTCACCGGAGTAGCTGTAGGTGGTGCCGGGATTGTATCTGATCGACAGTTTGCCATCAGGTTCAAAACCACGGTAATTAGGAAAGCCTGTGGTATGCTCCAGGCACATTTTTGCGGTGATCTGTTCATATCGTTTATCGTTTCTGAGATCGTGATAGCCACGTGTTTTTTTAGTGAAAGTATAATCAGGAAGTGGCTTGCTTAAATAATGTATCAGCGGTGTATCCAGGCTGATCACATTTTTTTCAACCAGCCTCATTACACAATAACCAAATACTGCTTTGCTGAATGAGCATGACCAGAATTCAGTAGCGGTGTCCATTTTCTGCTGTGTAGCAACATTGGCATAGCCAAATGCTTTTGTGTACACCGGCTTATTATTATTGAAAATAGCTATTGTAAGACCGGTAACCCTCGCTGTATCCATCAGTTGCCGGATACGCGTGGTTAAAGTGGCTGCATTGATAGTGGAATTATCAATGCGTTTAATTTTTTGAGCATGTAAATGACTGAAGACGCATGCAGAAACGATTGACAGGAATAACAACTTCTTCATAACGGGTGATTTGAATAGTTGCTGTTATGAGAGAAGTGTGCCGGAAAATACGGGCGCTGTAAATCAGTCAATTATGGTGAAATGTAGTTGTCATGTGTACGGTTTTGAAACTGTTTTTGTGCGATTTTGCAACAACTGCATCTTATCGGGCAGTGTATCTTAAATCAACTGTATTGCTGTTGTAATAATAAAGGCACCGGGTTAAAGCTGCTGTCCGGCAACAACAGGTCGCTGGTATCGCCCAATACTTCATCTACCAGTCCAAAATCTTTTGCCTGTACAGCATTCATAAAACGATCTCTTCTGAATGCATCTTCAATTTCCTGGCGCGTGTGATTGGAGTGCCGGCCTATCAGGTGGAATACCTGGTTTTGCAATCTTTCCTGTTCACGGTAAGCGATGCCTACATCTTCTGTATATCCTTTGGCACCTCCGCCGGTTGGGTGCATATGAATGGTGCTGTGTGCCAGTGCATACCTTTTACCGGCAGCGCCTGCTGTAAGTATTACAGTGCCCATGCTCATAGTAGCGCCCATTGCTACGGTAGAGACCGGCGATTTCAGCATTTTCATAGTATCATAAATGGCAAGCCCGGCATATACCTGGCCGCCGGGACTGTTGATGTACATGCTGATGGTGCTATGATTCTCATTGTCAAGGTACAATAGTTGTGCTACTACCAGGTTCGCTATCTGGTCGTCAATACCCGTTCCCAGGAAAATGATCCTTTCTTTCAGCAGCAGGCTATAAATATCAAATGCACCCCGGGTGGAGTTATCAATAACGGTGGGAATAAGTGCCATGTTATTTAAAAATATTATGGATGCAGGTTGAAAAATCTTTGTTGTTCATCAGTTGCCGGTGCAGGTTTTCCAGTTTTCTCTTCCGGGCCCACCAGCGTATCAGTAGATGTGCTTTGCGCTGGTGACGTACTTTTTCTTCCAGCACAGGATTAATGATCATGCGTGCCTGGAAAACCAGCTTGTCTGCAATGCTCATTTTATTAAAAAGGAAGCGATCAGTTTCCTGTACCTCAAGCAGCGATGTTCTCATAAGCTTCTGATTTTTTAATGTGTTCACGTACTTTTTCAAGACACTTGTATTTCTGCACGGTAGCAGAATGTTCAGTTTTGTAATTGAATACGTTTGCTATCCGCTGCATTGACCATCGTTGATAATAAAAAGCCTGGAGCAATTCCATGCACCTGTTGCCTGCTTTTTGCAGGCTTTGCACTACTGCATTTCTTTGTTCATTACGAGATGGAAAGAATTCTTCCGGTATATCAATCACATCATTCATGGTATCCAGTGACACAACATGATGATCACCTTTTATTTTTTTGATCCAGAGAATACGGGCAATACCTGCAATGTATGCCTGTGGGGTAGTACGGATGTTCAACGTATTGTCTGCCTGCTTCTCCATATAGATAAGCAGGGCATCGTGGAAAATATCTTTGGCAGCATTCAGATCACCTCCTGCACGCTGTATCCATGCGGCAAGAATGGGGAAAGTTTGCCGGTAAATGATTTCCAGCCATTTATCGTCATCATGTATTGTCATACCCTGAACGTTTTAATAGTAGTGTCAGAAACAACCTGTATATCACCCGGTTGTTGAAATAAAATCTGTCTTTGCAAAAGGTACCACTTTTTTCAGCAGCGGTATTTACAGCTACTCACCCGGAACCGCTAATGGCGGGCGGAAACCGCCAACCAATCATTCACCGGATATTTAATATATAAGTGCCTAACTTTAAAATGCGGAAATACCTATCACCGCCTAATCAGTATAGCATGCGTATAGCCAGTATAATAACCGGAATGCTGTTGATGTGGAATATCTGTGCGCAGGCACAGGATCCGCATTATATGGATTCTTTAAAAAGGCAACTGCCGTTGTTAAAAGATTCAGCCAAGGCATATTGTCTTAACAGAATAGCTGCCGGTTATGTGGAAGCCTGGCAGGTACATGCTGATTCGGGTCTGGTCTATGCAGAAGCAGCTTATAAATATGCAAAAGAGAATGGATACAAACAGCCGTTGCGCAGAGCTGCTTTTCTCTGTGCAAAAGTATCATTACAGCTTTCAAGGGTTAATGACGGGCTGAAGTATCACAAGGAGGTAGTACAGCTTGCTGAAGAAGCTGGTAATAAACAGATAATAGCAGTGGGTATGCGTGGTATCGGGGAAGCGTTATGGTATCGTGCAGATTTTGACGATGCTATTGAAATGATTAAACAAGCCATTGCTCTTTTTGAACAATTTGGCTGGAAGCGCGAAATATCACAGTCGCAGCTGGCTATCAGCAATATCTATGGCGATCAGGGTAATTATGAAAAGGCTTTTGAATGGAGCCGCAAGGCGATGGAATATAGTTCCAGTCTTCGTGATACGCCTATCATTACACTGGTGCTGGTTGAAATGGGCAAGCTCTACCGGAATATTGGTGATTATGAAACGGCGATGGACTATTACCGGAGAAGCTATGCCATGAAACCACCGGAAGGTATCTGGGCATACAGGTATCTGCAAGCCAATATGGGTGATCTGTATTGCGATCTGAAAAAATATGACTCTGCATACAATTTTCTTGAACAGGCTTTTGCCGGACATGCACAGGGAAAAACTGCCCGCATGAAGATGGGACGATATTTCCTGGAACAGAAAAAGTATGATTCTGCACTGGCTTATTATACAGGGCTATATCGCGATCTGAAGGGCACCGGTGAGAACAATATCTATATCATTTCAATGCTGGGGTTGTGCAATATATACATGGAAACAGGTAAGCTGCCCCAGGCGTTGCAGTATGGAAAGGATGCATTACAGTTGGCTCAGCAGAAAAACGCTAAGATCCTCGTTTGTGATGCCAGTAAGCTGCTGTACATGATATATGAAAAAATGCAGCAGCCCGGTTCTGCTTTTCTGTATTATAAACAGTATGTAAATACCAAAGACTCTCTTATCACTGATCAGTTCAAAGGCAAGCTATATGAGTTCCGGCGTATTGCAGATGATGAAAAGAAACAGGCGCAGATAGAATTGTTAAAAAAAGAAAGCCTGATCACTGCACAAAAACTGAAAGGCAACAGGTTTCAGCGCAACCTGCTGGTAGGTAGTATCCTGCTGCTGGTGCTGATCAGTTCTTTCCTGGTATGGAATATTTCACTGAAACGTAAAAATGAAAAACTGCGCAACGAGCGGATCACCGCTGCACTGGAGCATAAGGCTACAGAACTGGAAATGCAGGCATTGAGGGCACAGATGAATCCGCATTTTATTTTTAACTGTTTAAGCTCCATCAACCGGTTTATTTTAAAAAATGAATCCGAAAAAGCCTCAGACTACCTGACCCGTTTTTCACGGCTTATCCGGTTAGTACTGATCAATTCGCAGAAACCATTGATTGCGCTGGAGGATGAGATTGAAATGTTACGATTGTATGTGGAAATGGAACAGCTACGGTTTAAGAGCAGTTTTGATTACAGCATTACCTACAATAACAGCATACAACCCGGGAACATTGTAGTACCTCCGTTGCTGTTACAGCCGTTCTGTGAAAATGCTATCTGGCACGGGCTGATGCATAAAGAAGGACATGGCGAACTGCGTATCACCTTTACCATGCAGAAAGAAACATTGATCTGCGTCATTACCGACAACGGTGTAGGCCGTGCCCGGGCAGCCCAGATCAGAAACCATTCTACCGAAAAAGTAAAGTCGTTGGGATTAAAGCTTACTACTGAACGGCTTGCGATCTTTAATGAGAGCAGGGAAGTAGAAACTTTTTATGATATTGAGGATATTAATGACGAGGGAGGCAACATTTCCGGAACCCGCGTGACTCTTAGAATAAAGTATAAGGAAAGTATTGAAGAACCCGTTTGAAAAACCAGCCATGATCAACGCTGTTATTATTGATGATGAACCTCATTGCTGTGAGGTGCTGGCATTGCTGCTGGAAAAGTATTGTCCTGATGTGCGTGTGGAAGCGATCTGCTATTCGGCGCAGGAGGCATTGAGGGTACTTACCTCCGGCAATCCGCAACTGGTGTTTATGGATATTGAAATGCCGCATATGAATGGCTTCCAGTTGCTGGAACAATTGCCGCGTGTCAATTTCGGACTGATCTTTACTACCAGCTATGATCAGTATGCTATAAAAGCCATCCGCTTCAGTGCGCTGGATTACTTATTGAAGCCTATTGACCGGGAAGAGTTGCAGATGGCTGTACGAAAAGCCATACAGCGATTGCAATCGCCCCTGCCCCAGCAACTGGAAATATTATTACAGAAGTTTCACCAGGCTACGGGGCAGATACAGCGTATTGCATTGCCCACAATGGAAGGGCTGCAACTGATCTCGCTGGATTCTATTATCAGTTGTACATCCAGCAGTAACTATACCATTATTGCATTGAAAGATACTTCTAAACTGGTGGTATCCCGCACACTGAAAGAAATAGAAGAGATGCTGGAAGAGCATACCTTTCTGCGGGTACATCATTCACATATTGTAAACCTGAATGAAATAAGACGATACATCAGGGGAGAAGGTGGTAATCTGGTAATGAGTGACGGATCTTCCATAGATGTTTCGCGCAGCAGAAAAGATGCATTATTGAAAAGACTGTTGCCAAAATAGTGATACACTATAGCCTTTGCAGACTACTCATTCACACCTGCAAACTGCTCATTCCTCATTGATATTTACATGCCGGCCAAATAGTTTTATCTTAAATATAGTCAGCCATGAAAAATGTCATCTTATTAGCCACGGCTCTTGTCGTGGGCCTGCTCTCTTATGGGCAGTCAGCAAACCGTTTGTTCAAAAAAGGTGTGAAAGCAGCCGCGCAGGGACATTACGAACAGGCAATAACCATCTTCACACAGGTTATTCAACAGCATCCCGATTTGGCAGAAGTATGGTACAACCGGGCGTTGTCAGCATCAAAGCTGAAACAGTATCGCGCAGCTATTGAAGATTACAGCAAAGCCATTGAATTGAAGCCTGCTTTTCCCACAGCTTATCTTAACCGAGGTGCAGACAAAAATGAAACCGGCGATCGTGAGGGCGCTGTTGCTGATTATACCAAAGCAATAGCGCTGAGACCTGCTTATGGATTTGCTTACTACAACAGGGGTATTATCTTTTTCCAGGCAAAGGAGTATGAAAAGGCAATGAATGATTTCAGCAAAGCCATTGAGATGGAACCTGCGCAGGCAGAAGCATGGTATAATCGTGGAATGACAAAATGTAAGCAGGAAGATTATGCCGGTGCTATTATCGATTTTGACAGAACGCTGCAGTTAAATCCTGCTTATCAGAAAGCTTATAAGAACAGAGGGATAGCAAAGTCAAACCTGAGGCAATATGCAGAAGCTATACAGGATTATCGCAAAAGTCTGTTGTTGAACCCGGATGATTGCCAGGCGCTGAACCTGCTGGCAATAGCGGGCGCTCATGCCACAGCCGGGAAAGATGTACTGAATGATGTTGGGCGTGCGAAAGAACTGGGTTGCCCGGTTCCTGCATTATTGCCCGGCGAAAGTTATGCCAGGCTTCATGAACAGGAGAAGCAACACAAAGATACCCTGCGGCGGTAAATAGAAAGCGGCGCCGGAATAACCGGCGCCGCTTTTATTATCAGGCTTCTGCCAGTTTTTTAATTTCATTCAGTATGGGCATCCAGCCGCCTCCGGCAATGGTTTCGTGATATCTTTTTTCACCGTCGCCTACGGTGGAGTAATCTCCCTGTGTAACGGTTAATTCAGTTGCTCCGCTATCACCAGGTTCCAGCGTATAAGTTACGGTAAGATAATTCTCCGGAATATCAGCAATGCCTGAATTGGGATCAATGGTGGTATAGGCCAGAAAACTACCGGGTTTGATATCTGTAATGGTACCTTTTACAAATACCATCTCTTTGCCTTCGTACACCCCTTTCCATAACAGCGCACTGCCGGTTTTCCAGTCAGAAACAGTTTCACAGCCAAACATATATTTCTTTGTTTGCTGTGGATTGGTCAATAAATCCCACACCTTTTCAGTGGATGCATTGATGGTAATACTACTGCTAACAATTAATGAAGTACTCATACAGGTTCGTTTTTTCAGTTAAATAGTACAATACTATCCGGTAACAACCGGTATGCAATAGTAAACAGCCGGGAAAAAAGGCGATTGCATTTTACGGATTATTTCTTGCGGCAGCAGGTGTAATGCCGAATTTCTTTTTAAAAGCATTGTTGAAATGCTGTGGTGTGGCATAACCCAGCTCCAGTGAAATTTCTGCGGCTGTTTTACCGGTATCGCGTAAAAAACGATGTGCCAGGTGTAATCTTTGTTCGGCCAGGTAACCAAAAACAGTGGTCTGGAAGGTTTCTTTAAAACCCCGTTTCAGTTTGTACTCATTCAATCCTACAATACGCGCTATCTGTGAAAGATTGGGCGGGCTTTGTACCTGTTCGTTAATAAGGTCTCTTACCGCGATGATCTTTTCTTTATCGGTCCTGGTCTTGATAAAAGCTTCCGTTCTGTTGGTGGCAACTGTACAGGCATCGGCACACAATACCAGCAGCTCTACACTTTTTGACAGCAGGAAGATCTTTTGCAGATCACCGGTATACCTGCTGTGTATAATCTGGTCTATGGCCTGCTGGATAGGCGGCTCAATGGCGCCCCATTGATCAGACAGTAATATACTTCTGCCGCTGATGATAGCTTCTGCAAAACGTTTCAACGCATCGTTGCCATTCACGGTAAATTGGATAAACAGTTCTTTGGGAAACTGTACGCCAAAAGTTTCAATGTTGTATGTTTTGTTCTCTATTACAATATCAAATTCCGGAGAATACATTATGTTGTGATGGCCGCCCAACAGATCAAATGAGCGTTCGAGTTGTTTGTAATAAAAACGGTAATCGCCCTTTAGTCCGAAGTGCATACGTACTGCATCATTACGATTGCCTGCAGCATGGCTTAGCAGTTTGCTGAATGAAGAAACAGCATGTCCCAGCCTGATGCCATCACATTGCCAGGTAACAGAACTTACCGTACCATGTTCGTAGGTGGTTACTTTTCTTTCTTCCATATTGCCTGCATGCGGGTAGAATGATACTGCAAGATATTCCCTTTCCTGCGTATTGGCATACTGGTAGAAAACAAGCGTAAGTTTTGTACAGATGGCAGCAGGGCAAGCACTTTCTATTGTATCTTTAGTTTTATCAACCTTAAGTTTTACAAACCAGCCCGTATGTACAGATACGTATTGTTTGCAATAGCCATTGCTATAACAGGTCTTGCAGCCTGCAGTTCTTCCCGGAAAACAAATATCCAGCCGGTAACCACGGTAAATAATCCTGCGCATGCCAGTGCGGCGAGGGAGTTCAGGGCTGCATGGGTAGCCACAGTAGCCAATATTGACTGGCCTTCTCAAAAAGGACTCAGTACTGCCGAACAGCAGAAAGAAGCAATTGCGCTGCTTGATTTTTTACAGGCAAAGAATTTTAATGCAGTTGTGTTCCAGGTGCGTCCGCAGGCAGATGCTTTGTACCAGAGCAGCCTTGAACCCTGGTCATATTATCTTACCGGTGTACAGGGAAAAGCCCCTGAGCCTTTTTATGACCCACTGCAGTTCTGGGTAGAAGCAGCACACAAGCGCGGACTGGAACTGCATGTATGGCTCAACCCATATCGTGCGCATCACACCGTGGGTGGCCCTGTCACCGAAACCTCCATTGTAAAAAGAAAGCCGGAACTGGTAGTGCCGCTGAAAGATGGTTACTGGTGGTTTGATCCTTCACTGAAAGGCACGCGTGATCATGCTACAGCAGTGGTAATGGATATTGTAAAACGCTATGATATTGATGGAGTGCATTTCGATGATTATTTCTATCCTTATCCTGAATACAACAAAGGTGCAGATTTCCCGGATAGTGCATCGTATGCTGCTTATGTTGGTAGTGGTGGTAAGCTAACAAGAGGTGACTGGCGCAGGGAAAGTGTGAATGTTTTTATTGAAAACCTGTATAAGGAGATTAAGAAAGAAAAACAACATGTAAAATTCGGCCTCAGTCCATTTGGTATCTGGCGTCCCGGCTATCCGGAGTCTATTGGAGGATTTGATCAGTACAGTGTATTGTATGCAGATGCAAAGCTGTGGCTGAACAAAGGATGGATAGATTATTTTGCCCCGCAACTCTACTGGCCTATCAATCGTATTTCCACCAGCTTCCCGGTATTGCTGGGATGGTGGAAAGGTGAGAATACCATGCAGCGGCATTTATGGCCCGGCATCAGCGTAGGAAGTGATACCAGTGCAAAGAACGTAACAGAAGTATTGAGCCAGATCATGATCTCGCGTGGTATGCTGCCTGAAAGCAGTGGCGTAATACACTGGAATCTTTCTTCAGTGGTGAAAAATCCTAACCTGGCAAAAGCATTGACAGACGGGCCTTATAAAAAACAGGCATTGGTACCTGCCAGTGCATGGCTGGATACTAAAGTTCCGTCAACTCCCGCAGTACAGACTGTACAGAAAAATGATTCACTACAGCTTGGCTGGACACCGATGCAGGATGCATTTCATTATGTAGTGTACTATCGTTATGGAACTAACTGGAACTACAGGATCGTTAACCGTGATGATCGCTCTGTGACCATACCACTTACCGAAGCAAAAAATAACCTGCAACAGTTTGCTGTAACAGCAGTAAGCCGTTCGGGCAATGAAAGCGAATTTAAAGCAATACAGAACCCGGTAGTATTGCCGGATGTTTCTATTGTACCCCGTTCGGGCTGGAACGCCAATGCACCTAAACCTTTCAAACAGCAAGTGCCTGTAAAGATCACCATTCATCATGAAGGCACTAAATTCGATTCAACAGGTGATGCCCCCAAACATATAAAAAACGTGCAGGTATGGGGTATGGGGCCCGACAGGAACTGGGCAGATATTCCCTACCATTTTTTAATTGCTCCAAACGGTACTATTTATGAAGGACGCAATGTTTATACCACCGGAGAAACTGCTACTGAATATGATCCCACAGGACATTTGCTGATCACTTGCCTGGGCAACCTGGAAGAACAACAGGTGCCTGCTGCGCAATTGGAAGCCCTGGTAAAACTGGTTGCATATGTTGCTAAGAAATATAACATACCGTATGAAACCATTGCTTCGCATAAAGATTATGCAGCAGCAACAGACTGTCCGGGTAAAAACCTGTACCAGTACCTGCAGAACGGGTATATCAAAAACAAAGTGAAGGAATTGCTGAAATAATATTGCGGTATCATTGAAAAGGGGCGTGCAGTGATTATCACTAGGATGATCATGTACGCCCCTGGTCTTTCGCAGCAATGTGTGCATCTTATTGTGGTGCTACCGTTGAGCTTTTGTTTACTATTGGCCATACACCAGGTGATGGTACACTAACCCCTTTTGTGTTGCCGCGTACGCTACTGTCTTTGCCATAGTAATACAATGGCCAGCCTTTGTAGGTGATCTGTATTTTTCCATAAACCATCACGGTGTCAAAATCTGTTTTAATCAATATGGATGGTATATTGCTTACAGCGGTAATAGTGTCAATGGGCCATACAGGATTGTTACTGAAATCAGTTTTGGTAAAAGTGTTTTTCTTAAACTTATCAGGACTGAAGCTGTACAAGGTATGTCCGCGGTCGTCAGTAATATACTGGGTAACACCTTGTCCGGGTTGAAGCTGGCTGTTGTATTGAACACCATTCTGACCAACCAGTTGTATATTGGCCAGCATTACGGTGTAATCAGGTTTTGCCACAAACCATACATTGTTAATGGCTTCACCATTAATATCTCCTGCTTTGGCATCGCTTTGATAGTAATACAATGGCCAGCCTTTATAAGAGGTTTGAGAAGAGCCGTCGGGTCTTGTAATAACACCAAAATCTGCAGCATTTAATCCTGCTGATAAACGGGGATCAGGTTTATAAAATATAGGCCATACTGTAAGGCAACCGCCGGTACAACCTGAGCTTCCATTGGCATCCAGAGAAAAGAAATACAGGGTACGTCCGGCGCTGTCTGTAAGGATCTTTCCAAACTTTGCGTTGGTTTGTATCTGGATATCTGTTACCGGTTCCTGCTTGTCGGCAGATTTGCTGCAGGCACTGTAGCCAGCCATAATGGCAATAAGGATCCCTGCAGCCATGAAGGCCTGCTTGTACTGTTTCATAATCTCAATATGTTAGTGGATTGAATACATTTGAATACGGCACGGAAAATAACAGGGTTGCCTGCTATGTGAAATTTCCCTGTTCAGCGATATCTGTATGATTGTTATGTGCAATACAGGGAAGGCCCGGTTTTTGTTATATTTGTATTCAATAACCTCATCTATGAGCACTATTATTACCAGGCCGAAGATCGGTTTCCATTCTCTGTTAGTATTACTGCTTGTTGCTGTTTTTTGCAGTTGTCAGAAAGAAATGTCTTTTGAAACAAGTAACAGCGGTGGCAGTGGCGGTGTTTCCGGCGGCAGCGCAGTGTTTGCATTAGTACCGTCCGGCGCTTCCTGTTCTGATGCTGTTGTGTCCGGCGCATACCAGGCAGGAACTGCGCTGGGAACGGATGCGCAGATTGTGCTTACTGTAAATGTTACCAAAGCCGGCGACTGGACCTATACTACAGGTACAGTGAACGGATATTCTTTTACCGGTGCAGGTTCATTTGCAGCAACCGGCACACAGTCCATTACACTGTATGGAACAGGTACGCCTGCTGCAGCCGGAACCAACGAGTTTCCTTTAAATATTGGCGGTGCTGCCTGTAAAACCTCAGTAACGGTTGCGCCGGCAAGCACACCTGTTACCGGTTCAGATTTTTATTATAAAGCAACCATCGGCGGTGTTAATTACTCGCAGGTGGTAACGGCTACCAATGATTTTGAAGCCGGTTCAGGTTTGAACGGTGTGGACGATGTATCTTTTGTAGCCGGGATTGATTATGGCGGTACTGGTCAGCCACCTGCCGGTTCTACCAGCATGGGAGTGGAAAAAGGATTGATGCATGGTTATCTTTCTGCAACCAATGCAGCTTTTAAAGCATTCTTCCCTATTGGTGATGTCCCTTATGCAAAACCCGGTGTGGGCAGCTTTAGCAATGGTGACGGCGTAATTCTGGGCTGGTCTGACCCTTCCGGTGATAGCTGGGATACACAAAGCGGCACCGGCGACCAGACAGGAAGTACTTTCAAAATTGTGAGTATAACAGAAAAAACAGACATTACCGGTACATACTACCTGGTGGTGAAAATGCAGTTCAGTTGTAAATTGTACAACCACACTACCGGTACCATGAAACAACTGACCAATGGGGAAATGGTATCTATTTTTGCAAAGATCTGATCCAAACACTGCAGATAATATATTGTGGCTGATATCTTTCAACAGGTATCAGCCATTTTACTTGAATACCTTTTCCGCGTTTGTCCCCGCTTCACCGCACCGGTGTACTTTTCTTTTCTGCTTCTGCTGATATTTTGTTGTTTTGTTACTGTATTGGAAAAACAACCCGCAATATCGCTTTATTGGAAATGCCAGCTTGCCGGATGGTCGGTGGCAGCCTTGTATTGGGGATATACAGGGTATATAGCACCGGGATTTAACCTGTGGCTGGCCATTCTTTACTTTGTTTCAGATGTGGTATTGTACATTGGTATTACACACCTGTATCGCACGGTTGCATTGCGTTACCAATGGCATTTATTACCGGCAGGCAAACTGGTTTGGATATTGCTGCCTGCAGTACTGTTGCTGGCGCTGCTTTCTACAGTGCTTACCATACTGAAGATCTATTATTTCAGAAGATGGTTGTCACCGGGGTTTGATGTTTCGTTTTACAACTTCTTTATACAGAACCGGTTGAGTGTTTTTGTAGCAGGTATAAGACTGATGTCTATCTGGTTACTGGCTTATCATTTGTATCATTATGCACGGCGTGACATTATTAGTACAAAAGAAAATGCAAGACTGGCAATCATCAACAGAGATATACAACTGAACAACTTATCGTCGCAGCTTAACCCGCATTTCCTGTTCAACTCACTGAACAATATAAAATGGCTGGTAGCAGAAAATCCTGTTGCGGCAAGACGTGCTATTGATCTGCTGGCCGACCTGTTACGCACTTCGCTGAACAACAGGGATACGGTACTGGTACCGCTGCACGAAGAAATGGATATGGTAAAGGACTATCTAGAGCTGGAACAGTTCAGGCTGGAAGAAAGATTGCAGGTAAAGATCAATATCAATGAATTGCTGCTGACGATCCCGGTTCCGCGACTGTGTATACAAACGCTGGCGGAGAATGCTATTAAGCATGGTATTGAAAAACAAAAGGCCGGTGGTCTGCTGTATATAACAGTTGAAAGCAATGAGCACGCACTGGTGATCATTGTACGGAATACCGGGCTGTTGCAAAATGTATTGTCACCAACAGGTGTAGGGTTAAGTAACCTGCAAGAGCGCCTGCAATTGCAGTATAAAGGAAAAGCTGGTTTTTCTATTGCGGGTAATGCTGATCATACCGTAGAAGCCATAATTACAATTCCGCTGACATGAAGAAAATAAGGGTATTGATAGCAGATGATGAACGGGCAGCGCGGCATGAGTTAAAAAGACTGTTGCAGCCATATCCTGATTTTGAAGTGGTGGCAGAAGCAGGCAATACAGATGATGCTGCCATGCAGATTGCAGCATTACACCCCGATCTGCTTTTCCTGGATATACAAATGCCTGAAGGATCGGGCTTTGATCTGCTGCAATCATTGGAAGAGGTCCCGGAAGTGATCTTTGTCACTGCATTTGATCAGTATGCTGTGCAGGCTTTTGAAACCAATGCGTTGGATTACCTGCTAAAACCGATTCGTGATGAAAGATTTGCAAAGACAATTGAGAAATTCAGAAAGCAGTTTGCTGCAAAAAGTATAAACACTTCATTGCAGAAGCCGCAACAGGTTTTTATAAAAGACGGGCAGCATTATTATTTTGTACCATGGAATGATGTTTACCTGATTGAATCTTTGGATAACTATGCGCGGCTGCATTTTCATAATAAAAAAGCGCTGATCAAAAGTTCGCTGAATCAGTTGGAGCAAAAACTAAGTGAACACGATTTCTTTCGTGTTAACAGGGCGCAACTCATCAATACGCGTTTTATACAGCATATACATGCCATGACCGATGGTAAGATTGAAGTGACACTGCAAAACGGCGAACGCGTAAAACTTTCAGAAAGACAGTCTGCCAGGTTCCGTAGTCAGCGCAGCTAATCAATTGTTTTATTAAAAGAGATAACTATGAATCGCAAAATTATTTTTTGCATAGCAATGCTATGGGTATACCTGTACAGTCCATTGTATGCACAGCAATACAAGATCCCTGCAATAAAAGACAGTGGCGTATGGCAAAGCAATATGCAGGAGCTGGCAGGTTCGTTGTTGAACACATCAGCCGGTGTGTCATTGAACGATCTGTTCCGGTTACAATTACTTGCCGGCAATATGCAGGAAGCAAAACAAACGATCAACCGGTTGAGAAATATTGCAACACAGGAGCATCAGCCCTTTGCCGGCGTACAGTATATAGCATTTGAGCTGTATGCCGAAACATGTATACAGCAACGCAACACCGGTAAACCGTTCAGTGGGTTGTTTGCCTCATTACTGAGCAGGAGATTACGATCACTGGATGACAGTACTGCATTACAGGTTTCTACTGCGTTTACAACATTAAATGGCATTGCAGAGCTGGAAAATGGATTCAGGAAGTTGTTGAATGATGTGCATCGAAAAGATAGCATTACGCAGCAGGATGTAATTGGGCTTTGTAAAAACTATCAGCTATGGCAGCAATTCCAGCAGATCGAAACACCTGCTGTTCCTGTTTTGCAAAAAGACGACGAACGGCGTTATGTTATTAATGACAGTGTATTGATCAGAACAAAAGATGGCGCTACAATGTCTGCCATTGTTGCCCGGAAAAGGAACCTGGTATTGCCACAGCCTGCGGTATTGTTCTTTTTTATTTACACCAACACACAAAGGTGTTTGTATGAGGCCAAACAGATAGCACTGCATGGTTATGTAGGTGTAGTGGCCGATACCCGTGGTAAGAGATTAAGCACAGACAGCATCAGGCCATATGAGTGTGAGGTGAATGATGTAAACGGAGTGATAGACTGGATCAGTCATCAATCGTGGAACAATGGTAAGGTAGGGATGTATGGTGGCAGCTATTCCGGTTTTGCACAATGGGCAGCATTAAAACATCCGCACCCTGCATTGAAAACCATTGTGCCATATGTAGCAGCCATTCCCGGCATGGGGTTGCCGATGGAGAATAATATTTTTCTCAATGCCAATTACGGCTGGGCTTTTTATGTTGGTAACAACAGGTACCTGGATAATAAGGTGTATGCAGACCGGCAACGCTGGCGCAATATGGAGCGGAGATGGTTTGCCTCAGGTGTTGCCTACAGAAGTATTGACAGCGTAGATGGAACACCCAACCCATGGTTGCAGCAGTGGCTGAAACACCCAGATTACGACAGTTACTGGCAAGGGATGGTACCTTATAAGGAAGAGTTTGCAAACATCCATATCCCTGTTTTGTCCATTACGGGTTATTATGATGACGGGCAACTGTCTGCCCTGCATTACCTGCGCCAGCATGTGAAGTACAATAAGAATGCAGAACATTACCTGGTTATAGGCCCTTATGATCACTTTGGTGCACAGCGTGGTGGTACGCCCTTGTTACGCGAATACCAGGTAGATACTGTAGCACTGATCAATACACCTGCTATCACATTTGCATGGCTGGACTATATTTTACGCAACGGTAAAAAGCCTGCTATTCTGAAAGACAGGATCAATTACGAAGTAATGGGTGCCAATACATGGCTGCATGCCCCTTCACTGGAAAAAATGGCTGCAACGTCTGAGCGGTTGTACCTGTCGGACAAGCATTCCGGTAATTACTATTTGCTGACAGCAACAAAGCCCGCACATACCGGCTATCTGCAGCAAACAGTTGACTTTGCAGACAGGAATGCCTGGAACAATGATTATTACCCGGATCCCATTGTGCGGAATGAGCCCGATACCGCCAGTGGTTTTCTTTTTATCAGTGATCCTTTTGATAAACCGGTTGTATTCAATGGGGCGTTCAGTGGTGCGCTGAAGATAGGCATCAATAAAAAAGATGCAGATATTGGTGTTACACTGTATGAAGTATTACCGGATGGCCGTTTGTTTCATCTTTCTTATTTTCTGGGCCGGGCCAGTTATGCGCAGGATCCGGCAGAGAGACATCTGTTACAACCTGGTGTAATAACTACCGTTCCTTTTTCCAATACAAGATTGTGCAGCAGGCAACTGCAAAAAGGAAGCCGTTTGCTGGTGATGGTGAATATTAATAAAAACCCTTTTGCACAGGTGAACTACGGAACAGGCAAAGATGTAAGTGACGAAACAATTGCGGATGCAAAAGAACCCTTGCAGATAAAATGGTATAATGATAGTTATATCAATATTCCATTGCTGCAGTAAAACCGTTAATACGGGCAAATGCAGGATTCATACAGGGTTTTGTCGTGATCATTTCACATAGACTTGTTTCAGGCTGCCGCTGTAAGCATTTTTGAATAAAAAAGATGAAGGGACGTGTATTTGAAAACCCGCGTATAAAGGATAAGGTAACAGTGTTAGAGTCTCATGAAGATACCGCCGGTGAATACCTGTTGGTAGAGGTAGAAATGCTTGCGGGTGGTGGCAACGCCTGGCATTATCATACTTCGTTCGATGAAGAATTTACGGCTATAGAGGGTGTGCTGGGTATTGGGCTGAACAGAACAAACCTGCATCTGCAACCCGGTGAAAAGGTTGTGGCAAAGAAAGGTGAGTTGCACCGCTTTTTTAATCCGGGTAATTCAACCGTACGTTTCCGGGTAAAGATAATGCCGGCAAGACCCAGTTTCTTACAAAGTCTTTGTATTGGGTATGGCCTGGCTTCAGACGGATTGACCAATAAAAAAGGGATACCTAAAAAACTGGATCACCTGGCTTGTTTGCTGGATATTTCAGATACCCGGTTACCGGGCTTTCTTTCATTGATTACACCTTACCTGTTGCGCAGGGCCGCAAGGGCCAGGAAAAGAGGAGTAGAAAAGAAACTGCTGGAAAAATACTGGGCATAAAAAAACAGGAAACCTGTTTGAGTAACATCTGCAGATTTCCTGTTCTGTGATCTCTATCGGTTACATAGCAACCCGTGTAACAGGCGCTGTTCTTTGTATCTTATGATAATAGATGTAAGAAACAACCAGTATAGCCAGTATCACCAGTGGCAGAAATGTTTGCCCATTGAGACCATCTATCACACAATGGCCGATGAATGCAGAGATAAAAGAAATACCAAAACCTGCATAAGCCCATTCTTTAACACGTGCAGGTACAAAGGGAAGTACCAGCGCAAGACCACCCAGTATTTTAAAAATGGTCAGTTCAACCCTGAAGTAATCAGGATAGCCAAGATGACGGATGCCTTCTTTGGCCAGCTCTGTATACGAAGTAAGTGCCGGCATCACTGTGTCGAACAGGAAAATGATACCTGTTGCGATCCAATATATGATCTTATCTTTTTTCATAACAACATCTTTATTATTGTTTGTTTTTATCAAAGTTTAGCATCCATACCATGCCGAACCTGTCTTCTACCACCCCAAACAGCGCTCCCCAGAATGAAATTTCCAGTTTGGTAAGAACCCTGCCGCCGGCTACCAGTTTTGCATAACACGCATTGATCTCTTCTTCTGCACTGAAGTTGAGCGACATGGACATGGTGGCATTTTTTGTTTGCATGTCCGGATGACTCATATCTGTGGCCATCAGTATAAAAGGTCCGTTGATGAGCGTGGAGTGCATGATCTGGTCCTGCATCCCCGCCGGGCATTGCGCTGCTGCGGGTGTTTCAGCTACAGTAAGAAGGGTTAATTCTCCGCCAAAACATTCTTTATAAAAACTCATGGCTTCACGGCATTTTCCATTAAGCCCCAGGTAGGGTGCAATTTCAATTGGCATATAGGTTATTATTAATGGTGATTGATTATTGTTGTGGCATTGCAGCAGGGTCCATCCAGATGATCTCCCATACATGACCATCCAGGTCGTTAAAGCTTCTGCCAAACATAAAACCATAGTCCTGTGGTTCGCGTGCTTCTGTAGCGCCCATTGATAAGGCAATATTCATCATTTCATGTACACGGTCTTTGCTGTTGGCAGACAAAGCAATCATTACTTCAGTACTGCGGTTTGCATCTGCCACTTCTTTTTGTTTGGGTGTAAAACTTTTGAAGAAAGGGCCGGACAGTAACATCACAGCTGCATCGTCATTAATGATCATACAGGCCGCTTTTTCGTCGGTAAATTGCTTATTGAAGGTAAAACCCAGTTTGTCGAAAAAGTTCTTTGTTTTTTCAAGGTCCTTTACAGCCAGGTTTACAAAGATTTTGGTTGGCATATCGTTGTGTTTTGTGAGAACAAATATCCTGCGGTTATTATTTCCAGGCGCTGTGCCGTTGTGACAATTTAGGGGGGGTATTTACGACATCATGTAAGGTTGGATACCAATGAGTACATATAACACATTGGTTGTTATAAATGTTAAGAGCAGGTTTAAATCAAAAAAATATCGCCGTCATAAACTTTCCTTATCTGATATTTGCACTTTCTTAAAAAGATAGCCAGCGTATGCGTATTGCGATTAACGGCATGGGCCGCATCGGTCGTTTGTTATTCAGACGACTGGTAAACCACCCCGATATTGAAGTGGTGGCAATCAACGATATCATGGACAAGGATAATCTTGTCTACCTGCTGAAATATGATTCTGTATATGGAACCTTCGGCAGCGAACTATTGTATAGTAACGATGTATTGACTGTAAATAACCGGCAGGTTAAAGTTTGCCAGGAATCCTCACCCGCTGCATTGCCATGGAAAGCATTGCAGGTAGATGTAGTGCTGGAATGTTCAGGACATTTTTCCGGCAGAGAAGGAGCTTCACTGCATTTACAGGCGGGAGCCCGGAAAGTGCTGTTATCCACTACAGGGCCATCTGATATTCCCCTGTTGATCTATGGATTTAACCAGCATGCATTAACACCGGATGCTGATATTATCAGTCCGGGTGGTTGTATGACCAACTGTTCTACCCATGTGTTGTATATCTTAAATGCTATTGGTGTTGAATCTGCACAACTCAATATTTTGCATTCATACACTTCACGGCAGGAACTGGTAGATGCCCCGCATAAACATTTCAGGCGGGGAAGAGCGGCAGCAGAATCTATTATACCAGTGGAAATTGACCTGCAGCATTCGCTGGAGAGGTTGATGCCGCTGATGCAGGATAAAATAGCCTGTCTATCTACACGTATACCGGTAGCCAATGGTGCTATGGCCGATTTTACTGTACAGTTGAGCGAAAAAACATCCAAAGCTGCTATCAATAAGCTGTTTCAGACAGCTTCACAAACGGAATACAAAGGCATTATTGAGTATACTGAAGATCCGCTGGTATCACTTGACATCAAAGGGAATCCGCATTCCTGCATTATAGATGGTTCGCTTACCTCTGTTGTAGGAAACCAATGCAAACTCATTGCATGGTTCGATAACGAATACGGATTTACCACCAGGATGATCGACTGGCTGATCTGCTGGAAAAAACTGATCGCCTGATGACAGGCATACGTTATAAATAAAAGACCGGTGTTTTTTCACCGGTCTTTTTAATGTTATCGCTGTAACAGATACGGGCCGTACATTAACTGTTCACATCTATATATCCCACCCATATTGCTTTGCGATCAAATTGTTCGCGGAAATTCTGCAGCATAAACGTTTTGTTGTATTGTACTTTTTTGTCAAATACCTTTTTGCCATTGATCCATACTGCAACGGGTTTTGAAAAGTCAATCATTTGTGGCGAAAGAAAAATGCGGAGACTTTGTACACAGGACGACTCAATGCGGAATACATTCGCTGCGTAAGTAGCTTGCACAGCCCCAGATTGGCGCGGATACCTGAAGCCGGCAGAACTGCTGTCAATGATCTTGTCGGGATTCATATTGTCGATCCAGTATGGAATGGTAAAGTTGTATTGCAGATGCCATTTCGCGCGCTGTTGCAGAGTATCAAGTCTGGTGATGGACAGCCAGTCGCACCGGCCATACTGTATATTGTCACATTCCCAGTACAGGGTGTTCTGAAAAGGATTGCGTTGATAGGACAACATAGACGCAAACATTTTCTTTACGGGTACGTCTGCTGTGTCAAACTGCGGGAACCAGTGCGGGAAACCTTTTTGCATATCCACGGTCCAGTTGATATTTAACTGGTGTGCCAGCTTGCTGATGCTGTCGTTTGCCGCAGGCGGATAATAATAATCTTTATCAGTAGCAATATTGTAAAAATTCCTGTTACGCGCATTGAGCAGGAAAGTACCGCCTGTGCGTATTATTGGCTGTGTGTTCATGCCGGAGAAACCTGCAAACAGGGATGGCTGTTTTAACAGGTAACCAAAAGAACCGGTAGCGCCGTTGGAATGGCCGGTAATATATACTGCATTATCATCAATATTTATAAACTGTTTCAGGTAATGGATAATGTCCGGTGTAACACGAAAGCCGGAATCTGGATAGACCCAGTTGTATTTGCGACTGGCATTCGGGTATACCACGATCATATTGGCCTGGCTGGCATATTTGGTAAAATGCCGGTGATAATACCGGGTAGCAGATGAGTCGGCGTATGGCTGCAGGTCATCCTGCATAAACACTGCGCCGTGCAACACTACCAGCAATGGATATGCTTTTTGGGGGTTGTAGTTGTTGGGTAGCAATACCGTGTAGGGTGCTTTTTTACTGTTGTTGATAGGTTGATATAAAAAAAGATAGTTGTTGATGCTGCTGATAGGTTGATATGGGTTCCAGTGCTGCAGCCGCTGGTATACCTGCCGGGCAGAGCCCGCAGTATCTGCATTCTGTAATGCGATACGGTATTGTTTTTCCCAATTATGCTGCCAGTTGGTATAGCGTGTGTTCAGCTCCTTGTTCCGTTTTGCCCTTTTCTCCATGGCAATAGCATAATTATCGGCAGAAAGTTTTTGCAGGGCAGGCCATTCCGGTAACCCGTGCAGACTTTTCAGATCATCATCCTGCTCAAGGTACCTGGCTGCATAACCCAGTTTGAACGAACGTCTGAGATAGAGGATTGCCTTTTCCTTATTGCCTGCCAATGCATTGTAACAGGCTGCATTGTAGGTACAGCCGTCGCAGGTTGAATCTAAAGCAATGAACTGATCCATATAGCTTGCAGCTTCTGTATAATTCTTTGCTGCATAGCAGGAGTCTGCTTTTTCCATGATGGTGCGTGCCTCCTGCGCATGTGCCAGTACAGGCAATAGCAATAGTGATAATATTAGTCTTTTCATGGTCATACTTTGTAATTTTTAAGGATTGTGCTGGCTATAGCGTGTATGCAACATTGTGAAGGTCAACGGAAATACTTCTTCAAAACTGTTGACTTTTTTTTCGTGAATGAATTGTGTATAGATCAGGTCAGATACATCTTTTGCATGAATAAAACCACGACCGGTTTCAAACTGTAATAGTTTTTCGTAATCAGCATTGCTGCAATATTCTTTATGTAATGCAATAGACACACTACGGGCAACCAGCTCATCAAAGTAGCGCGCCCAGTCGTTGATGTTTTGTTTTTTAAGTGCAGCATCATCTTTCAGCAGAAAAGACAGTGAGTCAATTTGTGTACGGTATTGTTTCAGTATGGCATCGGTAATGGCATGTGCGCCTTCGTGCCAGGTAAAATCGTATACGTTCATTTTAAACACCATGTTGTCTGCAGAATCTTTATCGCCAAAATAACCTACCTGGTATACTACATAATTCTCTTTGCCTGGTTCCAGTTTTTGGGGTACAATGGTGTGCGCTCCCCAATCATTCAGCGGGTCCAGGTAAACCTGCCAGTGTAAGGGCTTGCGGCCGGTAAATACCTGTGAGAATATCTTAACCGGTGTTTCCATTTTGGTTTGCAGTGCATTGCCCCATAGTGTATACTGTTGCTGATGGCTGGTGTAGAACTTGTGAAACCTGCTGTCCTTGTAGAATTGCATACATTGACGGAAATAATTTTCCAGCACCTGTTTAGGAAAATGTTTGTACCAGCTTGAGTTGTCGGGCATGGAACGCATACGGATATCCGGGAAGTTATAAAACAATAAACCCATCTCTGTCAGGTCCGGATAGATGGTTTTATCAAACATGAACATAGTAGTTACTGCTGCGTGTGTTCTGTAAGGCAGGAAGTATTTTTTTAATTCCTGTTTGTAAGTTGAGGGGGTAGAGTTGCCGAGCTGACAACCCAGGTACTGTATTACAGAAAGTAGTTCAATGCCTTCCTGAACATTGATAGATAAAGCTGGCTCTGCGCCTGGTGAAGTGGATTTTGCACTTCCGGCTTGCAGCAGGTAACAACAACCGAGTGTAATGAGGAGTTTTTCCATGGCGATGTCATTTTTGTAAAGGTGTTGTGTAACAGGTTGTTTGCCGGCCGGGATTGATAAACAGGCTCAGGATGTTGACGTACGCCTTTTTTTCAGAAACCAGTATTTGCACCCCGGAAAGTGCCTGTTTATGTAGTTTTTTAGCCGGTTGATGTATTGCCCCGTTTCAAATGGCACAAACCAGTATATTTAGCCCTGTGAAGAAAAATGTTTATATTCTTTTACACATACTTGGCTGGCTGATATTGCTTTCGGGTAATGTGTTTGATGAGGCACATAACCCCGGCAAAGATGTTGTAAAAGGCATTGCCGATTCTGGTATACCCAAACCGGTATATTATGTCATTTTTGAGTTGTGCTACCTGTCTGTAATGCTGACCGGTTTTTATGGTTTTTATTTCCTGGTGGGGCCTGCTGTGTTTGTACTCCGGAAACCGGTTATGGCAATACTACGTATTGTTGTTGTGTTGATGGCAATGGTATTGGTGCGTTATGTAGCAGAATTTCATATACTACTGCCGCTTCTGAAAGTGCACAATTACTTTGGCAGAACACCGGAGGTATGGTGGTACATTCAAAACTGCATTGGTTACTCCTATATATCCTGTTTGTTTGGTTTACTGGTGTATTTTATCATGGCATCACAAAAAGCAGAACGGAAACGCAAAGAAACAGAAAGAGAAAAAGTGCAGGCCGAGTTGTCATTCCTGCGTTCGCAGGTGAATCCGCATTTTCTGTTCAATACCATCAATGATATCTATGCGCTGACGTACCAGAAAAATGACCTGGCGCCGGAAGCTCTGCTCAAATTGTCGGGTATTCTCCGGTACATGTTGTACGAAGGCAACAGGGATACAGTATCGCTGAAAAAAGAGCTGGAATACATGGATGACTATATAGCCCTGCAGCGTATAGGGCTGAAAGACCAGTTGCAACTACAGGTACAGGTAGATGGTGATGCCGGCGAACAGCAGATCCCTCCATTATTACTGATCCCGTTTGTTGAAAATATATTTAAACACGGTGTGCTGAATGATGCGGAACACCCGGCACGTTTGCACATTTGCATTACTGACCGTCAACTTACGCTGGAGTGCAGTAACCTGGTAAAAAAACAACAGAAAGATGCTGTTTCAGGGATAGGAATTTCGAATGTAGAAAGAAGATTGCAGCTATTGTATCCTGGTAAACATACCTTTGTAGTACGGCAGGAAGCCAGTGTTTTTCATTGTTCATTATTGCTGCAAACAGGCAGGTGATCTAAACAGCCATCTATGATCCGTTGTATTATTGTGGACGACAAGCCGCTGGCTATTGATATCTTAAAAGAATATGCTTCTAAAATATCGTTTTTAGAACTGGTACATGTTACGCAAAACCCGTTGAACGCACTGGAATATATACGCAGTCACCCGGTTGATCTTGTTTTTCTTGATATACAGATGCCTGAGCTGAATGGCATCCAGTTCATGAAAATACTCAATGGTGCCTGTAAGGTTATACTAACTACTGCCTATAGTGAATATGCGCTGGAAGGGTATGAGCATGATGTAACAGATTATCTGTTGAAACCAGTTTCTTTTGAACGTTTTTACAGGGCTGCTGAAAAAGCCAGGAAGGTCATTGATGCAGCAACTGTTGCCACTGTACCTGAAAATGCAGCTATTGAAAATCAAGGTCTGTTTGTAAAAACAGAGTATAAGATCCAGCGTATTGAATTTGCATCTATATTGTATGTGGAAGCACGACAGAATTATGTAGTGATCGTAACCACCGGCGGGCAGGTGATGAGCCTGCAAAGTATCAAAAGCATTGAAGAAAAGCTGCCGGGCAACACTTTCGTGCGTGTTCACAAATCATATATCATATCCCTGCACAAAATAGACACCATTGAACGCAGCAGGATCTTTATTGGTGAGGCGGTGATACCAGTTGGTGACAGTTACCGGGAGGCCTTCTTTAGCCGGCTGAATACCTGAATCAGCGTCAGATATAGCTTTCTGCATTATTATTGGCCGGATTTTAATTTTTTTTTAATCTTGTGGTAGTTATCTTCCTCAGTGTTAACACCATATATTCCAGAATTTTGTGAAATAAGCATGAAGCATATGGAAGAGATAAAAATTTTACTGGTTGAAGATGAAAAGAAGATTGCTGAGGCATTGAAAAAAGGGTTGATAGAACAGCAATATCATGTAGAAACTGCTTTCGATGGCCTGATAGGCAAGAAGCTGTTTGAAACATATTCATTCGACCTGGTGATATTGGATATTAATTTGCCCGGAATGAATGGATATGAACTGTGTAAAGAGATACGAAAGCGCGATGAACGTGTACCCATTGTAATGCTGACCGCACTCAATGCTACCGAAGACAAGATTGAAGGTTTTGATGCAGGTGCAGATGATTACATTGTAAAACCATTCGATTTTAAAGAATTGCTGGTACGTATACGTGCGTTGCTCAAAAGGATCTATCAGTCTGGCCCTACCGGCAATATGCTGAAGGTGGCAGACCTGGTGATGAACCTTGACAGTAAGGAAGTGACCCGCTCTGAAAAACCGATCTCACTGACGGCCAAAGAATTTCAGTTGCTGGAATACCTGGTACGTAACAAGAACAGGGTCGTATCGCGCGCAGACATAGCATTGAACGTATGGGATATTGACTTTGATACAAAGACTAATGTAATTGACGTGTACGTGAATTTTCTGCGTAAAAAACTCGATAAGGAATTTGATTCAAAGCTGATTCATACACAGGTAGGCATGGGCTATATATTAAAAGAAAACTGACAGGTTGAAGATCAAATTTAAAATTACAACCCTTTTTACGCTATTGGTAACGGCTATCCTGTTGCTGCTTAGCGGATCTATTTACTATTTTACTTCTCTTCAGCGCAAAGATGCTTTCAACAAACGGTTGCTGGGCCGTGCCAACAACAATGCACAGATGTTGTCTGTGCTCAGCAACAATGCACATGCGCTGGAAATACTCCGGAATCTCGATTCGGCTTCTACCACTACACTTACCCATAAAAGTGTGTACATCTACAATTATCTTGATGAGCCGATCTATAAGTTCAATGCGCGGCCGGAGGATTCCCTGACCATTGATAAGGAAATTCTGCGTGACGCACGGTTGAATCACGTAGTATATTTCGATGTTACAGGACGCGATGCACTGGCCTTTCATTTTACGGATGCCAATACCCGCATTGTTATTGTGGTGGCAGCTTATGATGATGACGGATGGAACAGGTTGAAACAATTGTGGAGCATATTGCTGCTAAGTTTGCTGATAGGTATTTTTATTACCCTTATTGTGGGTTATGTATTCTCTCGTCAGTTGGTACAACCCATCATGCAGATCATTACAGAGGTAAATGATATTTCCTCGCAAAACCTGTCGCAGCGCCTGCAGGCAGGCAGCAGTCGTGATGAGCTGAACCATCTTGCCAACACCTTCAACCAGTTACTGAACCGTTTGCAGGAATCATTCAATACCCAGCGCCGTTTTATTTCCAACGCCTCGCATGAACTGTCTACGCCGCTTACCTCCATATCCAGCCAACTGGAAGTGATACTGAACAAGGAACGAAGCACGGAAGAATACAAACAGGTATTACTGTCTGTGTGGGAAGATGTACAGGAAATGCAGCATCTTACCAAAGGACTGCTGGAACTGGCACGTGCCGGATCACAGGGCAGTATCTCACTGACAGAAGTACGTATTGATGAAGTGCTGTTCAAGGTTACCAGCAGCGTGCAGAAGATACATGAAACCTACGAGGTGGAGCTGCATTTTGGCGATTTTCCCGAAGATGAGAAATGCTTCCTGGTGTTTGGTAACAATGACCTGTTGTACAGTTCATTAAAGAATGTGGTGGAAAACGGCTGTAAATACTCGTACAACCACCTGGCATCTGTAGAGCTGTCATTTGCCGATGACGATGTAATTGTAAAAGTACATAACAGGGGTGCTGTGATCCCGGCCGAAGAGATTGAGCACATCTTTCATACGTTCTACCGTACCGCCGATGCCTCACAGGCAAAAGGTTTCGGGCTTGGACTGGCTTTGGCCAGACGTATTATCAGTATACATAAAGGAACCATCTCCGTACAATCTGATGCTGTCAATGGAACAGTGTTTACCATTATCCTGCCTTCTGTGAAAGTTTTTACAGAACGATAGGGCGAAATAGCCCCTGTTTTAGCCGGAACAGGTAGCCAGATAGTGATTTAATTCGCTTTTAATTCCCCTTTAATCAACATTTAACTGCTTAAATTCATATTTGGGTTACAGGTAAATTCTATGAATAGAAATGCATTATTGCAATGGATCCCGGTTTTACTGGTATTAATGCTGATCACGGCCGGGATAGGGTTAAAACAAAGAAATGCCTATCTGCATAAACTGAACAATGAACTGTTGTTGCGGAACGATTCTATATTATCTGTAAACCTGCAACTAGAAAAAGAAATGGCAGATGTAAAGCGTAAGCTGGACAGTGTGAACAAACAACGCCGTACGGCAAAATTCCAGGTATCAGCAGTGTCTTACAGCAGGCGATAAATAACTTTTAAAAGAAATAAACAGGGCAGCTCCGGAAGCCCTGAAGTTTTTGCAAGGTCAATGGTGATTATTACTGTTTATTGCTCTCCGTCAAATGGCGGGGAGCTTTTTTTATGCCTTCTTTAAGCAAGGTCAAAACAGTTTGCCGGCCACTGTCATTCCCGGAAATATTTAAGTTAAAATCTTTGGAAGGTTGGGGTAAAATGTCGTAACTTATCAGTTGTAAAAGACAGTGTACTTTAGCCTTTTTTAACTCCTGATAAACACGCCCCTTCATCTTTTTTAACCGTTGTTTTTTGCCACGACACCCTTGTGGAAACAGACACCCTTACGCCACCCCGGAGAAACGCCATACAGGTACGTCTAAAAACAAGGAGGTCTTATGAAAGCGCATCAATCACCCTACGTGAATAAGCGGAAGAAGACGATTGAGTTCCATATTCACAACAGTTGTGCCCGTATTATTACGCTGGCAGGTACATTCAATCATTGGGCACATGATCAATTGATGTTAAAGCCTGCTGAAGATGGAGATTGGATAATTGAAATTCCGATGTTACCACATGGGCGCTATCACTACAAGTTTTTTATTGACGACAAAATGTGGGCAGAAGATATTGAGAACCCACTACGTGAGCCCGATGGAGTAACAGGGTGGAACAGTGTGCTGACTATCTGAAAAATTGGCTGTCGGAGGCCTGTTGATAGAAGAAACCTCCTGTCCCGTTTTTATCCGTATCCTGTTGCAACCCTTCAATCATATATACCCAACCGGGTGTTGTGTACAGGGAATGATAGTTGTACGAAGCGGGAAGCTCCTTCTTTATACCACTGTTGTTACCTGCATTTTTGAGGATGTATGAACCCGGTTGGTTTTGGTTATGCGTTGTTATATACTTTGTAAATGGGTTCACGCAATGAAGAACCTTTTTCTGAACAGATAAATTCCAGCACTTCTGCAATCTGTTCCGGTTTTACCCAGCTATTAATAGCTGCATCCGGCATGCTTTCACGGTTTGCAGCAGTATCTATGGTACTGGGCACAATAACAGAAGTAACCACATTGGTACCTTTGGCCGTAGCATTGAACATTTCAGCCAGTTTAAATAAGAGTGATTTACTAAGCGCATACGCCATCATATCTTTTCCGGCAGAGGCCAGCAATGCTGGTCTTGCGCCCACCAGTACAATACGGCCATAACCCTTTTGCAGCATGTGTTGAAACAATGGCCGTGCCATGTGGTAGGCCGTTTCAAAATTGATTGCAAACATTTTTTTGATGGCTGCATCATCAGTAGTGTCAACACCTCCCATGGCAAAGCCACCAGCCAGCAACAATGCTCCGTCAATATTTACATGCAGTGCCGCTGCTTCCTGTACAAATGTTTCACAGGCCGCTTCATTGGTAAGATCTACCGCATGCAGTTCAAACAACGTGTTGCCTTCTGCAAATCCCAGGTGGCTGCCCGAACGGTCTACGGCCAGTACTTTATAATTTTCTGCTAAAAACTTTTTTACTACTGCTGAACCCAGGCCGCCGTTAGCACCTGTAATGATAATGTTTCTGGACATATTGTACCGGTTATTCAGCAAAGGTAAAATTTGTACTGTTACATAGTGTACACCGCAACGATAACATAACAGATAACACCGGTTTATCAGCGCTGTTCCGGTTGCAGCACCAGTTCCATTTTTATATCAGAGCGTTTGTACACATGGCCGGGTATCAGCGGAACTTCCTGGAAGCCCAGCTTCCGGTACAGCGTTACGGCGGGTTGTAAAATAGTTTGTGAATACAGGATGATACTGGTGGCCTGAAGGGTAACGGCTTTGTGTATGGCAGCCCGGCTCAATGCTTCAGCCACACCTTTGCGGCGGAAACGTTCATCAACGGCCATCTTGGTAAATTCATAGGTGGTATCATTTACTTTGCGCAAAGCTACTACACCGGCCACTGCATTGTTCAGCAATGCTACCAGTATGGCACCGCCCGGTTCAATAATGGCTTTTTCAGGTTGCGTCAGTACAAACCTGTCTACTTCTTCCAGCCAGAAATAATGTTCAATCCAGTTCCTGTTGAACTGCTCAAAATAAGGCTGGTGTTCGGGACGATAATCAATAACACTGATGTTTTCCATACAAGATCATTTTAAACAGCAACAGGTTTTGATGAATGTGCAGACCGGTTGGGTCTGTTGCTGTGCTATTGCAAAGCTCCTGTAAAGCATTCTTTTAAAACAGATTCAGTTTTGTTATTTTTGGCTGTATCAGATTTGTTGTAGTATGCAAAAAACAGTCAATACCGGTACAGAACATCTTTATCTGCAGATTGCTGACAGGCTGGAGAAAATGATCCATGATGAAACGCTCCGCATTGGCGACAAACTTCCTTCCGTAAGGTTGTTGAGCACAGAATACGGCATCAGTATGGGTACTGCATTCCAGTCGTATTATCACCTGGAAGCAAAAGGATTGATAGAGGCAAGACCAAAGTCGGGATACTATGTACGGTTTAATCAAAAACGTTTTCCGCAAATGCCGGCTGTAAAAACAGCTGTGATGGAAGAGCCGCAGCATGTAAGCGTGGCAGATATGATATCGGCAGTGTTTAAGAATATCACTTCCACTGACCTGGTAAATTTTTCCATTGCAGCGCCTCCTGTAGAGTTATTACCGGTAGCACGTTTAAGCAAATCTGTCATGCACGCTTTGCGTAGTTCCGGCAATGGTTGTATTGTGTATGAGCATATTCAGGGTAACCGCGAATTGCGTACACAGGTAGCACGACTCGCTTTTAACTGGGCTGGAAAAATTTCAGCAGATGATGTGGTGATCACTGCGGGATGTATGGAAGCACTGGTAATGTGTCTGAAAGCGGTAACCCAACCGGGCGATACTGTAGCAATTGAAAACCCCACCTACTTTGGTATTTTCCAGGCAATAGAAAGCCTGGGATTGAAGGTGGTGGAGATACCGGCCGACCCGGTATCGGGTATTGACCTGGTATATCTTGAGCAGGTATTTAAAAAGATACCGGTAAAAGCCTGTGTATTTGTTCCCAATTTTAATAATCCGCTGGGTTGTTGTATGCCGGATAGTAATAAGAAAGCACTGGTACAACTGATCACTGCTTACCGCATTCCGCTGATAGAAGATGATATTTACGGCGAACTGTATTTTGGTAAACAACGGCCCAAAACCTGTAAAACCTTTGATAAGGAAGGCTGGGTATTGCAATGTGCCAGTGTATCAAAATCAGTGGCGCCGGGCTATCGCATTGGCTGGGCCATACCGGGACGGTTTACTGCACAGGTAACGCGGATTAAACTGATGCATACCGTAACGGGCAATACGCTTACACAGGCAGCTATGGCACACTTTCTCAGCATAGGCCGGTACGAATATCACCTGAAAAATTTGCGGAAAGTATTGCATACACAATGTCTGCGCTATATGCAGGGTATCATCGATCATTTTCCGGTCAATACGCGTGTATCACGTCCGCAGGGAGGTTTTGTGCTGTGGGTACAACTGGATAAAAAAGTGAACAGCTACCTGTTGTATCAACAGGCCATGAAACACAATATTGCTATTTCTCCGGGCCAGATCTTTTCAGTGCAGGGAACCTACAGCAATTGTCTGCGCATCAGCTACAGTAATCCGTGGAATGAAAAAACAGAAGAAGGGGTCAGAACATTGGGCAACCTGGTAAAGAAGATGCTCAGTAGTTAATAATGGTGCAGTCGTTGCTGGTAACTTCAATATAATTGGTGCGGCTGACAACCGAATGCCGGTTGGGACGATCCTGTTGCTTTACGGGCGGCTGGTAACCGGCCGGTACACTGGTAAAGCCCAGTGATGCCATAATACAGGTAACTAATAATAGCTTTTTCATTTTACAAGGTTTCTGGTCAGTGGTTACTGAAATGTTCTGCAAATATGACTATCGTAGCGGGCTGCTGCAACGGAAAAGCGACCGAATTGCGGCTTTGGGCGGGTGAAATGCAGAAAAGCTGGCATAAAAGCAATGGTCTTCCAGTACTGTATAGGCATGAAAAAAGCCCTTGCGCAAGGGCTGTATAGTAAAGCAGTCAATCCTGTTGTTATCCGATAGCAGAGAACAGTCTTTCGCGGTAGTTGTCGCTTACCGGCAGCGTTTTGTTGCCAATGGTAACCGATTTACGCGAAACAGTAGTGATCATCCGTATGGGCGCAATGTACGAGCGGTGGATACGGATAAACTCATTGCCCTGTAAAATATCCTCAAAATGCTTCAGGTTGTGCAGTATCACCAGTGGCGAAGGTGTGCTGGCAAGGTAGATCTTGGTGTAATCTTTAAAACCTTCCAGGTACAGGATATCTGTATAGAAGATCTTATACAGCTTGTGCGAGGCATTGATAAAAAAGTAATCGCGGGCTTTACTGGTTTTATTGTTCTTATATTCCAGGTAATCTTTGAAGCGGTTCACCGAACTCATAAATACTTCGAAAGAGATAGGCTTTACCAGGTAGTCCAGTGCTTTCAGCTCAAAGCCATTCAGTGCAAACTCTGTATATGCAGTAGTGAAGATCACCTCAGGTTTATGATGCAGTGACTTAAAGAAATCAATACCGTTGATATCAGGCATATTAATATCCAGGAACATCAGATCAACTTTGCCACTCTCCAGCAATGGCAATGCCTGCATCGGTTCTTCAAACTTTCCTGCAAGTTTCAGGTAGGGGATCTTGCTGATAAAATTCTCCAGCAGATCAAGAGCCAGGGGCTCATCGTCTATTAATAGGCAATTAATCACGTTTGAGGATGATTTTTAAGTTTACAATGTAGGACTGCTCATTATGTACGATATCAAGCGAATAAGTGTTGGGGTACAGCAGATCCAATCTTCTCCTGGCATTCTTTAACCCAATGCCGCCTTGTTCAAAATTATTATTTTCTGATATGGGATTACTGGTGACCATAGTTAATGTTTTTTCAAAAACATTAATGTCAATCGTAATGTGTGAGCCCTTTGTGTAACTTAATCCGTGTTTAAATGCGTTTTCTATAAACGTTATGAGTAATAGCGGTTCTATAAACAAACCCTGCGTATCGCCCTGCACACGGTAATCTATCTGCACTTTTTTTGACACACGCATCCGCTGCAGGTGGATATAGTTAGAGATATAGTCAATATCACGTGCAAGCTCAATCTTTTCGGCACTGCTGTCGTATAGCATGTACCGCAGCATTTCTGAAAGCTTCAGGATGGCTTTTTCAGTCTGGTCCGACCGGGCATGCGCCAGCGAATAAATACCGTTGAGGGTATTGAACAGAAAATGGGGATTGATCTGCGATTTTAAAAACTTCACTTCTGCATCCAGCTGGGCATTTTCAAATGCTCTTTTTTCATCCTGGTTCCTGATCAGCGAAAAGGCCAGGTAAATGAAACCGCTCATTAAAGTAAGCAGGAAGAAGGAGGATATAACATTACCCAGCGTCATCAGCACCAGCCTGTCCGGCAAACCCAGGGTATGTGGTTCATTGATGCGCATAAGCAGTTCCGGGCTGCTGATAGGCGCCCGGTCCGGAAAATCTTTTAGCAATTCAAAGGTGTCCTTCACCACGGGCGTACGCCTGTGAATGGGAACCAGTTGAAATGTTTCGCGGGGAATGCTGATAAACCTCCTGAAAAAGTGATTCTCAACAGAAAGTTGTTGTGAAAAAATGAACAGCAGGCAAACCAGCAACATCAGCAGGTAAGCCGTGATCTTCTTTTTTGCAAAAAAACGGGGGATCAGGAAATAATAGTGGAAGTAGAAATAAGCTACCAGCACCAGCTTATTGATCAGCTCTTTAAACAGGAACTGTTCATCTACTATCCTGATACGATAAATAAAAACCGGCAGCAGGAAGAAAAAGCACCAGGCTGTTATGTGAATGAGAATGATCAGCAGCAGGTCAAATTTGCCGGTATTTTTTTTGAACCCGAACAGGTAATGCAAAAAATTATGGGGTTTCTCCTGTGTGGGCATGCTGCAATCTGGTTCACTCTTTGCAAATCTGTTCCATCTCTGCTACGGAAATAAAAGGCAGCTTGCTTTTGTGCAGTTTTTTGATCATCAGTTTAGCTGCCTGTTCGGCCTGTTCTTTCTTTCTAAAACCACTATCGGTAGGCAAAACAGGGATGCGCTCCTGGTGGATATAAATGCTTGTATCCACCAGGATATTAAATCCCCATCCCTTATTACCTTGAAAAATCTCGTAGCTGTAGGTATGCCTGTTGGTATTTCTTGCAAATGCTAGTATTAATATAGTAACCGAAATAACAGCAGCTACGCAGATTACAATAGTATTATGTTTTTTATTGCTCTTACTAGTCATTATCAACTTTTGCATCGTTGGGGTGCCATTCCATACCATTGCCTAAAGGAGCGGTACCGCTTAAACCGGTCATTACAAAACCGCGATCGCTCAGTACAAAAGCAATAGCACTTGCACGTGAAGAACCTTCAAAAGCTGTTTTTTCCAGCCATGTATCAGCAGTAGCATCATATTCCCAGGTGCTGCTGATGTTAGAACCATTGGTACCAGTGGTCAGGTAACCTTTTCCACCCTGTGTGAAGGCTACACCATTATAACGTGGAATAGTAGTATAGTTATCATCGTATGACTCGCTGGAGAAGTTGAAGATCTTTCTCATTTCAGTCCATTGGTTGGTAGCGTCGTTGTACATCCAGAGGTCTTTCAATACCGTACCGCTGCTGTTACCAGAGATAACATAGGCTTTTCCGTTTATGATGAAGCATTGCGCTGAGTAGCGTTTTGCACCCAGAGAGGCTTTTTGGGTCCAGGTACCGTTTGCACCGCTGTTAGGGTTGAACTGCCACAGATCAAGCAATGCACTGCCGTTGTAACCGCAGGTAACATATCCCATATTGTTCAGTGAAAAGGCAGTAGCTTCCTGGCGACCGTCTTTTCCATTTACAGCAGGAATGTCTGCTTTCTGGGTCCATTTACCACCAGCAGCGCCGGCAGGATCAAATTCCCACAGATCTTTCAGGTAGTTAGCGCCATCATATCCGGTGCCTATATAGGCTTTTGTACCTACTACAAATGCTACAGCAGAATTCCTGTTGCCGGCGGCAGCAGGCATGGAAGTCATTGATTCCCAGTATTTAGTAGCAAGGCTGAATCTCCACAGATCGTTGTATTTATCTTTGTTGTTGGATGTTCCGGTGCCGATGTATGCGTAATCTCCTATTACAAAACTTACTGCCTCACCCCGGTCATCACCTCCAAAATCAGGAGCAGTAGTCCAGTTGCCAAGAAGTTCAGTTGTGGTTGATTTAGAGCAGCTTTCGGTAAGCAAAACAGAGGTCCCAATCATGGCAATACCCAATAAATACGCATTTGCTTTTCTCATAAAAAAAGAATGATTTTTGATAAAAGTATTTTCAAACTATCAGAAAGGTATCCTAAAATAGATTAACGACGCAAATTTGAAGATAAATACGCTTTCTAAAACTATTATTGACAAGTTTAATTTTTTTTTGACAAAAAGAGTTTCTTTGCAGTCATTTGTATCCTTAAAATTGCATTTCGCAGATTATTTGGGCTTATATATAGACTATAACAACTTGTCAACCAGTAGCCGGAATATATTGCGCTATTATAATTCATTACTTGCAAACAAATTTACATGTTTCACAAACAAGCTGTGGCTTACCTGCTTTTGATGTGTGCACTGCCTTTGTTCTTTGTTTCTTGCTACAGGAAAACGATAGATTTTCAGGGAGATACTCCCAATACCTATACAGGCGTAATCCGTATTGACACTGTTGAACCGATCCTTTCCACCATCTTACTGGACTCATTTGCCACCAATAGTAACTCCAAGTTCTTTGTTGGCCGCTATAAAGATCCCTACCTGGGGGTGATCACTGCAAAACCCTTTTTCCAGGTGAACATGCCTACTACTATTCCCGATATTCCTGATGGAGCCCTGTACGACTCTCTGGTTTTTGTATTGAAACTCAGCAGGTATTCTTACGGAGATACTACCATCAGCCAGACTATCTCGGTAAACGAAATGGCCGAAGATTTTGGTTTCAGCTACAATAATCAATTATATAATACCAGCAATTTTGCAATAAAACCCACCCCGCTGGGTACCAAAACCCTGCGTATCCGCCCTACTGTGGATGATACGGTGGTAGTACGTCTCAGCGACAGCAAAGGACAGGAGCTGTTTGGCAAACTGAGAGACAAAAGCGGTGAATTTGATAACAGCGACAGGTTTTACCAGTACTTTAAAGGTATTCGCCTTTCTTTTGGCGATAATGACAATAGTGGCATATATGGTATCAACGACTCGGCCAATATTGTAACGATGCGTTTGTATTACCACACCACTTTCCCGGTATTAAACCAGCAACATGTTGATTTTCCCCGTGTAACCAATAGTTATGCCTTTACCCAGATCTTGTCAGACCGTACGGGAACATTGTTGCCCACAGGTCCATCCGGATCTCTGTACGGAATACAGGAAGTCCGCTCTGAAGCTACCGGAAATATGGCGTTTACACAGGTAGGAACAGGGGTAATGCTAAAAGCAATATTCCCCAGTTTGCGAAACATTCTGCAGCGTGATGGGGTAACTACCTTATTAAAGGCTGAGTTTTTATTGCGGCCGGTTTCCCAAACCTATGGCACCTACGCACTGCCTTCCAAACTGTACCTGGCCCAAACATCTTCTACCAATATTATAGGAGGTAGTCTGTACGATTCAACAGGCAGCTCCATTATGTATGCTACCCCCGTAATAGATTTTATTTACGGACGCGATACCTACTACCGTTTCAATGTAAGTGCCTATATGAGCTCGTTGCTGTCAACAGGCGGAGTAGCCGATCACGGCTTTTTTGTATTGCAGGAACCACCTACCAGTGTTACAGAAGTAGACCGGGGTGTTTTCGGAAATGGAAAATTCAATACAGCCGCCAACCGCGCGCAACTGGTATTATATGTTCTAACTGTTAATAAATAATTCATGACTGCTTATAAAAAGCCTTTTTGTTTACTGGTAGCTACCGTTGTTGGATTAGGAACCACCGGGCTGTATGCACAGAATATGACCAGCCCTTACTCCGTATACGGTATTGGCGATATTGATCACAGGGCTTATAACCGCACCAGTGGTATGGCCTCTACAGGCCTGGCCATAAAATCAGCCGCTTACATTATTAATAATAACCCGGCAGCTATTGGCAGCCTTGAACGTAGTTTCTATGTAATAGACGCCGGCGCGGTAGGAAAATTCTCCACTTATAAAGGAGACAGAATAACGGATGACAGCCGCAGCAGCAAGGATTTTGTTATTAAAAGACTATCGCTGGCAGTAAAGATCAATAAATTCTGGGCTTCCAATGTTGGCTTCAGACAATTCAGCTCTGTAAACTACCAGTTTACAGGCAGCAAGTTTGTGGAAGGTTCTGCCGCCAGCTACCCAACTGTATACCAGGGCGACGGTGGTTTGAATGATTTTTACTGGACCAATGCCATTGCCATCAATAAACATATCAACGTTGGTGTAAAAGCATCGTTCCTGACAGGTTCTATTAACCAGACAGAAACGTTTATTGACGCTTCATCCAATGCTGCCATTGCCAGTGTGCAGAGTGATTATTATCACCGTATACGCCTGGAATATGGTGCGCAGTATTTTACACAGATCGGTAAAAAGTATGAGTTTGCATTAGGTGGTAAGTTCACACCAAAGGCCACTTTCTCGCCAGAACGCTCACTGCAGGTAACGCAGAACGGAAGCACTATTTTCAGTGAAAATTTTACCAAAACAGGTAATTTCAAAACGCCTGATACCTATGGTGTAGGTTTTTCACTGTCTAAAAATAATAAGGTCACTTTTGCGGCTGACTATACTTATGAAAAATGGTCGGGCCTGGAACAGGGCGGTACCAACTGGAAAATGCAGGATGGTCACCGTATTTCAGCCGGTCTTGAGTTCTCAAAACAGGTAGTGATTTGGAACCAGCCTATTGAAAGACGTTTCTTCCAGATCGGTGGTTTTTTTGATAACTCCGGTTTGTATGTAAAAGGCACCCAGGTCAATGATATGGGTGTTACCATTGGTACCGGCGGATCTTACCGCAATATGATGTACAACCTGGTACTGGAAGGTGGTGTACGTGGTACCAAAAGTAATGGTCTGATTAAAGAGAACTATGTACAGTTGACCATTGGTATTTCATACAGAGACTTCCTGGCAAGTAAAGGCCGTAAGTACAACTAGCAGTATACAACCTGATTATAATAAAAAAGGATTCAGCTTGCTGAATCCTTTTTTATTGCGTGTCAATCAATTGTTGTATGCTATGCGTAGATGCGCTCAATGGCATCATTGTATTTTTCCAGTACTATCTTTCTGCGCAAACTCAGCTTGGGCGTCATTTCACCGGTTTCAATACCCCACTCATCAGAAAGCAGTTCAAATTTTTTGATCTGCTCTACATGGTTAAAGAACTTGTTATAGCTCTCCACCGTTTCCTGATACAGTTTCTTAACCTGCTCGTTTTGTATCAGGGCATTGGACGATGTTTCCGTAATACCATTTTTGCGTGCCCATTCCTTCAGGTTGTTGAAAGACGGAACGATCAGGGCCCCCACAAATTTTCTGCCTGCACCCACTATCATGATCTGTTCTATCAGGTTTGATTCTTTCAGCTTATTTTCAATGGGAAGCGGCGCTACATATTTACCACCACTGGTTTTGAACATCTCCTTTTTACGATCAGTGATCTTGAGATATTTGTCTTCTACTATTTGTCCTATATCTCCGGTATGATACCAGCCATCCGTCATTACTTCGGCGGTAAGATCGGGACGTTTATAATAACCCATCATAATGTTGGGTCCTTTGCAAAGAATTTCACCGTCTTCTGCAAGACGTACTTCCACTCCCTCAATCAATGGACCAACAGTACCCAGTCTTCTTTCCGCTTCATCGTACCTGTTTACGCTGATCACCGGTGATGTTTCGGTAAGACCATATCCTTCCATAATAGGAATACCTGCTGCTGTAAAAATGCGGATCAGTCGTATCTGGCAGGCAGCACCCCCGGAAACAATGCACAACAGTTCATTACCCAGTGCTTCGCGCCATTTGCTGAAGATCAGTTTATCTGCCAGTGCCATCTGCATATTGTACCAAACGCCCTGGTTGGTATTCAGTTCATAACGTGCAGCCAGGCCATGCGCCCAGAAGAACAGTTTCTTTTTAATGCCAGTAAGTTCAGCACCTTTGCTCATAATACGTTCGTATACTTTTTCCAGCAAACGTGGTACCGTAGTGAACATGGTGGGTTTTACCTCTTTCAGATTCTCACCAATGGTGTCCATGCTTTCGGCATAATAAATAGAAGTGCCTTTGAACATGTACAGGTAGGTCAGCATTCTTTCAAAAATGTGATTGAGCGGTAAAAAGCTCAATGCACGCATTCTGTTGCCTGGAGGAAAACAGGGGATACAGGCCAGTACATTGCTGAGAATATTGTTGTGTGACAACATTACGCCTTTGGGCGTACCGGTAGTGCCGGATGTGTAAATAATAGTGGCCAGGTGTGCAGGCAGAATGGTGGCAGCAATAGCATGTGCCTGTTTGATAGATTCCTCATCTGCCATGTCTGTGATCTCTTTCCAGTATCGTGCATTGGTAACATGCTCAAACGTAAATATCTCCCCCAATGTAGGTACTTCATCTTTTATGCTCAGTACTTTATGAAACAGCTCTTCGTCGTTTACAAAGATCATTTTTACGGATGCATCAGACAGTACAAACTGCAGCTCGTGTACATGTATGGTGGGATATACGGGAACCAATATGGCACCGATCTGTTGTAATGCCATATCCAGTATTACCCATTCAGGCCTGTTCTTACAAATAATGGCTACTTTATCGCGCTTTTCATCGGTCATGTCGCCACAACTGATGCCACATTTCAGTAATCCTGCGCTGAGTTTATCTACCGTACTTCTTATTTCCTGTGTGCTATAGGTTTTCCATTGACCGCTTTCTTTGGCAGCCAGCATGTCCGGCAACGGATTTTTTTCAAGATGGTAGTCAATGCAATCAAATAATCTTCTGGGTTCGGTCATGGCAATCAATGTTAACGGTTTACAAATCAGCACGGGGCTGTAATTCCTGTCATCCGGGCGGTGCCCGACAGCGTCAATTACTTCTCAAATTAGCAAATTATGATGGCCAAAAAAAGCCGGCAGAATTGCCGGCCTGAACTATTTTGATGCGGTCTGATAATATTGTCCGGTTGGTTGTTTGAATACACGATTGTGTTGAAAATAATCAAACTGTTTGTATTCATCCTGGTGTGCCTTGGTCCAGTTTTCATAAGCCGGTAAACTGGCGGCCATACCAAATATCCATTGATTATAAGCATCGAACATGCCCGATTTCAGCAACTGTTGCTGATACTCGAACAGGCGGAAAGGAAATGCCGGTGAATATTTCTGAAACCAGTCCAGCACAAATTTGGTGCGGATGGCCGAAAGGCTTTCAGGTGTAATACCATTTGCCGCAATGTAACCGGATTGTGATTTCATGACTTCTATGTAAGCGCGTACAAAATCATTTTTACTGTCCTGGTTCCTGGCCATATCCGATTCGGTGAAAAGCTTTTTATATCCTTCCAGCAACATGTTCTTCATTTCTGCGGTACGTGCTGAATAGCTTTCAAGATTTACAAAAACCTCACCATAGATCAGGCCCCATACTTTATTGGGCGAAAAGAAGTAGAATTTGGCTGCATTGTAATAGTTGCCGGAATAACCGGGATCAGATTCAATACCCTTTTCCCATAGCTGCACAGCAGGGTTGTATTCATTTTTACTCCACAGCATTTCACCATATTCGCTGTACAATACACCACTGTTAGGAAATTTTTTAACGGCTGCTTTGTACATTTTTTCGCAATCCTTTTTCTCCTCAATAGCTTTATAGATCATACCCAGTATCTGGTAGCTCTGCACATCCACATCCTTACGATCCTGGAATGGTTTGGCTACGCCCAACGCATGTACATAGTCGCGGTGCAGGTAGTAAGCGAAAGCAAGATCTTTCTGTAATTCAAGATTATTGGGATCTGTTTGCAGGCCCCTGTTCAGCAACAGAATGGCATTGGTATAATCACCCTGACGAACAAAGCCTTTGGCTTTTTCCTGGATGGCTTTGTAATCCTGCTCCTGTGCAAGTGCCACGTAAGCGGATAACAGTAAAATGCCTGCGAATAGTAATTTTTTCATATCCGTAAAGATAAGAGTTTACCTGTTTGGGTACATATCGGCCTTGTTAAAGTTGAGTGATGCGCCGAAGCACTTATATAGCAAACGGCCTTTTGTGTACAGAGTATTGCTCACAAAAGACCGTTGTAGTATATCGGAACCGGTATCAGTTATTCGTAGATCAGGTGCGTCAGCAGCCCGTCGCGTAGCTTGGGTTCAAACCAGGTGCTTTTCGGGGGCATTACGTTACCGCTGTCGGCAATGTCAAACAATTGCTGAATGGTAACAGGGTGCAGGCTGAAAGCCACTTTCATTTCACCGCTGTTTACACGTTTTTCCAGTTCGCCCAGGCCACGGATGCCGCCTACAAAATCAACACGTTTGTCGGTACGTTGATCTTTAATACCCAGTAACGGGTCCAGCACAAGATTGCTGAGAATGGTTACATCCAGTACACCGATAGGATCACTGCTGAAAGTACCGGGTTTGCTGGTAAGCGTATACCATTGACCGGAAAGGTACATGCCAAACTGGTGCAGTTGTGCGGGCGATACTGCTGTAGAAGCTTTTTCAATAGTAAAATGTTCCTGGAGTTTTTCCAGCAATGCAGCTTCCGTTAAACCATTCAGATCTTTTACCACGCGGTTATAATCCATAATGTGTAACTGATCAGAAGGGAACAGTGTAGTGAGGAAATAACCAGCATTAGGATGAGCACCATTGCCCAGTGTTTTACGGACTTTGGCAGCAGAGGCAGCGCGGTGATGCCCGTCTGCAATATAAGTGCATGGTACCTGTGTACTGAACAACTGGCTGATAGACTGGATCACATTGTCGTCATTCACCACCCATACCGTGTGACTGATATTGTCTTCAGCAATAAAATCATACACAGGTTTGTGTGTATTTTTCCATTGCTCTACAATTCTGTCAATGGCTGAAAGGCTTTTGTAAGCCAGGAATACATTGCCGGTCTGCGCACCGGTGGTAGTAATATGATTGATGCGGTCCTGCTCTTTTTCAGGGCGGGTGAATTCGTGTTTTTTGATAATGTCCTTTTCGTAATCATCTACTGAGCTTACACATACCAATCCTGTCTGGCTGCGACCATTCATGATCAACTGGTAAATATAATAGCAGGCTTTATCTTCCCTGAATAGCACATTGCGTTGTACAAATGCGTTCAGATTTTCTTTGGCTTTATCATACACCGGCTGACTGTGAATATCAGTACCAGCGGGAAGATCAATTTCTGATTTGGTAATGTGCAGGAATGAATCAGGGTTACCGGCGGCTTCTTCCCTGGCTTCTGCAGAATTCAGTACATCATACGGACGTGATGCTACCTGTTTTGCCCGGGCAGCTTCGGGACGTAATGCTTTAAATGGTTTAATAGTGGTCATGGCGAAATTTTTCCGGTTGGTTAATCTTACTTACTGTATGATGTGTGTTATCCTTTGCGTTGGGCAAAATCTTTCATCAGGTCTGTCAATATCTGCACACTGCTGAGTGGCATGGCGTTGTACATAGATACACGGAACCCGCCTACACTGCGGTGGCCTTTTACACCAACCATATTATTTTCTTTACACAAAGCCTGGAATTCTTTTTCCAGTTCTACATTATCTATTACAAAACAGGCATTCATTTTACTACGGTCTTCTTTCGCTACAGTACCTCTGAACAGCGGATTGCTGTCAATAGTACCATACAGTAGGCTGGCTTTTTCATCGTTGGCTTTTTCAATAACACTTACACCACCCTGCGCTTTCAGCCAGCGTAACGTGAGCATACAAACATAAATGGCAAATACCGGCGGCGTGTTCAGCATAGAACCGTTTTCTATATGAACGTGGTAATCCATCATGGTAGGCAGCTTACGGGTTACTTTACCAAGTATGTTTTTATTAACCACTACCAGGTTTACTCCTGCCGCACCTACATTTTTCTGTGCCCCTGCGTAGATAAGATCAAACTTGTTGAAGTCGATATCACGGCTCAGTATATCACTGCTCATATCCGATACCAGCGGCACGCCTGTTTCATAGAACAGAGAGAGGTCCTGCCACTGTGTACCGTAAATGGTATTGTTGGTAGTCAGGTGCAGGTATTTGGCGGTTTTGGGAACTGTGAATTGTTTGGGCAGGTAGTTATAATTAGCCTCTTTGGAACTGCATACCACTTCTACATGTCCGTATAGCTTTGCTTCTTTAATAGCTTTGGCACCCCATACACCGGTGTCGGTATAAGCGGCAATTTCATTATCATCCAGCAGGTTCATGGGCACCTGGAAAAACTGGGTGGAACCACCCCCGTGCAGAAACAATACTTCATGATCACTGTCCAGTTGCATCAGTTCTTTGGTCAGAGCAACAGCCTCGTCCAGTACAGCCTGGAACAGGTCGGTACGGTGGCCGATTTCCAGGATAGACAAGCCTGTGTTGTTATAATTTAATACTGCCTGGCTGGCCTGTTCAAAAACTGTGGCCGGTAAAATGCTGGGACCTGAATTAAAATTGTGGATCGATGATTTCATTATTTCCGGGATATGATGTTAGAAAGAGGCTGCAAAAGTATTCAATTCGCAGCTTAAAGAAGCCTGAAATCTGACCGGAAATGATGAATGATTTCTAAAAATAAATGCCCGGTATTAGAATTTAACCAATTATTGGCCGAAAAACTGTATGGTATTCAAGAAAAAGAGCAAGATTTTATATAATAGTAAGCCTTTAATCGCATATTTTACCTTTTACAGACCCGTTTCTCCATTGTTGCTCCAGCGCCTGGAAAGCAGTTGAGTCACCAAGGGAAAATTGAACAGGTAATAATTGTTTCAGGTCCGGCTGCCCGGCATTGACCCAGGCTGTATACCAGAAAGAAGCAACTGCATATATTGATTGCCGCATCCTTCTTTCTACCATATCATTCAGTAACTGGTTGTAGGTACGGGTATAGGCGGTGGAATATTGTTTTACCAATACTCCATTACGTTCTTCAAACGCAAAACGCCGGTCCGGAGAGAACTGTCTGCTCAACTGTTTTTCATATCTCAATACCGTATCTGCTGCAATGGCACTTTCCAGTACACGTTGCCATGTAAATGACAATGGCTGATCAATGTAAGCCGCTTTGCCAATGAAGAAGTCCCATTCTGTTGCTGCCAGCAGTTCCGGTATGCGCGATTCCCAGAAACCGTGAATACCGCGCTGATCAGTAAACTGGCCATTGTGATTACTGCAGGCATGCAGGGGCACATGGGCATCTGCAATGTAATGGCCTATCTCCGCCGATAGTTTTAGTATGGCGGTAGCATTGTGTGTTTCAAATGCATGAGTAAGCCGTTGTTGCATGGTTTGGGTCCACCAGGGAACAATGCCATAGGCCATCAGGGTATCTGCTGTATATTTTTCAACAGCTGCAAACCACGTACGGGGCAGTGAATCGTAAGGATAGTTACCGTAGCGATCAATATCAATGTAATGACGTGGTCCTTCCGCTGCTATCATATAGCGGCGTTTATCAGGGTCCACAGCATGTTCACTTATAAAAGGCAGGTTGGGCTTGTAAAAAGCCAGCATTTCGGGTGGTAAAAGAAATACGGCGTAGTAATTGATCTGGCGGTGCGCATAAAAGCCCCAGCCAAATGCAAACTGATAAATAGTCAGTAATAACAGCAGCAGACATACTTTCATAGATATTGGCAATGGTATTGCCGTTAAATACGAAATATGCAGTCATTATGGTTTTAACGGAAATGATTACGGTTGTACTTCACTGTGCCTGGCTTCGTCTTCATCAATTTCACTCACACCTCCGGAGATAGCAAATTTCATAGCATCAGCAGAACTGATGTCGGTGAGCAAACGAACGCGTTCACGTTTTACAAAATACAAACGCCCGGTAAAGGCATACGACTGTGGTACATACACGGCCACATGTTCCTGCAATCCAAATTCGGTCAGTTCCTGCTGGGTAATAAAGCCGATCTGCCACACGTCCGGAGATTCCACACTTACCAGCACTGATTTATCAAACTTTCTTTTATTACCGGCAAAAGCTTCAAAGAAATCTTTAATGGTAGAATAGATCAGTTTGATGCCAGGTGTACGTTCCAGGATCTTGTCAAAAAGTTCTACCAGTTTGCTCACTACAAACGAGGGTGATATATAACCCACAAGGATCACTATCAGTATCACCAGTATAAAACCTAACCCGGGATAGCGTTCGGGATTACCTTCTTTATCGGTAAGCAGGTGAGGAAAGATATTGCCGATAAGGCCTGGCAGAATGCCGTCAATAAAATTGAACAGCGCACTTACCGCGTAGATGGTAATAGCAATGGGGGCAAGGATGATGAGTCCCTGCAGGAAATATTGAAAAATTTTCTTAAGTATCTGTTGCATCTTCATAGGCCTGTAGTTGGAAGCCCAAAATTACATACCTGCAATGGCCTGCCGAAATATGTGGTGGAAAATTAATGTAAACCTTTGTGGTACAATGTAAAACAAAAGCCTGGGTAACACAGTTGTTTAATCTGCCGGCAGTAATATATAGCAATACTACATCATTTGTCCGGCTAAGGCCGGCAACTTTAAATAAGGCCGATTTAAGGGCAATGTTTTTCCGGTTCCATGCAAATATCGGCTGTTTCACCCCGGGTTTTCGGGGAAAATGGGTAAAAATCCGGCAGGAAACTTTCGTTACGAAAAAAGTTTCCATAGTTTTGTGCCCGCATATGAGCACGAATGAAACATTACCAAAGGACCGTATAAGGCAGAAAGCTGACGAGTTGTTTATGCGTTACGGCATCCGGTCGGTGTCTATGGACGATATCGCCTCACAATTGGGCATGTCCAAAAAAACTATTTACCAATTCTATTCAGATAAGGACGAACTGGTGGATGCGGTGGTAGATACGCACCTGGGAATGATGGAAGGTGATTGTACCCGTTGTCATGAAAATGCAGCCAATGCTGTTGAAGAGATCATGCTGACGATGGATTACCTGGCAGACATGGGAAACAATATTAACCCCATGGTGCTTCATGACCTGGAAAAATTCCATTTCCGTGCATTCGACAAATTTCAAAAACATAAAAACCAATACCTGTACCAGGTAATGCGGGATAATATCGAGTGGGGCATCAATGAGGGGCTGTACCGTGCGGATATCAATACCGATATATTGGCAAAATTCAGATTGGAAACCGCGCTACTTGCTTTTAACGTAGATGTGTATCCTCCTTCCAAATATCACTTTTCTGATGTGTGCCAGGCTATACTGGAACATTTTTTATACGGATTAGTATCGCAGAAAGGATATACGCTTGTTTTACAGTATCAGGATAACCGAACCAATAAATTAATAAAAGATGCAAAGACTAAGTAAGCTTATGGGCTGGGCGTTGTTGACTGTGCTTGCCTTACCGGCAGCCGCGCAGGAAATTCACCAGTTTTCTGTAAGGGAATGTATAGAGTATGCCAGGAAAAACAACCTGCAGGTAAAAAATGCCCTGTTGGATATCCGTATTCAGGAGCAAAGCAACAGGGCAACTACCTCTGCAGCACTTCCTTCAGTAAATGCTTCAGGCTCACTGACAGACTATTTTAAAGTACCCATTATGCTGGTACCCGGCGAGTTTGTTAACCGGCCCGGTGAAAGAATACCGGTAAGTTTTCAAACTAAGTACAATGCTACCGGCAGTATCAATCTGCAGCAGGTGTTGTTCGACGGACAGGTGTTTGTTGGTCTGCAGGCCCGTAAAACATCTATGGATTACAGGCAGAAGAATTATGAAGTGACAGATGAGGCCATTGCCGCCAACATTTATAAAGTGTATTACCAGTTGTCTGCCAGTAAAACACAGGTAGCATTGCTGGATGCGAACATAGAGCGTGCTTCCAAACTGGAACATGATGTAACGGTGATGCACCAGAATGGTTTTTCTGAGCAGCTGGATGTAGACCGTGCCAATGTACAACTGGCTAACCTGCAGACAGAAAAAGAAAAACTGTTCAATACCATTGCCAATGGTTACCTGGGTTTGAAACTCCTGATCGGTATGCCGGCCAAAGACTCACTGGTGCTGACAGAAGCTGTTACAGAAAATGAGATCAAAACAGGTTTAATGGACAGTGCCTACAGCTACAATGACAGGCTCGATTTCCAATCTGTACAACTGGCCCGCAAACTGAATGAGTTCAATGTAAAACGTTATAAACTCAGTTACTGGCCTACCGTAAGCCTGAATAGTGCTTTCTCAAAAAACTGGTTCAATGATAAGTTCAACATGTTCGGTAAAAGCGATTGGTATACCACATTGTATGTAGGACTGAACGTTTCATTTTCCATATTTGACGGTTTTGCAAAAGATGCAAATATTAAACAGGCTAAATATCAGTTGCAGCAAACCGAAAACCAGATCGAAGATCTGAAGAAGACAATTGATAATGATGTATCAACTGCTTTCAATACTTATCGCTCAGCTATTGTAACACTGGATCTTCAGAAAAAGAACAGAACACTGGCAGAGAATGTCTATACACAGACCAAAAAGAAATATGAATCGGGTCTGGCATCCAATACAGATATCACCAATACACAAACCGATCTGCGTACTGCTGAAACCAATTACATCAGCGCTATGTATGATGCCATCGTTGCCAAAATCGATTATTTAAAAGCCATTGGAAAACTGCCTAAATAACCACAACCAATCATTATAAAAAATCTTTTATGCAAAAGTCAATACAGATAATGTTTGTTGCTTCCACTGTTGCGTTGCTCGCGGCTTGCGGAGCGTCAGACAAACCGGATTCGCTTGCTGCTAAAAAAGCGAAACTGGAATCACTGAAAAAACAACAGACGGCTTTGAGCGATGAGGCAACCAAACTGGAAGCTGAAATTGCCAAACTGGATACTTCTTTTGTAAAAGCTGAAAAAGCGAAACTGGTGACAGTAAGTGCAGCAACACCTGCACCCTTTACACACTACATAGACCTGCAGGGAAAAATTGAAGCAGAGAATATTGCTTATGTTACTCCGCGTGGTCAAGGTGGCCAGGTAAAAGCCATCTATGTAAAACAGGGAGATATTGTAAGCAAAGGAAAACTGTTGCTGAAGCTGGATGATATTACCATTCGCCAGCAGATTGAGCAACTGAATGTACAGTTGAGTCTTGCAAAAACTTTATATGAGCGCCGCAAGAATCTGTGGGATCAGAAAATCGGCACTGAGGTAGATCTGCTGCAGGCAAAAACCAATATGGATAATGTGAACAAACAGATTGACCAAGCTAAAGAACAACTGGAAATGACCAATGTGTATGCTGAAATGAGTGGTGTAGCTGATATGGTAAATATTAAAGTAGGAGAGTTCTTTACACCAGCTTCTGCCGGTTCACTGGGTATTACTATCGTTAATACATCTGATCTGAAAGTGACAGCCAACGTTCCTGAGAATTATGTCGGCAATGTGAAAGAAGGTTCATTACTGCAGATCACCTTCCCGGATATGAATAATAAAACGCTTGCTGCAAAGGTAAATACGGTGGGTAGAACCATCAGTGTGGATGGCCGTTCATTTTATATCCAGGCACATCTGCCACATGATAAAGACTTGAAACCCGGTCAGATTGCACTGACGCGTATACAGGACTATCATGCTGCCTCTACCCTTACGGTGCCCGTAAATACTCTGCAGACAGATGATAAAGGAAAATTTGTGCTGATAGCTGTTAAAGAAAATAACCGCCTGGTAGCCCGCAAAAAATATGTACAGCAAGGCTTGATGTACGGTGATAAAATTGAAATAAAAGGCGGTTTGGAAGCAGGTGATGCTGTTATTACGGAAGGATTCCAGGGGCTGTATGAAGGTCAGTTGATCACCACTGCTTAAAAGCTGTTGCTTTTGAAAACAGTTGCAATGCTCCGTGCATTGTACACAGGTATCGCATGAACTGCTGTATGAAGCAGGGACCGGTTACTGAATATTCAAAACTATTTTATGAGTGCATTAGAAAATTTTACAGGTAAGTTTAAGCAGTTTAAACCCACTACCTGGAGTATCAATAACAAAACTTCTGTTTACCTGCTGATGCTGATTGTCAGTATCTGGGGTATTAAAGAGTTTATCACTACTCCCAAAGAGCAGTTTCCGGATGTGGTGATCCCTACAATTTATGTACAGACCATTTATGTAGGGAACTCGCCAAAGGACATTGAAAACCTGGTTACCAGGCCCATTGAAAAACAGATCAAGGGTATTACGGGTGCCAAGATCAAAAAATTTACCAGTACCTCACAACAGGATTATTCTGCTATTGTGGTGGAGTTTGATACAGAGGTAAAAACAGATATAGCGTTACAGAAAGTAAAAGATGCGGTAGATAAGGCGAAACAGGATCTGCCGAACGACCTGACACAGGAGCCTACTGTATTGGAAGTGAGCTTATCCGATATGCCGGTGATGTATGTAAACATCAGTGGTAATTATGATCAGCAGCGGTTGAAAAAATTTGCTGATGATATGAAGGATAGGCTGGAAGATCTGAAACAGATCAATCGTGTGGATATTGTGGGTGCACCGGAGAGAGAGTTCCAGATCAACGTTGATAATTATCGTATGCAGAGCGCGGGTATTACGTTTGACGATATTGCCAACGCAGTGTCACGTGAAAACATGGATGTTTCCGGTGGTCTGCTGGATGTAGGCAATATGAAACGCAGCTTGCAACTGAAAGGACAGTTCAAAACAGCATTCGATATTCAGCAGGTAATTATCCGCAATGGCCGCGGTGCACCTGTTTATTTGAAAGATATTGCTGTTATTAAAGATACTATTAAAGAACGCGAAAGCTATGCACGCCTGGATGGTAAGAACGTGGTTACACTAAACATTATTAAACGCTCCGGTGAAAACCTCATTGAAACCAGTGATGATGTGAAGACTGCCGTGAAAGAAATGAGAGATCAGTTCCCGAAAGATCTGGATATGGTGATCACTGGTGATATGAGTGCTAAAACAAGAACTTCGTTCAACGACCTGGTAAACTCTATCGTAATCGGGTTTATACTGGTATTGATCATCCTGATGTTCTTTATGGGAGTGGTCAACGCCTTCTTCGTGGCCTTGTCGGTACCGCTCAGTATGTTTGTAGCGTTTGTGTTTCTGCCGTCGGCCGATCTCATCATCGGTGGCAACGTGACACTGAACTTCATTGTGTTGTTTGCATTGCTGTTCGGTCTGGGTATCATTGTGGATGATGCTATTGTGGTGATAGAAAATACGCACCGCATCTTTGTGGAAGGTCGTGGAAAGCTGAATGCGCCCACCTCCGCTAAGATGGCTGCAGGTGAGGTATTCATTCCGGTACTGGCAGGTACATTAACCACGCTGGCGCCATTCTTCCCGCTGTTGTTCTGGCCCGGTATCATTGGTAAGTTCATGATCTACCTTCCGGCGATGCTTATTTTTACGCTTACAGCATCACTGATCGTAGCGTTTATTATGAACCCGGTATTCGCGGTAGACTTTATGTCGCACGAAGAAGGACACAACAAGCCTAAGTCAGCCATGTTCCGTAAGCCAGGTTTCTGGATTGCATTGGGTATTGCTCTGTTGATGATCATGACAGGGTTCTCTGTAAAGAATCAGTATCTCACTGAAGAGGCTGGTCACAATATGTATTTCTTCTGGGGTAACCTGTTATTGTGTATACTGGTGCTGATTGTGTTCAATAAATTTGTACTGGATGGTGTTATACACAGGTTCCAGAACAGGGTACTGCCATGGATCATGGGACACTATGAAAGCCTGCTACGCTGGGCATTGAAAGGCTGGCGTCCGGCCTGGCTGCTGGTAGGTACTATCGGGTTGCTGATCTTCTCGTTTCTAATATTTTCTGCATCCGTTTCAACCGGTCGTACGCAGGTGGTGTTTTTCCCGAAAGGTGATCCCAACCAGGTATATGTATACCTGAAATTACCAGTAGGTACTTCTGTTGGATACACCGATTCAGTAACACGTACACTGGAAACAAAGGTGTTCCGTATACTGGATATGGAAAATGGCAAAAAGAACCCGTTGGTGGAAAGTGTGATCGCAAACGTGGCGGTAGGGGCTGCCGATCCCAACAGCGGTGACAGAAGTACACGCAGTGAACTGGGACGTATACAGGTATCTTTTGTGGAGTTTGAAAAACGCGATAGTAAAAGCACCCGCCCTTATCTTGACTCTATTCGTGCTGCATTAAAAGGTATTCCCGGTGCAGAGATATCTGTAGACCAGGAACAAAGCGGTCCCCCTACTGACCCTCCGATCAATATTGAAATTGCCAGTGAGGATTTTGACAACCTGATCAAAACAGCAGTATCACTTAAAAACTACCTGGACTCTTTACAGGTAGATGGTGTGGAAGAACTGAAGATGGATGTCGATCTGACCAATCCTGAGATCAGTTTGACAGTGAACAGGGAAAGAGCACAGATAGAAGGTGTGTCTTCCGCACAGATCGGTCAGCAGATCAGAACAGCGCTGTTTGGACGTGAGGTTTCTAAGATAAAAGAAGGTAAAGAAGAGTATAAGATACAGTTGCGCAATAGCGAAGTTCAACGTAAGAACCTGGTAGACCTGCTGAACATGAATGTTTATTTCAGGGATATGGCTTCCGGTGGTTTTAAAAGTATTCCTATCAGCAACCTGGTGAAAGTTGATCTTACCAGTACATTGGGTAGTGTAAAAAGAAAGAACCAGAAACGTTTGATCACTTTACGCTCTAACGTACTAACTGGCTATACACCTGCTGCTGTGAACCAGGTACTGACAAAGAAGATTGCTGATTTCAAAGGCAAAGCTGATGGTGTTACCATTAAGCAGACCGGTGAAGGCGAACAGATGGCTGAAACCATCACCTTCCTGGGTAATGCACTGTTGATGGCGCTGATGCTGATCCTGTTCATCCTGGTATTGCAGTTCAACTCTATCAGTAAAGCGGTGATCATTCTTACGGAGATCATATTCAGTATCATTGGTGTGTTGCTGGGCTTTGTGATCACAGGTATGACAGTGTCCGGTATCATGACCGGCCTGGGTATCGTAGGTCTGGCAGGTATTGTGGTGAAGAATGGTATCCTGGTGATTGAGTTTACTGATGAGTTGCGTTCACGCGGTGTAAAAACACGTGAAGCGATTGTACAGGCTGGTAAAACACGTATCATTCCTGTATTGCTTACAGCGGTGGCTGTAATACTGGGCCTGATTCCGCTGGCAGTTGGTTTCAATATCAACTTCATTACCATGTTCTCCGAACTGAATCCGCATATCTATTTCGGTGGTGATAATGCGGTGTTCTGGAAACCATTATCATGGACCATCATCTTCGGTGTAATGTTCGCGTTCTTTATGACACTGATCATTGTACCAAGTATGTATCTGATGGCAGAACGGTTACGCAGACCAATGCGTCGTCACTTCGGTGGCAAATGGGTATCCTTCATGGGTATTCCGCCATTAACCATCATCTTCCTGGTACTGATGTTGCCCATTACATTAATACGTCATGCATTTGAAAAAGCACGCAGAAGAAGAAAGCTGGCCGGTGCACGTGTTAATAAAGAATTTATAGGCAGTTGGTTTTAATAGATGATTTGTAAACTTAGGTTGGTTTAGGTTAAGCCGTCCTGCTGCATTTATTGCACGGGATGGCTTTTTTTATGGGCTGATGTGAAATTATTACGGTTACCTGTAGCAATAACCGCAGGCTTTTTTATGGCCTGATTCATAAGCCTGTTTAATGGTCACGGTATCAAACCTGTTTGTACAGTTTCGCAATCCCTGGCATACTTTGCTATGATAAGCGTAACTGGAGCCTGATTTACAGATAATTACCTTCTCTTGCCGGAGAGAGCATGAGCCTAGCAGAACGAGGAGTAGTAGTGTATTCATGGATAGTGGTTTAGAATACACTAACGATAGGGCATCATGTAATATTTAAAACATTGTGCAGGATTTACCAGATGTCAAAAAGTAAAAAGGACCACCATCATGGCGGTCCTTTTTACTTTGATATTGCATATTAATATCTTATATGCTAAAACCCTCTTTTCTGTGTAGGATTTCCTTCTGCATCCAGTTCTACAATTTCATAACCCAGTCTTTGCAGTTTGGGCAATATCAGGGCTTTGTCGCCAACCAGCAGAATGTTCATTTTGCCGGTGTCAATGTATTTTCTTGACAACGCGTCAATATCCTGCTTAGTGATATTGTCCAGAATGGTATTTTGTTTTTTTACATAATCAGCAGGCAGGTTGTATTGCAGCATACGGCCAATGAAAGCAGCTTTCTGAATGCTGGTTTCATAGTTGCGTGCATCACTCTGTCCGATAGAGTTTTTCATAAAGGCAACCTCTTCATTGGTAACGCCATCAGCGCTGTAATGTTTCATCTCTTTGATTACTTCATACAATGCACTATCGGTAGCGCCGGCTTTGATGCCGCTGCTGAAGGTGAATGTGCCGGTATATTTATTACCTGCAAAACCGCTGCGTGCGCCATAGGTCCAGCCTTTGTCTTCACGCAGGTTCAGGTTAATACGGCTGTTGAAGCTGCCACCCAGTGCATAGTTCATCAATACTGATTTGTAATATTCACCAGTAGGATCATAAGTAAGGCCGGTTACATAACCTACCCTGAATTCAGTTTGTGCTGCCTTGGGAACGTCCACTACATAGATCTTTGTTTTTTCTACTGCAACCGGTGCTGCAGGTTTGGGCAATGTGAATGAACGTACAGGCAGTTTGTTCAGGAAGTTCAGTTTGGGCAGTATTTCAGATTGTTTTACATCCCCTACAATTACAACCTGTCCATCTTCAGAAGTGATGTATTTGTCGTAGTAGGCTTGTATATCATCCAGTGTAATGTTCTTAATGGTTTCAGTAGTACCTGATTCCGGAATACCCAGGATGTTATTGCTGCCATAGTTCAGTTTGTCATATACTGCAGTGGCAATAGCAGCAGGCTGCGTCTGGCTGTTTTTCAAGCGCTGCTCCAACTGACGTTTGATGCGGTCAAGATCATCCTGGTTGAATTTAGGATTGAACATCCTTTCTTCCAGCAGTTGCAGTGTTTTATCTACGTTCTTTTTTAAAGTCTGTACAGTAAATACTATTGCATCGTCTGTATTGTTGATACCAACTGAACTACCGATCTTCTCCAGCTCCAGTGACAATTGCTCGCTGGTGAAGTTTTTAGTGTCTTCGTTCATCATGCTGGCAAACAGGTTCACCCATCCGGCCTTGCTCAGGTCATTGCTTTCCAGTAAACGGCCACCTTTCAGTGAAATGCTGATGGTAACTGTAGGTGTTTCCGTATTCTCAGTACCAATCACTTTCATTTTGTTAGTCAACGCACTGGTCCAGAAATCAGGAACTTTTACTACTGGGTTAGGTCCGCTGGCAGGAACTTTATTGCGGTCAAAATTGTCTTTTGCTTTTGTGTATTTCAAACCGGCATAACCATAATCAGGTGCTTTGTAGTGCGACTGATCGATGATGTAATTGTCGGCTGCTGCTTTGGCATCTTCCTGCCCTTTGGGTACAATACTCAGAATAACGCGTGATTTGCCTTTGATGTATTTATTGTACACACGCATTACCTCTTCTTTGGTAACCCCCTGGTACATATTCATCAGTTTGGTGATCATGTTGGGATTGCCGGCAAAGGTCTGGAACGCTGCCAATTGGCTTACTTTACCGGATACACTTGCAAGACCATTTACCAGGCGGTTTTCATAACCACTTTTGAACTTCTGGATATCTTCATCATTTACGCCTCTTTTTTCAAATTCAGCCAATGCTTCAGCTACCAGTTTTTCCATTTCAGCCAGTGATTTGCCGGGATATGGTGTTACAGAAATAGAAAATTCACCCGCCAGTTCACTGGCACCATTGTTGGCACTGGCCTGTAATGCCTTTTGAGTTTTGATAAGCGTTTGATAGAAAACAGAGTTGCGGTTGCCACCGCCACCAAAACCACCGCGGCCACCACCGCCTCCGCCACCTAATACCTGTGCAAGACAAGCCAGGGCCGGAATATCAGCATCATACTCACGTACAGTAGGGTATACAATACGCAGTTGTGGTACGCGTGCATAGTTGTCAACGTAGCTTACATAACGATCTTTATTCAGTATTACCGGCTCCAGTTTTACAGGCGTTACCTGCGGACCGCGTGGAATGGGGCCAAAGTATTTCTCAGCCAGTTTCACTACATCAGCAGGTTTTACATCACCACCTACAGTAAGGGTAGCATTGTTGGGACCATACCAACGAAGGAAAAAGTTTTTCAGGTCGTTCAGACTTACACGGTTCAGTTCTTCCACATACCCAATGGTAAGCCACGAGTAAGGATGGCCATAAGGATACAGATTGCGTGCGCTCACTTCACCGGCCAGTCCGTAAGGCTGGTTATCGTAGTTCTGGCCTCTTTCATTTTTTACAGTAGCACGTTGTACTTCAAACTTCTGTTGGGTAACAGCATCCAGCAGAAAGCCCATGCGGTCAGCTTCCAGCCACAGCATTTTTTCCAATTGGTTGCTGGGAACAGTTTCGTAGTAGTTGGTACGGTCGCGGTTGGTAGAACCATTCAGTGTACCACCTGCTTCAGTTACAATTTTGAAATGCTGCTCATCACCCACGTGATCACTTCCCTGGAACATCATGTGTTCAAAGAAGTGGGCAAAACCACTTTTGCCGATCTCTTCACGCGCAGAACCTACATGATACGTAACATCCACGTGTACAATAGGGTCACTATGATCTTCATGCACCACCACTGTAAGACCATTTGGCAGTACATACTTTTCGTAGGGAATAATCAACTCATCTCCACGCCGGGTGACCTTCTCTACCAGTTTTGCCTGCCCGGCCACATTGCCATAAAAGCAACAGAAAGCACCGGCAAGTACCAGTAAATGTTTTTTCATAACAGTTTTGTTTAGAATTAAGAAAGTTACAATGTTAACAGAATCTCCCCTGCAAGCCAAACCATTTGTCATTGCAGAATTGGTTTTAGACGTTGGGAACTATATAAACCTGTGATTACTTTTGTTAACAGGCTCAGCGGGGATAGCAGAAACTGTAATTTGTGTGGGCTTATAGCAACTATAGCCTGTAGAAGTATGAAAATCAATATCCGGTAAATAAGGTGGCCGTATTGCCGGGCCACTGTAACATTTGTGTTTGTTCTGCAACTAATGAAGTGTATATTCCGCATCAACACAAATAAAAACATACAAGTATACCATGCGTAGAAATCATGAAATAGACTACCGTATTGTAGGGGAAGAAATGCAATACGTGGAAATAGAACTGGACCCCTCAGAAACAGCTGTTGGTGAACCTGGCGCCTTTATGATGATGGACGACGGCATACAGATGCAAACTATTTTTGGTGATGGTTCACAGCAGCAACAGGGGCTTTTGGGCAAGCTGATGTCGGCCGGCAAACGCATGCTGGTAGGAGAAAATCTTTTTATGACAGCATTTACCAATGTAGGTGTAGGTAAAAAGAGAGTAAGCTTTGCTTCGCCCTATCCCGGTAAGATCATCCCGCTGGATCTGCAGCAACTGGGTGGCAAAATTGTAGCGCAGAAAGATGCGTTTCTGTGTGCTGCCAAAGGTGTAAGTGTGGGTATTGAGTTCCAGCGTAAGCTGGGCACGGGTCTTTTTGGTGGTGAAGGTTTTATTATGGAAAAGCTGGAAGGCGATGGAATGGCCTTTGTACACGCAGGCGGACACGTGTTTGAGCGTGTGTTACAACCCGGTGAATTGTTGAAAATAGATACCGGCTGTCTTGTTGCCTATACACAAAACATCAGCTACGATATTCAGTTTGTAGGTGGTATCCGTAATACCATATTTGGAGGTGAGGGGTTGTTCTTTGCCACACTGCGTGGACCCGGTTCTGTATGGATACAAACATTGCCCATCAGCCGTTTGGCAGGCAGGATCCTGACCTACGGTACCGTATCACGCAAAGAAGAAGGCAGCATATTAGGTGGCATTGGTAATATGCTGGATGGAGATGGTTGGTAATTGGCAAATGTGCAGATATGAACTGATATGCAAAATAAATGACGATATTGGTGATACCAGATAAAAAGCCGCTGAACGTTCAGCGGCTTTTTTATTATTGAATGTTTTCGTTGTCTTATTTTCTGTCAGATAATTTTGCCAGCAGGCGCAAAATTTCAAGATATAACCAGATGATGGTAACCATAAGGCCAAAAGCTCCGTACCATTCCATGTACTTGGGAGCGCCACGCTTTACACCCTGCTCAATCATATCAAAATCCAGTATCAGGTTCAGTGCGGCAATAGCTACTACTATCAGAGAAAATACAATACCCATAGTAGTACTTTGGTGGATCAGCGGCATCGTTACTCCGAACATGCCCAGTATCCATGACAACAGGTAGAACACAGCGATACCGGCAGTGGCAATAAAGATGATGGATTTGAACTTTTCAGTAGCCCTGATCACCTGAAATTTATACAGCAGGAACATGGCGATCACTACACCAAAAGTTAAACCTACTGCCTGCATTACAATGCCGGGAGCAGTTTTTGCAAAAGCTGCACTGTAGTAAGCAGAAATACCTCCTACAAAAACACCTTCAGCCAGTGCGTAAACAGGTGCCAGGAAAGCAGCCCATTGTTGTTTAAATATAATTGCAAAGGCAAGGATAAGACCAACAATTGCTGATCCCATTATCCAGGGGCCTACGTTTACGTTTTCATAAAAAGCCTTCCATGTTAAAGATGCTGAAGCGATCAGCAACAACATCATCAGGCCAAATTTATTCAGGGTTCCTTTTTCGGTCATCGCATCAGCATTCTGCAACCCGATGCTTTTATCGAACATTTTTTCACTAAGGGTTGGATTTCCGGATTTAAAGAGGTCCATAATTGTTCAGTTTATTTAAAGTAATATACAACAATAAAAGTAAGCATGAAAAGGCAAACAGCCTCTATTACCATGCACATTTTAACGCCATTTTTAAAGAAGTATTACCCGTTTACTATCAATGCGCTGTATTGCTATCGGGATATAAAAAAAATAACCCGTTGAACAGGAAAAATTCAACGGGTTGTAATATGCTTGGCAACGTATTATTTTTTGGGAGGAGACGGTCTGCGGTCATCTTTTTTAGGCGGCTGTTGCTGCGGCCTTTTTTCCCGTGGTTCGTTGCGGTTGTTATTGTTCTGAGGATGCTGGTCTTTACGCTGCTCATTGCGTGGCGCATTACCACGATCACGCGGCTGTGAAGCACGCTGTTCATTGCTGCCGCGTTGTTCAGGTTTGTCCTGGCGACGCGGCTGTTGTTGCTGCGGGCGGCCTCCTCCGGAGGATGGTTGTTTCTGTTGTGGTGATGATTCTTTACCTCCGAAACGGCGTTTTTTATCAGCCTTATCCAGTGAACGCAGACTGATCTGACCCACTACATCCACAAATTCAGGTTCTACCTCTTTGGGCTTGGTACTGGTCACTTCCACTGCTTCCAGTTCTTCCGGGGTGATGCCCTGATAATTAAGTTGTTTTATTTTACGCACCCTTTCAATGGTAAGCGGGTATTGCTTGGAACTATCTGGTAAAATATACCACATCAGGTTTTTGAAAATATCTTTCTTGATCAGCGTGGCGGTACCTTTTGCTACCTGTATAGATTCTGCATTATCAGGAAAATGCTGCAGGGCGTCCAGGTATGTATCCAGTTCGTAGTTCAAACAACATTTTAAACGGCCGCACTGACCGCTCAATTTGCTCTGGTTGATGGAAAGGTTCTGGTAACGGGCGGCTGTAGTGTTAACCGATTTAAAATCAGTAAGCCAGGTACTGCAACACAGTTCACGGCCGCAACTGCCAATACCACCTACTTTCGCGGCTTCCTGGCGGGCACCGATCTGGCGCATTTCTACCTTTACCTTAAACTCGCGGGCGTATACTTTGATCAGTTCACGAAAGTCAACGCGATCATCAGCTATATAAAAAAAAGTGGCTTTACGGCCGTCGGCCTGTATTTCCACTTCCGAGATCTTCATTTCCAGGTTCAGCTGACGGGCAATGGCGCGGGCACGTATCAGTGCTTCTTTTTCACGATCCTTATTCTGTTGCCATACCTCGATATCTTTATCAGTAGCGCGGCGCATTACTTTTTTGATCTCTGCGTCTGATTCGGGAATACCTTTTTTCTTCAACTGTAAACGGACAATTTCACCGGTCAGGGAAATTTCTCCCACGTCAAAACCGCTCACCCCTTCTACTGTAACCAGTTCTCCTTTCTCAAAAAGATGAACAGTGGTATTTCTGAAAAAATCTTTTCTGCTGCCGGTATTAAAACTTACCTCTACCACACGGCACATATCGCCCGTATCATTCAGCGGCAGATTGGAAAGCCAGTCGTAAGCATTCATCCTGTTACATCCGCCCGTGCTGCAACCGCCGTTGCTTTTACAACCAGCTACTTTGCCGCCCGTTGCTGTTCCACATGAACTACATCCCATTCGTATTGAAATTGACGATTGATTAAAAATTGTTTAACCAGGCAGATGAGAGGGAAAAGGTTATCAATTGTGTCATTCTTCAGCAGAAACCTTTATACAACGGGCTGTATTGTTACAACAACAGTAAACAACATGCCTCAGGCACATTTCCATTATGCTGTCTGATACCGTACAAATGGCAAGACAGGTATTAACCAAATACTATAATGAAGTAAGATGACTCAATTTTTCTTCCTCACAAATTCATCTGCTACCGGCTACCGGTTGTTCCGTTCAGAACAGGCCGATATACAAATATAAGTTATTCACACCAAAAGGGGGATGATTCCCGGGAACGCATCTCAACAAGTTTCTACAAACGGGAAACGGGACCTGTGGGAAGAAGGCCATCAGCTAAATGCAGGTACCTGTTTTTTAGCTACAATATGGTATAGTTTGATGGTCAGGGCATGAAACAGCATTTTGGCGTTGGCATTGCGCTCAATATAGTAGGCAGCTTTGTCCAGCTCTTCAATAATGGCTTCCTGCTGTCCGAAATTAGCTATCTTATTCAGTCTCAATGCAAAATCACGTTCTGTATCCGGAATGGGAAAGCTGTCGCCCATGGCCCGTATGCGGATGGCCTGCTCCAGCAGGTGGTTAAAATAGCGTAAAAACTGTTTTTGTTTTTCCCGGCCCAGCTTACTCACCTCGTCAATCCATTTCACCTGGGCTATCGGGCCATTTTTTAAAATGGCGTTCAGCCAGTCGCGCAGCAGCACCTGCCAGTCATCCCCGGCATGCTGTACCAGTTGCAGGGCTTCCCTGAAATTGCCCCCGGCAATAGAAGCTGCCTGGCGGGCCTGCTCGGGTGAGGCACCTTTAGCCACTAAAACTTCTGTAAGATCGGCCGTTTCCAGCACGGGTATTTTCACCAACTGGGTTCTGGATAAGATGGTAGGTAATACCAGCGAGTCGTTTTCCGCTACCAGAATAAATAAAGTATCTGCAGGAGGTTCTTCAATCAGTTTCAGCAGTTTATTACCCTCATTGCCCAGGTATTCGGGCATCCAGAGTACCAGTATCTTAAAGCCGCTTTCAAAGCTTTTCAGGTTCAGTTTACGGATAATATCGTTACACTCCTGGGCGGTAATATTGCCTTGTTTGTTCTCAGCGCCGATAGATTGCAGCCAGTCGTACACATTACCATAAGACTGTTTGCTGATAAATGTTCGCCATTCAGTGATGTAGTCAGTACTTACCGGTTTGTCACCTGCCTTGCGGGGAATAACAGGATAAGCAAAATGAATATCCGGGTGTACCAGTTGCTGTGCTTTTACACAGGAGGCACACTGTCCGCAGGCGTCTGCCGGCAGGGAAGCGGGTGCTGAAGATGCCGGCTCATCTCCAAACAGGGAAGGACCTGATGGGGGAGCATTTCTGTTGGCTACTTTTTCACAAAGAATATATTGTGCAAATGCAATGGCCAGCGATAAACCACCGCTGCCCTCTTTACCCAGGAACAACAATGCATGACTGATACGATTCTGCTGTACCATACCGGTCAGTTGTTGTTTAATAAAAGCCTGTCCGATTACATCCCTGAATGCCATAGGGCGAAGATAAGTATGAAAACAGGAAGTCGAAGGCCGAAATCTGAAGTGTTATTATTAAAATGAAATACAGTAGTTAATGATCCCTGCAGTTACTTAAATATGAAAAGCCCCCGTAAAGAGGACCTTTCATAACTTCCGTTGCAGCATTTGCTGTGCGGATGTGGCGTTGGTCTGGAGTTGAGGGACTAACTCAAAAAAACTGGCTCCGGGTTCATGATGAACCAGAACACCCAAACGGAGCCAGGTAATGTCGGTATAGCATTTTTTGTGGTCAGCTATTCCGGTAAGCAGTACAAAGATTATAACTAACCGGTGGCGGGTTTAATTTTTTCGGTAAAATGTACCGATCAGGCGATTACCGGATATATTTCTGCGATTGAATACCAGTATCTAACGATAAAACCCGGTAGTACAATTACCGGGTTTTATAATGAGCTATAGGTATGTTCTTAGTTCAGATACTTGATAACTTCCTCGCTGGTAGGTTTTACCTTACTGGGGAACACTGCTACCAGTTTTCCCTTTTCATCTACCAGGAATTTGGTGAAGTTCCATTTAATAGGATCTTCAATGCCCATTTTACCGGCTTCAGCAACCAGGTATTTGAACAAAGGGTGAATATCATCACCTTTTACAGAAACTTTCTCCGCCATCGGGAAGGTTACGCCATAGTTCTTGGTACAGAATTCCTTGATCTCTGTATTGGTACCTGGCTCCTGCTCACGGAAATTGTTTGCCGGGAATCCTACAATCACCAGTTTGTTTTTGTATTGCTCATACAGTTTTTCCAGGTCAGCATACTGGGGCGTATAGCCGCATTTGGAAGCTGTATTAACAATCAGGATCTTTTTGCCTTTATATTGTGAAAAGTCGATAGAACCACCATCCAGTGAAGGCACTTTAAAATCGTACAGCGACATGGCAACTGATAACACACCTGCCATTAACAGTAAACGTATCATATGTATTGATTTTTTGCGTTAACAATCTACAGCAATTTAGCACGATTCAGTGAAAACATTGTTATCTGATCGTGAATCATAGAGCAGCGGCAAATTCCCTGCCATATAGTTACAGTGTTGCCTGGTATTTACTATTGTTTCTGATAACAGCCCAGGTCGGGTTTAAGAAGATTGCGTGGTTTGCCATCCAGGTCCGTTGCCAGTGTGGTAGCTGCACCCTGCTGCAGCACAGGAGAGGTTGATTTTAAATGGAAATCGTAATAATGATGCTGCACATCAATACTATCGAACGCCGGGGCTGTATTGGCTATGATGTTGCTAAAGATACTGTTGGCAGGATTGTTTTTAACCTTCCACAGGCAATTCTGAAAACTGACGCTGAAATTGGTATTACCCTGTTTGCTGGTTACTACTTCATCATCTATGGTACCGTTTTCGCCCCAGAAAATACAGTTTACAAAAGAAGCCGACAGATCGGCGGTGAAATAAGTATTGTTCTGTTTGATATAGTCTGCAGCAAACAATACCGGGTCTTTGTGTGAAATATAAGAACTGGAATAAGTGGCGACAGTACAGTGTGCAAAATCATACTGACCACCATAAGTCAGCAATACGTTTTTACCACAGTTACTGATAAGACAGTTTTGCGCATGGATAGAAGAACGTATGCCCATAATACCGGCATCATAACAATTGTCAATGATACATTCGTTCAGTGATAACTTCCTGGCTGCATTCACCGACGGCTGATCGGCTACAATACCCTGGTAAGCATTTTTGATAACAGCATAATGCAATACGTTGTTACTGCTCAATCCCCTGAAGTAAATGCCCGGCCAGGAAGCGGGGTAATTGCGATAGGGGGCATCCAGCCTGTCGCCCTGGAATACAACCCGTGTACTGTCGTAGTGTTCACCATTTACCTGTAAAGTACCATCTACAATAAACGGTGCATCGGCATGGAGATAAATGCGGCTACCTTTTTCTATTGTCAGCGATGCATTGGTATCTACCTGTAGTCCGCCAATGATCACATAAGGTTTCTGATTGGTCCAGGTCTGGTTGCCTTTGATAACACCGGAGCGTATAAAATTGGCATTCTGTCCCCATGCGCTTAGTTTTACCCAGCGTCTGTTGCCATTGTAATCAATACTGATACTATCCTGCACAATAAAAGGAAGATTGGCACTGGTAGGATCTATTTTTACCGACAGGAAAACATATACACTGTCATTGGCATTAATCTCTACATCCTGTACTGAAGGACCGGGCGTACCATCTATATTTATCTTAAAATAAGAAGTATTGCCGCCTGCCAGTGATACATTGCTTAAACGCAACCGGCGGTTATTGGTATTATAAACAATGAAATACTGGGTTACTGATCCGGCAGTAGTGAACACGGTATCAAAATGCAGGCTGTCTTCGGACAGGCTCAGGGTAGCGTCACTGCCGGTAATGAACGAATCTTTTTTGCAGGCTGTTACACTGCAGCACACAATCAGTATTAAAACGACCAGTAATCTCATCTGTTGCCAAAAATAAGTGTTTAGATGCTTTTAAAACGGCGAAGCAAGTTTTAAATTGCTGTCACCTGGTGGCATAGGCCATGGTAAGAATGCTGAGTCGCACGTTACCTGCCGCCAATAGCTGCTGTCCGCAGGCTTCCAGGGTGGCGCCGGTGGTTACTACATCATCTACCAGCAATAAATGCTTTCCACTGATGGCTGCACCGGGTAACAGTTCAAAACGTCCTTCCATATTCTGCCAGCGCTCTATCCGGTTTTTACGGGTTTGTGAACTGCTCATGCTGCGCCGTATGATAACATTGTTCCATACCGGCAGTTGCAGCGCACCGGCCATCCCTTGGCAGAGTAGGGTAGATTGATTATATCCGCGTTTTTTTTCGCGGGCAGAAAACAACGGAAGGGGAATTAACGCATCGATATCACTGAAACGACTGGAATCATTAATAACTTCTGCAATCTTTTCTCCAAAATAAAGACCAATAGCTTTATTGCCTTTGTATTTTAGTTGGTACATAAGACGCTGCAACAACGAGTCTTTGGTAAAATACAGGTAACTGGTAGCGGCTACCAGCGGCAGCCGTCCGTGAAATATCTTTTCAACAGGGTTATCTGTATACCGGTGAAAGTTGGTAACAGGTAAATGATTGATACAATGCAGACATAACAACTGCTGTGTACTGATCATGTCATTACCACATCCTGCGCATACATGCGGAAAGAAAAGGTGTAATAGAGACTGGATATATGGATGGTTTTTCATACCGTATCATTACAATGCGGTTACCCAGTGTGAATTGAAAAATGATGTTTTGGATTTGATATTTCCTGACAAGTTATATGGCAGGTATCTTGCTCAACATTTTACTGAAACAGGAACTGGTAGATTTCTTCCACGCGACCTACACTTACCACATCAATATTGAAAGACTGTTTGGAAAGACCTTTCTGGTTGTATCGTGAAATGTATATTTTTTCAAATCCCAGTTTTTCGGCTTCTGCTATACGCTGTTCAATCCGGTTTACGGCACGTATCTCGCCGCTTAATCCTACTTCACCTGCAAAACAGGTAAGTGGTGGCAACGGAACATCCTCGTATGAGCTGAGCAATGAACAAAGTACTGCCAGGTCAATAGACGGATCTTCTACTTTCAAACCACCAGCTATATTCAGAAATACGTCTTTTACACCAAAATGAAAACCGCCACGTTTTTCAAGTACTGCCAGTAATAGCTGCAACCTGCGCAGATCAAAACCGGACACTGTTCGTTGCGGAGTACCATACACTGATTGTGTAACCAGCGCTTGTACTTCTATCAGCAGGGGACGCATACCTTCAATTGTAGCTGCAATGGCAATACCACTCAGCCTGTCTTCTTTCTGCGTGATCAGGATCTCACTGGGATTGTTTACACCACGCATACCGCCACTGGTCATTTCATAGATGCCCAGTTCGGCAGTGCTGCCAAAACGGTTTTTAATGGTACGCAGAATGCGGTAAGCATAATGCCTGTCACCTTCAAACTGCAATACCGTATCTACCATATGCTCCAGCACTTTGGGACCGGCAATACTGCCATCTTTGGTAATATGACCTATCAGAAATACCGGTGTATTGGTTTCCTTGGCAAAGCGTTGCATTTCTGCCGCCGATTCACGTATCTGGGATATGCTGCCCGGTGAGGAGTCAATGTAGGGCGACTGTATGGTTTGAATAGAGTCTACAATCACCAGGTGTGGTTGCAGCTTCTTGATTTCCTTAAAAATGGTTTGGGTAGATGTTTCAGTAAGCAGGTAAAAGTTATCGTTCTGAATATTCAACCTGTCTGCACGCATCTTGATCTGCTGTTCGCTTTCTTCACCACTGATGTAAAGAACAGTGTGATCTTTCAGTAACAAACCGTTTTGCAGGAACAGTGTAGATTTACCAATACCGGGTTCACCTGCTATCAATACAATACTGCCAGGTATAATGCCACCACCCAATACACGGTTCAGTTCTGCATCGGCTGTAATGATACGTTTCTCTTCACTGCTGATAACATGATGTAAGGGAATAGTTTTAACAGATTTTCTGTCATCATCATCTTTCCATATATTCTCTTTTTTGGAACCTTCTTTATGTATCACCTCCTCAATAAAAGTATTCCAGCTTCCGCACGAAGGACACTTACCTACCCATTTAGCACTTTCATAACCACAGTTTGTACAGAAGAATGCGGTTTTAACTTTACTCATCGGGTAAAGGTAAGTTGTATGTTGATTGATTAAGAGGGCTGGTGCAGGTAGTTGATAAGTTGTTGCTATTAATGCAATACTTTTTAATTAAGCATAACTGGTTAATCAAAACACGACTTTATGTGATAACAAATGTTGAACTGATGTACATGTTTCAGGTGAATAAAATATCATGATGAGAATGATGAAGAAAGGAAATAAAAAAAGTGTCAGAAACTGAGAAAAAAGGTGGTTGATTTTTATAAAAGTAAAAGGGCCAACATTGCTGTTGACCCCTTACTTACTAACCCATTAAATTCTTGCACTAAATTACAAATTAGCGCCACATAACAAAATTATTTTTTGAGGGTGTGAATAAATTTCCAGCCTGCCTCGGTTATATTAAAGCGTGTTATAATAAGTGTTTACTGTATTGTAAATCAATTAATTATCGCTACCTCCTTAAATGCTCTCTCACATGCCGTGATAAAATGTCAGACGCTGTGTTCCATCAACTTATCAGGTGACAAAACGACTTCAGTTTTTCATAAAAAATGACAAAAAATGTTGCTTTTTTGAACTGGTCACGAATTTGATCACTATATATAATACCATCAAATTCTAAGAAAAATGACATCATCAATTTTTTTGGTTTCTCTGCTTTTTCTGGGGATCAGTATGCTGGTTTCGGGGGTACTGAAAAGCAAATTTTCAGCCTATGCGGGAGTGCCCCTGTCCAACGGGATGACCGGTAGCGAAATTGCCCGTAAAATGTTGCAGGATAATGGAATTTACGACGTTCAGATTACCTCAACAGATGGCTTTTTGAGTGACCACTATAATCCGCTGACCAAAACAGTGAACCTGAGTGCTGATGTTTACGAGGGCCGGTCAGTGGCCGCCGCCGCGGTTGCTGCGCACGAATGCGGTCACGCCGTGCAGCACGCCACCGGTTACAGGTGGCTTGCAATGCGTAGCAGGCTGGTTCCCATGGTACAATTCAGTTCCAATATTGTACAATGGGTGTTGCTGGCGGGTATCTTGGCTATCAAGGTTTTTCCGCAATTATTGCTGGCAGGCATCGTCCTTTTTGCCATAACTACCTTATTTTCAGTTATTACGCTTCCTGTTGAGTTTGATGCCAGCAACCGCGCCCTGGCCTGGCTGAATAAAAGCCGTGTTACCAATAATGATGAGTATCCCAAGGCCAAAGATGCCCTGAAATGGGCTGCGATGACCTATGTGGTGGCTGCTCTGGCTTCCATTGCCACGCTGGTACAATATATATTGCTCTTCATGGGTAATAATAGGAACAGGAATTAGGGTAAAACAGATCATGATTTTTTAAAATATCAGCCATGCAGCCTACTGCATGGCTTTTTTGTGATGTGTCTGAAATGCACAGGGCGCTACTAACTCGGAAATGATGCTGCACATAAAAAAAGCCCCGGAAACCCGGGGCTTTTTTAAAGAAGTTGTACAAAATAAAATGTGTTAAAGCTTATAGCTTGATCTCATCCTCGTGTTTGTCGAAGAAATGAAATTCAGTAAGATGATAATTGGTATTTTCTTTCATGCTCACCTTACGACCATACTTCCAGCGCCATTTCCATTGTTTGGAGTTGAACCAGCGCCCTTTGGTAAGGTAGGCATACATAATGGGGTGTACCACCAGTGTAAGATCTTTGTGCTGGTGTGTAATGAGGTAACTTAAATTCTTTTCAATCTCATCTTCCAGTAAAAGGGTTGAAGTGATCTTACCGGTACCTGCACAGGTGGGGCAAACTTCCTGGGTATTGATGTTCACTTCCGGTTTCATACGTTGCCGGGTGATCTGCATCAGGCCAAATTTGGAAATGGGCAGCACCGCATGTTTGGCGCGGTCCGGCTTCATATACTCTTCCATGGCCTCCATCAGTTTGCGTTTGTTATCCGGCAGCTTCATATCAATAAAGTCTACCACGATAATACCACCAAGATCGCGCAAGCGTAACTGGCGTGCAATTTCAGCAGCGGCTTCAAGGTTTGTTTCCAGGGCATTTTGCTCCTGGTTGTTGCCTACACTTTTATAACCACTGTTTACATCAATAACGTGCAATGCTTCTGTATGCTCAATAATGAGGTAGGCGCCACTGGGCAGGTTAACTGTTTTGCCAAAAGCCGCTTTCACCTGTTTGGTAATGCCAAACTGGTCAAAGATGGGCATACCGTTATTGTAAAACGCAACGATGTCAGCTTTTTCAGGCGCAATGCGCTGAATATAGCTGCGGGTATCATTGAAGATATTCCGGTCGTTGATCACAATGCGGTTAAAATCCTCGTTCAGCAGATCACGCAGCATGCTGGTGGTCTTGGTCTGTTCACTGAGAATTTTTGCTGGCGCTACGGAACCTTTCAGGTTGTGCTGAATGGCCTTCCATGTTTCCATTAACATGGTCAGGTCTTCATGCAACTCTGCAGTGTTCTTACCTTCAGCAGCAGTACGAACTATTACACCAAAGTTTTTGGTTTTGATGGCTTCCACTATTTTCTGCAACCGCTTGCGTTCATCGGCAGAATGGATCTTGCGCGAAACAGCAACGATATCATTAAAAGGTGTGATAACCACAAAACGCCCGGGCAGTGAAATTTCACAGCTCAGGCGGGGACCTTTGGCGGCAATAGGTTCTTTCAGAATCTGAACCAGTATGTTGGGCTTTCCACTGAGAACTTCGTTGATCTTACCGGTTTTAATAATTTCCGGTTCAACCTGAAACTGGCCGAAGTCAAATCCTTTTTCACTCTGGTCATTAATTGACTGCTGGGTAAATTTCAATAACGAGCGCGCGTAGGGACTTAAATCGGTGTAATGCAAAAATGCATCCTTTTCAAATCCTACGTCTACAAAAGCTGCATTCAGCCCGGGGATGAGCTTTTTCACTTTGCCAAGATAAAGATCGCCCACGGCAAAACTGGCATCAGCTTTTTCATGATGCAGTTCTACCAGCTTCTTATCCTCCAATAGTGCTATCTCTACACCCTGGGGGGCAGCATTTATTATTAGTTCCTTATTCAAGCGTATCTACTTTATACCGTCTAACCATCATCACTACAAGGAAAGTCGCTGAAGAGGAATTATTTGCCAGGTATCAGCATGCAACTCTATCGGCCTGTAATAAATGGCAAATAATTGTGTTCAGCCAGCAGGAAGAAAAGGCCCAAGGGAAAGCCTTTGTCAGAAAAGAAAATTAACGGTTTTTCTTCTTATGACGGTTCTTTCTAAGTCTTTTTTTACGCTTATGCGTGGCAATCTTATGACGCTTTCTTTTTTTACCACAAGGCATGATTCACCGATGAATTTAGTTAAATAATAATTTTTATGTCCTGTTATACTTCCGCCGAAGCGTAATATTTACATTCAGGTGTTACTGTTGCAGCATTTTGATACGCTGGTCGATCTCTTTCACAATATCAGGGTTACCGCTCACTTTCTTTCTGCACTGCTGATACCATTTGATAGCATTGGGCTTATCTCCTTTCTGTTCATAAGCCTCTGCTATCATGAAAAACACTTCCAGTTTTTCCGGTTCCTTTTCTGCAACAAGGCTTAAACGTTCAATAGCCTTATCTACCTGCCCCGACATCATCGCGCCCAATCCCAGCATATATTGTGCATACATGTTATTAGGATCTTTCTCCGCTACCTGCCGGATCTTCAGAATTCCTTCCATCGGTTGGTCGCTGATGCCTCCAAAAAGATAGCAGCTACCGAGGCCAACAGTGAGGGAATCATTATCTGGACTAAGTACTAAAGCCTTCTCAAACAACTCTTTAGCCTGTAAAGCCATCCATTTCCTTAAAGCCTGGTTTTCCTGCTTGCGCACACCCTCTAAAAAGAATTGGGCAGCAAAGGTGAGACTTTTTTGAGAATTTTCCAATTTAGCAGCTTCCGCAGAATAATATCCGAAGGGTAACAGCAAATGGGCAGAGTCTTTCCAGAAGGCTGCCAGTTGCTGATATACCTTGATCTGCTGCTCTTTAACGTCGCCTCTTACTACCCCGGATTCCAGCTGCGTAATAAAAGCCTGCTGCCGTGGCGTAAGTTGCTGGCGTGAAGCTGCAAGGATAGCTTGTATGTCAACAGTTTCAGTGCCCTGTGCTGCTGCACGGGGCATAGTGGGGGTGTTTGACTTTGGAGGGACTGTATTTCCGAAAAAATAGACCAGGCAAAGGAGTACTACTCCAGCGCCCACAAGAATGAACTGCTGCTTTTTCACGTATGCATTTCAATTTAGGCAGCAAATTTACATCTCATCATCCGGGTTTGGCTGATCTTCTTTAACGGATTGTAATTTTTTAACTTCAGCTACAAACTCTTTTGCTGGTTTAAAAGCTGGAATGAAATGTTCAGGAATGTGTACTGCTACGTTCTTTTTAATGTTACGGCCAATTTTAGCAGCTCTTTTTTTAGTAATAAAACTGCCAAAGCCGCGGATGTAAATATTTTCTCCCTGCGACAAGGTGTCTTTTACTTCCTTGAACATGGTTTCCAACGTAACCAAAACATCAACCTTCGGAATACCTGTTTTTTCAGATATTTGGTTAACGAGGTCTGCCTTTCTCATGCCAATGAATTTTTAACGGGTTTGAAAAATTTTATAAGTGTCGCCAAATTGCACACAATCAATTCATTACCCAAATTAAATGATAATTCTCACATTTGCAAGAAAATTATAAACAATTGAAAATGAATTTTTAACTGAGTGGTAACGTTAACCTTAACAGATATGCTTCATTTTCAGTAAGTTATTACGTATAATTGTAATGTATGAATCCTGGATTTACGCCCAAACTTTTACAATGGAATGCGCATCAGAATACCCGTTCCATGCCCTGGAAGGGTGAAAAAGATCCTTACAGAATATGGCTCAGTGAAATTATGTTGCAGCAAACCCGTGTAGAACAGGGCTGGAAATACTATGAAAATTTTATTACAGAATTTCCTACTGTACATGATCTTGCCGCAGCAAAAGATGAAAAGGTTTTTAAAATGTGGGAAGGACTTGGTTATTATACACGTTGTAAAAATCTGCTGGCTACGGCACGCGTAATTTCTACTATACATAAAGGAAAGTTTCCAGATAATTATGAGGCCATTAAAAAATTGAAAGGCATTGGTCCGTATACAGCGGCGGCCATTGCTTCATTTGCTTTTAATGAAGCACAGGCAGTTGTTGATGGTAATGTACAGCGTGTAATAGCGCGTTACTTCGGCATCACCACACCGGTTGATACCACAGCCGGGAAAAAGCTGTACCAGGAACTGGCGCAGGCCCTGCTGGATAAAGCACAACCCGGTCTGTACAACCAGGCTATTATGGATTTTGGTGCAGTGATCTGCAAACCACAGAACCCGTTGTGTACTGAATGTATACAGCAGGAAGAGTGTGAAGCATTCAAACACAATCTTGTAAAACAGTTGCCGGTAAAAGAAAAAACACTGCAGAAAAAAGAAAGATGGTTGTATTACTTCCTGATACAGGTAAAAGATAAAATATATATCCGCAAAAGAACAGGTAAAGACATCTGGGAAAACCTGCATGAATTTGTACTGTTTGAACCAGACAGTGCATTGCAGGAAAATTTTGAGCAATTACCTTTTCTGAAAGAATTATTGGGCAGACAATCTTTTAAAGTGACCAGTATCAGCAAACTATTCCGGCAGCAGCTCACACACCAAACCATCCACGGGCAGTTCATTACCGTGCAGGTAAACAAACCGGTAGAAGCATTAACGCATTACATACTGGCTGAGCGCGCAGGGTTATCTGAGTACGCGTTTCCACGTTTTATCAATATGTTCCTGGAAGATACTTCCGGGCAGGCACAGTTGTTTTAGATACAGCAGTATAAGCAGGTACAACAGTATGATTTTATTGTACTGTGGTACCCGGGAATGAGGACTGAAGCTGTTGGCCCGGTATTCGCAGGTGTCGTAAATAGCCCAAAAAAACTCAGTATTTCTCCCAAAAAAATTTAACTTTAAGAGAGATTGACACCGTCAGACGATTGTTAAACTATCAAACCTACCATTTATGAGAGGGGTAAATAGGGTTATGCTTATTGGTAATTTGGGACGAGACCCGGATGTACAATATCTGGAAGGAAATATTGCAGTAGCTAAATTCCCGCTGGCCACTACAGAAACTTTTAAAGACAGGGCCGGCAAACTCATCTCACAAACAGAGTGGCATACTGTGGTATTATGGCGTGGATTGGCAGAACTGGCGCAAAAATACCTGCATAAAGGAAGTTTGGTATATATAGAAGGGCGCCTGCGTACGCGCAGTTGGGAAGATAAGGACGGTAATAAAAAATTCGCTACCGAAGTGGTGGGCGATAACCTGATTATGCTGGATAAGCGTACCGATACCATGAATCATGGCGGTCCGCATCATGGTCCTGCTGCAGCTTCCGGCGATAACCCGGAAGGATTTAATATTGATATACCTCCACCAATGAATGAACCATCGCAGGATTTGCCTTTTTGATACCAGTAAATATTATTTTTGCCGCATACAGGCAGGTGCTGGCCTGTATCCTGTTAAATGATAGTTGCACACAATAAAACACCCGGCATTGTAGTTGTTGACCGGTTATTGATTAACAAAAACCTGTTGCTTTGGATATTCACCCTGCTTACTTTTTTTCAGGTAAAATTGTGGCTTCTCTTTTAATGGTAACCAGTGTGCAGGCTACCACATTACTGGCTGCGGGTGTACTGGCGCTGTTGCTGCTTTCATTTTTTATATCAGGAGCAGAAGTGGCATTCTTTTCACTGACCTACCGCGATATCAATATGCTTAAAACCAAGCAGGATAGCGGTTGGAAGCGTATTGCCGTACTGCTGGAAGAACCACGTGTGCTGATGGCCTCGCTAATGATGGCCAATACACTGGTGAATATTGCCATTATTGTACTCTCTAATTTCCTGATAGACCAGATACTGGCTTTTAAACAGGAACAATACTGGACCATTGGTGCCCTGGGGTTTGTTATTAAAGTAGTTGTGATTGCATCACTGATCATCCTGTTTGGTGAAGTATTGCCCAAGGTAAGGGCCACACAGAACAATCTGCGTTCGGCATACGAAGCTTCTTTCCTGGTGGAAGTGATCTTTTACATGTTTAAACGCATCGGGGCCTCACTTATCAGTATGTCGGACCGGATTGAAAAAGCATTTGGTGGACAGGCTTCACGCGCTTATACCCAGCAACAACTGGAAGAAGCGATCAAATCTACCGTACACGAAGAAGAAGAACAGCGTATCCTGGCAGGTATATATAAGTTTGCCCATATTACCGTTAAACAGATCATGCGTACCAGGCTGGATGTAAATGGTGTGGAGCATGATATTTCCTTCGGTGCACTCAAGAAAAAAGTAGAAGAACTGCATTATTCACGGTTGCCGGTATATAAAGGTAACCTGGACAATATTGTAGGGATCATCAATACCAAAGACCTGATACCTTACCTGAATGAACCTGATACTTTTGACTGGCGTACATTGCTTCGCACTCCCTATTTTGTACACGAGCAGAAGTTTATTGAAGACCTGCTGAAAGAATTTCAGACACGTCATACCCATTTTGCCGTAGTGGTAGATGAATTTGGCGGTACCAGCGGTATTGTAACCATGGAAGACATCCTGGAAGAGATCATTGGCGAAATAAAGGATGAGTTTGATGATGAGGAAAGTGACAATAAAAAACTGGATGACTCCAATTATATTTTTGAAGGCAGTATCATGATACATGATGCCTGTGAACTGATGAACCTGCCTGCCGACACATTTGACGAAGTAAAAGGCGAAAGCGATTCGATGGCAGGATTGATACTGGAACTGGCCGGTGAAATTCCACGGGTCAATGATGTATTTTCAGCAGGCGATTTCCAGTTCACCATACTGGAAGTTGAACGCACACGCATACGTAAAGTGAAAGTTACCATTAATCACCACCAGCCGCAATAAACGAGGTATGACGATTTCCCGGGCAAGATTGGCCATCGCCATGGCAACCATCATTTTTCTGGCAGCCTGCAACAGCGATTACACTATTAAAAGAAATGGCTATTTCAAAATACATTTCCCTGAACACAAGTACCAGGTGTACGATCAGCCAGGTATGCCTTATACATTTGAATACCCGCAATATGCACGGATAGTGAAGGATACTTCTTTTTTTGAGCAGAAACCTGAAAATCCTTACTGGATCAATATCGAATTCCCTGATTTTAACGGAAAGATCTATATCAGCTATAAAAATGTGGGCAGTCATAGCCTGGATACGCTGGTGAATGATGCCTACAAAATGACCTACCAGCATACTTCACGTGCTACAGAAATACAGGATTCGCTGATGAAAACCCCGCAGGGCCTAACCGGTATTTTCTTTACCGTACACGGCAATGCTGCCACTGCCAAACAGTTTTTTGTAACGGATTCTGTAAAACACTTTCTGCGTGGCGCGCTTTATTTTGATGCTACGCCCAATGAGGATTCACTGGGTATAGTGAATGATTTTCTGCAGGAGGATATGAAGCACCTGATCAATACATTGCGCTGGAAATAATGTACCTTATGTTAAAACATGGTGAAGGCACGGTTTCTTTTCCCTCAGAGATCCTGCCCCTGATCTGGCATGTACAGCAAGAAAAATGTTCATCTCGCAGGTTATCTGTAATTTTATGTTCTAAAAAACTGATACGTGATAGCAGTAGACAATGTGCTAATAAGCGATGATGTGGTGAAGGACCAGTTTGTATGCGACCTGGCAAAGTGTAAGGGCGGTTGTTGTGAAGAAGGCGATGCCGGTGCTCCGCTTACAAAAGAGGAGCTGGATATTATAGTAGAAGAATATGAAAAGGTAAAACCTTACCTCACCGCTCCTTCTATTGCAGAAATAGAGCGTAAAGGAAAGTATGTGTACCATCGGGAGTTTGGCTGGGTTACACCCACGCTGGGCGATGATAAAGAGATCTGTGTGTATGGCATCCGCGATGAAAAAGGGATCATTAAATGCGCTTTTGAACAGGCTTATAATGATGGCGTGATCGGTTGGAAAAAACCTATCAGCTGTCATTTCTTCCCTATTATACAGGAAAATGGCCGTGATGGTGATTATGATCGTATGAACTACGAACCCCGTGAAATATTGTGCAAACCTGCCTGTTCGCTGGGTAAGAAACTGAAGGTGCCTGTATATCAGTTCCTGAAAGAGCCGATCATCCGCAAATACGGTATTACATTTTATGAGGCGCTGGACAAAGCTGCCCGTGAATATATGAAGTGAGAAAAGGATAGGGTAACTATGGCCTGATAGTTGAATGGTGAGTATACATACAAGCCATGTATCATCAGTATAAGACAATGAGTGTAATAACAATTCCATTGATTATCCATGAGTGAAACTGCATCTTCTTTTATAGCCAAAAGCACCATCAGGGCTGCTGATCTGGAACACAGGCGTAAGATCAATTTCAATATCGGTCGCTACAATGCAGTTGTGCCCAAAGGCAAAGAGCAGTTTGCGGATGTGCACCTGGCGCGCGAAAGAGCCAAGAATGTGAAATGGCGTGCTATTGAAATGCTGGATCAGTACCTGGAGCAGTTTGAAGCCAATCTTACACAACGGGGCGGAAAAGTAATATGGGCCGAAGATGCCGAAGAAGCCCTGGCAGAGATACTGAAGATCTGTAAAGAAAAGAGCTGCAAAAGTATTGTCAAAAGCAAGAGCATGGTAACGGAAGAAATTCACCTGAATGACTTCCTGGAGAAAAACGGTATTGAAAGCGTTGAAACAGATCTGGGCGAATATATTCAGCAGTTGGATGGCGAACCTCCCTACCACATTGTTACGCCTGCCATGCACAAAAGCAAGGAAGATGTAGCCAAGCTGTTTTACGAAAAGTTACATACACCCGCCAATCTTACGCCTGAGCAATTAACACTGGTGGCGCGTGAAAAACTGCGTCAGAAATATGTGGAAGCAGAAATCGGTATTACCGGAGCCAATTTTATTATTGCAGATACCGGTGGTATTGCAGTAACAGAAAATGAAGGAAACGGTCGTCTGAGCGCTTCTTTTCCCAAAACACATATTGTAATAGTAGGTATTGAAAAAATGATCCCTTCGCTGACAGACCTGTCATTGTTCTGGCCCTTGCTGGCTACCTATGGAACAGGGCAGCAGGTAACAGTTTACAATACGGTCATCAGCGGTCCGCGGCAACCAGGCGAAACAGACGGACCGGAAGAAATGTATGTGATCCTGCTCGACAACGGGCGAACCAATATACTGGCCAACGAAAAAATGCGCGAAAGCCTGTATTGTATCCGTTGCGGTGCATGTTTAAATGCGTGTCCTGTATACAAGAACATTGGCGGGCATGCTTACGGAACGGCTTACAGTGGTCCAATTGGTGCTGTTATTACACCACAGTTGAAAGACCTTAAAGAATGGAAACATCTCAGTTATGCTTCATCGTTATGTGGCAACTGTACGGAAGTTTGTGCCGTTAAGATCAATCTGCATGAACTGTTGCTGGAAAACAGGTACGAGACTGTGGAAGATGGTAGTGTTTCCTGGAGCGAGAAAATAGCGTGGAAAGTGTGGAAAAAGGCCAGTCTGAACCGCAAGCTGATGAATATGGGCAATGAGAAGATCAAGAACTGGACGGTCAATAAAGTAGTAAAAGGCTGGGCAACCCATCGTGCGCCGATCCATTTTCCCGCTAAAACCTTTAACGAACTGTGGCAGGAAAAGTATAAAGATTAGCCGGAAATGCTGTTAAAAGATATTTTTCTTACTTAGCTTCTTTTTTACACTTACTTTTCTATTTTGTGCGACAATGCTGTTAATGTATTGTCATACAATTACGCCCCGACTACAATATATAGTCAGTTTCTTTAATGAAAAATTATTTGAAACACCCGCGCAATTAACAAATGATAAAACCACCTTCCTGGCAGCAGAAGGTCCACGGCTGAATTACTCCACAGAGCCGCTGGTTGCCGGAGAATTTTTTATCCGCAGCACAGGACTGCTTTGTGAGAACACTATTCAGCAACAATCCATTTCCTGTTTTGAAGTCAACGGTCAGAAAGCATTCTTCCGTACCGATGGCAATTTTCCCTTTGATATTTTTGCAGCTACTTTTTACCTGCTGAGCAGGTATGAAGAATATCTGCCGCATGAAAAGGATATGTATGGACGTTATGCACATACCAATTCACTGGCTTTCCGTGAAAAATTCCTGGATCAGCCATTGATCAATCTGTGGATGGAGGAATTTAAAAAAGCATTGCTGCAACATTACCCTGAATTGCGTTTCAGGTTGCGCACCTTCAAGTGTATACTCAGCTATGATATTGATATTGCCTATTCGTACCTGCATAAAGGCTGGTACAGGACAGTAGGCGGTTTTGCCCGATCAATTATTAAAGGCCAGTGGCAGGATGTAGCTGCACGCTGGGAGGTGCTTCGCGGCAACCAGAAAGATCCGTTTGATTGTTTTGAATGGTTGGATGCCTGGCATTTGTATTGTCGCATTCGGCCTTATTATTTTTTCCTGGTAGCCAAAAAGCAAGTGGGGTATGATAAGAATACATCCACACAGGAAAAAGCATTTCGCGATCTGATCGAATATACCGCTGCCAGTTATAAAGTAGGTTTACATCCATCATGGCAAACCGGTGATGATACTACTTTGCTGGGTGAAGAACAGGAGTGGCTGGAAGTAGTGTCTGATAAAAAGATTACGCACAGTCGTCAGCACTATATACGTTTTACATTGCCAGGTACTTTCCGGGAATTATTGAAAGCTGGTATTGAAAAAGATTTTTCCATGGGATATGGAAGCATTAACGGTTTCAGAGCTTCTGTGTGTTCTTCTTTTTACTGGTACGACCTGGAGAATGAAACTACTACCCCGCTGAAATTATATCCGTTCTGTTTTATGGATGCCAATGCTTTTTATGAGCAGCGTTATACGCCCCAACAGGCTTATAACGAGCTGATGCATTACTATCAATCTACGCGCAAGATCAATGGCATGCTGATCACTGTATGGCACAATTCCATATTGGGCACAGCCCCGCAGTTCAAAGGCTGGCGTGATATGTTTGAATTGTTTATGAAAGAAACCGTTTTCTGGGATGCTTATTATGATGGTCGTTGATATTACTGCTCAGAACCTTCTTCAAAATAAGTTTTGCGGAATACCTTGTTTACGAGATACACACCGTACAGTATCACTGCTCCCCCGATACCGATAAAGATGGTAAGTTTTTCGTTGAACAGCAATGCACCCACCAGCATAGCTACTATTGGGTTAATATAGGCATAGATAGAAGCCAGCTCTGTGCGCAGGTGTTGCAGGGCATACAGGTATGCAATGAATGAGATCACTGAACCGAATGTGGCAAGATACCCAATGGACAGCCATGATTGCCAGGGAATGTCTGCGACAGGAATGGCGTTGCCGGTTGATACAGCCACAATGGTGCTGGCAATACCAGACATCAGCATTTGTAGTCCAAGGCTGAAATAAGGATTAAAAGCAGTAGCTTGTTTCTTGGTATACAAAGTACCAAAGGCCCATGTCCATGAAGCTGCCAGTGAAATACAAATACCCAGCCGGAAACCGGCATTCAGAAAATCGTGCAGGTGTTCGTAAAAGATAATGCACACGCCACTGAAACCCAGTAACAGACCTGCTATCGCTAATAAAGGGATCTTTGTTTTAGAGGTGAACAGGTTAATGATCACAATCCACAAAGGAAAAGTAGCGGCTATAATAGCTCCTAAACCGGCAGAAATGTATTTAACGCCCCAGGTGGAAAGACCATTGGTGAGAAAGAAATTCAGCAGGCTGAGTACAACGATCGGCCCCCACGCCTTGCCCCTGGGGAAACGTTCGCCCTTACTGATAAAAAAGATAATGTATAACAATCCCCCAATGCTTTGCCGTATGCCTGCCAGTTGCCATGCAGGCATGTGCTGAACGCCCTGCCGGGAAGCGACCCATGTGGTGCCCCATAAAAAACAAACCATGCCCAAAGCAATCAGGGCTTTGGTGCGGGTGTTGTGCGATGCGGCGGCAACAAGGCGATTCATGATTTAAAGTAATGCAAGGTGCTAAAAAAACCGGTGATCATCACCGGCTTATCTGGATTATTAGTGTTTGAAATGTCGCATACCCGTCATAACCATTGCCAGTCCGTGTTGACGGCAATATTCCACAGAATCTTTATCTCTTACGGAGCCGCCGGGTTGTATAAAGGCTGTGATGCCGGCTGCATGTCCTAACTGCACACAATCATTGAAGGGGAAAAATGCATCGCTGGCCAGTACTGCACCATTCAGATCAAAATTGAACTGTCTGGCTTTTTCAACTGCCTGGCGTAAAGCATCAATACGGCTGGTTTGACCACACCCTTTACCGATCAGTTGTTTGTTCTTTACCAGTGCAATGGCGTTTGATTTAAGGTGTTTGCACACAATGTTGGCAAATACCAGATCTTCTTTTTCTGTAGCGTTGGCTTCACGACCGCCTGCTTCTTCCCATTTGCTGTAATTGCCTTCATCAACACCCTGCACCAGGGTTCCATTCAGCACGCTTTTATACATATTGGCGCCAATAGCAAACGAAGGATCAAGTTGTAGCAATATGCGGTTCTTTTTTGATTGTAATACCTGCATGGCTTCTTCTGTAAATGAAGGAGCGATCAGTACTTCAAAAAAGATCTCGTTGATAGCGTCGGCGGTAGTTTTATCAATAGCTGTATTGCAAACCAGTACACCACCAAATGCACTTTCGGGATCGGCGGCCAGTGCCGTATGCCATGCTGTTTCCGGTGTATTGCGGGTGGCAATGCCGCACACATTGGTATGTTTGATAATGGCAAATGTAGCATCTTGTGTATTGCCAAATTCTTTGATCAGTTGTATGGCTGCATCAATGTCTACCAGGTTGTTGTATGAGATCTCTTTTCCATGCAACTGTGTAAATGCTTTTGACAGATCGCCAAAGAAAGTAGCCTGCTGGTGCGGGTTTTCACCGTAACGCAAACTTTGCTGTCCACCTTTGTTCAGTACTTTCCATTCATTTTCAGGGTGGAAATAGTTGTAGATGGCTATATCATAGTTAGCTACAATTTCAAAGGCCTTGGCTGCAAAAGCACGACGTTGTTCCAGCGTGGTAGTGCCCTGTTGTTCCTGCAGCAACTGGTTCAGTAAAGCGTAATCGTTTTTGGCTGCTACTACTACCAGGTCTTTAAAGTTTTTGGCAGCAGCACGGATCATAGACGGACCGCCGATATCAATTTTTTCAATGATGGATTTTTCGTCGGAGGTATTGGCAACTGTTTCTTCAAAAGGATACAGGTCTACAATCACCAGGTCCAGTTCAGGAATATTGTATTGTTTCATTTCCTGCACATCCGTTTCATTTTCCCTTCTGGCCAGGATACCGCCAAACACAGAAGGATGCAGGGTTTTAACACGGCCACCCAGAATAGAGGGATACGTGGTAAGTGATTCAACCGGTACTACCGGGATATCCAGTTTTTCAATAAACGACTGGGTGCCACCTGTTGAATAGATGGTGATCCCTAACTGATGTAATGATCTTACGATGGGTTCAAGCCCGTCCTTATAAAAAACGGAAATAAGTGCCGATTGAATTTTTTTGCTCATACATAATACGTTGTAAGTGAAAATACGTAACCCGGGAGGCGCAAAGGTAAATCAATACAGGTTTAAAACAAAAGCGCCTTGCTCAGCTACAATAAAACAGTCGATGGTCAGGCTGGCGCATTCCTGTATCCAACGGCTTGTTTTATAGGCACTGTTGGAGTTGTCGATGACCACTTTGCCGATACGGAAATATTTTACCAGCCGGGTAATATATACTGTGGGATTGCCTGAAAGAATAAGTACATCAACCGGTAAAGGGTTGTCCGGAAGCTCAGGAGAATTGACAAGAGGTTTGGTAACCTGTAGAATGTTCCGGTTACCAAAGCGATACAATGAGCCGTTTTGTGACAGGTTAAGAAGGGTGTCTGCAGCTGCAGTTCTGAAAAGTGTGCGGGACGGCGCCAGGTAAAACTGCTGCATCGTGTCATTATGGACAAGTGTACTGTCGCCGGTAAAAACATAACGATGACCGCTGATAAAATCAATTGCCCGGTGTCTGGGTATGTTGTATACGATCATTTTTTGTTGTTTGCCTGTTTGCAGTATTGACAAGCTACGGATAGTGCTGATATAGAGTAAACAGATCAATGCAAGCCCTATTCCCTTTTTATGCTTGTACAGCCACCACCATGCCAGGCCCGCAATAGTCATATACAAAAGACCCACCTGCACTGTATTGATCTGTAAGGCATGCAAAATGGTATAGGGCAGCTGATCAAAGAATGCTACGCTGGCATTCATCAGCCGGATGAGCCAAGCAATGATGTAGCCTGTGAATGTAGCAATGCTAGTTAAAGGAGCGACAACACACAGAAGTATTTCCGCGATCAATATGCAACTGGATAATGGAACAGCCAGCAGGTTGGCAAACAGGAACAATAAAGGAAACTGGTGGAAATAGAAAATGATCAGTGGAGCAGTCAGGACCTGTGCCGCAATGGTCACAGAACATGCTTTCCAGATGTAATCAACCAGTTTATTGTTGCATGTAAAAAGGTTGTATACAGGTTTGTTGAAAAGTATAATGCTCAATAAAGCCGCATAAGATAATTGGAAGCCGGTATCTGCCAGCCAGTATGGATTATAGCATAGTAGCAGGAATGCCGACGCAGCCAGTGAATTGCCAGTTGGGATAGATCTTGATAAGCTACGGCCGGCTATAAGGCAGGTGAACATCACTGCAGCACGCACAACCGACGGTGATGAACCTGCCAGTAAAGTGAAGATCCATAAGCCAGACAGCACAAACACGGGGTTAAGCCACCGTCCCCATTTCGTTTTTTCAACGGGTTTGCACAACCAGTATAATAGCAGGTAGATTAAACCCAGGTGCAATCCTGAAATGGCTATTACATGTACCACCCCGGTGTTGGAGTAGGTTTGTAAAAGATTTTTGTCTATATCTTCTTTATAGCCGATCAATAACGCTTCTGCCAATCCTGCCTCACTGTTGCCCGGTACAAATTTCCTGATCACCGAAAGCAAATGTTCCCGCAGTCGATACAGCCATTGCCTTACTGTAGTTGTTTCATGACCGGCTGTAACATAGTTATGTGAAGTAAGATATACCTGGAAGTAAAGATTGTTCAGAGCGCAGTACCGGCGATAATTAAAGCTGCCGGGGTTGCCGGAATAGCTGATGGGTTGTAGTGGTTTATGGATCAGCAGCCGGCTACCATACTGCAATAAAGAAGTGGTGCTGTCTTTGGGCAGGTATACAATGATATAGCCCTGTAACCTGGTAAATACTGAATTGGTATACAGGCAGACAGAAGCGGTGGCTTTAAAAGAATTGTTCCGGGGAGCCGGTGGTTCCTGGAGAACAAGCAGCAACGTATCACCAGTATGATAACGTTGTACAATTGACTGTGGGTGGTGTAATGTACAGGTGTAAAAAACGGGTAACATACCTGCACCCAATAACGCAATGTGGAGTGGAATAATCTTCAGCCAGGGGCGGACAAACTGCTGCGCCGCAGACTGTAGCGTAAGCAACCAGGTAACAGCTATACCTGACAACAACAAAAGCCAGCCTGTTACAATGGGTGGGGCGATCAACCATTGTAACAGAATACCGGCAAAAAAAGGAAAAAGCAAACGAAGAAAGGGAACTTTCTTCCAGACAGGTAAATGCGATGACATTCAGAAACACTTAAAAACACAATGGATTTTGTTAAGTGACTGAAATGGTTGGGAGCATTGCAAGGGAACCGGAAAAGAAAAAAAGGATAAGGGTGGATAAGGTAATGGGTAATAGGTAATACTGTTTGGTTATGGACCAATGATTTTCTGCATGGCTGAAAAAAAATTTCCTCAAGAGAATTTGCTTAAAACAAAAACCTTGAGGAAATCTTGTCGGCGGGTTCTCACAGGAGTATTGGATCTTGAAAAACGGGATGATAGCAACTCTCCATGTCTAATTTCTGACAAAATATTTACCTGCACAAAAATGCCAGCTTAACTAACGACGGTTTTTTGTGTGAGTATTTTACGGTGCATTTGACCCCGTTTTTTTACGGGGTAATTTTTTTGTTTTTTCAACGTTTTATAAACCGTAATGAAACGGTTTTTTTGCATTTTTTTACGCAGAATAATCTGACAACCTTCACTTTATAAATAAAATTAATTTATAATCCATTGAATAATATTCTCTTGTAGAGAAAATGGGCTTTGAGCTGCTATAGTTTTACATCGACAACAGCATTACTTCATCTCAAAGTCCACTAATTATGATCACTACAACTAAAAAATCCTTAAAGGTCGGTAAGTATGTAGGCACTGCCCATGTTGATACTGTAATCGGTAATTATAAAAAAGAAAGGTGGGTTCATAACTCAGAACGCATCGGTAAAGAAGATTCTTTGAGTGCATGGTACAGTGTGGAAGAACTGGAAGAGTTCATTGCAAAAATTAAAGATCACGGAGCTGATGGCATCAAGTTGTACTTTGCCGCTTACTCTGCTGATTATGCAGAAAAACCTGAATATGCAAATCGTCAGACAGTTGTACTGGTAGCTACCAAGCACAATGAAACACCCGCCGGTGCAGCTAACAGGGATATTTACATCCACACAGAAGAAGGCTCACAGATTCTTGCTTACAATGCAGGTTCTCTGTGCCCGCCCAATTGCGGTACACATTGGCCTCCTCCCACAGGAGAAGAAGGTGTTGGTGGTATTGGCATCACCATCGTTGATCGTGGTGAAAAAGGCATGACTATTATTTAATTCTGCGCTTTTTCATATTATAAAAGCACCGTATGTTGAATGCGGTGCTTTTTTTATTATTATTGTTCAAAATAATAATAAAGATTACATTGTTGGTATGACACAGATGTCTCTGCACATAATTGTGATTTCTATCAGCATGCTGGCCTCGCTGACCCTGTATTTTCAAAAGAACACTCCTTTTTACCTGAAAACATTCCCGGTATTCCTGATAATAACGATTGGCGTGGAATTGACAGGTTTATGGCTCACCAAAAACCGTATAACAAATGCGTGGCTTTTCAATTGGTTTACCACAGTTGAATTTGTGTATTACCTGTATATCCTGCGGTGTATTATAGTAAGTGCAAAGGTCAAAAAGCTTATAGGTATCCTGATGGTACTTTATCCGGTCGTTGTTTTTTTTAATATTTACTTTGTATTGCGACACACGCAATTTCATACGGTTACTTATTCTATTGGCTGCCTGCTGGTTGCTGCAATATGTGTTTATTACTTTTTTGAATTATTCCAGTTATCAAAATCAACAACGCTTGTGCGTGAGCCCGCTTTCTGGATTTGTTCAGGGCTATTGTTTTTCTATCGTTGCAGTTTTCCCCTGTTTGGAATGTGGAACCTGCTTAACAGCGTGTCTAATGTTATCATAAGGAACATTGACTACATATTGAAGTTTTTAAATACACTTTTGTATTCCATGTTTACCATCGGTTTCCTGTGCAGATTACGGGTAAAGAAACCCGGATCATGACTATTTAGGACAGTTTACTGCCAGAATCCTTCTTTTTACAGGTGTTTACTTAAAAATTTATAGATTTACTTCCAACGGATGTAAGCCCGTTTTTTACACCTTATGCCAAACAGTAACCAGGGGCAGGAAATTTATATTATCATCCTTATGGGGGGTGCGCTGGCGCTTGTACTGGTAGGCTTTATTGTAACCATGCTCTTCAAATACCAGCAACGTCGCTACCGGCAGGAACAGGAGTTGCTACGTATGAAAGATCAGTATGAACGGGAAGCATTGCGCTCACAACTGGAGATACAGGAAAATACTTTTAAGAATATCGGCCAGGAACTACATGATAATATCGGGCAGATGCTATCAGTGGTTAAACTATCACTGGCCATTTTACCGGTGCCCAAAGATCATGCTGCTTATGAACCGATTGTAAGTGCACGCCAGATGCTGAACAAGGCCATGATGGACCTGGCAGATCTAACCAAAAGTTTGCATACCGAACGTATTGCGCATATTGGTTTACTGGAGGCACTGCGTTTTGAGCTGGAAACCCTTGCCAAAGCAGGTTTGCTGGAAGTTGAATTTCACCTGGAAGGAGCGGAAAGGCTTTTTGATGAACAGAAATCTATTTTCCTGTTCCGTATTTTCCAGGAAATACTTAACAACATTCTAAAACATTCAAGGGCTACACGCATTAATATGTTGCTGAAGTACGGTGATGATAATAGTTTTACAATGCAGATTGCTGACAATGGAGTTGGTTTTAATGTCAACGAAAAGAAAAACTCCGTATCATCTTCGTCTGGTGTTGGATTAAAGAGTATATTCAACAGGGCAAAACTGATTGGTGCTGAAATTGAAATGGTTAGCGAGGTAGGAAAGGGCACTACAGTTACCATTGAACTACCATTACTGGAAAAATAAACGGGAGATAAACTTACATGGCTGCAGGCAAAAAAATACAGGTGGCAGTAGCAGATGATCATAAGCTGTTGCGAAAGGCTTTGGCTCAACTGATCAACTCATTTGATGGATATGCTGTATTGTTTGAAGCAGATAATGGTCACGAGATCAAGAACCAGCTGACCAAACATGTTATTCCCGATATTATTCTGCTGGATGTGAACATGCCGGATATGGATGGGTATGAAACCGCCAAGTGGATCTATAAAAACTATCCGCAGGTAAAAGTACTGGCATTGTCTATGTTCAGTGATGAAAGCACTATTATACGTATGTTGCGGTTGGGTGCCAAAGGCTATATTATGAAAAATACAGAGCCCGAAGAGCTTAAGGAAGCACTGGATTCTGTAATGCAAAAAGACTTCTATCTTTCTGAATATATTTCCGGTAAGATCATCAGCGGATTGCACAGGGATATTGATATGCCCGAACAACCGGTATCGCTGAGCGAGAAGGAAACAGAATTCCTTAAATGGGTATGTTCTGAACTTACCTATAAGGATATAGCGGCCAAAATGTTTGTAAGCCCGCGTACAGTAGATGATTACCGTAATTCTTTGTTTGAAAAGCTGAAAGTGAAAACACGTGTGGGACTTGTAATGTATGCAATCCGCAATGGCCTGGCAGATGCCTGACAAATGATCACTTCTTTACCGGAATTTCAGATAACAGTATAATTGCTTCATTGGACAGGGCTTCCAGTTCTGCCTTTTCCAGTTCCCATAATGCCAGCCCGTCTTTAGGGTGCAACAACCTGTATTGTACTTCAAACGCTCCCTGTATCACAAATACAAACAACGTATTGGAGGAGTCAGATAGACGATATTCTATCTCGGCCCTTCCATCGAAACAGCCGATGAAATGTTTTGGTGCAGACGTATGACCAATATGTGCCGGTAATTCAATCAATGTGTTTTTATGTAATTGAATTTCGAAAGTAAATAACTGTGGTGCTGTATGGACTGTAGCATTACTGCGGAACCACCATTGTAAAAAATTCACCAGTTCATCTTCATACGGATTACTGATGGTGATGGTAGCGGTGGCCGGTAATGACAATTGAACACATTGTCCTGCCTCTGCTTCACCTGTATGTCCTTTACTGGTTTGCCAGGTAACAGTGCCCACTACAGGCAGCAATAATATATCTGAATCTTCCTCTGTAGTGATACTGACGCTTTTTTTACCAGCCAGTGTATCATCGTTCAGCAAATACAGCGGACCTACCGGTGTTTTATGTTCGTGCCGGTACTGTCCGAAGTTGAACGTATGATAACTTCTGAACCAATCCAGTTCAAGATGTCCCCGTTCTTCGGACAGGAATATTTTACTTTTGGATTGTGGTATCATTAACAGGTTGTTGAGCGGTTTTTAATGAATAGATACTTACAAAAGACGGCAGTGTAAAAAGCTCGGTCAGTATTTCATCGTTTTCCGTATTTCCGGGAACAGATAACAGCAGCTGGTTGCTGATGGTGCTATGCCATACCAGCGGATCACTGAAAAAATTAACAGCTACCTGGTGCCTGCTTTTATCTTTTATACTGGAATTGATGATCTCAAAACGGAAATTGCTGAATGGCAGAAATAACCGTCCAAGATTGTTGGTAAGATCGGGGATCTTGCTGCCCAGTTGCTGCAGGTAACCTACTACAGCAGCACTTACCAGGAAATGCAACTTTTCAGCAGCCGGCACCTGTGACAGTATTTCACTGAAGGTATCATACTTTTTCTCCTGGTTGTACAGTTGTGATTGTAACAGGAATTCAGTGTAAGAATCATCAAACACCATTTTATCCCAGGGCCTGCTAGCGCTGGCGTCAATTATTTTCCGGTAACACAACCTGATGGTGGTTTGCTGCATATCTGTAAGAATAAATAAGACATTGGGAGAGATACCCAATGCCTTACAGGAATGAAAAAGTTATTTTCAGGCAGATACGTTAATGGTATGTGTAAGGGTATAACCTGCGGAGATGCTGCCAGTTACAGTACCGATCTCTGCTCCTGTTGTATCATCACTGAATACATTGTCCGATGCATTGTAAGTATAACCTGTCATGCCTTTTGTATAGCCATACGGCTGACCCGCAGTACCATTTACAGTGGTTACTGCACTGCTGCTGCCTTCAGGAAATGCTATTTGTGTTACCAGCAAAGATGTGCCGGATGAGTTATAGATATGTACGTGTACGTGTGTTGCACGTCCGGAATACCAGCCGGGAAAAATTGATGTAAACTTTACCAGGCCATCGGCATCGGTGGTTTGTCTACCTCTTAAAAAATGCACGGCGGTATAGTTGGTAGATTGCATGCTGGTGCCGCCATATTCTGAATAATTGCCGTCTTTATCACAATGCCATACATCTACCAGCGCTCCTGACAATGGATTACAACTGTTGTTCTTGTTTTTGATGTAAATGCTCATGGCAAAAGCCACACCCGTACGATCGCTCGTAATGTCGCTTCTTACCAGTGATGAAGGTGTTTTGGTAGGAAATGGTCCTTCTGTTTCTGCAGGCGTTACAGTACAGGTACTAGAACTGCTGCCGGAACCACTTCCCGAACCGCTGCTGTTGTCAGAGCCAGAAGTCTCTTTTTTGCAGGCAAGTGGTACAATAGCTACCATTCCCAAAGCTGCCAGTCCGTTCTTTAAAAAATGTTTTCTTTCCATACGAAAAAAATTAAAGGTGGTTTATACATGTGGCACCTGATAATATTTCAACATAAAGGTTGGGAAATAAAAAATCCTGGCGATCAATATACCGGTGAAACCGATGTATGTGCCGGTAAAGCCTTGTGTGTGGATGTTTGCAGGGAATTAAGCGATGGTGAGTATACGCAATACAACACCATGCTATACTATAGGCATAGCATGGTGTCAAGTTCGTTAACAATTATACGATGAAATTTAAATAATCGTTGGGGAGAATCGTTTTGCTTACCAGGAACCTTCTATCAGTTTTTTAATATAGGTTATCTGTCCCAGGTGATAGATATGGTGTTCTATCAAACCATTGAGTAATACATTGAAGTTGTATTCCCTAAAATCTACTTGCTCGTTCAGCAGGCTATCATCTTTGGTTTCCAGTATTTCAATAATACCATTGTTGGTCAGCCAGAAAGCTTTCATGCCGTTTTCCCAGGTATGTATTGCCGGATCAATAGCGCGCCAGTCCATCTGTTCAAAATGATGCAGGTCCATATTCTGATCTTTTTCCAGCCTTTTCAATGTAAACTCACTCCAGGTGATCATGTGATACAGTAACTCAATCAGTGAATGTGCATTGTCATTGTTTCCCGGTTTCTGATACGCAATAGCAGGATGTATTTCTTCCAGTATTGCAAACACGGATTTACCATACCATGGATTGCCTTCCAGTACTTCCTGCAGATGTTGTATGATACTCTGTATTGCCTGATTCATATAGATCCGGTTTGTACGATGATAAAAATAATAATAAAAAAGCAGTGCCATCCAACGTAAATAATTACCTGTATTATATGACCTTACTGGTATAGCGCTGCATACTAAGTAATCCGCTTTATTAAAAAACAAAACCCTGCAGTAGTCGGCTGCAGGGTTTGTGTATATTGTTACAATAACATATTACTTGCTCAGGTACATGCTTCTGTCTTTGTACAACTGACGGAAGTAAGGATCGCGCAGGTCTTTAATGAAACGGATCGCTTCTCCGGTTGATTTCATTTCAGGACCGAGCTCCTTGTTTACACCAGGGAATTTTTCAAAGCTGAACACGGGTTCTTTGATAGCATATCCTTTCAAACGTTTTACCACTTTCATGTCTTTCAGCTTCAGTTCACCCAGCATTACTTTGGTAGCAATGTTCAGGTAGGGGATCTGGTATGCTTTGGCAATGAAAGGTGTAGTACGTGATGCGCGTGGGTTGGCCTCAATTACATACACTTTACCATCTTTAATTGCAAACTGGATGTTGATAAGCCCGCGGATATTCAGTTTGAATGCAATTTTACGTGCATATTCTTCCATGGTCTCTACAACCAGTGGTGACAGGTTGAATTGTGGCAGTACCGCGTTGCTGTCTCCGCTATGGATACCTGCCGGTTCAATATGTTCCATCACACCCATTACGTGGAAGCTTTCACCATCACAGATACCGTCGATCTCTGCTTCCTGGCAGCGATCCAGGAAGTGGTCGATCAGGATCTTATTGCCGGGAATATGTTTCAGCAGGCTTACTACTGCTTTTTCTACTTCATCATCATTGATCACGATACGCATTCTTTGTCCGCCCAGTACATAGCTGGGGCGTACCAGTACCGGGTAACCTACTTTGTTGGCTACTTCCAGTGCTTCGTCTACAGTGTAGGCCGTACCATAGTCAGGATAAGGAATACCCAGTTCTTTCAGCATGTCGCTGAAACGACCCCGGTCTTCTGCAATATCCATATTGTCGAAAGAGGTTCCGATGATCTTGATGCCTTTTTCGTTCAGGCGTTCAGCCAGTTTCAGGGCTGTTTGTCCACCCAGCTGTACAATTACACCATATGGTTTTTCCAGTTCAATGATCTCCCACAGGTGTTCCCAGAAAATGGGTTCAAAGTACAGTTTGTCGGCCATGTCGAAATCGGTAGAAACTGTTTCAGGGTTACAGTTCACCATGATGGCTTCGTAACCTTGCTCTTTCAGCGCCAGTAATCCGTGTACACAGCAATAGTCGAATTCAATACCCTGACCGATGCGGTTGGGACCTGAACCCAGTACGATCACTTTCTTTCTATCGCTTATCTTACTTTCATTGGTATTACCATTTTCAAAAGAAGAGTAGAAATAAGGTGTTTTTGCTTCAAATTCGGCACTACACGTGTCTACCATTTTATATACCCTGGTAATACCCGCTGCCTTACGCATTTCGTAGATCTTTTCGTCGGTGCCGTCCTGCATGATGAGAGAGAGCTGCTGGTCGCTGAAGCCCATGAATTTGGCTTCTTTCAGCAGGTCAACAGGCAGGGTGTTGAGCTTGTATTTTGACACCTCTTTTTCCATGTCAACGATCTTCCTGATCTCATTTACAAACCAACGGTCGATGCCGGTAGCTTTGGAAATAGTGCCTACAGAGATACCTAGTAACAGGGCATCTTTAATACGGAAAATGCGATCCCATTTCGGAATCTTAATGTACTCCAGTAATTCTTCAGCGTGCATCTGGCTTTTGCCATAATAGCCCAGTCCAACAGCGTTGTTCTCAAGGCTCTGACAGGCTTTCTGCAGTGCTTCGGTAAAGCTTCTGCCAATGGCCATCACCTCTCCTACACTTTTCATCTGTAAGCCCAGTGTGTCGTTGGCACCTTTGAATTTATCGAAGTTCCAGCGCGGCATTTTTACAATTACGTAATCCAGCGCCGGTTCAAAATATGCGGAAGTTGTTTTGGTGATCTGGTTCTTCAGTTCATCCAGTGTATAACCGATAGCGAGTTTAGCAGCGATCTTTGCAATGGGGTAACCTGTTGCTTTGGACGCCAGCGCAGATGAACGGCTTACACGTGGATTAATTTCTACAGAAATCAATTCTTCAGTAGCGGGGTTCAGGGCAAACTGTACGTTACAACCCCCGGCAAAATTACCCAGGCTGCGCATCATCAGGATGGCTTTGTTACGCATTTCCTGGAAAGCGGTATCGCTCAGGGTCATGGCGGGAGCTACAGTAATAGAGTCGCCGGTATGTACACCCATCGGGTCCAGGTTTTCTACCGTACAGATGATGGCTACGTTGTCATTTTTATCGCGCAGCAGTTCCAGCTCGTATTCTTTCCAGCCCAGTACAGCTTTTTCAACCAGTACTTCATGAATAGGGGATGCTTTCAGACCTCTGTCCAGCGCGGCTTCCAGCTCGCTTTTGTCATGAACAAAGCCGCCGCCGGTTCCACCCAGGGTGAAAGAAGGACGGATTACCAACGGGAAACCAATGGCCTGGGCAAATTCTTTTCCTTCCAGCAGCGAGTTGGCTACTCTGGAAGGTGCTACCGGCATGTTGATCTTTACCATCAACTGACGGAATTTTTCGCGGTCTTCAGCGGTATCAATAGCTTCCACGTCAACACCAATCATGCGCACGTTGTATTTTTCCCAAACACCCAGTTCGTTGGCTTCTTTTGCCAGGTTCAGGGCTGTCTGGCCTCCCATGGTAGGCAGCACTGCGTCAATCTGGTTCTCTTCCAGTATTTGTTCAATACTCTCTACTGTCAGTGGCAGTAAATACACCCTGTCAGCCATCATGGGGTCTGTCATAATGGTAGCAGGGTTGCTGTTAATAAGAATTACTTTGATACCTTCTTCCCGTAAACTGCGTGCAGCCTGTGAGCCGGAATAGTCAAATTCGCAGGCCTGTCCGATAATAATAGGGCCTGAACCGATAATCAGCACTGACTTGATAGAGGAGTCTTTTGGCATTTTTGTTTGAACAGTTTTTTTGTAAATAAAACCTGAAACCTTTATCCAGCCTGCGTCGGCAAGATTCACGAAACGTTTCCAGAAGCCGTTTCAGACGAGATAAATTGCGCAAAAGTAAGGCAGCAGCAGGAATTTTGAAGATTATTTTTCCGCTGCAGGAGATATCAGTCAAAAAAAGACCTGTCAGACATACTTGCCGGATCACATTGCATCATTGTACCGGAACATCTGACAGGTCGGAGTTTATGGAAACCTGTCAGAAGCATTATTGCATCTGGCAGGTTGCTGTAAAAATCTCCATTAATCCAGCACACCAAATTTTCCCAGGTTAAAATCCATGATGGCTTCTCTTATTTCAGCTTCAGTATTCATAACAAAGGGGCCGTAACTGGCAATGGCTTCGTGAATAGGTTCACCGCTGAGTAACAACACAACACTATCCGCCGTTGCTTTTAGTTCAATATCCTCACCGGTATTGGTAAACAGTACAAAGCTGTGTTCTGCAACCGATGAGCCATTTACTTCAATATTACCTTTTATTACCAGCAATGCTGTATTGTGCCTCGCGGGGATGGAAGTATTGAAAACCCCGTCTTTGTTCAGCCGGATATCAAACAGATTTACCGGAGTGTAGGTGGCAGCAGCGCCTTTGGTGCCGTTTGCAATGCCTGCAATCACGTTTACGGTGCCTCCGTTGTTGTCAAGTTGCAGTTTTCCCATTTTATCTGCTGTAAGCGCCTGGTAATGCGGATCTACTCCTTTGTGCCTGGCAGGAAGATTTACCCAAAGCTGTACCATTTCAAAAGGGCCACCTTTTTTAGAGAAGGACTCTTCATGAAATTCTTTATGAAGAATGCCACTGCCGGCCGTCATCCACTGTACATCTCCCGGGTTGATGACTCCACTACTGCCGCTGCTGTCGTAATGGGCCACACTGCCTTTATAGGCAATGGTAACTGTTTCAAAACCTTTGTGTGGGTGTACATCTACACCACGGATGTGATCAGAAGGTCCGAAATCATATTCTGCATTGAAATCCAGTAACAGGAACGGACTGATCCTTTGTTGGGAAATGCCTGTGCGCGGAATATAGTTGAATACACGAAAGCCATCACCTACCATACCCGGTTGGGCAGGTTTGGTTACAATGCGTTCTATTGTCTTTTTCATATTAGTGCTCCTTTTGTTTTCACAAAGGTAGCATGGTGTATAACGGGTGTTCTTGATGTATGGTAAGATGAACGTCTGCAGATTATTGACCGGCGTTTTTCCGGGCCAGTTCTTTCTTTACCCTGCTGAGTGATTCGGGCGTAATGCCCAGGTAGGAGGCGATCATAAGCTGCGGAACCCGTAGTGTTACATTGGGATACAAGTCTATAAATGCCAGGTAACGGTCTTCGGCTGTAGCGCCCAGTAGCAGGCTGACCCGTTGCTGCATATGACGGATGGAGTTCTGCAACAGGTGAATATGAAAACGGGTAAACTCCGGGCATATTTCCTGGGCATGTTCCATAAAGCCCCTGTTGAGTACCACTACTTCCGCATCTTCCACCACATCAATAAAAAAAGCAGCGGGATCATTAAAATACATACTGCTTCTGTCGCCGATCCACCAGTTTTCAGGGGCAAACTGGATAATGTGCTCACGTCCTTTGTCGTCGGTAGTATAGCTTCTCAGAAGTCCCTGGTTTACAAAATAGCCAATACCGGTCTGGTCGCCGGGCATGGTCAGAATGCGCCCTTTGGGATAAGAGCGTACGGCCGCCTGCTGACTTAATTGTGTAAACTGTTCATCGCTGATGGGAGTATGTTGCTGCAGGTATTGTTGGAAAGTGTTCAGCATGCGCTAAAGTAACAAGAAAGATGTAAGGTTCAGAAGGTAAGGTGCAAGGGTTAAGATATAAAGGTTTAAGGTGAAAGGTATACGATACGGGGTGCCGTGAAAGCATGGGGAAATGGTAGGGCTGTAATGCGGAGAGAAGTAGGTAAGGTGTTGCGGCGTATGTCTTTGTGCAGAACTGTTAAAAAAAGAAAAAACCTTCACCACCCGGCGAAGGTTTGAACCGCTGGTTAAAAGTATATAGAATCAGTTATTGTGAAATGCTGCCAACTCAATATCGTCCAGGCGCACACCCCCTTTACGTTGCAGTTTCTTTTGTTCTGCAAGCTGGCGCTTCTCCTCAAAGCGACTCTTAATTCTGAATACCAACTTCTGTTTTGCCTCGTTTCCTTTAAAGATTCCGACTACCGATCCTGCTGTGAAGGCCAATAGCAGGATGAATCTGCTGCTCATCTTTTTCATACTATCGGTTTGTACAGTTATACAATAAATTCCCGTCAATTAATAAGACAACTTTTATTAGTCAAAAGCTGTTCCACATTTATCCAAAATGCATACCACAAAGTGGGTATTTTTCTTAATAACATTTTAAAAACCGCGTGGTTCGTACATTATATTGATTCCTGAGCGAATTCATAAGTAACCCGCGTAATTGATATTTAATGTTGATTTAATGTATTTACGAAATAGTGGCAGTGACTGGTTTAATTTATGATGGATTTTTTGTGATATTATTTGCACAAACGGGTATTTACGAGAGCTGTAAACGGTAAATGCCTGCAGCTTTGTTTCCTGTTTTACGATAGGCGGTGTAGTTTTGTGGTTTTTCATCCGGCACTTACCGTTAAATTCAATAACTGATGCGATTATTTCCGGCACTGGTGATGTTGATGTATTGCCAGACACTACTGGCGCAGCTTTTTCCACAACCCGATTACCCGCAGGGGTATTTTCGCAATCCGCTTTCCATTCCACTGTTCCTGAGTGGCAATTTTGGTGAGTTACGCCCCGGACATTATCATATGGGACTTGATCTTAAAACCCAGGGACGTGAAAATCAGCATGTGTTTGCAGCAGCCGACGGATACATTGCCCGTATTAAGATTGAGCCCGGTGGTTTTGGTCGTGCTATTTATATTAATCATCCCAACGGTTATACTACTTTATATGCCCATCTGAATGATTTTAACCCGGCACTGGAAAACTGGGTCAAACAGCAGCAATACCAGCAGGAAAGCTGGAGCGTTTTCCTGGAACCCCCGGCAACTTTATTCCCGGTAAAAAAAGGTGATTTTATTGCCTATAGCGGCAATACCGGTGGTTCACAGGCGCCCCATGTACATTTTGAAGTGCGCCGTACCAATGACGATGTGAATGAGAACCCTTTTTTGTTCGGACTGCCATTGGAAGACAATGTGCCGCCGGTAATACAAAGACTGGCAGTGTACGACAGGACCAAAAGCACTTACGAGCAGGCACCCAGGATATTGCCTGTGAAAGCCGGTACTCCCTACACTACCATTCCGGCAATAATTACTGTAAACACTCCCAACGTAAGCCTGGCCATCGGTGCTTACGATACGCACAACGGTTCTGCCAATCACAACGGTATTTTTGAAGCCACGTTGTTTGTAGATGATAAACCGGTGAATGCCTTCAGGATGGATAATATCAGCTATAATGATACGCGCTATCTCAATGCGCACATTGATTATAAAACAAAATCGAGTAGCGGGCCTTACCTGCAGCATCTTTCGGAACTGCCAGGCTATATCAACTCCATTTATGCAAGGCATGGCCGCGACGGTATTATTGACCTGGGCGACCAGCAACCCCATGCCGTACGTGTGGAAGTAAAAGATGCCTATTTCAATAAAAGTGTTATTGCCTGCACCTTGCAATATAATGGTGCAACGTCGGCTGCGGCAACAGCAACGGGTAAAATGTTTTACCCCATGATGCTGGATGGCTATGAGAGCGAAGAGTGCGAGTTTTACCTGGGAGAGCGTTGCCTGTATGATTCGGTACGTATCCGCTATAGTAAGTCAACCGGTAACCCGGTGGCGGTATCTGCCCTGCACACTATTGGCGCTCCTTATATACCGCTACAGGAATCTTATCTTGTTCGCCTATTGCCTACGCGTGTCCTGAGCGCACAGGAACAACAGCGTACCATAATGCAATGGTATGCAGGCACTAAGAAGGATGTGCAGAAAGTGGAGTGGCAGGGAAAGTGGGCGGGTGCCCGTTTCCGTGAGTTTGGCAATTACCAGTTGGTGGTTGACGAGGAGCCACCGGTAATTGTTCCGTCTGGATTTACCGATGGAGCTGATCTCAGCAAGGCAGCACGTATTGTGTTTACAGTAAAAGACAATATGGGTAAATGCAGGAATGTGCGTACTGAACTGGACGGAAAATGGTTGCGTTTTACCAACGATAAAGGCGGTGCGTTTATTTATAAGTTTGATGAAAAATGCTCGGCCGGTGTACATGAGCTGAAAATATCAGTGTCTGATGAAGCAGGTAATGTAACTGTACGGACATTTAAGTTTACGAGATAATGAGAGGTTATATTATTACAGGATTTCAAATTCAAATGATATGGTTGAATTAAAAGAAGGTGATAAGGCCCCGGCTTTCACAGCAAAGGACCAGGATGGTAATAAAGTTTCGCTGGCTGATCTTAAAGGGAAAAGAGTAGTGTTGTATTTCTATCCGCAGGATGATACACCTACCTGTACCGTACAGGCCTGTAACCTGCGCGATAATTACGCCTTGTTAAAAAAGGAAGGTTTTGTAGTATTGGGCGTAAGCCCGGATGATGAAGCAAAACACAAAAAGTTTGAGGCGAAGTTCCAGTTACCCTTTACCCTGGTAAGTGATCCGGAACATCGGGTAATAGAAAAGTATGGTGTATGGGGTGAGAAGCAATTGTATGGTCGTAAATATATGGGGCTGCACCGAACCACTTTTGTAATAGATGAAAAAGGAGTTATCCGGAAGATATTTCTGCGGCCTAAGAACAAACAGCATGCAGAAGAAATTATAGCGGCATGGAAAGCGCTGTAAGCTTAATGTTTTATATCGTTGAAAGGTTGCTTGTTCCAGGCAACCTTTTTTCATTCGTAGTAATACGTAATTGTAGCTATGTGGCTACCTTATAAGCTAGCTGTTTGTTGTCAAAAAAGACTTCTTTAGTAATTATTTACATCCAGTTGTTTTTATTTCTTTTTGATTGTGTTGAGGTTACAGTTTTACGTAGAACTACGTGGCTACATTATGACAAAACCTAAAACCTCGTGTTAACGTATATAACAGAGCGTTAGTGACACCACAATAAAGATGTTTATTTTTTACATGGGTTATTTTTAGTTTTAGGGTTTGGTTACCCTGTCCTTTCCAGGACAGGGATTTTTTTATCAGTAATTGCTCAAAGGGGAGATAAATATTCAATACTTATTGAAGGATCCATTCTACTTCACCTACTTCAAAAGACCGCTCGAGGGTATCGCGGGTTAAAAGTTGTCCGGAAGCTGATACTCCCCGGATGGTAGTCTCAAAAATGCTGTTGGCTTTTTTCAGTTTTACGGTCTCCCCGGATTTATACAGTGCTTTATGATAATCGTTCAGCAGTACTTCGGCAGTGTTGTGCTGCAATTGCTGGTACCGGTTTTCCAGGGAAGTGCACAGGACTTTTACCAATGTTGTTACATCGAACTCCTTTCCGGTGATCTGTCGTAGTGAAACCGGGTTGCGAACTCCTGGATTGAATTGCACCTGGTTGATGTTGATGCCCATGCCTGCGATGGCAAATACCCACTCTTTTCCGCGAAAACTGTTCTCAATCAGGATGCCCCCTGCCTTTCTGTCACGCCAATACAGGTCATTGGGCCATTTAATGCGGGTTTCGTCACCTGCGTAAATGTTAAAAAAGTCATAACATGCTAAAGCAACGGTGGCCGATAGCAGGAAGGGATACCCCGTATGCCTGGCCGGCGGAGTCAGTACCACACTGAAAAGTATGTTTTCACCATAGGTGGTAACCCAGCTTTTGCCCCGCTGGCCCTTTCCGGAGGTCTGTTCCATAGCCAGCCAGGCCGCTCCGTGGCCCGCGGCGCGCGCCTGTACCTGCCCCATGGCATAGTTGTTGGTACTGTCAACAGACGGCAGTATTGTAAGAGGTTGACCAATAGGATTTGAGGTGGCAGGATATGACAAAAGATTATTATTTTTGAACAGGGCGAAATTAAGTAATATCGCAAAACAGTCGAAAAATGGGTGAACCGAAGAATGAACTCTGTTGTTACATTATAACCAGCGTGCATTCTACCAGGCTCTCCGCACAAAATTGAACACTAAAAAGTATTGATTATTGGAACAACTTTCAATGTTAGCTACCCGTCGTAAACGAAATAGTGTAGCGCGGTTAACACGAAACTCAAAATTATTTAAAGCCATTATACACGCTATCCAGGAGAAAAAAGGCGAGCATATTGTGTCGCTGGATCTGCGTAAAATTCCCGAAGCTGTTGCTGATTTCTTTGTTGTTTGTGAGGCTGGTAGCACCACCCAGTTAAGGGCTATTGCCGGCTTTATTGAAGAGCATGTGAAAGTAGCCACCAATGAAACTCCTTATCACCAGGATATACAGCAGGGCGCCCAATGGGTGATCATTGATTACGTGAATATTGTGGTACATATTATGCTTCCCGAAACTCGTAAGTTTTATAAACTGGAAGAAATGTGGAGCGATGCAGATGGTGAAGAGCATCGCTAAACAGGCATTTTAACAACCAATTATTTACCCTGAACTTTTTGCTTAACTAATTTTAAATACGAAAACAAGGAGAAGCAAGCATATATGTCACAAGACGAATCAAGACAAAACGAACGTAATTTTCCCCGGTTACGGCCAGGTAGCGACGGAAATGGTCAGCGCAAAGGTCCCAAGTTCAATATCTACTGGGTATGGGCTATCATTTTTGCAGTACTGGTAGGCTTTCAGTTATTAGGCTCTTTTGCTCCCGACGCCAAAGAAATTAATGAGCTGGACTTCTATTCCATGCTGGATAAAGGCGATGTAGAGAAGATCAATACCGTTACTAATAAAAATCTTATACGTGTATTTATCCGCAAAGAAAGGTTAGAACAGTATAAAGATAAACTGAATAAAAACTGGCCCGGTTCATCCGATAAAGGTCCTCATTTTCAGTTTCGCGTTATTAAAGCCGAAGACTTCAGTAAAGATCTGAACGCTTATTTTGATAAACACCCGGATATAACCCGCATTCCCAATAATCCCACACCCGAACCAGAATGGTTTGGTTCTGTACTGCAGTTCTTACTGCCGCTTGCTGTGATTGTATTGATATGGATTATGCTGATGCGTAAAATGGGTGGAGGAGCCGGTGGAGGAAGTGGTCCTGGTGGTATCTTCAACATTGGTAAATCAAGGGCAACCCTGTTTGACAAAGGCACTAAAGTGAATATCACATTTGCTGATGTAGCAGGACTTGACGAAGCTAAAGTGGAAGTAATGGAGATCGTTGATTTCCTGAAAAATCCTAAAAAATATACTTCACTGGGTGGTAAAATACCGAAAGGGGCATTGCTGGTAGGCCCTCCCGGAACAGGTAAAACCCTGCTGGCAAAAGCCATGGCAGGTGAAGCACAGGTTCCATTCTTCTCTATGAGCGGTTCTGACTTTGTGGAACTGTTTGTAGGTGTGGGTGCCAGCCGTGTCCGTGACTTGTTTAAACAGGCCCGTGAAAAAGCACCTTGTATCATATTCATTGATGAGATCGACGCTATTGGTCGTGCACGTGGTAAGAACGCTATTATGAGCAACGATGAAAGGGAAAGCACCCTGAACCAGTTGCTGGTAGAAATGGATGGCTTCAGTGGCGAAAGCGGTATCATTGTACTGGCTGCTACCAACCGTCCGGACGTATTGGATACAGCGTTGTTACGTCCCGGCCGTTTTGACCGTCAGATATCTATTGATAAACCCGATCTGAAAGGCCGTGAGCATATCTTCAAAGTGCATCTGAAACCTATCAAGATATCTGAAAGAGTAGATATTCATAAACTTGCTGAGCAAACACCTGGTTTTGCCGGAGCTGATATTGCCAACATCTGTAATGAAGCTGCGCTGATCGCTGCCCGCAAAGGCAAGCAGTCCGTTGAAATGGAAGATTTCCAGGATGCAGTAGATCGCGTTATTGGTGGTTTGGAAAAGAAAAACAAGATCATTTCTCCTGAAGAAAAAAGGATCATTGCTTATCACGAAGCTGGTCACGCTATCTGTGGATGGTACCTGGAGCATGCTTACCCGCTGCTGAAAGTAACCATCGTACCAAGAGGTGTGGCTGCATTGGGTTATGCTCAATACACACCGAAAGAACAATACCTGTACAATACAGATCAGTTGCTGGACCAGGTGAAAATGACACTGGGCGGTCGTGCAAGTGAAGAGATCTTCTTCCATAAAATTTCTACCGGTGCACAGAATGACCTGCAACAGGTAACACGTATCGCTTACTCTATGATCACCATTTATGGTATGAACGAGAAAGTAGGTAATGTAAGCTTCTATGATCCTGCACAGGAAAATTCATTTACCAAACCTTATTCTGAAGAAACATCCAAACTGATTGACGAAGAAGTTCGCAAGCTGATTGATGATGCTTATGAAGCAACCAAGCAGTTGCTTACACAAAAAAGAGAGCAGGTAGCAAAACTGGCCGAAGCATTGCTGGAAAAAGAAGTATTGTTCCAGAGTGATGTGGAAACCCTGATCGGTAAACGTCCCTATGGTGAAAAGAAAACACTGGACGTAGATGGTAGCCCTGTTTCTTCTCAATCTGAAACCGGTGCTATCAGCGAAGGTGTTCCTCCTTATGATCCCAACGTAACGAATCATCCTCCTGCCACTACTACTAATTAGTTATGAACGTATCTCCCTCAAAAGAGAATATTCTTAAAAAAATACGGAAGGCGTTGAGTAATTCAACGCCTCTTCCTTTTCCAAACAGTGAGGGCAACAGCCTTGTGTTTCAGCCATCACGCCAGGAACTGGAAGTGGAGTTTGCAGAACAGTTCACTAAGCTGCAGGGTAAGTTTGCTTTTTGTCTGAACTATAAAGAGCTGGCTGTACAGTTGAAAGCATTGGCTGCCCATGAAAAATGGGAGAAGCTATATTGTCGTGAAGAAAGCCTGGTAAAACAACTGCAGGATGCAGGTTTTAATGCATCGGGTTATCATGATCTTGCTACCTGCCATGCAAGCATCACCACCTGCGAATGCCTGGTGGCACGTACCGGCAGTATGATACTAAGTGCAGGGCAGCAAAGCGGGCGCACGGTCAGCGTATATGCCCCTGTTCATATCTGTATAGCTACCACCAGTCAGTTGGTATATGATATTAAGGATGCTATACAACTGGTAAAAGATAAATATGCCGGTAATCTTCCTTCACTGATCTCACTGGCTACTGGTCCCAGTCGTACAGCTGATATTGAAAAAACACTGGTAGTAGGCGTACATGGTCCTGGCCAGGTGTATGTTTTCCTGGTAGACGAATAGTATCAGGCTTTCCCTTTTCTGCTCCTGGTAATGATGTGTTATTCCGTGATTGCTGTTATCTTTACTATTGTCAATATAAAGATGCAGGATGGAGCGAACCTATGATGAGCTGTTTGTATATGACCCTCTGTATGCATTACCTGCAGATCATCTTCCGGTAGTAACACCCGGATACAGACTGCAACATCGTTTGAAAAATAGTACTTAATTATAGTAGGAATGGTGATAGCGCCCGATAAGAAAGTGTACTTTTTGTCCGATTTTCATCTCGGCACCCCTGATTATACTTCCAGCCTGGAACGTGAAAAACGTGTAGTGGCTTTCCTGGAAGAGGTACGTTTGCATGCTGCTGTTATTTTTATAGTGGGCGATATGTTTGATTTCTGGTATGAATACCGCAAGGTGGTTCCGAAAGGATATGTACGTTTACTGGGTAAACTGGCAGAAATAACAGACAGTGGTATTCCTGTTCATTTTTTTGTAGGTAATCATGATATGTGGATGACAGATTATTTTCAAAAAGAGCTGAACATTCCCATCTATTTTGAACCGCAGGAATTTACATTCAACGATAAAAAATTTCTTATAGGACATGGCGATGGCCTGGGGCCTGGCGATCATGGATATAAAATGCTGAAAAAGGTTTTCAGAAACCCCGTATGTCGCTGGTTATTTGGTGTGCTGCCTCCGTATGTTGGTATGGGACTGGCAGATTATCTCAGTGGCCGCAGCCGTGCTTCTACAGGACTGAATGATGCTAAGTTTTATGGTGAAGAAGGTGAATGGCTGATCACATATTGTAAAGATGTGCTGAAAACCACTTACTACGATTACCTGGTATTTGGTCACCGGCATCTGCCAATTGATTTTACATTAAAGAATGGCAGCCGGTATATCAACCTGGGCGACTGGCTGCGTTATTATACCTATGCAGTGTTTGATGGAAAAGATATGACACTGACGGCGCGTTATCCTGAGTTGGAAGAAAAGATTGTACGCGAACAGGCAATGCTGTAAACAATAACAGAAGCATGTACAGGAAACTGATCATATTGGTACTGGTTGCAACTGCGGCGCTGCAAGCGCTGGCGCAGGATTCTGTTTTTGTTTTTTCAAGAAGTATTCCGGGTGTCTTTACTGAGTTTGCGGTAGATAATCTGGGCTATATGTACGTGGTGAACTCCAGTGGTCAGCTGAAAAAGATGGGGCCGCGTGGAGATTCTGTTGCGGTGTTCAATGACCTGCGTACGTATGGCAAAACCTATTCAATAGATGTCAGTAATCCATTGAAGGTGCTGTTGTATTTCCGTGATTTTGGTACGGTGGTGGTATTGGATCGTTTGCTGAATGTGCGCAATGTAATTGACCTGCGTAAACAGCAGCTTTTTCAGGTAAAAACGATTGGTCAGAGCTATGATAATAATATATGGGTATACGATGAGCAGGAAAGTAAACTGAAGCGTGTAGGGGAAGATGGTAAAATACTGGATCAGTCAACCGATTTTCGGCTGATGTTTGATTCATTGCCTTCTTTTTCATTTATAGTAGATCAGAACAAACTGGTATACCTGTATGATCCCCTGCATGGTGTATATATGTTTGATTACTACGGAGCGTTTAAAAACCGTATCCGCTTTACAGGCTGGACTGATTTTACGGTGATCAATAATATGCTGTTCGGTCGCGATGAAAATATGCTGTACAGGTACGAGCCTGGTTCACTCAATCTGCAACAATATCCAATAACCGGCGCTATGCGTAATGCCCGCAGAATAAAGATCATGCAGAGTAATCTTTACCTGTTGCACGATAACCGGCTGGATGTGTATGAGTATAGGTGAATGTTGAATAGTGAGTGGCTGAAATGATCTGTTTTACCCGGATAGTTAAATTGTTCCGGGAACCGGAAAGCAGTAACCGGAAACCTGTCAGTAACCATTACCTTTGTGGCACTGAATCATTAATCTTGCTGTGATGAGTTTTTTAGACAGGATCTTTCTTGAAAATCCCCTTAGAAGTTATATAGCAGTAGCAGGATCCATACTAATGGCCCTGTTGCTGAAGCGTTATCTGTCGCGTTATATTGCTGGTTTACTGTTCAGGATAGTACATCGTATTGCCAAAGGAGTTGATAAGCGATCTTTTGTTGATCTGGTAGTGTCGCCGCTGGAAACCTTCCTGTTATTACTGGTTATAATTATTTCCTTCGATAAACTTGATTTCCCCAAACTGCTGGATGTTACTATTTACAAAGTAACCACACACCAGCTTATAGATGCAGTAGCTGTTATTGTACTCATTATTACTTTTATCTGGCTGCTATTGCGTATCATGGATTTTATTGCCATTATCCTGCATCAGAAAGCAGACCTTACAGAAAGCAATACTGATAACCAGCTTATCGTATTCTTTAAAGACTTTTTTAAAGTGGTGCTGGTGTGTTTCGGGTTTATCCTGATATTGAAATTTGCATTTCATTATCGTATCAGTAACCTGTTGACCGGTTTAAGTATTGCTACGGCAGCTATTGCTTTGTCAACGCGTGAAAGTCTTGAAAATCTTATCGCATCCTTCATCATCTTTTTTGATAAACCTTTTACTACCGGCGACCAGGTGAAAGTACAGGCATTTACCGGTACGGTAGAAAAGATCGGTTTACGCAGTACACGTATCCGCACAGATCAGAAAACATTTGTAACAGTACCCAATAAACAAATGGTGGACACCATACTGGACAACCTGAGCCTGCGTACACAGCGCAGGGCATTTGTGCAGCTTGAGCTGAGTGCGGGTACTTCGCAGGAAGCGCTGGACGATTTTATAAAGGCAATACAGCAATTGCTGGAAAGCAGAAAAGACAGGGTAGAGAACTATACCGTATTGCTGGCAGATATTGTAAAGGATACATTTGTTGTAACGGTGGAATTCTTTACTGCGCCTATTCCGATTGCTGATTTCAACGTATTTCGACAGGAGATGAACATGACAATAATTGCATTGATGCGCGACAGGAATATCAGGCTGGCAACTAAAGATGCGGAAATAAAAATTGTAAAGGAGTAGAAGCGTTTGAAATGGGAAATGACCTGATGCTATAGCCCCGAATGGTTTAATCATTCAAACAGGGATATAAGTACTTTAAACCCTACAGCTTCGCTTTTATCTCCAGCAAAAATCCCCTGATACTTTGTAATGACTGGATCAGTTCAAAGCGTTCACGCGCCATTCTATTCTGTTTCAGGAAGTCTTTAGCTCCCTCTATCGTGAGTTTACGGCGGCGCAACAGATCATAGATCAGTTCCAGGTTCTTAATGTCAACAGGGCGGAAATGCCGGTCGCCTTTGCGGTTTTTGCGTGGCTGCAGTATATCAAATTCGTTTTCCCAAAAACGTAGCAGAGATTGATTCACGCCAAACATATCAGCTACTTCTCCAATAGCATAATACTGGCGTTGAAACAATACCTCATCGGGTGGAATATTAACCAGGTCAACCGATGCTTCCATTTCTTTCAGCGACTTGCGTCCGCGACCGGATTTACGGGTAATGGCCCTGGCTGGACCAGTATGTACATGTTGGGGAGGAGATAATAAAGCAGGCTGTTCCGGAGTTATTTCTTCCTCAATGGGAGCCTTTTCAATGTCTTCCATACTGTCTTCAGCTTCTGTTTGTTCCCATTCTTCCGGTTCAGGAACTGATTCCTGTTCTGGTGTTGTATCCATTGCAGGTACTGTAACAGTTGCTTCAACTGTGGTTTCCTGAGGTGGTTCTGGCATTGGTATGGGTTCATCTGCAACAACCGGTTGCTTCAATGTTTTTATACGTATACCTATGGCAGGCTGCATATCCTGCGGAGGAATATTGTCATTAAAGTCAAACGGTATCTGCTCGTAGATTTTCATTTGTATGGAATATAGCTGAAAGGTGGAAAAACAGGTAACAGCTATCAAATATCGTGCGTAAAGATACGCCCCTGCCCGATCGTAATAAAGCTACAGGTTCATAAACTTATGCACGCATGGGGAATACTGTTTAATGACCTTAAAAACAGCCCGCTCAAGGTCCTGTTTTTTTACATTTTTTTATGCACGTTCAGTGTATAAAAAGTGCCTTTAAAAGCGGCTGAACCCCTTATTTTTCGTACTTTTGCGCGAATCGACATTTTTTAACTGCAGAAGAATTTCCACACGGATTTATGGCTACAGAAACAACAGAACAACTGACGCCTGCCAACAATGGTTACGGCGCAGATAGTATCCAGGTATTAGAAGGTTTAGAAGCAGTTCGCAAACGCCCGGCGATGTATATCGGCGATATTGGTGAGAAGGGTTTGCACCATCTTGTATATGAGGTGGTAGATAACTCTATTGACGAAGCGCTGGCTGGTTATTGTAAAAATATTGATGTTACCATTCATGAAGACAACTCAATTTCAGTTGTGGATGATGGTCGAGGCATCCCTACCGGTATCAATTCAAAAGAAAAGAAAAGTGCGCTTGAAATTGTAATGACCGTATTGCACGCCGGTGGTAAGTTCGATAAGAACACCTATAAGGTATCCGGTGGATTGCACGGTGTGGGTGTAAGTTGCGTGAATGCATTAAGTACAAAACTGCTTGTAACTGTACAACGCGAAGGAAAGATCTTTGAACAGGAATATCACATTGGTGTTCCGCAATATGATGTACGCGAAATAGGTGTCAGTGATGCAACCGGAACCAAAACGCATTTTTGGCCCGATGCGTCGATCTTTTCTACCACTGTTTACAAAAAAGATATCCTGGAAGGCCGTTTGCGTGAGCTGGCCTATCTGAATAAAGGTATCCGTATTACCCTTACTGATCTGCGTAAAGATGATGAGGGTAATATTTATTCCAAAGAGTTTTACAGCGAAGGCGGTATTGTTGAGTTTGTGGAAATGCTGGATAAAAATGCAGGCCGCAATCCCCTGATCCCCCGTGTTATTTATGTTGAAGGAAGAGATGAGAATTCATATGTAGCTGTAGAAGTAGCATTGAGCTACAATGATAGTTATAGCGAGCATATTTATTCGTACGTTAACAATATCAATACCGTTGAAGGCGGTACACACGTTACCGGCTTTCGCAGGGCGCTGACCCGTATGTTTAAAAGTTACGGTGATAAACAGAACCTGTTTGAAAAAGCTAAAGTGGAAATTGAAGGTGATGACTTCCGCGAAGGTTTGAGTGCCATTGTATCTGTGAAAGTACCTGAGCCCCAGTTTGAAGGCCAGACTAAAACCAAACTGGGTAACAGTGAAGTAAGTGGTGTGGTGGAATCTACCGTATCAAGAGTACTGGAAGCTTACCTGGAAGAAAATCCCAAAGAAGCAAAGAATATCATTGCCAAAGTGATCCTGGCCGCACAGGCCAGGGCTGCTGCAAGGAAAGCAAGAGAACTGGTACAACGCAAATCAGTATTGAGCGGTGGTGGTTTGCCGGGTAAACTGGCTGATTGCTCTGATCGTAATCCTGAGCGTTGTGAGCTGTTCCTTGTCGAAGGAGACTCGGCCGGTGGTACTGCCAAACAGGGCCGTGAACGTGCTTTCCAGGCAATTCTTCCTCTGCGAGGTAAGATTCTGAACGTAGAGAAAGCCATGGAGCATAAGATCTACGAGAATGAGGAGATCCGCAATATGTATACTGCATTAGGTGTAACTGTAGGTACACCTGATGATCCTAAAGCGCTGAACCTGCAAAAGCTCCGTTATCATAAGCTGATCATCATGACCGATGCCGACGTGGACGGAAGCCACATTGCTACTTTGATCCTTACTTTTATTTATCGTTACATGAAGGAAATGGTAGAACAAGGCTATGTATACCTTGCACAACCACCTTTATACCTGGTGAAGAAAGGAAAAGATGCGGCGTATGCGTGGAATGAAGAACAACGTAAAGGACTGGTGGAAAAATTCGGTGCAGGTAAAGAAGACAGTGTGAATGTACAACGATACAAAGGTTTGGGTGAGATGAATGCAGACCAGTTATGGGATACTACCATGAACCCCGACACACGTACATTGAAACAAGTAACTATTGAAAGTGCAGCAGAAGCTGATCGTGTATTCAGCATGCTGATGGGTGATGAAGTAGCTCCACGCCGTGAGTTTATTGAAAGCCACGCCAAGTATGCAAAGCTGGATGTGTAGATCTGTTTTTCCTAAATATTATCTAAAGGAAGCTACACAGCTTCCTTTTTTATTGGCACTATTGTACATTACTGCTATAAATTTTTATCAGGTTTAAAAGCATAGGATGATGAAACAATTACTTTTTATGGCCCTTGCCAGTGGCTGTTTGAGTGTGCACACCATGTATGCACAACAATCTTCAAAAAGAACAGTAAAATTGAGTAAACCGGATGTAACAACCGTGAACCGTGCATATGTAGCCGATGATAAAGGGATGCACCTGGATGCTCGTGATGGAGCCGGTATTGCATGGCTGAACAAAGTAGCTTTTACAACCGGCGAGATCGAACTGGATATACGGGGGAAAGATGCGTTTCAGCAGAGTTTTGTAGGCATTGCTTTTCATGGCGTGAATGATTCAACCTATGAATCGGTATACTTTCGTCCGTTTAATTTTAAAGCTACTGATTCCGTAAGAAGAGTACATGCAGTACAATACATAGCAATGCCTTTATATGACTGGCCAACATTGCGCAATGAACATCCCGGCAAATATGAAAAGCCACTGGAGCCGGCTCCTGATCCCAATGCATGGTTCCATGTGCGATTGATGATCAATGAAGATCTTATTAAAGTATATGTGAACGGAAGTTCCCAGCCATCATTGGAAGTTGTACCATTAACAAAGGAGAAAGGAAAAAAGATAGGTTTGTGGGCAGGTAGTGGTTCGGCCGGAAACTGGAAAAATCTTGCTATACATGACACGCCATAGTGTTTTTAGTTCATTTTATTGCGCCTATGTGCAGCAATTCTGTGTCTGATGTTATGCAAATTTGTCATATTGGTCGTTAAAAGATGATGATCAATAGTAAGAATACTGTTTTACAAAGTATTTATAGCATATTTAAGCACATTGTCACACGTTTGGCCCACGAATTGATTATTGAACCCCGATACTGCTCTTTATAAAGCAGTACAAAAGGCTGGTATTAGTAAAATACTGTATATTTAGCCGCTCTTATGATATAATGCCACAATCCTTTGTGCATATTATTTTATTATTCATTCATAACCATTAAATGCTTTAATCATGGCAGATGTAACACTTACGGCGTATAACGTGAAAACCAAAGAAAAAAACGTACCTATACAGGAAGCAGTGATAACAAAAACCGCTAAAGGTGCTTACATGGCACAGGGGCATGATGGAAAAGGTAACAAGCTGACTACCCTCATGAACGAGGCGAAAGCCTTGGCTGCCATCCAGGCCGGCATTGCTAAACAAGGTTGGTAATTCCTGTTCACTTATACCGATTAATGAATTCAGACTGTCCGCTATGTTTTCCATAGCGGACAGTTTTTTTATGTAAAAAAATGTAATTGAAAAATAAGGATGACATCAGCAACCGTCATCCTTTTTGGGGTAAGCACAGATTAAAAAACGGGCTTCTATACTTTTTCTATAACGGGAAAGCCGCTTTTTTATTTAAACAAACGACAGATATTTGAATTGTTCTCCCAGTATTGCCTGATCATCAGCTCCTAACCATTTTTTTAACATGGTGGCATAAACGCTTCTGAAATCTACCTGGTACTGCAGGTCTCCATCTTTCAGATTATTCAGATCGGGCATGGCGTTCAGAACTCCTTTTTGCTGTAGCGCTCCGCTGATAAAGAACATGTTGTTTGCAGTACCATGATCGGTACCTCCGCTGGCATTTTGTGAAACGCGACGGCCAAATTCAGAGAATGTCATCAGCATCACATCCTGGAAACGGTTGTTGTCTTTGAGGTCTTTAACAAATGCAGCGATTGCATCATTCATTTCTGTAAAAAGCCTTTTCTGCTGTCCATCCTGTGCCACATGCGTATCGAAACTGCCCAACGACAGATAATATACTTTGGTATTGATGTCTGAAAAAATAAGTGACGCAATGGTTTTTAAACTCCGTGCAATGTCAGAGTTGGGATATTGTGTACCGGATGGATGTAAACGACTTTGATTGAAAATGTAATTAGCGCTGCTTAATGTTTCTGACATGGTTTTGTACAGGTAATCAACCGGCGCTTCCGCATGTGCATCACTGGTATGTGCAGCTGCCATTTCCCGGAAATATTTTTCGTTGGATGTATTGAACAATCTTCGTGGATCTTTCATGGCCAGTCCTTTGATGCGGTCACCTTTCATGGCAAGACTCAACACGTCATCCAGCTCCAATGCCTGTGTGGGTCTGTCGCAGCCATTGCATTGTGCATCCAGGTAACGGCCCAGCCAGCCGGTATACACATATTGATCACTACTGCTGGCACTTTGCCAGATGTCCATACTGCGAAAATGCGATCTGTCAGGATTGGGATAACCTACATTGTTGAGAATACCCAGGCTGCCATCATCATACAATGATTTAAAACCGGTTAATGCAGGATGCAGGCCGGTTTCATCGGTCAGCAGCAATGCCTGGTCTTTTGGAATGCCCAGCTTTGGCCGTACTTTATAATAGATGTCGTTCCGGACGGGGATCACAGTATTCAGTCCATCATTACCCCCGCTAAGTTGTAATACCACCAGTACTTTATTGCCGGGCGGTACCATCATAGGGCGTTCCATTGCCTTCAGAAACCTGGGTAGCATCAGTGATGCAGTAGCCAATGAACCGGTTTGTATAAACGTGCGACGTTTGATTAACATTGTAAAGAGGTTTTAGCTGTTAGCAGCTGGATTTTATGCAATACCTAAAATCTGACTGCTAATACCTGTATTAACATAATTGGTATTCCGGCGTACTCATTAATTGCACGGTAGTGGTCTTGATAAAACTTTCCCGTGATGTGTTATCGGTGAATTTTGCAAGTGCTGATGCATTCATGCCGGCATCTGTTTGCAATAAACTGCTGCTGATTGCTGTTACCAGTTTTTCCCTGGGAACCTGGCTTAAATGCTGCAGGTAATTGGTCCAGTCAATAGAGGCCGCAATGTTCTGGCCCCCACGACGGCCGCCTGCTGCCGGTTTATCTTTCATGCCCATCATCTGATCATCATCATCTTTGGGCTTCATGTTTAATTCTTCTGAAGCATAGAACATTTGTGGTATACGCATGCGCAACATCAGCGAGGAACTATCTATCCAGTTTTTACCACCGGGCCATCCTGCTACATTTGGAGGATAGAATAATATCTGCCCTAATAATCTTTGCAGTAACAATTGTGAATCTTCATTGGTGATGGTCATGGGTAATGCACGGCGGATGCCTGTTATTAACTCAACCGGCGATTTGATCTTACAGCCGATATTACGGGCATCATAAAACCAATCTGCCGAAAAGATAGCCGTCATCAGGTCTGTAATGTTGTAATTACTCTGATAAAAACGTTTGGCCAGTAAGGCCACCTGATTTTCATCCGGTATATCATTTACAAAATAGCGATAGATCTTTCGCGTAATATAAGTGGCGGTTTGTGTATGCGTAAGCAGGATGTTCAATACATCATCGCCATCAAAGTTGCCCGATTTGCCCAATACTTTTTTGGTGCCGGTATCATGTTGCTGCCTGCGGAATGTAAATTCTCCATTGGGGGTAGCACCCCACCCTGTAAAGGCACGTGCAGCTTCTTTAATATCATCTTCGGTGTAATTACCCCTGCCCATGGTGAAAAGCTCCATCACTTCACGGGCAAAATTTTCATTGGGATGATCTTTGCGATTCTGGTTATTGTTCAGAAAGTTGAGCATGGCGGCGCTTTTGCTCACTTCGCGCAGCAAGTCACCAAAATTACCCAGTGCATTACGGCGGATCACATCCAGCAGTTGCTGCTGGTGAATGATCTGCTGCGTTCGGCAGGCAAAATGACCATGCCAGAACAGCGACATTTTTTCGCGCAACTGTTCATCGCTGTTGATCATTTGTTTCATCCAGGTAAGATTCAGGTTTCTCAGGTCCTGCTGCGATTGTTGTCGCAACATTCTTCTCTGGCTTTCGTCCAGTGCCTGTCTTCTACCGCCTTCCTGCATGTTCATCATGATAGCGTTCTTGACGCTATCGCTGGCTACGTCTATATATGCGGGTGTTTTGCCGGAACTGTTGAGTAGATTTTTGAGCAGTGTAGCTGCAGTAGAGTTCTGCAGGTTATCCATATCGCTTACAGCGGGACCAAAGCCTGCACGCCACAACAGGTGCTGGTTCTTTAACTGATTGGTAATGACCATCAGGACAAAATTTGGACTTTGACCGGTCTGTTGAAAGAAGGTTTAACGAAGTGTTGTGAATTTTCATAAAAAAACAATGGGCCATTATGGCCCATTGTTTTTTTATGAAAAATATTTTTTGTTGCTATAGCACGAGGTCGATCCCAAAAGAGAAGCTGCTGAGAAAATTGAGCCCAAAACTAGACGTCTTACTGATGGGAGTAACATTGTTCTTGTTTTTTGAATGGAAATACCCAATGCCACCCGCATCTACTGACAATAAAATTTTAGGTGTTGCATGGTAATACACACCTGGTATAAAGCCTGCATTGTAAGAGAAAGCGTTTTGCTTGTTTTCTATACCGCTGTTGGTTGTTTTACCGTTGACAGCTCCAACGCCCGCGCCCAGCTCAGCATACCAGCCCAGTTTATTTTTAACCGGCATATACTTTCTTACAAAAACAGTTGCTCCCAGATTGGTTGTAGTGGTTTTTGAATCGATAGTTTCTGATTTAGTATTACTGACGCCAGCACTGAGACGTGCACCCAATACCCAGTTAGTGCCTATTACTACGCCTATACGCGGACTAATGCCTGCATTGGAGGAAGAACCACCTGAATAGTTGTTTGTATTAACACCAATAGAAGCGCCCAGTAATACATCACCTTTCTGGATCTGTGCGTGGGATGAAAGCATTGCCATGATAAACGTGAGCATAAGTAAAGATCTCATTTTCATAAATAGTTTGTTTTTGTGTATTAAAGATGCAGTGCAAAAAAATTGCTTTCAACATCCCGTTATGCCTTTCACAAACATTTATGCAAAACGATTGGTGTTCGTTAAAGTAAAGTTACTGAAAGATTAAGCAGTGATTAAAGCACATATGTATTATGCCGCTATTGTTAATGAAAAAAACAAAAAACGAGAGCTGCATAGCTCCCGTTCTGATAATAAAATATACTACAGTATGATCAGTTGATAGATACAGCACCGAAATACCTGTGCAGGACAGCCGGTAATTGAATGCCCTTTTCTGTTTGTTTGTTTTCCAGCAAACAGGCCACGATCCTTGGCAGCGCCAGTGAACTTCCGTTCAGTGAGTGTACCAACTGGTTCTTACCATTACTATCTTTAAAACGGATCTTCATACGGTTAGTCTGGTATGCTTCAAAGTTCGACACAGAACTAACTTCCAGCCATTTTTCCTGGGCGGCGCTGTACACTTCAAAATCGTAGGTCAGTGCAGAAGCAAAGCCCATGTCGCCACCACAGAGTTTTAAAATGCGGTAAGGCAGTTCCAGTGATTGTAACAGTTTTTCTACATGGTTTACCATTTCTTCCAGCACATCATAGCTTTTGTCAGGATGTACCAACTGAACGATCTCTACCTTGTCGAACTGGTGCAAGCGGTTAAGCCCACGCACATCTTTGCCATAGCTGCCAGCTTCGCGTCGAAAACACGGTGTGTAAGCCGTCATTTTCACAGGCAGGTCATTTTCCTTCAGCATCTCATCACGGTAAATATTGGTTACCGGTACTTCTGCTGTAGGTATGAGGTAAAATTTATCCTCTGTTACAAAATACATCTGGCCTTCTTTGTCGGGCAACTGTCCGGTACCAAAAGCAGATGCTTCGTTCACCATGTGCGGAGGCATGTATTCAGTATAACCAGCTTCGGTATTATAATCAAGGAAATACTGGATCAATGCACGTTGCAGCTTGGCACCCTTACCTGTATAAACAGGAAATCCGCTGCCGGTGATCTTGTTGCCCAATTCAAAATCAATAAGACTGTATTTTTTAGTAAGGTCCCAATGCGGAACCGCGCCTGTATGCAACGATGGTTTTTCACCGCCGGTGCGTACAGTAACATTGTCTTCCGGTGTTTTTCCCACAGGCACCTGTGCTGCAGGAAGATTGGGTAGCTTCACGATCAGGTCAAGCAGTTGTTTTTCTGTTTCGGCCAGTTTTTCACTGATTGGTTGCAGGGATGTTTTAAGTGCAGGAATCTCCTGTTTCAATTTTTCTGCTTCCTCTTTTTGTCCTTTTGCCATCAGTTGCCCAATCTCTTTGGACGAACTGTTTACTTTAGCCTGTGTGGTATCGAACTCTAACTGTAATTTTTTGCGTTCATCATCCAGGGAGATGATGGTGTCAACCAGTTCTGTTTCCCTGAAATGTTTAATGGCCAGTCGTTCTTTAACCAGCTCTGCGTTCTGACGAATAAATGCTACCTGTAACATCTCAAATGCAAGTTTGTGGCAAATATAACTGCAAAGTGCGGAAGTAGACAGGCCCGAATGACAAGTTATTGGTTAATAGTTGTGACAACCGGTGTTATGAAGGTTGCTGCTGCACGTATACATCCGGTTTGTGTAGTGCCATCAGGTTTTCGGGAGATGTAATTGCGGTGAATCCAAACTGGCGGTACAGGCCATGTGCATCGCGTGTTGCCAGCATAAAACGCCGTAATCCCTGCAGATCCGGGTGTTCCATAATGACTTGCATCAGCCATTTGCTCAATCCATGACCACGGAAAGTTTTATCAATAAATACATCGGCCAGGTAAGCAAAAGTGGCTTTATCAGTAATAACGCGGGCAAATCCTACCTGTTGTTGTTGCCGGAAAACACCAAAAACCAATGATCCGTTGACAGAACGTTGTACCACTTCCACCGGAATATTTTTGGCCCAGTAAGACTGGCTGAGGAAACCGTGGATAAAAGCAATGTCCAGCCGCTGCGGATCGGTGCTGATGGTGAATTCATGTTGCTGCCATTCCATAGATAAGTTTTTTGTAAAAATAGTAATATCAGGTATTCTCTTTTCCGGCCAGGGCAGTAGATACTATTTGTTATCTTTGCAGTTATGCAAGTGCAAGATGATCTGCAGTCCCGTTGGTGGACATTGGAGGCAAAGCTGGTAGAGCGTTTCGGGAAAAAGCCCGATATGGAGACCATTTTATTCCTGATAGGCATCCAGGAACTGGGTGATGTACGTAAAAAATTCAGCAAGGAACAGAAACAGGACCTGATGCATGTGGCTGTTTGTTCATTGCTGGCTGAAAGCGGTTATTACGAACTGGAAGGTACAGACAAGGATGGCTGGCCGCATTTCAGACAACTGAAGGCATTGCCGGTTTTAAGTATGCCTGAACAGGAAAACTTCCTGAAAGATCACATCCTGTTGTATTTCTCGCAGCACGATTTTTAATTTTTAGCGTTTGTTATTGCTTTTTCTTTTCCGAACTGATATCTTCAGTACTAAATCTGATATTAATACCCTTAGCGCATGCTTAATCGTATTATATTACTGGTAACATGTGTTGCCTGTGTGTACTGCAACCCGCGTATGTCGAACGGTTTGCGTAAAAATGATCTGAACAGGGATGTGGAGATCGTTACTACCAAGGGTACCATGATCATTCGCCTGTCTGATTCAACACCTGTACACCGGGACAATTTTCTGAAACTCGTGAAGGAGCATTATTACGACAGTATATTGTTCCATCGTGTAATAAAGTACTTTATGGTACAGGCCGGTGATCCTAACAGCAAGCAGGCAAAACCGAGTGATCAGTTGGGTGATGGTGGTTTGCCATATACACTTCCCGCTGAATTCAGAACATCGTTGTTTCACAAGAAAGGGGCGATTGCTGCAGCACGCAAGAGCGATAATGAGAATCCACAGAAAGCTAGTAGCGCCACACAGTTTTACATTGTACAGGGCCGCGTGTTTACTGATGCCGGACTGGATTCGGTAGAAACCTTCCGGCTGAAAGGACGTAAACTGCCGGCAGCACACCGGGCGGTATATAAAACACTGGGTGGTTCACCGCATCTTGATCAGAACTATACTATTTTCGGGGAGGTGATTGCAGGGTTGAATGTCATTGACAGTATTGCTGCTGTACCTACCGGTGGCCGGGATAACATAGACAGGCCTTTGCAGGATGTACGGATCATCAGGGCAAGATTGGTAAAGAGAAAGTGATTTTAGGTTTATACTGATACCACGGGTAAAACCCGGAACATTATTTATGTTTGCAGCATTAAATTTTAACGCATGAATATTCCGGATAATCTTCGTTACACTAAAGACCATGAGTGGGTACTGCTGGAAGGAACTACCGCTACTGTAGGCATTACAGATTTTGCACAGAGCGAGCTGGGTGACATTGTATATGTGGAAGTTGAGACCATAGGTAAAACGCTGGAGGCAGAGGCTGTATTTGGTACAGTAGAAGCGGTTAAGACCGTATCCGATCTTTTTTTGCCCCTTGAAGGCACAATTAATGAATTAAATCCTGCTTTGGGGAGTGCTCCCGAACTGGTAAATACCGATCCGTATGGAGACGGCTGGATGATCAAAATGACTGTGAGTAACCCTTCAGCATATAATGACCTGCTGGATGCGGCTGCTTACCGCCAGTTGGTAGGTGCTTAATTTATCCGGTATTATATTATTTTTATATGGGAAAAAGAGTGGTTTATACCGCTCTTTTTTATTACCTTAATCCTGCTAATGGCTAAACTACCGTTGGGCACAACAGATAAATATACCGAACAAGAGCTGGTAACACTTCTGAAAAGTAAGGACAGCAAAGCATTTCACTACCTGTATGATAACTATTCAGGAGCATTGTATAGTATTGTATTGCAGATAGTTATTGACGAAGAGCTGGCCAGTGACGTATTGCAGGAAGTATTTATCAATATCTGGAAGAAGATAGACATCTATGATCCCGCCAAGGGCCGCCTTTTTACCTGGATGCTTAATATTGCCCGTAATCTCTCCATAGATACACTTAGATCCAAAAGTTATCAGAACACTCAGAAAAACCAATCACTCCCGGAAAACGTAGATTTTAATATGATGAGTCCTGCGGTTCAGATGAACGTGGACAATATAGGCATACGCAAGGTGCTCGGTAAACTGAAAGAAGAATACCGGACCCTTATTGATCTTGCTTATTTTAAAGGCTATACACACGAAGAAATTGCGGAAATGAAAAATATTCCGTTAGGAACGGTTAAGACGCGAATACGGAATGCCTTGATTCAACTACGGGGGTATCTGAAGTGAGTAATATACAGGAATATATAAACAGTGGCATAGTTGAAAGCTATGTGTTAGGGCTGGCTGATGAAGTAGAAAGTGCCGAGTTTGAAAGACTTTGCAAACTTCATCCTGAAATAGTAGCAGCACGTATTGCATTTGAAAAGGGAATTGAAGACCTGAGTATTAAAAATGCATTACAGGCTCCACCTATTGTTTCAATGCCGAAATACCTCTCGCTCATGGGCGGGGGTAGTACCGGCAACCTAACCCAGGCTAAATCTTTAACTATGGTAAATAATGGAAATGTAACACCTGCACGCAGCACAGGTATGATTGGCCGGATACTGGCCGTTGCTGCAATCCTTGTTTTAGCCGCATGTCTTGTTTTCATGTATTTCCAGATGAGTGAACTGAAGTCTGTCAATGAAAAATTACAGGCCGGTAAGAACACTTCAGACAGTCTGATCCAGCGTATTGTTGCTGAACAGAAAGCTATCAACGATTCCAACGTGGTAGTTGTAAACATGGTGGGTACACAGCAAACTCCCCGTTCATCTGCCAGCATTTACTGGGATTCAACCAGTTCAGAAGTTTTCCTGGTGGTAAAGAATATGCCTAAATTACCGACCGACAAACAATACCAGCTCTGGGCACTGATAGATAACCAGCCCAAAGACCTCGGTGTGTTTGATGCTACTGATGATAAGGTGATATTGAAGATGAAGAATGTTCAGAAAGCACAGGCTTTCGCCATTACTATCGAAAAGAAAGGAGGCAGTGTTTCTCCTACACTTGAAAAGATGCAGTCGCTTGGAAAGACGAAGGTCCAGTAGCGACAATAACATATAACTTTTAATGCAAAAGAGGCAATCATAATCATGATTGCCTCTTTTGTTTGCAATGATATACAAAGGACTGTATTATTGTTTATAATAACAATTAAACGGACAATGACTGTGCTATGGATTTACTAACTTTCGGCGCATGAGGGTGTTTTTCGTAAAGCTTTGCTCGGTTGTACTGGTTCCTGTAAGCTGGACTGTTTTTACTGTAATCCTGTTATGTCTTCCTGGATCTGCTATACCTGGAACCGGTTTTTTTGGCTTGCCCGGGCTTGATAAGGTGGTGCATGTACTGCTGTTTGGTGGTATTGTATGGTCGTGGGCTTATCATTATTACGGGCTGAATAATCTGAAATGGCGCAATACGGTATGGGCTGCAGCAGTCTGTGCTATACTGCTGGGTATTGTACTGGAATTTATACAGCTATACTTTATTCCGGGCCGCAGTTTTGACAGTTATGACATAGTTGCGGATGCCGGCGGTGCGTTAACTGCCACCCTGATATTATTACTTCTGCGCAGAAATGCCTGAGAACTGCTAAACGTTTACTAACCTGTTTACTTGTCTGAATTACAATTGTTATTGCAAAGGCTATAAAGCACTGATAAGGGGTATGGTTAATAACTGTAAAGTACAGGGCAAAAAAAAGCCCCTGTAGAAACAGGGGCTGTAACCAAAACTAACTGCTTATGAGAAAATTGACTGCTTTGTGTGAGTCTTTAAAAAATAACTTCTGAAATATAATAACGCAAATCCGGTGCCATTAGTGTGATGCCATTCGTTAAAGAACGTTTAAATGACATCGGCAAAGAACTTACGGTGAAATCGTTTCACAAAGGAACTATCTACTTCTGTAATTTCCATCCTTTTAAAGTAATTTTTCAAAACGTTAACATTCAAAATCGCTAAAACCCTCGTGGAATAAGGGTTTTGGCGATATAAAAAAATAGTGACAGGTTAAAAAGGTATTAAAAGAATAAGCATTGATACATTTGTTACCGCACTGTTAACTGGGTCAAAAATTCTACTGTTCCACATTTCTATTATGCATGTTTATGCAGGGAATATGGTAAAAGGATCAGTATATATACCTATCTGTACACAGTAGCACGCATGAATGGTTATAGTGCCGGATAAATGGTAATACAGGGATAAGGATAACAGTAAGTGTATTGAGCCAAGTATAAAAATACCCGGAATATTCCGGGTATTTTATCAGAATAGGCCGTATTTATACTGCTTTATTTAAAGAAGCCCTTTACGCTATCCAGTAACCCTCCTCCTTCACTTTTGTTATTGTCGGAAAACATGGCTATTACATCCTGCAGGTCTGTATGTCCGTCGCCATTTTTATCCAGGCTGCCTTTGAACTTTGAAAAGATATCCTGGATATTGATGCCCTGTGCCTTGCCATTGGTAAGCGTGTTGAAGATGCTTTGCAGATCAAAACTGTTATCGGACGGGTCATTTGTTTTATGTATCAGTTTGCCCAGTATGCCGGGTAAGATGCCGCTGGTAATGCTGCCGGCAGTCTGTTGATTGAGGCCAAATTTTTCCATGAAGTTGCGTGTCAGATCGCCGGAGATGTTCTGTACTGCCGGTGCATCGGCGGCAGACTGGCCATTGAACAGTTGCATTACGTCTGTTACATTGCCATTGGAAATCATCTGCTGCAAACTGCCTGCTATGGAATGGCTGGCAGTTTCAATGGCTTCGTCATTGCGTTCATTAGGAATTGCGGGGTTGCTGATAATGGTATCGCCTGCCTGTTCTTTTACAAGATTGATGAGGTTTTCAAGCATAACGCAAGTAGTTTAAGAGTGAAAGGAATTGATGTTAATATGCTTTATGATGTAATTAACGTCAAAAAAACTGAAAAGGATTACAAGTAGCATATCGTTAACATGGATTGATTGGGTATACGCGCCAAAACCTGGTGCCGGTACAATGCTTTAAGCTGCGTAGTTTACATTAAGTTTAGGTTAACAAAAAGTCAATACAAAGCGGTATAGCTACTTTTACAAATGTTTTCTTCAATTATCGCTAAACCGCTACAGGCATTTCATAGGCGTAACATTGTTTCTTTTTTTGTATTGCTTTTTTTATGTCCTTATCATCCTGTTATTTCTCAGGAAGCGCAGTGGGCATTTACATTGGAAAAAACAGAAGTGCTGGCTAAAACCGAACCTGATTCGGCCTACGTGATATTGAAGGAGCTGATGATGCATGTGCAGGAAAAAAAGGATCCGCTGATTGAAGGCACCTGTTTACAACAAATAGGATTGGTGTTTTATAATTACAGCAATTATACCCAGGCTGTAGATCATTTACTGCAGGCAGAAAAGATATTTCGTGAATTACGGGCGAATGACAGACTGGCGAAGAACCTGAATTACCTGGGCCAGGTTTATTATTCCAATAAACAACCCCAATTGGCTGCCAAACAATTTGATGAAGCACTTCTACTCAATACGCATCTGAAAGATGATGCAGCCATTGCTTATACTTATGGTAATATTGGTCACCTGTATGAGAAAAGACTGTTGTACGATAGTGCTTACCTGTACCAGCAGAAGGCCTTGCAGTTATATAGTCATGTAAAGGATAGCATGGGGGTGGCTAAAATATTTGAGAACATAGGAAGTATTTTTGAAGACCAGGAGCGTTTTGATTCTGCATCCTATTATTTTCACAAAGCGCTTTCTATTAACCAGTATTTTAATAATGAAATTGCGCAAATAGAAATATTGAATAACCTGGGTGATGTGCTTCGGAAAAATGGTAATTACACCGGTGGTCTTGCATTCACCCGCAAAGCACTGGCACTTGCCACAAAAACACAATCGCAAAGTCAACTGGCCAGTGCCTGCAGGGATATGGCCAAAGCGTTTGAATTACTGGGTGTTTTTGACAGTGCTTATTATTATAACGAACATGCCCGTAAACTGGTGCAACAGATCTATTCTGAATCCAATAACCGCCAGATAGCCTTGCTGGAAACCATTTATGATGTAGAACAGAAGAATAATGAAATAGAGCAACTGGCGCTGGATAAGAAAATAGATACTATCATTACCATTGCTACTATTGCTGTGGTAGTATTGCTGGTAATATTGGGCGCTGTTGTCATTAGCAGGCAGCGATTGAAGATCAGGAACGAAAAAGCCCTGAACGAACAGAACAAGCACATTTATGAGCAGAACCGGGAGCTGATGCAGGTAGAGCTTAAAAATAAGCAGTTGGAAGAAGATAAGCTCCGGGCAGTGCTGGAAGTAAGAAGTCGGGAACTTTCGGCCCACACACTACATATTATACAAAAGAATCAACTGCTCGAAGAGTTACGCAATACCTTGAATGAAATGGCTGACGATGATTCACGAAGCCAGAAAAAACAACTGAAACAATTGACTCAAAAGATCAATGTGAATTTTAACCAGGATACCTATTGGGATGAATTCAGGGTCATATTTGACCAGGTACACCAGACCTTTTTTGCCAATTTAAAACGACATGCAGATAGTCTTACGCCCGCTGAGCTGAGATTGGTTGCATTGCTGCGCATGAACCTGAGTTCCGGTGATATGTCTACTTTGCTGGGTATTTCGCAAGACAGTCTGCGGGTGGCAAGATACCGTTTGCGCAAGAAACTGAACATTACAGAAGGGGAGTCGCTTGCTGCTTTTATTCAGCGTTTGTAAGTGCGTAACATTTCTCTAATGTTGCCGTAACAATTAGATAATGCTACATTACTGCGTCTTCAACTGGTTGAAATATAGTTGTTTAAAAAGCCGTGTTGCTGCTTTGTTAACGTCTCTGTAACCGTTGTTTCCTTTTTGCTTACACCCAGTTTATTGTCTCACTACAGCGCTTCACTAGGTTTGCTGTCGAAAAAAAACAGTAATGCGCCCAAACCTAGTTTTCTTATTCCTGCTTTTGTTTCTGAACATTTCTGTAATGGCCCATACTATACGTGGCCGCGTTCTTTCCAGGGAAACCGGGGAGGTTCTTACCGGCGCAGTGGTTCAGGTGGAAGGAACTGCTCACCGCGCTATTTCCGGTCTGGACGGTAGCTTTATTATCCGTGATATTTCTAAAGGGGAATATATCATTGTAATATCTATGATGGGGTATACAGCCCAAAGCAGGCAGTTGAAAGTAGAAGAGAATATGGCGCCTGTAATCATTGAATTGAAAATTGCGGCAAGAGATCTGGATGATGTTGTGGTGAGTGCCGTGAAGGAAAAAAGCGGCGATGCTGGTGTACGGAACCTGGAGCGTACCTCTGCACGGGTGATGAACGTGGTTTCTGCCAGGGCCATTGAAATTTCACCGGATTTAACCGTAGCGAACGTAATACAACGTGTTTCGGGTATCACTGTGGAAAGGAATAATACGGGTGATGGTCAATATGCGCTGCTGAGAGGCATGGACAAGCGTTACAATTATACACTTGTAAACGGAGTGAAAATACCCAGCCCCGATAACAAGAACAGGTTTGTACCGCTGGATATTTTTCCTGCCGAGATGCTGGAAAGACTGGAAGTGACTAAATCGCTTACGCCTGATATGGAAGGTGATGGAATTGGTGGTGCTGTAAACCTGGTAATGAAAGATGCGCCGGAAAAACTACAGATATCAGCCAATATTGCTACCGGTTTTAATACGCTCTTTTTTGACAGACCATTTTATACTTACGATAAAAAGCAGATCGCTGCTAAAACGCCTTATGAATCGTTGGGTGCTAATTACCCAGCCAAAACAAGAGATTTTAACGCACAGTTGCTGGATGTTAAAAAAGCAGGGTTCAAACCCAATCTCTATGGCGGCTTTTCGCTGGGTGACAGGTTCCTGAAAAATAAGCTGGGTGTGCTGATTGCCGGAACTTACCAGAACAGTTTACGTGGCAGTAATAGCACCGACTTCCCTTTTACCACTGCTACCAGCGATGCTTCAAACCTGCCTGTACTGACAAAAGTGAATCACAGAACATTCTCTGAAGAACAGACACGTGCAGGTGTTCATGCCAAACTGGATTACCGTATTGCAAAGAACCACAAGCTGCAATGGTATAATGCTTATATGGATTTCAAGACATACCAGGTAAGGGATGAACGTAAAACAGATTTCTCCGTTGGATATGATCCTGCCAATAAGAGCTATAACCTGAGTTACGACAGAAGATTCCGCTATACGCATCAGCGCATCATTAACAGCACGCTGAAAGGTGACCACCGTTTCTGGAATAATAGATTTGAAGTTGACTGGTCTGCTGTTTATTCAAAAGCTTCTAATGAAATGCCTGATAACAGTACTGTGCATTTGGTAACAACGGTGAGAAATGATGTGGAAAATCCTAAATCGGTAGTAGTTCTGGGTGGTGCGGAAAGAAGATGGGAACATAATACTGATGAAGACAAAGCTGGTTACCTGAATTTTAAATTTCATACCGGAAGTGATAAAATGCCTGTTGTAATTGCTGCAGGAGGTATGTATCGTGATAAAAATAGGACCAATTTCTTTAACCAGTATGATTTCAGACCGTATGACGAATCAAAACCCGCAGGGTCTGAAAAGAATCTGATAGAAGGAGTTGACTGGAGCAAGTACAGTGAGATCAAATTCCAGGTGTTTAACCCGTACGGTTCTACCGGTGATCCGTTGAACTATGATGCATCAGAAAAAATCGCTGCCGGTTATTTACAGGGTAAGTTCTCTGCTGCCAGGCTGGAAGTACTGGCAGGTGTAAGAATTGAAAACACCAACCAGGGATATTTCCTTCAACATCCCGTGGCTGGCCTGGCCAACGAAGGCAACCAGAAATATACAGATGTGCTGCCAAGTGTGAACCTGAAATACCTGCTGGCTCCCAGAACAAATCTCCGTGCTTCTTATTATAAAGCTATTAATCGTCCCAGCTTTTTTGAGATTGTTCCCTACAGGATCGTTAACGAGGAACTTACTGAAGCAGGTAATCCTGATCTGAAACATACAGTTGCGCATAATGCTGATATCCGGTATGAAATGTTTCCGCGTGCATCAGAACAATTTATGCTGGGTGCTTTTTACAAAAAGATCATTAATCCCATTGAGTTTGGTATGGTGTTGCAGGGGCAGGGATCTTTTTATATGCCCACCAACTTTGGAGATGCTACCAACTATGGTTTTGAACTGGATTACACCAAATTCATTTACCATTTTGGTATGAAGCTCAATTATACTTACACCAATTCAAAGATCACTACTACCAAGCTTTTCTATTACAATAATCCAGATCCTACTGCTACTGATCGTGTATTGATTAAAAATGTTGATCAGAGCAGACGGCTTGCAGGTCAGGCTGCACATGTTGCCAACCTCACAATGTTGTATAAAAGTGTAAAGAGTGGTGTGGATGCTCAGCTTTCAGTAGCGTATACCGGCGACAGGTTGTATGCGGTTTCCAAGTTTCTCGACAACGATATATGGCAAGGCGGTTTTGTACAGTTTGATGCTTCCGCAGAAAAAAGATTTTCCCGCAGATATGTATTGTTTATAAAAGCAACCAACCTGCTGAATACACCGGTGAAGCTTTATGTTAAGAAAGTAAATGCAGCCAATACCAAAGCTGAAGGCTATCAGACTTTTAATAACGGAACAATGATCAGAAACGATAAATACGGACAAACCCTTTTGCTGGGCTTCAGGGTTAAATTTTAAAATATCATTCAGTTTAAAAAACATCCATTACAATGAAACAATTAACATGCAGATTTTTCCTGGCGATAGCAGCTGTATTTATGCTGACGCAGGGGTGTAAAAAGGACAGTGCCGATCTTTCGGTAAAGGGAATTACTTTGTCTAAATCAACAACAACACTGAAACCCGGTGTTACTGAAACGCTGACTTTTAGCATTTTTCCCGAAAATGCAAGCAATAAAAATGTAACCTGGTCTACTTCAGACTCAACAATAGCAACTGTAGATACAAAGGGTATGATCACTGCCCTAAAGCCCGGTAGCGCTATCATCACAGTAACCACACAGGAAGGAAGCGAAAAAGCTAATTGTTCGGTAACCGTAACACAGAATGATGCTAAAACTGTATCTGGTAACGTAGAAGGTACATGGGCTAAATATTCTGTTGTTAACGTAACAGGACAGATCAAGATAGCTGCCGGAAAATCGCTGACCATTGAAGAGGGTGTGGAAGTGATTATGAGTACTGGCGGACAGGATGCCAACAGCACCAAAATTGAATGGATCGTAGATGGCAACCTGTATATCCAGGGCACTGCATCTGCCCCGGTACGTGTTTCTGTACCTGCTGCTGAAAGAACCACTGCTAATACTTTCAAACGTCTGTGGGGTGGTATTATTGGTTCTGCTACCTGCGCTGAAATTTTGATCAGCAATGCTATTATTGAATATACCGGTGCAGTTACTACTGCTACATCTCCTTCTGTTGTAGCCGGTTTGTTTAAAGCAGGCGGTGGAGAAGGTATGGTTGCATTCAATACCAACAATCCTTCCGGTAAATATGTAATTCAGAACACTATTTTCCGCAGCACCGGTGAAGATGCTATTTATATTCAGGGTGGAAACTGCATATTCACCAACAATACTTTCTATGCAATAGGTGAAGCAGGTGGTGAAGCCATCAACGTAAAAGCCGGTTGTAAGGTAGATGCTGCTTACAACGTTATATACAGCGCAAATACAAATGCTTTCAAATTGTCTAATTCAGGTGCCAGCTCAAGCCGTCCACAGGCTCAGATCTATGCATATAACAACACCATTGTTAATGCAGGTTGGAGAAGAGATCCCAATGCTCCCAAAGGTGGTTCTATCTGGGGTGAAAAAGGTGCCCTGATCAATGTATATAACAACCTGGTGGTAAACTCTATGTTCCGTTCAAAAGCACCTGGCTGGGGCGTAAATGCAACAGACGGTCCTGATCTTAGCAGTGTAATGGACTATAATTTCTATGCAGCCGGTACACAACAGAGTGCAGTACCACAGCACGTTACAAACGGTACAGTTACCGGTTATGATGGATTTAAAACTGGTGTAAAAGATGCTGTATACAGTGCTCATGATATTTCCGGAACATCTGCCGGTGATAAGGATCCTAAGTTTGTAAGCTTCCCCTTTTCTACAGATCCCTTACTGAGCTATGCATTTAATACTGCATGGGACTTCCATCTGCAGACAGGTTCTCCTGCGCTTACCGGTGCTAAAACAGATTTCACCCCTTATTTCAGCTCTACAGGTGTAACTGTAAATGGCAAAGCCTATAAATCCCCGCTTCCAAGTGCATTCTTTGGTGCTTTTGGTACTAAATAAAATGTAACAGGTTAGCTGATCAATAATGCAGGCAGGTTGTTCAGAAGGAATGGCCTGCCTGTAATAATAAAACCTGGATAAAGATGCAGGTTTACAAAGGTTGGTCTGTAAGATGATTATGACAGACCTGTACTACCAATATCATAACGTCTATTAATCGCAATTACAATCAATGAGAAGATTCATTTTACCGGCCGGGATTATTTTGCTGTTGTTCGTAAAATGTAAGCCAGGCCAAAAGCAGGAACAGGTAAGTGGTAACGAAGTAATTAAACCGGCTATAGTGACGGAAAAGGTGAAACATGACAGTGATGATCCTGCTATATGGATCAATCCGCAGGATCCTGCTGCCAGCCTGATCATCGGTACTGATAAAGATGCAGATGGAGCTTTGTATGTGTTTGATCTGAAAGGGAAAATTATCCCGGACAAAGTAGTGACGGGCTTGAAAAGACCTAATAATGTGGATATAGAATATGGTTTGCATTTGAATGGCAAGCTTACAGATATAGCGGTAGTCACAGAAAGGTTTACACACAAACTGAGAATATTTTCTCTGCCTGATATGCGCCCGGTTGATAACGGCGGTATAGAGGTGTTTGAAGGAGAAACAGGCCCCGAATTTCGCGACCTGATGGGTATTTCTTTATACAAAGACAGCAGTAATAAAATATACGCGGTTGTTGGCAGAAAAAGTGGTCCGCAGGAGGGTTATCTCTGGCAATACCAGTTGGAAGATGCCGGTAACGGAACAGTAAAAGCAACGCTGGTACGTAAATTCGGAAAATACAGCGGCAAAAAAGAAATTGAAGCAATAGCTGTGGATGACAAACTGGGGTATGTTTATTATTCTGATGAAGGATTTGGCGTGAGAAAATATTATGCCGATCCGGCAAAAGGTAATGAAGAACTGGCTGTGTTTGGAAAAGATAATTTTAAGGCAGATCATGAAGGGATCAGCATTTTCAACGCAACTGATTCAACAGGTTACATCCTGGTATCTGATCAGCAGGCAAACCGTTTTCATATTTATTCCCGCGAAGGGGTAAAAGGAAATCCTCATGATCACCTGCTTGTTAAAACCGTTTATCTTTCTACAGAAGAAAGCGATGGTTCTGATGTAACTTCTTTACCGCTGAACGGTGAATTTAAAAAAGGTTTTTTTGTGGCAATGAGTACAGACCGCACGTTTCAGTATTACAGGTGGGAAGACATTCTGAAATAGGCACCACTGAACTTTTAATAAAAAAATTAAGGTGAAGGCAAAAAGAAACCGGGACATATAAGTTGTCCCGGTTTCTTTTATATATGATGAGTTGGCTGTTCTTAGCTTTGCTTGGCCAGCTTTTCAGCGTTTTCGGCAAACTGTAATTTTTCAATGAATTCCTGTACGTTCCCGTTCATTACATCATCCAGGTTATATACGGTCAGCCCGATACGGTGATCGGTAACACGACCCTGTGGAAAGTTGTACGTACGGATCTTTGCACTGCGGTCGCCGGTACTTACAAGGCTTTTACGGTGACGGGCAATTTCATCTTCCTGTTTGCGAACCTGTTCTTCATACAGTTTTGTACGCAGCATCTGCATGGCTTTTTCGCGGTTGCCCAGCTGTGTACGTTCTGTCTGGCACATTACAACGGTACCGCTGGGTAAGTGTGTCAGGATTACTTTAGTTTCCACCTTGTTTACGTTCTGACCACCGGCACCACCACTTCGCGCAGTTTCCATTTTTACATCACTTTCCTTTACTTCCACGTCTACTTCTTCGGCTTCCGGCATTACAGCTACGGTTGCCGCGGATGTATGAACGCGACCGGATGCTTCCGTATCGGGTACGCGTTGTACACGGTGTACCCCACTTTCAAATTTCAGGGTGCCGTACACATCATCGCCTACCACTTCCACCTGTACCTCTTTGTAACCGCCAACAGAACCTTCTGTTTCGCTGAGAATGGCTGTTTTCCAGCCTTTTCTTTCGCAATAGCGCAGGTACATGCGCAACAGGTCGCCGGCAAACAAACTGGCTTCATCACCACCGGTACCTGCACGGATCTCAAGAATGGCATTTTTATCGTCCTGCGGATCTTTGGGAATCAGCATTTGCCGGATATCTGCTTCGAGAGTGGCTTTCTTTTCTTCCAGGGCGGGTAATTCTTCCTTGGCAAGCTCACGCAGTTCTTCGTCATTGCCATTCAGCGCTTCGCGGTAGCTATTCAGGTCGTTCAATGCCTCCTGGTAATCATTGCTGGCCTGTACTATCTTTTCAAGGCTGCGGTATTCCTTACTCATAGCGCTGAACCTTTTGTTGTCACTAACAATTTCAGGGTTTGTCAGTGCCACACCAAGATCTTGGAACCGTGCGCGTATTGCTTCTAATTTGTCTAACATGTTTACAGTATTTTTATGCAGTCAAACGAAGTGCGGGTATCAGCCTCCAACGGGAGGTTTCTGCTTCTTCTTAATTTATCCGCACATCTTCTGCAAAAAGGTGTGCAAAGTTAATCGTTTCATCGTTTACATGGGTTACAGAAAGTTCAGAGCCGACTACTTATTTACCGGCAACGGTTTGTTGCTGAAAGACAAGGTGTTGATAACCGGTCATGACGGACGTATCCTGTCGGTAGTACCCGCTGCGGAAGCCGGAGAGGGGGTGGAAGTGTTTCCCGGCATTCTGAGCCCGGGATTTGTGAACTGCCATTGTCACCTGGAACTCAGTCACATGAAAGGTGTGATCCCTGAAAGAACAGGAATGACAGACTTTTTGCTGGGGGTAATGCAGCAGCGGTCTTTTCCGCATGAACAGGTACAGCAGGCTATTGCTGACGCCGAAATGGCCATGTGGCAACAGGGGGTTGTGGCGGTGGGTGATATCTGCAATACTGCTGATACGTTGGTACAAAAACAGTCAGGGCGTTTGCGGTATCACAGTTTTATTGAAACGATGGGTTTTATACCTGCTACAGCAGCACTGCGTTTTGAGGCTGCCCGCAAAGTGTATGAGCAGTTTGTAGCTGCGCAGGGTATAGCCGGAACTGTTTCACTGGCGCCACATGCTCCTTATTCGGTTTCGCCCGAATTGTTCCGGTTGATTACACAATATCCCGGTAACCGGTTGCTGACGTTGCACAACCAGGAAAGCAGTGCTGAAGATGATTTTATCAGGAGTGGTAATGGTGAATTGCTGCGTTTGTACGAAGCAATGGGATTGGATATTTCCTTTTATAGTCCTTATGGAACAGATAGTATTCAGGCCTGCCTGCCTTATTTTTTACCTGCACAATCTGTGCTGCTGGTACACAATGTGCTGACCAATGCAAGTGACCTGGAATTGATTGCGGCGTCTCCGGTTGATGTACATTTCTGTTTGTGTCCCAATGCCAATGAGTATATTGGCAATGGCTTGCCGGATATTGATCTGTTCAGGCGTTATGCAGTAAATATTGTAACAGGAACAGACAGCCTGGCTTCCAACCATCAGTTAAGCATCTTAGAAGAATTAAAAACCATCCGCAAATATTATCCTGCTATTGATAAGTATGAGTTGTTGCAATGGGCCACACTGAATGGCGCCAAAGCCCTGGGAATGGAAAAGCAACTGGGCAGTTTTGAAGAAGGAAAAACTCCTGGTGTGTTATTGATTGCCGAAGACCTGGGAAATGTGCAACGGTTGATATAGAGATGGCATCAGGAAAGGATCTGTTGCAGGATTGGCCATGTGCGCATAGTGCCAAAATCCTGCACATGCAATGCATAGAACATCTGGTAAGCCTGTAGCAATATGCGTCGTGATTCGTAATTCAGTTTAATTTCTTTCAGTTCATGTGGCAGCATAACTTTCAGCAGTTGTGAGGTAATGCTGCTATAGGGTTCCTGTAAAAAGTGAGGATGTAGTGGATGATCGTGCACAAAAAGGCCTTCCTGTAAGTCAAAAAAAGTTGTTTGTGCGGAATAGGTATCACTTAATTGAAAACCGAAAAATGTGGCAAGGTGCAGCGAGAAGTACAAAGGATAATTGGCAGTCATCTGCTCATCGGCACTGTCAAGATGTGTAAATGCATCTTCCAGGAAATAAAAGAGAGAAGGATTTGATTCCGGTTGCTTCAGGGTTTTCTGCAGCAGTTCTATCATGAACAGCGATACCGCATTTTTTATCACATCAAAAAAAAGGTGCTGGTACAGGTATCCCCATTTAAATTCTTTTAACCGTTGCAGGTTGTGCAATTCATTGTGATACGCCTGCAGATCCAGTATTGCTCCGGGTTGAAACAGGTTGGCTTTGCCCATCCCTTTTTTAGAGGAAGTGCGTACGCCGTTTACGATGTAAGATTGTATACCAAACAACTCGGTATAAATGGTAACAATGACGCTGGTTTCACCATACTTCACAGTTCTGAACACAATACCTTTTGTTGCGTGTATCGTCATTGTTTTACAAATACAATTTTGGTCACTATTTTTTCCTGGCCGCTATCACTTTTGGCCAGCACAAGATATACGCCACTGCTGATTACCTGCCCTTTATAGTTTTTCCCGTGCCAGATAGCTTGTGTGCCCAGTGCTCTTGTCTGGTAAACCAGTCTGCCATCCAGTTCTGTGATCTTGACTATGGCATTATTAGGTACGCCTCTTACAGCAATATTGCCTGCATAGCCCGGTGGCACGGGGTTGGGAAATACCAGTACATTATTGCCGGTAGCTTCGGGTTCTGTAGCTGTGCTTCTGTAAGAACAAATGCCTCCGGCGGTAGCAAAAAATACTTCACCTGTTTTGCCATCAATAGAGATCTGCTGTACATCGTTGCTGAGCAGCGGACTGTTGTCCGCAGAAAAACGATAGATGGTCTTACTGCCATCAGCATTGATAAGCCATACGCCGTTTTTTGTACCCACCCATTTGCGGTCGGCGCCATCTACTGCAATGGATTGGACCTGTTCATTACGGAACAGGTAACCGGCAAAATTATCCTGCTGAACAATGGGTAAAACTGCTTCGCAACCACGGGTGAACAATTCCTGCGGACATTGTATTACGCCGATGCCCTGTGCGGTGCCCACCCAGATAAACCCGCTTTTGTCTTTGGCAATACAATACACCGTATTATCTGGAAGATTGCCATTACCCGCACCTGCTTTGAACCATTTCCACTGATCATCACCCGGGTTTTCGATGGTTAGTCCATGATTAAAACAAAACAATCCATTGCCTTTGGGTGAAATGATCCATTTCTGGTTCTGGTCATCAATAACGATTTGCGAAACGGCATTTTCTGCAATGGGATAAGGGATGGTAAATGCATTCCATTTGCCATCAGGTTTCCGCACCAGTAGTTCTTTCTCTGCGCCATAATTAGATATCCACAGATTGCGGTCAGCATCAAAAGCCAGTCCGCTGATGCGGTAACTGTTCGGGGCAAAATAAGCAGGTTGTACTGCTGAGTTTTGTTTATACGTTGTGAGGCTATGATTGGGTTGAATATTGATTAGCCCACCTCCGTATGATCCTGCCCACACATTGCTACTGAAAGGATCGATTGCAACTGTAACCAGGTCCGGAAAAGTGTCTAGTGCCGGAGTGTTAGTGTTGTTAAGGTAACTCCATTGCTGGTTACTGAAATTGTATATGCCATTTTTATTGTCTGAAGGTTGCCATAAACCAGTTACTGATCCGGCTGTTACCCAGGTGTTGTCGTTCAGCGATTGCATGGCGCCTGTTGCAATTCCTGGAGGTGCATTGGGAACATAGCTGTCGAACCTGGTTCCATTGTAGCGCGATAACCCTGCAAGGTTATCGGCAATCCAGTAATTGTTCTTAAAAAAAACAGCCTGTTGCGGCGAATGTGTCAACTGCTGGTTGCTGATAGTTTGTTCTATAGCACCTGTGGTGTTCAGTGAAAGGATGCTTCCCGGTTTACTCAGCAATAATTTTGTACCGGATGCAGTGATATCATTAATGGGATGATTACCTGTATAAAAAAGCTGCCAGTTGTTGCCGTTCTGGATAAAAAGAGAATCATCTTTACGTACCAGTATTTTTTGCTGCCAGGTAATTACCTGTTGTACGGCTCCGCCTGCCAGACCAGCCGTACCGGAAATGGTTAACCAGTTGCGGAAATCGGCCAGATTATCATTATTCAGCGGTGCTTTTTTTAGTCCTTCTGCAGTAGCGGCATACAGCGAGGTACCATCGGTTGTTATGCCGGTAATTTTTAGATAGTTACCATTGTTGCCAATGATATAGGTGTCTTTTATTTCATATTTGGTAAGGTCCAGTGCGATAATGCCGATCCCTGTAGCCAGGTAGGCTATCTGGCCGTAAGTGTAAATGCTGTAAATGGTTTTATCGCCGGTGAGGGATGCATTTTTAAAAGCACTGACGGAATAGACATTGTTGTGGTGCAATACGTCTATCTGGCTGCTGCTATAGGCAATGATCAGTTTGTCGGTAGCAGAATCGGCCCCGATTGTACTGATGCCGGTTTCGCTGAGGCCATTCATCCTGCTATAGCGAGTGATGTCGTTTTCCGGCTGTTCAACAGAAAAAACGCTGTAAGGAGTGGCACACCAGATGTAGCCTGTTGTTGCAAATACACGGGTTGCCTGCTGGTAAGGTAGATGTTCGCGCCAGTAGCCAACGGGTTGTAACTGGGCGTTTGCCTGCATGGAGGTTATCAGCAGCAAATGATAAAATAATACAATACGCAACAGCATACCTTACCAAAGGTACTTGTAATGGCGTAAATAAACTTCGCCAATACCCCCAAATTAAGTTTCTTTGCTACCGTCAAATTTTTTAATCATCCAAATCCCTGAAACTATGTGGGGAATGCTCGCCCGTTTTATTCTTCATTTTCGCTGGATGTTGCTCGCTTTGTTACTGGCTGTTACTGTATTGCTGGGCTATCATGCCTCCAAAGTGCAGATGAGTTATGAGTATACCAGGGCTATACCCACCGATAATCCCAAATACCAGGATTACCAGGCTTTCCGTAAGCAGTTTGGTGAGGATGGTAACCTGATGGTGATCGGTATTCAGACCAACGATTTCTTCAAGGCGGATTTTTTTAATGATTATGTGTCATTGCTGGATACTGTAAAACAGGTAAATGCCGTGGAAGATATATTGAGTGTGCCTGCTGCCAGTAACCTGGTAAAAGATACTGCCACTGAAAAATTAAAGGCAATACCTGTTTTCCCAAAAGTTGCATTATCGCAGCCGGCACTGGATAGTGCTGCTGCTGTTTTCCGCAATCTGCCTTTTTACCAGGGATTGTTGTACAACTATTCCACATCCACGTACCTGATGGGGATCCGCATTAATAAGGATGTGCTCAATTCCAAAAAAAGAAATGATGTGGTAGCTGCTATTGTAAAGGCAGCGGATGTTTTTGGTAAGAAGCACGATGTTGAAATGCATTACAGCGGATTGCCACTGATACGTACCAACCTGGCAACAAAAGTGGCCAAGGAAATGCAGTTGTTCCTGCTGGGGTCTTTCCTGTTGTCTGCAGTGATATTGCTGATCTTTTTCCGGAGTATCAGTGCCACAGTATTATCGCTTACCGTAGTAGTAATAGGTGTATTGTGGAGCCTGGGCACTATGCAATGGCTGGGCTATAAGATCACATTGCTCAATGCGCTTATTCCGCCGTTGATTGTTGTAATAGGCATACCCAATTGTATTTATTTCCTCAATAAATATCATACGTCGTATAACAGTGTAAATGCTTCATCACCCGAAAAGAAGCATAAAGCGTTGGTGGAAATGATCAGTCGTATGGGAGTGGTAACACTGTTCTGTAATATCGCAGCGGCTATCGGTTTTGCAGTATTTGCATTGACCAAAAGCGCCATATTACAGGAGTTTGGTGTAGTAGCTGGTATCAATATCATGGCTCTGTTCTTTATTTCATTAATACTTATACCCTGTGTGCTGAGTATTCTGCCGGAACCTAAACCGCGTCATACCCGCTACCTGGATAATAAATGGCTGCTGGCTGTGCTGGACAAACTGGAAGTATGGTCATTACATCATCAGAAATCCATTTATCTGGTAACAGTTCTGTTGCTGGCAATATCTGTGGCAGGCATTATGCGATTGAAGTCGGTTGGTTTTATGGTGGATGATCTGCCGAAAACAGACAAAATCTATACAGACCTGAAATTTTTTGAACATAATTTCCGCGGGGTAATGCCATTGGAGATTGTGGTGGATACCAAACGCAAAAATGGTCTGCGTAGCAATCCATTGCAAACATTTGCCAAAATTGATTCTTTGTCACAGTTTATAGCCGCACAGCCGGAAATGGCCCGCCCGCTTTCAATTGTGGAAGGATTGAAGTTTGCGAGGCAGGCATATTACAATGGTGACAGTGCCAGTTATGGTTTGCCCAATGCGTTCGATATCAGTTTTTTGGCACAATATCTTTCTGCCGGAGGCGGCAACAATGACAGTAGTGGTAAAAAAGACAATTTTACCCGTGTGGTAAGTGCTTTTATGGATAGCAGCAGACGCCAGGCACGCATCAGTGTAAATATGGCTGATGTAGGCAGTAAACGACTGCCCGAATTACTGGCAGCCATTGAAAATAAAAGCAGCCAGATATTCGATACTGCCAGGTATAAAATCGCACTTACAGGTACCAGTGTAACCTTCCAGGAAGGAAATATCTTTATCATTAATGGCCTGAAAGAAAGTATCATGTGGGCATTTTTGCTGATCGCTGCCTGTATGTTGTACCTGTTCCGTTCTTTTCGTATCCTGATCTGTTCGCTGGTGCCAAATCTTATACCGCTGGTAATCACAGCCGGTGTAATGGGCTGGGCGGGTGTTGCCATAAAACCCTCTACTGTACTGGTGTTTTCAGTAGCGCTGGGAATTGCTATTGATATTACAATTCGTTTCCTGGTGAATTACAAACAGGAATTACAGAGCAATACGCGGCCTGCAAAAGAAGTGGTAGTTGATACCATTCACAAAACAGGTATCAGTATTATTTATACATCGCTGGTACTGATAGCGGGATTTGTAATATTCTGTTTCAGTGGTTTTGGCGGTACGCAGGCGCTGGGCTGGCTTACCTCGCTTACATTGGTACTGGCTACGCTTACCAATCTTATTTTCCTGCCGGCTTTATTATTAACCCTGGTAAAAAAGAAATAGGGGTATCCGGAATTTTCCGGTTTTATCACCGGATCTGCTCCCAAACCCTAAAGTTTCAAATTGCTCATTTGCTGTTCCTGTATCAGGAACGGCATTTGGCGTTTGTAGTCATCACACTTTGTAGCATACTATCCCAAAGAATTTAAACTTGTCTTGATTTTAATTACCTTTTTGATACTGCCTGCACATGCCTGCACATACTAACGTTTTTGCATTACTGATATAAAAATACTGACGCTGATCTAAATATGTAAAATGTGCTGAAATCCTTTGTGGGACTAGCTTATCTGTAAATAGAAGCTTTTGGTATTGCCTGTAATTAATATATTTTTTTCTGATATGCATGCCGCAGTTGTCGCGGCAATAACCTGCATTGATTTACATCAGATTCCGAAAATGGTTGAAAAAAAATTAAATATAATTGTCTAAAGCAGCGCGTATATGTCTTATATTGTCCATTCATAATAGTATAACGCTGTTTGTACTATTTAATGATTTTTTGAACCAAAACTAACAAAGCATGAGAAAAATGCTATCACTTGTGGTAGCAACGCTGCTCTTTGCAGGGCAGCTAGCTGCACAATCCCGGGTAATCACCGGAAAGATTGCTGATGCCAGTGGAAATCCCATTCCCAACGCATCAGTTATTGTAAAAGGTACCGCCAACGGTACCACATCTACTGCAGATGGTACATATTCACTAACAGTTCCCGCTTCATCCAGAATTCTTACTATTTCAGCTGTAGGTTTTTCCGAAGTAGAATTTACCATCGGGAATAAAGCTGTTATCAATGCTACACTGGAATCTGCTGATAAAAATCTGCAGGAAGTAGTGGTAGTGGGATATGGTACACAACGCAAAGCGGAAGTTACAGGAAGCTTGGCCAGTGTAAAAGGCGCAGTAGTTGCTGACAAGCCTGTACAAAGTTTTGAGGCCGCACTGGGTGGACGTGCTGCCGGTGTGCAGATCACGATCCCTAACGGCGTGCTGAACAATCCCCCCGTGTTCAGGATCAGGGGAACCAACTCAATTTCTTTGAGCTCATATCCATTGATCGTGGTAGACGGTATTCCGACTTTTACCGGCGATTACAGTGGTACCAATGCTGGCGCCAATGCCCTGGCCAGCATTAATCCCAGTGATATCGAAAGCATTGATATCTCTAAGGACGCAGCTGCTTCTGCTATTTACGGAAGCCGTGCTGCGAACGGTGTAGTATTCATTACTACTAAAAAAGGTAAACTTGGCCGTGCAAAGGTTTCGTATGATGGTTGGGTTGGCTGGACTACTGTACAGCGTTTGCCCGATCTGCTGAATGCACAGCAATACACTGATTTTAAAAATCAGGCCCTGAAAAACGCAAATACTTACAACGCTACTACCAACTACTTTGCATTGACAAACGATGCTAATGGTAACCCTATTAATACACGCTGGTATGATTATGTCTACCGCACCGGTTTTTCTCACAGTAATTCAATTAATGTGTCCGGCGCCACAGAATCTACCAACTATTACTTCTCCGTTGGTTATACAGACCAGGAAGGCATTGTTCGTAAAAATGACTTTAAGCGTAAAAACATTTTATTCAATATTGATCACAGGGCCAATAAGGTACTCTCTGTAGGCGCCAAGGTGGCTTATTCTAATGAACAGAACCTGGCAGCAACCAGCTCCGGTTCTTTGCCCGGAGAAGCCTTCTCTACCGGTGGTTTGGGAAGGGTTGCTGTTGTTACTGCACCTAACGTAAGTCCTTATAATAATGATGGCAGCTACAATATTAACAGCGCCAGCCCATCATTGATAGGCAGCATGAATAATAAACAATCACAGATCGGTTTTTACAACCCTGTGATCTCGCTGGATAAAAACAAAAGTAACAGTGAGTCTAATCACACTCAGGCCAATGCCTATATACAGATCAAGCCATTCAACTGGCTTGCTTATAAATCAGTATATGGTATCGACTACCTGTATTTAGATAATCTGGTATACTATGATCCTATCAGTGGTGAAGGTTACAGCACTACTGGTTATGCTGCCAGTAGCTATTCAAAAAACAAACGTAGTGTATGGACTAATACATTGTCTTTTGATTATACAATAGCAAGCAAACACACCATTGGTTTGCTGGCTGGTATAGAGGAGCAAAGAACAAACACTGAATCATTTGGTTTGGCAAGACAAACTGTGTCTGATCCGTATTTTACCAATATCCAGGGTGGCTGGGGTGTTAATAATCCAGCATCAATGAATATCGGACAGAACTATTTGTATTCTCAGTTTGGTCGCTTCAACTATAATTATGATAAGAAATACTATCTGAGTGCTAACCTGCGCCAGGATGAATATTCAGGTTTGGGCTACAATGCACGTAAAGGAACTTTCTGGGGTGTATCTGCCGGTTGGGAGATTAACAGAGAAAATTTCTGGAATTCAGCGCATCTGGACAAAGTATTCAGCAGCTTTAAACTACGTGGTAGTTATGGTAAAGTGGGTAATATAGGAGGTATTGGTAACTTTGAATCGTATACTTCATATGGTTCCGGATTATATGGCGGCCTGGCAACTTTAAACTTTAGCGGCGCCGGTAATACTAACCTGACATGGGAAACCAGTAAAAAGCTGGATGTAGGATTTAGTTTCGGCATACTGAATGAGAGAGTTACCGGTGAGTTTTCTTATTACAAGAATAATATTGACGGATTGATCCTGGATGTACCACAGATTCCTTCTGCTGGTATACCCAATAATTCTCTGCGCGGTAACGTAGGTTCTATGTACAACAAGGGTGTGGAATTTACTTTAAATGCTACACCAGTAAGCACAAAAGATTTCAGCTGGAATACTTCATTCAACATTGGTATCAATAAAAATGAAGTAACGTCACTGGCACCTGGTATTCCTTTTATTATCATTACTTCCCCTGCCGGCGCATCTACCAACGAAGCAGTGAGTATTACTCAGCCAGGATATTCTATCGGTACCTTATACCTGATCCCCACCAAAGGTGTAGATCCGCAGACTGGTCGTAGGATATATGTAAATGCTAGTGGTAAAGATGTATATTATTCTCATCCGGGTCTTTGGCAGTATGCAGATGGATCTACCGCTTCTGCTATTTCAACTACAGACAGAAGAATTGCTAAGAATACCAACCCCAAACAATATGGTGGTTTTGACAACACTTTCCGTTACAAAGATTTTGAAATGAACGTGTTGTTGACCTACCAGTTGGGCTTCTATGTATATTATGGTACAGAAGCTGGTTTAAGAGACATGCGTTTCTGGAACAATGAAACGGCAGTTCTGAGGGCATGGACCAAACCTGGCGATGTTACTGATATTCCTAAGGCCGTGTTTGGAGATAACTATTCCAATGGTTCTGCAATTCCTTTGGATGTACATATGTACAAAGGAAATTTCATGAAACTCAGAAATATTACGCTGAGTTACAATGTGCCAAAAAAATTACTGGAAAAAGCTAAATTCAGCAGTGCCCGCTTCTATGTTAGCGGACAGAATCTGGCAATCTGGACTAAATATCCTGGTCCTGATCCTGAGACCTCTACCAATGGTAATGGGCCTGCCAACCAGGGTATTGATCGTAACCAGGTGGCTAACGGACGTACCATTACTGTTGGTGTGAAAGTTGGCTTATAACCGGTTTTTTTATTTGTAAAAACAAAGAGTATGAAAACAGCAATAAAAAGTATTATACTGGGAACATTGGTACTGGTTGCTTCCTGCCGCAACAAAGATCTGATGGATCCCAAACCCACAACAAGTATTCCGGATATAAATGCATTTGACACACCCGATAAGGTGCTTTCGCAGGTAAGGGCGTTGTATGCTAATCTGAAAGGTGGTCAGTTTTATGGTGGACGTTATCTGATCTACAATGATATACGGGCAGAAGAGTTTTTGAATGAACTTACCAATGGTGTAACTGCACTGCAAACATGGAACCATTCTCTGACTAATACTGTAGCCGAGGTGAACGGACTTTGGGCACAGGGCTTTTATACCATTAATACCTGTAATGTGTTCCTGGATGGAATGACTGCCAAAGGCACTTCTGTAGTAGGAGATGCATTGTCTAAAAACTATACCGCAGAAGCAAGGCTTATCAGAGCGCTTTCTTATTATAGTCTGCTGCAATTGTATGCAAGACCTTATTGGGACGGTAGTGGTGGTAAGGATGGTTTGCCGTTGCGTTTGGTGGGTAATAAAACATCTGGCGATTATAAGCTGGCGCGTAGTACAGTGGCACAGATCTATGACCAGATCTTTACTGATATCAACTATGCAGAAACCAACCTGCCTGTAACCTACAGTACGGCTGCATTGAACACTACCAGGGCTCACCGTAATACTGCTATAGCTTTAAAGACAAGAATATATCTTAGCATGCGCAAGTATCCTGAGGCTGTCACTGAAGCTAATAAAATAGTATCTGCTACTGCTCCTTTTACAGCTACCTCAGGTGTAAATCATTCTCTGCAGGCTGATATTACGAATGTGTTCAAATCACCATACACTACAACAGAGTCTATTTTCTCATTGCCCATGAGTTCTACCAGCGGTGACAACCCCGGTACACAGAACCAGTTAGGCTATTACTATTCTCCTACTGCTGCTAACGGTGGTGTAGGTAACGGTGAGTATTCACTGAATCCTTCCGGCATAATAGGTGATGCATACTTTACTACAGCTGATAAAAGAAGAACAGCGTTTGTAAAATCATCCGGAACCACTACTATTAAATATTGGCTTACAAAGTACGCAGCAGCTTCTCCATACACTGACTACGTACCGGTGATCCGTTATTCGGAAGTATTGCTGAACCTGGCTGAAGCCAAAGTGCGTGCCAACAATGCTGTAGATGCTCAATCTCTGGCATTGCTGAATGCTGTGCACCAACGTTCAGATCCTGCTACCACGCTGGCTCCCGCAACTGTAGCTGATTTTATTACAGCTATTTTAAAGGAAAGAAGAATAGAGTTCCTGGGTGAAGGTCTGCGCAGTCCTGATCTGTTGCGTCTTGGTTTAACAATACCCGGCAAGTCAACAACATCGGGCTCTGCGCCTGCTGTACAATCTACTGACAAGGCGTACATCTGGCCTATCTCTTCAACAGAGCTGGATTTAAATAAGCTATGCGTAGATAACAATTAGTATAACCGATTTTATTTATAGCTGACCCCGGGCAATTGGCCCGGGGTTTTGTTTTTAATACCCGTAGCCGGTAAAATATTTAGTGAGGATGCTTGTAAAGAAGAATTCGCCCACGGTTATTTGCGGTGTATTTAGTTTATTTCAGGTAATATTTCGTAATCTTAGGGGGGTAACATAACGGTGAGATAACGGAGTATCGGGCTGCATTGTAAAAAAGAAAGCTGTTTTTTGATGTTAATGCACGTAAAATGCCTTCAGATAGTGGGTTTATACGAACCCGTAAGTGGGTATTTTTCGATTTTTTTTCATTTCCGGAAAATAAAATCAAAGTGCTTTTTAGGCTGTTCTGCTCAGCTTTAACGTTGATATATAGTCTTTTAATTAATCAGATTTTAATTCAAAGTTCATATTAAGGATAAATTACAAGCAGCCTGATTATTATTTTTACTGTCTATTTCCCAGGGGCCAAACACTTGTTTGGATATTGTTTACTAAAAAATTACACGTTTATGAGAAAAATTTTCTCGCTTCTGGCGGGGCTACTCCTTCTATCAGCACAATTGCTGGCTCAAACACGAACTATTACTGGACGAATTACGGATGCAAATAACAATCCGGTTGTTAATGCATCCGTTGTTGTAAAAGGATCCAAGGTGGGTACTACCACCAAAGCAGATGGTACTTTCTCCTTAACAGTACCAGACAACGCCAAAACATTAACTATTTCATCTATTGAATTTGTTGAGCAGGATGTATCTATTGGTAACCGCACGGCTATCAATGTATCATTACTGCCAAAATCAGAATCACTATCAGAAGTAATTGTAAGTGTACCTTATGGTACCATCAAAAAGACCTCGTTTACAGGTTCTGAAGCCACCGTTACTTCCAGAGTAATTGAAAGGCAACAGGTTACATCTGTAACCAGGGTACTGGAAGGGACTGTGCCAGGTATCATCTCCACTAACGGTGGCGGTGCTCCCGGTTCCGGTGCTGATATCCGTATCAGGGGCTTTGGTTCTATTAACGGAAGCAGTACTCCTCTGTATGTTTTAAATGGCGTGCCTTATGATGGTTCTATTTCTTCTATTTCCAACGATGAGATAGAAACTGTGACTGTGCTGAAAGATGCTGCTGCGGCTGCACTGTATGGTTCAAGGGCTGCCAATGGTGTAATTATGATCACCACTAAAAAAGGCAAACGCGGCAAAAACGCTGTTTCAGCCAACGTACGCCAGGGCTTTATGAGCAGGGGTATTCCCGAATATTCCAGAGTGGGGCAGAAAGATTATTATGAACTGAACTGGGAATCTATCCGGAATTCATTTGTTGCTCAGGGTGATTCTTACACTATAGCAGGACAAAAAGCTTCTGCCCAGTTAACGGATGGTAATCACCTGGTATATAACGCTTACAATGTGCCTGCAGCACAGCTGGTTGATCCTGTAACGGGAAAACTGAATCCTAACGCAAAATTATTATGGACCGATTCATGGGAAGATGCCCTGTTTCGTACAGCTGCCCGTACCAACGCCAATGTAAATATTTCAGGCGGTGGTGATAAAAGCGATTATTTCCTGTCACTGGGATACCTTAACGAACAAGGTACCATGAAAAATACCGGTTACAAACGTTATAATTTCCGTTTGAATGTAAATACTGCTGCCACTACATGGCTTAATGCAGGATTGAATGTTGACGGAGCATTGTCTAACAACAACAATGTTCTTAACGGTGGTACCGCTACTTCCAACCCGTTCTATTATACCAGGCAAATGGGCCCTATTTACCCGGTTTACCAATACGATGGCAGTGGAAATGTTGTGCTCGATTCTCTGGGACAGAAAGTACTGGATTGGGGTGTTCCTGCGCAAATGGGTACCAGACCTTATGCCGGTAACTCAAACCTGGTAGGTAGCCTTGCACTGGACAATCGTTCCGGACAACTGATCAACGCTAATGCTAACTCTTTCGTGGAAGTGAAATTTTTGAAAAACTTCTCTTTCAAAACCACTTTAGGTTTTAATATTTGGGATAATCGTACTACTACTTACCAGAACAACCAGTATGGTGATGCTGCAAATGTTCGCGGAAGATCTACTAAAACAACTACCCGTCAAAGTTCATTGACCCTGAATGAAGTGTTAAGCTGGAGTGAGAACTTTGGACAACATTCTGTAAGAGCCCTGGCCGGACATGAGAACTACAGATTACAGTCTAATGCACTGACGCTTACCAGAACAGGCTTCCAATTTCCCGGACAGACAGAGCTGGACAACGCGGCGTTGACTGAAAGCGTAGGTGGTTCTAACGAAGATAACCACAGAATTGAAAGTTATTTTGCTGGTGTGAACTACGAGTTCGATCAGAAATACCTGGTATCAGGAAGTTTCCGTAGAGACGGAAGTGCCCGTTTTATAGATTCTGTTCGCTGGGGTAACTTCTACTCTGCCGGTGTGGGTTGGAGAATTTCCCAGGAAAAATTCATGGGTCATATCAAATGGCTGAACGAATTGAAACTGAAAGCCAGCTATGGTGAACAGGGTAACGAAAACATTGGCCTGTACTATCAGTACCTGGATTATTATTTTGCTGATGGCAGCGGTGGTTACAGTACACCTGCAAGACCTGCTAACCCTGCATTGAAATGGGAAGCTAACAAAACACTGAACGTAGGTTTTGACTTTGCTATCCTGAACAACCGCTTGCAGGGTACTATCGAGTACTTCAACAAAGTGTCTAACAACCTGTTGTTCGATGTACCTGTACCAACTTCTACCGGTAATGCTTCTTACTGGGCAAATGCAGGTGCTTTGAAGAACTATGGTATTGAAGTTCAATTAGGATATAATGCTATCCGCAAACGTGATTTTGACTGGCGTGTAGATGTGGCACTGACACACTTTAAAAATAAAGTGACCAAATTACCTCCCGTACAACGTGAAAGAGGTATCATCAGCGGTACCAAAAGATTACTGGAAGGTCGCTCTATTTACGACTTCTGGGTAAGAGAGTATGCTGGTGTAGATGCTGCTACCGGTGAAGCACTGTACTATACAGATGTATTAGGTACAGATGGTAAACCTACAGGTCAGCGAGTATTGACCAATGATGTTACCAAAGCCAGCTACTACTACAAAGGCACTGCTGTTCCTGATATCTCTGGTGGTGTAACCAACTCATTCCGTTATAAAAACTTTGATCTGTCATTCCTTGTAACATTCTCTTATGGCGGATTATTTTATGATGGCAACTATGCTGGTATTATGCATTCCGGCAGCTATGGTATTGCATGGGCTTCTGATATCCTTGGCAGATGGCAGAAACCTGGTGATGTAACCAATGTTCCGAAAGTGCAGAATTCACGCATTTCACTGCAGGACGGCGTATCCTCAAGATTCTTAATGGACGCTTCTTATGTGAATATCAAGAACATCTCTTTGAGTTATACTTTCCCTGTATCTCTGATGCATCGTATTGGTAACGCTGTATCTTCAATTCAGGTATTTGGCAATATTGATAATGCCTACCTGTTCACAGCTAAAAAAGGAATGGATCCTCAGCGTTCTTTTGCAGGAACTGCAGACGCTACCTATCCTCCCTTCCGTACCATTACTTTTGGACTGAATGTTAAGTTATAAACCTGAAGAGATTTAAAAGAGAGCAATATGAAAATCAATATATCAAAATATTTAGCAATACTGCTTCTGCTGGCAGTAGTAAGTTGTAAAAAAGACTATCTGGAAACAAAGCCCAGTAACGGGGTTACCAGAGATCAGCTGCTTAGTCATACAGCAGATATTTCTACTGCACTGGACGGTGCCTATAAAGCTTTGTATGCTTATGGAGCCAATGGTACTACCGGGCACGACAACTTTGGCCAAAAAGCTGTAGACCTGGCTTCTGACCTGATGGGTGCAGACATGGTAGTACACCTGGCTGGTTATGGCTGGTTCAACCGCGATTACCAATATGCAGAATGGATACTGCCGGATGCAACCAACCGTCGTCCTGACATTGTATGGTATTATTATTATGATATTATCAAACAGGCAAACATTATCCTGTCAGTTATCGATCAGGCAAGCGGTCCTGTAGCCGACAGAGAGTCTATTAAAGGACAGGCATTGGGTTTAAGAGCCTACTCTTATTATTACCTGATCAACCTGTTTCAGCAAACCTATAAAGGTAACGAAGGCAAACCTGGTGTACCTATTTACACAGAACCTGCTATTGATGGTAAACCAAGGGGAACTGTTCAGAATGTTTATGATCTGATCCTGAAAGATCTGACAGATGCTGAAACACTGCTGGCAAATAAAACCATGCCAGACAAAGTGCATATCAGTGTAAATGTGATACGTGGTTTCAGAGCCCGTATAGCTATGCTGATGGAAGACTGGGGCGCTGCTGCTACTTATGCCAACAAGGCGCGTACTGGATATAGCCCTATGACCTCAGCACAATATGGCCAGGGCTTTTCACAGATCTCTAATCCTGAGTGGATGTGGGGATCTCTGATCACTGCAGACCAGGCTACCATCTATGCATCGTTTTTCTCTCATATGGATGTTGCCACCGGCGGTTATGCTTCTTTAGGTGGCCAGAAAAAAATTACCAAAGCATTGTATGACCAGATACCTTCTACTGACGTAAGAAAAACTTTGTTCAGAACACCAGGTACTGGAACCAGCACTTATCCTGATTACAACCAAACCAAGCACCATGTACCTACACCTGGAAGCTGGGTAGCAGATTACCTATATATGCGTGCTGCCGAAATGTACCTGATCGAAGCTGAGGCATTACAACGTCAGGGCGGCCAGGATGCTAATGCGCGTACATTGCTGGAAACCCTGATCAAAACCAGGAACCCATCATATAGCGCTGGCACATTAAGCGGGCAGTCATTGCTGGACGAAATTCTGTTGCAGAGAAGGATCGAACTGTGGGGTGAAGGATTTGCATTAATGGATATCAAACGTTTGAAAACGGGTCTTCACCGTGCTACCGGTGCCGGTAACCACGGATCGCCCAGCCTGGATCCTGTAGTCTATAATCTGCCCAATGCAGATCCTACTATGATCATGAAGATCCCGAAAAGAGAAATGGATAATAATGCAACATTTACTGCTGCAGACCAGAATCCTTAATGTTTTAACAGCCATTCTAATTCAGAAACGTTATGAAAAAGAACAGATTTATATATATAGTCGCAGGTTTGTTGCTGACAAGTGCAGTGGCCTGTAAAAAGAATAATATTGCAGTAGATAAGGATGTAACACCTCCCGAAGCAGCACGTTTTGCTGTTAGTGGAAGCGTTTACTCTTATTATATACAGGATCTGGCCGCTGGCTCCTTTTACAAAATCCCTGTGGGCATTACCAATGTTTCAAATGTTGACAGAAAGATTCAGTTTACATATGCATCACCCACCGGTGCAGCTAACGGAACCCAGTATAAAGCTCCCCAGACAGTTACCATACCTGCTGGTAAAGCGCTGGATTCTTTAGTGGTTCAAGGTCTTTTTGCGGGTTATCCAACAGGCAGAAAGGATACGTTGAACATTAAGATCACTGGTGGCGACGGATTTGTAGCACCCAATGCTTACAGCACTAGTATTGCATTGATTATGCAGAAATACTGTAACGTGGTACTGGCTGATCTGCAGGGCGATTATACCAATACACGCGAAACCAATAGCAGTGGCGGCAGCCCCTATGGTCCTTATGATTCTGATGTTACCCTGACGCCTATAGCTGGTTCATCTACCACCGCGTCTGTAGTATTTGGTAATTTCTGGGATTCAGGAATTGAGGCTGCAGGCACTATTGACTGGTCAGATCCTGCAAACTTTAAGGTAATCATCCCTTACCAGTATTCGGGACTTGACTATGCTGCCAATCAACCGTTGTACATCCGTACTTCATTAACACAGGCCAGCACATTCTCTTCCTGCGATCAGTCTTTCTCTATTACTGCAGATTTCATTATCCAGAATTATAACAATACAGGTAACAGTGCCTATTATGCACAGAACTATAAAATATATATCAAGAGATAATTGATATTGTATCGCAGTTCAAAAAGGCCATCCCGTTCGGGATGGCCTTTTTGTTTTCGATCCCTGACTAGAGGTGAGCAGGTATTTATTTATACAAAGTGTGCTTTCAATTTCCTATTGAACTCTCCGGAAAGCATTGCAAGTTGTCTATTGTCTTACCAGGCCTGGTAAATCCACATTCAGTCGTCGGGTTGTAATTGACTTTGGTAGGGCTGGATAATAATAAAGTTTCCTTGTTAGTCCATTTGTCGATCTAAAATGGTTATTTATCATTGTAAAATGCTGATTAAGCAGCTTTTTAATTTAGTTAACTGTCAAATACATGTCCGGATAGTTAACAGTTGTTAGTTATCCGATTCTAAACCTAAAAACTATTCGTAAATGAGAAAATTTCTATTGCTTCTGGGAGGCATGTTATTGCTTTCCTGGCAGTTAATGGCTCAAAACCGGAGTATTTCCGGAAAAGTAGTGGATGAACAAGGAAAGGCAATACCCAATGCCACGGTTGTTATTAAAGGAACGGCAACCGGAACTTCTACAAAAGATGATGGACACTTCACAATCCTTGTAACACCTTCACAAAAAGAACTGGTTATCTCCAGCGTGGGATACACACCTCAGACAGTTGTTATCGGAAAATCTAATACAATTAATGTTACACTTGCAAGTATTTCTACCGAAATATCAACAGTTGTAGTTACTGGTTATACACAGGCCAAAAAAAGCCAGTTCTCCGGAGCTGCTTCTGTTGTGAGCGCTAAACAAATTGAAACCGTACCTGTAGCATCTTTTGATCAGATATTGCAGGGACGTGCACCCGGTCTGCTTGTAAACTCAGGTAGCGGCCAACCTGGTTCGTCTGCCCGTGTTGCAATTCGCGGTGTTCAGTCAATTTCCGGCGCCTTTGTACAACCTTTATATATAGTAGACGGTGTGCCGATGGAGGCAAATGCGTTCCAGGCCATTAACTCAAATGATTTTGAGTCTGTAACCGTTTTGAAAGATGCGAGCGCGTCTGCTATTTATGGTTCAAGAGCAGGTAACGGCGTTATTGTGGTTACCACCAAAAAAGGCAAAGCAGGAGCTACCAACTTCACTTATCGGAATCAGTTCGGTGTTACACAGACTCCCAAGTGGAACAATTTCGATATGATGAATACAGATGAGATCCTGTCTTATGAAGAGCGTTTGAAATTAACGGCTCCTGGATGGACATATTCACGTAATAATCCTGCATATGCAGCTTTGCCTGCTACTTCTCCTGTTAACGATCCTTATGCTGCTTCAAAAGCACGTTATGATTTCCTTTTAGACAGCTTCCGCAATATTCATACAGATCCGCTGGATGTGTTATTCCGTCAGGGATTTTCACAACAGCATGAGATGAATGTAAGCGGTGGTGCAGACAGAACCCGGTATTTTATTTCCGGCAGTTACCTTGGACAGAATGGTATCGAATTGCGTTCTGATCTGAAAAGATATACCACCAGGATAAACTTCAGCCATACCAGTAATAAATTCACCATCCAGTTAAACTCAACCACCGGCTTTGCTACCAGCAAATATGCTGAAGGTGATTTTATCGGAAACAGTGCTAGAAACTCTTTTCAGATAGCATGGAGAGGCAGACCTTATGAGAATCCGTACAGACAAGATGGTACGCTGAACTTTGGTACCAGCACCGGCTTGGCTCCAAAACTGTTTGCAAATACACTGGAAGGTATTCAAAATACCGAGCTTACGCTTAATCAGTTCAAAGCAAACGCTGGCTTAACCCTGGCTTATCAGTTGTTACCTTACCTGTCGTTAAAGAATGTGGTGGGTATTGACCACCGCAATGATCGCTGGGGACGTTGGATCAATCCAGCTTCACAGGTAGGTAGTGGCGCTTTATTTGCAAGAGGTCTTAACTCTGAAGTGAATGAAGTATACACACAGATCATCAATACTTCCAGTATCAACTTTATGAAATCATTTGGCGAGAAACACGATGTGGAAGCCAATGCGTATTTCGAAGTATTACGTACTTATAATAAAGGATTAGGTTTTACTGTTTACTACCTTGATCCCCGTTTACCTCAAACAGGACAAGGCGCTGGTAACGGAACACAGTATCCCCCTGTAGCTACCAGTGCTAAATCAGGTTACGGTATTCGTTCATACTTTGGAACCCTGCGCTATACTTACGATGGAAAGTATACACTGAATGCTATCCTGAGAAGGGATGGTACTTCCAGGATCGTAAATCCAAGCAATAAAGAGATCACTACATGGTCATTGGGTGCTACCTGGAACCTGGCACAGGAAAATTTCTTTGCAAATCAGAAATTGTTTAATGATGTAAAGCTCCGTGCCTCATACGGTATCACGCCTAATATCAGTAGTATTCCTACCGGTAGTTATAGCATGCTAAGTCTTACTAGCATCACCAACTACCTGAGTCCGCAGGTACCTGCTTATGGTGGTTCAAACTATGCAGGCGCATTATTGATTTCTGGTCTGGCTCCAACTTCACCAGGTAACCCCAACCTCAGAATTGAGAATATCAGAAAATTCAATGTGGGTACAGACCTGTCGTTCTGGAAAAACAGAGCTAGACTGACCGTGGAGTACTATATCAACCGTACTGTTGACCTGTTTGTTAGCCAGCCATTACCCCGTGAAAGTGGATTTACTTCAGCTACTATCAATGCCGGTATCATGAGTAATAAGGGTATAGAGGCGTCATTGAGTGTTGATGTATACAAATCCAAACTAATCGATGTAACAGTTGGTGCAAACCATGCTTTCAACAAAAACAGAATAGTAGATCTTGGCCTGGTAGATCAATATGAGTCAGGAACATTCCTGATTAAAAAAGGCCTAGCCTACGGTTCTCACTATACTTATAACTACCTGGGTGCAGACCCTGCAACCGGACAGCCCGTATACGAAACCCTGGATGGCGGTAAAACGACTGATCTGGGTAAAGCAGGTCGCTTTGCCAAGTTTGGTACATTTATGCCTAAACATATCGGTGGTTTTAATACTGATATAAGGATTGGCGACTTTACTGTAAGTGCATTGTTCTCTTACCAGTTTGGTGTGGTAAGGTCTAACAACATTGAAAATTGGGTAGTACGTGGTACTCCAGGTTATGCAGGTTCTGTTAACCAGTCAAGACGCCTGCTCACACAGCAATGGCTTAAACCTGGTGATGTGGCTAAATACCAAGGATTTGCATACGACAGAGATTTCACTTCTTCTGATCTGCAGGATGCGTCTTTCTTGCGTTTCAGAAATATTACCATTAGTTACCAGATGCCTCAGGTTAAAGTGGCAGGAACAAGAATTATTAAATCCGGAAGGATTTACGCACAGGGTCAGAACCTGTTTGTATGGAGTCCATGGAGAGGACCAGATCCTGAGGATAACAATAATATCAGCTTGAACGAATATCCCAATCCAAGGATACTGGTAGTAGGCCTTGATATTAACTTCTAAAACTTTAAATGGGCAACGATGAAATTTAATACAGCAATATTAATTATATCCGGAGCACTTGCTTTTGCCTCCTGCCAGAAGCTGCTCAATATCCCGGAGACGGATTTTATAGATGCAGATAAAGCGCTTAAAACGATTGAAAACTGTGAACAAGGTACTATTGGTGCCTACGCAGGTATGCAAGGTGAAGGTAATGTGATACTTAACAGTATTCTTACAGACGAAGTAAAAAAGGAAGAGTTCTATAATGCACAAACCATACACGAATGGATCTATAGTGCTGATGATATCATATTAACCCGCGATAATTACAATATATATGGGATCGCTTATAACGTGATTGATCGCGTAAACAGGGTTTTGAAGGCGCTTCCGCTTGCCGATTCTACCAGGGCTGGTGATAACCAGTTGCGTAGCCGTTTAAAAGGAGACCTGCTGTTTATACGTGCATTCTGTCATTTCGAACTGTTCCGCTGGTATTGTAAAAATTATGATGCTGCGGGAATGGCACTTCCTTATATGAAAGATCCTTCTTTAGGATACCAGGCAAGGATAGAAATGGGCCCTTATTTTCAAAATTTACTGACAGACCTGAATGATGCCAAACCGCTTGTACCAGATAATCTTTCTGACGTAGGACGTGCCAATAAACTGGCTATTACAGGACTGCAGGCTCGTGTTGCATTGTACATGCGCGACTGGCCTAACGCTGAAACATATAGCACAGATTATATCAACGCTCTTCCGCTTTCTGATCGTGCATCTTTCAACGGTATCTGGCAAGATGCAAACAATGTAGAGGTGGCATTTAAATTAAAAAGAACAGTCAACATTAACCCCGGACGTTTGGGTTCTTTTTACAGGGGTATTTCTACAACGGCTACCAATCTGGGAACTGTAACCTGGGCACCATCCTGGAAAATATGGAACAGCTATGATCAGACCAATGATGTAAGGTTTGCATCTTATCTGAAAAGCGAAGCCTTGTTAACTTCTGCAGGTCGTCAGCCCCGCATTATACAAAAATATGCAGGTACCGGCTATGCAACAGCAAGTGAAAATGTGGCCGATTGCAAAATCTTCAGAACAGGTGAAATGTACTTAATTCGTGCAGAAGCAAGAGCTGAACAGAACAAGTTTACAGGTGCTAATTCTGCAGAATCAGACATTAACAATCTGCGTGGTACAAGGATTAATGGCTATGCCAATGTATCATTTGCAAGTAAAGATGCGGCTATTGCCGCTGTAATAGATGAGCGTTTTAAAGAACTGGCATTTGAAGGCCATCGTTTATGGGATCTGAAAAGGCGCAATCTGCCTGTACAGCGTGACCTGATCGATGCACCCAGTGCTACCACCACCACTTTGTCTGCCGGAAATATCAGGTTTGTAATGCCTATACCGTTTTTTGAAATGCAGGCTAACAGATCGATGAAACAAAACGATGGATATTAATCAAAAAAACTATCATGAAAAAGAGCTTAATTATATTGCCGGTGATCGCATTGTTTCTGACAAGATGCAAACCTGCTGATTATAAGATAGAATCATTGTCGAGTATTGCGGTAACCAACGCTTCTCCATCGAACGCAACGCCGTTGCTTGAAATGGATGTTATGATCGATGGACTTATATCCAATCCTAACAAACTTTCTTTTCCGGTTACCACCATATCCAAAACGGGCGTTACTGTTCCTTACCTGCCGATAGGTACTGGCGAGCGCTTAATTCAACTTAGCAAAGATTCAGGTAAAACCAGCTTTGTAAACACAAAGCTTTCTTTTGACCTGGCTAAGGCATATTCAATTTTTGTGTATGATACATTAGCAACAGCCAGTGGCCAGCTTCCGTTTTTCAGACTTACGGATGATCTGACATTGCCAACGGGAGAAAATACACATATCAGATTTTTACATCTGGCACCAAGAGGTGCTGCTTATGATATCACTTTTGTAAGAGGCACTTTGTACGATAGTATTACAGGAACCAGCACACAAACACGTATGTTTATCCCTCAGGATAGTGTAACGCTGAATAATAAAGTATATGTTGGTGCAAATCCTGATGCAAATGCATTATCAGCTTTTACACCTGTTAAAGGATCTTCGGCAGGTCCAATTGTGCGTGTTGCCGGCCTGGCCAGTGTACCCACTGCCAGCAAAAACAACAGGTACGATGTTGTGATTAAAGCTGCAGGTACTCAGAATGTAATATTCCGCACCGGAAGTACAGGGTACACTAACCTGACCACCGGAAAGATCTATACACTTTTTGCCCAGGGAACTGCCCAGGGTAAAGCGTTGGGTATTTCCATCGTTACTAATTATTAATTATACATTTTATACTAAGCAAAGGGCTATCCTGCCAGGGATAGCCCTTTTGTTATTTATGCCGGTTGCTGTTCATATATCACTGCATTGTATAGATTGGGAATGGCCTGAAAAGTGTAAAAAAAACATAGTGATTAGTATATTCTAAATTCAGTTCTGTCGATAATTAATAATGATTAGTCGATAAAAATTAATTTTTGTATAGTATAACGTTGTATGTCATACGATTTCATCCGTCGCCTGGATCTGTTGCCTGGATTTGCTTTTGCTTAGATAATACTTGACCGAACGCAATTAATATTGATTGATACCCTTCTCTTTAACCTGTTTTTCGAAAAGCCTGTATGTTAAAAAGTGGGCATTCGTCGATTTTATAGGTGGTTCTGCCTATAATGACTTATGTGATCACAGCATTTAACGTTACGATGATGTCTTGGAATTGGAACTTCTAAACTCTTAACACTTTTTAAAACTAAAGGCGCATGAGAAGGTTAATGCTCTTGATGTGTTTTTGCATGCTTGTATGGGGCGGTGCAATAGCACAATCCAAAGTATTGTCAGGGAAAGTCACAGATTCGAAAAAAGAACCCGTAGTAAATGCCACAGTGATGGTGAAAGGCACTACAATTGGTGCTACTACAAAGGCAGATGGTACATTCAGTATTTCAGTACCCGCAAATGCTAAGGTGCTTGTTGTTTCTGCTGTTGGACTTACCGAACAGACAATCACAATCGGTAACCAAATTTCTTTCAATGTTGAAATGCAGTCTGCTGCCAATCAGAACCTGGAAGAAGTGGTTGTAACTGCTTACGGAAGCACACAGAAAAAATCATTCACAGGTACAGCTTCCACTATTAAAGCCGACAAGTTTAAGGACCTGCAGGTAAGTACCATTACAGGTGTGTTACAAGGTAACGCCAGTGGTGTATTAGCTGTTAGTTCAAACGGTCAGCCGGGTGAAAGCCCCACGATCCGTATCAGGGGTATTGGTTCAGTAAACGCTTCTTCAGATCCGTTGATCCTGGTAGATGGTGCTCCTTATGGTGGCAACCTCAACAGCATCAACCCTTCGGATATTGAAAGCATCACCGTGTTAAAAGATGCATCTTCTACTGCATTGTACGGTTCACGTGCTGCAAACGGTGTGTTACAGATCACTACCAAATCCGGTAAAGGTGAGCCTAAAGTGAGCATCAGCGGTTTAACCGGATGGTCAACCAGAGCTGTAAAAGATTATAGCTATCTTTCTTCTCAGCAGATCTATGAACTGACCTGGGAGGCATTGCGCAACCAGGCTTTGATTACACCCAACCTGATCACATCTACCGGTTCTGCTTCTGCTGAAGAGTATGCCAGTAAAACTGTTGCTGGTACACTGGTGTACAATCCTTACCGTATAGCACAGCCTGTAGGAACAGACGGAAAGCTGAAAAGCGGTCTTACTTCTTTATGGGATGAGGATTGGTCAAAAGCATTATTGCATACAGGTATAAGAAAAGACGTGAACTTTAACATTAGCGGTGGTACTGATCGTTCCAGGTACTACTTCTCTGGTGGTTATCTGGATGACCAGGGGCTTGCCATTGAGTCACGGTTTAAAAGATATACCGGCCGCTTGAAAGTTGATAATAAGATCAACAGTTGGTTAAATGCTGGTGTTAATACTAACGTTGCTTACTCTACACAGAACTATCCTTCACAGGGTGGTAGTGCCTATAACAACGTAATCGGCTGGATCCGCGGCGCTTCCAGCATTTACCCTGTATACCTGAGAGATACTGCTACCGGTAATTATATACTGGATGCTAATGGTAACAAGCAGTATGATTATGGTAACAATGGTCAGTTGGCTCGTCCTTACGGGAAAGGCAGCAATCCTGCCGGAACAACTACTCTGAATCCTACTTCTTATACAAGATTTATTTCTTCTGCAAACGGTTATGCTGAAGCAACGCTGATGCGTGGTCTGAAACTTCGCACTCAGTATATTCTTGATTACTACCAGTATGCACAGGATACTTATTACAACCCTTTTGTGGGTGATGGTGCTGCATATAACGGAAGAAGTTATAAATCCCGCGAAACCAGCTCAACACAAACATTCACCAATACGCTTACTTATGATAAACGTTTTGGCGGTATCCACTCTATCAATGTAGTGGTGGGTATGGAATCATACAAATATCATGATGCTGTTGTAAGTTCTGAAGCAAGAGGGTTCACTTTCCCGGGCGTAACAGAACTGTCTTATGGCAGCACCCCTTATTCTGCTTCTTCTGCTACTTATGATAACAGGATGGCGAGCTATTTCGGTCGTGTGAATTATGACCTGATGGATAAATACCACCTGTCTGCGTCACTGCGTCGTGATGGAACCAGCCGTTTTGCCGATTCTGTAAGATGGGGTACCTTCTATTCAGTAGGTGCTGCATGGAACATCGACAGAGAAGCGTTTATGAAGAATGTAACACTGGTGAACGAGTTGAAACTACGCGCCAGCTATGGTACTACCGGTAACCAGTTCCTGGGTGGATATTATCCTTACCTGGGTAGTTATTCTGCCGGTGCAAACATTGCGGGGTACAGTGGTTCTATCATCAGCACACTTACTAATGGTGCACTGACATGGGAAACTCAGAAAACACTGGATCTGGGTGTTGACTTTGCGATCCTGAAAAGCAGGTTGTCAGGTTCATTTACTTATTTTGACAGAAAGTCTTCCAAACTGTTATTCGGTCGTCCGCTGCCACCATCAGTTGGTATTTCCAGCATCAACGACAATATTGGTTCTGTGGAGAACAAGGGTATTGAAATTGACCTGACCAGCGTTAATATCCGCAACAGGAACTTTGAATGGACCACTTCAGTGAACCTGACACACGTTAAGAATAAGATCACTTCTTTACCACAGGCTTCTATTGCAGGTAGCAACTACAGCAACCTGATTGTAGGCGAGTCTCTGTACAACTTCTATATCCGTGAGTATGCAGGTGTGGATATGACCAATGGTACCCCCACATGGTACATCGACAAAACAGATGCTACTACTGGCAAAACTTACAAGGATACCACTCACACTTACAGCCTTGCAACCCGTTATTATAAAGGAACAGCACTGCCTACATGGACAGGTGGTATGACCAACACTGTACGTTATAAAAACTTCGATCTGTCTATGTTGATCTCCTTCAGCATCGGTGGTAAAATTTATGACGGTGACTATGGCGGTCTGATGTATGCTACAGTTGGTACTACTCCCGGTCAGAACTGGACAAAAGATATCCTGAACAGGTGGCAGAGTACTTCTAATCCCGGCGACGGAAAAACTCCCAAGCTAACCTCTACTACTGACTATCAGGGTACTTCTGCTTCAACACGTTTCTTATTTGATGCTACCTATGCACGTGTAAGGAACGTAACCCTGGGTTACCGTATTCCGAAAACACTGCTGAGCAAAATTAAATCAAGCAATGCCCGTGTGTTTGTTGACTGGCAGAATCCTCTCACCTTCTTCGGACGTAAAGGACTTGATCCTGAGTCTGGCCTGGCAGGTGTAACCAGCTCTACTTCCAGTGTGTATAAGACTATCTCCCTGGGTGTAAATATTGATTTCTAATTGCAAACGGTATAATCTAAATAATATGAGATTGTATAAATATATTATGATAAGCTGTGCAGGTGTGATCATGCTTGCCTCTTGTTCAAAAAAATTCATTGATGAAGTAAAGCCTTCTGATGGCTCATTGTCTGAGAATATCATTTTTGGTTCCAGGGCTGGTGTTGACAACGCGTTAACAGGTGTATACTACCTGATGCGTAACTATGCTACCGGCCAGCAGAATATGTACGGGATCAAAACAATCCAGTTCAACTTCGATATGCGGGCAAATGATCTTGTAGCAAATCCCTCTAACTGGTGGTTGTATGAGAATAACTGGTCTGACAATACTTACGGCAGAATTGCTACAGCAAGCCGTAATCTGCAGATCTGGAACCTTTTCTATAAAGTGATCAATAACGCTAATGCTATTATTAAGAATGTTCCCGGCGTTCCCGGTATTTCATCAGCAGTGCAGGATACCTTAATTGCTGAAGCAAGGGCGTTGAGGGGGTATGCTTATTTTTATCTGGCCCGCGTTTACCAGTTTACTTACGCTAAAGATCCTAACGCTGCCGGTGTGCCTATTTATACTGTGCCTGCAAATGGTTCCAGCACAGGTAATGCCAGATCTTCTCTGAAAGATGTATATGCTTTAATTACTTCAGATTTGGAGTTTGCAGCATCTAAACTGGGTACAGCAAGGGTCGATAAATATCGTGTTAACAAAAACGTGGTACAGGGTATGCTGGCTGAAGTATACCAGGAAATGGCAATGTCTGATAACACGCTTTGGGCAAAAGCGCTGAGCAATGCACAGGCTGCACGTTCCGGTTTTTCACTGATGAGTGCTTCTGATTATAAAAGCGGCTTCAATTCAGTTACCAATGGTGAGTGGATGTGGGGTCTTCAGTTCAACTCTTCACAGTCACTGTCTTACGCTTCTTTCTTTGGATATATTGAGCCAACCAATACGCCCAATACTTCTTTCAAAGCAAGGTATAACTGTATCTATGTAAACTCATCTTTTGTAAGCCTGTTTGCCAGTACTGACGTTCGTAGTCAGTCTCTGATCGCAGCAACCGGTCAGAGTTCATCTACTCCATGGAAATTGTGGGTAACCACCAAATTCCAGGATAATGCTACACAGTCTGGTGATTATGTAATGATGCGTGCTGCTGAAATGTACCTGATTGAAGCAGAAGCGCAGGCTCAGAGCAACCAGTTAGAACTGGCGAAAGATGCTTTATATGTTCTCCAGAAACAAAGAGATCCCAGTGCTGTTCGTTCTACTGCAGCAACTAAAGATCTGCTGATCGCTGAAATTCTGAAAGAGCGTCGTAAAGAATTGTACGCTGAAGGCGGCTGGCCTTATTTCGATCTGAAACGTTACCAGTTGCCGTTGGTTCGTGATGGCAACCAGTGGAGCCTGCTGAACATCCCTGCTACTGACAACAGGTGGAGATGGCAGATTCCTCAGTCTGAAATGGATGCGAATAAAGCACTCACTACAGCTGATCAGAATCCTTTGTAAACAAGAGATACAATACATGTATAAAATAAAGAAGCTGCATCTTATGATGCAGCTTCTTTATTTTATAGCTTTTAAGTTTAAGGAACAGGTATATTATTTCAATACTTCCTGCAGTTTGCTTACCAATGCTTCACCACGTAATCCTTCGGCAATTATTTTACCGGTAGGATCGATCAACACATTGAAAGGAATGCCTTCAAAGCCAAAAGTGCTTACTGCTTTGCTTTTCCAATATGCCAGATCGCTGACATGTGTCCATGTTAAATGATCCTGCTGAATGGCCTGCAGCCAGCTTTCTTTTTTCTGATCCAGTGATACGCCCAGAATGGTGAAATTTTTATTCTTAAACTGGTTGTAAGCTGCTACTACTGTAGGGTTTTCCTGGCGGCAGGGGCCACACCAGCTTGCCCAGAAATCAACCAGCACATATTTGCCTTTGAATGATGCGATAGAAATATTTTTTCCATCGGCATCAGGCAATGTCAACTCCGGAGTTTGTTTGCCCACCCAGCTACTTTCTTTGCGACGGCTTTCTCTTTCGGCAGCCATCTGTTTCTGCGCTTCGTATCTTTTCTGCAAGCCAGCCAGGTCGGCATTATCGGGAAAACGTTTAGCCAATTTATTCAGCTCGTTTTCAAATTCACTCTGCTGCATAGTGCGGGCTGAGCGACCCAGTGCAAAAGATGCCACCACGGGGTGAGAAACCTCTGCAAGAGTGGTACGCAGAAAATCATTCAGGTTGTTGATGGCAGCATTCTTTTTATTGGTCATTGCCACTGCAATGCTATCTGTTGCACCGAATTGTTTCAGGCTGTCTAATTGCTGCATCACGCTGCTTACCTGTTCACTTTTATCAGCGTAGGTAAAAATGAAGTTCTGCAGTTGCTTACTGGCTATAGAACCCTGCGCATCATAAAATTTATCCTTGCCGGAGAAATCCAGCTTCACCGTAATGTGTGAAGTGTCACTTACCAGCGGTACAACCGGCCCGTTTTTAATAACGATATCAACCATGCTGTTGCTGCCGGACTGACCACGGAGTGCAAAGCTTTTATTTTTGGCGGGAACTACCAGTGAATCCAATACAATAGGAGGTGTTTCTCCACCGAATGGTACCACATACAGCATTAATGTCAGTTTCCCATCGTGTACAGTACCCGGGTATTGTGCTTCCAGCTGATCAACATTTTCCAGTGTACCATTAATGGTTACTACTCCCTTGGGAGAAGAGGTACAGGCCGATATAAAAACGGCTGTTGTAAAAGCGATACTACTCCATCTGAGTTTCATAATACTATTGTTGTAATTTTTTTAATAAGATATCGTTCGTTAGTTTGGGGTCAGCTTTTCCTTTGGATACTTTTTTTACTTCACCTACAAAAAGGCCTATCAATCCCTTTTTTCCTTTGCGGTATTCTGCTACTTTTTCCGGCATATTGTTCAGTACCTGTTCTACCCACAATGATACATTGCCTTCATCCGAATCTTGTAACAGGTTCAGTTCTTTGGCCAGCTCCAGCGGATCTTTACCAGGTTGCTGCAATAGGGCATTGAATATACGGGTAGAGGCAGAAGAAAAGTTAAGTTGTCCTGCATCTACCAGTGCAATGAGGCGGGCAATTACCGGCGCTTGTATGGGAAATGCAGTAATGGATTGATTGTGTTCATTCATCCATGATTTTACAGGGCCCTGCAACCAGTTAGCTACAGCTTTGTAATTGGTTGTGTGTTCAATTACCTGTTCAAAATAATCAGCCGTTTCTTTTTCATCAGTCAGAATACGGGCATCATATTCCGGCAACTGCAATTGCTGTATATAACGGGCAATGCGTTCTTCGGGTAAGGCTGGCAGTGATGCGCGGATCTCCTGCAGCATTTCGTTGGTAACCCTGAAAGGAGTGAGGTCCGGATCAGCAAAATACCGGTAATCGTTGGCCTCTTCCTTTGTGCGCAGGGCAAAAGTGGTACCATTGGAAGCGTCAAAACTTCTTGTTTGCTGAATGATCGGTTCACCTTTATCCAGCAGTTCCATCAATCGTTTTGATTCGTGTTCAATGGCCCGTTTTACGTTGCGGATAGAGTTCAGGTTCTTTACTTCTACTTTAGTGCCTAATTTAGTATCACCTTTTTTGCGAACAGAAATGTTGGCATCGCACCGCATACTGCCTTCTTCCATATTGCCATCACAAATACCCAGGTAACGAACCAGCTTTCTCAATTCAGTTAAATAAGCATAGGCTTCCTCACCACTGGCAAGGTCTGGTTCTGTTACAATTTCAACCAGCGGTACACCGGCGCGGTTATAGTCAACGGCGGTGTTGTAGGGATCTACATCATGCAAACTTTTACCGGCATCTTCTTCCATGTGGATGCGGTTCAGCTGTATATTTTTTTGTGTACCTGCTATCTGTATAGTTACATATCCTCCTATGCAAACGGGAGTGGTATGTTGTGACATCTGGTAGCCCTTGGGCAGATCAGGGTAAAAATAATTTTTGCGGGCAAAGTAGTTATTACGGCTGATCTCGCAATGACAGGCCAGACCCATTTTGATAGCATATTCCACTGCCTTTTTATTCAGCTTCGGTAATGTGCCGGGATGTCCCAGTGTAATGGGGCTGATATGTGTATTGGGTTCGCCGCCAAAAGCAGCGCTGTCGCCACAGAATAATTTACTATTGGTAAGTAATTGAGCGTGTACTTCCAGTCCTATTACCGTTTCGTATATTTCGTAATTCACCGCCATTGCGTATATTTTGTTGGGTCTGTTACCAGCTTTCCGGCATTTGGGGAAAGCGCATAGCTACAAAAATACCTTATTGAGCCGGATTTCTTCCCGTTCTGTAGGAGATGGAAAAGAAAAAGCCGTTCCGCAACTGCGGAACGGCCTGGAACTCTATATTTTAGTTTTTCTTACAGGTTGGCTGTCTTCAACTTGCGCGGCGTTTTGATTTCCACGGTCTGTTGTTTGCCGTTGCGGCTCAGTTTCACCACTACAGATGTTTTTTCGCGGGCTGCGCGGGCAAGATTGGCAAGTGTATCTACATCGTTTACCGCTTTGCCATCAAACTCTGTAATGATATCGTCTTCTTTGATACCGGCTTTGTCTGCGGCAGACTCATCGTCTACGTCCACCACTTTTACGCCTTTGCCATCTTCAGTATCCTGTGCACGTAAGCCTATACGCGGTCTGTTATTCATTACTTCACCAAATGCACGGGGCCATGATTCAACGCGGGGAGTTACATCTATGCGCGGATGCACAGGCGCCATTGGTGCCATTTCCGGTGCAGTAAGAATATTGAGGTCGTCAGGGTTCAGCCCCGGGCGCTTGCCCAAAGTAGCTGTTGCTTTACTTTCTTTCCCGTCTCTTTTGTAAGTAATGGTAATTTTATCTTCGGGTTTGTATTTGCCAATAGCCTTGGTCAGATCTTCAGGGGTGCTGACTGCAGCATCGTTGATCTTTGTGATCACATCACCTTTTTTCAGTCCTGTTTTTTCAGCGGCGCTGTTTTCTGTTACCTCAACAATAGTGGCGCCATCGTCTTTCTTTTCGGTAGCCACACCCAGGAAGCCTGCTTTGGAGTCATAGAAAAAAGTATTGTTGTTGCTATCAAAGCTCCAGGTACCCCCTCTTGAACGGAAGGGCGAACCGGGTGCTATAATATCTGCCATAACAGGTACCTGGCGTTTGCGGACAGAGATATTATCATCACTGTATTCATCCAGCGGTTTGCCATTCACAATTATATTACCATCTTTAATTTCAACGGTTACTTTTCCATTGGCATCGCCTTTCTTTTTAATGATGATCTCATCATATTCACCCAGCTTGCTTTTGTCTTTCCCCTTGGGTCCCTTTTCCTGGGCAATAGCGGTATTGGACAGCAATGCTGCCAGTACAAAACCGGTTACAGGAATAAAATATTTCTTCATCGTTTCAGGAAGTTTGTGTTTATAATAAATAACTACGTCAACTTTCGTACATCAAATATAGGGAAATAATACAAATACGAAAAGTTTCGGAAATAGAAGGGAGGATTTAACGGATTATTAAGGAAGTACGGACGAAAGGCCCTGAAATGAGAAATGTTGAATACCAAATGTCAAAGTCTTGGAAATGTACAGTTAAGGGGTTGATAAGTTTTAAAGATATTAACCACGAATAACAGATAGCAGGCATTCCTGCACCTGCCTATTTTTCAAAAACCACTGCATCGGCCCGGGCGCCTAATTCCTCCAGTGTTCCGGTTATGGCCGCAATCATAGGGTCGGGACCGCAAACGTAGAAGTGTTTATGAATGTCAGTAATATGCTGTTGTAAAAATGTTTTATCTATATAGCTTTTAATATAGCCTGGTTTGCTTTCGCCCTTGGTAATGACAAAGACCGCCTGGTCTCCCAGCATTTTTTGCAACTCTTCCTCACGGATAACATCAGCGGCTGTTTTGTTGGAAAACCATAAGGTATTGCCGGCCAGCTTGCCCTGTGCATGCAAATGGCGCAGAATGGCAAGAAAAGGAGTGATGCCTGCGCCACCGGCAATAAAATAACCGGGTCCTTTGTATTCAATAGCGCCCCATACGTCACGGATGATCAGTTCATCACCTGTTTTCAAATGGTGTAGCTGGTCTGTTACACCGTGGTGATCGGGATATCCTTTAATGGTGAATTCCAGATAGGGATCATCGGGTAATGCGGTAAATGTGAACGGCCGTTTTTCTTCTTTCCAGGGATCTTTGTTAATGGATACATCTGTTGCCTGACCGGGAACAAATGCGTAATCTGCAGGTCTTTCTATGCGGAAGCATTTCACATCGTGCGTAACCTGTTCTATGGAAATAATTTTTACAATGTAGTCCATGGTAATGATTTTTTAAGAAAGAATAAACGGATCCTCCATGCTGTTATACAAGCCGTATGCCTTAAAGGTACGCTTAGTTTGTACGCGATGCGCTGCGGAAAAGGCACTAAAAAAAGACGGCTCCTGCTAAAAGGAGCCGTCTTTACAGATGTATTATTACCTGGGCTTTATGCCAGTAACCCTTTTACTTTCTCAATGACCTGTTGCAGGTTGCCGGCATCCTGTCCACCGGCTGTAGCAAGATTTTTCTGTCCGCCGCCTCCACCTTTGATCAGGGGAGCCACATGTTCTTTAATGATCTTGCCTGCATCCAGGTTTTTAGCGGCTACTACAGTATCTGCAATACCGATGGCAACAAATGGTTTGCCGCCAATATTGGCTACCAGCACCACCAGGTAGTCGTTCAGATTGTTTTTCAGATCAAAACACAACTTTTTCAGTGCATCAGCATTGCTTACATGCACAATGTCGCCGATGAAAGTAACACCATTGATGATCTCGTCTTTCTGCAACAGCTCATTGCGAACACCTACCAGTAAGCGGTTTTCAAAATGTTCCACCTTTTTCTTCAGGTCAGCATTCTCAGTATTGAGATTTTCAATGGCTTTCAGTGGTTCTTTGGCATTTTTCAATGACTCGCGTACTGCACGCAATACTGACAGCTCATCACGCAGATATGCTTCGGCAGCAGCACCACACAAAGCTTCTATACGGCGAACACCGGCTGCAACAGCCGCTTCATGTTTGATCTTAAAAATGCCCAGCTCTCCTGTTGCCCCCACGTGTGTACCACCGCAAAGTTCTACGGAATAAGCAGGATCCATTACCACCACGCGTACTACATCACCATATTTCTCACCAAATAATGCCATCGCGCCTAACTGTAATGCGTCTTCTTTAGGCATTTCCCTGATCACTACAGGAATGTTTTCACGGATCTTTTCATTCACCAGTGTTTCCACCAGTGTTATTTCCTCATCAGTCATTTTTGAAAAATGTGAGAAATCAAAACGTAGGTACTCATCATTTACCAGTGATCCTTTCTGTGCTACATGTGTACCCAGCACTTTACGTAAAGCTGCGTGCAGCAGGTGGGTTACTGAGTGGTGTACAGTGGTTAACCTGCGGCGTGCAGTATCTACCTGCGCATCTACAGCTACTGATATATCAGCCGGTAGTTTATCGGTAAAATGAATAATGAGATCATTTTCTTTACGTGTATCTGTAACCTGTACTTTTTCTGTACCAAAGGTCAGCGTGCCGGTATCGCCAACCTGTCCGCCGCTTTCAGCATAAAAAGGAGTGGTTTCCAGTACCAACTGAAACGACTCTTTTCCTTTGGCCTTTATCTTACGATAGCGTGTAACTTTTGTTTGTGTTGCCAGCAACTGGTAACCTACAAATGTTGAAGCAGCATTGGCATCCAATACTACCCAGTCCTCTGTATCCAGTGCTGTAGCAGCGCGACTACGATCTTTTTGTTGCTGCATTTCTTTTTCAAAACCAGCTTCGTCTAGAGTCAGCTCATTTTCACGTGCAATTAAACGCGTAAGATCAATGGGGAAACCATAGGTGTCGTACAATTCAAAGGCAGCATTACCGCTGATGGTTTTGTTGGATGCAGTTGCTACCAACTCATCCATTTTTTTCAAACCTTTTTCAAGCGTTCTTAAAAATGCGTCTTCTTCTTCCTTCACTACTTTACTTACAAAGTCAACCTGTTGCTGTAATTCAGGAAATACTTCTTCAAACTGTTTTGCCAGTACCGGCACCAACTGGTGCAGTAATGGTTGTTTGTAATGCAGGTATGAATAACTGTAACGAACAGCGCGGCGCAATATCCTGCGGATCACATAACCAGCCCCGGTGTTGGAAGGCAGCTGGCCGTCGGCAATGGTGAATGAAATAGCACGGATATGATCTGCCAGTACGCGGAATGCAATGGCTTCCTTACTGTCGCTGAAGTCGTATTTTTTACCGGTAATGGTTTCAGTAGCTGCAATGGTTCCGGTAAACACATCGGTATCGTAATTACTTTGTTTGCCCTGCAGTACTCGTACCAGGCGTTCCAGCCCCATGCCGGTATCAACATGTTTGGCGGGCAATGATTGCAGGCTGCCATCTTTCAGGCGGTTGAACTGCATGAATACATTGTTCCATATCTCGATCACCTGCGGATGATCATTGTTCACCAGTGTTTTACCATCTACCTGTTTTCTTTCATCATCATTGCGGCAATCTACATGTATTTCAGAACAGGGACCACAGGGACCTGTATCGCCCATTTCCCAGAAATTATCTTTTTTATTGCCCATCAGTATCCTGTCTTCGGCAATCCATTTTTTCCATTCAGTAAATGCTTCTTCATCCCTGGGCAATGCTTCTTTGGTATCTCCTTCAAAAACGGTTACATACAGACGGTCTTTGGGAATTTTATATACTTCGGTCAGTAATTCCCAGCTCCAGGCAATGGCGTCTTTTTTAAAATAGTCACCAAAGCTCCAGTTACCCAGCATTTCAAACATGGTATGGTGATAAGTATCCACACCAACTTCTTCCAGGTCGTTATGTTTACCACTTACACGCAAACATTTCTGCGTATCGGCCACGCGTGGGTAGGGCGCCTGTTTGTTGCCTAGGAAATACTCTTTAAACTGGTTCATACCCGCGTTGGTGAACAGCAGGGTAGGGTCATTTTTAATAACAATAGGGGCCGAAGGCACAATTTCGTGTTGCTTCGAACGAAAAAAGTCCATGAAATGCTGGCGAATGGCTGCACTGGTCATCATAAACAAAAACAATCTTTGAATGGTGAATGCCTGCCGGCTGCCTGAAATAATATTTACCGATCATACGTTGAGTAATACAAGCCGGCTGTTGAAGGCACAAACCTGCACAGGGCAGATGTACTACACAAGTCAGCACCCAAAGGGCAATATTCAACCTGCACGAACGTCGGGTAATATCAGTGCCCGGTATTATTTATTTTTTTAATAACGGGCTGCAGCCGCCCCAAAAAATACTTACCATACATAAAATCATGATTTTATAGTGTTTAAAAATCATCATTTTCGTGTAGGTTTGTACCCGTTGGCTCTGTTTGGCGTGGTGCAAAGGTAATCGAAATCAGGCGGTTTTAGCTGCCAAAAGACAACCTTGACAGAGGTTGGCATCATGAAGAAGATTAAGTATTTCTATAACACAAATACGCTCCGATATGAAAAGCTGGAGACTCCGCTTCGGGTAAAACTGTTGCGGGTATTGGGCTTTATATCTGCCGCCATTGTTACCGCCATCATTATTGTATCTATCGCTTATCGTTATTTTCCTTCTGCCAACGAACGCCGGCTGATGCAAGACAATGAGCAATTGCAGGAGCAGTTTATGGTGCTGGAAGAACGTACCAAAAAGCTGCAACAGCAGATGGGAGAGCTGGAAAAACGTGATAATGAGGTATATCGCACCATATTTGAGGCTGCACCTGTGCCAGATAGCGTACGTGCCAAAGAAATAGAACAGCAGAAAGAATTACAGCAGGTGATGGCGATGAATAATTACCAGTTGCAGACCTCCATTGTAAAGTCTATCGGTAACCTGGTGAGCCGGATGACCTACCAGGACAAATCCTACAACGAGATCACGGGTTTCATTAAAAATAAACAACAACTGCTGGCCTGTACACCGGCCATTCAGCCGGTGAGTAACAGTGACCTGAAAAGGATCGCCTCTGGTTTTGGTTCCCGTATTGACCCGGTGTATAAAACAGTGAAATTTCATGCAGGGCTCGATTTTGCAGCGCCACAGGGCACGCCTATTTACTCTACTGCCAACGGGGTAGTAAAATCTGCCGGAAACCAGGGTACTGGCTATGGTAATCACGTGGTTATCAATCACGGATATGGCTATGAAACCTTATATGGACACATGTTCAAGATCAAGGTAAGGGCAGGACAGCAAGTAAAAAGAGGTGAAATTATCGGCTGGGTAGGCAGTACAGGGAAATCTACTGGTCCTCACTGCCATTACGAGGTACATAAAAACGGCACACCCATTGATCCCGTATATTTCTTCTATAACGATCTTACGCCTGAACAGTATGACCGTTTGCTGAAAATTGCCGCGGCCAGCAACCAGAGCTTTGACTAGGGGCAATTCAGGATACCGTAAATACCGGTATCTATAAAATCTATCTGTTTTCAACTTTTTGCAAGCCAGTTTGTTACTAGTATCCGCAATCTTTTGACAAGTTGCTGACGAAAAATTGACGTTCTAACTGTAAATTTGCCCCGCAAAATCATGCATAACCCTCCTGATATACTGACACTGGCTTACAAACAGCCCATGATGCACGACCATCTGGTAACGCTGCAGGAAAAAGAGCAACAGATACCGGGTTCTGTTCAGTACACCATTAAACGTTATGGCCGTCATACTCAATGGAATATGGAGGATACAGGCATGATGGTTTATCATTACCGCAAAAATGAACCTGTTGAGAACTACCTGGAGTTGCGGTTTTGTATTGCAGGCAACGTGTATTGCAGTCAGAAAAATATCGAATGCAACCAATGCAAATTGAACGCTTCCCCCTCATGTGGTGAAAGAGTGGATACAATTGATGTAATGAGTTTCCGGTTTTCACCGGTGCACCTGTCGCAGTTTGTAAAACCACGCAAGCAGAATGAGCAATCCCTGACAGATGATATTCTGCAATTCAGTCACGTTTCTTCTTTCTCTAAAATATTGCCGTTGTGCGGACGCACACGCATGGTGCTGGAATCATTACTGAACCACACCTATACAGATAGCCTGGAAAATATCTATTTCAATGCACAGATGCAGATGTTGCTGTTGTATAGCATGGAATGTATGCTGGGAGACGATAAGGAAGTAGAAACATTCCAGTGCAAATTCCTGGCGAATGAGGCCGATCGTGAAAAGATCATCAAAGCCCGCGAAATTCTGTTGCAACACATTGGTGAGCCCATCACCATTAAGGAATTGAGCCGTAAAGTAGCTATCAACGAATGTTATCTGAAAAAAGGTTTCAAGGAGTTGTTCGGAACTACCGTGTTTGATTTCTATCAAAGCCAGCGTATGGAACATGCCCGTTATCTGTTGTATGAAAAAGGACTGAGTGTTACCGACGTTTCTATGATGCTGGGCTATTCTTCCATTTCACATTTTTCCACAGCCTTTAAAAAGCATACAGGATTGAAACCCTGCGAACTGTTATTGCACTAATCAGCCTGTACTGATGATTTGTCATGAATGGGTCAGTTTACCTTTTGCGTAAATGGCTTTTTCTTTTTTTGTAAGTCATACAGCAATGTGGTCAATAGCTTTGTTGTGTTGCCGGTAAATGGGCAACATCCGCCAGAATGTGCAATTACCAACACTTATTTCATGATGATAAAACGGGTTATGTGATCCGTTGTGAAGCGTGCGGCCATTTTCAGGTTTGTTTTGGCAATGTACTGATCACCCTGGGTGAGGCTGCGTTCCGTGACTTCTGTTTCTGGATAAGTCGCTGGCGCGAAGAGCAATCTTATGCAGAGGATATGTATGTAAAATCTGTTGTAATTCCCACTCCCTGCGATGGTATGAAGTTGTTGCTGAGCAAACGTGAGTTGCATGAGCTTGATCTGATGCTGGAAGCAGCAGATACTGAATGGCGTTCGCAGGAGATGCTGAAACTTTTTTCTTGAGTATCCAGTCATATATACATGTGGAAAAGTGCGGCCCTGTTCCCGGGGCCGCACTATAAATTTTATAATAGGCCTATTTCGTGTATATTGGTAGTACACCAATAGTTTTATCTATGTCTGCCTACGCCCGGACCGGTAAGGTCATCAGCATGAGTATTATTGCATTAACGGGAGCTTTTGCGTTAGTACTGCAATTTTACCTGATGGTTACCATTCCAAATGCAGAGCATTCCCTGCCTTTCCGCATCGTTAATTTTTTCAGCTTTTTTACGATCCTTTCCAATATACTGGTAGCCAAAAGCCTGGCCATCCTGTTGATCATGCCATCCTCTTTCTGGGGGCGTTTTTTTGGTAAGCCTGCCGTGCAGACTGCCATTGCCGTGTATATTGCTATTGTAGGCATTACCTATTCGCTGGTATTGCGTGCATTGTGGCATCCGCAGGGATGGCAGCTGGTAGTAGATATGTTGCTGCATGACGTAATACCTGTGCTGTATATTGTTTTCTGGCTGGTGTTTGTACCCAAAGGATCATTGAATTGGAAACACCCGTTGTGGTGGTTGTTGTTCCCCCTGGTGTATTTAATATATACGTTGGTACGCGGTGCGGTTACTAACTGGTATCCTTATCCTTTTATAGATGCAGGCGCATTAGGTTATAAACGAATTGCAGTGAATGTATTTGGGCTTTGTTTCGCCTTTCTGATCATGGGGCTTGTCCTGACTGTAATAGATAAAATGATGGGTAAGAGAAAACAATTGGCTTGATCACAACGATAGAAACGATATCTCTTAATATCGATAAGGACAAAGCCTGCCATTTTACGGCAGGTTTTGTTGTGAGATGCAATATACGTTGATATTGCTGTTTCTGTTACTGACTGCATTATCCGGCAATGATTTGCTGTGCAGTAGGATTGTAGCCGTTATCAATTGCAGTATACGAATCTGTAATAGAGCCAGCCTTCACTAATTTAGTAATACCGAAAAGATTCTTGAGTGCCGTATTTTCAATGATATTGATATTGTTAATTGTTGCTCCGAAATTTACCAGGTATGAGAAGAATATTAACAAGAATCTTTTTCATAAACCCGCCGCACTTTAATGGTGAATTGGGTGCATCAAAAATCTCATATTCAGCGCAGCAGGAAAATACCTAATTTGTAGTATACCGATGTCTGCAATAAAAATGGCCACTATATATAGCGGCCATTTTTAACTATCAACTATGCTGTTCGTAAATTGTTTATCCCTGTATTTCCTCCAGGCTTTCTTTTGCAGCCAGGATGGTATAATCAAGATCTTCCCTGGTCAGCGCACTGCACAGGAACCAGCTTTCAAATGCTGATGGAGGCAGGTATACGCCACGTTTCAGCATGGCATGGAAAAATTGTTTGAACAATTCATTGTTGGCAGCGGCTGCGCTGGCAAAATCAGTAACAGGCTTGCTGCTGAAATGTACACTGATCATAGATCCCAATTGGTTGAGTACATAGGGTGTGTTGGCTGCTTTCAGCGCATTGTCTAGTCCCTGGTGCAGGTAGTTGGTTTTTTCTTCCAGGTCTGCATATATAGAGGGGTTGTCTTTTAATACTTTCAGTAATGTAAAACCGGCAATCATAGCGATCGGGTTGCCACTCAGCGTGCCAGCCTGGTATACATTACCCAATGGAGAGATCTTTTCCATGATGGCTCTTTTGCCACCAAATGCACCAACCGGCATACCACCGCCAATTACCTTACCATATGTTACCAGGTCTGCGTTGACTTTTAATTTTTCCTGTGCGCCACCGGGTGCCAGGCGAAAACCGGTCATCACTTCATCCATGATAAATACAATACCTGCAGTATCGCAAAGTGTACGCAGTCCTTCCAGAAAACCTGGTTGCGGAGGGATACAGCCCATATTGCCGGCAACCGGTTCTATGATGATCGCTGCAATTTCATCCGGATGTTCTGCTACCAGTTGCTGTACTGCCGCAAGATCATTGTAAGGAACTGTCAGTGTATCATTGGCCACACCACCTGTTACACCTGGTACAGTTTGTATGTTGAAGGTTGCAAGACCACTGCCTGCTTTTACCAGGAAGCTATCTGCATGACCATGATAACAGCCTTCAAATTTGATGATCTTATTGCGGCCGGTATAGCCACGTGCCAGGCGTACAGCGCTCATACAGGCTTCGGTACCACTGTTTACCATGCGCAAAAGGTCTACATTGGGCACCATACTTTTGATCAGTTCCGCAATTTCAATTTCAAGTTCTGTAGGTGTACCGAATGAAGTAGAATCTTTTACTTTTTCCTGGATAGCTTTTACCACAGGTTCATAAGCATGTCCCAGTATCATGGGACCCCAGGAGTTGATATAATCAATATATTTTTTACCATCAGCATCATACAGGTAAGCACCTGCTGCGCTTTTCATAAATACAGGTGTGCCGCCCACGCTTTTGAAAGCTCTTACCGGCGAGTTGACACCACCTGGAATACTTTGCTGAGCACGGGCAAAAAGCGATTGACTTTTTTCGTACATGAGGTATATTATAAGTTGTAAGTTATATGTTGTTTGTTGAATCTCTTATGCTCAATGCTTAACACGGAGCGAAAAACGCTTATGCCAGAGCGTCGCCTCATTCCCGATTGCTGTTTTTGCATTCACATATTGTTATACCTGCACATTAATTAATTAGTCTCACGGCATCTTTTGCAAAATAAGTGGCAATCAGATCGGCACCTGACCTTTTCATGGAAGTGAGTGTTTCAATGATCGCTTTATTCTCATCAATCCATCCCATTTTGGCAGCTGCTTTGATCATGGCGTATTCACCGCTGATATTATAAGCACTTACCGGCACTTTTACTGCATCTTTCACTTCACGGATAATATCCAGGTATGACAATGCTGGTTTTACCATTACAATATCTGCTCCCTCTTCCACATCCTGCAATGTTTCTTTTATAGCTTCAATACGATTCGTATAATTCATCTGGTAAGTTTTCTTATCGCCAAATCCGGGTGCTGAATCCAGCGCATCACGAAAAGGACCATAAAAACAGGACGCATATTTGGCGCTGTAGCTCATAATGCCTGTTTTTGTAAAACCGTGTTGTTCAAGTGCTGCGCGTATCGCTCCGATACGTCCGTCCATCATATCGCTGGGTGCTACAAAATCAGCACCAGCCTGTGCATGACTTACGCTCATTGCTGCCAGCACTTCAACTGTAGCATCATTCACAATTTCATTACCTTCTACTATCCCATCATGACCATAAGAAGAAAATGGATCCAGTGCCACATCGGTCATGATCAGCATATCTGGACAAGCATCTTTGATGGCCTTGATACTGCGTTGCATCAATCCATCCGGGTTTACGGCTTCTGTACCTTTATTGTCTTTCAGTTCGTCCTTGCATTTGATGAACAGCAATACGCTTTTCAATCCCATGCTCCAGAGTTCTTTTACCTCCTGTACAGTATGGTCCAGGCTCATGCGGTAATATCCGGGCATGGAAGCAATTTCAGTTTTCACCTGTTTGCCTTCATCAATAAACAAAGGAACAATAAAATCATTCGGGGTCAGGATCGTTTCCGCCACCAGGCTCCTGATAGCAGGTGTGGTGCGGAGGATGCGGTTGCGTTTTTTGAGATGCATATGTTCCAATTTGTGAATAGTGAATGGTCAATAGTCAATAAGCCGTCTTCCTCATAATTAATCCTGTAAGCAATTTAAAGCACGTGACCATTGTCTCATTCAACTTGTCAGTTTGAAAATTTTTTAAGTAATTTAATTCATTAGCAATGTCTATTGCTGCGTCAATTTCAATTACGGATCCTCTGGCAATTTCGTAATATCTTTTTCTTTCTGCTTCTGATTTTCTTGAACAACCTTCAGCAATATTAAGATGCACTGATACTGCTGCTCGTCGTATTTGCGAGATTAAACTAAATTTTTCTTCAACAGGTAAATGGTTTGTTAGTCTATAACATTCCAAAACGAATAATTTGGTTGCAGCGTAAATTTCTAACTTTTTGTGATTTAATTTCAGAAACATATCCGGGTTTTAAGATTAGATAATGGATGTTCTATTACTAATCTACAGCCTTGTAATGTTACTGATCAGAGCTTTTACTGATTGATAGTTCATAATTGACTATTCACTATTGACCATTCACAGTCATTTATGAAACCCATTCCCTCGGAACCAGGCACGCCTGCAATAATTTATCTTCTTCACTACCGGGAACAGGGTGATAATTATATTCAAACCGTACTGTAGGTGGAAGACTCATCAGAATGCTTTCTGTACGACCATTCGTTTTTAAGCCAAACAAAGTACCACGATCATGCACCAGGTTGAACTCGGTGTAACGTCCGCGGCGGATTTCCTGCCAGAATTTGTGTTCGGGTGTATAGTTAGTATGTTTTCTTTTTTCAACAATAGGAATATAAGCATCAATAAACCCATAACCACAAGCTTGCGCAAAGCCAAACCAGAAGTCTGCATCTTTACCTGGTGCAACACGCTGGTAATCGTAAAAAATACCACCGATACCACGACGCTCTTCATTACGGTGCCAGTTAACAAAATACTGATCACATTCTTTTTTGAATGCAGGGTATAATGAGGGATCAAATTGATCACAGGCATTTTTGTAGGTCTGGTGAAAATGAATGGCATCTTCTTCAAACAGGTAATAAGGAGTAAGGTCGGTACCGCCACCAAACCAGCGATCTATAACGTCGCCGTTGTTGTTGTACAACTCAAACATGCGATAGTTGCAGTGAACGGTAGGTACAAAAGGATTGGAAGGATGTATCACCAGGCTCAATCCGCAGGCAAACCAGTTATCACCGTTGATGTTTAATTGTTTGCGCATCGGATCTGTAACAGGGCCGTGTACTACAGAAATATTAACGCCGCCTTTTTCAAATACATTACCATGTGCAATCACACGTGACTGACCACCACCACCTTCCGGTCTCGACCATTTATCTTCCTGGAAAGTTGCTTTTCCGTCAGCCTTTTCAATGGCTGAGCAAATGCGATCCTGCAGATCGTGAATAAAAGCGGTAAACTGCTCTTTGATAGAGATGTTGGGGGTGGTGATCGTTGTTGACATGTGAAATACAATTATGATTTGAGAAAATCCAGCAGGGGTTCTATAAACTGCTGGAATGTTTGTATATGCGGAAGATGGCCGGCAGCAGGAATTTCTGCCAGCTTTGAATTTTTGATTTTTTGTTGCGTAGCACGACCCAATACCGGATAATTGCCCATGGTATTGCGTACAACTTCTGATACCAGGTTTTTGCCCAATGCAGTTCTGTCACGCTGACCAATGATCAGCAACGTAGGAACAGTAATATTGCTGAACTCATAGCAAACCGGTTGCGTGAATATCATGTCGTAGGTAAGTGCTGCATTCCATGCAATGCGATTGTATTCCGGGCTTAATGTCCAGCCAGCCAGCAGGTTTACCCATTGGTCGTATTCCGGTTTCCATTCGCCGAAATAATAATTGTCCAGCTGGTATTTTTTGATCTTATCGTAATTCTGCTTTAACTCACTGGCATACCATTGTTCAACGGTTTGATAGGGAACCTTCAGTTTCCAGTCTTCCAGCCCGATAGGGTTTTCAAGAATGAATTTTTCAACTACTTCAGGATACATCAGCGTAAAACGGGTTGCTACCATACCGCCCATGGAATGCCCCAGCACTGAAGTACGGCTGATGTGCAAAGAATCGAGAATTGCTTTGGTGTTTTGTGCCAGCAACTGGAAAGAATATTGAATATGTTGTGGCTTGGACGATTTGCCAAACCCGATCTGATCGGGAACTATGACACGGTATCCTTTTTCAATCAGTGCCTGAATGGTAGTGGCCCAATAAGCGCCGTTAAAATTTTTGCCATGCAGCAGTATAATATTGTGACCATTGTATTGTGCTGGCTGCACATCCATATAGGCCATTTTTAACTGTTCGCCTTGTATGTTGAGCGAAATGTACTGTACTGGATAGGGATAGGCGTAATTTTCAAGACAAATACCCAATGGAACTACCCTGGAAGATTGAGCAACGGAAACCATAGTAAAGAGTATTATGGCAATACCTGTCAGCACTATTTTTTGAAACCACTTTTGCATAACACCGATTTTTATTGTGAGATGGAATGATGCAGAGATTTTGAAATGCTCAATTCTAAAATCTCTGCATCTCAACATCATGCATTTGCTTTTACGGTAGAGAAGCGTTTTACAGCTTCTACAAAAGCTTTTGCATGCGCAACGGGTACGTTGGGTAAAATACCATGCCCCAGGTTGGCCACATAATGTCCATGACCAAACTTGCTCAGCATTTCTTCTACAGCCTGTTCAATAACCGGTATAGGAGCAAGTAATTTGGCAGGATCAAAATTGCCCTGCAGGGTAATGTTTTTCCCTGCCAGTTGACGGGCTATTGCCGGTTCAATACACCAATCAATACCCAGACCATGTGCACCGGTCTGGCTCATGCTTTCCAGGGCAAACCAGGCACCTTTGGCAAAAATGATCACAGGACATTGATCTTTCAGAGCAGTGACGATCTGGCGGATATACCGCAAAGAATACTCCTCAAAATCGCCAGGACTCCACAAACCACCCCAGGAATCAAATATCTGTACGGTGTCTGCTCCTGCAGCCACCTGTGCCTGCAGGTATGCAATTGTGGTATCGGTGATCATCTGTAGTAAACGATGTGCTGCTTCCGGCTGGGTATAACAGAATGCTTTGGCCTCATCAAAGGTTTTGGAACCCTTGCCCTGTACCATATAACAGAGCAATGTCCAGGGTGCACCTGCAAAACCGATCAACGGTACGCGGCCAGCCAGTTCTTTTTTAGTAACACGGATAGCATCCGGTACATAACCCAGCTTTTCCTGGATATCGGGAATGATCAGTTTGTCAATGTCTCTGTATTGTTTGATGGGGTCTGGTAACAATGGTCCTTTACCTTCTATCATTTGCACTTCCATACCCATGGCCTGTGGTACCACCAGGATATCAGAAAATAAGATAGCGGCATCAACCCCTACCTGTTCTACAGGCTGAATGGTGATCTCTGCTGCCAGTTCGGGAGTCTGACAACGCTCAAAGAACGAATACTTTTCTTTCAGCTTCATATAGTCGGGCAGATAGCGGCCTGCCTGGCGCATCATCCATACGGGTACACGTTCAGTTTGTTCTCCCCTCAATGTGCGTAACAATAGATCATTTTGCAGCTTGCTCATTCGTGTTGATTAATATTATGTAAATAAAACAGCAGGTTTTTTATCATTGTTTCCTGCGACGGATCGTCGCTGGTAATAATACGATTATTGGTATAGCGGTTTATTTCCGCCGCAGTTGTTGGTCCGATAGCAAAACAGGCAGTTGTTGCCGGGACCGTATTGACCGAAAAAAAACTTCTTACAGCACTGGGGCTAAAAAACAATACCGCATCGGTATTGGTATCAATAACCGCCGGTGTTGGTTGCGTTTCATATACCACTACTTCAGTAACTGTAATGTTTTTTGCCCTTAGCAGTGAAGGTAATTCCTCCCTGCGCAGGTTGCCACAGAAAAACACCACGTGTTGTACATTGCCATTGCTGATAATAGCCTCAGCCAGTTCTGCTGCACTGGCACCGGTAGCGATGATCTGTTTTGCGCGCAGGTATTTTTTTACCAGTTGTGCTGTAGTACCCTGCATACAGAAAATCTTCCATTGGTCGGTAACAAAATAAGTATTGTCATGATCAAAATGCAGTGCAGTATATTCAACAGCATGACCGCTGGTAAATACTACATACAGATCTTCCGGGCGCAGTGCCCATGATATCACTTCATCATGCGTTTGCTGTGATAAAACGGGCTGTATGGAAATGAACTCTTCTTCTCTGAACACAATGCCTTGTTGTATCACTGCAGCTTTCAGCAACGGGTTGATCTTTTTCGTGCTAAGTACAGTGTACTGCGACATGTGTTATTGAATATTGCTTTGCCGGCGGATGCCATCTGCAATGGCTTGTCCACCGTTTTGTAATAATTCCAGTGCTGCTGTAGTGCCAAGTCCTGTACTTCCTGTGGCAGGAAGTTTTTTCTCAATAGCAGCTTTCTGCTTGCCATCCAGGGAAAGAATGCTGCCTTCAAAATGCAACTGTCCGTTCTGTACGCTGGCCAGCGCGCTTACAGGGGTAGAGCAGCCGCCTAGCAGCGTGCGTAAAAAATCTCTTTCAATACCGGCGCACAAAGCAGTATCAGCATCATTCAGTAAAGCGCAGGATTCTTTTGCATAAGCATCATTATCACGGCACACTACCATAATAGCGCCTTGTGCAGGAGCAGGCAACATCCAGTCCAGTTCAATGGCATTGGCCGGCCGCAGGTGAATGCGTTCCAGTCCGGCGGCGGCAAAGATGGCCCCGTTCCAGTTACTTTCTTCCAGCTTACGTAAACGTGTGTTTACATTGCCGCGTAAGTTATCGATCACATGTTCAGGATAGCGGTTCAGCCATTGTGCTTTGCGGCGGATGCTGCTGGTAGCGATGGTGAATGGTGAGTTATGAGCTGATAGTTGAGAGCTGATAATTGCCATATCTCCCTTAAACACCAGCAGATCTTTGTACGAGCCGCGTTTCAATACTGCGGCCTGCACAATACCTTTTGGTAACTGCGTCGGTACGTCTTTCATGGAGTGTACTGCAATATCAATGCGATCATTGAGCATAGCAATATCAAGGCTACGGGTAAAAACGCCCTGCACACCCATTTCATACAAAGGAGTTTGCAGATCAATATCTCCTTCGCTTTTTATATACACCAGTTCGCTGGCAAAACCCTGTTGCAGCAATAATTCCTGCACCTGTGTGGCCTGCCATACGGCTAGTTGACTTTCTCTTGTTCCGATCCTGATCACTTTTTTCATCCGTGTAAAATAATTGTTAGCAGCAGTAGCTGGCAATGGTTATATGTCCGGGCAAAATACACCTGTTGCCCGGCTCAGGCAAATGCTGCTGGTTAATTATATGTAAGGAATGTATGCCTGGTTTTTTTGCCGCTGCAAAGTTAATTGGTACCCCTGGCAATAAACTCATTAATAGCCTCTATGTAGTTGCAGCCTCCCTGGTTATGTACGCGCATTTTAGATGCCATGCCATTGATAACACGTTGAATTTTCTGTTGTGTATCAGCCGGGCAGCTATCAGCAAGGGTAAGCTGGCTGTATAATGGAAAGGTCTGTATTTCCTGTAGTTTGCTTTTAACTGCTTTCAGTATGGGAACGTGTCTGCGCATGTTTACCCATTCAACAAATTCAGTTCTGTGCTCTTCAATGATTTCCAGGGCTCTTGGCACTTCTTCCTGGCGTTTCTGAAGGGTTTCATCCTTCAGTTTTGACAGATCATCTACGTTTACCAGTTGAATATCGGGTAATTGCCGGGCGGCAGGTTCTACGTTGTAAGGAATGGAAAGGTCAATGATCAGTTTCTGACCCATATTGGCAAGCTGGGCGGTATGTACTACCGGTTTTGCCGAATTGGTGGCTACCAGAATAATGTCAGCCTGCTGGATATGTGTGGTCAGATCTTCATAGGCTGCATGGTGCAAGCCCAATTCACCGGCCAGTGCAGCAGCTTTCTCTTCGGTACGGTTAATAAGCGTAATATGTGTGGCATCGAGGTAGTCAACCAGGTTTTTACAGGTATTGCGCCCAATTTTGCCAATACCCAGCAACAGTATCTTTTTACCTGCTACTGACCCCATTTTTTCTTTAATATATTGAACAGCAGCGAAAGAAACAGATACTGTACCCCCGCTTAATGCAGTTTGATTTTTAATGGCTTTGGACGATTGCAGTACACAATTCACCAGGCGTTCCATAAAAGCATCGATATGATTGTGCTCCCAGGCAAATTTTACAGCCTGTTTAATCTGTCCTACAATTTCATAATCTCCTAGTATCTGGGAATCAAGACCTGCAGCAACTGAGAACAGGTGGTCAATGGCCTGGCTGCCTTTTTTGATATATGACAATTTTTTAAAGGTATCAATGTTACCTTCAGTTTGTGTACACAGCAGGTGTACCAATTGATCAGCATGCTCTGCAAAACCATAAATTTCAGTACGGTTGCAGGTAGAAAGCACAAAAAGTTCCTGTATTCCGTAAGATGGAGCAAGTGAAAGTAACTCGGCATATTGCTCATTATTAATGGCAAATGAGCCTCTTACAGAGGCATTGGTCTTTTTGTAGTTAATCCCCGCTACGAAAAACTTTGAAATATCTTTAAAGTACTGTCCGTGCATCAACAATCAATTATAGAATATGAACACCGCAAAAATACTTTCGAAAGGTGCAACGACCTAATATCTCTGTCATCTGTCTGTCATTTTACCACCTGATTGTACTCACATAAAAGGGTGACAAAAGTCAGTATCTGCTGCATTGCAGGGCATTTTGATATAAATTGACCGGGCAAAAGATTGTACAGGCAGTATTTCAAGTGTGTTCACTTAGTACTTTTGCTAACCATTTGTATTATGACTACTACTAAAAAAGGAATTGTTTTAATGAATCTGGGCTCTCCGGATTCCACCAGCGTAAAAGATGTGCGCAGGTACCTGAATGAATTTTTGATGGACGAGCGCGTAATTGATATGAACTGGCTGGCAAGAACACTGCTGGTAAGAGGCATCATTGTACCGTTCAGAGCTCCCAAATCGGCCCATGCTTACCAGGCTATCTGGTGGAAAGAGGGTTCTCCGTTGATGGTGCTTACAAAACAATTGCAACAGGCAGTACAACAACAGGTAGAAGAACCTGTGGTAATTGCCATGCGTTACGGAAATCCTACACCACAGGCTGCGTTTGATGAACTGATGGTAAAAGTTCCCGGACTGGAAGAGGTGATCGCTGTACCTCTGTATCCGCACTATGCAATGTCGAGCTATGAAACAGCCGTGGAATATGCAAAGGAAGTACACTCTCGCAAAAAATATCCTTTCAAACTGACTTTCATTGAGCCTTTTTATAATGAATCGCATTACCTGCATGCGTTGAGTGAAAGCATAAAACCTTATCTACAACAGGAATACGATCATATCCTATTCAGCTATCATGGTATACCGGAAAGACATGTGCACAAAACAGATCCCGGTGGCAAGCATTGTCTACAGGTAAATGATTGTTGTAATGTAGCATCAGAAGCACATAAATTCTGTTACCGGCATCAATGTCTCACCACTACCAAACTGGTAGCGGCAGAACTGGAAATACCCGAACATAAATATAGTTTCTCATTTCAGTCACGACTGGGACGTGATGAATGGTTAAAACCTTATACGGCGCCACTATTGGAAGTGTTACCGTCACAAGGCATTAAAAAGTTAGTGATAGTTTGTCCTGCATTTGTAAGTGATTGCCTGGAAACGCTGGAAGAAATTGCCATGCAGGGAAAAGAATCGTTCCTGGCTGCGGGTGGAGAATCATTCACCCTGATACCCTGTTTAAATCTGCATCCGTTGTGGGTACAGGCACTTGCCGGATGGGTAAAACAGGACACACAAAGCTGGGAAAGAACAGTAGCAGATAGTGTGCGGTAAAGCTGAAGTATGATTTCTGAAATAAGAGATCTGAAAGGCGGAAGAAAAATATAAAATAACAAGTACGGAATAGCTTAGTGTGTTGGACCGTGGCTCACGGCTCATAGTTGGTATTAGGCAAGCCTTCAACTTAAAATTTACTACTTACAACCTGATGTACAACTACGTAAAAGCGCTGCATATCATTTTTATTGTTACCTGGTTCAGTGGTATGTTCTATATCGTACGATTATTTATTTACAATACTGAGGCGGGTGAGAAAGAAGAACCTGCGCGTACTATTCTGCATGATCAGTTTGCAATCATGATCAGGCGTTTGTGGATGGGAATAACCTGGCCATCGGCAGTATTGACATTGGTGTTTGGAGGCTGGATGTGGAGTTTGTTACAAGCGCTTCCCGGATGGTTGTTAATCAAACTATGTTTTGTAGCAGGATTGTATGTATATCATTTTACCTTGCATGCTATTTACAAACAGCAGATGCAAGGTGTTTTCAAATATACCAGTCAGCAATTACGTATATGGAATGAGGTGGCCACTATCTTCCTGGTGGCTATAGTAATGCTGGTAGTGGTAAAACAGAATATGAGTGTGGTATGGGGATTAACCGGGTTGATATTACTGGTAATAGCTCTGATGAGTGCGATCAAAATTTACAAGATCGTGCGTGCAAAAAGATAAAAATAATGAAGGGTTTCTTTTCTGCGTATCTGTTACTGGAAGAACCAATGATTTTTGTGGAATAAAATCGGCAAAAAGCATTCCTCACCCTGGGGAAAATCCAGGTAGAAGAACCGTAGAGGTAAGCATTAAAGTGTTGAAATAGGGTACGGAATACTTGTCTGAATATGGATACTATCAGTAATCAATAATTGATCCGCCCACTCAGGATAAAAGGCTTGTAATGCTTGTTGAATGAACCGGGGAGAATAAGGCTGCCAGAAATATAACGGTGCATAACGACCGTAATAAAAGAGAAAAACCTTTCCTGATTTTTAGTGTTTTAAAAGGAAAGGGGAGTAGGAATACCCCCCTTTTTAACCCCTAAACCCTAAACCGTAGAAAAGGTTTTTCACGTAATGCTTTATAAAATTAAGTCAAATATCTTAGCTCTGAAAGGTAGAACCACTACGTATTTGTAGTGATCATCCATATGTAAGAAAAAACCGTACCAACACTTATTCAAACATACTGCACACAAATTCCTGCATCACGTTCTTACATAAAATATATTTCCAGAAATTATGCCAAAACTAAATAATGTGGAAAAACTACTCGCATAACCAATGCGTTGCAAGCCTTTTTAATCTCGTTTTAACACTATGTTGACGGCATCTGGCAGCTTACCCGCTTAACTGTTTAGCCATTAAAACCATTAGTGCACTAAAAATATATACAAATCGACCAGTGATCATTGATCAGATTTTTTTCGATCCTTATTTTTTTATGTAATATCTGTGATCGTGTACGTATAGCAGCAGTATACAACAGTTGCCGGCAAGGTGTTGCAGGATCAGGTTTTCATTGGAAAAATGCTTTTTTGCATTGCGTATGCACTAATTAGTTAGTTATGATCAGTTTATAAAGCATATAGAAGATAGTTGGAGGTAGTTAATATTAATGTGTCTGGGTATGATCTGTCTTTGTATTCCATGAACAGGATCTGCGCAGGAATATACAGGTAAGATTCAAGGGCGGGAATTATATCCTTACTGAGTTAGTCCTGCGAATCGTGTGACCACAGAAGAAAGTAATGTCTGGTAGTCGGAAAAACGGGGAGAGCTACTACGGAAACGAAAAAAAACAAAAATAACCGGTGTTTGGCGGGCTTCAGGCAGGCCTTGTTCACTGTGCGTGCCTATAAATTCAGTAACTTTGCACACTTTTTAACCACGGATTTTTACTGAATTACCGGATAAATTTTATGGCAAGCAAGTACAGAGAGTTCTCGCAACTGAATTTACCCTCTATAGAGCAGGAAATATTGGCTTCTTGGGCTGATAATCAGGCTTTTGAGAAAAGTGTGTCTTTACGCGAAGGAGCAACTCCTTTCGTATTTTACGAAGGTCCGCCCAGCGCCAACGGTATGCCTGGCATTCACCACGTTATCAGCCGTACATTGAAAGACCTGGTTTGCCGCTACAAAACCATGCAGGGCTTTCAGGTAAAAAGGAAGGCCGGATGGGATACCCACGGTTTGCCCATTGAACTGGGCGTGGAGAAAGAACTGGGTATTACCAAAGAAGATATTGGCAAAAAGATCACTGTAGAAGAATACAATAAAAAGTGCCGCGAAGCGGTAATGCGCTATAAGGACAAGTGGGACGATCTGACCCGCAAAATGGGCTATTGGGTAGATCTGCAGCATCCCTATATCACTTTTGAAAACAATTACATAGAAACGCTGTGGTACCTGCTGAGCCAGTTGTACAAAAAAGGATTGTTGTATGAAAGCGTGAGTATTCAGCCTTATTCACCTGCCGCCGGTACCGGTTTGAGCTCGCACGAGCTGAACCAGCCCGGAACTTACAAAGTGGTGAAGGATACCAGTGCAGTGGCCATGTTCAAGGCTGTACGCAATGCAAAAACTGAATTTCTGTTTCAGGCCGCACACAATGCAGATGCTGCTACTGCCGAAGAGCTTTTTTTCCTGGCATGGACCACCACTCCCTGGACGCTGCCCTCCAACCTGGGTTTGACCGTGGGAAGCAATATCAGCTATGTACTGGTAAGGAGCTTTAATCCCTATACACACCTGCCGGTGAACGTAGTGCTGGCCAAAGACCTGGTAAAGAACTACTTTAAACCAGAGGGTGAAAACGCAGATTTCAGCAGCTATCAAGAAGGTGATAAATTGTTGCCCTGGAAAATACTGGCTGAGTTTAAAGGCGCACAACTGGAAGGTGCCCGTTACGAACAATTGCTGCCTTTTGAGGCCAATTCACCGGAAGCTGTTAGCTACAGCATTGAAAATGCACAACCGTTCCAGGTAATGGTAGACAGTTTTGTTACTACCGAAGATGGTACCGGCATTGTGCATACTGCACCCGATTTTGGTGCAGATGACTATAAAGTAGGAACCAAATATGGTATCGGTTATTTTACCGGTGTGAACGAATACGGTCGCAGGGAAAAACTGGTATTAGTAGACAGGCAGGGGAAATTTGTAGAAGGCCTGGGTGAGTTCAGCAACCGTTATGTAAAGAACTACAAAGATGATCCCAATTATGTGGATGTGAATGTTGACATCTGCGTAAAACTGAAAAAAGAGAACCGCGCGTTCAAAATAGAAAAATACGAGCACAATTACCCGCATTGCTGGCGTACTGATAAACCGGTATTGTACTATCCGTTAGATGCCTGGTTTATCAAAACTACTGCTGTGCGCGAACGTATGGTGGAACTGAATAAAACCATCAACTGGAAACCAAAATCAACCGGCGAAGGCCGGTTTGGTAACTGGCTGGAGAATATGGTGGACTGGAACCTGAGTCGCAGCCGTTTCTGGGGTACTCCTTTACCTGTATGGAAAACAGAAGATGGGCAGGAGGAAAAATGTATCGGTTCTATACCCGAATTGCTGGAAGAGTGTGTAAAAGCCGATAAGGCCTTAGGTACCAATAATGGAAAACTTACTAAAGAACATACACTTGATCTGCATAAGCCTTATGTGGATGAAATAGTGCTGGTGAGCGATAGCGGAAAACCCATGAAGCGTGTACCCGATCTGATCGACGTATGGTTTGACAGCGGCGCCATGCCGTATGCTCAGTGGGGATTAGATCATGAAAAACTGAAAGCAGGCGATCCCTATCCGTTCAATCAGCCATTTGATAAAAATTATCCTGCTGATTATATCGCAGAAGGGGTAGACCAGACAAGAGGCTGGTTCTATACTCTGCATGCCATCGCCGGGTTGCTGTTTGATTCGGTAGCCTATAAAACCTGTGTATCGAACGGGTTGGTACTGGATAAGAATGGTAACAAAATGAGTAAGCGTTTGGGTAATGTGGTAGATCCGTTCCAGACCATACAACAATATGGAGCGGATGCCACACGCTGGTACCTGATCACCAATGCTTCTCCGTGGGAGAACATGAAATTTGATGTGGATGGTATCAAAGAAGTACAACGCAAATTCTTCGGCACACTGTACAATACCTACCAGTTCTTTGCACTGTACGCCAACGTAGATGGCTTCTCATTCAAAGAGGCGTATGTGCCGCTGGAACAGCGTCCGGAAATTGACCGCTGGATCCTGTCATCACTCAATACATTGGTAAAGAAAGTGAACGAGTACATGGACGATTATGAGCCTACGCAGGCCGGTCGTTTAATGGAAGAGTTCCTGGACGAGCATCTGAGCAACTGGTATGTTCGTTTGTGCCGTCGCCGTTTCTGGAAAGGAGAATATGAACTGGATAAGATCTGTGCTTATCAAACGCTGTACGAGTGCCTGGAAACGCTGGTAAAACTGATGGCGCCGTTATCGCCATTCTTCAGTGATGTGCTGTACCGTAACCTCAACGCGGTAACCGGCCTTAATAAAGAAGAATCAGTACACCATGCATTGTATCCGAAGGCCAACGAAGCAGCTATTGATGGCGCACTGGAAGAAAGGATGCAGATGGCGCAGGATATCTCTTCGCTAATCCTGTCGCTGCGTAAAAAAGTGAACATTAAGGTTCGTCAGCCGTTACAGAAGGTGCTGATCCCTGTACTGAATCCCGCCATGAAAAAACAGTTGAGCTTGGTGGAAGACCTGGTGAAAAGCGAGGTGAACGTGAAGGAGCTGCAGTATCTGACGGAAGACAATGGGTTTATCAAGAAAAGAATAAAGCCTAACTACATTGCACTGGGAAAAAAACTGGGTGCAAAAATGAAAGCAGTAGCGGCAGCGTTAGGAAGTTTTGCACAGGAAGACATCAGTAAGTTAGAAAAAGAAGGCAGTATTTCATTGTTTATTGATAACGAACCCTTAATATTACAGGTTAATGAAGTAGAGATAGCCAGCGAAGATATTCCCGGCTGGATGGTGGCAAACAAGGACGCTCTGACCGTAGCTTTAGATGTAACTATAACCCCCGAACTGGTAAGCGAAGGCAATGCCCGCGAGCTGGTTAACCGTATCCAGAAAATCCGCAAAGATAATGGGTATGAACTGACTGACAGGATATTGGTACAGGTTACCGAACACCAGGAACTAAAGGAACCGATAGCCCGATTTAATACCTATATTTGCGCCGAAATTTTGGCAGATAAACTGGAGTTAGTACCCGGTTTATCAGATGGCACTGAAATTGAAGTGAATGATATTCCTTTAAAAGTGTTCGTTACAAAAAAAGCGTAATAGTATGGCAACCAAGAAGAAAGCGGCTAAGCCAGCTAAAAAAACGATTGCCCCTAAAAAGCCCGCCCCTGCTAAAAAGGCGGCTGCCAAACCTGCACGTGCTGCAGGGAGCAAGGTAACCGCGAAGCCCGCGGCTAAAAAGGTAGCATCGAAGCCTGTTGCAAAAGCAGCACCCAAAAAAACGGCTAAGCCTGCTCCTAAACCGGTTGCCAAAGCAGCTGTTGCTAAAACCCCCGTGGTGGCTGTGAAATCTGCACAGAAGCCGGTTGTAAAACCCGCTGCAGTTCCGCCGTCGCCCCCTGTTAAAGTAGAAAAGAAAGTTGAGGTAAAACCAGAACCGGTTGCACCGCCACCCCCACCCAAAAAACCGGTAGCTCCGGCTAAACCAGTGAAGGTGGTCATTCCAGAAATTAAAACAAAAACGGTTCGCAAATACGAACCGGAATTTACTAAATCCGTATTGGATCAACCCGAAAATACACAAACAGGACCAACCATGAGATACAGCGACGCCGAATTAGCCGAGTTCAAAGATTTGATTTATAAGAAATTGGATCAGGCCAAGAAAGAGCTTTCTTATCTGCAGGGACTCATTACCCGCAAAGATGAAATGGGTGGTGATGAAACGGAAAACCGTTACATGACCATGGAAGATGGCAGTATGAGTATGGAGCGCGAGCAGTTAGCCCAGATGGCCAGCCGCCAGATTAATTATATTGATCACCTGGAAAAAGCACTGATGCGCATCGAAAATAAAACCTACGGTATTTGCCGTGTAACCGGTAAACTGATCGATAAAGCACGTTTACGCGCGGTTCCCCATGCCACACTGAGTATCGAAGCCAAGCAGATGATGAACAAATAATCGTCTTTCGGTTTAAATAAATTAAGGGGTCGGAAAGTATTTTTCCGGCCCCTTTTATTGTTTTGATAAACCGGTACAGACTGGATTCTGTACCGGCTTTTATTTTAGAATCCGCTGCGTTGGGATATTTCCCAGAATGCTGCCGGCATTGGCTTGTTCAGCAGGTAATTGTAATAGAAATTATACGCCTCTGTACGATTGTGGGCGCCTTTCAGACCACCAATACCATGACGTTCGCCGGGGTAGATCATCAGTTCAAAATGTTTCTTCAGATCTTCCAGTTTATTGATCAGTGTCAGTGTGTTCTGCATGTGCACATTGTCGTCTGAAGTACCATGAATAATGCGCAACAGGCCCTTGTACTGGTTGGCATAGGTCATTACAGACGTTTTTTTATACCCTTCCGGGTTTTCCTGCGGCGTGTCCATATAGCGTTCTGTATAGTGCGAATCGTAAAACTGCCAGTCGGTAACTGAAGAGTTGGCTATGCCATAAGGAAATACACTTGCGCCATAGGTAAGCGCCATACAGGTCATATAACCACCAAAGCTGCCACCGGTAATACACAGTTTGCTGCCATCTACCCAGGATTGATTTTTGAGCCATTTGCCACAGGTCATAAAATCTTCAATTTCATATTTACCCATCTGGCGGTGGATGTAGTTCATACCCACTTTACCAAAGTGGCCACTGCTGCGGTTGTCCATTACTACCTGTACCAGGCCTTCCTGTGCCCACCATTGTGTAGCGCCGGCAGGAGTTACCCAGCGGTCATACACACGGCCTGCATTGGGACCACCGTAAATGCTCACCAGCACCGGGTACTTTTTGTTAGGATCAAAATTGGTGGGGTAGGTGATGGTCATGGGCAGATCAAATTTGCCATCATCTGATTTTACACGTACCAATTCTGTTTTTGGCAGATTGTATGCATCAAAATCAGCGCCTTTGCTGTTGCCCAGTTCACGTATTATTTTCCCTTTGGTATCTACCAGCGCCATAGTAGACGGAGTAGATACATTGGAATATGTAGTGATGAAATATTTTGCGTTGGGAGAAAGAGAAATCTGGTCGTGGCTGTAATCGCCAAAAGTAAGACGGGTTAAACCTTTGCCATCGAAGTTCACTTTGTAGAAATCGAAACGGGCAGAGTTTTCTTTCCGTGCGCGGAAGTAGATCACTTTCGCTTTTTCATCCACCCTGGTTATGTCAGTTCCCCAGAAATTGCCGGTTGTGATCTGGTTTACCAGCTTGCCCGTAGCGTCGTGCAGGTACAGGTTTTCCCAGCCATCTTTATCGCTCTGCATAATAAAACCTTTATTGACAGAGAGAAATTCAATACGGTCAGATTTATCCAGGTCGATCCAGGTAGATTGTTTTTCATCGTAAACCTCTTTTTTGCTGCCATTGTTGACATCCACAGCATACAGCTTCAGATTGTCCTGTCCGCGGTTAAGCCATTGTATCCAGAGCTGACCATCAGGGGTCCAGTAAGGTGCGCCAAAATACTGGTCGTCCTTTTCATTAAAATCAGCCCAGGTGGTATTGGTATTGTCTACCGATACGATACCTATTTTAACAGCCGGGTTTTTATCACCAGCTTTGGGATAATGCTGGTTTTCAAGATAACCATGTTGTCCGTCAATAACATAAATAGGAAATACAGGTACCTGTGTGTCATCGGAACGGAAATAAGCAATGTGTTTGCTGTCCGGACCCCACCAAAATGATTTGTAGCGGCTGGCACGGCCCAGGATCTCTTCATAATACACCCAGGAAGCATAGCCGTTCAGAATGGTTTCAGAACCATCTTTGGTGAATTGTATCTCTTTACCGGTAGCAATTTCTTTTGCATACAGGTTATTGTCTTTTTTAGTGTAGGCTACCCATTTACCATCGGGTGAAGTGGTTTCATTACGTTTGTCGGATGCTGTGCTCTGCTGACCAAAGCCTCCGGCCATACGGGAGGCTTCGGACAACTGGCCGGTATATGGAACTGCTTTGCCGGTTTTCACTTCTACAGACATAGGCGTGTTTTTCCCGTCGGCGCCTCTTTGCAATTCAATGTAATGTTCATCATCCACCCATCCGCGAATGAGTGGTAATGTTTTGCTGATATTAGCCTGACCGGTGTTTTTGAACAGCTGGTCGTATGTGAAGTTCTTTTGCTGCGCAGCGGCTGGCAGACCAACGGCAGCCAGCAACAGGCAGGTAGATAGAGACAGTACAGCGTTTCTCATGAATGAAATAATTAGGCGATGAATGTACGATGGTGCCCTGAATATTTTTAAACCGGCTGTCAAATAAGACAAAAGTAGTCAGTCATTGGGGCTTTACGGTGAGGCGGAGAATTAACAAATTGTGGCATGTGCAGATTTACAGGAAGTTCCAGGGGAGCCTTGTTACATTATTATTGACGGTCTTGAAACCGGGCGCTCCTTTAATAGGTTTACCTGAAGCTGTATATGTGGTATGAATGATAGTAAGAGAAGAATGTTATTTGATAAGTGATAAGGCCGGCTTTTTTAAGCATTGCATTAGCTTTCTTCAACTTTTCCGGGAACAATGTGTCTGTAGCCGCTACATTGCTTTTGTAACAATGAAAACAGGTGAATGCTGTTTTTTAACTGCACTTTTGCGGGCTTTATTTTTTCCGGTTACAGATATATTAACAAATTTAATCAATCCGTTTAATAAAAAAGCCAAATAATCAATAGGCAAGGTTGGATCAAAAGTAACTATGGTAATTTTGTTTTTAATCTTGTATACCCCTTTAATTGTAAATTCTTTACTAAATTCTAAATAGTATGTTTTTACAATTCGGTGATAGAGTGCTGTTTGTTCTTTAGTGCTACCTAGGAACATGATTATACATTCCGGGGTGCCCTCTGTAAAATCTTTTATAATCTGAATCACAGTGGTCAGTACTTTTAAAATATCTCCATTATTGGAATTGACAAGGTCATCAATAGAGCCATCAGCCAACAGGTCTCCAAAAGCAAGATTGAAAACGTTATTCAGGTGAGTAGGCGTAAACTCTACAACTTTTATTATGGCGCGTTTTCCGGTACTGGTAAAAGTGTGGCGTGTAGCTAACAGACGGTCATAAGAATAAGGTCTGACAGTCATATGAAACCGAGCATTTCATATAGAAACAAAAAAGAATTGATTATGCCTAAGAAATAAAATGATAAAGATTTTATTAAGCCAGAGCAAAAGTCTTTACCGATGCTTTGTGAAGTTATTATCATATAAAAATGCGCGATACAAAAGAGTTGTATCGCGCATTTTATTTAAAAAGCTGATTTGTATTTACATGCTGCAATTATTTCACTTCCTGCATCTCTACCAGTTTGCGATAGAAACCATTTTGTGCAATGAGCGAGTCATGTGTGCCGCGTTCAACGATCTGGCCTTTCTGCAATACAATGATCTCGTCTGCATGACGGATAGTGCTGAGGCGGTGCGCAATAACAACACTGGTACGGTTGGCCATCATTTTATTGATAGCATCCTGCACCAGGCGTTCGCTTTCGGTATCAAGAGAAGAAGTTGCTTCATCCAGGATCAGGATGGGTGGATTTTTCAATACCGCACGGGCAATGGTTACACGCTGACGCTCACCCCCACTCAGTTTGCTGCCGCGATCACCGATATTGGTCTGATAGTTCTCTTCCTTCTGCATAATGAAGTCGTGCGCATTGGCAATCCTGGCTGCCTGTTCTATATCATCAATGGTTGCCACGGGATTACCTAATGAAATGTTGGCAGCAATGGTATCATTGAACAGGATGGGTTCCTGCGTTACAATACCAATCTGGTCGCGCAGTGATAGCAGGGAAATATCTTTGATATTAATGCCATCAATTAACAACTCACCATTGCTGACGTCATGAAAACGAGGGATCAGATCGGCCAGGGTTGATTTACCTGCACCGGAAGAGCCTACCAGTGCTACTGTTTTCCCTTTTTCAATGGTCAGGTTGATATTGTCAAGAATGGTAACATCATCATACTTGAAGGTAACATTGCGAAACTCAATGCCTTTATTAAAACTGTTCAGTTGTACAGGGTTGGGTGCCTCCTGTACTGTAACGGGCGCTTTTAATACTTCTTCAATACGTTTGATGGCAGCGCTTCCACGTTGTGAATTGTAAAAGGCTGTTGACAATGATTTTGCCGGGTTGATGATCTGTGTAAAGAATACGATGTAGGTAATAAATGCATCAGATTGTAAGGCTGGTCCACCCAGCAGATCCTTGCCTCCTAATACCAACTGACCGCCAAACCACAATACGCAGCACAGCACAATTACACCCAGGAACTCTGACATAGGAGATGCGAGGTCCCTGCGGAAATTCATTTTGTTACGTATATGGTTCAGGGCTGTATTGGTGCCAAGAAATTTAGATTGTAATAATTTCTCTGCATTAAATGCTTTGATAACACGAAGACCACCCAGTGTTTCGTCCAGGATAGACATCATCAATCCCATCTTCTCCTGAGCTTCGTTAGATTGCTTTTTTAAAGAACGGCTTACACGGCCTATAATAAAACCGGTAAGTGGCAACAGTACCAGCAAAAATAGCGACAACGTGGGACTGAGCATGGTAAGGCTTACCAAGATGATCAGTATGGTCATAGGTTCCCTGATAAGACCTTCCAGTGTGCTCATCACACTCCATTCTACCTCATTCGCATCATTGCTCATACGGCTGATCAGGTCACCCTTGCGTTGCTCTGTAAAAAAGCCGATAGGCAATTCCAGGATCTTAATATACAGATCGGCACGCAACCTTGTCATAACATAGTTGCGCATAGGCGCCAGTACGCGGTAAGAAAGGTATGTGAATGCGTTTTTAAGGAAAATAGAGGTAATGATCACCACGCAAATGAAGCCCAGGGCGTATACTTTGCTATGGTTATCGATCAGTTGGGTGAGTATGTATTTGAGATAGAGCAGGATGCTGTCTGCCGAAAAATGCAGATCCGGGCGTACACGAACTGGCGCATCTTTTCCGAACAGCAGTTGCAGAAAGGGGGCCAGCATGGCCAGTGATACCAGCGAAAATACAATTGATAACAGGTTGAAAATAAAGTACAATACAATGCTTCCTTTCTTGTCACGGAGGTAATATAAAATTGTCGAAAACCGCTTCATGTAGGTTAAAATAGTGAGTAAAACGGTGCAAAGTAACTAATTTTACTGCTTTAATACGTTAAGGAAATGCAAGAAGGAAAACGACAGAAACAGATAGCCGCACTGCTGAATGAAGAGCTGAATACCATTTTTCAACGGCTGGGGCTTAATATGATTGAGGGTGGAATGGTATCGATCTCCTCTGTAAAAGTGACTCCTGATCTGCTGGAAGCACGCATTTACCTGAGCTTTTTCCAGACAAAGAACGCGCAGGCTGCATTGAAAAAGGTTGAAGACCGCAGCTGGGAGATCAAAAAAGAGCTGGCTGCACGTGTAGCTAAACAATTACGCCGCATGCCTGAATTGAGATATTTCCATGACGATACACTGGATTATGTATTCAAAATGGAAGAAGTGTTTAAGAAGATCAAAGAGGATGAACAGAAAAAAGAGGAAGAATAGCAGCCGTCACGCATTACTTTCATACCGGCCTTGCTGGTGATAGCGCCCAATATTCAACTTTAAACCTGCAATCTTGAACTTCCTGTTCGCCTGGCGATACTTCAGAGCAAAAAAATCTACCAATGCCATCAACATCATTGCCTGGATAAGCATGGTGGCCATGATGTGTATCACGTTTGCTTTTATTGTGGTGTTGAGTGTGTTCAATGGTTTTGAAGGACTGGTAAAATCACTGTATTCTTCTTTTTATACCGATCTGCAGGTTACCGCTGCGCAGGGAAAGATCATTACCGTATCGCCGCAGCAACTGGAGCAGTTGCGTGGTATGAAAGATATTGCCGCCTGGTCGCTGATAGCAGAAGATAAAACGCTGCTGATAAACGGCGATGTTCAGGTGATTGTACAACTGAAAGGTGTAGATACATCTTATCGGGATGTAACTGATGTAGCGCCCAAAGTATTCCGGGGCATATTTGAGACCGGTAGTGCAGATGAACCTGCTTTGGTACTGGGCAGTGGTGTTGAAAATGCTCTGATGATCCGTTCGGATAAAAACCTGTACCCGTTAACTGCCTATCTTTTTAAACGAGGTATGGATGTAAATGTAAACGATCCTTACCAGTCTGTTGCTGCCGCAAAAATTACTACTGCCGGTACTTTTCTTATTCAGCAGGATATCGATAACAAATACGCCATCACCAACATCGATTTTATGAAACGGATGATGGGGCTGAAAGAGAATGAATACAGTGCCGTTGAAATTGCATTGTATGATGAACGAAAGGCTGATCTGGTGAAAAAACAACTGGCTGGCATTTTTGGCAATAGTTATCATATTGAAACCAAGTACGAGCAGAACGGTAGCTTGTACAATGTAATGGCAGTAGAAAAATGGGCCATCTTTGGTATTCTTACCCTGATGCTGGTAGTGGCGGCATTTACTATGATCGGTGGTCTTACTATGCTGGTACTGGAGAAACAGAAAGATATACAGGTGCTGAAGGCAATGGGAGCAGGCAGAGGTTTGATCCAGAAAATATTTCTTAGTGAAGGTCTTTTGCTGGCTGCATTGGGTGCCGGAACCGGTATTGTACTGGCGGTGATCTTCTGTTGGCTGCAGGTGAAATTTAAACTGATCGCATTGGAAGGCGGTACTTTCCTGATAGATTATTATCCCGTAAAACTGGTACCCGGCGATTTTCTGCTGGTAACCTTTACTGTATTGCTGGTTGCTCTGCTGGCAGCCTGGTTCCCCTCACGAAAAGCTTCATTGGAGCCTATTGAGTTGAAGAGCTGAGAGCTGAAATCAGCTGTCTGAAGTCTGAAAAATCTCCTGGATTATCAAGAGTGTATTGTTAAAACAAAAGCCTAAAGTCAGCTCTTTCAGACGCCGTACTTCAGACTTTGTATTTCTACAACAATAGTTAAGGACTGAAAAATAATAAAGCGCCGGTATATAATACACGGCGCTTTACCTATAACTTATTACTTAAATCTACAACTTGCTTAGTAATCTCCCAGTGTTTCGGGCAACTGGGCCAGTGCTTTTGCCAATTGCTCATCGTTAGGGGCAATACCATGCCATTCGTGATGACCTTCCATAAAGTCAACACCTTTGCCCATAACTGTTTTCATCAGTATTACAATTGGTTTACCCTTGCCAACAAAGGTCTTCGCTTTGTCCAGGGTAGCCACAACGGCATCAACATCGTTACCATTATCAAGATGGATCACTTCCCAGCCAAAAGCCAGGAATTTGGCTCCCAGGTCGCCCAGTGCCATAACCTGGTTGGTAGTACCATCAATCTGTTGTCCGTTCCAGTCAACGGTAGAGATCAGGTTGTCAACCTTGTGGTGAGCAGCAAACATGATCGCTTCCCAGTTCTGACCTTCATCCAGTTCTCCATCACCATGTAACGAGTACACAATGTGGCTGTCATTGTTCAGTTTTTTAGCCAAAGCAGCACCAATAGACACGCTCATGCCTTGTCCTAATGAACCGCTGGCCATGCGGATACCTGGTAAGTGTTCGTGGGTTGCCGGGTGACCCTGCAGGCGGGAATTCAGTTTACGGAAAGTAGCCAGTTCTTTGATATCAAAATAACCGGCTCTTGCCAGTGTGGAATAGAAAACAGGAGAAATATGCCCGTTGGACAGGAAGAAAACATCCTCGTTCACTGCATCCATGTTGAATTTGGGGTCATGCTTCATCACTTTGAAGTAAAGTGCGGTAAAATAATCCGCACATCCCAATGAACCTCCGGGGTGGCCGCTAGCGGCACCATGTACCATACGAACGATGTCTCTGCGTATCTGCGTGGCAATCTCTTGTAAGGAAGGCATATAACTATCTTTAAATTAATGCAGGCAAAACTACATGAAAATGCTATGTATAGTCCAGCCCCGGTAAATTTTTCTTTATTATTTCAGATGTGGAAACTTTGATACTGATAAGAAAGTGTTTGGTTCAGGAGTTGTTATTCAGAAATAAGGCTGTAATTTGCATAGCGGGTTGGTTAACGTGTAGAACGGGCAGGATTAGCAGCACGTATGTTAATACGTATATATAATCAAAATAAGGCTAATGTTTGACGTATTATTTTCCGTTGCCATTTCTTTCGCCATCACTTTTTTAGCGATCCCTGTTATAATAACAGTGGCCGATCGAAAAAAACTATACGATATTCCTGACGAACGTAAAGTGCATCGGAATCCTATTCCTTCATTGGGTGGCTTAGGCATTTTTGCAGGTTTCATCATTGCCTGTTTAATAACGATCCCTTTTTCCGGCTCATCAGAATTCCAGTACTTTTTCGCAGCCTCTTTTGTCATCTTTTTTCTGGGATTGAAGGATGATATCCTGGTGATCTCGCCTATAAAAAAATTCATTGGCCAGGTATTGGCCGCTTTCCTGATAGTTTACAAGGGCAATGTACAGATCAGCAGTATGCATGGATTTCTGGGGATTTATGAATTACCGGAAATGTTCAGCCTGCTGTTCACATATCTTACCATAATTGTCATTGTCAATTCTTTCAATCTGATAGATGGTATTGATGGCCTGGCAGGTAGCCTGGGTTTAATGGCTACTACTGTTTTCGGATTGTACTTCCTGGCAGTGCAAATGCCGGGTTATGCAGTGTTATCGTTCTCACTGGCCGGCAGCCTTGCTGCATTCCTGTTATTCAATTTTCAACCAGCCAAAATATTCATGGGCGATACCGGTTCCATGCTTATTGGTCTTATTAATGCCATACTGGTAATAAAGCTGATCAATGTGGCTAATGTAGCCAGTGTTCCTTATCCGCTGGAAGCTGCACCAGCCATTGGTTTTGCCATCCTGATGATACCGCTGCTGGACACATTGCGTGTATTTGCTATCCGCATTGTACACGGCCGTTCGCCCTTCAGTCCTGACAGGAACCATATTCATCATCTGTTGCTGGATAAAGGGCTTTCTCACCGCGGTATTGCCCTTACACTGGTATCCGTCAATATCTTCTTCATTATAGCTGCCTATGCCGGACGTCAGTTGCTGGGATGTACCTGGATGATCCTGGCTATCTGTGGTATCTTCTTTGCCGGTATTGCCGTATTGTATTATACACGCCGCACACGTCCCCGGTTGTTTGTGGCCAAAGCCGCAGAGGCTGATAAAAATGCTTCCAAAATAGTGCCTCTTACACAGGATACCATACTGGAGCAAAAAAACTAACACGCAGATATTTAGAGGGTTAGGAACCCGGAATCAGGCGTTTTATTAAATCCGGGAATCACCAAATTTCAAAATCAGCCATTGTTTCTCTTTGTGCAATTTTTGAATTAATGTAGGTTTGCAGCGCATTCAATGTTTAAATTATGTCAGACGAATTAAATAAAATCGAAGATCAGTTGCAGGAAGCCATGAAAAAGGCTATTGCACACCTGGAAGCAGAATTGGTAAAAGTGCGTGCCGGTAAAGCATCTCCCAACCTGGTAGATGGCATTGTGGTAGATTACTATGGCAGTCCTGTACCTATCAGTCAGGTAGGAAATGTTGGCGTAGCAGACGCCCGTACACTTACTATTCAGCCCTGGGAAAAAAATATGCTGCAGCCTATTGAGCGTGCTATCATTGCAGCCAATATTGGCATTAATCCGCAGAACGATGGTAATATCATCCGCCTGTTCATGCCTCCGTTAACGGAAGAACGCAGAAAAGAACTGGTGAAAAGAGCACAGGGTGAAGGAGAACATTCTAAAGTAGCTATCCGCAACCTGCGTCGTGATGCAATGGAGCAGGTGAAGAAATTGCAGAAGAACGGGTTGAGTGAAGATGTGAGCAAGGATGCAGAAAAAAATATCCAGGATGTTACTGACAGGTACATTGTACTTGTTGACAAGCATCTTGCAGCGAAAGAAAAAGAGATCATGACGGTATAACTACCGGCTAAACATACTGAACGAAAAGCCGCCTGTGATAACAACGGGTGGCTTTTTTATTTACACAAACGATTGCTCCGGGTACCCTGATTGGGAAAAAACTGCTTACATATCAGGTATTTAGAACGAAATGTAATAATTTAATACAGCAAAACACTTAGCTCATGGGAAATGTAAAGCTGGCCGATATCAGTACACGTGCACCAAAAGATCTGGACAAACAACAAACAAAAGTTGCTACCGAACAGTTACTGGTTGAACTGAATGAGCTGCAGAACCTGCTGTATGCAGAATCAAAACATTCCATACTGGTAGTATTGCAGGGAATGGACGCAAGTGGTAAGGACGGTACTATCCGCAATGTATTTGGCATAATGAACCCCCAGGGCGTGGCGGTACATTCATTCAAAGTGCCAACTGCTGAAGAGCTGGGACATGACTTTTTGTGGCGCATTCACAAAAATGTTCCCATCAAAGGCATGATTGAAATTTTTAACCGTTCACATTATGAAGACATCCTGGTAACGCGTGTACATAAATGGTGCAACGATAAAATGGCCCGCAAACGCATGAAGTCCATCAATGATTTTGAACAGTTGCTGCAGGAGCACAACAATACACATATTCTGAAGTTTTACCTGCATATTTCACCACAGGAACAACAGCAACGGTTGAGTGAACGTGTAAGAGACCGTACCAAACAATGGAAATATAACGAGAACGATTTTACGGAAGCAGCCTTATGGGATGAATACATGCACATGTATGAAGATTGTTTTGAAAACTGCAATGATGTTCCCTGGACCATTGTACCCTCCGATCAGAACTGGTATAAAGAGTATATCATTGCCAAAAACCTGCGCGATACCCTGAAAGGGCTGGACATGCAATATCCCGGTATCAAAAAATAAAACATGGTTGCTGCTATTAATGTACGGTTATATGCAGCCTGGCAGTGCCTGAAGTATTTCAAATACTTTATATTAGTATATCATTATCTGTTAATCATTAAAACCAACCGTTATGGGATTTGTAAAAGAATTTAAAGAGTTTGCCTTAAAAGGCAATGTTATTGATCTTGCAGTAGGTGTTATTATTGGTGGTGCATTTGGAAAAATTGTCGATTCGGTGATCAATGACCTGGTAATGCCCATAGTAGCACGGATTATTAACTCTCCCGACTTTAGTAATGCATATATTCTGCTGAAAGGAGAAGTGCCCGCCGGAACCTCGCTGGCAGAGGCCAAAAAAATAGGACCTGTTTTTGCTTACGGTAACTTCATCACTATCATCATCAATTTCCTTTTACTGGCTATGATCATATTCATGATGGTGAAAGCGATCAACAGGATGAAAAGGAAAGAAGAAGTTGCGCCTCCGGCAGCTACGCCTACAGAAACATTGCTTGCTGAAATACGCGATGAGCTGAAGAAAAAGTAAGCAGGTGGCCTGAACAGGTAGCGTAAATTTTATTCAGAACAATTAAATAGTATGTAATGAGGAAAGTCATTTTGCTCACAGGGTTATCCGTATGCGCTATTGCAGGCATGGCCCAGGACAAGTCAGTAAAAGAAATGCAGAGCACGTCAGAAAAATCGATAGCCGACGATACAACACATAAATCCGGCTGGAAAGCCGGTGGCGTATTTTCGCTGAACGTAGGGCAGGGAAGCAGCAGTAACTGGGCAGCAGGTGCTGAAAAATTCTCTTTCTCCCTGGCATCTTATCTCAGCGTATATGCCAATTATAAAGCAGGGCGTTTTACATGGATGAATACCCTTGACCTGGGATATGCATTGGTAAATACCACTTCACAGGGAGTGCGCAAAACAGACGATAAGATAGATTTCTATAGCAAGGCTGGGCATGAGCTAACCAAAACACTCAGTTTAGCAGGTGTGGTAAACTTCCGTTCACAGTTTTATGATGGGTATGATTACAGTTACCTGGGCAAATACCAGCGCAAAACATCTTCTTTCATGGCGCCGGCCAACCTGATCGTAGCGCCGGGTGTTGACTGGCATCCGGTGAGTTATTTCAGTGTGTTTGTGTCGCCCATTTCAAGCCGCATGGTATTTGTGACCAACGATCCCTGGAATTATTATTTCCCCAACGGCGTGATCCCCACAGCAGACGGTGGAGGGTTTGAAGCCCCTCTTTCTGTTAATTATGGCGTTGATCCTGCCCGCAAAGTGCGTGTAGAACTGGGTGGATTTGCTTCTGTAAACTTCAATAAAGAGATCTTTAAGAACGTATCATACAAAAGCCGTGTGGATCTTTATTCTAACTACCTGAAAGTGAGACGTTATACACCTGTAGGCCCTCACCAGGTACAGGAAACTACCATTGGTGCCAAACCACAGAATGTGGACGTGTTCTGGACCAACCTTATTGTAATGAAAGTCAATAAGTTCCTGAACGTAACTTATAATTTTGACCTGATCTACGACGACGATGTACGCCAGTTTGGACCCGATAAAGATGCTGCAAGAACGCAGGTGAGGTCGCTGCTGTCTGTGGGTTTTTCGGCAAAATTCTAACAGGGATATTCCTTACATTTGTCGGAATACGTCCGGAAGACGGAAGTCTGAAAGTCCGGAAGAGGGATCACTTCTTCCGGATTTTTAATCTTTCAATCATCCGGCAAACAGGGAACCGTATTTCCTTCCGATTTCCGGATCTCCTGTCTTTCAGACTTTATAAAGCCAATGTTTTGAATCAGCCAACATACCAGATCCGGTTACCACAATTTGAAGGTCCTTTCGACCTGTTGTTGTTTTTCATTGAGCGCGATGAACTGGATATTTACAATATTCCCATTACCAGGATCATCAAAGATTTCCTGGATTATATTCATCACCAGGAGCGACTGAATATTGAGCTGTCCAGCGAGTTTATCCTGTTTGTATCCACGTTAATGCGTATCAAGGCAAAAATGTTGTTGCCGCGTAAGGAACTGGATGCAGAAGGTAACGAGATCGATCCCCGCCAGGAGTTGATTGATAAGATACTTGAATACAAACGTTACAAGGAAGCATCCGCGCAAATGGCCGAAATGGAAGCCATGCGCATGCTGATGATGAAAAGAGGTAACCTGCAGAAAGAGCTTTCCACCATTGGTGAAGAATCCGGTGAAGGAACAGAGATACAGACCATTACATTGTTCAAACTGATGAAGACGTTTGAACGTGTAATGAAGAAGGTAGAGCAACGCAATGTAAAACCGGTGCATACAGTGGTGCAGTACAATTACACCATTGAAGAAAGCAGGGAATACATGCTGGATACCGTGAAGCGGGAAAAACTGTTATCGTTTGAAAAGATCTTCGACATTTGTAACGACCGCATACATGCTATCTTCCTGTTCCTGTCTATGCTGGAACTGGTGCAGCAGAAGTACATGATGATCATGGTAGGTGAAGGAAGAAATAATTTCATTATCGAGTTCAACGAACACCGCGAAGCGGATATTGAAGTTTCTATTCCCCGTCGTGAAGGCGAAGAAGACAGAGCGCACGATGAAACACATGAAGAAGATAAAAAGGAACAACCCCGCGACCTGTTTTCTGACAGCGAAGATGCTGAACAGGCTTAATGTTTATTCATAGATCCATAACAAAACCGGTTTGTCCGATGTGTCCAGTATATGTGCCAGTTTCTGCAGGTAAGGTGGCGATACTGTAGGACAACCATCGCTCTGGCAAATAGGATAAGGTGCTACTGCTTTATCAGGCACACAGCTATGTGAATGCAATACCACAAATCTTTTAAAAGCATTGCTGTTGGTCGTATCCAGGCCGTATAGTTTATACGCAAGTCCGAATTTCCCTTTGTAAGGATTGCCGATCTTATATTTCCCCAAGGAAGTGCAGCCACAACCCGGCTCATTGCCATATCGCCGGCCATTCAGCCAGTTTTCATTACATCTTCCATGTGTTACCAATCCTGCATCAATAACAGAATCTTTTTTAAGGTCGTATACAAAAAAACGTTCCTTCCCGGATTCGACACTCATGTCTACCATAAAACATACCTGCGTATTGTAGTTGTGCGATCTGGCGTATGCTGTTGCAACAGCGGCTTTATTGTTTAGCTTGTTAAGTATACTGCTTTTTACATCAGTTGCATGTCTGGCAGTATGCATACCCTTTGCCGGATGCAGACGGGTTAAATACCAGGCTGCACTACCCAGCACAAAACACGGCAATAACACACCGGTAAGGATGAAAAAGCGGCGCATGAAGAATGGTTTGGGAAAATGAGATGTAGTAATAACGCTAATCCACAGCGCAGCAGATAGAAAAATCGTTAAATATTCTTAAAACCGGATAAGAGAAGACAACCTTGATCGGGTTGTTGAATATTGTGCTGCTTGTAGTAAAAGGTTGTCTTCCTTTGCAGGTGTATAAAAACTAAAACCGCTTCCTGTTGAGAAAGCGGTTTCACTATTTTAATACGAACAGGTATTAACCTAACAAATGACTTACCTGTACTTTATCTTTTATCATATTGCGTACAGCGGCTGCAATGGCTGGTGCATCATATCCGCTTTCGTGTTGCAGTTCTTTAGGTGTTCCATGTTCTACCAGTCTATCCGGAATACCCAGTATCACCACATCAGCTTTGTAGTTGTGCTGTGCCATAAACTCCAGGATGGCGCTGCCAAAACCGCCGGTTACTGTACCATCTTCAACAGTTACGATTTTATTGAACTTGCCAAACACTTCATGTAACAATGCTTCATCCAGCGGTTTTACAAAACGCATGTCGTAATGGGCGGGGTTCAATCCTTCTGTTTTCAGTTCACGGATCGCAGCAGTAGCAAAATTGCCCGGGTGACCCAGTGAAAGAATAGCAACATCTTCTCCGTCTTTTATTTTGCGCCCCTTGCCGATCTCAAGTGCTTCAAATGGTGTTTGCCATTCGGGCATCACGCCTTCTCCGCGTGGATAGCGGATCACAAACGGATGTGTATTGGTAGGTAACTGTGCCGTGTACATCAGGTTGCGCAATTCTTTTTCATTCATGGGCGCGCTTATCACCATGTTAGGTATACAACGCATATATGCTATATCATACGCTCCGTGGTGCGTAGGACCATCTTCGCCTACCAGGCCAGCTCTGTCTAAACAGAAAATCACGGGCAGGTTTTGGATCGCCACATCATGAATTACCTGGTCGTAGGCCCGTTGCATGAAGGAAGAGTAGATATTGCAGAATACCGTTAGCCCCTGTGTTGCCATACCTGCGCTCAATGTAACAGCATGCTGTTCACAGATGCCTACATCAATAGCGCGGTCGGGCATTTTATCCATCATGAATTTGAGAGAAGAACCGGAAGGCATTGCCGGTGTAATACCGAAGATCTTACTGTTCTTTTCTGCCAGTTCAATAATGGTTTTACCAAAAACGTCCTGGTATTTGGGAGGCTGTGGTGTTTCGTATTGTTTTTTATAGATCTCACCGGTGATCTTATCAAACAGGCCCGGCGCGTGCCAGCGTGTCTGATCTTTTTCAGCCAGTGCGTATCCTTTACCTTTTACCGTAACAACATGCAATAGTTTAGGACCGGGAATGTTTTTCAGATCCTGCAATGTATCGGTAAGCTTGGTAATGTTATGTCCGTCAATGGGGCCAAAATAACGCAACTTCAGCGCTTCAAAAAGGTTGCTGCTTTTATTGATGAAGCCTTTGATGCTGTGTTCCAGCTTGCTGGCCATTTCACGACTGAAGTTTTTACCTACCGGTAGTTTACCCAATGCTTTCCAGATATCATCCTTAAACTTGTTATAGGTTTGAGAAATGGAAATGTCTGTCAGGTATTCTTTCAGCGCGCCCACATTGGGATCAATGCTCATGCAGTTATCGTTCAGAATGATCAGGATATCTGAATCGGCTACACCTGCATGATTCATTCCTTCAAAGGCCAGACCTGCTGTCAGCGCGCCATCGCCAATAACGGCAACAGCCTTCCTGTTCTCGCCCTGGTATTTGGCAGCAATGGCCATACCCAATGCGGCTGAAATGGAAGTGGAAGAGTGCCCTACGCCGAAAGTGTCATATTCGCTTTCTGCACGATTAGGGAAACCGCTGATACCATGGTACTTGCGGTTGGAAGGAAATTCATCACGGCGACCAGTAAGTATTTTATGTCCATAAGCCTGGTGACCTACATCCCATACCAGTTGGTCGTACGGTGTATTATAAATATAATGCAATGCAACGGTAAGCTCTACCACACCCAGGCTGGCAGCAAAATGCCCGCCATGTACACTCACTACATCAATGATATACTGACGCAGTTCATCACATACCTGGGGTAATTGTTCCCTGCCTAATTTTTTAAGATCGGCAGGAGAATTTATTATTTTCAATAAGGGGCCAGGAGTAATCTCCATCTGGGCAAAATTTAAGCATCAAAAGTACATTTTTCCCACGTCAAGTGCGCACAGAACCTCATTTTAACACAACAAATTCAATACCGCTGAGGTTGCAGAAACAGGCAATTTTTTGTTGATTTACAGGCCGGTACCCCAAAACTGCTGCGCAGCGCTGCCGGTAGGCCATTTATTAGGCCATATATCCTAAATCAACTATATAAACTGGCTAATTACCTAGATTTGCCAGGTTCAACACCTATGGCAAAAAAAATATCATACTACTGGATTTGCCAGGTATGCGGATGGAGCGCTTTTATCCTGGCGTACATCTTCTTTTACCTGACATTGCGCACGAGGGTCACAGCAAATTTCTATAACGTACTGATGGTGGATGCAGTGGTGGGCTTTACCGTTACCCACGTAATGCGCATTTTCATCAAGCAGTACAGGTTTGTAGAAAAGCCCGTGAACAAGCAGATCTTTTATATCATCTTCAGTTCGGTGCTGGCCTCTTTTGTGTACGCATCTATTGCCGCTTCACTTGAACAATTGCTCAAAATAGAACCGGACAGGCTGAAGGCCATGGCCCTTACTACCAAGATCATGTGGGCTATTCTGGGTTGTTTCCCTTTCATTCTTATCTGGACACTGATTTACTTTGCCTATCACTTTGTATTGAGAACAAGACAGTCGCAGTTCGACAGGATACGATTGGAAGCGCTGGTAAAAGAACTGGAACTGAAAACCATCAAATCGCATATCAACCCGCATTTTATTTTCAATGCCCTGAACAGTATCCGTGCTCTGATCGATGAAAATCCCAATCGCGCCCGGAATGCCATTACAGAGTTGAGCAATATCCTGCGCAGCAGTATGCAGGCTGAAAAAGTGGAAACCGTGCCTTTTGAACGAGAACTGAACATTGTAAAAGATTACCTGGCACTGGAGTACATTCGTTTTGAAGATCGCCTGAAAATAGAATATGAAATTGATGAGGATACGCTTGATCAGCCGGTACCACCCATGATGCTGCAGACACTGGTAGAGAATGCTATTAAACACGGTATTGGAAAACAGGTGAGTGGTGGTATGGTAAAAGTGATCTCCGACTTCAAAGATAATTTCCACGAGCTGGTTGTACAAAACTCCGGTTACCTGAATGGACAGCGGAATGGTGACGGATTCGGGTTGTCCAGTACCAAAAACAGGTTGCAGTTATTGTTTGGCGAAAAAGCTAACTTTGAGATCAAGCAGGTTGAGAACGGACTGGTAGAAGCCAGGGTGCAGATACCTGTTTACATAAATTAAGGAATATGATCAAAGCCATTATTATTGATGACGAACGTTTGGCCAGGAATGAGCTGAAGAAACTATTAATGGACTTTCCCGAAATTGAAGTGGTGGCCGAAGCTGCCAATGCCGTAGAAGGGATCGAAAAAATTGAAAATATCAATCCGGACCTGGTATTTCTTGATATACAGATGCCTGGTAAAACCGGGTTTGATCTGTTGTCGGAGCTGGATAGAACTCCCAACGTTATTTTCACTACAGCCTATGATGAATATGCGCTGAAGGCATTTGATGTAAATGCCCTGGATTACCTGCTGAAACCAGTAGAGCCTAAGCGCCTGGCAGATGCAATTCAGAAACTGCATCTGCAGGAAGAGCGTGATCAAAATCCCGTAAATCCGGCCAACGTCAATCGTTCTATCCTGAACGAAGACGACCAGGTGTTTGTGAAAGATGGAGAACGCTGCTGGTTTGTAAAGCTGTCAGATATCCGTTTGTTTGAAAGTGTGGGCAACTATGCGAAAGTGTATTTTGGTCCCAACAAACCGTTGATCTTAAAATCGCTCAATGCACTGGAAGAAAGACTGGATGAAAAGATCTTTTTCCGCGCCAACCGTAAGCATATTGTAAACCTGCGGCTGATAGATAAGATCGAACCTTATTTTAATGGCGGTTTATTGCTGGAGTTGAAAGGCGGTGAAAAAATTGAAGTAAGCCGACGACAGACGGTGAAGTTTAAAGAAATGATGAGCCTTTAAAATAACATGGAATGGCATCGGTAAAGGATGCCATTTTTTATTTGATTTTTCTTTCCCTAAAAAACCATTCTACACATGCTAAAAAAGATAGCCCTTTGCAGTGTTGCGCTATTGGCTGCCAAACAAAGTTTTTTACAGAGTATTGATAAAATCATCAATGCTGCTGAAGTAGAACGCATTGAACGCATTTTGTCTGCTGATGATATGCAGGGACGTCGCACGTTTACACCCGGCATTGATAAAGCTGCAGATTTTATTGCAGAAGAGTTTAAAAAATCAGGCATTAAACCTGTAGATGGTAAATCGTATTTCCAGGAATTTGCTATGATCCGTACCAAATCAACTTCTGCTGCGGTAACTGTCAATGGTACTGCTGTTGAAGATAAGAATGTACTGGTGTTGTCTGCACAACCTGAGATCGCTATTAAAACTCCCGGTAAATATGAGCTGGTGACTATCGGTGCAACTGATACACTGTCATCTGTGATCACACGTTTGCAGAAAACCAACAAAACTTATTTTCTGCAGGTAGATACAGCACAGGCACGGATGTTTGCCAATACCAAACGTCGTGCTGCACAATTCTTTTTCAATGACGCTACTATTGTTGCTGTATTGACAGCCGAACCTGTTAAGAATTGTGAAATAAACTATAAACAAGAGGTTACTAAAATGCCTTTGAAAAATGTGGTAGGCATTATTCCTGGCAAAAGCAGAAAAGATGAATACGTGATCTTCTCTGGTCACTATGATCACCTGGGTATTGGTAAACCTGATGCTAAAGGTGATTCTATTTTTAATGGTGCGAATGATGATGCAGCAGGCTCTACTGCTGTAATGATGCTGGCACACTATTTTGCACAGCAGAAAAATAACGAACGCACATTGATCTTTGCTACGTTCACTGCTGAAGAAATAGGTGGGTTTGGTGCGCAATATTTCAGCCGACAGTTTGAACCGGCCAAAGTAATGGCTATGTTCAATATTGAAATGATCGGCACTGAAAGCAAATGGGGAACAAATTCTGCTTACATCACAGGTTATGAAAAAAGCAGCATGGGTGAGATATTAAGTAAGAACCTGGAAAAAACCAGCTTTAAATTTTATCCTGATCCCTATACTGCGCAAAACCTTTTCTATCGTTCTGATAATGCTACACTAGCCAGACTGGGTGTACCTGCGCATACCATTTCTACCTCCAAAATGGATAATGAACCCAATTATCACAAACAAAGCGATGAGATTGGTACACTGGATATGAAGAACATGGCAGAGATCATCAAAGCTATTGCTATCAGCTCTACTTCTATTGTTGCAGGAAAAGATACACCATCAAGAGTAGATGCCAGCCAGTTAAGATAATGTGCAAATTTGACAATATACGCATGTGCAAAAGCTTTTAAATAAGAAAACCCCGGATACCCCGGGGTTCTTTATTTATCAGTAATCTGTAAATATGTATTTCATTAGTACTTCAGCTAATTGTCAAATTTGCTAATCGTTTTCTTCATTGCCGCAGCGATCATTTCATTGCACAGGTTACCGATACTGCCTTCATGCGTATGGTGTAGCTGTTTTTTATAATCGAACTGGAAAATACCTTTTTCAATCTGGTTACCCACTTCTTTATAAGCTTCACGGAAAGGAATGCCTTTGTTCACCAGTTCATTTACAGCTTCCACACTGAACAGGTACCTGTATTTCTCATCGTCCAGGATATTGTCTTTTACTGAAATGTTTGACAACATCAAACGGGTGAGTTGCAAACAGGCTTTCAGCTCTTCAATAGCCGGGAACAGTATCTCTTTGGTCAGTTGCAGATCACGATGATAACCGGAAGGCAGGTTGTTTACCAGCAATACCAGTTCATTGGGAACGCTTTGTATACGGCTGCATTTGGCGCGGATCAGCTCAAATACATCCGGGTTCTTTTTATGCGGCATGATGCTGCTGCCTGTGGTCAGTTCGGAAGGAAAGGAGATGAAGCCAAAATTCTGGCTGATATACAAACAGCAATCCATGGCTAGTTTCCCCAATGTAGCAGCCACACTGCTCATACCCATAGCTACTACTTTTTCAGCTTTACCGCGGGTCATCTGCGCATATACTGAATTGTAGTTGGGTGATGCAAAATACATCAGTTCGGTAGTCATGGTTCTGTTCAGCGGGAAAGAAGAGCCATAACCGGCACCGCTTCCCAGCGGATTTTTGTTAGCTACCGCATAAGCGGCTGCCAACAATTCCATATCATCTACCAGGCTTTCTGCATAAGCGCCAAACCACAATCCAAAAGATGAGGGCATGGCAATCTGCAGATGCGTATAGCCGGGTAATAATTTGTCTTTGAATTTTTCGCTTTGTTCAATCAGCAGGTCAAACAACTGTTGTACTTCAGCTTTGACAGCCAGTACTTCTGCACGCAGGAACAATTTGATATCTACTGCCACCTGGTCGTTGCGACTGCGACCGCTGTGGATCTTCTTCCCGGCATCACCGATCATGTTGGTCAGCAGAAACTCCACCTGCGAGTGTACATCTTCAATACCTTCTTCTATGACGAATTTTCCCTGCTCAATATTCTGGGCTATGGTATGTAATGCAGCTACCGCTTTGTCAGCTTCTTCCTGCGTCATCAACCCTACAGTGGCCAGCATTTTTACATGCGCTATGGAACCCTGTACATCGTATTTTGCCAGCAGCAGATCAAATTCCTTATCACGACCCACCGTAAACTGTTCTACCAATTGAGAGGTGCTGGTAGATTCTTTACTCCATAGTTTCATATCTTAATTTCTTTTAGGTTATAGGTTGTAAGTGATAAGTTATATGTTTTAGTCATCCGGTTATTAGTATTTGCCCGGTTGTAGCTTTTGCTCTTGGTTAACAATATTTCAGCAACAGCCGCAAACCTATAACCTACAACTTATTACTTAAAACATGTTCCAGTAACTTCACATACAACGCAATCCCTTCTTTGATCTCTTCAATATAAATGTATTCGTCGGCAGTGTGGCTGCGAGCTGAATCACCGGGACCGATCTTTAATGCGGCAAACGGCATTAACGCTTTGTCTGATGTGGTAGGTGAGCCATAATAGCTTCTACCCAACGCAATGCCTGCCTGTACTATCGGATGATCTATAGAAATTCCGGTTGAACGTAAACGCATACTTCTGGGGTGTACTGAACTTTGAACATGTTCCTGTATCACTGCCAATATTTCTTCAAAAGTATACAACTCATTCACACGGGTGTCCACTACAAATTTGCATTGTGCGGGCACCACATTGTGCGCTTTATTATCTGTTTCTATAACTGTTACACTCATTTTTACCGGTCCCAGCAGGTCAGATACTTTGGGAAAACGGTAAGTGCGGAACCATTCAATATCCCGCAGTGCATTATATACGGCATTATCTCCCTCTTCACGGGCGGCATGACCAGCTTTGCCATGTGTTACAGCATCCAGCACCATTAGTCCGCGCTCTGCTACAGCCATTTGCATTTGTGTTGGTTCACCTACTACCCCAAAGGAGATGGGTCCCAGTTCAGGAATTACCAGTTCAATGCCATTCAAACCGCTGATCTCTTCTTCGGCAGAAGCGGCCAATATAAAGTTGTATTGCAGATCTGTTCTTTCGTAAAAATAAAGAAAGGCAGCAATCAGCGATACCAGTGGGCCGCCAGCATCATTACTGCCAAGTCCGAACAGTTTTCCATCTTTTTCAACAGGAGTAAACGGATCAAGCGTATACCCTTTGTTGGGTTTTACGGTATCGTGATGAGAGTTCAGCAGGATGGTAGGCTTGGATGCGTCAAAGTGTTTGTTCTTTGCCCAAACATTGTATCCTTTCTGTTGGACCGGGATATTGCGTTGCTGAAAAAATGCAGTGAGGATAGCGGCTGTCTGATCTTCTGCTTTACTAAAAGAAGGTGTACTGATCAGTTGTTTCAGCAGTTCAATTGCATCCTTTTGTAATGTATGTAGATCGGTTGTTACCATATAGTAATTGAAAGTTGAGCATTGAAAATCGATTATTGAATATTAACTCTCAATATACAATGAACAATTTTCAATATTCACATAAACGCTACCAGGTTGGTTAACCCTGTAACTTAATAGTAGTTCCCTTTTCTCCCTTTACCAATTGCTGCAATTCTTCTGCTTTACCGATAATCACGCGGTGTACACCACTATTCAGTGCTGCAAAGGCATTGTCCAGTTTAGGGATCATACCGGCAAAGATCTTCTGTTCTGCTTTCAGTGTCTGGTAATGATGGGGAGTAATAACAGAAATAACTGTATTATCATCATTGGCATCCAGCAAAACACCGCTCTTTTCAAAAGAATATACCAGGTTCACTTTGTATTGTGTACCCAGTGAGCGCGCAGTTTCCTGTGCAATGGTGTCTGCATTGGTATTCAGCAACTGGCCGTGCTTGTCATGTGTAATAGGTGCCAGCACTACTGCTATGTCCTGTTCCAGCAGGCTGTTCAGCAGCTTGCTGTTTACACTGTCCACATCACCCACAAAACCATAATCAGTATTAGCATTGGTCCTTTTATGTGCCTGTATCACGTTGCCGTCTGCACCGCTCATACCAATAGCATTGCAACCATGCATCTGTAACTGTGCCACAATGTTCTTATTGATCAGACCGGCATATACCATGGTAACGATCTTCAGTGTTTCAGCATCGGTGATCCTTCTGCCGTCTACCATTTGCTGCGGAATGTTCAATTGTGCAGCCATCTTGGTAGCCAGTTTACCGCCACCATGTACCAGTATTTTTTTACCGGGCAGTTTGGCAAAATCTTCCAGGAAAGCCGGCAATTTTGCTGCGTCATCAATAATATTACCGCCGATCTTGATTACATACAGGTTGTCCATAGGGCTTATTTATTCAGGGAAGACAGTATTTCACTCAATACCGCCTGTGCCGCCCACACGCGGTTGGATGCTTCATGTGTAACCAGGCTGTTCGGACCATCCAGTATTTCATCGCTTAACTCTACGTTCCTACGTACAGGCAGGCAATGCATTACCCTGGCGTTATTGGTCAGTTGCAGCTTTTCGTTGGTCAGCATCCACTCCGGATCGTTGGTATATATTTTACCATAATCATTAAAAGTGCTCCAGTTCTTTACATATACATAGTCCGCATCTTTCAACGCTTCATCCTGGTTGTGGGTAATGGTAGCACCTTGGGTGAATTGCTCAGACAGCTCATAATCTTCAGGATGGGTAATTACAAAATCTGCTTTGCCCCATGCATTCACCCACTGTGAAAAACTGTTTGCCACGCACTGCGGCAATGGTTTTACGTGTGGTGCCCAGGTCAATACGATCTTCGGACGTTTGATAGCAGTGGCTGTTTCTGTAATGGTGAGAATATCTGTAAGGCTCTGCAGTGGATGCAGGGTCGCACTTTCAAGACTCACCACCGGAATACCGGCGTATTTGATAAATTGTTTGATGAAGAGTTCACTGTAATCATCATCCCTGTTCTTGAGCGAAGGAAAAGTACGGATGGCCAGTATATCGAAATACTTACCCATAATGGGAGCTGCATCCTTTACGTGCTCCACAGTGCTGCCGCTCATGATGGCTTCTTCCTCAAATTCCAGCGCCCAGCCTTCCTGTCCTACGTTGAACACAATGGCTTCCATGCCCAGGTTCTGGGCAGCGATCTGTGTACTGAGACGTGTGCGCATACTGGGGTTGAGAAACAATAGACCAATGCGTTTGTTGGTGCCCAAGGCTTTGTCTTTAAAAGGATCTGCCTTGTATGAAAGGGCTTTTTTTACCAGGCTGTCAATGTCCTGTACGTCATGAACAGAGATAAAATTCTTCATCGTAATTAATGAACGGGATTTGAGATCAATTCTTGAATTTCTTCTTTTACTGCTTCCAGGAATTCGTCGGCATCTTTTTTCCGCAATGCCAGTGAAGGCAATAAGCGGATCACATTCGGCTTAGCTTCGCCGGTGAAAATTTTATGTTTCCACAGCAGGTTTTTCTTCAGGTCTTTCAGTGCCTGTGGTACATCAAAACCGATCATTAAACCGCGGCCGCGTACATTCTTAATTTCAGCGATCTTGCCTAGTTCACGCATCAGGTATTCACCTACTTCAGCAGCATTGCTGATGAGGTTTTCCTGTTCTATTACTTCCAGTACAGCCAATGATGCTGCACATGCCAGGTGATTACCTCCAAATGTAGTACCCAGCATAAAGTGTTTGGACTGGATCTGCGGAGCAATCATGATACCAGCCACGGGAAAACCGTTGCCCATGCCTTTGGCCATAGAGTAAATGTCTGCATCCACACCGGAGAAATCCTGTGAAAAGAATTTACCGCTGCGTCCGTATCCGCACTGTACACTGTCAGCAATGAATATAGCGCCATATTCTGTACACAGTCTGCGGATGGTTTGTAAAAAGACATCACTGGCTACATTGATGCCACCTACACCCTGTATGCCTTCAATGATCACCGAAGAGATTTCATTGCCTTGTTCTTTGAAGCAGGCTTCCAGCGCTTCTTCATCGTTGAAGGGAAGAAATATTACATTCGGTGTCTGGTTCACGGGAGCTACCAGCGCAGGGTTGTCTGTGGCAGCAACAGCCAAAGATGTTCTGCCATGAAATGATTTGGTAAAAGCGATGATCTTTTTGCGGCCATTGGTGAATGATGCCAGTTTCAGTGCATTCTCATTGGCTTCAGCACCAGAGTTGCATAGGAATAACTGGTAGTCTGGTTTACCGGATACTTTGCCCAGCTTGTCAGCCAGTTCTTCCTGCAACGGCATTTTTACTGAATTGGAATAGAAACCCACTTTGTTCAGCTGATCGGTAATACGCTGTACATAATGTGGATGTGTATGGCCTATGGAGATAACGGCGTGTCCGCCATAAAGATCAAGATACTGATCGCCATTGCTGTCCCACACATAAGAGCCTTTGGCTTTCACGATGGCGATATCATTAATTGGATAAACGTCGAATAACTTCATTGTTATAAGTTGTAGGTTATAAGTTAATCACTGCTTTTCTGACTTTGTTGATCAGTGCGATGAGTATGCTTTAAACCTTGTTAATAATATCCGATAATTCTTCAAATACCGGGTTGTCTATATAACTGAGATCCCTGGAAAGGATCAAAAAATATTCTGCTTCATTTGCACAGCCCAGGGAAATATTTAAAAAATGCGCCAATTCTGTTTGTGATCTTTCGCCACACCCTCCGCAATGTTGGCTGGTACGGATGCTGCTTTTTTGAATTGACTGGTCAGGCTGTAAAGCTCTTCTTGGGGAAAAAGTTTGGTGATCTTATATACCCTGAGTGTAATTCATGTGCTTTCTCCCAAACTTTCAGGTCTTTGTAGTTCTGCATAGCATATTGATTTTTAATGATGCTACTATCAAAACGCAACCTGTATTCACTTATAATTTACAACCTATAACTGGTTTTTAAAACCCAACCGATTTCAGCCTCAACCCCGTACTTTCATCCAATCCAAACAAAAGATTCATGTTCTGAACAGCTTGTCCGGAGGCTCCTTTCAGCAAGTTGTCGATAGCAGAATGGATCACCAGCTGGTTATCTATTTTTTCCAGTTGGATCAGGCATTTGTTGGTATTTACTACCTGTTTCAATGCAATGGCTTCTGTACTTACATGGGTAAAGGGATGATTCTTATAGAACTCCTGGTACAGCGACAGTGCTTCTGCTTCACTTAAAGAGCAATCAATCTGCGAGCTTACAAAAATACCCCTGGTAAAATCTCCTCTCCAGGGAATGAAGCGTACTGCTGCGCCCGGAGCCGAAGGTGTTGCAGGAAATGATCCCTGTAAAGTGTGCAACGACTGATAGATCTCCTTTAAATGCTGATGGGTAAGTGTTTTGTATGCCTGTATGTTGTTGGCTCTCCAGCTAAAATGTGAAGTGGCTGATAAGCCCTGCCCGGCACCGGTAGAACCGGTAATGCCGGTGGTATATACATTGTCCAATAAACCGGCTTTTGCCAATGGCAATAAACCCAGTTGAATACCGGTTGCAAAACATCCGGGATTGGCAATGTTGTGTGCAGCTTTGATCAGTTCTTTCTGCAACTCCGGAAGACCATATACAAACTGGCGATTGCCAATCACTGCACCATGACTTAAACGGAAGTCCTGTGACAGATCAATGATCTTGATATGATCGGCAATGATATTTTCTGTCAGGAATTTTTTTGCTTCTCCATGACCTACGCACAGAAATAAAACATCAATCTCATCGCTCAGTTCACCGGAAAAAATAAGATCAGTATCACCTTCCAGGTCTGTATGTACTTTGGCAATGGGGTTGCCGGCATTGCTTTTACTGTTGATAAAAACAATCTCTGCATGGGGGTGGTTAATGAGAATTCTCAATAACTCACCACCAGTATATCCTGCGCCACCCGCAATACCTATCTTGATTTTGTTCATGTTCAAGGATGTTGTTGTGAAATTGTGAATGGTGAGTTGTGAGTGCTCGCTGTTGTTTTTGATGCTTTATAGGCCTATCAACTTTTCAATAGCAAAGACCAGTTCAACATTCAACATCTCCTATTTGTCATTATCAGCTTGTACCGCAGTCCAGATAGAAGTCTGGTTGCCGAAGATCTTGCTGAAACCGCGAACATCTTCACCGGTAAAGCCGGTATTCATTTCACCATATTTTCCAAACTTGCTGCTCATCAGGTCGTACGGAGATTCGATACCGATCACCTGGAAGCGGTAAGGTTGCAGGTGAATGAATACATCGCCGGTTACATTGCGCTGTGAGTTTTCCAGGTATGCTTCAATATCTCTCATCACGGGGTCGAGAATCTGACCTTCATGGAGCCAGTTACCATAGAACTGAGCCAGTTGATCTTTCCAGTTCAATTGCCATTTGGTAAGCACGTGCTTTTCCAGTGCATGGTGACCTTTCAGAATGATCATGGGAGCAGCAGCTTCAAAACCTACACGGCCTTTAATGCCTATGATGGTATCGCCTACGTGAATATCGCGCCCTACGCCATAAGCACCGGCAATGGTTTGCAGGTATTGAATAGCCTCAGTGGGATGCGCAAAACTTTTATCGTTAACTTTTTTCAGTTCACCTTTTTCAAAGCTCAGTTTCACTTCTTCACTACCGGTTTTGGTAACCTGGGTAGGCCATGCTTCTTCGGGCAGCATGCCTTTGGAAGACAATGTTTCTTTACCGCCTACGCTGGTACCCCATAAACCTTTGTTGATAGAGTACATGGCTTTATCAAAATTCATTTCCACACCTTTTTCTTTCAGGTAGGAGATCTCTGCTTCGCGGCTCAGTTTCAGGTCGCGGATAGGCGTGATGATCTCAATACCGGGGATCATGATGTGGAAGATCATGTCGAAACGAACCTGGTCATTACCGGCACCGGTACTGCCGTGTGCAACAGCATCGGCTTTCAGCTTCTTTACATGCTCGGCAATGTGCAGTGCCTGGCTCAGGCGCTCGGCACTTACACTCAGCGGGTAGGTATTGTTCTTTAAAACATTTCCGTATATCAGGTATCGGATAATGCGGTCATAATATCCTTTGATGGCATTAACAGTAGTGTGCGTGGTAACACCCAGTTTGTACGCGTGTTGTTCAATCTGCTTCAGCTCTTCTTCACTGAAACCACCGGTGTTTACAATGATACTGTGTACTTCGTATCCTTTTTCTTCGCTGAGGTATTTTACGCAATAGGATGTGTCAAGTCCCCCGCTAAAACCAAGTACAATTTTCTTTGCCATCTTCTGTTAAAAAGGATTTTATAGATTGAAAAAATAATGGAACAATGATTTGGGTTTCAGTCCGCCACCACCGGTGCCGTTCTGGTTGTCCTTGTTTTCTTTTTTAAGAAAGGGACGCAGCAGTTTCCACTCGCGGATGCGGTGCAGCCTGTCGAACACTTTCGATTTGCTTTCGAAGAACTCTTTGGTTTCCTGCGGCTCATAATGATCTTTAGGATCGTACAGCATGGCAGTGCACATACAGTTCTTACGTTCTTTGCTCATCAGGATCTCGTAATTCACACAGCTTTTACAGCCAGCCCAGAAGGCATCATCCTGCGTAAGCTCAGAATATGTTACAGGCTCATAACCCAACTCGCTATTGATCTTCATCACAGCAAGACCAGTAGTAAGGCCAAAGATCTTGGCTTCCGGGTACAGGGCACGGCTCAGTTCAAATATTTTGCGTTTAATGGCTTTGGCAAGACCACTTTTACGAAACTCTGGCGATACAATCAATCCTGAATTGGCTACATATTCGCCATGACTCCAGGTTTCAATATAGCAGAAGCCTGCCCAGATGTTATTTTCATTGAAAGCAATCACGGCCTTTCCCTCGCGCATTTTTTCCTGGATGTATGCTGGAGTGCGTTTGGCAATACCGGTTCCACGGGCTTTGGCAGAGGCAGCCATTTCATCGCAAATGATCTGTGCAAAGTCAAAGTGCGACTCGTTGGCGATAAGTATCTGAAATTGCGGTTGTGTTGTGTTCATTGTGGTAACAAACTGAAAATGTAAATAATGTAACTACACGAGTTACAAACGATACATAAATTCCATACCGTAGGGGTATGATTTATGTAAACACGAAGACCTTATGGTAAGTGAGTATCAACGTCGTACCCTGACGGGGACAGGACGACAAACAAAAACTGCACGAAGCTGTACAGGAAAAACCCCACGCACTATAGCCTCCGCACTGGCGGAAACATCAGCGAGCATTATGGTGAGATTTTTTTGCATTTTCTCTTTAAATGGGCTTTAAACTCAAATGGTTTTACACCGCAAAGAAACTACTTTTTTAATATGATGGGGCTTTTTTTATTGTAAAATTTTAGTGAAGGTTGGGCTGGAGGATGGTCAGACGGCCTCATGACCAGCCGGTTTGGTTGTTAAGTCGTGACCCCTACAACCATCAGACAATCAAACCATCAAACAATTGAACCTTTATTGCGCCGCTCCGGTTGTTTCATTTGCCGCCTTCAGCAAAATATTGCGCACCACCTCTTCATGTTGCCAGCGGATCAGGTGGCCGGCATCCGGCAGATAAATGAATGCTGTCTGGCTGCCGGTAAGATGTTTACGGGCAAAATCAAGATTGGCCGGATTGACTATTTTATCTGCACCGCCCTGTACCACGGTGATGGGGAGTGAAAGGCTGTCCAGTACCGGTACCAGTTTGCGCAGTTCCCGTACATGCGCATATTTTTCATCAGTAGCGTGGTTGATAAAACGTGGTAGGAACACCCGTATAAACGGGCTACGGCCAAGCGGGTTGAACCACCAGAATTTTTCAATATCAGGATTCAGTGCGGGGGCCAGCATGACCAGGTGACTGAATGATGCAGGGTAGCGGGCTGCCATGGCTGCTGCAATCGGTCCGCCGTATGAACTGCCCAGGATCACGCCGGGTGTTCCAGAGCGGTTCAGCCGCAACGCTTCATGAATGGCTATCACCTGCCGGTCAATAGAAGTAACCGCTTTCTTTTTGTTGTTAAAAGTAGACCGGTGATAGCCGGGTCTGTCCACTGAAATGATATGGTAGCGCTGTTGTAGTACAGGATCGTCCATCAGGTTGCGGTTGCCATACCAGGCACCCGGGGCACCATGTATCAGCAATAACGGGGGTAATGTATCTGCTCCGGTAGTGGCACAGAAAAGTTTTACAGAGTCGTTCTGAATGGTAAAGTAAACAGGCTTTACCGGTTTGTTTTCATAATATTTCCTGATCTGTTTTTCACTCATGGAAAAACGACTGAAACAACCTGTAAGACAGCATCCCGTAAGTATGAGCAATAGCCAGCGCATATCTAAAATTAACAGCGTTTATATTTCCCTGGTTAAAAACAGCAATAATTTAACAACATGGTAAGTTGCTGGACGGGGTATTTTACAAAATAGCCCTCCGGCAGAGGGCATTTTTATAAAAGGGGGATAATTTAATTATACTAAGATAATGCCGGAACAGAATGAATGGCAGCGCTCATTTCTTTTATCAGTGATGCATCTTTTTCGATGGCATTTCCAATTACGATCACATCGGCACCGGCCTTGCAGTTGCGGTATGCTTTTTCCGGATCGGTAATGCCGCCGCCTATTACCAGGGGGGCTTCTATTACCTGCGATACCTTTTCAATCATACTTTCAGTAATAGGCCTTTTGGCGCCGCTGCCGGCATCCATATAGATCAGTTTCATGCCCAGCATTTCGCCGGCCATGGCAGTACACATGGCAATTTCATTTTTATCAGCAGGCATAGGTGTAGCGTTGCTGATGTACGACACAGTGGTCGGCGCGCCACCATCTACCACCATATAACCGGTGGAAATGATCTCAAGCCCGCTCTGTTTGACAAAAGGTGCGGAAATAACATGCTGGCCTATCAGCAATTCAGGGTTGCGCCCTGAAATGAGCGACAGGTACAGCAATGCGTCTGCATAAGGTGTTATCTGCGAAGGACTTCCCGGAAAAAGGATCACAGGAATATCGCAGTTCTTCTTTGCCTGTTGCACCACTTCATCCAACCGGTTGCTGATAACCAGGCTACCCCCTACCAACAGGTAGTCTACCTTTGCGTCAACAGCCAGTGTCAGTAACTCGTCCATCTTTTTCACCGTAACCTTGTCAGGATCTACCAGTACGGCAAATGACTTCTGACCTTTCGATTTATGGTGAAGCAGCGATTGATAAATACGATTCTTCATGCATGGCCTATTGGTACTATTGCAAAAATGCGAAAAGTTTTTGGGTTTCATGCAGTTAATTCCGCACGTAAAAAACCTTAATTAACCTACGTAACCCATTGATTGTGGGATGTAAACAGGAAAAAAGTAGCATTTGTGGTAAAATATCTACGAACACTGCGGAGGTTAACTACAAAATCCCGGTAATCGCCTGCAAAGGTCAGGCCCGCAAAGAAAACGTAAGGGATAGCAACTTTCACTTAAAAGGCACGCAACTCCTGCACCTGCAGCTAAATTGAATTATTATGACCAGCAACCTGACCGGATGAAACCGTTATGTGAATAGGTAAGGGATGACAGTGATTAATTAATTGTTATGTGCCAAGGTTGACTTCCCTTGGATTTTCAGAAACTGCATACGATTCTTTCATCTGTAATGGAAAATGATCACTCCGGTACTGTAATTGACTGTTTGTCTGGTGTTTCGGAAACTTCCTTTTATTGATAATTTTTTTTGTGGTCATGACCAAAAAAAATAAAGCACAAAAACAGCCCTTAAAATGTGCAAAAAGCTAATAATGCAATGGCAGTCTGCGCTGTGTTATTTTAACAACCTTTTTCCACACGTTGTGCATATTTGAACCGCGGAAATCCGACATTCAAAAGATATTTTCGTTAGCCCACGTCAGCCCTTAACCATTTCGTAAATATTCTAATTTCTAACCTTATGACTATTAAAAAGCAATCTGCAAAAGGTTTGCAGTTCAGCCGTCGCTTTACCCGCGAAGATGTCAACGTATTCGATCAGTTTGAGTACGATTACCGAACGTCGGTTATCCGTAATCCAAGCGGAGAAGTGGTATTTGAGATGAACAATGTGGAAGTACCGAAACAGTGGAGCCAGATTGCTACAGATATTCTTGCACAGAAATATTTTCGTAAAGCCGGGGTACCCCAGCCTGATGGTTCATTGGGCAGGGAAACTTCCGTTAAACAGGTAGCCCACCGAATGGCCAATTGCTGGCGCGTATGGGGTGAAAAATATGGTTATTTCGCTTCTGCGCGGGATGCACAGGTGTTTTATGAAGAGCTGGTATATTGTATTATTAACCAGGCCTGTACACCCAATAGTCCGCAATGGTTTAATACCGGTTTGTTTGAGAGCTATGGTATCAAAGGGAAGCCCCAGGGACACTATTATGTTGACCCTGCAGATGGGGAACTGAAAAGATCTACTTCCGCATACGAACGTCCGCAACCACATGCCTGCTTTATTCTCAGCGTGGAAGATGACCTGGTGAATGCAGGTGGTATTATGGATCTGTGGGTACGGGAAGCACGCATTTTTAAATACGGCAGTGGTGTAGGTACCAACTTCTCACACATTCGTGGTGAAGGTGAAAAATTGAGCGGTGGTGGTACTTCCAGCGGATTGATGAGTTTCCTGAAAATAGGAGACCGCGCAGCCGGCGCTATTAAAAGTGGTGGTACCACACGTCGCGCAGCCAAAATGGTTTGCCTGGATCTTGACCATCCCGAGATCTTGGATTTTATCAACTGGAAAGTAGAGGAAGAGAAAAAAGTAGGCGCCCTGATCGCTGCCGGTTATCCCAGCGATTATGAAGGCGAAGCATACAAAACAGTCAGTGGTCAGAACTCTAACAACTCTGTTCGTATTCCCAATGAGTTTTTTGAAAAGCTGGAAAAAGATGAGGACTGGGAACTGAAAGCAAGAAGCGATGGAAAGATCATGAAACGCATCCCTGCCAAAGAAATGTGGAACCAGATCTCGTATGCTGCATGGCGTTGTGCTGATCCCGGTACACAATATGATACTACTATTAACGAATGGCATACCTGTCCGCAGGGAGGACGTATCAATGCGTCTAACCCATGCAGTGAGTATATGTTCCTTGACAATACTGCCTGTAACCTCGCATCTGCCAACCTGCGTAAATTTTATGATGAAGCTACCAATACCTTCGATGTAGAAGGTTTTGAATATACCTGTCGTTTGTGGACTGTGGTGCTGGAAGTTTCTGTACTGATGGCACAGTTCCCGTCTAAAGAAGTGGCACAGTTAAGTTACGACTACCGTACGCTGGGACTGGGTTATGCCAACCTGGGTTCTATGCTGATGGTAATGGGCATTGCTTATGATAGCGAAGAAGCACGTGGCATTGCCGGTGCTATCACTGCTATCATGACCGGTATTGCTTATAAAACTTCGGCAGAACTGGCTTCTATTTTAGGCCCCTTTGCCAAATACGAAGAGAATAAGAATGACATGTTGCGAGTAATGCGCAATCATCGCCTGGCTGCTTATGATGCAGATGATTATGAAGGACTGAGCATTAAGCCGCAGGGCATTAAAGCCAAATACTGTTCTGATGTACTGATGAAAGCTGCTACTAAGGCATGGGATGATGCTGTGCAGTTGGGTGAAAAATATGGTTACCGCAATGCACAGACCACTGTTATTGCACCTACTGGTACAATTGGCCTGGTGATGGATTGTGATACTACCGGTGTGGAGCCTGATTTTGCGCTGGTAAAATTTAAAAAGCTGAGTGGTGGAGGTTACTTTAAGATCATCAACCAGTCTGTACCTACTGCATTGAGAAACCTGCGTTATACCGAAAAAGAAATTGAATCCATTGTAAAATATGCAGTCGGTGCAGGAACTTTTGCCGGTGCGCCTTCTATCAATCACCAGTCGCTGAGTGAAAAAGGATTCATTGCAGAAGAGATCAAAAAACTGGATGCTGCAGTAACATCTGCATTTGAAGTTGGTTTTGTATTCAATGTATATACACTGGGTGAAGAATGTCTGCAACGTCTTGGCTTCAAACCCGAACAATATTTCAATTTTGAATGGAGCCTGCTGGAAGCCCTGGGTTTTACAGACGAACAGATCGAAGCGGCCAATGATTATGTGTGTGGCACCATGACTATTGAAGGTGCGCCTTACCTGAAGACAGAGCATTTGCCTGTGTTTGACTGTGCCAATAAATGTGGTAAAAGAGGTGAGCGCTTTATTCATGCACACGGCCATATTCGTATGATGGCTGCTGCGCAACCATTCCTGAGCGGAGCTATTTCTAAAACGATCAATCTTCCTAATGAAGCCAGTGTGGAAGAAATTGCAGATTCGTATATGATGAGCTGGCAACTTGGTTTAAAGGCCTGTGCACTTTACCGTGATGGTTCAAAACTGAGCCAACCCTTAAGCAACAAGAGCGACAAAAAGAAAAAGTCGGGAGAAGACACAAGCGAAAAAGCGCAAGCAGAAGCAGAACCAGTAAACAATGAATCAAACATTGTAGACCTGGGTAAACTGACGATTGGTGAATTGCTGGAAGAAGTGCAGAAACGCGTACAGGCTTCTCCCGACACTAAATTGAAACGTGAACTGGCGCGCATTGTTGAGCGCAGAACCTTGCCGGCCAAACGTCGCGGATTTACACAAAAAGCCAAGATCAACGGACAGGCCATCTTCTTACGTACCGGAGAATACAGCGATGGTACAGTAGGTGAGATCTTTATTGATATGGCAAAAGAAGGCGCTACCATGCGCAGTATGTTGAACTGTTTTGCTATTGCTATTTCAATAGGTCTTCAATACGGTGTGCCATTGGAAGAGTTTGTAGAGAAATTTGTGTTTACCCGTTTTGATCCTGCGGGTATGGTAGAGCATCCCAACATTAAGAGCACTACTTCTATTGTAGACTTTATATTCCGTTCGCTGGCATACGAATACCTGAACAGAACAGATCTAGTACACGTGCTGGACAAACCGGAAGTAATGAATACCGGTACCGATGATTGGGATGATATTCCTGTAGCACTGGAATATGATAAGAAAACAGCCCCCGCATTAAGTGATGTGCGTGTAGTACCCGCAAAATCCGGCAAAGCACCGGAAGCAGAGCCTGCAAAAACAGTACGTGCCGCTGTAAAAGCAGGAGCTAACCTGGATGCAGTGAATGCTGCTGCCAAAAGTATGCAAAGCGATGCGCCGGCCTGCAATACATGTGGTCATATAACCATTCGCAGCGGTACCTGCTACAAATGTCTCAACTGTGGTAATAGCATGGGTTGCAGTTGATCAACAACAGAAAATTTGGACGGTTTATCAACATAAACTTCAATCCGCTCATGTCTATGGGCGGATTTTTTTCGTATACATAGTACGTTATACCCTGAAAGTGTTATATGTATTGGGTTTTGGATACCCAAAAGCATGCAAAAATCACCTATAGGTGGTATTTTATAAACCTCAGAACCTATATAGCTTTGGTCAATTATTAATTAAACCAATCTATTGTTATGAAACGTGCACTCTCTCCGGCCATCTGTGTGATTGCAATATTGTTGTTTACCTGTTGCAAAAAAGGTGATACAGGACCCGCCGGCACAGCCAATGTGATCTATTCTGCATGGTTCACACCTGCTTCGTACACTAAAGACACTGTTTTTGGAATATGGGGATTTAAATATAACCAGGCTGCACCCGGCATTACACAAAATGTGCTGGATAGTGGTACAGTACTTACGTTTGGTAAACTTTCCGGTTATAATGTTTCTATCTGGCCTACAGGAAACGTAGGGCAGTTACCAATTTCACTTACTTATATTTCCGGCAGTACCATGACAGATACCTGGTCTGCACAAGCTTCATTAGGTAACCTGCGTATCCGGTTTGTAAACGATAAGAATTACTGGACTTCCATTTCCAATGCCCATTCATTCCGGTATATCATTATACCGGGAGGTAAAGCCGGCGGGCGTATGGCACAGCGTAGCTATGAAGAGATCTGCCGTGAATACAATATTCCGGAATAAGTCAACAGTTTGTTTTGGCGTTAATACACTGCGGTGTTCCGAAAGGGACCCGCAGTTTTTTTATGATGTAATTGTTGTTAATAAAAAATCCCCGGTCGTAATACAACAGCCGGGGATCAATATTTTTCTATAACAGCTTAGCGTTTCAAAGCTACGTTAGGTTTGCTGCTAGGTAGTACGCCATCTTTAACCATCATGTCCACAATCTGTTTGCCACCTTTCAGGTTAGCATGCAGGTAATCGGTAAATGCATCAAGATCATGTACTGCGCTGCTGTAGTCGTATACTTTGCAACCGGTAGCCTGTTCCACACTTGTTACCAGGTGGTCAATATTCTTTACCACATATTTAGGGAAGAAGGGCCCCAGTACAAATTTTACATCAACGTTTTTAGCACGGCAATAATCAGCCAGTTGTTTCAGCTCCTGTACGTGTGTTGCCGGGGTTTTAAATTCCACACTGCGTAAGCTCACTTCTTTAACCAACTGGTCGCTGATCACTTTGCTGAAGTACCAATCATCATCCAGTTTGTTGCGATAGTACAATGCACGCTGGAATACTTCATTGTTGAAACGATAAATGTGTGATACGTTGGACGCACTCCAGGTTTGACTGGCTTTGTTTTTAATAACAGAATCAATACGTGCTGAATAGGGCATATAAGTAGTAAAGCCGGGCAGCAGTTTATCGTCAGACATTTCAACAATACTGATTTCTACCAGTACTGTTTTAACAGACGGATACCTGTCAATATAATCTTTGGTCAGTACGGTAGCAATTTCACAGGGCATGCTGTAATAGCAAAGGCTGAATGTTTTTTCGCCGGTTGCTTCTTCTACATAGGGCTGATAAAAATTAAGACCGCGTGAATTGCCTACAATCAGGATATCAGCTTTGGCCTCGCCCCTGTACATGCGTGAATAGCGGAAAAGGCTGCTTTGTACTTCTTTTTGAAAAAACCATCCAATCAGGCGATCACCTGCAAATGCAACGACCAGGAATACTATCACCCATATTGCTTTTTTCATCTCAATGTATTTTGTGGTTGCAGCCAGTCCGTATGGCTGTGCTGCGCTGACTTTTTAGAACTGGAAATAAATGAATGCATTGGAAGAGAATGTTCCAAACAATGCAATAAGCCATAATAAACAGGCAAACATAGTAATACGTAATGCCGGTTTATACAACTGGATATTGTTCAGTGAAAAACGCAGGTTGGTAACTTCAACACCCAGCAGAATGGTGAGCAACAATGCTCCCTTTAAGATCTGGTATTTGTTGAATACGCTGTCCCAGTTAAAATCATTGAACGATACAATGCCTTTGATGATCTGGTTGGCTGTACTGAAACTATGATGTCCCAGGCTGCCCGACCTGAAATAGATCCACGCAAAAACGGTGAGCAGGTATACGGTAAGCATACAGATGGCCGAATTGAGTACGGAAGGCATGTGCACCAGTTTCACAAACCTGCGCCATACCGGTGTAGTAATACGTTGTACAATCAGGTACAGACCATGTAAAAATCCCCAGAATACAAACGCCAGGTTAGCGCCATGCCACAAACCACCAATCAGCATGGTGAGCATATTGTTTTTGTAGGTAGACAGTTTACCATGACGGTTGCCACCGAGCGGTATATACAGGTAGTCGCGCAGCCAGCTTGACAACGATATATGCCAGCGGGTCCAGAACTCACTGAAACTTTGTGAGAAATAAGGGGTGCGGAAATTCTCCACAAAACGGTACCCCATCATACGAGCCAGACCAATGGCAATATCGGAATAGCCCGAAAAGTCGCAATATATCTGGAAGGAATAGAAAATAACGCCTATTGTAAGATGGGAAGAGGAAAATTTACCGGGATCGGCCCAGATCTGATCAACAAAGGGAGCCAGAGAATCGGCCACCGCTACTTTTTTGAAAAAGCCCCACAGTACGCGGCCAAGACCGGAGTTGATATTGTCCCAACTGAAAGGTTTGTCCTCGTTCATCTGGGGCAACAGGTCACGGGCACGTACAATCGGGCCTGCCACCAACTGCGGAAACAGGGCGATAAAGGCCGCAAATTTCAGCATGTTGTGTTCCACCGGTATTTCACGGCGGTAAATATCAATGGTGTACGACAGGCTCTGGAAAGTATAAAAGGAGATACCGATGGGTAATATGATCTGCAGCGACGATACAGATGGCTGTAAACCAATTACATGCATCATGCTTACAAAACTGTCGATAAAAAAATTGAAATACTTAAAGAAACAGAGGAACCCGAGATTCATTATCATACTGAAAATCAGGTACATCTTTCGCCTGCGCTGATCTTCAGTGGCCCCGATAAGCTTACCGAAATTGAAATCCATGAAGGTGGAGATCATGATGAGACTGAGAAAACGCCAGTCCCACCAGCCGTAAAACACATAACTGGCAAGTAAGATCAGCCACAGCCTTGAACGTCCTTTGGTAAGGAAGTAAAGGGGAAAGAAAATTACGCTAAAAACTAAAAAAGTAATACTGTTGAATACCATTACGGTTTGACTTAATCAATGATTGGTTGCAGGTTAATGTAAAACAGTAAAAAGTGTGTTTTTGGCAACACTTTCAGCATAGCCTGTCCGTAAAAAACGATGAAAGGCTGTGCTTATTATATTTTATCATCAACCGTTATTACGGGGCGTTGCCGCCATAACGTACTAAAGTGGTTATTTATTGGATATTCAGCAGGTAAATGAATAATGCACATGCAGGACAGATCTGAATAGCCTTACAAGCAAATGACCTTGCCTGCATCCCTGCCCGGATGTAGAATGTTTTTTGCAGGAAATGGATTCCAGAGGTGTATCAAAATTACAAGCAAAAATAGAAAAACCGGTCAATTCCCGGGCTTAAATATCGTAAATGTACCCAAAATTTAAATTTGGCATCATTTTGCTATGACCTCTATCGTTTTTATTATATAATTGTCGCCAATTCAAAACTCAAACTCTGGAACCCTTTATGAAAAGAAAAACCATCCTGGCACTGGGTGCCGCCGTATTTATTATGCTCATTGCCACATCGTGCAACCGGTATATTACCACCGCTGACGCTGCCAGTGGCAGATACAAAAGCTGCAAAAGCGTTCGTTAACCGATCTATCTGCCGTTTTTCTGTACAAAATCTTTCAGGAAACTACAAGTATTGAACGCTTCTTTATAAAAAGCGGTAGAGGCATACTGTCTGCTGAGGGTAGAAAAGTAGCTGTTGCGTTTGTCGAAGTTGGATAACCAGGCAGACAGTTGCTTTTTGTAATTGTTTTCATATGTTGCCGGTAGCCTGCCCACTTGTTTCTGCTCACATTTTGCCGCCATAAAAAGACTTTTTGCCTTCATATTGGCATCAGCGGATAGTTTGTATGCCTGCAGGTAATAGGTTTTGGCTTTCTGCACATTGTAATATTCTGAATTGGCAACCATGCTGCTGTCATCAGGATAGGCATATTCGGTGCCGCTCCAGTCGTATTGAACCAGCATCCAGCTATTGCCCCAGTAACTCATATGGTACAGCCCCTTGGCTATTTCATAACAGATCCGTGCCCGTTGCTCATCGCCGGTTGCAATATTCAACTGCTGCCCCAGTCTCAGCATTTTTTGTGTAAAAGTAAGTTTGGTGTAGCGCACGGTATCCTGGTTGGTAGGTGCATGAATATCCAGGATGAGGTCAGCAAAAGGATTGGCCGCCATCCAGGTATGGTATGGCTCATCAGTATAGTAGCTGGCAGGTACTTTTTTAAGCCATTTTTCCGCTTCTGTAAAATTGAGCTGTCTTAACCATGATGTGCCCGCTACATCATTTACATCGTTGCGGTTGAATACTGTATGACTGATGAGATATTTTTCAAAAGGTGATGGTGTTTTGGATTCTATAATACGAACTACTTCTTCCACCTGTGCTCCAGTCATTTTATTGCGCAGTATATCAATTCCCTGCGAATAATAACCCCAGCTTTCTTTTACATATTTTTTATTGATCTCATCTGCTACTGAAATACAGAACAAGCTACGTACCTGGTTATCGCTTTTGTTATATTTCGAAACCAGTATGTCTGCAAATATGCGCCGGTAGAATTTTGCATATTCTTCATCGTGCTGTGCTTTTTTCTCCAACCACTGTATTGAAGGCAGCAGTTGTGTTTCAAAGGTGGCATCTATCTTTTCCTGCTGATTGATAGTAAGTACCAGGTTGGTCATAGCCCACTGATCCTGCAGGTTCTGTGGAAGTGTTGTTTTCTTTGCTTCATCCAGTAACTGGCGGCTGATGCTATAGTCTTTGCTGATCAGGGCAAAATGTGCAGCAGCAAGGAGGTAAAAACCTTTGTTGCTGTTTTTTCCGGTAGCGGCCTGTTTACAGAAATCACTAAGTGCTTTTGCCTCCCGCTGCATTTTTTTAGAGGAAGTATCGGGCAGGTTGCTTTGGTACATGCCTTTGGGTGCTTTTTCTATAGAAGCAGTAAAATAACTTTCTTCCAGCTTGTGTATTTCGCGTACAGTAAGCAGTTGCAGAATAGAGGAAGCGGGGTAAAAACGATATACCTGTTGCAGCGCTTTGGTTTCCGTTACATTGCTACCCAGCAGGAATAGTCCCAGCATATTGGCTTTTTCTTCATCGTTCTTACAATATGCCAGGCAGGCTTTGCGATCTATTTCATCAAAACGTTTTACACACCAGTCAAAGCTCATGTAGTTGGAAATTTTGCGTACCTCGCTTTTGCTGAATAGCTTACTGAACAGGTAGGCTGCTTCTTCACGATGTCCGGTATGTAGCAATGCGCCTGCTTTCAGTGACAGGCAAAGGTCCTGTAACACACTGATGGTTGTATTGTTCTTTACCAGTTCATCGTACCACCGTAAACAGTCCTGGTAGCGATGACTGTAATGGGCCAGGCGTAATACCTGATATGCATACCGCAGGCGGATGAAATCTTTTTTGGAGACGTTGTATAACTGTTGTCCGTTTTTGATCAGTTTCGACATTTTAATACTGTCTCGCTGAATAGGTTCCCAACTGGTCCAACTGCCGGTTACTTCAGGTTCTACCTGTTTGGCATACATCAGGTAGCCCAGTGATTCCAGGTCTTTCTGTTGCTGAAAATACTGTGTCATGCCATTGTTCTTTACGGAATCAGGAATGGCGGGTGTTGTATTTTTTTCTATACCATTGTATAGTGCGGAAAGGTCTTTACGTGCAAACTGATTTACAAATGCGTAAGCTGCTTTGTCTGAAAAGGTATTACCACCATAGCTGATCCATTCGGAGGCTGTTATAGCAGCAGTATTAACAGGTTCTTCTTCTTTATACAGGAACTGGTAATTGGTATAATAGAATGGTTCATAACCGGGAGCATTAGCCAGTCTTTTATCGAAAAAGGAAACAAAATAATCATATGGATCGGGCTCACCTCCGGCACAACCTATAATGTTGTAAGGAAAACTGACCAGCAATGCAAGGCTACTGCATGACAGTAAAAATTTTTTCCAGTTCATAAGATGGGTGTTTATTTAGCACCAGCGAATCAAGATGAAAAAGAGAAACCGTAAAACCGGGTGTATGCCATTTTTTACGCAGCACCGCCGCGGCATCCAGTACTTCGCTAATATCACTTGTTTCAGAGCGCAATATATCACCTTTATTAAGAATGTATCCTTTCCAGGTGGTATCGGATGTAATGAAAAAACGGTTTTCTTTTACCTGTACAAAAGATTGCTGTTTCAGGGAATCATCCGGCAGATTTTGGATCAATCCGCTGTAGGCATTGTTGCGATACAATACTTTCCAGTTGAACAATGGAAAAGCTACATCCAGCGGCAGGGGATAAGTATCAAGACTGCCGGTATATTTTTTCAGTTCGCTGGTTTCAAGAATAGAATTTTTTGTGGAAAGGGCTTTGAGGTTGCCCATGTTGTAACACATCAGCAATCCGCGATCAACCGGCGGTACGCCTGTTTTAATACGATACTTACATTGGTACAAACGTATTGTGGCTGATAGTACTACTTTCTCTTTACTGAATAATGGTTGTTGCCGGAGCTGCAGCAGTAAGTTGAAATATTTGTTGCGCGTAGTGGCGGTCCAGTCACAGTCAATTTGTATTTCCGGTACAGTGAGGTTGTATTGTGTTATTTGTGTTTCCAGCAACTGGTACAGTCTGCTGCCCAGCTCTGTAATATTATCAGCGGGTGTTAACTGTAAAGATTCATTGGTGATAAAGACTACCGGTATGATGGGGATGCTATGTTGCTGCAACCAGGTTAATGAAGTGGTATTTGCCTGTACTTTGGCTACTGGCATGGACGTATTGGTGGTGGGGTTCCAGAGGATGTCAAAAAATTTGACGTACAGCTTCTGTGTATGTGTTTGTTGCAGGGCCCGCAGTTCTGTACCGGTAAGGTCCAGTGACGTTTTCCAGTAATAAAATGCCCTTTGCACCGTGTGGTGCTGCCGGCAGGCGCCACACAGTATTAATAAAAACAGATACAGGTTCTTCAGCTTCATAACCGGCCTCAAAAATAAGAGCTTAAACCGAGCAGTGGCATGAATATTAAAAATCCTTTGTAGTACAATGTTTACAGAATACGTACTTTTAGCGTTTTAAAACAGTGGAATGACAATTCAATTCGGATACGATAAAAAGCAAGTGATCCAGGCCCTCCGTTACCATTTTATTACCCGCCCTGAAATAAAGATTCTGCTGGTGTTGATCAATGTGTTTGCCATTACATCGGCCATTTTGTTTGCCCTGCATAAAATACAGGCAATTTCTTTCCTGATATTTTCATTGTTGTGGATGGTGCTGATGCTGGTGATCTGGCGTATTCTGCCAGCCAGTATCTACAGCAAGTCGGTCACTTTTAAAGATCACTTTATCATGCATTTTACCAGTGATGCGGTGGTGCTGGAAACCGAACGTGGTGGCAAGGGATGGACATGGGATAAGTTCAGTCATTTTGTTGAAAGTCCTTATTTTTTTCACCTGTACTTTGACAGCCGTTCTTTTTTTCTGGTACCTAAAGATAGTTTTGCAGGTATTCCGGAGGTGCAGGAAGTAAGGCAGTTGCTGAGGGCGAGGCTGGGGAAAGGGAAATAAATGCCAAATGCCGAACGCTGAAGACTTAACGCAAAGACATTTAAAAAGGCAGAAAGGATTCGCTTTCTGCCTTTTGTATTTATACAGGGTTGGTATTATCTCCACACCATCAATTAAGATCTGTCAATCCGCGTTCTAGTCTTTCCATCTCCATTCGCCGGCGATGATCAGCGGATCTTTCAGGTTGTTATCCAGCAAAAACTGTTTGGTATCAGCATCGTTCATGCGTGTTGCGGGTAATTGCGGTGCATTGGCCGTTGCATAGATCATCATACAACTGAACCGTACCTGGTCTACCATCCATTTTTTATCAATCAGGTCAATGCGGTCGCAGTCTGCATGATAGCAACGGAAAATATCACTGCGCATATTGCCGGTCGAAGAAGCTGTAGGAATACCCTGCAGCATAAATGGCTGATGATCGCTGTGTAAACCAGCCCTGCCTCCGCCACCATTGTTCTTGAAAGAAGTATCGACGGCTTTGATCACTTCACCTATCTCTTTAAAAAAGGCGTCAGCCTCTTTTCTGCCGCCTGCGGTAAAACCGGAAGCAGCACCTGACATATCAAAGTTGAAAACATATTTCACCTGGTCAAGCGTTTTGCTTTTAAGCGCTTGTTTTACGTATGCGTTTGAACCCAGCAAACCCTGTTCTTCACCCATGAACATTACAAATTCAATGGTACGGTCGCATTGCAGGTTCAGCTTTTTGAAAGTACGAGCCATATCAAGAATGGAGAAAGAGCCAATGCCATTGTCAGTAGCACCGGTAGCAAGATCCCAGCTATCCAGGTGACCACCTACAATGATCTTTTCATTGGGGTATTTTTTACCGGGAATAGTAGCAATAACATTTCTTGCTTTGATAGGACCACTGAAATTGGTCATGGCAATTTTGGCCTGCCATGTTTTTTGTTGCAGGATATCTTTCCACTTCATACCATCTTCGTACGTAATACACACGGCCGGAATAGGATTGAGTTTACCGGTAACAGAAGCGGTGCCGGTAAGCAGGATACCTCCCTGCACACTATTGAATAGAATAATGCCTTTGGCGCCATACTTAATAGCAAGAGCTGTTTTTTCAGAACGGTGCAGGTTGCGTGCGCCCTGGCTGCCGGGCAATAGTCCCAATGCAGCAAACACAATTTTGCCATTGGCTTTTCCGGGGTTTTTCAGGTAATCATCTTCAAGCCCGTTACCCATATCTACCATCTCCAGTGTTTCGTTGACCTTTACCGGTGAATGTGCCAGAGCAACGGACTTGATGGTAATTGATTCGTGAGAGTCCGGATTGATGAAGGCAACATCAATGGTGCCCCGGCTCCAGCTTTCTACTTCAAATGGTTGAAATTTCAGGTTGGTATATCCATAAGATTTCAGCAGGTCGTATGCATACTGCTCTGCCTTTTTGCCATTCTCAGATCCTGTAAGACGATGACCGATGGTTTGCGACGCATCGCGCAGGGTTTCATACGCCCGTGAGTTGGCATTTACTTCATTGTTGATCTTTTCAAAAACCGGTTGGTTAGTGTTCTGGGCTGTAACAGCCGCAGTTGAAAATGTAAGGGCTGCGGACAGCAGTAGTTTGTTCGATAGTATCATAGCATCCTGTTGTGTGGTTGGAATGTTTAAATGTAGGGATAAAATAGGCACAGGGGCTTACCGCTCTTAAAGAAGTAGGAAGACCGGATAACATAAAAAAGAGGTTCTCCCGCAAACGGGACAACCTCTCACCATTCGCTATAATGGAAGGGTATAGCGCGTTGCTAACAGATGCTGCATTTCAGCAATAAACGCATGTTTATTTTCTTTACTTCATATTCCCGGTGCAGCGTGGCAGGCGTTTTTTCATAAAAAAGCGGAGTGCCTATCATCATTCGCAGGTATAGTGTTTCCTGTTTGCTATTGGTAATTGATGCCATTGAAACATCGTAGGCGGTTACAGGCAGGGCGATCGACTCACTCCATGCCTGTTGTTCTTTTTGTTTGAATACCGGCAGCCCTTCCGCATAGGCAAAGTATGATGCCTGCGGAATTTCGCCCTGGTCTGTCACTACCAAAGTTAAACCGGCAAACAAACCAATAGCTGCCTGTATAAAAATATCGTTATCCTGTTTGCAGGCAAATGTATGGGCGGGAATATCTTCCAGCCTTCGGCAACCGGCATTCATCACCTCAACGGTATAGTCTGTCACTATGCCCGGATCTGCATTTTCTGATAAAGGACGCCATGGCGAATACTGCTCACGCAGCTTATAATATAGTTGATTGTACTCATTGATCACAGAACTGTTCCATACAATTCTTGTCATGCGGTCAACGCCCTCGCCTGTTCTGCTAAAAAGTGACATCGTTTTTCTCCTCATGGTACTACAGGTATATAGACTTACTGATCTTTTTGATGGTGCAATACACCAAAGTCAGGAATACGGAGAAACACAGGATCATACCCCACGCGTATTTGTATTGTAGCGGGTGACACAATACATTGGTAATATCGGCTACCAGATGAAAGGGGCTGGTAACAACATCCCAGCTATTGAAACGGAGATAGCGTCCTATGTAAATGCCCAGTGCGTTCAGCCACATAATTGGGTAAACGAACAGCAATTCATGTTTGCCGGAAGCATGTATCTGGATCATCTTTTCCATTTGCCGTACTGATAAAATGCCCAATACCATTCCGTTCCAGGCAAAGGACAGGATCATTGCCAGGTCAAACCAGAATGGAACAACGTATGCATTGCTGAGATGAAAAAGATCGGTGATGATATAAAATGAGTTGGGTATGAGCAGCAGCCATATCAAAAAGACCGCTGCAAATTTTATTTTGTGCCTGATCCAGGATGGCCGTTGTTGCAGCCAGTGTGTAAGCACGTAGGGAATATAAGCCAGCACCAGGTTCCATACAAGGAACAGGAAAAGCGTATTGCCAGTGTATACTACGCGTGACAGTACCATTAGTATGCTGAATGCCATGGAAGCGGTAAGCAAACGATCGGTCTCGCTCCGTAAAAAGATCCATTTATTGAAAGAAAGCTGTTTACTGATGTTCTTCATATTGACATAAGTATTTTGGGTACAAAAATGAGAAGGCCAATGACCAGGGCGGTGAATGCAGCTATCAGTACTGCTCCTGCAGCCATGTCTTTAATAAGCCTGATCTGCGGATGTTGCTCTGTTGAAATAAAATCCATCATTTTTTCAATGCAGGTATTCAGTATTTCTGTTACCCACACAAAACCGATGGCAAATACCAGTGCAAATGATTCTGATCTGCTGAGCCCCATCCACATGGACAAAGCCAATGCTACCAGCGTAGCTGCAAAATGCAGCCACGCATTGTGCTCTCTTTTAAAAAAACTTCCGATACCACGAAAGGCAAATACAAAACTTCTTGCTCTTGCATTGACAGAAAACTTTTGTTTTTCCATACAACAATCAGCTTGATTACTTTCTGTTAAAAATTACATAAATACTACACCAGATTATTCTGAGTTTCCATGGGGTGGGGTTTGGGTATCCTGTTCTGCATATAATTGCTTCAGAAAACCACCGGCAAAATACAGTGCCAGTACCAGCGCTGTATGTGCTGCCAGTATCAGAAAGATAAGACAGCCTTCACCAAACAGTATCATAAACCCGAATGAAAACAGGTTGTAAAACAATACAATCAGAACAGATAAGCAGAAGCCAAGCCATACGATACGGGCGGGGGGACTATAGGGTAATTGTACGGAAAATCTGATCAATGCGTTGGTTAATGGCAATAGAGGAATCGCAAAAACAATACCAAGCACCGGCAGGATAAAAATGACAATAAAGCCAAAAATCTGTCCCATCAGTAATGTGCCGATACCAGTGATGAGAGCATTGAACAGGATGGTCTGAACCCATATCCGCAGGCTTAATTTAAGTATACTCATACATTACCTGTTTGTATCTGATAATGAAAGTGATGTTTTGTGTAGCAGGTACCGGATGGTCTGTTCATCTGCGTAGTTCCACGACAGCCAGGACAACTGCCTCTGCGAAGCCAGGAAAGCTTTTTCACGCTGTTCCAGTTGCTGTATATAGCATCCGGAGCATATATCGGTATCTTCTGTTGGTACAAGAGTACTCTGTTGTACAGCCTGTTGTTTTTGCAACAACACAGCACGGTTCCTGTCCAGTAATGGCAGGGTTTTATCTGATAAAGATAACAGGAAAGGTACATCCAGCTCAATATTGTCTTTCTGTTTCAGATTATAACCCACAATCAACTCATCCCAATGAATGGCGGAGGCCAAAACCAACACAACTATGCCTGCCCATGCATTCACCCGCAATAAAAAATATGTTGTTCTCCGTTGCCATATTTTGATGGACATGGTGACCAAACCTATAAATACCATAAGTAAAAAGAATAATACACCTATGCGTTTATAGGCAAGGCCATGACGGTTGATATAATAGTAATCGCGTACCAGCACAGATACTACCAGTACTGCGTTTTGTACAATCCATGCAGTGGCGCCGTATTTCAGCCATTTATTGCGTTTGTAGAAGTTCAGGTTGCCTTTAAAGAAGAACAGCACCACCATCATAGCCAGTATAACAGACAAGATCAATAGTTCGGTACCTTCATGTACCATTTTATAGGCAGGCTTATTGATCTGGTAATTTACATTGAACCACAGGCAGCTGATATCAATGGTGTTGATCACGGCCAGCAATGTATTCAGTAAAAATAAACTGATCAATCCGGTGGTGTTTTCGTTTTTCAGTGCCAGCATACCATCAGTCAGGCGGCCCATGTAATTTTTAGACAACTGGTAAAACGGCTGCTGCTGTCTTTTTTTGCGAGCACGTTGCAGGTGGTCGTGACAGTTGGTTTCTTTATTTGAAAAATAACTGACGCGGCTTTTCAACAGAATAGTAGCGGTGAGATATATACCCAACGCCATGAATAACAGGCGTTGCCAGGAGAAGAGATTGATGAACAGGAATAAAAACCTTTCCAGTTGCACACCGGCCTTGGCTGCCATTTCCTGAAAAATGCTGTTGGCAAACAGGTAGATAATGAAAAATATTGCCAGCAGCGAAAGCGGAAATATTGCAAAACGGATAAACTTGCGGGTATTCCTTTTCCTGCTTCTCACTGGGTTTATTGTGCGGAACTGTTCGGTGATGGAAGCGCTGCACAATAGTATATTCATCAGTACAGATCCTCCGGCAAACCATACTGATCGATGTGCATACTCAATAAATGCGGTCAGTAATAGTAAAGTAACTGTGAAAGCGACCTGGCTCAGCAGGGTATTGTGTACTACAATCATGGCCAGGCAAAAGAGATGGCCAACCAGTAGCCATCTCACAACAGCATGTTGCCCGGCTTTAGGATATAAAAAGGAAAGGGCGGATAACAGGAATGCATCGAACAGCACCATATTGATACCTGGTTTTTCCTGCCAGAATACCATGTTGAATAACAGCGCACCGGCAATGACAAGCAGCAGTTGTACAATTTTTTTGTTCATGAGTGGGTAGTTAAGCGATTGGTGAAAATGTGTCTGAAAAAAATGGCTGCCGTTGTTGCACCTCCGGCAGCCTGTTTTCCTTTGTGATAGCAGAACCGTTTACACAGGCTGAAAGCGAATGATCTGCACAAAACCGGTTTCTGTAGGGTATTTGATCATGCTATTGCGGGAAAAGGAGTTAATGTGTTTTTGTTTTTACTGCCGTTCGGCACTTTTGAAAGGATTGCTTCCAGTACAGGCAGCATATTGTTCAATCCTTTTGTTTTAATGATGAAATTCCATAATGGTTCAAATTTTTTCCATCCACCGGCGTAAGTAAAATGTTTGACCCTGTGTTTCAGAACATCATGTTGTGCGCTGGCCTTCCATATATTTTTCCAGGAATAAAAGGAGCGGTAGGCCCAGTCATAACCTGCTTTTAGTTCTTCTGCTGTAAGACCAACCGTTTTGTATACTACCTGTCGTGTGTCGTAACGGTCCCATTCCTGGTGCAGCAGCCGGCCATCTTTTTGCATTTGCTGGTACAGGCGTGTGCCTGGGTACGGTGTAAGAATATGAAAAGTGGCTGTGGTAAGACCGCTCTTAACAGCCCAGTCTACAGTTTTTTTAAATACATCTTTATCATCATCGTCAAGACCAAACACAAAACTGCCATTGATCATAATACCCAGGTCGTGCAAACGGCGGATGGCCTGTCCGTAGTCTTTACCCAGGTTTTGTTTTTTATTGCTTTGTGAAAGATTGCTGTTGCTGAGTGTTTCAAACCCGATGAATACACTGCGCATGCCGGCTTCGGCTGCTTTTTCAATAAGGTTTCCCCGTAGAATGGCATCAACGGTAGAAGCACCCTGGAACACACGTTGCATTCCTTTCATACCTTCAAACAACGCTGTTGAAAATTTCTGGTTGCCCAGCAGGTGATCATCCAGGAAATACAGGTGGCGACCGGGCAGCCGGTCAATCTCAGCAACTGCAGCATCTACCCGTTGTGTATAGAAAGAACGGCCCCCTTCAAAGAAAGCATCTTTATAACAGAAATCACAATGATGCGGGCAGCCTCTTGTTACCACAATAGAATTGGGAACAAGGTATAGTTGCCGTTTGATCAGGTCTCTGCGGATTGGAGGTACCTGTTCAATACTCCGCGCACTGTTGTGATATACTTTTCTGGCGCATTTGTTGCGGAAATCTTTCAGGAATGCGGGAAAAGTATCTTCGCCCGGACCGATAAAAATGCTATCAGCATGTGGCATAGCTTCATCGGGCAATGAAGTAACGTGCAAACCGCCCAGGCATACGTAGCAACCTTTGGCCCGGTAATGATCTGCCAGCCTGTATGCTTTGAAAGCATTGGTAATGTAAACCTGGATAATTACCAGGTCGGGTTGATCATCTGTAACAAGTTTTTCTACATGTTCATCCTGCAAGTCAACTTCATCATCAGCATCACAGTAAGCTGCCAGTGTAGCCAATCCCAGCGGAGGGAACAGAGAATACTTGACAGGACGCCAGTAGGGACTTTTGGCTTCTGTCAACGCCGGAAGGATCATTTTGATCTTCATACAGTAGAAATTTACCGGTTAAAAGGAAAAACTTTCTGGCTGGAATTGTTCATTGCCCATTTTTTGCAGCGCTTTGAATTGAGTAGTGATGGCTGTCATGCCGGATAACAATGCAGTAATGAACAATACAGCCGTTTCCCGGAAATGCATATCTGTGATCCATACAAATACTGAAAAGGTAGCCATGGTGCAGAATGCGCCGGTAAGCAATACGATCCAGAACAGCCACATACCGGTTGCAAGACGCGAGCAGCAACGGTTAATTAGCAGCAATAATATCAGTGCTACCGGGAGCGAAAACAATGAGCCGTACAATGTTCCGAAGATGAGCAGCAGGTCTATAGCATCAGCAAAATCACCAGAGTTACCCAGTATGGCGGTGCCTGCAATGGTATTGAGCAATAATGCAATGATCCAAATCTTGAATACTACCCATAGTTGTTGTTTGAATGATGTCATTTTATTTATTTTTTAAAAGTACTTTGAAGTGCAAAGTGAAAGGGCAAAAAAAATTATTTTATGCCTTTGATCATGTTTTCGAGGGCTTCAATATGTTCTTTGAATGCTTTTTCACCGGCTTTGGTAATAGAATAGGTGGTATTGGTTTTACGACCAATAAATCCTTTATGCACTTTGATGAAACCATTTTCTTCCAGGTTCACCAGGTGTGAGGCAAGATTTCCATCTGTAACGTCCATCATTTTCTTCAGGTCATTAAAGTTTACCTCCTCATTCACCACCAGGATGCTCATTACCCCGAGGCGAATGCGGCTGTCAAAAATTTTATTCAGATTTTCAATGGGATTCTTCATGTTCCTGTTTTAACTGGCCCGTTCATATTTCCACCACATCAGTGCGCCATATAGAATATGCAATACGCCGAAACCAGCGGCCCAAAAATACAACCCGTTCTTAGCAGACCACAGATTAATTACGCCCAGTATCAGTTGACCATAGCCCAGGTACCGGATCTCGCCCAATGTATATTTGGATGCATTAACCAGCGCCAGACCGTAGAACAACAGGCAACCGGGTGCTACCAGTTCAAAATAACCGTATTCCATTGCCCGGTAAATAAAGAATGCGCCAACGGTCATTGGCAGAATGGTGTTCCATGTCAGCCGTTGCACTGTCCTGTCCCAGATGGGTGTTTTATTACGGCGACTGCGTGCGTAGGTAAACAAAAAGGCCGAGGTGAAAGCAGCTATAAAAGTAATGACGGCTATCCGGAGTAAAGACCCGATAAGCGATTGGGGGGCAATCACCGCTGTTATAATATTCCTGGCAGGCTCATCATCATGATAGTGGTGCAGGCGCGCATAAGCAGCCCATGCACCTCCCAGTGCGCAGATGCCGGCACTGATACCGCTCCATCCGCTTAATGAAATAAAACGCGATGACCTTTCCATCATCCGTTTAATGTCCTGTAAAGCTTCCAGCGATTGGTGTTGGCTATCCATATAAAGCACTTTGTAGTGCAAAGTAATAGTTGTTTCCTGAAATATCCAAGTTCCAACGTGTTTTTTTTGCTGCAGCCCCTTGCCGGTTACGCAAAACGCAGTGTATAAAGTCGTTATTGTCTGGTAAACTTATGATAATGTATAAATTAGCTTCCGATTAACGAAACCTTGCGTATTATTGAGAGCAGATACCCGACCACCAGCATGATTGAAAAAAAGATCATACAACGGCTTTATGGCTTATTGTCCTGCCTGCTGTTGTTAACCCCATCTGCCCGCGCACAGGTAAAAGTGTTGCGTGGCGTTTTAAGAGACGCGCACAGCGACGAACGGATCCCCTTTGCTTCTGTAGAACTGCAACAGCTGAAAACCGGTAAGCTGACCGATTCGGCCGGCAATTTCTCTTTTACATTTAATGAATGGCCGCAGGATTCACTGGTATTTTCATACGTAGGGTATCAGACCGTTGCTATTGCTTTTGATACAGCATTGCTGAATAAGGCCCGGAACAATGTGATCACTATTACTGTGCGACTGGAACGCGGTAAATATGAGGCCGTGGTGGTAAGCCAGAAAATTGACAGGGGCCTGCTGATGTGGAAACGTATTGTAAAACACAAACCACAGAACGACCGCTACCGCTTTGATAATTTTTCATACGAGCTATATAACAAACTTGAGATCGATATCAAGAATATCAAAAAAGATGAATGGAAAAAGCTGCCCTTTATCCGCAAGTTTGATTTTGTGCTGAATAATATTGATACTACCGATGAAGGCCGGCCTTTTTTGCCGGTGTATCTTACAGAAGCAATTTCAGATTATTACTATCAGAAATTGCCCAAACGTCGCAGGGAAGTTTTTAAAGGTACCAAAACAATGGGTATCACCAATGAAAGTGTGTCTAAACTGCTGGGCGGCCTGGAACAGAATGTAAATTTCTACAGCAACTTTATTCCTGTTTTTGATAAGAATTTTATCAGCCCCATTAGTGATAATGGCAATAATTACTATCGCTATAAAGTACTCGATACACAATATGTAAACCACCGCAGGCTGATTCATTTAATGTTTACGCCTAAATCTCCGGGTGGCAGCACCTTTGAAGGCGATTGCTGGGTGCATGATACTACGTTTGCTATCCAGAAAATGAACCTGCGGCTTTCCAGAGATGCCGATATAAATTATGTTGACAGGCTAAGCCTTATCCAGGAGTTTGAGCTGGTCAATGATACCACCTGGTTTTTGTCGCGCGATAAATTTGTGGTGGACCTTTCTTTTTCAGGAGAAAAAAGTCTTTCTGTAATTGGCCGGAAAAGTACCACTTACCGAAATGTTGTTGTCAATGACAGCGCAGTGACCAGTGAACTGGATAAAAACAAGCTGATTGAAGAAGTGATACTGCCGCCTAACAGCATTGATAAACCGGATTCATTCTGGGTGCGTTCGCGGCATGAAGAGCTGAATGCCAATGAAAAAGCACTTTACCAGACAATTGATACCTTATTGCGGTTGCCTGTTTTTCAGCGCACCGTAAAAACTGTGAATTTCCTGGCTACCGGTTACCTGGATGTGGGGAACTATGTTATCGGTCCCTGGTACAACTGGATTTATTCCAATTACCGTGAAGGCCTGCGTTTGCGATGGGATCTTGGTACCAACCGTTATTTTAATAAAAAACTGATCCTGCACGGATACCTGGCGTACGGGTTTAAAGACAAAGAGTTTAAATACGAAGCAGACGCATTGTACCTGTTTAAAAAAGATCCGAGAATGTCGGCGTCATTGAAATATATCAATGATATTGATTACGGACAGAACTATTATGATGAAGTAAGCCAGGATAATATTTTTGCTCTGGCTATTCGCAAAAACGGTGTTCCGATCAAATTCCTTAAATCCGAAATTACACAGACGGAGTTCTTCAAAGAGTGGCATTCCGGGTTTTCTGTTACATTGGGTGCTGCGCGGAAAAAGTATACACCCCTGGAAAATCTTCCTGCCAAAGATCTGTACCCGGATGAAGGGGCGGGACAAACGCTGAACACATTTGAAACATCCCTGCAGTTGCGTTTTGCCTACCTGGAAAAATTCCTGGAAACCCATTTTTACCGGTACAGCCTGGGAAGTACTTATCCTATTGTGGCAGTAAAAGTAACAAAGGGCATCCCCGGTGTTTTTAAAAGCAACTATTCGTATACCAAGATCAGCGGTAGTATTTCTGATTATCTGAAAATATCACCCTACGGAACTGTTTATTTCAATGTATTTGGCGGCCGTACTTATGGCACATTGCCTTTTATGATGCTGGATGTAGCGCCGGGTAATGAGATCTATTACTATAACAGGTATGCCTATAGCCTGATCAATCGCTGGCAATACCTGCACGACCGGTATGCTGGTATTAACTTTGAGCACAATATCGGTAGCGGTATTTTTAAGTACATACCAATTACCCGCAAAATGAAACTACGTCAGTTCTATACGGTTAAAACGCTGTGGGGAAGTCTGAGCGCAGCAAACAAGGCGTACAATACAGGACCGGATTACCAGTTCCAGTCGCTGGATGGCAGAACGTATATGGAAGTGGGCACAGGTATTGACAATATTTTCCGGTTTATACGATTGGATTTTGTGTGGCGGGTGTTACCACAACCGCTGCCAGACGATGCCTCGCAGCGGTTTGGTATCTTCGGAAGTTTCCGGTTAAGTTTTTAATCTTCATCATCTTGGGTATTATCATCTTCTTCCTCACCATTCAGGTAGCTGTTGAGTAAGGCGTCTATTTTTTTCAGGTCATATTCTTTATGCCAGTAAATGCCTGTTGCGTTAGTTTCAATACGCGGTTTGGTGGCATTAAGATCAAATGGGCCGGCAACACCGAGATAGCTGGTCACATTATCATCATCTGCCTCCACATCAATCCTGTATAAGTAAAATTTTCTTTTAACGCCTTCATACATCACGTTTCGGGTAGCTATAAATACAACCTTTTTAACGCCGTAATCTTCAGAAGCATAATTGTATAGTTCGCTTTGTGACAATGCCTGTTGTGTTAAATATTTTACCGGAAATAAGGAGAGCTTTTTCAGCTCTTTCAATTCCCGGTAGAGTGATATGCGATATTCTGTATCGGCACCCAGTTTGTTCAGTGCGGTTACATCGGTAGCCTGGTTGTTTTTCAGTAATGCTTTTACAGCGCTGAATTGCAGGAAAGTGTTTCTGCTTGCCTGGTATTTTTTTATCAGTTGATAGCCTGCGGGATCCTTCATTTTTCCTATCAGTTTAAGCAGGCTGCCATATTGATAAGCATCGTCAAGGTCATCAGCTTTTCTGTTCTTTTTCAATTCATCTTCAGCCAAACCATACAATAACTTTTTGTATGGTAATATTGTGCTGCCGTTGACAAGATCATTCTCCATAAGCCTTACAGACAGGCTGATCAGCGGCCAGCGGATAACGGAATCACTGAGCAGTGGAAGAATACCGGGAAGTATGCCTTCACTCAGTGAAAGTGAATCATACATCAATCTTGAAAATAACCGGTAGACATTACCTTCTGTAGGCGGATGTTGTACCAGCAGATCTTTTATAAGGGCATAAGCTGCTTTTGTTTTATAAGCAGACAATATATACAGCAGGTCATACCGGTATTTTTCAATGTTTGGCGATGTGGAAGCATATTGCTCCAGTACAAATTGAATAGAAGAAGAGTCCCGTAGAGTAGCCACTTTGTTGAACAGCAGGTTGTTGGTATTGTTGTAATTATTGCTATCGGCGTAGGACCGCATTGTAGCCTTGTGTAGCAAAGGCATCTCTGAAGGAGCGAACTTTACCAGGTCAAGTATTTTTTTTGTAAGTATTACTGTTATTGAATCTTTGGAAGAAAGACTATCCAGTAGTTTTACGGCTTTTGAAGTATACACACTGGTAGGCAGGTGTTGATCGGTGAATGAAAATCCGGAAAAGAATCGCAATGCATTGGGGGCTTCCAGTGCTTCACGTGGAGCTACACAATAGAGCAGCATCAGCGTATCGCCTACCACCAGGAAACGCATCTTTTTCAGGTTGTGATTGTCGAACTGGCTGATCAATGCTTCGGCGCCTTTGTAGTTGCCGTTGTTCACCATTTTAAAGCTGATCAGGCTGTCGCTATAGCCAACATTCACATTTGCTTGATACCGTAATAAAGCTGAATCACTTTCAACCCAGTAATATGGATTGAACGCACTTTTCTTTATGAAAAAACTAACGGGAGCAGTAGAGTCGTGCACATAGTAAATCTTTATTTCCGGATCGTTCTCTGAAGAGTCTTTGGATCTATAATAGGTTACGGTTTCCGGCGCCCATATACTGAAGCTGTTGTCCGGAGATGTATGCTGTGACCATACTGCTTCCGGTAAAGGTTGCAGGGTAAAAGAATGGAAAAATTCATCAATTTTCTTTTTGCTTCCAACTGCATCGGCTGCAGTAGCTCCCAGTGTATAGATTCTGTTGCCACGATGCAGTTGCAGGATCTTGTTGTAATATTCCTCGCCACCACGGGCAATGATAAACTCGTGCCATATTGCAGGAAAATGCTGCACCGTATCATACCGGGTAGAGATAATCTTAGTGGCATTTTTCTTTAAAAAACTTTTGTAAATGTCAAAAACGGCTGAATCTGCTTTGAGCGAATAGCCTTTTTTCATGTCTTGCACTATACATTGCAGGTACATATTGTCTTTGGCATCGCTGGCTGCATAAATAGTAGTTACAATGGTTTCTTCTTCTTCATTGCGTCGTATGGAAGGCTTTTCGGGAAAGAGTATTGAAAAGCCGTGCTGGGTGTTGGTAAAAGTTTGCTGTGACGGTGCTTCTACTTTTATGGTCTTATTAAAAACTAGCGAATTGAAGAAGCGGTTGGCATTTAATGATTCAACAGAATCCTGTATGTCAGATCCTACCAGCAACGCATATACCACCGGAGGTCTTGAAAAAGCCCTGATACGATATGTGTATTTACCGGTAATGGCTGTTATTTCTTTCCCTTTTACACTGTCGTAAACAATGGATGTGCTTTTTACAATTTCCCCTTTACGTTTGAGGTTGTTCAGGACGGTATTAAGTACACTGTCTTCGTTCTCTGAAAGATTTACCACTGAATTCAGCGACAGGTAATACAACCCGGTATTAATATCTGTATACAGTTTTATTTCCATGTTGTCGGAACTGTATCGCGTGGTTTGTGGTACACCCGGCATTTCTACAGAATACAGGTTGTTGGTCGAGCTGTTTCTTTGCCAGGCTTGTTCACGTGCTTTGAAATCGTAAGTAGCTGCAGCAATGGTTTTGTCGGAACGTACGGGTGTTAGGTGGAAGCCCTTTAACCGGAGCATATTCACCACACCGGAATCGCCGGGGAGATGTCCCGCACCGATAGCAAAAAAGATAGAACGTTGATGTGCAAGACTGTCAATACGCCGCGCCATTTTTTGATTGCGGCGAAGCATGATACTATCCCTGGAGTAACCTGAAATGAAACTGTTCAGTGCTTCAAATTGTTCAAGGTCCTGTTCACGGTACATCCTGATCGCATCTTCTATATAGCGGGAGGTTTTTTTATTCTCATCCAGAAACTCTGTAATGTATTCTTTCAGGGGGACTTTTTTATCCGTTTTACGCTGGTCATCCAGATCTTCAATACCGCCCACCCATTTATCTTTACGTTTGGCAATGCTGTAAAAATAAAAGTCCATGGCTGTTTCGGTCCTGTTGGAGTCAACAATGTAATTTTTCCAGCCGCTGACATAGTCTCTGAATTCTGATGCCTTTACAACATCTGCCGGTTTGTGAAATTTTTCCTGGAGTTTCTTTTTAATGCTGTTATATTCTTTGGCAGCCAATACGTCTTTTACATATTGCATATCTTCAGGATCAGGAGGCTGATTCATAAAAAACGTCATCATAGAATCCACATCCAGTTCTGAAGCATAGCCTTTGCAGGATTCAAAAACACTGTATAGTGAATCAGGAAAATTAAACAGGCGTTTATCCGGTAAATGAAAAGTGCCATACAGGTATGAAGTGTCTTTTAAACCTTTGCCGGTTATGCGCCATAGAAAACCTGGTTGTATTTCCCGTGACTGTGAATAGAGCAGAACAGGAGAAAAGGTAAGCTGGCATATTAAAAATGCTGCCAGGAAGAGATTACGCTTCATGTCGTTTAGGGGGTTGTTGCTTATACGAAGAAACAAAAAAATGCCCAATACCGGTATGGATTAAAATTTACACAGAACATGCGGTGGGATGACTTTTGCATGCTATTTTAGACAATACAAACAGTAAGAATATTGTAAAAAAGTAATATGATAAAACCGTTATTGTTTATTGCATCCTTCATTTTATTCTCCATCGTTATGCAGGCACAAACACCCGAACAGAAACTGAAAGAAAAAAAAATTGTATTGCCGGCTGCTTCTCAGCCGGTAGCCAACTATGTAAACGTAGTACGTACGGGCAACCTGTTGTTTCTTTCCGGGAAAGGACCTGCCAGGCCTGATGGTACCTATATTTCGGGTAAAGTAGGTAAAGACCTTACTATTGAGCAGGGATATGAAGCAGCCCGGCTTACAGCATTGCACCATCTTGCGGTTCTGAAAGCAGAACTGGGAGATCTTGGTAAAGTAAAACGGATTGTAAAAGTGCTGGGTATGGTAAACTGCGAAGGTGATTTTAAAGATCATCCCAAAGTGATCAATGGTTATTCTGATTTTATGGTAGAGATATTTGGTGATAAAGGCAAACATGCCCGCTCTGCAGTGGGCATGGGATCACTACCCATGGGTATGGCAGTGGAAGTGGAAGTAGTAGTGGAAATAGAATAAAGCAGTAATACCGCTTAGATGCTATTGATAGCCTGTAAAATTATTTTGCAGGCTTTTTTTATTTCTTTCTCTGAAATAGTCAATGGTGGTGCCAGTCGTAAACACTGAGGCGCAAACAAAAACCAATCAGTTAGTACAGCTTTGTCGGCTGCCAGGCATGCATCAATGATCTTTTTATTGGTTTCAAAGCTGTCAAATTCCACAGCCATCAATAAACCGGTAGAACGGATGGTTTTGATCCTGGGATGATGTAAAAGTTCCATGAATAGCCTGGCTTTTTCACATACACCATCGATCATTTTTTCTTCCAGCAATGCTTTCATTGCAGCCAGCCCTGCTGCACAACATACCGGGTGACCACCAAAAGTGGTAATGTGTCCCAATACGGGGTTATCTGTCAATGAACTCATGATCTTTCTGCCGGCTACAAACGCACCCAGCGGCATGCCGCCTCCAAGTGCTTTTCCCAGCAGCACTATATCGGGTACTACGCCCCATTGTTCAAAAGCCCAGAGTGTGCCGGTGCGGCCAAACCCGGTCTGTATTTCATCAAGGATGAGCAGGGTGCCGGTCTCATCACATTTTTTGCGTAGCGCCTTCATCCATTCGCGTATTGGTGCATGTACGCCACGTTCACCCTGTACAGACTCTGCAATAATACAGGCTGTTTGTTCGGTAATAGCATCAATACTTTCAAAAGCATTGTAGTGAAGATGTTCTATACCGGGCAGCAACGGACGAAAGGCATTGCGCCAGTATTCATCGCCCAATATGCTTAGTGCGCCTTGTGTGGAACCATGATAGCTCTGGTTAAAAGCAATGATCTGCGTGCGACCGGTATATCTTTTAGCCAGTTTCATAGCGCCTTCCACAGCTTCGGCCCCGGAGTTGGTAAAGTATACGGAGTTGAGTGTAGCAGGCATATTATCTGACAGCATTTTTGCATATTGTACCTGCGGTGTTTCCACTATTTCACCATACACCAGTATGTGCATGTAATTGTCCAGTTGATTCCTGATGGCGCTGATCACTTTCGGGTGCCGGTGCCCCACGTTACAAACACTGATGCCTGCAATCAGGTCAATATATTCTTTGCCTGATACATCCCATAACTTACTGCCTTTGGCCTTTACAATTTCCAGTGCAAGCGGTGCTGCAGATGTCTGTGCCACGTGTTGCAGAAATAACTGACGTTGATTCATACTTTTCATTACAACTGCAAAGAACGCCAATTCTACGGAATAACGGATATTTGTGAGACAACGGAATGGAGCCGGAAGTTGAAATGGAGCAAGGCGCAAGGGAAAGTCAGAAAGAAAGCACGAAGTGTGAAGTACAGCTTTTTTTTGTTTAAGCTGAACGCCCGCATAACCAGTTATTCAGACAGGTTTGACCTTTCACTTTTCGCGTAAAAAAACAACGCTTCTTTTCATCAGGTATCCACGAATATCAGCACCGGAAACCAGAAACCTGTAACTTGCAACAGACATTTACTTTTTGCTTTATATACAGATACTACTTACAACCTATAATTTAATAACGAACAATGCCAGTTATTTTACACGTAAACGGAGTTTATCCCACTTTTGGTGACAATTGTTTTATTGCACCCAATGCTACTATTGTAGGTGATGTGGTAATGGGAAATGATTGCAGTATATGGTTCAATGCAGTGGTGCGTGGTGATGTAAACAGTATCCGTATGGGCAATAAAGTGAATATTCAGGATGGTGCTGTGATCCATTGCACATATCAGCGTACACAAGCTATTATAGGTAACAATGTTTCTATAGGGCACAATGCATTGGTGCACGGATGTACAATACAGGATAATGTGCTGATAGGCATGGGAGCTATTGTAATGGATAACGCAGAGATCGGCAGCAACTCCATTATTGCAGCCGGCGCAGTGGTGCTGGAAGGTACCAAAGTGCCCCCCGGAACTATCTTTGCCGGCGTGCCTGCCAAAAAAGTAAAAGATATTGACGAAAGTCATATTCACGGCGAAATCAACAGAATAGCAAACAATTATGTAAGGTATGCCGATTGGTTCAGGGATCAGGTAAACAGTGAAAAAAGTTAAGGCTATTGCAACTACGGGATAATATCTTTAGATTTAGTTGCGTTTAGTCCGTAGAAACCAATATTTATGAAGTCAGTCCGTCATATCGTGCTTGCTACAGTTTGTTTCCTGCTATTCATTTCCCTGCATTCCTGTAGTTTATTTGGTCCGAAATACGGCTGCCCAAGTAATGGTAAAAATGTGGGAGCGGAACGGATTATAAGCGGTGAGAAAGTGCCGAAAGCCAGAAAATTCAAGGCATAGAGCATATTATAAACCCGGGACATAACCGGATGGTTTGTCCTGTACCCTATCCGATAATCTAAATCCGTTTCGTATGAGTCTCATACTACGTACCGACTTCGGCTGTACCGAAGCGATCATTGATGACGATTGTGGACTGAAGCGTTTTTATGAAGTGGCCAACATCCTTACCGAAGATCTGGAGATCCGTTTCACCCGCAAGGAAGATGATTTTGACACACTCACCTGGAGTTTCCTGTACAAAGGACATGTATTAACGCTCTATTACAACATCTACACCGGTATTTCAATTTACCCGTACAAGTTTCGCGATGCGTTGCGTAAAGACAACGATGCCGTAATAGAAATTGCCAGTTACCTGGAAAGGCAGTTGCTAACGCATAAGATAAAGCGTTTTGCTTCCTGAGCATGATACGCTGATGAGTGGATTATTGAAAGTAAATCATTTCGCTTTTCATATTTGACCTTTCATTTTTCACCTTCTCAGTAATTCTTATCATCAATAGTAGCCAGTATTGAGCAATAGCTGATGTAGCGTTCTGCGCTGATGTCGCCATTTTCAACAGCGCTCTTGATGGCACATCCGGGTTCGTTCAGATGCAGGCAGTTGTTGAACTGGCAATCATTGATCAGTGCTGCCATTTCGGGATAGTAATGTGATAACTCCTGCCGGGAGATATCTACAATGCCAAATTCGCGTACACCCGGTGTGTCTATGATGCTGCCCCCAAAAGGCAGGTCGAACATTTCGGCAAACGTAGTGGTATGTAATCCTTTTCCACTCCATGAACTTACGTCCTGGGTTTTAAGTGCTAACTCCGGGAACAATGCATTGATAAAAGATGATTTACCAACTCCTGAATGTCCACTCAGTAAAGTGATCTTATCTTTCAGCAGGTCTTTCAGTTCATTTACACCTGTTTCCTGTTTAAGACTCATCAATACTACTTTGTAACCGATATCGGTATAAATATCGTTCAGCTCTTCAAACAGCTCCAGTTCCTTATTACGGTACAGGTCAGATTTGTTGAATACAATAATAGAAGGAACATGATACGCTTCGCTGGTTACCAGGAAGCGGTCAATAAAACCTTGTGATGTTTTGGGTTCACGTAGCGTAGCAAATAATAATGACTGGTCAAGATTGGCAGCTACAATATGATGATGTCTTTTATTGGCAGGTGATTGGCGATTAATATAGTTTCTGCGCTTGTGTATTTCTGTAATGATGGCTGTATTCTCCGCTTCGTTTTCAAGATCAGCCTCTACTTCATCGCCTACTGCAAGAGGATTGGTAGATGTAATGTTGTCAATTTTGAACACCCCTTTGATGCGGGCATTCATCATGTTGCCGGTTTCGGTCTTTATGCTGTACCAGCTACCGGTAGATTTGTATACAATGGCTCTCATTTGTCTGAACCGCTATTTTTTGTGATTACCAGGATAAGTATGCCTGATACCGGCTGGCGACCGGCTTATGGAAAGCGAAGCTGGTACATTTTTTTGGTTTGGCAGAAAAATAATTTGTGTTTGCTGTATATAGTGTCACCAGAACTATGGGAATTTCCTGAACAGGGTATACTTCAATGCTATTTCCAGCAACAGGAATATGAAGGCTGCTATTGCAAACGGGAAAAAGCGTTCTGTATAGCGTTTTAATGCAGTGATCTCTATCCGTGATTTTTCCAGTTTGTCAATCTCATTATAAATGCCTTTCAGTGAATTGTTGTCGCGTGCACGGAAATACAGGCCCCCGGTCTCATCGGCAATTGAACGCAATAATTTTTCGTCAATATTCACTTTTTGTGGCCGGGTAGTGGTTCCATCTACCGGTACCTGTGCGTAACCTTCAGACCCCACGCCAATGGTATACACGCGTATGCCGTAAGCTTTGGCCATTTCTTTGGCAACCAGCGGATCGATACGGCCACCCTGGTCCTCGCCATCGGTCAGCAAAATGATAATGCGGGTTTTGGTTTTAGAATCTTTTAAACGTTCCACACTCAGGCCAAGTCCGTCGCCAATAGCAGTACCATCTTCCAGCGCGCCTCGCTGAATATTGTAGATCTGTGATTGCAGTACATTCTGATCGGTAGTAAGCGGAACCAATGTAAAACCTTCTCCGGAAAAGATCACAACGCCGATCCTGTCTGTAGCCCGCTCTGCCACAAATTCGGCAGCCACCTGTTTGGCAGCTTCCATACGATTGGGCGTAAAGTCCTGCGCCAGCATACTGCCGCTTACATCGAGACATAAAATGATATCAATACCCTGACCGGATTTTAGTTCTTCATCGTTGCGCGTTTGCGGACGCGCCAGTGCAATGATGATACAACTAATGGCCAGCAGGCGAAATACAAATGGGGCATGACGTAAAGTAGTTTTCCAGGAGTTCTTTTTCCGGAATGCCGCCAGTGAAGAAACACGTATAGCCCCTTGCTGTCTGTCACTTTTCGACAGGTACCAATAGATCATCAGGGGCAGCAATGCAAGCAGCACAAACACCCATTTCCAGGCAAAAGTGATATGTTGAAACCAGTTGTATAACACGCTTACGGTGTATTGTTGAGTGTTTTAATAGCCGAATGAATGATGTTGAAATTGTTTTCATTATCAGCGGCTCCGGGTTGATAGCGGGCAAATTTTACAAAGTCTGCCACCTGTAATGCTTCAGCCAGTTGCCGGTATAGTTTATCATCCAGTGATGAACGTTTCAGTTGCATGATCAATTCATCGTTGGTTTTTTCCAACGAGGCAATATTCAGTTTGCGGGCAATGAACTGTCGAAGAATATTGTTCAACCGGGTGTAATATGCTTTTTCTTCATCCTGCAGGTTCCAGCCTTTTTTACGTAGCTCTTCCATTGCCTCCATCGCTTCTTCATAGGGCGATAGTTTGATGACAGGTATAGCCGGAACCTCCCTGCGTTTTTTTAGCTTACGAATGGCAAGTATGACGATGGCTCCCAGCAACAATATTCCGGCTGCAATGATCCAGGGCAGGTATTTTACCCATTTGGGAGGCTGTACATCTTCAATTTCTTTGATGTCGTGATAATCTTTTGACAGATCCGCTTCTGTATAAGCCACTGCAATGCCAATAGTATCGGTATCGTATGTTTTATTGCCGGCCTGCAGTTCCAGTGCGGGTATCTGCTGGTAACCGGTATCATAACTGGTAATGGTCAGTACCTGTTCTATCTTTTTACCATCAATGCCATCGGTGGTATCGGGTTTGCCTTTGCTGATAAATTCAAAATGCGGAATAGAATCCAGCCGGAACCAGGTCACAGGTTCGCCCAGGGGAAGGTGTACACTGAGTGTAAGTTGAATAGGTTCGCCAATCAGTATATTATCCCTGTCAACGGAGGCCTTTACCAATACCTGTGCGTTCAGCAACATGGTGGCCAGCAACAGTACAGTGCAACAAGCTATATGTGGAATGATCTTTTTCTTCATGCTATCGGTTACGCCCGACAAAAAATTTCTGCAATATTTTTACATAATCATCATCTGTGCGAACGTGCAACAGTTCACAACCGGCTTTCACAAAAGCGTTTTTACAATAGTCCGTATGATTAAAAAAATCGGTCTGGTATTGTTTGCGTACCAGGAAATCGCTGGTATCGATCCATTCGTGCGCACCTGTTTCAGCATCTTCTACCTGCAGTAAACCGGCATTGGGCAATTCCATATCCATTTTATCGTACACCTTAATGCCGATCATATCATGTTTTCTGCCGGCAGCTTTCAGGGTATTTTCAAATGTATTATCAATAAAATCGCTCAGTAAGAACACAATGCTTTTCTGCCGTACTGCATTGTTGAGACGCTGCAGGGCTATATCCAGCCGCGTACCTTTGTGTTTGGGCTGTGTGGTGAGCAATTCACGTACAATGTACAGGATATGATCACGCCCCTTTTTAGGAGCAATGTATTTTTCAATGATATCACTGAACAAGATTACGCCCACTTTATCATTATTGCTCATGGCAGAAAATGCCAGTATTGCAGCTATTTCAGTTACCAGGTCTTTTTTACGTGCCTGCGTGGTACCAAATAGTGAACTGGCGCTGATATCTACCATCAGCAGTACTGTTAGCTCGCGTTCTTCTTCAAACAGTTTGCTGAAAGGGTGATTGAACCTGGCAGATACATTCCAGTCAATAAAACGGATATCATCACCGGGCTGGTATTCGCGTACTTCTTTAAATAACATACCACGACCCTTAAAAGCACTATGATACTCGCCGGTAAAAAGATGCCGGGTGAGTTTTTTGCTTTTAATTTCCAGCTCACGTACTTTTTTTAATATGTCGGCGGTGGTCATCATGGAACCTGTACTACACGTAATACTTCATCAATAATATTTTCGGCGCGTACATTTTCGGCTTCAGCTTCATAGCTCATGCCGATGCGGTGACGCAATACATCTTTTGAAATGCTGCGCACATCTTCAGGAATAACAAAACCACGTTTGTTAAGGAATGCCTGTGCTTTGGCTGCCAATGCCAGGTTAATGCTGGCCCTGGGCGAACCTCCGTACACGATGAGCGGCTTCAGTTTTTCAAGCCGGTATTTTTCCGGAAATCGGGTGGCAAATACAATATCAAGAATATAGTTCTCTACCTTTTCGTCCATGTACACCTGGCGTACCAGGTCGCGTGCCTGCAATACTTCCTGCATAGATACCACGCGGCCTACTTCGGGTTGTTTAATGCCCTGTACATTCTGACGGATGATCAGTTGTTCTTCTTCCTTGGTAGGATAATCAACGATCACTTTCATAATAAAGCGATCCTGCTGTGCTTCCGGAAGCGGGTAAGTGCCTTCCTGTTCCAGCGGGTTCTGGGTAGCCAGTACCAGGAAAGGTTCATCCAGTTTATAGGTAGTGTCACCAATGGTAACCTGGCGTTCCTGCATGGCTTCCAGCAAGGCACTCTGTACCTTGGCGGGGGCCCTGTTGATCTCGTCGGCCAGTATGAAGTTGGCAAAAATGGGCCCCTTACGAACGATAAATTCGTTTTTGGGCTGGTTATATATCATGGTGCCGATAACGTCGGCGGGTAACAGATCGGGCGTAAACTGAATACGGCTGAATTTAGCGTGTATAGCCTGTGCCAGCGATTTGATTGTAAGCGTTTTGGCCAATCCCGGTACACCTTCCAGCAGTACGTGCCCGTTGCTCAGCAAACCAATCAGCAGCCTGTCCAGCATAGAATGCTGCCCCACAATTACCCGGGCTGTTTCATCGCGCAGGCGGTCAATAAACACGCCGTGGTACTGTATTTTTTCGTTGAGCTGGCGAATATCATCGGCTGTTAACAGCATAGAACGAGTTTAGTATGAACGATTGATAATCAAGATATGAAAATACGAACAAAGCTGTATCAAGATGCTTGCCAACCTGCTAAAAAAACCAAAAAAGCCGATAGATAATCCATTCCGGGCAATAAAATGATGCTGTTGCAGTTAAAGAAATTAACCCTATTACAGTTTAAATCAATACTTATGAAAAAAAGTATACGCTACATGTTGCTTTTAATGGTTGTTACACAGTTCACTTATTGTAAAAAAAGCAGCAGTTCCGAAGATACTTCGCGTACCACACTTATTACCAGCGCTTCCTGGAAGTTCGACAATGCCTGGCTGGATGTAGACAAGGATGGCAAGGCCGATTCTCCTATTCCTTCCAGTTACCTGAAAAGCTGCCAGACAGACAATGTGGTTACACTGAAATCTGATGGTACCGGTACACTGGATGAAGGTGCTTCAAAATGTAATACTGAAGATCCGCAAACCAGCAGTTTTACGTGGTTGTTCAAAGACAATGAAAATACCATCAATCTTTCCACTGCCATCATCACCGGTGTTGAAGGCGATATTAAGATCACTGCTTTAACCGGCAGCAAACTCCAATTGCAGAAAGAGGTTGTTTATGTGGGCTTCCCTCAGTCTGTAAACATAATATTGGATCTGAAACATTAGGAGTGTGGTGAGTTGTCAGTCAATGTCGTAGAATTAAGCTCGGTCAGGAGCCGGGCACAAGTACATTTATCTACAGGCGCCACGATGTGGCCAAACTAAATTTAACGATATTGAGTTGAGTTATCATTGATGATGAAATCAAAAACGCCAGTTGCAGGTTATATGGTTACTAACTTGTAACTGGCGTTCTGCATTAAGCATTTATCAGCCATTCATTAAAACACAGCCTCAACTTATCTTCCCCACTAAAACCTATCACTGTATTTAGCGTCTCAGGAAAGATATTTCGCTACAATAGGAACTCTCCGGCCAACACCAAATGCCTTGCTGCTTACACGGATAATAGGGCAGAACTGGTTGCGCTTGTATTCATTGGTGTTCACCAGCTTCAGTACCCGTTTTACCAGCGCTTCATCAATACCCATAGCAATGATCTCACGGGGGCCTTGTCTTCTTTCAATGTATTGATACAGTATTTTATCCAGTATAGAATAATCCGGTAAACTATCACTGTCCTTTTGATTGGGACGTAATTCTGCAGATGGTTCTTTATTGATAATGTTTGCGGGAATGATCTCACCATTGCGGTTAATATACCTGGCCAGCGCATATACCTGCATTTTGTATACATCACCTAATACACTCAAGCCTCCGGCCATATCGCCATATAATGTGCCATACCCGGTAGCCAGTTCGCTTTTGTTGGAAGTGTTGAGCAGGATATACCCGAATTTATTGGCAACAGACATCAGCAGGTTGCCGCGTGTACGGCTTTGCAGGTTCTCTTCAGCCAGGCCAAAAGGCAGGTCGCCAAAAACAGGTTTCAGTGTAGACAGGAATGCATCGTACACATTGCCAATGGGAATTATATCATAAGGATTGCCCAGTTGCTTGCTGAGTTGTTCCGCATCTGATACAGAATGTGAGGAGGAGAATGCAGAAGGCATCAGGATGGCGCGTACATTGTCTTTACCCAGTGCTTCACAGGCCAGTGCCAGTACTACAGCGCTATCAACGCCTCCGGATGAACCAAGAATCGCTTTGGAAAAACTCATCTTGCGAAAATAATCACGTATACCTAACAGCAATGCCTGGTGTATTTCGCCAATGTTCTTTTCTGCAGTGAGATATTCAATGATCTTTTCAGGATCTTTTATTTTGGCTACCCGCGTTTCACGGTTAAAATCGACAGCCTGGAGCCTGGGAATAGATAGCTTTTTAGAGGTGTCTGCTTTTTTATTCTGCGCGGCAGCAGCCTGTATAGTTTCCTCTTTTACTGCATTTACTTCTGCTGTGTCAACAATGGTAAAATCTTCTTCAAAGTATTTCATTTCCTTTACGATCTGACCTGCAGCATTCATAACAAGACTGCCGCCATCAAATACAATTTCAGTCTGCGCGCCTACTGCATTGCAATAGAACATGGGCAGTTTATATTTCAGCACATTGGCCCGGATGATTTCTTTACGGTCATCATCGTGATCATAATCAAAAGGAGAAGCAGAAATGTTGATCATAATATCCGGCTGCTGTTTCACCAGCATATCCATAGGGCATATACGATACAGTGGATTATCGCCAAGGTTCCAGATATCTTCACAGATGGTTAATGCAATGGTGTGTCCTTTGAAAGGAATTACTTTCCATACATTAGCCGGTTCAAAATAGCGGTCTTCGTCAAATACATCGTAAGTAGGCAGCAATGTTTTGTGCGCTACAGCCTGCACTTGTTTATCGTACAGGAACCATGCTGCATTGAAAAGGTCTTTTCCTTCCGCCTGCGGGTTGCGCTGCGGACTGCCAATGATCACACCAATGGTATCGGCCTGTTCTTTAATGATATCAATGGCTTTGTAACATTCATTTATAAAATCGGTAAACTCTACAAAGTCCCGTGGAGGGTAACCGCAGATGCTCAATTCTGAAAATACAACGAGGTCTGCCTTGCGGGATTTGGCATATTGAATAGCACCGATGATCTTACGGGTATTATCTTCAAAATGACCAATATGATAATTCTGCTGGGCTAAGGCTATCTTCATATAGCGAATTTACATCAACTACATTAATTACCGAAGTATGTACAGCACAATACAATAATTTATATATAGCTATATTCTACATTTGTGTTGACAACATAATTCTTTTAATTCCGTTTTTTCAGCATGAAAAGAATCGTACTTATACTGGCTGGTATTATGATGCTGGCAGGTTGCAGATCAAAAGGTATTCCTGATGTTTCAGGTATAAAGGTTTCCTTGCAGGTGGAGCGTTTTGAACAGGACTTTTTTGCTATTGATACCAATAATATCCCGGCTTCTTTACAACAACTGGGTATAAAGTACCCCGGTTTCCTGCCGGATTACCTGCAGGGTATTCTTGAATTACCACCCGGTTCAGATACCAGTCTGCAGGTACAGGAAGTATTAAGACGTTTTATTGCCGATTACCATTCTGTAAAGGTTGCTGCAGACAAAGCCATCCCGGATATAGCGCCATTTAAAAAACAGGCAGAACACGGCCTGCAGTTTGTGAAATACTATTTCCCTGCATATAAACTGCCCGGAAAACTGATCACATTTATCGGTCCCATGGAAGGATATAGCGATATTCTTACCAAAGATGCCCTGGCTGTAGGCCTGCAATTGCACCTGGGTAAAGACAATGCGCTTTATACCAGTACCACAGGACAGGAGTTTTTCCCGCTTTATATTTCCCGCCGTTTTACACCCGATTATATTGTGGTGAACTGCATGAAGAATATTGTGAATGATATAGCGCCCGGCAAATATGTAAGCAAGCCGCTGGTAGAACAAATGGTAGAAGAAGGAAAACGGTTGTATGTACTGGACCAGTTGTTGCCCGAAACAGCCGATACACTAAAGATTGGCTATACTGCGCGTGAACTGCAATGGTGCTATAACTATGAGGGAAAGATCTGGAATTTCTTTCTGACCAATAACCTGCTGATGAGTACTGAACCAGGACTGATGAAAGATTACCTGAATGAAGCTCCCCATACGCTTGCATTTGGCGACGATTCTCCGGGGTTTGTTGGTTTGTTTGTAGGGCGTCAGATCGTAAAGAAGTACCTGGAAAAACATCCCGATGTGTCGCCGGCAGAGTTGTTAAAAACAGATGGTATGAAGATATTTGAAGAAAGCAAATACAAACCGAAATAATACTATCAATGCTGTTGTTAAAACAAAGCGGGCTCAGAATCATCTGAGCCCGCTTTGTTTATATGTTATGTGTGATCTGGTTAGAAATCCACACCCATTGCAAAGTACAGGATAGGTTTACCTCTGAAGAAACCATTCATTTCCCAGCCGCTATCCAGGCGCAGGAAGTAACCCAGTAAGGTGCTGCGTACACCAAATCCATAACCACCTGCAAACGGACCTACACCACCGGCTTTTACTTTTATAACGGCTGAACCATCAGCGTTTGGATACTCAACCTCTGGTCTCCTGATGTTCTTGATGCCATTCCATGCACTACCCAGGTCAATGAACTGTGTTAACTGGAAATTGCGGAGAAATGCATTGTTGATGGGGCGGTTCAGTAATGTGGCAAATACCGGCAAACGGAATTCACTGTTCAGTACTACGGCATTGTTACCGTTGGCCACGTTTTGCCTGAAACCACGCATATTAACAGCCAGTGACTGGTAGTAGTAATCGACATTAGCATCCGGCTGGGGATTGCGGTTGTATTTGGGGAACATCCAGCTATCTACACCACCCAGGTAATAAATGATCTTCTGGTTACCCCATGAAAAATCGCCTGCCGCACGACCGGCCCAGATAAAGTTGCGATAGATGGGATAGTAGTACCGTCCATCAAATCCGAAATTGAAAGAAAGCTTACCTGATTTGGCATTGCCGAAAGCAGGCGTATTGATCTGGCTGTTCAGGTCAGCATAGATTTTATACTTCAGACCATTCCAGATATTGGTAGCCTTCATCACAGAGTTGTCGTACACATACTCCAGTCTTGATACGGCAAATACCTGTTTGTTGAAAGTAGGTGCTTTCAGAGAAGCGGTGTCGAAATATTGTCCCCTGATAACGATCTTATCAGTACGGATACCGGCAGATAAACGTATGCTGCGTACTTTGTCAAACGGATATTTTATTGTCAGTTGGTACAGGTTGGTGTACATCTTGCCTTCATAAATTTGGCTGCTGCCGTTTACTCCTGTAACACCGCCAATATCTGTTTTACGGTAATAGATCAATGAATAATCAAGACGTTTTTTAAGATAGTCTGCACGTGCATACCATTCACCGCCACCATCGAACAATGACTGGTTAACAGGTATAAACACGCTGCTGCCACCGGTTCCAATAGCGGCTGCACCACCACCACCGCCAATCAGCGGCAAACGTAATGCTCCGGTAAAGCGGATATCTTCAAACAGGTCGAAGATCGATGCCTTCAGCATACCATTAAAGGCGCCGCCGCTTTGCAGGGTTACAGGCAGTGACCCTGTATATGGCTGGTACCGGCTGATGAGGATATCATTATTGAAGCCTCCGGAAATATTATCTACAGAGAACTTGAGTTTATAATCGAACAGCTTGGCTTTTTTCAGAACCGACTCCGTTTGTGGAGAGGCGGCTGTAGCGCCTGCTCCCGCCGGTACCCCTGAAGGCTGTGTAGCAGGTTTGCTGCTATCTTTTTTCTCTTTTTCAAAGCCTGTTTCAAAAATATCGTTCAGCTGTTTATTGCCGGATGATGGTTGTTGCGACTGGATGGTTTGTCCGGCAGACTGTTGTCTTTCAATAATAGTTCTGCGACGATAATCCGTTGGTTTAGGATTCACGTTCCTGCGGGTCAATGCATTTTCATCCACTTTCAGTTTGTACAGCAGCTTCAGGTTGCCTTCACCTCGAACCTCACTCACCTGTCCGTTATCACCGGCAATTTTTGTTTCCAGCAAACCACTCTGGTAGTTGGTGATGGGGAATACATAGGCAGAGTCATTGGTTACGGAATAGGCAAACAATGAATCGGGTTCTGTTTTGCCCCAGGCTTTGAGTGTAGAGTCCAGTTCATTCTTGTCGGGGTTACGCAATACCTGGTCGCCCACCAGGTACACGCTGTCCAGCCCTGCACGCCTGGTAGAAAAGAAGCCTGCATAGCGGTTGGCAATACCGGTTTCATCACTTATAAAAGTAAAGTGCGAAGTGTTGTATTGCATCGGGTAGCGGGCATCAGAATATTTCATATTGGTGAGCTGCGTGATCTGGCGGAACTCACTCTTGTTGTAAATATCTGTCAGGAAAACATTAAAACGGGTAGAGGGAACAGCAGTGTCCTTGCCGATAGTGGTACCGTCGGGCCTGTTAGATGCGAATATAACACCGGACTTATTCGGGAAAGATACAAACGTGGCATCCAGGTCGGCATACGCATCATTGGTAAGCTGTTCGTAAGAATCCTTATCAATTTTGTAAATAAAGATGTCTGACTGGCCTTTGCGTACGGCACTCAGCAGCAGGGTATTGGCATCCAGCATAAACTGCATGCTTTGTATCTGTTCAAATTCTTCTATGTTCTGTTTGATGTACTTATAGTGCTTAACCATATCATATACAAACAGTTTTACCTTTCCTTCAGACCAATAGATACATGCCAGCCTGGTGCCTTTACCATCCCATGCCAGCAGCGGGTAATTGGGGTTCACTTCGTTTTCATTTACCCGTACCCCGGTTTTCAATAATACCCTGCGGTCTACATAGTTTTCGTACAGCACCACCTGGTATTGTCCTTTGATGTATTCTACAACTGCATAAGTCTGGCTGCGGGGAGCAGGGTTGGGAGTGAAGCGGATATAATCTCTGTTCTTGGTTACTTCCTCTGTAACGGACATAGCGCCTTTGGGAAAGTTCCTGCGGCTGCGGATGTCTTTGTAATACGTTTCTTCGTATTCAACCATGAAGTCTTTCAGCACATCTTTAAACTTCTTTTTGCAGATGCGCTGAGAAGCATTGTTCAGGTTGCGGTATACGCGTGCCAGGTATAGGAAATAAGTAACGTTCTCTTTTTTATATTTATCAGCTATATAATGCCAGAAAGCGTGTCCGGCAAGATTGGGCTTTTCAAAAGCAAAATGATAAAAATTCTTGTAGGTGCCGGAAAGCAGGGCCAGTTTCAGTTGGTCATCCAGTTCAGGACTCCAGGGTTCTGCAACATATTCAATGTATCCGTCAACCAGCCATTTTGGAAGATCAAGCAATGCCTGGTTGGCAGCAAACTCCCCCAGGTCGTCACCAAAAAGGATGTTTTCAACCAGCACCCGTGCAATACCCAAACGTACCTGTGTACGCAGGTGTGAGTGGTCACCGTCGAAATACACGATCATTTTGTTGTTCACCAGTTTGGTAATGCCCCCGGTGGTTTGCCAGTCAAGACCAAGACCAATATTGGATTGTTCCAGCTCATTAAAGTGGTTGTACACCACAATATTGGTACGGCGCTGCAAACCATATTCAACAAATCGTTCAATGTCAGGCAGTTCCTTTTCAGCGATCTGCGTTACGTAATTGGCAATCGTTTTACCGTTCTCGTAGAAGTAAGTATTAAAATTGGGAGTTTGATAGTACTGCCATTTAAACTTACGAAACTGAACACGGTTCTTTCCAAACTCCACTGTATTCACCTGTGCGGATGTATAGAAATGCAGAAACAACGCTGTCGTAACTAGAAAAAAAACTTTTGTCTTTGGCATAATCTGTTGAAATTGCATATCCTATGTTAATGAGATTTTAAAGTTATAACAATCCGTATTACCGGTAAAATTCTATTTCCTTCCGATTATGTTCATAATAAAGCAGTTCGTATTCAGTCCCATCCAGGAAAATACATACGTGATATACAATGAAACGGGCGAATGCTGCATCGTTGATCCGGGTTGCTACTTCGGTAATGAACGCAATGAATTAAAAGAATTTATACAAGAATCCGGTCTGAGCCCTAAATATTTGTTAAATACCCACTGCCATCTCGATCATGTTTTTGGCAACAAATTCATCCACGCTACGTATGGGTTAGTACCACATGTGCACGAAAAAGAAGTTCCTGTGCTGAACCGTGCCGCAGAAGCGGGTGTAATGTGGGGAATGCCGTTTGACAATTACCAGGGCGACCTTATCTTTTTACGCGAAGGAGATACCATACGGTTGGGTGAAGATGTGTTTAAGGTCCTGTTTGCACCCGGTCATTCTCCCGGCAGCATTGCCTTTTATTGCGAAGCACAGAAATTCATATTGGGAGGCGATGTATTGTTTCGTCGAAGCATCGGCCGTACCGATCTGCCCGGCGGTGATTTTGATACCCTGATCAACAGTATCCGACAGCAGTTTTTTACATTGCCGGATGATGTAACCGTATATTCCGGCCACGGCCCTGAAACAACAATTGGGTATGAAAAAGTGAATAACCCGTTTCTGACCTGAGTTGCTGAATACGAAGAATAGCTGAATGGTTCAATGGTTTGATTGTTCAGAAGCATCCATCAGGCAATCAAACAGTATAAGCATCAAAGGAATGGGAACATAGTTACGTACGAAGAAATTTACCAATTACCGGCAACTTCTGAAACTCCTTTTTTTCCACCCGCAAAATAAAAAGCCCGTAAGCACCGGTGAGTAAAGTAGCCAGTGTTAAGCTGAGCCAGGTAGAAGGCCATACGCGCGTAAGCCCGTGATGCACGAAGTACAACAGGGCAACGATCACCATATAAGCCACCAGCTTTTTCCAGGCATAAGGAACACGGTAACTCTTTTGTCCCCATACATACGAGATGACCATCATGCTGCCATAGCAGATAAATGTAGCCCATGCACAGGCCATATAGCTGAAGTAAGGAATGAACAGGTAGTTTATAATGAGTGTCAGTGCTGCACCAATAAGGGTGATGTAGGCACCGGCGGAAGTTTTTTGCGACAGTTTGTACCAGATGGACAAGTTAATGTATATGCCCAGGAAAATATTGGCAAATAACAATACCGGTACCACTTTCAAACCCTCCCACATAGAGGTATCCCTGATAAATTGTTTCCATATATCGAGATACAAGGCTACCACCAGGAACATAAACGTCAGTGTGATCACAAAGAACTTCATCACACGGGCATAGGTGCGCGGAGCATCTTCCTGTACAGAATTACGGAAAAAGAAAGGTTCAGCTCCCATACGGAATGCCTGGATGAACAGGGAAATAAGGATAGATAGTTTGTAACATGCGCTGTAAACACCTACCTCATACTTGGCTGCTTCAGGATTTGCTACCGGCGCCAGCCATTGCAGCATCACCCTGTCAAATGTTTCGTTGATCATGCCTGCAAAACCGGCAATGGTCAGTGGCAGCGAATACAGGATAAGCTCCTTCCACATGTCGTATTTGAACTTCCAGCGGAAGGCCAGGAATTCTTTAGAAAGACACACCAATTGAAAAGCAGACTGAATAAGGTTGGCGATCAGGACATAGCCTACCCCAAAATCTTTTTTATAGATGATCAGTAAAACACTGTTGGGATGCTCCTCCAGCAGCCTGGGACATACGCTCAGAAAGAAATAAACGGTACCGATATTCAGCAGAATGCCCACCACGCGGATCAGTGCAAATTTGCGCGGACGCCCCTCATACCGCAGTTTGGCAAAAGGCAGGGCCGACAAGGCATCCAGGGAAATAATAAAAATGCTCAGGATAATGTATTGCGGGTACTGGGTACTGTCAATCAGTGCTGCCAGCGATTTGTAAAACACCAGGGATAGCAGGGTAAGTATAAGCGTGCTGCCGATAAGCGAGGTCAGCAGCATGTTGTAAATGTCGTCCTTAAACTCTTTGCGCTGGATATAACGGAAATAGGTGGTTTCAAATCCGAAAATGAACAGGGTGTTCAAAAAGGGGATCAGGGCATAGATAAGGCTCATTTCACCATAAGCTACCGTACCTTTGAACTTTAAGGTGAGGTAAGGTGTTAGCATGTAGAACAGAAACCTTGCTAAAATGGAACTTGCTCCGTACCAGATTGTTTGCCCCGCTAATTTTTTGATACCACTCAAGGAAGAAAAATTTGGATTATTCTATCAAAATTAAGGCTTAACTGTCACGAACGGCAGGATTTTAACGTCTTTAATGGCTGATGTATCTTTATTATATTAAAATTAATGACCATGAACCCCAGACTTTCTGTGCTGATGATGGCACTGCTGCTTTTTATTACCAATGTTAATGCCCAATCCAGAGCCAGTGAAGGTAAAACTGATTTCCAGGGCAAAAAAACTGCGGCTATTATTGAATTACCCTACGCTTCAGATATTGTAGAAGATGCTATTAAGGACCAGATGGCATCACGTGGTGTAAAAGGCAGTAGCTCCAAAGGTTTTGCAGTATACCGCAGCACCAGGGTAAACCCTGACCGCGATGACCAGGGAGATTTTTATTTTAAAGTAGAGCGTAAAAGCCGCAAAGAAAAAGATGTATCTCTTGTATACCTGATCATTGGCCGTCCTGGTGAAAATATAGGTACCCGTACCGAAAATGATGACCATTACCTGCAGGAAGCCAAATCTTTTCTGAATGATGTGGCGCCTTCTGTAGAAGCCTATAAACTGGAAGTGGATATTAAAGAACAGGATGAATTGCTGGGCGGCGCCAATAAAAAACTGCAATCCCTGATCAAAGATTCGATAGACCTGGATAATAAGATAAAAGGCCTGCAACAGAAACAGGAAGAGAACAAAACAGCCCGCCAGGCACAAACGGCAGAGATCACCAAACAACAGGGTATACTGGATGCCATGAGAGGCAGAAGAAAAAAGAAAGATTAAGTTTCACTTGCAATCAATACAAAGTTACACACGCCGGCATTTCTTCAGGAAAGCCGGCGTTTTTTTATGAGGATGAAAAAGTTGAATAGCTATAATTAATAAACTGATCAGGAATAAAACAATTTCAAATCCAAAACCTCAAATCCGAAACAGTTACTGTTGTTCTGAAAAACGTTTATTGTTCAACAGGGTAGAATCTGTAAGTGTGCGCAGGAACTGGTACAGGTAAAACTTCTCCACCTTACTTAGCGGTATTTTATTTTTTAGTAAAGTATCCAGCGTTGGGCTGTCCTGTATACCGCTGCTGTAATGATCCAGTACCTGGCTGATGCCTATAAAACGTCCGTCGTGGCCGTAGGGAAATGTAAGGTATACATTGCGGAGACTGGGCACTTTGAATTTCAGGGAATCTGCCTTGTTACCCGTGATTGTCATCCGGCCATAATCTTTCAGGGCAGGATCTATGGGCAGGCCGTTGTTGCGGTAACTGTTATCGGTAAATAATGGTTCTGTATGACAGCTATTGCATTTTGCCTGAAAAACTGCATAGCCGTTCTGTTCATCAGTATTGAAAACAGCTTTACCGCGTTTTACCTTATCATATTTTGAATCGGCAGAAACAATAGACGTTACAAACTGTGTCAAAGCCCATAACATCCGCTGGCTATTGATAGTAGCATCGCCAAAAGCAGCTTTGAACATTTTCCTGTATTCCTCGTCTTTTTTCAGTTTGCTGACGATGGTGGTCAGGTCTTCTGCCATTTCATTAGGCGCTGTAATAGGTGCCAGCGGCTGTACTTCCAGGTTGTTGATGCCGCCATCCCAGTGAAAGGTGCTTCCCCACGCCATGTTAAAAATGCCCGGGGCATTGCGGGTGGTAAACTGGTTGTTGAACCCGTGACTGAGATTGTGCTCAAAATTGGCAAAGGCTGCAAACTGCTGGTGACAGGAACCACAGGGAAAGTTGCCGTCTTTTGACAAACGGCCATCATAGAATAACTTGCGGCCCAACGCAAAACCTTCTTCTGTAAGCGGGTTGCGTGTAAAATTGTATTGGGGGGCGGGAAAACCGGGTGGAACTATAAATTGAATAGGATGGATTACCGGACTTTCAGCAATGGGTTCATCTTTTTTGCATGCATCAATGATAAGGATGCCTAAAAAACTGCTGAATAAAATCCTTATGGTCCATACCAGCGTCATGCCTATTCGTTCTTAATGGCTGTAATAGTAAACATTTTTGAATAATTTTCCGCCACCTGTACTGCCAGCGTGCCCGGGGTCATAATGGCCGGGTTTACGCTGATCTTCACATCGTGCGGATTGTAGAACCAGGCATTCACATCGGCCGTAATGGTAATTTCGGCTGTTTTACCGCCTTTCAGTTCCAGTATTTCAGCGTAAGGCATCAGTAAGGTAACCTTTCTTAATGCGCTTTCGTTTTGCTTAAAACCACCGATATGGTATTTGAACATTTGTCCAGGTGCTGTGGATGCGGGGGAAGTGCCTTCCAGTTTGGCCATGATGTAACCGGTATTCCAGGTCCAGAACATGCCCAGTGTAGGATCCAGTGCACCGGTTTGTGCCCCGCTGACATTACGTGCACTGTCAACGCCAATGGTAAAAGCAATGCGGTTGTATTTGAACGGTAATGCAGCTACTTTTACCTGTGCTGTAAGAGAGTCGGAACAATCTACCAGGAAATAATCTCCCTTGTTGGCTTCAAATACCCTTCCGGAATCTGTATTGATAAACTGTACACCGTGAACGTAAAATTTAAAGGCAGAAACAGTGTATGATTCATTAAAATGATTGGTATAGGCTTTCCCAAATTCAAGCGTGTTAGTATCATAATCAACCACCGCTTTAAAGTTCAGGATAACATTGTAAGGTTTGTCAGGTACAGTATCAAAATGCAGTTCGCGCTGGCAGGAAAGAATAACGATGCAGGCAATGATCAGCACGGGAATGGCCAGTAAACGTTTGCGTTGATTGTACAGGGGTAGCAGTAGTTTCATAGATAACTGGTTTAGGTTAATCATGATAGCGCACTTTTTGCCGGTTTTGTTTTTGCTGTGAACTTTTCTTTTTTGATTCCAGCCGCCGTTCTTTTACGGCTTTACCCGGTTTGGTGGCTATGCGTTTAACGGGAACCTTCAGTGCCTGTTCCAGTAACAGGTTCAGTTTGCCAATTACTGAAATCTTGTTTTCAAGCTGGCTTCTGAAAGTCTGGCTCTTTACCTGCAAAAACCCTTCCGGATTTAATTTATCATCCAGTTTTTCCAGCAATGTTTTCTTCTGTTCGGGTGTAAGTATCAGAGAATTAGCGATATGAAAATATCCTTCCACCATGGTTTCCACCTTGTTCACATGCTGCCCGCCTTTGCCGCCGCTGCGGGCCGTTTTAAAACGTATTTCTTTTGAAACATCTATCTTCATAGCTCAAAGTTACTACTACGCTTACTGATTCTGCACAACTGACGGTTGCCGTGTAGTATATTATCAAAAATCACTTATTTAACGCACAACATGCGGGCTATAGTACAAAGGGTAACACACGCCAGGGTTTCCATTAATAATAGCATTCATTCGTCTATTCAAAAGGGGCTGCTGGTGCTGCTGGGTATAGAAGATGCTGATACGGAAGATGATATTACGTGGTTAAGCAGTAAGCTGGTAAACCTTCGTGTATTTAATGATGCCGGTGGAGTAATGAATGTATCGGTAAAAGAAGACGGCGGTGATATATTGCTGGTAAGCCAGTTTACCCTGCATGCGTCTACCAGAAAAGGAAACCGTCCATCGTACATCAGGGCCAGTAAACCGGATTTTGCCATACCGATGTATCGGAAAATGATAGCGCAATTACAGGCCGACCTGGGAAAAGAGATCCAAACTGGCGAATTTGGTGCAGATATGCAGGTGAAATTACTGAATGATGGTCCCGTAACGATCATTATTGATACGAAGAACAAAGAATAATGTGCAGATGAGCCAATGCGCAAATTGCCCGGCAAATTTGAAAATTAGCAGCAATCGCAAATGGTCAGGTGTTAAGCGTTCGGCCCTACTTACAACCTACAACTTATAACTTACAACCCAATATGCAAATCACTATCCGCGAAGCACAGCAACAGGTAGACCACTGGATCAAAACAGTAGGCGTGCGTTATTTCAGTGAACTGACCAATATGGCCATCCTGACTGAGGAAGTAGGTGAACTGGCCAGGCTGATGGCGCGCAAATATGGAGATCAATCGTTCAAGGAAAGTGACAAAGGGCGTGACCTGGGCGATGAAATGGCCGATGTGTTGTGGGTGTTGATCTGCCTGGCAAACCAGACAGGGATAGATCTTACCGAAGCATTGGCCAAAAATTTTGAGAAAAAAAATATCAGGGATGCCAACCGGCATCACGAAAATGATAAACTGAAATAAGATCTGTGCTCAGGTATAGCTAGCGTACCAGCGTAACTGCCTTATAAATTAAACCTGCAACACCTACTACCAGCATACAGATGCCCCATATATACGAAAGACTACCCGATGGATATGTGCTTATGCGGATACAGCCTGCAACAATTAAGTAAATGGAAACAATTACAGAGATGATACCAATGCTTTTGTCGGGGCGTTTGGAGGTTTGTTCTTTGCCGGCGATGTTTGCTGCTGATTGTTCGTCAGCTTCGTTTTGTGGCGGATAGTTTGTCATAGGAAGGATGTTGATGCGTTAAAAGTAATACGCTGCTTTGTAAAATACAACCCTGGCTACAAATATTGTCAGCCAGTACAGGCGGGCATTTCAGGGCATTTAAAAAACAATTTAGCCTTTAAAACGTCAAATTATTTCAACATCACTTTATATTTGTAGCCTTATGGCAACAGATAACAGTAGGTTTCAGGCAATTATATCACACTGCAAGGAGTACGGATTTATTTTTCAGTCAAGTGAAATTTATGACGGCTTAAGTGCAGTATACGATTATGGCCAGTGGGGCAGTGAGTTGAAAAGAAATATCCGTGATCACTGGTGGAAAAGCATGACACAAATGCATGAAAATATTGTGGGCATTGACGCGGCAATATTTATGCATCCTACAACCTGGAAAGCAAGCGGTCACGTAGACAACTTCAGTGACCCGATGATCGATAATAAAGACAGCAAAAAACGCTATCGCGTTGACCACCTGATAGAAGCGTATGCTGATGAGCTGGAAAAAGCCGGCAAAAAACCGGAAGCAGTAGCTGTACTGGCAGAAATGGATCGCTTACTGGCAGCAGATGACATGCCTGGTCTGAAACAGTTAATTGAATCTCACAAAATAAAATGTTCGGTAAGTGGCACCGGCAACTGGACCGATGTGCGTCAGTTCAACCTGATGTTCTCTACACAGTTGGGTAGTGTTACCGATGAAGCCAGCGAAATTTACCTGCGTCCCGAAACAGCACAGGGTATTTTTGTAAACTTCCTGAATGTGCAGAAAACCGGCAGGATGAAAATTCCTTTTGGTATTGCACAGGTGGGTAAAGCATTCCGTAACGAGATCGTTGCCCGTCAGTTCATTTTCCGTATGCGCGAGTTTGAGCAGATGGAAATGCAGTTCTTTGTGCGTCCCGGTACACAGAAAGAATGGTACGAGTATTGGAAAGAAGCACGTTTAAAATGGCATCTTAGCCTGGGTATCCCCAAAGAAAAATACCGTTTTCACGACCACGTAAAACTGGCGCATTATGCTGATGCTGCGTGCGATATCGAATACGATTTCCCTATCGGTTTCAAAGAGGTGGAAGGTGTGCATTCACGCACAGATTACGATCTGAAACGTCACCAGGAGTTCAGCAAGAAGAAAATGCAGTACTTCGACCCGGAAATTAACCAGAACTATATTCCCTACGTTATTGAAACGTCTATAGGTTTAGACAGAACGGTAATGATGGTAATGAGTGAGGCGTATACAGAGGAAGACCTGAGCACGCCTGAAAAACAGGATAGCAGGGTGGTACTGAAATTTTCTCCCAAGCTGGCGCCCATTAAGCTGGCGGTACTTCCCTTGCTGAAAAAAGATGGTTTGCCAGACGTGGCGCGGAGTATTATGGACAGCTGCAAAAGCAGGTTCAAATGCTTTTATGAAGAAAAAGATGCCATCGGCAAACGTTACAGAAGAATGGATGCCATCGGTACCCCTTTCTGCGTAACGGTCGATCACCAGTCGAAGGAAGACGGTACCGTAACTATACGTTACCGCGATACGATGCAGCAGGAGAGGATTCCGATTGAACGTATAATTCAGATCGTAGAATCACAGGTAAACGCCTAGTAAAAACAATATATTTTGTTGTTTTACAGCTATTTCCGGAAAAAAGCTGTATCTTTAAATACTTTTTCGTGGATTTTTTCGTATATTCATTATGCATATAAATTCATATCCTGAAATAAACTAATATATGCTTGCTATCATACTACCAATTAATGTATTTCTATTAGGTGGCCTGCTTATTTTAGCTGTATTAATAGGATTTCTTGTACGTAGTGGCCAGATAGCTTCTCTGAACAGGAAAGTAGGGGAACTCGAAAAGGAAATGTTGACCAATCATGCTGAAATCCTTGAATTACAGCGTGAAAAAGCAAATCTAGAGCAACGGTTGAAAGAGTCGCACATTCCGGTTATCCCTATTTCTTCAGTAGAAGAAGAAAAGGCTATTCGTAGTAAGTTGACACAACAGCCGATTAAGAAGCATTCCTAAGCAGAACCGGGCGTAAAACGCTATCCGCTCACCCATACAATTCCTGGTGTATGCTTTTTCGTTCGTACCCTAATGCCTGAATCCGGTCTTTCGCTTCGTCTATCATCTCTTTCCACCCACACAAGTAAAAATACGCCGGTTTAATCGTGTTAACCTGTTGATCTGCACTCATTATTGTATTGTTCCTGCATATTTCCTCATATACATGGTGTACATACCCTGTTTTGAAAGTTTCCGTTCCGTTATTAGTTTCTCTTGAATACGTTGGAATATACCTGAAACCGGGCACCTGTGCCTCCAGTTCCTTCATTTCCTGTCCGTAAAGGCTATCACAGAGTTTGCGGCACCCGAAAATGAGATAGATATGCTGATGGGCTACAGCATGGTCCATGATGTGATGCACCATAGAGCGGAAAGGCGCAATGCCGGTACCAGTACAGATCAGGAAAAGATCGCGGTCAATTGTTTCAGGTAATACAAACACGCCCTGCGGGCCACGCAATATAAGCGTGTCGCCTTCTTTGATCTCATTAAACAGGTAAGTAGTACCAGCTCCGCCATTCAGCAATACAATCACCAGTTCCAGTACATTGGTGCCATCAGGCCATGAAGCGATAGAATAACTGCGCCAGCGTTTGTTGGGCTTTTCGTGAATGGGAAGATCGAGTGTAACAAACTGGCCGGGAGTGAAATCAAAAGACGCCAGTTCCGGCACTTCTATCCAGAAACGCCTCGTGGTAGCTGTTTCATTGGCAATGCGAATCACCTTACCAGTTCGCCACGGTTGTAGCATAAAGTAAGTTTTCACTAAATATACAAAAAACAAAGGGGAGGCTAAACGGGAAAGACAGGGAAAGAAAGCAGGAAAAAGAATTTGTGAATTCCCGGTTTACGGAAAAGGATCTGCATCCTAAATCTGCCAATTTGCATCATCCATTTGAATTCTGCCCTCCGTGTTCAAAAAAAGCGGTGTACATAATGCACACCGCATCTTAAAATTACCGTTATGGCAAGCAATCGAGCAATGCTAATGTAGTGAGTTTGTAGCATATATAGCTGTTTGGGGTAACTGATTGTTCATCAAAATATAAAAGTTTGACTTATGTCAAAAGGCAACCACATTTCGTCTTTACTGGTAAATTAACATATTACAAATAACTGAGACTGTGCATACAGTAAAGTTGTTGGTATAAACACATGCATGTAGTCCGTGCTATTTAGTATCTTTGCGGCGTTTTATGAACCTGCAACAATTGCAGCATACGTTTTCTGACAACCCCCGCCTTTTCCAGTTGGCGGACAGGCTTTCTTTTGCCCAACCTCAGGCTATTTTTTGTGAAAACCTCCACGGAAGCGCAGCTGCCTTTATCATCGACGCTATTTTTAAACATGAGGCCTGTAGCCAGCTCAATCACGTCATTGTATGTGAGGATGCGGAAGCTGCCGCCTACATGCACAATACACTGGAAAATCTTACTAATGCACTGAACATTTTTTTCTTCCCGTCTTCTTTCAAGAACAGGAAGAATTTCCGTTTGCTCAATTCATCGCACGTGATGTTGCGTACAGAGGCGCTTACCCGTTTCTCATCCGGTACCGGTTCGAGAGTGGGTGTGCTGGTAACGCATCCTGAAGCTTTATTTGAAAAAGTGGTGTTGCCCAAAACATTGTCGGGTAATATCATTCATCTCAAAACAGGCGATACACTGGCAGTGGAAAGCCTGATGGAACAGATGATAGGATACGGATTTAAGCGAACAGATTTTGTTTACGAACCAGGACAGTTTGCATTGCGTGGCGGTATCCTGGATATTTATTCGTTTGGCAACGAAAAGCCGTACCGTGTAGAGTTGTTTGGTAACGATGTGGACTCTATCCGCATTTTTGATCCCGAAACACAGTTGAGTGAAAGAAAACTGTTACAGGTAAGCATTATTCCCAACGTAGAAACGCATTTTGACAGCGAAGAAAAGATATCCCTGTTCGATTTTTTGCCCGATAATACTATTATCTGGATGCAGGACTGGGCGCTGACCAAAGAAAAGATTCTGGTACAGGAAGAAGACCTGGGTCTGTTCCTGCAAATGCCATTATCGGCACAGACTGCTAAAGAAGCCGATGACGATAAAGTAGAAAAGATCCACATAACAGCCAATGATTTTGTACCTGCAACTGTTATTGAACAGCAATTGCAGACAAGGCATATAGTGGAGTTTGGTTATGAAAATTCTTTTGCTTCGGCACATCATACACCGTTCACGATTACTTTCAACACAAAGTCGCAACCGCCTTTCAACCGGCAGTTCGATCTGCTGATCAAAGACCTGAAGCAATGGGAAAGCAAAAAGTTTATACTGTATCTTTTTGCAGAAAATCCGCGTCAGTTGGAAAGATTGCACAGCATTTTTGAAGACCTTAAAGCAGAGATACCGTTCATTCCCATACCGATATCTGTTCACGCCGGGTTTATTGATGAAGACCTGAAAGTAGTATGCTATACGGATCACCAGTTGTTCCAGCGTTACCACAAATACAAGATCAAGCAGGCATACAACAAGAACAAAGCACTTACACTTCGTACACTGCGTGAACTGCAGCCCGGTGATTATGTAACGCATATTGATCACGGAGTAGGAGTATACAGCGGTTTGCAAAAAATAGATGCCAATGGTAAACTGCAGGAAGCTGTACGTATTATTTATAAGGATAGTGATATCCTGTATGTGAACATCAACTCGCTGCACAAGATCAGCAAGTATACCGGTAAAGAAGGTACAGTTCCCAAAGTGAATAAACTGGGTAGCGATGCCTGGAACAAACTGAAGGAAAAAACCAAGACCAAGGTAAAAGAGATTGCCTTTGACCTGATCACATTGTATGCGCAGCGTAAAGCACAACATGGATTTGCACATTCGCCCGATAACTATATGCAAACGGAACTGGAAGCCTCGTTTATTTATGAGGACACTCCAGACCAGGGCAAGGCATCAGCTGATGTGAAAAAAGATATGGAGGCGCCATCACCCATGGACCGCCTGGTATGTGGTGATGTAGGGTTTGGTAAAACAGAAGTGGCGATCCGTGCTGCCTTCAAAAGCTGTTGCGATAGTAAACAGGCTGCAATACTGGTGCCTACTACCATCCTGGCTTTTCAGCATTACAAAACATTTAAGGAGCGGTTGAAAGATTTCCCGGTAACCGTTGATTTTGTGAATCGTTTTAAATCTGCCAAAGAGAAAAAAGAAACGTTCAAAAAACTGGAAGAGGGAAAGATCGACATCATTATCGGTACACATACCATCCTGGGAAAAGATGTGAAGTTTAAAGACCTTGGTGTACTGATCATTGATGAAGAACAGAAATTTGGGGTAGCACACAAAGAAAAGATCAAAACACTGCGTACCAATGTGGATTGCTTAACGCTCACTGCTACGCCCATTCCGCGTACGCTGCAGTTCAGCTTAATGGGTGCGCGTGACCTGAGCATTATCAATACACCACCACCCAACCGCCAGCCGATCCAGACTGAAATAATGGTATATAATGAAGATGCCATCCGCGATGCAATCTATTTTGAAACAGAGCGTGGCGGACAGGTATTCTTTATTCATAACCGTGTACAGGGATTGCCGGAAATGGCAGGCATTATACAAGGGCTTTGTCCTGACCTGAGCATTGGATATGCACATGGGCAAATGGAAGGACATATACTGGAAGAAAGGATACTGGACTTTATTGATAAAAAATTTGATGTGCTGGTTTGTACCAACATTGTAGAAAGCGGTGTGGACATTCCGAACGTGAATACCATTATTGTAAACAGTGCGCATCATTTTGGATTGAGTGACCTGCACCAGCTACGCGGACGTGTGGGTAGAAGCAACAAAAAAGCTTTTTGTTATCTGGTGGCACCATCCATGAGTACTTTGCCCACCGATTCGAGAAAACGCCTGCAAACACTGGAGCAACACAGTGACCTGGGAAGTGGTTTCCAGATTGCTATGCGCGACCTGGATATCCGAGGTGCCGGTAACCTGCTGGGCGGAGAGCAAAGCGGGTTTATGGCCGAGATCGGTTTTGAAATGTACCAGAAGATCCTGGAGGAAGCGATCAAGGAATTGAAGCGTACACAATTCAGGGCGTTGTTTAAAGAAGAGGTAGCCAAACAGGAAGACTTTGTACAGGATTGTACCATTGATACAGACCTTGAAATACTGATTCCCGACAGCTATGTGGAAAGCATTACGGAACGTCTTTCATTGTACACCAGGTTAGATAACTGTAGCAATGAAGAGGAACTGAAGAATTTTGCCGGTGAACTGGAAGACCGTTTTGGTCCTATTCCGCACCAGGTGGAAGACCTGCTGGATACAGTACGTTGTCGCCGACTGGCTGTGGAAATGGGTTTTGAAAAAATGATGCTGAAAGATGAGGTATTGCGTTGTTATTTTATCAATAAACCCGATTCACCCTATTTTGAATCTGACGTTTTCCATAACATACTCAACTATATACAAACCCGTACCAATAAGGCGCGTTTGAAACAGAACGGCAAAATGTTTATGCTGGTGGTGAATGAAATGAAGAACATGCGCCACGTGCGTGACTTCCTGCAAATGATGCAACAGTTTGTAACAGCACCAGTTGCTGCACAATAATTTTCAGGAGTAACATTTAAAGTGTAGGGTTTAAGGAGTAGGGCGCAGTTGTGCGGAGCAATTGTATTACCTTTTTGCTTTGATTTTTGCAAAGTTTGAATGTATATGAAAGAGCTCGCTGCACAAAGTTGAACGACTTTTTATACCTTAAGCTTTCTGCATTCAACCCTAACCCTGTTTTTTCCTGTTCCTGATCCACGCCATTACAATAAATGCAATGAACAGCAGTGGTATTCCCCATATAAGAGCTGCACTGCGTAAAGTACCTGTGGCTTCTTTCTGTGCATGTTGCAACCCCTGTTTGCGGGCATCGGCCAGTGGCTTTAATGACGGAGCATACCCCGCACTGAAATCGTAAAAAGGAATTGCCTCGTTGTAAGAAACAGTTTTGGCAACAATATCTGCAAAATCAATAGCCAGTCTGCCAATGATGGCATCGGGTGCAGCATACAGGTATGTGCGCTCATGTAGCTGGTAAGCCAGTTGCAGTTTGAGTGAATCGGCTGATTCGGGGAATTTATAATCACGATCTGTAAGCCAGGCAGGAAAGTTTTGAATACCAAGTCCTGTAACGAGTGCATAATCGGGTTGGACTGCAATTTTCTGTTCCAGTATTTTAATGTGTATCCATTCAGAGCCATAATGTGAGCCAGGACTGAGCGCTATGGCTTCCTTCAATAATTCAAGCGCCCGTGCATTGTCATTGTTCAGTTCGCAGGCAGTAGCCAGGTTGATGACAATATTGTATTCATTGGGATGTGCGGCATACAGTTGTTCCAGCAAAGCAAAAACTGCATCAGAGCGGTCACCCCCTTTTAATTTCAATGCAGCAATATCCGACTGCAAACGGAAATCATGGGGACGTTGCTGCAATACACCGGTTAGCGAGTCAAGCCGCGTCAGCAAAGTATTTTCCGGTTCTGCAGGATGGTACCAGTAAGCAACTGAACCGGGAACTGATGGAAACAGCGATTTCAGATCAAGCTGCTCATTTCTAAAAGGATCGGCGTGATAATATTCATTCAGACAGGCGTTGGTAGTACACCATGAAAGACTAAAGAGCAGTAGTAAAAGTAAAAATTGTTTCATGGTATGCTATACAATTACCGGAAGCAACGGTGTGTTCCGGGAACATTGAATATGTATTAAATGTAATGTGTGGTTGTCAGGATAATTGCTGCCGGAGATCTACAGGCTTTTTTCCATGTTAAAATGTGGAATGGTCACTTCAATGAACTCTTCGCCGGTAACAGAATAACCCAGTTTTTCATAAAATCCGATAGCTGATTTGCGGGCATGCATGGTAATACGGCGGAATCCAAGATCGCGGGCAATATTTTCTGCAAACTGCATCAGTGCCCGGCCAATACCTTTACCCTGGAGATTATTGAGAACGGCCATTTGCCGTAACCGGATGGTTTTAGTGTCGTATTTGATCAGCATACAGCATCCAAGCATTTTTTCTTCTTCAAATGCACCGATAAGGATCTCATCTTTTTCTTTTTCCAGTTCTTCGGGGTCAAAGTCAAGTCCTAATGGTTTCCGTAATATGTCTTTACGCAATTGTAGCATCTGGCTGTACTCTTTGGAGCCGTGATCGATAATTTTAAGCGCCATGCAATCTTTGTTGGGTGGTATGGGAGGTATGCAATATAAGGAATTTAACAGGTCAGGGCGTATTCAATGTTTGGAAATTGACCGGACATGAAATGTATAGTATGTAATTTGATGGCTGTAATGTCCGCGTGCATTATATTGCAGCCGATACGGGTGGCATAGGGCTGGCGCTCACTATCAATCGTTTAGCATTTATTTCAGATGCCGGGCGGATAGTACTACAAAAGCGCCAGACTACCAAAATATTGCCTCCATGAATTAATAACCAGTGATTTGTTGGTATTATCCCAAAATCTATATTTTTGCAGCCGTAACTAAACTTTACAAAAATGTCAGACATCGCAACAAGAGTTAAAAAGATCATTGTTGATAAGTTAGGTGTAGAAGAAGCAGAAGTTACCAATGAGGCTTCTTTCACCAATGATTTAGGGGCAGATTCCCTGGACACCGTTGAATTGATTATGGAATTTGAAAAAGAATTCAATATTTCTATTCCTGATGAGCAGGCTGAAACTATTACCACTGTAGGCCAGGCTATTGCTTACTTAGAAGAGCATGCTAAGTAAACTGAACATCCCCGTATGATTCAGGTGCAATAAAAAATTATAATCCGCCTTTCGATAGCTGGCGCTTGCTGCGAAGGCGGATTTGTTACTTCAATAAACCTCCCGGCCTGCGCTATGCAATTGAAAAGAGTTGTTGTTACTGGTATAGGTGCTTTAACACCTATCGGCAATAATTTACAGGATTACTGGAATGGACTTATCCATGGCGTTTCCGGTGCCGCTCCTATTACCTTATTCGATGCTACTAAGTTCAAAACACGTTTTGCCTGCGAACTGAAAAACTTTGATCCGTTTGAATTCCTCGATAAAAAAGAGGGCCGTAAAATGGACCGGTTTACACAAACCGCATTGGTAGCCAGTGATCAGGCTGTAGCCGATGCTGGTATTACGGATCAGAACGTAAATAAGGACAGGGTAGGGGTAATATTTGCCAGCGGTATCGGCGGATTGATCACCTTCCAGGAAGAAGTAATGAATTTTGCCAAAGGTGACGGCACTCCCCGTTTCAATCCCTTCTTCATCCCTAAAATGATCCTGGATATTGCTGCAGGTCATATTTCTATGCGGCACGGTTTCCGGGGACCCAATTTTGCGGTGGTAAGCGCCTGCGCATCTTCAACCAATGCTATTATGGAGGCTGTTAACATCATCCGCCTGGGTAAGGCTGATATCATCGTTTCCGGTGGTTCGGAAAGTGTTATCAGTGAAGCAGGCGTTGGTGGTTTTAATGCCATGAAAGCGTTGAGCGAGCGTAATGATGATCCGCAAACAGCCAGCCGCCCGTACGACAAAGACCGTGATGGTTTTGTAATGGGCGAAGGTGCCGGTGTACTGGTACTGGAGGAACTGGAACATGCCCTGAAACGCGGTGCTAAAATTTACTGTGAAATAGCAGGAGCCGGTGCTACTGCAGATGCTCACCATATTACAGCCCCTCACCCTGAAGGTCTGGGTGCTAAAAATGTAATGCTGGCAGCCCTGGAAGATGCAGGTATGAAGCCGTCGGACATTGATTATATCAATACACACGGTACCTCTACCCCGCTGGGTGATGCTGCAGAGGTAAAAGCTATTACCGATGTTTTTGGTGAACATGCCTTCAACGTTAATATCAGTTCTTCTAAATCTATGACAGGCCATTGCCTGGGTGCTGCCGGTGTGGTAGAAGCCATTGCCTGCATTATGAGTGTTATTCATGATGTAGTGCCACCTACCATCAATCACTTTACAGATGATCCCGGACTGGATTCACGTCTTAATTTCACCTTTGGAAAATCCCAGCAACGGACAGTAAGAGCAGCGCTCAGTAATACCTTTGGTTTTGGCGGACATAATGCCTGTGTGATTGTAAAAAAATACAGCGCATAATTTTTCATAGACCTTATTCGTTGAATAGTATCGCATTAACTTTCACAGTTGTGCCTTGAATTGTTTTTTTGGCTTGATGAAAAATTTGTAGCTTGACAATCGTGGGAATCCTGAACCGATTATTTGGCAAGGAGAATAGCACGTTGGCTTTTAAGCAAAACCTGCATAATGTGCTGGGGTTTACCCCGGGGAAGACCGCTTTGTATAAGGCAGCACTTACCCATCGCTCAGTACGCGATGGTGCTGATGAGAACAATGAACGACTGGAATATTTGGGAGATGCCATCCTCAGTGGCATTGTAGCCGACTTTCTCTTCAAAAAATATCCCTACAAAGAAGAAGGTTTTCTGACCGAAATGCGCAGTAAAATGGTCAATCGCAACAAGCTGAATGAGATTGCCATTAAAATGGGCCTGAAAAAGATCACTTTCTACAATAAGTTTGATAACTCTCTCAAAATGAGCCAGATATTTGGCAACACGCTGGAAGCAGTAGTGGGCGCCATTTACCTGGATAAGGGGTTTGAAAAGACTAAAAAATGGGTCTTTGAATGTATAATCATTCCTCACCTGTACATGGAAGACCTGGAAAACCTGGAGATCAACCATAAGAACAAGCTGTACGGCTGGGCGAACAAGAATGGTAAAAACCTTGAATTTGAAACCCTGGATGAACGTATTGAAGGCGGTCGCCGCCTTTTTACCATTGGTGCTGTAGTAGATGGCGAACTATTGGCACAGGGCAAAGCATACAATAAAAAAGACGCCAGCCAGATAGCCGCTGCCATTGCCATTGACAAACTGGGATTGAATAAGGTGGTGGATGCAGAAGAAGAATAGATGTAAGCCGGAGAGTAGCGTACGCCTAATGAAAATGCAGTCCGGAGGTCTCGGGGTTGAAAAACAGCAGTCATTCACTATTATTGACCATTGAACATTCACTACTTCCCATCATAGCTTACCCGGTAAATAATTCCTGCTTTATCATCACTGATCAGTAAGGCTCCGTCTGCGGCCACTTCTACGTCCACTGGTCTGCCCAATACATCTGTATTATTTTGTAACCATCCTGTTGCAAAAGGTTCGTATTTCACCACTTTATTGCTTTCCAGTGTAGCTATCATAACGCGGTAACCAATAGGCACGCTTCTGTTCCAACTGCCGTGCTGTGCAATGAAGATCCGGTTGTGGTATTCAGCGGGAAACATCCTGCCGGTATAAAAACGCATCCCCAGCGGAGCAACATGCGGTCCCAGTTTGGCTGCCGGTGATGTATAATCATTGCAGTTCTTTCCTTTTCCAAATTCCGGATCAGGAATATCTCCTTCGTGGCAATAAGGAAATCCGAAATGCATGCCTTTGCGTGGAGCATAGTTCAGCTCGCAATTGGGAATATCATCACCCATGTTATCGCGTCCGTTGTCGGTAAACCACAGTTCGCCGGTTTCAGGATGCCAGGCAAAACCTACTGAATTACGAACGCCTTTGGCAAAGATCTCCATACCTGACCCATCGGCGTTTATACGGGTGATGGTAGCAAATACGGAATCCTTTTCGTCACAAACATTGCAGGGGGCGCCTACGGGTACATATAATTTCCCATCGGGGCCAAAGGCTATGAACTTCCAGCCATGATGTGTTTTGTCGGGATACTTATCGTACACCACTACAGGAGCCGGTGGGTTGGTAAGCCTGTTCTCAATATCGTCGTACCGCAGTATACGGTTGATCTCTGCCACATACAGGCTACCGTTGTGAAAAGCTACTCCATTGGGCGTATTGAGATGAGAAGCTATAATTGTAATATCATCGGCCTTGCCGTCTTTATCGCGGTCTGTGATGGCGTACACATTGTCCTCTCCCCGGTTGCCAACAAACAAGGTTCCCTTGCTTCCCTGGCACATGCTGCGTGCATCCGGCACCAGTGCATACACGGATATATGAAAACCCGGCGGTAGCTGGATCTTATCCAGTTGGTATTTTACAGCCAGGTCATCGGGTGTTTGCTGGTGTTTTTTATCGCCCGACTGGCAGGCAAAACATCCGGTAGCTATCAACAGGCATATCGTGAAACGGGTATGCATAACAACAACCTTTTGTGAAAAGATACGAAAAGCAGCAAGCATGGGTAATGAAAAATCGTTTAGCTGTGTCCCTTTTTGGGATAAAAATTTCCTTTTTTGGGACAAAAAGAGAGTTGTTCCGAAATGCCATTATTAGGCCCAGTGAAAAAGTGTAATAAATTCTGGTTTTCTAAATAATTGATAATTAAATAATTGAATTTTATTTTAGAAGTTTCGATAGGTATGTCATGTGGCTTTACAGGTGTGCCAGAAAATGAGGTATGATGATTGACAAATGTAATGCAGTTCAAACAACTGAATAAACACAAAGTCGCTACAGTGCTTTTGACAATAACAGTAACGGCTTTTTACAATATTTAATAGGTAATAGGGTTTTTCATTGATCCCGCTGTTTCAACAGCGGGAATTTTTTTTTCAAAAAAGATTAGTAAAAAGCAAAATTAAGCAAAACGGTTAAAACCTTTGCTATACAAGGCTTTATAAAAAGAGTAGTCTTAGTTCGGAAGTCGGTGTCTGATAGGTTTGGGGCTTAAATTGACAAGGTTAGGTTACTAATTCGTTACCGATTGACAAAGGTAACAGTGTAGTTTAACTGATTATATTTCAGTCTTTTGCACCCTTTTCTACGTTTCCTTGTAACTCAATGTAATTTAATTTTAAACGTTAAACATTTGAGTTATGGAGCAGACAAAAAAATCGACGTTCAAACTGCTTTTCTATTTGAAAAAGAACGAACTGAAAAAGAACGGTAATGCACCAATTATGGCACGTATTACCATTGACGGAACTCCGAAAACTTTCGGAACAAAGTTAGAAATTGACCCGAATAACTGGGATTTAAAACACGGAAGAGTTCAGGGTAAAAGTGCGCAGGCATTAAGCATTAATAAAAAACTGGATAACATTCGTGGGCGTATCGACAAGATTTATGAAGATATGCTGAAGCACGAGGGCTTTGCAACAGCCCAAAAAGTAAAGCTATCGTTTTTAGGTGTTGGTGTAATGGATGATGCTATCCTAAAAGTTTTCAACGACCAAAATGAGGACTTTAAAAAACTGGTCGAAAAGGAAGAACGTTCCCAAAGTACTTACAACAAGTACATCACGGTTTACAATCATCTTACCACGTTTATCAAAGAACGCTATCATCGTGACGATGTGGCTTTCCGTGAATTGACTGGCGATTTTATCCGGGAGTTTGATTTTTACCTCCGGTACGATTTACAGTCTTCGCATAATACGGTTTGGGTTTACACAATGCCAGTATTAAGCCTTGCGGAGTTGGCAATCAAAAAAGGTTTGATACGTGATAATCCTTTTCAGGATTATGAAATCAGTATGGAAGAAACCGACCGGGGTTATATTCTGAAAGAGGATGTAGAAAAGCTGATGATGTGCGTACCACCGCACCCACGCTATGAATTGGTAAAAGACCTTTTTATTTTCAGTTGCTTTACAGGACTTGCTTATGCTGATATTAAAAAACTTACTAAGAACAATATTCAATCTTTCTTTGACGGTCATCAATGGATTATCAGCAGGAGAAAGAAATCGGATATTGCTTCCAATGTTCGGTTAATGGAAATCCCTAAACGTATCATTGAGAAGTATCAGGGTACGACAAGGAATGAATTTATCTTTCCGGTTCCGACTAATGCAACCTGCAATACGCATATAGGCAAACTGGTTGAAAAGGCGGAGATTGTTACGGAACAAAAAGTAACCTTTCATACGGCAAGGCATACTTTCGGAACAATGTTTTTGACCGAGGGCGTACCGCTTGAAAGCCTTAGTAAAATGATGGGGCATAAAAACATTTCCACCACACAGATTTACGCTAAAATCACAAGCCAAAAAATCAGTAAGGATATGGATTTGGTTACCCCGAAATTCAAGGCAATGGAAGAAGCATTTATGATGGTAATTTAATCAGCTTTTATTTAATCACAATGAGCAGAACTTAACGGTTCTGCTTTTTTTATGCCGCTGCTTTTTAGGCAAAAGCACATTTACTTTCCTCTACACCATCCAACGCTGTAAAAGAGCTTTTACCTATTTCCAAAATAGAAAATTGAAAAACTAAACCCATATCTAACGCCCTTCTGCTATTCCGTTTTTCAAATCTCTATCACAGGCTATCAAAGCCTGGTCATTAATGCCATAAAATTTAGAATAGAAAATTTCCACAATCAACCGGTAAAAAGGCAGCTAAGTTATAGCGGGCAGCCACCCCACACGCCCAACCAAAAGACTACGGCATAATGGCAAGGCAAAATGTTGGCTTCGCCGAGTTGCTGTGTGTTGCCTTGCCACCCTCCGGGACTTATTCCGTTTCCTTTCGGTTTTACGCTGTTGCCCGCTTGGATTATCTGCTTTCTTTTTTCCGGTTTTTCTTTTGGAAAAATTTATGCGAAGCGAAGCGGAGCAAACCACAACGGGAAGCGGGAAACGAGAAAAGCGAGTGAGTAAATAACATTTTTTCAAACATCAAAATTTTAGCATTATGGCACACAACATCAATTTCAACGAGCAAACAGGACGTCATTCATTTTTCAGCGTTCAACAAAAAGCGTGGCACGGTTTAGGGCAAATCGTAGAGCAGTACCCAACAAGCGAGGAAGCAATAGTACACGCAGGTTTAGATTACGAGGTTATCAAATCCCCACTGTTTACACAGGGCAGAACAATGAGTATCGGCGACAGCGGAGAACTGATTGAAGCCAACGACATTTTAGTACCTAACAGTTTCGCCACACTTCGCACCGACACCAACACACCGTTGGGCGTAGTAGGTAAAGACTATCATATCGTACAAAACCGTGAGGCGTTCAATTTCTTTGATGCTATTGTAGGCGGAGGCGAGGGAATATTGTACGAAACCGCAGGGGCATTGGGCAACGGGGAACGCATTTTTATCACTGCCAAGCTGCCCGACTATATCCGTGTGGGCAACGGCGACGACGTTACAGAAAAGTACATTTTCTTAACCACAAGCCACGACGGTAGTGGAAGTATTACCGCAGCATTTACGCCTATCCGTATCGTATGCCAAAACACCCTTAACGCTTCGTTACGGAGTATGACTAACGTAGTGCGTATCAAACACACGTCAGGAGCAAAACAACGCCTTGAAAACGCTCACAAGGTTATGGGGCTTGCCAACACCCTAAGCACACAGTTAGAGAGCATTTTTAACGACTGGGCTAAAGTAAGGGTAACAGACCGAGAGGTAAGAAAGCTAATCCAGTTGGCACTTTGCCCGAATAAGGAAACGCTTAACCTGCTTAAAAAAGGTGCGGAAGATGAAGTTTCCACCGTATTCAAAAACACCGTAGATGATGCCTTTGAGTACGCTATGATAAGCGATACCCAACAAATGGCAACTACCAAAGGCACATTATTCGGGGCTTACAATGCCGTTACAGGCTACTTTCAGAATGTACGCAATTACAGGGATGGCGAAGCCAAACTACAATCCATTGTAATGGGCGGTACAGCACAGCTAAAGACCCAAAAAGCCTTTGAACTGTGTACAGACTTTGCCTATTCAGGAGCAGAGATTTTCAACTTCAATTAATCATTAAAGGCGACTGCCTGCAAAGGTGGTCGCCTACTAAAAACAAAAGATATGAAAGCATTAGATAAAATGAATAACCTCGATAAAGCGGGCTTGTTGTGCAAACTGTTTCCCGCAGAACTGGAGAACCTGCAAAATGCAATAAAAACGCAATGCGACTATTTCCTGCAAAATGAAACCGCCTTTCGTGAGGGTTGGTATCAAAAGGGATTTTTCACGGCTGAATTTTGGTACAGGCTTGTGCAGAATGCACAAAAAGGAGTAGCCAAAAATGAACCGCTTTGGAAACGTCCGCACTGGTTTACAGACCATTTTTTTGACGGACACCATTCAATTTTCGCTATTCACTGCCTGATTGAATACACAGACGATACACAGTGTAACCCGCAACTAAAACAGGCTATACACCTGCTTTTCGGAAGTGACAAATTTTTACAGATAACCTTAAACGATAAATAATTATGGCTAATTGGTGCAACAACTGGGTTGTTTTTGAGGGAACAGCCGAAGCAATCGAACAAATAACACAGCTATTCAAATCAATGGCTGAACAGGAACAGAAAGACAACTGCGGGCAATTACCCGATTTCGTACAGGACACGCACAGAGATTATTTCTACAATATCAGTCAGGACAATGAAAGTGCTGGCGTATTCCAGTATGAAACAAAATGGTCACCAAACACGGAAGCCGTTAAGCAGCTAGCCGAACATTTCAAAGTAAATTTCACACAAGACTATGAGGAATTGGGATGCTTAGTATATGGTCAGGCAATATTTGAAAACAATACACTTACGGATGTCTGCTTAGATAGCCAGGATTTTGACAGCTATGAATTAGACGAGGAAACAGATACCTACCATTTTGAGGGAGCCGAGTATGACAGCGAGTGGGAAATACTCGACACCTTGTTAGAGCGTAAAATCGAAAATCAGTTTGGTAATGCTAAAATTCAACACAATGAAAATTAGAGATAAAAACGGGAATTGGGTTGAGTTTACTGACCTTAAAAAAGCTATTCGGCAAACTGGGTGGTACAAAGAATATCAGCATAACCCACCCGTTGAAAGCGATAAGGTAAGACAGGCATATTGAGCAGATATGCACGAGAAATTATTAACTTTAAAAGTAGGCTTAAATAAACCGAAAAATTAAAACACCGTCCGACCCAAAAAGTCGGGCGGAAAAAAGACAGATCCTCCCGATGGTCGGGCAGTCTTTTTGCTTTCAAGCGGAGCAATCCCCTTTGGCAAAATACACCGTCACACAACTCGTTTCTTCATTTTGCCAAATAGGTTGCGACTATATTACGTGGGATATTCATTATCCCCATTTTTCATTTGGCAGAGAACTTTTTTTCTTTCCACATCAGCGACCAAAGAAAAGAAGCAAAAGCACGCCGCTTATTTAAGTTTTGACTTTGCCTTTATGTACAAAATCAGATATTTTAATTGAGTAAATTTGTAATTCGTAACTACAAATAGCTTAAATTAAGAATGATAGAAACAGAAATCTCAATTTCAGTAAACAGAAAGACCGATATTGACATAATTGAGCAAAAAATTATTGAAAATAAAATACAGTTTCCAGTTTACATTCGGGAATATGAATTTAGTTATCATATAAATTTTACGAGCGACTACGAAGAGTGGGAACTGGATACAAAAATCCTCAATTCTTTCCCCGGATATGAATTTACGAAAGACCTTGAAAAAGGAAGAAAAGAAATCAGACTTCAAATATCACGCTACCAGTCTGAATTATCAACGGACGGTTGGGGAAGACCAATTGAAAATCCATTGAATGAAACAAAATATCTTGTAAAAGCATCGGTTAATAAACCTGAAAAATTCAATCCTAAAGTAAAAGTTCTTTTTGAAGACAAAGCACAACACTACTTTGTGAATATTGTTCCGGGAATAAATAAGGCAACCGAAGAAAAAGGTTTCTTGCTAATAGATAATTTCAAGACAAAAAATGAAGATGATAATGCCGAAATATTGAAGGGTAAACTTTATAAATCTCCTTTGGAAGCGTTTCACTATAGCTCATTTAAGATGGCTGAAGTTGTAGAAGATGATTTTAGGATATATCTTGAAAACAAAAAGAAAGAAACCAGAGAAATACAAAAGCTGCCAAGAAAAATCATCAGGGATTTTATTAATGCTTGTAATAGCTTCGATGAGGTAGGCTTGTTTAAAAACCTTGGTGAAAAATTCGTTTATGAAAAGCGAATGAATTGGAAAGTTATAATCGAAGCAGACGGACTTGATGCTTTTAAAAAATTACTGCATTCTCAAGACCTGCAACTTTGTAATAAAAATTTTAAAATAAGGTCATCCTGGGTTTTCAATTTACCGAGAGTAACGATTGGGGTAAAGTATTATCCAACTTCTTCTGACACGGATAAACAGCCTTTTCAAAAATATGGACAAATTGAGTTTTTGTTGGAAGGCAATAAAATTGTGGGCATCATTGATGAAAGTTAAATGACACCTCGTTAAGAAATATCTGTAACTAATCAATTCATTTTATTGACCACCTTGCCAATAGCATTTTTAAAATCGCCCACATCACTACCGACGAGCAGGTAAGCTGAAAAACCAATTCTCAGGAGAGGTTTCACGACTTTTTCTGCATCAATATCGCTATGAGCAATCAGCTTAATGGTTGGGTATTGTGTTCTTAATTTTTGAAGTTCTGTCAGCACATTTTTATCATAAAAATCAAGGTCAATAATACAAACTTTGGGAAGTTCTTTTAATGTGGATAATTGAGATAGACCAGCTTCAATGCTTTCCGAACGAAACGATACATCAATTCCTGAAGCAACAAGGTCATTACAGGTTAAGTCCAAAATCAGGCTTTTATCATTAATAAAGGCAAGGGTAATTTTTTGTTGTGTTGTACCAGTTTCCATATCATCCTTTTTGAGTTGATGTAGTCCTGCACAAAAAAAGAAGCGCAGGCAACTACACTTACCGCACATTGAGGTACTGGTATACCCGACAACGAATAAGCGAGCGCCCACGCCTTTGACGTGAGCGTCCTTACTTATCTGTCCCGTTGTCTAAAAATTACCAGTTTTCAATGTGGGACTTAAAGCAAAAACACTTTAAGTATTTTCTATATTTTCGATAGCAAAGATACTAAACTCGTTCCTATATGAAAGCATACAGGTACAAAAAGGTTACAGTCGGTCTGTTTTATTGGAAATGTAATTTTGCTCCAGTACACTCATTAAATCTGTTTCCTTAAAAATTATCTTGCCTCCTATCTGTATATACGGCAGGATTTTATCATCACGATATTGCTGTAAAGTCCGTTTGCTGATATGGAGCAGCTTGCACACATCTTCGCCCGACAGATAAATTTCTCCGTTCATTACAGGACGATAGTTTTTCAGTATTTCTTCTATACGGCTTCTTAACTGTAATATCATCTCCTTTTGTTCGATGACTTCTTCAGCTTCATTGGTCAGTAAATCCATTGCCATCTGTATTGTACGGCTGTCCGGCTTCGAGCAAAGCCTGTACGTCCGTGAGTTTATAATAATTCTTTCGGTTCAGTTTGGAATAAGGCAATAACCCTTTGTCCTTATAGGTCTGTAAAGTCCGTTTAGTAATGTTCATCATCAAACACACTTCCTGGTTATCGAGCCATTTTTCCGCTTTGAAAATCGGCGTGTATTTTCTCGTGACTTTTTCGGTCATTTCCAAAAGTTCCTTTAGCTCATTCTTCATTCCGTCAAATGCGGATTTTTGTATTGCGATAACTTCCATAATCTGCTCAATTTTTCTGTGGAAGTCGAATTTATAAAGGCTTATTACAGAGGTGGAAAATGTGGTATTGATTGGCGTTGAAAGGCAGTATTTGGCAGTTTACTTTTGCCGCAAACAATAAAATCGGATAGCCAAAAGGTTATCCGATTTTATCAAATCTTATTGTAAGAATGCGTATCAGCGTTGGGCTGGCTGTTCGGTTTTTACTTCCGTCTGCTGCTTTTCTTTTTTCTCACGGGAGTAAACCCACAACGACAACAGCCCGAATATAATCAGGGCGTAAGCTATCCATTTGCCAACCTTTTCAATCAATTTAATGAAAACCGAACTTTCATAAGAAGAAAAGCCCTCTGCTCCCATAGGGCTGCGCCTATAAAACTTTCTGCGGTTAATCCAATAACGAAGTCCCAAGCCTGCAACCAAGAATATTATCCCTATAACCAATGATGCAACCATATCCCCACATTTTTAATTTCACAAGTATAAATTTAAGAAATATTGATAAGCCAGTAAAATGCTCCTAAGCATACGCTGTAAATAGAAAACGGCTTACCAACCAGTTAAGCCGTTTTTGTGAATTGAAATGACAGGTTAATCACTGCTGTTAAACTGAAAAGTAATCTGCTTTTCATTCCCGAAACTGTCCGAAATCCAAACATCAAAGGATTGTGATACGGCAGACGTTGAAGTGTAGTACAGCCTGAATTGCTCCGTTGGTAATGGGTACAGGTCGTTGGTCAGGTACGGCGGCTCATCGTAGTATTGCAGCGTTCCCTGCCCGTCAAACTGGAAGTAACGCAGAAAATACTGCGTGTTACTGTAATTGCCTGTACGCTGAATGGTAATGCGTATTTCTACCGTTTGCCCGTTGGCAACATTTTTAGGCACTGGCATTACATTGACCTCGAAAGGAAAATTGTTCTGTATTTCCAGTTCATCATCTTTGCTACAAGATACCAACGTAACCGAAGCTGTGAGGATTGCCAGGAATAGATATAATGGCAGTAACCCTGTTCTGAATTTATTGAATATTGCTATCATCGTTTTTTACGTTTTAAAAGTTAAACCTTAATCCCACACCTGCCGACGGTCGGAACTGTTGTAAATCTGTACCCCAAAGGACTTTTGTACGCCCTTGCAGGACTAATACAAAACGGTCGGACAGGTACGTTTCAAACGTGAGGCGACCGCCCGCTCCGTAAATGAAATTATCCTCACTCAATATCTTCGCACCGTCGTACAGCATCGCTTCGCCCCGGTTGATGGTTTCGTAACCGACCACCCCCGTTACGGCAAAATTCAGCGTGATGTTCTTACGGGCGTCGCCCAGTAAGAAGAAGCTATAACCGCCCTCTGCGGAATAGGTTTCCTGCGGTATGCGCAGGTCTTTATACTTGTGGTACTGGTGGGTATATTCCAACGCCCAAAGCTGATAGTTACCGTTCTTGCCATTTACGGTCATTGCCGCACTGATGTAGTAATCATTGCCGATTTTGTCATTGGATAATACGCCTGCACTTATTTCCAATCCTTTCTGCTTTGGCAGCATTCGTTGCGCCTGTGCAGCCGTAATGCCTATCAGGACAAGCATTACGGTATAGATATACTTTTTCATATTCTTGCTTTAAAGGGTTATTAAAATTTCAGGTGCATATCGTTAATCAAACGGGCTCTGATTAAATCGGAATTTTCGACCTGCAATGTTTGATGCCTGCCGCCGTTTTTCTCGAAAATCTCAATCAGCAGCACCTTGTCATCGGCAATGGTAAACTGGTCTAACAGGAACACGTTTTGTTCGGTCGATTTCCCTGCAATGCCGTCCAATGGCTTGTAAGTTCTCAAAGGCGTTAAAGGGCGTTCCTGTACTACGGTGCGTTTGGCTACCTTTTTATCCACGACTTTGAAATTGATAAAATCAATCTCGAAAGGCACATTGGTACGGTTCCTTAATTCTGTATGGAAATAGTATTTACCGTTGTGTATGTAAATCCCTTTCAGGATAAACTGGATGCCGAAGCTCTTTGCCCCGATATGCTTTACAATGCGCTTGTCTTTCTTGTAAATGGTTTCCAGTAGCAAGCCTGCCAGTGAGGGCGAATTGTTGCCCAGTTCCTCAAAAAGCACATCGTTACCGCTGGCTTTATTCACTGCCTTTTGCATCGTGAGCAGGTCGTAGCTCATTGCCTCCGGGTAGGAACTGTAATACACGTTGAAGCTGTAAAAACGCCCGTCATTCGTGATAACTGAAAAATTGGTTTCCGGCTCAAAGTCCCTTACCGTTGCTTTTATACGCAACACGTTTTCCGCATCTTCGGCTTTCCCCGCAATCAGGTATTCACTGCCCAAATCCACGTAGCGAATAGCAGTCGGGAAAATCAGGTGCGAAGTTTTATCGTAGGTTACTTCCATACGGTACGGTTCTATCTTGCCCAGTGCAAGCGGTGTTTTTGCAGTTGCACTGTCCTGTGCATAAGCTGTTACGGCAAAGCCGAGTATCAGGGCAATAGCCCAAAAGGTTTTTAAATGATTTTTCATTGTTTTATTTATTTGAGTTCAACATTATTTTTTAGATACCAAAAAGACCTTATGTCCTGCCTTCAGGTTGACCTTCGGTGTGCGCACCTTTTTGGCGAAATAGCCCGAAATACCTTGTACCACGCCACGACTTAAATCAGCCGCTACCTGTTGTCCGGCATTTTGCGTAAGCATTACGCTGGTTCCTCCTGTCTGGCTCATATTGCCCGCCATTTCGGTTAGGGCGTTCATTTCCGGCGAGTACGGAACGTATAAGCCTTGCTGCCCATCCAAATCGTAGATGGTAATATCAACCGGGATGATGTTGCCTTCCAGTTCTACGGACGTAACTTTTAATTGCAGCCTGCCATTCTGAAATTTGGCATTTGCCGTTACAATCGTTCCTTTGGGGATGGTTCGCTGTGGCGTTTGGGCAGGCTCTAACAATCGTAAACGCACACCCGTTTCGCCAACTACCGTTTGGGCATCGTGTACGCAGGCTTTGATGCTGTTTTTAGGTTGTACTACCTGCTCGGTAGAACCTGCGGTATAAAAGCCCCGGTTTTTGGTTTGGCTCCAGTCTTCTAAAAATGCACTGTCCGACGGCTCACGATACAAGGCTGACACGATGTTCTTTCTTGTTGGTGTGAACGATACAAAATGCTCCTTTTGGTTTGCACCCGCAGCAGGAGTTGCACCGCTGGCAGGAGCAGCGTTTCCGGTATTGGCATTTTGCGGAAGATACTTTGCAGCCATTTCATAGGATTTCTCCATTAGTTTGAGTTGGTCGTCAACGGTGGCCACAGGTGGCACATCTCTTTCCGACAACTTTTCTTTCAGTTCGTCCACTTGCCTGCGGAGTTCCATTGTTTCCGAATTATCATCCTGATAGAATGAACCCAGTGTGCTTTGCATATTGCGGTAGCTGTTCAATCCCGGATTGCCCTTTCGTCCCGAACTTCTGCCACTTCCATAACTGTTGTACTCATCTTCTTCAGTAAACTGCTCATCGGTCGGCTCTTCCTTGTCTTCGGTATTCCAGTAGTCGGACAGCGTTGCTAAAGCATTGCGCTTTTCCTGTTCTTTGCGTTCGAGCATTTCCTGCTCATACGCCTTGCTTTTATCGGCAGGCATTCCTGCCCCGGTAGCCTGCGGTACGGCATCGTTCAACCCGATATTTTCGACTGCCTTTTTATCTTTCGACGGTTTAAATATCAGGTACATACAGCCGAGAAATACCACACCCATCAAAAGGAATATGAGTGGCTTTTTGAGCTTTTCGGCTTTGTTCTGTGTACTGTCTTGCAGCACATCAGCGGTTGCTGACGGGTTTCCTTCCGTTACCCGCACAACCGATTTTTTGTTCTCATTTTCTTTCATAAATCTGATTTTTTAAAATTGTTGATACACTATCCTGCAACCTTG